>Ga0247807_10000001_pt1 | contig 893490 bp, 792 predicted proteins | sample UWRJL074202C1_FD_179931 | JGI IMG/M metagenome (GOLD analysis project Ga0247807, IMG submission 179931) | Plant litter microbial communities from Arlington Agricultural Research Station in Wisconsin, United States - UWRJ-L074-202C-1 | ecosystem: Environmental > Terrestrial > Plant litter >...
TGAGTGGGCAACCGTCGGCATTGGTAGTCACGTTGGTATAGGCACCGCTTTCGGTATAAGTGTTTCCGTTGGCCGCCCAAGTGTAGGTTTCGCAGGCCGTTTCGGTTACCGTCGCGGTCGTCGGTTGATTGATCGTAAGGTTCAAGGTCGTCGTGTGCGCGCATCCGGCGGCGTTGGTGGTAACCTGCGTGTAGGTTCCGCTTTCGGTATAGGTCGTCCCGTTAAATGTATAGCTTTCGCAAGCCGTTTCGGTTACCGTCGCGGTCGTCGGTTGATTGATCGTAAGGTTCAGCGTGGTCGTGAGTGGGCAACCGTTGGCATTGGTCGTTACGTTGGTATAGGCACCGCTTTCGGTATAGGTGTTTCCGTTGGCCGCCCAAGTGTAGGTTTCGCAGGCCGTTTCGGTTACCGTCGCGGTCGTCGGTTGATTGATCGTAACGCTCAAAGTAGCTGTCGTCGCATGCGCACCCGCATTGGGTGTAAATGTATACGTGCCCGATGCTGTATTGCTGATGGTTGCCGGGGACCAAGTCCCAGAAATACCATTGTTTGAAGTGGCCGACAAAGTAGGAACGTTATCCCCTGAGCAAATCGGAGCGATGGCATCGAATACAGGAACGGCCAAAGGGGCCATCGATTCGTTGCTGTACTTGAGGATGATGGCGTTCTGCTGGTTATAACCGCCTACGAAGATCGAGCTGTAATCGGCCGAAGCGTAGAATTGCGTCAGGTTGTTTCGGTTGGCCGGCGTATTCGGATGCTCAATATCGTGCAGGATGTAGCCGTTGGTGCCGAAAGTGGTGTCGAGCGTGCCGTTTGTCAGATATCTCGCGATGACCAGATACGGATAATCGCTCAATGTTGTGGTCTTGACGGCCATGCCCGCCAATAGAATTTTGCCGTCAGGCTGGATCAGGATCTTTCTGAAATCGGCTTTGGTTGTCGCATCGATGTCCAAAGAAACAGCCAGCGTGCCCGAAGTGCCGAAAGACATGGCGGTGTTGCCCGCAGCCGTAAACTTTTTGATGCTGGCGGTCGGTGCCGCAGTCGAGCCGTAATTGGTCTGGCCGCCCAGCATGTAGGTATTGTTGTCCTGATCGAAGGCCAAATCATATTTCAATCCGTAGTAAGCTTCGTAACTGTGCTGGAGTTTGATGGGTTGGCCCGTGGGCGCGACAATCGCACCCGTGGCCCTGCGGTTGGAAACGAATGAGGACGAACTTTCATAATAGGCCGAATAGCCAAAAATCACCGCATTCCCGTCAGGCCTTACCTTAAGCCCACCCGTGAATTCTTCGGTATAATATCCTATCGAGGTCTGGCTGATGTTGATCCCCAATGAATAGGCGTTAAAATTATAGTTGCTGTCATTCGTTCCATCGGTATTGTGGCGTCTGATGTAATAGTTGTTGTAGCTGCCGTAGGCCGTACTGCTGTTGCCGCCGATAAAGATCTTGCCGTCGGGCGATTCGGCAGAGATAATGTGCCCTTTGATGTCTGAGCCCACATTGAGCGAAACATAGCCTTGCCCTGCGGTGCCCAAGGTGGCGTCGACCGTGCCGTCGAAATTGTAGCGGCCCATTGTATAGTTGTCGTACGTCCCTTTTGTAATGAGCGTGATCTGGTTGTTGGCTACCGTAAAACTTTCGTAGTTGGCGCCAGGCTGAACAATAGTGATTGCGCCTGCGATACCGAAAGTGGTGTCGAGGGTTCCGTTAGCGGTCAAACGACGGAATTTGCCGTTTTCGATGTAGAAGGTTGTGCCGTTGGGCTGGATTTGCCTGTCTAAGGTCACGCCATTGTCGGTATTGAGCAGTACGTAGCCGTTCGTGCCGAAAGACGTGTCCAAGACGCCGTCCTGCGCAAAAATCAATTGGGAAAAAAGCACACAAAGTGCGAGGGTAATTTTTTTCATTTTTATCAATTTTAAATTTTCCCACTCGTTAGCTTTCGGTTCCGCTTCGTTTGGGATGGTTCTGTACAAACACCTTTTTTTGTTGGCCGAATCAAAACCCAACCGGTATCAGATTGGGTTTGACTGGTTGCAAAACGCGTTGTTATTTTTTAATGACTTTCAATGTTTTTGCCGAATCGCCGGCGGTTACTTTTACAAAATAAGTGCCTGCGTTCAAATGCGATACGTCAATGGTCGCTTCGTTGGCTTCCACCGACAGCGTCCTGACCATCTGCCCCATCACATTGTAGAGTTCGATGCGGTCGATCTTGCTGTCAGACGAAACCTCAAGCACGTCACTTGCCGGATTGGGATAAAGCGCCAATCGGCCCGGTTGCGGCCCGAATGCCTCGGCATCAAGATTGGGCGAACTGTTGAGGTACACCTTCCAATATTTCTGGCCGCCGTTGAAAAAGACATCGGCACCAGAGGTCGCCTCGTTTTCCGAGTCGATCAGATCCGGATTGCCGTCGCCGTTCATGTCGATGACCACATGGTTGTTATAATTCACAAATTCCTCATAGGTGTCGAGGGTTTGCGGGATGTTCCATTGCAAGGCCGTCGCAGTAAAACCCGAACCGTTGTTAAGGTAGACTTTCCAATGTTTCTGGTTGCCATTTAAAAAAACCTGCGAACCTGTGGCCACTTCGTCTTCTGAATCGACCAGATCGGGTTTGTGGTCGCCGTTCATGTCGATGACCGCGTGAAGCGTGTAGCTGACTTCTTCCTCATAAGTATCGAGCGTCGCCGGCATGTTCCATTGGATGGACGTCGGGCTGAAACCCGAACCGGTATTGAGGTACACTTTCCAATATTTTTGGTTTCCGTTGAAAAAAAGCTGCGCACCAGAGGTCGCTTCGTCTTCCGAGTCGACCAGGTCGGGCTTTCCGTCGCCATTCATGTCGATGACCACGTGATTGTCATAATTGACAAATTCCTCGTAGCTGTCGAGCGTCGCCGGAATGTTCCATTGGATGGCCGTCGGGGTAAACCCGGAACCCGTGCTCAGGTAGACTTTCCAATATTTCTGGCTGCCGTTGTAGAACACGTCCGATACATTTTCGGTCGCGTGGTTCTCTGAATCGACCAGATCGGGTTTGCCGTCGCCATTCATGTCGATGACTGCGTGAAGCGTGTAGTTGACTTGTTCCTCATAGGTGTCGAGCACCGCCGGAAGATTCCATTGGATGGGCGTCGCGCTGAAACCAGTACCGGTATTGAGGTACACTTTCCAGTATTTTTGGTTTCCGTTGAAAAAAACCTGTGCGCCCGAGGTCGCTTCGTCTTCGGAGTCGACCAGGTCCGGTTTTCCATCGCCGTTCATGTCGATGACCACGTGATTGTTATAATTGACAAATTCCTCATAGCTGTCGAGTGTCGCCGGAATGTTCCATTGGATGGCCGTCGGGGTAAACCCGGAACCGCTACTCAGGTAGACTTTCCAATATTTCTGGTTGCCGTTGTAGAACACATCCGATACATTTTCGGTCGCGTGGTTCTCTGAATCGACCAGATCGGGTTTGCCGTCGCCATTCATGTCGATGACTGCGTGCAGCGTATAGTTGACCTGTTCTTCATAAGTATCGAGAACCGCCGGAAGGTTCCATTGGATGGCCGGCGTTTGGAATCCTTGCGCCTGCCCTATTTGTGCCGCACCGACAAAGGCCAGTGCCAATAGTATCGTTTTCATTAGGATTTGATGATTTTGAGGGTTTGGATTTGATTGCCGGTTGCGATCTTTACGAAATAAGTCCCGTTCGGCAATGTCGAGAGGTCCATTTGCGCTTCCTTGGCATTGATGGTTTTGCTCCGGACGTCCTGACCCAACACATTATAAATTGTGGCCGATGTAAGGATGGAATCGGATGCGAAATTCAAAACATCCCGTACCGGGTTCGGATAAACCGACGCGTTTGTGGCTTCAAAATCTTCGGTGGCCAGTACGCTTGGCAAGCATATTACATTGACGAGCGCGGTTCCGCCGTTGGTGGTATCGGTACCGGCCTGCCCGTAGTTGTTGATTCCCCATGCATACAGCATGTTGTTGGTTCGAGTGGCCACACTGTCCTCATCGGCTACGGCAGCATTGCGCCAATCGGTCGCCGTGCCGATCTGGTGCGGAATACTCGGGTCTATGCCGCTGCCGACACTCGTAGAATAGCCGAGCTGGCCATAGGCGTTGTAGCCCCAAGACCACATTGTCCCATTGGTTTTGATGGCGACAGAGTGGGCGCTTCCGGCAACGACACTTTGCCAATTGGTGCCGGTCCCGATTTGAAAGGGTATGTTGTGGTCATCGTAACTTCCGTCTCCCAAGCGGCCATTGAAACCTTCGCCCCATGACCACATCGTTCCATTGGTCTTGATGGCCACCGCATGTTGTCTTCCTGCCGAAACGGTTTGCCAGTTGTTGTTCGATCCAATCTGGACCGGTTCCTCTCGGTTGGTATAAGTGGCATCGCCCAGCTGGCCGTAATTGTTGCGTCCCCAGGCCCAAAGCGTACCGTCGGTCTTGATGGCGAGTGTGTAGTTTTCATTGGCAGTGACTTTCGCCCAGTTGTTGGCCGTACCGATTTGTGTCGGGGTATTGTGGTTGAAATAGGTGGCGTCGCCCAATTGGCAATAGTTGTTTTGGCCCCAGCCCCAAAGTGTGCCGTCAGATTTTATGGCAATCACATGGTAATCTCCTGCGGCTGCGCTTTGCCAAGTGGCCGTCCCGATTTGCAATGGCGTATTGCGGAAGGTCGCCGTGGTTCCATCGCCGAGTTGACCGTAATTGTTGTAGCCCCAGGTCCAAAGCGTACCGTTCGTCTTGATGGCAACGGTATGGCTTGACCCGGCTGTGATGCTTTGCCAATTATTGTGCGTCCCGATCTGGGTAGGCGTACTCGTGTTGGAATTGGTACCGTCTCCCAATTGGCCGTAATTGTTATAGCCCCAAGCCCAAATAGTGCCGTCGGTCTTTTTGGCGACGGTATAATAGGTCCCTTTGGCGATACTTTGCCAGCATTGCGCCGACATTTGAAATCCAATGCAAACCAATAAAATAGTAATTATTTTTTTCATAGTAATTTAATCTAATTATCTTCATTTTGTTTTCCTACTCGTGCGCTTTTCGGTTCCGCTTCATTTGGTTGCTGAGTTCGATTCATTCCGTAAATATTTTCCGAATATTTCGACCGCAAACATAAAATATTTGTCCATACAAATGTTTACCCGATTATTAACTTATCAACAGGATTTTCGCTTCTAAGACTCCATTGCGATTGAGAATATTGAGTATCAAGCCAATAGATTTTAACAAACCCCAAACCGTTTAAAGTTTGGGGAATGAACCTACCAACTATTTTTCCAACTTCATCCAGAAATAGTCATTCCAGCCTTCGATCAAGTGTGTGGGATCGGTATTCTTGGCCCTGTCCTGTTGTGCAATCTGGACGATTTTTTTGTCTTTCACGTCAAAATGGTACGTGCGTGGTTTGGCTTCGCCTTCAACGGTGACCTCCACTTTGTAAGAACCATCGGTGAGGTTTGCAAATTTGAGCGCTTCGTTTGGCTTGTCGACCGTCTTGAACGCACATTGGTTATCGCCCCATTCGGCTTGTCTGACCTGTGCCTTGTTCGGACCGTTGCCGTAGTGCTGTGCATATGGCTTGCCGTCTTTGAGGAGTTTGACGCTCCATTTCACGCCTTTCGTCGTATTCCTTGCGTTGGCCGGATCGGGTTTGAACTCTTCGTGCGTAAGATAAAATCCGAAGATCAGGTTGCCCGTATCGGCATAATTCATATACGCATAATTGTTCCACGGACCGCGCGCCACATACATTTCGTTCACGCCGGCGTACGTATCGTTGTTGGTCACTTTCGCCACCTCGAAATCGAACGAGTAGTACATCTTGTCGCCTGCCACAAAATCAAGGCGGTAGTTTCCGACACCCCATTTTTTGAGGTCGACGTCGGTATCGCCCACCCATTCGCCATTGATTTGGTAACGTGAAGACGGCGCGCCGTATTTGATTTTCTTGCCTTCGTCATATTTCTGGCCGCCGTCGTACTCAAAATAAGTGATGAACTGGTCGCCTTTGTAGACCTTGATCTTGAGGTATTCGGACTGCTCGCGGATGGCGTCGACCTTTCCGCCGCCGGCCTTCGTACCCGGAACGAACGTAGCCGTGTAATTTTCCAGACGCGTGCCGCCATTCAGAAAGACTTGCGTGCCATACAACAATGAGTTGAACGTCACGGCCGGCGTTTGGTTGAATTCGCTCCAATTGAGTTTCATTCCGGTAGCGCCCGAGCCGCCTGCGACTTTCCCCTTGACGGCCTTGCCCGTGTCGCCCGTCGCTTTGACGATATCATTGGCCGTGTTCGCCTGATCGGCCGCCTTGGCGATTTTCCTGAGCAGTTGTGCATTGGCCGGGCCAAAAGTGCAGAGTGCCATTGCGGCAATCCATACAGATGTTTTCATTCTTTTCATTTTCCTTTAGTTTGATAGGTTTAATTTTTGCACCCGCGATTGTGCGAATGCCGTAATTTTTGATTCGGGGTCGAAATTAGGACAAAGAAAAATGAGAATTTTGGCGAATGAATGTACGTCCCGATCTGGCATACTACCGTCGGAAATCACAGGAGGAGCGTTTTTAAAGGAAATTCGGATTTACATGTTTTCGAGCAGAACCAAAAACTCCTCTTTTTTGCGTACGGAAAGCGGAATCGAAAGCTTGTTCTTCATCACGATTTTATTGCCGCCGTCGATTTTGATGAAATGGTCGAAATAGGCCATATTGATCAGATGCGATTTGTGCGTCCTGAAAAAATGGTACGGCGCGAGCAGGTTTTCATATTCCTTGAGGTTCGTGGAAACAATGAGTTTGGGCGCGTTGATGAAATTGAATGTCGTGTAATTCTTATCGGCTTCACAGCTCACGATATCTTGGATATTGACCGAATAAATGCGGTCGGCGGTTTTGAGCAGCAGTTTCTGGAGGTCTTTCGGGCGTTCGAGGTTCGCAAACAAATTGTTGAGCTTGAGGTCGAAAATTTCCTTGCCCAAAGAATCTTCCACTTTCTTGACGGCCTCGACCAATTCGTTCGGGTCGAGCGGCTTGAGCAGGTAATCGATCGCCGAAAACCGGAATGCGCGGATCGCAAAATCTTCGTGTCCCGTGATGAAAATCACCTTGAACGCAAACGGCTTGAGCCGCTGCAGCAGGTCGAAACCGGTACCGTCGGGCATTTCAACATCGAGGAAAACCAGGTCGGGCAACAATTGGTTGATGACGCTGATTCCCGATTCGACCGAATCGGCCTGGCCGATAATCGAAATGTTGGGACAGCTCGACTTGATGATCGCAATATTATTCCTTCTGATGCCTTCAAGATCATCGATGACAATGGCTCGTAACATATGCATTTAGTTTTCGTAAATATAAGGGATTTCAAACGCCACTTTGGCTCCTGTTATTTTTTGGTTTTGATCGAGCAAATTGTCGGTCTGTACGACAAAATCCTGGTTCCTGGCGTAATGCACGAGGCGTTCCTTCGTGATGGCCATCGCCATCGATTTGTGGTTGTTGCTGTTTTTGCTGCCGTCGAATCCTTTGCCGTTATCGGTGACCTCGAAGAACAGTTTGGTCTCTTTCAGGTAAAAATGGATGTCGACCTTGCCGCCCGATTCGGTGTTGCCCAGGCCGTGCTTGATCGCATTTTCGATGAACGGCTGCGTGAGCATCGGCGGAAGGAACAGGCTGTCGGTGTCGATCGTTTCATCAACCGCAACCGAATAATCGAATTTGTTGTGGTGCAGCAGCTGCTGGATGGCGAGGTAATTTTGGGTCATTTCGATTTCTTCCGTCAGCGAAATGTAAGTCTCATTGGAATTCTCGAGGATCTGCCGCGTAAGCCTCGAGAATTTGTCGAGGTAATTGACCGCGTCGTCGTTCTGTCTCTCATGAATGAGCCCGCGGATGTTCTGGATCGAATTGAAGATGAAGTGCGGATTCATCTGCGAAATGAGCAATCGTTGCTTGATCTGGTCTTTCTCCAAGACGGTGATCGCCTGTTTTTGCTTGCTGTTGCGGTAATAGAAATAGCCGCCCAACAGCAACAGCACGAGTATGCCCGACAAGGCGGTGAGCCAATTGTTGGTCACGGCCGCCCGTTGCTGGTTGGCAAACCGGTATTTGAGTTCCTTTTTCTCGAAATCGTATTTGAGCTGCTGTTGCGCGAGGGTATTTTTAGAGGTTTCGGTTTTGCTCGAATCGAGCAATTGGTTGTGGAAGACGTGCATCTCGAGCGCCTTTTCGAAATCCCTGCGCGCGGTGCTCACTTTGAAAAGCAGATCGGAAGCTTGTTCCTGAAGCTCCAGATTCCTTATTTCCTTGCTTTCGGACAAGCCTTTGGTCAGGTAATGATCGGCTTTGCCTAAATCTTTTTTGAGGTAGAACAATTCGCCCATCTTGACATCGACATTGGCCACGCCCAATTCGGGAACATCGCCGGAAAGCGCCTGGTTGAGCAATGCTTCGGCCTCGTCGAATTTGGCTTCCTTCATTTTGACGCGCGCCATCTTGCTCAAGGTGATGCTCGGATACAACGGATGCTTTATTTTCCGGAACAAAACCAACGCCTGTTCCAAATGGGCCATCGCCTCGCGGTAATTGTCCACTTCGAGGTAAGACGAGCCGCAATTGACATGCGCCATGCCTTCGCGCAAGATGTCGTCGTTGACCAAGCCCGGTCGTTGCGCATAATAGCCGATCACCTTTTTATTGGCTGCAATCGAGGCGGAATGCCGGCCTTGTTTTTCATAGATCGTAGCGAGCGTCGACAGGATGTACATGATCTCGTCCTCGTTTTGCTTGGGGTTCTTTTCGTAGAATTTGAGTGCGGTAAACAGGCAGTCGATCGCCTTTTCGTTGTCGTTGATCTTGGAAAGGAACACTGCTTTGGTGATCAGTGTAAAATTCATTTCGGCATTGGCGCCCGCAAATTTGAAGAAGGCGTAGCTTTTATCGTAGGCCGATACCGTATTGACCACATCCCGTTTGTAGCCATATTCGTTGCCGCGGTTGTTGTAAAAGGCACCCACATAAGTGGCGTATTTTTTCTTGAGTACGGGATCGGTAGTCGTCTTGAACTTGTCCATCGCCAATTTTCCCATGTGGTTGTTCAGGCCATAAAGTCCGCGGTCGCCCTGATTGAACGCCGAAATGCCTGTCGCGATAATGAACAACCGCGTGGTATCGTGCAATTTGGGATTCTGTGCCGCCTTGAGGACCGAATCGGTTACCCTATCCTGCGCCCGAACCAATGAACAAGCCAGGACAACGAAAAGCAAGGCGTATTTTGTGATTTTGGACATGTTAACTTTCGTAAATGTACGGGATTTCAAACGCCACTTTGGCACCGATGACTTTGTGGTTGGCGTCGGTCAGGTTGTCGGTTTGCACAATAAAATCCTGGTTTTTGGTGTAGCTCACAAGGCGTTCCTTGGTGATGGTCATCGCGAGCGATTTGTGGTTCTCGACCTTTTTACTGCTGTCGAATCCTTTTCCGTTGTCGGTGACCTCAAAAAACAAGTGCGATTCCTTGAGGTAGAAATGGATGTCGATTTTGCCGTTTTCGGTCGTATTGCCCAAGCCGTGCTTGATGGCGTTTTCGATGAACGGCTGCGTGAGCATGGGCGGCAGGAACAGGCTTTCGGTTTCTATGGCCTCATCGACGTTGACTTTATAATCGAATTTGTTGTTGTACAAAAGCTGTTGGATCGCCAGGTAATTTTCGATCATTTCGACTTCTTCTTCGAGCGAAATGTAATTCTCGGTGGAGTTTTCGAGGATCTGCCGCGTAAGCCTCGAGAATTTGTCGAGGTAATTGACGGCATCCTTGTTCTGGTTGTCGTGGATCAGGCCGCGGATGTTCTGGATCGAGTTGAAAATGAAATGCGGATTCATCTGCGTAATCAACAACTTTTGCTTGATCTGCGTTTTTTCGAGCGCGGCGATCGATTGCTTCTGACGGCTGTTGCGGTAATAGAAAATACCACCCGACACCAGCAACAACAACAGCCCCGAAAGCGCGATGAGCCAGTTGTTCTTGGCGGCGTTCTTCTTTTCGCCCGCGAGTTTGAGGTTCAATTCCTTTTTCTCATAATTGTACTTGAGCAGTTGTTGGGCCAGCGCATTCTTGGACGCTTCCATTTTGGTCGAATCGCCCACTTTTTGCTCGAGCTGGTACATCTCGAGTGCCCTCTTGTAATTTTTACCGGCCATGCTGATTTTGTACAACAGCGAACTCGCACTGCTGATGTTGGGCAAATTGTTCGTCTTTTTGCCGATGGCAAGGGCTTTTTCGGCATACACGGCCGCTTTTGCGAAATCCTGCTTGCGGAAATACAGTTGCGCCATCGACAGGTAAGCGTTGACGAACGCGTGTTCATTGGTCTCGGTACCATTGGGCGCCTGCAGTGCGAGCGCTTCGTTGAAGATTTTTTCGGCTTCGTCGAATTGGGATTGCTCGATCTTCACCAACCCGATCCGGCACAAATCGACCACACGCAGGTATTTGTCATTCATGGGTTTGGCGAGTTCAAGCGCTTTTTGGGAATGCGAAATGGTTTCTGGGTAGTTTTTCAATGCCATGTAGGAACCGGCCATTCGGCTGTGTGTCTGGCCCAACTGGTAATTGCTGTAATTGTCGGGATCATAATCAGCCCAGCATGCCAATACTTTCTTATAAGTGGTGATGGCTTCTTCGTGCCTGCCCTGTGCCGCATAGGTGTAGGCCAACGCGGTGTAGCCATAGGCGAGGTCTTCGCCTTCCACTTCCTTCTTGTGGTTTTCAAAATACTTGATGGCCTTGAATATGAGCGGGATGGCTTGTTCGTATTCTTTCTTTGCAATCAGCAGTGAAGCTTTGGAAATCATGGCAAAATGCATGTCTTTGTAACCTTCGGCTTCTTTGTGCATGGCAATCGACTGGTCAAAATAGATCAGTCCCGGCTTGTAGTCTGACTTGCTGAAATACGGAAGCGCCAATGTGCCATAGTAGGCGCCCATCCACATCGTATATTTTTTTTGCAATTCGGGCGGATTGCTTTTTTTGTTCTTGTAATTTTTATACGCCAGACTGCCCAGGAATTTAGACAGCTCATGATAGCCCTGATCTGCATTGTTGTAATGCTGGTCCCTGAAAAGGGCGATTGTCCTTAATCTTGTGGTGTCGTGAAGCTTTGGATTTTTGAGCGCGATTTTTAGCGAATCGATGGCCTTGTCCTGCGAATGGGCAGTCGAAAAAATCAATAAGAAAGCGATTGAAACAGCTAGTTTGGTTGTTGTATACATCTGGTAATCAATTGTTCATGTGAAGCGACGTTGTTTCTACACATTTGGTTTTAGAATTGGGGTTGTGGCAGCTCCAAATGTAAGTAATTAAAGCATACATTTCTCGCAAACCGCGATTCTAAATCTAATCTTTTTCCTACGGTTCCGACAGAAATAAGGACCAAAATCGTGCAACAATACCTTCAAATGCCATAAAACATTTGCCTTACGCAAGATTAATTTTACAGACAAGTGATTGTTGGCTTCGGCCGATGTGAAAATGAATCTTATGCAAGCCAAGAAAATACTGCTCAAAATAGTAAAATGGACCGCAATCGCAATCGCGTCGGTATTGTTGCTGATGTTCGTCCTTCCGATGCTTTTTCCGGGAACCATCGAACAACAGGTCAAAAAAGTAGCCAACAAAAGCCTCGACTCGCGACTCGATTTTTCGAATTCCAAATTGTCGTTCTTCACGCATTTCCCTTCGCTGACCGTTTCGCTCGACAACCTTTCATTGACCGGATCGGCGCCGTACCGCGACGAGAATCTGCTCAAGGCCAAACAAGTGGCGTTCGGGATCAATCTGTTCAAGCTCATTTTTTCGAACGAAGTCAAGATCGACGAACTCTATGTTTCCGAAGCCAGCATCAACGTCAAGGTCAACGAAAAAGGCCAAGCCAATTACAACATCTACGTCGCTCCCGAAAACCAACCCAAAGACACCACCGAAGAAGGCACATCCATCCGGCTCGACCGCATCGATTTCGAAAACTGCCACATCAAATACCGTGACCGTTCGGCCAAAATCCTGGTCGATGCGTACGGTTTCAATTACGTCGGCAAAGGCGACCTGAGCGAAGAAGTGTTCGATCTGCAGACCGATGCCGCGATCGACTCGATCGATTTCTACTACGACCGCGTGCCGTACCTCAAGAAGAAATTCCTGAGCGCCGACCTGATCACGCGCATCAATACGAATTCATTGTCGTTCATCCTGCAAAAAAATGAGCTGCGCATCAACAAATTGCCGCTCGAATTCACGGGATTATTCACGATACTCAAAGATGGCTACAAGATCAACATCGACGCGGCTTCGAAGAATACGAGTGTAACCGATTTGCTTTCGGTTTTGCCGCCGCAATTTGCGTCCTGGGCCGAAGCAACCAAGGTGGAAGGCGATGCCGACCTGATCGTCAAATTCAAGGGAAGGTACGATGCCGCCAAAAAACAACAACCCGACTTGAGCCTCAAATTTGCGATAACCGACGGTTCGGTAGCCTACAAGCAGGCCAAGGTCGCACTGACCGATTTCAACATGGACCTTTCGGCCGAATTGCCTGCGCTCGATCCCGAAAAAATGAAAGTCAACCTCAAGGGACTCAATTTCAAGCTCGGCGAAAAGGATTATTTCAACGCCAATTTCACTTCGGAAGGCCTGACAGAAATGAAACTCAAAGCCTTGGTCAAAGGCTCGCTCGACCTCAAGGCGCTCGACGATGCGATGGGATTCGAGGCGTTCGATTTGCGCGGGTCGCTCAAAACCGACATCACCGCCGACGGGACTTTCAGCGCCGATAAATTGCTGTTCCCAAAAACCAAGGGCGGCATCAGCCTCCAAAACGGCTGGCTCAAGACCAAATTTTATCCGAACCCGATCACCAACATTACTTTCGTCGCCAATGTCACCAACGAACTCGGCACTTTCGAAGGATTGCAGGTCGCCGTTACGCCCGCGTCGTTTGTGTTTGAGGGCAATCCGGTGTATGTGAACGCCAAGGTTTCCGATTATGAGGATGTGGCTTATGACGCGCGAATCAAGGGCGAACTCAACGTCGGTAAGATCTACCAGGTCTTTGCGACCGAAGGTTTGGATGTAACGGGTTACGCCAAGGCCGACCTGACCTTGCAGGGAAAGGAAAGTTACGCGGCCAAAGGGCAATACGACAAACTCAACAACAAAGGAACGATCGTGCTCAGGAACATCAAGACGACCTCTGAATTGTTCCCCAAAGCGTTCTTCATCCGTGAAGGCTTGTTCCGGTTTGACAACGAGAAGATGTTTTTCGAAAAGTTCCGTGCCGATTATGGCAAGTCGGATTTCGCATTGAATGGCTATCTTTTGAATACGATCAACTATTTCATCGAATCGAACGGTACGCTTTCGGGTAATTTTTACCTCAAGTCGAAACTCATCAACGTAGACGAATTCATGGCGCTCAAGGAAGGTGAAAACACCGACCGCAAACCGCAGGTCGAAGACGCCAAGGAAGACCATCCGAAAATGAGCGGCGTGGTCGTGCTCCCGAAAGATTTGAATGTCGGCCTGACCGTCGATGCCAATAAGGTCGAATACAACGGATTGGTCCTGAATACGCTTGCGGGAAAAATCGGGTTGGCCGGCGGCCAGTTTACGCTGAACCAGGTCGGTTTCGACATCATCGGTTGCCGTGTCGGAATTGACGCGCGCTACAAAGACGAATCGCCGCTGACGGCCAATTTCGATGTGCGCTTCCAAGCCAAGGATTTCGACGTGCAACGCGCCTACAAAGAGATTCCGATGTTCCACGACATGGTGTCGGCTGCCGAAAAAGCGCAGGGAATCATTTCGCTCGACTATGCCATCAAGGGCGACCTCGACGGCAATATGGCACCGATTTACGAATCGCTTGCGGGCGGCGGAACGATCAATCTGCGCGACGTACAGGTTTCCGGACTCAAATTATTCAACAGCGTCAGTGAAAAAACAGGTCAATCGGCAATGAACAATCCGAACATGAAAGGCATCAACGTCAAGACGTCGATCGACAATAATGTGATCCATATTGACGATTTTACGTTCACGGTTTCGGCATTTCGGCCAACGATCAAAGGGACGACGAGCTTCAACGGATTGTTGGATCTGCGGATTCGCCTCGGCCTTCCGCCGGCCGGATTGATCGGTATCCCGATTGTGGTTACCGGAACGCATTCCGATCCCAAAATAAAAGTGTTCAGCAAAACGGGCAAACCCATCGAAGACGCGATTTACAACGAAGTGACGAATAAAGTCGTCAAGCAAGAGAAGCGCGCGCCGGTCGTCCCGGAGAAAAAATAATGCAATTTGGGTAGCTTTGGCCCAATCAAAAAAAGGCACCTCAAAAAGGTGCCTTTCTTGTATAAATAAAATCCATTTATTACACGTCGAAGCGATCGGCATTCATCACTTTGGTCCAGGCGGACACAAAGTCTTTGACGAATTTTTCGCCCGCATCTGAACCCGCATAAACCTCGGCAACGGCCCTCAATTCGGAGTTCGAGCCAAAAACCAAATCGGCCCTGGTGCCCGTCCATTTTACAAAACCGGTCTTGCGTTCGCGGCCTTCGTACAATTCCTTGTCGGCCGTACGCGCCTTCCATTCGGTGCCCATGTCGAGCAGGTTGACAAAGAAATCATTCGTCAATTGTCCGGCCCGATTCGTTAAAACGCCGTGTTTTGAGCCATCGAAATTGGTATCGAGCACGCGCAAACCGCCCACCAAGACGGTCAATTCGGGTGCAGAAAGCGTGAGCAGGTTTGCCTTGTCAATGAGCAATGCTTCGGTTGGTATCTGGGATTTGGATTTGCGGTAATTGCGGAAACCGTCCGCCATCGGTTCGAGGTAACCGAACGATTCTACATCGGTTTGCTCCTGCGACGCATCCATCCGGCCTGGCGTAAAGGGAACATTGATCGTGTGTCCGGCGGCTTTGGCGGCTTTTTCGACACCGGCATTTCCAGCCAGTACGATCAAATCGGCCAACGAAACTTTTTTGCCAAAGTTGTTTTGGATGTTTTCCAACTGTCCCAAGACCTTTTGCAGCTGTGCCGGATTGTTGACCGTCCAGTCTTTTTGCGGCGCCAATCGGATGCGCGCGCCATTGGCCCCGCCGCGTTTATCCGAACCCCGGAATGTAGACGCGGAAGCCCAGGCGGTCGAAACGAGTTCGGACACGCTGAGTCCCGATTCTAAAATTTTCGCTTTCAACGTTTCCGCATCGTTCTGATCGATCAATGCATGATTGACGGCCGGAATCGGGTCCTGCCAAAGCAGATCCTCAGCCGGTACATCAGGCCCGAGGTAACGCGCTTTCGGCCCCATGTCGCGGTGCGTCAATTTGAACCAGGCGCGCGAGAAAGCATCGGCAAAGGCGTCGGGATTTTCGAGAAAATGACGCGATATTTTTTCATACGCCGGATCGAGCCGCAATGAAAGATCGGTCGTAAGCATCGTCGGCTTGTGTTTTTTGGAAGCGTCGAACGCATCGGGAATGATGTCATCGGCATTGATGGCGACATATTGGTGTGCGCCGGCCGGACTTTTGGTCAATTCCCATTCAAACCCGAACAGGTTTTCGAAGAAGTTGTTGCTCCATTGCGTGGGCGTTTTGGTCCACGTGACTTCGAGCCCGCTCGTAATCGTGTCGGGACCTTTGCCCGAGCGGTATTGGTTGTGCCAGCCGAATCCTTGTGATTCGATGTCTTCCGCTTCGGGTTCCTTGCCCACATTGTCGGAAGGAGCCGCGCCGTGCGTTTTCCCGAATGTGTGTCCGCCGGCGATCAGCGCTACGGTTTCTTCATCGTTCATCGCCATACGGCCAAACGTTTCGCGGATGTCTTTGGCGGCCAAAATCGGATCGGGATTTCCATCGGGACCTTCGGGATTGACATAAATGAGTCCCATGTGTGCGGCAGCGAGTGGTTTTTCGAGATCGCCTTTGGAATGCGTTTCGCCGCTCGCATTTTCGTCGGACGAAACGACACCTCGTTCTGCGAGGCCTTCCACACCGTGCGCATAACGTTCCTCGTTTCCGAGCCACGTCATTTCAGAACCCCAATAGACCGATTCGTCCGGTTCCCAGACGTCCTCGCGGCCACCGGCAAATCCGAACGTCTTGAAGCCCATCGATTCGAGTGCGATATTTCCGGTCAGGATCATCAGATCGGCCCACGAAATCTTGTTGCCGTATTTCTGTTTGATCGGCCAAAGCAATCGCCGCGCTTTGTCGAGGCTGACGTTGTCGGGCCAACTGTTGAGCGGTGCAAAACGTTGCATTCCGGCTCCTGCGCCACCGCGTCCGTCGCCCACGCGGTAGGTGCCCGCGCTGTGCCAAGCCATGCGGATGAACAATCCGCCGTAATGGCCAAAATCTGCCGGCCACCAATCCTGGGAATCGGTCATCAACGCGTGCAGGTCTTTTTTGAGCGCGTCAAGGTCGAGGCTTTTGAACGCTTCGGCATAATTAAACGCTTCACCCATCGGGTTCGATGCCGCAGTTTGCTGGCGAAGAATGTTGATTTTTAACTGGTTTGGCCACCAGTCGCGGTTTTTAGTGCCGCCACCACCAGCATTTTGCTGATTGTGGAACGGGCATTTTCCGATGTCGTTTCCGTTTTCCATATCGTTGTTTTATAGTTTGTATTGTGCCCAAATTTGGTTCCATAAAATTAGGCGTTTGTTCGAATAATCCCAATCTTATGATTTTATAGGAAAATAGTCAGAATCGATACCGTCGACTCAAAACGATAAGATAAAGTTATTTCGATTTGCGTTGCTTCAACATCTTAAGCGTTTCTGAAACCCAAATCAAAAAATCGTCGCTTTCCGTGAGTCCTTTCGTACTGCGCTGTGTGAGATGCCCGAGTCGCACGATGATCAGATCGTCTTCGGGAACCACAATTACATATTGTCCGAGGTGGCCGCGCATGTAAAAAATCGGATTTTCATCCAATTCCGCAAGCCACCAGCCGTATCCGTAATGCGGCGAATCTTCGAAACGCGGCTGGATAGAAGTGGCGACAAACGTACTGTCGAGAATTTGCTGTCCGTTCCATTTGCCGTATTGCTTGTACAATTTGCCGAAGCGGGCAAAATCGCGCGCATTCGACGCGATGCAGCAATACGCCTTGACCACGCCGTCTTTGTGGTCAGTTTGCCATAGCGCGTCGTTTTCGGCGCCGAGCGGCTGCCAGAAATTTTTGGAAACATAACTCGAAAGTTCCTCGCCGGTGGCTTTTTCGATACACATCGCGAGCAGTTGGGTGTTGCCGCTCAGGTATTTGTAGCTTTTCCCGGGTGCGTCGACGGCTTTCTGGCCCAGCGTGACTTTGTCCAGGTCTTCATCGAAATAGGCACGCGTCGTGATGGAAAACGGACTGTAATAATTCTCGTCCCAGTCGAGTCCCGATGCCATCGACGACAAATCGCCGACGGTCAGGTTGAGGCTTTTCCCGGAAGCGAATTGCGGATAAAAATCGGATACTTTTTGGTCGAGGCTGCTGATTTTGCCCTGCATGATCGCTTTTCCGAGCGCTGCCGAAACGACACTTTTGGCCATCGAAAACGAATTGGATTTGGAATCCTTGTTGTAATTGTCGTAATAGCTTTCGCTCCAGATGCTGTCGTTCTTGATGATCAGAAAGGCGACGGTTTCGGTTTTTCTGTGCCATTCTTCCATCGTTCGGGTAGGCTTGACCGAATTGTAATCTTTGGCGATGGGCCACGGTTGCGGATTCGTGCTTTTCGGGATTTCGCGGTTTTCGAAATAGTGGTAATCGTCGAGAAACGCCGTTTTGTGTCCGTGGAAATACACGGTGCGCACCGCTTTGATCAGGTAATCGTAATTGAAAATGTACAGGATGGCAATCAATGATCCGAAGAAAATAACGAACCACAGCACGAACTTTTTGAGGAATTTCATACAGCAATTATTGGTTCTTACGAATGTAGCGAATTTTTATTTCCGTTTAGAAAAGACTTTGCTGTGCCGACGGACTTTCGTGCTCGAGCAGCCATTTCTTGCGCCACAAACCGCCGGCGTAACCGGTGAGCGAGCCGTCGGTGCCGATGACGCGGTGGCACGGCACGACAATCCAGAGCGGGTTCTTGCCATTGGCCGATGCGACCGCGCGGATCGCCTTGACGTCGCCGAGTTTTTTGGTGATGTCCATATACGAAACGGTTTTCCCGAACGGAATGTGCAGCAATTCCTGCCATACTTTTTGTTGGAATTCGGTGCCTTGCGGATTGATCCTGAAGTCGAAACCGGTGCGCTTGCCGTCGAAATATTCGTTGAGCTGCTTGACGGCTTCCTGGAGCGGTTTTGGGATTTTGGCCGTGATTTCGGTGGCTTCGCTGCGGATGGAGATTTCGGCAATGCCGTTTTCGTCACCGGTGATTCTGGTGATGCCGAGCGGCGAATTGATGAAGACGGTTTGCATCCGATAAAGGTAAAATTTTAACCCTAAAATCGCAAGTGGCATTGCGATATGATTCAACATAAACCAAAAAAGATGTAACTTCTTGAATTGATGCGCTGCGTAGATTTGGATTTCTAACCAATGCTTTAACTCATGAATACTTCTAAAATCATCGCAATCGTACTTATCGTCGCGGCACTTGCGCTCGCTTATGTGGGCATCAATACCGTGATGGCCAATACAGAATCGGTCAACCTCTTCGGATTGAAGCTAAATGTATCCGACGAAGACGGAAAGATGAAAGGCTTTATTTACATCGGTCTCGCGGTCGCGCTTTTTGCGGGTGGAATCTACACCTTGGGCAAAGCCAAAAGCTAGACCTTATTTCGAGAAACTGTAAATATAAGCCTCGAGCGCTTTGAGCTCTTCATCGGTCATGTTCTTCGTAATTGCAAAATTGGTCTGCATGACGGGAAATTGCTCGGGATCGACGAGTGGTTTTTCGTTGCCTCTGAGGAACGAAACGATGTCGCCGTTTTGGTCCTTGTAGATTTGCGCGATTTGCTCAATGCTCGGCCCGACGATTTTCTGGTCGGGTTTGTGGCACGCGAAACAATTGCCTTTGGAGTCGAAAATTTGCTGGCCGAGTTGTTCGGGCGTTTGTTTTTCTTTGGCCGATTCGGGGTAAAGTGATTCTTTTTTTTGTTCTTTCCCACAAGAGGTAAAAAGAACCAACAATAGGAATACCGATAAATATTTCATGTAACTATTATTTATTCAAAAGTGCAGAAGCCTCTTTTGCAAAGTAAGTCGAAATAATACTCGCGCCCGCACGCTTGATGCAATACAACTGCTCGATCATGATCTTGTCGTGGTCGAGCCAGCCGCGTTCTGCAGCCGCCTTTATCATCGCATATTCGCCCGAAACATGATAGACCGAAACGGGAACATGGACCGCATTCTTGACTTCACGCACAATGTCCAAATACGCGATTCCAGGCTTGACCATGACGATATCTGCGCCTTCCTCTACGTCGTGCAGCGCTTCGCGGATCGCTTCGAGGCGGTTGGCGTAATCCATCTGGTAGGTTTTTTTGTCTTTCGGGACTTCGTTCAGATCGACCGGTGCCGAATCCAGGGCTTCGCGGAACGGCCCGTAAAAAGCCGACGCATATTTGGCCGAATAGCTCATAATGCCGACGTTGTGGTGGCCGCTTTGTTCCAATGCCTTACGGATCGCCAGAACACGTCCGTCCATCATATCCGATGGCGCGACGAAATCGGCTCCGGCATCGGCGTGCGAAAGGCTCATCCGCGTCAAGGCATCGACGGTCGCATCATTGACGACATAGCCTTTTTCGATGATGCCGTCGTGGCCGTAAATCGAATACGGATCGAGCGCTACATCGGGCATGACGATCATTTCGGGAACGGCGTCTTTGATCGCACGGATCGTTTGTTGCATCAGCCCGTCTTTGTTCCAGGCTTCCCTTCCAGTGTTGTCCTTGAGGTTTTCGGAAACCTTCACGTAAATATTGACGGCACGTATGCCCAAATCCCATGCTTCTCTGACTTCACGGATCGTGTGGTCGAGCGAATGGCGGTAAATGCCCGGCATCGATGCGATCGGGATCTTGACGTCTTTGCCTTCGGCGACAAACATCGGCAGCATAAAATCATGCGGACTCAATGTAGTTTCGCGTACAAGTGAGCGGATCGATTCGTTGGTTCTTAACCTTCTATTTCTTTGTAGTGGAAACATTTCTTTTTAATTAATAATGAATAATTAATAGTTGATAATTAGTCGTTACGGTTTGAGTTTATCTTTGATCTTGTTTTTCTGCCGTTCCAAAAAAGGCGGCGCGTCAATCCGGTACCCGACGAAAGCGGTGAGATAACCTATCGCATCGCCCACTTCGATCGCAGTTTCCGATTCATGTCCGCCATAACTGGCGCGCAATTGCGCCCCGCCAAACCACCGCACGGCATTGTAGCCCGGCGCAATCATCAGGCTTGATTTGTACAATGCGGTATTGTAATCGCCATCGGTTTCGAACGTCCAATTGATGCCGGCTCCGATTCCGATTCCAGAGGCGAGCAGGAAATGTTTGCCGATGACCCAATTGTAATAGTAGGCTGCTTCGATCGCCACATCCAAAAATTCAGTGCGATCGGCCAAATCAGGTTCTTTCCTTCCGTCAAGGCTTGTATAATAATAGGAAATCCCAGGCACGAAACTGCCCTGACTGCGCAATTGCCGGGCATTCTGCAAGGTCACGGCGCGGAACGAAAAATTGTGGTTGAACACAAACGAAGTGCTGCCGCCAATCTTGAGCGACTTGAGTTGCGGCATGTAACGCGAAACGTTGAGCGCCTCGCTTTCGAGCGACATGCCGCGTTGGTAATAGACTTCTGCCCATTGCCTGAAGCGTCCGGGATAGAGCGCGGTCGAAAACGACAACATCTTAGAATCTTTATTATCGCGGTTGTCCGCAAAAAATGATGGTGCAAAACCGAAGCTGAACGAAGCGATGTCGTATTGCACGCCAATGTTCAATGTTGTTTTTTGGTTCGGCACGATGTCTACCTGAAGTCCGTCGTTGATGTAATTGATACTGAATTCATTTGACGCGTTGAGTGCGAAAATCTGTACCGACAGCTTGTCGTTGATGGTGCGCACATACGTCGTGTCCTGCGCCAAGACAGGCGCGGCGAAACACGATGCTATGACGGCCATTTTCAAACCCATTCGCGTGGTTTTTCGAGTACGCTGATCAGTTTTTCTTCTTCCGAACCTTGGTCGGGATGGTGGTCGTAAACCCATTGCACGTGCGGCGGCAGACTCATCAGGATGCTTTCGATGCGGCCATTGGTTTTGAGTCCGAACAGCGTGCCTTTGTCGTGCACGAGGTTGAATTCGACGTAGCGCCCGCGGCGGATTTCCTGCCAATTGCGCTGGTCTTGCGTATACGGCAATTCTTTTCTTCTGTCCAAGATTGGGACGTAAGCTTCGGTAAAACTATTGCCCACTTCGCTCACAAAGTTAAACCAATCCTGCATAGAATGGCTTTCATTGGCCTTGCAATAATCGAAAAACAACCCGCCGATGCCGCGCGCTTCATGGCGGTGCGCATTCCAGAAATACTGGTCGCATTGTTTTTTGTATTTCGGATAAAATTCCGGTGAATGTTTGTCGCAAGCCGTTTTACAGGTCTGGTGGAAATGTATAGCGTCTTCCCCAAACAGGTAATACGGCGTCAGATCCTGGCCGCCACCAAACCACTGGTCGATGATGTTCCCAGCCGAATCATACATTTCGAAATAACGCCAATTTGCATGGACGGTAGGTGCCATCGGGTTTTTGGGATGGATGACGAGCGACAATCCGCACGCAAAAAAATCGACTTCACCAACATTGAACAGCTGCCGCATCGATTCGGGCAATTGGCCATGGACGGCCGAGATGTTGACGCCGCCTTTTTCGATGACCGGACCGTTCTCGATGACGCGCGTCCTTCCGCCGCCGCCTTCGGGTCGCTGCCAAAGGTCTTCGCGGAATTTGGCCTGGCCGTCGCTTTTTTCAAGCGCGGCGCAAATCTGGTCCTGCAGGTTTTGGATGTAGGCGTAAAATTTATCTTTCATTCCATTCTGATTTTAGCAGTCCGAAATAATTGATGTCTTCGAGGATGCCTTCGCCGCTTTTGAATTCCTCGCGCAAAACGCCTTCGTGTGAAAATCCGTTTTTGGTCGCGATGCGTTGGCTGCCAACGTTGATTTTGGACGTGCAGATGAAAACTTTGTTCATCGAAAGCTGCGAAAAACAAAAATCGATGGTTTGCGCAACGGCTTCGGAAATGATGCCTTTGCCTTCGAAATCCTGGTCGATAAAATAGGCGAGCTCGCATTTGCGGATTTTCTGGTCGACATTTTTGATGCAGACGTAGCCGATGAGGTTTTTGGTTTCGGAATGCCGGATGTAAAAATAATGCCCTTCGTTTTTTTCCTGCTTTTCTACCGATTCGGCTAAAAATGCGATGGTTTTTTCAAAGTTCTCGCAATTCGAAACGGTAACCGGAAACGTTCTACTGATGTGGTTTCGGTTGCGGTCAATGAGCGCGTAGAATTCTTCGGGGAGAATTTGGTCGATGGTTTGTATGTTCCAGTTTTTGAATTTCATCTTTATGTTGTGACCGCGTGAAGGATAGAGGCAAGCACCGTGTGCAGCCGATAGCCCGACGGCGGCGAGCAAAATGCGACAGCTTTTTGAGAGCCGCCGACACGCCCCATTATCAATTATCCATTGTCAATTTATTCCGCTGCGCTCCATACAATTCGGCTGCGCCTCGGGTGTCAATTATTATTATATTCTTTCACGGCGTCGATGAACGCCTTCGCATGATCGACCGGGATGTTCGGCAAAATCCCGTGGCCGAGGTTGACGATGTATTTGTCCTTGCCGAATTCGTCGATCATCTGGCGCACCATTTTCTTGATCGTCGGAATCGGGGAAAGCAAGCGCGATGGATCGAAATTGCCTTGCAAAGTGATTTGCCCGCCCGAAAGATAACGCGCATTTCTTGGCGAACACGTCCAATCGACACCCAATGCAGATGCTTTCGATTTGCCCATTTCGTTGAGCGCGAACCAACAGCCTTTCCCGAACACGATCACGTGCGTCACCGGAGCCAGGGCCTCGACGATCTGGTTGATGTATTTCCACGAGAATTCCTGGTAATCGACGGGTGACAGCATGCCGCCCCACGAGTCGAAAATCTGGACGGCATTGACGCCGGCTTCGACTTTTTTCTTGAGGTAGGCAATCGTCGTATCGGTTATTTTCTGCAGCAAAACGTGCGCGGCCTCGGGATGCGAAAAGCAGAAACCTTTGGCGGTGTCGAAACTTTTCGAGCCTTTGCCTTCTACGGCATAGCAGAAAATCGTCCACGGCGAACCCGCAAAACCGATCAGCGGCACTTCGTCGTTGAGCATTTGCTTGGTCAGTTTGATCGCGTCCATGACATAGCCCAATGTTTCGTCGATGTCGGGAACGATGACTTTTTCGACGTCCTGGATCGTCCGGATCGGATTGGGTAAAAATGGCCCGACCGATTCCTTCATCAATACCTCGATGCCCATGGCTTGCGGAACGACAAGGATATCCGAGAATAAAATCGCGGCGTCGGGCGCAATCCTGCGGATCGGCTGCACGGTGATTTCAGAAGCGAGTTCGGGCGTTTGGCAACGCGTGAAAAAATCGTATTTGTCGCGCAGCGCGATGAATTCGGGCAAATAGCGTCCGGCTTGGCGCATCATCCATACGGGCGGGCGTTCGACGGTTTCGCCCCTGAGCGCTTTTAAAAATAAGTCGTTCTTGATCATTTGTTTGGTGTTGGCTTAATGAATCTCAATTCCTTAATGGTTTAACTTTTGACCATTCCAGCATTTTGAACCATTTAAGGTATTAAGTTGCATTAGGGTTTTTGTAATGGTTTATAGCTTGAATAATCGTGTTTTCAACCGAAGGCCGATTCGCAATTACAATTTTATTGGTGACCTGTTCGAGTGCTTTTGCCGTTGTATTTCCGATGCAGAAGCAGGTTTCATTTGTAATGGTGTTCGCCGACAAATAACTTTCCACGCCCGACGGACTGAAAAATAAAATCCCGTCGAAGTTTCCTTTTGTTGGCTGCGGCGTCAATTTCGTTTCGTAGACTTCGATTTCATTGAAAACAATCCCGGCGTTTTTGAGTTGGTTCGGCAATTCATCCAGACGTTGATTGCCGCTAAAAAAAGTAAAGCTCTCGGAACTGTAATGCGAAACAATGTCGTGTGCCAATTCGGCTGCGTTGTCGGCAATTTCCTGAACCGTAAATCCGTGTTCGTCGAGCAGATCGGCAGTTTTTTCGCCTACGCAGAAACTGGGCTTGCGTCTAATTTCCTGAACTTCGCGGTGGTTGCTGACGGCTTTTACGGCGTTGCCGCTCGTGAAAATTAAATTGTCGTTGCTGTTTGCGAACGTAAAATCCTTATCGGAAATTTGAATGAAATCGGCTTCGATGACCGAAAATCCGGCGTTGAGCAGAAATTGCTTCTGGTTCACCTTGAGTTTTTTGGTCGACAGCATCCGGATCATTTTTTCAAGTCTTTTCTGATTTGTTCCATGATGTCGAAGCCGCCATTCTGCAACGCATTTTCAGCACATTGTTGGCCGAAACGTTTATAATCTTCAACCGAAGTTGTCTTTTCTATATGGATTTTCTGCTTGCCGTCAAGCGAACACAACACGCCTTCAAACCTGATCCGATCGCCGATGATCTGGGCGAAAGCACCAATCGGGGCCGTACAGCCGCCTTCCAGGGTCTTCAAAAATTCGCGTTCGATCTCGGTACAGATTTCACTTTCATTGTGGTTCAGTTTCGAAACCGCTTCGATCATAAACGCATCGTTTTCCATCACGACTACAACCATCGCGCCTTGCGCGGGCGCGGGAATCATCCAGTCGAGTTCGATGTGGTTTTCGGGCGTCAGGTTAATGCGCTCGAGTCCGGCTTGCGCGAAAATGGCGCCGTTCCAATCGTTGTCGTTGAGTTTCTGTAAACGCGTGTTGACATTGCCGCGCAAATCGACGACTTTATGGTGCGGATACCGGTTCAGCCATTGCGCCTGGCGGCGTAGGCTTCCGGTCGCCACCGTGGCATCGGTATGGAAAAAGTCGGTGGTGTTTTTATAAACGAGGATGTCTTTCTCGCTCGCGCGTGCCAAAACCGCGGCCTGGATGATGCCTTTTGGAAGTGCCGTCGGGACATCCTTCATCGAATGGACGGCAATGTCGATTTGGCCGTTGATCATCGCAATGTCGAGCGTTTTGGTGAAAATTCCGGTGATGCCGAGTTCGTAAAGTGGTTTGTCGAGCAGGATGTCGCCTTGGGATTTGACGGCGATTATTTCGGTGGAAAATCCCAGACGCTTGAGTTTTTTTTCGACGGTGTGCGCTTGCCAAAAGGCGAGTTCGCTGTCGCGTGTTCCTATTCGGATGATTTTGTCCATTATTTTATCGGCTCAATCTGGAATACTTTTTCGATCCATTCGATGCTTTCGTCGACCATCGTATTGTCGTCCTTGAGATGGTTGGCGAAATGCGTCGTGATTTTCTGGATGATGCGCGCAGAGATGATTTCGGCTTGCTCTTCGTTGAAATCTACGAGTTTTTTGCTGTGGAAATCGAGCTCCGATTTTTTGATCGCGTTGAGTTTTTCCTTGAGCGCGTGGATCGTCGGGGCAAATTTGCGGGCTTTAGTCCAGGTGTTGAATTCGTCCTTGATTTCCTCGATGATCGCTTCGGCGGCCGGAATGTGTTTTTTGCGGTTTTCGAGCGTTTCATCGGTCATCTGCGACAAATTGTCCATGTGGATCAACGTCACCCCTTCAACGGTCTGCACGTTGTCGTGCACATTTTTCGGAATCGACAAATCAAGGATCAGCAGCGGTTTCTTGAGGTTCAGGATGGCCGCGTCAACCGTTGGGTTTTGTGCGCCGGTAGCGACCACGACGATGTCTGCTTTTTGCAATTCGAGCTGCAGGTCGGAGTAATCCTTGACAATCAGATTGAGTTTGCTTGCGATTTTTTCGGCTTTGTCTTTCGTACGGTTGATCAGGGTAATGTGTTCGTTTTTGGTGTGCTTGACCAAATTCTCGCACGTATTCCTTCCAATCTTTCCGGTTCCGAAAAGCAAAATATTCTTGTTGCGGATGTCTGCGACGTTCCTGATGATGTATTGCACCGACGCGAAAGAAACCGAAGTCGCGCCCGTACTGATCTCGGTCTCGCTCTTGATTTTCTTGCTCGCCTGGATCACGGCGTTGATCAATCGGTCCATAAATGTATTGATGAGCCCGAGCGCGCGCGATTCTGTAAAACTGATTTTGAGTTGGCTGATGATTTCGAAATCGCCCAGGATCTGGCTGTCCAACCCGGTCCCGACACGGAACATGTGGTTGATCGCTTCCTGATTCTTGTACACAAAACCAACCTGCTGGAATTCCTCGATGGAACCGTGCGTATTTTCGCAAATGAGTTTGATGAGTTGAAAAGGATGTTCGGCAAAACCATAGATTTCGGTGCGGTTGCACGTAGAAGTGACGATCAAACTTACGATGCCTTCATTTTTCGCCTGTTCGAGCAACCGGCTTTTGGCCGCCGCGTCGAGGCTGAATTTCCCTCTCATTTCAGCATCGGCTTTTTTGTAGCTGAGTCCAACCGCGTAAAAGTAATGCTTCGATAAGTTATTATTTCCCATATTTACACTTCTGCTAAAAGTTGAACAAAATTATCACTATGCATTTTATAAAAGTAACGCTGAAGGGACTTTTTATATCGCTACGGGATATTTTAATCCAAAATGCCTGAAACAACGTAATTTCTTTTACTTTTGTACTGAAATCAAGTGTTGCGAAATGTGTTATGTAGAATTATTCTAAATAAAACTGCTGGCTGATTTCAAATATACTTACGAAAAAATACCGCTATGGGTTCTCAGGAAATCATAAAAATTGAAGATGACTTTTTCTTGCTGCGTTTCCAAAACGATGGAAATGAAGTTTTTCGCGCCGAAAGGCAAATCAACCAAGGGCTGATCCAGTTTCATTTCGGCATCAAGGGCAAGGCGAAATTTATTTTCAACCAGGGCAATTATGCTTTGGATCTCAAGGAAGAAAAGTCGCTGCTGCTGTACAATCCGCAAAAAGAATTGCCGCTCAATTTGGAATTGGCGCCCAATTCGTGGATCATTTCCGTCGTCATATCGATCAAGAAATTCCACGGATTGTTTTCGACCGAAGCCGAATACATCCCGTTTTTGAGCAAGGAAAACCAGGACCGCAAATATTACGACGAAGGCGATATTTCCCCGTCGATGGCGATCGTTCTGAGCCAGTTGTTCCATTACAACCTCAATCCGTCGATCAAAAACCTGTATTATAAAGGAAAGGCTTACGAATTGCTGAGCCTGTATTTCAACCGCAGCGAAGATCCAGACGCCGAACAATGTCCGTTTCTGATCGACGAGGAAAACGTCCTCAAGATCCGCAAGGCCAAAGACATCGTCATTGCCAATATGGCCGAACCGCCGGGATTGCAGGAATTGGCCGATCTCGTCGGACTCAACCTCAAGAAGCTCAAAATGGGTTTCAAGCAGATTTACGGCGACAGCGTTTACAGCTTCCTGTTCGATTATAAAATGGAATACGCGCGAAAACTGCTTGAGGAAGGCGCGCACAATGTCAATGAAGTCGGACTCAAGATCGGCTACAGCACGGCGAGCCATTTCATTTCGGCCTTCAAGAAAAAATTTGCGACGACACCCAAGAAATATTTAATGTCAATCAACCAAAACGCCTAATGAAAGGAGTATTATTAGTCAACCTTGGCTCGCCCGAAAGCCCGGACCCAAAAGACGTAAAACCATATCTCGACGAATTTTTAATGGACCGTTTCGTCATCGACGTGCCGTTTTTACTGCGCGCATTGCTCGTTCGCGGCATCATCCTGAGGAAACGTCCCGAACGTTCGGCCGCGGCCTACAAAAAAATCTGGTGGGACGAAGGTTCGCCGCTGATCGTATTGTCCAAACGCATGTTCGAAAAAGTAAAACCGCAAGCCAACGTTCCGGTCTCGCTGGCCATGCGCTACGGAAAACCGAGTATTTTGAGCGGGCTTCAGGAATTGCACGACCAAGGCGTGGATGAAGTATTGTTGTTCCCGTTGTATCCGCAGCACGCGATGGCGTCTACAGTGACGATTTTGGCCCTGGCCGAAGAACTGCGCAAAAAACATTTCCCGAACATGAAATTCAGCGATGTGCCGGCGTTTTACAACAAACCCGATTACATTAAAAATCTGGCCGATTCGATCAAAAAACACCTCGATACTTTCCAATACGACCATCTGTTGTTCTCGTACCACGGCATTCCGGAGCGCCACATCCGCAAAACCGACATCACGAAATCGCATTGCAGGATCGACGGCAATTGCTGCCAGACGAAATCGGAAGCGCACCAATTTTGCTACCGCCACCAATGTTACGAAACGACGCGCCAGGTCGTGGAATTGCTTGGGATTCCGAAGGAAAAATACAGCCAGACGTTCCAATCGCGCTTGGCGGGCGACAAATGGCTCGAACCGTACACCGATGTCGAAATCAACAAGATGCCCGCCAAAGGCATCAAGAATCTCGCGGTCGTCACGCCGGCCTTCGTAGCCGATTGCCTCGAGACACTCGAAGAAATCGCGATGGAAGCCAACCACCAATTCAAGGAAAACGGCGGCGAAAATTTCCTCGCGATTCCGTGTCTCAACGACGGCGACCAATGGTGCGCGACCGTGGCAAATTGGATCAACGACTGGTCTAAAGCCTGATGGAAAGCGGGCCAGAACAGGAACTGGGAACCAAAAGCATCCCGCAGCTGATCATCCGCCAGTCGGTTCCGGCCGCGCTCGGCATCCTGTTCATGACGGTCAATCTTTTAATCGACACCATTTTTGTAGGCCGTTGGATCGGGCCTTTGGCGATTGCTGCCTTGGCTGTGGTTACGCCGGCGATTTTCTTTATCGGTTCGGTGGGATTTGCGATCGGTGTGGGCGGAAGCTCGGTCATTTCACGCGCACTCGGCGATGGAAACGACGAAAAGGCACGCGCGACTTTTGCGCACCAAATTTTATTCACCGGAGTCATCACATTGCTGTTGGCCGCCATTGGCTTGGTGTTCAGCGAACAGATCTTGACCTTTTTGGGTGCCAAAGGCAAAATCTTCGAACCTTCCAAAATCTTTTACATCCCGATCATCATTGCTGCGCCGTTGCAGGCTTTCCTCGGTATGGGGACGAGCGTCATGCGTGCCGAAAACAAAGCAGGTTTTTCGATGGCGACCATCATCATTTCGGGCGTGGCCAACTTGATCCTGGACGTCATCTTCATCAAAATATTGGATTGGGGCATTTTCGGGGCGGCGCTCGCGACCGCATTTTCGTTTGCATTGGCGTTTGTATTCCTGCTTTGGTTTTTCATATTCAAGAGCCGTTTCAAACTCAACCGCCCGCATTTTATTCCCGATTGGAAACTGTCCAAAGAAATCGCCGCGCTCAGTTTCAGTACGTTTTCGCGCCAGGGCGTCATTACGATCCTATCGATTTTGCTCAACGCGACTTTGTTCAAACACGGCGGCGAAAATGCGGTGACGGTTTATGGGATCGCAAGCCGGATGCTGATGTTTGCGCTGTTTCCCGTGAACGGGATCACCGAAGGATTTCTTCCTGTAGCTGGATACAATTTTGGTGCGAAGAAGTTTGAACGCGTACGCGAATCGATAACTGTTTCGGTCAAATATGCCGCGTTTTTGGCGGTGTTGATTTATGCGGCGATTCTCATTTTTGCCGAACCGATCGTGACTTTATTCACCAAAGACCAAAATGTCCTCGCCGAAGCGCCGAACGCCTTGCGCTGGATTTTCGCAGCGTCACCCGTAATTGCGTTGCAACTGATTGGTGCGGCTTATTTCCAGGCGGCGGGCAATGCCAAGAAATCGCTGTTGCTGACGTTGTCCAAACAAGGTTTCTTTCTGATTCCGCTGGTACTCATTTTACCGCAATTTTTTGGTATTTTTGGCGTATGGGTCGCCTTTCCGATTGCCGATATTTTGGCGACGATATTGACCGCTATTTTTCTCAAACGCGAAATGAACCAACTCAACCCCTGATGGAAATTTACAATTACCTCAAATCGCTGCACCTCATCTTTGTCACCACTTGGTTTGCCGGGTTGTTTTATATTGTGCGTTTGTTCGTGTATCAAATTGAAGCGGCGCAAAAACCCTCGCCCGAAAAAGAAATTTTGCAAAAGCAATACAAAATCATGACCTATCGTTTGTGGTACATCATCACGTGGCCGTCGGCGGTTTTGGCAAGTATTTTTGCTTTTTGGATGTTGCTTTTCACCGATTTGGGCAACGCGTGGCTCCAGATGCCGTGGATGCACGTCAAGCTCGGATTCGTATTTCTGCTGTATCTGTACCACCTCAAATGCCACCAGATTTTCCGGCAATTGCAACACGATGAAGTCAGGCACACGTCGAATTTCATGCGCCTGTGGAATGAAGGCGCGACGATCATCTTGTTTTCGGTGGTGTTTTTAGTCGTGCTCAAGAACGCGGTCAATTGGATTTACGGCGTCATCGGCATCATCCTGTTTTCTGTATTGATCATGCTCGGTTTCCGTTTCTACAAAAAAATCCGCGAGAAAAACCAAACGTAAATGGCCAAAAGGTTCCACATGTCGATGCTTTCCCTTCGGATCAGGATTTTCCTGTCGATGATCGTATTGATTTTGATCGCGTCGATCTTGATGGCTTCCATTTCGATCATCCAATTCAAGAATGAGGCGAAAGACTACCACCAGGAACGCCTCGAACGCAAGGAACTCGCGATCAAGGAACACATCAATTACGTACTTTCGAACACGACTTATCCGCTCACGACGAACAATCTCGACCTGATCTTCAAGGACCGCATCCACGAACTCGCACAAATCCACAACCTCGAAATCAACATTTACAGCCTCGACGGCAAATTGCTCAAATCGTCGAAAGCGTCGTTTTCGATCGACAGCGTATCGCCTCCGATTCCGAAATACATCCTCAAGCTCGTGCAGTCGTCGATTGAAAAAAGGTACGTCGACATTACCAACATTAACGGCGTCAAGAACCGTTCGTCGTACAGTTTGATCAAGGATGAAAAATTCAAGCCGCTCGGCATCCTGAACCTTCCTTACGTCGAAGACGACGGATTTTACGAAAAGGAATTGCAGAATTTCCTGATCCGACTGAGCCAGGTATACGGATTCATGCTCGTCATCGCGTTTGCCTTGGCGTACTTTTTATCGACTTACATCACACAATCGCTCAAGACGATTTCCGACAAACTCAGCGAAACGAGCCTGAACCAAAAGAACGAGAAGATCTTCATCCGCGCGAATTCGAAGGAAATCAATTTGCTGATCCGCGCCTACAACTCGATGGTCGACAAACTCGAACGAAGCGCCGTCAAATTGGCGCAAAGCGAACGCGAGGAAGCCTGGCGCGAGATGGCCAAACAGGTCGCGCACGAAATCAAGAATCCGCTCACGCCGATGCGTTTGACGGTGCAGAATTTCCAACGCAAATTCGACGCAAACGATCCCGATCTCAAGCAAAAACTAAAGGATTATTCTGAAACGCTGATCCAGCAGATCGACACGATGAGTTCGGTCGCATCGGCGTTTTCGCAATTCGCCTCGATGCCCGCGCAACAGAATGAAACGCTCAATGTCGTCGAGGTCGTCGAACTCGCGCTCGATATTTTCAACGAAGACGACGTGACTTTCGAAAGCGGGGAACAAACCATCATTTCCAAAATGGACCGTACGCAACTGATCCGAATCATCACGAATCTCGTCAAGAACGCAATCCAGGCGATTCCCGAAAACCAGCCCGAGAAATTGGTGTCGGTGTCGGTGAAAAGGCATCAAAATGAAGTATTGATTTCGGTCAGGGACAACGGAACCGGAATTGAGGAGCACAATATCCCGCGCATTTTCGAACCCAAGTTTACGACCAAGAACAGCGGGATGGGGCTAGGGCTCGGAATTATCAAAAACATCATTGAAAATTACAAAGGAACGATTACTTTTGAAACGCAATTGGGAAAAGGGACGGTTTTTACGGTTTCGCTCCCGATCATAAAACCCTAAAAACTGTACGATGAACTACGAAAATATCTTGTCGGAAACGGCAAACGGAATCGCAACGATCACGATCAACCGGCCAACCAAACTCAACGCGCTCAACAAACAAACGATCCACGAATTGCACAATGCCTTTGAAACGCTCGGCAACGATGCATCGGTACGCGCCATTATCGTGACCGGTAGCGGCGAAAAAGCGTTCGTTGCCGGAGCCGATATCGCCGAATTCGCGCATTTTTCTGTGGAAGAAGGCGCGCAGTTGGCCGGACAGGGACAGGAATTGCTGTTCGATTTCGTGCAGAACTTGAGAACGCCCGTCATCGCAGCCGTCAACGGTTTTGCGCTCGGCGGCGGATTGGAACTGGCCATGTCGTGCCATTTCAGGATCGCGTCCGACAATGCGAAAATGGGGCTGCCCGAAGTTTCGCTGGGCGTCATTCCGGGCTATGGCGGAACGCAGCGTTTGCCGCAGCTTGTCGGGAAAGGCCGCGCGATGGAAATGATCATGACCGCCGGAATGGTTTCTGCCGAAGATGCCAAAAGCTACGGACTGGTCAATCATGTCGTGCCGCAAGCCGAACTGCTCGATTTCTGCAATGGCATCGCACAAAAGATACTGCGCAATTCCCCTACGGCCATCAGCCAGGCGATCAAGGCCGTCAATGCCAATTTCGAAGATGGCGTCAACGGTTTCAAGACCGAGATCAAGGCGTTCGGGAAATGTTTCGGAACCGAAGATTTCAAGGAAGGAACGACGGCATTTTTGGAGAAAAGGAAAGCGGAATTCAAAGGAGAATAATTCTTTTAACCGCAAAGTTGCAAAGGTTGCGCAAAGTTCGCTAAGCTTTGAGGTCTTTGCGACCCGAGACCGAAGGTTGTGAACCGACGAAGTAAAACCTTTGTGGCGTTTGTAGTGAAAATTATTTCTTGCCGTTCCATTCGGCATAAAACTGTGTGAGGAAATCTTGCATGTAATTGTGTCTTTGCTGCGCGATTTGGGTTCCCGTTTCGGTATTCATCTTGTCTTTGAGCAGCAATAATTTTTCATAGAAGTGGTTCAGCGTAGGCGAATCACTTTTTTTATAGGCTTCTTTGGACATGTCCAGTACGGGCGCAATTTCGGGGTTGTACAAGGCGCGGTTCTTGAATCCGCCGTAGTTGAAGCAACGCGCAATCCCGATCGCACCAATCGCATCGAGCCGATCGGCATCCTGTACGATATCGAGCTCTTTCGAAGAAAACTGTCTTTCGAAATTCCCGCCTTTGAACGAAATATTTTCGATGATGGCAATCACGTGCAGGATCGTTTCTTCGTCTGCGTTTTGGCTTTCGAGAAATTTCCGCGCGGTTTTGGGTCCGACCGTTTCATCGCCGTTGTGGAATTTACTGTCGGCGATGTCATGCAAAAGCGCCCCGAGCTGGACGACTTCGAGATTGCAATCTTCGCCCTGGGAAATCAGCAGCGCATTTTTCCAGACGCGCTCGATGTGGAACCAATCGTGGCCGCCTTCCGCTCCTTCGAGTTGTTGTTTGACGAAGGCGACGGTATTTTCGATTAGGAATGACTTCATGAGGTGTTGATGTGTTTGCGTGAGTGATGGAAACGGATATCCTTTTGCGCGTCAGCGGCAAAAGATAGCAGTGGACAGCACGACAGCGCCGGAGTTTACGGAGGCGGTGGCACGCCCAAAAAAGAAAAAAGAGCTACGCTGCAAGAAGAAAGACAGGGCAAATACCAGAGTCTTGACTCTCTCAGCGCAGCGGTCTTAAATCTTAGCCGGTTCGACCCATTTGAAAATATTCTCTTCCGTCGGAATCACCAGCCTTTCGGAGACTTTGGCCATCCTTGCCGGCAGTTTCATCAGGTAATCGCGCGCTTTTTCGGCTTCGTCGGTAAGGTTCCCGATCTTGCCTATTTCCCAGCGGTCGATCAGTTTCTGCATGATGTCGACGTAATCATTGGCCGTGTACACGCCGATGCGCTGCGCCGAAATCGAGAATTGCTCGAACGCCTCGCCGATCTTTTCGCCCGATTCGCGCAGGAAAACCGCCGGCATGACGATTTTGTTGCGCATCATGTGGTTGAAGGCGAGCATCATTTCGCTTGGATCGACCTTGAAAATTTCGTTGACGAATTCGCTGTAGGCGTTGTGGTGGCGCATTTCATCGCCCGCGATCATCTTGCACATTTTGGCCAGTTTCTTGTCGCCGTAACTTTTGGCGAGCTGCGAGACGCGGTTGTGCGAAATGTAGGTCGCGAGTTCCTGGAAAGACGTGTATATGAAGTTTTTGTATGGATCCCTTCCGGTTCCGATATCGAAACCGTCGGAAAGCAAATGCTGCGTCGTCATTTCGATTTCGCGCATGTTGACGCGGCCTGAGAGATAGAGGTATTTGTTGAGCACGTCGCCGTGGCGGTTTTCTTCGCCGGTCCATTGGCGCACCCATTTCGACCACGAGTTGCGGCCGACATTGTCGATGCCTTCTACGTCCATGAGCCACGATTCGTAGGTTGGAAGCGCTTCTTCGGTGACCATGTCGCCCACCATCGCTACCCAGAAATCATACGGCAGATCTTTGGCGAGTTCGCGCAATTCCCTGACTTCTTCGAAAAAGTTGTCGCCTTCAGAATCGGGCAAAAAGTCGGACGGCTGCCAGATTTTCTCCACCGGAATCAAATAATTGTCGACATAGTGGTCGACTTTCGATTCAAGGAATTGCATCACTTCAAGGCGTATATTTTTAATTGACATATCTTAAGATTAGGGTTGGATTCCGTTAACGATGGCTTGTTCGGTTCTTTGAAAAAGTTCGTCAAAAGAGACTTCACTCACCTTGATCGGTTCGTGCACTGTAAAGGTAAGGCGATTTCCCAAACCAAGCGGGAAAAAACCGTATTTAACAATTTTCCAAGAGTTGTTGATGGTCACGGGAACGACATAGGCGGAAGGGGCCGATTTGCATAAAATCTTGAGTCCGGTTGCCGCGAATTCCTTCGGTTTCCCATTTTTGCTGCGCGTGCCTTCGGGGAAAATGACGGCCGAGCGTTTGTGCTTTTCGATGTACTCGCCGAGTTGGCGGATCACGGGAAGCGCCTGCTTGGGATCTTTGCGGTCGATGACCACCGATCCGCCGTGGCGCAAATTGTAGGAAACGCTCGGGATGCCTTTGGCGAGTTCGATCTTGCTCACGAATTTCGGATGCCAGCTGCGGCAGAACCAGATGAACAGGATGATGTCGTATAAACTTTGGTGGTTCGAGGCGAAAATGATCGGAGCGCCGTTTGGAATCAATTCGCGCCCTTTGACTTGATAGGAATTCCCGAGCAGGTGCCCGATCCTGAGCAGGCAGAAATTGAGGCAATCGACGCTTTTCTTGTGTGCCTGGTATCCGAAGGCATTGAGGCAGATCCATTGTACCGGATGGAAAACAAGCAGCGTAAGCAAAAACAGCACAAAAGCGACGGCTGATATAAGATAGGATACTATTTTTTCCATTTTTTGAAAATTACACGTGCAAAAATAAGAAAATATTTTTTGGGTGCCATTGGGGCAATGGCAATAAAAACAGTAGTATTTTAACAATTTGTACAGAAAAACTATTGCTGGACGTCTAAAAAACGCTTTAGGTTTGAATTATCGAAAATTAGCACGCCAAAACCGATTGCGGAATCATCTGCTGTTCCGCTTTGGGTTGCGGCACCAAAAACAGCCCGATCCTTTCGATACAGATTTTTTACACGCCTTTAGACCAAGGGCTGTTTTTACCGAACCGATTGCCTTTTCAATCCCTTGAAACGGAATGGTCAAATGGTTTACGGCGGCGCCAAAAGGCGGCATTATGCTTACACAAAAAGATACCACTTCAATGCCGTCGCCGCTGTGAACCGCCATTCCAAATTTTTGGGAACGAAAAAATAAGGATGTTAAAAAGTATTTTTGGAGATAAAATTTCTGTTTGGAAAAAGCACTATTTTTACGAAAATTAAGAGCAATACATAATGAAGGAAAAGATGAGTTCAGAAAAAGAAGCGAAATTAAAAGCACTGCAATTAACCCTCGATAAACTAGATAAAACTTACGGAAAAGGCACCGTCATGAAGATGGGCGACAAAGCCGTGGAAGAAGTGGAAACGATTTCCTCGGGCTCGCTCGGGCTCGATTTGGCCTTGGGCGTAAACGGTTACCCGAAAGGAAGGATCATTGAAATTTACGGCCCGGAATCTTCGGGTAAAACCACGCTGACCTTGCACGCGATTGCCGAGGCGCAAAAAGCGGGCGGTATCGCAGCTTTCATCGATGCGGAACACGCGTTCGATCGCGGATATGCGGAAAAACTGGGCGTTGATATCGAAAACTTGATCATTTCACAGCCCGACAATGGCGAGCAGGCCTTGGAAATTGCCGAGAACCTGATCCGTTCGGGGGCGATCGACATTGTCGTGATCGACTCGGTTGCGGCGTTGACCCCTAAAAGCGAGATCGAAGGCGAAATGGGCGATTCCAAAATGGGATTGCACGCGAGATTGATGTCGCAAGCCTTGAGAAAACTGACCGGAACCATCAGTAAAACGAATTGTACCGTATTTTTCATCAACCAGCTGCGCGAAAAAATCGGCGTGATGTTCGGAAATCCCGAAACGACAACAGGTGGTAACGCGCTCAAATTTTACGCGTCGGTCCGTTTGGACATCCGCCGTTCAACCCAAATCAAAGACGGCGATAATGTCATCGGAAACCGAACGAAAGTAAAAGTCGTCAAGAATAAAGTCGCGCCGCCGTTCAAGACTGCCGAATTCGACATCATGTATGGCGAAGGCGTTTCCAAAACGGGTGAGATTCTCGATCTGGCCGTCGAGTTTGAGATCATCAAGAAATCGGGATCGTGGTTCAGCTACGGCGAAACCAAACTCGGACAAGGCCGTGATGCGGTCAAGACGATGATCAAGGACAATCCGGAATTGGCCGACGAACTCGAGCAAAGGATCAAAGCAGACATCAAATCACGTGTCGAATAAAAACCAACCCGAATTTTTTCGGGTTTTTTTATGTCCGAACGCAACCATTCGGCACGAACCGCATCTACCCAATACTTAAACTTTAAGAAATGAAAAAAATAGCACTTCTCCTGCTGGCGGCCTTTGCCCTGAATTCCTGTTCTACGGATGACAGCCAGCCTGAAGTACATTACGAATTGATTCCGATTACGCGCTGCCAGATGCCTTACCGGATGACTTCTGGCGAGACTTACGAACTGCGCATGATTTACCGCATGCCGACGACCTGCCACAGCTACAAAGGCATTTATTTCGAAGGCGAAGGCGATACGAAGACGGTGGCCATACAAACCGTCGTCTATCAGAGAAGCGATTGCCAGACCATTGATTATACCTCCAGCGCGCAACCCGTGCCGGAGCCACAGATTTCCAATTACGAATTCAAGGCCACCGCTCCACCAGGAAGCGTTTACACGTTCAAGATCTGGACGGGCAAAAATGAACAAGGAGAAGACACGTATTATGATGTAACAGTACCGGTAGAAGACTAATCGATTAAACCCTTACAAATCCGTTGAGTTTAGAGCAGCTTATATTAGATTGCCAAAAGAAGAATATCAAGGCCCAGGAGCAGTTGTTTAGATTATTTTCATCTAAGCTGTTTGCCGTGTGCCTCAAATATTCGCGCAATTATGAGGAGGCGCAGGACAATTTGCAGGATGGGTTTATGATCATTTTCGAGAAAATCGGGCAATTCGCATTTGCCGGTTCGTTCGAAGGCTGGGCCAAGCGACTCATGATCAACAATGCGTTGCAATACTACCGCAAGGAGAATTTCCTGAAACTCATCAACGAGGATATTGCCGATGAAGAAGTCGTAGACATCGACGACAACAACATCTCGATGGATTACCTGCTCGGCATCATCCAGGAATTGCCCGACCGGTACCGGCTGGTGTTCAACCTGTACGTGATCGACAATTATGCCCACAAAGAAATAGCCGACATGCTCAACATCAGCATCGGCACGTCAAAATCGAACCTGTCACGCGCCAGGGCGATCTTGAAGGAAAAAATAGAAGCTTTAAACACTACAAATTCATTGTCAGCAAAATGAGTGAAAGAAAAAATATAGACAAACTCTTTCAGGAAAAATTCAAGGATTTCGAAATGGATCCGCCCGAAAATACCTGGCCCGAGCTCGAACGAAGGCTCAAAGAGAAAGAAGACCGCAAGATCATTCCAATCTGGTGGCGGCTCGGCGGCGTTGCGGCGGCATTGCTGATCGGTTTTATGGTGGGCAATCAGATGGGCTTGTTTGGCGGTGGAACTGCCGTTGGCAATCAAGTCGTACACGAAAATACGAATCCGGATCCGAACAGCAACGGCAATCCCGATATGGAAAACGGACAAAAACCGGCATCCGAAGCGATTGTCGGTGCAGGCTCCGATTCGACCATAACCAATCAAAATCCGGTAGCGGAAACGCCAAATGATGCGTCGAATAACGTTGCAAATTCAAGCGATAAAGATAAGAATGGCCCAAAAAAAGCAAACAAAAACAATCCTTTAAAAAACCTTCCGAAAGCCATCGGAACAGAGAAAAATAACGCCGTCGCCAACACGCAGAAAAATAAAAAGGCAAACGAATCAGAATCTGACCAGCAAAAATCTGTTCGAAACCTCAATCCGGCCGAAACTGGAACCGCGGTTGCCAATTCCGAAACGAAAAATAAAGCTGGCCGAAACGAAAATCCGACAAATGAAAACCACTCGGTTGCAAGTGCCGGAAGCCGTCCGTTGAAAAAATCGAAAAAAGGAACCATTTCCAATTCCGAAAAGGTGTTCGGAAAACCGGAAAACCAAGCCATAGCGCAGCAACCTGAAACCGATCAATCGAATTCGGCACTCGATAAAAAAACAAACCAAGCGATTGCACGTCCTCAAATCGATAAGGAAAATCCGATCGTTAATCAAAATACCACCGATAAAAAATCTTCTGAAACGGCAACAGTTAATCAAAAAACGGAGCTGAACAAGGACAACACAACCCATCCAATCAATCAGGTTGCCGTTGCGGAAGACAAAAATCAAAAGAAATTAGACTCGACAGCTACTGCTATGACTGTCCCTAATGCGTTGGAAGAATTGTTGAATGAAAAAGAAAACAAGGTTACCAAGGAAAAAGAACCCAAACTAAATAGGTGGCAACTCACTTCAAACGTTGCCCCTATTTACTTCGGTTCAACCTCTGGCGGCTCGCCGATCGATTCGACTTTCGCCAACAATTCCAAGGATTACAACACACAGATGAGTTATGGTTTGGGCGTCCATTATGCGATCAACAAGAAGTTTGCAATCCGCGCAGGCGTCAACAAAGTGTCGCTGAGTTATGACACGAATGATGTGCTTTTGTATGCGAGCCTCAACAATGGCGGTCTCGGAAATGTCGATTTGCCGCCGGGAACCGAGACGCTCAATTTCGGTCGCGCCAATACGGAATCGAGAACCAATACGGCCAGCCGTTCCAATGAGGCAACCGCTTTCGGTGACCTCGCTACCGATAAGTTTTCGGGCAGCATCAACCAGAAAATGGGCTACATTGAAGTGCCGTTGGAATTGTCGTATGCGGTCGTCGATAAGAAATTCGGCGTCAACATCATTGCCGGCGTGAGCACGCTGTTCCTGAGCGACAACAAGATCGAACTGACATCGGAAGGATTGACCACCAACCTGGGCGAGGCGAACAACCTCAACAAGACGCATTTCAGTTCCAACATCGGACTCGGTTTGAGATACCGTTTCCTGCAATCGTTCGAGGCCAATTTCGAACCGATTTTCAAATACCAATTGAACACGTTCAGTAAGGACAGCGGTGATTTCAAGCCTTATTTCTTTGGTTTGTATACCGGCGTAAGCTTTCGCTTTTAAATACTTAGTTAGCATTTGTTAGGGTGTTGTTGCCTGCGGGCAATAACGGAAAAGAGCGCTTCAACGGCGCTCTTTTTTATTTCTTGTACCGGAGCAACTGGTGGTAAATGATGGTCCTGACCTGGTCCTTGACTTCCTTGATCGCTTTCTTGTCGTCGATCGGTTGGCCTTTGGTCTCGACAAAATGATGGATTTTTGCACGCATGATTCCGGGGCTTCCGCTCAGGAACGTATACGAGAACCGTTGCTTGTTGTCGGCGAAAGTCATCGGCACAATCGGAATCTGGTGTTCGATCGCCAACCGGAACGCGCCGTCCTTGAATCCGTCGAGCTCGACCGTTTCGTCATCGGGAACGCCGCCTTCAGGAAAAATACAGATGCTGAGTCCTTGGTTGAGTCGTTTTTCGGCACGATTGAACACTTCCATACGGCTTTTGGAACTCTTTCGGTCGACCAAAATGCACGTGCGCTTGTAGAAGAATCCGAACAGTGGGATCTTGGCCAATTCTTTCTTCCCGACGAAAACAAACGGATGGCGCACAATGGCGAGCATCAGCATGATGTCGGCCATCGACGTGTGATTGGCCACAAACATGTAGCTTTTGTGTTCTTCGAGTTGCTGCTCGCGCTCGACGCGGTAATAGAATCCCATCCCGAAAAGGATGAACTTGGCCCAAATCCTGGCCATGATGAAAAAGTACGGATACCATCTTTCCTTGGCGATCGAAATGACCAGAAACGGCAGCATCACTAGTATCGGGAACGCAAGCAGGAAGTAAAACCACACGCGCCAAAGTACCCAGAAAATGGTTTTTAAAATTTTCATGTTCCCAAAAATACGGAATCGTGCGTAACTTTTGACAAAAGAATTATCTTTGTCACATCTACACCACAAAGCACACAGAGTCTTCCGCAAAGGAAGCAAAGACAGATGACAGAAAATGAGATATCAAACAAAGTGATTGGCTGCGCCATTGAAGTTCACAAAAGTCTTGGGCCGGGTTTGCTAGAAAACGCATATAAAGAGTGCCTTTTCTATAAAATTAACAATGCGGGACTATTCGTCGTTAAAGAAAAAGCAATGCCTTTAATCTTTGAAGAAGTTAAAATGGATTGTGGCTATCGTTTGGATTTACTGGTTGAGAATAAACTTCCAATTGAAATAAAGAGCGTAAGTACTCTTGAAAATATTCATCTTGCTCAGATTTTGACTTATTTAAAGCTTGGAAATTTTAAACTCGGACTTCTTATTAATTTTAATGAAGTTCTCCTTAAAAAAGGTATCCGAAGAGTAATCAATAAATTATAAACTTAAACTTTGCAAACTTTGCGAAAATCTTCGTGATCTTTGTGGTTAAAAAATTATGTCAAGGATACTCACAGGCATTCAAAGCACCGGCACACCGCATTTGGGCAATCTGCTGGGCGCGATCATCCCCGCCATCGAATTGTCGAAAAAACCCGAAAACGAAACCTTCCTTTTTATTGCCGACCTGCATTCGGTGACGCAAATAAAGGACGGCGGTACTTTGCGTACGAACACTTTGAGTACGGCGGCCACTTGGCTCGCATTCGGACTTGACATCGATAAAGTGGTTTTTTACCGACAGTCGGACGTGCCGCAAACGGCCGAGTTGTCTTGGTACCTGAGTTGTTTCTTTCCGTTCCAACGGTTGACTTTGGCGCATTCGTTCAAGGACAAATCCGACCGCCTTTCTGATGTGAATGCCGGACTGTTTACATATCCGATGCTGATGGCGGCCGATATTTTGTTGTATGACATCGACTTCGTGCCGGTTGGGAAAGACCAGTTGCAGCACATCGAGATCACGCGCGACGTGGCTTCGCGCTTCAACAGCCAAATGGGTGAGGTTTTCGTATTGCCCGAACCTTTTACCCAACAGAATACGATGCTCGTTCCGGGAACCAATGGTGGGAAAATGAGCAAATCGGCCAACAACATCATCAATATTTTCCTTGACGACAAGGCTTTGCGCAAACAGGTCATGTCGATCGAGACCGACAGTACGCCGCTCGAAGAACCCAAAAATCCCGAAACCTGCAAGATTTTCGCGATCTACAAATTACTCGCCAACGAAACGCAAATCGCATCGATGGCCCAAAAATACAAGAATGTCAACCGCGATTTCGGTTACGGCCACGCCAAACAGGAATTGTTCGAATTGATCGTTGATAAATTCAAGACCGAACGCGAAAAATACAACCACTTCCTCGCCCATCCGCAGGAAGTGGAAGATGCGTTGCTGCTCGGCGCGCGAAAAGCAGCCAAAGTTGCGGATGGGGTTTTGTCGCGCGTTCGCGAAAAACTCGGCTTTTTGGGATAATAAAGTTTACCACAAAGGCACAAAGTCTTACGCAAAGAATACAAAGATTTTATGGGAGTTTTTAACTTCGTGAACTTTGCGATATTCTTGGTGTGCTTTGCGGTTGAATCTAAATCGCCTCAAACAATTTCCCCGGCAACGGCCGAATCACGCCTTTCAATTCCATATTCAATAAAATTCCCGACAGTTTATGGATCGGCAGATCGCATTTCAGCGCGATGATGTCGAGCAATTCCTTGCCTTTCTGCATCAGGAAATCATACACTTTCTGCTCGGAATCGTCGAGCGAAACGAACAATCGTTGCTGCACCGGCTGGGTTTGGGTTTGCAGGTCCCAATTGAGCATGTAAACCAAATCGGCGGCGCCCGTCAATAAATTGGCGCGTTGCGATTTGATCAGGTTGTTGCATCCCTGGCTGTATTTGTCCGACGTTCGGCCCGGAACCGCAAACACATCTCGGTTGTAATCATTGGCCATGTTGGCCGTAATCAACGAACCGCCTTTATCGGCCGATTCGATCACGATCGTCGCTTCAGAAATGCCCGCGACAATGCGATTGCGCTTGACGAAATTCTCACGCTCGGGCGCGGACGAACTCCAGAATTCGGTCAGGAAACCGCCGTTCTGCTCCATTTTGGAAACATAGCGTTTGTGCATTTTGGGATAGGTTTGATTGAGTCCGTGCGCGACGACGCCTACGGTTTGCAGGCCGTGATCCATCGCTGCAAGGTGTGCCGTGATGTCGACACCATACGCAAAACCGCTGACGATCACGGGATTGAGCGGCGCGATTTCGGCGATAAGGTTCCGACAGAAATCGGCACCATAAGCCGTAATCTGGCGCGTCCCGACAATGCTGATGATTTTGCGGTTTTTGAGGTCGATGTTGCCCGACTGGAACAGCAAAACCGGTCCGTCGATGCAATGTTTGAGTTTTTCGGGGTAATTTTGTTCCAGAAAATACGTACAATTGATATTGTTGCGTACAATAAATTCGAGTTCCGATTCCGCTTGACGGAACGCGTTTTTGTCCTTCAGTTTGCGGATCAGATTCGTCCCGATCCGGTCAATCGAAGTCAGTTTTGAAGTTTTCGTTTTGAACACTTCTTCAGCGTTTCCGCAGTGTGTGAGTAGCTTTTTGGCGACAATATCGCCCACGCCCTCCACTTTTAGCAAGGCTAGTACATAAAATAAATCTTCGTGGCGCATAGTAAATCATTGAACCTGAAAATTATAAATTTTTCTCGGGATTGTTAATAAAAATTGTGAATAAAATTTTGAATCCTTAACACATTCAATAACTTTGTTTCTATGAAGATCGAACAATACATTTCACAACTCTTATACAGGCACCAATGTGTAACGGTTCCCGGATTCGGTGCTTTTCTGACTGAAATCCAATCGGCGCACATCCACGAAAATACGCATTCTTTTTATCCGCCCAAAAAATTAATTTCGTTCAATTCACATTTGAAAAACAATGACGGATTACTCGCCAATCACATTGCCCAGGCGGAAAAGACCACTTATGAAAGCGCGGTCGCCTCGATTGAAAGCGAGGTCGTCATCTGGAGCAGCATCCTTCAGGTCAATGAAAGATTCACGCTCAAAAATGTGGGCGAACTTTCGTTGAATTCAGAGAAAAACCTGGTGTTTACGCCTTCGGAAAACATCAATTATTTGAAGGAATCATTCGGGCTCAACTCTTTCGTTTCTCCTGCCGTTAAGCGTGAAGAATACAAAAAAGAGGTTGAAGTGCTCGAGGAAGAAGTGCCGACGATCGCCTTTACGCCTGAAAAACGCGAAAGCCGTTCGTATCTCAAATATGCCGCGATTTTCGTGATGGCACTCGGCGTAGCGGGAACTGTTGGCTACAAATTGTTCCAAAACCACGTAGCGCAGGAAACATTGCTTGTGGAAACTGCCGTACAAAAGCAAGTCCAGACCAAAATTCAGGAAGCGACTTTCATGATCGAAAATCCGATGCCTTCGGTAACTTTGACGGTCAAGGAAGAAAAATTGGCCTATCACATTGTGGCTGGGGTTTTCAGAAACGAAGTCAACGCTGATAAGGTCTACAACGAATTGCTTGCCGCAGGTTTCAAGGCGCGAAGGATCAAAGCGAACCGTCACGGGAATTTCCCGGTGCTTTACGGAAGTTACACGACGTATGCCGAAGCGCAGCAAGCGATGAAAGACATCCATCAATCGACCAACAAAGAGGCGTGGCTCATGGTCAAAGAACTTTAGAAGAACATATCCAAATAGAAAAAAAAGATGGCCCAATCGGGTCATTTTTTATGCGCTGTCGTTACCTTTGCACTCCAGGCCATAAGGCCGAACTGAACGTAAGTTAAAAAGACAATGCATCCGAAAACTCCTTCCGAATCCCTGACGATATTAACCGACCTTGTTTTGCCCAGCGAAACCAACCCGCTCAACAACCTCTTTGGCGGCGAATTGCTCGCGCGTATGGATCGTGCGGCCAGTATTGCGGCCAGAAGGCATTCGCGCAGGATTGTCGTGACGGCATCGGTGAACCATGTGGCGTTCAACCGTTCGATCGCGCTGGGAAGCGTCGTGACGATTGAGGCCAAGGTATCGCGAAGCTTCACTTCCTCGATGGAGATTTTCCTTGATGTCTGGATTGAAGACCGCGAATCGGGTGTGCGTGCCAAGGCCAATGAGGCCATCTATACTTTTGTCGCCGTGGATGAGCAAGGCCGGCCCGTAGGCGTTCCACCAGTGGCCCCGGAAACCGAATTGGAAAAAGAACGATTCGACGCCGCCCTGAGAAGAAAACAATTGAGCCTGGTGCTTGCCGGTAAATTGAAACCGGCTGATGCGACAGAATTGAAGGCGTTGTTTCTTTAGGCACGGACTTGTAAAAAAAACAGCCACGAATTCACGAATTTTATCTTTTAATTCGTGAATTCGTGGCTTTTCATTTTATGGAGGCACGCGTTAGCGGTTGCAGCGGCAGCCTTTTGCTGGCAAGCAAAAGCTATAGCGGAAGACGCGACCCGAGGCACGAGGGACACGAGGCTGCAAGCCGACTGCCCGAAGAAACGAAGGGAAACGCCAAAAAACTACATATTCGACAGCCAACTCGCCGGATTGGCGTAAGTGGTGTTCTGTGAAATCGTAAACTTGAGTATGGTTTTCCCGGAATCGCCGTTGGTGCGGATCCTTCCGATGGATTCCTTGATGTTGACCTTGTCGCCTTTGCTTACGCTCACGCTGCTGAGGTTTTGATATACCGTAAAATAATCTCCATGCTGGATCATCACGGCCTTGTTCACCGGGGAAAGTACCATGACTTTGATGACCTCCCCGCCGAAAACCGCGCGCGCATTGGCCCCTTGATCGGTTGTGATCTCGACCCCTGAATTGTGCACGATGAGCGATTTGTACACCGGATGCGGCTGATCGCCGTAACCGAGCGACACGAATCCTTTTTCAACCGGCCAAGGCAACCTTCCTTTGTTGGCCTTGAAATTGTTGGCGATGATTTGCCCTTCGCCGGTCAGGACGATTTTATCGGCGGTTTCCACTTCACGCGTTTTGGCAGGCGTGGTTGCTTTCGGGTTGGCTTTTTTGTTGGCCGCCGCCGTCTTCTTGTTGGCCGCCGCAATCGCTTCCTTGAGCAATTTGTCTATCTGGCGGTCGATGTTTTTGGTTTCCTGCTGCTTCTTTTTGATTTCGGAAGCGATTTGGTTTTTGGATTTCTTGATGGCTTTGGCCACTTCTTCCTGTTCCTGTTTTTCTTTTTCGAGCAGCAGTTTTTCTTTTTCGTTTTCGACGAGGAGTTTTTGCTTTTCTTCTTTCTGGACGACGATTTTCTCGGTACGGTTTTCGAGTTCCGTCGATTTCTGCACGATTTCTTCGCCCTGCGTTTTGCGGTAACTCGCGTATTGCTTCATGTATTGCGCGCGCTTGTAGGCTTGCAGGAAATTCTGCGAAGACAGTAAAAACATCACGCGGCTGCGCTCGGATCGGGCTTTGTAGGATTTGAGGATCATCTCGGCATAATCTTCCTTGAGCAGCACGAGTTCTTTTTTGAGCCGGTTCACATTGACCTGGTTGATGTAGATGTCGTTATTGAGGACTTTCGTCTGTTTTTCAGTGGTATTGATCAGTTTTTGCTTGAGCTGGATTTTCTCCTTTTGCAACTGCAATTGCGTGGTAACCGATTTTTCCTTCGATTTGACTTCCTGCAACTGGGCTTCCTTTTCCTGGATTTCCCTCAGAATCTGCGCTTTTCGTTTTTCGAGTTTTTCCTGCGTCGGCTGGCTCCACGCGAGCGAAGTCAGGCAGATGAAAATCAGGGTCAATAGCTGTTTGGACATACGGGGTTGTTTAGCAAATCTAATCATTGATGTAAATTCTTTCGTAACCGTTCGGGACGCTGTAAGGGAAAGTCAACGGCTGGTCGACATCGGCCGCATTGATCTCTACCTGAATATTCGTCTTTCCTTTGGGCTGCATCGCATCGATCAGCAATCCTTTGGGCAAGACAGCTGCGCCATATTGGGCGTAATCGGGGTACAATATTTCGACGCTGCGATTTTTTGCGGGTTGTTCGATGCGTTGTTTGCGCAGCCAAAAATGATCGGGCTCGAATTGAAACTGCCTGATGGTGCTGCCTTTGCTTTCCAATTGGTACAAATTCCCTTGCGCCGTCGTTTCGTAAGTTCCGCCCTTGAGATCATCCATTGCCTGGCCGATCAACAGATTCTGCACTTTCTGGAAATCGAGGTCGGTGCCCAGGAATTTGGTCAGCGCCGCATAATTCCCTTCGAAATATTCGCCGTTTATTTTTTCGTAATATTTGACTTCGGTTGGCGTAATCAACGCTTTGGCCATCGTAATTCCCAAAATGCGCACGCTCACGAGAATGATTTCGTCTTTCTTGATCCTGATTTCGGCCGACACGTTTTGCGTGTTCTTCGCATCCTCATAACGCACATTCGCCTTGAGGTAGGCCGTCGTGAAATTGCGCGGAACGGCATAATGGCCGTCGATGATTTTACCCGATTCCATTTTGTTGTTGGCTTTCGCGCCGGTTTCCGCGACTGCCGGCTTGGCCGATTTGCACGCGCTCAAGAATACCAACGCAATCAATGCTATATATCTATTCATTATTTTTTGTTTAACAGCTTATCTGCCTTTTGGAAATAAGTTTCTTTCTTTTTTACATCGCCCAAACCGCTATAAGCTTCGCCGAGCTGGATGTTGAAATTGATTTCAAGCGCGGTGTCGTTCACGACGTAATCGAGCCCCATTTCGAGTAAATCCTTGGCTTTTTTGAAATTCTTCTGTTGGTTGTAAGCCAGTCCGGCGTAATAATAGAATTGCGGCTGCAACGGATACAGTTCGATCATCGCCTCGGCCTTTTTGCCCAAAACGTCGAATTGTTGTTTTTGCGTATAGGCGTCAAACAACAGCAAAGAGGTTTCGACCTCATCCGAATTGGATTTCAAGTGCATTTCATAATACTTGATCGCCTTATCCCAATTCTTTTTGCCGTGGTAAAATTTCCCGATTTCCTTGGCCACAAGCACCTGCCTATCGTTCTTGAAATAGCTGATGGCGTTGTCGAGATCGGCTTCGAACTGCGGTTTGTCTTTGACGAAAATCAAGAATTCGTTGAGCATCCGGTGCTTGATCTTCTGGTCGATTTTGGGACTTGCCAATGCCGAATTCATCGCTTTGGCCGCCTTTTCGCCCTCGCCTTTGTTGAGGTGTTCCTTGAAAAGGCTCACCTGCGCGAAATCGGAGGTCGGGATTTCTTTTTCCAACTGTTTGGCGACTTCGACCGCCTTGTCTTCCTGGTTGCTTTCCGAATACAGGTAAATCAGCGCAATGTAACTCTCTTCGTCCTTCGGATTTTTTTTGATGGCGGCCAGCAGATTGTCTTTCTCGGTGCCTTGGTATTTGGCATCCCTGAGGATCTGCAGTTTGTAATTCTCGCGCAAATCCGACTTGCCGACATTGTCATTGAGCTCGTTGATCAGCGCCAACGCCTTGTCGAATTGCTGCGTATTCATGTACAGCGAAACCAGGTCTTCCTTGTAATCCTTCTTGAACGCAATCAGTTTGTTGACGATGACGATCGCCTGTTCCCAATCGCGCGTTTCATAGCACACATCGTACATGCCGACCCAAAACCATTTGTTGTTCGGATCGATCTTCGTCGCTTTTTCAAATGATTCGTACGCTTTTTTGTAATCCTTGAGCGCGAGGTAATTCTTGCCGAGCTCGAAAAACACGGTCGCATTGTTGGGTTCGAGTTTCTGGCATTTCTCCAGTGAAGTGATCGCCTTGTCGTAATTCTCGATGCCTTTCTGCCGCAGCGATTCATAGAAAGCGTCCTGGAATTCATTCTGCGCCAAAGCAATATCGTCGGGCTCGGCCTGCGCGCGAAGCGAAGCCGGAACCGCGAGTGCCGCAGCCAAAACCAATCCGAAGAGTAACTTTCTTGTTTCCATATTATTCCAATACTGAATAATCGCCGATGCTGACGCTTGTGAAATTGCCGTCGAATGACGCGTGGTTGCCAATCATCGCATTGTCGAGTTTGGCGTTCCTGATGTGCGCATGCGTTTGGACGAGGCTGTTCTTGAGGGTCGAATCGATCACATGCGACGCTTTCCCAAGCGAAACGTTCGGGCCGACGGTCGAATTGATCAACACCACGTCGTCGCCGATGAAACACGGTGGGATGATCGTCGAATTCTCCAATTTGGCGTTCGCCGAAACGAGGTTTTCACCATCGCTCTGCAAAAATCCGAGCAGGCGCGAATTGGTTTCGACGGTGACATTTTTGTTGCCGCAATCCATCCATTCGTCTACTTTGCCCGGAACAAATTTGAGCCCTTTGACTTTCATGTTCTCGAGGCCGTCAGTCAACTGGTATTCACCGCCTTTAACAACGTTATTATCGAGCAGGTATTGCAATTCAGCGCGTAAAGTTTCGCCCGATTTGAAATAGTAGATGCCGATGATGGCCAGATCGGAAATGAAATCCTTCGGCTTTTCGACAAAATCCACAATCTGGTTGTTTTCGTTCAGTTGCACGACTCCGAACGCGCTCGGGTCTTCGACTTGTTTGACCCAAATCACGCTGTCGGCTGTCGTATCGAGCGTAAAATCGGCACGGAACAACGTATCGGCATACGCCACGACGATGGGTCCCGTCATCGATTCCTTTGCGCTCATGATCGCATGGGCCGTTCCCAATGGCTGTTCCTGGTAATAGATCGTTCCTTTCGAACCGAGTTTTTCGGCAATCGCAATCAGGTCTTTTTCCACCTGCGGGCCGAAATCCTTGTGGATGATGAACGCGATTTCCTCGATTTCCTGGTTGATGACACCGGCGATGTCTTCGACCAAACGGTGAACGATCGGTTTTCCGGCAATCGGGATCAACGGTTTTGGAACAGTGAGTGTATGTGGTCTTAAGCGGGAACCACGTCCGGCCATGGGTACGATGATTTTCATTTCATTAAAATTATGAATGTTGGATTGTGAATGAGGAATGCATCATCCGTTCAACATTGGATTATTTCTATTTTTTAATCAGTTTGGCAAAGATTGCAATTACTTGGCGGTTTACAATTATTGGATTTGATATTTTATTATCAGGTTTTGAACAGTAAAGGCTTTGAATTCAACATTCACCATTCATAATTTATAATTATTTAACTCCGGTCGAGCCAAATCCGCCGGCGCCACGAGCCGTTTCAGACAATTCCTCGACCGAAATCCATTCGGCGCGCTCGTGTTGGGCGATGACCAGTTGGGCGATGCGTTCGCCGTTCTCGACGATAAAAGCCTCATTCGAGAGATTGACCAAGATCACGCCGATTTCACCGCGGTAATCCGCGTCTACGGTTCCGGGCGAATTGAGCACGGTGATGCCTTTCTTGGCTGCGAGGCCGCTGCGTGGGCGAACCTGCGCCTCATAACCGACCGGCAATTCGATGAACAGTCCGGTTTTGATGATGGCGCGCTCGAGCGGATGCAAGGTTACGGGAGCGTCGAGATTCGCGCGCAAATCCATTCCGGCAGAAGCATCCGATTCGTAATTGGGCAACGCATGTTGCGATTTGTTGAGGATTTTGATGGTCATTTTTTATATGTTAATGCGGAAGATTATACATCTGTTTTGGGAATCACGCCCGATTCCTTGGTTTTCCTGCGCAGGATCTTGTGCAGCGTTTCTTTTTCGTTGTGGTAGATGAAATACACAAAGGCGAGCATCAATCCGATCCCGACGAAATAATTCTCGCGGAAATAGTAAAACGAAACACCCGAGAATACAATCGACAATCCCAGGTAAGCACCGATCTTTTTCATGTCATACGGGATCGGATACGCATTTCGCCCGAGCCAATACGACAGCAACATCATGCTGCCATAAGCCGCAATCGTCGCAATCGCCGAACCCATGTAGCCGCTATGACCATTGGTTTCCATAAACGGGATCAGGATGAAATTGAGCGCCAAAGTCACCACGGCGCCCACAATCGAAATCCACGCGCCGATGTGCGTCTTGTCGATAATCTTATACCAAACGGACAAATTCGTGTAAATGCCCAGGAAAAAATTGGCCAGAATAATGAGCGGGACGACTTTCATCGCTTCCCAATAAGAGCTGTCGCGGATCATGAGCTGCTTGAACAAATCGGCGAAAACAATCACGACGAGCATGATCAGCGAGCCGAAAATCACAAAATATTTCGTGACGGTCGCATACGTTTGCTTGGCGTTGTCGTTTCCGGCATGGCTGAAGAAAAACGGTTCGATCCCGAGCGTGTAGGCCGTCCGGAACAGCACCATGAACAAGCCGAGTTTGTAGCAGGCCGAATAAATCCCGACTTCCGAATCGGCGATACTGGCCGGCAGCAATTGCCCCAAAAGGATTTTGTCGAACTGTTCGTTGATCGCAAATGCAATTCCGGCCACCAGGATCGGCAGGCCATATTTCATCATGCGCTTCCACAAGTCGAAATCGAAATGCCATTTGATCGTCAGATAATCCGGAAGCAACACCAGCAAGGTGAGCACGCTCGAGACGATAAACGAAATGAAAATATACCCGATCTGGAAATTCTCGAAATACACCAGGCTCAAAAAATCATCGGGATTGGGCGTGGCCAACTTCGGCAAGATGATCAGGAAGAAAATGTTGAGCAGCAAATTGACCGTAACATTTCCGATCTTGACCGCCGCATAAAACATCGGACGCTGGTTGGCGCGCACTTTCGAAAACGGGATCACCACGAGCGCATCGAGCACGAGCACCCAAATGGTCAGCGTGACGTATTGCAGGTCGATTCCGCTGAACGCCGCAAGGCTGTTCCGGAAAAGCAACGCGACGAACAAGAACAGCAGCGAACTCCAGAATATCGAAACCATCGCGGTCTCGATGACTTTTTTCTTGTCGGATTCCTTGTTGTAGAAGCGGAAAAACGCGGTTTCCATGCCATAAGCGAGTACGACATTGAAGAAGATCATGTACGAGAAAATGATGCTCACGCGCCCGTATTCTTCCTTCGGCAGCAAATCGGTATACAAAGGCACGAGGAAAAAACTGATCATTCGCGGAAACACCGTCGCGAGTCCGTAAATGGCGGTTTGCTGAAACAATTTTTTGTATAAACCCATGCTTTTGTAATGTGGAACAAAAATAACCATTTCTTTGGTTTTTAAAGCCGTGCAACCCAAATAATAAAAGGCTTTTGCGAAGGCGATTTAACATTTATATTTTTGCGGATTGCTATATTTGCGACAATTTGTAACTGATGAAAAAAATCGTCCTTTTATTGTTGCTGTCGTTGCCTTCGTTGGCGCAGACCGGCGTGGCATCGAAAAAGATACCGCTCAAGGTCACCAAGTTCGGGACGACTTTCTACGACGATTATGCGTGGCTCGAAAACACGCAGTCGCCCGAAGTCAAAGACTGGGTCGCCGCGCAGAACAGCCTGACCCAAACACAGATGGCCACGATCAAGGAACAATATTCGCTTTCGGGAAAGATTCAGGAATACAACCGGTTGTCGACCAACGGGCTTCCGAGTAAAAAGGGACGTTATTTCTACGGCCTTTACCGAACCGACAAGGACAAGCCGTCCGTGCTCAAAATATCCGAAGATCTATCCGCGTCGGTGCCCATCGAAGTCTTCAATCCGTACAAGGTTTACAACAACAGTAATGCGGTCGTGGCGGGTTACAAGCCGTCTAAGAATTCCAAATATGTGGCGTGCAAAATGAGTCTTGACGGCAGCGACCGGCATGAGATACGGTTTGTGAACCTCACGGATTTCAAATTGGCGCAAGATGTGCTCACGAACATCAAATTCTCGAACATGGAATGGAACGGCGACAAGGGGCTTTTTTACAAGAAGAACGCCAACCACAATATTTTCGCGCAGGATTCGACGTATCAACTGTATTACCACAAAATCGGGAAGCCTCAGGACGAGGACGAGCTCCTTTTCGACGGTACGAAAAACCGCAGCGATGTCAATTTTTTTGTTGCCGACAACAAGCTTTTTGTGATCGAAACCAACGCAGCCGAAACGTTGCGCAATTTTTATTACACCTCGATCGACACCGAAACGTTTATCCTGAACAAATTCATTTCGGATGATGCCAGCGATTTCAAGCTGCTCGGCTGCAGGAACAACCGCATTTATTTTTCGAACAAGGATTACGATTGGGGCGAAGTCCGGTCGTTCGATTTGTACAACCGAAATGATGAAAAAGCCCTGATCCCGCAGATTTACAACCAGTTGCTCGTGGACACCGATTTCTTCGACGATTACATTGTGTGTTCCTACAAGACGCTCGGGAATTACAACCTCAAGGTTTACGACAAGGACGGCAATTTCATCCGCAAATTTGATGCGCCACCCGGAATGGGTTTCGACATCCGCTTTTACGATCCGCAAAGCAAAAGCCTGTTTGTGAGTTTTTACTCGTATACGCTGTCGTACCACAACTTCAAACTGTATCTCGAAACGGGCGAGGCGCGCGCCTATTATTCAGCCTACACGCCGCCCAAACCGACCTTGTTTCCGCTCGATTATTTCGAAACCAAGACGATCACCTACAAAAGCCGCGACAACAAAGACATCCCGATTACAATCGTACACAAGAAAGGGATTGTGCTCGACGGCAACAATCCGACCTTGCTCAAAGGCTACGGCGGATTTGGCGTCGTGAGCGGGCCTTCCTTCGATACGGGCTTGCTCTATTTCCTCGAAAAAGGCGGCGTGTTTGCGTATGCCGAGATCCGCGGCGGCGGCGAAAAAGGACTCAAATGGCACAGCGAAGGAAAGGGTTTGAAGAAAATCAACACGTTCAATGATTTCATCGATGCGGCCGAATTCCTGATTGCGCAGCAATACACTTCACCACAGAAACTGGCGATTACCGGCGGTTCGCAAGGCGGATTGCTCGTAGGGGTTGCGATGACCCAAAGGCCTGAATTGTTCAAGGTCGTGATTCCGCAGGTGGGCGCATTCGACATGGTCAAATTCCAGGATTTCACGATCGGGAAATACCACCTCGATGAATACGCCGATGCCAATACCCGCGAAGGTTTCAACGCGCTCCTGGCGTATTCTCCGTACCACAATATCAAGGAAAATGTGAATTATCCGACGACATTGATCATCACTTCTGAAAACGACGACCGCGTCCCGCCGCTGCATTCGTTCAAATTTGCGGCAAGATTGCAGGGACGCGAGGCACAGAAAAACCCGGTTTTTCTCAAGACTTTGAGCAATGCCGGACATTATGGCAAATCCACCTATAAGAACCGCATCGACGAAAAGGCAGAATTTTTCAGTTTCCTGCTGTATTACCTAAACAATTAACACCGCGAATCCATGAACAGAGTGCTGATTTTCTTTTTTTTATTGCTCGCGTTGACCACACACGCACAGCACAAGAAAGCCTATAAAAAATTTGCGGGTACGATTACGGTCATCGATCAGGATGTGATCAAATACGACAATGAATTGCTGGTCATTTACAAAACCGACAAATATTTGTGGCAGGTGTTTGAAGTCGGCCTGCTGTTCCCCGAAATGTTCAAAGATCCCGGCGTCGCCTACCAAAAAACCAATGCGGTCAACAATCTGGCGCACAATTTTACGGTCATGGGCAGCCAATGGATCAATTCGAAAACGGGAAAAGTCAGGTTGTTCAAGTTTACCCTTTTGCCCACCGACAACGGCAAGGAAACCGAATATTTCGTAGAACTCTACAATCCCAAAGGCACGGCCAGAGGCGATTTCAAGAATTTCCTGAAAGGCGCACAATTGGTGTCGCTCAAACCACGCGGCTAAGTGGTTTCTTCATTTGCCGGAAAAACCTGCTTGGCGGTTTGCATCGGTTCGGGGATGTCGGCTTCAGAGAAAGTCTTGAGGATTTTGGGCGTCAGCTTCTTGTGGCTGACGATTCGGTTGGCTTGGTTCTGGACGCATTTTTCGAACAGATTCCGCACCACACGCGCATTTCCGAAACCTTCATCTTTCTTTTCGTAAAGCAGATTGAATGTGTCCGAGAGTTTTTCTTTGGCTTCGGCCGACACTATAAAATCGGATTTCTTGCAGAACGATTCGAATATCTGCATCAATTCGGCCGGCGTAAAATGGTCGAAATGGAAAAACCGATTGAACCTCGAACGCAAACCCGGATTGGAATCGATGAACAAATGCATCGGCTCGGTATAACCCGCAACCACAACGGCCAGATCGTCGCGGTGGTCTTCCATCCTTTTGATCAGCGTATTCACGGCTTCGGCGCCATAATCGTTCCCGAATGCATTTTGCGTGAGCGCATAGGCTTCGTCGACAAACAAGACGCCGCCCAGGCTTTCGGTTACGGCCTTGTCGACTTTGGCTGCGGTCTGGCCCACGTATCCGGCGATCAGGCCCTCGCGGTCGGTTTCGTACAATTGCCCCTTGGACACGAATCCGAGGTGCTTGAAAATGCGGCTCAACAGTCGCGCCACCGAAGTTTTCCCGGTTCCGGGCGGCCCTAGGAAAACGGTGTGCAAGGTCAGATCGATGTTTTTGAGGCCTTGATCGGTACGCTTTTTTTGGATCTCGAGCAGGTTGATCAATTCGGCGATGTCTTTTTTGACCGCGGCCAAACCAATCAATTGATGCAATTCCATCAGTGCTTTTTCGAGCGTATCATTGGGCGGAAATTCAGAAACCAGGCTGTTGCGCGGCACGGTTTCCGTTGGCGATGCGGCCGTCATTTGGGTTTCCGGATGGGCTTTGCCTTCGAACGCAAGCTTCAGGAATTGTTCCATCTTGGCTGCTATCTCTTTGGATTTTGAATTTTTGGTTTCGGCCAATGCCAACGCAAGAAAATAGTTCTGCTGCGGATTTTTCGGTGCTATGATATTGCCGTTGATGATTTTCTGCAGGTGCAAACGGAATTCCTCGGTCGACGCCAAACGGTTCAGCGTCTGGATGCCTTTCTCGTCGGCAAATTGCTTGTTGCGCAACACATCGTAAAAATAGGCCAGCGTAAAACGCGATTTGGCCGTTTCAATACCAATGTTTTTAAGGTACGCCTGGATCAGGTCGGAAACCAGGAAGTGTTCGGTGCGCAGCAACATTCCGCCCGTCTTGCTCGAATCGGCGAGCGAATTGATTTTTTGCACAAAGGCCGCATCGGCATTGAGCATGTCGCACAGCGCAAGTAATCCAAGCGTTTCATTTTTGAGCTGGGCGATGTAATCCGCCGAAAAGTGCAGCGCGTCATCGTTCCTTTCGAGCGAATCCTTGAAGGAAGAAAATGAATCTTCAAGCAGCGAAATCAGGTTGCGTTTGGCCATAATTTAGGAAATCATCATCTGGTGTACAATCTCTTTGGCGAGTTTGGTGTGGTCGTCGCAATAGTCTTTCCAGGCAATGCCCATGTCGCGCAGATCGTAGCGGGCGACGATGGTTCCGTAATCCTGCTTCTTGCCGTTGACCGTCGGATGGCCGATCACATAAATGCTCTGTGCGAGTTCGAGCGCGAGTTCGATGTCGTGTGTGGAGAAGATGATCGTGTTGTGGTCGTGCGCATCGCTGAGCATCGCAAACGACCTTTTGACTTCCTCTATATTGCCCACGTCGAGTCCCGAAAAAGGTTCGTCGAACACGATGAATTTATCCGACGAAAACAACTGCTCAATGATCGCCGTACGTTGGCGCTGGCCGCCCGACAATTCATTCGGGTATTTGTCGACGCAGGCATCCAAGCCCCATTTTTGAATGTATTCGTTGATTTTCTGGTCTTTCTGGCTGTCCGACAAATCGGTTTTGCGCAACGCATATCTGAGTGCCTGGCGCACCGTCTTGTGTCGGAACAAAGTGTATTTCTGGTCCACAAAACCAATGTCGCCCTCCTTGACCGCTTTGGCCGCATCGGGCTGGTTGACGGCGAAATCCTTGATCAGGATCTTGCCCGAACTCATCGGCGTCAATCCCGTCAAAGCCTTGAAAAGTGTAGATTTTCCGCGGCCTGAACGGCCAACTACGGCAATCACCTGGCCGGTAAAATCGACGCCTTTGCGAACGACGTCCTTTTCGGTCAGGCTGATGTCCTTGATGATGACATGGTCGTCATAGGTCACGCTCAGGTTTTCGATGTAGAGCAGCGTCTCTTTATATTCGTGTGTCATAATTTAGATTTTTGAATACCTGAAAATGGCTTTCCTGAGGTAATTGATTCCGCTGTCGAGCGCGAGGCCGATGAGCAGGATGATGATTTGGAGTGCGATGATGCGGCCGTGGTTCATGAACTTGTCGGAATTCTTGATCAGGAAACCGAGTCCGCCAGAGGCGACCACGATCGATTCGACCGTGACGAGCATCATCCACGTGATGGCCAAATTTTGTCGGATGACATCGATCACATAGTCGATTCGGCCCAGGACAATCACCTGTTTGAGGACCTCAAATCGGCTGCAGCCCAACGTTTTGGCGTGGTTGAATTCCTCTTCTGGAATGTCCTTGATGACGGCAATTAGCGAAGTCGTCAGGAATGTCGTCAGGAAAATGACCATGATCCAGATCTGCATGTTGCGCGCGTCATGGATCAAAAGCGCGACGTAGAATGACAGTCCCGTGAACGGCAGGAACCGGAATTTCGTTACGAATTCGGCTATCGGCTTGAGCATCGGAATCGGCCACGAATAGGCAAACAGCATCGACAAAATGACTGCGAGCGCTATCGAAAGGAAGCACAACGTCAACGAATTGAACACGTGCACGACCAATCCTTCCTGGTACAAATCGGAAAATCCTTTAAAGACCTGACCCGGCGTCGGGAACAAATGCTTGGTACCCATCGTTCCGAGGAACCATACGGCCAACACAAGCACAATCCAGCCGACGAGGATGATCGTTCGGCTCGATCGGGAAACATTTTCAAATGGTGTGATGAATTTTTTCATAGGAAGAAAAGGCTGCCATTTCTGACAGCCTGTATTGGTTTATTTCAATAAGGTGATGACGACCCTTCTGTTTTTGGCTTTGCCCGCAGGTGAATTGTTGTCGGATACCGGCTCGTTCTGGCCTTTTCCGTCCACCAACTGGAAACGTGTCGAAGGAATGCCTTTTTGGCTCAGGTAATTCACAACGGCTTGCGCGCGCGCTTTCGAAAGCGTTTGGTTCGCCGACGGATTCCCATCGTTGTCAGTGTGGCCTACGAGCGTGAGTTTGGTGTCTTCGGCCTGGATCAGCAAGTTGTAGATTTTCTCGAGTTCCTTGCTTGAGGAACCTGAAATCTCGGCGCTTCCCGAAGTAAAGTTGATCCTCCATTCGCCCGAAGCGACGACTTCCGTTTTCTCTTTCGAGTAATCGGCTTTGTCTGCGGCAGTCGACTCGATGTCGTTGATGTTTTTGAGATAGTACAAGTTCACGGCATTGTCATACGACACGACCGCGCCCACGTTTTCGTTGAATCCGAACGGGTTGAGTTCCGTCAAATAAGACGACACCTGGTTGTAAACCGATTTGTACCGGTTCACGCCATCGGTCAATCCGAAATACTGCATCGCATCGGCGTAGTTGAACACTTTCGAACCACCCATGTTGTAGGTCAGGCCGTCCTTGGTGCCTTGTTGGCCCTTGAACATGTCGTACCAATATTTGGGCGTTTCCATTTTATACGTATCGGTTACGGCTTCGGAAGCGCGTACACGCCACTCGTCGTAATTCTTCATCTGGTTCGAAGCGGTCAAGGCCGATTTGAGCATGTTGGTCACGATTTGCGGATTCTTTTCGGCCCATTCCTTCACGCCGATGAACGCCGTCGGCATCTGGTTGTTGAATTCCTTGGTCGAAACGATGTCGACGAACCCGGACAATTTATCGAAAACGAGTTTGTCGCCCGGCGTCCAGGTGGCGCAACCGTCGATTTTGCGGCTGACCGATTTTCCGGTCAGTTTTCCGTTCGAGACTTCCTTGAGCGAAACCGTCCAGCCTGAAGTTTGCGATTTGATCAATTCCTCGGCCGATTTGATGTAATCGTCGTTTTCGGATGGATAAATGTTTACCGCATCAGCATCATAAGTGGCCGGATCCGGATTCACTTTGAGACCATTCGCAAAGCAATAGTTGACGGTGGTTACCCAGTCGCCGTCGCCCAAGACGGCAGAGATCACGGCACCTTTCATGCTTTTCGGGTTTGATTTCCAGCTTGGCGGCCCGATCAGTTTGTCTTCGCCGTAACTCATTCCGATGGCGCCCATGACCTGCAAGTGGTATTTGTCCTTGCCGTATTTCTCGTCGAGCGCTTTTTGTACCGAACTGATGTAGAACGGCGCGCCGTCGCCCATGATCATCACGGCGAAAATACTTTTATCAGATGTTGGAAATGCCTCGCCTTTGTCGAATTCCTCGATGAATTTCATCTGCATGTTGCGCAATTCCGACAACCAGTCCTGGCGGATGATTTCGAGGTTGACGCCATTTTTTTCCATCAAAGAACCCTTGGTCGTTTTGGGTCCGCCGTTCGAAACGATGATTCCCGACTGGCCGTTCCATGCATAACCGCCTATTCTTACGAGTGGTTTGTTGCTGACTTCTTTCGAAACTTCTTTGGAAGGCAATGCGATTTTATCGGCATTCGTGACGTTGTTTACATCGGTATTGTTGAGTTCCATGCCGTCGAGTTGCTTCGAAACAGAAGTGCGCAATCCAGGTGAAAGGAAATAAATCGCCCCCAAAACCGCCCCGATTCCGGCAATGACAATCAGTAATTCTGACAACGTCGTTAATTTCTGTGTTCTTAAAATTTTTCCCATTGTATTGTTGTTTAGCTTGGTTTAGGTTAAAAAATATCGCCGAAGCCACCGTTGTTGAGCTTGTCGTCCTTGGTGAGTTTGTAATTCGGGCTGGTGTATTTGTTCGAATCCGGAATCGTGTTTTCGCCCGTCTTGATTTTGTCGGCGAGCGAATCGAGTCTCGAATACAATTCGTCATTGTCGACCGAATATTTCGAAGTCAACGCATCGATATCGATCAGGTTTTCCGAAGTGCGCGCAATGTCCTGTGCAATCGTCGAGGTCACGACCTCAAGCGCATATTCGAGTTCCCAATCCTGCGTGAACATCATCGCGCTTTTGGCGCTTTCGGTTGCGGCCTTGGCATTCTTGGCAAATTCGTATTCTTTCTCGAGCATTTTTACGGTGGCGTCGAAATCGGCGATCTTGATGTCGATCGCGGTTCCGGCCAAAGTCAGTTTGCGGTCCATTTTCCCGAGCACGTTGGCACGGACGCCGTATTTCTGGATGAAATTCTTGCTTTGCTCGTACTGGGTCGAAATGCGTTGCGAGTCGCTCAACTTGCGGGCGAGTTCACTCTGCAAAGCCACATATTCGTCGGTGTCTTTGGCAGCGACGCCATTGATCTTTACCATCTCGTCCATGGCCGATTTGAGTTTTTCGGCTTGGCGTTGCAAACTCAGTACGTCTTCCTGATACGCTTTGGCTTCTTTCTCGGCCTTTCCGGCTTCGATCTCCATTTCGTTCTTGAGGCCTTTAAGTTTGGCTTTGGTGTTTTTGAAGATTTCGCGGTTCTTGATCATTTTCTGTTTCTGTTCTTCCAATTCGTTGAACGGATCGTTCTTGATCAGTGCGCGGTGCAGGTTTTTGGTCGCAAAACGCAATCCTTTCATGATCACCGGAAACATCATCACCAGAAAAACGAGGAAAACGCCCGTGGCCGACAGTGCGATCGCCTGGCCGAGCATCGTGAACAATGGCGGAATGATGTACGTCCAGGTCAAGTAACCGCCAATTCCGAGCAGGCCGAGCGCGAGCGCCCAGAACAAAGACTTTTCGCCTTTTTTGAGCATGTCGGTCTTGAGTGCGATTTCGCCTTTGGATTCGTCAAAATGCTTCAGGATCGGAAGTTCGAGAAGCGTACTTTTTTCTTGTTCGTATTTGTCCATTATTGCAGGTATTGGTTAATGCCGGTCACGACAGTATTGATGGAATCGAGTATTCTGTGCTTGGCCAGGTTGTTGGCTTCGATCTTGAGCTGGATTTCGCTGAATTGCGCCACATTGCCCGGATCGACCTTCTGCAGGTACATTTTCTTGAGTTCGAGTTCCTTTTGCAACGCCGCGATTTTGGTTTCCAGATCGTGGATTTCTTTGTTGAGCGATTCTTTTTCTTTGTTGATGGTGTCGCTCAGCGCGGTTCTTTTGGCGTTTCCGGTCGCGTCGTATTTGCTGTAGACTTTCTCGATCTCGGAAATGTAGAATTGCGCTTTCTCGAGCAGGAACGCTTTCGACAGATCGGCGTTGAGCGTTTTTCCCATCGCAAAAGCCATCTGATAGCTCTGCGGATTATTGGGTCCGACGGCCATCACCGAACGGTACAACTCAAAAAAGTCGAAACCCGAATGATTCAGCGATTCGAGTCCTTTGTCGTAAACCGAATAAATTTCGTCAAGATAAGGGTTGGAAGTTCCGGTAGCGGCTGTTACCGGCTGGTTTGGAAATTTGTTTTCCGGGGCGGGTGTTGGAGTCGGCGTATTTTCCGGTGTCGCATTTTCTTCATTGATGAACATGCTTTTCCAGTTAAAGGACTGTTTTGCCATTTTGTTTTGTTTTGGTTAGCGGCGGCCGGGTTAGCAAATTGAATACCAAAGTCGGCAAGCCTTAAAAAAAACATAAAAATAAAAGATTTGCGGTTACAATCCGTTTTTTTCTGTGTTTTTATGTAGCCGCGGCGCGTTAAAATATCGGGCAAAAAAAAGAGCCAACAAATGTCGGCTCTTTCAATATTTTAAGAAAATTGCTTATCCTTTCAAAGCTTCCGCTTACTTAAAGGATTTGAAAAATTCTTCGAATTTTCCTTATCCTTTCAAAGCTTCCGCTCCTCCAACGATTTCTAGAATCTCATTGGTAATGGCCGCCTGACGCGCTTTGTTGTACGTCAACTTCAATTGGTTCCTGAGTTCGGTTGCATTGTCGGTTGCTTTGTGCATGGCCGTCATACGCGCACCGTGCTCGGAAGCGAACGAATCGCGAACGGCTTTGTACAATTGCGTCTTGAGCATTTTCGGGATCAAGGTCAGTACGATTTCCTCTTTGGAAGGTTCGAAAATATAATCGACATTGCTCACCGGCTTGTCCGACGCGATCGGGGCCAAAGGCAAGAATTGCTCGCTCTGGATGATTTGCGTCGCCGCATTCTTGAATTGGTTGTACACCAAAACCACGCGGTCGTATTTGCCTTGCAGGAACAACGCGGTGATTTCGTCGGCGATTTCAGAGACGTTTTCAAAAGTCAGGTTGTCGAACACGCTGTTGTTGTTGAACACAACCGCATTGGCCTTCTTGACGATGTCGTTTCCTTTTTTACCGATGGTGATGTAATCGACCTGTTTGCCCGCGTAGACGTTCTCGTTCAGGTTGCGGATTTCTTTGATGACGTTCGAGTTGAACGCACCGGCCAATCCACGGTTTGACGTGATCGCAACGATCAAGACCCTTTTCACTTCCCGTTGTGTGGTGAACTCGCCACCGGCATCGGCATCGAGCGTTGAGGAAAGGTTCTGCAACAATTCGGTCATTTTTTCGGCATACGGACGCATGGCGGTAATCGCATCCTGTGCTTTTTTGAGCTTCGCGGCAGAAACCATTTTCATCGCCGATGTGATTTGCATCGTGGATGAAACGGAGGTGATTCTGTTGCGGATTTCCTTTAAGTTTGCCATTTATCTGATATTTTAAATTTTAGATGACGAATTTTAAATTAGGAAGCCAAGCATTCAACATTTAAAATTCAACATTTAAAATAATCTTAGTTGTATTTTGCTGAAACTTCTTTCGCTACTTTCTCGATCACGTCGGTGATTTCGTCGGTCAGTTTTCCTGCTTTGAGCGCATCAAGCGTATCGCGGTGTTTGTTGTTCAGGAACTCGAGGAAATCTTTCTCGAATTCTTTCACTTTGTTTACAGGAACATTTCTCAAAAGATTTTTAGAGCCTGCGTAGATGATCGCCACCTGGTCTTCTACCGTAAATGGTGAGTTCAAACCTTGTTTGAGGATCTCTACGTTTCTTCTTCCTTTTTCGATTACGTTTAACGTGACGGCGTCAAGGTCGGAACCGAATTTGGCGAACGCTTCCAATTCGCGGAATTGCGCCTGGTCCAATTTCAAGGTACCCGCTACTTTTTTCATCGATTTGATCTGTGCGTTACCACCCACACGCGATACCGAGATACCTACGTTGATCGCCGGACGTACACCTGAGTTGAACAAGTCGGATTCCAAGAAGATCTGTCCGTCGGTAATCGAGATTACGTTGGTTGGGATGTAGGCAGAAACGTCACCTGCCTGTGTTTCGATGATTGGCAATGCCGTGAGCGATCCGCCACCTTTTACGATCGGCTTCAGGTTGTCTGGCAAGTCGTTCATGTTCTTGGCGATCTCGTCGTTGTTGATGACTTTACAAGCTCTTTCCAATAAACGGCTGTGGAGGTAGAACACGTCTCCAGGGTAAGCCTCACGGCCCGGTGGTCTTCTCAAAAGCAAAGACACCTCACGGTAAGCCACCGCCTGTTTCGACAAATCATCATAAACGATGAGTGCCGGACGACCCGTGTCGCGGAAATATTCCCCAACTGCAGCACCCGCCATTGGAGCGTAAACCTGCATCGGTGCCGGATCGGAAGCGTTGGCGGCAACGATTACAGTGTAAGCCATTGCGCCTTTTTCTTCCAAAGTCTTGGCGATACCCGCCACGGTTGAAGCTTTCTGTCCGATCGCCACATAGATACAAAATACAGGCTGGCCTGCATCGTAGAATTCTTTTTGGTTCAGGATCGTATCGAGACAAACCGTAGATTTACCGGTTTGACGGTCACCGATGACGAGCTCACGCTGGCCACGACCCACCGGAATCATCGCGTCTACCGCTTTGATACCCGTTTGCAAAGGCTCGGTTACAGGCTGACGGAAGATAACTCCCGGTGCTTTTCTTTCGAGTGGCATTTCGTATAATGTTCCGCCGATCGGTCCTTTACCATCGATCGGGAAACCCAGTGTATTGACGACACGGCCTACCATTTCTTCCCCAACTTTGAGGGAAGCGATGCGCTGTGTTCTTTTGGCTATCGAGCCTTCTTTGATTCCTGTTGACGGCCCGAGCAATACGACACCGACATTGTCTTCTTCAAGGTTCAAAACGATGCCTTCGAGGCCGTTGTCGAACTGAACCAATTCTCCGTATTGTGCATTCGATAATCCGTAAACACGTGCAATACCGTCACCAACCTGAAGTACGGTTCCCACTTCTTCAAGTGTCGCTCCAGATTCAAACCCTTCTACTTGTTTTTTCAATATTGCTGAAATCTCAGCAGGTTTAATTTCCGCCATAATTACTATATATAATTAATTACTTAATTCTCTTTTTAAAACTTGCAATCTGTTGGCCACCGACGCATTGTACTGCTGATCGCCTATTCTGAGGATAAATCCGCCGATGATGGCCGGATCCACGATATTTTTGATGTTCACCTTCTTGTTCGAGAACGTCAGGATTTTGCTCATTACTTTGGCTTCCAGATCGGCATCCATGGCAATCGCGGTGGTTACCGTCGCGGTTTCCATGCCGTTCATCTCTTCGAACAGGCGGTTGTATTCTGAAGCGATCGTCCCGAGGATTTCGAAACGCTTGTTTTCATTCAACAACTGGAAAAGCCCTTTGGTTACGCCGTTCACATCGGTGAAAATTTCGGCAACCGCATTGTTTTTCATCTTCATGCTCAAGGTCGGATTGACGATGAATGCCGTCAGTTCGGCATTGCCGCCCACCGTTGAAGCAATGGTCGCCATGTCGTTATTGACCTCGCCCGCTACACCTTTTGAGTGCGCGATGTCGAGGATTGCTTTTGCGTAACGAATTGCTGCTCTTGTTGACATATTAGTTCAGTTTAGCGTCGCCCAACATTTTCTCGACCAATTTCACTTGCGAGTCTTTGTTTGACAGTTCGTCTTTCAATAATTTTTCGGCGATCTCGAGTGACAAAGAAGAAACCTGGGCTTTCAGATCGGCCATGGCTGCATTCTTTTCGCTTTCGATGGCCGCTTTGGCCTGCTCGATCATTTTTTGACCGGCGGCCTGTGCTTCGTTTTTGGCGTCAGAGACCATTTTCTCTTTCATTTCACGCGCGTCTTTGAGCATTGCATCTCTTTCTGCACGGGCTTCGTTGAGGATCCTTTGGTTGTCTGCGTTCAGGTTTTCCATCTCTTTTCTTGCATTTTCTGCAGAAAGGAGCGCGTTGCGGATGCCTTCTTCTCTCGTATTAACTGCGTCGAGGATTGGTTTCCAGGCGAATTTCTTGAGCAAAAGAATCAACAAGATGAAGATAATCATCTGCCAGAAGAACAATCCGAACGAAAAATCATTTACTAACTTTTCCATATATAGCTAAAAATTTATAGTCTTTAAAATTTAATGTTTAAACAAAAGCTGCAACCAACCGTTGCAGCTTTTTGTCTTTTTCAATTACGTTGCAAAGATTGCAGCGAAACCAATACCTTCAATAAGTGCAGCAGCGATCAACATGGCTGTCTGGATTTTTCCAGTAGCTTCCGGTTGACGTGCGATAGCATCCATTGCAGATCCACCGATTCTTCCGATACCGATACCCGCTCCGATTACTACTAATCCTGCTCCAACGATTCTTGGGATGTCCATAATATATGTATTAAAAATTAAACATTCAAATTAGTGATGCTCGTCGTCGTGGTGGTGTTCCGCGACGGCAGAGCCAAAATACAGCGCCGCGAGCATGGTAAAGATGTACGCCTGCAACAGCGCCACCAAAATTTCAATCAACGAAAGCGCAAAGGCCAGCATAAACGACAACGGCCCGCCTACCCAGCTCTTGAAGATAAAGATCAAGGCCAGCAAACTCATCAGTACGATGTGTCCCGCGAAAATGTTCGCATAGAGTCGGATCATGAGTGAGAACGGCTTGATGATTACACCGAGCAATTCGATTGGCGCCAAAATGATTTTCATCGGAGTCGGTACGCCCGGCATCCAGAAAATGTGGCCCCAGTAATTTTTATTCGCCGTGAGGGTCGTAATAATGAATACGACGATTGCCAATCCGAAAGTCACCGCAATGTTTCCGGTTACGTTGATGCCCAGTGGCGTAAGGCCGAAGATGTTCAGGAACCAGATAAAGAAAAAGATCGTCAGCAAAAAGCTCATGTATCTTTTATAGTGCTTCTCACCGATGTTCGGGATTGCGATTTCGTCGCGGACGTACAATACGATCGGTTCGAAAATCCTTGCGAATCCGGAAGAAATCCCGCCGTTCTTAGCAAATGATTTGGCCAGTCCTGTAAACCAAATGAACATCAGGATCGCCACAATCAGCATCGTCAGGACGCTTTTGGTAATCGAGAAATCGAGTGGCTTAACATTCGTCGGATGGTGTTCGTCGCCTTGCATCGTTCCGGCCGCATCTGTTTTATAGATTTTTTCGTCGTGTCCTAATTTGTAGTAGCTTCCGTTTGATTCGGCCACGGCATGCCCGTGCTCGAATTTAGACGAAGAGAAGATGTGCAAGCCGCTTTCGTTATCGTAAAGGATGATCGGCAACGGGAAACCATAATGCTTACCGGCAGCCTCGTCTGAGAATAAAGTAAAATCGTGTGAGTCTAAAACGTGGTGGTTTTTATAGGCTTCGATTTTGGATTTGATATCGGTCGGTTCGCCATGCGCCTCATGTCCTTCCGCAGCAGCGTGGGCTTCATGGGTAATTTCGGTAGCTTTTTCAGTATGTACTTGGGTCGAATCCTGCGGATTGTTCGCAAAACCCAATAAAGGAAGACAAGCGGTTAAAGTGGCTATTATAAAATGAACGGGCTTTTTAGAAAACACCATAGCGGATTAATTATCTTAATTATACTTTCTGAAATTTGGTGCAAAAGTACATCATTTATTCCTATTAAAAAAGACTTCATAAAATATTTTTTTGAGGTTTTTGACGCTTTAACAGCCTTTTATTGCTTATTGTTTAAAACGCTGATACAGAAATGGGTGGATTTTGTCAAAAAGGAAGAAAATCCTATCGTTTCGTTTGGCCCAGTATCCGAATCGTGACCATCGTTTCGATCGCGAGGAATACCGAGAAAACAATAAAGAAGTTCATTTTTTCGAACGCGGTTTCCGAATGCGGCTGGGCCAATATCGGACGCAGCAGCACATAGGCCACAACCATCTTGAGGCACGTGAGCAGCATAAACGTATTGCCCACGCTGTCGATGTTGATTTGTTTGATGCGGACAAGGATGAGCAAAATCACTACTGAAAATGCGAAGAAAAAGCCGTACAATTCCGGCACGCTGTAATGGAAATTTACGGCGCGTTGCGAAAAGAAAAGGCGAAATAAAACAAGGTGGACAATCAATGCCGGAACCGAAAGAACAGCCAATTCCAAAAGCGGCTTCCCGAACTTTCTCATTTTTGGTCGTCCATTTTATTGATGTCTTTCAATTGGCGGTTCAGGTTGTAGAATGCGATGGCGACGCCCACGAGCGTCAGGATTTTTACGTAAAGGTTGTGCGGATTCGGATAGCTCGCGTCAAGCCATTTCCCGCCCCACGCAAATGCGAATACGATGGCGCCAATCTGGATCGGGATGTTGATCAGCGCGAGCCATTTGTTATTGTTGCGCCTGTTCGGGTTTGGGTTGCTGCTCATGCGCTACGATTTTGAGGTTGGGTTTCATGACGCAAGAAGCGCTGAATTCGGCACCCGGTTCAACCGACAGTTTCCCGCAAACGACTTCGCCATGGATGCTTGCTTTCGATTTGACGTTGAGGATTTCGGCCACCTGGATCTTGCCGTGGAAACGCCCTTCGATGTCGGCGTTCTTGCAAATGATGTCGCCTTTGACGGTTCCGGCCGGACCGATGACGATCTTCCCATTCGACTGGAAATTGCCGATCAGTTCGCCATCGAGGCGGAAATCGGCATGCGACAGGATATCGCCCTTTATAGCCGTACCTTCTACGATCCGGTTGGTTTTGCCCAGCAGGTCGGTGTATGATTTTGGCTTCTTGTCAAACATATTATCGTTTTGGTTGGTCTCTGACGGGCGCAGATGGCGGCAATGCCATTCCGGGCGGCATTGAGCTGTTGATCTGCATTTGCTGCTGATTTTGCTGCTGCGTGGGCTGGCCTTTGGTTTGCCCCGGCGCATTCGGATTCTGGTTCTGGAAAGGATTTTGCGGCATTTTGGTTTCGGGATCATCCGTCGCCTGTTTCTGCTGCTCCTTGGCCATCTTGCGGTTTTCTGCGGCACGTTGCTGCATTTCCTTGAGTTGTCTTTCCTCGTCGGAAATCTTCTCTGTCGGGTCATCCGGAATACTTGGCGCAGCCGAGGCTACGATCGGGCCGTTGCCCACCTTGAGGAATTCGTCGAAATTCTTGTGGATCTGCACGACCTTGTAATTCTCATTCGAAATCACATGTCCGGGTTCCTGGACTTTATATTCCTTGAACTCTTTTAATATAGACACGAAACCTTTGGCCTGGTCTTCGGTCTTGAGCCCGTGGATGGCGATGAAATTTTTATCCATCGTATAAATATCAAGCGACATCGTGATTTTCTGGAACGAGCGGTCTTTGAGGAATTTCGCGATCTTTCCGTAAAGCGCAATCGTCTTGTTGTCGGAAAGGTTGTCGGCCTGGTACAGGATTTTCCAGCTTGCCGGCTGCTTGCTGTTGAGTTTCATGGCTTCCATCACGACGACTTCCCTGCTCAGCATCGATTCGGCTTTTTTGCCTTCGTCGCTGTTCGGATAACTGAGCGATACGTAATTGAGCGCTTTTTTGTATTCTTCGAGGCCTTTGAGCTTTCCGGTCACGTTGGCCTTGAGCATTTCGAATTTCGGAACGAGTTCTTCGCCCGTAAACTGGTCGATCGCGGTTTCCGATTCCGACAATACTTTGCGGTAATCGCCCGAATCGTATAGATTGTACAATTTCTGATAAGCCACCTCAGGCGAATCGCCTGCGGCAATCGAAGAAGCGTCCGGGTTTTTGAGTATCTGTGCGTAACGCGAATCCGGATATTGCGCAATGATCTTGTCTTTCATCGCAAGCGCCTTGTCCTTGTCTATGATTTCGTAAATCTTGTACAGGTTGTACATGGCCGGGAGCACGAGCCTTTCCTCGGGATTGTTCTTGAGCAGCGTCTCGAGTTTGTTCGCGGCCAATTGGTATTCCTTGAATTTCTCCTTATAGATGACGCCGAGTTGGTAATACGCGAAATTGCGCTCCTTGCCGATGCTGTCGATTTCGGTTTGCTTGGTCGGCAATTGCTTGATGTAGTATTCGGCGGTGTACATTTCGTCTGATTTGACCGGCGCCGTTTTGGTGTCCTCACCCGAATCGTCCGAAGCCACGTCATCATCAGACGTATTGTTCGCGCCTTTGGAAGCCGATACGCGCCAGTTGTTCTTGAGCGTGCGGTCGCCCCAATTCTTGCGGAATTCGTTCTTGCCGAAAGCCACTGTCGTCGGGTTGTAAAAATAAAAGTTGCTTTCGCCCGCCGATCCCGAAGATTTCGCCGGATTGTCCGAAGGTGGTTTTACCGCGCCTTTACGCGCAGCTGCCAAATCCTGATCGGATTCCTTGGCGGCCATTTTGCCGTCGGTGCCAAATTTGGCGTTGCCGTCTTTGCTGTCGATTGCGCCTTCAACACCGGAGTTTCCGCCTTCCTTGGCGGCTTTTTCCTGAAGCAATCTGAGGCGTTCTTCTTCTTTTTTGAGCTTTTCGATGTAGGCGTTGTAATACGCAATCTTGTCGGCTTCCGACATCCCATAAACCGAAATGATGCTGTCGTTCCTGGTCGCGATCGCCTCATACTTGATCACGTCATTGAGGTTCTCGCGCTTTTTGAAAATCGCCTTGAATTCGCGCGAACGCGGCTCGAGCTGCACCATCGTGCTGTCGTAGTATTTTCCGGCGGTCACATATTTGGCGCTGTTGAAATAAATGTCGGCCAGATTCCTGTAATTCGACGCGATCATGTATTGGTCCTGCGATTTGTTCTTGAGCGACAGGTTGTAGTATTTCTTGGCCTGTGTGTAATTTTTCTGCTTGTCGTAAAACAACGCCATCTGGTGGTTCAACGCATCGAGGTACGGTCTGTTCTCGCGGTCTTTGAGCATTTTGTTGTATTTCTCCACGAAAGCCAATGTATCGCCTGCGGCATAATCGAATTGGGCGGCCTGGCGCATGTGTGCGTGAATGACATACTGTCGCGCGGCCCTGCGGTTCATATCGATCACCGATTGGTAAGATGCATAGGCGCTGTCCTTCTGTCCCAATTCTTCCTGCAGTTGTCCGAGGATGAAATAATACCTGGCCTTTTCCTCGTTCGATTTGGTAAAATCCCGCGCAAGCTTGAGTTTCGCCATCGCGCTGTCCTTTTGCTCCATATTAAGGTAGGCTTGGGAAAGCGCGGCGTTCGCATCGGCGAAGATCTGGTTCTTGAATTTGATTTCCTTGAGCAGGTTCTCGAGATTGGTCACCGCGATCGCATCATTGTCGAGTCGCATGTTGGTTTTCTCACGCCAAATCTTGGCTACATAAATCTTATCGCTGTTCGGATATTTGTAAAGGATGTAATTGAACGCCTCGAGTGCGGGAACGTAACGCTGGTCGTAGTAACGCGACTTCCCGAGCATCAGGTGCGCTTCGTCCATCTGTGGATTTTTCTCCGATCCGCCAATGTTCATCGAATGCTTCTGGATGGCTTTGGTCGCCTTGGTTTCGGCACGCTCGAAATTCGGATTCACCGTAGCTTTTTCGCCGGGCATAACGGCTCCTTCCTTGTTTTGCATCCGCTCGATCGGAAGGCGCTCCCAAAAATTGTCCTGGTATTGTCCTTTTAAATCGATGATGCCTTTATCAAGTGCCAAACCGCCGTTGTACAGGATGTTATCCCTGGCGCTCAAGGCATGCGAATTTCTGGACAACCACGTATTTTTCTTGGTCGAACACGCAATCACAAAAACCATTAACGCGGCGAAGGAAGTGTATTTGAGTAGATTAGTCTTCAATGTCTGGATGATTTTATTCTTAAAACTTTTAAAAGCCGGTTTTAGTATACCAACTGGTAAAAATACGTTTCTTTTTGATATAGCGAAAATTATCACCGAAAAGTTTGTCTTACCGCAAAGAACAACAGGATTTCCGCAAAGAGATTAAAGACTTTGCAAACTTTGCGCAAAACTTTGGGTGCTTTGCGGTTTTGTTTTCTAATTTTGTAAAAATTATTGTTATGTCTTCATTTTATAAATTAAACATCAAGGAAGTAAGGCGCGAGACCAAAGATGCGGTTTCTGTTTTGTTTAATGTCCCAGCCGAATTGCAATCCCATTACCATTTCATACCTGGCCAATACATCAATCTCAAGCTGCGCCTCGACGGCAACGAAATCAGGCGCGCCTATTCGATCTGCTCGGCACCCGGAAGCGGCGAATTGCGCATCGCGATCAAATCGCTCAAAGGCGGCGTGTTTTCGATGTTTGCCAACCAACAGCTCAAGGCCGGTGATCTGGTAGAAGTGGGAACGCCCGAGGGAAATTTCACTTTTACGCCCGACGCAGAACGTCAAAAGAACTACGCGGCATTTACCGCCGGAAGCGGCATCACGCCTGTCATGTCGATCATTCACGGGGTTTTGGAGAACGAACCCAAAAGCACTTTCGTTTTGGTCTACGGCAACAAATCGCCCGAGGAAACGATTTTCCATAACGATTTGCACGAACTCCAACTCAAGCATGTCGGCCGTTTTTTTGTGCATTATGTGTACAGCCAATCCAAAATCGACAATGAATTGTTCGGAAGGATCGAGCGTTCGACCGTCAATTTCATCCTCAACAACAAATACAAAAACCTCGAATTCGACAAGTTCTATTTGTGCGGGCCCGAGGAAATGATCCTCAAGGTTTCAGACGTACTCAAGGAACACCACATTCCCGAGAAGAACATCAAGTTCGAATTGTTCTCGAGTTCGCTTGCGCCGAAAGAAGTGCACGTTTCGCCCGAAGGCCATTGCAAAATCACCGTGGTCGTCGACGACGAGGAAACGACTTTCGAAATGTCGCAGAAGCAGACGATTCTCGACGCGGCCCTCAAACAAGGCATCGATGCGCCGTATTCGTGCCAGGGCGGAATTTGCAGCAGCTGCCTCGCACGGATTTCAAAAGGTACCGCCGAAATGAAGAAAAATGCCATCCTGACCGACAGCGAAATTGCAGAAGGCCTGATCCTGACGTGCCAGGCCCAACCGACATCCGCCGAACTGCATGTCGATTATGACGATGTCTAAAAATATTAGAACCATTAAGAAATTAAGTTGCGTTAAGACTTAATGGCGCTTAATTTCTTAATGGTTCAAAAAAACAAAAAGCTCCCATCTGGAGGCTTTTTATTTTAACAGCGATTGTATTTTAGACACAACGGCTTCGGGCAGAATCGTCCGCATCGCATTTTCATAGCCTTCCACTTTTTTATTGCCGTAAACCGATGTAGGTAATTTCGGATATCGGTTCCGGTCGGAAACGATCGCGTTTTCGATTGGTTGACCGAATGGCGAAAATCCCGTAAACGGATGTGTCGCGCCCCAAAGCGTAATGACTTTCACGCCCAGCATCGCCGCGATGTGCGCGTTCCCAGAATCCATGCTGAGCATCACATCGAGGTTCGAAATCAATTGCAGTTCCTGCTGGAATTTGATTTTGCCGGCCATGTTGATCGCGTTTTCTTTTCCATTGGCCAAAGCCTCCAGAACCGGAATCTCATTTTTCCCGCCGAAAAGGAAAATCTTGTAATTCTGGTTTTTCGCCAAATCGCCAACGACCTGCTGCACCAAATCGTTCGGATACACTTTCGAATCGTATTGTGCAAACGGCGCAATGCCGATCCAAAAACCATCCTTGTTCCCCGCAATGTCGCGGATTTGCTGGTCGAGCAATTGCGGCTCCGGAAATCCAGGATTCGACAGATCGATCGGGAAGCCGAGTTGTTGAAAAACTTTTGCGTGGCGCTCAAACATCGGCGTGAGTGGCTTGAAGATCTTATCGTCGGGGCGCGTGAGCGCTTTCTTTTCGTCACGGCCCTTGTCGACTGCGGCTGTTTTTTTTCCGCTCAGGGCGAATAGATTGCGGACGACTTTCGAACGCAGAACGTTGTGCAGATCGGCGAACGCATCGGTGTGCAATTTCTTCAAATCCGAATACAATTTGATTAATCCGAAAAATCCCTTATGGCGTCCTTTTTCATCGAATGTGAAGAAATCGACATTCGGGATGCCGTCGAAAAACGGCTGGAAGAATGGGCGTGAAACGACCGTCAGTTTTACCTCGGGATGTTGCTTTACGAACGCACGCAAAACAGGAACCGTCATGGCGACATCGCCCATGGCGGACAGTCTCATGACGGCTATATGTTTGATTTTGTTTGTCAATTTAAATAGAAGTTGGAACCCCTAGCCCCGATTGCAGTGGAAATCCTTTTTGGAAGTATGACAAAAAGATTGAAATGGAAAGCGGGAAAAAGCTCCTCAAAAAATTACTTCTTATTCTGGTACAAAACCGGGTTGAGCTCGTCGTCGTTGTACATTTTCATCTGCTTGTAGGCTTTCATGAATTTGTCGCCGTTTTGTATGTCGGCCAGCAAATCGTCGATCGCCGTAGACAAATCGGTGCGTTGCTCGAGCAAAATATTGAGCCTGGCCTGGCAGGCGTCGCGGTGGGCTTGGGAAGCTTCGGCGCGCGTGGCCTCTTCGTTCATGTGGTAGATTTTCAAGGCCAGGATCGACAGGCGGTCGAACGCCCACGCCGGACTTTCGGAATTGATTTTCGCCTCCGGTTTTACTTTGACGTTGCTGAATTTCTGCATGAAATAGCTGTCGATGTATTCGACCACATCGGTTCTTTCCTGGTTCGATGCGTCGATTCTTCTTTTCAAAACCAAGGCCGCGACCGGATCGATTTGCGGATCGCGGATGATGTCTTCAAAATGCCATTGCACGGTATCGATCCAGTTTTTCATGTACAATAAATGCTCGAACTGTTCTTTCGGATACGGGTTGGCGATGGGCTGATCGACGTTGTCGTATTGGTGATAATCGTTGATGCTTTGCTCGAAAACGGAATAAGCGAGTTTTGAAAACATATCTTTTGGGTTTTAAAACGCAAAGATACTTTTTATACTTTTACAGCGTAAAAAAAGTTTCGGCTGAAATTCATTCGCCGCATCATCCAACATTTACCATCAGCAAATGCAAATCCATTACTTATCAGAAGCCAACAGCGTGTTGAACCATTTTCTGGCACAGATCAGGAACGTCAATGTACAGAACGACAGCATGCGTTTTCGCAGGAACATCGAGCGCATCGGCGAGATCATGGCGTATGAACTCAGTAAAAACCTGCAGTACAAAAACGTCGAAATCCAGACGCCGCTTGGGACCAAGAAAACCACGCAGATCGAGGACCAACTTGTTTTGTGTTCGATCTTGCGCGCGGGATTGCCATTGCATTTGGGTTTCCTGAATTATTTCGACAATGCCGAGAACGGATTTGTGTCGGCCTACCGCTACCATTACAACAACGACGATGCGTTTGAGATCAAGGTCGAATACCAGGCCGTACCAGAAATCACAGGGAAAACGCTTCTGCTGGTCGATCCGATGCTGGCCACCGGACATTCGGCCGTTGCCGTTTTCCATAAATTGCTCGAAAAAGGCCAGCCCAGCGAAATCCACATCGCGGTTGTGATCGCGGCTCCCGAAGGCGTGGCGTATTTACAGCAAAATCTTCCCGACCACTGTCACCTCTGGGTCGCCTGTTTGGACGAAAAGCTCAATGAGCACAATTACATCGTTCCGGGATTGGGCGATGCGGGCGATTTGGCCTACGGCAACAAGTTATAACTGCAGGAAATAGGCAAAGACGCCGCTTCCGATCACAACAAACAGGATCACTTCCTTCTGCCATTGCACCTGCGCGGCCTCGATATGGCTCGTGGCCATCACCGCCAAAGGCGCGAAAGTAAACACGAGCAAATCGCTGGTTTTGTTCGGAGAAACTATAAAAACGACTGCCGCGATTACAAAATACCAGATGATTTTCTTGTATGAGGAATGCAAGATCAGCGGCCGGTTCGACAAAGATAAAACCAACGACACGAGGAAAAACAAAGCAATCGTCGCATAAACAGACAAGGCGGCATTCTGGAAATTGCTGTTGAAATAATTGATCTTGAAGTTGAATTGCATGTTGCCGATCAGGCTCGCAATCCAACTTTTATCGATCATCAGCGAAAACATCAGGAAGACCGTCACGGCCGTAAAAAAAGCAATGAACGGCAAAAACCAATTGCGGTAGTCGCGCGCGGCATGGAACAGGATCGAGATGAAAACGAGCGCGATAAAAAGGATGCACCAGAAATGGAACAACGCCGCGAGGAAAATCCACAACGACGCATCGAAAATCTTCTCCTTGTTCGCCTTGGGCGTGTGCAACGAAACGAGGCGCCGCATCGAAAGCAGGATGAAAAAGTTGGCCATCACGAGCCGCAAATCGTCGAGCACCGACGGAAAAAACAGCAAAAACACCAAATAAAACAAAACCGTATACGCGCTGTCCTTGCTGAGCCCGTTCTTCTTGACGATGAAATTGGCCATGAAAAGCGATGCGAAAACAAACGACAACAGGCTGAATTTCATCACATAATCGCCCATCGAACGCGCCGGTTCGGCATGGCCGATCTGGAAGATGAAAAAGAAAAAAACCGCCGCGACAATCACAATCGAATAATTTAACGGCGTAGATTTTCTAAAAAGGCTTGTTATCATGAATCTATTTTATACTTTTGTGGATGTAAATATAACATTTGTTTAAAAAAGAAACCGCGGCAAAAGCGCGGAATCTGTAAAAAATAAGTCCTTATGATGCGTTCTTTTTTCGAAGCGATCCAATGGTTTTTTGAAACGATCATGTTCGCCCCGCACAACTTTTTGAGACATTTAGAATTGAGCAGCTGGTTTGCGGCCAACACCATCAACTGGTGTTTCATGATCGTTTGCGCCGGGTTCACGTACTACTGGTGCAAACAACTCAAATTGCACAAAGACAACAACGACGAATTCCAGGATACCACGGCACACTCGTTCTTAAAGTAAGTCGAAACCGATATCCTTCCTAAAATACATCTTATCAAAACGGAGCCTGTCTATGTTTTGGTAAGATTTTTTTATGGCCTGTTGGAAATCATCCCCATACGAAGTCATTGCGATCACACGCCCGCCACTGGTGACGACTTGGCCGTTCTGGGTTTTGGTTCCGGCGTGGAAGGCAATCGATCCGTCGACATTCTCCAACCCCGAAATCACTTTGCCTTTTTCATAATCTTCGGGATAACCGCCTGAAACGACCATGATCGTCGCGGCGCTCCTTTCGTCAATCCTGAGCGCGACTTCATCCAATCTTTCATTGGAAACCGCGACGAACAATTCGACGAGATCCGATTTCAACCTTGGGATGACCACTTCGGTTTCGGGATCGCCCATGCGAACGTTGTATTCGATCACCATCGGCTCGCCTTTTACATTGATCAGCCCGATGAACACAAATCCCTTGTACGCAATATGGTCGTGCTGCAATCCGGCAATCGTCGGCTTGACAATGCGCGTCTCGATTTTGTCCATGAGCGCCTTATCGGCAAACGGAACCGGGGAAACCGCGCCCATGCCGCCTGTGTTCAAACCGGTGTCGCCTTCGCCAATGCGTTTGTAATCCTTGGCGGTCGGTAAAATTTTATAGTTTTTTCCATCCGTCAAAACGAAACAACTGAGTTCAATACCGTCGAGGAATTCCTCAATGACGACTTTCGAACTGGCCGCGCCGAACTTTTGTCCGACAAGCATGTTGCGCAATTCGGTTTTGGCTTCTTCCAAATCGGGAATGATCAGCACGCCTTTTCCGGCCGCGAGTCCGTCTGCTTTCAATACGTACGGCGGATTCAGCGTTTCCAGAAAATCGCAGCCTTTTTCAACCGTTTCAGCCGTAAAACTGTCGTAAGCCGCCGTCGGGATTTTGTGCCTGACGAGAAATTGCTTCGCGAATTCCTTGCTGCCTTCGAGCTGCGCGCCCAATCTTGACGGACCGATGACAGGAATGTGCGCCAAATCGGCGTCTTCGGCAAAGAAATCGTAAATGCCCTTGACGAGCGGATCTTCGGGGCCAACAACGACCATATTGATCTTTTCATGGACCGCGAAAATCTTGATCGCATCGAAATCGGTCGGGCTCAAATCTACGTTGGTCGCGATGCTTTCGGTTCCGGCATTTCCGGGCGCCACGAACAGTTTGGAGCAATGCACGCTCTGTAATATTTTCCAAGCCAGCGCATGTTCGCGCCCGCCTGATCCTAAAAGTAAAATGGTCATTGTGTTGTTGTTTTATTGCGCACAAAAATAGCGGCTTTTGCACGGAAAAAATAATTAATCTTCAAAAAACTGTCCTTTCCTAACGTTCCATAAGCGGTAAATATTACTTTTGAAAAAAATTCCTTTGCGTGTTTAAAATTTTCGACTTTTCGCTTAAGATGAATGGCTTTCCTCTTGATGAGGCCAAACGAAAACTCGCTGCTATTTTAGCCGTTCCCGAAAAGGAGTATGCCGATTTCGCCGAATCCAGAAAACGTGAGATCGCCGAATTCCACCTGCGTGAAAATCCTTTTTACCGAGGCATCGCTGGCCAAAATCAATTTGAAAATTGGGAAGATTTGCCCGTGATGAAAAAATCGGATTTCCAACGGCCTTTGGTGGAACGCCTTTCGGATGGATACACGTTCAAGAATGTGTTCGTCAACAAAACGTCGGGGTCGAGCGGCGATCCGATGGTTTTTGCCAAGGACAAGCCGTTCCATGCGTTGATTTGGGCCAACATCATGCGCAAATTCGGATGGTACGGCATCGATTTCAACCGTTCGCTTCAGGCGCGGTTTTACGGCCGGCCGATGGATTTTATCCCGAACCTGACCTTGCACGTCAAGGATTTTTTGAGCCGGCGGTACCGTTTCAGCATTTTCGATTTTTCGGATGCCGGGATCGAAAAAATCCTGCACAAATTCGGCGCGACCAAATTCGATTACATCAACGGCTACACGAGTTCGATCGTGCTTGTGGCCAAGTACCTCAAGAAGAAAAACCGCATCCTGAAAGACATCTGCCCGACGCTCAAAGTGTGCATCGTCACGTCTGAAATGCTTTTTGAAGACGACAAGCAGCTGCTCGAAAAATACCTTGGCGTACCGATTGTCAACGAATACGGCGCGTCTGAAGTGGATCTGATCGCGTTCCAAAACACCAATGACGAATGGCTAGTCAATGCCGAAAGTTCGTTCATAGAAATCGTCGACGACAACGGAAAACCTTTGCCGAACGGGCAACAAGGACGAATCCTGGTTACGTCGCTGTACAATTTCGCGCATCCGTTCATCCGTTACGAAGTGGGCGATTATGGCGTTCTCGACGAAAAAAGCACGGCCAAAAAACCGATCCTCAAAAAACTGATCGGCCGAACGAACGATGTCGCGATTCTGCCTTCGGGGAAAAAACCGGCAGGGATGACATTCTATTCGATCACCAAAAAACTGTTCGGCGACGACGGAAATGTCAAGGAATTTGTCATAAAACAAACAAAATTGGATACTTTTGAAATCGAATATGTGAGCGAAAATCCGTTGACCGAAGCAGAAATATCGAAAATGGAAAAAGTATTTGCCGGCTTTCTCGAACCCGGATTAAAATACATTTACCATCATAAGACAGTACTCGAACGCAGCAACAGTGGCAAACTCAAGCAATTCGTCTCACTCGTAAAACAACCTGAATGACAAGAGCGAAGCCACTGCATGAGACCTTTAAAAAAACAATAAATACTTCCGAATGAACATCACGATAGTTGCCGGTGCCCGCCCCAATTTCATCAAGATCGCCCCGATCATCCGCGCGGTCGAAAAAAAGCAACGCGAAGGTGCCGATATTTCGTACCGACTCGTGCACACGGGCCAGCATTACGACAAAAACCTCAGCGATACTTTTTTTGAGGAACTCAATATTCCGCATCCGAACAGCAATCTGGAAGTCAAAAGCGGCTCGCAATCGGAACAGACGGCGGCCATCATGATCGCGTTCGAACAGGAACTGTTGCAACATCCGTGCGATTTGGTCGTCGTCGTCGGCGATGTCAATTCGACGATGGCGTGTGCGATCGTGGCCAAGAAAATGCACATTGCCGTCGCACATGTCGAAGCCGGAATCCGCTCGGGCGACTGGACGATGCCCGAGGAAATCAACCGCATCGTCACCGACAGCATCACCGATTTGTTCTTTACGACCTCCACCTGGGCCGGCGAAAATTTACTGCGATACGGCACTGATCCGGCAAAAATCCATTTTGTGGGCAACGTCATGATCGATACGCTGACGCAGAATCTGGATCGGATCAAGAAACCCGATTTCTGGGACCAATTCCAACTCGAAACCGGAAATTACATCATCCTGACGCTGCACCGGCCGTCGAATGTGGATGAGGAGCAATCGTTGCAAAAATTGTTGCTCGGCATCGATGCGTTGGCCCAGGACAAAAAAGTCATTTTTCCCGTGCATCCGCGGACGAAGGCGATTCTGCAAAACTCCGACCTCGATTTCAAGAACATCATTTATGTCGAGCCGCAGGGTTACCTCAATTTCATGTACCTGATCAAGAATAGTTTTGCCGTAATTACCGATTCGGGTGGGATTTCTGAGGAAACGACGGTATTGAAAGTGCCGTGTTTTACGATGCGGACGACGACTGAACGCCCCGAAACGCAAACGATCGGAACCAATACGTTGGTCGGTATTTCGATTGAAAATCTCGAGCGCGAATTCACCAGATTCCTGCAGAATGGCCCACGCGAAAGTGGCATTCCCGAACTTTGGGACGGCAAGGCATCCGAACGAATCGTCGACATCCTGCTCAAATAGTGGAAGAAATCCTGATCATATCGAATTATTATCCGCCCGAAAAAGGCGCGGCGGCGAACCGCATCGAGCAATTGGCGCTCAAATTAAAACAGCACAACTATTCGGTTTCGGTGGTTTGTCCGCTTGCGAATTACCCGAAAGGTGAAGTTTTTTCGGAATACAAAGGCAAGTTCTCCGCACGGGAAATGCGCGACGGAATCGATGTTTCGCGGTTGTGGATTGTGCCGAGCGTGAGCAAGAATGTATTCAGGCGCATTTTGTCGATCTTGTCGTTTTCGGCGACGTTGTTCTTTTATTTGCTGTTTGTGAAAACGCCAAAAAAAGTCATCGTGCAATCGCCGCCGCTGCTGTTGTCGTTCATTTCGGTTTTGGTGCTGTCACTCAAGGGCAAGAAAATCATCCTCAATGTTTCCGATTTGTGGCCGCTCGCCGCGATCGAACTCGGCGCGCTTAAGCCACACACGTTTTCACACAAAATCTCGCTGTATTTCGAGCGGTTCATCTACAGGAAAGCGACGTTGGTTTTGGGCCAATCGAACGAAATCCTGGCGCATGTCCAGCAAACCATTCCCGGGAAAAAAGGATTCCTGTACCGCAATTTTCCCGACCACCACATCGATGAACTTGCCGTTGAAGACGACGGCAATCCGAAGATCAAGTTGTTTTACGCCGGATTGTTGGGCGTCGCACAAGGCGTATTTGACGTCTGCGAAAAAATTGATCTTGACGGGAAAAACATCGAATTTCACATTTTCGGCGATGGTGCCGAGAAAGTCCAGATCGGGGATTACCTCCAGAAAAACCCTCAAAAAAACATCGTTTTCCACGGCATGCTCGAGCGCAATGAATTACTGAAAAGGCTCGCTTCGTTTGATGTTGCGCTGGTTCCGCTGCAAACGCGCATTTACGGATCGGTGCCTTCGAAGATTTTCGAATACGGCGCGCTGGGCATTCCGAGCCTGTATTTTGGCGGTGGCGAAGGCGAAACCATTATGGCCGAAAACAACCTCGGCTGGATTGCCAAAGTGGGCGATTTCGACGATTTGAATGCCAAACTGCAAGTGATTTCCGAAACCGGAAAATCGCAAATCCAAATGATGCGGAAAAGTGTTTTTGAAACGGCACAGCAGCATTTCAACCTCGATGTGCAAATCAGGAATTTAATCGACCAGGGCGTTTTTTAGTAGGCTTTCTCTTCGCCCTTGAAGATGTTGATGACCGTTTGCGCGATGATTTTGAGGTCGAGGATCAACGACCAGTTTTCGATGTAGAAGACGTCGTATTTGATGCGGTTGATCATGTCTTCATCGGTTTCGATCTCACCACGGAAGCCGCGAACCTGCGCCAATCCGGTGATGCCGGGTTTCACATAATGGCGCACCATGTATTTCTTGATCTTGTTCCCGTAGGCTTTATTTTGCGACCAAAGGTGTGGCCTTGGCCCGACTACCGACATTTCCCCGACCAATACATTCAGGAACTGCGGCAGTTCGTCGATGCTCGTTTTGCGCATGAATTTTCCGATCCTGGTGACGCGCGGGTCGTTTTTGGACGCTTCCTTTTCGGTCGTCTTGTTGACTTTCATCGAGCGGAATTTGTAGCAGAAGAATTCCTTTTCATCCAATCCCGGTCGGCCCTGGCGGAAGAAAACCGGCCCTTTCGATTCGAGTTTGATCAGTATCGCCAAAATCGGAACCAGCCAGGAAAGCAGCAAAAGCATGACGAGCACCGAAAATACGATGTCGAAAACGCGCTTCATCGCCTTGATCAGCGGCGAATGCAACTGCGTGCGCTGCAGCGACAAAACGGGGAACAATTCGTAATAATCGATCTTGAGGTTCTTCGAGAAAATCTCCTTGGAATCGGGGATGAATTTGATGCTGATCTTGTTGTCGTCGGCGAATTCGACCAAATCCTTGACCTGTTCGTTCGAAATCTCATTGAGCGAGCAATAAATCTCGTCGATGTTCTTATCGAGCGCGAATGCCGGAATATCGTCGACCTTGCCGATGACGTTCGCGTTGCTTTTCTTGTCGGAGAAAAATCCGAAGAAACGGTAACCGTAATCGTTCCTGTTTTCGAAGACCTCCTTGAGCCTGATCGCCTCGGGCGTATAGCCGATGATGATCGCGTTGCGGAAATTGCTTCCCGTGATGATCCTGTATTTCTTGAGGTAATAGAACAGCAGGTATTTGAAAATCGTGATGAGCAGGAAAGAGGCCGTCATGAACAACGCAATCGCGCTTCCGCTGAAGATCACTTCCTTCGAAAACGGGAAAAAGGCGATGATCACGAGCAGGAATAGAATGCCTTGCTGCAGGATCTTGGACGCAATCTGGACCGGCGTCGTGAAGCGGTAAATCTCGTAGAATTTGATGAACAGCGCGACCACACCCCAAACCGTCGTCTGGTACAGCAGGTAATAGGTAAAATTGAGGTTCAGGTCCCTGAAGAAGTACAAGCTCAAAAAGGTAATCACCAGTATATCAAATGAAACGCTTATCGGCCTGATGTATTTTGAGTATCTTCCTTTATGCTGTGAAACCATATTAATGGATGTATCCCGTGAAATCTTTGTGTTCTTCCTTCAAAAGTTCTTCGGTCGACAGTGATTTGAAATATTCATACGTGATCTTCATGCCTTCGCTGCGCGAGATTTTGGCTTCCCATCCCAGGATGGCTTTGGCCTTGGTCGTGTCGGGCTGTCTTTGCAACGGATCGTTCATGGGCAACGGATGGTAGACGACTTTCTGGTCGGTACCGGTGAGTTTGATGATCTCCTCGGCAAAATCCCTGATCGTGATCTCGTCTGGATTTCCGATATTGACCGGATACACATAATCGGAATGCAGCAACCTGAAAATGCCTTCCACCTGATCGTCGACATAGCAAAACGAACGCGTTTGCGAACCGTCGCCAAAAATCGTCAAATCCTCACCGCGCAAGGCCTGCCCGATGAATGCCGGGATGACGCGGCCGTCGTTGAGTCGCATTCTTGGCCCGTAGGTGTTGAAAATACGGACGATTCTGGTTTCCACACCGTGAAAAGTATGGTAGGCCATCGTGATCGATTCCTGAAAGCGCTTGGCTTCGTCGTAAACGCCGCGCGGGCCGATGGTGTTTACGTTTCCGTAATAATCCTCGGTTTGCGGATGCACGAGCGGATCGCCGTAGATTTCAGAAGTCGAGGCAATGAGTATTCTCGCTTTTTTGACGCGCGCGAGTCCCAAAAGATTGTGGGTTCCGAGCGAGCCGACCTTGAGCGTCTGGATCGGGATCTTGAGGTAATCGATCGGGCTGGCCGGTGAGGCGAAATGCAAGATATAGTCGAGTTCGCCAGGAATGTGGACAAACTTCGTGATGTCGTGGTGGTAAAATTCGAAATTCTTGAGGCTGAAAAGATGCTCGATGTTCTTGAGGTCGCCCGTAATCAGGTTGTCCATCCCGATGACATAATAGCCTTCTGCAATAAACCGGTCGCACAAATGGGATCCTAAAAACCCCGCAGCTCCGGTAATCAGTACTCTTTTCATAGTTTTATTTATTCTTGTTTAGGGGCAATCACCGCCGGGGCCGAATTCAGGAGACAATACATGATCGTAAAAAAAACGATGCCTCTTTGCCGCGACAGGAATGATTCCGTCAAAAATAAACTTATCATTAGAATTGCGAAAGAAATATGGACAAAATCTTTTGTTTGGATGGCATTTTTAAGATTAATGGCAAGCATCGCGATTAAAATCAGAAATCCGAAAATTCCGAGCTCGGCGAAAAGCTGCACGTATTGGTTGTGGAAGTTTTTCCTGAGGTAACCTTCTTCCCTGCCCTCGCCGTCATAAACGCCGTGCTGGCGTCCTTTTTCCTCGATCTTGAAAGCGCTGGCGTTGAGGCCGTATCCGGTAAACAGGATGGTGTCTTCGTGCAGCATTTCAGTGAAGATGTGTATCTGATAGACGCGAAAAGCCGTTCCCGGAAAATAGTCGTTGCCGTAAAATTTCTCCTGAGACCAGGCTTGGCCGATGCTTACGTTGTACACATTTCCCCTTTCGTTGCTCATTTCCTTGTTGATGCTGTGCCCATCCTGAAATTCGGCGATGAAGCGGTCCTTGATCCTGCCCATCATCGCAATCGCGGCCAATACGCAAAGCACCAATGCGCCGACCAGCAGGTTCGACCGCTGCCTGGATTTGAAACGCCGGTAACCGTACACGGCCGAAATCACGAGGAATACCACCGTGATGTTTTTGGAAGACAGCAAAATCAAAAAAACCGACAACAGCAACAACGTCAATTTCTCTGCAAGCGTTTTGGATTCGCGCGTCAGGAAATACGAAATGGCGACTGTAATGTAGACCGCGACATGGATGGCATTGACGTCTTCGGTGACCAATTCGTGGTAAAAGAAAACCGAAACATCTTCTCCCATCGCAAACCGAAACGCCGCTTTCACAAGCCAATACAGCGTAAAAACCACCATACCTTTGCTGAAAAAACCAATCAGGCTGCGTTTCTGTTCGGTTGAAAAAGGCCGTGAAATGAGGAAGCAGATCGGAATCAAAATGAGCGGAAGTCCCTTTTGCAGTGCTTTGGCAGAGGACTTCAAATCATACGTCCAAAGCAATGAAAGTGCCATCAGCGCGAAAAGTAAAATGGGGAAAATTTGGGTGATTTCGAAGCGGAAATTGTTTCTTTTAAAAGAAACAAGCGAAACCAAAACGAGCAAAGCTACGGCGAAACCATTGACGGCATAACCCATCGGAATGGTCAGCAATGCCAGCAGGATACAAACAAAGTTGGGATGTGTTTTATTTTCGTGCCTGAGATCGCAAAAAACAGTCTTCCAATAACTCGAGGTATGCTCCATTTATTTTGTCCCAGTTAAAGTCGGTTTCAATGGCCTTAAAATTGTTTTCAACCAGGCGCAAGTTATCATTTTTTTTGATGGAACCCAGCAAATTTTTCACCTCGGCCGCGTTGGCGAAGTAATACGCATTGTCCTTGAGCACGCCTTTGTTGAAATCGTTGTTGTGCGCGGCGATCAACGCGTGCGACGCCATGGCCTCGAGCAGCGACGGATTGGTTCCGCCCACCGAATGTCCGTGAAAATACAATTTCGAATAATACCTCAGGTTGTCGAGATGCCCGATGTTGTAGATGCCGCCCATGAACCGGATGTTGGCCTGCGCCGCGAATTTATTCTTGAGATACGCGCCGTATTTGGTGTTGTGGTTCCCGATGACGAGTATCGGCGTCTGGTCGTCGCTCATCGCCACGCCCTCGAGTACCATATCAAGGTTGTTCTCGGGTTCGAAACGCGCCATGATCATGTTGTAATTGCCTTTCTGGACGCCGTATTGCGCGATGATGCTTTCGTCGGGATTGGTAAACGGATAGGCACCGTAAGCGATGTAGGTCGACTCCTTGCCGTATTGCTTCTTCAGGAACGTCTGGATGCCGAGCGAATCCGAAACCAGGTAATCGCTGCTCACCGCCGCAAGACGTTCGGCAAACTTGAGGAATTGGCGCACGGGACGGCTGTATTTGGAGCGTTTCCATTCGAGCCCGTCCATGTTGGTGATGATGATCGGCTTTTTGGGCAACAGGAAAAACCAGACCGAATTGCTCGTGTAGCCGAGCTGCAGGATGATGTCGAAATCCCGCGTGCGCGAATCCATGATGCAATTGTAATCGTAGATGAATTGGCCGAAAGTGCCCATCTTGTGCTCGGGATCATTCTGGTGGATGATGTGCACGCCGTGGAATGACTTTTCCTGGAACGGATGATTGTGGGAATTGTAGACATAAACCTCATGGCCTTTTTCGACAAGATACACCGAAAAGAATTCGGCAAATTGTTCGAAACCACCATAATAATTGGGCACGCCACGCGTACCTAAAATCGCTATTTTCATGAACACAATCTTTTTTCCGGACGCAAAAGTAGGAATTTTTTAGGCATTGTTGGCCAAAAATTTAAAAGACTAACGCCCAATTGCGTTGTTAAAGGCTTGTGCGGCGACAGTCCAGCTGAAACGCCGGGCGATTTTTTCCCTCTTGTCGGCGGCATCTTTTGCCTGCAAGGCGAGATGTGCTTTTTGGGCGAGGTCTTCGGGGTCGGACGGATCGAAAAGCCAGTCGGACATGAAGTCAAAATCAGACATGGCCGTCGCATTCGAACAGATGGCCGGCACATTGGCCGCCAATGCCTCGAGCGGCGGAATCCCGAAACCTTCCGCCACCGATGGGTAAACCGAAAGCGTCGCGCCGCGAACCAAAAGGAGCAGGTCGTCAAAATTGACTTTGTTCAGCATTTTTATCTTTTGCTTAATTAACGCATCGAGCCCGTGATAATAAGCCTCATAGGTTTTGTTGGGAATGGCCGGATCGCCTATAAAAACCAGTTCGTAGTTGTTGTAAAATCCTTTTTCGACAAATACGCGAAGCAGCAGGTCGTGGTTTTTCCGGGGTTCCCATCTGCTGACGAAAAGCCAATAATCCTTGGCCCCGAAGCGCTTTTCAACCAGTTCCTGAACGGCCTTTTTGTCGTATGCTTCAAAAAAGACGGGATCGACCGCATTGGGCGTAATGGTGATTTCTGAAATGCCGAAATGTTTTTGGATGCGTTGCTTCGAATAATTGGAAACGGTGAGCACGACATCGGCATGGCGCGCACTCGTGCCAAAAAGGAATCGGTTCTTGAGGCGGTAGCCGAGCGGAAAATAATGCGGAAAATCCAGGAACAGCACGTCGTGTAAAGTGACAATGTGCTTGCATTGTTTTATTGGTGGAGCCACATATTGGAAATGGGCATAGTCGATTTTGTATTTGCGGATCAGTTTCGGGAGATCGAACAGCAACCGGATGAATTTGTTCCCGGAACGATACGCAAGGTAAGTGACGTTGTCGTATGTCCCGAAAACTTTTTGGAGCTTATCGGTGTCGTTTGCGACCAGAAAAAACTGCATGTCCGCATCCTTGATCAGTTCCTGGTACAGTCCTTTCAGGTAGGTGGTCGTGCCTTGGAAAGTTCCATCAAAAACATGGCAATCCACCAATATGCGTATCGGTCTATGCTGCATGTTGTAGCTGTTTGGATGCCTGGCGTGTTGTGATTTCCTTATAAGCCAGGATCAGTCCCACGATCAGCGATTTGTTGTCTATCTTGAGGTAAAAGCCTAGTAAAACCCAAGTCCCAAGAATCAAAAATATGGAAGTCCCGCTGAGCAGCAAATTGACTTTCTGGACGATCGGAATGTCTGACTTGCCCTGTCGCGACAGGAAATATAAAAACAACAGGTAGAAAAATATTCCCGTCAACCCCGATTTGAGGTATACGGTCATGTAGCCGTTGTGAAGCGTGGGCAGGTATCGGATGAACTCACCGTCATTGGTCCAAAGTTTGCGCCCGAGGTCTACGGTAGCGCCCATCCCTTTCCCAAAAAGAATTTTGCCGGTTCCTTGATAGGAAACCTGATTTACGGTGATGATGTTTTCATACGACCGGTAATTGTCGTTGAAATCGCGCCAGTCGTCGGCGTCTATCTTTGTCTTGAACGCCTCGATGGGGGCATTCTTAATTTTATACATGAGCCCTTCGAGTCCCTTTCCGTTTCGGGTAAAGTTCATGTTATAAATAACGGTATACGATGCAACCGTTGCGATTACAATAGAACTGATGATGATTATCGAACGTTTGGTAAGCCTCAAATATCCGCGCATGGCCAAATAGAGCACGAAAAATTGTATGAAACCGGTCCTTGCCAGGTACAAGAACGAAGAAAAGGCAAGGATGGCGGCAAACAACCACAGTTTTTGGCGCGTAAGGCGGATTTCAAATGCTTTGTGGAAGCACAACACAATACACGCATAAATCTCGAAATCGCTGAAATAACCCGTATGGTGCCGCAATTCATGGATGTTGATGATGCGGTAAATCGCCATGCTGTACAGAATCATCCCAAGGTGCACCACAGCAATGAAAAGCCCGGTGTATAAGATGGTGTGGAACGGTTTGATGTTCATGTTCCGGCACAATTGATAACCCACCAGAAGCCCGAGTACAGGTTTGACCATATAAGTCACATCCCTAAAGAAATTATAGGTTTTGTATTCATTGTAGAAGGAAGATACCAAAGCGATCAGGAAAATAGCCGTAAAGCACAAAACGTATTTAACAATCCGCCACGAATAGGTCGGGCGCAGCGTTACCAGAAAAGTAAGTACCCAAACCCCAAACGTCAGCTCATAAATATTGAGATAAGTCACCGCAACGCAAATGGCGAACAGGATCTGGTACAGTAAATTACTCGTGTAACGTATTTTCATTGGATCGTTTTGGAGGTTTGTCGTAAAATGCCGTTCAAAATGGAAACATACAAAACTATGACAATAACCTCAATAATTATAATCGAAAATAGCGCGCCCGGAAGACCATAGAATGAGGTCAGCGCAAGCAGCAAACCTACGTTGACCGTCGTGGCCAAAATCGTGATGATGATGTAAATCCTGTTTTTGTCGAAAGCAAACATCAATTGGCGCAGCGGCTGCGAGAGGGCAATCAGCACCGGAATCGTAAGCCCAATCCGGAAATAGCGCGAAATGTCCGGAATTTGCGCCGGACTTATCTTGAAATACGCAAATACCAATTCGGCATTGATGAAAAAGGCGGCGGCGAGCAACAGCACGAAAACAAAGTTCAATCCGTTGTACGTTTTCCATACCTGCAAGCCTTGCTTGAGGTTTTTGTTGATTTCGTAACAGATGTTGGCATAAACGAAATAGAAGAAAATATTGAGGTACGATTTGAATATCGAAATGATCTGATCGATGACACGATACTGCCCGGCCATAAAATCTCCGCCGAGGTAACTGATGACCATGATCGGGAAAAATTGATACACCGACAGGAAAAATTGCGATACCGTAAACGAAAATTCGCCGCGCAGGATCGCAAACGCCGGCTGCCACGACAAGTCAGACAAAGAAAGCCTGAATTTACGCGAGAGGTGCCAAAATCCAATCAGGTTGGCCGCAATGGCGCCCATTCCAAAAAAAAGATTGGCCAAGACGTAATCTTCTTTTTTGCGGATGAATGCAAAGATGCAGCCCACATAAATCGCCTTGGACAGAATGTTGATCGCCGAAATCCACTTGAAGTTTTCCGTTGCCTGGAAATACCAGGCCGGATTGATGAACTGGCCGACCACCATCGTCAGGCTCAAGAAAAACAAAACTTTATCGCGTGCAAAAAAAGGCACCACCAATATGAGGAGCGTACTGGCGGACACAACGGCCAATAGCAATAAGAATTTCGAAAGATAGATTCCCTGGAGTCGTTCGCGCACAACGGCGTGGTTGTCCCGGTTGATCGAAATTTCCTTGACCCCTTTGATATACGAACCATAATCGACGATGCCGCTCAGGATCAATGCCATTGAAAAACCAACGCCAATCCTTCCCAATCCCGACTCGCCGCAAATGCTGATCAGATACGGCATCACAATCAAAGGGCTCAGCAAATTGACGGCTTGCCCAAAACCATAGACAACCAGGTCCTTGATTTTTTTGCTGCCGGATATCCCTGTGATCTTCATGTCTTTAGATTAGCCGAAACCCCATCAGGCGTTCTCTCTGTGGTAAAAGCTGTTCATGTCAGAGACGGCTTTCGATTGCATAAAAGGCGCAATGAAAAAATAACCCGCATAAAGCAAGTGTTTCGCGTATTTGAACTTCATAAAAGCCGATCCCAGAAAACCCAGTGGTTTTTTACTCAGGATATGAACGTTCTGCGTATTGTAATATTGCATCCCGTATTTCTGGGCCATCGTCTTAAATGATTTTTTGGAATGAAACGCGATGTGCTGGCCATGTTCTGCCGCAATGTACCACCAATCCTTTTTCATCGGGACCGATTGAACCAAATCGGTCGTAATGATGACCGTATCGGTAAGCGTGAGGATTTTTTCAAGTTCAGCCAACGGGTCTTCGAAATGCTCGAAGCTCTCAAAAGTGGTCACGGCCTCGTAACGCTGGTCGGTCCTGCCGTCAAATCCTCTTGCGATGACATTTTTCGTGTAAGGATCGGTCCAGTAAAAATCGAATCCGATGTCGCGCATGGTCCGCGTGAAAACGCCATAGCCTCCCGCATAATCAAGGTAAACTCCGTTGCTTTTGAAGAACAAGGTGATCAGCGACGTGCAGATTTTTGAAAGCCGCTCGCAACGCATCATCACGCCGGTGTCGGAAAGGTTCATCGAATTGATGTAGGCTTCTTCAAGCCAATAGGGTTTTTCGGTTTGCCCAAATTCGCAGACGGTACATTGGTAATAATCCACATCATATTTATACAATACCCGCGTGTTGAATACTTTTCGGGACTCGTTTCCGCAAATCTTACATTTCATGCTCCTGCTTTTTAATCGTTCCCAAACCATTTTCGGCAGGGCGTCGCAAATATAGCATTTAAACTAAAATTTTAATGGATAATGAACTTAAAACCTTTTCGGATTATTGCGTGAGCCGATCGATTTCGTCTCTAAGCGGCGCCTCTTTGGGATAAAGCGACGGGGCTTGCCGTTTGCCGTCGGTGACAATTCCCGTGACCCAGCCGTTGGTTGCGTCGATTTTGGTCTTCTTGACGTCCGGCCTGAAGTAAGAGAAAATAAGGGTTCCCGGAAATTCAATGGCTTTTGTTTTGTACGAGAGCCGTACTTTTTCGAGATGTATGGGTCCTTGTTGCGCATTGTGTCCCAAATCAATCCGAAGCTGGGACGGGATCAAATTTTCGGGCAGGCTGAACGTGATTCGCTGCGAATTTGCACTGCCGTTCACCTTGGTCCATATCGGTGCGTTTTTTGAAAAGTTGGTGGAGCCATCTGTCGTGTAGTAGACGCTGAATCGATCATCGTTTTTTACTGTGGCCTGAAGTGTTACCCTAAAAACAGGCCCTTCGTCAAGGATGTTGAACGTTTGCACACCACGATCTCCTTTACAGCCGCAAAGCAAAAACAGGCCGGACAACAAAAAAAAGAAGGGTTTCATTTTGTAAATTTATTTCAAAGATAACAGATATCACTCAAAATTAGGCCAAAAAAAAACCGTGAGCAATTCACGGTTTTGTTTGGATGTCTTGTATCGCTTATTTGATGAATATCAGATTCGGATAAGCCGCCTGACTTTGATAAGTCGAGCCTTTGGCCTCCAGGTTGATCTGGATAAACGGTTCTGCCACAGTGGTTCCGGTAACTTTAACGATGGTGCCGTCAACCAGTTCGAGTTCTTTAACTCCTTTGAGCAATTCTGTGTTCTCAGGCGTGTTGTCTGCCAGGAACATATTGAACTCGATCGCCACGCCTTCTTTCCAGTTTTCATCTGAATAGTTGGCCAGCTTGATCGTTTTCTCTTTTGCTTCGCCTTCCTTAGCCGGAGTCGTTTCAGTTGCTTTTGGATCGTTCTTGCATGAAACAAGCGCCAGGGCAACCATCATACAGATAACATAAATCTTATTTTTCATCTTGTGGTTCTTAATTTTCCTGCAAAAATATTTATTTTTTCGGTAAAAAAAATAAATCCCTTAATTAATTTTAACGGTCTGCCGTACTAAATCATTTTATTCGTGTGGTTTGCACCGCTATAATTTTTCGACCGATTCGACGAGATACGTTTTTTTGCTGTAGATCAATTCGACGATCAGCGACAGGTATTTGATGATGATCGCAAGGATGAAGAACAGCCCCGAAAAACTACCCGACATCAGCAACATTGTCGTCGTCCAGCCTTCAATCGGCTCTTCCTCAAAATAAACGATGAACGCGTAAATGCCCGCAAACATCGTCAGCGAGAACAGCACAATCGTAATCACGATCGAAATCCGGAACGCCAGGTTCGTATAAATGATCAGTGAATTGAGCGCCATGCGGTTCCTGAAAACGCCTTTTTCTTTTTTGCTTTTTCGGGCCTGTCCCGGCTGCGGCTTGTATTCGAGCGTATCCATGCGCAGGCCGCTGTTGGCGTAAAGCGCTTTTCGGTACGGGATCGATTTGCTGATCGAATACGCACGGTTGATGGCCCGCCGCGACAAAATCCGGAACCGTTCCGAACGCAACTTGTACTTGCTTTTCGAATACCGGTTGAACAACCGATAGAAGAATCCCGACAAGAACGTGTTCTGTTTCTTGGGCGCGACCGAAACGATATCGAAGCCCTTGATGATGTGGAAATACGCATCGGCAATCAATGATTCGGCATAATCGGCGTTGAGGTCATCGAATTCATAGACAAAATCGCCCATCGACAAATCGATTCCGGCCGTCATCGAAACTTCGAGTCCCTGGTGCACGCTCATGTTCACCATCGAAATGTTGCAGCCGCGAAGAGGCCCGCTCTCGCGCAGATTCTCGACCGAACCGTCATACGAGCAATCGTTCACGATGATCACTTCGAAAGTCTCGAAACGCTGGTCGAGCACATTGATGATCCTTTCGAGGAAACCGACAATGCGGTCTTGCTCGTTGTGCAGGTAAACCACCGCCGAAATCAGTTTCTTTTCTTTGTTGCTAATCTCCATCAGACAATATTTCTTTAAGGTCGTATACAGTATTTATCTTGCCCGAAAGCACCGAGTAAAAGGCAGGCTTGTCGGAGTATTTCTTGATGACGGTCGGCCTCGAATCATCGACTTCCGAAGATTTGAGGATCGGCTTGATCGAAAATAGCGATTTTACGTATTCGATCTCGATTTCGTCTTTCAAATATTTGCGCGCGATGCCGAGCATCAATTCCCAAGACGTCTTCGGCTTGGCGATGCAGATGTTGCAATTGCCCAGTTGCGCCGGGTTGCAATACCCGTGGCTTTTGGGCTGGCAATCGAACGTGGGCAGCAAATCATAGCTCGTTTTGTGCGGCGTATGGGCAACCGACGTAAGCGAATGGTAGCCCGTTTTCCCGAAAGGCATCAGCGAAAAGAACGGGCCGTCCATGACGGTAATGCCCACATTCTTGAGCCCGTCGCTGACCTTGCACAGGATCACTTCGCACAATTCATATTTGATGTCGATCTTTTCAAACCCGAGTTTGGCCATGACCTGATTGACCGACGCATAGGTCGCGTTGAGGATGAACGGCGCGGTAAACTGCTGGCCGTTTTCAAGGGCCACGTTGTATTGGCCGTCATTGCTCGTGATCTGTTCGATGCGGCTGCCGTATTGGATGCTGACCGAATCGAGTTCGCCGATTTTCTCAAGAAAATGCTCGAGCAATATCGCCGCATCATACGTACTTTCCATGCTCAGGAACGAACCTTCCACAAGTCCGTCCTTGAAATAATCGAGGCTGTTGACGGGCTTGCACGGAATGTTCGAATCGCCGCAAAACTTTTCAAATTGCGCGGCATTCGTCCACGAAAAATTGGTCGAGACCGCATAGATCTTCTCAAAATCCTCTTTGACCGAAAATCCGTAATCGGCGCGGAACAGGTCGTAATAGCTCGCCGATTTGGTCGCCGTGGTATACGATCGCGGATAATGGTAACCCATGTGTACGCGCGCCTGATTGATGTAAGTGGCGCGCATGAACGGCCGGTCGTCATACTCCAGAACGAGTACTTTCTGACCGAGCCTGCCGCAGAATTCTGCCGCATACAAACCATAGATGCCGGCGCCGATGATTATTTTATCAAAACTGTTGGTGTGCACTATTTTGCAATTTTTATTTTGTTCGGGCTGGCTGCTTTGTCCTTGAACTGGCCCACTGGTTCGACAATTTCGATCGTCAGGAAATTTCCGGTTTCGTAATATTTGGCGATGTGTATTTCAGAACCGTCGGCGAGTACCAGCTTGGTTGCGCCTTTGAGTGCCGCGATCGCCTTTTCAGATTTGTCCATGATGACGGCATTCTGCTTGAGCCCGACACCGCCATACCAGTTTTCGTCCGAGATGCTGCTCAACGTCAGATCGGTGTTGCTGAACGATTTCTGGAAACTTCCATCGGCCGAAATTAAGGCAAATTTATCGATCAGTACCGCCTTGTCTGCAACGAAGGCGACCGTCGTGATCTTGTCGTTCCACCAGTAATAATTCGTACTGAGTCGGATGACCTGATTCTGCCTGCCTTTTACCGTCGTGAAATAATATTCCCCGCGAATCTGGTTGTTGTTGTTGAAAACGTTGACTTTCACCTGATGCACCGTGTCGGCAACGAATGACAGCATCACATACATCGGTTTTTTAATCTTGTCGGCCGGATCCAATATGATCCCGCCCGAGGCAATTTTGGGTTGTTCGCCAAGCGCTTTCACTTTGCCGAAAAGACCGCCGTCGGCCTTTTCGCCCCAAACCCTGGCGATGTCGATCAGGTTGTAATTGGGCACTTCGGGAAGCAATGCCGAATTATTCGAATCGGCCTTGAAATGCATTTGCTTGATGGCCAGTCGCGACACATCGCAGTCGATCCTGAGGTTTTTAGGCAATGCCGGCAGGCTGATCGCAATCGAGCCCGGGCCTTGCGCCACTGCGTTTATCTTGGAGTTCTCTTCTGAAAAATTATCCTGTCCGTCAGGGATGTAAAAAAACTGCACGCTTCCAGCCGAAGCCGAGTCATACTGCAACGTGAGCGTGAACGGCGTGCCGCGCTGGAAGTTTTTCAATGCTGCGATTTGCGGCAGGAAATCGAACAGGTAAGGATCGGTGCCGGTTGGCGTTAGAACCAGGCCTTCTTCAGGTTTGCTCTCTATGGCGAGATTGTTTTTGTTGAGCAGGCCGAGGTTGACTTTCGAGAAATCGGAAACCGTAACGTCGCCCGTCGTTTTCTGAAGGCTGCTCTGGTTGGCATAAAGCTGCTGTTTGTCTTTTCTGACGTAGACGACCGCCGACTTGATTTCTGCAAAAGGCACAAAATTCTGATAGATGTATTCCGAAATCTTGTAGTATTTGTAATCCATGAAAACACCGTCGATCGCCCTCCAGAAATTATTGGATTTTGGCATCAGCACTACCGTTACCTGTTTTTTCCTGAGTTCTGCTATCGTAACGTCCTGCGCATCGTCACCGTTGAGCAGAATCGTCTGGTTCTCATAGATCGGGTTTTTGCGCCCGACGAGCGCATGGTAGTAATTGATCGAAGAAAAATCAAAATAGGTTTCCCCAGGCTTCAAAATGGCGTCGATCAGCGATCTGAAATACTGCACATCGGTACTATCCGAAGGCATTACCACACGTGTCCCTTTGAAAGGAAAAGCGCCTTCGAATTTCTCCTTGAAACGCGGCGATGTCACGGCGCGGCTCAATAGGCTATGGTTGGTCGGGCTGGCTGCAAAGCTCGCGGTATTTAGATTGGTGAAAAAATAAGCGGCCACGATGACCAACAGACTCGGCAGTATGTTTTTGGCTTTGCCCCAAAGGAACATCAGCGAAAACAACGCCAGCGGGATCGTGCTCGTAATATTGAGCAGGATGTTGAACGCAAGGGTGTGCCTTACGATCCCGCGCGGGACATTGAAACAAAAGAACAATGCAAAAAAGACAAAGAACACAAACGCAATCTGTTTCGTTTTGTTTTGCTCGAGCGTTTTGATGAAATCACGTTCAAAAATCGTTCGCAGGGAAACCAGCACCATGAGACCGATCATTATTATCGGCAGGCTGTAATAGGCAATTCGGAACAATACGGTGTTTGCATCGCCCATTTCCTCGATGATGAAATTCTGATTGGATTGCGCTACCGTTATGAATTGCTTGAGCCTTGCGATCGGGTTGATCGATTTGGCCATACACAATACGACAAAAAGCAACAGCATGCTCCCGAAACTGATCAGGGCCGTCAACAAAAACCTTTTGATGGCCAGCGGTTTTTTCAAAACAAGTCCGGCGATAAAGTAGGTCAGTATCCCGCTCACAAAAGCAGCAAAACCGATGTCGAGCTTGTAAAGCAGCAGGGCGATGATGGCTCCCCAAAAGCAAAAATACCATTTGAGGCTTGTGTTTTCCTCGCGAAACGACACCAATTGAAGCGCGACGAGTCCTGAAACGATGTAGTGGTTTCCAAAAACATCCATCATCGGAAAAACAACGGCCAACAGAAATGCGACCTTCGGACCCGTCAATCTCTTGAGCAGAAAATACACCATTGCCGTAAAAATCATATAATCGAACGTGGCGTACAGAAACGGTGAAAACGGCTCATATCCGTTCAGGAAGCCATAGAGGTAGGCAAACAATTCGTTCGACAGCATGTGTGCATCGAAAGTTTCCACAATCGGAAGACTGCCGTAACGGAAGAAATGGTCTACCGAAATCCCGTGGTTGGCAAATTCGAAAAATTCATTTTCGGCATACATCGTCCGCCACGGTTGCACAAATATGGCTGCCAAAGAAACGATGACGAGCGGGAAATGGTATTTCGAAAGCAAATCGGATGTCGCAATCGTTCTGCGCGAAACCCTCAAATAAAGTACGATTCCGAGCGCGATGGCCAAAACCGCGATGGCTGCAAATAATTTGCGCGGACTGTCGAAAACATACGCGTAGCGCACATTGAGAATGTTGAAGGCCTCAAGCATGATCGATTGCACCAGCACGATCGCCGCCGCCGGGATACTGGCCAGGAATAACTTTTTCTGCCTGTCGACGGCTTCATTTTCATCGGCGCAGTTTCGGAAAAAATACTTCAGCAAGAACCACAGAACCACGCAAACCGCTATAAAAATCAAATTGAAAAACAATTCCTGTCCGCTCAACGGAAGCTGCACGCCTTTTACCACGAATGGCTTCGAAAAGAAACCGCTCCTCGTAAACCTGTCGAGCAATTCAAACAGCAATACAGAAAACGGTATGCCCATTCCTACCAGCCAGTAAATGTTGTCGACATAATAGTGCGGCCGGCGCTTGATCGCAATCACCATTTGAAACACACAAAGTGCCATGAGAATGATGGCCGCCGATTGTGCATTGGCAAGCAAAAGTCCGGCAAAGATCGTCACAATGCCCATCATTGCAAGGTTGAAGACTTCTGCAAGTCCGTTTGCATTTTGCTCGAAGTCGGCCAACCTGCCCCAAAGTCTTCTGTACATCAACATGAAAATGCCCACCGTCGCACACACCATCGCTATGAAAATGCCATAATAGAGCGAAACGCGCGAGGATGCATCGATGTCGTGCAGCGCGCCGTTGGAAAGGATGTGCTTCGAAAAATCGCTGATGCCCGGCTTGAATTCGAGTATGACATTGAATACCGGGGCCAACACGAAAAAGGCCGCGAAAAAACTCAACGCGAACAGCGCCTTGATGGTCCTCGGCGCAAGATGATACGATTCCCTTAGGGTAGCTATGGTGTTTTTCATGGGTGGTAATCTCCTTTAAGGTTTTTAAACAATATTTTGATCAGGTTCGAATTCCCCTTGAAGAAACTGATTTTGGTAGGCGTCTTGCCCGATTTCGGATAGACGCGTTCGACCGGAACCTCGGCGACTTTAAGCCCGAGCTGCGACGCGCGAACCGACAGATAAGCCAACAATTCATACGTCATGAAAATATCGCGCAACGGCTGTACGCCGGGATGCGTGAGGTATTTTCTCGAATACCCGCGGAAAGCGTTCGTCGAATCCGTAAACCGGTGCCGCGCCGTCAGAGTGATGATCGGTGCATGGATAAACGTCACGGCCAAATGACGGATCAGTGGCGTGTTGACCGCCTTTCCGCCCTTGACGTACCGCGATCCCTGAATGAAATCGTAGCCTTCGTCGAGTTTTTCGATGAACAATTTCACCGATTCGATGCTGTCCTTGTTGTTGCCGTCGATCGTCAGGATGCCATCGTAACCGCGTTCGAGCGCAAACCAAAATCCCATGCGCAATTGTGCGCCCTGCTTGCCAGCGTCTTGTTTGACGAGCAACGCATTGACGCCCAGCGCACGCAATTCTTCGGTATCGGTCGAGCCGTCGGTCGAGCCGCCGTCGCAAATGAGGATGTCGACGAGCTGGTCGATGCCGTGCAGTTGCGCGCGTTCGAGTTCTTTCCGGATGCGGTCGCCTTCGTTGATGATGGGAATGCACAGGCAATATTTGGCTTTCCTGGGCGCCAATTCGTGCGCTTCAAAAGCCGGGACGCCGTCGATTTTCTTATACTGCATGGAATATTTCTTTTATATAGGACGCGGTTTTTTGGACCAATCCGATGTCGTTTCCGTTTTTCATCTCGATCGAAACATAACGGTCGTACTTTTTATCGTGCAACAGCCGTGCGATCTGCGCGTGGATTTCGCGGGACTCGATTCGTTCCAGGTACGGCTCACTGATGTGGATGTGGTTGATGCGGTCGAGGTGGTTTTCGAGCCATTCCAACTTTTCCCCATTGTACAGAAAAGTCCCAAGGTCGAGGTTGATCTGGAGTCCGGCAGAATTGACGTGTTCCACAAAATCCAACGCCTCACCCGTCGTATTGATGAAATCCGTCCCGTAAATATCAGGATTGGGTTCTAACGCCAATAGGGTGTTTCTCGAAGCGGCATAATCGCCGAGCTTTCCGAAGAATTCATACCCGATCTCGATTTGATTCTCGCCGATGATGCGGTTCTTGGGCGACCCGAAAACCAGGTTGCCGCAACCGACCGCTTCTGCAAAATCGATTGCTTTCTTGACGTAATCGAAAAGTGCCTTGCGTTCTGCCCCGGTCCCGAAAATGGCTTCGTCGCGCCCGAAACAAATCGACTGCATCGACGAAATCGCGAGTCCGTATTGCTGTTTGAGTTGTTTGGCCCAAAGCGCCGCTGCATCGATGTGGTCGTATGGTGCCTCGGTGAAAATCCGCGTAGGCGCAATCTCCAATCCGGCATAACCGGCGGTTTGTAAAAAACCATACATCGCCGCATCGTCCTGCGCCGCCCACGCAATATTGGATATCGATAATTTTATCATTGGTGCGATCGGATGAATTTCTGGATGCCGTCGAGGATCACTTCTTTCGAACGGATGTAATGCGGAAGGTTCGAAAAATGTTCGGCATGCTGCGTATAAAAATCATAGCGCGGCGGCGCGGGCAGGATTTCGTTGGTGAACGATTTCGAGAAAACCGACTGGTAGATCTCGTCCACCGAAACCGGTTCGGTCGCGAGGTTCAATTTCCGGATGTCGTTGCTGATCGCCGTTTGGATGTCGGCCCACAAATCGCCGAGGTTGTAAAACTGGAACACGCCGCGGCTGTCGGTAAAATTGAGCGCGGTGAAACCAAGGGCGAGAAAACGGCGTTTGAGTTCGGCTTTGTCGGCTTCGGCAATCGGGTTGAGTTTGTAGAATCCGTTGGGTTGCTGCGTGTAATGATCGGCAAGCCAGTTTTCCCTGGCAAGCAATTCTTCGTATTTGGCCGCACTGAGCATCGCCGGGATGATGTGGATTAAATCGTAGATGAAATTTTTCTTGAGGTTTTGCCCGAATAACGCGGGAAGCCTCAGGATCAAGTGGTCGCTGAATTCAGCCTCGACCTGTTGCTCGAGCCAGAACCGGTTTTTGCCGTAAGCCTGGTTGTCCTTGCCTGTGAGGTTTTCGCTTTCGTCTACTGCGATCGGTTGCGGATAAACGTCGACGGTGGAAATCAGGATGACTTTCTTCGGATTGATCTTGCGGATGTTTTCGAGCGCCTGCTGCAGGATTTCGAAATCTTTTTCGGGATCGGAATTGGCCAGGAATTTCTCCGACCGGACGCCCGAATAAACGAGCAATTCGGGATTGGTACCAAACGCTTCCGCTATGTTTTGCGAATTATACAGCCGGTCGAATGTGGTTTGCGCCTTGAGGTTCGACCCCACAAATCCGGTATGCCCAACGAGTATTTTCATGGATTGCAATTATAAATGCCAAAGATACATTTTGTATTGAATGATGCATACATATTCTGATAATTTCGTTTGGCAGCTTCACATGCGGCGTGTTTGGTGTCGGGATGAAATGCTGGTTTTCGGAATCAACCGCATTCGCGACGCGACGCTTAAGATTCTCTTAATAATTGCCGTTCAAAGATAAAATATGCATTCTGTCGAGAAAAGATATCGATTCATTAACGTTATATTAACTTCGCCGACTATTAATCAACAACTTAATAAAAAGTGATGAGAAGAATTACCCCATTTTTTGTTTGTTTATTCCTACTTGCGTTTGCTTTTCCAGCCTCGGCGCAAACAGTGGTAATCAATGAAATCATGACCTCGAACACGACTGTAAATACCGATGAAGATGGTACTTACCAGGACTGGGTCGAATTGTACAATACCGGCGCTGTCGCCGTAAACCTGAGCGGATATGGCCTCACAGACGATGCCTCCGTTCCTTTCAAATGGACTTTTCCTGCCGTTACGATGGCACCCGGAAGCCACCTTTTGATCTTTTGTTCCGACAAAAACCGCACGGTCGTCGGGCAGCCGTTGCACACCAACTGGAAAATCAGTTCGAGCGGTGAAGCCATCACGCTTACGAGTGCGGCTTCGGTTACGGTTTCGAGCTTTCCGGCTACGGTGATTCCGCAGAACATGTCTTTCGGGCATTCGCCGAACGGCACCGGACCGCTGATGTTTTTCCCGACGCCAACGCCCAATGCGGCCAATACGACGCCTGCATTTTCGGAAGTCTTGCCTGCACCGGCTTTCTCCCAGGAAAGCGGATTTTTCACGGCGGCTTTCAACGTGGCGATTTCGACCACGGTTCCGGGAGCGACGATTTATTATACGCTCGACGGTTCAGAACCGAGCGAAACCAACCTGGGCGGAACGACTTACCAATACAAAAACGTGTATGCCGAGCATCCGGGCGATTCATCCGGACCGATATTGACCAAATCGTACCAATCGTTGGTGTATTCTACACCGATCAACATCGTAGACCGTTCGCCGTTGCCGAACAAGCTCGCGACGATCTCAACGACTTACAGCCACGATCCGACCTACATCCCGACGCAGCCGCTTTTCAAAGGAACGGTGGTTCGTGCCAAAGTGGTCAAGCCCGGTACATTGTCAAGTCCGATTATCACCAAGACTTATTTCGTAACGCCTCAGGGAAGCGCCGCTTTTGACCTTCCCGTGATTTCGATCAGCGTCAACGAAGACCGTTTGTTCGATTACGAAGACGGTATCCAGGTGGCCGGAAAAGATTTCGACGACTGGCGTGCGGCCAATCCAACTGAGGAGCCGGAATTCAACACCGTCGGAAATTTCTTCCGCCGTGGCGCTGCCAACGAGAAAGTGGGCAATTTCACCTACCTCGTCAATGGTGTGGAAGTGGTCAACCAAAACGTCGGGATGCGTTCGCGTGGCGGAAACAGTTGCGCTTATCCCAGCAAGGCGATGAACATTTATGCGCGTGCCGAACTCGGTGCCGCTTCATTGGATTACAAATTCTTCAACGATCTGGCCGATGACAGCTTCACCAGGATCATGCTCAGAAACGGTGGCGGCGATTTTTACGGTACGATGTTCCGTGACGAATTGAACCAGACGATGTGCAAGGAATTGCACAACGAAACCGAATCCTACCAACCGGCAGTGGCTTTCATCAATGGTGAATACCGCGGGATCTTGAACATCCGTGAAAAATACGACGATGATTATTTCGACCGCGTGATCGGTACCAAAGACATCGATCTGCTCGAAGACGAAGGGCTTTACGAAAACAACATCGAGGAAGGCGACGTGGCCGATTACACGACGCTCGTTACGTATATGGAGAACAACGTGCTCACCACCGATGCCAATTACCAATACATCCAAACAAGGATGGATCTCGAAAGTTTCAGCGATTATTACATCGCCAACATTTATTTTGACAACGTAGACTGGCCCGGAACCAACCAGATGTTCTGGAGAAAACGCGTTCCTTATACGCCAGGTGCCGCTTACGGCCACGACGGAAGATGGAGATGGGCGTTCCACGATATGGACGATACGTTCGCGATCGGTTCGGGTGCCATCAACCACAATGCGCTTGTCGCTGCAACTGCAACGAACGGACCGGACTGGCCCAACCCGGCCTGGTCGACTTTGTTCCTGCGCAAGTTGCTCGCCAACCCGACCTACAAAAATGACTTCATCAACCGTTTTGCCGATTTGCTCAACACGTCGTTCCTTTCGACGCGCGTCGTTGCCAAACTCGACGAATACAAAAACGCGATTGCGAACGAAATGCCGAGACACATCGAAAGATGGGATACTCTGGCCGACGGCGACCTGAACTGGTTCCACGAATTCGAAACCGATTTTGCCAATGAGAGACCGGCCTTCCAAAGAACACACATCAGGAATAAATTTTCGATCGCGTCGAACATCAACGCGACGTTGAACGTGTCGGACGTTGCCGCCGGATACATCCACCTCAATACGATCGATGTCAAGGACGGAACGCCCGGGATCGTTGGAAATCCGTATCCTTGGACCGGAATCTATTTCTCGAACATTCCCGTAAAACTGACCGCTGTGGCCAATCCTGGATTCGAATTCAGCCACTGGACCGGCGCTTCGACCAGCACCGATGCGACCATTACATTGACGCTGGCGGCGAGTTTCTCGGTAACTGCCGTATTTATGCCGGTGGCCGTCGCGACTTCAGAGCCGATTTATTTCTGGCTCATGGATGGCGCCATTGCGAACGATACGCCGCTGCTCGGACTCAACAGTACGTATGAATTGGGCGGCATCGACGCTTCGATCGCTTATGCTTCTTGTCTCGTCGGTTATCCGTTTGCCAATGGCGATCCGAACTGGAGAAAAGCCTCGATGGAACGCCGCAACAAGCCGACGCCGATCAATTATCTTCCGATAGCCAACAACAACATCCCTTATTCCGATCCGATCATGAAAGCGATCCAGATCACCGAACCGTTGCACAATGGCGCGTTGGAAAACACCCTGGTTTTCAATGTTTCGAGCGCGGGTTACAGGGATGTCAAATTCTCCTTCGCCGCGATGAACGAACTGACCAATGCGACCGGAATTGCCGTCGATTATTCGATCAACGCCGGAGCACCGGTTTGGATCACGACCGGATTGGCTTCCTCAACCTTGGCATTGAGCGCCGTGTACCAATTGTTTGAAGTCGATTTTGCTTCGATCACGACAGCCGACAACAACGCCAACCTCAAGATCAGGCTGCGTTTCGTAGGTTCGGGCGACATGACCGTGAGCAACGGGAACCGCGTCACCTTCAACAACATTGCGGTGCATGGAACGGCGAATTTGGGCGTGAAACAGAATGCGGTCTCGCAGTTTGTTGTGTATCCGAACCCGTTCAACGACATGCTCAACATCAAAGGCATCGAGAACGCCGACTATAAAGTGTTCACGATCGATGGCAAATTGGTCAAAAGCGGAAAAACCAGCGCGCAACTCAACCTCAGCGATTTGTCTAAAGGCCTGTACTTGCTGCAACTTTCTGCAAACGGAAGTACGGAAACCAAAAAGATCATCAAAAAATAATCCGAACTTTTTCGGAAATCCAAAAAGAGGTGAACCCGAATTCACCTCTTTTTTTATGCCTTTCGTCGATTTCTTAAAATGGGTCATACGTCGGTTATCTGTGTTTTGTACCGATAAAAATTGAGCCGCTCGTCTGTAAAATTTTATCTTACAAGATATTAGATATTTTGTATGAAAAAAATTACTTTTTTACTGTTTGCTTTCGTAAGCTTTTCTTTATCTTCCCAAAACATCGTCATCAACGAAGTCGTCACTTCGAACAACGCCATCAACACCGATGAAGATGGCACGTACCAGGATTGGGTCGAATTGTACAACAACGGTCCAGCCGCCGTCAACCTCAACGGATACGGCCTCACCGACGACGCCAACCTGTACAAATGGGTATTCCCGAACGTAACGGTCAATGCGGGCCAGTACCTGCTTGTTTTCTGTTCGGATAAGAACCGCACCATTGTCGGACAGCCGCTGCACACCAATTGGAAAATCAGTTCCGACGGCGAGGCGATCTCGCTCACGGCGCCCGGGAATATTCCGGTGGATGTGATGCCCGCGACCGTCATCGCACAGAACAATTCGTACGGCCGTTTCCCGAACGGAAGCGAGAATTTTTTCTTGTTCACGACGCCAACGCCAAACGCACCGAATGTCAACAGCAGCGCGCCGCAAACTTTGCTGCCGCCGGTTTTTTCACAGCAATCGGGGTTTTATACGACGGCGTTTAGCCTTACTTTGGATGCCGAGCCCGGAACGACGATCTTGTATACGCTCGACGGGTCTGATCCAGACGAAAACAACCTCGCCGGAACGACCTACAGCTACAAAATATCCTATCCCGAAAATCCGGGCGATCCTTACGGAAGTTTCCTGACCAACAGCTACCAGACGCTTTCATACGGCGCGCCGATCAATATCGTCGATCGTACCTCGCAGCCCAATAAACTGACGGGGATTTCATCGACGTACCAACTCACGCCCGATTATTTCCCGGGCTACAACGTCTACAAAAGTACGGTCGTCCGCGCCAAGGCGATCAAGGCCGGATCGACGCCGAGTGAAATCGTGACGCGCAATTATTTCATTTCGCCGATGGGAACGGGCCGTTTTTCGGTCCCGGTGATTTCCTTGAGCATCAACGAGGACCAATTGTTCGATTATGAGGACGGCATTTACGTGGCCGGGAAAATCTTCGACGATTACCGCACGAACAACCCGAATGACGTTCCTGATTATCCGATCGGGAATTACACGCAAAAAGGTTCGGCTTTCGAACGCCGCGCGAATTTTACTTATTTCGTGGGCGGCCAGCAGGTCTTGAACCAGGACATCGGCATCCGCATGCAGGGAAATTACTCGCGCATCTATCCGAACAAATCGATGAATTTTTATTCGCGTGCCGAATTCGGCGATGGCGACCTGGGTTACAAATTCTTCGACGACCGCGCCGATACGAGCTTTTCACGCCTTTGCGTCAAGAACGGCGGAAGCGATTATTTCAACTCGTTCATCAAGGACGCGCTTTGTGCCGAACTGCTCGAAAACCTCAACACGATCACCGAGGCGTCGCAACCAGCCGTGACTTTCCTCAACGGCGAATATTGGGGCATGCTGACGATACGCGAGAAATACGACGACAAATATTTCAAGCGCACGTTCGATATTCCGGAAAGCGAGATCGAATTGCTCGAAAACGACGGTCTCCAGATCGAGGAAGGCGACAACCCGCATTACCTCGCGATGGTCAATTATTTCGAGAACAATTCGCTTGTTCCCGATGCCAACCTGAACTACATCAAAACCCAGATGGACACCGAGAGTTTCACCGATTATTTCATCTCGAACATCTACCTCAACAACACCGACTGGCCCGGAAACAACATCGTTTTCTGGAGAAGGAATACGACATTCAATCCGGCTGCGCCTTACGGAAACGACGGGCGCTGGCGTTGGGCGGCTCACGACATGACCGCTACTTTCGCCAATCCGAACCACAACAATTTGGCGGTTGCGACTTCTGCCACCGGAAACGATTGGCCCAATCCGCAATGGTCGACCTTGCAATTGCGCAAACTGCTCGAGAACGAAACCTACAAGAACGATTTCATTTCGCGTTTCGCCGATTTGATGAACACGACATTTTTACCGTCACGCGTCGTGGGCATGGTCAATACGCTCAAGGCAGAAATCGAGGCAGAAATGCCCGAGCAGATGCCGCGTTGGGGAAGCCCGGTCGATCTCGGCGATTGGAATTATTTCCTGAACCAGGAGAAGAATTTCGCCAACAACCGTCCGACGCCGCAGCGCAACCAGATCCGCACCCTATTCGGGATTGCCAATAACATCAGCGCGACATTGGATGTGTCGAATGCCGCACATGGCTACGTCAAGATCAACACGATCAACATCATGGAAGGCACAGATGGCATTGCTTCCAATCCGTATCCTTGGACCGGCGTTTACTTTTCGAATATTCCCGTCAAACTCAAGGCCATCGCCAATCCGGGCTATGTTTTCAGCCATTGGACGGGCGCATCCACAAGCACCGATGCCGAAATCACGATCACAACCGCAGCCGATTTCGCAGCAACCGCCGTATTCATCCCGAGCGGTTTTGCAATCGAAACAACCGAACCGGTCTATTTCTGGTGGATGAGCGGTGCGATCCCGAACGATACGCCTTTGCTCGCGCTCAATTCGTCTTATGAAGTGACGGCCGATGCGAGCATCCAATTCCAATCGGCGTTTGCGGGCTATCCGTTCACGGCGGCGCATCCGAACTGGAGAAAAGCCTCGATGGAACGCCGCAACAAACCGACGCCGCTCAATTACCGTCCCGAAGCCAACAACAATCTGCCTTATGTGGCGGGCGACATGAAAGCGTTGCAGATTACGCAGCCGTTCCAGGATGGCGGACTCGAAAATACGATGGTCTTCAACCTGCCTACCGTCAATTACAAAGACCTCCAATTTTCGTTTGCGGCCATGGATGAAAATGCGGCGACGGCCATTTCGATCGATTATTCAGTCAATCCGGGTGCGCCGGTTTGGATCACGACCGGATTGGCGGCGACTTCGCTTCCATTGGCTACCAATACCTTCCAATTGTACCAGACCGATTTCACGTCGATAGCAGCAGCGAACAACAATCCGGATTTAAAGATCCGATTGCGATTCACGGGGCCAGACATGACGGCTTCGCTGGGCAACCGCGTGACGTTCAACAACATTGCGCTCGACGGCGTACGTTTGCCGTTGATTTACCCTTCGCCCAATATGTATACCGTCGGCACCGCCATCACGAACCTCGTCCCTGAAGTAGCGGCGGCAGTGACCACTTATAGCATTTCTGGATTGCCGGACGGATTGTCGTTCAACACGACGACGGGCGTGATTTCGGGAACGCCGACAGCAGTAACGCCAACCGCGACGTATACTGTAACGGCGACCAACCCGGGCGGAAGCGCTACTTTTGGTATCGTAATTACCGTCAATGCTGTTGCGCCGACGGGGCTCAGTTACACTTCGCCCAACGTTTATACGGTTGGAACCGCGATTGCAAACCTGATGCCGACGGTAAACGGAAACGTTGATTCATATACTGTTTTTCCAGCTTTGCCGGACGGACTTTCTTTGGATGCAGTCACCGGAATCATTTCAGGGACGCCTGCAACGGTGACAGCTGCTGCAAATTACACCGTGACTGCAACCAGTTCAGGAGGAAATGCCTCGTTCGCGATCAACATTACCGTGAATGAAGCGCCACCGACTGGCTTAAGCTACAACTCTCCGAATATTTATACCGTTGGAACCGCGATTGCCGATCTGACGCCTACGGTAAACGGAAACGTCGATTCATATACTGTTTTTCCAGCTTTGCCGGACGGGCTTTCTTTGGATGCAGCCACAGGAATCATTTCAGGAACGCCAACAACAGCGACGGTATTGACGACATATCTGGTCACGGCGACCAATTTGGGCGGAAGCGTTTCTTTTCCGGTCATCATTACCGTGAATGGTTCGGCGCCAAGCGGCCTGAGTTATCCTTCGCCGAATGTATACACCGTCGGAACTGCAATTACCGCTTTGACGCCAACTGTGACGGGCGATGGAATCTCCTACGACATTTCAGGATTGCCGGCCGGTTTGACGTTTGATGCGGCTACCGGGATCATTTCGGGAACGCCAACCGCAGTCACGCCGGCAGCCACTTATACGGTTTTGGCAACGAATGACAGCGGAGCCACATTTTTCGGGATTGTAATCACCGTAAACGATGTCGCGCCAAGCGCATTGGTTTACCCTTCGCCGAACGTGTATTCCGTTGGAACCGCGATCGCAAACCTGACGCCGACCATTACCGGAAACGTTGATTCCTACAGCGTTGTTCCGACTTTACCCGGCGGACTTTCATTGGATGCGGCAACCGGAATCATTTCGGGAACGCCGACCGCTGCAACGCCACTCGCGACTTATCTCGTGACAGCGGCCAATTCGGGTGGAACCGTTTCATTCCCGGTCATTATTACGGTGAATAATGCTACGCCTGCCGGTTTGGGTTACGATTCACCGAATGTGTATACCGTTGGAACCACAATCACCAACCTGACGCCGACGGTTACCGGAAACGTCGATTCGTATGCGGTTGTTCCTGCCTTGCCGGACGGTTTGGTTTTGGATGCAACTACCGGAATCATTTCAGGAACGCCAACGACAGTCACGCCATTGGCGACTTATCTCGTAACGGCGACCAATTCGGGCGGAAGCGTGAGTTTCCCACTCGTTATTACGGTGAATGATGCGGCGCCAATCGCCTTGTCGTATGATACGCCGAATGTGTACACCGTCGGCACGGGCATCAACCTGGTTCCTACCGTGATTGGAAACGTGACGAATTATACGCTTGTTGGCAGTTTGCCGATCGGTGTGACTTTCGATCCGGTCACCGGAATCATTTCGGGAACGCCAACGATGCCGGGATCGACCATTCTCTATACGGTTACAGCAACGAATTCGGGCGGAAGCGTGAGTTTCGAACTGTCGATCACCGTAGTCGATGTCGCTCCGGCCGCGCTCAGTTATCCATCTCCGAACCTGTTCAATGTGGGCACGACGATTGCCAACCTGACGCCAACCGTCAACGGAAACGTGACCAATTATACCGTCGCTCCTGCCCTTCCGGACGGATTGTCGATCGATCCGGTGAGTGGAATCATTTCAGGGACGCCAACAACGATTACGGCAACGGCGACGTATACGGTGACGGCCACGAATTCGGGTGGAAACGTTACTTATGAGGTGATCATTACCGTTGACGAGGAATTGTCTGTGGGCGGAAATACGGCCGAGAATTTTGCGGTCTATCCAAACCCATTCACCGATCGCATTTACCTCAAAGGAATGGACGCCGATGTAGAATATGTTTTGTTTTCCGTAGAAGGCAAACTGATCCGACAAGGCAAGCCAAACGATTCGATGATCGCATTTCCCGACCTGCCAAACGGCATGTATCTGTTGCGATTGTCTTCGCAGCGCAAAACGAAAACCGTAAAAATCATCAAGCAATAAAAAGAAAGAGGCATTAAGTTGCCTCTTTTTTTATACCGTTTTCAAAGATTCTTTCCAGTCTCGGATGGTGATCCCAAAAGTTTCGTGGATTTTAGTCTTGTCGAGCACGCTGTATTGCGGGCGTTTTGCGGGCGTCGGATAAGCCGAGGTTGGAATGGGGTTCAATTCGATGCCGGAACCGCTTAAATCGAAGATTTCACGTGCAAAATCAAACCAGCTGATGACGCCGTCGTTGCTGAAATTGTAAATCCCATACGCCGGTTTCCCGCTTTGGATGATTTGTACGATGGCCAGAGCCAAATCGGTCGCATTCGTAGGCGTTCCAATCTGATCGTTGACGACATTCACCGAGGTGCGTTCGCTGGCCAAACGCAACATCGTCTTCCTGAAATTGTTGCCGAAGCGCGAATAGACCCACGACGTGCGGATGATGAAATATTGATCGAAAACAGCCGCAACCGCTTGCTCTCCCTGCAGTTTGGTTTGTCCGTAAACGCCCTGCGGATTCGTCGCGTCGGTTTCGGTGTAAGGCGTTTGCTTTTGGCCGTCGAAAACGAAATCGGTCGAGATGTGGATCAGTTTCGCACCGAAATCACGACAGGTTTCGGCCAGGTTCTGGGCGCCGGTTGCATTGACGGCATACGCTTTTTCGGGTTCGCTTTCCGATTGGTCGACGGCGGTGTAAGCCGCGGCATTGATGCAATAATCCGGCTTTATCTGTGAAAAGAGCGCGTGAAGTTGGTCTTTATCGGTGATGTCGGCCTGGGCAGAATCGGCGAAATGAAAATCTATTCCGACGCAATCGCTCGAGACGGCTTGCAATGCCTGGCCCAGTTGGCCATTTCCGCCAGTGACCAGAACTACCATGCTTTTCGGGCGTTTGCGAGTGTGGGTTGGAGGATGTCCTTTTCGGAAATGATCAATTGCTCGTGCGGGAAATTCCAGTCGATCCCGATTTGCGGATCATTGAACAATACGCCGCCTTCGGATTCCTTGTTGTAGAAATTGTCGCATTTGTAGAAAAACGCCGCGGTGTCGCTGAGTACCAAAAATCCGTGCGCGAAACCGCGTGGAACGAACAACTGCATTTGGTTTTGTGCCGAAAGCACTACCGAAACATGCTGCCCGAAGGTGTCCGAACCCGGCCTGATATCGACTGCCACATCGAGCACTTCACCTTGCAAAACCCTGACGAGCTTGGCCTGTGCATGCGAACCGGTTTGGTAATGCAGTCCGCGAAGTACGCCGCGCGAAGAGAACGATTGGTTGTCCTGCACAAAATGCACGGGCTCGCCAATGCCGAGCTGGAACGTCATTTCGTTGAAACTTTCCATGAAATAGCCGCGTTCATCGGTGATGATTTTGGGCTCGATGATGAAGCAACCTTGTAAGGGCGTCGGGATGAAATTCATGCGTTTAGATTATGCTTAACAGATGGGTTCCGTAACCGCTTTTGAGCAACGGTTCGGCCAATTTCTTGAGTTGTTCGGCGTTGATGAAGCCCATTTTATACGCCGCTTCTTCGATCGATCCGATCTTGAGGCCTTGTCGTTCTTCAATGACCTGGACAAACTGCGAAGCCTGCATGAGCGAATTGAACGTTCCCGTGTCGAGCCAAGCCGTACCGCGATCGAGGATGCTCACCTGGAGCTTGCCCCTTTCGAGGTATTTCTTGTTGATGTCGGTGATTTCGAGTTCGCCGCGATGGCTGGGTTCAATATTGGCCGCAATATCGACCACGTCATTGTCGTAGAAATAAATGCCCGGCACGGCATAATTGGATTTGGGCACGGCCGGTTTTTCCTCAATCGAAAGCACCTTGCCGTTCGCATCAAAATCGACCACGCCGTAACGTTCGGGATCGTGCACATGGTAGGCGTAGATGATGCCGCCGTTCGGATTGCTGTTGGCGAGCAACAGTTCCGACAAGCCGGTCCCGTAAAAAATATTGTCGCCGAGGATCAGTGCGACTTTGTCGTTTCCGATGAATTCCTTCCCGATAATGAACGCTTCTGCGAGCCCGTTCGGATTTTCCTGCACGGCATATTCGAAACGGCATCCGAATTTCGTACCGTCGCCCAGCAATTGCCTGAAAAGCGGCAGATCGTGCGGCGTCGAAATGATCAGGATTTCCCTGATGCCCGACCACAATAAAGTAGACAGCGGATAGTAAATCATCGGCTTGTCATAAATCGGCATCAATTGTTTGCTGACCGCCAAGGTTAGCGGATGCAGTCTGGTTCCAGAGCCTCCGGCTAAAATTATTCCTTTCATTATTGTGCGATTTGTGCCCTTCTTGCAGATTGTTTTTTGTAATAGGCAATAAACAGCTTAAGCAAAATGAATAGGCATATGAAGACGAACGGCAGGACCATTTTGAGTTTTCCGTTGACCGATTCATTGTTCTCGATGTTGAGTACCTCGCTGACTTCCCTGATGATTTTTTGTGTCGTGATCAGGTTGATTTTTTGTTCGCCCTGTTCGCGTACCAATCGTTCCTTGGTTTCGATAATGTCATTGAGTGGCGAATTTTCATTGTAGTAGACGGTTTTTTCGCTTTTGCCTTGTCCGCTGGCGATGCCGTTCAAGAAGCCGTCTATTTGGTTGATGATGATGTCGTTGGCCTGCATTTTTTCCTTGATATTGTCGACGGCAACCTTTTGGATCTGATCGAAATAACTGCTGCTGTTCAGGAAATTCAGCAGCGGTTTGATCGTTTTGTCGTTCGTGGTGAATTTTTTGGTCTTGAACGAAATCAGGTGGAAGCGATAATTTTTACTCGTCGGTTGCTCTTCGATGATCTTTTTGATGTCGCTGTCTTCGGCCATCAATTTGAGCAACTCGAAATTTCTTTCGTTGTTGTTGTTGATGAATTGGTAGATGTCCACAATCGGCTTGATCTCAATTTTCGAAAACTTCGACGGGTCTTTGATCCCGATGCGTTTTAAGAAAAGCGTATCGTTCTCCCTGACTTTGGCATTGATCAAATCCACTTTGCCATACAGATAATCGCTGGATCCAAAATTTGGCGTAACGACGAGTTCATGGTCATAGGTCTTGTTGGTCTTGTCCAGATAGATCCCGATCCCGACGCCCAACACAAATAAGGCGGCTAAAATGATCTTGTTTTTCAGTACGAATTGTATGGTATCGTACGTAAAATCATTCATCGCTTGAAAAAAGCCTTTGAATTTCTGCGAAACCATCGCCATGTCGATTTCCTGATCTTCTGTATTCCTTTGTGAGTTTGTGCTCATGAGTTTGGTTATAGGTTAAAAATTTGTTCCAATATTTTAATCGTAATCAGATAAGTCGGCTTGACGCCTGTTGTCCCGAGGCCGCCCGAAGCCAATGTGCTTCCGGTTTCCAGCGGATTATCCGACGCGTAATACGCATACCTTACCTTGACATCCGGATTGATGCTTTTCCTGATTTTCGACGCCGACTGGATCGCTTTCTGGTAATACGCGCCTTCCATCTCGAGTCCGATGACGCCCCAGGTCGAATCGTGGAAAAACTTGAGCAAGTCCTTGTTCTGGAGCGAAGTCCCGAGAACGGTCACCATCGGGCCCGCATAAACCGGGATGTCGTTGCCTTCAAACATCTCGGCCGTGAGTTCGTTTTCAAACGGATAATTGTCGCCCGTGCCTTCATTGATGTGCGCCGACGGGATCATGATGTCGCCCTTGCCGCCTTCCAAAATCCCGGCTTTTCCCATGATGGAAACCGAAACCACGTTGAGCAGCGTCTTTTTGTCCTTGCTTTCTTTGTACGGCTTGAGCAATTCGTCGATCGTTTCATAAGCCTGCTCGCCGAACGCATAATCCATGACGATGATCACGGGCTTGTTCGTGTCTTCGAGTTTGGCGTTCGGGAAAGCCGATTTCTTCCAGTCGATCTTGGCCGTGTCGAAAATCTGCACATCGATATTGGTTCCCGAAGCATCCGGAAGCGAAATCATGCCGTGCAGCTTGGCGAAATCTTCCACCTTGTCGCGAACGTCGTGCGCGCCCGATTTGCTGAGTTCCTCATAGATAAAGAAATCCGATTTGTCCTTGAATTTTGTCTTGAGTACGTGCGTGGCGAAAAGGGAATTCATCACACTGTGCATGTTCGCGCTGATGATGTGGATCGGTCGGTTCAGCAATTCGTTTTCGCGCAGCACCTGCTTGATGTTGGTCGCCCAAATCTCGCCATGGATGTGGTGCCCGAGGCGTTCGCGCAAGATCGGACTGAACGTGACCGTGCGTTTGCTGCCGCCCATCGCCTCTTCCAGGGCCAGTTTTCCGAGCCAGTAAATCACGTGCAAAAAGCGGTCTGGTTTTTCAGCCGTGCCGAATGCGTCGTAAATGTCCATGACTTCGGCAAAGGTGCGTCCGAGGATGTTGGCCGTGTGCGAAAGTGCCTTTTCGCGGTCCACCAACGATAATTTTTTATTCTGAAGGACGGCCTGTTCGAGTTTGCTCCAGTCGCGCGTCACTTCGCCGGTTTCGTCGATCAGGACGTTGTGCTTGATTTTGTGCGATTCGATGAAAATGAACGTGAGGTGCGTCAAAATATCGTAAATATCCGAGCGTCCGCGCGTGATTTCGACGTTCATCTGTTCGTCGTCGATGCGGTAACAGTTCCTTTTCCTCTTGGGCGGAACGATGGCCGTAAAATGGGATTTGGAATAACCTTCGTCTGAAGTCAGGTTGATGAAACGGCATTCCTCGATGCCTACCGGAAGCCTTTCGATGACATATAAAAGTCCGTTGAGCTCTACTTTTTCCTCGGCAATCGTACCGTAAATTTCCGGGCGCAGCGACAAAAGCGCTTCCCTTAAAGTGTCACCCGAAACGCCCATCGGTTTGTAAAAACCCCTGTTGAACAGGTGGCGCATCGTGATGTATAATTTTTCGACCGCGCTTGAGGATTCCTGTGCACGTGACCGAACGATATTCTTGATTTCTTTCATTTTGTTTGTTCATTCTGTTGTCGGCAGCAACCCTGCCGCCGGACCTCAATTTTTTGAGGAATTTGCTTTTCTTTCTCTTTTATAACCTGCAAATGTAAGTTTTTTATTTTTTATTGCTCATGATTTTGTTGATAACACATCGGCAATCGTGCGATCGTTCGACAGGCGCGGAATTTTGTTTTGTCCGCCCAATTTGCCGATCGATTTCATGTAACCGTTGAAACCATTCGACGGCACTTTGGTAATGACCAATTTCCGAAGCACATGGCCTGAAATCAAATCGTCGTAATAGCTGTTTTGTTTGCGCATGGCGTCGTCGATTTTCTGTTCGAAATCGGATAGATTCTCAGGCTCGTTTTCAAATTCGATCAGCCATTCGTGGTACGGCAAACCCTGTAACGGCGTGATTTGCGGCGCGACGGTGAATTCGTTGACGCGGACGTTGGTGCCTTCCATCGCCCGTTCGAGCGCGGCCTCGACTTCCTTGCCGATCACATGCTCGCCAAATGCCGAAATGAAATGTTTGATGCGGCCCGAAACGATCACGCGGTACGGATTGGTAGACGTGAATTGCACGGTATCGCCAATATTATAACCCCAAAGCCCTGCGTTAGTCGAAATGATCATGACATAATTGACGCCGGTTTCGACGCCGCCAATTGTGTAACGGGTAGCATTTTCGGTAAAAAATTCGTCCGATTTGATGAACTCGTAGAAGATACCCGAATTCAACAACAGCAACATGCCTTTTTGGGTTTGGGAATCCTGGTACGCAAAAAAACCTTCCGACGCGGGAAACAGTTCGATGCTGTCGACTTTTCGGCCGATCAAATGCTCGAATTTGGCCCGATACGGCTCATAATTGACACCGCCGTAAATGAACAGGTTGAAATTTTTGAACACCTCGCCAACCGGTTTTCCGGTATTGTCGCGCAACTTTTCAAAATACATCTGCACCCACGATGGTATCCCCGAAATGACGGCCATGTCTTCGTTGAGCGTTTCCTTTACGATCGCATCGACCTTGGTTTCCCAATCCTCGATGCAATTCGTCCGCCACGACGGCATGCGGTTTTTCTGCAGATATTTGGGGACGTAATGCGCGACGATGCCCGACAATCTGCCCAGGCCGATGCCGTTTTTCTCTTCCATTTCGGGACTTCCCTGAAGGAAAATCATCTTGTTGTCTACAAAATCAGCCTTGCCGGTTTCGTGGATGTAAGACAAAATCGCATCGCGCGCGGCCCGAATGTGGAACGGCATCGAATCTTTGGTCAGCGGAATGTATTTTGCACCCGAAGTCGTCCCCGAAGTCTTGGCAAAATAAAGCGGTTTGCCCGGCCAAAGGATGTTTTCGTGGCCGTTGACGACCTCATCGACATACGGCTTGAGCGCCTCGTAATCGCGGATCGGGACATTGGCGGCGAAATCATCGTGGGTCTTGATGCGGTCGAAATGGTGGTCGATCCCGAAACGCGTATTTTTCGCCTTGCGGATCAAACTGCGAAACACTTTCTGCTGTGTTGCCACAGGATTCTGTGCCCATTTTTGGGTCTGGGCATGGATGCGTTTGGCGAATATTTTGGCGGCGACCGATTTGAGCGACATATTATTCGAATTCTATAAATTGTTCGGGGTCGATCGGATAGCCGTCTTTCCAAAGTTCGAAATGCAGGTGAACGCCCGTCGATTCCTGTCCGGTCGAACCCGCAAGCGCAATGACCTCGCCGGTCCGCACGACATCGCCTTGCGAAGCGGTCAGGGAAGCCGCGTGTTTGTAAACCGAAATGAATCCGTTGTTGTGGCGCAAAATCACGACGTTTCCGTTCGATGGCGTCCAGTCGGCGAAAATCACCGTTCCGTTTTGCACAGCTTTCACAGGTGTATTTTTTGCGACGGCGATGTCGACCGAATAGTGTTTGTTTTTGGGACTGAATTTTTCGGTGACCATGCCTTTGAGCGGCGGGAACAGTAAGACGTTGACTTTCGACTGCGCCTTTTCGAACAGGTTGTACTTGTCTTCGTGGGCGACTTGCTCGCGCAGCTTGAGGTCTTCCTTGGTCGGGCCCAGATCGGCGTCTTCGGGCTTTTCGACTTTGGTCGCCAGGATCGAATCTTTGTTGAGTTGGGCATAATCGAGATCGCCCGTCAGCACGCGTTTGATCGAATGGATGTAGGCCTCGTTCTTGCGGATCGCCTGCGACAGCGAATCGGATTTGAGCGCGAGTTCGGTCGCATCTTTCTTTAGCTTGTTCGACGCATAACCCGGAATGTATTCGCGCAGCGGCGTAAACGCAATGATGTAAGTGGTGATGGTGATGATCAGGAAAGTGCCCACGGTGGCCACGACAAACACGTTCATGAGTGTGAGTTTGAGCGAGAAAATTTCCTCAAAAGTATCTTCGTTCAAAATGACCAACCGGTTTTTGGTGAAGAGTTTTTTGGCGAGTTTTTTTCTTTTGAGTCGTTTTTCAGACATACCGTGTAATTGTGCTACAAATATAGGAATTTAAGTATCGCGTATGGATATGGGTTGGCATCACAACATTTAACGCAGCAAATTCATAAATATTTGCCAAGACCGGAAAACAATCAAGCTTTTTTCTGTTTATCTTTGCGGGATATATTTAATGGCTTCGGCTTAAATAACTTAATCATGGGCAAGATAGGCTTAACAGAAATACTGATTATAGTGGCAGTTATTTTATTACTTTTCGGAGGTAAGAAAATCCCGGAATTGATGAAAGGGCTCGGAAGCGGTATCAAAGAATTCAAAAATGCTGCGAAAGACGACCAGCCGGCAGCTAAAAAAGAAGACGAAAACAAATAAGAATTAAGTTCTTAATTTAAAAATCCCAAGTTCCAATGGCGGAATTTGGGATTTTTTGTTTTCCAAATTTTCTCCACAAAGTTCCCGAAGTGTTTCGCAAAGTCCGCAAAGCAAAACCCTGTGTCCTATGCGGAAATCTTTGTGGTCTTTGCGGTAGGTTAGATCACCATCGACAATTGGATCCGTTTGCGGTCTTCGTCAATTTCAGTGACCTTGACCTGGACGTGCTGGTGCAATTTGACGACTTCATTGACGTCTGATACAAATCCGGCCTTGAGCTGCGAAATGTGGACGAGTCCGCTTTCCTTGATGCCGATGTCTACAAAACAGCCGAAATTCGTGATGTTGTTGACGATTCCAGGCAAAATCATTCCGCTTTTTACATCTTTGATTGTTTTGATGTTCGGGTCGAATTCGAACACCTTGGCCGATTGGCGCGGGTCGAGTCCGGGTTTTTCGAGTTCTTTGATGATGTCCTTGAGGCCGAGCAGACCGATGTCGGACGTGACGTAATTCTCCGGTTTGATCAAACTTGTCTTTTCCTTGTTCGCGATCAGATCGTTGACCGACAATTTCAAGTCCCTGGCCATTTTCTCGACGATCGGATACGCCTCGGGATGCACGGCCGAATTGTCGAGCGGATTTTTGGCATTCGAGATCCGGATGAACGCCACGCCTTGCTGATACGCCTTGTCGCCCAGGCGCGGCACTTTTTTGAGTTGTTTGCGGTCTTCGAACGGCCCGTTTTCCGAACGGTAATTGACGATGTTTTCAGCAAGCTTCTCCCCGATCCCGCTCACATAACTGAGCAAATGCTTGCTCGCCGTATTGATGTTGATCCCGACCGAATTCACACAGCGAACGACCACCGCATCCAATTCTTCCTTCAATTTCGTTTGGTCGACGTCGTGCTGGTATTGGCCCACGCCGATGGCTTTGGGGTCGATCTTGACGAGTTCGGCCAGTGGATCAGACAAACGCCTTCCGATCGAAACCGCGCCACGGACGGTCACGTCGTAACTCGGGAATTCCTCGCGTGCGATTTTAGACGCCGAATAGACCGACGCGCCGGCTTCGCTCACGATAAAAACCTGCACCGGCTTGTCGAAGGCGATTTTCTTGATGAAGAATTCGGTTTCGCGCGAAGCGGTTCCGTTGCCGATCGAGATCGCATCGATCTTGTAAGCATTGACCATCGAGCGGATTTTTTTCATCGCAGTGGCCGATTCGTTTTGCGGCGCGTGCGGGAAAATCGTCTCGTTATACAACAGGTCGCCTTTCTCGTCGAGGCAAACCACTTTACAGCCGCTCCTGAATCCGGGATCGATCGCGAGGATCCGCTTTTCACCGAGTGGCGGCGCGAGCAACAGCTGGCCCAGGTTGTTGGCAAAAACGCCGATCGAATTGATATCGGCTTTGGTTTTGGCTTCCTGCAGCGCTTCATTCGAGATGGCCGGCGCGAGCAATCTTTTGTAGCTGTCGGTGATCGCCTGTTTGATGTGCGGCGTGGTGTCGTTGTTCTTTTTGAGGATGACTTGCTCGATCAAATCCAAGGCTTCATCACCTGAATTCTCCGCGTCGACTTCGATTTTAATTTTGACAAAACCTTCGTTTTCGGCGCGCAGCATCGCGAGCAAACGGTGCGGCGGCGTTTTGCCGAGCGGTTCGTTCCATTCGAAATATTGCGAGAATTTCTGGGCGTTTTCGGCGTCTTTTTTGGTCTTGACGACTTTGGTCTCGATCGTCGCCTTTCGTTGGAACAATCTTCTGAGTTGCTTGCGCACGTAAATGTTTTCATTGACCCATTCGGCGATGATGTCGCGCGCGCCCTGCAACGCTTCGTCTTCGTTCCTGACGTTTTTATTGAGGTAACGCGAAGAGATAAAATCGATGTCGTCGTTGCCTTGCGCCATGATGATTTTGGCCAAAGGCTCGAGTCCGTTTTCGCGTGCGGCGTCGGCGCGGGTTTTCTTCTTCTTCTTGTATGGAAGATAGAAATCCTCGAGTTCGTTGAGGTCGAAACTTTGGTTGATCTTGAATTGGAGTTCGGGTGTGAGCGCTTTTTGCTCGGCGATCGATTTCAAGATCGCGTCTTTGCGTTTGACGATGGTGTCGTAGGCCGCATTTTGTTTGGCGATCTGTTCGATCTGGACTTCGTCGAGGTTGCCGGTTTTGTCTTTCCTATAGCGCGAGATGAACGGAATCGTGCAATCCTCGAGCAGCAATTGCACGGTATTCTGTATGCTTGAAACCGGCGCGTTGACGGTCAGTTTGATGAAATCGATGTTGGTCATTTTGGAAAGTTTTGTTTTGGATGACGCGCCCTACCCCGGATAAAAGCGGAAAGCCTTTGCATAAAAAATGTAAATTTTTGCCGATGGAAAAAAGCGACCGCAGGAAGCTATTTTTCTATCGTGCCAAAAATAGCATTTTTTAGAAAAGCTTGAAGCGAATAGCCGGAATAGGTTCAAAAAAAGAAAAGTTTCGACTAATCCTGCGCAATAATTTCCTTCAAACATTTTGCTCCGAATTCGGGCTGGATCGTCGAGTGGCTGATGCGGAAATCGTGGTGCAGCACTTCTTCTATTTCGTGCACCATTTTGTTGAACTCGGCAATGGTCATGTTTTCGCAGCAATCGAGGTGCGCTTCAAAATGCAGTTCGTTGTCGTTGAGGTTCCACAGGTGGATGTGGTGCAATTTGTTGTTTCCGGTGACGGTGTGGATTTTCTGGGCGATTTTTTCGATGTCGAGGTTTTCGGGCGTGAACAGCATGAGCATTTTGGTCGTCGATTTGAGCAATCCGAAGCCCATCAAGATGAGGTAAACCGCAATCGCGAAGGTGATGACGCTGTCGATCCAGAGCCAATGGTAGAATTTCATCAATAATCCGCCGGCGAGCACCGCGACCGACGCCATCGTATCGGTCAATAAATGCAGGTAGGCCGATTTCATGTTGACATTGTGCTCGGCGTCTTTCTTGAGCAACAGTGTTGAAAATCCGTTGAAAACGATGCCGAGCAAAGACAACCAGATCACGAGTCCCGAACCGATTTCTATTGGATTCGAAAAACGCAACACCGCTTCATAAATCAAATAAACCGCAACGATGATTAAGGTGGCCGAATTGATGAAAGCCGCGAGCAGTTCGGCGCGTTTGTAACCGAAAGTATACGACGCGGTCGCCTTCCTTTTGGACAGTTTGTGTGCGATGAAGCTGAAAATCAAGGAAAGTACGTCGCTGAAATTGTGCAATGCATCTGAAATCAGCGACAAACTCCCCGAAATAATCCCGCCTACGATTTGTGCCACCGTGATCCCGATATTCAAAAAGATGGACACCGAAAGGTTTTTTCCGGTCACTTCATGATGGTGATGGTGGTCGTGCGGCATTTATTGGCAATCGATTTTATTGACGCGGTTGGCGTGGCGGCCGCCTTCGAATTCGGTATTCAGGAAAGTTTCGACTATTTCGACGGCTTGCGGGATCGACGTAAAACGTGCCGGGATCGAAATGATGTTGGCATTGTTGTGCTGGCGTGCAAGTGCCGCGATTTCTTTCGTCCAACACAAAGCCGCGCGGATACCGGCGTGTTTGTTGACGGTCATCGCGATGCCGTTTCCGGATCCGCAGATGACGATGCCGAATTGGGCGTTGTCGTTCTGGAGATCGGCGGCGACGGGATGGCCGAAATCGGGATAATCGACAGAATCCAGGTTATCGGTCCCGTGGTTGATGACTTCGTGGCCTTTGGCGCGCAGCATTTCTACGATCGCTTTTTTGTAATCGGGGCCGGCGTGGTCGTTTCCTATGGAGATTTTCATTCGTATGTATTATTGTTATTTAATGGTGTTTCGTGGTACAAATTTACGCAAAACAAAAACGGTTTGGAAATTTAGCAGGCCGTGTTTTTTGCGTCTCTATAAAATGGGGATTTTTTGGAGGCGGAATGCATTAAAATAGGTGTTGTTCAAACATTTTTTCAATCCACTGATAATCAGGTAACTTTAAATTAACACGGATTGTTTATAAGTCGAGATAGAATTTCAGAAGATTTTCTTGGTCGTGTCGGATAAATTCCTAATCCAAAACGGGATTTACAAATCCAATTAAAGTTTGCTGTTTTTTTGGATTAGTTATCAATATTTAAAAGTGGCTTTTCAACACGAATGGACAACATCAGTTATCTACATGCGCTGCTGATTTTAGATTGTTAACAGTTGTTGATTGTCTTTTAAAATCACTTAGAAATGAGGATTTTGACATTGGATTGGTATGTTAACAAATTGTTATAACAATGTAAAACTTAAAAATAAAACATTTGAAAATAAACTTATGGCAACAATTAACACGCTATAATAACCATAAAAAATTAAATTTAAATTATCTTTTCTTTTTTTTGTTTTTAATAGATGTTGACAACTTTACACGATGGTGAGTTGGCTGGGGTCATTGAGGCCGTCGAGGATGATCTGGACGGTTGCCAGATCGTTCGGGTGTACTTTAAGCCTGATGCCGCCCAGTGCGATCGAATACATCGGGACGATGGAAGTGGTCGCCTCGTTCTCGAAAAAATACGCGATGCCCTCCTGCTCGAGCCGGTGTTTGAGGATCGTGATCTCATGTGGGTAGTTGAAGATGGCGGCGGTGATGAATTCTTCCATAACGTGTCGATTAAGTTAGATGACCTTGAGAATCTTAAAACTATATTCAAGATCAACCACAAAGAAATCAAAGTTACCGCAAAGTTCGCCAAGCTTGGTGTCCTCTGCTAAAATCTTTGCGCCTTTGCGTTAAAACTGCAACTGAAATCGAGGCGTTATTGAAAGTTATATTTTCCCTAAATGTTAAATGTTATACCACGAATCTTGATTCTTATTCGTAATTTTCAAACTTTAACAAAAAACAATGAACAAGAAACACAAAAATACCGGAAAGAAAGAAAAGGATTTCTCTTCCAAAATCATAAAAATACTGTCTACGAATGCCAACAAGGGATTCAATTACAAACAGATTGCCGCCATACTCGAAGTAGACGATACCAAAAGCCGCAACGAAATCATCAAAGACCTCAAGATTCTCGCCTCGCAAAAGAAAATCATCGAATCGGAACCCGGAAAATACCTGATCAAGGCCATCAGCCAGGATTATTACGAAGGCAAGATCGACATGACCTCGCGCAAGACCGCCTATTTCGTTTGCCCCGAATTTGAGGAAGACGTCTTCATCCCGAACAACAACCTGAACCGCGCCCTCGACGGCGATATCGTTAAGGTTTACGTCTACAACCGCCGCAAGGGCAAACGTCCCGAAGGTGAAGTCATTGAAGTCGTTGAACGCAAGAAAGTAGAATTCGTCGGCGTGATCGACATCCAGAAGAATTTCGCATTCGTTTCGACGGCCAACGCCAAAATGTACACCGATATTTTCATCCCGAAAGACAAGATCGGCGATGCCGAACAAGGAGATGTCGTCGTAGTCAAAATCGAGGATTGGCCCAAGAAAGCCGACTCACCGTTTGGTTATGTGATGAAAGTACTTGGGAAACCGGGCCAGCACGACACCGAAATCCATGCGATCCTGGCCGAATACGGTTTGCCGTACGATTTTCCGATCGAGGTGGAAGCCTATGCGCAACAAATCGATACCTCGATTCAGGCATCCGAAATCGCCAACAGGCGCGATATGCGCGATACTTTGACCTTTACGATAGACCCGAAGGACGCCAAGGATTTTGACGATGCACTGTCGTTCAAAAAGCTCGACAACGGCAATTATGAAATCGGGATCCATATCGCCGATGTTTCGTATTACCTGCAGGAAGGAACGATTCTCGATGCCGAGGCTTACGACCGCGGAACATCTGTTTATCTGGTCGACCGCGTGGTGCCGATGCTGCCCGAAGTGTTGTCGAATTTCGCGTGTTCGCTGCGTCCGCATGAGGAAAAATACACGTTTTCTGCGGTTTTTGAAATCACCGAAACGGCGCAGGTCACGAACCAATGGTTTGGTAGAACGGTGATTTACTCCGACCAGCGTTTTGCGTATGAAGAAGCGCAGCAGATCATAGAAACAAAAGGTGATATCATTCCAGCCGAGATTTCGATTACCGGAGCAGAATATAAAGTTCCTGCAGAAATTGTAGAAGCGACGTTGAAACTCGATCAATTGGCCAAGATTTTCCGAAGCAAAAGGATGGCGCACGGCGCGATTTCGTTTGACAAGGTCGAGGTCAAATTCCACCTCAATTCGGAAGCAGAACCGACAGGCGTTTATTTCAAGGTGTCCAAAGACGCCAATCACCTGATCGAGGAATTCATGTTGCTGGCCAACCGCAAAGTCGCCGAATACATCGGGAAGCAAAAGAAAACATTCATCTACCGCATCCACGACGAACCCGATGAATCGAAATTGATGGCGCTGCAGGGCGTGATTTCCAAATTCGGTTACAGCATCAATTTCAAGTCGAAAAAGGATATTTCAGGTTCGCTCAATAAATTGCTCGACGACGTACACGGTAAAAAAGAACAAAACCTGGTCGATACCTTGACCATCCGAACGATGAGCAAGGCCAAATATTCGACCGAAAACATCGGCCATTATGGCTTGGCGTTCGATTATTACTCGCATTTCACTTCGCCCATCCGCCGTTATCCCGATGTGATGGTGCACCGGTTGTTGCAGTTTTACCTCGATGGCGGCAAATCGGTCAGCCAGGAAGAATATGAGGCAAAATGTGCGCATTCATCCAATATGGAAAATCTTGCGACACAGGCCGAACGCGACAGCATCAAATACATGCAGGTCAAATACATGCAGGACCATCAGGATGAGGAATTCCTGGGCGTCATTTCAGGCGTAACCGAATGGGGAATTTACGTCGAGATCGTCGAAAACAAATGCGAAGGCATGTGCCGCATCCGCGAAATCAAGGACGATTATTACACATTTGATGAAAAACAATACGCACTCGTTGGCGCCACGACGCAGAATTTATTGCAGCTCGGCGACGAGGTGATCGTCAAGGTCAAGAATGCCGATCTGGTCAAGAAGCAACTTGATTTCAATTACATCCGAAAAAATGAAGCATAAGATTGAAAGTTAGATTACCAATGAAAAAGATCATCAACAACACAGCTATTTTACTATTGATCGGCCTCGCGCAACTTTCGAATGCGCAGGTCAAAAAGGACGTTGGCGAATTCACTAAAATCAAAGCCTTCGACCAGATTACGGTCGAGTTGGTTCCGTCCGATCAGGAACGCATCGAAATCGTCGGCACGCGCAGCGACGAAGTCGAAGTCATCAACAAGAACGGCGAACTCAAGATCCGCATGCGGACCGGGAAATTATTGGATGGCGAAGAGATCGACGCCAAAGTGTTCTTTAAGAAACTGACGAGTATCGATGCCAATGAAGGTTCGTTCATCGGTTGCGACCAAGCCTTCAAACAGCCTTCGATTTACGCCTCGGCACAAGAAGGCGCGCAGGTAAAAATCACGCTCGACGTCGAAAATGTAGAAGTTAAAGCGGCGACCGGCGGCAAGATCAAACTGTCCGGAACCGCTAAAAACCAAGATGTTTCACTTGGCGCTGGCGGAATTCTCGAAGCGAAAACCTTAAAGACATCCACCACCAAAGTCGATGTAAAAGCCGGAGGCGAAGCTGAAATTCATGCTTCGGATCTCGCCGATGCGCGCGTCACGGCCGGTGGCAAGATCATCATCAACGGCAACCCGAAACAAGTCAAACGCAAAACCACGCTGGGCGGCAAGATTCAGGAAAATCGCGAATAGTTTAAAATTTGAATCCGTTTTTTAATTTTTCAATTATATTTGTTAAAACCATTTCCGAATTTAATGATTGAAGATATTTTAACGGCGATTCCACTTGGCTTCTTTCTCAGCTTTATGATTGGGCCTGTTTTTTTTGTATTGTTGGAAACCAGCGTCGTTAAAGGATTTCGGGCCGCACTCGTGTTTGATTGTGGCGTGGTTCTGGCCGATGTTATTTTTATCCTGATAGCTTATTTTTCGAGTTACCGGCTGATTGAAAGCATCAAGGACGATCCGGCTTTGTTTGTTTTCGGCGGATTGGTGATGCTCACTTACGGCATTATTTCACTCGTCAAAAACAAGAAACCCAAGAAAAATATCGACCCGGAAGATCCGGCGGAATTGGCCAAGAACAATTATTTCAATCTGTTCTTCAAGGGTTTTTTCCTCAATTTCATCAACATCGGCGTACTTGGTTTCTGGCTTGCGATCTTGATTACGATCGGGCCGAAACTGCAACTCAACCCCACGCGCATGTTTACCTTTTTCACGGCTGTGATCCTGAGTTATTTCATCACCGATATTTTCAAGATTCTGCTGGCCAAGCAATTGCGGAGCAAACTCAACCCGAATAACATCTTGCTGATCAAGAAAGCCATCAGCATCGTATTGATCATTTCGGGCGTGTTTTTATTGTCGCAGGGCTGGTTTCCGAAAGAACGCCAGATTATGGATAAGGCTTTGGATAAATTGGAGCAGCAGCAACATTAGCTTCTATTCTTTTCCCATTTCAAAGCAAAATCTCAGCTATTTTATCTTAATCTGATGGGATTTTCTCCTTCGCCGAAGGACACATTATTATTTCCGTTAAGATCAAACACAAAAAAACCCCACTAAAAAGTGAGGTTCTTCCAGAGGCATCGAGCGGATTCGAACCGCTGTAGGAGCTTTTGCAGAGCCCAGCCTAGCCACTCGGCCACGACGCCATTATTGCATTGGACGGCAAATCTAAATAAATAATTTGGATTTTGAAATTTTAAATCGAGATTTTGCTGATCCGTTTTGCCTTTTGCCTTTTGGCTAACTCCGGTATTCCTCCATCTCAACCGTAACGGCCTCAACATCACCACCAATCGGCGGATTGATTTTGGAAACCGATACATTGATCCTCGAGACCTCCGGGATTTCCTTAAAGATCCGACTCAGGATGCGGTGCGCGACATGTTCGATCAGGTTCGAACGGATCGCCATTTCTTCCACGACGATGCGGTTCAGCAGGACATAATCGACCGTATCGGCGAGTTGGTCGGAGAGCGAAGATTTGCGCAGATCGGTCTTGATTTCAAGGTTGACCGCATATTCGGAACCGATTTTACTTTCTTCAACCAGGCAGCCGTGGTACGAAAAAGTGCGGATGTTTTGGAGTTTGATGATACCCATATTTTTTGTTGAATCGATTTTTTGTTGAACCGTTTAACCGAATCCAAAAATAGTGATTATTTGTTTGGGCAGTTCTACCGATTAAACAAATAAACGATTCCACGATTAACCAACAATTTTAATAACTTTGCGCTTCAAATTGCTCAATATGTCAACCGAAGAGAAATCACTCAATTTTATCGAACAAATCATCGAAGAAGACCTTAAAAACGGCTTGCCGAATGACAGGCTGCGTTTTCGTTTTCCGCCGGAACCCAATGGATATTTGCATGTGGGCCACGCGAGTGCGATCGCGTTAAATTTCGGGCTCGGGCTCGATTACAATGCGCCTGTGAACCTGCGTTTCGACGATACGAATCCGGCCAAGGAAGAGCAGGAATTCGTCGATTCGATCAAGCGCGACGTGCAATGGCTCGGTTACCAATGGGACCAGGAATTGTATGCTTCCGATTATTTCCAGCAATTGTACGATTGGACGGTTGAATTCATCAAGAAAGGCAAAGCGTATGTCGACAGCCAAACCTCTGAAGAAATGGCGTTGCAGAAAGGAACGCCCACTACGGAAGGCACCGACAGCCCGTACCGCAATCGTTCAGTGGAAGAAAATCTAGACCTTTTCGAACGCATGAAAAACGGCGAATTCGAGGAAGGCACACATATTTTACGCGCCAAGATCGACATGAAATCGACCAATATGCTTATGCGCGACCCGATCATGTACCGCATTTTGCACAAACACCACCACCGGACCGGCGACGCATGGTGCATCTACCCGATGTACGATTGGGCACATGGCGAAAGCGACTACCTCGAGCAGATTTCACATTCGTTCTGTACGCTCGAATTCCTGCCGCACCGCGAATTGTACGACTGGTTCTTGGATCAGATCTATGACGAAAATAAGGTGCGTCCCAAGCAACGTGAATTTGCGAGGAGGAATTTGTCGCACACCGTCGTGAGCAAAAGAAAGTTGCTCAAACTCGTTCAGGACAAGCATGTAAACGGTTGGGATGATCCGAGAATGTCGACGATTTCAGGAATGAGAAGACGCGGTTATACGCCAACTTCGATCCGCAATTTCGCCAATACGATCGGGATTGCCAAACGCGACAATCTGATCGATGTCTCGGTTTTGGAATTCTGCATCCGTGAAGACCTGAACAAGACCGCACCGCGCGTGATGGCCGTTTTAGACCCTGTGAAACTCGTCATTACGAATTATCCGGAAGGCAAAGAGGAATGGCTCGATGCTGAAAATAACCCCGAAGATGAAAACGCCGGCTTCCGGAAAGTACCGTTTTCACGCGAGATTTACATCGAACGCGAGGATTTTATGGAAGACGCGCCGGCCAAGTTTTTCCGCCTCAGCCTCGGAAAAGAAGTGCGTTTGAAGAATGCATATATCATTCAGGGTGAATCTGTTGTGAAAGATTCGGATGGAAATATTACTGAAATCCACGCGACTTACGATACAGACAGTTTGAGCGGAAGCGGCACTGAAGCAAGCCTCAAAAAAGTTTCGGGAACATTGCATTGGGTTTCGATTCCGCATGCGATTGCAGCCGAAGTGCGCCTGTACGACCGATTGTTTACAGACGAAGCGCCCGATTCGCACAAAGAGAAGGATTTCCTCGAGTTCGTCAATCCCGATTCGCTCAAGATTGTCACCGGATTCGTCGAACCGAGCTTGAAATCGGCCCGAAATGAAGACAAATTCCAATTCCAAAGATTGGGTTATTTTACGGTAGATCAGGATTCCAATCCGGAAAAATTGGTGTTCAATAAGACCGTCGGACTCAAAGATGCATGGGAAGAAAAAGGCAAGAAAGAAGAAAATGCGGTCAACAATTCTTTGAAAGAAATCAACAGATATTTCAAGGTCTCGACCGATGAAGAACGCGATGCGATCGAAAAAACGATTGCCGAAAACATCCAATCGATTGCCAATTTCAGTTTGTTGCAGCATTCGATCCGCAAAAATGTGAACAACAATAAAGCCTCGCTTTTGTTTGCGAACTGGATTTTAAAATATTCCGACAAAATCAGATTTTCAGATGCCGACGCCGATGTCCTGGAAAAATTATATGCGATGTCTTTGCGAAGCGAATCGGCATTCGTCAGAAATGAAGTCTTGAAAAATCTGCAAAAAGATGCTGACAGTTTCAAAAAATTTGAAAACGAAATTTCAAAAATAAGCTAGTCGCACGGTATAGATTTGACCAATCAAAGTCTCTCAGTTTCGAGGGATTTTTTTATTATTTATACATTCTATTGAAATTTTGGAAACGATAGTATTATTCAATTGAAATCGGCTTTCATAAATCAGCTTTAAAACAAAAACAAAAATCAGCGGGCCAGAATAGCATTTGGTAGATTTGGATGGAATGAAAGCGTTTATTTTAAGTTTAGCGTCTCAAAACCCGATTTAACCTGCCGTTAACAGCCAAATGTTAAAATTGTCGCTATCTTTAAATTTCAACCTTTAAAAATTTGAAAACATGTCACAGAATAACGGAAATACGGTAGTTGCCATTTTAGCCGGAGTTGCCCTTGGAGCGGCAGCCGGAATTTTATTTGCACCAGACAAAGGCTCTAAGACGCGCGAAAAACTCAAAGATGGTTTTGACGAAGCGAAAACCAAGGCGAAAGGAAAATTCGATGACGCCAAAAGTAAATTCCAGGGAAAATATGCCGACACCAAGCACGATGTGGAACACAGCTACGACGATCTGCTTTCGAACCTGAGCCACAAAGCCGAAGACGCGATTTCGTTTCTCGAGCAAAAACTGGCCGAACTGAAGGCACAAAACGCCAAATACCAAAAATAAATGGCTTTCGAAGACATCCGCGAAAACGCCGATTCGGTGCAGGAGCAAACCCAGGCGTTCATCAACAGCAATCTGGCCTATTACAAACTTTGGGGATTTAAGGTCGCGATGAAATCGATGGTGATGGTTTTGAAATTCACCTTGATTTTGTTGTGTTTCTTGATGGTCTTGTTGTTCGGATCGGTGGCCGCGGCGTTTGCAATTGGCAAGGCATTAGAAAGTTACACGTATGGATTCTTGATTGTCGCCGGCGTTTATGTCGTTTTCACCACGCTTTTGTTTTTGATCAAAGACAAGATTGTGGAAGGCCCGATTCTCGAAAAATTCTCCGAAATCTTCTTCAACGACTAGCCATGGAAAAGAAAAAATACTCGTCCTACGCGCAAATCGACCACGATCTCGAGATCCTCAAGATCGAAAAAGACATCGAATACCAGAAGCTTCTATTGAGCATTCAGCAAACCAAGGAAAGCTTCACGCCACAAAATATGGTACGCGGATTCTTGGGTTCGCTGCCGTCATTCGACTGGAAAGAAGTGTTGCGAAATTCCTACGGAAGCATACTGAACATGGCCCTTCCATTGGTAATGGGATGGATTTCAAAAAAGAAAAGAGGCGATTAAGCCTCTTTTTTTATACCGTAATATCTGGATTTTCAGGATGTTCGGGCGCGTCGCGGAAACGTGATTCAGGATTCGGTTTGATTTTCTTGGGCGAATTTCGCTTCATCATTTCGCCCACCTGGTTCGAGGCGCTGAACGACGCGACCATGTTGTTGAGCATGTCGCTTCCGGCCTGCGGCGAATTGGGCAACAGGATCAGGTTTGAATTGGCATCGGCGCCAATGGCTTGCAGCGTATCGTAATGTTGCGTCACGACAATCAGCGCGGAAGCTTCCTGCGAATTGATGCCCACATTGTTCAAGACTTCGACACTTTCGACCAAACCGCGCGCAATTTCACGGCGCTGATCGGCGATTCCCTGACCTTGCAAACGTTTGCTTTCGGCTTCGGCCTTGGCTTTGGCGACGATTCGGATGCGGGAACTTTCGGCTTCGAATTCGGCTGCGGTCTTTTCGCGATCGGCGGCATTGATCCGGTTCATCGCGTTTTTGACCTGGATGTCGGGATCGATATCGGTCACCAAAGTATTGATGATGTCGTAACCATACGTGATCATCGCATCGTTGAGCTCGCGCTTGACGGCGATTGCGATGTCGTCTTTTCTTTCGAAAACATCATCGAGTTTGAGTTTCGGCACTTCGGCACGGACGACGTCGAACACGTAGGCGGTAATCTGGTCGTGCGGATATTCGAGGCGGTAAAAGGCATCGTACACTTTATCGGGAATGACCTTGAATTGCACCGAAACCTTCATCTTGACAAATACGTTGTCCTTGGTTTTGGTTTCGATGATGACGTCCAGTTGCTGGATTTTAAGATTCACACGGCCTGCAATTCGATCTATAATCGGAATCTTGAGCTGCAAGCCCGAATTGCGAACGCTCAGGAATTTCCCGAAACGCTCTACTACAACAGCCGTTTGCTGCTTGACGGTAAAAAAAGAGGAAAGCAAAACAAATAATCCGAGGACAAGAAAAATAATGGTGGGGATGTTCATGGTGTCGCAATTAAGTTTAAAAATTCCCGTTAAATTACAAAAAATAATTTAGGTTTGTCCTTTAATCCAACCCTATGAAAAACATGTTCCTGGCGGCATTTCTGGTGCTGTCTTCCTTTGCCGCGACGGCGCAGTACGATTACCGTGATTCGAACCGGATCGGTATCATCGGCGGAATCAACCAGTTCAGCCTCAACACCAGCAATTTTGATGTGAATCCCGAAATCGGGTGGAACCTCGGACTTTCAGTTCGCGGCAATTTCTACAATGATTTTGACATGGTGTATGCGATGCAGTTCAGCGAAAACAAATTTTCTGTACCAACGACGTCGTCGGTGACTTTGCAGAAAGAAGATGTCGAATACAAATTGCCATCGGCGCAAATCTCGCTGATGCTCAGTTATAAATTCATCGAGAACCATTTGAGCGTCGAGTTCGGGCCGATGTTGCAGGTCAACGACAAATTCAAGATCGACGACGATACGAACATCAGCAATACGATCGACGGCACGGCGATCAAGGCCGGCGACATCAGGAAAATATCCAAATTCAATTTTTATCCCGTAGTTGGAATCACGGCCGGTGTTAGACACGTCCGGCTCAATGTACAATATGCTTACGGCCTGACCAATATGCTCGGCAATTTGAACGACACCGATACCAATCCGGGCGTCAAGTTCAAAGGAAACGCCGGAATCCTAAGCGGAAACCTTATTATTTATTTGTAAAATGAAAAAGATTGCAGCGTTGTTTTTGTTGATAGGCCTCAATGTTTTCGGGCAATCGATCCAAAAGAAAGACGGGTCGACCGTTGACATTTCAGGCGGCCAAATCCACGTGGAAGCCGGGAACAAAAGGCTCGCTTATTTTGTCAAGGCCAGCAAAAAGGCACAGTACGTCAAGTTCAAGGATCTCGATCAGGCAACTTGGGGCGATTTCAAATTCAAGACATTTGAAGTGGGAGGAAAGCGCAACGGTTATTACATCATCGCCCAGAATGCGGGCAAAACGCTGGTCAGCAACAAGAGGATCCGCGTCAAGAGCCGTGGCGGTTTCGAATCGACGTACACGCATTATGAAGTGGCCGTTTTGGAAGGACAGAAAACTTTGGAAACGCTATCCTTCACCGATGAGAATTCCGATAAGAAAGCAGCCGAAAGAAGCAAAGTGATCCCAATGATCAAAGCCCATTTCGCCGATTGTGCAAAATTGATGGAAAAGGCGACGGCTTTCGAGAGTCCGTCCAGCGATACCAAAAACAGTACGATCCTGGTTTTCCTAAACGAACCGACTTGGATCGAATGCCAATAAAAAAGCTCCCAATTTCAGGGAGCTTTTTCGTTATAAAGTATCGATGGCTTTTTGAATCCTTGAAATGGTTTCGTCCTTTCCGATGATTTCGACAATGTCGAAAAGGTGCGGGCCTTTTAAGGCACCGACGATACTCAACCGGAACGGCTGCATCACTTTGCCCATACCGATTTCATTCTGCGCCATCCAATCCTTGACGGTGGTTTCGATGTTGTGTGCGTTGAAATCTTCGGTGTTGGCCAAAACTTCAATCAATTGGTTCATCAAATCGGGCGTGTCTTCCTTCCAGTTTTTGGATGCTTTTTCATCGTATGCGTTTGGTGCGACAAAGAAATAATCGCTGAGATCCCAAAATTCCGAAACGAAATGCGCGCGGTCTTTGATCAGGCTGACTATTCTGGTCAGTTCCGCCAAGGAAAAAGTTCGCGAAATGTTATGTGATTCGACTACAGGGGCAAAGGCCTGTGCCAGTTCCGCATCGTCCTTGTGGATCAGGTATTGGTGGTTGAACCATTTGTTCTTATCGGGATCGAATTTGGCCCCGGCCTTGTGTACGCGGTTCAAATCGAAGGCTTGCGTCAATTCTTCCAAAGAGAATAATTCCTTGTCGGTGCCGTCGTTCCAACCCAAAAGCGCAAGGAAATTGACGACCGCTTCAGGGAAAAATCCTTTTTCACGGTAACCCGATGAGACACCTTCCTCGGTTGTCCATTCGAGCGGAAACACCGGAAATCCCATTTTGTCGCCGTCGCGTTTGGACAATTTTCCGTTTCCGACAGGTTTCAGGATCAACGGCAAATGCGCAAATTGAGGCGCGTGCCAACCGAAAGAACGGTACAACAAAACATGCAAAGGCATCGATGGCAGCCATTCCTCACCACGGATCACATGCGAGGTTTCCATCAGATGATCGTCGACGATGTTCGCCAAATGGTAGGTCGGCATGCCGTCGCTCTTGAACAAAACCTTGTCGTCGAGCAGATTCGTCTCAAACCTGATGTCGCCGCGAATGATGTCGTGCAGCTGCAAAGTCTCGCCAACGGGCGTCTTGAAACGGATCACGTAATCTTCCCCGGCGTCGATTCTTTTCGCGACTTCTTCGGCCGAATTGGTCAACGAATTGTCGAGTTGTTCGCGTACCGAATGGTTGTAGATGAACGTCTGGCCCAGCGCTTCCTTGTCCTTGCGCATCGCATCGAGATTTTCAGCCGAATCAAACGCATAATATGCATGGCCCGAATTGACAAGTTGATCGGCGTATTGTTTGTAGATTTCCTTGCGTTCACTTTGGCGGTACGGCCCGAATTTCTCGTTCTTCCCAACGGTTTCATCGGGCGCAATTCCGAGCCATTCGAGCGCTTCCATGATGTATGCTTCGGCGCCCGGGACAAAACGGTTCTGATCGGTGTCTTCCACACGCAGGTAGAAAACGCCGCCGTGTTTCTTGGCAAAAAGATAGTTGAACAAGGCAGTACGGACGCCGCCGATGTGTAAAGGTCCGGTCGGACTCGGTGCAAAACGCACGCGGATTGGCTTTGACATTGTATTGGAATTTTGCGCAAAGATACGATTTCAAGACAACCGATTGGGCCAAAAAACTTTGCGATTTTTTTAACCTTTTGCAATTCAGATAAAATCGTACTTTTAGCGGTTATAAAACAGGTTTCATGCCCACATCCAATGCCATTTACGAAAAGCTCGAGGCTTTCATCCGCAAGTATTACACGAACGAACTGATCCGCGGGGTTATTTTCTTCGTCGGACTGGGCTTGCTGTATTTGCTGTTCACGCTTTTCGTCGAGTATTTCCTGTGGCTGAGGCCAACGGGACGCACGTTCCTGTTTGTGTTGTTTGTCGCCGTGGAAGTTTTCCTGTTGTCCCGTTACATTTTGTTCCCGATTTTCAAATTGCTCAAATTGCAGAAAGGGATCGATTATCCCGAAGCGTCGCACATCATCGGCAACCATTTTACGGAAGTGAGCGACAAGCTGACGAATTTCCTGCAACTGTCTAACGACAAGAACCAATCGGAATTACTGATCGCCTCGATAGAGCAGAAGGCAAATGCACTGCAACCGATCCCGTTCGGCAACGCGATCAATTTCTCGAAGAACAGGAAATACCTGCCGCTTGCGGTCATTCCGGTGTTGTTTTTCGCGTTCTTTTACGTGTCGGGCAACAGCGAGGTGATTTCGCAAAGCTTGAACCGTGTCGTGCATTTCAAGGAGCAATTCCTGCCACCGGCGCCGTTCAGGTTTGTGTTGCTCAATGGGCATCTGCTAACCGAACAGAACAAGGATTTCACCGTCCGAATCAAATCCGAAGGGAAGGTCATTCCCGAGAACGCGATGATTTTTATCGGCGACGAAAGTTATTATATGGAATCGGGCAAGCCCGGCGAATTCAGTTTCAAGATCGCCAAACCGCTCGCCAATGTGGCGTTCCACGTGGAAGCCAATGACATTGCGTCGCACGAATACGAGTTGGCCGTAGTGGCCGTTCCGTCGATTGCGAATTTCGAGATGGTTCTGGACTTCCCGAATTACCTCGGCAAGAAAACCGAAACGATCAAAGGCACCGGAAATGCGGTCGTTCCTGAAGGCACCAAGGTCACCTGGCGCATGAATACGCTCGCGACGCAACAAGTGGAATGGAACGATGCCAATGCCAATTATCCGTTTTTGAAGAATGAAAATGTATTTACACTGTCTAAAAATATTCTTCAAAACACGGATTACAATATACTTACGTCGAACAGTAAAGTGCAACATTACGAAAAGCTCAATTATCAGATTTCGGTGGTCAAGGACCAATTCCCGACGATCAATGTCAACAATGCGCCCGACACGCTCAAAGTGCAGAAGAATTATCTGCTCGGACAGGTTTCGGACGATTACGGGCTGTCGAAACTGCAGATCGTGTATTATCCGAAAGACCAGCCCGATAAGGCCAAACGCGGAACAATTGCGGTCAAGAATACCGTTTTCGATCAGTTCGTGTTTTCTTTCCCGAGCACGCTGCCGGTGGAACAGGGCGTCAATTACGAGTATTATTTTGAGGTTTTCGACAATGATGCGATCCACAATTTCAAGAGCACGAAATCGTCGGTTTTCTCGAATCGGATCCTGACCGAAGAAGAAAAGACCGAGTCGATTCTGCAGCAGCAGAACGAGAACATCAACAGCCTCGAGAAATCGATCCGCAACCAGGACAAGCAACTGTCGGAAATCGACAAGATGCAAAAGGCGGGCAAGGAGAAGGACAACCTCGAATTCAAGGACCAGCAGAAAATGAACGATTTCATCAAGCGCCAGAAGCAGCAGGATGAAATGATGAAGGAGTTTTCGAAGAAGATGGAGGAAAACCTCGATAAATTCAAAGCCGAAGAAAAAGACGAATTCAAGGAAGAACTTCAGAAGCGACTCGAAAATGCCGAGAAAGACCTCGAGAAAAACCAAAAATTGTTGGACGAACTCAAAGAACTCAACGATAAGATCAAGAACGAGGAATTGATGGACAAGCTCGATAAATTCAAGCAGAACAGCAAGAATCAGATCAAGAACCTTGAGCAATTGGTCGAGTTGACCAAGAAATATTATGTCGAGAAAAAGGCGGAGCAACTGGCAGACAAACTCGACAAGCTTTCTGAAAAGCAAGATAAACTCTCTGAAAATGAAAAGGAAAACAATGCGGAGAAGCAAGAAGAAATCAACAAGGAATTCGATAAAATCCAGGAAGAATTAAAGGATTTGGAGAAGGAGAACAAAGAGCTCAAATCACCTTTGGACATTCCGAAAGATGCCGAAAAGGAAAAAAGGATCGATGAGGATCTCAAGAAAGCGACAGACGAACTCAAAAAAGACAGCAAGGACAAGAAAGACAAAGCCAAGCCCAAGCAGAAAAGCGCTTCCAAAAAGATGAAGGAAATGAGCCAGAAAATGGAAGAAAGCATGGCCGGCGGTGAAATGGAACAGCTTGAGGAAGACGTGAAAATGTTGCGCCAGATACTCGACAATCTGTTGGCTTTTTCATTTTCGCAGGAAGATTTGATGGGACAATTTAAAGGTTTGAAACGCGGATCGCCGTCGTTCAACAAAAACCTCAAAATCCAGCAGGACCTCAAATTGCAGTTCAAGCACGTCGACGACAGTTTGTTTGCGATGTCTTTGCGCAATCCCAAGATCGCCGAAGACGTGACCAAAGAAATCGGGAACGTACATTACAACATCGATAAGGCACTCGAAAATCTCGTGGAGGCACAAGTCGTCAAAGGCGTTTCGCACCAGCAATACACCGTTTCTTCCGCGAATAAACTGGCAGATTTCCTGAGTGATATCCTCAACGGCATGCAAATGCAGATGTCTGGCGAAGGCCAAGGCGGAAAACCAAAACCGGGACAAGGCCAGGGCCAAGGCATGCAACTGCCCGACATCATCAAAAAACAGGAAGGTCTTGGCGAGAAAATGAAAGACGGAATGAAGAAAGGCGGAAAGCCCGGTGAAGGAAAAAAGCCAGGCGATGGAAAGAAACCCGGTGAAGGCGAAAAAGGCAAATCGGGCAAAGATGGCAAAAGCGGCCAAGGCGACGGTCAGGGCGGGGAAGACGGCCAGGACGGCGAAGGCGATGCGCGCGCGATTATGGAAATTTACAAAGAGCAAAAGCAACTGCGCGAAGCCTTGCAAAATGAATTGAACAAAAAGGGGCTTGGTGGAAACGGGCAGAATGCGCTCGACCAAATGAAGCAAATCGAAAAGCAATTGCTCAACAAAGGTTTCAATAATGAGACGTTGCAGAAATCGCTGAACCTTAAATACGAATTGCTCAAACTCGACAAAGCGATTCAGTTGCAAGGCGAGGAAAAGAAGCGCCAGGCCGAGACAAACAAGAAAGAATTCACCAATCCGACCAATGCGCTGCCGGCCAATCTTCAAGATTATTTGAACAGCATCGAGATTTTAAATAGACAAAGCTTACCTTTGCGCTCCAATTTCAACCAGAAGGTTCAGGAATATTTTAAGCAATGATCCATTTCAATTACGAAACCGATTTTGAATTGAGCAATGAAACACTTTATGCCGACTGGCTTTCAGAAGTGATTTCAAGCGAAAATAAAGACTTGGGCGACATCAATTACATATTCTGTGACGATGAATATTTATTGCAAATCAACCGCCAGTATTTGGATCATGACACGCTGACGGACATCATTAGTTTTGATTATTCTGAAAGAAATACCTTACAAGGTGATATTTTTATCTCGGTTGAGAGGGTGAAAGATAATGCGTCTGATTTCGAAGTTTCATTCGAAGAAGAATTGAAACGTGTCCTTGTGCATGGTGTATTGCACTATTGTGGCTACAAGGATAAATCTGAAGCAGACGAGCGATTGATGCGCCAAAAAGAAGAAGAAAAAATGAAATTATTCCCGTCGGGAAAATAAAATGTTTCACGTGGAACAATGAGTATGTTTGAAGATGTATATGATGTAATTGTTGTGGGCGCCGGACACGCAGGTTCGGAAGCTGCGGCTGCGGCTGCAAACATGGGCTCTAAAACTTTATTGGTGACGATGAGTTTGCAGAACATTGCACAGATGTCCTGCAATCCGGCTATGGGCGGCATTGCGAAAGGGCAAATTGTGCGTGAGATTGATGCTTTGGGCGGCTATTCGGGAATTGTTTCCGACAAGACGGCCATTCAATTCAAAATGCTCAACAAATCAAAAGGTCCGGCCATGTGGTCGCCGCGTGTGCAAAGCGACAGGATGCGTTTTGCTGAAGAATGGCGGTTGATGCTCGAGCAAACACCCAACCTCGATTTCTATCAGGAAATGGTGCGCGGACTCCTTATCGAAGACGGAAAAATTAAAGGCATCACGACTTCCTTGGGTGTCGAAATCAAAGCCAAAGCCGTTGTGTTAACCAATGGGACGTTCCTGAACGGATTGATCCATATTGGCGAAAAACAATTTGGCGGAGGCAGGGCAGGCGAGAGTGCGGCGTATGGAATTACGGAAGACCTCGTGAATGTCGGCTTCGAATCGGGCCGTATGAAAACCGGAACGCCTCCACGCGTGGATGGCCGTTCGCTCGATTATTCCAAAATGAACGTTGAAAAAGGCGATGCCAAACCCGATAAGTTTTCCTATTCTGATGAAACCAAGCCGTTGATTTATCAGAAGGATTGCCACATGACGTACACATCTTTGGAAGTCCACGATATTTTGCGCGAAGGTTTTGACCGTTCGCCGATGTTCAATGGAAGAATCCAAAGCCTAGGCCCCAGATATTGCCCGTCGATCGAAGATAAAATCAACCGATTTGCAGACAAGGAAAGACACCAACTGTTTGTCGAGCCCGAAGGTTGGAACACAGTTGAAGTTTATGTGAATGGATTTTCAACTTCGCTTCCCGAAGAGGTTCAGTTCAAAGCATTGCGTTCAGTAGCTGGATTTGAAAAGGTCAAGTTTTTCCGACCGGGTTACGCAATCGAATACGATTACTTTCCGCCAACGCAATTGAAGCATACGCTCGAGACCAAACTCGTGGAAGGGTTGTATTTTGCCGGGCAAATCAATGGTACAACCGGATACGAAGAAGCGGCTTCCCAAGGCTTGATGGCGGGCATCAACGCGTCGCTTAAAGTACAGGAAAGAGAACCTTTGATCCTCAAAAGGGACGAAGCCTACATCGGCGTTTTGATCGATGATTTGATCACAAAAGGAACCGAAGAACCGTATCGCATGTTCACTTCACGCGCAGAATACAGAACCTTGTTGCGCCAGGACAATGCTGATTTCCGATTGACTCCGAAGTCATTCGCGATTGGTCTGGCGTCAGAAAAGCGTTTGAGAAGAATGGAACACAAGTTCAACGAGTCGGATAAGATGGTGCAGTTTTTCAAAGACACGAGTGTAACTGTTGCTGAAACGAATCCCATTTTGGAAGCCAAACAATCGGCACTCATTTCACAGTCCGATAAAATGTTTAAGGTTTTTTCACGTCCACAAATCGATCTGGAAGACATGTTCCAATTCGAAAAAGTGGCCGCTTATGTCAACGAGAATGACCTCGATCAAGAAATTATTGAACAGGCAGAAATCCAAGTCAAGTATTCCGGCTACATCGAAAAAGAACGCAATAACGCCGATAAATTGACGCGCCTCGAAGATGTCAAAATACCCGAATTCTTCGACTACGAAAAAATAAAATCCATGTCAATCGAAGCCAAGCAAAAACTTGCCAAGATTCGACCGGTGACGATTTCTCAGGCTTCGCGCATCAGCGGCGTTTCACCCAGTGACATTTCGGTGCTTTTAATTCATATGGGAAGATAGATGTTCCACGTGAAACGAATCATACGAACCCGCATATTTAAAGGAACGACAGTGCTGTTGTTTCTTTTTTTTATTTTGCAAAGTTGTATTGGTGCGCGTGCGACGACCCAAATTCCGGATTATCTTTTGGTGCCCAATGGAAAAGAAGCTGTCGGTGGCCAGCCGCTTACGGGTTTTGTTTTTGAAAACAACGTCAAAGCCAATTTGCAGTTCGAACAGTTCCTGGCTGCCAAATACAAATCGGCGAATTACTTCGAACGCGAACTTTGGATTACCATCAATAAAGACAGATACAAACTGATTGTTTACGACGCGGCCGATTTTGAGAAATATTTCGACAGCGGGAATTTTTCACCGATTAGCGAAGAAGCCAAAGACGAAAGAAACAGCACGCGAAAATTCATCGCGATTTCCATGATCAACGATTACAATGAGGATTGTTTGTCGGATCAATCGATGCTGCAAAACATGGCCGTAAAATACCTGGCCGATTTGAAAAATGAATACATCAACCAATAATGGACATTCCAAATAAAATCCAACTCAGCGTAAAAGACCATTCGGTTTCGGGGGAAATTTTCGAACTGCGTCATGATGAAACACTCGATTTGCTGATCACGCATCCGCAACCCGATGAAGCGAATCTGGCAAAATATTACGAGAGCGACGATTACATTTCACACACCGACGGCAAACGATCGCTGTTTGAAAAAGCGTATCAATTCGTCAAGAACATCGCCTTGAAAAACAAACTCGAACTGATCAATTCTTTGCAGCCGCAAAAAGGCAACCTGCTCGACATCGGTGCCGGCACAGGTGATTTTTTAAACGCAGCCAATGCCGCCGGATGGAAAACCATCGGAATCGAACCCAGCGAAAAAGCCCAATCGATTGCGGTAAAAAAAGGCGTTTCGTTTGCAATGGCCTTAAACGAACTCGAAGATCATTCGTTCGATGTCATCACGATGTGGCACGTGCTCGAACACGTCCCGGATCTCGAACACCAGATTGCTGAACTCAAGCGTTTGCTCAAACCAACTGGAATTATTTTGATTGCAGTTCCCAATTTCCATTCTTACGACGCGCAGCATTATGGAAAATTCTGGGCGGCGTATGATGTGCCGAGACACCTTTGGCATTTCTCCAAAACGGCGATTGAAAAACTTTTTTCCATGGAAGGAATGCAACTCGAAAAAATCCTGCCGATGAAATTCGATGCTTTTTATGTTTCGTTGCTTTCCGAAAAATACAAAACCGGGAAGATGAATTTCGTCAGTGCATTTTTCACGGGAATGAAGTCAAATCTTAAAGCAGGGAGTTCCAAAGAGTTTTCGTCGCACATTTACGTGATAAAAATGCGCTAAAACGAATACGAAAGCGATTGCCGCAACGAATCGCGACGAAAGACCAGAAGCGTTGCAAAAAATCGGAAAGTCGCTTAAAAGCCTTTATTCAAGGCTGCTTTCGATAAGCATTTTCAATTCGATTATTAAAACAAATAAGCATAACCTATAGTTTGGCAAACTTAAAAAAATCCAAACTTTTTATCCATCAAAGCAGATTGGAATCAAAATTTTATACTTTTGAAACCGATATTAAAATCCACACTGATCCAATGAAAAAATCCATCGTATTGATCGCGCTTGCCTTTTCGATATTTTCGTGCAACGACAAATCGGCAACACCTTCAAAAGAATTCAAAACGGCTTACGTCGACACATCGAAACTGATCGAAGAATATACCGAAGCCAAAGACATCGAGGCCAAATACAAAGCCAAATCAGATGAGATGGGCCGTGAGCTCGAAGCGGAAGTCAACCGATTCAAATCGGAAGCGAGCAATTTCCAAAAAAACGCACAAGCCAATGGTCAGGCATGGGCGCAGCAAAAAGGAGCCGAATTGCAAAAAAGAGAACAACAGCTCAACTATGCGCAACAAGCAATGATCCAGCAATTGCAGCAGGAAAGCGGCGCCGAAATGGATACGCTCGTTAAAGGCGTCAAGAAATTCATCAAAGAATACGGCAAGGAAAAAGGCTACGACTATGTGTTCGCGACGGGCGATGCGGTGTCTGTTTTATATGCCAAAGACCAATACGACATCACCAAGGAAGTGATCAAATTGCTCGACGACAAATACAAAAACGGCCCGAAAAACGGTGAAAAGGAAGATGTAAAAGCCGAAGCCAAAAAAGAACTCGACGAGATCAAGAACAAAACGAAATAAGTTAAAATTTCTCAATCATAGATGCCTTCAGCTTCAAGTTGGAGGCATTTTTTTATTGTTGAAAAACAGCAACTTAAAGCAAAAAAACTTACTTTTACGCAATAAATTACACGCCATGGAATCCTTATCAGAAGCCGCATCCTACACGCTACGCTTCATCAACCAAACGCACCGGTCGATTTTCCTCACGGGAAAAGCCGGGACCGGAAAAACCACCTTGCTTCACGAAATCATCCGCACTACGCACAAAAATGTGGTGGTGGTTGCGCCAACGGGAATCGCCGCTCTCAACGCCGGCGGTGTCACGATCCATTCGATGTTCCAATTGCCGTTCGCCGGATTCATTCCCGAGGAACGCGCGCCGCATTTCTCCGATTTTGTCAAATTCGAATCGAAATCGACACTGCGCCGTCATTTCAAGATGAGCGGACTCAAGAAATCTGTGATCCGGAACATGGAACTTTTGGTTATCGATGAAGTCAGTATGCTGCGCGCCGATTTGCTCGATGCGATCGACTACATGATGCAATCGGTCCGGCAAAGCAAACGTCCTTTTGGCGGCATCCAGGTGTTGTTTATTGGCGATTTGCTGCAGTTGCCGCCGGTCGTAAAGAACGAGGAATGGCAGGTTTTGCGCAATTATTACAGCGGAAAGTTCTTTTTCCATTCGCACGTCATCCAGCAGAATCCGCCACTTTACATCGAACTTTCGAAGATTTACAGGCAAAGCGACGACACGTTCATTTCGATTTTGAACAACCTGCGCAACAATGTGATCACGAATGAGAATATTCAGACGCTCAACGATTATGTCCAACCCCATTTCGATCTCAAAAAGAACCAAGGCTACATTATCTTGACGACGCACAATGCCAAAGCCGATACGATCAACGCGCGGTCACTCACGGATTTGAGCGGACAAACGCATACTTTCCATCCGGAAATCGTAGGCGATTTTCCCGAAAAGATTTTCCCGGTCGAAGAAAAACTGCAACTCAAGATCGGCGCGCAGGTCATGTTCGTCAAAAACGACCTGTCGTTCGAAAAAAAATATTTCAACGGAAAAATGGGTGTCATCAAATCGCTTTCGGAAGCAGAGATCCTCGTGCATTTTCCACAGGAAAACAAGACGATTGAGGTGGAACGCTACGAATGGCAGAACATCCGCTACAAAGTCAACGAAGCGACCAAGGAAATCGAAGAAGACGTACTGGGCACTTTTACGCATTTTCCGATCAAACTCGCGTGGGCGATTACCGTGCACAAAAGCCAAGGCCTGACTTTCGACAAGGCCGCGCTCGATGTCTCGCAGGTTTTCGCGCCCGGGCAGGCCTATGTCGCCTTGTCGCGTTTGCGTTCGTTAAAAGGGCTTATTTTGCTTGCTCCGCTGCAGATGAACGGGATTTCGAACGATCAGGATGTGATGGATTACGCGCGCAACAAAGCCGACGAACAATTGCTCGAAAATGCGCTTCAGCTCGAGACGCGCCAATTCATCCACAACTATCTCAAAACCAGCTTCGATTGGAGAAACCTTGCACAGGAGTGGCGCAACCACCGTTTCAGCTACAACCAGGAAGCGGCCAATTCGCCCAAAGCCAAACATGCAATGTGGGCAATATCAAACCTGGAGGCGATCGACAATTTGCTCGATCCGGGCGCCAAATTCAATGCGCAGCTCGACAAGCTTTTCCTATTGGGAAAACCGGATTTTTCATTTGTATCCGAAAGGGTGAACGCGGCGTTCCACTATTTCCAGAAACCGATGGACGATCTGGTTTCGGCGATTTTATGGAAACTGGAAGAAGTGAAGCGCACCAAGAAAGCCAAGGCGTTTTTCGAGGAATTGCTGGTATTGGAGGAAATGCAGACGAAAGCGGTTTTGCAATTGTTCAAGGCCAAGGCACTCATGGAAAGTGTCGTTTCGGGCACCGAGATTTCAAAGGAAAACCTCAATTCTTCCGAAATCAGGAATTACAGGAACAACAAAATCGAATCGGTCGCGGCCGAATTCAGGGCGCAAAACGTGACGTTGATCGACGACGAAACCGACATCGAACGCTACACCGGCAAGAAACCCAAGAAAGAACCCAAGAAGAATACGATCCTTGTGACGCTCGAATTGTGGCAGGAAAAAAATTCGATCAAGGAAATCGCCAACATCCGCAAGCTCACGTCACAGACCATTTCGATACACATCGGGAAGTTGATCCAAATCAAGGCCATCCCTATTTCAGACGTATTTCCGTCCGATAAAATCGATGCGCTGGCCGAAGCTTTCGAAGGCTACACCGAAGAATCGCTCAATGGCTTGAAGGAAAAAGTGGGCAATCGTTTCACGTGGGACGAACTCAAAATCTTCAAGGCGAGCCTCGAAATCCAACATTAACTGAGCCAGTAAACGGCCATGATCGCCGGGATGAAGTAAATGACGATCGTCCGCGCGCCATCGTAATCCTTGGCCAAACGCTGTCCGTACAACAGCATGATCAAAGTGATGCACGAGAAAATCGCGCCGTAAAGCCCGAATGTGCGGCTCTGATTGACCAAAAGCTGGATCACGCCCACGATGCACAAAATCCCGGAAATGAGTTCGAGGGTTAAAATGTGCAAAAGCGCGAGCGGCACGTGGTTCTTGAGCGACGTGTTGGCAAAATGCTCTTTGAGGAATTCGATGTTGCCTTTCCAATCCATCACCTTGTCGTAACCCGACTGGATGAACGTCACGGCCAGTAAAACCAGTACCAGGATCGAAGCGATATTGACGGAAACGAAATCGAACATAGCTATTTTTTATGGATGAGACGCGTCAGTTTGATCGATAAATCGGTCAGGATGATCTTGGCGTTTCCGTTGCGCTCGATGTGGTAAACCGCATCGGAAAGCTCCCGAAAGATATCATTTATATTGTTACCGTTAACGAACGGCGCGAAATTCTCGAGCTTGAATTTCTCGATTTTAGGCTCCATGTACACGAGCGAGGTCGTCTGGTAATTGAGCAAAAGCGCCTGGCGGAACATGTCGATGCAATAGTGCAGGAATTTCTTCTGCGTTTCGCGCCCGAGGCTTGCAATTTGTTCGCTCCACGCAATCAGGTCGTTGATGGCGGCCGCGTTTCCTTTGGCGCGGAAAGCCCCGCGAACCCAATCGACGAACCATTTTTCAAAATACACATCTTCGCCGTCTTCGGTGAGCAATTGCATCGCCTTGTTGTAATTGCCCTGTGCCTGGTGCGCGATTTTGGAAGCCATGCGCGATTCGACATTCTGGTGCGAAACGAGCGCGTCGGCAACGACTTTGTCGCTGAGCCGGTTGAATTGCAGGACCTGGCAACGCGAGCGGATGGTTTGGATGATGTCTTCTTCGTTTTCGGAAATCAGCAGGAACAAAGTCTTGTCGGACGGTTCCTCGAGCAATTTGAGCAATTTGTTCGATGCCGAGATGTTCATCTTTTCGGCCATCCAGATGATCATGACTTTGTAACCGCCTTCGTACGATTTGAGCGCGAGCGACTTGAGGATTTCCTGCGCGTCCTCGACACGGATTTCGCCCTGTTTGTTCTGGACGCCCAGATTGCGGTACCAATCGAACAATCCGGCGTATGGGTTTTCTGCCAAGAATGCCCGCCAATCTGCTATGAAATCAATGCTTTTGGGTTTGGTCTTGACATCTTCGGTGGTTACCGTCGGATAAATGAAATGCAGATCGGGATGCGAAATCGAATCGAATTTGAGGTTGCAGGCGTCATTTCCACCGTCATTTTCCGCACCCGAATTTTGGCATAAAATGTATTGCGCGTAAGCAATCGCCATCGGCAAAGTACCGCAACCTTCCGGCCCGACAAACAATTGCGCATGTGGAATCCGGCCAGAAGACGCGCTTTTGACCAAATGGTTCTTGATGTAATCCTGTCCTAAAATTTCTGAAAACCGCATGGGCAAATATAGCGCAATAAAAAGTCAGATTAAAAATTGCTTTTGAGTTCTTCGGGTATTCCCGGCGAACCGGCCTCAATCTTGGTACGCTTCAAACCCAATGAATAGCCGATCTTTATCGCCACGAACATCAATATGAAAAGCAACATCGCCAGGATTGCGGCATCAGTATCGTACAGGAATGAATGTTTCATCGGTTTGATTTTGGAGTTATAAGTATAATAAATTCGCGCGCCGATTTCAAGACCTGCCTTTTGGGACAAAAATTTAAAAAAGCTATATTTGCGAAACTCAACTTAAAAAACCCTTCCGATGAAAACGCTTCAGGACTTCAATTTCAAAGATAAAAAAGCTTTAATCCGTGTCGATTTCAATGTGCCGCTCGACGAAAATTTCAATGTCACCGACGACACCCGGATCGAAGCGGCCAAGCCCACGATCGATAAAATCCTGGCCGATGGCGGAAGCGTCATCCTGATGTCGCACCTCGGCAGGCCGAAAGGCGTTGAGGAGAAATATTCACTCAGGCACATCGTCAAAAAAACGGCTGAAGTTTTGGGCCATGAAGTTAAATTTTCCGAAGAATCAGTCGGTGAAAAAGCGCAAAAAGCCGCCGCCGATTTGAAACCCGGGGAAATTTTGTTGCTCGAAAACCTGCGTTTCCACAAGGAAGAGGAAGCCGGCGATGTCGAATTTTCAAAAAACCTCGCTGCGCTCGGAGATATTTATGTGAACGACGCTTTCGGGACGGCACACCGCGCACACGCATCGACGACGATCATTGCACAATTTTTCCTGAATGAAAAATGCTTCGGAATCTTGCTCGCCAAAGAAATCGAAAGCCTCAATAAAGTATTGAAGAACAGCGAAAAACCGGTGACGGCGGTGCTTGGCGGTTCTAAAGTTTCCTCCAAAATAACGGTAATCGAAAACATTCTCGACAAAATCGACCACATGATCATTGGTGGCGGAATGACCTTTACGTTCATCAAGGCACAAGGCGGGAAAATCGGGGATTCGATCTGCGAAGACGACAAACTCGATCTGGCGCTCGAAATCCTCGAAAAAGCCAAACAGAAAAACGTACAGATCCATTTGCCGGTAGATGTGATCGCAGCCGATGCTTTTGCGAACGACGCCCAAACACAAGTCGTAAACGTGAATGAAATTCCGGACGGCTGGCAAGGACTCGACGCCGGACCGAAATCATTGGAGCAATTCCATAAAGTCATCCTGCAATCCAAAACGATTTTGTGGAACGGGCCTTTGGGCGTTTTTGAAATGGAAAATTTTGCCAACGGAACCATCCAACTTGGGAATTCGATTGCCGAAGCGACCCAAAACGGGGCATTTTCATTGGTTGGCGGCGGGGATTCGGTTGCGGCCGTGAAACAGTTCGGGCTAGAGTCAAAAATGAGTTATGTTTCCACCGGAGGCGGCGCGATGCTTGAAATGCTCGAAGGGAAAACGCTTCCCGGAATTGCGGCCATACAAGAATAAAATTTCGGCAAGGCTTTTGTAAAGCGGCGGATGCAAATCAGTTCGAACGGTCAAGATTTGCCGTTTAATTTATGATGGAAAAAATGTTGAAATCCGACAAGAATTTATTTTAAATGCGGCATTTTGATGTTAAAAAAATCATTTTCGTAAATTGTCTGTTTTCACAATTAACACTAAAAAAGCTAAATTTACGTTATAGAATTAGTCGATTTTGTTATAAGATTACTATTTTTGCGTATCTAATTGTTTGATAAATAAACTATTGTATCGCATTTGACCCCAAAAACAAAGGCGAACCATTAAAATAAATACGAATTTAAAGTCGGTGCAGATGCCAATTGCCGACAATAACAACGTACACATGATTAAATTAAAGAATACCACTTTATCGATTTTACTGTTGGTCTCGGGCGGACTTTTTGCCCAGGATGCAGCTCAAAACAGCAGCTATTCGCAACCGGTAGTTAAAATTTCTTACCTCGATTCCATCAAAAAAACCTTTGTAAAAGACCATCTCGCCTCCTGCGTTGACAGTTTGTGGATGAAGGAATTGACGAGCCTCGACATTTACAATGAACTCGCGACCGACATCAAAACGATCAATCTCGATCAAAAGGTAGATTACGACCTGCCGACCGAATTGCTCAAGAAGCGATTGGCCGAAATGGATGCGAAATCGCCATTCAACATCGAATACAATCCAGGACTCGAAAACATCATCAAATCGTTCCTCAAGAACCGCAAGAAAGCCTACGAAAGACTCATGGCGGTTTCCGAATATTATTTCCCTGTGTTTGAAGAAGCGTTGGCCAAGCAAAATGTGCCGCTCGAAATCAAATACCTGGCCATCGTCGAATCGGCTTTGAACCCGAGAGCGGTTTCAAGAGTGGGCGCTACCGGATTGTGGCAGTTCATGTACCAAACCGGAAAGCAGTACAACCTCGGGATTGATTCGTATGTGGACGAACGCATCGATCCGCTCAAATCGAGTGAGGCCGCGGCGCAATACATGACCAACATGTACAAGATTTTCGGCGACTGGGATTTGGTCCTCGCGTCTTACAATTCGGGTCCGGGCAATGTGGCCAAGGCGATCCGTCGTTCGGGCGGACAGCAAAACTACTGGAACATCCGCAAATACCTGCCCAATGAAACGGCCGGTTACGTACCTGCTTTTCTCGCGACGATGTACATTTATACGTACCACAAAGAACACGGAATCGTTCCGGACCGCGCTCTGATCAAGCATTTCCAGACCGATACGATTATGATCAAACAGCAAATCACGTTCAAGCAATTGTCGGATCTGCTCGACGTTCCGATTGCGCAACTGCAGATGTTGAACCCGGCGTACAAACTCAATGTGATTCCGGCTTACAAAGACAAAATGCATGCGTTGCGTTTGCCGCTCGATAAGATTGCGGTTTTCACAGCCAACGAAGAGAAGGTTTACGCTTACGTTCAGCACGAATTGAACAAAAAGGAAAGACCATACTCGTCTTCGTTGCAGGGCTTGGTTTCGAGAGATTCCGCACGCAATTCCAATAGTTATGTGGTTTCCAAAACGAAATACCACAAAGTGCGCCGCGGCGATAATTTGGGCGAGATTGCCGACCGCTACAATGTATCGGTTTCCGAAATCAAGAGATGGAACAAACTCAGGAGCAACAAAGCGCCATTGGGCAGAAACCTCAAGATCGTAGTCGATGAAAGGGTTGCCATAAGGGAAAAGAAAGAAAAGGCAAAGCCAACGATTGTGGCCGATACGACATCCAGTGTGGCGGTTGCAGAAGTAAAGGAGCCGAAAGCATTTAGAGAAGAGAAAGTGGCTTCGATCAAAGAAGTGACCAAATTCCATAAAGTGAAAAGAGGCGACAACCTTGGCGAGATTGCCGATAAATATGACGTTTCGATTGCCGATGTCAAAAAATGGAACAAACTCAAAAACAACAATGTCCCGCTAGGCAAAAACCTTAAAATCATCAAGGAAGAACGTGTTGTGACAACGGTTAGAAAAGAAATCAAATCGGATCGCGCCGTCGCATCTGTAGACAAAAGCAGAAAAGAAGAAACAACCGATAATGACAAAGCCTCTGACTTCTACATCGTTCAAAAAGGGGACAACCTGAGCGCGATTGCGAGAAAAAACAATGTTTCGGTGGAAGATTTGAAGAAATGGAACAACCTTTCAGACAACAACATCAAGCTCGAGAGCAAACTTAAAGTCACTGACATCGCCAATGGCGACACGGAAGTGGCCGAGCAGGAAGCGCCGCGTACCGAAATCAGGTCGGTCGATTACATCGTCCAGAAAGGCGACAACCTCGGATTGATTGCCAAGAAAAACGGCGTCGCGGTTTCTGACCTCAAGGAATGGAACGAACTCGAGGACGACAACATCCAGCCCGGAAGCAAATTGGTCGTAGGCAAAAGATTGGTGGTCGATAACAGCCAGCCAGTCGCCGAAAAACCAACCAGAAAAGAAAAGTCCAAAAAAGAAGCCGAAGACCATTATTACGTTCAAAAAGGCGATTCGCTGTTCAGCATCGCCAAGAAAAACGGCATTACGGTTTCCGACATCAAAAAATGGAACGGCATCCGCGGAAATTCGCTCAAGCCGGGCATGAAATTAAAAATTAGCGGATAATTAAAAATATTGTAACTAAATTTAGGGCTTGTTTCATACACTTAAAAATTATGAAAAAAGCCCTTTTTTTGTGGCCTTTTCTGGCGGTCTTACTCTTTTCCTGCGCGCGCAAGACAGAGAAAAAAGAGGCGACCGGCAACGTCAACACGATTTCAGTGATCATCGATGACCAGCTGTGGAACGGCGAGGTGGGCGACAGCATCAGGAATAAATTCGCCTCGCCCGTCATTGGCTTGCCCAAAGAAGAGCCGCTGTTTACGATCAACCAATACCCGATCCGGTTGCTCGAGGGTTTCATGACCAACAGCCGCAACATCATCGTCGTCAAGAAGGAATCGGAAAACCGTTTCCAGGTGATCGAGAATGAATTTGCGACGCCGCAGAATGTGTTCCATATTTCGGGAAAGACCGGCGCTTCGATTTTAAATCTGATTGAAGGTTACGCGCCCGAAATCATCGAGAAAATGCGCACGACCGAAATAGCCGCCAACCAGAAGACCATCGACACGGCATTGGCCAACACCAAAAAAATAACCGATAAATTCAATATTGCGCTGCATGTTCCCAAAGGGTACAATTTTGTGATGCGCAAACGCAAATTCGTGTGGCTCAAAAAGGAAATCACGAGTGGAAATACGAGCATTCTGGTGTATCAGGTGCCCATCACGGCAATCAAAAACCGACAGAATGTAACCAACAACATCATCAGGGTCAGGGATTCGATCGGCCAATTGTACATCCACGGCACGGTTCCCGGAACACAGATGATGACCGAGGATTCGTATTCGCCGTATCTTTTCAACATCAAGATCAAGGGCAAACAGACCTATGAAATGAAAGGAACGTGGGAACTCAAGAACGATTTCATGTCGGGGCCGTTCATCAATTACGCCATCATCGACCGCGCCAACAACCGTGCGCTGATCCTCGAGGGATTCTGTTACGCGCCATCGAAAGAAAAGCGCGACCTGATGTTCGAACTCGAATCCATCATCAAATCGGTCGAATTCCTCAAGAAGAAAACAACAAAAAAGAAATGATCCAATTCAAAATAAAGCGATTTAACGAACTTTCTGCTGATGAACTGTACTCGGTGCTGCAATTGCGCGCGGAAGTCTTTATCGTCGAGCAGAACTGCGTTTACCAGGACATCGACGGCAAAGACGCCAAAGCCTTACACGTCATTGGCGAATCTGAAGGGAAAATCGTGGCGTATGCGCGTTTGTTCCAGCCCGGCGATTATTTTGGGAAAGCATCTATCGGCAGGGTTGTGGTAGCTGCCGATTTCAGGGACCGGAAATGGGGCCATGACCTCATGCGGGAAGCCATTTCGGCCATCGACCAATATTTCGGCGAAAAGGAAATCACGATTTCCGCGCAGCAATATTTGAAGAATTTCTACGAAAGCCACGGATTTGTGCAAACGAGCGAAATGTACCTCGAAGACGACATTCCGCACATCGAAATGAAACGCTAGATTTTGGTCACGACGAGCTCGACGCGGCGGTCATATTCGGAGCCTTTCCCAAGCGGGACGGTATTTCCGTATCCCTTGAACGTCATGCGTTTCTTTGGGATTTTCTTGAACACAAGGTATTTGTAAACGGCTTCGGCGCGATTCGAAGAAAGATTTCTTTTGCGTGTGGCCAAATCGATCGCTTCCTTCTGATACGGCGGCGTACAGCACACATGCCCCTGAACTTCAAATTCCAGGTTCTTGTATTTCATGAGCAGTTTGGCAATCTTGTCGAGCTGCGTCTTGGCCTCGAAAGTCAGTTTGCTGCTGCCGCGCTCGAACAATAAATTCTCGAGGTAGATGTGGTCGCCGATGACATGGTTCTTTTGGATCGTCGTAAAAAAACCGGCAATCTCGATTTTCGGAAGCGGCTTCAAATTGATCACGACATCGACGCGGCGGTTTTTGGAACGCCTTTCGGGCAAATTTTCGACCATATCGTCCTCGATCAGGATGCGCCCTTTGCCTTCAATGGTAACGATAATTTTATTTTTTATGCCACTTTTGACGAGTTTGTCCTGGATCGTATTGGCGCGGTTGCTCGACAGCTTGAAGTTGTAGGCTTCTTTTCCGATGTCGTCCGTGTAGCCGTAAATCTGGATCGATTCGATTCGGGTGGAATCGGCGGTTTTGATGAAATTGACCACGGCATTGCCCTGATTTTCATCGAGTCGGAATTTGTCAAATTCGAAATAAACAGACTGAACGAGTTCTTCTTGCGCGAAAACCACTCCGCATAACAATAGTGGAAGGAACTTTAAAAATCGAATCATATTTTGAGAATTCTGTTGTATTCGGGCATGTTGTTCAAAATACCGACGGCCTTTTTGATTTCCGAATTGTTTTTAGTGTAATATTGGTATAATCCTTCTTTGTATTGGTAACGCTTGATGATTTCGTCAAGGATCAGGTTCTTGATTTCCTTCTGGTTCTGGTTCAGTTGGTTTTCATCGCTTTTCTGCAAAGCGGCCAGCAATTGCTGGTATTCGGCCATGATCGACGCATCGATTTTTTCTTTTTTGGCCACGATCAACGTGTTTTTGAGCGCGAGTTCGGTATCGGTGTCGAACGAGAAATTCTGCTTTTTGAGGAACGCCTTGAAATTGGCAAATTCGGCATCGCTGACCGTAGGTATCGTCGTTCCCAATTTCGGATTCTTGTAATAATAATCGGTCACATAATTGAAGATGCCGTCGTTTTTGACGAGCGCATCGGCAATCGTGCTGTTTTTGGTTTCTTCCAATTCCACATCGGGCTGGATGCCGCCGCCGTCATAAACGGTACGGCCTTTTTTGGTCTTGAACGCGTTGTATTTGGTCGCGTCGGTACGGATCGCTTTGCCGTCCTTGTCGCGGTGCGCATAATCCAACGCTTGGATGCAGCGGCCCGAAGGCGTATAATAACGCGAAATCGTAATCTTGATTTGCGTGCCGTAGGTCAGATCGACCGGACGCTGCACCAAACCTTTCCCGAAACTGCGGCTGCCCACAATCACGGCGCGGTCCATATCCTGCAACGCGCCCGCGACGATTTCAGACGCCGATGCGCTTTTTCCGTCCACGAGAATCACGAGCGGAATCTCGGTATCGATCGGCTCGCGCGAGGTTTTATACGTATTGTTGTGCTTTTCGATTTTGGATTTGGTCGTCACGATGATCTCGTTCTTCGGGACAAACAAATTGCAGATGTTGACCGCTTCATTGAGCAAGCCGCCCGGATTTCCGCGCAAGTCAAGGATGATCTTTTCCGCGCCCTGGGTTTTGAGTTTCTCGAGCGCTTCCTTGGTTTCGAGCGATGCTTTCCGGTTGAATTGAGACAGCACGATGTAGCCCGTCTTGTCGTCGATTTTGGAAAAGAACGGCACAGCGTTGATTTCGACTTCATCGAGCACAATCTGCGTCGTGAGCGTTTTGCCCTGGCGGATGTATTTGATGTCGATCTTGGTGTTTTTGGCGCCTTTCATCAATTGCGACGCATCGTCTTTGAAGTCGGCCAAACTGACGTCGCCAATCTGGATGATTTCGTCGCCCGCCTTGAGTCCGGCCTTGTCTGCAGGGAAATTCTTATACGGTTCCTTGATGATGAGCTTGCCTTCCTTGCGCGTGATCATCGCGCCGATTCCGGTGTATTCACCCGTATTGTTGATCTTGAACTTGACGACGTCCTGTTCGTTGAAGTAATTCGTGTACGGATCGAGATCGGCGAGCATGCTTTTGATCGCCTTGTCCATCAATTCGCCGGGATTCGTCTCGTCTACATAATTGCTGTTGACCGCCTTGAAAAGTGTCGTGAAAATCTCAATCTGCTTGGCCACTTCAAAAAAATCTTCCCGGAAACTGACGCCAACAAACAAAAAGCCGCTGGCCACGACGGGAATCAAGTATCTCTTCTTCAACAAATGGTACATAATATAAAGGTTTTTCTTCCTTCTGAGCCTTCTGCGGATCAGAAAAAACAGGGCAACTAAAATAATAATAATCGGCCAAATATAAAGCAATCCGAGGAAGAAACCTGAGATTCCGTAAAAACCTTCCGCAATCGCATTCCGCATTTTGGAACCGTAGGAAATGGCACCACCACTTTTGGCCGCAACCGGCTTGTAAAAGAACAGGTTTACGACGCTCATCGAGACGCAGCTTTGCATGTATCTGGCTTCAGCCGATTCGACGTTTTTGCGGATCTGTGAAAGTTGCTTTTCGATTTCGAGCATTTCTGAAACTTTCGAGTCTTTCTTGAGCAATGGTTTCGAGATCGTTGGTTTCGAGGTCGGCTTTGCGGATGATTTTGGCTTCGATTTAAACGGGTTTGGCTGGTTCTGCAAGACTCGCGGTTTCTTCTTCGCTTGCCGCATAATATTTGGATTTGGCCGGCAATGAGAGGGCCATGACGCTGTCACCCGCTTCTTGCAGCCAAAAATAAAAGCACCAAAATGATGCTGAGGCAATGGATTTTTTATACGGGGTTTTCTTCCAAACGGAACCGAAGGAATAAAAAGTATGCAAACTCCTCACAATGTTGAAATTACTTTTGGATTCCGGTGTGGAATTTCTCGAAAAGCTGGACGGTCTTGAGTTGGATTTCGGCAAACGACAAACGATCCTTGCTTTGGTACAGCAGCATAAATGCATAAGGCTGTTCGAGGTTTTGAAGCAAAAGCGTCTTGTTGAGCCGGTAGGATTCGCGCAGCAAACGCTTGAAATAATTGCGGTCTACGGCTTTCTTGAAATGTTTCTTGGAAACCGATACGCCCATTTTAAAAAGCTCCCCATCGCCGGTTTCCTGCGCAATGTAAACCAGCCGCAACGGATATTTCGACACCGATTTCCCTTTGGAAAAAAGGGTATCGATCGTATTCCTGCTTTTGAGCTTTTCGTTTTTTGGATAGGTGTTTGCCATAATTCTGAACGTTGGCAAAGGTACAAACTCCGTCGCAATAAAGCGGATTTTTGTCATTTCTACATTTTTAACAATCAATTCCACACCGAATTCCACAACATCCACAGGAGCAATCCACTTCAATAATATCCTGTAAAATAATGCAGATATTGTGAAAGTCCTTGAAAAACAAAGGATTGTATCTTTCAAATGGGTAAAAGATGGATTGTGTTGCGCATAATTATTTCTATCGGCATCATAATTGAAAATCCAAAGCCATTTACAACAACATTATTTTACAACACAGTTTACAACAACAACCAATTTTTAATCACTAAAAATTTAAAAAAATGAAAAAATTAATTCTTAGCGTAATGCTGCTCGCAGGAGTTTGCGCTTCCGCACAGACCGAAACCCAAAAAGAAAAACAAGCCGCACAAACGGCAACGCCAGCCTCTACTACGCCTGAAGCGAAAAAGGCTGATGCAAGCGCTGAACAAAGGACAACTACTGTTGAGAAAACGACGGATAACGGTACCGCCAAATCAACAACAAAAACAGAGACTACTACCGCGCCTGCTACAACAGCAGACAAAAAGAAAAAAGCAGAAGCGACTAAACAGTAAAACTAACTCGATTTTAGTGCTAACGAAAAAGCCTTTCGGAATTTCCGAAAGGCTTTTTTTATTGTGTAAATACCGACTTACTTCTTCGGTGCTGTTTGTGGAAAGGTATTGTCTATTGGCTTCACGTCGGCCATAAGCCCGCTTGGATCGATGGCGATCGATTTGATTGCCGCCTTGTTTTTGGCAATCGTGAATTCATATGTCGGATACGCCCAAGCCCAATCATTCAGAACTGTGCGCTTCATTTGCGGATACGGATTCTGCTTCTCAAAAAACAGCATGCGCAACGGAATGTAGAAATATTCCTTGGTTCCGTCGACATATTCGACGACAAGATCGATCGGCATCGGCATTCGGCCTTTGCGCGATAAGGTTACGGTGGTTTTGGCGTCGGCTTCCTTGACATCGGTAATCGCATAATCGATCGTGTTCGTCGTTTGGGTCCAATCCACCAGATACCAGTCGAGTTCGGCTCCGGAGACGCGTTCTGCCGTTCGCTTGATGTCATTCGGCGTCGGATGCTTGAACTTGAAATCGGTGTAAAAGCGTTTGAGCGTCTTGAAGACATTTTCGGTCCCGATCAGGTATTCCAGCTGCGACAGGAAGATTTCGCCTTTGCGGTACGCGGCAATGCTGTAGCTTCGGTTCCAATCGAAACGGTCGGCATGCGTAGACAGTGGCTGTTCCTTACCCGAATCGACCAAACTCAAATACGATTGGTACGACCCGGAAAGTTCCTCGGCGCGGCTGCCGTCGATTTCATTCATGCCCAAATGTTCGATGTAGGAAGCGAAACCTTCATCCATCCAATAATGCTTGCCTTCGTTGGAAGCCAGAATGTGCTGGAACCACGAATGCGCCATTTCGTGCGCGGTAGTGCCTAAAATCCCTTCGTATTTGCCGTTGCCGAGGATCAGCGTACACATCGCATACTCCATTCCGCCGTCGCCGCCTTGGATGATCGAATACTGTTTGTATGGATAATCGCCCACGATGCGGTTGTAATAAGCCATCAGCTGGACAGTCTTCGGCTGGATTTTTTTCCAGTTCTCGACAATGTCAGGGTTGTTTTTGTACAGGAAATGGAGGTCGACGTTATTGGGACCCTTAACCACATCGTGCACGTAATTCTTATCGGCGGCCCAGGTAAAATCGTGTACGTTCGGCGCGATGAAATGCCACGTCAAGGTCTTGGTTTTTTTCGTATGGGTTACCGTCATGCCCGAATCTTCATAGCCATGCCCGATTTCGTTCTTGTTTTGCAGATAGCCCGAACCGCCTAGAACATACTCCTTATCGATCGTAATATTGACATCGAAATTGCCCCAAACACCGTGGAATTCGCGTGCAATATACGGATCGGCATGCCAGCCTTCAAAATCGAATTCGGCCATTTTCGGATACCATTGCGCCATCGAAAATTCGACGCCTTCGGCGTTGTTCCTTCCAGAACGGCGGATCTGCACCGGAACCTGTCCGTCGAAATCAAGCGTCAGAGTAGATTTTGCGTTCGGTAAGATCGGTTTGGCCAACGTCACTTCGAGAATCGTCCCGGCCACTTTCGTTTTGGCCTCGGTGCCGTCCTGCTTGAAATTGGAAATCTTGAGATAGCCGATCTCGTTGGGCTTCAATGTCTTGATGCGGCTCGATTTGATTTCTTTTCCATCGAATTTGGTCTTGGTCACCATCCTGCCGTCGGGATCGGGAATCGCCTGAAGACGCGCGTCCATCTCGCTTCCGGGCTGGAAAGCGTTGTTGTACAAATGGTAGAATACCTTGCGCAAAGTGTCGTTGGAATTGTTCGTGTACACCAATTCCTGTTTGCCTTTGTACTGGTAATTTTTGGTATCGACCACGACCTCCATTTTGTAATCGACGTGCTGTTGCCAATAGTCGGATTTTTGCGCCATGCCACTCAGGCCGGCCAAAAGGAACGAAAACAGAAAAAATCTCTTCATACATTGAGGATAAAAAAATGGAAGGGTTTTCGCCCTTCCACCTTACAATTAAAAACGATATTATTTCTTTTTAGACATTTTGGAAGCCATCAGAAGCGCATTGTAGGCGTTGACCATCCTGCCCGATTTCGACGCATTGGTGAACGGGCGCTTTTCGCCGTTCTCGCCCAATGTGACTACGGTTGTTATCGGCGTTCCCGAATCCATCAGGATTTTTTTGACCTGGGCGGCCGTCAAATCCGGGTATTGCGAACGAACCAATGCGGCTACTCCGGCTGCATTCGGGGAAGCCATCGAAGTTCCCTGTTCGTATTTGTACTTGTTGTTCGGAACCGTCGCATAGATCTTGGCGCCCGGGGCGAAAACATCCACATTATTGCTGCCGTAATTCGAGAATCCTGCAACCATGCCTGAGCCGTAAGTCGTATTCAAGGCGCCTATGTTGAGGAAATTGCTTGCGATTTCGGTTTTGCCGTCGGCGGAATCGTTCGGGTAATTTTCATTTTCGGCGATGTCTACGTCGAGACCGTCATTTCCGGCCGCGTGAACGATCAGCACATCTTTGCCTTCGGCATATTTGATCGCATCGTAAACCCATTGTTTGTGCGGGGAAAAGCTTTTCCCGAAACTGCCGTTGATGACTTTCGCGCCGTTATCGACCGCATAGCGAATGCCGAGCGCGATGTCTTTGTCGTATTCGTCACCGTTCGGAACCGCGCGGACCACGAGGATTTGCACATTGTTGGCCACACCGTCGCCGCCTTTTCCGTTGCCGCGAACCTGCGCGATGATTCCCGATACGTGCGTGCCGTGAACCACATCGGCCTTGTCCGGGCCGTAAACGGTATTGTTGCCGTATTTTTTATCGTTGATGTCGTCGGGATTGTCGCCCACGACTTTCCTGCCGTCAAACTCGGTGTTGAGGTTGTAGTTGAGTTGGTCGTACACCTGGTTTTTGTATTCGTTGAGTTCGCTGTTGAAATCCGGACCCGTTTGCGCAATGACGCTCATCATGACCTGCTTGCTTTGGTTCAGCATCGGGTCGGTGGTTTGGATGGCCTTGACTTCTTCGAGCGTGTAGTTTTCTTTTTTGAGGTGCGTTGCCACAGTCTGGTTCGCCTTGAAAATAAAATCGACCTGTTGCTTGTTGCCTTGCGCCTCCTGCAGTTTTTTCTCGAGTTGGGCTTTGGCAGCCTTGTAGCCCGGCGCATTGACATCGCCTTTTCTGACGATACGCGTCATTTCGAGGTTTTCGTTGCTCGAATCGCCAAGGAAATTCCATCCGTGGATGTCGTCGATGTAACCGTTCTTATCGTCATCGATGCCGTTTCCGGCGATTTCTTTCGGGTTGGTCCAGATGACGCCCTGAAGGTCCTCATGGTCGATGTCGACACCAGAATCGATCACGCCCACAATTACTTTCGTTCCCTTTTTTCCTTTGACCAATTCTTTGTAAGCCTTGTCAACGCTCATTCCGGGAATCGTATCGGTGACCAGGTCGAGGTGGCTCCACCGTTTGAGATCGTCTTCTTTGATCGGGCTTATTTTGAGTGGAACTTTATCAATGTTTTCGGGCGATGTCGCAATCATTTTCGACGATCCGCAACCGGTAAGCATCGCTAAAGCGAAAGCAGTCAGGTAAATCGGTTTTAAGTTCATTGCAGATTTAAATTTTTGGATTGGTCAAAAATAAACCGACTTTGTTACAAATCATACTTTTATTAACAATAATTTATACGCCCGGGCGAAAAATATTCAAAGCTGTGACAGGAGCCATTTCACGGTCTCGTCGGCGATTTTGGAATTGAAATTTCCCTTGGCGTATTGCGCTTCCTTGAAGTTTTTCGCCGCTTCGGGCTAATCCCTGCTTTTCATCATGAAATGGTCGGGATCGGGAATCGTGATCCATTGGGCCAATCCGGGATGCTTTTCGTTGACGGTCTTCTCGATCAGCATCGGCTCGACGAGCGGACATTGCTCCTAATCGGTTGCACCGTGCACCACCAAAACCGGACAATTGAACCCGCCCCAGCTTTTGCCTGCAAACGGCAATTGTTCCATGTACCGGTAACCCGCGTCAAAACTTTCGATGTCGGTTTGGAGGTCGACGTCCGAGCACGGTTCGCACCCGAAACTGCCGCCCAACCCCGATTTTTCGATAGTGACTACAGCAAAGCCATTAATGGGCCAAGAGCAATGCTGTTTTCGGTGTCCAAGATCATTTTGCCATCGTGGCGTTCGATGAATTGCTTGGGTTTGGCAATCGTGACTTCATCGAGCAATTTGACATCGGAGACGGGCAACGTTCCGAGGTTCACATCGGCATTGGCGTCGAAGTCATTGCCCCGAATATTTGGTCCTCCCATTTTGCGTCATCTGCACGGCGTATTCGATTTTGACGAGCGATTTGTCGGCGCCGTTGATCAGGTACACGACGGCATCAGAAATGGTTCCGCTTTCCGATTGGAATTCCCCGCTGATTGTAACTTGTTCATTTTATGCCGAAGCGATCGCTGCGAAAGCCAGCAACAGTAAGGTGGTGATGAAATGGATGATTTTTAACATGTCTGATTGGTTTTTGTTAATGATTATTAGCAATTCTGAATGATTTTTTGCAGTACCTCGTTGGCAACTTGAATGTCGGATGTTGGAATATCCGCAAGCGCCTTTTGCCGGTTTTCGAGGACAAGGTGTTGCACTTTTTGGATGATCGACTGGCCTTCGCCGGTTACATCGAGAATCGTCTTCCTGCGATCGGCCGGATTGATTTGCCGTTGCAGATAACCCGATTTCACGAGCAATTCAATGATGCGCGTCACCGAAGCGTTGTCCTTGAAAATCTTCTCGGCGAGTTCCTGTTGCGTGATTCCGGGGTTTTCGAGGATCGCCTTGATCGTCAGCCATTGGTCGATTGTGATTTTATAACCGTGTTCGCGCAGCCGTTTCTGGGCATAATTGCGGTAGGTTCGAATGGCCTTGTCGATGTTGTAGAATACGATGTCGTTTAATTTCTCCATGATTTATTTTTTGTTCAAATGTAAAAAATATTATCAATAATTGATATGTCAATAAGTTAGGTGCTGGCTTCTGGAAAATCGGGTACATGAGAAATTATTCGTTAGATTTACAATCAAATTTATTTTCGATGAATAATCAGATTTCCCCAAAATATTTAATGAAACTTGTCAAAGACGTTGAAACTGCGATCTGGCAAGAATTCAAATCCTACAAAGAAGCAAAATTATACATTTCAAAATGGCATAATTTCGACTACGATAGAAATGGGTACACGGAAAACTTTGAAATTATCACAAAAAATAATAGTGAGGATATTGATTTACTTGGAACTCTGCATAACATGCCCAGTTTTGATATAATAAAGGTTGCTATCGACTTAGGTGTTCATACGCCAGATTTCATTCCTTCAATTCCAACTTTTAAAAATGACATAAAAGCCGAATACAAAAACGCATACGCCACTTTTGAAAAAGCTTATAAGCAAATTGAAACTGACCCCGGATTGGCAATTGGACTTGCAAATTCGTCATTAGAAAGTATCATCAAAGAGATATTGAAGGATGATAGATTTAGCGCCAAAGTTGGAAACGAAACACTTTTCAAATTGTCGCAGATTATTCTTAAAGAGTTTAACATGACTAGTGAACATTTTCCAGTCGAGGTAAAAACTATTGGTTCGGCGCTTATGGCAATTTGTCAAAGCATTGAAAAACTTAGAAGCGACAAAACCGACTTTCATGGGAAAACCGATACAGATTTGGTTGTAGACGATGCAATCTTTGCTACACTTGTAATCAATAGTGTCACAACTGTCGGACTATTTTTAAACTCTTATTACAAGAATAGGCATCCAAAAAAAGTTGCAGAAAACACATTTGAAGAACATGATGATTTGCCATTTTAACGACAAGCCAGCACCTAACCGCCGCTTCAAGCGATTGCGGGGTTTTCGGTAACAGGAAGTTGCAGTTCACGAAGAAACATTATCTTGGCAGAGAGAACTCAGATCGCTTTGATCCGCAATCGCGTGAAGCGGCGTAACGATAGCTGCGTAAATTTACATGCCATGATAATCCGACACAGCCAACTATAAATTTAGTTACAAAGCGAAGCCGATTTTTTGAAAATAGCGTAAATTGCTGACGGATTGCAGCTTATCAAAAATAATTTGAACCGCATCAAACGCTATGAAAAACAAACGGCACACCATTTTTTTCAAAACCCGATTCCTCATTCTGATGAGTGTTTTTACCGCGACGCTAACCGCCCAGGAAAAAAGGATATTGTTTCTGGGCAACAGCTACACGACCGTAAATGATTTGCCTCAAATGCTCAAGGATGTTGCCGCCTCCACCGGCGATTTGGTTGCGGTCGACAGCAATGCGCCGGGCGGACATACGTTAGAAGACCATGTGTTCAATACGATTTCGCAGGGTAAAATAGCGGCCGGCAATTGGGATTTCGTCGTTTTGCAGGAACAAAGCCAAATTCCGTCCTTGCCCGAATGGATCGTGGAAATGGACCTGTATCCGTATGCCCAGCAGCTCAATGCGTCCATTCTGCAATTCAGCCCTTGTGCCGAAACCGTCTTCTACATGACCTGGGGCAGAAAAAACGGAGACTCGGGCAATTGCGCCTCTTGGCCGCCCGTGTGCACCTACGAAGGGATGGACGAACTTTTGAACCAGCGCTACAGGACGGTCGCCGAAACCAACAATGCGATTGTGTCGCCCGTTGGCGCGGTGTGGAATTATTTGCGCCAAAACCATCCCGAAATCGAACTGTACCATACTGATCAAAGCCATCCTTCGCCAGCCGGAACTTATGCTGCCGCCTGTACCTTTTATGCTGCAGTCTTGCGCAAAGATCCGATGCAGATTTCGTTCCACAGTACGCTGACGCCGATTGAAGCCGGCATCATCAAGGCTGCGGCAAAAACAGTTGTGTTTGACGCGCTTCCGGAATGGTTCATTGGGACGTATGATCCGGTGGCGGCTTTCACGCACAATGCCACGGGCGCTTTGGTTGGTTTTACCGAAAACGCGCAAAATGAGGAGACCTATTTGTGGGATTTTGGAGACGGGAATAGTTCGATCGAACCCAATCCGCAGTACACTTACAATGCGACTGGCAATTACACAGTCACGCTTACGGTTTCGCATTGCGGCCAAGTAGATGCTGCGTCACAGACCATTTCGATTGCGACGCTTGGTATCGAAGAACCTGAAACCAATCCGGAATTTAGATGTTACCCGACGATTGTTTCCGATCAAATCCGAATACAAGCCACGCAAAATATCCGCCAGATGTATTTGATTGATTTGACCGGGCGCGTCGTGAATCTGGCATTTTCGCCAGAAAAAAATTCGGTTACAGTCGATCTCTCGACTTTTTCAGCGGCAACTTATTTCCTCAGGGTCGCAACCGATTCGGGCAGCTTCACCACAAAAATTGTCAAGCAGTAATTAAACGCCCAACAAATCGCGCGTCGAAAAAACTTCCTTGAGCCTCACGCCTCTTTCCGTATTTTCAACCGTGATGATTTCGTTGTGCGCGTCGTGCTCGAGGAAAAGATAGTAATTTTTGTCGGCTGCCTCGGTCAGGAATTTGGCTTTTTCGGGCAATGTCAGAAGCGGGCGCGTGTCATAACCCATCACATACGGCAACGGCAAATGTCCGGCCGTGGGCAGCAAATCGGCCATAAAGCAAATCATTTTGTCCTCGAATCGGATTTGCGGGATCATCATCTTTTCAGTGTGTCCGTCGGCGAAGAAAATCCCGAAACCGAGTTCCGAATTTTGCAAAAAATCGCCCTGCGGGCGAGTAATGAATTGGAGCTGGCCGCTTTCCTGCATCGGCAAAATGTTCTCCGAAAGGAACGACGCTTTTTCCCGCGCATTGGGTTTCGTCGCCCATTCCCAATGGTTGTCGTTGCTCCAGAATCTGGCATTTTTGAAAGCGACTTCATAGCCGGTCCGGTCCGAATTCCACTTCACACTTCCGCCGCAGTGGTCGAAATGCAGGTGCGTCATGAAAACATCGGTGATGTCGTCGCGGTGAAATCCGTATTTCGCGAGCGATTGGCCTAAAGATTCATCGCCCCAAAGCGAATAATAGCCGAAAAATTTCTCCGACTGCTTGTCGCCCATGCCGTTGTCAATCAAGATCAGGCGGTTGCCGTCTTCGATCAGCAGGCAACGCGCGGCAATGTCGATCAGGTTGTTTTCGTCGGCCGGATTGGTTTTGTTCCACAAAGTTTTGGGCACCACGCCAAACATCGCGCCGCCATCGAGCTTGAAATTGCCGGCCATTATCGGGTAAAGTTTCATGGAATTGTAAATTATAAATTGTAAATTATAAATTGTGAATGATGAATTAATTGGGCGAACGTCTGGGTTCTAAAAACACCTGCAATTTACAAAATCCGAATTGTATAATCCGCAAATAAGCAATAGCTATTCGACCATTCGTTATAAAAATGTTAGTTGATGCGGCGAAAACCTTAATTTGTAATATCTTTGCGGTTCATTTAGACTAAATCAATATAACGATGATCAAGGTATCAGATTCAGCCAGCAAAAAAATCGTCGACATGATGAAAGAAGACGGCTTTGATGCGGCTAAAGATTATGTTCGCGTAGGCGTTAAAAGCGGCGGCTGCAGCGGACTTTCATACGAACTCAAATTCGACAAGCAAATAGGAGAAAACGACAAGGTTTTTGAAGACAACGAGGTCAAAATCGCGGTCGAGAAAAAATCGTTTTTATACCTCGCAGGAACCGTCCTCGAATTTTCAGGCGGCTTGAACGGAAAAGGATTCGTGTTCAACAACCCGAATGCAAGCAGGACTTGCGGCTGTGGCGAAAGTTTTTCGCTCTAATTTAAAGATTTCCAATCTTTTAAACCTTCAATGAAAACAGTAAACAAGTATACCGAGGACGACCTCAAGATCGAACTCGAAAACAAGGAATACGAATACGGATTCTACACCGACATCGAATCGGATACGTTCCCCATCGGACTCAACGAAGACATCGTTCGCGCGATTTCCCTCAAGAAAGAAGAGCCGCAATGGATGACCGATTGGCGGATCGAGGCGTATCGCGCGTGGGTCGAAATGACCGAACCCAATTGGGCCAACGTGCATTACGAGAAACCCGATTTCCAGGCGATTTCGTACTATTCCGCACCGCTCAAAAAAGCCAAATACGAAAGCCTCGATGAGGTCGATCCGGAATTGTTGGAAACCTTCAAAAAACTCGGGATCTCGATCGACGAGCAGAAAATGCTTTCGGGCGTGGCCGTCGATATCGTAATGGATTCGGTTTCCGTGGCGACGACTTTCAAGAAAACGTTGGCCGAAAAAGGCATTATTTTCTGCTCGATTTCGGAAGCGATCAAGGAACATTCCGAACTCGTCCGGAAATACATCGGATCGGTCGTGCCGCAAAAAGACAATTTTTACGCCGCGCTCAATTCGGCCGTATTTTCTGACGGTTCGTTCTGCTACATTCCGAAAGGCGTGCGCTGTCCAATGGAATTGTCGACCTATTTCCGCATCAACCAGGCCGGAACCGGGCAATTCGAAAGGACGTTGGTGATTGCCGACCAAGGAAGCTATGTCTCGTATCTCGAAGGCTGTACCGCGCCAAGCCGCGACGAGAACCAATTGCACGCAGCCGTTGTAGAATTGGTCGCGCTCGACGATGCCGAAATCAAATATTCGACCGTCCAGAACTGGTTCCCCGGAAACAAAGAAGGCAAAGGCGGCGTGTATAATTTCGTGACCAAACGTGGAATTTGCGAAAAGAACGCGAAAATCTCCTGGACGCAGGTCGAAACCGGTTCGGCCGTGACTTGGAAATATCCGTCGGTGGTTTTGAAAGGCGACAATTCGGTGGGCGAATTCTACTCGATCGCCGTGACCAACAATTACCAGCAAGCCGATACCGGGACCAAAATGATCCACCTCGGGAAAAATACCAAATCGACCATCATCTCGAAAGGAATTTCTGCGGGAAAATCTCAAAACAGCTACCGCGGACTCGTGCAGATTTCGGCAAGGGCCGAAAACGCGAGGAATTTTTCGCAGTGCGATTCGCTTCTGATGGGCAACAATTGCGGCGCGCACACGTTCCCGTACATCGAAAGCAAGAACCCGTCGGCCAAGATCGAGCACGAGGCGACGACTTCCAAAATCGGCGAGGACCAGGTTTTTTACTGCAACCAACGCGGGATCCCGACCGAAAAAGCCATCGCCTTGATCGTAAACGGTTTCAGCAAAGAAGTGCTCAACAAACTCCCGATGGAATTTGCCGTTGAAGCACAAAAATTATTAGAAATTTCGCTTGAAGGATCTGTCGGATAACCTTCAAAATCATAAAAACAAACATGTTACAAATCAAGAATTTACACGCAAAAGTAGAAGACAAAGATATTCTTAAAGGCATCAATTTGACTGTGAATGCGGGCGAAGTGCACGCAATCATGGGTCCGAATGGCTCCGGAAAAAGTACGCTTTCGGCCGTCATTGCCGGAAACGAAAATTACGAAGTGACCGAAGGCGAAGTCATCCTCGACGGCGAAGACCTGGCCGATTTAAAACCCGAAGAGCGCGCGCACAAAGGCGTTTTCCTTTCGTTCCAATATCCGATTGAGATTCCGGGCGTTTCGGTGACGAATTTCATGAAAACAGCCATCAACGAAACCAGGAAAGCCAAAGGACTTGAAGAAATGCCGGCCAACGAAATGCTCAAACTGATCCGCGAAAAATCGGAACTTTTGGAAATCGACCGCAAATTCATGTCGCGTTCACTCAACGAAGGATTTTCGGGCGGAGAGAAAAAAAGGAACGAAATCTTCCAGATGGCGATGCTCGAACCCAAACTCGCAATCCTTGATGAAACCGATTCGGGACTCGATATCGACGCGCTCAGAATCGTCGCAAACGGCGTCAACAAACTCAAAAGCGACAAGAACGCGGTAATCGTCATCACGCACTACCAAAGACTTCTTGATTATATCGTTCCAGATTTCGTACACGTTTTGTACAATGGAAGAATCGTAAAATCGGGCGGTAAAGAACTCGCTTACGAGCTCGAGGAAAAAGGCTACGATTGGATTAAAAACGAAAATTAATTTTTTAACCATTAAGGAATTGAGATTATTAAGACTTAATTCCTTAATGGTTCAAATAAAAATAGGCTCAAAAGGTTACTGGTTTGAATCCAGTCGAGGTCAAAATTGAAATGGAATTAAAAGAAAAACTCATATCGTCTTTCATGGCGTTCGAAGAAAGCGTCGACGTGCATTCGGATTTGCATGACATCCGTACGTTGGCCCTCAAAAACTTCGAAAACAAAGGATTTCCGACCAAAAAGGAAGAAGCCTGGAAATACACGTCGCTCAACGCCATCCTCAAAAACGATTTCAGCGTATTCCCGAAAACGGAAAGCGTGGTCGATTTTGCCAATGTCAAAAAGTATTTCCTGCACGAGATCGACACGTATAAAGTCATTTTCATCGATGGGAAATTCAGTTCTTTCCTGTCGTCAACGACACACGACGGACTCGACGTTTGCCTGATGTCGTCGGCCTTGACCAAGCCCAAATACAAAATGGTCATCGACGAATATTTCAACAAAGTAGCCAGCAAAGACGAAAGCCTGACGACGCTCAATACCGCTTTTGCACTCGAAGGCGCCTACATCAATATCCCGAAAAGCAAGGTCGTGGAAAAGCCGATCGAGATCATCAACTTCTCCACCGGAAGCGAAGCCGCATTGCTCGTGCAGCCGCGAAACCTGATCATTGTGGGAGAAAATGCACACGTTCAAATCATCGAACGCCACCAAAGTATCAACGATAATCCGGTATTGACGAATTCGGTGACCGAGATTTTTGCAAAAAAACGTGCCATCGTCGACTATTACAAGATCCAGAACGACAATCTCGAAGCCTCGCTGATCGACAATACATATATTTCGCAGAAGGAACAAACGCATGTTTCGGTACACACATTTACTTTCGGCGGGAATTTGACGCGCAACAACCTCAATTTCTACCACGAGGGCGAACACATCGACTCGACCCTGAAAGGCATCACGATCATCGAAGGCAAACAGCACGTCGACCATTACACATTGGTCAACCACGCGACGCCGAACTGCGAATCGCACCAGAATTACAAAGGGATTTTCGGCGACCGTTCGACAGGCGTTTTCAACGGCAAGATTTACGTCGAGAAAGAAGCGCAGAAAACCGACGCATTCCAACAAAACAACAACATCTTGCTCAGCGATAAAGCTACGATCAACGCCAAGCCGCAACTCGAGATCTTTGCCGACGACGTCAAATGTTCGCACGGTTGCACCATCGGCCAGCTCGATGAGAAAGCGATGTTTTACATGCAATCGCGCGGGATTCCACAGAAAGAAGCCAAAGCTTTGTTGATGTATGCCTTTTCGAACGAAGTCATCGAAAGCATCAAAATCCCGGAATTGAAGCAACGCATTACGAAGATTATTGCGATGAAATTGGGCGTGAATATGGGATTTGACTTATAGATTTCAGTCACGCTTCGCTTTAGACGCGCCTGCGGCTTTAGACTTTTAGACTGATTTTTAGGAGCTTTTTCCCGCTTTCCACGACAATCTTTTTTCGGTAAAAACCTCAAAAGGATTTCTGTTACAATCGGGGCTAGAGTCCGCAACAATAAAGAAGCCTGATTTAAACGTCAGGCTTTGTCATTTTTAAAACTCTGCGTAACTTCTTTCAGGAACAGATTGAAGTCGAATCCCGGATCTTCCTTCAAACCCATCCGCACAATCACCAGATCCATCGACGGAATGATGAAAATCATCTGCCCCTGGAAACCGTTGCACGAATACAGATCCTTGGGTGCATCGGGATAAAAGCCGCCTTTGTTGAGCCAGAAATGCGCGCCATAGCGGCCGTCCGAACCTTTGGTTGGCGTGGTGATGTATTTGACCCAGCTTTCGTCGAACAGGCGCTGGTTTTTCCATCGGCCTTTGTGCAAATACAGCAATCCGAATTTGGCCCAGTCGCGCGTCGTCGCCCAGCCATAAGAAGATCCGACGAAATTGCCCGCCATATCGGTCTCGACAAACATCGAATGCATCCCAATTTTATCAATCAACGCCGAATACCAAAAATCCAGATATTGCTGGTGCGTCTTGAATTGTTTGCGCAAAACGCCCGACAGTAAATTGGTCGTCCCCGACGAATAATTCCACGTTTCATTGGGTTTGCACGCGCGACATTTTTCAAGCTGCGCTTTCGACATGTCCTTGGCCAGGAACAGCATTTTCGTCGCATCGGAAATCGTTTCGTAATCCTCATTCCATTCGAGCCCGCTGTTCATGTGCAGCAAATCGCTGGTCGTGATTTTGGCGCGTTCATCGTTTCGCCATTCGGCGATCGGCGCGGGTTTGAAGATGTCGAATTTCTTTTGGTATTGCAAGATCCCGAAATAGGTCGCCGTGATGCTTTTGGTCATCGACCAACCCAAAATGCGCGATTTTTTGCTGAAGCCGGCGTCGTATTTTTCGGCGATGATCCGGTCTTTGTAAACCACCAACACCGACCGCGTGCGCTTGAGTTTATTGCCGCTGTGGTCGAAAGCGTCGTCAACGGCTTTCTGCAATTTGCCGTAATTGATGTTGTTGAAAAACGTGTCCTTGGGTTCGGAATCGCCATAAGGAAATGCGAAATCGGTGGCGATTTGTTTGCGGTTCGGAACCTCGTAAGGCTTGGTCGCGTCAAAATCATCATCGACCAGAACCGAGCCCAATCCTTCACGGTACACCGCCTTTCGGGTCTTCAATCCGAAAACCGAGGCCGTCGCCCATTTGTTCCGCTCATCGATGTGGTTCGTTGCGAGATCGACGAGCGCGATGTCGTTGTCGCCTTCTTCGATCATCTGCAACGTACGGCCATCGGCGAAATGTCCGGATGCGACGCTTTTGGCAGCGAATCCTGAAATCAGGTCGAGTTTGGGATAATTCAGGTACACCGCAGCCGACAATACGGCGAGCAAAAACAAGGCAAACCAATGGCGCTTTTTCATCTGGAAAGGAACAGGTTAACGTTGCGTAAAATTAAAAAAACTAGGTTACAAATCACACCCAAATGCAAAACGATGTATATTTGGTCAACAACCACAACAAACTATCTTATGGATGCTGATCAAGAGGCCGTTGCGCGCCGACTGCTGGATGAGGATGTCATTTCGGAAAAGGAATTTGCCGAAGTTAAAGCGTATCGTTCGCTCGCGATTTTTTCATTGCACAACGAATTGCAATTCCTGTTGTATTTGTCGGTGTTGCTTTTTACGACGGGCGCGGGCATCTTGATTTACCAGAACATCGACACGATCGGACATGCGGTTATTTTGGCATTGTTGCTGGCCGTTTGCGGCGTGTGTTATTATCTCAGCTTTAAGAATTCGCTGGGCTTCAGTCCGGAAGCGATCGATTTCGAGCATCCGGTTTACAATTACCTGGTGCTTGCCGCGACGATCTTGAGCTGTATTTTTATCGGTTACCTGCAATTCCAATACAGGCCTTTTGGCGCCGAAATCAGCATCCCGACCTTTCTTTCGGCGGCGGTCGCATTGGCAACGGCGTATTGTTTCGACAACCGCAGCGCGCTTTCGATCGGCCTGACCGGATTGGCGGCGGCCATCGGGATTACGGTGACGCCCAAGGCACTTTTGGAAAACGATTTCTTCGACAATCCGGCGTTGTTCTATTACGGCATCGCGTTGGGATTCGTGCTGATCGTTTGGGCCGAATATTCGGAACGCACGAATCTGAAAAAGCACTTTTCGTTGATTTTCCTCGTTTTTGCCCAACACCTGATCTGCATTTGCAGCATCACCGGGATTTTCGGCGATTATTGGTGGCTGTATGCGATTTTCCTCGCGGCTGCAACGGTATACTTTTACCAGAAAAGTCATTTGCTGTGGTCGACCGCAATGTTTGTGTTTGTGTTGATTTACGGCTACATCGGATTGAATATTTTACTGTTCAAAGTCTTCGATCTTATAGCCGCTTATCAATTTTACGAAGCGTTGACGTTGCTCGCGCCTTTGTATTTTATCGGTTCGATATTTTTATTCATCCGGGCCATCAAACAATTCAACAAAAAGACAGATGACAGCGTACGATAAAAATTTACTCGCCAACACCTTTTTCATAGCAGGTGCGAAAAGCCTCAAGGACGGCGGTTTCATCACCAAGGCGCAATTGACGGATATCAGGACGAAAACGCCCGTACTCAAATCGCAAGGCAATATTTTAGTCAGGCTTGGGTTTTTGCTTTTGGGCATTTTGCTGTATTCGTCTATCGTGGGCGCCATTTCGTTGTTTGCGTTTACGATTTTCAATATTTCCCGTTACGAATGGGCGATTTATGTGTATGCGATGGTGGGCGCGGCCGGAATTGAATTTTTCGTGCGCCACGATTATTTCGGCTACGGACTCGACGACGCATTCATCCTGGGTTTCCTTTCGATGATTTGCCTCGCGATCGGCATCAACACCGAAAGCCCGACGGCGGCTTTTGCGGCGATGGCCGTTTTCGGATTGGTGTGTTGCATCAGATATGTCCACACGATTTCGGCGTTGGTCGGATTGATTGGCATTACCGGATTTTTGTGCTGCCTCGCTTTTGATCTCGAAGTCATCCCGAAACTGTACGTTCCTTTTACCGGCTTGCTGCTCGCCATCGCGATGTACCTGTTTTACCATAAAACGCAACACAAACCCGAAGCGTATTTCTACAAACAGGCACTGCAGGTTTTACAGGTTTTCAGCCTGGCGTTGGGTTATGCGTCGGTCAATTATCTGGTCATACGCGAACTTTCGGTCGATTGGATGGGAATGGAAATCACGCCCGGAAACGACATTCCATTGGCATGGATTTTTTACATTTTGACTTTTGCCATCCCGATCGGATATTTGTGGTATGCCTTGCAAATCAAAAGCAGGGAAATGTTGCTGATGGGCGCATTGGCGTTGGGTTGTTCGGTGATGACGATCCGATATTACTACAGCATCATGCCGCCCGAAACCGCATTGATATTGGCCGGGATGATCCTGTTCGCGGTGGCTTATTTGCTGATCAGAAAACTCAGGCACAAAGAATCGGGGATTACCTTTGGGCGCGACCGCCATTCGGATAAGAACGCGCTGTTGCATGCGCAGGCGATTCTGGTCAACTCGCAAATCAACGTCAAACCGGCCGAATCTGGATCGGGCGACATGCCTTTTGGCGGCGGCGGTTTCAGCGGTGGCGGAGCGAGTGAAACGTACTGACTGCTGCATCCAAACAAATAACATAATATTGAGAATTTAACGCCGACGATTTAGTACTTTTGTGTAGCATTTTTCGAGCAGCAAAACATGTTAGACATTACAAAAATCAGGGCCGATTTTCCGATACTGAACCAAAAGGTAAACGGCAAACCACTCGTTTATTTCGACAACGGCGCGACTTCGCAGAAACCGCAGGCCGTGATCGATGCGATTTCGAGATATTACCAGGAAATCAACGCCAACATCCACCGCGGCGTACACAAGCTGAGCCAGCTCGCGACCGACGCTTACGAAGAATCGCGCCAGAAAATCCAAAACCACATCAATGCCGAATTCGCCCATGAAGTATTGTTCACTTCGGGAACGACGCAGGGCGTGAATCTGGTCGCGCATGGATTTGCATCGATCGTAAAACCAGGCGACGAAATCCTTGTTTCGGCGATGGAACACCACAGCAATATCGTGCCTTGGCAGATGTTGTGCGAAAAAACGGGCGCGGTCTTAAAAGTCATCCCGATGAATCAGGATGGCGAATTGATCCTGTCGGAATACGACCGGTTGCTTTCAGGAAAAACCAAGCTCGTTACCGTAAACCACATCTCGAATGCGCTCGGCACGATCAATCCGATCAAGGAAATCATTGAAAAGGCACACCAATTCGGCGCGGCTGTTTTCATCGATGGCGCACAGGCGACGCCGCATCTCAAACCCGACGTACAAGCGTTGGATTGTGATTTTTATGCCTTTTCGGGGCACAAGGTCTGCGGCCCGACCGGCATCGGGATTTTGTATGGAAAGGAACGTTGGCTGGACCAATTGCCGCCGTACATGGGCGGCGGAGAAATGATCAAGGAAGTGACGTTCGAAAAAACGACCTACGCCGATTTGCCGCACAAATTCGAAGCCGGAACACCCAATATCGCCGATGGAATCGTACTCGGAACCGCGATCGATTACCTCAATTCTGTCGGTTTTGAAAACATCCAGAAGCAGGAAATCGCGTTGCTCGAATACGGAACGCAACGGTTGCTTGAAATCGGCGGGCTCAAAATTTACGGGACATCGGCACAAAAAACTTCCGTAATTTCGTTTAATATCGAAGGGATCCATCCGTATGATATCGGTGCGATCCTGGACAAAATGGGAATTGCGGTGCGAACCGGGCACCATTGCGCACAACCCGTGATGCAGTTTTTCGATATTCCGGGAACGGTGCGCGCGTCTTTTTCGTTTTACAATACCAAGGAAGAAATCGACGTGATGATCGAAGCGATCCAAAAAGCAAAGACGATGCTGTCGTAAAAAATAATGCCACAATCCCCGAATTTTTTAAAAGCAATTTCTGAATTCGGCTCAAAAAGTTAAACATGAAGTTATTATCCTTATTATTTCTGACACTGTTTGTAAGCAAAGGCTGCGAAAGCGAACAACAACAACAGGACATCAAAACGGCGGTGGTGGTTTATACGGCCAACACGCGTGGTTTCTACCAACGCATTACGATCCAGGACCAAAAAATGTCGGTTTCGAGACAGCGTGGCGACGAAACGGTGGCGACGGCCAAAATTTCAGATGCCGGCTGGAAGACCTTGATTGCCGAATTTTCAAAAATCAAGCTCGAAGATTTGCCCAACCTCAAAGCGCCGACCGAAAAGCGTTTTTACGACGGTGCAGCGATCGGCGATCTTAAGGTGACCTACAAAGGACAAACATACGAATCGAGTGCTTTCGACCACGGCATTCCGCCTTCCGAGATCGCAGGATTGGTCAACAAAATGGTTTCATTGGCTAAAGAATAACATGACGATACAAGAAATACAAGACGAGATCGTAGACGAATTCTCGATGTTTGACGAGGAAAACTGGGATGAACGCTACCAATATGTGATCGATTTGGGCAAGACGCTGCCCATGATCGGCGAGCAATACAAAACCGAAGCGAACATCATCAAGGGCTGCCAGTCGAAAGTGTGGCTGCACGGCGAGGAGCAAGACGGGAAAGTCGTTTTTTCAGCCGACAGCGACGCGATCCTGACCAAGGGCATCATCGCGATCCTGATCCGCGCATTTTCACACCAGAAAGCTTCGGATATTTTAGAGGCGAATACAGATTTTATAGACCAAATCGGACTCAAGGAACATTTGTCACCCACGCGCGCCAACGGATTGGTGTCGATGGTCAAGCAAATCAAGATGTACGCTTTGGCGTTTGAGTCACAAAAATAAAAATTATGGAACAAGAGATAGACACTACAGAACTCGGCGAGCAAATCGTCAAAAAACTCAAAACGATTTACGATCCGGAGATTCCGGTCGACATTTACGAACTCGGCCTGATTTACGACGTCATGGTCAACACCGATTATGAAGTCAAAATCCTCATGACGCTTACTTCGCCGAATTGCCCGGTAGCCGAAAGTTTGCCGCGCGAGGTCGAAGAAAAAGTAAAAGGGATCGAGCATGTCAAGGATGCCGAAGTCGAAATCACATTCGATCCGCCGTGGAGCAAAGACCTCATGAGCGAAGAAGCCAAGCTCGAACTGGGCATGTTGTAAGTTTTTTTAATGACGAATGTCGAAATTTTAATGGAAGAAGAAGCAATCATCAACCGCGTCGCCAACAGTGCGCTTGAAGTATTCGACCTCGAGGATTATTATCCGAAGGGAAACCGCATGCAAGTCGACATTGCGCAATGGCTTTTCGAAGGATTCCTGCTGCGCGAAAAGGATTTCAGGGAACAACTCAAAAACCACGATTGGAACCAATACCAGGATGCGTATGTTGCCGTGAATTGCGGCACCGATGCGATCGTTCCGGCGTGGGCATCGATTTTGGTGACGGTGCATCTCGCGCCTTTCGCAAAAAAAATCGTCAACGGGAACCTCGAGGATATCGACACGGCCTTGTACCAAGAAATCCTGCCCACGCTCGATTATCGGGCATATGCCGACAAGCCCGTGATCATCAAAGGCTGTTCGAAAAAACCCGTCCCGATGAGCGCTTATTTGCTGGCCACACAATACCTGCAGCCCGTCGCCAAGAGCATTATGTATGGCGAAGCGTGTTCGGCCGTACCGCTTTACAAAAAAGGAAAATCGGCGAATTAACGGCGCAAATGTTAAAATCTTATTGGGTAATTCCCTACTTTTACGATAGATCTAACCGCTAACCCTATGAAAAAAATCGCAATACTATCGATGTTATTCGTTGGCTTGTTTACGGCCAATGCACAGGATGTCGCAAGCCCGACGCCTGTAGACACGGTCAAGGCCTGGAAATCCAAAGGCAATTTCTCACTGCTCGTGAACCAGTCGAGTTTCAGCAACTGGCAGGCCGGCGGCGAGAACAACTTCTCGGGGACGGTCGGGATCAACTACGACCTCAATTACAAAAAAGACGGCTGGTCGTGGGACAATAAACTGATCGCCTCCTATGGCTTGGTCAAGACTAACAATACGCCGTTCGAGAAGAAGACCGACGACCGTTTCGAATTCAATTCATTGCTCGGAAAAAAAGCGACGGGCGACTGGTCGTATTCGTTTTTTGTCAACCTCAAGACACAAATGACCAAGGGCTATATTTATGGCAAGGACACGCTCGACCGTGAAATCAGGACGCCCAACACAAGTTTCCTTTCGCCGGGTTACCTGACGTTCGGTCCCGGGATGCTGTACCAAAAAGGCGACAACCTCAAGCTCAACTTTTCGCCGGCGACTTCCAAAATCACCTTTGTCGATGACGATTACACTTCCGATCCGTTGTATGTAGACGGCGAATATTTCGGCGTAGACCGCGGCAAAAGCCTGCGCTACGAACTGGGTTTCCACGCGGCGGCCTATTACAAGCTTGCGATCATGACGAATGTCACTTTTGAAAACATCCTGACGCTGTATTCGAATTACCTCGAAGATCCGCAGAATGTCGATTTGGATTACCAGCTCAATGTTGTCATGAAGATCAACCGCTACCTGTCGACCGTCATCTCGTTCCAGACGATTTACGACGACAACGCCTTCCGCGGATTCCAGACCCGCGAAGTGTTCGGATTGGCGGTCAATATTGGATTCTAGAGTACACTATTTTATAAATGAAAAAGCCCTTCATCCCGACGTTTTGGGAGAGAGGGGCTTTTTTTATTCTTTTTCTTCCTTTTCGACCGCATCCTTGTAATCGGGATACAGGAATTTATTGTACGGGAACCGCGTGATGTGGATTTGCCGCACGGATTCATAAACGCGTTCTCGGAATTCCTCGAAATTCTCCTTTTCCGTTGCCGAAATGAACAAGGCGTTTTGCGCGCCCACGTTCGACATCCAGGTCGATTTCCATTCTTCGAGCGTGTAATGGCGTTTGGTTTTTTCGGTGATCAGGTCGTCTTCGTCGATCGTCAGGTGTTTGTAGGCGTCGATTTTATTGAACACCATGATCGTAGGCTTGTTGTCGCTTTTGATGTCCTGCAGGATTTGGTTGACCGATTCGATGTGGTCTTCAAAATCCGGATGCGAAATATCGACGACGTGCAACAGCAGATCGGCTTCGCGCACTTCATCGAGCGTGCTTTTGAACGATTCGACCAATTGCGTCGGTAATTTGCGGATGAACCCAACCGTGTCTGAAAGCAGGAACGGCAGGTTTTTGATGACGACCTTGCGCACCGTCGTGTCGAGCGTAGCAAACAATTTATTTTCCACGAACACGTCGCTCTTGCCGATGGCGTTCATCAGTGTCGATTTGCCCACATTGGTATAACCGACCAAGGCGACGCGAACCATGGCGCCGCGGTTGCCGCGTTGCACGGACATCTGCTTGTCGATCGTTTTTATTTTTTCCTTGAGCAGCGTGATGCGGTCGCGGACGATGCGGCGGTCGGTCTCGATCTCGGTTTCACCCGGGCCGCGCATCCCGATTCCACCTTTCTGGCGTTCGAGGTGCGTCCACATGCCCGAAAGCCGCGGCAATAAATACTGGCATTGCGCGAGTTCGACCTGCGTCCGCGCATACGACGTTTCGGCGCGCTGCGCAAAAATATCGAGGATCAGGTTGGTGCGGTCGAGTACTTTGCAGTTCAGTATCTTGGTGATGTTCTTTTGTTGGGAAGGCGACAGTTCGTCGTCGAAAATCACGGTAGAGATATTGTGTTCTTTGACGTAAAGGTTGATTTCGTCTGTCTTTCCGGTTCCGAGGAACGTTTTGGGATTCGGACGTTCCATCTTCTGCCAAAAGCGTTTGACGACTTCTCCTCCGGCGGTAAAAGTAAGGAATTCGAGCTCGTCGAGGTATTCGGTGAGCTTCTCTTCATTTTGCTGCTGCGTGACAATTCCGACGAGAACAGTCCTTTCAAAATTGATGTTTTCTTTCTCAAGCATAAAAAAGGGATGATTGCAAAGCTAGTAAATATGAGGCAGAAATGCGGAAAATTCAACAAAGTTTATATTTAACACAACGGATTTAAAAATTTCCTAAAAGTTTGATAATTTTTGTTAAATTTGGGAGGCAAATTGCAAAAAACTATAACAACCAACTAAATTTTCATTTTATGAAAAAAAATTTCCTATTAATTTTAATGGGCTTCATCTCCTTTTCAGGCTTTGCACAGCTTGACGAGACGTTTGAAGCCGCCCCCGATTCCCCAGACGCTTCCGGCGTGTGGGCCATGGGCTCGGGGAACTGGCTCGTTAGAGATAACCGGCTCAACGAAGCTCCCAATTGGGAGATCAACCCACAGGCTACTTATCCCGCTCACGGCGGTACCAAAGCAGCGTTTGTCAACAGGGAAAACACCGGACAGGGCGTTTATGCTGAAGAATGGTTAATTACACCACAGCGCGACATTCCGGCCAACCGACAGCTGCGGTTTTTTACAAGGCAAACCTTGGTGGGAAGCCCTGATCCCAGTACTTTATACCAAGTACGCATATCGAGTGACGCCAATCAGGGGAACCTGGGAGCCTATACCGTGATTGCGGAATATACGGAAGCACAGCTGAGTACCGTAACGGCAGACCAACTCGATTATGAAGAAAAGGTCATCAACTTTGACGCGGGTGTTCTTGGAAACCGCTATTTCGCGTTCGTAAAGGTGTATACCCAGCCCGGAACTGCAACCAGCGGCGACCGTTGGCTGATCGATGACGTTCACATTGTGGAGCGTTGTCCTGAGCCGGATCAATTTGGCGTCAACAACGTGTCGGCCTACAATGCAACATTTACGTGGCATGGCAGTGCGGCAACTTATACGGTAGAATATGGCCCATCGGGTTTTACGCCCGGAGAAGGGACGATTGTAACCGGCATACCAGACAGCGGTGCCGAAGACACTTATACGATTCCGCTTATTGTAACCCCACCGGGGCCTTTGACGCCAGATACGGCGTATCAATTTTATGTGACCGCGGTTTGCCCGACATCGGTCAGCCAACAAACCGGGCCTTTCAACTTCTTGACATCGCCATTGGGTTCTACCTGTGACGGGCCGATCGTCGTTACGCCCTTGCCTTATTTTGACACGGGCGATACCATCCAGCAAGGAAACAACATCAACTTTCCTTCTCCGGGAGGAACGGGCTGCGGAACTACGGGCGATTTCCTGAACGGAAACGATGTGGTTTATGCCTACACCGTTCCGTCGACAACAACCGGACTCATCAGTATTGAAATGAATCCGCTTGGGAATGGAAATACGGGTGTTTTCGTATACGATGATTGCGCCGATATCGGTTCGAACTGTATCGCGGGTGTTGGAAATTCCAACGGCAGCATCAGAAGCATTCCGGCATTGGCCGTGACCGAAGGCATGACCCTCTACATTGTGGTTTCGTCGATGAATGGTACATTTCCATACAATATCACAATCCAAAACGTAACCTGCGCACCGCCAACCGGATTATCGGCAACGGGAACAGGCCCGAACAGCGCCAACCTATCGTGGCAAAATCCGGGAGCAGCGACAGAATGGGAAATTTTTGTACAAACCGCCGGTTCCCCTGTGCCATCGACTGCGGGTATTGAAGCCAACACCAATGTCAATTTTGGCGTAACGCAACTCACACAGGAAGGCACTACGCTTCAATTGGGTACGCCTTACCAATATTGGGTAAGAGCACTGTGCCCGGATGGCGTATCTTTCAGCCAATGGGCCGGGCCATATTTGTTCAATACGACTTCTTGCTCCAGCGGATGCAATTATATTTTCGAATTGACCGATTCTTTCGGTGACGGATGGAACGGCAACACGATGAACGTGGTCCAGGACGGATCGATCATCGCGGTGCTCGGGCCAACATTCGTAGACGGCGAAGGACCGATTCAAATTTCGGTGCCGATGTGCGACGGACCTTTTGAAGTCTTCTGGAATACCGGAGGGGAGTTTTTCGGCGAAATAAGCGTGTCGGTCATCAATTCATTCGGACAGAATATTTTCACTTTCGGCCCTAACGAATTCGAACAGAACACCACCATCTATAATGGTACGGTCGACTGTGCGAATCCGCTTTGCTTGCCGCCAACCGAAGTCAGCTTTTCCGGCATCACGACCAATGGGGTAACGATTGCATGGACACCAAATGGGCAGCCGCCGGCTTCTTGGGATATTGTGGTTTTGCCTGTGGGCTCTGCGGCTCCAGACGAGAACACGCCGGTTACGGCCAATACGACCCAAAACCCATTTATCCTATTGACCGGTTTGGATCCGGATACCGAATATGTAATTTATGTACGCGCGGTCTGTACGACACCGGGAGCGAATCCATGGTCTGATCCTTCAGAGCCATTCTTCACTTTGCCGACTTGTCCGAAACCGACAGGTTTGTTCACACAGAATGCCGATTTGACATCGATTCAATTCGGCTGGGTTCCGGGACAGAGCGAAACGGCATGGCAGTACATTGTGGTTCCGGCCAACTCGACGCCGCCACTACCGAACGATCCGGGATGGTTGGATACGACTTCGAATCCGGTTACGATCAATACCGGACTCACCTCGGGGACGGCTTATGACTTTTATGTAAGGGCGATTTGTGATGCCGATGACATCAGTACGATATCGGGTCCGTTTACAGCCAACACTACGGTTTGCGCTGCTTCGGAACAATGTCTGTATACCTTCACGATGACTGATTCATTCGGAGACGGATGGAACGGAAACATCTTCAGCATCCTCCAAAACGGAGTGGTCGTTGCGACAATCGGCCAGACTTTTGAAGACGGCGAAGGGCCAATAGAAGTCCAGGTTCCACTTTGCCACGGTGTTGCTTTTGAAATCTTCTGGAATGAAGAAGGCAATTTCCCGGGTGAAGTCGGGCTTTCGGTAACGAGCTTCCTCGGGCAAAATATTTTCACACACGTTCCCGGAAACAACCTGCAAGGACAAACCTTGTATGCCGGGACGGGAGAATGTGTGGCGCCAACCTGTCTTGCGCCAACGGGCGTAACGGTAACGAGTACTTCATTGACTACGGCTACGGTGAGTTGGACAGAAAACAATACGCCACCGGTCGGAAACTGGAATGTTCTCGTGTTGCCATCGACGGCTCCGCCACCCGCCCAGGATGCAACGGATTGGGTTTTGGCTACGACCAATCCATTTGTTTTTGAGAATTTAACAGCAGCGACGAGCTATACGGTTTATGTGAGATCGGTTTGTTCGGATACAGACAGCAGTTTCTGGAGCATCGGATACGACTTCTCCACACAAATTTGCGCACCTGCCGATGTTTGTGATTACGTTTTCACGATGACCGATTCATTCGGTGATGGCTGGAACGGCAATACCTTTAATATTTTGCAGAACGGGATCGTAGTAGCGACTATCGGTGCTGATTTTGTAGACGGAGAAGGGCCAATCCAACAAGTCGTTACGCTTTGCAACAATATCGGATTCGACTTGTTCTGGAACGAGGGCGGTAACTTTGGTGCCGAGGTAGGCATCGAGATACAAAATGCTTCCGGGACACAGGTTTTCATACACGAGCCGGGCAACAACGAGCAAGGAACTACTTTGTTCAGCGGAACGGTCAATTGCGTTCCGGCAACTTGTCCGAAACCGACACAATTATATGTACAGGACGTCACCACCGACTCGGCCGTTTTGGGCTGGACGGAATCCGGGACATCAACACAATGGGAAGTATTCGTCCTGCCTGCAGGTTCGCCGCTTCCGCCACCGTTGCCGTCTCCAAATCCACTGGCAATCATAACAAGTGATAATCCATATACCGCACCGCTCAATTCGGGAACCGCTTATGTATTCTACGTACGCGCCATTTGTTCGGCCAGCGACGTGAGCAACTGGGCAGGGCCAAAAGCATTTGCTACCTTGATCACGAATGATGAATGCGACACGGCCATCGTGGTTCCGGTGAATCCGGACCAGTCTTGTGCCGATTTCGCTTCGGGAACCATTATCGGGGCGACGCCTTCTCCGGTGCCGAACGATTGCGGCGGTACGGCCGATGACGATGTTTGGTTCCAGTTTACTGCGGAAACCTCTGCACACAACATCAACCTGACCAACATCAACGGTTCGACGGAAGATTTGTTCCACATCCTGTATTCAGGCGACAACTGCGGCAACCTGACCCAGGTCTATTGCAGCGACAACAATGAAAGCATTGCGACCGGACTCGTACCGGGGCAGACTTACTGGGTCCGTGTATTCTCATGGACAGGAACTCCGGGACAAACGTCTACTTTCCAGATTTGTATCGGAACCATTCCGCCGCCAATCACTTCCAGTACGACGACACATACACCATTGCAATTGATCGAGGATGTCCTTTTGAACACGACTTGTGCGAGCGTTACCAATGTGACCTCGTCTACAGGTACTGATTTCGGATCGGTTAACGGCATCGGTTATTTCGAAAGAAACGGTTCGACTTTCCCATTCGATTACGGCGTCGTACTGACTTCCGGTAATGCCGATATGGCACCAGGCCCTAACTTCGACACGATGAGTGAAGGTGACGGCGGCTGGCCGGGCGACCCAGATTTGAGCCAGGTATTGGCCGATCAGGGTATCGTTGGAACTTTGGGTAACGCGACGACATTGGAATTCGATTTCGTGCCGTTGACCAACAACATCAGTTTCGACTTCATCTTTGCCTCAGAAGAATACGGCGTATTCCAATGCCAATATTCAGACGTATTTGCGTTCATCCTGACCAATACGGTTACGAATGTGAGCACGAACCTTGCGGTGTTGCCAACTACGACCACACCAATTTCGGTGACCACCATCCGAAACAACTTGTACAACGACGGTTGCGATTCTGCGAACGAACAATATTTCGCGGCGTTTTACCAACCGCCGGGATTGAATCCGCTTGACGCACCAATCAATTTCAACGGGGTAACCGTTCCGTTGACTGCGACCGCACCGGTTACGCCGGGCGTTCAGTACCATATCAAATTGGCGATTGCCGACTTCGGGCCGTTTGGCCAGGACAACGCACTCGATTCGGCCGTATTCCTTAAAGGAGGAAGCTTTGGTATCGGTAACCTTGAATTGGGCGACAACCTGCTCGAGGAAAACGGAGGCGCGCTTTGTGTGGGCGGAAGCATCGAATTGAATTCGTCGCTGAGTCCGGCCGAATACACCTTCAAGTGGTATTTGGGTACTGACTTAATCCCAGGCGCTACGGGGGCTACATTGGTGGTAAGCGAAGAAGGAGAATATACCGTCGAGGCCACTTTGAACAATTCGACTTGTGTAGGAACCGATTCGATTTTGGTGGAATACTACAATCCGGTCGCTCCAGGTTCGGCCCCGGCGCTTACCATTTGCGATTCGGCTACGACTGGAATTTTCGATTTGACCGACAACACAGCCGCGGTTACGGCTCCGATCGGAAACAACTACACCTTGACCTATTTCCTTACCGAACAGGCTGCAATAGACAACATCGATGGAACGGCTATTTCAACGCCAACGGCTTACACCAACATCTCTAATCCGCAGACCATTTATGTAAGGGCGCAGAACAATACTTCGGGTTGCTTTGGCGTGACGAGCTTCGAGTTGATGCTCAATGATCTGACACCGGAATTTACTTTGCCTGCCGATTTCTCTATTTGTACAGGAACATCTGGAACCATTGCCGTTACGCCAGTCAATTTTGATTTGAGCGAGGCAACCTACAGCTGGACCGTGGATACGAATCCGCTGCCGGATGTGACCAGCAGCATTACGGTAAGCACAGCAGGCTATTATGAAGTGACTGTGAACCGTTCGGGTTGCGTCGCTACATTCGGCGTGAATGTATCGGTTGATTCGCAAATCACGCCGGCATTTAACTTACCGGCGACCGTATGCCAGAACACAACTGCTCCGGTATTGCCAACGACTTCTGTAAACAGCGTGACAGGTACTTGGATTCCTGCAACAGTTGACACCTCATTATCGGGCACCACCAACTATTGCTTTACACCAGATGCCGGACAAGATTGCGCCGTGCCGGTTTGCATCAATATTACGGTAGATCCGGAAGTGACGCCTTTGTTCAATACAATCCCGACACTTTGTGTGGGAACTGTAGCGCCGGTGTTGCCAACGATATCACTCAATGGGGTGGCCGGAACTTGGAGCGGTTCGATTTCAACCGCAGTTCCGGGAACCTTCCCACTCAATTTTATACCAGATCCAAGTCAGACCTGTGCGCTTTCTGTAAGTATTACAGTGACTGTGCTTCCTGCCGGGCAAATCCCTGATTTTACACCATTGGGGCCAATTTGTTCAGGAGCCAATCTGACGTTACCAACGACTTCTGTCAATGGAATCGTCGGAGTCTGGACGCCAAGCGCAAACAATACTGCGACCACGACGTATACATTTAACCCTGATGCCGGACAATGCGCTGTTCCGACGACCATGACTGTCGTAGTGAATACGACGGTCGAATCTGGTTTTGAGCCAGTCGGACCAGTTTGCCAAGGTACAATCGCCGCTGTGTTAGACACGACGTCTCCAACAGGAATCACCGGAACATGGAATCCGTCAGTTATCAACACTGATAATGCGGGTACGTCTTCTTATGTATTTACACCAGATGCCGGACAGTGTGCCAACAGCCAGACGCTTTCCATCACCGTTATTTCACAACCTGATTTTGATTTGTCAGGCGGTTGTCTCGGGTCAGAATATGTCTTGACAGTTGCACCGGGCAGTAACTTTGGGTCGGATGTTACCTACACTTGGGCGGATAGTGGCGATAACCCGATACCGGGAGCCAATGAAGCGTCACTTGTCGTTACGGCTACAGGAACTTACAGCTTGACGGTTTCTTCTGGAGATTGTACTTCCAGACAGGAAATCCTAGTCACGAGCATTTCCTGCGTGATCCAGAAGGGCATCTCGCCGGGGGACGGCTCGAAGAACGACTTCTTCGACCTTGCGGGTCTTAACGTCCGCAAACTGGAGATCTTCAACCGCTACGGGACCAAGGTCTACAGCCAGATGAACTACTCGCGGGAGTGGTACGGTCAGTCGGACAAGGGCGACGAGCTGCCTGACGGCACGTATTTCTACGTGATCGAGCGCGATGGCGAGACCAAGACGGGCTGGATCTACATCAACAGGGTAAAGTAAAACGATAAGCCTATGCCTGCCGCCCGAATACCCCGGGCGGCGCGCAGGGCACAAAACACAGACACATGAAGAAAATATATTTGGCAGGGGCGGCACTCCTCTTGACATTCTTGGATGCCCAGGCCCAGCAGGACCCACACTACACGCAGTACATGTACAACATGAACGTGATCAACCCGGCCTATGCGGGCTCGAAGGAGAACCTCTCCTTCGGCCTCCTGTACCGCAAGCAGTGGGTCGACATCGAGGACTCCCCGGCGACGTTCTCCCTCTCTGGCTCGATGCCCGTGGGCAAGAACGTGGGCGTGGGCCTCTCGGTGATCTCCGACAAGATCGGCCCGGTGGAGGAGACCAACGCCTACGCCGACATCTCCTACACGCTCAACCTGGGCGGGGAGCACCGCCTGGCCTTCGGGATGAAGGCCGGGGCGACCTTCCACAAGGTGGGGCTGTTCTCGGAGATCGGCAACGGCAACGTCCCCGATGCGGGCGACGACGCCTTCGCGGAGGACTCGAACAACACGTTCCTGAACATCGGCGCGGGGTTCTTCTACTACACCCAGAAGTACTACGTGGCCTTCTCGGTGCCCAACATGCTCAAGAGCACGCACCTGGACTACAACGGGCGCAAGTTCGGCTCTGAGACCTCGCACTACTTCCTTACCGGTGGGTACGTTTTCGACCTCTCGGCCAACACCAAGCTCAAGCCCTTCGCGATGGTGAAGTCGGCCTTCGGGGCTCCGGTGTCGGTCGACGCCTCGCTCAACGCGCTGTTCTACGACAAGTTCGAGATCGGCGGGACCTACAGGCTCGACGACAGCTTCGGGGCGATGGTGGGCTACCAGATCAGCCCGAGCCTGAAGCTCGGCTACGCCTACGACCACATCGTGTCCGACCTTAACGTTACAACGCCGTCCTCGCACGAGTTCATCCTCCTGTTCGACCTTAACTTCCCTAAGAAGGTATCGCGTTCGCCACGTTATTTCTAACCCAAAAAGCAGCATAAAATGAAGAATCTATATACAGCACTTATCTTTGCCTTGGCGGGCATGGCCCTCACGGCACAGAACAAGGACACCGAGAAGGCCGACAGGCTCTTCCAGAGATACGAATACGTCGATGCGGCCCAGGAATACCTGAAGCTCGTGGACAGGGGCAGGGCCGACAACTACGTCTACCTTCAGCTGGCCGACACGTACTACAACATGTTCAACACTGCCGAGGCGGCCAAGTGGTACGCCCGTGCGGTCGAGCAGAAGCAGGACGCCGAGATCTACTACCGCTACGCCCAGATGCTCAAGGCCGGCGGCAAGTACGAGGAGTCCAACAGGCAGATGAGGACCTTCGCCCAGATGGCCCCGGGCGACCAGCGGGCCAAGGCCTTCAACGAGAACCCGAACTACGTGCCGCGCCTGATGGACAAGAGCAGGCTCTACGAGGTCAAGCCCTCCGATGTGAGCTCCGAGAAGTCGGACTTCGCGGCGGTGCTCTACGACAAGACGGTGTGGTTCGCCTCTGCGCGCAACAACGCCCGCAAGGACTACGGCTGGACCGACGAGCCGTTCCTGGACATCTACCGGGCCGACTACAACGACGACGGGACGATCACCAACGCGGGGACGGTATCTGAGCTGAACTCGAAGTGGCACGACGGGCCGGTGACGGTATCCGCCGACGGCACGACGCTGTACTTCTCGAGCGAGAGCTTCAAGGAGAAGGAATCGGAGAAGAACAGGAAACTCAACGCCAAGTTCGGCCAGGTATACCTCTTCAAGGCGACCAAGGAGGGCGACAAGTGGACGGGCATCACCCCGCTTGCCTTCAACGACAAGACGTACTCATGCGCCAACCCGAGCCTGTCAAGGGACGGCAGGACGCTGTACTTCTCCTCGAACATGCCGGGCTCTATGGGCTCCCAGGGCGCGACCGACATCTGGAAGGTGTCCGTCAACCCGGACGGCAGCTACGGCAAGCCCGAGAACCTCGGCAAGAACGTGAACACCGAGGGGGCCGAGAGCTTCCCTTACATATCGGATGACAACACGATGCTGTACTTCGCCTCGAGCGGTAGGCAGGGCCTCGGGGGCTACGACATCTTCCAGGCGGACCTTGCCAGCAATACCGAGGCCACGAACCTGGGCAAGCCCGTGAACACCGAGAAGGACGACTTCGCCTTCACGTTCAACAGGCAGCGCAAGGTGGGCTTTTTGTCGAGCAACCGCAACGGCAACGACGACATCTTCGTTGTGAACCCGATCTGCGGGGTGATGGTGACCACGGTGGTCACCGACGCCAGGACGGGCAATGTCCTGTCCGGCGCATCGGTATCGATCGTCGACGACAGGAAGAACGTGATCTCCACCGAGACGGCCAACGCCAAGGGCGAGGTGTCCTACCGCGTGGAGTGCAACAGGGAATACACGGTACAGGCCTCCAAGGACGGCTACGAGGGGGCGAGCTTCCCGGTGACCAAGCAGGACGGCGGGGACCAGAGGGTGGATGCCGGGCTGCAGCCGATCGAGACGATCATCAGGGAGACCGAGATCGTGCTGAACCCGATCTACTTCGAGTTCGACAGGTCGAACGTCACGCGCGAGGGCGCCTTCGAGCTGGACAAGCTGGTCCAGGTGATGAAGTCGAACCCTTCCCTTGCGATCCTTGCCAAGGCCCACACGGACAACCGCGGTTCGGACGCCTACAACCTCTCGCTCTCGGACCGCAGGGCCAAGAGCACGGTGCAGTACGTGATCTCCAAGGGGATCTCCAAGTCCCGCATCACCGGCAAGGGCTTCGGGGAGACCGAGCCCAAGGCTGACTGCGGCGAGGGCTGCACCGAGGAGCAGCACGCGCAGAACAGGAGGTCGGAGTTCCTGATCGTCAAGTAGGGCACATACCAAAGAAAGATAAAAGGCAATGGAGGGCCTCCCGGGAACGGGGGGCCCTCTTGCATTGCAGGTTCCCGGACGGCGTACCGGGGATATCCAGGCATAAGTCCGGTGCGCGCATCAGGGGATGCCAAAAAGAAATAATAATGATAGATTCCTAGCAATCAACCACTTTATTAACAGAAAATAGTTAAAAAGTAATTTTATCTTAATGGTTTCATAAATTTTGTTAAATTTGGAACTCAATTTTTACAAAACTATATTAAACCACCTAAATTTTCATTTTATGAAAAAAATTATTCTACTTATTTTGGTGTCTTTGATGTCTTCGTTGGGCTACTCTCAAGTCCTGACCGAGAACTTCGATGTGGCACCTGATACGCCAGATGCAACGGGGGTTTGGGATCTTTCTGCTACGTCAGGTATCTGGCTGGTAAAGGATAACCGGACTTTTACCGACCCGAACTGGCAAACCAGTGCCGGAACGCCTTATGAAGACCACACCAATCCTGGAGTGGGCAAGGCCGCTTTCATCAACCGTGAAAATACCGGCGCGGGTGTGTATGCTGAAGAATGGCTTATCACACCGCTGCGCAACATTCCGGCCAACCACCAGTTGCGATTTTTTACCCGCCAGACATTGGTTGGTGATGACGGTAGCGCTGTGTACCAGATTCGGGTATCGAACAATGCCGACCCGAACCTTCTGTCGGCTTATACCGTACTTGTAGAATATACAGAAACACAACTGAGCATCCTAACGTCAAATCAGTTGGATTATGAAGAAAAAATTGTCAACCTTGGATTTACCGGAAACCGGTATTTTGCGTTCGTGAAGGTATGTACGCAGCCACAAGGCCAGACCAGCGGTGACCGTTGGCTTGTTGACGATGTTAAAATTGTAGAGCGTTGTTTAGACCCGACAAACTTGGGTCTTGTGACCGGAACACTTTCTTCGACAGGGGTAACTTTGTCCTGGAACGGATCGGGTTCGAATTACTCGATCGAGTACGGACCATCCGGATTTACGCCGGGGAACGGTACGATCATCCCTCCGGGAATTCCTGACACCGGTTTACTCGACACTCATGTGATTCCTGTTGGAACACTTACTCCAGATACTTGCTACCAATATTACGTGACGGCCTACTGCGGTACTGGTTCTTCGGCATCGAGTAGTTTGCAGACGGGACCGTTTAACTTTTGTACGTCGCCATTGGGATCGACATGTGCAGGACCGATTGTGATCCCGCCAACGTTGGGTTATTTTACAGCCGATGATACGTTACAATTCGGAAATAATATATCGACTACAGGGCCAGGAACAACATGTGGTGCTACCGGAAACTTCCTTGGGGGTAATGATGTGGTGTATACGTATACCAACCCGAACGCAACGCCTTTGACGATTAACATCCAAATGAACCCACTCGGGGCTACAAATACAGGAGTTTTTGTTTACAGCAGTTGTGCGAACATTGGCGTAAGCTGTATCGCAGGTGTTGGAAATGCTACTGGCGGCATCAGGGAAATCCCGGCTTTGATTTTAGCTCCAAACCAGCAAATCTTTATTGTGCTTTCATCGACAACGGCTACGATCAGTTATCCATATACTTTGGCTATTCAGGAAGTAAATTGCCCGGCGCCGACAGCATTGAATACTTCAGGCCCTATCGGGATGACCGATGCGACATTGGTGTGGACCAACCCAACATCAACCTCTTGGCAAGTTGCCGTACAAACGGGTGCAGGTTTCCCTGTTATCCCTACGGCTCCAGGTTTTACCGTTAATGGCCCTGGGGCGACTGTATCTGCAGCCGCAGCATTCGGTACGCCGTTAACTGCAGCCACAACTTATTATTTCTGGGTTAGGGCTGATTGCGGAAATGGAACCTTCAGTCTTTGGTCTGGACCGTTTGCATTTTCAACGAAAATTTGCGAACCGGTTGACCAGTGTAATTACACTTTTATAACGCAGGATACATTCGGAGACGGATGGGAAGGTGGTACTATGCAAGTAAGACAAAACGGAATTGTCGTCTCGACTATTGTCGGACCCGCAAATGCAGATGATACCAACTTGATTACTTTTACGGTTCCAATGTGCAACAATTTACCTTTTGACTTGTTTTGGAACGTACCGGGAAATACACCTGGGGAAATTAGGATATCGATCAAAAATTCATTCGGACAAACGATTTATGCGATGACAACCGCAAGCGGCGGACTGGCAGGAACGGTGTTGTATTCAGGAACAGTGGACTGTGTCAACCCATTGTGCTTAAGACCGACGGCAGTTACCGTTCCGACAGCGACCATTACAACCAATGGTGCGGTCATCAACTGGGCTACGTCTGGGGTGCCAACGACAGGTTGGGAATTGTATGTAGTACCGCAAGGAACTGCAGCTCCAGGTCCATTAGCGATACCAACTTATACTGCTTCAGGCCCGGCGGCAACTTATACGATTGCCAGCGGACTTATAGCGGATAAGTGCTATGACGTATATGTGCGTTCGGTGTGTTCGGTAAACAGCCCGAGCGACTGGACATTGACGGCAGTTACCTTCTGTACTTTGCCAACCTGTCCTAAACCGACGAATATTGTCGTATCAGGAGTTACATTGCATGAAGCAACTGTAGCATGGACGGCAGTAGGATCGGCTACCGGTTACCAAGTAGCATTCATCCCTTCGCCGTCAACACTTCCTATTGACGAAAGTGCATGGTCGGCAGTACAAACCGCAACAACTTTTACAACGCCATTAAACTTCTTGGATTCGGGAACATTGTATGATGTTTACGTAAGATCCATTTGTTTGGGCGGTACAGATATCGGCCAGCCAAGCGTACCAACGACTTTCAATACGATCATCTGTTTGCCGGAAGAGCAATGTCTTTATACTTTCACGATGACCGATTCATTCGGTGACGGATGGAACAATGCCAGAATGCAGGTAAGACAAAACGGAATCGTTGTAGCGACCATCGGTGCAACTTTCACCGGCGGATTCGGTCCGGTCGTGGTTAACGTGCCATTGTGCCACGGCGTTCCATTCGATTTGTACTGGAGCGTTCCGGGAGGATTCCCTGGCGAGGTGAGGGTTGCGATTTCGAACAACTTCAACCAGCAGATTTTTGCCATGACAACGGCCAGCGCCGGATTAGTGGGCACTGTTTTGTATGAGCAGGAAGAAGTGGATTGTTTGGCACCATTGTGTTTGCCACCAACAAACGTGGCGGTCGTGCCGAATATTTTTGACGGTGTGATCACTTGGACGGCGTCTAATTTCAACACGGCATTCGATGTGTATATCGTTACGACGGGATCGAATCCGCCGGATGAGAATACAACGCCTACTTATACCAACGTTTTCTCACCATTGGATACTGCAACACAAACGCCGTTGTTCCCATTATTGCCGAGTACTGAATATACGGTATATGTAAGAGCGGTTTGTGATGCAAACAGCCCAAGCGTGTGGACATCGGGTACAGATTTTACAACATTGCCAACTTGCCCGCAACCAACAACTATAGTTGCCGTTACAGGAGCTGACTTCGCAACCATAACATGGGTCGAAGTGGGTCCTGCTACACAATGGGAAGTATTTGTTGTCCCTACAGGTTCTGCGGTTCCTGCACCAGGGTCAGGCGTAATTGTCACAGGAACACCAAGCTACAATACCCTGACGGGTGTATTGCCTGATTTTCCTGGAGCGCCTTTAGATGCTGGAATTTATGATGTATATGTAATGAGTATCTGTAGCGATACCGATCAGAGTCTCATCGCAGGAGGTACAACATTCTCTATTTTGAATACAGAAACGGTTTGTCCGGATGTGGTCATTCCAATACCTGATATTGTAGAAGGGACACTTAACTTCTGTCCGGGTGAACACTGCGTCGATTTAACAGCAGACTTTGTTGATTTGAGAAATACGACTACCTATGAGGTGTCGGCAGTTCCATATGCGCCACCGTACTTGTTCACAGACGGAACATTGCTTCCAATTGCACAGGATGACATTTGGGGTCCGGTAACGAATTTGCCGTTTGACTTCTGTTTCTTTGGGGTCAACTCGCAACAAGTTCGCGTTGGGGATAACGGTGTGGTTAGTTTCGAACCGCAACCAGACAACCTGATGCCATGGGCGTTTACCCAGACCATTCCAAATAACATCGCCGAAAATTTATTCCCGCACAATGCCATTTATGGTGTGTTTCAGGATACCAACACAGGTACGAGTACACAACCGTTTGGCGTGCGTTATGGCGTAGTAGGGCAGGCTCCATGTCGTGCATTTATTGCCAATTTCTACAATTTGGCACAGTTTAGCTGTAATGCCGATGTTGGTTTGCAAACCAGCCAGATCGTACTTTACGAGACGTCCAATATTATCGAAGTATACATCAAAGACAGGACAGTATGTGCCGGATGGAACAGCGGCAGCGGACTTGTAGGTGTTCAAAATGCTGCAGGTACATTGGCCTACACGCCACCGGGTAGAAATACAGGTGCTTGGGAAGCCCATAACGAAGGTTGGAGATTTACACCAAATGGAGATTCAGATGTTGAATTTACGTGGCTGCAAGGCACCACGCCTATAGGAAATGGCGCTACTGACGTACAGGTTTGTTTCTCTGAAACAACGTTGATGACAGCCCGTGCCACTTACACTGGTTGCGGTGGTGATCAAGTTGTAAAAGAAGCGACCGTCTTGTTGAAAATCAATGAGATCGATATCGCTCCAATCGAAGATGTCACTTCATGTGAGTGCTACGCTTTACCGGCGTTGCTTCCTTTGCAACACTACTACACTGCTGCGGGCGGACCTGCAGGAGGTGGAACTGAAATTGCAGCAGGAACACAGATCTGTGACCCAACGACAACAATTTATGTATACGCAGAAACTACTACAGAGCCTGCCTGTTCAGACGAAGAGGAATTTATCGTAAACATTATCGGTATTACAGCGCCTACACTTCCGGACATTACCGAGTGTACCAGCTATATCTTGCCTGACTTGGAGGAACCATTCCTTTATTTCACAGGACCTGACGGTTCGGGCGACAACCTTCCGAACGGATTTGAAGTGGTAACTGTCGGTTCGACGCCGATTTACATCATCGGTGTTTCGGGCGATTGCATCACCCAAAGCAGCTTCTTGGTCAACATTGGCGACATTGACGCTTTCGAACAAGCCGATGTAACCGACTGTAACGGATTCATCTTGCCCGCATTGCCGCCAAACCAAACGTACCACGATGCGCCAAACGGAGAAGGCAACGAAATTGCAGTAGGGACCAACATCACTACGCAAGGCATCACTACAATCTACATCCACGCAGAAGTGGGCGCTTGTATTGATGACAGTGAATTCACGATCAATATCGACAGCCAAATCGTACCAACATTCGATCCGATTGCCAACATCTGTGTGAATGGAACGGCGCCTGCATTGCCAACGCAATCAACAAACAGCCCGACGCCAATCACAGGAACATGGGCTCCGACGACGATCGACACGACTGTTCCGGGCACCTACACGTTTACGTTTACACCAGACGGTACGGTTCCTTGCGCAGTTGAAACTACAATCACCGTTACGATTGATCCGCTTACGACACCAACATTCGATCAGATTCCGGCAATTTGCTTGAACGCAACAGCACCAATATTGCCATTGCAATCGACCAATACTCCGACACCGATCACAGGAACATGGAGTCCGGCTACGATCAATACTTCGGCTGAAGGCACATTCACTTATACCTTTACGCCGGATGCGGGACAAACCTGTACGACAACCACCACAATGGATATCGTCATCAATTCGCAGATTACGCCTGTGTTTACTCAGATAGCCAATATTTGTCAGAATACAGCAGCGCCGTTGTTGCCAACAGTATCCAATGTTCCGGAATCAGTTCCTGGAGTTTGGTCCCCGGCGATCATCGATACGGCTACTGCAGGAACGGTCACGTATACCTTTACACCAGATGCGACGTTGACACCATGTGCGGTTCCTGTTACAATGGCAATTACCATTGATGCAGAGATCATCCCTACATTCAACCCGATTGCTGATGTGTGCGTTGGCGGGACACTGACATTGCCATCAACATCACTCAACGGCATTACAGGAACATGGGCTCCGGTAGTCGACACGACTGTTCCGGGCACTTACAATGTATGCTTTACACCAGACGCTGGTCAAGGTTGTGCGGTACCAGTTTGTATCAACATCAATATCACCGCACCTGTGGTTCCTAATTTTGTGATTCCTATTACCGTTTGTTTCGGATCGACTGCTCCAGTACTTGGAACCTTATCGCCAAACAACATTACGGGATCATGGAGTCCTGCAATTGTAGACAACACGCTCAGTGGTATTTATACCTTTACACCTGATGCGGGCCAATGCGCCACCGTTCAGGTAGTGAACATCACTGTTGCACCGGTAGTCACTCCAGTGTTTACGCAACTGGGCCCGATTTGTTCCGGAGATGCGGCACCAGTGTTGCCAACCGTTTCAGGAGGCATTACAGGAACTTGGTCGCCGGTAACGGTAAACAACCAGGTAACAGGCACCTATACCTTTACACCAGACGCCAATCAGTGTGCAACCACTGTGACAATGACAATTGTTGTTAATCCGACAATTAATCCTGATTTCGCAGCCATCGGATCAATTTGTTCCGGGGGCATCGTTCCGACACTCAACACGACGTCGCCAACAGGAATCACCGGAACATGGAATCCAGCGGCAATTAGCGCAGCACAAAGCGGTTCTTACACCTTTACACCTGATGCAGGTCAGTGCTCTTCTGTTCAAGTCCTTAATGTAACCATTACTGATGAACCAGAATTCGGATTGTCAGGAGGCTGCAACGGAAACGATTATGTATTGACAGCTGTTCCGTTGAATGGCTATGATCCAGACGCGGTGACTTACACTTGGACTGACGGCAGTGGTAACCCACTTGCGGGTGCCAATGGCGCATCAGTTGTCGTAACAGCAACAGGCACCTATAACTTGGTGGTCACATCAGGAAGCTGCTCAGGTGAAGAAGATATCATAGTTACCAGTACTTCCTGCGTGATCCAGAAGGGCATCTCGCCCGGTGACGGCTCGAAGAACGACTTCTTCGACCTTGCGGGTCTTAACGTCCGCAAACTGGAGATCTTCAACCGCTACGGGACCAAGGTCTACAGCCAGATGAACTACTCGCGGGAGTGGTACGGTCAGTCGGACAAGGGCGACGAGCTGCCTGACGGCACGTATTTCTACGTGATCGAGCGCGATGGCGAGACCAAGACGGGCTGGATCTACATCAACAGGGTAAAGTAAAACGATAAGCCTATGCCTGCCGCCCGAATACCCCGGGCGGCGCGCAGGGCACAAAACACAGACACATGAAGAAAATATATTTGGCAGGGGCGGCACTCCTCTTGACATTCTTGGATGCCCAGGCCCAGCAGGACCCACACTACACGCAGTACATGTACAACATGAACGTGATCAACCCGGCCTATGCGGGCTCGAAGGAGAACCTCTCCTTCGGCCTCCTGTACCGCAAGCAGTGGGTCGACATCGAGGACTCCCCGGCGACGTTCTCCCTCTCTGGCTCGATGCCCGTGGGCAAGAACGTGGGCGTGGGCCTCTCGGTGATCTCCGACAAGATCGGCCCGGTGGAGGAGACCAACGCCTACGCCGACATCTCCTACACGCTCAACCTGGGCGGGGAGCACCGCCTGGCCTTCGGGATGAAGGCCGGGGCGACCTTCCACAAGGTGGGGCTGTTCTCGGAGATCGGCAACGGCAACGTCCCCGATGCGGGCGACGACGCCTTCGCGGAGGACTCGAACAACACGTTCCTGAACATCGGCGCGGGGTTCTTCTACTACACCCAGAAGTACTACGTGGCCTTCTCGGTGCCCAACATGCTCAAGAGCACGCACCTGGACTACAACGGGCGCAAGTTCGGCTCTGAGACCTCGCACTACTTCCTTACCGGTGGGTACGTTTTCGACCTCTCGGCCAACACCAAGCTCAAGCCCTTCGCGATGGTGAAGTCGGCCTTCGGGGCTCCGGTGTCGGTCGACGCCTCGCTCAACGCGCTGTTCTACGACAAGTTCGAGATCGGCGGGACCTACAGGCTCGACGACAGCTTCGGGGCGATGGTGGGCTACCAGATCAGCCCGAGCCTGAAGCTCGGCTACGCCTACGACCACATCGTGTCCGACCTTAACGTTACAACGCCGTCCTCGCACGAGTTCATCCTCCTGTTCGACCTTAACTTCCCTAAGAAGGTATCGCGTTCGCCACGTTATTTCTAACCCAAAAAGCAGCATAAAATGAAGAATCTATATACAGCACTTATCTTTGCCTTGGCGGGCATGGCCCTCACGGCACAGAACAAGGACACCGAGAAGGCCGACAGGCTCTTCCAGAGATACGAATACGTCGATGCGGCCCAGGAATACCTGAAGCTCGTGGACAGGGGCAGGGCCGACAACTACGTCTACCTTCAGCTGGCCGACACGTACTACAACATGTTCAACACTGCCGAGGCGGCCAAGTGGTACGCCCGTGCGGTCGAGCAGAAGCAGGACGCCGAGATCTACTACCGCTACGCCCAGATGCTCAAGGCCGGCGGCAAGTACGAGGAGTCCAACAGGCAGATGAGGACCTTCGCCCAGATGGCCCCGGGCGACCAGCGGGCCAAGGCCTTCAACGAGAACCCGAACTACGTGCCGCGCCTGATGGACAAGAGCAGGCTCTACGAGGTCAAGCCCTCCGATGTGAGCTCCGAGAAGTCGGACTTCGCGGCGGTGCTCTACGACAAGACGGTGTGGTTCGCCTCTGCGCGCAACAACGCCCGCAAGGACTACGGCTGGACCGACGAGCCGTTCCTGGACATCTACCGGGCCGACTACAACGACGACGGGACGATCACCAACGCGGGGACGGTATCTGAGCTGAACTCGAAGTGGCACGACGGGCCGGTGACGGTATCCGCCGACGGCACGACGCTGTACTTCTCGAGCGAGAGCTTCAAGGAGAAGGAATCGGAGAAGAACAGGAAACTCAACGCCAAGTTCGGCCAGGTATACCTCTTCAAGGCGACCAAGGAGGGCGACAAGTGGACGGGCATCACCCCGCTTGCCTTCAACGACAAGACGTACTCATGCGCCAACCCGAGCCTGTCAAGGGACGGCAGGACGCTGTACTTCTCCTCGAACATGCCGGGCTCTATGGGCTCCCAGGGCGCGACCGACATCTGGAAGGTGTCCGTCAACCCGGACGGCAGCTACGGCAAGCCCGAGAACCTCGGCAAGAACGTGAACACCGAGGGGGCCGAGAGCTTCCCTTACATATCGGATGACAACACGATGCTGTACTTCGCCTCGAGCGGTAGGCAGGGCCTCGGGGGCTACGACATCTTCCAGGCGGACCTTGCCAGCAATACCGAGGCCACGAACCTGGGCAAGCCCGTGAACACCGAGAAGGACGACTTCGCCTTCACGTTCAACAGGCAGCGCAAGGTGGGCTTTTTGTCGAGCAACCGCAACGGCAACGACGACATCTTCGTTGTGAACCCGATCTGCGGGGTGATGGTGACCACGGTGGTCACCGACGCCAGGACGGGCAATGTCCTGTCCGGCGCATCGGTATCGATCGTCGACGACAGGAAGAACGTGATCTCCACCGAGACGGCCAACGCCAAGGGCGAGGTGTCCTACCGCGTGGAGTGCAACAGGGAATACACGGTACAGGCCTCCAAGGACGGCTACGAGGGGGCGAGCTTCCCGGTGACCAAGCAGGACGGCGGGGACCAGAGGGTGGATGCCGGGCTGCAGCCGATCGAGACGATCATCAGGGAGACCGAGATCGTGCTGAACCCGATCTACTTCGAGTTCGACAGGTCGAACGTCACGCGCGAGGGCGCCTTCGAGCTGGACAAGCTGGTCCAGGTGATGAAGTCGAACCCTTCCCTTGCGATCCTTGCCAAGGCCCACACGGACAACCGCGGTTCGGACGCCTACAACCTCTCGCTCTCGGACCGCAGGGCCAAGAGCACGGTGCAGTACGTGATCTCCAAGGGGATCTCCAAGTCCCGCATCACCGGCAAGGGCTTCGGGGAGACCGAGCCCAAGGCTGACTGCGGCGAGGGCTGCACCGAGGAGCAGCACGCGCAGAACAGGAGGTCGGAGTTCCTGATCGTCAAGTAGGGCACATACCAAAGAAAGATAAAAGGCAATGGAGGGCCTCCCGGGAACGGGGGGCCCTCTTGCATTGCGGCGGCGCCGAAAGACGGCAATGCATGGATCCGGCCGCGCATCTGGCGCGCGCATCAGGCCAAAATGAAACTCTGGATGAGCTATTATGGAATTGGAAAATTTGCCTTTCGAAATTGATATTCCACAGAAATTGGGATTTTATACAAAGGCGGCCCCGAAAATATTATAGCTCTTTTTGCGTTCCATACTTGTAAATAATTCAATGCGTAAAAAAATACATGATAAAATCGAAAGAAGTAACCCTGATATTTGTCTTCCTTGCTGTTGTAAATTTTGGAGTTGCACAAAACCGTGACAGTATTCCGCAAAAAGTGATTGCTTATGTTGCGGATAAGTTTCCGTCGGCGCGTGTTTTGAATGTCGAATACATTCAACTGGCGCCTTATCGGTTTTCTTCCGAAGCATCCGAAGCAGATTTACCGGAAAATAAAGTCGATCACTATTCCCAAATAAAAGCAAATGCCAATTTTACCTTCATCAAGAAGCCAAAGTGGCTGTTGGGTATCGCGCTGACCTATCGTTATACCGCTGCAGATGTTGAGAAACCGGTCGCTTTATTTTCGACGGTTAGCAGCGATGAAGGCAATTTTCATTATCATTCCGAGGCCATCAACTTTACTTATTTCTCTAAATTGTGGAACAAAATGGCCATTTATTCGGCGACTGTATCTGCAGATGGAAGCGAGAAACACTTTGAACGATTGCGCGGAATGCTTACCGCAACCCTATTATTGAAAGCAAATGCGCGAACCAAAATAGCGTTGGGTGTAGCAGGTTTTGTCGATGCGAGTACACGGATTCCGGCGCTTCCTATTTTTTCATACGAACACAAGTTCGACAATGGCTGGATGGCAGATGTAATCTTGCCCAAAAAGATTTTAATCAGAAGAGAAATTTTCGCAAGCGGTAGAATATCTTGCGGCACCGAAATGGACAATACTTCTTTTTACCTGTACCAATCGGGCAAAACCTATGAATACCGGCAAATGGAAATCAACTCAGGCGCCATTTACGAACACAAGCTCGGCGCTTTTATAGGAACACTAAAATCGGGCGTCAGGATTGTTCCAAACGGGCGTATATTTGAGAAAGGTGATTTTCCAAAAGACTATGTCTTTGAGTCCAGGCCCAAGCCTTCATTTTATTGCAATTTGGGTATTTCCTACAATCCATTTGAAACAAGGCGAAACAAATAAAATTTGAAAACCGACTGTCGCAGCAGATCCTGTGTATGTGCTTAAACGCAAATAACAGCCATTGCTGGGCTTTCTGCAAATCAAAAGGCAATTCCGCATCAAAACAAAAAAAGAGGCCGTTAAAGCCTCTTTTTTATATCTTGTACAAGAATGATTATTGTGCAATTACTTTCACGTTATCGACTTCCCAGGTTGCAGAAGCGGATGCGGTTGAAGTGTATTTGTAGGCCACACGAACATTGTTCTGTCCGGCCAATGACGAAATGTCAATGGCGCCCGATCCGGTCCATGTAAATCCGGTCGTTGAAAGTGTTGCCGTTAAAGGCGTCCAGGTTGCAGCCGCAGGATCTCCTGAACCGCTGTAGTTTGTTGAGATGAATACCTCCAAATTGTTTCCGGCAAAATTCTTGGCCGTATCGAACGTAAGCGTGGCTGCCGTAAAATCGGTCAGATCGATTGAAGGCGAGATCAACCAGTCTTCATTAGCGAAGTTACCCGATTGGAAACCGGACATTTTTGCACAAGCCCCGGGATTACCGTGTGTCGCGTCCAATACCCAAGCCTGGGTTCCTACGACGCTCACTTTAACCCAGTTCGGGAAATTGGTGCTGAAAGTCTCTTCGAATGCAGGGACAACCCTCGAATCGGTCAACATGATGTCGCTTTTGGTTCTGGCCAAAAATTGGTAATCACTTCCAAATTTGGTCATGACACCTCTTATCTTACCATTGGACGTGGGAATTGGATCGCCTGCGAAATTAGCGAATTCGCTGACGCGGAAAATCACCGTACCGTTTCCATCAGAAATCAAGTGGTTTGTAGCGCCACCAAGATTGTTCACTGATTCGTCAAAATATTTTTTACCGATTGAAGCATCGGTAAACTGTACGTTGTCGATTTCGATCAGTTTGTTCAGGTTGGCGTCATTTTTAGCCTGGGCAACGGTCAAATGATTGACCAATGTCTCTTCGTCCACTTTTTCACAAGAGCGGATGATGGTATTCGCGTAAGTGGCACCCGAAAGTCTCCCCACTGAATCATCATCAGGATCCTCTGGAGTGTTTCCGTTGTATAACGCACCGGCCTGGTATCCGTTGTTCCTGGATACATAAAGGTCTTTCAATTTAACGAATACTTTTCTTCCCGGCTCATACATGTTGTAAAGGTTGTAGTTGTCTACAGGGATGCTGAAACCCATAGTCCCGTCGAGCGAAACCATAGAGATCGACTTGTAGAACGTACCGCCTTCGTCACTTGAAGTCACATAAGCCTCGATTACGTCATCTTCTGTGTACTGGACAAAGTTCGGATAGGCAGGAAGCGCAGGCGTAAAAACTTCGGAAACCTGTGCGGTTACCGGAATGTCGGTACAAAGCCCTGACGTATCGGGAGCATTGTAAACATCGTCGTTAACACAGCCGCTGAAAGCAGCCATTAACGCGACAACGGGTAGTATCTTAAAAATTTTCATAAGGCTTAGTTTGAAGTGTAAACATTTAAATCATTAATCTGGAACAATCCGTCGAGTGCGGTATTCGAACCCGAACCGATTGCCTTGAATCCGATGCTGATGTGGTCCTGGCCAACGAATGACGACAAGTCGATTTCACCGGAAGGAACCATTTCATAACCGTCGTTGTCAGAATTGGCAAATTTGGCTTCAAATTTCGTCCAGGTCGCCTCGTCGAAATTGGTACCGTCATAATCTGAAGATACGTAAACTTCCACACGATTGTTTTCATCATCCGAAACAAAATTCATCGCAGAGCGGAACGACAGTTTCACATTCGATTTTCCGGTGATGTCGATTTCGGGTGAAACAATCCAAGAAATGCTTGAGGCATCCGGACTTCCGAATGGATTGAATTGTACGGTACCGTCGCCTTGGAACATTTCTTCTGTCCACAATTCGGTTCCTACTTCTGCAAAATTCGCCCAACCCTCGAAGTCGAAAGTGGTGTTGTCTACAGCCGTATCAAAATTTTCTGAGTAGAAGGCGGTGTTGATCGTCGGGATCGCAAAATCGTCGTCTTCCACACAGCTTGTGAAAACGCCCAAAGTGAGCGCCACAAACAGTATTGGTTTTATAAATCTATTTTTCATAGTGCAATTTTTAGAAGTTAATGTAAACGTTCACGAAGTAAGTCCTTCCGTAACCGTAGAAATACTTAGGGCCGAAACCGCGTGTTCCGCTGGCATTATCCTGAACGAAATCAGGGTAAGTCGCTTTTCTCGATTGCTCGAAACCGCCTGTTTTGTATTCCACATCAAAAACGTTGTTTACCGAAGCGAAGAATCCGAAAGTGTTGTTCTTGATCTTCCAAGATTTTCCACCGGTAAGGTTTACGAGATAGAACTCATCGAATTTTTCCTGTCTCAATGACTCTCTTACATTTTCAGCGGTCGCGCCATCGTAAGAGATTCCGCTCGGGCTGATCGTGTAATTGTCTGTCCTTAAAACGTTGGAAACGTCGAGATAATTGTCGGCAAGGTAGTTTGCGTTAGCACCAACCCACCAGAATTTCGGGCTTCTGTATTCGATACCCAATGAATACGCTTGTTGCGGCGTTCCTGCAATCCTGTAATCCTTGAGGTAAGCCTTGCCGAAATCGGTGATTGCATTGCCGCTCAAAGCCAACGCATCGTCATTGATCTTAAGGTTCGGGTTGTTGTTGTACGTGTATTGTCCGTATGAAGCGGCAGCGTTGATTTCGATTGTTGAAGTCAGTTGGTATTCGAGACCCAATTCCGCCCCGATGTTTTGTTTTTCGATTCCGGTCAGCAATTCGCTGATGAATGAATCCTCATCACCGTCGGTATCTGCAATGTTTTCTGCATAGTAGAAAGACAATTCAGATGAATTCTGGATTTTAGAGTAGAATGCCGTCAAACGCACTTTCAATTTCGGCGCACGCAGGATGTAGCTTACGTCTCCGGCAGTAACCGTTTCGCTTTCCACATCTGGAGTGATGCTGTTGTTGACACGTGCATTGGCGTAAGTGTTTCTGAGGCTTGGCGCTTTGGTCATGTAGGCCGCGTTCAAGTCGAAGAAGCTTCTTCCCGACAATTTGTAGGTCAAACCACCTTTGAAACCGAAGTTCTCATACGAAGTCTTCCCGCCTTTCCCGAAAGAAGTCGTCGGATAATGGCCGTTCCTGTACAAGCCTTCTCTTTCATACTGTGACTTCGAGTAAGTCTGCGCCAAGTAGAAGTCGAAAATCCTGTAGTTGAATTTGAATTGTGTGTAAGCATCGAAAGTAGTTGCAAACAAATTGTAGTTGTAACCAATTTTACCGCCTTCTGTAACTTGCTCGTTCGGGTTGTTCAGGTTGAATTGCGCTTCGTCGCCAGCGTAGAAAGAATCCACATTGAGCGCATAGTTTCCTCCGAGCAAATCGGTCACGGCGGCGTAGTTGTGCGATTTCAATTTGCGGAAACTTCCACCGGCATTGAGGCTGATGTTGTCGGCCAATTGCGATGACAAGATCGTGTTGGCCACGAATTGGTCGTCGTCGTTGCGTTGCTCCGTAAGGAAAACAGCGCTTTCCCCTGAAGCCGTAGTCTGGTTGGCGATGTATAAGGCGCGCCAGTCGATCTGAGGGTTGTTGAAGAACTTGACCAGATTATTGGTCGCTTCATCGTAGTTCGGCTGCCATTGGCCTGCGAGCGGACCAGAAGTCGCGTGGTAGTTCAGGTAATAACTCGGCAGATTTCTGTAGTAGGTTGGATCCGGGTTGTTGGCACCTGGATATTCCAATCTTGAATTGGCAACACGTCCTGTTTGGTAAGAAACATTGGTATTGAGGTTCGTACGAGAAGAAATTTTCCAGTAGTGGCTCAGGATATTGATCGGCTCTTCCACATCTTTGTCGCGTGAATTTCTTTTTTCGCCATCCTGGTAACCCCAGTAAGAATTGTATTTGAAGCCCATGAGATCAGTCACTTCCTGCGTGTTAGGCGAGTTCTTGCCGCGGCTGTTTTGCGCGTAGATTGAGGTGAAGTTCAGGGAGTGCTTGTCGTTGAATTTCTTTTCAACGCTCAAGAACAAAGAGTTGGCCGCATAATCGGTTCCTTCAAAGTAACCTTCCTGTGCCCAGCGTCTTGAAGCCGAAACGACAAACGCCCAGCCATTGGTATTCATTCCGGAAGCGTGGGTTCCCATCGCCCTCCAGCTGTAGTTGGTATTGGTTCCTGAAAACGAAATCCTTGTTCCCGGTCTGTAAACAGATGCGCGCGTATTGATTTCCTGTGTTCCGAGGATACCGCCAAAAGTATAATCCGAAGGACCTGAACCGGTCGTGAATTCCTGGTTTCTGGTAGCGTCATTCAAGCCGCCCCAGTTGCTCCACTGTGGTCTCCCGTCGTATAATTTGTTCATTACCACGCCGTTGATCATCGTGGTTCCGTATTCATTGTCGAGTCCGCGAATCCTGAAACGCGCCTGGCCCCAATTGTAAGCCGCTGCTTGTTGGTACGCATCACGACTGGCCTGAAGCAAGCCCGACGTACTTTCCGAACCGCTGTTGTCATCGCCGAGGTCGTTTTCGGTGATGGTGATCAAACTGAGCTGTTGCTCTTCGGTAACATCTTCTTCGAGAACGACTACGCCAAGGTCAAGCACTTTTCCGGCAACGATGTCCACCTGAAGCAGTTGCGCTTTGTAACCTTGTGTTTTCACTTCCAGCAATTGATTTCCGGCAGCTGCATTGTTAAAGGTAAATTTACCGGCAGCATCGGTCACCTGAGTAAGGTTGGCGTTCTGGATCGAAGCAACAACATTTTGCAATGGCTTTTGCGTTTTAGAATCGACTACCTTTCCCGTAACTCCGGTTCCGATTTGTGCGAAACTGATAACAACTTGCATTACAAATAGAATACTAAAAACAAGTTTTTTCATAAATAAAAATTAGTTAATTTTTGAATTCGTAAGTCTTAATAAAAACTTAACAGCCCGCAAATGTACATCTTTTAATAACATTACATACCTTTGGCGCGAAATTATAGCAAACTTTACCGTAATTTAATATTTGATGATTTATGAGAATTAAGAGATTTATCGCCCTGTTTATTGTTATATTCGCAATACAGGCATCAAAAGCACAGCAAAAAAAGTTTATTGTGCATACGGTTGCTTTCTACAATCTCGAGAACCTTTTTGACACGATCAACCAGGCAAACAACGACGAAGAATGGCTCCCAAGAGGTTCGCAAAACTGGACCGGAACCAAATACAAGCAGAAAATCCACAACATGGCGCGCGTGATCGCCGAAATCGGGACGACCGATAATCCGAACAATTCGCCTACGCTACTCGGCGGATCGGAAATCGAAAACCGCGGCGTGCTCGAAGATCTCGTCAAGGATCCGCAAATCATCAATAAAGATTACGGGATTGTCCATTTTGATTCACCCGATAAAAGGGGAATCGACGTGGCGCTCTTGTACCAGAAAAAACACTTCAAGCCAACAAGTTACGTCAACATCCCGCTTTACATCTACCGCGATGAGGAAGCCTTGACCAAAAAGACAGAAGCCGAAGAAGCCACCGACGACAAAATCACCGTCTCCCCAACCCCAACCGACAAGCGCGTCTACACGCGCGACCAGTTGCTCGTTACCGGATTGCTCGACGGCGAAGAAGTAAACGTCATCGTTTGCCACTGGCCATCGCGTTCGGGAGGCGAAAAGAAAAGCGCGCCTTTCCGTGAGAAAGCGGCCGCGCTGACCAGAAAAATCACCGATTCACTGCAACGCATCAAGCCCGACGCCAAAGTCATCATCCTGGGCGATTTGAACGACGGCAGCTTCAACAACAGCGTCAAGGTACAAATCGGGGCCAAAGGCAAAAAAGAAGACGTCAAGCCGCTCGGGGTTTACAATCCGTTCGAAAGCATGACCAATAAAGGATACGGAACCATCGGTTACCGCGATGCGTGGGATATTTTCGACATCATCATGTTTACCGAACCGTTCATCCGCAAAGATTACACGTCATTCCGATATTGGAAAGCCGGCATCTACAACAAGCCTTTCATGACGCAAACCACCGGACAATACAAAGGATATCCGCTGCGCCACCAATCCAATGAAGTCGGATTCAGCGATCACTTCCCGGTTTATATTTATTTGATCAAGGAGTCGAAGTAGTTCGAGGGCAAGTCAAAAGGACAACGGGAAATCCAAAAAGAATATGTAAAAAGGTCGGTTTTTCCGGCCTTTTTTATTTGTAATTTAGCAGCACTAACCGTCTGCATCGGCCTTGTTCCGACGTTCGACATTTGACACCCGACAATGAAACCGTTCAACCTCAATCAATGGATCGACGAAAACCGCCACCTGCTCAAACCGCCCGTCGGCAATAAGAGCATCTACCCCGATTCCGGCGATTACATCGTCATGGTCGTCGCCGGGCCCAACGCGCGAAAGGATTACCACTACAACGAAACCGAAGAACTGTTCTACCAGCTCGAAGGCCACATCAAAGTCATCATCCAGGAAGACGGCCAGCGCAAGGAAATGGAACTCAACGCCGGCGACCTGTACCTGCATCCGGCCAAGACGCCGCATTCGCCCGTGCGTTCCGAAAATTCAATCGGACTCGTCATCGAACGCAAACGCGCCGGAAAAGGATTCACCGACGGGCTGCTCTGGTTTTGCGACCACTGCAACCACAAATTGCACGAAGTCTACTTCGAACTCCACGACATCGAGCAGGATTTCCAGCCGCACTACCGGCATTTTTACAATTCGCAAGATTTGCGCACGTGCAAAGAATGCGGGACGGTGATGGAAACCGATCCGCGGTATGTTAAATAACATTTGCTTTTCGGTTTAATTTTTTTCAGGAGCCGGGAACCTGCTATCCGCTTTATCTTTTGCTTTTTTGAAAGGATGTTTTGATAAATCAAGATACCTGACTGCCACCGGCAGTCCTCCTTTTAATTTCAAATGCAAAAGGATGCCGCTGCTATCAGGGCTAGGGAATGGCGTTACCGGCCGGTTCTTTCGATCAACTGCGTCGGCGCATAACCGAAATGTTTCTTGAACGCATACGAGAAATGCGACAAATTCTCAAAACCCACTTCAAAGTACACTTCAACGGGCTTCCGGTTCTTTTCCGAAAATTGGTAGTGCGCAAGTTCGAGCCGTTTGGCCGTGAGCCATTTTTGCGGCGTCGTATGGAACGCTTTCTTAAAGTCGCGCTTGAACGTCGTAAGGCTTCTTCCGGTCAGGTACCCGATTTTTTCCATCGGCATATTGAACATGAAATTTTTTTCCATAAACGGCACCAGATCGATTTTGCCGGGCTCCCCGAAACTGGCCAAAAGCCCGTCAATTGTTGGATCGACCATCCTCAGGATGCTGATCGCTTCGGTAATTTTCAAGGCCGCGATATTTTCAGGAAACGCCTCTTCCACCTCAAAATACGGAATCAGTGACGCGAGGCAGCTTTGCAACAACGGATGATGGTTGAAGCACGGAATGTTCTGTTTCGGAATCCCATTAAGATCGACGTCAATACCGTCGTAAAAGTTTTTGAGCCGCGCCGTCGACAAATGCATCGCCACCGATTGGTGCGGCAACCCATCTTTGGGAGAAAGGATCACGGTGTTGAGTTGGTTCCGCGGAATCAGGAAAATATCGCCCGGGCCAAACAAATAAGTCGCGTCGGCCTGTACCATTTTGGTCTCGCCCGAAATCGACCAGATCAGCAAATGATGGTCGAACGAAACTTCCGTCGCGCGCAACTTTTCGGTGTAGCACGACAGCTTGATATCGGGCGTTATGTATTTGGTTTGAAAATCCATCCGGGCTAATTTACATCAAAAAATATTCGGATGAACCCAGCCGGGCAAAGCGATCTAAAATCTTCTTCCACCCGATTCGGTTACAATCAATTCACGGGAAACGAAATCCCGGTCAAGTCCTCGCTCAATTTCCACAAACGCCTGGCATTGGTCTCGTCTAGCGAATAAGGTTGGACGCCTCTCAACGTCCAGGGTTCGTCATATTGGGGCGCGAAATGGCCCAGATCCAATTCGGCGATTTCTGCATTTTCACAGTACACGCCCCCAATGTTGTCGAGCGTCTTGCTCGTCGCGCACCAAACCGTAGTCGCGGCGCCTTGCGCGATGGTCTTGAGTTTTTGGGCGACCCCGGGAAAGATGTTCCCGTCGGCATCGTGCGTTCCCATTTGCTGGAACAACGCCATCGGTGCTTCGCGCCCAAGATCAGTGCCATTGATGGAACCCGGGTGCAGCGAATAGGCCCTTACGCCAAACTGCCAGCCCCTGCGATCGAGCTCGACGGCAAATAAATTGGCGGCCGTTTTCGATTGGCCATAGCCCAGCAAGGTTTGGTAGTCGCGCCGTTCAAAATTGGGATCGTCAAAATCGAACGGAGCCATCTGATGCCCGTAGGATGAAACATTGACGACACGCGCACCTTTTGCTTTTTTCAAGGCAGGCCAAAGACGCGCGGTGAGTTGGAACGGCCCCAAATAATTGGTAGACAATTGCGATTCATAACCGCGGCTGTCCCTGCGCAGCGGAACCCACATGATGCCGGCGTTGCTGATCAGCAAATGAAGCGGCCTGTTCGACGCAAGGAACTTTTCTGCAAAAGTGTCGATCGATTTTGGGTCGGACAAATCCAGTTTTTCGATTTCCACCTGGCCGATTCCGGTTAAGTTGTGTTTCGCCTTTTCGAGATCGCGCGCCGGCACGATGACAGTGGCTCCGGCCGAAACGAGCGTTTTGGTGGTTTCCAGTCCGATGCCCGCATAACCGCCCGTCACGATTGCAATTTTCCCCGTAAGGTTGATGCCTTTGATGACATCCTGAGCCGTCGATGTTGCGCTAAATCCCGAACCTATCGGTTGCTGTAATGCGCCTTGGTAATTGTTTGTTTTCATTTTTAACTCAATTTGTTAGGGCAAAGTTAGCGCACAGGATTTTTCGAAACTTTGTTCTAAAGGCCGAGTTTACTTTGTTTAGAAGGCCGTTTTGAAGTAGTCGTGTTTGGTGGCGTCCGAGTCAATCCAATTCAAAAAATAGTAATACATTTGCGTTCGAAAATGATAATTCAAAAGATATGACAACTACAATAGCAGAACAATTCGGCATGAAGGAAGCGTTGGCGCAACTTGGCGTAAAAGACATCAACGAAGGCACTTCTACCGGACAAAACCATTTTTCCTCAGGGGAAATCCTCGAATCGCATTCGCCCGTAGACGGCCAACTCATCGGGAAAGTCAAGATGACCACCGCGGCCGATTACGAAAAAGTGATGCAAAAAGCTACCGAAGCGTTCCAGACTTTCCGTTTGATGCCGGCACCGCAACGCGGCGAAATCGTGCGCCAATTCGGGGAAAAACTCAGAAAAAACAAAGAGGCTTTGGGCAAACTCGTTTCTTACGAAATGGGAAAATCATTGCAGGAAGGCTACGGCGAGGTTCAGGAAATGATCGACATCTGCGATTTTGCAGTCGGTTTGTCTCGCCAATTGCACGGGCTCACGATGCATTCGGAACGTCCGGGCCACCGCATGTACGAGCAATACCATCCGATGGGAATCGTCGGCATCATTTCGGCGTTCAACTTTCCAGTAGCGGTTTGGTCCTGGAACACGGCCCTGGCTTGGATCTGCGGCGACGTTTGCGTATGGAAACCGTCTGAAAAAACACCTTTGTGCGGCATCGCGTGCCAAAACATCATCGCTGAAGTCATCAAAGAAAACAACTTGCCGGAAGGGATTTCGTGTCTCATCAACGGCGATTATAAAATCGGCGAATTAATGACGGCAGATACCAGGATTCCACTGGTTTCTGCAACCGGTTCGACCCGCATGGGAAAAATCGTCGCACAGGCCGTTGCGGGTCGTTTGGGTAAATCATTGCTCGAACTTGGCGGAAACAACGCCATTATCGTGACCCCGGACGCCGACATCAAGATGACGGTTATCGGAGCGGTCTTCGGAGCCGTTGGAACGGCCGGACAACGTTGTACCTCGACGCGCCGACTCATCATCCACGAAAGCATCTACGACAAAGTAAAAGACGCGATCGTCGGTGCCTACAAGCAATTGCGCATCGGAAATCCACTGGATCAGAACAACCACGTGGGTCCGCTGATCGATACACACGCGGTCGATCTTTACAATAAGGCGTTGGATAAAGTCGTGGCCGAAGGCGGGAAAATTCTCGTGGAAGGCGGCGTACTTTCGGGCGAAGGCTACGAAAGCGGCTGTTATGTCAAACCGGCCATTGCCGAAGCCGACAATACATTCGAAATCGTCCAGCACGAAACTTTTGCACCCGTTTTGTATTTGCTCAAATATTCAGGGGAAGTCGAAAATGCAATCGCCGTACAGAATGGCGTGGCGCAAGGGCTTTCTTCTGCGATCATGACCAACAATTTGCGCGAGGCGGAACGTTTCCTTTCGGTTTCGGGTTCGGATTGCGGAATCGCCAACGTCAACATTGGGACTTCAGGTGCCGAGATCGGCGGTGCTTTCGGTGGCGAAAAAGAAACCGGCGGCGGACGCGAATCGGGTTCGGATGCCTGGAAAATCTACATGAGAAGACAAACCAATACGATCAATTACACGACCAGCCTGCCATTGGCACAAGGAATTAAATTTGATTTGTAAATAATGACGCAACCTTTTCTTACGATTTGCATCCTAAAGGTGTAATTAAAAAAGATTGCTAAATAAATTCGAAAAGAAAAAAACCGGCCCTATCCAAGCCGGTTTTTTTACGCAACCCTTTTTGTAACTTGCATCTCATCTTTAACCAATTGAGAGAAAAATGAAAAAAATAATACTGCTTTTTTGTTTTGCGCCGCTGTTGATGTCGCATACCTGTGAAGACGACGACTACAATCACCACCATCCGTGTACAGATGCGGCGCGCGCCGGACTCAACGTTACCGTTACGCTCAATGGCGAAGCGATCAATTCCGACGCCGGGATTACCGTAACCGCGCGCGACGGAAATTACATCGAGGATTTGGAAACTTACGGACAGGCACCGTTTATTTTTTCAGGCGCGTACGAACGGATGGGCCATTACACGATTACCGTGAGCAAGCCAGGTTATCAGGATTATGTATCGAATACGGTAACGGTATCGCACGACGAATGCCATGTGATTCCACGACAGATTACAGCCAACCTGGTCCCGATTCCATAAAATAAAAAACCCGCCTTTCGAGCGGGTTTTTTATTTTGAAAAATGGCAACTACAAATTGAAGGAAGCGCCGATATTGAACACAAACTGGTTGTGGTAGTTTTCATTGCCGTACGTGTTTCCGGCGAATTTTGTGATCGGGATTCCCGCTTCCGTGAAAACGCCGAATCCGTCGGTAAAGAAATACCGGAATCCGATGTGCGTCCCGAAATTGTGGATGCCGAGGTTCAGGCCCGGATAAACATCCATCGATGCGGGCAATCCGATTACGCTGCCGAGATTGGCATTGAAACGGACTTTCGCATCAAATTTTTCGTAAAAATCAGGCTCATTTTCTTCCAATGTCGGAAAAAACAAATTGTCATACTTGTAACTGAATTCGCCATCGGCACTCAAAAGGTAGGTGGTGCTAAAGCCAATGGAGAAATTCTGTCCGAGTCCGAAATCGGCCGAACCGTGGATGCCTGTTCCGCCACTTTGAATACTGGCCGCTACCTGTGCCTTGATGTCGCCTTTTCCTTTATAAGCCTGGGCGTTTGCCAAAAATGCCGAAGCCGACAATACGAGTGTGAAAATTCTTTTGATCATGTTTGATTTATTTTGGATTATGCCGCAAATGTAAGGACTTTAGTTACAAATTCCGACCATTTTCTTGCGGATAAAGCTGCGGCAGCGGATCGCTTTGCCAGAATTGCTTCGTTTCGATGTCCATGATCGTGAGCGGCCCGTGGAAAGCCGCGCCCGTGTCTACATTCCACACATTGCCGCGTTTCACCGGAACGGTCTGGCCGATGCGCGTGACGGGCGTGTGGCCGATGTAGATTTCCTTGTAAAGCAATAGGCGCCGCGGATAGGAAAGGTCGTCGGGTTTCATATTCGGGTCGAGCGCGAGTGCGGTTTCCCAAAGTGTCCGGTCCCAATACAGCAACCTGGGGAAATGCTCCAAAGCCACGCCGTGCAGGCTTGTAAACCCCGCGTGGACGAACAACCGGTTGTTTTCGTCGAGGTGGTAATCCTGCAAAGACTGCAGGAAATCGATGTGTCTTTTGCGGTGTTCGGTCCCGATATTTTCATACGCCTGGATCGTTACGCCGCCGCCGTGCTTGTTCCACAGCACATTTTCGTCGGCGCCATTGAGCCATTGCCACAGCAGTTCGTCGTGGTTGCCGCGCATGAAGATGCAGTCGTGCGTTTGCCGGAATTGCATCAGGAAATCAATCACCTGCGGCGTCTGGCTCCAGCCGTCGGCATAATCGCCCAGGAAAACAATGCGGTCGCTTTGGGTAACGGCTGCACGCTCCAAAACCTGTTGGAGGGCGACGAGTGCGCCGTGTATGTCACCGATGACGAGAGTCCTGTTCATATTTTAAAGCTAGCGAACCTATCCAACAGGCGGAAATATTTTAACATTTTATACAGAAAATTAGGCCTAAAATCGATGAGGTGCGTGCCCGCCGCTAAGGCATGTAATTGATTACTCCGGTCAAGACATTGCAGGCGTCGGTGTTTCCGGCGCCACATTCGAAATCCTTGACGATGATCAATGCGGCTTTCAAGTTTGCGGGCAATGGCGTATAGTTCAATTGGCCTTTCATAAAACCCTTCAACTCGGCAGAAGCCACTGAGGATACCTCAATTGTCTTAAAAAGCAAGGTGACCTTCTTGCAATTCATATTCCCGATCATGAAAGACAAGTGGTCGATGCCGTTTATAACATTCGCCGTACAGTTTTTACGGTTGTTGGGCTTCCATTGCGCCAGATACTCGCTACAGGATACGGCATCCGATTCGTCACAAGTCACGCAATAGGCGAACTCGCCCCAAGGAACCATATCAAAACTATTGTGATCCAGGAAATTTGCAACCGATGGTGAAACCTTGTCAGGTGTCCCGGCAGCAAGTCCGCCGGTAATTAATTTTCCCGATGAATCGTAAGTGCATTGTTGGCCAGATTCGCCACTTTGGTCGGGCATCCACCTTGCTTCATTCGTTGCGCCATAGTGATAGGTCTGGTCGGCAGCGGCAGATTTATCCCAGGTGCCGCACATTTCCGCTTTCCCGTCTTCTACTTCAGACCAGTTGCAGGGGCAATCAGGCAATTTGCTGTAGAAGGCATCGGCTTCCCCGTGCATCGGAGAGAACTTGTCTTGATCCTTAAATACGCGGCCCTGTCCGTTCGCGATAAGGTCGTTGTTGGGGTCGCCCTTATCGTCTACCATAAAATTGGATATGTGCCCATCGACAATTCCCCTTTTCTTCATCGTGCCCGAAAACACATAGATACCATTTACCGTGACACCGCCCAGCGTGGAAAGCGTCTGGGTAAATACGGAAAAATTACAGCCGCTTCCAACAACGAATGCGCCAATGCCGGTTCCGGTTTCCTCCCCTACTTCATAATCGACTTTGATGGTTAGGTTTTGGTTGTTCTGATCGTAAAACCGGATTCTGAATTCTGGATAGGGTGTACCTGTAACATCGGACGGGACATTACTCCCGATCAAGACGGTAGGCGTAAAATATAATCGCCTGCAATTTGCGGCGGTGTCGCGCCACCATTTATAGGCATGCCTAGGTTTTCCATATTCGCCAGGACCTCCGGGGTAAGTATGCCATAGATGCCAGGCGTCAGCCCATTTTCATCGACGATTGGGCCGTTGGTGTTTTCAGGTTGGTCATCTTCGCCGCAACCGGCAAAAATGAAAAGGAGCAGGGATAATAAATAAAATTTCTTCATGTTGGGATTGTTTAAATTAAGTAATGTTTGTTTTGACAGGCTGCCATTGGCACAAAAAAATCCACGTACATCAATCTCAGGATCTACGTGGATTTTTTAGTTTGCTGCAATTGTGGCGTTGCTTACGCCAAATATATATAATTTTTGATTACGTAAACGATTGGCAATAAATAATTTATCCATTGAGGCCTTGTGGAAAGTTTTACTGCGACTTGACCAGCCGCCGTAAATTCATGCGCAATGGGTAAGCGGTTTAACATTTAACAAAAGGTACAGAAAAACAGTAACAAACATTTTGAGTCTACAGGTAAGTTTACAATATCAAAGCCGGCTGATCAATCACATTGTTTCACTTTAATTTACACACCATGAAAAAAATCATTTTAGGTTTATGCGCCACATTATTTTTCGGATTTGCCTCACAGGCACAAAACAACACGTATTCAAAATCGGCAATGGTCGTTCTCGTAAGTTCGGCCAAAGGCACTTACACCAAAGGGATGACCTATAAGGAATGGGTCAATGTCGTGACCGGAAACACCAATTCGACGATCCCGACCGCACAGGAAGACAAGTTGCTCAAGGACGTATACGGATTCGTTTCGACGAATGCCAATCCGGAAACGGTTTCCAAAAATTACAACGGGCAATCGCTGCTTGACTTGGCCAAGTCGAAAGGGAATACGGGCGTTTTGTCGGCGTCGAGTGGAAGATGCGGGTTTTGGTGCGATTTGCTCAATGCAATCATTAGAGCACTGATAGAGTGGCTTGCAGAAAATCCACCCATATTATTTCCATAACATTTAAAAGGTTGTCCAAAGTCAATTTGGGCAACCTAAATATTACTTTGAGATGAAAAAAACACTGTTGCTATTGAGCATTGCGATTTATTCCTGTACGACCGTCAAACAACATCACAATGAAAAAATTCTTTCAAAGAAGAACTGTGAAATATTAGATACAAACAAAGGCAATCCTTTAATGAAAGTATTTGTGGAGGATGATGAACATATATTTTTGTTTGATACGGGCGCGCCAATGTCGACAATCAATGATACAACGATCATAAAAGAATTTTCAAAAAGAGAATTTGGGTCTTTGGGTTCACTCCAAGGCGCGGATAAGTCGAAAAAAATTGCGAAGAAAAATTTTACGGTCAATCTCAAAACCGTATTGTTTGAAAGCGACAATAAAATCGTCACGTTGTTGCCCATGCCCAAAAGCAAGTGTTCGAAATCGCCAATCAAAGGCATCATCGGCCTAGACTGTTTTTTCAATCAGGACTATCCGTTGCTTCTGAATTTCAGCGACGGCAAAATCTGCAACATCGATCAAGCGGAGATGCAAAGCCGATTGGACGTAAAGGGTTACCGCGAAGTCAAGTCGCAATGCCGCTTGAACTCGATATACGTTTACCTGACGTTGGCCGGAAAGGAATACAAATTCACGTTCGATACGGGTTACAGCGGCCAATTGATCTTGCCGTCCGATTCGAAAATCGATTGGGACATCTATAACAAAATGGAGCTGGAAGGCTCGCTGTTTGTCAGCGCGACTTCAATTACCAGTGGCCTCGAAACGTATTTTGAAAAAGTTCCGGTGGTCATGGCCGGACAGAAATTGTCGGTCAAGCCGGTTGTTTCCGAAACGGTGAAATCGCATTTGTTGGGCATCCAATTCATCAAGGGCTTCGACTGGATCATCGATTACAACCACAATAAAGTGTATGCCAAGCGAAACCACCTCAAGATCGACAACACGTTCAACAGAAAAGTTTCGTATTACGCCAAAGCGGATCAAAAACTAACAGTAATGGTCAAGGATAAAAAACAGACCCGATACCATTTGGGCGACGAGATCATTTCCGTCAATGGCCAAAAGGCGACGCCTGAAAACAATTGCGATTTGCAGAATCTGCTCAACCAAACCGAAGACTGGAGCACCTTGAATCTCGAGGTCGTTCCTGCGCCCAAATAAACAATTCCATAATGCGCCAACACCATGAAAACGCGGATTTACATACTTGCCGCCATGCTTCTGCATGTAAATGTGTCGTTTTCCAAACATGGGTCGGATCCCAACGACATTGTCCTTGAAATGGCTGCGGCCATACAGTTGGTCAACAAAAAATACAATCTGCTGAAATCCGAAAAGGAAGCGCAATTGCAAATTATTTCACGGAATCTTTATTCGGCGTCGAGTACCGATGCCCAAATAAAACTGCTGCTGCAAAAAGAACAGATCAAAGATGAAATTGCAATCCTCACGAGGGAAAACAACAACGAGATTTCAAAAATAAAATACCTCAAAGGCCTGCAGGTCATCAAGAATCTGTATGAGAAAGTACTCGGGCTCGACCATCATTTCGCGTCGGTGCGGACGTTCAATGAAATCAGCAAGATTTCGAACCCGAACCAATACCCCGAATACAGTAAACTCAAAGAAGTGGTGGCCGCCAAGAAAGACAAGAAGTTTGCGGTCGACCTGACATCGGTGCTCGGAAGCAACAGCATCGTTTCGTTGGTACAGACTTTTACGAACATGATCGGATCGGCATTGACCAAGGAAGAAAAGGAAAAGGAATTGGCCAGCGTCGAATGCATCCTCGATTTTACGCTTCGCATGCAGAACGACCTCAATACGATTTATTTCGAAACGGCTTTCCTGCAAACCAGCAACAATAAGGTCAAGGAAGATATCGAAACGCTTTTTCGCGATTACACCAAGCCGATCGGCTACATGCCTTCGCTCGAGGAATGCCGCAAAAATGACGATTGGGAAACCATCACGCAAAAAATGGACGAATACCTTTCGCGAATGAAAGCCGAGACCGGCAATGCACAATACAAAATGCAGGTGAATGTAGAGTTTCCGATCGACCGGCTCATGCAGTTCATCGCACAATACAACAATTTCATTGACCAGGGTGGAAAATTCTATGAGAAGTTCAAGATCATCCTGAACAGCTATGAGAATGAAAAACAATGCGAGAGCAAGCTGCCGCCCGAGTACAAAAAACTCAAATCGGACATTGATGTGGCGATCCAGAAATTCAACACCGCCTACAAACCCGTTGAAATCAACGGTACCAAAATGAAAGAAATCTTATACGGCCTCAATGAGTTTGACTAGTACGTTCTTACTTCTATATAATTAGTGATTTGGGTAGGGAAGCCATTGCGAGGTGGCTTCCTTTTTTACACCGTTACGCCATGAAAAACACACTACAATACCTGTTGTGCCTGATTCCGAATGCCTTGCTGGCCATCAACATCCACAACGTTCAGATTACGCAAACCGTTGCGCAAACCCTCAATGTAAGCCTTACGACCGAAGCGGTCGAATTGTATTATTACGATTCATGGAATTATTCCATCACGGGAAATGTCATCACGATCAATGCTTATTTTGTGGAAGGATTTGGGTCGACAATTGCCTATTTGAACAATAATTTTGAGATTCCGTTGTCGGCGCCGCAAAATTATCTGATCATCATCCGGATTTTTTACACCGACAATACCCATACGTTCCGGACGCTCAAGGATATGGCCAGAATTTCATTTCGGTATCCCAAATACAGCGCACTGGAACAGAGATTGAATAGGTAATCAAGCGATATCATACTTCATCTTGCGCAAAATCCGCATCGCTTCCTTAAAACTGATGTACACTTTCGGGAACGCCTTGAGCAATGGCTTGGCATCGATCAATTTCTGTTTCGCCTCGTCAAATCCGTTGAGGTAACAAATCATGAACGTCGACGGCAAATTCTGCAGATCGCGCTGCTCGCGTTCGGTGAGTTCGAGGTTTTTGTGCAGTTTGTCGATCAAGGCCTGGTTCGAATTGTAAATGTGGAACAACATCTTGCGGTTGAATTCAGGCGGCTCAAACAACATCTCACGGTCAATCTTGTAATAGCCATTGTCAAAAAACCGGATCGTCTGTTTTTCCAAAGGATAATAACTCGTCTGGTCGTTGAGCCCAAGCGGGACGTATTCGATGATCGTAAAAGTATCGTCGTCATACTCGATCGTCACGTCATCCTGCGCCGAATAGAACAGTTTGATCTGCTCATTGATCAATGCAATATCGACGCGCGAAAAAAACGTCTGTTCGCGCACTTTCCGCTTCGTCCCGGCCCAGCAAATCACAAACAATTCCTTGAAGACCTTGTATTTGGGCGAAATATCCTTGTGCTTCACGTTCATGAAATCGATCACGCCGTCGAGCGTATAGGCAATGCTGTTGCGCGAATTGTTCTCGATGCCGATCACCGTCTCGGTGTTCTGGTAATTCTTCTCAAACGCGCCGTCGATCGGCATCGAGTTGCTGCCACGCCGCACAAAAACGGTGTTCGGCAAAATCGTATGGATGCCTTTCTTGAAAAACGACACTTTGTTTTTGGGCCGAATCGTCACGAGCCCGACGACGCGGTCCTTGGGCAAATTGGGAAAAGGCACATTCTCGTACTGGATCTTGGGCGGATTTTCAAGAAAAGCATTGACCAGGTTCTGGATGCGGCTGTCGTCAAAAAAGTCATCGCCCACAATCTCATTGTCCTGGTCTTCCACGCCCACCACGATGTACGAATTGTTCGTCGGGTTCGAATTCGACAACGCGCAAATGTGCTTCAAGAACTTCGCCTTGCCCTCGCGCGTATGCAAATTGAGCTGCCGCTTCTTGTCATAAAAACTGCTCTCGTCGTTGTGCGCGAGCAGGTTTTTGATCAAGAGGCGTTTGTTTATCATAGTTTTTTGGGCGTTGCCTTTCACACCGGCCTGCGCGCCTGCTGGCTCCTCGCTAAAACAGTCCACTGGACTGTTTCTTTACGCTCGGCCCTGGCCGGGCTATTCGCTGCAATCTTTTTTGCTTTAAACGCTTTGCTAAAATGAACGATTCAATTAACAAAAAAGGATTTCCGCTGCTATCCCTAACGCGGCCATATCCTCACTATAAATTTTTCTTCACAATCGTGGCCGTAGCCTGCGCCGTCGGTGTCACGACCAAATCCGCAATGTTCACATGGTACGGACGCGTCACGACAAACGCAATAATATCGGCAATGTCCTCAGGCTTGAGCGGCGCAAACGACTGGTACACCTTTGCCGCACGTTCCACATCGCCCTTAAAGCGCACTTCCGAAAATTCGGTCTCGACCATTCCGGGATGGATCGCACCCACGCGAATCCCGTAATTCACGAGATCGATCCGCATCGCCTTGTTGAGCGCATCGACCGCATGTTTGGTCGCGCAATATACATTCCCGTTCGAATAAACCTCTTTTCCGGCAATCGACCCAATATTAATGATGTGGCCGCCCATCCTGTCGATCATCCCTGGAATAATGGCACGCGACACATACAACAATCCTTTCACATTAATGTCGATCATCATGTCCCAATCGTCGAGATCGCCGGTTTGTATCGGGTCGAGCCCATGCGCATTTCCGGCATTGTTGATCAGAATATCAATCTTGGAAAATCCGTTCGGCAACGATTCGATTGCTCTGGAGATCGCCATTTTATCACGAACGTCAAACAGCAAAGCATGCACTTCGGTGTGTTGCGACAATTCGTTTTGCAGTTCCATCAAACGGTCTTCGCGGCGTCCGCAAATGATGAGTTTGTATTTCAATTGTGCAAAAGCACGCGCCGTTTCCTTTCCAATTCCGCTGGTCGCCCCGGTTATAAATGCTGTTTTCAATTGTTAATTATTAATTATTCATTGTTAATTAAGGCACTTTTTCACCCATACTTTCCGTCCAGATCGCAAACCAGTCTTCGAGATCCAATTTCAAATCGTCAAGTTTCTTGAGGTATTGGATGCGCGCCACATTGACCGTTCCGGCCACGGGAACGATTCCCGCCGGATGCTGCAAAATCCACGCAAGCAAAATCAAATCGGAGCCCACACCGTATTTCGCGACGAGTTCGGCCAGCAGTCTTTTGAGCCGGCGCGTCTGATCGGTGTCTTCCCTGAAAATCGTCCCAAGCGGATTCCACGCCATCGGGCGGATGCCATGGGTTTGCATGTAATCGAGACTGCCGTCCACCATCGGGTCGAAATGCGTCGCCGAAAACTGGATCTGGTTGAATTCCACATCGGAAAATTTTCGGATGAGTTCCGTTTGCGACGGCGTAAAATTCGACAATCCGAAATGCTTGATCTTGCCTTCCGATTTCAATTTGGTCACGGCCACCGCGATTTCCTCGCTCACCATGAGCGGACTCGGGCGGTGCAAGAGCAGCACATCCAGGTAATCGGTCTGTAAGTTTTTGAGTGAATTCTCGACGCTCCAAACAATGTAATCCTTCGAGTAGTCGTAATGTTTGACTTTATTGTCCCGATTTCCAGTGATGTGCTGGATTCCGCATTTCGAGATGAACTGCACTTTGCTGCGCGCGATTTTGCTCTCGGCAAACGCTTTCCCGAATTCGGCTTCGGTCGTATAGCCGCCGTAAATATCGGCGTGGTCAAAAGTCGTGATTTGGTTTTCGATGCAAACGTGCATGAGTTGCGCCATTTCGGAAGTGCTCAGTTTTTTGTCCCAAACGCCCCAATTCATGGTTCCGGCGATAATTTTTGATAAGTCAGGCATGGCAAAAGTGAATTAAATGTGATGTAAATTTAAGGGCTAACCGGCAAAATAAAATCGGTTGAGGTTAAAAAACCGACAAAATTTTTTTAACAAAGGTGTTTTTTTAAACCCAAATTAACCCGCGCTTCATTTTAATTTTTTATGGCTTTCGGGGCATTTTTGTTGCGCTCTTAAAAATATAAAAATGAAATCACAAATCATCCTTAAAACCAAAGGCTTCACGCATATTTTAACCATTTTTTAACATCCCATTTTTAAAAAAAAATTCAATTTGCACCGTCAAATAAAACCAGCAAACAAAAACAGTAAAATGGAAGAAAATACGGCGACTCTGGACATCAGGGCCATCAATGAAAAAATAGAAAGGGAGAGCGCATTCATCGAATTGCTCAACATGGAAATGAACAAAGTCATCGTCGGACAAAAGCACATGATCGAGCGCCTGCTCATCGGACTTTTGGGGCAAGGCCATATTCTACTCGAAGGCGTTCCGGGATTGGCCAAAACGTTAGCGATCAACACCCTTTCGCAAGCGGTTCACGGCAGTTTCAGCAGGATTCAGTTTACACCCGATTTGTTGCCTGCCGATGTGGTCGGAACGATGATCTACAACATCAAAGCCAACGAATTCTCAATCAAAAAAGGGCCGATTTTCGCCAATTTCGTCCTTGCCGACGAGATCAACCGTGCGCCGGCCAAAGTGCAATCGGCGCTTTTGGAAGCGATGCAGGAAAAACAGGTTACCATTGGCGACACGACTTTCAAGCTCGACAAACCGTTTTTGGTATTGGCAACCCAAAACCCGATCGAGCAGGAAGGAACGTATCCGCTTCCGGAAGCGCAGGTCGACCGTTTCATGCTCAAGACCGTCATCGATTATCCAAAATTGGACGAGGAAAGAATGGTCATCCGCCAAAACCTCAAAGGCGCTTACGAAAAAGTCAATGCCGTGATTTCGGTCGAACAGATCATTGCCGCACAGGCCGCCGTCCGCGAAGTTTACATGGACGAGAAAATCGAAAAATACATCCTCGACATTGTGTTCGCCACACGTTACCCCGAAAAATACAAACTCGAGCACCTCAAGCCGCTCATCGGTTTTGGCGCCTCGCCGCGTGGATCGATCAATTTGGCGGTCGCTGCCAAATGTTACGCGTTCATCAAACGCCGCGGTTATGTGATCCCGGAAGACGTTCGCGCCGTCGTTCACGATGTATTGCGCCACAGGATCGGTGTGACTTACGAAGCTGAGGCCGAGAACATCACTTCCGTGGACATCATCAACAAAATCGTAAACGAAGTCGAAGTACCTTAATCAGTTGGCAAACGCAGAACGCAGAACTAATCTGCCGTCTGAAACTGCCGTCTGCAACCTGAACAAATGGACACTAAAGAGCTTCTCAAAAAAGTACGCAAAATCGAAATCAAGACCCGAAGGCTGAGCGATCACATCTTCTCGGGCGAATACCATACGTCTTTCAAGGGACGCGGAATGACGTTCAGCGAAGTGCGCCAATACCAATATGGCGACGACATCCGGGCGATCGACTGGAATGTGACCGCGCGCTACAACGAGCCGTACATCAAGGTTTTCGAGGAAGAGCGTGAATTGACAATGTTGCTCATGGTCGATATTTCGGGTTCGGAAAGTTTCGGGACGAAGAACCAATTCAAGAAAGACATCGTGATCGAAATCGCTGCGACGATGGCATTTTCGGCGACACAGAACAACGACAAGATCGGGCTCATTTTATTTTCGGATGAGATCGAATTGTACATCCCGCCCAAGAAAGGACGCTCTCACGTACTCCGGATCATCCGCGAGCTGATCGAGTTCCGTCCGAAAAGCAACAAGACGAACGTCGATAAGGCGCTCAAATTCCTTTCGGGCACGCAAAAAAAGAAGGCGATCGTGTTTGTGATTTCCGATTTCATCGATGAAGGTTACGAGCAAAGTTTGAAGATTGCGTCTAAAAAGCATGATATTACGGGCATTCGCGTGTACGACATCCGCGAGGAAAAAATACCGAACCTCGGAATGGTCTCGATGCTCGACGCCGAAACCGGGCAAACGCAATTGATCGACACCGGTTCGAAATCGGTTCGGCTCAATTACGAAAAATACTATCAGGACAAAGTAAAATATTTTAAGGAAACGTTCAGCAAATCAGGCTCAGGCGTCGTCAATACCCGTGTTGATGAAAGTTATGTGACCAAATTGCTCGGCTATTTCAAATCGCGAACCTAGTCGGTTTCGAACCCAAAATGAAAAATAAATTCTACATTCTCGTCTTTGCGCTGCTTTCGGTGACCGCTTTTGCCCAGCAAAAAAAGGTGGCGACGAGCATCGATACGACCAGGAATAAAATCGGGGCCGAGTTCAAGCTCACGCTCAAGACGAACGTCGATACGCTTTCGCGCGTCATTTTCCCGACGCTCAAGAATTTCGGCGCGCTTGAAGTCATCGAGTCGTATCCGATCGACACCATCAAAAAGGACGACCGCTACGAGCTCACCAAAAAGTACGGCCTGACGCAATTCGACAGCGGCAAATACATAATTCCGAGGTTGCCCGTGATGATCAACGGAAAGCCGTTCCTGACCGACAGCATCCGTGTGGAGGTGAACCCCGTGGCCGTCGATACGCTCAAGCAGAAAATGTACGACATCAAGGACATCGTTCCCGTCAAAGGCAAAATCGGCGACTGGTGGATTTACCTGCTGATTGTGATCGCGATTGCGGCCGGCGGTTATTTCCTGTACCATTTCATCAAGAAAAGACAGCAGAAAAAAGCCGACGAATTCGCCTATAAGACGCCCATCGAAAAAGCGACATTATTGCTGCAAACCCTCGAAAAGAAAGAACTTTGGCAGAAAGGCGAAGTCAAGAGTTACTACAGTGAACTGACCGATATTGCACGCAATTACATCGAAGAGGCGATCCACATTCCGGCCATGGAAAGCACCACGTCCGAATTGATCATCGCCTTGCGCGCCGCGTCGGTACAGAAAAAAATGTCGCTCACGCCCGAAACCGTAGAAAACCTCGAACGCGTGTTGCGCCAGGCCGATTTGGTCAAATTCGCCCAATCGAAACCGCTCGATTTTGAAATCACCGAAGACCGCAAGAAGATCGAAAAGGTCATCGTCACGCTCGATAAATCAATGCCTGAGGAAATCGAAGAAAGCGACGACGCCGAATACAAGAAAATGCTGCACGAGAAAATGCTGCGCAAACAAAAACGCAACCGCATCCTGACGACCGTTGGTTTTGTGGTAGGAATGCTGATCGGAACGACCCTGTATTTTGTCGTGACCAAAGGTTTTGCGTACGTCAAAGACAATGTGATCGGCAGCGAAACCAAGGAATTGCTCGAGGGCGAATGGGTGCACAGCGAATACGGACATCCGGGCGTTCGCATCGAAACCCCGCACGTACTCAAACGCCAGAACGTGAACGATGCCGTCCCGAAAGAGGCGATGGCATTCCTCAAGGACATGAACATTTTCGCCTACGGCAGTTTGGCCAGCAATTTTTACACCGTCGTCTCGACAATGACGTTTGCCAAGGAAACCGACCTCGACCTCAATAAATCCTATGAAGGCATATTACAGACGCTCGAAATGCGCGGCGCCAAAAACATCTTCATGAAACCCGAAGAATTCAGTACGCAACAGGGCATCACCGGCATTCGCGGATACGGCAGCATGTCGTTTATCGACCCGATCCAGCAAAAAACGATCAAGGTCTACTGCGAAATCCTGCTGTTCAAACAAGACGGCGGCTTGCAGGAAGTCATGGTCGCGTATGAAGAAGGCGATGCGTATGGCAAGCAGATTTTATCGCGCATCATCAATTCTGTCGAACTTAAAAAAGCAGCGCCATGAAAAACGTAACGTTCCTGAATCCGGAGTTTTTCTGGCTGTTCGCGTTGCTGCCGATAGCGATGGCGTGGTTTTTTTGGAAAAGAAAACAGCAAACGCCGACGTTGAAAATGAGCTCGCTCAAAGGTTTCCAGGCGACCCAATCGATCCTGCCCAAACTCAAACCGTTCCTGTTTATTTTCCGGTTATTGGCTTTGGCCGCATTGATTGTCGCGATGGCACGGCCTAGGACGGTCGACATCAGCAACGAAACCAAAACCACCAAAGGCGTCGATATCGTCATGGCCGTCGACGTTTCGGGAAGTATGCTCGCCCGCGATTTGAAGCCGAACCGGATGGAAGCGCTCAAACGCGTCGCGGCGAAATTCGTCGAGGAACGCCCGAACGATCGCATCGGCCTCGTCGTTTATGCGTCCGAAGCGTATACGAAAATTCCGGTCACGAGCGACAAACCGCTTGTGCTCGAAGCCATCAAAAGCATCCAATACGACAATGTCTTGAAGGACGGGACCGGAATCGGGATGGGATTGGCCACGGCCGTCAACCGACTCAAGGACAGCAAGGCGAAAAGCAAAATCATCATTTTATTGACCGACGGCGTCAACAATTCGGGGTTCATCGAACCTGAAACCGCATCCGACATTGCGCGCCAATACGGCATCAAAGTCTACACGATCGGGATCGGGACCAACGGCATGGCCGAGTTCCCGTACGCCATCGCGCCAAACGGACAATTTTTATACCGCATGATGCAGGTCGAGATCGATCAGGAACTCATGAAAAGCATCGCGAGAAAAACGGGCGGAAAATATTTCAGGGCGACGAGCAACAGTAAATTGGGCGAAATCTACGACGCGATCAACAAGCTCGAAACTACTGAAATCGAAGAATTGCGGTTTTACGATTACGAAGAAAAATTCAGGCCATTGGTTTGGATTGCCGCGGGATTGGTGCTGATCGAAGTGGGTTTGCGAAACACAGTTTTCAGAAGTTTTATCTAAAGTTATGTACGAGTTAGACGATAAAAAATATTTATACCTTTTGATCATCATCCCGATTTTGGTGCTGATTTACCTGTACATCCAATTTTGGAAGCGCAAAAAGCAACGCGAATTCGGCGATCTGGATTTGGTCAAAAAATTGAGTCCGGAAAAATCGGTATTCAAGCCCGCATTGAAATTCGGCATTATTTTATTGGCATTGGCCGCACTCATTATCGGTTTGGTCAACCCGAAAATCGGGACGAAGATGGAAACCGTCAAGCGCGAAGGCATCGACATCGTTTTTGCCGTCGACGTTTCCAAAAGCATGCTTGCCGAAGACGTGGCGCCAAGCCGACTCGAAAAAAGCAAGCAGCTCGTCTCGCAAATCATCAACAACTTGGGCAGTGACCGCATCGGAATCGTCGCTTATGCCGGAAGCGCCTTTCCGGTCTTGCCGATCACGACCGATTACAGCGTCGCGAAAATGTTCCTGCAGGGCATGAATCCAGACATGGTTTCGTCGGTCGGGACGTCGCTCGAAGATGCGATCAAATTGTCGGAAACGTATTTCGATAAAAAGAGCAAGACGAATAAATTGCTGATCATGATTTCCGACGGGGAAGACCACGGCGAAGGCGCCGAAGAAGCGGCCGAGGAAGCGAACAAGGCCGGAATCAAAATCATCACGATCGGTATCGGAACCGAGAAAGGCGGCCCGATTCCGCTTAAAAGGAACGGTGTCGTCGAAAGTTTCAAGCGCGACAACAACGATGAGGTGGTCATCACGAAACTCAATCAGGAAAGCCTGCGCGAAATTGCCAAGGCTACCAAAGGCGGTTACGTGTACGGCGGAAATACCAAGGAGGTGCTCGAATATGTCAAGAAAGCACTCGACAATATTGAGAAAACCGAGTTTGAGGCGACGCAGATGGCCGATTTCCAATCGCAGTTCCAATGGTTTTTGGGCTTTGCATTTGCGTTGCTGTTCCTCGACATTTTCCTGCTCGAAAGGAAAACCGGCTGGATCAGCAAACTCAACCTATTTAACGAAAAGGAATCATGAAGCAGTTGATGGTATATAGTCTTATGTTGGTTTCATTCGTTACCTTCGCGCAGCAAAAAGACAAATTTCTGCCCAAGGGCAACGAAGAATTTGCCGATAAAAAATATGCCGACGCGGAAGCGGATTACCGTGTTTCGCAATCGAAAACGCCCAAGTATGCGGTTTCATCGTATAATTTGGGGAACTCGATTTACAGGCAGAAAAAATCGGCCGAAGCCAAATATCCGTACCTGAAAGCGATCGAAAGCGCGAAGACGCGGCCGCAAAAGCACAAGGCATTCCACAATTTGGGGAACGTCTACATGAACGAGAAAAATTACCAAGGCGCCGTTGAAGCCTACAAGAATGCGTTGCGCAACAATCCTGATGACGACGAAACGCGGTACAATTTTGCCTTGGCCAAAAAAATGCTGAAGGACAATCCGCCTCCGAAAGACGATAAGAAAGACGACAAAAAAGACAAGAAGGACGATAAGAAAGACCCGGACAAGGACAAAAAAGACGGCGACCAAAAAGACAAAAATCAAGATCCGAAGGACGACAAAGACAAAAAAGACCCGAAAGACGATAAAGGCCAGGGCCAACCCAAAGACGACCAATCGAAAGGCCAGCCCAAACCGCAGCCCGGCGACATTCCGAAGGAAAGACTCGAGAATTTGCTCGACGCCGTAAACAATGAAGAAAAGAAAGTGCAGGACAAAGTCAAAGGAAAGAAAGTAAAAGCCACACGTCCGAAGCAAACAGAAAAAGACTGGTAGATGATATGAAGAGTGCGATGAAGCAATTAATTTTTCTAATAGTATTGAGTTTTCAGGGGTTGCTGGCCCAGGTGCAGTTCGAGGCCAAAGTCAGCAAAACCACGCTGGGCGTCAACGAAAGACTGCGCGTCGATTTTGCGATGAACGGCGACGGCGACAATTTCACGCCGCCTGCTTTTGAAGGTTTCCGCGTCGTGGGCGGTCCGAGCCAGCAGGTGAGCCAGTCGTGGGTCAACGGCCGCAGCACGTTCCAAAAGTCCTATTCCTATTTCTTATTGCCTTTGCAGAAAGGAAATGTGGTGATCCGACAGGCAACGGTCGAAATCAACGGCCAGATCTACAAAACCAACCCGATTAAGATCAACGTGACCAACGCGGTCGATTTGCCCAAAGATCCGTACAATGCGCCGCAGGTTTCGGCCAATGACGCGATCCATTTGGTCGCGGAAGTCTCGAAAGTCAATCCGTACGTCAACGAGCCGATTACCGTCGTGTACAAATTGTATTTCGGCAACATCGTCATCAAAAACCAACGCGCACTCAACACGCCCAAATACAACGATTTCTGGAGCCAGAATATCGACATCAAACAGATTTCCGCGCAGGAAGGCGTGTACAACGGCGAACGCTGCAACGTTGCGGTCCTGAAGAAAGTCGTGCTGTATCCGCAAAAATCGGGCAAGCTTGAAATCGAGCCGCTGTCGATCGATTTCGATTTGCAATTGCCGACAAACCGACGCGATTTCTTCGGACGTCCGTTCCTGATCGACGACAACAAACGCGTCACGGCCGGAAGCAAAGTCATCAACGTCAAGCCGCTGCCCGAGAAAGGCAAGCCGGCCGATTTTTCAGGCGCCGTCGGGAAGTTCAATTTCAAGGTCACGCCGACCAAAACCAACGTCAAAAATGGCGAATCGCTCGATCTCAAAGTCGCCGTTTCGGGAACCGGAAACCTCAAACTGTTCGACATTCCGAAACCGGTTGTGCCGAATTCACTCGAGATGTACGATCCGGTACACAAGGAAAACGTGAACACGCCGCTATCGGGGATGAACGGCGAGATTTCGGACACGTATACGATCATTACACAATTCAAGGGGAAATATCCGATCAAGCCGATGACGTTCAGTTATTTCGATCTGGCCAGCGGAACCTATAAAACGATTACCTCGCAAGAAGTCATGGTCAACGTCCTCGACGGTCCGGGCGCGCCGGAAGCTTCTGTTGCGGCAAACAATAAGGGCGTTTCGAAAATGAAGGTTTCGGCCAACGAGCAATTCAGTTTCATCAAACTCAAGACGAGTCTGGTATCGGCCAGGCGCAATGATTTCTTCGGCTCTGGACTGTTTTACACGTTGATGCTCGTTCCGTTCCTGATCATCCCGGTTGTCGTCTTGCTGCGCAAAAAGAAAGAAGCCATCGACGGCGATGTGGCCGGAAACCGCATCCGCCAATCGAACAAGCTGGCCAAAAAATACCTGTCGGAAGCCAAAAACCAAACAGGCAACAAGGAATTGTTCTACATCGCTTTGGAAAAATCGCTGCACAATTTCCTGAAGGCCAAATTGCACATCGAAACCTCTGAAATGAGCAAGGACCGCATCCGCGAGATTTTGCTCGAAAAGAATGCACAGCCAGAAACCGTCAACAATTTCATCGACCTGACCGAGAACTGCGAATTTGCACGTTATGCGCCGTCGTCGGCCGTGTCGATCCAGCAGGATTATGAAAAAGCGGCGGCGATCATTTCGGAACTTGAAAAACAGATCAATTAATAATTAACAGTTAATGATTGATAATTGAAAAGAACATGAGAAAATTGACCTTTATATTCCTTTTAATCACGCAGATTTTCTGGGCGCAGTCGGGCTTTGAAGACGGCAACAGGCTGTATGAAAAGGAAAAATATGCCGAAGCGGTAACGGCTTACGAAAATGTGCTCAGGACTGGCAAGCATTCGGCGGCGTTGTATTTCAACCTCGGCAATGCCTATTACAAACAGAACAAAGTCGCGCCTGCGATTTACAATTACGAAAAAGCGCTGATCCTGAATCCGGGCGACAGGGAGATCGAAACCAACCTCAAGTTTGCCCAAAAAATGACGATCGACGAAATCAAGGAAGTGCCGAAAGTGGGTTTCGAGAAACTGCTGCGCGATTTCACCGGAAGTTTGCATTATGATGCCTGGGCGTGGACGGCGGTTTTCCTCGCATTCGTTTTCCTCGGGTTCTTTTTGGGGTATTACTTTTCGCGTACGACTTTGTCCAAGCGCATCTTTTTCATCGGGATGTTTGTGCTTGTTTTTGCCATCCTGATTGTCGTTCTCGCGGCCATTTTCGAGAAATCGCATTATGAAAACGAAAGGCCGGCGATTGTTTTTGCCGAAATGACGAGCGTGAAAAGTGAACCGCGCAATGCCGCATCCGACGTATTCGTACTGCACGAAGGCACCAAGGTGATGGTGCTCGAGAAGACCGCCAATTGGGACAAGATCGAATTGCTGGACGGTTCCGAAGGCTGGATCGAAAGCGCCGCGATCAAGGAAGTCAAGTAATTTATTCCGGATCTTCCATTTTATAATCTTCCGATTTGAATGCGGTAAACCAATCTTCGATGGCAGGATAAATCATTCGTGAAACGTGCTGCATCGGCCCGTACAACTTCGAATTATCGATGGTTTTTTTGGAAACGAAAGTATAGTCGATGTTGATTTTCTGCAGTAAATTGAGCAAAATGCTGATCATCAGGATGGTTTTGAGCAGCCCGAAAATCCCGCCGAGCAAATGGTTGATCAGGCCCAGATTGGCAAAATCGGCTATTTTGGTGAAGACTTTGGCCAACATCGAGACGCCGATCACGACCAAAAGAAAGGTAAACGCGAAAGCGATGACCTCAATCCATTGATTTCCGGCAAAACCATGCGCTTCGAGGTACGTTTTCATCAGGTACGAGAATTTGATGGCGGCGAAAATGCCGAGCAAAATCGAAACCAATGACGCAAGTTCGACGAAGAAGCCTTTGCGGACGCCGCTTATCAATCCGAAAACCAATCCGATAGACAGAAAAATATCAAGAAAATTCATGCAATAAAATAAAGCGCCAAGATAGTCGCGTTTGGCAGAAAAACCAAAAGAACTGCTATCTTTGCTCCCCGAAACTTCGGGACTGAAACAGAAACATGTCAAGAGATACACAACTTAAAGAACGCTGGGAAAAGCTCGTCATGCTGCTTTCCGATAAATTCTCGCAAGGCGAAGACCTCGACCTCGACGCGATTATTTATTTGATCGGCGTACAGGAACTCGGGAAAGTCCACAACAAGTACAAAAAAGACGAAAAGCTCAACCTGATGCACATCGGTATTTGCCGATTGCTCGAGCCGTATGGCTTTTACGCCTTCGATTATGTAGACGCCGACGGCTGGCCGCACTACACCGTCAAGGAACAATTGCCGCCGCTCAAGGCCGGTGAACAATCGGTTTTGATGAAAGAGGCGATTGTGAATTATTTTTTGGAGAAGGAGTTTATTGACTAAGTTGGGAATCCGCGCAACCCGAGGCGCGAAGCTGGCCGAATTGGCGAGCAATCCGCGTCATCCGTTAAATCGGTGTTCAATAAAATTTCAAATCAAGTAAAAAATAACTTAAATTTGCGCTCTCACTCGAGGGATTCATCCCGAACAGACCAAGTAATTACCACAAAATGATCGATCAGATTAAACAATATATTGCCGAGGCACAAGCGTTTGAAACGTCAGACAAAGAAACGCTCGAGGCTTTCCGCATCAAATTTTTGGGAAGCAAAGGCTTGCTCAAGGATTTGTTCGCCGAATTCAAAAATGTTCCGAACGAGCAAAAGAAAGAATTCGGGCAAATCATCAACGAACTCAAGCAAACCGCCGAGGATAAAGTCAAGACGATTGCCGACCGGTTCGAAAGCGCGGTCGAAATCAAAGGCATTTACGGCGATTTGACGCGTCCGGCCGAACCGTTTGCGATTGGTTCGCGCCATCCGATTTCGATTGTCAAGAACCAGATCATCGATATTTTCTCGAACATCGGATTCAATGTTTCCGAAGGTCCCGAGATCGAGGACGACTGGCACAATTTCACCGCACTCAATTTACCCGAATACCATCCGGCGCGCGACATGCAGGATACGTTTTTCATCCAGACCAATCCCGATGTGCTGCTCAGGACGCACACGTCGTCGGTACAGGTGCGTTACATGGAAAACCACAAACCGCCGATCCGGACGATTTCTCCGGGACGCGTGTTCCGAAATGAGGCCGTTTCGTCGCGCTCGCACTGTATTTTCCATCAGGTGGAAGGTTTGTACATCGACAAGGACGTTTCGTTTGCCGACTTGAAGCAGACGCTTTTGTATTTTACGAAGGAAATGTTCGGGAAATCCAAAATCAGGTTGCGTCCGTCGTATTTCCCGTTCACCGAACCAAGCGCCGAAGTCGACATCTATTGGGGCCTCAAGACCGAAACCGATTACCGCATCACCAAAGGAACGGGCTGGCTCGAGATTATGGGCTGCGGCATGGTCGACCCGAACGTCTTGAAGAATTGTGGCATCAACCCTGATGAATACAATGGTTTTGCATTTGGGATGGGCATCGAAAGGATTGCGATGTTGCTGTACCAAATTGGCGACATCCGCATGTTTTATGAAAATGACGTGCGTTTCCTAGAGCAATTTAAGGCGAGTATCTAACGTTTTATTAGGAGCTTTTCCCGCTATCCGTTACAATCTTTTACGGCCTCCGCTGCGCTGCGGCCGCAAAAGGATTTCCACTACTATCGGGGCTAGGGCATCCACCAAACAATAAAGTCTTTCAAAAATGAGAAAAGACATCACCATACCCGAAGTTAAAAACGTCTTCATGGCTGCCGTCAAAGAATGGAGCGACGATTTCCTGGGCAACATCTGGAACGTGTATCTCATCAATGACAGCGACGACGACCTGCACGACCTGATGGTTGTTTCCAAAGCGTTCGGAACCTTAAACGGCGAAATGCGCAAGACGTCACTGATGCGCCATGCGCTGGTCGAAATGCCCGCCGTCTCGGCCGTAAAAATCGAAATGATCGAAGACAGCGTGCTCGCGCTCAACAATGAGTTCATGCTCACGTTTTTCATTGGCAATACGTTGTATGACCGCAAGTATATCTTTATCGCCAATTCCATAAACGACGGGAATGCGCAAGAAGTGCCGGTGTTGTTTAAGGATGGGGTGATTACAGGAAGGGATTAGATAGACCGCTGCGCTGCAAGGGTCAAGACCGTTTCACTGAAAGACCGCTTCGCTGAAAGACAAAGTTTGTCCTGTTTCAGCGAAGCGGTCTTTCTTGTTTTTTCTTGCAACGAAGTGGTCTAATCCATCTTATCAGTCAGTTTCTTGAACACTTTGCGTGCTTCCTTGCCTTCATATAAAATGGCGTGGACGGCATCGATGATTGGCGTTTTGGCACCGTGTTTCTGGTTGAGTTCCCAGGCGCTCTTGGCCGCATAATATCCTTCGGCCACCATACTCATCTCGAGCATCGCCGATTTGACCGTGTAGCCTTTGCCAATCATGTTCCCGAACATCCTGTTTCTCGAAAACACCGAATAGCCCGTCACGAGCAAATCGCCCAGATAAGCCGAATCATTGATGTTGCGTTTCATCTTGTGGACTTTCTTGATGAATTTTTTCATTTCGCGGATGCCGTTGCTCATCAAAACCGACTGGAAGTTGTCGCCATAACCGAGCCCGTGCGCGATTCCGGCTGCAATCGCGTAGATGTTCTTGAGCATGGCCGCATATTCGGTACCGATGATGTCGTCGGAAATCTTGGCTTTGATGTAATTCCCGGAAAGATGACCCGCCATGACTTTGGCCTTTTCCGAATCGCCGCATGCGATGGTCAGGTAAGACAAGCGTTCGAGCGCGACTTCCTCAGCATGGCACGGACCGGTAATCACGCCGATGTTGTCGTAATCGATGCCGTACGTATCGTGGAAATGCTCGCCAACGATCAAACTCGTTTCGGGGACGATTCCCTTGATGGCCGAGAAGATCACTTTGCCTTCGAGGCTTTCGGTCATTTTGGAAAGCTCGGTGCCTAAAAACGCCGAAGGGATCGCGAATATGATGTAATCGGCATAGGCGATCGCTTCATTGATGTCGCTGGTGAGCCTGAGTTTTTGTATTTGAAATTCAACTGAACTCAGGTAATTCGGGTTGTGGTGGTGTACCTTGAGATGCTGTATTGCGTCTTCGTTGCGCATGTACCATGCGATTTCGGGAACGTTTACGCAAAGCATCTTGGCGATGGCTGTGGCCCAGCTTCCGCCGCCGATTACGGCAAATTTTGGATGGTCTTTCATGTGTTGGTGTTTGCCTAGCCCGGATGGAAGTGGAAATCCTTTTGGATTACCCGCAGCGCAGCGAAGGGAAATCTTCAATGTAGCGCAGCGGAATAGCAAAAGATTGCAACGTACAGCCGGAATAGCTCCTAAAAATAATACTCAAAAATACTCAAAATATACCGGCAGAAAAAACGATTTCGTAGGTTTGGCGCAAACGTTAAAAATAACTTTAACGCAAAATTAGGATTTGGCCTGCAATGAAGCGAAAGTTTGAGCGTTAATCCTATACAATTGGGCAACCGATTGGTTAGTTAAGTTTTGTTTTGGGGTTATTTGATAAAGGCGTTCAGGAGTATTCTCTTGAACGCCTTTTGATTTTTTCATTAAAATGAAGACAGTTTTAAATGTACACCGCAGCGTTCGCAAAGATCTCGCAAAGTGCCGCGAAGTTTTCTTCTTTGCGAAAAACTTTGCGCGCTTTGCGGTCAAAATCATTTTTTATACAGATTGTTGTGGTCGATGTAACCCCAGACTTTTTCGGGCAGCAAAGGCCGGATGTTCTTTTTATTCCTGATGCTTTCGCGAATGAATGTGGAGGAAATTTCCACAACTGGTGCGTCGATCAGGTGGATTCCGGGATGGTTTTCAAACAATGGATTATTCGCTTCAGCAGAAAGTCTTGGATATACGTAAATCTCATGATTCTCGAGGATTACGTCATAATTTTTCCATTTGTGCAGCGACTTGAGGTTGTCTTCGCCCATAATGAGTGCGAATTCGTGCTGCGGGAATTTGTCCTGCAAATGCGCGAGCGTATGCACCGTATAATTGGGTTGCTGCAGTCGGAATTCGATATCGGACGGCTTGATTTTTGGGAAATCCTCGGTGGCCAGGTGCACGAGTTCGAGCCGCAGGTTGTCGCCCAGAAGCGTCTCTTTTTTCTTGAGCGGATTGTGTGGCGTGACGACCATCCAGATTTGATCCAAGCCGGTGAATTCCGCCATGTGGTTGGCGATGATCATGTGGCCGACGTGGATGGGATTGAACGTTCCGAAGTAGAGTCCGATTTTCATATTGCCGCAAAGTTCACAAAGTTTTTCGCAAAGTCCACAAAGCTTGGGTTCCTTCGTGATTCTTGGCGTTGCCTTGTGGTTATTTATTTATAAAATCTTTGACCAGGTCGTGCGCTTCCTGTTTGGCGATGTCGAGGTCGTAATTCTTGATGATCTTGTCGAATTGCGGCGCCGTCGCCATTTCAACCGAAGCCTTTGCGATGCGCATGTTGATCTTGTCGTCGGTTTCGGTCGAGCGTTTCTTGAGGCGTATCTTGAGCTCGTCAATGCTGGGCGGCTTGACAAAAACGGCCAGTGTTTCCTCGGGATATTTGCGTTTGATGCGCAATCCGCCGGCCACATCAATATCGAAAATCACATTCTTGCCGTGCGACCAGATGCGTTCGATTTCACTTTTGAGCGTACCGTAGAAATTATCGCGGTACACTTCTTCCCATTCGAGAAAATCCTCGGCCTTGATGTGTTTCTTGAAATCCTCGAGTGAAATGAAATAATAATCGGTGCCGTGGATTTCCTGGCCGCGCGGTTCGCGTGACGTGGCCGAAATCGAAAACTCGAGATTGAGGTCTTCGAGTCCGAGCAAATGGCGAACGATGGTTGTCTTTCCCGATCCCGACGGCGCTGAAAAGACGATGAGTTTTCCTTTTTCCATGCCGATTACAATACGTTAAGCACCTGTTCCTTGATTTTCTCGAGTTCGTCCTTCATCTGAACGACGAGTTTCTGCATTTGCGAATGGTTCGATTTGGAACCCATCGTATTGATTTCGCGCCCCATTTCCTGCGTGATGAAACCCAGTTTCCGTCCGTTGGCTTCGGTTCCGGCAAGGGTTTCGATGAAATAATTGAGGTGGTTTTCAAGGCGCACTTTCTCTTCTGTGATGTCGTATTTCTCGAGGTAAAAGATCAATTCCTGCTCGAAACGGTTTTCGTCCAAAGTCACCTTGAGTTCCTCGATCGCCGCCTGCAAGCGCGTCTTGACGGTCTCGATGCGCTCGCTGTCCATCGCCACGGTCTGGTTCATCAGCGTCATGATGTTGGCGATGCGGTGCAGAAATTCCTTCTCAAGCGCGGTTCCTTCCGAAATGCGGAATTGCTGGATGTTCTTGATGCTTTCTTCAATCACGCTTTGGATTTCGTTCCAATCGGAATCGTCGATCTCGTCGCGTTCGGTTTTCAATGCGTCGGGCATGCGGACGGCCATCTTCATGAGTTCGGTCTCATCGGCGGTTTCGCCCAAAACCTCGCGCATCTGGGCGATGTAGGCCCTGACGATCGGGACATTGATTTTGGTTGAGGTTTGTTCGCCCGTCATTTCCACATAGATCGAAAAGTCGATTTTTCCGCGTTCGAGCTTGGTCGACAATTCGTTGCGCAGGCCGAGTTCCATTTCGCGGTAAGCCGATGGCATCCTGACGTTGAGGTCGAGGCCTTTGCTGTTGAGCGATTTCACCTCGACGGTGATTTTTTTGGTCGGCAGCTGCAAGGTCGCTTTGCCGAATCCGGTCATTGATTGTATCATACGAAATTCAAAAAGTGTAACAAATATAGTTAAAAAGAAAAGTCTGCCGAAGTGAATCAGGCCGTTTCTTTCTTGGATTGCGTAACCAAGTAGACGCCAATGAATATGAGGATTGCCGAGATGATTTTAACGAGCGTCAATTCGTCTTTGTGCAAACCGATCGCAAAAATCGTGGCGAACAAAGGTTGCAGATAAATGAATACGGCGACGGTCGACGGACTCAATTCTTTCATCGAAATCAGGTTCAGCAAATACGTCAGGAAAGTAGAAATCACGACGACAAAAGCGGTTTTGAGGTAAATGTCGGTCGGCATCGACAACCAATCGATGGCTTGGAATTCGTGCCATCCAAACGGCAAAACCATCAGAAACCCGAACGTGTAAATCCATTTGACAAACGTAAAGGCGTTGTATTTCTGCATCAGCTTTTTGACCAGGATCAGGTAAAATCCATACGAAACGGCGTTGATGAACACGAGCAGGTTTCCGAGCCCGGCATTTGTCGCCTTGCCCGCCGATTTTCCGTAAAGGATCAAAAACGCGGTTCCGATCAAACCCAAAACAATTCCGAAAACCTTGCGTTTGTGCATTTTTTCCTGAATGATAAATGCCGATAACACCAAAACAATTATCGGCGTCGTAACCATGATGACCGCTGCCGAAATCGGTGAAGTCAGGCTCAAACCCTTGAAAAATGTCAGCATGTTGAGCGCGACACCGAACAATGCCGCGGCGGCAATCCGCAGCCAATCGCCGTTGTCGATCTTTTCCTTCGGCATAAAAAGCCACGCGAGCCAAAATAAAAGCGCCGAAACGCCCACGCGCACGACGATGAATCCGAATGCTTCGATGAATTCGGGCATCACGTCTTTGGCAATCGTAAAAGTGACGCCGTAGATGATCGAAACGCAGGTGGCCGCAAAAAGCGCGAGATTCCTTTTGCTCATTAACTCAAGGCGGCGATTACTTCATTGACATTTTTCTGGCTGTTGCCGATGTAGATCTTGCCGTCGATGATAAAAACCGGGCGGCTCAAAAACGTGTAATGTTCGAGGAGGTATTTTTGGAAATCGGCTTCGGTAAGTTTCTGGTCTTTGAGGCCTTTCGATTTGTACAATTGCGCCTTGCGGCTGAACAGCGCCTCGTAACTTCCGGAAAGTTCGTGCATTTGGGCGAGTTGCGCAGCCGTGATCGGTTCCTGGCGGATGTCCTGAAAGACCAAACCTTTCGCCTTGGGCGTATCGGGCAACGATTTGATGATTTTCCGGCAGGTGTCGCACGAAGCGAGATAATATATTTTGTTCATAAAAACGGGATTTCTACGTGCAAAGAAAATGCATCTGACAATCAAAATCCTTATTTTTATCGAAAAATTTAAAAAATGGGAGACACGTTTGCCATCACGAGAACGAGCCGCAGCATCCTTGCGAAATTTCTGGAAAACCACACTTTGGAACAGCTCAACAAAGTGCCGGCCGGATTCAACAACAACCTGATCTGGAACATCGCGCACATCATTGTCGTGCAGCAGATGCTCGTTTACAACCTGTCGGGATTGCCGATGATGGTTTCAAAAGAAATGGTCGACAGTTACAAACGCGGCACCAAACCCGAGCGCGATCTGACGCAGCACGAAGTCGACGAGATCAAAGTTTTACTGACTACAACGGTCGACCAGGCCGAAAAGGATTTTGCCTGCGGAATTTTCAAAAATTACAACGAATTTACAACGATGACGGGTTTCAACCTCAAATCTGCCGAAGAAGCGATGGCGTTCAATTATTACCACGAAGCCGTGCATACGGGCATGATGATGAGCATTCGGAAGTTTATTTGATTATAAATTATAAATGTTGAGTTTTAAATTAAAAGCGTCGTATTTTTGACAAATTTTTTGAAGCACCGTCTGCGATTAATTTAAAATTTACAATTCAAAATTCAACATAATTCTATGAAATTCAACACCAAAACCATACACGGCGGCCAACACCACGATCCCGCAACCGGAGCCGTCATGCCACCCGTTTACCAGACTTCGACTTTCGTACAAAAGAGTCCCGGGCAACCCGTCAATCCCGATTATGAATACAGCCGCGCGGCCAATCCGACGCGAACGGCGCTCGAAAATGCGCTCGCGAGCATCGAGAACGGTTCACGCGGACTCGCATTCTCGTCGGGGCTCGCAGCCACCGATTGCCTGTTGCGTTCGTTCAAGGCCGGCGACGAAGTCATCGCGATGGACGATCTGTATGGCGGAACGTATCGCATGTTTACGCGCATCTACAAGGATTCGGGCATCAAATTCCATTTTGTCGATATGAACGATTTGGAGAAATTCCAGTCGCTGATCAACGAAAACACCAAGCTGGTTTGGGTAGAAACGCCCACCAATCCGCTCATGAAACTCGCCGATATTGCTGCGATTGCCAAAATCACCAAAGCGAAAAACATCCTTTTTGCAGTCGACAATACGTTTGCCACGCCTTATTTGCAGAAACCGCTCGATCTGGGTGCCGATATCGTTATGCATTCGGCGACCAAATATTTGGGTGGCCATTCGGATGTGATTGCAGGTGCGCTGGTCATGAAAGACGCAGCGCTTGGCGAACAGTTGCATTTCCAGCAGTTCGCGACGGGCGCAACACTCGGCCCGATGGATTCGTTTCTGGTTTTGCGCGGCATCAAGACGTTGCATTTGCGCGTACAAAGGCATTGTGAAAACGGTGAGAAAGTCGTCGAATTCCTGAACAGCCATCCCAAAATCAAGACGGTTTATTATCCGGGATTGCCCAGCCATCCGTTCCATGAGATTGCGAAAAAACAGATGAGCGGTTTTGGCGGCATGGTTTCGTTTACGTTCGTTTCGGGCGATAAGGCAGAGGCGATCGGCTTTCTTGAAAAGCTCAAAGTATTTACGTTGGCCGAATCGTTGGGCGGCGTAGAATCATTGGCCAACCATCCGGCGCTCATGACACATGCTTCGATTCCCGAAGACAAACGCAAGGAGATCGGCATCACCGACGATCTGGTTCGTTTGAGCGTGGGCATCGAGGACGCCGAAGATTTGATTGAAGATCTGAAACAAGCGTTGGCATAAGGTCAACAGCATTCAATAAAAAAGCCCGGCGATAAACCGGGCTTTTTCTATATATTTTATTTTCTATTGCAAGTAATAAATGTAACCTACGTTGAACCAGATGAGCCAGTCGTTGGCTTTGTTCTCTGGATAAACCGCAGGATTCGGGTTGAGTCCGTCTACCCAGTTCGAGAAATAATACTGCCACCTCAAATCGACCATCAAATCGGACAGAGGCGCCAGTTTGTAACGGCAACCGATGCTTCCGACGACAGACCAAACGGTTCCGCCTTCATTTTGAGTCGCGTTGTAATATTTAACAGGAGTGGTCGAAGGCTGGTTTAATTTTCCGTCGCCGATGGTAGAATACGCTTCCGGATCGTAAAAGCTGAATTGTCCGCCAAAGCTAAGAAACGGGCCCAAAGCGCCATTCGTAGCGGTAAAGTCGCGGATGCTGAACGGGAACCATTCCAATTGCATCCCGATATTGGTCACCGCAGTGCTTCCCTCCATGGCGCGCAACTGGCGGTTGAACAATTTGGTTTTGCTGTTGTCGACCCATTCGCCGAAATGCTTGAGTTTGGTTTTGTTATAAGACAATTCACTTCTGAGCTTGAAGTGGTCGTTGAAATAAGTCTCAGGCGTATAACAGTTACATTCTGCTTTGTAAGAGAAATTGAGGTAATGGATCAATCCGATTCCGTAACCCGTGTTGCCTGCATTGGTCGACAAATCATGTCTTTCACCATAATCGCCCTGAAAAGCAACCGGACCAACAATCGCTCCTATTTCATGTGAAAATCCAAACTGGGCTTGCGCTTCATAGGTGTAACCGAACACAAGGAATAAGGTTATGATAAGGTACTTGGGCATTTGCATAAGATTAATTCATTTCCCGACAAATATATAAAAACATCATTCACTTCTAAAATAAATTAAAAAAATAACACTAAGTCTTTGAAAAAAAGGCTGAAAAGAAATTAAAAGGCAACATTAAAAACACGATTATTTGTGATTTCTTAACAAAAAGTCAATTCAAATCAGAAAATCCAAAAACATATAACGTATTTTTTTATTAAAATGTATATTTGCGCCGTACAAACGAAAACGTTTTCTTAAACGTCAATAATCTAATAATCATGTCACAAAGTATTAACAACTTTATCGATGCAGTGGCCAAAAGAAACCCTAACGAGCCTGAGTTCATGCAGGCCGTGAAGGAAGTTGCGGAGACTGTCATCCCATTTATCGAAGAAAATAAAAAATACCAAGGCAAAATGTTGCTGGAAAGAATGGTCGAGCCGGAGCGCGTGATCATGTTCCGCGTGGTTTGGCTCGATGACGCCGGAAACACGCAAGTGAACCGCGGTTACCGCATCCAGATGAATTCCGCCATCGGTCCCTATAAAGGAGGAATCCGTTTCCATCCATCGGTCAACCTTTCGATTTTGAAATTCCTTGCTTTCGAGCAAACGTTCAAAAACTCCCTGACTACCTTGCCGATGGGCGGTGGTAAAGGCGGTTCCGATTTTGATCCGAAAGGAAAATCAGACAACGAAATCATGAAATTCTGCCAGTCGTTCATGACCGAATTGTCGAAACACATCGGTGCCGATACCGACGTTCCTGCGGGCGACATCGGGGTAGGCGGCCGTGAAGTGGGCTATATGTTCGGGCAATACAAAAGATTGCGCAACGAATTCACCGGCGTTTTGACCGGGAAAGGAATTTCTTTCGGCGGTTCTTTGATCCGTCCTGAGGCCACTGGTTACGGCGATGTCTATTTTGCACAAAGCATGCTCGAAACCAAAGGCGACAGCTTCAACGGCAAGACCGTCGTGATTTCAGGTTCTGGAAACGTGGCGCAATACGCGGCACAGAAAGCGACCGAACTGGGCGGAAAAGTAGTAACGATGTCAGATTCTGCCGGATACATCTACGATGCAGACGGAATCGACGCCGACAAACTCGCGCACGTGATGCAGATCAAGAATGTAGATTACGCGCGTATTTCCGAATACGTTAAAAAATACCCGAACGCGAAATACGTGGCCGGAAACCGTCCTTGGGAAGTGAAATGTGACGTGGCCTTGCCATGTGCGACACAAAACGAACTCAACGAAGCCGACGCCAAAACACTCGTTTCCAACGGATGCATCTGTGTGGCTGAAGGCGCCAACATGCCGTCGACTCCTGAAGCGGTAACGGTTTTCCAGAATGCGAAAATTTTGTTCGCGCCAGGAAAAGCGTCCAACGCCGGTGGTGTGGCTACTTCTGGCCTCGAAATGTCACAAAACTCGTTGCGTTTGAGCTGGACCACCCAGGAAGTAGACGAAAGACTCAAAAACATCATGCTGAACATCCACGCTTCTTGTGTGAAATATGGTTCAGACGGAAACGGTTATGTAGATTACGTGAAAGGCGCAAACATCGCCGGATTCGTAAAAGTGGCCGATGCGATGCTGGGTCAAGGCGTTGTATAATTCCGACAAATAAATTTTGAAACCCCTTTTTTCAATCGGAAAAAGGGGTTTTTTGTATATTTTTACGACAAAATCGCGCGAATGATCCATGCCAAAAAAATCGTCGTTGTGCTTCCGGCCTACAAGGCTGAAAAAACGCTCGTGCAAACGTACAACGAGATCCCATTCGACATCGTAGACGAAGTCATACTCGTGGACGACAACAGTCCGGATGGAACAATCGCCGTCGCGCGCGAAATCGGCATCCGCCACATCATCAAGCACGACAACAACCTCGGTTACGGCGGCAATCAGAAAACGTGCTACAACAAAGCGCTCGAGCTTGGCGCCGACATTGTCATCATGCTGCATCCCGATTACCAATACACGCCCAAACTGATCCATTCGATGGGTTACCTGATCGCCAATGAAGTCTATCCCGTGGTCATCGGCTCGCGGATCCTGGGCAAAGGCGCGCTCACCGGCGGCATGCCGATTTACAAATACATCGCCAACCGTTTCCTGACGTTCACGCAAAATGTGCTGATGAACCAAAAACTGTCGGAATACCATACCGGATATCGCGCCTACAACCGCAAAGTTTTGGAACGCCTCGACTACAATTCCTATTCTGACGACTTTATTTTCGACAACCAATTCCTGGCACAGGTATTTTACAACGGATTTGAGATTGCCGAAATCACGTGCCCGACCAAATATTTCGAGGAAGCGTCTTCCATCAATTTCAAGCGCAGCTCCCAATACGGACTGGGCGTCTTGAAAACATCGGTGCAATATTTTCTCGCCAGAAGGATGAAGATCGCAACGGGCGTTTTCCGGAACCATAAAAAATCCAATGCCGATGCCGCAGCACCATAAAGTTTTTCTGGCGGTCGCTTACCTTATTGTATTGGCCTTGCAGCTGTCTAATTTGCAGCATGCATTTTTCTGGGATACGACGCAGCTCGCCGCTGACCACGCGACTTTTTTTTATTCGACGGGATTCTCGAGCTGGCTTTTGCCCGATGCGATCGACAGCGGCCACATCCCCACATTCGGGTTTTACATTGCGTTGGTGTGGAAGATTTTCGGACGCACATTGGTCGCGAGCCATTTGGCCATGGTGCCGTTCGCAATGGGCGTCGTTTGGCAATTGTACCGGTTGTGCGCCAGGTTTGTTCCGCGTGAATTTGTCGGGATCGCATTGCTGCTCATATTGCTCGACCCAACATTGCTGAGCCAATTTACACTCGTCTCGCCCGATGTGCCGCTGGTGTTCTTTTTCCTGCTCGGGACCAACGCCGTTCTCGAAAACAGAAAATATATTTTGGCGCTCAGCGCGCTGCTCTTGTTCTTAACGAGTATGCGCGGAATGATGGTGGTCATTTGCTTGCTGCTGCTCGATTTGTATTGCAATTTTTCCTTCAGCGACAAGCGAAAACTGTTTTTTGACCTGCTCAAAAGAAGCCTTTTGTATGTGCCGTCGCTTATCGTATTTGTTGTCTTCAATACCTATCATTTCATCCACAAAGGCTGGATCGGTTACCACAAGGATTCGCCGTGGGCCGATTGTTTTGCGCCGGTTGGTTTCAAGGGATTCGTATTCAATATCGGGATTTACGGCTGGCGGTTGCTCGATTTCGGACGCATTGGCATTTGGGTTGTTTTTATTTTCCTGTTGGTGCGTTTGCGAAAATCCATTTTCCGACACAAACCGATCCGGTTGCTATTGCTTTTTACATTGGCACTCATGGTTTTCCTTCCGGCCAATATGTTGTGGGCCAAAAACCTGCTCGCGCACCGCTATCTGCTGCCGATTTACCTTATTTTTGGACTGTTTGCGGCAACGTTGCTTTTCCAACCCGAAGTAACGAATCAAACGAAATGGCTGTTGTCGGGCGTTTGGCTCGTCGTGCTCGTTTCAGGGAATTTTTGGATTTATCCGCCCAAAATCGCCAAAGGCTGGGATTCGACGTTGGCGCATCTGCCGTATTATCAATTGCGCCTCGAGGCGATTTCGTATCTCGATCAGCAGCACATCGATTTTTCGGATGTGCAATCTTTTTTTCCGAACGTCCATTCGATCGGTTTGTTGGATTTGAATAACGATCCGAGAAATTTCAACAATTACGACGGCCAAAGCACCTATGTTTTTTACTCCAACATTTACAACCTCGATGATGCGGTTTACGACGAATTGTTTGCCAGATATGAGCGCATCAAAAGTTTCGAAAACCAAGGCGTTTATGTCTGGATTTTAAGGAAACGGCAGCACATCGGGACGAAATTCCAGCCGATTATATGAAATTGCCCATATTGCCGTTTATACTATATTTGTATTCCAATTTCTTGTATGATGAAAAAATTTACGTGCGCCTTTCTTTTGCTTTTTGCCATACAAATGTGCTTTTCCCAAAACAATAAATCGTGGAAAGGTTACTTTTCGTACCGCGAAATCAAGGATGTATCCGAATCGGCCACCAAAATCGTAGCCGCATCCGAGAACGCACTGTTCTCTAAAAACCTCGCGAGCGGCGCCATCAAGAACACCAATACGGTCGACGGGCTTTCTGGCCAGACGATCACGACGATTTATACGAGCCCGACTTTCAAGAAAACGCTCGTGGGTTACCAAAATGGGCTCGTGATCGTAATCAACGACGTCGACGGGACGATCCTCAATGTGGTCGACATCATCAACAAGACGCTGCCGCCCGAAATCAAACGCGTCAACCACTTCATGGAATATGAAGGAATCGTTTATATTTCGTGTGACTATGGCGTGTCGGCCTACAACCTGGCCACGCTCGTTTTTGGCGATACGTTTTTTATTGGCGACAATGCCGCGCAGGTTGCGGTCAAGCAAACGACGGTTTTCCAGGGAAGGATCTATGCCGCGACACGTTATTTCGGAATGCGAAGCGCCGATGTCAACAATCCAAACCTGATCGACTTCAGCCAATGGACAACCGTGGCAGGCGGCCAATGGCTTGGTGTGGAAGCTTTCGGGACCAATCTGATGGCGACCAACGCAACAGGAAGCCTGCAACGCTGGAACGGCACCACGTTTGCCGCGCAGACGCAACTCCAACAACCGGCCATCGATATGCGCATAAGCGGCGACAGGCTGGTCTTGACGACGGTTAACCACATCTACATCTACGATTCGGCATTGCTGCAGCTCCGATTGCTCAACAGCACTGAGATTCCCGATCTCGAGGCCACATTTACGTGTGCCACCATCATCAACGACATCATTTACATTGGAACGATTGAAGACGGACTGTTGTCTACGACACTGATGCCGTCCACGTTCACCGACATGACACCCGACGGTCCGCTGCGCAACAATATTTTTGCCGTGACGGCTGCGGGAGCCAACCTTTGGGCAGTTTACGGGAACTACAATATTTTTTACGACCCGTATCCGCTCGAATATTACGGTGTGAGCAAATACACACCTTCGGGCTGGCTCAACATCCCGTACAAAGACATTGCGACGGCGGTGGGCAAAGAAGTCGCATCGATGGTCAGGATTACCGTTAACCCGGTCAATGCTAATGAAGTCTACATCAGTTCGTTTCATTCGGGATTGCTCAAAATCGAAAGCGATGTGCCGACGGTTTTGTATGACCAGAGCAACAGCTCGCTCGAGGGACTTTCAGCGGGGCTGGACATTCGGGTCGACGGTGCCGTATTCGACCAATCGGGCAACCTGTGGGTCAGCAACAGTTTGAAAGAAAAATCGATAAAAGCCCGCAAAGCCGACGGCCAATGGAATCCGGGCTACAGTTTACTTCCTATTTTTCAAGATATCGGCTCGGCCATTATCGGTCGGATGTCGATTGATAAGAACAGTACCAAATGGATGGTGACGCGCGAATCGGGCGTCGTCGGATTCAATGAAAATTACGGCAACCTGCTCAGGAATATATCGCTCGATCCCGGCAATCTTCCTAGCGAACAAGTCAGTGTGGCCGCTGTCGATACCAGAAACCAGCTTTGGATTGGGACACGAAAAGGACTTCGGGTACTGTCGAGCGTGGACGAATTCATTTCGGGCCAGGAAATGATCACCGAACCGATCATCATCATCGAGGAAAACCTCGCGCAGGAATTGCTGTACGAACAATACATCACCGATATTGTCGTCGACGGCTCGAACAACAAATGGATCGGAACCGCCGATTCGGGGATTTTTTACGTGTCCTCGAACGGGCAGCAAACGTTCCATCATTTCACCAACGACAATTCGCCTTTGCCGAGCAACAACGTCAACGACATCGAAATCAATGGCATCACGGGCGAAGTCTTTATCGCGACCGACAAAGGCATGGTTTCGTTCAAAGGCATCGCTACTTCGGCCAGCGGCAACCTCAATAATGTGTACGTGTATCCGAATCCGGTGCGGCCGGGATTTGCAGGAACGGTCAAGGTCAGCGGATTGTTGGACAAAGCCAACGTCAAGATCGCCGACATCGAAGGCAATCTCGTCTACGAAACGATTTCTGAAGGCGGAACCATCGAATGGGACACGACGGCTTTCGGGAAATACAAGGTCGCCTCGGGCGTTTACATGATTTTCATTTCGGCTGAAGACGGCAGCGAGACCAAAGTCAAGAAGGTCATGATCGTGCGATAATGCTCGTCAAGACCAAAGCCATAGTCATTTCTTCCCTCAAATTTCAGGACAAAAACCTGATCGTCAAATGCTTTACGCAATCGGACGGCTTGAAATCGTACTTTGTGCGCGGCGCTTTTTCATCGGGCAAATCGGCGCAGAAGATCGCCTATTTCCAACCGCTTACGATTCTCGAGATCGAAGCCGTCCACAAGAACAAAGGCACACTCGAAAATTTCAAGGAAATCAAGATTGCCGCGCCTTTTCATTCGATCCATTCGGATGTCGTCAAAAGCACGATCGTGATGTTTGTCTCCGAAATCCTGCACCATTCGATCCACGAAGAAGAGAAAAACGAATCGCTGTTTGCGTTTCTCGAAACGGCGTTGCATTGGCTCGACCACCACGACGAAACAGCCAATTTTCATTTGATCTTGTTGTTGGAAGTCACCAAATACCTGGGTTTTTATCCCGATGTTTCGGATTTGGAACAACCGTTTTTCGAGATGACCGAAGGTGTTTTTTCCGGCCAGCATGCGATCAGTTCGCTATCAGAAAGCGAAACGGCGTTGCTCAAGAAATTGATTGGGATCAAATTCGACAACAGCCAGAAAATGTTCCATGTATCCGAACGGCAAACTTTGCTCAAAATCCTGATCGATTATTACAGTTTTCACCTCGACGGATTCAAAAGGCCCAAATCGCTCGAGGTCTTGAAAGAAGTCTTCAGCTAGATTTTTTAATTTTCCCGATGCCGATAAAAAGTAAAGAGAACACTACAAAAAGCAACATAATCCCAACGCAATTGGTCATCACGGCCCGATAGCCAAATTGTGACACGTCGGTAAACGGATATGGATAAAATCCAGAGAAATGTCCGCGAACCAAAACCAATCCCAAATAAACGAGCGGATACCAAATTGGGCGATGAGCGCAAACCAAACCGCCACCGATAAAATTTTGGTGTAAAGGATTGCCGGTCTCGGGTTCTGCATGAGCGAATGTTTGGTTGTTAACTTTTGACACTCAAAAATTTAAAGCTAAAGATACAAAATCGGACATCCGAAAAGCGCCGCAACCAAAATCGCAAAACGCATCGTTAATTTCGCAAAATTCCTTACCTTCGCCGATTGATTTTACAAAACGGCCAAATGAACACCAAGTTTACAGAATACAAAGGGCTTGACCTGCCGACGGTAGCGTCGGAAGTGCTTGATTTTTGGAAAGAAGAAAACATATTCGAAAAGAGCGTAGAAACGCGCGAAGGCGCTACGCCATACGTATTTTTCGAAGGACCGCCTTCGGCAAACGGACTGCCCGGAATTCACCACGTGATGGCGCGTGCGATCAAGGACATTTTCTGCAGATACAAGACGCAAAAAGGCTTCCAGGTCAAAAGGAAAGCGGGCTGGGACACGCACGGTTTGCCGGTTGAACTCGGTACCGAAAAAGAACTCGGCATTACCAAGGAAGACATCGGCAAGACCATTTCGATCGAAGAATACAACGAAGCCTGCAAACGCACCGTCATGCGCTACACCGACGTGTGGAACGACCTAACCGAAAAAATGGGTTATTGGGTCGACATGAATGATCCGTATGTGACCTACAAATCCAAATACATGGAGACGGTTTGGTGGCTTTTGAAACAGATTTACGACAAAGGCCTGATGTATAAAGGGTACACGATCCAGCCGTATTCGCCAAAATCGGGAACGGGATTGAGTTCGCATGAAGTGAATCAGCCGGGGGCTTATCGGGATGTGACGGATAGGACTGTTGTTGCGCAGTTTAAAGTTATAGAAAATAGCCTTCCAGATTTCTTGAAAGGTTTTCCAAATGTAAATTTCTTGGCTTGGACCACTACGCCTTGGACTTTACCAAGTAACACTGCCCTTACGGTCGGGCCAAATATCGATTATGTTTTAGTCCGGACTTATAATCCATTTTCTAAAAAACTAGTTCACCTAATTTTGGCCAAAAATCTGATTCAAAAAAACTTTGGAAAAGGGTTTCAAGCTATTGAAAAGGCGGATGCTTTTTTGCTTAGTAAAATTGGTATTGAATTCGAGTCTTATCAGAGTGAAATTTTTTCAGAAATCGACCGCTTGTCCTTTTACCTTAACGAAAGTGAAGAAGCCAAATCGCGGGTAACATTTCTTCGGAATTTCGCTGATAAAATTCCATTTATTGAAATGGCCGAATTTAAAGGAAAAGATTTGGTTGGCATCAGATATGAGCAGTTGCTGCCTTATGTTTTACCATACCAGAATGCCGAAAATGCTTTTCGTGTAATTTCAGGAGATTTCGTGACGACTGAAGATGGTACCGGAATAGTTCACACGGCACCGACATTTGGTGCAGACGATGCACGAGTTGCAAAAGAGGCATCTCCTGAAGTACCGCCGATGCTTATTTTGGATGAAAACAATATACCTGTTCCATTAGTCGATCTTCAGGGAAAATTCAGGAAAGAAATTGTTGATCAAGACTTTCGATTGGGAGGCGAATATGTGAAAGAATCGTATTTGACCAGACAGGAAAAAGAAAATGATTTTACTGAGCAGAAGGAATATTTAAAAAAATTCATCCCTGAGCTAAAAGAATATTTGAGTGTAGACGAAAGAATTGTCTTGAAACTTAAAGAAGAAGGGAAAGCCTTTAAGACCGAAAAATACGTCCACAGTTATCCGCATTCCTGGCGAACAGACGAGCCGTTGCTGTATTATCCGCTCGATTCGTGGTTCATCAAGATTACCGATGTCAAAGACCGCATGTTCGACCTTAACGAAGAAATCAACTGGAAACCCAAAGCGACCGGCGAAGGCCGTTTCGGGAACTGGCTCAAGAATGCGAACGACTGGAATTTGTCGCGCTCGCGTTATTGGGGAATCCCGTTGCCGATCTGGAGAACTGAAGACAAGACCGAGGAGATCATCATCGGATCGGTCGAGCAATTGTACAACGAAATCGAAAAATCGATGGCCGCCGGATTCCAAAAGGAAAACCCGTTCAAAGGTTTCGAGATCGGGAACATGAGCGAGGCCAACTACGATTTGGTCGACCTGCATAAAAATGTAGTCGATGCGATCAAGCTCGTTTCTGCTTCGGGCAAACCGATGGCGCGCGAAACCGATCTGATCGACGTTTGGTTCGATTCGGGCGCGATGCCGTATGCGCAATGGCATTATCCGTTTGAGAATCAAGACAAGATCGACGGCAACAAGGATTTCCCAGCCGATTTCATCGCAGAAGGCGTCGACCAGACGCGCGGTTGGTTTTACACGTTGCACGCGATCGGAACGTTGGTGTTCGACAAAATCGCTTATAAAAATGTAGTTTCGAACGGTTTGGTATTGGATAAAAACGGACAAAAAATGTCCAAACGCCTCGGGAATGCAACCGATCCGTTCAAGACCATTGAAGAATTCGGACCCGATGCGACGCGCTGGTACATGATCGCAAACGCGAATCCGTGGGACAACCTCAAATTCGACATCGAAGGCGTGGCCGAGGTGCGCCGCAAATTCTTCGGTACTTTGTATAATACGTACTCGTTCTTTGCGTTATACGCCAACATTGATGGTTTCAAATATGCCGAAGCGGAGATTCCAATCGGCGAAAGACCTGAAATCGACCAATGGATCATTTCAGAATTGAATACGCTAATAAAGCATGTCGACGAATATTACGCCGATTACGAACCGACGAAAGCCGCACGCGCGATTTCCGATTTCGTCCAGGAAAATCTCTCGAACTGGTACGTCCGTTTGTGCCGCAGGAGATTCTGGAAAGGCGAATACGCACACGATAAAATTGCGGCGTATCAGACCTTGTATACGTGCCTTTTGACGGTTTCCAAATTGAGTGCGCCGATCGCGCCGTTCTTTATGGACAGCCTTTACAGAGATTTAATACAGGCGACACATTCGGAACAATACGACAGCGTACATTTGGCCGAATTTCCGAAAAGTGTTGAAAATTATGTTAATAAAATGTTAGAGAGCAAAATGGAGAAAGCCCAGACGATTTCGTCGCTCGTTTTGTCGCTCAGGAAGAAGGAAATGATCAAGGTGCGCCAGCCGTTGCAAAAGGTAATGATTCCGGTACTTGACGCGAATCAGAAGGCAGAGATTGAGGCGATTTCCGACCTCATAAAAGCCGAAGTCAACGTCAAGGAAATCGAACTTTTGGACGACGCCTCGGGCATTCTGGTCAAGCAGATCAAGCCGAATTTCAAGACTTTGGGGCCGCGTTTCGGGAAAGATATGGGATTGATTTCCAAGCAAATACAAGAGTTTACGCCACAACAGATTGCCGAATTGGAGCGCATGGGTGTACTCAACATTGATTTATCCGGAAAAAATATAACTTTAGCCCTGTCGGATGTGGAAATCTCATCGCAAGATATTGAAGGCTGGCTCGTTGCAAATTCCGGGAACATTACAGTGGCGCTCGACATTACGATCAGCCCCGAATTGAAGAAGGAAGGCATAGCGCGCGAGCTTATCAACAGGATCCAGAACCTCAGAAAAGATTCGGGATTCGAAGTCACCGATACGATCCACGTGCGTCTTGAAACAGGAAACGGCCTGCTCAGGGAAGCCATTGAGGCAAATGCAGATTATATAAAATCAGAAACGTTAACTGCAACGATTGATTTTGAGGATGCACTACCTTCGGGCACCGAAATAGAGTTCGACGACCTAAAAACAAAAATATTAATTTCAAAATAAACAAACATGGTAGATGAAGTTGCAAGATACTCAGATGCTGATTTAGCAGAGTTCAAAGAAATTATCCTCAAAAAAATTGAGAAAGCAAAAGCCGATTTGGATTTGATCAAAAGTGCTTATATGAATGACCTTAATAACGGAACAGACGATACGTCGCCGACCTTCAAAGCGTTCGAGGAAGGAAGCGAAACGATGTCGAAAGAAGCCAACTCCCAATTGGCGATCCGTCAGGAAAAATTCATCCGCGACTTGAAAAACGCGCTTTTCAGAGTAGAAAACAAAACATACGGCATCTGCAAAGTGACCGGGAAACTGATCGGGAAAGAAAGGCTTAAGATCGTACCTCACGCGACGATGAGCATCGAGGCCAAAAATCTTCAGCGATAAGTGAATAAATCCTAATTTTTAAATCCAAATCCCAAACGATTCACCGATTGGGATTTGGATTTTTCTTTTTTTGGAAATTAATTAAGAATTTCTGCTCGGAATTTATTTATTTTTGCGCCACTAATTATTACAGCATGTCATTACGTAAAGCCTATCTGCTCATTTTCATCATCTTGCTCGTCGATCAGTTGGTCAAGATTTACATCAAGACCAATTTTGTGCTCGAACAGGAAGTCCGCGTTTTCGATTGGTTCCGGATCGTGTTCATCGAAAACGAAGGCATGGCTTGGGGAACCAAGATTCCAGGCTGGCTGGGCGGAAAATTGGCGCTCACGTTGTTCCGTTTGTTCGCCGTGACCGCGATTGGTTTCTGGCTGTATGATTCGATCCAGAAAAATTACTCCAAATACCTGATCGTTTCGATCGCGCTGATTTTGGCCGGAGCCGTCGGAAACATCATCGATTCGGTTTTTTACGGCGTGATTTTCAACGGCAGCCACGGGCAACTGGCGGCGTTGTTCTCCGACCAGCCTTACGGAAACTGGTTCCACGGCAAAGTGGTCGACATGTTGTATTTCCCGTTCATCGAAAATTATACGTTGCCGCAGTCGTTCCCGATCTGGGGCGGCAAGACCTTCACGTTCTTCAATGCGATTTTCAATATTGCCGACATGGCGATTTCGACCGGCGTAGGGATTTTGATCGTTTTCAACAAAAGAGCGTTCGCCAAACCGTATGATGCCGACGATACGGTATTTAAAAACACTTTGGACAGCGGGCGGTACCAATAATTTTTTCAGGAGCTGTTTGCTGCGCCAGTTCGCTAAAGCTCGTGTCCGCTGTCCGTTCCAATCTTTATATTGCAGATGATTTTGGCTCAATGTGCAAAACCAAGCAATAAAAAGGATTTCCACTTCCATCAGGGCTAAAAAGTATAAACCTTATCCGGCGTCACACAATAATCGAGCTTGATGTCGCTCTCAAAAACATCGTGGATCGCGTCGACCGCTTCAAAAAAAGACAACCCTATTTTGAGTGTTTCGGGGTTGCATTCCGCCAGGAATTGATCGTAAAAGCCCTTGCCATAACCCACGCGGTTGCCGTAAATATCGAACGCAAGTAACGGCACAAAAACCACGTCTATACTTTTTGAAGGCACTTCAAGACCATTGATCGGTTCGGGAATATTGTATTCGTTTTTCTTGATTTTGGTATTTTCGGTCAGCAAGATGTGCGTCATTCGGCGCGTGTCGAAATCGCTCCTTGAAACCACAATTTCCTTGTCTTTTCCAGAAAGCAGATGCAAAATGAATTCGGTGTCGATTTCGTTGAGTTCAACGATCGGCAAGAAAATATGGAAATAGGTGTGTTCCCAAATCGGCAACGAAAGCAATCGGTTGGCGATCGCGAGGCTTTTCTGTTCTTTTTCGGTTTCGGGAAGCTGGCTTCGCTTGGCTTTGTATTGTTGGCGTATTTCTTTTTTGTTCATGATGTCATTTTAAACTTCGACTTTGGGCCACGCCAAAACCTCGACGCCGTCCGAATAATGGACCAGATCGGGTTGCTTCTTCGCGAATTCGAGCCCGGGCAAACGGTAATCCAATTCCAATTTCCTGATCTCGACGGTCTTGATTTCCCATTCTTTGTGATGGATGTCGTACCGGAACAACTTTCCATTGATCTCTACAAAAGCGGCGTAACGTTCGGTCAGGAATTTTTCCATTTCGGTTTTCTGGGCGCGTTTTTCCTGGATTGCAAATTCGACATCGAGGAAAAATTTGCGAAAAGCGTTCGATGAAACATACCGGCCTTCGCTGCGCTCGATTTTGGCTTTTTCATACGGCATCCCTGATAAGTTGCGCGACAGATAAGCCGAAAACCCTTTCTCCGCTTCCAGGCTGAAAAAATAGACGCCGCCTTTTCCGTCTTTTTTTACATACGTGCGGATGTTGACCTCATGAAAATCAGAAATCGGTTGGAAGGAAGGTAGGTATTTGGGCCGGATTTGCTGCATCGAAAACGGCACGAGCGAAACGTACGCCTTGCCATCGAACAAGTCCAATTCTAGCTTTTTGGGCAACAGCGCGCGCAACAATTCGGCATCGACGGCCCAATGAAAAAACAGTACTTGGTTCCATTGCTGGTAGAAACGCCAACTCTGCTTGGGAAGTTCATACGGGCGGTGGTTTTTTTGGCTTAAGATGTGGTCCATTTTTCCCAAAATCAGGTGCGGTAATGTGCTAACCCAAAAGTAACCAAATTCTTTAATTCTTAACACTGTTGGCCTCACAATTCAACGCCCAATTTCTGTAACTTTGCTGCATGCAAAATCCGTCACTCGAACTCCAGCTGCAAACGCTTCCCGACAGTCCGGGAGTTTACCAGTATTATGACAAGGACGATAAATTGCTGTATGTGGGTAAGGCCAAAAACCTCAAGAAACGCGTACTTTCCTATTTCAACAAAGTGCACGACGTGGGCCGCACGCGCGTCATGGTCAAGAAAATCGCGACGATCAAGCACATTGTCGTCAAGAGCGAATCGGATGCGCTGCTGCTCGAGAACAACATGATCAAGACGCACCAGCCGCGGTACAACGTGATGCTGCGCGACGACAAGACTTATCCGTGGATTTGCATCAAGAACGAACCGTATTCGCGCATTTTTTCGACGCGAAGAATGATCAAGGACGGCTCGGAATATTTTGGCCCGTATACCAATTTTAAGACGATTTATACGATCCTCGACATGATCAAGGAGTTGTATCCGTTGCGTACGTGCAATTACGACCTGACCGAAAGCAACATCCGCAGCGGTAAATTCAAAGTGTGCCTCGAATACCACATCGGCAATTGCAAAGGCCCGTGCGAAGGCCACGAACCGCTCGAAAATTACCAAAATCATGTCGACCAGATCCGCGAAATCCTCAAAGGGAATTTCAAGGACAGTTTGCGCGAATTCAAAAAACTGATGCAGCATTTCGCATCTGAAATGGAATTCGAGAAAGCGCAAATCATGAAAAATAAAATCGACGTGCTCGAAAATTACCAGTCGCGCTCGATGGTGGCCAATCCGAAAATTACGAATGTGGATGTATTTTCGATCGTGTCGGATGAAAGCGCGGCGTATGTCAATTTCCTGCAGATCTCACACGGTTCGGTCATCCGTTCGCACACGCTCGAGCTCAAGAAAAAACTCGATGAAACCGACGACGAATTGCTGCAGCTCGGCGTCGTCGAAATCATCGAACGGTTCCAGCTCAAACCCAGGGAAGTCATTTTGCCGTTTGAGATCGATCTCGGCGAAAACATCAAGATCACGGTGCCGCAACTCGGCGACAAGAAGCAGATTCTCGAATTGTCCATCAGGAATGCCAAATATTTCCGCATCGACCAGATGAAACAGATGCAGATCGTGGATCCCGACCGGCACACGACGCGCATCATGGCGCAGATGAAAAAAGATTTGCGCCTGCCCGAAGAACCGCGCCACATCGAATGTTTCGACAACTCGAACATACAGGGAACCAACCCCGTCGCGGCCTGCGTTGTCTTTAAAGATGGGAAGCCGAGCAAAAAAGATTACCGCCATTTCAACATCAAAACGGTGGAAGGCCCGAACGATTTTGCCTCGATGGAAGAAGTGGTTTTCAGGAGATACAAACGTTTGCTCGACGAAAACGAACCGTTGCCGCAACTCGTGATCATCGACGGCGGGAAAGGACAATTGTCGGCCGCGCTCAAGAGTTTCGACGCACTCGAAATCCGTGGAAAAATCGCGATTGTCGGCATTGCCAAACGACTGGAAGAATTGTTTTATCCGAACGATCCGGTGCCGTTGTACCTCGATAAGAAATCGGAAACGCTCAAAGTCATCCAGCATCTCAGAAATGAGGCACACCGTTTCGGAATCACGTTCCACCGCGACAAGAGGAGCAAATCGGCATTGAATTCTTCGATCGAGGCCATACCCGGAATCGGCGAAAAAACGATGCAAACATTGATCAAGCATTTCAAATCGGTGAAACGCTTGAAAATGGCGACAGAAAACGAGATTTCGGCAGTCGTCGGACTTTCAAAAGCCAAAAAAATTACCGACTTTTACAACGACATAAAACCCCAGGAATAGATGAGCAACAATCCCGCGCAAGGACGTATCGGTTTTTTTAAAAACCCGCTGCTGCATTCGCCTGTTTTGGGATGGAAAAAACTTGCCTTTCTATTGCTTTTCCCTTTTTTCTTCTCCTTTTTCCCTTCAAAACTCCACGCGCAGGATTCTACAAAAACCAAAAAACTCAAAGTCGGATTGGTGCTCAGCGGCGGCGGAGCCAAAGGATTCGCGCACATCGGCGTACTCAAGGTGCTCGAGGAAGCCGGCGTCGAGATCAGCTACATCGGCGGAACGAGTATGGGTGCGATCATCGGCGGATTGTATGCTTCGGGTTACAACGCCAGGGAAATCGATTCGATTTTCAACGACACCGATTTTGATGCATTGCTGAGCGATTTCATTCCGCGCGCATCCAAGAATTTTTACGAAAAGCGCAACGAGGAAATGTATGCCATTACGCTGCCGTTCAATAAAATGCGCATCGGGATCCCGACGGCTTTGTCGCGCGGTATGTACAATTACAATTTGCTCAACAAACTGACCTATAAAGTGCGCCATGTGCGCGATTTCAATCAATTGCCGATTCCGTTTCTGTGTGTCGCAACCGACATCGAAACGGGCGACGAAGTGTTGCTCAACAAAGGCTATCTCGCGCAGGCGTTGCTGGCCAGCGGTGCATTCCCGACGTTGTTCTCTCCGGTTGAGGTCGATGGCAGATGGCTTGTCGACGGCGGCGTGACGAACAATTTTCCGGTGGAAGAAATCAAGAAACTGGGTGCCGATTTCATCATTGGCGTAGATGTCCAGGATGACCTCAAAGACCGCAAATCGCTTCAGGACGCGACCAAGATCCTGGGCCAGATTTCGAACCTGCAGATGATCGAAAAGATGAAGCAGAAAATCAAGATGACCGACATTTACCTCAAACCCGACATCAGCAATTTTGGCGTCATTTCGTTTGATATGGGTCCGGCCATCGTCAAAAAAGGCGAAGAAGCCGCGTATGCCGTTATCGATAAGCTTCGCGCAATCGGCGACAGCACCAGGGCGAAAAGGGTATGTACGAAAGTCATTCCGGACAGCCTCAACGTCAAGAACATTGTCATCAATCCGCTTGACAATTACACGCGGTCGTATGTGATTGGGAAATTGCGCTTCAAGCAGGATTCCAGGATCAGTTACAACGACCTTAAGATTGGGATGGACAACATTACGGCGACGCAGAATTTCAGCTCGATCGGTTATTCGCTCGAAAAGAACGAAAATGGCTACGACGACGATTTGTACCTGTCGCTGACCGAAAACCCGAATACGACGTTCCTCAAATTCTCATTGCATTACGACGGCTTGTACAAAAGCGCGGTTTTGCTCAACCTGACACAGAAAAAGACGTTGCTTAAGAATGATATTTTATCGGCCGATTTGATTTTGGGTGACAATTTCAGGTACAATCTCGATTATTACATCGACAACGGATTTTATTGGAGTTACGGTTTCAAATCGCGGTACAACCGCTTCAACCGCAACGTCGAGACCGATTTCAATGAAGGCGAATTGCTCAACAAATACAGCCTCAAGAGCATCAACATCGATTTTTCCGACTTTACGAACCAGATTTACGCGCAGACGATTTTCGTACAGAAATTCTTGCTCGGCGTGGGCGTCGAACTCAAACACCTCAAGATCAAATCGGAAACACTCGAGAATGTCAAGCCGGTCTTGGAAAACAGCGATTACACCAGCCTTTTCGCGTACCTCAAATACGACTCGTTCGACAACAAATATTTCCCGAAAACGGGCTGGTATTTTGTGGGCGATTTCCAGACCTATCTGTATTCCACGGATTTTACCAAAACGTTCGAGCGGTTTTCCGTAGCCAAAGGCGATGTGGGTTTTGCGCGTACCTTATTCCACAAAACGACCGTCAAGATTCAGGCGGAAGCGGGATTTGCGATCGGCGGAACGAGCAGCCAGTTCTTCGATTTCATCCTTGGCGGATATGGTTTCAATACAACCAATAATTTCAGGCATTTTTACGGATATGATTTCCTGAGCGTGGCAGGCGACAGCTACATCAAATCGGGGTTGACATTCGATTATGAGATTTTCAAGAAACACCACGTCAACTTCGCGGCCAATATCGCCAACATTGAGGACAACCTTTTTGAATCGGCCGATTGGATCGGCAAAATCCAGCGTACGGGCTATGCGTTCGGCTACGGTTACGAGACCATCGTCGGGCCGGTCGAACTGAAATACACGTGGTCGCCCGAGCAGGGAAAAGGCTATTTCTGGATCAACGTCGGATTCTGGTTCTAGCCCGTCCGAATCTTAAAATTTGATAAGTTATTCCAAAAAACAATATATTTGGGAGCACTAATACCAACTTAAACCAAAACCTATGTCTATTTGGAAAAGAAAACCCCTGCATTTGCTGTTGGCAGAAGCAACAGATTCTGAAAAAGGATTGAAAAGAACGTTGACCGCGTGGTCGCTCGTGGCGCTCGGAATCGGAGCCATTATCGGCGCCGGATTGTTCGTAAGGACTGCGACGGCAGCGGCCCAAAACGCCGGACCTTCAGTGACCATTGGATTTATCGTTGCAGCAATCGGCTGTGCCTTGGCGGGATTGTGTTATGCAGAATTGTCTTCTTCCATCCCGATTTCAGGTAGCGCTTACACGTATACGTATGCCACCATGGGCGAATTCGTCGCATGGATTATTGGCTGGGATTTGATTTTGGAATATGCCGTTGGTGCCGCAACCGTTGGGATTGCATGGAGTGAATACCTCAATAATTTGCTCGTCAACGTGCTGCACGTACCTCCGATACCATATGAATTAAGCCATTCGCCGTTCCAACATTTTACCGACCCGACGACAGGCGTGGTCACAAACGGAATGATCAATTTGCCCGCATTGTTTATCGTGGCGCTGATCAGTTTGTTGCTGATCAAGGGAACGCAGGAATCGGCCTTTGTCAACGGATTGATCGTTATCGTTAAAGTGGCCATTGTGGTCCTGATCATTGTTTTGGGTTGGAATTTCATCAATCCGGCAAACCACACGCCTTATATTCCGCAGAATTCCACTTTTGTGGATGAGCACGGCGTAGGCCATCATTTTGGCGGAATCATGGGGATATTAGGCGCGGCCGGAACAGTGTTCTTCGCGTTCATCGGATTTGATGCCGTAAGTACGGCAGCGCAGGAAACCAAAAATCCAAAACGCGACATGCCGATTGGAATCCTGGGATCGCTAGCGGTTTGTACGATTTTATACATTTTGTTTGCACACGTCTTGACCGGATTGGAATCGGTTGAATTTTTCAGGACGGGCGGAAAAGAAGCTTCCGTAGCCAATGCGATCACGTCGGCGATGGGAACCGATTACCAATGGCTCGCACAATTTGTAACCGTTGCGATTTTATTCGGATTCACCTCTGTGATTCTCGTCATGCTTTTGGGCCAGTCCCGCGTATTTTACTCCATGGGTAAAGACGGTTTGTTGCCCAAAATGTTCGGTGATGTGCATCCCAAATACCAAACACCTTGGAAAGCCAATCTTGTCATTTTGGTAATCGTTGGTTTGTTTGCGGCTTTCGTGCCGGGAGATATTGTGGGCGACATGACGAGTATCGGTACTTTATTCGCGTTCATCCTCGTGTGTATTTCCGTAATCGTTTTGAGAAAAACCGAACCGGATTTGCCAAGACAATTCAAAACGCCGTGGGTTCCTTTCGTTCCGATTCTCGGAATTGTGGTGTGTCTCGCGATGATTTACGGATTGGGTTGGACGAACTGGCTGCGGTTGATCGGCTGGCTGGTCGTTGGGTTCATCATCTATTTCGGATACAGCAAGCGAAACAGCAAGCTCAACAATCCGCAGGAATAACAAAAAAGAACAGATCAAATACAGGAAAGATTCTCGAAGCCTATGGTTTTTGGAATCTTTTCTGCTTTTAAATATTTGCCAAGAATCGACAGTCAAAATCAAATTTTTCCGATATTTGTGAGTATGAAACCTTCATGGAACGATTTATTGTCGCACCTCAAATTCCTCATCAAGAGAAATCCTGAATGATCGCTTTCTAATTAGCGACACGCCAGTGTCTTATTAATTGTTCAATTATTAATTAGAAAACCATGCCTATCTATCACAAACTTGGAAATTTCCCCCAAAAGCGGCACACGCAGTTTGAAAAACCGGACGGCGGCCTTTACTACGAACAGCTTTTCGGAACCGAAGGCTTTCACGGGCACGCATCGCTTTCGTATCATGTGCACCGGCCAACGCAGGTAAAGGAAATACGCAATTCTTATTCTGTCGAACCCAAAATCGCGATCGGGAAAAACATCAAGGCGCTGCTTTTAAAAGGCTTCGAACTCAAGCCTGCCGCCGATTTTCTCGACAGCCGGAAGCCGATGCTCGTCAACAGCGATTGCGTGATCGGGCTCGCTGCGCCTACAACTTCACTGCGCGATTATTTTTATAAAAATGCCGATTCAGATGAAATGCTTTTCATCCATAAAGGCAAAGGAAAACTGCGCACCATGCTGGGCAATATTCCGTTCGAATACGGCGATTATCTGATTATTCCTCGCGGAATGATTTACCAGATCGATTTCGAGACTCCCGACAACCGTTTGTTCTACGTCGAATCGCACGCGCCGTTCTATACGCCCAAGCGCTACAAGAATGCTTCGGGACAATTGCTCGAGCATTCGCCGTTTTGCGAGCGCGATTTCAAATTGCCCGGCGAACTCGAAACGCACGATGAAAAAGGCGATTTCCTGATCAAGATCAAAAAGGAGGGAATGATCCACGAGGTCGTTTATGCGACGCATCCGTTTGATGTGATCGGTTGGGACGGCTACAATTTCCCGTACGGATTCTCGATCCACAATTTCGAGCCGATCACGGGGCGCGTACACCAACCGCCACCGGTACACCAGACTTTTGAGACGGCTACGTTTGTCGTTTGTTCGTTTTGCCCGCGTTTGTACGATTACCATCCGAAAGCGATTCCGGCGCCTTACAACCACAGCAACATCGACAGCGATGAGGTTTTGTATTATGTGGACGGCGATTTCATGAGCCGCAACAATATCGAGGTCGGACACATCACTTTGCATCCGAAAGGCATTCCGCACGGCCCGGCACCCGGCGCCATGGAACGCAGCATCGGAAAAACGATAACAGAAGAACTTGCCGTGATGGTCGATACTTTCAAGCCTTTGATGGTGACGGAAGAAGCGATGGGACTCGACGACGGGCAATACTATAAATCCTGGACGGAATGATAAACAACAACAAATTATCGGGCGATCCTGCAGCGCTCGTCATCGGAATCATCAGCCTTGTCATTATTATGTTTGGCTGCTGCTGCGGACTTTTTGCGATTTTATCGTTGGCCTTGAGCATCATTGCATTGGTCATGGCGACGAAAGGGCTTAAAGAATACCTGCTCGAAAGCGAAAACTACAGCCTGGCCAGTTACAAGAATTTGAATGCGGCCAAGATCATCGGGATCATCGGTATTGTGCTCAGTTCGTTGATTTTGTTTGCCCAGGTTGCTTTTTTTGTCATCGGCGGCGAAAAGTTCTCTGAAGAAATCTGGAAAGAATTCAGGAAAGGACAAGGAATAGACAACCATTGGGATTGGAATTCCGATTCAGACTCGGAAATTGAATCCGATTCTATCGTCATCGACAACGGCGGAAATACGGTTACCCTTAAAAAACAGGGCGATTCGATCTATCTCGATACCGTAACTACAGAAACCACAACTATTACAAAAGAAAAATAACATGTCAAAAGAAGTAAAATCCGTTGAATACGGACTCGAAAAAATATTCGAAGGCGCACAGGATTTCCTGCCGCTGCTCGGAACAGATTACGTCGAACTATACGTCGGCAATGCCAAACAAGCCGCACATTTCTATAAAACCGCGTTCGGTTATCAGTCGTTGGCGTATGCCGGATTGGAAACGGGCGTTCGCGACCGTGCGTCCTATGTATTGAAACAGGACAAGATCAGGTTGGTGCTCACGACGCCATTGAATGCAGATTCTCCGATAAACGATCACCTCAAAAAACACGGCGACGGCGTAAAAGTCGCGGCGCTTTGGGTGGAAGATGCGACCAGTGCTTTTGAGGAAACCACCAAGCGCGGTGCCAAACCGTTCATGGAACCGACCGTTGAGAAGGATGAATTTGGCGAGGTCGTGCGTTCTGGGATCTATACGTATGGCGAAACCGTGCATATTTTCGTCGAAAGGAAAAATTACAACGGCATCTTTCTTCCGGGTTACAGGGAATGGAAATCGGATTACAATCCGGTGCCGACGGGCCTCAAATACATCGATCACATGGTCGGGAATGTGGGCTGGGGCGAGATGAACACTTGGGTGAAATGGTACGAGGAAGTGATGGGATTCGTCAATTTCCTTTCGTTTGACGACAAGCAGATCAATACCGAATATTCAGCTTTGATGAGCAAGGTGATGTCGAACGGAAACGGCCGCATCAAATTCCCGATCAACGAACCGGCGGAAGGCAAAAAGAAATCGCAGATCGAGGAATATCTTGATTTTTACGGCGGACCCGGCATCCAACACATTGCGATCGCCACCGATGACATCATCAAAACCGTGTCTGACTTAAGATCGCGCGGAGTCGAATTTTTATCGGCGCCACCGCATGCCTACTACGAGGCGGTTCCCGAGCGCTTGGGTTCGCACATGGACATGATGAAAGAAGACATCAACGAAATTGAAAAACTCGCCATCATGGTCGACGCCGACGAGGAAGGCTATCTGTTACAGATATTTACGAAACCGGTGCAAGACCGCCCGACGTTGTTTTTTGAAATTATCCAGCGAATGGGAGCCAAAGGTTTCGGCGCAGGAAACTTCAAGGCACTTTTCGAATCGATTGAGCGCGAACAGGAATTGCGCGGTACATTATAAAACCGACGAAAAATTATATTATTAAAAATTTCCGACCTTGTTTTTATGATAAATTCACAAAAGTAGTGTTAAAGTTGATTTTTCATTAAAATAATGCAATAATCAGGTATACCTTTGCACTGCAAAAAGAGAAGGAGTGGTTTCCTTTAATTTTTATGTAAATTTTTCATAATTTATAGTTTTTTGGTTGGTTAATAGCATAAAAACTCAGTCATTAATTTGATTGGGTTTTTTTGTTTTGGTACCTTTGGAACAGAAATTGCTTGGCGCGGGAAAAAACTTTGAAAAGAATGAAAAAACTAATTGTATTTGCATTAATTGTTACCACTTTCGGATTCAGTACCAGCCAAAAAGAACGCGCTTTTGATGTAGGGGAATGGTTCAAGTTCAGGATCCATTACGGATTGGTGAATGCCGGTTACGCCACGCTCGAAGTACAGGAAGCCGTCAGGAACAACAAAAAAGTCTACCATGCCGTAGGCAAAGGATACACCACAGGCATGTCGCGGTTTTTCTTCAAGGTAGACGACACTTACGAGAGTTATTTCGACAAGGAAACGGGAAAGCCGTATCAATTCGTGAGAAAAATCGATGAAGGCGGTTACACCAAAAATCAGGAAGGTTTTTTCGACCAGGCCAACAACCGCGTCAAAGTCAAGGATTACAAACACCAAAGCGAGGCTACTTTTGTCGTCACCGAAAATGTCCAGGACATCGTTTCCACATTCTATTATCTGCGCAATTACCCCGAAATCGACCGCATGAAAGTGGGCCAGTCGGTAGATGTTGACATGTTTTTCGATGGCGAAATCACCAAGTTCAGGCTAAAATTCATCGGCACCGAAGACATGAGCACTAAATTTGGCGTCGTTCCGTGCATGGTATTTCGTCCGCTCGTCCAATCCGGAAGGGTTTTCAAGGAACAGGAAAGTTTAACCGTCTGGATTTCAGACGACGACAATAAAGTACCCATCGCCATCAAGGCAAGCCTCGCCGTAGGATCGCTCAAAGCCGATATCGATGGCGTCAAAGGATTGAAATATCCGCTCAAAATAAAAGCAAAACCATAATGAACGTTACCACCAACACACAAAATATCTTAAGCGAACTCGACGAAAAATTTTCTGCCATCGGTCAAAAAACCGATACGCACCTCGAAGGACTCGTTTGGGCAAAACCCATTACCTATTGGGATTACATCCAAACGGACGCGCTTTTGAACCTTCAAATCCAACGCACGACCCTGCCCGACGAAATGGTATTCATCATGTACCACCAGGTCAACGAACTGCTGTTCAAGATGATCCTGTGGGAAATCAACCAGATTTGCGACACTGAAAAACCGGAGACGGCTTTTTTTACCGAAAGATTATCCAGGATCAGCCGCTATTTCAACATGCTCACGACTTCATTCGACATCATGGGCGACGGCATGGAAGTGGCGCAATACATGAAATTCCGCAACACGCTTACGCCTGCGAGCGGTTTCCAAAGCGCGCAATACAGGATCATCGAATTCGCGTCGACCGATCTGATCAATTTAATCGATTACCGTTTCCGTGCCACGATCGACCGCGATACGCCTTACGAACACGCGCTTGAACATTTGTATTGGCAGGCCGCGGGCAAAGACCACCAAACGGGCGAAAAATCGTATCTGCTGGCCGAATTCGAAAGAAAATACAAGGCGCTTTTCCTGCGCGAAATGGAAACCTACAACACGATCAATCTCTGGCGCAAATTCAAGCAACTGCCCGAAACCGATCAAAAAAATCCCGAACTGGTCGCAGCCATGCGTCATTACGACCACACCGTCAACGTGACCTGGGTCATTGGCCATCTCAACGCCGCACGCAAATACATCGATTCCGGACAAGGCATTGCCGAGGCGACCGGCGGCAGCGACTGGAAGAAATACATGCATCCGAAATACCAACGCAGGATATTTTTCCCCGAATTGTGGAGCGAAGAAGAACTCAGAAACTGGGGAGAAGAAAAATAACCTGTCAAAAATGGCTGTCTTGAAAAAAGCATTACCGATACTCATCGTCTTATTCACGCTGTTTTCCTGTAAAGAATCGGAAGAAGAATTGGCCGCGGAAGTCATTGCGCCCAAGCCGGTCGTGGAGAACTTCGGTTTCAACCTGAACGATTTCAATGTAGTGCACGACACGATCCACAGCGGCGATACTTTCGGCAGCATCATGGAAAGCCAGAACCTTGACACGTTGCGCGTGTACGACATCGTCCAGAAAATCAAGGACGGCTTCGACGTGCGCAGCATCCGCACCGGAAAACCAGTGACCTTGCTGCGCGAAAAAGGGCGTTACGCCAAACTCAAGGCGTTCATCTACCAGCCCGACCGTCAAAGTTATTATGTGGTCGATTTGCGCGATTCGGTTTCCGTCTACAAAAAAATCCGCCCGATTCTCGTCAAGGAACGAACCATCGCCGGAAGTCTCGACGGTTCGCTATCGGAAGCGCTCGAAAAAGAGAAAGTCGACATTGCGCTCGTGTCGCAAATCACCAAAGTCTACGCGTGGTCGATCGATTTCTTCAAACTCAAAAAAGGCGACAAATTCGGGATTACCTTCACAGAAAGGTACATCGACGATACGATTTACGACGGCGTCGACAGCCTCAAGGCCGCTTTCTTCGAATACAAAGGCAAAAAAATCTATGCGTTCCCATTCGAGAAAGTCGAAGGTTCGGGCAAGCTCGCCTATTTCGACGAAGAAGGGAAGGCACTCAAAAGTTTCTTCCTCAAGGCGCCGCTCAAATACGTCAACATCACGTCGCGTTTCGCCGCCAATCGGTTGCATCCGGTGCAAGGCATCTGGAAAGCGCACAAAGGCACCGATTATGCCGCGCCAACCGGAACGCCGATCATGACGACGGCTTCGGGCGTGGTCGAGCAAACGGGTTATACGGCCGGTAACGGAAACTTCGTCAAGGTCAAACACGACCGGACCTATTCGACGCAATATTTGCACATGTCGAAGATTCTCGTGCGCCGCGGCCAACGCGTCACACAGGGCGATGTCATTGGGCGCGTGGGAAGTACGGGACTCGCAACCGGTCCGCACGTGTGCTACCGTTTCTGGAAAAGTGGCGTGCAGGTCGACGCGCTGCGGCTCAAATTGCCCAATGCCGAACCGATGAACAAAAAGGAATTGCCTCGTTTCATGGCACAAATGCAGCCGCTTAAGAAACACCTCGACAGTATTGCGGGTGTGAAATTTAAGGATTAGGAGCTATTTCCAGCTTTCCGTTGCAATCTTTTTAAAGATCGTTCCACTTTGTTTCACAATCCTTAAAAAGGATTTCCACTACAATCTGGGCTAATAAGTTAACCGCTTCATAACAACATTATTGCTAAATTTGCAACTCATTTTTCGGTTGAGCAATTGACCGATTCAACGATAAACAAATGTTACCAAACACCAATCCGACTACAACGGCCGCTTGGCAAAAGCTACAGCAGCATTACGATACGATCAAAGGCGTCCACATGAAAACGCTTTTTGCGCAAGATGCCAATCGCGCCCAGGAATTCCACCTGCAATGGAATGATTTCGTGGTTGATTATTCCAAAAACATCATCAGCCAGGAAACGATGCAACTGCTTTTGGAGCTTGCCGCCGAAACCAACCTCAAAGATGCGATTGCGCAATATTTTGCAGGCGAGGCCATCAACCAAACTGAAAAAAGGGCGGTTTTGCACACGGCTTTGCGCGCGCCAGCATCGGCCAGCGTTTTGGTCGACGGCAAAAACGTAATGCCTGAAATCTATAACGTCAAAAATAAAATCAAGGCATTCACTTCTGAAGTCATCAACGGCCAAAGAAAAGGATTCACCGGCAAAGCATTCACCGACGTCGTCAACATCGGCATCGGCGGCTCCGACCTGGGTCCGGCGATGGTGGTCGAAGCGTTGCAATTTTATAAAAATCACCTGAACGTTCACTTCGTTTCGAATGTCGACGGCGACCACGTCAATGAAGTCATAAAAACCCTGAATCCTGAAACGACTTTGTTTGTCGTGGCTTCCAAAACATTCACGACACAGGAAACCTTGAGCAATGCCGAAACCATCAGAAGTTGGTTTTTGCAGTCGGCAACGCAACAAGACGTGGCCAAACATTTCGTCGCGGTTTCAACCAACATTCAAAAAGTAACCGAATTCGGGATCGATCCAAATAACGTTTTCCCAATGTGGGATTGGGTTGGTGGCCGTTTTTCGTTGTGGAGCGCCGTCGGTCTGTCGATCGCATTGGCCGTCGGATTCGACGATTTCGACGAATTGTTGCAAGGCGCCAACGAAATGGATGAGCATTTCAAGACCACTGATTTTGACAAAAATATTCCAGTGATTTTGGCTTTGCTGAGCATTTGGTACAACAATTTTTTCGGCGCCGAAAGCGAAGCGCTGATTCCGTATACGCAATACCTGCAGAAACTTGCGCCTTACTTGCAACAAGGCATCATGGAAAGCAACGGGAAGAGCATTGGGCGCGACGGAAATCCGGTCAATTACCAGACAGGAACGATCATTTGGGGTGAACCCGGAACGAATTCCCAGCATGCGTTTTTTCAGTTGATCCATCAGGGAACCAAGTTGATCCCGACTGATTTTATTGGTTTCGTCAAGCCTTTGTATGGCGATTTCAACCACCACGACAAATTGATGTCGAACTTTTTCGCGCAGACGGAGGCGTTGCTCAACGGCAAAACCGAAGCACAGGTCATGGCCGAATTCACCAAGCAAAATTTCTCCACAGGAGAAGCCGAATTCTTATTGCCGTTCAAGGTTTTCGCAGGCAACAAACCCACCAATACGCTGTTGATCCAAAAACTGACGCCCAAAACACTGGGTGCTTTGGTCGCTTTATACGAACACAAGATTTTCGTTCAGGGCGTCATCTGGAACATCTTCAGTTATGACCAATGGGGCGTGGAATTGGGCAAGCAACTGGCCAATTCGATCCTCGAGGAAATCAATTCGAATGTGGTCAAGAACCACGACAGTTCGACTTCGTTCCTGCTTTCGCATTTCCTCAAAAACAAATAATTTGAATTGAATCTATATTAAAACCGCAAATCTTTTGCGGTTTTTTTCGTTATATTTGTTAGAATAAAACTGACAAACATGTACACTTTTATACAGAAATTCCACTCGGGATGGGCTTATCTCGCCTTGCTTTTACTCGTAGTTGCCATTGTGAATTCTATCATTGGGATGTCCCGCAACAAAGAATTTTCGGCCAATGACCGCAAAATGGGATTGTTCGGGATGGTCTTTACCCATGTTCAATTGCTGATCGGTTTGATCTTGTATTTTGTATCGCCAAAAGGTTACGCACTGATCAGTCAAGTGGGCATGAGCACCATCATGAAAACCGCCGAACTGCGCCTGACGGTCATCGAACACCCAATTACCAATATCTTGGCGATCCTGTTCATTACCATCGGTTGGTCCAAACACAAAAAAGCGACGACGTCTAACGGGAAATTCAAATCCATCGCTGTTTTTTATGCCATCGGTTTAATCTTGTTGCTGAGCAGGATACCTTGGAACAACTGGCTGCAATAGCCTGAACATTGCGTTTTTTATGGAGTTGCTAAGATTTAGGAATACTATTTGTTTAACGCGCCGAACCAAAATCCGGACTATGAAATTTAAAAAGATCTTGTTCCTGTTATTTCTTCTGACTTTTGTGGCAAATGGTTTCGCACAGGTCAAATCCACAGACAAAAAAACGACTCCGGCCCCGCAACAAGTAAAGCCAGCCGACAAAAAAACAATTCCCGCACCCATACAAGATACGCTCAAGAACCTGGGCATGAAAGCAGAACCGGCGCTGATCGATACGCTGACCAATGTGACGCTCAAATTCAAACCGTATAAAAAAGCGGTACACGCTTCGTATTACCACAATAAATTCAACGGCAAGCGCACCTCGAGCGGGCAACGGTTCGATAACCAGAAATACACGGCGGCGCACCGGAAATTTGCTTTCGGAACCAAAGTGCGCGTAACAAATGAGCAAAATGGCAAATCAGTCATTGTTGAGATTACCGACCGCGGACCATTTTCCAGGGGACGCGAAATCGACCTGACGCGCAAAGCGTTTATGGAAATTGCCGACAACAAGAATTCGGGCTCGATGAGCGTGACGATAGAGGAAGAAGTGAAACGCTGATTACTGTGCGCCCGACAACCGGATTCCAATCCCGATGACATTGGGCAAATATTCGTTATTGAATTCGTTCTTGAGACGGATTTTGTAGTTTCCAGACGCCAATTCCCTTTTCGTAAAAACAGCATGCCTTAAATCGCAATAATCACCGGCGCAGTCGCCCGCATCATTGCCTTCAGCATCTTTGGTTTGGAGGATGTTTTTCTCTTCGGATACTTTTCCGTCTGGTGTGGTGATTTCGACCGTGACCGGGATTTCCGCAAACTGAACGCCAGCCACATAACTGAAGTCGATGAACAAGTCATACGCCTTGGCCTGCTCGACATTAAATTCATAGCTCCTGATGTCAGAACGTTGCCAACGGTTTTCGTCAAAATTGGAATCGAATTGTTTGTAAACGGTGTTTTTATCGCAAGAGAAAAGTGCGACCACCGCGAATATTGCAAAATATTTCAGCTTCATATTACCAGTTTTTAAAAGGGTTCTTACTCAAGTAAGCGTTGTAATAGCGCTCGTCATTGGTGACTTCCTGGCCGAGCCAATCGGGTTTTTCAAATGCTTCATTTTCATCGTTGAGTTCGATTTCGGCCACGACGAGCCCCTGGTTTTCACCAAAGAATTCATCTACTTCTATAACGTGTTTTCCCGATTTTATTTCATAACGGATTTTATCGATCATGCCGGGTTCACAGATGGCGAACAATGGCTTGGCATCCATGAGCGACAATTCGGTTTCCCATTCGAGCCTTGTCGTTCCGCTTTCGTTGCCTTTGCCTTTGACGGTCAGAAAACCACTTTCGCCTTTGATCCGGATGCGAACGGTGCGTTCCGGATGCGAATTCAAATAACCCTGCGCAATGTGGTTTTTGGCAAATGCCTGTCGCTTGAAATCATCCGAAGTGACGAGGAATTTTCGCTCTATTTCTAACATAATCTGACGGTTTTGAATATAAAGATATCATAAATTTGCAAGATGTCAGAAATTGTCGCCAATAGAAAAATCATCCATGTCGATATGGACGCGTTCTACGCCTCGGTCGAGCAGATGGACGATCCGTCGTTGCGCGGAAAGCCCATCGCTGTTGGCGGCGGCGGCACGCGTGGCGTGGTTTCGGCGGCGAGTTATGAAGCACGAAAATTCGGGGTTCGAAGTGCGTTGAGCGGCGTTTTGGCCCGCAAATATTGCCCAGAATTGATTTTCGTACGGCCGCGTTTTGACCGGTACAAGGAAATCTCCAATAAAATCCGAAAGATTTTTCTCGATTACACCGATCTGGTCGAACCGCTTTCGCTCGATGAAGCCTATCTCGACGTGACCCAAAACAAAAAAGGCAACCCGAGTGCGACGCTGATCGCACAGGAAATCCGCAAGCGCATTTTTGATGAAGTGGGTTTGACGGCTTCGGCTGGGATTTCGATCAACAAATTCATCGCCAAGGTCGCGTCCGATTACAACAAGCCCAACGGACAAAAAACGGTCAATCCCGATGAAGTCATTGCGTTTCTCGAAAACCTGCCGATCAAGAAATTTTACGGCGTCGGGAAAGTCACGACCGAAAAAATGTACCAGCTCGGCATTTTTACGGGATTGGATCTCAAAGGCAAAACGCTCGAATTTCTCGAAAAGCATTTCGGCAAATCGGGAACGTATTATTACTACATCGTGCGCGGCATCCACAACAGTGAAGTGAAGCCCGAACGCACGGCCAAATCGGTCGCGACCGAACACACCTTCCGCGAAAACCTCACGTCTGAAATCTTCATGCTCGAAAAGCTCGAAATCATTGCCGAGGAACTCGAGAACCGCCTCAAACGCTACAACATCGCAGGGAAAACGGTGACGCTCAAGATCAAATACAGCGACTTTAGCCTGCAAACGCGCAGCAAAACGCTCCATTACTTTATATCCGACAAATCATTGCTTCTGGATGCCGCAAAAGAGCTGCTTTACCAGGACAAAATGAAAGATTCGGTGCGGTTGCTCGGGATTTCGCTCAACAACCTCAATAATGAGGAAAAGAAAACGACGGTGGCCGTTCAATTGAAGTTCGACTTTTAAAAAACGGCATAAAAAAACCCGACCAAAGCCGGGTTTTGTATCGAACTAAAATATTATTCCATTTCAGAGACACGCAAGGTGTTGACCATTCCTTTATCGGTGACGGGCATGGCCGCGAGATTGATCAGGAAGTCGCCTTTTTCGACGAAACCTTTGTCACGCGCCATCTGGTTGATATCGGTTACCGTATCGTCGGTGCTCACGAATTTGTCGTAATAGAATGATTTCACGCCCCAAAGCAAATTGAGCTGCGTCAAAATCCGGGTGTTTGACGTAAATACCAAAATATGCGCCTGCGGCCGCCATGCCGAAATCTGGAACGCCGTATAACCGCTGTTGGTCAGCGTACAAATCGCTTTGGCCTTGATGACATTGGCCATCGTGGCGGCGTGGTGGCAGATCGATTTGGTGATGAAACGTTTGGTGCGCACCTGCGGCGTATTTTGCGGAACCTGGATCAGCGGCGAATCTTCAACGGCTTCAATGATCTGCGTCATTTTTTCGATGACCTGGACCGGATAATTCCCGACGGATGTTTCGCCCGAAAGCATCACGGCATCGGCACCATCCATGACGGAATTCGCGACATCATTTACCTCGGCACGTGTGGGCGTCAATGAAGTGATCATCGTTTCCATCATCTGGGTCGCGATAATCACCGGAATGCGCGCGGTTTTGGCTCGGTTCACCAGTTTCTTTTGGATCAACGGCACTTCGTGTGCGGGAACTTCCACACCGAGATCGCCGCGGGCAACCATCAATCCGTCGCAGAAAGCCACGATCTTGTCTATGTTGGCAACACCTTCGGGCTTTTCGATTTTTGCGATGATCGGAATCTTATGGTCGGAATGCTTGGCGATCAGATCCTGCAATTCCATCAAATCTTCGGCTGTCCGAACAAAGGAAAGCGCAATCCAGTCGACTTTCTGCTCGATCGCAAAAATCGCATCCTTGATGTCTTTTTTGGTCAGCGCCGGCAACGATACCTTGGTATTGGGAAGGTTGACGCCTTTTTTGGATTTGAGCGGCCCGCCTTGAACGACACGGCAAATGACTTCTGTTTTCCGATCGGTTTCGACGGCTTCGAACATCAGCTTTCCGTCGTCAAGCAAAATCTTTTCGCCCGGATTGACATCCTTTGGAAACTCTTTGTAATTCATGTAGACGCGTTGCGCGGTCCCGGGAACATCTTCTGCGGTCTGGAACGTGATGAGATCACCATTGTGAACGACCACGTCTTCTTTCATTACGCCTACGCGCAGTTTCGGGCCTTGCAGGTCGCCAAGAATGGCAGTGGTATATCCGAATTCGTCGTTGAGGCTTCTGATCAGATCGATTTTCGACTTCACGTCGTCGTAATCGGCATGGGAGAAATTGACGCGGAACACGTTGACGCCGGCATCAATCATGTCTTTCAAGACTTCTCTCGTGCTGCAAGCGGGGCCGAGCGTGGCTACAATTTTCGTCTTTTTGTTTGTTGGCATTTTTAAAAAATTAAATTGTTCTTTGATTTTATTTTTTCGGGGATGACGGCGTATACGGTCGAAATGCGATTGATCGACTTGATGTCGCGCACCATCTCGTTAAGGTCTAGGGTGTTTTTATTGTTTTCGATTTTGAGGAAATAATCGACTTTCTTGAGTTCGGGCAACAAGTACACTTTCGTGGCGATCTCGACGGTGGTGTTGAGGAAAAGGTTTTGTCCGGTGCTTGTTTTGGTCACCGTAATTTCGTTCTTGTTCGGAACCAGGCTCCAAAAAATATCGTTGGATTCGTCGTCGTAAATGAATTTCGGGAACATCGCTTCGCCTTCCTTGACCGTAACGCCGATCTCTTCCTTGCTTTTACTCAGGATGACCGATAATTTTTGGTTGATGAAGTACGCAAGACGGTAATCTTCTAAAGAGGAATGAATGGCAATAAGGTCGTAATCAACTTCGTCGAATTCGTCAAGATGCAATTTGAGGACCGCCATATTCACAATTAAATAAGCCGTAAATATAAGATTTCTAATTGAGAATAACCATGAAAAACACCTGCGGTAACGATAATTTGATAACGAAAACGTTATAGTTTTAAGAAAATTACAATGATTTGTTGTCGATTCTTTCCTGAAATGCAAAATAAGCGCGTTGGGATGCTTTTTCCTCGGCCTTCTTTTTGGAAGTCGCGCGTGCTTTCGCAACCACTTTATGGTCGATGCTCAATCTCACGCCGAAAAGACGTTCGCCGGTAATCCCGTTGTCTTCAAAAACGTCGTAATGGAACGATTTCTTTTCCTTCTGGCACCATTCGATCAACAGACTTTTATAGCTGATGACTTTGCCTTCGAGTTTGGAAATGTCGACATACGAATTGATGACGCGGTTCTGGATGAATTTTTCGCAAGCCGGATAACCCTGGTCGAGGTAAATTGCGCCAACCAAAGCTTCGAATACATTGCCATGGATGTTTTCACCGAAGTGCGACGTCGGGACTTTGCTTTCGATGAAACGGATCAGGTCGAGGTCGCGGCCGAGCTCGTTCAGATGTTCGCGGCTCACGATTTTCGAACGCATTTTTGTCAGGTAACCTTCGTTGCCCATGGGCGCTTCGTTGAACAGATAGGCGGCAATCACCGAACTCAGCATCGCATCGCCCAAAAACTCCAGCCGTTCATAATTGATCGGGTTTCCGTGGTCATCGACTTTGTTGGACGAACGGTGCGTGAACGCTTTTTCGTAAAAACCGATCGTAATCGGCTTGAACCCGAGTATTTTTTCAACGTCGCCAAAAAAAATCCCGTCCTCATTGGAACGGGATGATTTGGCAAATATTTTTTTGATGAAACGCATGGTCGATTAGGCCTCTAATTTTTTAAATAACACGCAGGCATTGTGGCCTCCGAAGCCGAAAGTATTGCTCATCGCTACTTTGATGTCGCGCTTTTGTGCCTTGTTCAAGGTCAGGTTCAACGACGGATCGATGGCTTCATCAACAACAGTATGGTTGATGGTCGGCGGAATGATTCCGTGCTCCATCGCCAAAATCGAAGCAATCGCTTCAATCGCCCCGGCCGCGCCAAGCAAATGCCCGGTCATCGACTTGGTCGAGTTGATGTTGAGGTTTTTGGCATGATCGCCAAACACGGCAGAAATCGCCTTCAATTCGGCTACGTCGCCCAGTGGAGTCGAGGTCCCGTGCGTATTGATGTGGTCGACGTGTTCGGGTTTCATCCCGGCGTCGCGCAAAGTATTGTTCATTACGGCAATAACACCGATTCCTTCCGGATGCGGAGCCGTCAAATGATAAGCATCAGACGACATGCCGCCGCCGCCAATCTCGCAATAGATTTTCGCACCGCGCGCTTTGGCGTGTTCGTAATCTTCGAGTACCAATGCCCCGGCACCTTCGCCGAGTACAAATCCGTCGCGCGTCGCGTCGAACGGACGTGAAGCCGTTTCCGGACTTTCATTCCTGGTCGACAAGGCGTGCATCGAGTTGAAACCGCCCATTCCGGCAATGGTGATCGCCGCTTCGGAACCGCCCGAGATGATCACGTCGCACATACCCAAACGGATGTAATTGAACGCATCGATCAAAGCATTGGCCGAAGAAGCACAAGCAGAAACAGTGGTGTAATTCGGGCCCATATAGCCGTTGCGCATCGAAATGTGCGCAGGCGCGATATCGGCAATCATTTTCGGGATAAAGAACGGATTGAACTTCGGTGTCCCGTCGCCCTTCGCATAATAAATGACTTCTTCCTGGAAAGTTTCGAGGCCTCCGATTCCGGCGCCCCAGATAACGCCCACACGATATTTATCGACGTTGTCTGCGGTGAGCCCGGCATCTTTGATGGCTTCGTCACTGGCCGCGATGGCATACTGTGCGAATTTATCGAGTCGGCGGGATTCCTTGCGGTCCATGTGATCTTCAATATTGAAGTTTTTGACCTCGCAAGCGAATTTGGTTTTGTGTTTTTCCGTATCGTAATAAGTAATGGGTGCGGCACCGCTCACGCCGTTAATCAGCGAGTTCCAATACTCCTGGATGTTGTTTCCAATGGGAGTAAGAGCGCCAAGACCTGTTACAACAACCCGTCTTAATTCCATACGCATGTGATTTTAGTTATTGGTATAAACAAATAATACCTATGTTTTCTTCTATGTTGATCATAAAAAAGACACAGGTATTACATATATTTTTATCTTGTTGATTGTAAGCCAATCATTTTTTTCATTCTAAAAAATAATAACACCCGCTGACTTTTGGCAAACGGGTGTGGTATTTTATTATTTTTTCGCTTCCTCGATGTAAGAAATCGCCTGGCCTACAGTAGCAATGTTTTCAGCTTGGTCGTCCGGAATCTGGATGTCAAATTCTTTTTCAAACTCCATGATAAGCTCAACAGTGTCTAATGAATCAGCTCCTAAATCGTTGGTGAAGCTAGCTTCTGTTACAACTTCGTTTTCGTCAACGCCTAATTTGTCTACGATAATCGCTTTAACTCTTGATGCAATGTCTGACATAATCTCTAATTTTAAAATTTAAATTGTTGGCAAAAATAAAAAACTTTATTTGAATACCATGTTTTTCTGTTAAATAAAATATTGAGCACTAATTTAGAAAAATAATTTCACAAAGGCTTTATAAATCTATTTATTATCATTTATTATGCTTTTTTTTGCGGTGTTAAATTTCCCCGATGAAAAAGATCGTGTTGTTTGCTTCGGGTTCGGGTTCGAACGCCGAAAATATCATCCAATATTTCAAGCAAAGCCACGCCGCTGAGGTCGTTGCGGTGTTTTGCAACAATCCCAAAGGCAAAGTGATCGGGCGTGCCCAAAACCACCAGGTTCCCGTAGTCGTTTTCTCAAAAGAGGAACTGTCGGGCGAAAGCGTTTTGCTCAAAGTGCATGCGTTTGGACCAGATTTGATCGTGCTCGCCGGCTTCCTGCTGATGTTTCCGATGAACATTATCAAAGCCTATCCGAATAAAATCATCAACATCCATCCGGCATTGCTTCCCAAATACGGCGGAAAAGGCATGTACGGCATGAACGTTCACCGCGCGATTCTTGAAAACAAGGAAACCGAAACGGGAATTTCAATCCATTACGTCGACGAACATTACGACGAAGGCGACATTATTTTCCAGGCGAAAATAATTTTGGAGGGTTCGGAATCACCCGAAGAAATCGCGCAGAAAGTCCACACGCTCGAGCACGAACATTTCCCCAAAGTCATCGAAAAACTCATCACCCATCACTCATTATTGTGAACCACGAAGTCTACATCTTTACCGACGGCGCCGCCAAAGGAAATCCCGGAAACGGCGGTTATGGTGTCGTGATGGAGCTCGTCGGGACGGGTTACCGCAAAGAATTCTACGAAGGTTTCAGGCTCACGACCAACAATAGGATGGAACTGCTCGCGGTCATCGTCGGTTTGGAAAAGTTGAAAAAGCCCAATATGAAAGTGCTTGTCGTTTCCGATTCCAAATACGTGATCGATTCGGTCGTCAAGAACTGGGTTTTCGGATGGGAAAAGAAAGGATTCGCGGGCAAGAAAAACCCCGACCTGTGGATGCGCTTCCTCAAAATCTACCGCAAGCACCAGGTCGAATTCAAATGGGTCAAAGGACACAACAACCATCCGCAGAACGAACGCTGCGACGAATTGGCCGTCATGGCGTCGATGCAGAAGAAGCTTTCAATCGACGTGTTCTACGAAAAGGAAGCCGATACGCTGCTCTAAATCGCACGTTCCCAGCGCCATTAAATTGGCAAAACTTTGCCACTTACAGGCTTTGCAACTCTGAAACTTATGATTATCTTTGCGCCTTAATTTCAAACCCAGCAGATGAATAAATTACTGATTGTCGGAACGGTTGCGTTCGACGCTATTGAAACTCCTTTCGGGAAAACAGATAAGATTTTGGGCGGCGCCGGTACTTACATCGGTTTGTCTGCTTCTTTTTTCAACCTGCAATCGGCCATTGTTTCCGTTGTAGGCGACGATTTCCCACAGGAATACCTCGATTTATTGACTGCAAGAAATATCGACATTTCGGGACTTGAAATCGTAAAAGGCGGAAAGACGTTCTTTTGGGCCGGAAAATACCACAACGATTTGAATTCACGCGACACTTTGGTGACCGAACTCAATACATTGGCCGATTTTCAACCCAAAGTGCCACAAAATTTCAAGGACGCCGATGTCGTGATGCTCGGAAACCTGCATCCGCTCGTTCAGGCCAGCGTTTTGGACCAGATGACCCAAAAACCCAAACTCGTTGTGCTCGACACAATGAATTTCTGGATGGATTGTGCGCTTCCCGAATTGCTCGACGTGATCAAACGCATCGACGTGATCACGATCAACGATGAAGAAGCCCGTCAGTTGTCGGGCGAATATTCATTGGTCAAAGCCGCGGCGAAAATCCACACAATGGGACCCAAATATGTAGTCATCAAGAAAGGCGAACACGGCGCGCTGTTGTTCCACAATAAAGAAGTGTTCTTCGCACCGGCATTGCCACTCGAGGAAGTGTTCGACCCGACCGGAGCCGGGGACACCTTCGCCGGAGGTTTCGCCGGATACATTGCCCAAAGCGAAAACGTATCATTCGAAAACATGAAGAACGCGATCATCTACGGATCGAACCTCGCCTCATTCTGCGTCGAGAAATTCGGGACCGAAAGAATGGAAAGCCTCGAAAAAGAAGAAGTCGTCGAAAGACTCAAACAATTCCGAGCGCTCACACAATTCGACATCGCCTTACAATAGCATACTTACGCCTCGTTTTACGGGGCGTTTTTAATTTAAACAACACACAACACAATGAGCGACAAACTCAACCACGAATGCGGCATCGCATTGCTAAGATTAAAGAAGCCACTCGAATACTACAAACAAAAATACGGTACGGCGTTCTACGGCATACAGAAAATGTACCTGCTCATGGAAAAGCAGCACAACCGCGGACAGGATGGCGCCGGATTCGCATCGATCAAAATGGATGTCGGGCCGGGCGAACGCTACATCAGCCGCGTGCGGTCGAACGAAGCACAGCCGATCCAGGATATTTTCGCCCAGATCAACGAACGCATCAACGAAGAATTGGCATTGCATCCCGAATATGCCGAAGATGTGGCCGCGCAGAAAAAGAATCTTCCGTACATCGGCGAATTGTACCTGGGACACGTGCGTTACGGAACTTTCGGCAAGAACAGCATCGAAAGCGTGCATCCGTTTCTGCGTCAGAACAATTGGATGCACCGAAACCTGATCGTGGCCGGAAATTTCAACATGACCAATGTCACTGAATTGTTCAACAGTTTGGTCGAACTCGGCCAACATCCGAAAGAAATGGCCGATACGGTAACCGTAATGGAAAAAATCGGACATTTTCTCGATGATGAAGTCACCGATTTGTACCAGGAATGCAAAGAAAAAGGCTTGTCCAAACGCGAAGCCTCGCCTGTAATTGGCGACAAACTTGATATTGCCCGCATTTTAAAGCGCGCATCCAAAGGTTGGGACGGCGGTTATGCGATGGCCGGATTGTTCGGACATGGCGATGCATTCGTATTTCGCGATCCGGCGGGCATTCGTCCGGCGTATTTTTACCAGGATGATGAAATTGTTGTCGTCGCTTCCGAAAGGCCGGTCATCCAGACGGTTTTCAATGTCGATTTCGACAGCGTACAGGAATTGCAGCCCGGAAATGCGCTCATCATTAAAAAGAACGGCAAGGTCTCGGAACAGGAGATCATTGCGCCGTTGGTTAAAAAATCATGTTCGTTCGAAAGGATTTACTTTTCACGCGGCAGCGACGCCGAAATCTACGAGGAACGCAAAAATCTGGGCAAATTGATTTTGCCGGCTGTTCTCGATGCAATTGGTAACGACACCGACAATACCGTTTTCTCGTACATTCCAAATACAGCCGAAGTGTCTTTTTACGGCATGGCCGAAGCCGCGAATGATTTCTTGAACCAAAGAAAGAACCAATACATTCTCGACAACCGCAAAACCTTGACCAAGGAAAAGCTTGAGGAAATCCTTTCGGTCAAAATCAGGACCGAGAAAATCGCGATCAAGGATGCCAAGCTGCGCACGTTCATTACCGAAGACAGCAGCCGCGATGATCTCGTGGCGCACGTTTACGATGTGACGTACGGCGTCATCAAGCCAACCGACAACCTTGTCATCATCGACGACAGTATCGTTCGCGGAACGACGCTCAAAATGTCGATCATCAAAATGATGGACCGGCTCAAGCCGAAAAGTATCGTGATCGTTTCATCGGCGCCGCAAATCCGTTATCCCGATTGTTACGGGATCGATATGGCGAAGCTCGAAGGTTTGGTCGCTTTCAAGGCCGCGCTCGAATTGCTCAAGGAAAGAAACCTGTATCCTATCGTAGATGAGGTCTACGCCAAATGCAAAGCGCAGGAAAACCACAAAGATGTGGATGTGGTCAATTACGTCACTGAAATCTACGCGCCATTCGAGCCACAGGAAATATCCGATAAGATTGCGCAGATGCTCACTTCAGAGGAAGTCAATGCCGAAGTCAAGATCATTTTCCAGACCGTCGACAACTTGCATATGGCGTGTCCGAAGAATCTGGGCGACTGGTATTTCACCGGAGACTACCCAACGCCGGGCGGAAATCGAGTTGTTAACAAAGCGTTTATGAATTTTTACGAAGGAAAGGACGCCAGAGCATACTAAAAATCAGGCATTTTGTGTAGTTTATCGATTATTGGTGTAGTTCATCTAATTTATTTGTTAACAACTTTATGTCACTATACATTCGTATCACCATAGCATTAGTAGGTTAAGTTTATGGTAGATTTGGGGCAAAAAGGGTGAAAGCAATTTCACCTTTTTTATTTTGTAAAAGTTCGGAATTGCGTTCATACTGTAAACAAAATTCTGTCAGACATAAAAAAAGCGGCGCTATCATTTAGCACCGCTTTTTCTTTTAAGCCTATCGACAAAATTTATTTTTCCAAAGCATATCTTCTTGCCACTTCCGTCCAATTGATCACATTAAAGAATGCCTCGATGTAATCCGGACGACGGTTTTGGTAGTTCAAATAATACGCATGCTCCCATACGTCCATTCCCAAAATCGGGGTTCCGCCGCAGCCCACTTCCGGCATGAGCGGATTGTCCTGGTTCGGTGTTCCGCAAACATCGAGTTTTCCTCCCGGTTGTACGCAAAGCCAAGCCCATCCTGAACCGAATTGCGTCGCGCCCGCTTTGGCAAACTTCGACTTGAATTCTTCAAACGTCCCGAAATCCCTTTCAATCGCCGCCGCCAAGTCGCCGCTTGGCAATCCGCCGCCGTTGGGTGCCATCACCGTCCAAAATAGATTGTGGTTGTAATATCCGCCGCCGTTGTTGCGCACGGCCGCATTTTTCTTGTCGAGGTTGATCAGTATATTTTCAATGGTCAAACCTTCCAGATCGGTTCCGGCAATCGCGGCGTTGAGGTTTGTCGTGTAAGCATTGTGGTGTTTCGTATGGTGTATTTCCATCGTACGGGCGTCAATGTGCGGTTCGAGCGCGTCATACGCATAAGGTAATTTCGGTAATTCAAATGCCATGATATAATTGTTTTAATGGTTTGTAAAATATTTTATTCAAATTTAAACATTTAACTTTGGAAAGAGAAATCCTTTTTCGTTATAATTTCATTAAAGAAACTGATGATGAGGAGCTTTTTGCTAACGTCAATTCGCTCTTTAAGGAGCTCGGGTCCCGCTTTTCACTGCAATCTTTTTTCTCGCTTTGCAAGCTCGTAAAAAGGATTTTCGTTGCAATCGGGGCTAGGGCATTCCGCATCCAACAACTTTCGTCCAAATGCAAAGACCTTCTTTTTCGATTTACGACGCTTCCGCCGGTTCGGGGAAAACCTACGCATTGGTGCGCGAATACCTTAAGATTATTCTCACGGCTTCCAAAAATGACGCCTACCGCAACATTCTTGCGATTACGTTTACGAATAAGGCCGTGCATGAGATGAAATCGCGCATCGTCGGCAGCCTGTCCGAATTTGCCAAAGACGAACCCGACGGCAAGGCGCAGAAACTGATGCAGGATTTATCTGTCGATACGGGCTTATCGCTCGGGGAAATCAAGGAAAAAGCCAAGAACATCATCCGCCACATCATCCACAATTATGCGGCGTTCGACATTTCTACAATCGATAAATTCACACACCGCGTCATCCGCGCCTTTGCACACGATCTCAATTTGCCGATGACGTTCGAAGTGTCATTGGATACCGAAAACCTGCTCATCGAAGCCGTCGACGCCATCATCGCGCAAGCCGGCGAAGATCCTGAACTGACGCGTTTGCTCGTCGATTTCACGATGGAAAAAACCGACGATGACAAATCTTGGGATGTCTCGCGCGAAATCCTCGAAACGGGAAAACTGGCACTCAATGAAAACAACCGCAATGAGATTGTCCATTTTCAGCAGAAATCGATTGCCGAATTTATTGCGATCAAAAACAAGCTGACCGAAGCCGCGGCCGCGCTAGATGCACAAAACCAACAATTGGGTGAATTGGCACTGGCCTTGATCGATGCAAACGGGATCGACCTCAAATCGTTTTCGGCCGGACATTTCCCGAACCATTTGCGCAGCATCGTTTCGGGAAATTACAACCCGAAAAACAAACGCTATTTCGAATCGGAAGACATCAAAATCAACAAAACGGCCAAAGATTCGGCGCTGATCGAAAGCATCATTCCCGAATTGCTGTCGAATTTGTCGAACGTTTACCGCAATTATGAAAAGCGCGATTTTTACAGGGCGTTCCTCAACAACATTACGCCGCTGTCGTTGCTCAATACGGTCAGCAACGAACTGACGAAAATCCAGCAGGAGCAAAACATCTTGTCGATTTCAGAATTCAATGCGATCATCCACCGCGAAATCCAAAACCAGCCCGCGCCGTTTATTTACGAACGGTTGGGCGAACGCTACCGCCATTTCTTTATCGACGAATTCCAGGATACGTCCGAAATGCAGTGGCAGAATCTGATTCCGCTGATCGACAATGCGCTTTCGGGCCAGGATGATTTCGGACAAAAAGGCACGCTGATGATTGTGGGCGATCCCAAACAATCGATTTACCGTTGGCGCGGCGGGAAAGCCGAACAGTTCATCGAACTCGGCAAAGACCACAATCCGTTCAACAATCCCGACAAGCAATTGTTCAGCCTCGATACGAATTGGCGCAGTTATTCGGAAATCATTGCGTTCAACAATACTTTTTTCAATTTGTTGTCGGCCAAATTCGAACATTCCGATTACCGCGATTTGTATCAAAACCACAGCTTCCAGCAGCACAACGACAAATTGGGCGGCTATGTGAATCTTTCGTTTCTGCCGCAACCCGACGATTCGGACGACGACGAAGCGCCCGACAAAACCGAAATGTATGTGCGCGCGACGTTGCAAACCATCCGGAAGGCGCAAAGCCACGGATTCGATTACAAGGACATTGTGATTTTGGTGCGCCACAATAAAAATGGCGTGGCCGTGGCGAATTACCTGACCGAGCAAAATATTCCGTTGCAATCGTCGGAAACGCTGATGATCAGGAATGCGACTGAGGTGCGCATGATCATTCACCTGCTTCGCTATCTGAAAAACAGCGCCGACCGGGAAGCCAAAGCGCTTTTCCTGCAATATGTGGCCGAAAATATCCAGGACGAATTTCCAATCCACGATTTCATTGCGCAAGGCATGGAATTTACGGATGAATCGGCATTTGGACGCTGGCTTTTGCCCTTCACTCAGGAACAGTCGGCGGTGTCGTTTGCCGATATCCGGAAAAAGTCGCTTTATGAAGCCGTGGAAATCATCATTTCGGCATTCATCAACCGCACGAAAAGCAATGCGTATGTGCAATATTTCCTCGATATTGTGCTTGAGCGCGACATGCGGAGCCAGGCCGGTATTGCTGATTTCCTGGATTATTGGGATAAAAAATCGGACAGTTTCAGCATTCCGTCGCCCGAGCGCAACAATGCGGTGCGGATCATTTCGGTGCACAAATCGAAAGGACTCGAATTTCCGGTTGTCATTTTTCCGTTTGCCGAAGAAAATTACGGCAGGCAAAGGAAAGACCGGCTTTGGCTCGACGCCGAACAGGAAGAATTCGGTTTGCCCAAGGTTTTGATCGACAACAGCCAGGCGGTCGAGAATTATGGCGCCGAGGCACAATCGGTTTACCGGCAAAAGAAACAGGAAGAATTGCTCGACAATGTCAACGTACTTTATGTGGCCCTTACGCGTGCCGAAGAGCAATTGTATGTGATTTCGCAGATGGTCAAGCCCAATAAAGAAGGAAATTATCCCGACAATACGGCTTCGTTTTTTATCGAATACCTGATCCAGGACGGACGCTTTGACGAAAACACGATGGAATATGAATTTGGCCGTCCAGAAAGATTGTCGGAAGAAGGCGAAAAGATTTCGGAAGTGATGACCATCGCGCAATTGAGCCATACATTGGACCCCAAAAACATCAAGATCGCTACAAGAGAAGCGCTCATGTGGGGTACGCGCCAAGCGGAAGCGATCAACTACGGCGACATCGTTCATGAGATTTTGTCCTTTGTGAAAACCAAAAATGATATCGATACCGCGGTCGACATTGCAATTGAAGACGGGATGATCAGTCCGTTCCAAAAAACATATGTCAGGGAAATTCTTTCGAGTATTGTCGAACACGAACAACTGGAAGCTTTTTTTGCGACCGAAAATGAAATTATGAACGAGCAGCCAATTCTTCAAAAATCAGGCATCATTGTGCCCGACAGAATGGTTCGCGCCAGAAATGGCGAGATATTGCTGCTCGATTACAAGACTGGGCGGTACCGCCCGAAACACGAAAATCAAATCGATCGCTATCGGCAGGCCATCGAATCGATGGGTTACCTGGTGGCCAAAAAAGCATTGGTCTACATCGGTGAAACGGTAAAAATCATAAATTTGTAATCCAACAATAATAACAACCAACAAGATCAACATGTACGGTAAAATCAAAGAACACCTGCAAAACGAATTGCAGACCATTGAAGACAACGGAATTTTCAAAAAAGAAAGAATCATCACGTCGCCGCAAGGCGCTGAAATCACTGTAAACGGCGAAACGGTTTTGAACTTCTGCGCCAACAATTACCTGGGATTGTCGTCGCATCAGGAAGTGATTCAGGCCGCCAAAGACGCTTTGGATACGCATGGTTTCGGGATGTCGTCGGTGCGGTTCATTTGCGGGACACAAGACATCCACAAGACGCTCGAAGCGACAATCGCCGATTTTTACGGAACCGAAGACACGATTTTGTATGCGGCTGCTTTTGATGCGAATGGTGGCGTTTTCGAACCGCTTTTCGGCGAAGAAGATGCGATTATTTCAGACAGCCTGAATCACGCCTCGATCATTGACGGCGTTCGCTTGTGCAAGGCGGCACGTTACCGCTACGAGAACAGCAATATGGAAGATTTGGAACAGCAACTCATCAAAGCGAATGCGGCAGGAGCAAGGTTCAAAATAATCGTCACCGACGGGGTGTTTTCGATGGATGGCGTTGTGGCGCCGCTCGATAAGATTTGTGACCTTGCAGACCGATACGATGCGCTTGTCATGGTTGACGAATGCCACGCGGCAGGATTCATCGGCGCGACCGGAAAAGGAACGCTCGAGGCCAAAGGCGTGATGGGAAGAGTCGACATCATCACCGGAACGTTAGGAAAGGCCTTGGGCGGTGCGATGGGCGGCTATACGACCGGTAAAAAAGAAATCGTTGAATTGTTGCGCCAACGTTCGCGTCCGTATTTGTTTTCCAATTCATTGGCGCCGGCCATTGTGGGCGCTTCGATCAAGGTTTTTGAATTGCTAAAGAAAGACACCTCGTTGCGCGACCAACTCGAATGGAACACGAACTATTTCAAGGAAGGCATGAAAAAGGCCGGATTTGACATTGTTGACGGCGATTCGGCGATTGTACCGGTGATGTTGTATGATGCGAAATTGTCGCAAACAATGGCCAATGCATTGCTAAAGGAAGGGATATATGTGATCGGATTCTTCTTTCCGGTCGTACCCAAAGACAAAGCCAGGATTCGCGTGCAATTATCGGCGGCTCATACCCAAAAACACCTGGACAAAGCCATAGCCGCCTTTACGCTTGTAGGTAAATCACTAAATGTTATATAATCTCCATTTTTGGCGGTTTTTTTTAACATTTAGTTTTGTAGTTAAAAAATTACTATTTACTTTTGTTCAATAAAATATTGTAATCTAACAAAAATTAAGTATGAAACATCTTAACAAATTATTTGCTGCTGCGTGCCTTTTTATGGGATTAAGTACACAAGCACAAGATAGCAACAATCCATGGGCTATTACCTTTGGAACGAATGCAGTCGACACTCGAGTAAGTGCTGCGACTAAATTCGAAGATCAAATTTCACAGTATTTTAATGTGGAAGACAACTGGAACATTCTTCCATCAATCTCTTACATTAATGTATCAAGACACGTAGGTAGCGGTTTCTCTGTTGGAGTAGGCGGGTCAATCAACAAAATCAAAAAATTTGTTAATACACGTTCTACAATTCCTGGAGACTATACTGTAACCAATCCTGGTGATTTGAGCTACTACGCAGCTGATGGTAACATCAAATACAGCATCGGTAGTGCATTGGGTTGGAAAGTTATCGACCCATCGGTTCACGTTGGTGGAGGTTATGTATGGTTGGAAGACGCCAATACAGGAATCGTTGAAGGAGGTTTAGGCCTTACTTTCTGGTTCACTGAAATGGTTGGTTTGTCATTGCAATCTACTTACAAGCAGTCATTCGACGAAAGAGCGGAAAGAGGTTTGTCTAACAACGTACCTAACCACATGCAACACTTTGCAGGTCTTACTTTCAAATTTGGAGGTAAAGATACCGATGGTGACGGAATCTACGATAAAGACGATGCTTGTCCAGAAGTTGCTGGTTTGAAACAATTCAACGGATGTCCTGATACAGACGGCGACGGAATCGTTGACGGAAGTGATTCTTGTCCAGATGTTGCTGGTTTAGCAGAATTCCAAGGCTGTCCAGACACAGACGGTGATGGAATCGCAGATAAAGATGATGCTTGTCCAGAAGTTGCTGGTCCAAAATCATTGAACGGTTGTCCAGATGCTGACGGTGACGGAGTAGCTGACAAAGATGATAAATGTCCACAAGTTAAGGGACCAAAAGAAAACGGTGGATGTCCATGGCCAGATACTGACGGTGACGGTGTGTTAGATAAAGATGACAGATGTGTTGACGTTAAAGGTACTGTTGCCAACAATGGTTGTCCAGAAATCTCTGAAGAGCAAATCTTGAAATTGAACGCTTATGCTAAAACCATCTTGTTCAACTCTGGTAAAGCTACTTTCCAACAACAAACATTCCCTGTATTACAGTCAATCGTTGCAATCTTGAAAGAATACCCTTCTTCTAAATTCAGCATTGAAGGTCACACAGACAGTGATGGTAAAGACGCCATGAACCAAAAATTATCTGAAGACAGAGCTGCGGCAGTTAAAAACTACTTGGTTGAAAACGGTATCGCTTCTGACAGATTATCATCAACAGGTTACGGTGAATCTAAACCAATCGATTCTAATAAAACCAAAAAAGGTAAAGCTAACAACCGTCGCGTTGAAGTGAAATTGGTCAAATAATTTCAACCTTAAATAATTGAAAGAACGCCTCGATTTATCGGGGCGTTTTTTTATTTTTATAAAATGACAAACAAGACTTTTCTGGACAAAATTGCACAGGTTCTGATGGAGAACCATTCCAGCCGCATGTCCGAAACTATTGTGGTCCTGCCCAACAAACGCGCCAGGATTTTCTTGATGGAAGCCTTGCGCAAACAAATCCCACAAACGATTTTCGCCCCCCAAATTATCAGCATAGAAGAACTGATCCAGGACATTGCCGGCATCCGTACGATCGATTCCATCGAACTGCTTTTCGAATTTTACGAAGTCTACATTTCCATGACCGAAGAAGCCAACCGGCAAACCTTCGAACTGTTTGCCAATTGGGCCAAAACGCTGCTGCAGGACTTCAACGAAATCGACCGGTATTTACTCGAGCCCAATAAAGTCCTCAAGTATCTCGAGAACATCAAGGAAATTGAACATTGGTCGGTCGACATCGAAAACCGTACGGAACTGATCGAAAATTACCTTTCCTTTTGGAAACTGCTTCCTGATTATTACCAAAATCTTTACGAACACCTGCTCCAAAAAGGCATCGGTTACCAGGGATTGATTTACCGCGAAGCGGTACACAACCTCAATCATTTTTCTGAATCGATCGGGAAGAAGGAACTGCTGTTTGCGGGTTTCAATGCACTCAACGCAGCCGAGGAGCAAATCATCCAGCACCTGCTTGCTTCTGCGCAGGCGAAAGTATATTGGGACGCCGACGAGGCTTTTCTTACAGACGTTTTCCACGATGCAGGCTTATTTCTGAGGAGATTCAAGGAAACCTGGAAACACTACAAATTTCAGCCTTTTGAATGGATCGTGGGCGATTTTTCACAGCCGAAGGAAATCCAGATCATCGGCACGCCCAAATCAATCGGACAGGCCAAAATCGCCGGAAACATCATCGAACAATTGATCCAAGACAATCCCGAAACCAAACTCGATAACGTCGCAGTGGTTTTAGGCGAGGAAAACCTGCTGATTCCCGTCCTGCACGCGCTTCCGCAATCTGTCGGCGCACTCAACATCACGATGGGATATTCGGCCAAAAACAATCCGGCTCAAATCCTGATCGCCAAATTGTTCAAAATGCATACGAACGCGCAATCGCGCAATGCCGCCAGTTATGTGCTGTATTACAAGGACGTACTCGATATCCTCACGCATCCATTGGTCGAACCTTACGCCAAGGCCCAATCGCTTTCGCAAACCATCAAACAGAACAATTATACCTTCATCACGCATAAGAAACTGATCGAGCTTCATCCGCAATCGAACAATCTGTTCCGATTGTTGTTCAACAAATGGGAAAATGACCCGGCACAAATCCTCGAATCGTTGTCGCAGGTGCTGCTGACGGTAAAATCCAATTTGAGCCACGACAGCGACGAAGACAAGATTGCAAAGGCTTTCGTCTACGCGGTATTTCAAACGATCAACAAGCTCATCAGCTACTATTCGCGGCACAAACACATCGGCAACACCGAAACATTGTATGCCATTTACAAGCAAGTGATCGATTTGGCCGAGATTTCTTTCGAAGGCGAGCCTTTGGACGGTTTGCAGATCATGGGCGTGCTCGAAAGCCGCGTGCTCGATTTCGAGACCGTCATCATCACTTCGATGAACGAAGGGAAATTTCCGGCCGGGAAATCGCAGAATTCATTCATTCCATACGACGTGAAACGCGAACTGGGATTGCCGACGTTCAAAGAAAAAGACGCGATTTACACGTACCATTTTTACCATCTTCTGCAACGGGCCAAAAAGATTTATTTGCTTTACAATACCGAAAGCGAAGGACTCGACGCCGGCGAAAAAAGCCGGTTCATCACGCAGCTCGAAGTCGAAAAACAACCGGCGCACGAGCTTACGCACGATATCTACAACGCCGAACTTCCCGAAACGGTCTACAAGCCGATGGTCATCCCAAAATCGGAAAGTGTCATGGAAAGGCTCAGGGAAATCGCCGACAAAGGTTTTTCGCCATCGGCGCTTACGTCGTACATCCGCAATCCGATCGATTTTTATTTCCAGAAAATACTGCGCATCCGCGAAACCGAAGAAGTTGAGGAAAATATCGCGCTCAATACGCTCGGAACCATCATCCACGGTACGCTCGAGGCTTTGTACAAGCCGCTCATCGGCAAATTCCTGACCGAAGCCGATATCGAAAATTGCTTCAGTCAGATCAATACCGAAGTAAGCAACCAATTTAAAATCGTTTACAAAGAAGGCGACATTAAAAAAGGCCGCAACCTGCTGGCTTTTGAAGTGGCCAAACGCAATATTTCCAATTTCCTCAAAATGGAACTCGACGACATCAAGGCGGGCGACGCGATTCAGATATTGGCGCTCGAACAGCAATTCAACGACCGGTTTTTGCTGCACGATGACTTGCCGTTTCCGGTAAAGATTGCCGGTACGGTCGACCGCATCGAATACCGTTCAAAACCAAACGAACCCGGAAAAATCAGGATTGTCGATTACAAAACCGGAAAAGTCGAAAAGAACAACGTGATTTTGAAAACGTGGAACGGGCTCACGGCCGACATCAAATCGGATAAAATCATCCAATTGTTGGCCTATGCTTTCATGTACGAATCGCATGCGAACGGTCAGCCGGTCGAGGTGGGCATCATTTCTTTCAAGAATCTCAAATCGGGTTTTCTGCCGTTCGTGTTCAAAGATCCGGTCGCCAAAACCGAAACGACCATCGTCAACAGCGAAATCCTCGAAGATTACAAAACGCAGCTGGTGTTGCTTTTAAACGAAATCCTCAATCCCGAAATCCCATTTACCGAGAAAATCATTTGATTTTTTTACAGAAATCGGCCAATGCCTTGAGCAGATCCTCGCGGTTCTCAATCAGGCTCATGTGTCCGTCTGGAAAAGTCACCAGTTGCACCTTGGCGTGTTGTGCCTGTTCGGCATTCTCTTCGTAATTGAGCACCGGATCTTTTTTGCCCAAAACCAGCAAAATCGGATACGTACCGAAATGCAGAAGAACTTCGCGGTCTTTCCTGATTTTCATGCCTTCCAATGCAGCGACGATTCCTTGGAGCGGTGTCTTTAAGGCTTCCGTTTTGACATTTTCGATTTCGGCAAACAGTCTTTCGCGGTTGTTTTCACTGAATAGATTCGCAATCGAAAGCCTCACAAATGAAGCGTAATCTTTCTTGACGGCTTTGATGGCACGGTCACGGTTGCATTTTCGTTCATCGCTGTCGGCACGGGAAGTCGAATTGACGAGCGCCAATCCCTTGACATTTTCCGGATACAATTCGGCATACGCCAAAGCCACGTAACCGCCCATCGAATGGCCTGCGAAAATCGCTTTCCGGATGCGCAGTTCACTTAAAATCTCGTGCACCATATCGGCCTGGTCTTCCATCGAATGCACGTAGCCGAGACATTCGCTTTGGCCGTGACCGAGCAAATCGATTGCAATGACGCGGTATTTTTGGGACAATTCCGCAATGAAAAAATTCCACATCGTGCTGTTTTCAAGAAAGCCGTGCAGCAGTACGATGGCTGTGCCTTTTCCGGAATCGGTATAGGAAATTTTGGTGTTTTTGTAGGTGGTGGTTTTCAAGGGTCGCAAGGAATTTGTTGCAACAAAAGTAAGAATTACAGGCTCAGGAAAGAATTGATTTCGCTGAAATATTCCAATTCCGCATCGAGCCAGCCATAATGCCCGCAATGTTCCAAAAACACCACTTTCGAATTCTTGAAAGCCTTGTGCGCGCGATCGGCGGTTTCAGGTTTGATGATGTCCTGTTTGCCCTGTACGATCAAAACAGGCTTGCTGTAGTTTTTGAGTTTCGGCGCACAGTCAAATTTGATTTTGCGTAATCATCCCAAACCAATTGGTTCAAGTCGGCATTGCCCCGCGTCAATCGATCGGCCAAAATTGGGATGTATTTTTTATCGTACAAATAGGCCGGAGCCAAATTTCTGCCGCGGCCCAAGCGCGTTTTGTGGGCCGTATCGCCCGCGTTGATTTTGGCATTCCAATAGGCGAGCGAATCGCGTTCGATCTTGGTAAGTTTGGAATTGCTGTGTTCGGATACATAGGCCAACAACCCCAGATCGATCCCGCCCGAGGCCGACAAAATGAGTTTATCGATACCTTGAGGAACAATTGCGGCATAATACGAGGCCAGCATGCCGCCAAAAGAATGGCCGATAACATCCCATTTTTTGATTTTAAGGTGTTTCCGCAACGATTCGATATCCGAAACCATCAGCCTTATCGAAACCGTTTCGGGCGTTAGTTTTTGAAGTGTGGATTTTCCCGTGCCGCGCTGGTCGTAAATGATGACCATGCGATTTGCTGCAAGTTTGCGCGCCAAGGTCTCAAATCCGTTGCTGTTCATTCCGGGTCCGCCATTGATGACCAATAATGGTTTGCCCGAGCCAAAAGTGTGGTAATAGGTTTTGGACAAATCGGTGTTGACAGCATAACCTTCGGTTTGCGCCCACGAAATAGTGCTGAATAAAAAGAGCAGGAATGCTTTCATAAAACGGCTTACCGATTAGTAAGCCGTTGGTGTTTTTGTTACGCATTCATGAGGTTTTCGATTTCCTCGACTTCAATCGGGATGTTGCGCATGAGGTTGAACGGTCCGCCCTTTTCCTGAACGACCACGTTGTCCTCGAGGCGAATCCCGAAACCTTCGGCCGGAATGTATATACCGGGCTCGACCGTAAAAACCATATTGGCCTTGATTGGTTCGTGCAGCAATCCGTAATCGTGTGTGTCGAGTCCGAGGTGGTGCGAGGTGCCGTGCATGAAATATTTCTTGTACGCGGGCCAGTCTGGGTTTTCATTTTGTACGTCGGCTTTGTCGATCAATCCCAGTCCCAACAATTCAGAAGTCATGATCTTGCCCACTTCCTTGTGGTATTCTTTCCAAAGTGCGCCCGGAACCAACAATTGGGTCGCTTCGTTCTTGACGCGTAAAACGGCATTGTAAACCGATTTTTGCCGGTCGGTATATCTTCCCGAAACCGGAACCGTGCGCGAGAGGTCGCTCGAATAATTCGCATATTCGGCAGCCACGTCAAGCAAAATCAAATCGCCGGCCTTGCACGGCTGGTTGTTTTCGATGTAATGCAATACGTTGGCATTGTTGCCCGAAGCGATAATCGGCGTGTAGGCGAAACCTTTCGAGCGGTTGCGGATGAATTCGTGGATCAGTTCGGCTTCGATCTCATATTCGGTAACGCCCGGTTTGACGAACGGCAACAGGCGGCGGAATCCTTTTTCAGTGATGTCGCACGCCGTTTGCATGAGGTCGATTTCTTCCTTTTCCTTGACCGAACGCAGACGCTGCAAAATCGGGTTGCTTTTCGCGACCTGGTGCGCCGGATATTTTTCTTTCCACCATTTGACGAAGCGCGCCTCGCGGGTTTCGGTCTCTACCGATTGGCGGTAATGCTCGTTGGTGTTGATGTAAATCGTGTCTGCATACGTCATCAGTTCGAACAGTATCTTTTCGAAATCGGCCAGCCAATACACCGTTTTAATTCCCGAAACCTCGAACGCGCGTTCCTTGGTCAGTTTTTCGCCTTCCCAGATCGCAATGTGCTCGCTCGTTTCCTTGAGAAAAAGGATTTCTTTTTGGTGCGGATACGGCGCATCGGGGAAAAGCACGAGTATGCTTTCTTCCTGATCCACGCCGCTCAGGTAAAGGATGTCGCGGTGTTGCTGGAACGGCATCGTGCTGTCGGCGCTGATCGGATAAATGTCATTGGAATTGAAGACGGCAAGACTGTTCGGCTTCATCTGCGCGGTAAATTTCGCGCGGTTTTTGATGTAAAGGTTGCGGTCGATCGGTAAATACTTCATGGTAAAATTCAAATTTTTGAAATACAAAGCTAATCAATCCATTTGTAATATCGCGCACCGATCAGTGTCGGAATTTCGGTTTCTATGCGCTCGATCATCCATTCGTGTTTCGGTGTTCTGACGCTTTGTGTGCGCTCTTTTCTGTGCAGGGATTCGTAGGTTTCAAAATCCATTTCGTGGCTTCCGGCAAGTGTTTCGAACAATTTTACCGATTGTAGCGATTGCTTCCATCGCGGTTGGATTTCGCCTTGAAACACTTTCGATTTGGAGCCCGAACCGTAAGCGAGAAAACCAAATGTCGTTCCTTCGATTTTTGTATTTTTTTCCAGGTGAACGGCCAAGGTTGAAAGCAAGGCCATGAAAATCGAACCCGTATACAAATTGCCCACCAGCGAAGATGCTTTTTCGGCCGGCACGAGCTTTTTCGAAACGAATGATTGGTAACCTTCGGATTTCGCAACGGCTTTTAAGTCGGAGGCATCGGTTTTCCCATCCGAATCCAAAACAAAGATTTCCGACAGCATGCGCCGTCCTTGAAACGAATACGGCAAATGCATGATGATGTTTTCCCAGGAATCGTAAAGCGGGCCATCAACATCCATCTGCTTTTTGAAGCCGAAATACGCGCCGCGCGTGCGATCCATGTAACACTGATTCGAATATTGTCCGTCGAAAACCGGTTGGTCTTTGTGTATTTCGATGTGTTGTTCGAGCTGGCCGTGCCATTCGGGGTTTTGGTCCTTTCCGGTAATTTCCGTTTTGGAAAGGTTGCGGTACGGTTTAAAAAAATCGAACAATCCTTTGGTGTCCGTAGCCCAAACCGAATCGAAAGCGATGATCCGCGGATTGGCTTTGACCAACATCGCAATGGCGCCGGCCCCTTGCGTATATTCTCCACCCGATCCCAGGTCGTATTTGGCGATGTCGGTTGCAATCACAATGGCTTGCTTTTCGGGATGCAGCCGGATGAAATCCAGACAATTCTGCAACGCATCGACGCCGCCGATGCACGCAAATGTAAAATCGACCACATCGCATTGGCGCAGTAAATCTTCACCGAATTTTTGCTCCATCAAGGCAGATACAAATGATGCGATGGGTTTGGAATTGTCGATGCCGCTTTCGGTGCCCACATAAATCCGGTCGGTATTGCGCAGATCGATGGCGTGGTTCTCGACAAGTCCGGTCAATGCGTTGGCGGCAAATACGACCGCATCCTGATGCACATCGGGAAAAGTCATTTTGAGCAGCCCCAAGCCTTTTTCGAGTTTTTCGGGGTCGATGATTCTTTTTTGGGCAAGGTTTGCAATCGGCAGGTGCAATTTGGCAACGTCAAACGCAAGCGCGTCAATTCCAATTTTCATGGGTCAGATTTTGCGGCAAAATTACGACTTAGCCTTACTTGAACGATGCCAAAAGCCTGGTATTTTAAGTTGCGCGGGCATTTTTACGAATTCCGAAAAAAATCATTTCCGAAATTGCCGTAATCTTAAAAACTGCAAATCCGTAACGATTTTAAGACTAGACATACTAAACCGCCGTTACCGCCGTTATGCTTTTATTAACAAACACCGATGATGAGATTTGATTTTCTAATAACCGTTTTGCTATTGGCTTTGTTTGCCTTTGTCTCGTGCGATGACAACGATGATGCGATCGATCTTTTCCAGACGCCGTCCACGTCGGAGCCGAGCTTGATCGTCAAATTCAAATTCGATAAAAACCAGCAACGGCTCAACAATATCGGACAACCGTCTGTTGTAGAAGCTGGAAATGCGGCCGTTTCGCCTGATTTCAATACGATTTCGGCACATTATTTTGAATTGGCTCCCACGGCCTTTACACAAATCGGACAAGGCGCGGTGTTGTATCATGCGCCCGAAACTACGATGGGCGGCAGCAACGCGATCGATTTCAGCCAGTCGAAAATAGTTTCGGAAGGCGAGACCTTTTTGAAAATTCCATTGAAAAACATTACGCCGGGAAGCTACGAATGGGCCAGGGTTTCTTTGGCTTATCAGAATTACAATATTCCGGTCCGTGCCAACGGTGTCGATTATGAAGGAACTTTGGCGAGTTTCGTCGGGTTCAATACGTACATCGGGACGCATGAGATCGGGAATTCCCAATTTCCAGTGAATGGCAACCGTTTGCAGGGTTATTGGGCATTTGCACTCACAGATTATCCCTATTCGACGTTCGGACAAGCGCCGGCTGGAGCGACAACCGTTCCAAACCCGATTGCCTCGACGTCACCGATTCCTGCAGGTTCTTGCGTGGTGACCGGAAAATTCGGCGGCAATTTGGTCGTGACCGGAAACGAAACCAAGGACGTCGTCGTGACGCTTTCGCTGTCGGTCAACAAAAGCTTCGAATGGCATGAAGTCGTGCTCGATGGCAAGTATGAACCCGCACAGGGCGAATATGTGGTCGATATGGGCTTGCGCGGATTGATTCCATCTTATCAGATTGCCGAATAGAACGCATCAAATATCCCTTTAAAAGCTCCTTTCGGGGCTTTTTTATTGTGCATTTTAAAATGATTATAAATTACGCGGAAAAGGTTGTAGTTCATTTCGGTTTGCCGTATTTTTGTGTGGATTTTTTAAAACTCACAAACAAATATTATGGCAAAATCTGCTTTATTAAAGTCGTCCCTCGCAAAGAAATACTGGATGGCTCTGACAGGTTTATTTTTATGCTTGTTCCTCATTGGCCACTTGGCCGGAAACCTCCAGCTTTTAGTTCCTGATAATGCGTTGAATTTCAATAAGTATGCGTTGTTCATGACGACCAATCCGGCGGTAAAAATCTTGTCTTACCTCACGTATGCTTCGATTCTTTTCCACTCGATCGACGGCGCGATGCTGACTTTCCAAAACGCAAAGGCAAGGCCTATCAAATACGCCAGCAACAATGCGGGTGCCAGCAGTCCTTGGGCTTCAAGGAATATGGGGATTTTGGGCACAATCATTTTGGTGTTTATCGTAACGCACATGGTTACGTTTTGGGCACCGATGCATTTCGATAAAAAGATGCCGCTCCAAACCACTTTGGTTACCATGCAAGGCCAGCCGCCGGCCGAGTATTACCTCACTACCGATGGCGGATACATACCCAAAGCACAAGTCGACCAAAAACAGATTTACATCAAGGACAGGACTGATTTCTACAACGCCCAGGCCAATGTCAAAGTCAAGGAAGGCTACAAGGATTTGTATAAGATCACGATTGCTTTTTTCAAGGACGCCAAATACGGACTCATTTACACATTGCTTTATGTGCTTTCGATGGCTGTTCTTGCATTTCACCTTTATCACGGATTCAGCAGTGCATTCCAGTCTTTGGGCGCCAACAATCCAAAATACAACGGAATGATCAAAGGTTTCGGGAAAGGCTTTGCGATACTCGTGCCTTTGCTGTTCGCCATCATTCCACTATACATTCATTTTCTTCTAAAAGCTTAACATACCATGGCATTAGATTCAAAGATACCAGCTGGTCCGGTTGCAGATAAATGGACCAACTACAAGAACCACATCAACCTCGTTAACCCGGCCAATAAACGCAACATCGATATCATCGTGGTCGGAACAGGATTGGCCGGCGGCTCTGCGGCAGCAACGCTTGCAGAACTCGGTTACAACGTAAAAGCATTTTGTTTCCAGGATTCGCCCCGTCGCGCGCACTCGATTGCGGCACAAGGCGGAATCAACGCCGCGAAGAATTACCAAGGTGACGGTGACTCTACTTTCCGTTTGTTTTACGATACCGTCAAAGGGGGCGATTACCGCGCGCGCGAAGCAAACGTACACCGTTTGGCGGAAGTGTCGGCCAACATCATCGACCAATGCGTGGCACAAGGTGTCCCATTGGCACGTGAATACGGTGGATTATTGGACAACCGTTCGTTCGGCGGAACTTTGGTTTCGCGTACGTTTTACGCCAAGGGACAAACCGGACAGCAATTGTTGCTCGGCGCTTATTCGGCGATGAACCGTCAAATCGGGCGTGGCAAGATCAAGATGTACAACCGCCATGAAATGCTCGACCTTGTGATCGTCAATGGCAAGGCACGCGGCATCATCGCAAGAAACTTGATTACCGGAGCAATCGAAAGACATTCGGCGCATGCCGTCGTCATTGGCTCTGGCGGTTACGGGAACGTATTTTTCCTTTCCACCAATGCGATGGGAAGTAACGCGACTGCCGCGTGGAAGATCCATAAAAAAGGCGCTTTCTTCGCCAATCCTTGTTACACGCAAATCCACCCGACCTGTATTCCGGTGTCTGGCGATCATCAGTCGAAACTGACGTTGATGTCGGAATCCCTCAGAAATGACGGAAGAATCTGGGTGCCGAAAAGCCTCGAAGATGCGCAAGCCATCCGCGAAGGCCGCAAAAAACCAACTGATTTATCCGAAGCGGAAAGAGATTATTACCTCGAAAGAAGATATCCGTCTTTTGGTAACCTTGTGCCGCGCGACGTGGCTTCGAGAGCGGCAAAGGAAAGATGCGACGCCGGTTTCGGTGTCAATAAAACCGGGGAAGCGGTTTATCTCGATTTTGCTGCCGCAATCCAGCGTTATGGAAAAGAACAAGCCTACATCAAAGGTTTGGATGCCAATGACACGAAAATGGTCATCAAGATGGGAACGGAAGTAGTCGAGGAAAAATACGGAAACTTATTCCAGATGTATGAGAAAATCGTAGACGAAAACCCATATGTGACGCCGATGATGATCTATCCGGCGGTTCACTACACCATGGGCGGAACGTGGGTCGATTACAATTTAATGACGACGATTCCGGGTTGCTTCTCTATCGGGGAATCGAACTTCTCGGATCACGGTGCGAACCGGCTCGGCGCTTCGGCGTTGATGCAAGGTTTGGCCGACGGTTATTTCGTATTGCCTTACACGATTGGCGATTATTTGGCTCCGGATATCAAAACGGGAACAATTTCTACCGATTTGCCTGAATTCGTCGAAGCCGAGAAAAACGTCCGCGACCAACTCGAGAAATTCATCAACAATAATGGCAGCCATTCCGTGGATCATTTCCACAAGAAACTCGGGAAAATCATGTGGGATAAAGTCGGCATGGCCAGAAATGCCAAAGGCCTGACCGAAGCGATTGCCGAAATATCAGCCTTGCGCGAAGAATTCTACCGCGATGTCAAAGTACCCGGAACGATCGACAGCTTCAACCAAGAGCTCGAAAAAGCTATGCGTGTCGCCGATTTCCTCGAACTTGGGGAATTGTTTGCCAAAGATGCTTTGCACAGAAACGAATCCTGCGGCGGTCATTTCCGTGAAGAATACCAGTCGGAAGACGGGGAAGCGCAACGCGACGATGAAAATTTCGCTTACGTAGCCGCATGGGAATACAAAGGAAAACCAAGCGATGCGGTACTTCACAAAGAGCCATTGGTATTTGATAATGTTAAATTGGTAACGCGCAGTTACAAATAAGATAGAGTTATGAAATTGACCCTCAAAATTTGGCGCCAGAAAAATGCCGCCGACAAAGGACAAATCGTAGATTACCCGATTGACGGGATCGAACCGGATATGTCATTCCTCGAAATGCTCGACGTTTTGAACGAGCAATTGATCAATAAAGGAGACGAGCCTGTCGCTTTCGACCACGATTGCCGTGAAGGCATTTGCGGGATGTGCTCGCTTTACATCAACGGCGAGGCACACGGCCCGGACCGCGGCGTTACGACTTGCCAGCTGCACATGCGTATGTTCAAGGATGGCGATACGATCTTCATCGAACCTTTCCGCGCCAAGGCGTTTCCGGTGATCAAGGATTTGGTTGTCGACAGAAGCGCGTTTGACAGGATCCAGCACGCTGGCGGTTTCATTTCCGTGAATACTTCTGGAAATACCATCGATGCCAATACGATCCCGATTCCCAAACACGACGCCGACCGGGCGTTTGACGCGGCAACCTGTATCGGATGCGGTGCTTGTGTGGCGAGTTGCAAGAACTCATCGGCCATGTTGTTTGTTTCGGCCAAAGTATCGCAATTCGCGTTGCTGCCGCAGGGGAAAGTCGAAGCGCACGACCGCGTGTTGAACATGGTGCACCAAATGGACAGCGAAGGTTTTGGAAACTGTACGAATACCGGTGCCTGCGAAGTCGAATGCCCGAAAGGGATTTCACTCGAAAATATCGCCCGGATGAACCGCGAATATTTATCGGCGAGTATCAAATAAATGATTTGAATCCCAATCTTACGGTTGGGATTTTTTATTTTTAGCCTATGAGAACAGTCCTTATTCAAGCGCCATTGGCTTGGGAAAACGCCGAAGCGAACCGCCATTATTTTACCGGAAAGATCAACGGGCTCGAAGCCGACCTTGTGATTTTGCCCGAAATGTTCAGCACGGGTTTTACGATGCATCCGGAAAAGGTCGCCGAATCGATGTCGGGCGAAACCGTGCTCTGGATGCAATCGATGGCTATGACCAATGACACTGCGATTGCCGGAAGCATCGTCATCAAAGAAAATGGGAATTTCTACAACCGGTTGTTGTTTGTCAGGCCGACGGGAACCGTTGAGCAATACGACAAACGCCATTTGTTTACGCTGGCTGGCGAAGACAAAGCCTATACCGCCGGAGCCGACAAATTGATTGTGGATTACCAAGGCTGGAAAATTTGCCTGCTGATTTGTTACGACCTGCGTTTCCCGGTTTTTTCAAGGAATGTTGAGGAGTATGATCTTTTGGTTTATGTCGCCAATTGGCCCAAGCCGAGAATCCTCGCATGGGACACGTTGCTCAAGGCACGTGCGATTGAGAATATGAGCTATACCATAGGCGTCAATAGGATTGGCACGGATGAAAACGGACTCGAATACATAGGGCATTCCCAAATTATTGATGCATTGGGCAATTCTGTTGTTGCGCCACAAGAAAATGAGGGCGTTTTTACGGCAGATCTCGATCAGGCCAGCACGATGGAAATCCGAAAGAGATTCGCATTCTTAAACGACCGCGATTCCTTTACGGTGTTGCCAGGTTGAAATTCTGTTCGACATCCCAATTGGCGCGGACGTCTATTTCCTTCGGGAAGTAAATGACTTCTTCAGTCTGTCGTTTTTCCAGGAAGCTGCCCGAATCCCATTCTTTATTTTTATTGGCATCATAGATGACCCTGACGGTGAATAACGCCGGTTTTAGAAGGTTGAAATCGATTGTGGTGCGTTCTTCCGAATATTCCGAATACAATACCATTCCTTTCGAGTCGGTCAGTTCAACGATGATTGGAAATTGCCGCACATTTTCGAGCAGGAGCCGCAGGTTTCCATACTCGCTCGTGTTCTTGGTTTCGAGTTTATATGAGAGTGTGTCATTGGACTGCTCCATGTAATCCGTTAAAGCACCTGGAAAAAGTTTAAGGCTATATTGCTGTATGGGTTCCTTTTCGAATTCGAAAGCCAATTCCTGTTTCATAATATCGTAAACCGTCTTGAACGGCACTGTTGATGAGTCTTTGTTGATCAAATTCATTTTTGTTTCATCAAAAGCGGTTAACGGAGTAGTAGATGTCAACACAAATTTTTCACGTAGCGGTAAAACGCCGGAATGACTGGCTTTGACGCTTAACGTATCGGTTTTCTGGTTCTTAATTTTGACGGGAAAAGTCTCTGAATAAGCATCTTTGGAAACGGTTACTGATAACGAATCTGTCTTTACGCTGCCGTCGAGTTTAATCGGTTTGTACCAAATCTGCAAAGAGTCTTTTTCAGGAAGTTTGGTTACGATGGTTTGAAGGATCTGGTCTGCTTTTTTAAGTGTAATATTCACCTCTTTGGGCTTCCCTTCATAGCCCATAACAATGCGGTTTCCGGAAGCCTGTCCCGGCTTGAGCATTTTAAGCGGCTGGACTTCCTTGAACAGCTCGAGTTCATAAACGGTGTCGCTCGGAATGGTAATGTATTCTTTGTGGAATCCGATTTTGTCGTCTTTCGGATCGAATTTGTAGTTGTTGTTTTTATCCTTGAGGCCAACCAATAGGTATTTTCCCGCCTTGAGGTTCTCAAGTTTGAACGTTGTGGCACTGTCGAGCGTATTGGTCACATAACGCGGGTATTCCTTGTATACGGCCGAGTCTTTGTATTTTTCATCGATTTCATACAGCATGACCGTATTGAAATTTTCAGTCTGTTTTTCGTAGGCGTCCTTGATTTTTCCGCTCAGCGACAACGAATCGATGTAAGGCCCGGTCGAAAAGACGTATTTGAACTGACGATACGCATTGCTTTCATTATTGTCTTCAATACTTTGTCCGAAATTGAAACTGTAGGTCGTATCCGGACGCAATGTATCATTGATCTTGATCGTGATGTACTTGCTCGCCGTCGTGGGCAAAACTTCCGGCGCTTTGATCATTGGCGGGGAAACGATCAATTGCTTGTTGATGTTCTTGAGCTTGATGTATTCGTCAAAAGTCAATTTGATGGTTTTGCCTGTAAAATTCGTCGAATAATTTTTAGGAACGCTGCTTTTGAGCACCGGCGCGATGGTATCTTTGAGTCCGCCCGTAATGGTTCCTCTTTTGGCACATCCGGTAACGACGATGGCCAAGAGCAGGCAAATTAGTTTGAAATTCTTTTTCAGCATGAAGAGTTTTTTTCCAAACACAAAATAACGATTATATTTATTGTAACAGAAACATTTTAATGATTTATTGGCAGGCAATTAATTATAATTACTTAATCAATTCGACAAAGTATATTTGATTGATAAACAATTGTTTACAATTTAATAGTATATAATTACACTAGAGTTAAGAATGCGACATGGCCATGCAAAGGATACTGATTCTTGTATTTGGAATCTTCAACAGTGCACGCGCGCACGATTCAAGCGTCGACCCTGTCGTTAGGACATCGTCAATCAATAAAAAATGCTTGCCGTGGTCTATTTCGGAAAAATCGGCGGCAAAGATTTCCCTCTGGCCCACTTCGCTGCGACCCAACAGGTTTTTCTTGGTTTGCGTCTTAGAATAAATTTTACGCAGCAACAAGTGGTCATTATAGGCCATGTTCAGACTTTCTGATAGTGCCATTCCGAATTTTGCCACCTGGTTGTAGCCGCGCTCCTTCAATTTCCGGCGGTGCAACGGAACCGGAATGATTTCATCCACATCCTGCAACAAATCGATGTTTCTTAATTCTTCTGCATACCAATGGCCAATGACGTTTCCGATGTCTTCGAGGCCGCGGTATTTGAGATTGTGGATCATTTCCTGCACGATTCCCTTTTTATGGTAATACAGGAAAGTGGCACAAAAAACAACCGGAATTTTGCCATAGAATTTCTTCATGGCTTCATTTTGAGGATCGAGGTGGTGGTTGGTGAGTGGGATTTCATGCCGGCAGCGGCTGCAAATCACATTTTCGTGGTTCAGAAGGAACGAATCACAACCTGCGCAAACGGCAGGATAGAACAGGTTAATCAGGCTTGTATACATCTTATTTTGGCTTTGAAAGTATAAAGTTATAAAAATCAGCTTTCGAATGTCAATTTCTTTCCACTTTTTATATTTTTGCACCACTATGGCAAAACAAGAAGATTTATTTAAAAATGTCGTGTCGCACGCTAAGGAATACGGATTCATTTTTCCGTCCAGCGAAGTTTACGACGGTTTGAGCGCGGTTTACGATTATGCGCAGAACGGGGTGGAGTTGAAGAAAAACATCCGCGAATACTGGTGGAAAGCGATGGTACAGATGAACGAAAACATCGTTGGCCTCGATGCTGCGATCCTGATGCATCCCACGACCTGGAAAGCGTCGGGCCACGTAGACGCGTTCAACGACCCATTGATCGACAACAAAGACTCGAAGAAAAGATACCGTGCCGACGTGCTGGTCGAGGATTACGCCGAAAAGCTCAACGTCAAGGCCGAAAAAGAAATCGAAAAGGCGCGCGCGCGTTTCGGTGACGCGTTCAACGAACAGGAATTCGTTACCACCAATGCACGCGTGATGGAATACAAGGCCCGCAACCGGGAAATCCTCGAAAGGATGGGCCGTTCGCTCGGCAACAACGATTTGGCCGATGTAAAGTCCTTGATCGAGGAGCTTGAAATCGCCGATCCCGAGACCGGCTCGAGAAACTGGACCGATGTGAAGCAATTCAACCTCATGTTCGGTACCAAATTGGGCGCTTCCGCAGAAAACGCGATGGATTTGTACCTGCGTCCCGAAACGGCCCAGGGTATTTTCGTCAATTTCCTGAACGTACAGAAATCGGGCAGGATGAAAATCCCATTCGGTATTGCGCAAACCGGAAAAGCGTTCCGCAACGAAATCGTGGCCAGGCAGTTCATTTTCCGCATGCGCGAATTCGAACAGATGGAAATGCAGTTTTTCGTCCGTCCCGGCGAGGAGATGAAATGGTACGACTACTGGAAAGAGACCCGTTTGAAATGGCATTTGTCGCTCGGGCTCGGCGCTTCCAATTACCGTTTCCACGATCATGAGAAACTGGCGCATTATGCCAATGCCGCCGCCGATATCGAATTCAATTTCCCGTTCGGCTTCAAGGAATTGGAAGGGATCCATTCGCGTACCGATTTCGACCTGAAGGCGCACGAACAATTCTCCGGCCGCAAACTGCAGTATTTCGACGCCGAATTGAACCAGAACTACACGCCTTATGTCGTCGAGACTTCGGTTGGATTGGACCGTATGTTCCTGGCCGTTTTCGCGACTTCACTCAAGGAAGAAACACTTGAGGATGGTTCGGTGCGTACGGTTTTGCAATTGCCATCGGTACTTGCGCCAACCAAGGCCGCCGTATTGCCATTGGTCAAGAAAGACGGTTTGCCCGAACTTGCCCAAAGCATCATCGACGAACTCAAATGGGATTTCAACATGGCCTATGACGAAAAAGATGCCGTCGGGCGCCGGTACAGAAGACAGGACGCGCTTGGAACGCCGTTCTGCATCACGGTCGACCACCAAACGCTCGAAGACCGGACGGTGACGATCCGCCACAGGGATTCGATGAAACAGGACCGCGTGGCGATTTCCGACCTGAGGAACATTATCGACAATGAAGTCAATATGAAGCATTGGCTCATGAAGATGTAACAGCAAATGATAGAAAATAGAAGGGCCGCGCGATGCGACCCTTTTTTTATTTGTTCTTGTGGTACACTTTATTCAGCGCCACGGCTTTTTTGAGGTTCAGGTCGAGTGCGCCTGTTGTTTCGGTTGCCTGGCTGATCTCCGGAAGGTTCAGGTCATTGGTGTTGGTTTTCGGAGAGATGCGGTTCAGCAATTGTATGAAGATCGTCCAATTGTATGCGGCCGCTTTGAGCAATGACAATACCTCGCTTATGTAAAGGCTCAATTCCGGATGTTCGTTGTCCTGGCTCTTGTAGCCTTTCCTTTTATAAGTCCGTTTGGGCTTTTGGATCCGCAGCACCTCACACAAATGCTCTGAAAGGCGCGAGAAGATCATTTCTTGCAGCAGATTGGCGACCTGCTTTGGGTTTTCCCGCAAATCCGTCCAATCCCATCCCTGCATTTCGAACAACTTTTCCCAAAACGCATCGCGCAAGGCCGGTACCCATTGGTACATCGCATCATCGATACTTTGGAGGATGTATTCCTGCAGATAGGTCTTGCCGGATTCCTTGGTAAAGTTCAAACCGGAGGCTTCGGCAATTGCCTGGCCGGGGTCATTTTTGGAAAAATATTGGAGCAGGGCCGCGGCAACTTTGGCATGCTTGAGCTGGCCAATGTTCAGGTAGCCGTCGTTTTTGGCGTCTACGATCGTTTGGCACGTTTCCAGCAAAGTCTTTGGCAGCATTCCTTTTGCTACATTAACGGAGCCATCCATGCGCCTGATTTCAAACCACACCGGATTTTCATAAGCTTCAAACAAATCGCCTGAAACGGCATAAAACTTATTGATGCTGCTGAGCAGGTCGAAAAGCCAGTCTTCCGACTTTCCGTCGTATCCCAATGCTTTCTGCAGGCCGTTTTGGGAAAACACCGCCTGTTGGCCGGTAAGGATGAAACACTGCAGTTCGATCGTGCCGATCCTCAAAGGCAGTTTTTCCGATCCGTAAGCAACCTGGCCCACCGCACTCATGATTTTTTAAACATTTGAAGCCATTCGACCATTTGCATTTTGTCTTTCTCGATTGCGACTTCGACTTGCCCGATCTTTTGGACGCTTTTCTTTTTAACGGCCGCTTTTTGGACGGCGTTTGCCTTTTCCGCGGCAGGAAAATCCAGTCCGAGGTATTTCCGGATGCGTTGCAGCATGAACCACGCGGTTTTTTGCGTGAGCCCCAAATCGAGCCCGAGTTGAATCGAGGTAATCGGCTTCTCACTTGTAGACACCAACCAAATCGCCATGAACCATTTCTGCAGTTCGATTTTGCTGTTGTAGAAGATGGTGCCCGTTTTTGCATTGAAATATTTGCCCGTATTGCGACAGCGGTAACGGTCCTGGCTGCACACATAGACTTTTGAGATGGGATCGAACGGACTCGTGACAAAACCATTCCAACGCAATTGCTCGAGGTGCCTGAGGCAAGATTCCTCCGTTGGAAAAGCCAAAGCCACATCCGCCAGGCTATTAAAATCAGTATAAATCATATTTCTATATCATCACACAAAAATAAAATAATTAATGTAATAAAGTATATATTCGATTATTTTTTAACATCCGGCAATCGACGAATGACAATGCGTATGCACTTCAACGAATATTTTTGCCGTTGATAAAAAAATGTTAACAAACCGCGCCATTGTTTTAACAATCGGATTTTTAAGTGTACAAAAGGAGTAAATTAGCAATCGGATTTCCCCAAATCTGTCACATTTAATTTGCTGATGCGCTGCAAACAAAGCAGGCATCCATGAAGCACACTTACGTTATTATCGACGACAACCAGGACAGCGTCCTGAAAACACAGGCCGTAGCGTCTCGTTTTCAGAGCCTGCGCTTTGTTGCGTCTGCCAATAACTATGCGGATGGCCTCGACCTGATTTTGGAGCATCATCCGGCTGTTGTTTTTCTTGAAATCAATCCCGAAAACACCGCGAGTAATCTCTCTTTGTCACTGATCAATGAATTGTACCGACACCTTAAGACGGTTCCGAAAATCATTGTCACTACCGGCGACAAAGAATTGGCTTTCGAGGCCATCAAATACGATGTGCTCGATTATTGCCTCAAACCTTTGGCGGCACCTGATTTGCGCAAGGCATTGCTGCGGTTTGAGATGACCTTGCCGCCACCACAAGCTGCAAATCCTGTCCAGTCTCCCAAACAAGAAACGGGTCCAGCGATTGACGTACCGCCTGTGCCTGAAACGCCTGCCGTCACCGATTACCCTTTCATCATTGATGTACCGGCCGAAAAGACCGAGGAAGCAATCGAAGCGGAAACGCCGGTCGAGCCTGCCGACCAAATGCCGATCAATGCCCTGGTTGTCGATGCCTATGACGAAATGCCGATGACCGAACTCATGGGCGACGAACCGCCGACGGTTGTGGAAAGCAGCAAGGAAGACAAACCCCTAATCATCTGCGTTAAATCGTACGGGGACTACCGATTCATTGAAGCACGCGATATCTGCTACCTGCAGGCCGACAACAACTCTACCGACATCCATCTTTTCAATGGGGAGATGATTACCGCTTTCAAAACGCTCAAACATTTCGAAACCGTACTGTCGTCGCCATTTGTGCGCATCCATAACAGCTACATTGTCAATATCGATTATGTGTCGCGCATCCATACCGGTAATTCAGTATGCTATATCAAGAACACCACCACCAAGCTGCCTTTTTCCAAATCCTACAAGGAAAATGTAGATGCGATCATCAATAGCATCACAAACGGCAATTATCTGGAGATTTAGAAAATCCATCCACCAAAATTTGATAGTCATCCACTATCAAACGACACCATTCCACCATAAAGGCCTATAAACACTATTATAGAACGAGACATGCTGTGTAGTTTTACATCGTGAATGAGCAACACTCACACTATAAAACAGAAAAAAATACCATAACATAACAAATGTCTCAAATTATGAAAAAAGCACTTTTAACATTCGGATTGTTCTCGATGATGATGATTTTGACGTCTTTCACGAGCCCTTCAGATATAGGAGGACAGAGTGTACCGGGAGGAAAGCCATTCAATTACGAAATCGGTGGACAGAAAGTACCTGAAGATAAAAACCCACTAGGAATCGGTGGACAAAGTGTTCCAGGCGGAAAACCACTAAACCTTGAAATCGGCGGGCAAAGCGTTCCTGGAAGCAGCAGACCACTCGCCTTAGAAATTGGCGGACAAAGTGTTCCCGGAAGCAACAAGCCATTGGCATAATATCAAGATATTTATTATAGTGAAAAAGGGCTACCAATTTTGGCAGCCCTTTTTTTATTATCCATAGTTTACTACATTTGGCAAAAATCAATATATTGAGAACCAACTACCTTATTATATTTTTTGTTTTGTTATTGCTGGGTTGTAAGGATTCAAACCAAAATAAAATTTCCAATGCTGAAGCTAAGGATAGCCTGTCCATTTATTTTACACTCGCCAACCAACCGAACGAACCCCTCCAAAAGCGAATCGATGGCAGCCGGAAAGCACTCAACTTATTAAAGCGCCAGTCCAATGATTCGCTAAACCGGGAGAAAATGTTTGAAGTCGCTAACATCTATTTCAACCTAAGGGAATGGGATGCATTTAGGGGTACCGCGAATTTCATACTCAATAATGCCATAGAAAGCAAAGACACCCTGAGCATAGCGAAAGCCTACCGTTACAAAGCGGAATATTACAAGGCAATCAATATTAAGGACAGCTCTTACTTTTTTTATCTCAAGGCAGAGAAGATATATACCCGGCTCAATGACAAGGAAAGTTTAGGGCGCGTATTTCTCAAAAAGGGAATTATACAGTTCTATGCCAATGACTATCTCGGGGCCGACATCTCTACTTCCCAAGCTTACAACCTACTTCGAAATTCATCGGACAAGGAAATTGTCTATCAGGCGATTAGTATGATGGGAATTATTTCGAATGAAATGAAAGAGTATGACAAGGCGATTGAAAAACATACGGAGGCACTTCAGTTGGTACGCGAATATAACCTAAACGATGAATTCAACCAAGAAGCCACTTCGCTCAATAACATCGGAAACGTTTATCAAAATGTTAATAAAAACCAAGAAGCGGTCAAAAATTTTAGATTGGCGTTGCAGGACATCGGCTTACCAAACGAAACGCCGGATCTGTATGCCATTTTGTTGGACAACCTCGCCTATTCAAAGTTTAAGCTAAAGGACTATTCGGACCTTCCACAATTGTTTTTCAAAGCATTGAAAATTAGAGATAGTATGGAAAACTCTTCGGGAGTCGTTTTGAGTAAAATTCATATCTCTGAATTTTATGCTGAAAGAAAAGATACGCTAGAAGCACAAAAGTTCGCATTGGAATCGTTGGAGACGGCAAGGGGAACCAAGACACCAGGCGATATTTTAGCCGCCCTGAAACAATTGTCGGCAGTAGAACATAAAAAAGCACCTGTTTATTCCAAAGAATACATTAGAATTAATGACAGCCTGCAACAAGCAGAGCGTAAATCGCAGAATAAGTTCGCGCGCATCCAATTGGAGACCAATGAAATAATAGAAGAAAAGGACAAGCTCGCGGAACAGAACAGGAACTTGGTTTATTTTTTTATCGGAACGCTTTTGATTGGAATACTGCTGTTTGTAATTAGGAACCAGCGCGCAAGAAACAGGGAACTTTTGTTGGTCCAAGCGCAGCAAAAAGCGAACGAAGAAATCTACAGCCTTATGATTTCACAGCAAGCAACAATTGAAGAAAGCAGGACTAAAGAGAAAAAAAGAATTGCTCAAGAATTACATGATGGGGTATTAGGTAGGCTATTTGGCGCTCGTTTGAACCTTGATAGTTTAAATAAATTTAGTGATGATGAATCAATCATAAATAGATTTAATTATCTTAATGAATTAAAAAATATAGAACAAGATATTCGTGAAATTTCTCATGATTTAAATAGAGAAAAATATGCGCTAATAAATAATTTTATAGCTATTGTAAATAATTTACTTGAAGAACAGAAAGCCTCTTATTCACCTCATTTAAATTGGGATATTAGTAATAAAATTGAATGGGATTTAATTAATAATGCAATAAAAATAAATTTGTATAGAATTCTCCAAGAATCCCTTCAAAACATTAATAAATACGCACAAGCCAAAAATATAAACATAGAAATAATCAATAAGGAAGGAGTAATTATCTTAAAAGTTCAAGATGATGGTCTAGGATTCGATGTCACGACAAAGAAGAAAGGAATAGGTCTGCAAAATATGGAGTCAAGGGCAAAAGAATGCAATGGAATTGTTAATATAAAATCAAAAAAAGGGAAAGGAACTTCCATAGTAATTTCGGTGCCAATATTAGATATAACAATTAATACAGAAAATCTATAATATCATAAAATTAATTACTATTATCTTGCTATAAAATTGTAAAGTGAAATATTTTTTAAGTTTGTCGATTCTTACCTTATTTGCATGTGAGCAGAAAGTTATTTATAGGGATATTAGAGAAAATAATGATTTAAAAATATCTTTTGAAAAAATTGAAGACCAAACTAATTTCACACGCAGGTATAGAATTGAGGAAAATAAAAAATGCTTATCAATATTGACAGAACAAAACAATGATTCTTTGAATAGAAAAAACATAATGAAGGTTGGCTATAATTTTTGTTTTATGAATGATTGGCAAAACTTGAAAACTACAGCATTGATATTAGAAAACAAAAGCCGACAAGCAAAAGATTCTATTAATATTGCAAATTCATATAAATTAAAAGGTTTGTTTTTTCAAAATATTAGCTCAAATGATAGTGCACTAATATATTATTTTAAAGCAAAAAAGATATATGAAAAGAAATCACAATTTAAAAATCTTTGTGAATTATATGTCGATTTGGCAAATTTACAATATTACTTAAACGATTATTTGGAAAGTGAGAATTCACTAATTAAAGGTTTGAAGATAGCGAAAAAATACAATTTAATTCTTAATGAAGTTGAAATTTACACTATGCTTGGAATCAATTCAAATGAATTGTCTGAATACGAACAGGCATTATACTACCATTTAAAAGCATTGAAAATTATTGGAAAATATAATTTTCCAAAAAAACCTTACAGACTTATTGGTTGTTTAAATAACATTGGATATAATTTTATGATTTGGAATAAAAATTCCGATGCAATAGAATTTTTTAGATTAGCATTGAAAAGATTAAATGTTAATCAGTATCCATTTATGGCAGCTAAAGTTCGGGACAATTTGGCTAAAGCCAAATTAAAAACTGAAGAGTTTTCAGGAATTGAAGAATTACTTTTTCAAGCTTCTAAAATCCGAGACAGTTTTAATATTGATCAAGGCCAAAACTTCAACCGCCTCTACCTTTCCGAATACTACGCAGCAATTAAAGACACGATAAAATCCAAACAATTTGCCCAAGAGGCTTATAATCTTTCTCAAAGTTTCAAAGCTCCAAATGATATGCTCATGTGTTTAAAACATTTGGCTATAATCGACCCAAAAAATGCACTAAAGTATTCTGCCAATTATATAAAGATTTCTGATAGTATGCATCAACTGGAACGCGAAACCCGGAATAAATTCGCAAAAATTGCCTACGAAACTGAAGAAATAACACAAGAGAAAGAACTTGCAGAAAAACAAAAATCAATATTTCTCGGCACGACGATAACGGTTACGGCATTTGGAATACTTTTGCTCATCATAGTCAGCCAACGCATCAGGCAAAAAGAATTGGTTTTTGCACAAGGTCAGCAAAAGGCCAAAGAAGAAATCTACCAACTCATCCATACGCAACAGTCCAAAATAGATGAAGGCAGACAAATAGAAAAAGAGCGTATTGCGCGTGATCTCCACGATGGTATAATGAATAAACTGGCATCAACCAGATTTAATCTTCATGTCCTTAACAATAAGACCGATCAGGAGACCATCCAAAATTGCATTCCTTACATTGATGGCATTCACGATATCGAAAAGGAAATCCGAAATATTGCCCACGATCTCAACAAAGAAGTTTTTTCTGAAAACGATAGCTTCAAAAGGATACTTATGACTTTTTTTGAGGAGCAGAAAAATATTGTGGATGCAAAACTCCACATCGATATTGATAAAAATATCAATTGGGATTTGCTGAAAAGCAGCCAAAAAATCAATCTTTACCGCATACTTCAAGAAACTTTTCAGAATGCCGGAAAGCATTCCAAGGCAGATCATATTTTTGTAAGCATGACCAGTCACGTCGATTATGTCTTACTTGAAATCCATGACGATGGTATCGGGTTCAACATCAACGACAAGAAAAAGGGAATCGGCCTTCAAAATTTACGCGCCCGCGCCAAAGATTGCAAGGGAATTTTTCACATCAACTCTGCCCATGGCAACGGAACCACAATAATTGTTTCCATTCCCATAGACAAACAAAATCTCGCCTGATGAATGTACCGGTCAAAATACTCATAGTCGACGATCATCCCGCTATTATAGAAGGCTATAAAAGCATTTTCTCGTTAAGTGAACATCAGATTTCGACAGATAGTGCTTACGATTGTGAAGCAGCCTACAAAGCAATTACTTCACCATCAAATTTATATGACATGGCATTGCTCGACGTCGCGCTTCCACCTTTTGAACCGCAACAATTGCATTCGGGAGAAGAAGTCGCGCTGCTGCTCCAAAAGCACATGCCGAAATGTAAAATCATCATGCTTACTTCTCATGCCGACAGTTTCACGCTTTACAATCTGATCAAGAAAGTCAACCCGAACGGACTGTTGGTCAAAAGTGATTTCAAGCCCGATGAATTGTTGCTTGCATTCCACAAGGTTCTGGCTGGCGAAACCTATCACAGCATTACCGCAAAGCAAAGCATAAAGACACTCCAATCAAAGGAAGTGTACCTTGACACCTGCAACAGGCGAATCATTTCCCTGATCGCCAAAGGCATTAAAACTAAAAACCTACCTGTTCATCTAAATCTTTCCATCAGCGCCATCGACAAAAGGAAAGCTCAAATCAAGGAAATTTTCGATATTGAAAAGGGCACCGACGAGGACATTATCCGCGAAGCCAAAAAAAATGGCTTTATCTGAAATGCAAAAATTCCATTTGATCAAAAAAATAATCACTAACGCGGTGTTTTTTCGTTAAACGGAAGCAAAAAAAAATTACGTTTGCATATACAACCAAATCAACCCTACAACATGGCAATTACCGTAAACATTTTAATTGTTGATGATCATCCTTTTATTATCGAAGCCTACAAGAATGCGATCAAAGGATACAATTCCAAAGGAATCTATGAATTCACCATTACCCAGGCCAAAGATTGCAAGACTGGTTATGAAGCGATAACCGAAGCGACAGAGCCTTTCGGGATTGCGTTCTTCGATTTAAGTATGCCCGTATACGAAGAAAAAGGCATCTACTCCGGTGAAGATTTGGCGCTACTCATCAAAAAAGAAATGCCCGATTGCAAAATCATCCTACTGACGATGCATACAGAATTGCTCAAGATCAATACCATCATCAAGAACATCAACCCCAACGGACTCGTCATTAAGAACGACCTCACTTTTGACGAACTGCTGATCGCATTCGATAAGATACTCAAAGGCGAAAACTATTACAGCCAAACTGTAGTGAAATTGGTGAGCCAACTCCAATACGACAACATCGAAATCGATGCCTTCGACAAGCAAATCTTGTATCACCTGTCCAAAGGAACCAAAACCAAGGACATTCCGCAATACGTACCGCTGTCTTTAAGTGCGGTCGAAAAACGCAAGTTGAATCTTAAGGAAACATTGGAAATCAAAGGCGGCAGCGACATCGACCTGATCCGTGAAGCCAAGAATAAAGGACTGTTATAGAACGTGTTACGGGAAACCGTAGCTACATTTGCGGGAAACCGTAACGAAAAATACGGAAAGCCGTATGCGTTTTTGAAAGGGTTGGTGGTAATTTTACCACATGATAATGAGTTAGTTAATTATCTCACATTAAAAATTATCTGTAGGAAGAAGCCCTAGAACCCTTTTTATCAGCCCCAAGTTGAAACCAAGAAACTTAAGCTACTTTTTACAAAATCAAAAAAGCGATGTAGTAGGGAACATCGCTTTTTTTGTAGTTTGAATTCAGAAAAAAAGGACATCGTTAAAAAACAACATCCTTCAAATGATTTTAATGCTACACCCCATCAATATCCATCAAAGCAAACTCCTCCAACGTCTTCGGCTCAAAACTGCTGAAATCGATATCCAGAACATGCCGTATGGTGCGTTGCAATTTATTGATGGAAGTAGGCTTGATCACGAAATAATTCGCGCCTGCCGCCTTGCTTTTAATGATATTATCAAATCCGATGGTAGTCAGTACCACAATCGGCAGATCGGTAAACCGGTCGTAAACCCGGATTTCACGGATTACATCTATTCCGCTTACGCGCGGCATATGAAGGTCTACGAATACGGCATTCGGAAGTTTTTTAACAAGATGCAGATTCTTTATCATAGTGTCGCCACTCGTAAATACGATAACCTGCACGTTATCAAATGATTCGGTTGCCTCCAGAAATAATTCGATATCGTCTTTATCGTCGTCGAGGTAAAAGATTCTCAGCTTGCTCATCAGTTGTGTATTAGAATTTGCTTAAAAATAATAAAAATGTAGCAATAATAATAAGCCGCAACTTTTTTTAAGATTTGTTTATTTGCAATAATTTAATTTTCAGCACCTTACAAAACCTACTCTGCGAGCGCATTCCACCCGCGTGCTTTCAAAGCAATCTTAGTGTTGGCGCGTGTTACCAGGTGGATCCCTTCATCGCCCGGAACCATGTGCCCGATCACCGTAAAATTCGGATTGCCCTTGATCTTGTCAAAATCGCCCATGTCGATGGTGAACAACAATTCATAATCCTCGCCGCCATTGATCGCCACGGTCGTCGAATCGATATTGAATTCCTCACAAGTCGCGATCAGTTGCGGATCGATCGGCAGTTTTTCCTCATACAAATTGCATCCCGTACCCGATTGCCTGCAAAGATGGATGATCTCAGACGAAAGACCGTCAGAGACGTCAATCATCGCAGTCGGCTTGATTTCGAGCGCGTGCAACAGCGTACGCACATCCTTGCGCGCTTCCGGCTTCAGCTGTCGTTCGATCAGGTACGTGTAGGCGTCGAGGTCGGGTTGCGAATTCGGATTCACCTGGAACACCTGTTTTTCGCGTTCCAAAACCTGCAAGCCCATATAGGCCGCACCGATGTCGCCCGTCACGACCAGCAAATCGTTGGCCTTGGCCCCGTTGCGGTACACGAGTTCGCCGGCATCGGCCTCACCCAAAACCGTAAGGCTCAGGATCAGTCCTTTCTGCGAAGAAGTCGTATCGCCCCCAACCACATCGACGTTGTATTCCTTGGCGGCCAGCGCGATCCCGGCAAACAATTCCTCGAGCGCCTCGAGCGGGAAACGGTTCGATACCGCCACCGACACGGTAATCTGCGTCGCCTTGGCATTCATCGCACAGATGTCGGATACGTTCACGACCACGGCTTTGTAACCGAGGTGCTTGAGCGGCATGTAGGCGAGGTCGAAATGCACACCCTCGACGAGCATGTCGGTCGACACGACCACCTTCTTGTCCTTGAAATCCAAAACCGCCGCATCGTCGCCAATGCCCTTGAGGGTTGACGGCTGGCTGATTTCAAATTGTCTGGTCAGGTGATCGATCAATCCGAATTCGCCGAGTTGGGCAATCGAAGTGCGTTGCGGGTTTTTATCTTCTATCATTTTGCGGTACAGTTTAAGGCTGCAAAGTTACGAAGTTTCTGCCGAAAGAATGGGATGGAAGACCGAACGAGAGCCATACTTTAGGATTATTGCGCTACGGCCAGGCCTTTTTTGTATTCCGAAGGCGACATGCCCATCTTCCTCTTGAAAATCCTGTTGAAACTCGCCTTCGACTGGAAGCCGCAATCATAGGCGATCGCGATCAGCGTATACTTTTCGGCATCGGCAGTCGCAAGCCTTGCCATGACTTCGCGCACGCGGTATTCGTTGATGAAATTGTAGAAATTCGTATGCAGGTGCTGGTTCAGCAATTCAGACAATTTTTTGGTGCTGATGCCCAGGGAATCGGCCAGTTCGCCCAATCCGAGTGCTTCGTTGAGATAGGGTTTCTGGTTTTCGATGACGTGGAACAGCCGCTGTTTGAGTGTTTCGATTTCGGCATTGGAATAAGCGTCCAGCGCACGCAGCGTGGCTTTTATGGGCAGATCCGGTTCCGATCCGGGGCAGATCCCGGGTTCGGCTGCAAGTCTTTTCAATAAAAATTCGGGCAGCAGGATGTGCGACTGGAACATGCCCTTGTAACCCAGGTAGCTGTAAAGCACGACGAGGCTGAAGGCGATGAGCGTCCCGATGTTCCACGGGATAATCGGAAAATAGAATTCGTAAAACGTACACAGCGTGTCGAACAGGACGATAAAAGCCAGTCCGAGCAGCAAATGCCGGTACCAACTTAAATCGTTGCGCCCTTGGGCCGAATTCTCGCGTACGGCATTTTTGATCCGCGTATGCAGCCGCAACGAACAATAGATGTACACCAGGAAAAATGCATTCTCCGGAAGATTGATCAGGTAATCGTGCTGTGCGTACCAATCCCCGAAACCGCGGAAATACGGCATCGCAATACTGATGGCCAGCGGCAAAGACACAAACACCCAAACCAGCGCATATGGAATCAGTTGCAGGTACAGCGACCGCATGAACCGTTCCTTGGGCAAGATCAGCGATTGCAGCAGAAAATACAGCATCGGCCCAAGCAAAAATCCCATGCCGTGCCCGAACAACACTGCAATCGCGCCCAATATGCGCGAGCGGTGCCAAAAAGAATAATAGTAAAGCAGGAAGAAAAGCGCGCTCGCAAAGAACACGATGATCATGCGCTGCGTGACATCGGGTTTCGATTTGGCCAGGAACACGATGCCCAGCGCGAGGATGGCCATCCCGGCAATCAGGATGAAATCAGCTAACATCGCCCAGTTTTCCATAAACGGAAAAGTAGGATATAATCGCAAGAAAAACAAATCCTGATTGCCGGAATCCAACCTATCGTTTGATGATCTTGTGGGAATTTCCGTCTGCCGAAAGATGGTAAAGTCCCGCCTGTAGGCCGCTCATGTCGATTTGTGTGTCGGAAAGATTGCCACTTTTTATGGCACGTCCCAATGCGTCGTACAATACATAATCGGTTTTGCCCAGCGGTGGATTTGAAAGGTGCAACACGTCCTTCACCGGATTCGGATAAAAGGAAAGGCTCGGTTTGTCATAGTTTGGAACAGACAACGCGTCATCGCCAATCTTGACGAGAAAACTGTCGCGAAAACCCAGTGATTCGGCTGCAAGCGTTTCGGTACCGGGATCGAGATCTACGGCACCTTCAAAAGCCGAAGACACCAAGATGTTGTCGTCTGGGTCGATGCTGATCGCGCTGCGGTCTACCGTATTGATGCCCCCAAGCTGCACGGCCCACACAAAACCGCCATGGTTGTTGATCTTGGCGACATAACTTTCCGTATCGCCCGTATTTTCTTTGGTAAGGCTGATGGCGCCCAGTGTCATCGTTCCATTGAAATAACCGTTGAGCAGCACTTCATCGGCACTGTTCACCGCCACGGCGTAACCTGTAGAAACGCCCGTCCCCGAAAGATGCTTGGCCCAGTCGACGCCGCCCTCAGCGTTGACGCGCGCTAGATAACCATTGATGAAATCGGTTGGTGTCATTGTTACGGTGCCTTCAGACGTTAAGAAAGTAGACGCTCCCGTCATGTAACCCGTCACGTAGGCATTGCCTGAACTGTCTACGGCAACCGAAAGCCCGTAGGCCGCACTGTCGCATTGGCCGACCTTGGTTGCGCCTACAAAATCGCCGAAACGGTCTGCATGGTATAAAAAGATGCCCACCGTGTTTGGGTCGGCGGTGAGGTAGATCAGTCCGTCCGGGCCGTCAAAATCAACAACACCTTCGAAATTACCCGAAACGTAAACATCGCCAGTCGGTGTAACCTGCATGCCTGTGGCCAGATCGAATCCGGCGCCGCCTATTTTTTGCGCCCACAAGAAATTGCCGTCCTTGGTCAGCTTGGCGAGGAAACCGTCGCCCACTTCGGGGGTCAGAAGATATTCGCCGTCGGCAGGATCAAAATCAAGTTCGGTATAAAAGTAACCCGAGACATATACGTTGCCATCGCTGTCGACACCTATGCCATTGGATTCCTCATATTCGGTACCTGGAAAATTTTTCGCCCATACGAATTCGCCGCCTGAATTGAGCTTCACGACAAAAATATCAAGGCTTCCCGCTGAAGTGAGCATAAATTGGCCTTCCCCTGGATCGAAATCGGCCTCCGACTGGAAAACGCCGGTAAGGTATACATTGCCGGAGGTATCGGTCGCGATTTTTGTACCATAGTCGCCAAATTCGCCACCCATGCTTCTGGCCCACAGCAACGTGCCGTTTGGGGCGGTCTTTTGCAAAAAACAGTTGAAATCGGAGTTGGTGGTCAGTGGATACTCGCCCTCGGTGATGTCGAAGTCGGCGGTGTTGGTAAAATAGCCGGTCGTGTAGGTGTTTCCGGCAGCATCGGTGTGCATGGCCAGTACGACATCTTCGCCGTCACCGCCCAGTCTGCCGCCCCACGCTAATGATTGTGCGCCTGCAAGAGAGGCGGTCAACAGCAAGGTGGCAAGGTAAATTTTCTTGATCATGATTTTTTTTTGATTGATTAAACATTGGTACGAAATAAGCCCAAAAAAACCAGTACAGGGGCTTAATGCGTCCGTTGAGACGAACTTGGCGTTATGATTAGGAACGCTTTTGGCCTTTTTCGTTCGGATTGGACGGCAAAGCGCGGAAAAAGTTACGCAACGCAATCATTTCGAAAAAAGAAAAATACTGCTGACATACTGCTGTCATTTTCCACCCTTAATTTTGACTCGTAAAACAAAACCACCTTAAAAATCAAAATTATGGACACAGCAACCGCACCAATCATCACCTCCGAAAGCCTGCTCAAACACTGGCAAGGCCATCGCGCGCTGACGCGTCGCGTGATCGAATTGTTCCCTGAAGAGGATTTCTTTAATTTCACGATCGGCGGCATGCGCACCATGGCGCAACTGACCAATGAGTTTTTGGCTATGGAAGCGCCCGGGCTCAAGGCCATCGTCAACCGCGAGGAAAATGCCTACACCGAGCGCGGCGATTTCAAGACCAAAGCCGGATACCTCGAGCAATGGGACAAAGATACCCGCGACATCGACCAATATTGGGCGCAACTCAACGAAGACGATTTCGGAAAAACCTTCAAATTGTTTGGGCAATATGAGTTTCCGGTGATCCAGAACATTTTCTATTTCATCGACAATGAAATCCACCACCGCGGGCAAGGGTTTGTTTATTTGCGGGCGTTGGGCATTACGCCGCCATTCTTTTGGGACCGGTATTAATTAACAATTGATAATTGCCAAGATTGCATAAAAAGCTCCGAGATTATTGGAGCTTTCCGTGGTTATGCCCTGAATTTGCGAAACGACTGAATCATTTCGTAAATGCCGAAGGCGATTACGATTTTGCCGGCGATGAACGGAATCCAACTTGCGAAACTTTCGAGATAGACCCGATCCTTTGCCAAAGGACTGTAAAAATCGGTCACGAGAAAAAACCGGATAAGTCCGATTGGGAATTGTTGCCAATTTTTCCAGTCAAAAGGATAACTGTAATTTTCGCAAATAAAGAAAATCGAGTAAATGACAAATCCCCAAAACAATGTAAATTTCAAGGCTTTTTTCCAATCGGTGCCGTATTCTGAAACAATATCGCTGATCCATAAAACGAAGACATCGCGCTGCAGACGCAGCGGTTCTTTCGTGATGTAAAAAAGAAAAAACTTTTTGTCTTTTTGGAATAATGTCAACTTTTTTCTGATGTCTTTCCTGTAAGCATTGAATTCATAAACCCGAAACCGGTTGAAATCAATTTTATTTTCTGTTTTCTGCAATTCCTGCTTTACCGTTCGCAGCGATGTTTTGTCACATTCTCCAATGTCATGGATGCTGATATCGTCAAAAAAAGCTTCTTCATGAAAACTTACCTGATACAGTTTCAGGGTATTTACTTCAATGCCGTCGAACGAAGCCTTGCGAAGAAAAGTCGTATGCGTAATCTCAAAATGGTTGAATTTAGAATTGTTGAAGTGAGGAAAACTCTTAAACAAACAGCTTCGGTAGTAAAGACGGGTTCTTTCTATATTGGTGCAATTCTCAAATCCGGAAAAAGAATGGAATTTGCAGTCATTGAAGTAACTGTCGATTCCCAGATTTGCATCTGAAAAATGGATTTTTTTAAAATCACATTGATCGAAAAAAGCAGTTGTAATTACCGTAAAATTTCTGAAATCCGCATCACTGCCTAAATACGAATTTGAGAAATTGCAAAGGTAGAAGGTGGCATTTTTAAACGAAGAGGTAAAGTCAAATGAATCGGTGATTTTATTTCGCAGGCTCAAGGTAAAATTGCCTTTTGAGAAATTGAGATTAGAGCAGTCCAGTTTGTCGCCGATGCGACAATCAATATTTAAGTCTCCGGAAATCGGTTCGTCATTGCTGCTGATGCGGATAACGTCATGAATTCCGGCATAGATCTCTATTGAAGTTAAATTTTTAATGTGACTGATTTGAATTTCCTTGAATTCACAGCGCAAAATGCGGACATCGCTTTCAAACCAGCAATTGTGAAACGTCAAATAAAAACCAGGGTCATCAATTCCTTCGAATATCATGGTTTCTTTAAATGTGCAGTCCTTGAAAACCAATCGGGAGATTTTTTTCAAATCTGTAAAAGAAACTACAATAGGATCGCTAAACGTTTTACCAATAAATTCATTGACATCGGCTTTCAATTCCTGTTTTAAGTCGATATTCGCCATCAGTTTTGCCATTAAATAAAAAGCCCGGAAACGGCTGCGTCCTGGGCTTCATTATTAATTGTTCCTTATCAATTATCAATTAGTCATTCAACTTCAAAACCGCCATAAAAGCTTCCTGCGGAATTTCCACATTGCCCACCTGGCGCATGCGTTTCTTCCCTTTTTTCTGTTTTTCGAGCAACTTGCGCTTGCGCGAGATGTCACCGCCATAACATTTGGCCGTAACGTCCTTACGCAATGCCTTTACGGTTTCGCGCGCGATGATTTTCGCACCGATGGCCGCCTGGATCGGAATGTCAAACTGCTGCCTCGGAATCAATTCCTTGAGTTTTTCGGTCATTTTCTTGCCGATGTTGTACGCGTTGTCGGCATGGATCAATGCGGAAAGCGCATCGACCGGATTGGCGTTCAATAAAACGTCGACTTTCACCAGATTCGACGTGCGCATCCCAATCGGATGGTAGTCGAACGACGCATATCCTTTGGATACGGTTTTGAGACGGTCGTAAAAATCGAATACGATTTCGGCCAGCGGCATGTCGAAATTGAGTTCGACGCGCTCCGTCGTGAGATAAGTCTGGTTCGTGATCACGCCGCGTTTTTCGATACACAAACTCATCACATTGCCCACAAAATCAGACTTGGTGATGATGGTCGCTTTGATGTAAGGTTCTTCTACACGGTCCAATCGCGAAGGCTCCGGCAAATCGGAAGGGTTGTTCACGATGATCGCCACTTCAGGATCTTTCTTGTTGTAGGCGTGGTACGAAACGTTCGGAACGGTTGTGATCACTGTCATGTCGAATTCGCGTTCGAGGCGTTCCTGGATGATTTCCATGTGCAGCATGCCCAGGAATCCGCAACGGAAACCGAATCCGAGCGCCGCCGAACTTTCCGCCTGGAACACCAAGGACGCATCGTTGAGTTGGAGTTTCTCCATCGAGTTGCGCAATTCTTCATAATCTTCGGTGTCTACCGGATAGATTCCGGCAAATACCATCGGCTTGACGTCTTCGAAACCCGTAATCATATTGGTCGTCGGCGTCTTGGCATCGGTGAGCGTATCGCCCACTTTGACTTCCTTGGCTTCCTTGATCCCCGAAATGAGGTAACCCACATCGCCTGTAGAAATGACCTGTTTCGGAACCTGATTGAGTTTCAGGGTCCCGATCTCGTCGGCAAAATATTCGTTGCCCGTCGCCATGAACTTGATCTTCTGGCCTTTCTTGATTTCGCCGTTCTTGACACGGAAAATGACCTCGATTCCGCGGAACGGGTTGTAAACCGAATCGAAAATCAACGCCTGCAACGGTTCGGCAGGATCGCCTTTGGGAGCCGGAATCTTTTCGATGATCGCGGCCAATATGTTTTCCACGCCAAAACCGGTCTTGCCCGATGCGTGGATGATGTCTTCCAATTTGCACCCGAGCAAATCAATGATGTCGTCGCTCACTTCTTCCGGATTCGCGCTCGGCAAATCGACTTTGTTGAGCACGGGAATGATCTCGAGGTCGTTTTCCAAGGCCAGGTACAAATTTGAAATCGTCTGTGCCTGGATGCTTTGTGCCGCATCAACGATCAACAAAGCGCCTTCGCAGGCCGCAATCGAACGCGAAACCTCATACGAGAAATCGACGTGTCCGGGCGTATCGATCAGGTTCAGGATGTAATCCTCGCCCTTGTATTTGTATTCCATCTGGATCGCGTGGCTCTTGATGGTGATGCCGCGCTCGCGCTCAAGGTCCATGTTGTCGAGCAATTGCGCTTTTTCCTCACGCGCGGTAACGGTTTGTGTCGCGCCAAGCAAACGGTCGGCCAGCGTACTTTTCCCGTGGTCGATGTGTGCGATGATGCAAAAATTTCTGATGTTTTTCATGCGATGTTTTTCTTCTTTATCTTTTGGGCGTGCCCCTGCGGGTCGCGTCATCGGCTGCACGCGGTGCTTGCCTCTACCGCTCACGCAAGCCCTGCAAATGAGGAAGTGGCGCGGTTTAATCGGCAAATATAATCCAAAAGTCACACCTCCCGAAATAACGGCGCAAATAATTGTGATTAAACGCGCAATACGACGTTTGCCCTATTGCACAAGAAATCGGAATGTCTATTTTTGTACAAACCTTAAAATTAGAAAAGATGAAGAAATTATTCGTGTTAGCATTTATGATTGCGGCGCCGGTAGCTTTCGCACAGGACATGGACGTGGTTAAAGGAGATTTCGGTTTCCTCGCCGGACAAAAAGAAATCAACGTCGAGTTCGACTACAGCAAAATGACGTTGATGAAAGAAAACAAGTCTGAAGCACAATACATCGAGGAGCGCGCCAAAGACCTCAATGAGAAATCCAAAGGAAACGGCGAAGTCTGGAAAAAGAAATGGCAAGGCGCACGCGAAGGAATCTGGCAACCTAAATTCCTCGAACTCGTCAATATCGTATTGAACAAAGATAAAAAGGATGTACAATTCCAGGAAGGGCTTTCTTCGGCCAAGTATACCTTGATCGTAGAAGTAGTTTGGATTTTCCCGGGATGGGATGTTTACATGATGAAACAGGCGGCCAAAGTAACGACCAACCTCAAGTTTGTCGAAACGGCCAACAAAGCAAACGTGGTGTTGGAAATTTCTTCCAAAGAAGCGCCCGGCGACCAATGGGGCAACCAGTTCAGCAATGAGACCAGGATCGGGGAAGGTTTTGCCAAGACCGGTAAATCGCTTTCCAAGATGTTGCTCAAAAAAGCGTACAAATAATCATTACATTGAAAAGATACAAACCCGGCGATTGTCGGGTTTTTTTATTTCCGGCAAACTGCTATCTTGCGAAAAAATTGGAACCATGAAAAAAGCATTTTTTATGCTATTGCTTGTTACGGCAACGCTTTCGGCACAGCGCTATGATTTGCTTTCGGGCGAGTTTGAACAGTTGAAAGACATCAAGGAATACAATGTCGTCTTCGATTATTCAGCAATCAAAATCCACGGATACGACACCGAGGAAGAATACCTCGCCGATAAAATGAAAAAGCGCGAAAACGTAGCAGGCAAGGCCGAAAAATTCCGTACCGATTGGTTTGCCTACCGCGCGGATCTTTACGAACCCGCATTCATCAACTATTTCAACAAGGTCTTCAAGAAAGGCGAAGTCAGGGTCGGCAAGAATCCCGAAGCCAAATACACGATGGGCATCAAAACCACGTGGGTTTATCCGGGTTACAATGCAGGAACGGCGATCGAGCCGGCAAAAATCAGCGCAATTGTCACGGTTTACGAAACGGCGGATCCGCAGCACATTTTGCTGTCTGTGGGTTTTGACAAATCGATCGGACTCGAACACGAGCTCGGCAATACGCTCGGCGACCGCATTTCTTGGGCTTACGAACGGGTTGCCAAGAACTTCACGATCCAACTCAAAAGATTCCTATAAAAAAACCCGACTTACGTCGGGTTTTGTGCTTTTTGCTCTTCTTCCATATGGATCAGGTGCGCCATATTCTTGATGAGGTTGTCGTGTTTCTTGACAAACGGGTTGGTTTCATCCCACACATAACCGGCCAGGACCGCACAGATTTTGCGCTTCACGTCGTGGTTTTCGGGTTGGTGGAAAAACAACGTTTGCAGATTTCCGGTGTACCATTCCTTGACATAAGTAGTAAATACGCCGATGCCGCGGCGCATGTAACCGGTGAATTCTTCTTCCCAGTCAACTTCGATTCCCTGTTGTTCCTTGAGGTACAATTTGGCTGCGAGTATGCCCGATTCGGTTGCAAAGCAAACCCCGGATGAAAATACGGGATCGAGGAATTCGGAACTGTTGCCGGTCAAGGCAAACCCCGGTCCCCACATGCTTTTTACCGAACGCGAATAGTTTTCGAGCTTGACGGGCTCGAACAAGAAATCGACACCGCCAAAACGTTTGACATAATAGTCGGACAATTTGATCGCGTTGTTCAACGCTTCGCGGCTATCGTTGTTTTCAGACAATGAATTGATGAAAGACGTTGGCCCGACGACACCCAAACTGGTGTTTCCGTTCGAAAACGGGATGACCCAAAGCCATACTTCGGTTTCAAGGATGTCGAACGAGATGAGCGTACCTTCTTCGCCTTCCGGACGGTTCACATCGTACACGTGGGTGAAGATCGAAGAGTGCGGATCGAGCTTGGAAGGCGTATCCAAATCCAGCAATCTCGGCAACACACGGCCGTAGCCGCTCGAGTCGATGATCATCTTGGCGTGGATCTCTTTCATATTTCCGTCTTTGTCCTTGACGGTCGTGATCGAATTCCTGCCTTCGAATTCGACGGCCAATACTTCCGATTCGAATTCGAGGTCGATGCCCTTGCGGATGATTTCCTGTGCCATGGTGTTGTCGAAATCGGCACGCGGAATCTGCCATGTCCAGTCCCAACCTTCGCCGTATTTGTCGCTGAAATCAAAAATGCATATCTCTTCGCCACGGATGAAACGGGCGCCGAGTTTCTTCTCAAAATTCATCGCATCCAAAGCCGGGAACAAACCCGCCTCGGAAAAATGATCCATCACGCGTGGAATAAGGCTTTCGCCTACCACCAGTCGCGGGAATTTCGTCTTCTCAACCACTTTTACCTTCACACCGTTGTTGTAAAGATGTCCTGCTGAAACGCATCCCGACGGACCCGCGCCAATCACTAAAACATCCACAAACTCCTTTAACATATTTTTACGATTTTAGAGATTATTATTATACATTTGCCGTTTCAAATTAACTACATTTATTTTTAATAAAAAAAACTAATTTAGTTAATTCAAAATGGATTAATGAACAAGAAAAGGGATTGATGAATACAATTAAGGAATACTTAAGTTTAAGTGAATTCGAGTCTGTCGTTTTTGGCAACCACAAAATAGAAATCAGCGAAGCAGTCCTCAGAAGGGTCAAAAGAAGTTTCAATTTCTTAAATGAATTTTCCCGCAACAAGGTCATTTATGGCGTCAATACCGGTTTTGGTCCGATGGCGCAATACCGCATCAAGGACGAAGACCGCATCCAATTGCAATACAACCTGATCCGAAGCCATTCTTCCGGCACCGGAAAACCCATCGAGCCGCAAGCCGTAAAAGCCGCAATCCTCGCACGATTGAATACGTTGTCATTGGGCTATTCGGGCGTTCATCCGTCGCTGATCCATTTGATGAAAGAACTGATCAACCGCGACATTACCCCGCTCATCTTTGAACATGGCGGCGTGGGTGCGAGCGGGGATCTGGTACAATTGGCGCATTTGGCGCTGGTCCTGATCGGTGAAGGCGAAGTGTTTTACAAAGGCGAACGCAGAGCAACCAAGGAAGTTTTTGAAATCGAAGGCTTGGAACCGATCAATGTGGAAATCCGCGAAGGTTTGGCGTTGATGAACGGCACTTCGGTCATGACCGGAATCGGCGTGGTCAACGTACACAAAGCCAACAAATTACTGGATTGGTCGCTCAAAATTTCGTGCGCGATCAACGAAATCGTAAAAGCCTACGACGACCATTTGTCGTCTGAACTCAACAATACCAAGCTCCACAAAGGCCAGCAGCAGGTGGCCGAAAGGATGCGCAACAATTTAGCCGACAGCACACTGATCCGCAAACGCGAAGAGCATTTGTACACGGGCGAAAACAACGAGGAGATTTTCCGCGAAAAAGTACAGGAATACTACTCGCTGCGTTGCGTACCGCAAATTCTCGGGCCGGTGCTTGAAACGATCGACAGTGTGGCGGCGATCCTTGAAAAGGAATTCAATTCGGCCAATGACAATCCGATCATCGATGTCGAGAACCGCCACGTTTTCCACGGCGGGAATTTCCACGGCGATTACATCTCGCTCGAAATGGACAAGCTCAAAATTGTCGTGACCAAATTGACGATGCTGGCCGAACGCCAACTCAACTACCTGCTCAATTCAAAAATCAACGAAATCCTGCCGCCGTTCGTGAATCTCGGTACGCTCGGATTCAATTTTGGGATGCAAGGCGTACAGTTTACGGCGACTTCAACGACTGCCGAAAGCCAGATGCTGTCGAACCCGATGTATGTGCACAGCATCCCGAACAACAACGACAACCAGGACATCGTGAGCATGGGAACCAACTCGGCCGTGATCGCTTCCAGGGTGATCGAGAATGCGTTCGAGGTTTTGGCCATCGAATTGATCACGATCGTACAGGCGATCGATTTCCTGGAACAAAAAGACCAGATATCCTCGGTAACCAAGAAAATGTACAATGACATTCGTGCGATTATTCCGATGTTTAAGGAAGATCAGGTCATGTATCCGTTCGTGCAGAAAGTAAAAGACCATTTGATAAATAATTAGTACATTAGCTTAACACCTAAATAATTTAATGATTATGAAGAAAATAGTACTTCTCTTGTTGCTGGCCGTGCAGTTTGTGGGCGCACAGGAATTGGCTTTGGTAAAAAAAGACGGCAAATTCGGCTACATCAATAAATCGGGTGCGTTCGTTATCGAGCCAAGGTATAAAACCGCCAAAAACTTCTCGGACGGCCTCGCTGCCGCAGAAGACAACGGCAAATGGGGTTTCGTCAATGCCAAAGCCGAATGGGTCATCCCGGCGACTTTTGACGAAGCTAAATATTTTGACAGCGGCATCTGTGTCGTGGCCAAAGACAAAAAATGGTTTTACATCAACAAGAAGGGCGAAACCTTGCCGACGCCCAATACCGATAAAGTCTACGATTTCGAAAACGGCTATGCGTTTGTCAAGCAAGGCAAGAAAATCGGTGTGATCAACGCCAAGTTTGCGACCGTTGTTGAAGTCAAATACGACGAAATCAAACCATTCGAAAATGGGCATGCACGCGTCAAAAACAATGAACGTTGGGGCATCATCGACCAAACGGGTAAAGTCGTTGTGGAAGTGATGTATGACGACATCGGCAATTACTTCAAAGGGACGACCTGGGCCAAAAACGGTACGACGTTCGGATTGGTCAGCGCCGGAAAATTCATCGCGATCGACGGCGTCGATAAAATCTGGGATTTCCACACGCAAGACCTGACCTATGCCAAGAAAGCCGGCCGCGTTGGGTTTATCGACCTCAAGGGCAACTGGGTCATCGAACCGAAATACGACAAGGCACGTGCTTTCGTCAAAAACCTCGCGCCGGTTCAGGTGGGCAAAAAATGGGGTTACATCAATACCAAAGGGACCTTTGTTCTGGAACCGACCTATGAAGATGCCGAGATTTTCAGCGCAGACGGACTGGCTCCGGTGCGCGAGAAGAATTGGGGATTCATCAACGAGTCGGGAAAATTGGTCATTCCTACGCAGTATGGCATTTCGGCCGGCGGTCTTTTTGCTTTTCTGAAGGACGATGAAAAAGGTTTCGTGGACAGCATCGCCCGCGTAAAAAACGAGAAAAAATGGGGCTTCCTCAAAACCGACGGTACTGTTTTGGGTACGCAGTGGTTTGATCAGGCAGAACTTTTCAAAAAATAAAAAGAAAATCATATGAAGTGTGCTTTGGTGACAGGCGGTTCGAGAGGAATCGGAAGTGCGATATGCCAAAAATTAGCCGCAGAAACGGATTATCACATCTTAATCAATTACCAGTCGAATCAGGCGGCCGCCGAGCAAACGCTCGAAGCCGTCAAAAAAGCAGGCGGAACGGGCGAAATCATCGCGTTCAACGTTTCCGATGCAGATGCCGTAATGCAGGCGCTGACCCAATGGCAGGACGCCAATCCGGAAGCGATCGTAGAAGCGATCGTCAACAATGCCGGGATTACCAAGGACGGACTTTTCATGTGGATGAGCCACGAAGACTGGAGCAGTGTCATCAACACCAGCCTCAACGGATTTTTTAACGTGACCAACTTTTTCATCCAGAAGATGTTGCGCAACAAATACGGCAGGATCGTCAATATGGTCTCGGTTTCGGGCGTCAAGGGGACAGCCGGGCAAACCAATTATTCGGCAGCCAAAGGCGCAGTCGTTGCCGCAACCAAGGCGCTCGCGCAGGAAGTCGCCAAACGCAACATTACGGTCAATGCCGTGGCGCCTGGATTCATCCGAAGCGACATGACGGCCGACCTCGACGAAAAGGAATTGTCGCGCATGATTCCGGCCAACCGTTTCGGTGAAGTCGAAGAAGTCGCAGACCTTGTGAGTTTCCTCGTGTCCAGAAAATCAAGCTACATCACAGGCGAAATCATTAATATCAACGGAGGCATTTACTCTTAACGGCATAAAATGAACAGAAGAGTAGTTATTACCGGAATGGGAATTTATTCCTGCATCGGAACTTCTTTGGACGAAGTCAAAGACTCCTTGTACCAGGGCAAATCCGGTATACAATATGACGCCGACAGAAAGGAATTTGGTTTCCGTTCGGCGCTGACCGGAATGGTGCCAAAGCCCGATCTCAAAGACCTGCTTTCGAGAAGGCAGCGCATCAGCATCGGCGAAGAGACCGAATATGCCTACATGGCGACCGTCGAGGCGCTGCGCAATGCGGGCATCGATGACGCTTTTTTCGAGGCGAATGAAGTGGGCATCCTTTACGGAAACGACTCCGTATCGCGCGGCATCATTGAAGCGACCGACATCATCCGAGAGAAAAAAGACACGACATTGATCGGTTCTGGCGCGATTTTCAAATCGATGAATTCGACCGTGACGATGAATCTTTCGACCATTTTCAAACTGCGGGGCATCAATTTGACGATCAGCGCGGCTTGTGCGAGCGGATCGCATTCGATCGGATTGGGCTATTACCTGATCAAGAGCGGCATGCAGGACGTGATCATCTGCGGCGGCGCACAGGAAATCAACAAATTTGCGATGAGCAGTTTCGATGGATTGGGCGTATTTTCGCCACGCGAAGGCGACCCGACCAAAGCTTCAAGGCCGTTCGATACGAGCCGCGACGGACTGGTTCCGAGCGGCGGCGGCGCGACACTGATTTTGGAAAGTTACGAATCGGCCGTGAAACGCGGTGCCAATATCATCGCTGAGGTGGTCGGTTACGGATTTTCATCGAATGGCGGGCACATTTCCACACCCAATGTGGAAGGCCCGGCAACGGCCATGCAACGCGCACTCGACGAAGCGAAGCTCCAGGCATCCGACATCGATTACATCAACGCACATGCGACCTCGACTCCGGTTGGCGATGCGAACGAGGCCAAGGCGATTTTCGAAGTTTTCGGAGAAAGCAACCCGCCCGTGAGCTCGACCAAATCGATGACGGGACACGAATGCTGGATGGCCGGCGCAAGCGAAGTCATCTACTCGATTTTGATGATGCAGCATTCGTTTGTGGCGCCCAATATCAACCTTGAAAACGCAGATGAGGATTCTGCAAAATTAAATTTGGTAACTGCAACGATAAATAAAGAAATTAATATATTTTTGTCTAATTCCTTTGGTTTTGGAGGAACAAATTCGGCATTAATTGTTAAAAAGTTTAAACCATAATGGATAAAGAAGAGATTATTGAAAAGATCAACGGATTCTTATCGGAAGAATTTGAAACTGATGCAGAAGATATTCAGCCGGACGCAAACTTAAAAGATACTTTGGGGCTCGACAGCCTGGATTATGTGGATTTGGTGGTTTCCATCGAATCGAATTTCGGGGTCAAATTGGTCGAAGCCGATTTTGTCGGGATTTCAACCTTCCAGACGTTTTACGACCTGATAGAAAACAAGCTCAAACTCAAAAACAAATAAACTTCCGAAACCGGGAGTTTTTTTTTAACACTCGTTCAACAATTATGGCAAAATGGGAAGGCAAATCCAGGGGCACAGTACTGGGTTATCAGATTTTCGTTTTCTTCATCCAAAAAGCCGGCATCAGGGCGGCTTATGGGTTGTTATTTTTTGTGGCGGCGTATTATTTGCTGTTTCTCCAAAAAAGCAACCGCGCCATTTTCTATTATTTCAGGGAACGACTGGGCTATTCGTCGTTGAAGGCCAAGCGGAAAGTCTTTTGGAGTTATTTCACTTTCGGGCAAACGATCATCGACAAGATTTCGATTTCAGCGGGAATGCGCAACAAATTCACGTATGAATTCGACGGTGTGGAGTTGCTGTACAAATTGCTCCGCGAAAAGAAAGGCGGCGTCCTGATCAGTGCGCACATGGGAAATTTTGAGATTGCCGAGCATTTTTTTGGCGAGATCGACCTTGATTTCCAGATCAATCTGGTGACCACCGATCTCGAACATTCGGACATCAAGAACTACCTCGAAAAAATCACCAAGAAATCGAGCATCAAATTCATCATCATCAAGGATGACTTGGGGCATATTTTCGAAATCAACGCAGCGTTGGCGCGCAATGAACTGGTTTGTTTTACGGGCGATCGCTATTTTGAAGGCGTGAAATACCTCGAGGCGGATTTGCTCGGAGCCTCGGCTAAATTTCCGGCCGGGCCGTTCCTGATCGCGTCGCGACTCAAAGTGCCCGTCGTTTTTGTGTATGTGATGAAAGAACCGAATCTGCATTACCATTTGTATGCGCGCGAAGCCGAAGTGAAGCACCGCGACGAGAAAGGATTGCTTGCGGAATACATCAACAGCGTTGAAATGATGGTGAATCGGTATCCGTTGCAATGGTTCAATTATTTCGATTTTTGGGGAAAGCTTGATCAGTAACGGCGCCGATCCGTTTGTGCATGAACATTCTTTAGTCAATCCCTTAAACACAAATTACCGTTAGATTAAAAAAAGCTCACTTTTAATGGTAATAGTTTGTACCTGAAGCCCACAGGGCTTCCTCCTCTTAATATCCAAATCCGCGAAATAATCCATAATTAACAGATTTCTTTAAATTTTCGATTAAATTTGCAGCTAAATTTTTTTGAGCCGCATGAAAAACGTTCTTGTGATCTATTATACCCAGTCGGGGCAACTCAGGGAAATTGCACAGCAAATCGCCGGTCCGTTGCTCGATGATGCGGAAGTGAACTTGACCTTTCACGAAATTCAATTGGAAAAACCGTTCCCGTTTCCGTGGGACAAGGATTCTTTTTTTGATGCTTTCCCCGAATCTTTCCTGCAAATTCCCCGCGAGTTGAAACCAGTTCCGGCCGAAATCCTGGGCCAGAAATACGATCTGGTTTTATTGCATTACCAGGTTTGGTATTTGTCGCCATCTATTCCGGTCAATTCATTCCTCAAAAGTCCGGAAGCGGCTGTTTTGTTGAAAGATACGCCGGTAATTACCATCAGCGGATCGCGAAACATGTGGGTCATGGCGCAGGAAAAAATCAAGAAATTGCTCCAGGCAAACGATGCGAAGCTCGTTGGGAATGTGGCTCTGGTAGACCGTGTCGGGAATTTGATCAGCGTCATTACGATTGTCGAATGGATGTTTTCGGGCGTCAAAAAGAAATACCTCGGTTTTTTTCCATTGCCGGGCGTTTCGCAGAAAGACATCCACGAATCCCAAAAATTCGGGAAGATTATCCAGTCGAAACTGCATTCGGGCGATTTTGAAACGCTTCAGCCCGAATTGGTTGCCAACGACGGCGTGCGCATCAGTTCCTACCTCGTCAAGGTCGATAAAACGGCTAACAAAATCTTTAATAAATGGTCAAATTTTATCAATACGAGAAAAAAATCGCGAAAAATCTGGCTTAAAGTTTTTTATGTGTATTTGTTCCTTGCAATTTGGTTAATCTCACCAATTGTATATATATTGCATGTTTTTACATACCCTTTAAAAGTTAACAGCATAAAGAGAGAAACCCAGTATTTGCAAGGGGTTTAGAAGATTAAAATAAATTATGTTCGAAGTATATATCACAAAAGCTGGAAAATATTTGCCGAATGAACCCGTTTCTAATGATGAAATGGAAGATTATTTGGGACTTATCAATGACGCGGCATCTAAGGCGAGAAGAATTATTCTCCGCAACAACAGGATTACTAGCAGGCATTATGCGCTCGACAAACAAGGCAAAAGTACGCACAACAATGCCGAACTGACCCGATTGGCCATCGAAAAATTATACGATGAAAACTTTTCCGCCAAAGACATGGAATGCCTGTCGTGCGGGACTTCAACACCCGATAACTTTCTGCCTTCACACGCGGCCATGGTGCATGGATTGCTCGACAACCGATCGGTCGAACTCAATTCGTCTACGGGCGTTTGCTGCGCGGGGATGAACTCACTCAAATTCGGCTACCTTTCGATCAAATCCGGCAATACCAACAACGCGGTTTGTACGGGTTCCGAACGCGTCTCGACATGGATGATGGCCGACAAATACGAGCACGAAGTCGTCAACCTCAAAAATCTCGAGGAACAACCGATCATCGCTTTCAAAAAAGACTTTTTACGCTGGATGCTGTCTGACGGTGCCGGCGCTTTCCTTTTGGAAAATAAACCGCGCAAGGACGGCGTTTCGCTCAAGATCGAGTGGATGGATGCCTATTCTTACGCGCACGAACTCGAAGCTTGCATGTATGCGGGCGGCGACAAACTAGAAAACGGAAAAATCAAGCCGTGGAGCGATTACAATCCGGACCAATGGCTCAAGGAATCAGTGTTTTCGATCAAGCAGGACGTCAAATTGCTCGACGAGCACATTTTGGTGAAAGGCGCCGAAAGCATGCATTCGGCATTGACCAAAAACAAGATTACTGCAGCCGATATCGATTATTTCCTGCCGCACGTTTCGTCCCATTATTTTGTGGCCGGACTCAAAAAATCGCTCGACGAAAAAGGCGTCGGCGTTCCAGACGAGAAGTGGTTCATGAACCTCGGGCGCGTCGGGAATGTAGGTTCTGCCTCGATTTACCTGGCTTTGGAAGAATTGCTCAACTCGGGCAAGTTGCAAAAAGGGCAAAAAATCTTGTTGTCTGTTCCTGAAAGTGGCCGTTTTTCTTTCGCCTATGCGTACTTAACCGTTTGCTGATGAACACAAAATCCGCCCTATTCGACAAGGATTTTGTGGAAGATTTGTTGCCGCAGAAATTCCCGTTCGTCATGGTCGATAAGATGTTTTCGTTTACCGAAACGACGATTGTCACGGGACTCGAAATCAAATCCGACAATATTTTTTACGCCGACGGGAAATTCCAGGAACCCGGTTTGGTAGAACACATGGCGCAATCGGTGGCGCTTCATACAGGTTACGAATTTTACCTCAGAAAAGAAACCGCGCCAACGGGTTACATCGGTTCGATATCCGGAATTGAAATCAAACAATTGCCTGCTTTGGGCGAAAATATAAAAACCACCGTGACGATCCTGCAGGAATTCGGCGGCATCACGATGGTCGAAATCACGACGACTTTAAACGGAGAAACGATTGCTTCCGGGCAAATGAAAACCGTACTCGCAAAATAAAGACAATGGAATTGACGCCAATCGATATCAAAAATTACCTGCCGCACCGCACGCCGATGCTCATGGTGGATATGATCCAGAGAATGGACCACGAAATCGTCGAGACTTTTTTCAAGATCCAGCCCGACAATATTTTTGTCCAAAACGACACTTTCGTGGAGGCGGGACTGATTGAAAATGCGGCGCAAACCTGTTCGGCCATTGTTGCGAAAGGCTATTACGTCGACGAAAATAACGAAGACCGCGAAGATGTAGACGTCATCGGATTCATCAGCGCGCTCAAGACCTTAAAAATCCACGCTCTACCAAAAGCCGGAAATACCATTACCACTTTGGCCACATTCATGTCGCAGTTCGTCACCGACGATTATACTTTGTGCACCATGAATTGCAAAACGATGTGCGAAGGCCAATTGCTGCTCGAAGGCGAAATCAACCTGTTCATTCAGGAAAAGCCAGCCGAAGCGAAGGAATCAAAATAATTACAGGTTTTTGCCTGGAAACAGCATTAGTCAGATGAAAAAGAACGAAGTACCGCAGGATGAAGGCAATCTTTCCAAAAGCAACATGAAGGAATTGGTGTATGCCACCGACGAAAACGGCGATTATACGACCGCACTCAGTTCGGGCTGGGAACCCAAATCGATTGCACTTTCGAATTCACTCGAAGACATCAACGAACGCATCGCCGATGCTTTGGCACGCGTCAAAGAAGGCAAGGCGAGCCCGATCGTTTACTTTATGGAACGCAACAAAATGGACCTGAACATTCTCGCAGGCTACGTCAACATGTGGAAGTGGCGCATCAAAAAGCACTTCAAACCCAAAGTCTTCGCCGGACTCAGCGACCGCGTCCTGCAACGGTATGCCGATGCGTTCGAGATCACTCTGGCCGAACTTAAAAAATTCAAAGCCGAGTAATGGAATTAGGATTTACACACCACCAATCGGCGCATTGCGAAAATGGCGTCGCTTCGAATCTTTTGAAGCACAACGGATTCGACATCAGCGAGCCGATGATTTTCGGGATTGGATCGGGATTGTTCTTCGTTTACATTCCGTTTTTGAAAGTCAACCACGCGCCCGCGGTTTCGTACCGTCCGATGCCTGGGACGATTTTCAATAAAGCGGCCAAACGACTAGGGTTTAGCGTGAAACGTGTCAAGTTCTCAAATCCGAAAGCGGCTGAAAAAGCGCTCGACGAAAACCTTAAAAACAACATTCCGACGGGATTGCAGGTCGGCGTTTACGGCCTCACGTATTTTCCCGATGAATACCGTTTCCATTTCAATGCGCACAATTGCGTCGTTTATGGAAAAACCGAAACCGATTATCTCGTGAGCGATCCCGTGATGGAAACCGTCACGACACTCACGCACAAAGACCTGGAAAAAGTGCGTTTTGCCAAAGGCGCGTTTGCTCCGAAAGGCCAGATGTATTATCCGACGTCGATTCCCAAACAAGCCGATTTGCCGCAAGCCATCCTCAAAGGCATCAAGGAAACGTGCCGCGATATGCTTGCGCCGGTGCCCATTGTGGGCGTCAAGGGAATTCGTACGGTTGCACGCCTCATTCCAAAATGGGCGGCCAAGCACGGCACAAAGATCACCAACCATTATTTGGCGCAAATTGTCCGCATGCAGGAAGAAATCGGTACAGGCGGTGGCGGATTTCGCTTTATTTATGCGGCTTTTCTGCAAGAAGCTGCCGTTATTTTGAAAAATGACCAATTAAAAGTGTTATCTTTAGAGATGACTAAAATCGGGGATTTATGGCGCGACTTCGCAGTCAATGCGTCGCGGGTCTACAAAAACAGAAGTACACAAACCGATGTTTACAATACATTGTCGAAAGAAATGCTGCACATCGCAGATTTGGAAGAGGATTTCTTCAAAAAACTTAAAAAAGCCATTAGCTAGCCTATTTTGCAGCCGATAATTCAAATAAATGACCTTGCCAAAAAGTACAAAGATGCCAAATTCTATTCTTTGAACCACTTTTCGCTCGACATCCACAAGGGCGAGATCTTCGGACTTCTGGGTCCGAATGGCGCGGGAAAAAGTACGCTGATTTCGATCCTTTGCGGACTGATCGATCCCACTTCGGGGAATTTTACGATCGATGGGCTCACGTATGACGAGAATGCTTTTGAAATCAAGAAAATCATTGGTGTCGTCCCGCAGGAATATGCATTGTATCCGACGTTGACTGCGCGCGAAAACCTGATGTATTTTGGCAGCATGTACGGATTGAAAGGCAATGACCTCAAAGAGAAGGTCGTCGAAAGCCTTGAGTTTCTTGGGCTGCTTAAATTTGCCGACAAACGCGTCGAGACTTTTTCAGGCGGAATGAAACGCCGCGTCAATCTGATTGCGGGAATTTTGCACGAACCCAGGGTTTTGTTCTTGGACGAACCGACGGTGGGCGTAGACGTGCAATCCAAAAATGCGATTATCGAATACCTGCTCAAGCTCAACCACAACGATACGACGATTGTCTATACTTCGCACCATTTGGCCGAAGCCGAGCATTTCTGTACAGACATCGCCATTGTAGACCGCGGTCGTGTGTTTGCCAAAAATACGCCGCAAGCGCTGATTGCGCAATGTGAAGGTGCCAAAGACCTCGAAGATGTTTTCTTGTCATTAACCGGAAAAGGGCTGCGTGATGATGTATAAGATTTACATGTCGGTCCTCAAGGAAATTTTATTGCTCAAGCGCGATTTGGGCGGTGTGATCATTTTGTTTGTGATGCCGTTGGTGCTGGTCATTACGGTGACTCTGATTCAGGACAATACGTTCAAGCAAACGAGCAACGCCAAGATTCCGATTTTGCTGGTCAACAATGACAATGGTAAAGTATCGCAATCGGTTAATGAAAATCTTGAAAAAAGCAATGCGTTTGAAGTGATTACCCAATTCAACGGAAAGCCGATAACAGAAAGCGAGGCCAAGGAAGCCGTTTTTAAAGGCAAGTACCAAATGGCAATCGTCATTCCTCAAAACCTAAGTTCTGATTTACAATCAAAGATTGACCAAAACGTCAACAAGATCATGACGGGTTTCGGAATGGGCGATACTCTAAAGAAAAAAGTGTTTGAGAAGAAAATTACACAAAAAGAAGTCAAGCTTTATTTTGATCCTGCCGTACAATTGGGCTTCAAAAATGGCGTGATGAGTTCCATCGATAAAATGATCTCGCAAATCGAAACACAATCGATCTATTCGGCATTTCAAGAGCAAATAGGGGACGCCGATTTCAATTTCGAGCAGAAGAGTTTCATCAATTTCAAGGAAATCGTTCCGACAATCAACAACAAGGAGATCAAACCCAATTCGGTGCAGCACAATGTTCCGGCCTGGACGTTGTTTGCGATGTTTTTTATCGTGATTCCGTTGTCTATCAACATTGTAAAGGAAAAAACACAAGGCACTTTTATACGGCTGCATACCAACCCGGTAAGAGGCTGGGTGGTCATCGCAGGAAAAACCATCACCTATCTGATCATTTGCATGATCCAATTTTACATGATGCTTGCCGTCGCGATATTTTTATTCCCGCACCTCGGATTGCCTGCGTTGAGCCTTAATTTTAGCCTGGTTTTGATGAGTATTGTAGCTGTGTTTTGCGGATTTGCGGCAATTGGTTACGGAATCCTTGTCGGTACGATTGCCAAAACCCAGGAACAATCGGCGCCATTCGGATCAACCAGTGTGATCATTCTGGCGGCCATTGGCGGCGTATGGGTTCCCGTTTTTGCCATGCCAAAAATCATGCAAATCGTCGCGCAATGTTCACCCATGAATTGGGGCCTCAATGCATTTTACGACGTCATTCTCCGCAACGCCGGAATTTCCGATGTTCTGCCGGAAATCAGTCTCTTATTTTTATTTTTTATTGTTACGACAACCATCGCGCTTTTTTATGACAAGAAGAAAAGAACAGTTTGACGAAGCCGGGCAACTCACGGTAGTTCACGACATTCGGGTACGATTCAACGAATGCGATCCGCTCGGAATCGTGTGGCACGGCCATTACATCAAGTATTTTGAGGACGGACGTGAAGCTTTCGGCCGCCACCATGGCATTTCTTACCTCGATGTGATGAACAGCGGTTTCAGTACGCCCATCGTCAAATCGGTTTGCGAACACAAGCTTTCCCTCAAATATGGCGATGTGGCCCGCATCGAAACAACCATTGTCGACACGCCGGCCGCAAAGATGGTCTTTCGATACAAGATTTTCGATGCCAACAACGAAATCGCGTGTACGGGAGAAACGATCCAGGTCTTTTTAGACCTTAAAGGCGATTTACAATTAACGAATCCACCATTTTACGCCGACTGGAAACGAAGCGTGGGATTGACTTATTAATATGAAAGCAGTTTTCATTTCCGCCACGAATTGCATTACTCCGATCGGGTTTGATGTTGCCGAGAATATCAGCGCAATCGAATCGGGTAAAAGCGGCATCGGCCGGTTTGAAAATGAGTTGATGGAAAATCCTTTTTATTCAGCGATTGTCGATCAGAACAAATTGGACTTGCGGTTTGATCAAATCAGCAAAGTCGATAATTACACCAAATTGGAAATGATGATGATTGTAGCATTGGCACCAGTTATCGCGCAATCCAAATCAAAACTTGATGATAAAACCGTCTTGATTTTATCTACAACCAAAGGCAACATCACTGCTTTGGAAACCAACAATATTCCTCAAGCCCAACTTTCCGAATTGGCCCAAACCATTGCCCGGTTCTTCAATTTTAAAACTGAACCAATCGTAGTTTCAAATGCTTGCGTGTCGGGCATTTTGGCCGTTGCGATTGCCAAACGCATGATCCAGGCCAATGTGTGTGACGACGCATTTGTGGTTAGCGGTGATGTGGTTTCCGAATTTGTGCTTTCGGGTTTCAATTCTTTCCAGGCGATGAGCGATGCGCCGTGTAAGCCGTATTCCGCGAATCGTACGGGTGTCACTTTGGGTGAAGCGACCGCCGCGGTTTATGTCACTTCAGATCCGACAAACGCAAAAGCAAAAATTTTGGGCGATGGCGCCATCAATGACGCCAATCATATTTCCGGACCGTCCCGAACCGGCGAAGGATTGTTCCGAAGCATTGAAAGCGCGATGAAAGAAGCGAATATCGAAGCCGAACAGATCGATTATATCTCGGCGCATGGAACCGCGACGCCTTTCAATGATGAAATGGAAGCGATCGCATTCAACCGATTGGGATTGCAAAATGTTCCCGTAAACAGCCTCAAAGGGTATTATGGCCACACATTGGGCGCTTCCGGATTGCTGGAAACGGTCATCGGAATTGAATCGATGAACCAAAGCAGATTGTATGCATCCATGGGTTTCGACGAACTTGGCGTGAGCCAACCCATCAACGTCATCGCTCAGCATTCAAATGCAACAATCGATATTTTCCTCAAGACGGCATCAGGATTCGGCGGTTGCAATACGGCAGTATTATTCGAAAAAGTCAAATGATTTTGGAAAATAAGCTTTACATATCATCGTGGTGCAGCATCAAAAATGGTAAAATTGTTTTGAATGGTGATGTTGTGTTTGCTTCTGAAACAATAGATTTCAATGGCTTTTCAAAAGAATCGTATAAATCATTAGAAGTTAATTACCCCAAATTTTTCAAAATGGATAATTTGAGTAAATTGGCTTTTTTGGGTGCCGAATTGCTTTTGAAAGATGTGGTCGATGCCCAAAAAGAAAACAACATCGCACTGGTGCTGTCCAACCAATCGTCTTCTTTGGACACCGATGCAAAATACCACGAATCCATTGCCGACAAACAGCATTACTTCCCAAGCCCGGCGGTTTTCGTCTACACATTGCCCAATATCTGCCTCGGCGAAATTAGTATCCGCCACCAATTGAAAAGTGAGAATTCTTTCTTTATATTTGACGCGTTCAATCCGGCTTTTATGGCCGATTATGCAAATATTCTGCTCCAAACCGGAAAAGCCGACCAGGTGCTTTGCGGCTGGACAGAATTAATGGGCGACCAATACGAAGCTTTCCTGTATCTGGTTGGCACTCAAGGCGAAATCGAAAACACACAACAAAATTTAGAAACATTATACACTAGATAACATGGACGCATTAAAACAGGAATTGAAAGAAAAGATTATAGCGGTTTTGAACCTTGAAGACGTTAGCGCGAGCGACATCAACAACACCGATCCGTTATTTGGCGAAGGTTTGGGATTGGATTCCATCGACGCGCTCGAATTGATCGTGCTTTTGGACAAAGATTACGGCATCAAACTGACCGACCCGAAAGAAGGAAAAAACATTTTCCAATCGATCGACACCATGGCCGATTACATCACGGCGAACAGAACAAAATAACTTAAGGATTCACAATTCATGAGAGTAGCCATCACCGGAATGGGAATCATTTCTGCCATCGGGAATTCGGTGGAAGAGAATTTCGACGCGCTCGTAAGCGGCCGCAAAGCCATCACCGATATTGCGAATATCCCAACCGTTCACGCCAATGTGATCAAAGTGGGCGAAATCAAGAAAACGAACGACGAGCTTGCGACTGAACTCGGACTCTCCGCCGACAACAATTACTCGCGGACCGCCATGCTCGGAGCGATCGCCGCCAAACAAGCGGTAGAAAATGCCGGGATTTCCGACATCAACCAATACAAAACCGGACTCATTTCTGCCACGAGCGTAGGCGGAATGGACACGACCGAAAAGCATTACTACGATTATTTCAACGACGAGAATCTCGTGAAATACATTGCGGCGCACGACGGTGGCGATGTCGCGCAGAAAATCGCCGAAACCATCGGATTGAAAGGTTTTGTAACGACGATCAGTACGGCCTGTTCCTCGGCGGCCAATGCGATCATGCTGGGCGCCCGATTGATCAACGCCGGAAAACTCGATCGCGTAGTGGTGGGCGGAACCGATGCGCTCGCCAAATTCACGATCAACGGTTTTAAAACGCTGATGATTTTGACCGACGGCTACAACACGCCGTTCGACGACAACCGCAAAGGGTTGAATCTTGGGGAAGCCGCGGCTTTTTTGGTATTGGAATCGGATAAAGTCGTCAAGGAACAAAACAAGAAAGTACTTGCCTACGTTTCTGGTTTCGGAAATGCCAACGACGCGTTCCACCAAACGGCTTCTTCCGAAAATGGGGAAGGTGCGTTTTTGGCGATGGAAAAAGCATTCAAATTGGCGAACTTGAAACCATCGGATATCGATTACATCAACATGCACGGAACGGCAACGCCCAACAACGACTTGAGCGAAGGCCGCGCCGTGATCCGGATTTTCGGCGAAGAAAATGTACCCGATTTCAGTTCGACGAAAGCATTTACCGGACATACATTGGCCGCAGCCGCAGCAATCGAAGCGGTCTACAGCGTACTGGCCATGCAAAACGGCGTGGTGTATCCGAACCTCAATTTTGAAACGCCGATGCAGGAATTCCACCTGATTCCGCAAACCGAGATCAAACACAAAAAGATCGAACACGTATTGTCGAATTCATTCGGATTTGGCGGCAACTGTTCGACCGTAATTTTTTCCAAAAACTGATGAAGACTTATATCAACGGCATCGGATGTGTCTCGGCACAGCAAACGTTCGAAGGCGAATTCGCGGCGACTTTTGCAACCAACGAAAATTTGAATGTCTTGCCAATCGTCGCACCGCCGTACAAAGATTACTTTTCACCGATCGCCGCAAGAAGAATGTCGAAAGCCGTCAAGAACGGAATCGTCGCTTCCACAATCGCCCTTGATGAAGCAAAATTGCAAATGCCCGGCGCGATCATCACCGGAACGGGAATGGGTTGCATCGAGGATTCGGATAAATTTTTGAAAGCGATCATCGACAACAAAGAAGAATTCCTGACGCCAACGTCTTTCATCCAATCGACACACAATACGGTTGCGGCGCAAATCGCGCTCGGATTGCAATGCAAGGCTTACAATTTCACTTACGTCAATGCGGCGGTTTCGTTCGAATCGGCGTTGCTCGATGGCAAATTACAGATCGAGGAAGGCGAAGCCAACTCGGTCTTGATCGGCGGAATCGAAGAAATGACCGATTACACGGCGTCATTGTTCAAGCTCGCCGGTTTCATCAAAAAAGACGAAGAAGGCACTTTTCCAATGCTTGGATCCAAAACTTCAGGAACGGTATTCGGCGAAGGCGCGGCTTTTTTCGTGCTCGAGAACCAAAAATCCGATTCGACGTATGCCGAAGTGAAAGATGTCGAAATCAACAATGAAATCGCTGCAGAAATTTTGCAGCTCAAGGTATTTGATTTTTTGGCGGCCAACAACCTGACTGTGGCCGACATTGATTTGCTGGTTACCGGGATCAACGGCGATGCGCATTTCAGCAACTATTACGAAGAATTGACGCAAAAGCAATTCGCCGGTACGCCACAGGTTTATTACAAACATTTGAGCGGCGAATACAACACGGCTTCGGCGTTTGGGCTGTATGTGGGCGCGAACATCATCAGATCGCAGCAAATCCCCGGTATACTGAAGTCGAACGACCAATCAAGACCGGCCTACAAAAACATTTTGCTGTACAACCAATACCGCGGCCTCGACCACAGTTTTACCTTAATATCGCAAGCTTGAAACACAGGATAGCAACGATTTTCTTTATTTCGCTTTTGGTTCTGCTGGCTCTTTGGAGCTTTTTTGCAGCTGTAAGCGGTTGGGTTTTTATTGCGATTTTGTTGGTTTGGTTTGCGACGAATGCGATCGGATCGGCGTTGATCCAACTCAATTATCATGTAAAAGCATTTTGCAACAATCCGTCGGAAAGGCAAAACAAAATCGCACTGACTTTCGACGACGGCCCAAATCAGAATACGCTGCGAATACTCGAAATCTTAAAAAGATACGACACGCCGGCGACTTTTTTCTGCATCGGCAAGAACATTGAGAAACACCCTGACATTTTACGCCAGATTGTCGCAGACGGACACCTTATCGGTAATCATTCGTACAGCCATTCGCATTTTTTCGACTTTTACAGAAAAGACAGGGTCGTCCACGAATTGCGCGAAACCGACAATTTGATTCTCGAAATCACAGGCAAAAAGGCGCTTTTTTTCCGCCCGCCGTATGGCGTGACCAATCCGTCGATCCGTCGTGCATTGGCCGTGACCAAACACCTCGTCATCGGTTGGAACATCCGTTCGATGGACGGCGTGAGTAAAAACAGCAATGCGATATTTAACAGGATCGTAAAACGGTTGTCGCCCGGATCTGTCGTACTTTTGCACGATACGCGTACCGAAACCGCCAACCTTTTGGAACAGTTGTTGCTAACCGTGGCCGAAAAAAATTATGAAGTGGTTTCCATCGAACAATTGTTGGATCTCAAAGCCTATGAAAATTAAGACTTTCCTTTTTGCTTTTTTTACGCTGCTGACTTTTGCCATCCAAGCGCAAGAGCAAAAGATGACCGATAGTGAAACGGCCGCTTTCCGCCAATCGGTGAATGCAGTTTCCAAAAAAATACAATCGCTGGCGACCGATTTTACGCAATTCAAGCACATGGATTTTCTTGCGAAAGACATCGAGACTTCGGGGAAAATGTTTTTCAAGGAACCCGATAAGTTGCTTTGGCAGTACAAAAAACCGTACAATTACACGATTGTGTTCAAGAACGGCAAAATCCTGATCAACGACGAAGGCAAGAAAAGCGCAATGGATGTAGGCAGCAGCAAGATCTTCGCAAAGCTCAACAAACTGATCGTTGGAAGCGTCAGCGGGAATTTATTCGACGACAAGGAATTCACGATTGCGTGTTTCAAAAGCAAGGATTTCAATGTGGCAAAACTGATCCCGAAAGACGCCACGCTCAAAAAATACATCAAGCAAATCGAACTCAGTTTTGACAAGCAGGACCATACGGTTGCGCAGGTCCGCCTGGTCGAATCGGCTGAAGATTACACCAAAATTGTGTTTAAAAACAAAGTGCAGAATGCGAAAGTCGACGATTCCGTTTTTACCAATTAGCCTTTTCGTTTTGGTGCTGGTTTCGTGCGGATCGAATCCGGTCAAGGACCTGACGCCGGCAGCGATCGAAAATCTGGCCTACAAAGCGCCGTATTTTTCCGATCCCAAAACCGATTACGTCTACAAAACGAACATTTCGGTTTACGGCAATGAAATGAGCGGGATTTTTGTGGCAAAACGCATCAATGAAAATACGCACCGTGTGGTTTTTACGACCGAATTTGGCAATAAGCTGCTCGATTTTGAGATTTCGGAAAACGATTTCAAAATCCATTCGATCGTCGAAGAACTCGATCGCAAAATGCTGATCAACACCTTGGTCGAAGATTTCCGGTTGCTGCTGCGTGAAAATTACCAGATTGCACAACAGTTCGACAGCGGCGACAGCAAAGTCTTGCAGGCAAAAGACGGCAACGATTTCAATTATCTGTTTGTTTCCAAAACCGATGGAAAGTTGACCCAAATCAGGCATACGACCAAAAGAAAAGAAAAAATATCCCTTACATTTCAGTCAGAAAACAATATTTTTGCCGAGCACATTACGATCCAGCATTACAACATCCAATTGAAAATAGCGTTCAATTATTTTAAAAACCAATAAACATTATGAAAAAGATTTTACTCGCATCATTCGTACTTTTTGGCTTTGCGCAATTGCAGGCGCAGGTAACTTTCAGGCCTGGCGTTAGGGCCGGTGTCAACTTTTCGCATTTTACCGATGGGGATTATGATGGAAACAACATTTATGTCGATCAAAATACGGGAAACACCATCCGGATTCCAAATGACGAATTCAAATCCAAAACCGATTTCTATGTGGGTATTTACGGCGCGTTGAGATTGACGCGTTTCTACACATTGCAACCTGAGGTAACCTATTCAAGGCAAGGATCGAAGATTGAGTCTTTTGGAGTGGTCAACAACGCGATCACCAAGACGTCGAGCCAAATCGACTTGTCTTACATTTCGGTAGCCATCGTCAATAAATTCACCTTCAACGACAAATTCAACATCCACATCGGGCCGACGATCGATGTGATCGCTGATAAAGGCGGGGATTCAGGTTATACGCCGATCAACAATAACGACTACTATTATTACGACAGTTACAATTATTTCTACGATACAGAATCAGACATCGATTTGTCGTTCGTTCTCGGTATTGCCTATAATTTCACCAAAAATCTGGGTCTCGAGGCACGTGTCAAAAAAGGGATCATTCCGGTTTTGGATTGGGGCGATGACCATACGAATGTTACGTTTTCGGCAGGCCTGACGTATACTTTCGACATGAGCGGCGCCGGCACAACAGCAAAATAATCCGTATGCTTTTAAAAGATTTCTATACCATCAATACATTGGAAAAAAAGGACGGCCACAAGTATGAGGCTGTCCTTTTGATCAATGAAAAACACGAGGTTTTCAAAGGACATTTCCCCGGAAACCCAATCATGCCGGGCGTTTGTATGATGCAAATCATCAAGGAACTGGCCGAGAAAATCACGCAGCAAACCCTCATGATGCAAACCCTGACCAACGTCAAATTCATGGCGCTGATCAACCCCGAAGTCACACCCGAACTCAAACTCGAACTCGACATCACCGAAACCGACGAAGGCACCGTCAAAGTCAAAAATACCACCACTTTCCACGAAACGGTCGCGCTCAAATTAAGCAGTACTTATAAGAAAATATAGCAATTTGATAAGATTTTGTGGTCCAAACCGCACTAACTTGGGGCAACTATCAATTCGTTAAATAAATCACCATGAAAATATTTATTTCTTGCTTGTTCTTGTTGTTTCTGGGCAAAGCCGATCTTTCCGAAGTCAGAAAACTGTACACCGACGCCGCTAAATCGGAAACCAACGCCAAAGCTTTTTCCGATAAGGTTGCCGATGTGCCAGATAACGACGCGAATAAGGTCCTCGTCGCTTACAAAGGTTGCGCACTCACCTTAAAATCGAAATTCTCGGGCGTCCTGGGCGACAAGATCAGCTTCATGAAAGAAGGCGCCAAATTGATCGATGCCGCCGCCGCCGCCGAACCCAACAACATTGAAATCCGCATGATCCGCCTCAGCGTGCAGGAAAGCGTGCCGCGCATCGTCAATTACCGTTCGAATAAAAAGGACGACAAGGCCGTTATCCTCAAAAACTACAAGGACGCGGGCGAACTCAAGGAATACATCCGGAAATTCATCGTCCAGTCGAAAAGCTTTACGGCCGCCGAAAAGAAAGCCCTCAATTGATACATGGAAGAACGTGAGTCTGACATCGGGAAACTGAATTGGTGCGTTATCGTTCCGACATACAACAACCACAAGACGTTGCGCCGCGTACTCGATTCCGTCCTTTTGCAGACTTCCGAAGTGATTGTCGTCAACGACGGCTCGACCGACGAGACTTCCCAAATCCTGACCGAATATCCGCAAACCACACAAGTGCATTTTCCCAAAAACTGCGGAAAAGGCAAGGCGTTGCGCGCAGGTTTCAAAAAGGCGATCCAACTCAGATACGATTACGCCATCACGATCGATTCGGACGGACAGCATTTCGCGACCGATATTCCACAATTCATCCAACACGTCGAAACCTACAGTGACGCGCTGATCATCGGTAGCCGCAACATGAAGCAGGAAGGCGTTCCGGGCAAAAGCAGTTTCGGCAACGACTTTTCTAATTTCTGGTTTTGGTTTGAAACGGGCATCCGGCTCACCGACACGCAATCGGGTTTCCGGCTGTATCCGCTGCACCTGATCCCGAAAAAATACGTGACCAGCAAATTCGAATTCGAGATCGAGGTCATCGTGCGTTCGGCCTGGAAAGGCATTCCGGTGCGCAACATCCCGATTTCGGTTTTGTACGACCCGAGCGAGCGCGTGTCGCATTTCCGGCCGTTCAAAGACTTCACGAGGATCAGCATCCTCAACACGGTTTTGGTCGCCATTGCGCTGGTTTACATCAAGCCGCGCGACCTTTTCCGAAACATAAAAAAAAAAGGAATTAAGAAATTCCTGCTCGAAAACATCCTGGAAAGCGACGATTCGAATGCCAAGAAAGCGCTGTCGATTGCGCTCGGCGTGTTCATCGGGATTTGTCCGTTTTGGGGTTTCCAGACGGTTTTGGTGTTGTTTTTGGCCGTGCTGTTCAAACTCAACAAGTCGATTGCGTGGGGTTTTTCGAATGTGAGCATTCCGCCATTTATCCCGTTTATCGTTTACGGCTCGCTCCGAACCGGCGCGTTTTTTACAGGAACCAAAGTCGCTTTGCTGCCCGACACGTCCTTTTCTTTTTCAGACATTCAAAATAATATCACCCAATATCTGCTCGGAAGTTTTATTTTAGCAACTTTGTCGGCCGTAATTTTAGGCGGGACAGGTTATCTGTTACTGACATTTTTTAGTACATTTAGGGATAAAAAATAAAGCATGCACCAATTCTTCTACGCGATACATTCCTTTGTAAACAGGAACAAAACCCTGTCTGTTGGAATTTTCGTCGGCGTGCTTTTGCTGTTCGGATTTTTTGCGAGCCGCATTCAATTCAGCGAAGACATCACCAAATTGATTCCCGTCAACGATGCCTCCAATGTGACCGCCAAAGTGCTCAACCAGGTCAATTTCGCCGATAAGATTACCGTAACGATCCATGCCGAAAATGGCGCCGGTGTTGAAGATTTAACTGAATATGCGACTGTTTTTGTCGACAGCGTGCAAACGCATTGCAAGCCTTACATCAGCAACATCCAAGGCAAGATCGACGAAGAAAACATCCAGCAAACGATCGATTTCGTCTACGATAATTTACCGCTTTTCCTCGACGAATACGATTATCAGCAAATCCAGGACAAACTTTCCAAAGACAGCATTGCCGAAACCGTAAACGCCAATTACAAATCGCTCATTTCGCCTTCGGGCCTTGTGACGCGCGATTTCATTCTGCAGGATCCGCTTGGGATTTCGTTCATGGCGCTCAAGAAGTTGCAGCAGCTCAACATCGGCGATGAATTCACGCTCGAAAACGGGTTTATCGTGACCAAGGACCGCAAGAAATTGCTGTTGTTCCTGTCGCCCAAATTGCCGTCGACCGAAACGGATAAAAACACGTTGTTCGCGGCCAAGCTCAATTCGATCAAGGCCAACCTGAACCATAAATTCAAAGGCAAAGCCGAAGCCAATTATTTCGGATCGGCGTTGATTGCCGTGGCCAATGCGAACCAGATCAAAAGCGACATCATCATGTCGACCTCGATTGCGATGACGGCGCTGATGCTGATCCTGATCTTGTTCTACCGCAAAATATTCATTCCGCTGATCATTTTCCTGCCGACGGTTTTCGGCGCGTTGTTTTCGGTCGCGTTTCTGTATTTCGTCAAAGGCACGATTTCGGCGATTTCACTCGGAATCGGCTCGATTCTAATCGGGATTACGATCGATTATTCGCTGCACATCCTGACGCATTACAAACACAATTCAGATGTAAAAACGCTGTACAAAGACATCACGATGCCGCTCATCATGAGCAGTACGACAACGGCCGTGGCCTTTTTGTGCCTGCTTTTTGTGAATTCTGAAGCGTTGCAGGATTTGGGCATTTTTGCGGCGGCGATTACGATTTCATCGGCGATTTTCTCGTTGCTTTTCGTGCCGCATCTGTACCAACCGAAACACGACAATTTTGCGCACAAACGCAATTGGATCGACCGCATGGCCGATTTTTCGTTCCATAAGAACAAACTGTTGATCGGTGGCTGCCTCGTGATCATCGCGATTTGTTTTTTCACGTACAACGATGTGATTTTCAACAACGATTTGTCGCAGCTCAATTTTGTCCCGAAAGACATCAAGGCCGCTGAAAAGGAATTGGAAGAAAGTACGAATCTCGCGTCCAAATCGATTTATCTCGCCGCGTATGGAACCAATATCGATTCGGTTTTGCACAACAACAACAGGCTTTTCGCCGATTTGAGCGCCGAAAAATCCAATGGCAAAATCCTCAACTTCAGTTCGGTCGGCGGAATTGTGATGCCGGTTTCGCGGCAGATCCAAAAACGCGCGCGCTGGCAGATTTTCTGGCCCGATGCCAAAAAGAAAGCGCTCGTTTCCGATTTGATTTCCGAAGGGAAAAAAGTGGGTTTCAAACCGATGACCTATCAAAAGTTCTTCGATCATCTGAACCGGCCATTTCCAACCGTCTCGCTCGAGGATTACGCCAAATTACCGGCGCTCCAACTCAACGAATTCGTGACCAAAAAGAACGGATTTTACACCATTTCGACGTTGGTCAAAGTCTCAAGCCAGCAACGCGATGCTTTTGTGCAACACGCCAAAAACCAACCAGGCGTCATCGCCATCGACCGCCAACAAATGAACGAGGCGTTTCTGGGCAACCTAAAAGTCGATTTCAACCGGCTCGTCAATTATTCGTTCATCGCGGTAATCTTGATTCTTTTTGTGTTTTTCCGAAGAATCGAACTCGTCATTGTCAGCACGATTCCGATCGTTATTACGGGAATTGTCACGGCCGGAATTATGGGGATCTTCGGAATCGAGTTCAACATTTTCAGTACGATTGTGTGTACGCTGATTTTCGGTCATGGCGTCGATTTCAGCATTTTCATGACGAGTGCGTTGCAGAAGGAATATACGGATGGTAAAAGCGAAATAGCGATTTACCGCACATCGATTATCCTTGCCGTCATTACGACGATTTTGGGCATTGGCGCGTTGATTTTCGCGAAGCATCCGGCGCTCACGTCGATTTCGTCGGTGTCGCTGATTGGCGTTTTCGCGGCACTCGTCATCACTTTCATTTTCTACCCGATTTTGTTCCGCATGTTCATTTCGGGCCGCGCCAGAAAAGGGAATCCGCCGTTTCAAATCACGACTTTCATCCACAGCGTCCTGTCGTTTTTCTATTTCGGTATGGGTGGATTGCTGATGTCGCTGCTGAGCCTGACCTTGCTCAAAATCCTGCCGTTCAGCAAAAACAGAAAAATGTACTGGTTCCGCTGGATGATGTCGAAATACATGGGTTCGGTGTTGTACACCAATCTTTTTGTCAAGAAGGAAGTGCGCAACCCGTACCACGAAAAATTCGATAAGCCGGCCGTTATCATTGCGAATCATACCTCATTCATCGATATTCTGACCGTCGGGATGTTGAGTCCGAAATTGATTTACCTTGTATCGGACTGGGTTTATAATTCGCCCATTTTTGGAAAAGCAGTCCGCGCGGCAGGATTTTATCCGGTTTCGGGCGGCATCGAAGGCGGCGCCGAACATTTGCGCCAAAAAGTCGAAGAAGGCTATTCGCTCGTCGTTTTTCCCGAAGGCACGCGTTCAAAAAGCAACCAGATCAACCGTTTCCACAAAGGCGCGTTTTACCTGGCCGAACATTTCAAGATCGACATTCTGCCGATTGTGATCCATGGCAATTCGGAGGCGTTGCCCAAAGGCGATTTCATCATTTACGATGGGTCGATTACGGTCAATATTCTCGAAAGGATTGCGCCAAATGACAACCGCTTTGGCGACAACTACGTCGAGCGTACCAAAAAAATGAGTGTGTTTTTCCGCCAGGAATTCCGCAAAATGCGCCAGGAGATCGAAGGGCCGAAATATTTCAGAAAAATGCTCATCCACAGTTTCGATTACAAGGAATGGCACGTGGTTTCAGCGGTTAAAACAGACATCGGCCGGAATCTGGAGACCTATTTCGAGCTCAATAAATGGATGGGCGAGAAAGACAGGATTCTGCACATCGGCGACGATTTCGGCCAACGCGACGTGTTGTTTGCGTTGCAGGAACCGCAGCGCAAAATCGTCACTTTTATCGCAGACGAAGAAAAGCGTGCCGTTGCGAAGACCAATTATATGGTTCAAAAACGCCACCTCAATTACATCGATTCGCTGTCTGAAATCGTTGGACAAACGTTTGACACGTTGCTTATTTCGACCGTGCGCGATTTCGAAGAGTTAGCCGATTTTCCTCCAAAAGTCATTTTATTGACGTTCGAATTGAAGCAACAAATCATCAATCTAGGCTTCGAGATCGCGCACGAAACGCCAGCATTCACTGTCCTAAAACGAAAACCATGAAAGCGCAGTACGACGTCGTGATTGTGGGCAGCGGCCTGGGCGGATTGGTCTCGGCCGTGATCCTGGCCAAAGAAGGTTACAGCGTGTGCGTTTTGGAAAAGAACAACCAGTTTGGCGGCAATCTGCAGACGTTTGTGCGCGACAAGACGATTTTCGACACCGGAATCCATTACATCGGCGGACTCCAAAAAGGGCAAAACCTCTACAATTATTTCAAATACCTCGGCATCATCGGCGATTTGAACCTCAAACAGATGGACGAAGCCGCGTACGATGTCATTTCATTCGAGAAAGAAAACGAAGAATTTCCGCACGCGCAAGGCTATCGCAATTTCACCGAACAACTTTCCAGATATTTTCCTGGCGACAAACAGGCAATCGACAATTATCTGCAGAAAATTATCGAGACCTGCGACGCATTCCCGCTGTACAACTTGAATGGGCAAGGCAATTACGACACGAGCATTCTTGCACAAAACGCCAAAGAAACGATCGAATCGATTGTTCAAAATAAAAAACTGTCGGCCGTACTCGCGGGTTCGAATTTCCTGTACGCCGGGATCGCTGAAAAATCACCGTTTTACATTCATGCGCTTTCGATCAATTCGTACATCCAAAGTTCGTGGCGTTGCATCAATGGCGGCAGCCAGATCACGAAGCAACTGATCAGGCAATTGCGCAATCATGGTGCGGATATTTTCAAATACCAGGAGGTCGTGGCGTTCGAAACCGAAGGAAATGCAATCCAATCGGCACAATTGAAAGACGGTTCGAAAGTTTCGGGGCATCTTTTCATTTCGAACATCGAACTCAAAACGACGCTCGATCTGGTTGGGAAAAACCATTTTCGCAAACCATTTTACGACCGCGTCAAAGGTTTGGAGGACGTGATTTCGGCGTTCAGCCTTTATGTGGTGTTCAAACCCGACACGTTTCCGTACATCAACCGCAATTACTACCATTTCAAAAGTGCCGATGATGTTTGGACGGCTTGCGATTATGACGAAAATTCGTGGCCGAAACATTATATGGCTTCGATGAATGCGACGCACAAGTCGGAGGAATTTGCAGACGGCATGACATTTCTGACGTACATGAAATATGCCGATGTCGAGAAATGGGCCGGTACGTTCAATACGACCGCCGAAAAAAGCGACCGCGGGGAAACCTACGAAACGTTCAAAAACCGCAAAGCCGAAATTTTCCTGCGCGAAATCGAAAAGAAATTCCCCGGAATCGGCGACTGCATCCATTCGGTACACACGTCGACACCGCTTTCGTACCGCGATTACATCGGTGCGCACAATGGAAACATGTATGGGTACGTTAGGGATTCGAACGATCCGATGCGGACGTTTGTGCCGAGCAAAACCAAACTCGACAATTTGTATCTTGTGGGCCAAAGTGTGAGTGTTCACGGCGTTTTGGGTGTCACGATCGGCGCGGTGGCCACGTGTTCGGAAATTGTCGGAAAAGAATACCTGATCAACAAAATCAATGAGGCAGTAAGATGAAAAAGGGAATTTTGATAGTTGGAATTTTATCGTTGCTGCTCTCGTGCGGCACCTCCAAATCGCGGCACCACCAACCGCAGACCGCGGGTTACGACAATTCCGCCCCGACGGTTACCAAACACAGTCCGGAATTTTTCACTTCGGGCAACAATTCGCTTTTCAAAAACAAACAAGGGCTTTGGGAATTGTATGTGGAAGGCGATCCGCTGCAAATCGGGCTTGAAACCGGAAGCCTAGAGGATTCGCTTTTGAAGAAACAGGAACGCGTCTTCTTTTCCAAAGTCGAAGAACTCGTGCCGTCCAAATCCAAACAAAAATGGTTGCGCAAATTGCTCACCTGGTACAACCGCAAACTCTATCTGAACGTTCCCGAAGAATACAAAACCGAGATTTACGGGATCTCGCGCTACAGTTCGCACGATTACGATTTCATCGCGCCGCCGTATCTGCGCAGCTTGTATTTGCATGGCGCGCACGACATTGGGCATGCGATGCAGGATTTGGCGCTCGTCGGTTGTTCGTCGTTTGCGGCCTGGGGCGATAAATCGGAAGACGGGAGTTTGATCCTGGGACGCAATTTCGATTTTTACGCCGGAGATGATTTTGCGAAGGACAAAGTCGTCGCATTCGTCAAACCCGATCAAGGGAATCCGTTTATGATGGTGACCTGGGCCGGAATGATTGGCGCGGTATCGGGCATGAATAACGAGGGTTTGACGGTGACGATCAATGCCGGGAAATCGAAAATTCCATTGATTGCCAAAACGCCGATTTCGATTTTAACACGTGAAATTTTACAATACGCTACCACGGTTGACGAAGCGATCGCGATTGCCAAAAAACGGAAAGTGTTCGTTTCCGAATCGATCATGGTGGGCAGCGCGAAAGATAAAAAGGCCGTTCTGATTGAGGTTTCACCCAATAATTTTGGTGTTTTTGAAGTGCCGAACAGCAACAACCAACTGTTGTGTTCGAATCATTTCCAAAGCGATGCACTCAAAAATGACAAGCGCAATTTGTACCAGATTGAAAACAGCCATTCGCAATACCGATATGAAAAATTAGTGGAAGATTTGAACGAGAATCCCAAGATCAACCCTGAAATCGCCGCGAAAATTCTGCGCGACCGGCAAGGTCTGGACGAAAAACCGATCGGTTACGGCAATGAAAAGGCGTTGAACCAATTGCTTGCGCACCACGGAATTATTTTCAAGCCTGAGCAAAAGTTGGTTTGGGTCTCCAGCAATCCGTATCAAATGGGCGAATTCGTTTGCTATGACCTGAATACGATTTTTGGTGCAAATCGAACGGTCGAACCGACGTCTTTGGCGCACATCCAACTCGATATTCCAGCCGATCCGTTCCTGCAGACGGACAGCTATAAAAACTACGAACAGTTCCGAATCGAAGACCGGAAAATGGACGCATTGCTCGAAAATAAAACCGGAATGGAAGCCGATTTTGTAAAAAAATACCAATCTTTGAATCCGGATTTCTGGGTCGTTTACTACAAGCCCGGAAAATATTTTTACGACCAAAAAGCGTATGACTTGGCCAAAACCGAATTCGAGAAAGCACTGACCAAAGAAATCACGACGCTTCCCGCTAAAAAGGAAATCGAGAAAATGCTCCGCAAAATCAACAAGAAATTACGATGATTCCAAAAATAGAAACCGCTTCAGCCGCCGAAATCAAAACCTTTCAGGAGCAAAAATTGCGCGATGCGATTGCGTATGCAGCCGCCAATTCGCCGTTTTACCAAAAGCGTTTGGCCGAATCGGGGATATCGGTTTCCGACATCCAGACTTTGGAAGATCTGCAAAAATTGCCCGTCACGACCAAAGCCGATTTGCAGCAATTCAATGACGATTTTTTGTGCGTGCCACAAAATCAGATCATCGATTATGCGACGACCTCGGGCACTTTGGGCGATCCGGTGACTTTTGGCATGACCGATAACGACTTGGAACGTCTCGCCTACAACGAAGCCATTTCGTTCGATTGCGCCGGAATCAAACCGGGCGATGTCGTGCAATTGATGACAACAATAGACCGCAGGTTTATGGCCGGATTGGCGTATTTCCTCGGGTTGCGCAAGATGAAAGTGGGCGTGATCCGCGTGGGCGCCGGAATCCCGGAATTGCAATGGGATTCGATCTCAAAATACAAGCCAACCTACTTGATTACGGTTCCGTCTTTTCTATTGAAGATGATCGAATACGCCGAGGCACACGGCATCGACTACAACAATTGCGGCGTCAAGGGCGCGGTGTGTATCGGAGAATCGTTGCGCAGCCAGGATTTTTCACTCAGTACGCTGTCGCAGAAAATCACCGAAAAGTGGAACATCAAATTGTACTCGACCTACGCGTCTACCGAAATGAGCACGGCATTTACCGAATGCGAACACGCCGTTGGCGGACACCACCATCCCGAATTGATCGTCGTGGAAACGCTGGACGAACACAACAATCCGGTCCCGACCGGGGAATCCGGCGAATTGACATTTACGACTCTGGGTATTGAAGCGATGCCGCTCGTGCGTTTCAAAACGGGCGATATCGTCAAATTGCACCACGAGCCTTGTGCGTGCGGCAGGAATACTTTGCGCGTCGGGCCGGTCATCGGGCGCAAGCAACAAATGATCAAATACAAAGGGACGACGTTGTATCCGCCGGCGATGACGGATGTTTTGAGCGGTTTCGGCAACATCGAAAACCACATTATTGAGATTTACACGAACGATTTGGGGACCGATGAAATCGTGATCAAACTCGCCGTCAAGCAAGAAACGGAAGAGTTTCTACAAGACATCAAGGACCATTTCCGAGCGAAATTGCGCGTGACGCCAAAAATTATTTTCACTTCCACGGCCATATTGAACCAGCTCATCTTCAACCCGATGAGCCGCAAGCCGATCCACTTTTTCGACCATAGGAAAACGAGTATTTGATTTACCACAAAGCGGGCAAAGTGTGCCGCAAAGTTCCTAAAGAAAAAAAAGATGCAACGATTGCTTGTGACCTTTGCGTTAAAACTTTGTGTTCTTTGCGGTAAAAAAACTTAATTTTGCCGCATGATTAAAATCGGCAACATCGAACTTCCGGAATTTCCCCTTTTGCTCGCGCCCATGGAAGACGTGAGCGATCCGCCATTTCGCCGCCTGTGCAAAACGCATGGCGCCGATTTGATGTTTTCGGAATTCATTTCTTCGGAAGGACTGATCCGCGATGCGATTAAAAGCCGCATGAAACTGGATATTTTCGATTACGAACGTCCCGTTGGCATCCAGATTTTCGGTGGCGACGAGGAAGCGATGGCGATGTCATCCAAGATCGTCACGGCTGTAAATCCCGATTTGATCGACATCAATTTTGGCTGCCCGGTCAAGAAAGTCGTCTGCAAAGGTGCCGGCGCAGCGGTTTTGAAAGATGTCGATTTGATGGTGCGTTTGACCAAAGCCGTCATCGACGGGACCAATTTGCCCGTCACCGTAAAAACGCGTTTGGGTTGGGATGAAAATTCGATCAATATCGATGAGGTGGCCGAAAGGCTGCAGGGCATTGGCGTCAAGGCGCTGTCGATCCACGGAAGGACGCGTGCGCAATTGTACAAAGGAGAAGCCGATTGGTCGCACATTGCGCGTGTCAAGAACAATCCGAGGATCACGATGCCGATTTTTGGCAACGGCGACATCGATTCGCCCGAAAAAGCACTCGAATACAAAAACAGATATGGCGTTGACGGCATCATGATTGGCCGAGCCGCGATCGGTTATCCGTGGATTTTCAACGAAATCAAGCATTTTGTAAAGACAGGCGAACATTTGCCGGCACCGACGATGCTCGACCGAATTGAAGCCGCCAGGAACCACCTTACGTGGGCAATGGAATGGAAAGGCGAATGGACGGGAATCGTGGAAACGCGCCGCCACTATACGAATTATTTCAAAGGCATCCACAACTTCAAGGAATACCGCCAGAAATTGGTTACGATCGACAATGCCGAAGGATTGTACCGCGCATTTGAAGAAATCGCGGCCGTTTTTGGGGATTACCAGTTTGTGTAATTATTCGATAAAGAATTTAACGAGAATCAATCCCGAAATCAGGACGAGTACGTGCAGCCAAAGCGAGTACAGATGTTCCTTTCGATACGTGCAAACAAGAATCAGATTGATGACCAGCAACACGACGACAATGATCGGCAGGAAGAAAAACAGGAATGTTATGCCGAGTCCGGGATTGCACACGCCGCTTGGCACTATTTGTTCCATGATCGGGATTGCCAGAATGCACAGCACGTAAAACGCAACGGATAAAAGCAAATTCTTCCACTTTTTGTTTTCGTTGAGGCATTGCCAGATTTTCATCATCCGTATGATTTAAGCCATCAACTTCTTGCTCACACGGCTCGACGCGATCCACGATGCGATAAATCCGAGTGCGACGATCGTGGTAAAAACAACGAGTACATTCTGAATCGAATACACGACCGGATAGGCGAGATTGGGCGTAATCATGATGAGTTCGAATTGCTGCTGCAGCAACACGATCGCCGAACCCAATGCGAGTCCCAAAAGTCCGCCAAACACACAAACCAAAGTGCCCTGCAACAAAAAGATGCGGCGCAAATCCTTGATTTCAGAACCCAGATTGTACAGCGTTTTGAGGTTTTGCTGCTTGTCGATGATCACCATAAAGATAGAACCCGAAAACGCAAACAGGATCAGGATGATCACCAAGGTAAAAATAAGGTAAATCGCAACATTCTCCGTATTGAGCATTTTATACAAACTGTCATTGAGCTGCGCGCGGTTTTTAACGGTGACTTTGCCTTCGAAAATCTGGTCGAGCGCTTCGCGCACTTTCTGCTCGTCGGCGTTGGGTTTGAGTTTCATTTCGATTCCCGAAACCTGATTGGTCTTGAATTCCAGCAAGGCCTGCGCCAACCGCAATTCGCAAAAAACATATTTGTCGTCGAGTTCTTCGCTGAGCGCGTAAATGCCAACGGGAGCCAGCGCAAACCGATTGAACGCTTCCTCCGGATTTTCAATCGCGCCGGTTCCGGGCTTGGGAACGTAGACTTCAAACGGGTTGTTAAAATCCATCAAACCCAGGGACAATTTCTGCGACGTGCCGTTGCCGATGACGACCTGCGAAGTGTTTGGCTCGAGCCAATCGCCCTGAAAAATAATCTTGGAAATGTCGTTGACTTTCGGGAAAACCGAATCGACCCCTTTAAGGTAAGCCACTTGTTCCTTTCCGTCAAATACAAAAAGGACGCGTTCTTCTATGATTTTGGATTGGGCCGCGACGCCTTCGATCTGGTGCAATCGTTTGTCCTGTTCGCGCGAAATGACGAAAGATTTGCCCATTGTGGCGACCGCTTTCAAATCGGGATCGAAGTCGTTGCTGAACGAAAGGCTGAAATCGCGCAATCCGCTGAACACCGAAAGTACCACAAACAAAGCCATCGAACCCACGATAATCCCAACCGATGCAATGCGGTTGATGATGTTGATCGCATTATTGCTGCTGCGACTCAAGAGGTAGCGCTTGGCTATGTATAACGGAAAATTCACTTACGATTTTCTGCGGCGTTCGAGAAGGTCACGGTTTTCGATCGGGTTTTCCTTGGCAGAAAGCGCCTTGTCGATTTTTTCGATGTAATCGAGCGAGTCGTCAATGAAAAAGGTCAGGTTGGGCACCTTGCGCAATTGGAGTTTCACGCGTTGCGCCAAATCGTGCTTGATCAGTGGCGTGTTCGATTTGATCGCGGCCAAAGTCTCTGCGGCTTTCTCCTGCGGGAAAATGCTCAAATGTACCGTAGCCACACCCAAATCGGAAGTCACGACCACTTTTGAGACCGAAATCACGAGATTGGAAATGCCGTTTTTGCGTATTTCGCCCTGTAGGATATCGACCAGGTCTTTCTGGATCACACCGCCTATTTTCTTTTGTCTATTCGTTTCCATGGCGCAAAGTTAGTTAATAATTAATAATTAATAATTGGTGGAGCCGAGAACCTGCTATACGTTGCAATCTTTGTTTGCTGCGCCGCAAGGATTTCCACTACAAATGCATAGCATTCACCGAACACCTACTTTCAAATGAAAAATAGGTGAGGTAATCAGGGCTAGTGTGCGTCATTCCAATGAAATATGTTCGGACTTTGAGGTCTTTGCGAAAAACTTTGCGAACTTTGCGTTAAATCAGCAAGCATGAAAAAAATAGAACACATCGGAATCGCCGTGAAATCACTCGAAATATCGAATCCCGTTTTCGAAAAACTGTTCGGCGCACCGGCTTATAAAATGGAAGAAGTCGAAAGCGAAGGCGTTAAAACGGCGTTTTTCCTAAACGGCCCGAACAAAATCGAACTGCTCGAGGCCACGAATCCCGAAAGCCCGATCGCCAAATTCCTCGAAAAGAAAGGCGAAGGCATCCACCACATCGCATTTGACGTGGAAGACATCATTTCAGAAATCGCGCGGCTCAAAGCAGAAGGGTTCGTCATTTTGAATGAAACGCCCAAAAAAGGAGCCGACAACAAGCTTGTCGCTTTCCTGCATCCCAAAAGCACCAACGGCGTTTTGATCGAGTTGTGTCAGGAAATTCCGTAATCGACTGAACGAATATTTGTTTCATCTGAGTTTTGTGTCATCAAACGAAAAACCCAATAAACATTTGGTGCGAACCAAAAATAGTAGTATTATTGCAATCCTCATATCAGTCCGCAAACGGTTTGATTGCAGGAAAAACCGGTCCTATAGCTCAGTTGGTTAGAGCACCTGACTCATAATCAGGTGGTCCTTGGTTCGAGCCCAAGTGGGACCACTAATGGAAGGCTTTCTGGAATTGGAAGTCTTTTTTTATCGGAAGTTCTTTTTGAAATTGGCAAGAATTTTTACATGCAGAAAACTAAAGTGCTCTATTTTACGTTAATATAACCGTTGATATTAGGTTTTTTCGTTTCAAGTCGTATTTTTGCTGACGGTTTCGAAATTTGGAATTAACAAACAAAAAATTTTGTTAAATAGATTTTTTATTTATTTTTACACCCTATGAGAATTGTCCCGAATAAAATTTTAAGCGGTTTAGCGCTGCTTTTCACAACTTTCGCTTTTGCCGGACCTACAGGGCCGCCACCTCCGCAAGTACCGCCACCACCAGGTTTGCCTGTTGATGGAGGCGTCGTTTTATTGTTCATTGCGGCAATCTCCTACGGCATCTACAAAGTACACCAATACAAGACCAATAAAAAAACTCCGGCTTAAACCGGAGTTTTTTGTTTCTTGCATTCTTTTAATTCCTTAAAGCATTCAGTCTCGAGACGTATTTTCCGATGACGTCGAACTCAAGATTGACTTTCGTTCCCACAGCAAAATCCTTAAAGTTCGTGTGCTCATACGTATACGGAATGATCGCGACGCTGAATTCATTCCGCTTCGAATTGACCACCGTCAGGCTTACGCCATTTACCGTGATCGACCCTTTTTCAATCGTGATGTTGTGCAAGGCGGCATCGTATTCGAAAGTGTAGTACCAACTGCCATTTGCGTTTTCGATGCTTTTGCAGGTTCCGGTTTGGTCCACATGGCCCTGAACGATATGTCCGTCGAGCCGGTCGCCGAGTCTCATCGCGCGTTCCAGATTAACGGTGTCGCCTTTTTTCCAGTCGCCCAGATTGGTTTTTTCGAGCGTTTCGCGAATGGCCGTTACGGTGTATGCGTCATCGTTTATAGAAACCACTGTCAAACAAACACCGTTATGGGAAACACTCTGGTCGATTTTAAGTTCGTTTGTGATCGCCGAATCGACGGTAATGTGAAGATTGTCGGCGTCCTTGACGATTTCAGCCACGGTGCCGAGCGTTTCGATAATTCCTGTAAACATTGTGTTTATTTTATTAGATTTGCAGTTCAAAATTAGCAATAAATAACTTGTCGCACGGATGAAAAAAGCAGAAAATATTATCGTCGGAATATCCATCGGAGACCTGAACGGCATCGGCAGCGAAGTTGTCCTCAAAACTTTCGAAGATCCGCGAATGCTCGAAATGTGTACGCCTGTTATTTTTGCCAATGTCAAGATCCTGTCTTTCGTCAAGAAGACATTCGAATCGACGGCGATGTTGCACGGCATCGATACGCTCGACCAGATCATTACCGGAAAAATCAATGTACTCAGCGTTTGGCGCGAAAGCGTCGACATTCATTTCGGGACCAACGACGAAAATGTGGGGCAATACGCCATCAAATCGTTTACGGCTGCGACACAGGCGCTCAAAGACGGCGCGGTTGATGTTTTGGTGACGGCGCCGATCAACAAATACAACATCCAATCGGAAGAGTTTAAATTTCCGGGCCATACCGATTATCTGAACCGGGAACTCGAAGGCAATGCGCTGATGCTCATGGTCCAGGACAATTTGCGCGTGGGCCTGATGACCGATCACGTTCCGGTCAATGAAGTGTCCAAGCATTTGACGCCGGCACTGATTGCGCAGAAAATCGAAACGATCAAGCATGCATTGGTTCAGGATTTCGGCATCAACAAACCCAAAATTGCGGTACTCGGACTCAATCCGCACAGCGGCGACAACGGGGTAATCGGCCAGGAAGAAGAAACGATCATGAAGCCGGCGATCAAAAAACAGTTCGAAAAAGGGACCTTGGTTTTCGGGCCATTTTCAGCCGACGGTTTTTTCGGCAGCGGCCAATATGAAAAATACGATGCGATTATAGCGGCCTATCACGATCAGGGATTGATCCCGTTCAAAACATTGGCTTTCGGGAAAGGCGTCAATTATACGGCCGGTTTGGATAAAATCAGGACTTCGCCCGACCACGGAACGGCTTATGATATCGCCGGGAAAGACAAGGCTGACTACCATTCTTTCAAGGAAGCGGTTTATTTGGCGATCGACATTTACCACTCGAGAAACCAGTATGCCGAAATCAGCGCCAACCCGATGAGAGTCAGGGAAAAGCAAGAAGAAAAAAATAATCGATAAAAAAATGCAATCAACCGTTTTGATTGTACAATAATTTTTTATCTTTGCACGCTCAAATTGTTGTGGTATGAAAGTAACAAATGAATTTTTAATTCCTTTCATAGGGTTAAAACAGGGGAAACACCAATTTGAATATCAGGTTACAAAAGCGTTCTTTGACGACTTTGATTATGACGAATTTGAAAGCGCCGACATCAAAGTCAATGTAGTTTTAGAGAAGAAAAGCACCATGCTCGAACTGGCTTTCAAGCACAAGGGAACGGTTCATGTTCCATGTGATCTGACCGGCGAGATGTTTGATCTTCCGATAAAAGGGAAGATTAATCTGGTGGTTCAATTCGGGGATGAATTCAACAATGACAATGAGGAATTGTTGGTTTTGCCGCATGGCGAACATCAGATCGACATCAAGCAATATGTATATGAGATGATTGCGTTGTCGGTTCCGCTCAAGAAGACACATCCCGGAATCAAAGACGGCACGTTAAAGTCGGCCGCGCTTGACAAACTGAACGAATTGTCTGTTAAAGACCAGAAAAAGGAAGAAAAACAAGAAGATACGGACCCGCGTTGGGACCAATTAAAAAAACTATTAACGGATAAATAATATAGTAAAATGGCACATCCTAAAAGAAAAATCTCCAAAACCAGAAGAGATAAAAGAAGAACGCATTACAAAGCAACTGTTGCTACCATCGCAACTTGCCCGGTAACTGGAGAAGCGCATTTGTACCACAGGGCTTACTGGCACGAAGGTAAAATGTATTACAGAGGACAAGTGGTGATCGACAAATCACCTGTTGCGCTTGCCTAATACTTCACGATAAACTACACCTGAACTCTCACCGCGATGTGGGAGTTTTTTGTTGTTTTATATTTGAAATAAAAAGCAGTTCTAAAGCAGCATGTTTTAGAATTTTTTGTAAATTCCACCTCTTTATCAAAACCTTTGTTTTGGTGGAACAATAACTCAAAATTTATGAATACAATTACAGCCGCAATTACCGCTGTTGGTGCTTATGTCCCTGATTTCGTGCTTACCAATAAATTGCTCGAAACAATGGTCGACACAAATGACGAATGGATCACGACCCGTACCGGAATCAAGGAAAGAAGAATCCTCAAGGGCGACAAGCTCGGGACTTCATTCCTGGCCATCAAGGCAGCCGAGGACCTGATCAGGAAAAGCGGGGTAAACCCAGCCGAAATCGACCTCGTCATCGTAGCCACCACCACGCCGGATATGCCGGTAGCCGCGACCGCTGTTTATGTCGCTACCCAAATCGGGGCCGTCAACGCTTTTGCCTACGACCTTCAGGCGGCCTGCTCCGGATTCCTTTACGGAATGTCAACCGCATCTTCGTTCATCCAATCCGGGAAATACAAAAAAGTATTGTTGATTGGCGCCGATAAAATGTCGTCCATCATTGATTATACCGACCGCGCTACGTGCATTATCTTTGGAGATGGCGCGGGCGCTGTTTTATTTGAGCCCAATTTTGAAGGCCTCGGGATGATTGACGAAATCCTCAGAAGTGACGGTATCGGACGCGAATACCTCAAGATCGACGCGGGCGGATCGATCCTTCCCGCTTCGAAAGAAACCGTCGAAAACCGCCAGCATTATGTGTTCCAGGACGGAAAAACGGTATTCAAATATGCCGTAACCGGAATGGCCGATGTGAGCGAAAAAATCATGGTGAAGAACGGTTTGAGTAAAGACGACGTCAATTGGCTCGTCGCGCACCAGGCGAACAAAAGGATCATCGACGCTACGGCATCCAGAATGGAATTGGAAGAAGAGAAAGTATTGGTGAACATTGAGAAATACGGAAACACGACCTCGGCGACCTTGCCTTTGTTGTTATCCGATTTCGAAAATCGATTCAAAAAAGGCGATAACCTTATTTTCGCGGCCTTCGGCGGCGGATTTACTTGGGGTGCGATTTACCTCAAATGGGCTTACAACAAACAATAACTAAACGATAAAAACAAATAATTATGGATTTAAAAGAAATTCAAAACCTGATCAAATTCGTTTCGAATTCCGGTGTAGCCGAAGTGAAACTGGAAATGGACAACATCAAGGTTACCATCCGTACGACCCTCGAAGGCAATACGCCAGATATCACATACGTACAGCAGGCCCCAATGCAACAGGCATTGCCTCAAGCTGCTCCTGCCGTACCGGCCGCTGCTCCTGCCGCTGCAACACCAGCCGCACCAGCTGCTTCTGAAGATTCAAAATACATCACCATCAAATCGCCAATTATCGGTACGTTCTACAGAAAACCCGCACCAGACAAACCGTTGTTTGTTGAAGTGGGCAGCACCATTGGAAAAGGAGATGTTCTGTGCGTCATCGAGGCGATGAAATTGTTCAACGAAATCGAGTCAGAAGTATCGGGTAAAATCGTCAAGATCTTGGTTGAGGATTCCTCTCCGGTAGAATTCGACCAACCGTTATTTTTAGTAGATCCGTCTTAATTATTTTAAATTTTAGATGATGAATTGTAAATGAAGTGATAGCGCCAAGTTTATAATGATTTAAAATTTAAAATTTAGAATTTAAAATACTCCAAAAGATGTTTAAAAAAATATTAATCGCAAACAGGGGCGAAATCGCATTGCGCGTCATTAGGACCTGTCGCGAAATGGGCATCAAAACGGTCGCGGTCTATTCGACTGCCGATGCGGAAAGCCTTCACGTAAAGTTTGCCGATGAAGCCGTTTGCATCGGACCGCCGCCAAGCAACCTGTCTTACCTTAAAATGTCCAACATCATTGCGGCTGCAGAAATCACCAATGCAGATGCGATCCATCCGGGTTACGGCTTCTTGTCTGAAAACGCCAAATTCTCGAAAATCTGTCAGGAACACGGCATCAAATTTATTGGCGCTTCTCCTGAAATGATCGACAGAATGGGCGACAAGGCTTCGGCCAAAGCGACGATGAAAGCCGCCGGAGTACCTTGCGTACCAGGCTCAGACGGATTGCTGGAATCTTACGAACAAGCCAAAAAATTATCCGCAGAAATGGGCTATCCCGTCATGCTCAAGGCAACTGCCGGAGGCGGAGGAAAAGGGATGCGCGCCGTTTGGAAAGAAGACGAATTGCTCAAAGCGTGGGAAGGCGCGCGCCAGGAATCGGCTGCCGCTTTCGGAAACGATGGCATGTACCTCGAAAAATTGATCGAAGAACCGCGCCACATCGAAATCCAGGTCGTTGGTGATTCTTATGGGAAAGCGTGTCACTTGTCGGAAAGAGATTGCTCGGTTCAACGCCGCCACCAAAAACTCACCGAAGAAACGCCGTCGCCCTTCATGACCGACGAGCTCAGGAATAAAATGGGCGAAGCGGCTGTAAAAGCGGCCGAATACATCAAATATGAAGGCGCCGGAACCGTAGAATTCTTGGTCGACAAGCACCGCAATTTCTACTTCATGGAAATGAACACGCGCATCCAGGTCGAGCACCCGATCACCGAGCAGGTCATCGATTACGACTTGATCCGCGAACAGATTTTGGTCGCAGCCGGAATCCCGATTTCAGGAAAGAATTATTTCCCGAACCTGCACTCGATCGAATGCCGCATCAACGCCGAAGATCCGTACAACGATTTTCGTCCGTCTCCCGGAAAAATCACGACGCTTCATGCGCCGGGCGGCCACGGAATCCGTCTCGATACGCATGTTTATGCGGGTTATACGATTCCGCCGAACTACGATTCGATGATTGCCAAACTGATTACGACCGCGCAGACACGCGAAGAAGCGATCAGCAAAATGAAACGTGCACTCGACGAATTCGTGATCGAAGGCATCAAAACCACGATCCCTTTCCACCGACAATTGATGGACGAACCGGATTATGTTGCCGGAAACTACACCACCAAATTCATGGAAAGTTTCAAAATGAAAGAACAGGAATAAATTCCGAAGCATAAAAAAACCCACTTTATCAGTGGGTTTTTTGTTTTATGGCGTGCCGGCGTTGTGCATTTGCTTCTAATTCAAGCTTATTGGTCGCCGTCGGGCTGTCTGCTTTATCTTTTACGGCCTCGTTGCACTCGGCCGCAAAAGGATGCCGCTTCCATCCCTCACGCAATCGAAGATTTTACAACGTTTCCTGCAACCACTTGAAAAACTCGCGTTGCCAAACCATCGCGTTCTGCGGCTTCAAAACCCAATGGTTTTCTTCCGGAAAATAAAGGAATCTGCTTTTAATGCCACGCAATTGCGCCGCCTGAAAAGCTTCCTGGCCTTGCCCGATCGGCACGCGGAAATCCTTGCCGCCCTGCACGATCATGATCGGCGTGTCCCATTTGTCGACCATCGTCATCGGATTGAACTCGTTGTAGGCTTTTTGCGCCGCGGCATTGTCTTTTTCCCAATACGGCCCGCCGTGGTCCCAGTTGTTGAAGAAAAGCTCCTCGGTCGTGCCGTACATGCTTTGCATATTGTAAACGCCGTCGTGCGAAATGAACGTCTTGAAACGGTTGTTGTGGATTCCGGCCAAATAAAACACCGAATAACCGCCGAAACTCGCGCCCACGCAACCCACACGCGACTTATCGACATACGCTTCCTTGGAAACGTCGTCAATCGCCGAAAGGTAATCGCGCATGACCTGTCCGCCCCAATCCTTGCTGATCGCTTCGTTCCATTCGACACCGTGGCCCTGCATGCCGCGACGGTTGGGCGCCACGACGATGTAACCGTTGGCTGCCATGAGTTGGAAATTCCAACGGAAAGAATAATATTGCGTGAGCGGCGATTGCGGGCCGCCCTGGCAATACAATAACGTCGGGTATTTTTTATTCGGATCGAAATTGGGCGGCAGGATGACCCAAACGAGCATTTTCTTGCCGTCGGTCGTCGTCACGTAGCGTCTTTCGGTTTTGCTCAGGGCAAGGCTGTCGAACGTGGTTTTATTGACGGTTGTGAGTGCTTTCCATATATTTTTCTTCAAATCATAGTTGTACAATTCGGCTGCATGGTTCATGTCGTTGCGCGCCACAATGATCGAATTGCCTGAAAATGCGACCAAATCCGATACATCGAAATCGCCTTTCGTTACTTGTCTTACCGTAACGGCGATTTTGGTCAGCCCCGGAAAATTGACTTCAAACAATTGTTTGGTGCCGTCGATCGGTGCAATGAAATAGACTTTCTTTCCATCGGGCGCCCACATGAAGCTGTCGACCGTTCCGTCCCAACCCGCGGTCAGGTTGATGTTCACGCCTCTAAAGCTCACGATGATGTCGTTCTTATCGGCTTCATAACCGTCGCGTTTCATCTGCAGCCAACTCAAATCACCCGACGGCGAAAATTGCGGCGCGACATCATAACCCAGATTGCTTTCGGTGCGGTTGACGGTTTTTCCGGTTTCGAGATGGTATTGGTAAATGTCGGTATTGGTGCTGATGGCGTAATCGGTACCCGTTTTTTTCTTGGTCACATAAACGATGCTCTTGCCGTCGGGCGACCACAAATAATCGTTGTCGTCGCCGAAAGGCTTGGTCGGCGAATCGAACATTTCGCCTTTCAGGAGGTCAATTCCCTTCGCGCCGTCTTTGTTTTCCTTGTAAAAAACGTGGTTATATTTGCCTTCGCTCCACGTGTCCCAGTGCCGGTAATCGAGCGCGTTGTAGACTTGTACGTCCGACTTTTTGAGTTCGGGATAAATGTCCTTGCCGAGTATGTTCTGGAGTTTGACCTCTTCATTGTAAACGGTGTATTTTCCGTCCGGGGAAATATTCTTGTCGGCAAGCAACGCTTTGTAATCGGTCACTTCAACCGCATTTCCGCCATTCACGGGAACGCTAAAATATTTCGAATTCGATTTGTTCTCTTCCAAAGAAGGCGTGGCTACTTTGTATACTACATTTTTTCCGTCTTTGGAAATCCCGAGGCCCGTGACGCGGCCCAATTTCCAAAGCAATTCAGGCGTCATCATATTTTGTGCTTGCACCGCAGATAGGCTCATCATCGTTAAGGTTAAAAAGAAAATTTTGTTCATTGGATTTTAAATTTTTGAATGCTAAAAGTAAGCAATTTCAAGGATAAAAAAAGCTACCTCGTTAGAGATAGCTTTCCGGTTTAATAAAATGGTTTTTGTTGTTTATTGTTTGATGAAGCGCTTGGCGGCTGTTTGTCCGTTTGACGTCACTTCCAAAAGATACGTTCCAGGCATCACATTCGAAACAGGGACAATTCCGTTTTCGATGCTTCCTTTCGACACTTCCTGGCCGAGCATGCTGAAGATGCGGAAAGTCGCATGGCTTACATCGGAAACATTGAGCACATCGCCTTTAACCGGGTTCGGATAAACGGAGATTTTCAATTGGCTGGCCACAGTTTCTTCGGCTTCTCTTGCGGCAGAAACGATGTTGATCGTGTAATCTTCCACCTGTCCGTACGTAAATGAGCCGCAAGCCGTCGGAACCGCATTGTAACGCATGCACACCCGCATACGCGTAGCGCCCAAAGCTGCTGTTGACGGAATCGTGATGCTTCCGGAAATCGGCGTGGCCGTTGTGGCTGCTCTGGTGTAAGCGGTTTCGCCAGAATCGGTGAAGTCTCCGTCTTTGTTGTAATCGATGAAAACCGCATAACCTTCGCTGTAAACGGTGCCCGTCCAGGTTGGGGTAATCGTAACCGTGTTGGCCGTTCCGCGCGTCACATTCGTAGACAGTGCCGTAAAGTTTTCGTATCCGGCAGTTCCGGTAGACGGATTGTTGATGGTTCCGAAAACGACTCTTCCGATGCGCTCGTCATTGGTATTGGTCGCAGCCGATGTGCAATACGCCAGCAATACGCTTGAAGTCGTCACATTCACGGTGTTGCTTTGTGCCGACGAATTTCCGGCCGCATCCCTTGCGATGACATAAAAGGTATAGGAAGTTGCGGCAGTCAGTCCGGTTACAGCATAAGAAGTCGAAGCGGTATTGGCCTTGAACGCACCATTCTGATACACGTCATAACCCGTCACGGCCACATTATCCGTAGAAGCGGTCCACGATAAATTGGTAGTAGTGGTCGTAGTTCCTGAAGCGGCAAGGCTCGTTGGAGTGGATGGCGCAGTCGTATCCGGCGCTGGAGACAAAGTCGTCACATTGGCGGTGTTGCTTTGCGCAGACGAATTTCCGGCCGCATCCCTTGCAATCACATAGAAAGTATAAGCCGTCGAAGCTGTCAATCCGGTTACGGCATAAGAAGCCGAAGCGGTATTGGCCTTGAACGCACCGTTTTGATACACATCATATCCGGTCACGCCCACATTGTCTGTTGAAGCGGTCCAAGACAAGTTGGTCGTGGTTTGTGTCGTACCGGAAGCCGCCAAACTTGTTGGAGCCGATGGCGCAACCGTATCTGAAGAACCGGCAGTAATCGTAAAATTGGTATTCGAAACGTCAAAGAATACATGGTTCGTTCCTTTTACCATGATGCGGTTTTGTGTGCCTGGCGTATTCGGGATGGTCACTGCCTGCGTCCCGTCGTTTGGCGTCGCGGCCAATAAAGTAGACCAGGTCGTTCCGGCGTTGGTCGAAATCAAGATGTCGACGTTCGCACAATTTACGCCATTGGCAGTAGTTCCGGCTACGGCCCAAGTCACCGTTTGTGAACTTCCGCCCACATAAGAAACGGCAGTATTTGGAGAATTTACCGTAAATGGACCAGCAGTCGCGTTGACCGTAATCACGGTGTCGTCGCTGTTGTTGCCCGATCCGCCTGCGCGGTTGTCACGAACCGTAAAGCGGAAATTCATCGTGCGCGCCACCGAAGGCAAAGCCTCGACCACAAGTTCAGAGCCGGAAGTTGTCGTAGCGCCCGTCAAGACCGAAGCCATTCTTGGGAAATACCTCGTAGCAGCTGTCGTTGGCGTGTACGAACGGAACATCACGCCTGTCGTTTTGGTCGCGCTGGGATTGGTCGTTGCCGTTTGTGAATCAAATTGCTCCCAGCAATACGTGAGCGCATCGCCATTGGCATCGGTACTTGCGCCCGTCAGCATGAATGGCGTGCTTTTCGGAATGGTGTAGTTCAAACCGGCATCGGCAGTCGGGATCGAGTTTCCTGTGGCCGTGTTGACTTGGCACGTTTTCGACTTGATGTTGTTGGTTACCTGTTGGATGCTTACCGCATGGAAATAGGCGTCAGAGTGCGGCTGTACATCCTTGGAAGTAATTCCGGCATAACCCATAATGGTCGAACCCGAGCCGGGTTCCATCTGGACGCCCGTACCTTCGTTGCTGTGCGTGAACGTATGGTTGGCGCCAAACTGGTGACCCAATTCATGCGCTACATAATCGATATCGAAATTATCTCCCGACGGAATTCCGTCTCCCGGAGAAGTAAATCCGCTGCCTTTGCCTGAGGCGCAAACACAACCGATACAGCCCGCATTTCCACCGCCGCCAGAAGCGCCAAACAAGTGGCCTACGTCATAATTGGCATTCCCGATTACGGAAGTCAGCGTATTTTGCAACTCCGAATTCCATGCGCCGCCGGATCCGGTCGAAGCATTCGAATACGGGTCGGTCGAAGCATTCGTATAAATCACCGCGTCGGTGTTGGCAATCAAAGTCATGCGCACGGCAAAATCTTTCTCAAAAACACCATTGACGCGTGTCATGGTATTGTTGATCGCGGCCAATGCCAAAGCCTTGGTGCCGCCAAAATAAACGGTGTATTCACCCGTAACCGACATCGCCAAACGGAACGTACGCAAAGTCGCATCATCGGCATTCGGACGAGCGGTCAACTCGCCGGCATGCTGCTCAATTGCAGAATTTGCCACTTTACATTCGAAGGTTCCGAGGGAAGCCGATTTGTCTGATTTTCTGTAAACACTGTACGTGCTGCGGTCGGTTGTGTAAGGCTCGATGAATTCGGCCGACTGGTCGCCACGGATCACCATCGTTTGCAATCCGAGCGGCGAAACGCTGAAATAGATCGTAGAAGCGCGGTCTGCAATGCCTTGTCCGATATACGACTTGATGTCGGGATAGTTGGCCGCGAGTTCCGGATCCATATTCGAAGATTCCTGGACGCGGAAACTTTCCATTTGTCCTGCGGCATTCGGGAAAACAACAATAATTCCGGCGTCTTTCGAAGCGGTAAAACGATTCGGCGCGCCAGCCAGTTGTTGCTTGAGCGAAGCCATGTCGATTTCAAATAATCGCGGACTGTTGAGGTTGGTCTTGTTGGCCATGACCGTCGCATCGGCTTTCTGGATGGTCGATTTCCAGATGGTTTTCCCCGTTTGGGCAAAAGAAAACCCGGTGATTGCCATGAAGGCGAACGAAAGTAATCTGTTTTTCATAATTTGGGATGGATTAGTTAGAAATTAGCAGTTCCAAATATAAAATATAATTCAAATAATAATTCAAAGATTAAAGAAATTAAATAACAAATCGATAAACTACCTGTTTCTGCATTGGGATATACTCAAAAATTGTATTATTATTCTGAATTAAATGCAATTTGGATTTGGTGCCCGCAATCGGCTTCGCGTTTTTGATTTTTTTTAAAACGAAAAAAGTTATTTTTATAAAAATTTTGCACGCATGGATTTGAGTTATTGGGAATTGAAAAATTGGTTCACCAATGTCGATTTTACGATTGTCGGAAGCGGCATCGTAGGGTTGCATGCGGCGCTTCGCCTGCGCGAACGTTTTCCCGAAAGCAAAATCCTGGTCCTCGAAAAAGGAATGTTACCGCAAGGCGCAAGTACCAAGAATGCCGGTTTTGCGTGTTTTGGCAGCCTTTCGGAAATCATCGACGATTTGAACACACATGCTGAGGAAGAAGTCATCCAATTGATCCAAAAACGCTGGCATGGCTTGCAGATGCTCAGGAAAAGGCTCGGCGATGCCGCAATCGATTTCAAGCCTTACGGCGGGTATGAATTGTTCCTGAAGGACGACGAAAGCAGTTATCACGAATGCCTGGCCAAAATGCCGTTCATCAACCAGATTCTGCAGCCGCTGTTCAAATCGGATGTTTTTGTAAAGGAAATCGACCGTTTCGGATTCAACGGGATCCATGAATATGTCGTTTTCAATCCTTTCGAGGCGCAAATCGACACCGGAAACATGATGCAGGCGTTGCTGCGCCAGGCCTACGCCGAAAACATCCTGATCCTGAACCGACAAAACGTAATGGCTTTCAACGAAACCCAAAACGGCGTTGAAGTCTCGCTCGGCGATTTGAGCTTTACGACCAAAAAATTGCTTTTTACGACCAACGGTTTTGCAGAAAAGCTGACCAACGGCGGCGTCAGGCCAGCACGTGCGCAGGTTTTGATTACCGAACCGATTCTTGATCTGGACATCAAAGGAACTTTCCACCTCGACAAGGGCTATTATTATTTCAGGAATTTCGGCGAGCGGATTTTATTCGGCGGCGGCCGCAATCTCGATTTCGAAGGCGAAACGACCACCGAATTCGGGCAAACGGCACTGATCCAAAACCAACTCGAAAAACTATTGCGCGAAGTGATTTTGCCCAACCGCGATTTCGCGATCGAACACCGATGGAGCGGCATCATGGGCATGGGCTCGAGTAAGAAACCAATTGTTGAACAACTGTCGGAAAACGTATATTGCGGCGTCAGGCTCGGCGGAATGGGCGTTGCCATTGGCAGCCTGATCGGAACTGAACTTGCAGATTTAGTTTAAAATGAAAAACAAGCTTAAAAAAATAAGACACTTTTTGTGGAAAGCCACACTTTGGTTTTTGGGACTTTCGATCTTTTTTGTAATCCTGTTCCGCTTCGTGCCGGTTTTTTATACGCCGCTGATGACCATCCGCGCCGTCGAAAACCTGTTTGACGGAAAAGACATGGTGTGCAGCCACGATTGGGAACCGATTGAGAACATCTCGCCCAACCTGCAGAAAGCGGTCATCGCGAGCGAAGATTCCGATTTTCTGAACCACCACGGTTTCGATTTCAAGGCAATACAGAAAGCGATGAAGAGCAACGAGAAAGGCAGGAAGCTGCGCGGTGGCAGCACGATTTCACAGCAAACCGCCAAAAACGTATTCCTTTGGCAAGGCCGCAGTTGGATCCGCAAGGGACTCGAAGCGTGGTTTACGGTCCTGATTGAAGTATTCTGGAGCAAAGAACGCATCATGGAAGTCTACCTGAACAGCATCGAAATGGGGGACGGCGTGTACGGTGCCGAAGCCGCATCCAGATATTGGTACCGCAAAAGCGCACAAAACCTTACCAAGCGGGAAGCTGCGGGAATCGCGGCCATACTTCCGAACCCGCGAAAATTCTCGGCAACCAATTCTTCCGCCAGGATCAACCGGAAAAAGGAAAGGGTCATGGCCGGTATGGCCTCGGTCAAGCTCGATTACTAACCGAAAAAAAAGCGCCTCTTTTGGAAACGCTTTGGGTTTTTAATTGAAAAGTGGCCGGTACAATTTCCAATGCTTGTAAATCAGTATGGCATTCAACACCAATACCAGAACGGCGACCCAAACGCCCGGAACGCCAAAACATACATGGAAAAATAAGATATTGAGTGAAATCGGGGCCAATAGGATCAGGCCAAATGGCACCCATTGCTTGAACAACAGCATCAGTCCGATCCAGACTTCAATAATGCCCAGCATCGGAAAGAAATAACCAGACGCGCCCAAAGTATTCATAAATTCGCCCGCAGAACCTGGCGGCGGAGGCATCGGAATGAAATGCAAAAACTTGTTGCTTCCGAAAACGACAAGTATAATACCCAAAAGTATTCTGACGATCATCGTAAATTTAGAATTCATAAATAAATGTTTTATAGGTTAGAGGATATCGCAAAGATGTTTCTAAATTACTAAAATATCAGAAGCAAAAAACATAAAATTTTGAATATCTGAATTTTAATCAAATCCAATTTGTAAATATTGCGGCGTAAACTTTTTTGAAATAACTTTACGATTCACAATCAAAAAAACAAAATTATGTTGGCACACGAAATAGATTACCACATTTACGGCGAAGAAATGCAGTACGTCGAAATCGAACTCGACCCGCAGGAAGTGGTCGTAGCCGAGGCGGGCAGCTTCATGATGATGGACAATGGCATCCAGATGCAGACCATTTTCGGCGACGGTTCAGACCAACAGCAAAGCGGGATTTTCGGCAAATTGCTTTCGGCGGGAAAAAGGGTGCTTACGGGCGAAAGCCTTTTCATGACGGCATATCTGAATCAGAACGGACACAAGAGTCAAGTGTGTTTTGCGTCGCCTTATCCGGGCAAGATCCTGCCGATCGACCTCAAGCAATTCCACGGCAAATTCATCTGTCAGAAAGATGCGTTTTTGTGCGCGGCCAAAGGTGTGGCGGTCGGCATTGAATTTTCGAAGAAGCTCGGACGCGGACTCTTTGGCGGCGAAGGTTTCATCATGCAGAAATTGGAAGGCGACGGCATGGCGTTCGTCCACGCCGGTGGGACGTTGGCCAAAAAAGAACTCGCTTCGGGCGAAATCCTCAAGGTCGACACGGGTTGCATCGTCGGATTTACGAAGGATGTCGATTATGACATCGAATTCATCGGCGGCATCAAGAATTCGCTTTTCGGCGGTGAAGGTCTGTTCTTTGCGACGTTGCGCGGGCCCGGAACGGTTTACGTCCAATCGCTGCCGTTCAGTCGTTTGGCCGACCGGATCATCGCTTCGGCACCCAAATCGGGCGGAAGCAGCCGTGAGGAAGGCAGTTTGCTCGGCGGACTTGGGAATCTGCTCGACGGAGACAATCGGTTTTAGACGCGCCTCGCGCTTTGGACATAAAAAAAGCCCGACATTTCGCCGGGCCTTTTTGTTGCTAGATGTTAAAGTTCAATCCCAAAACGACATTGCGCCCGATGTTCGGAACACCGTCGGTTTTGAGCCGCGACAAATGTGCGATGTACGTTTTGTCGAATAGATTGTTGCCGCTCAAACTGACTTCAAATGCGGTTTCCCCCAATTTCATTTTTCCGCCCAATCCGGCATTGACCAAAGTATAGCCGTCGGATGCGCTTTCAAATCCACTTACATTTTTCTGATCGAAAGTCGTCGAAACGTTCACGCGTGCATAGCCATTTTCGAGCCATTTCTTGATTTTGAATTCGGTGCGCAACGTGTTGTTCCAATTGTTGGCCGGAATCAGCGGCAGGTAATTTCCGTCCCCTTTTTTTCCGGTCACGGTTTCGAAACTGCTCTCGAAATGCAACCAATCGAGCGGATGCGGATGGAAGTGGATTCCGGCTTCACCGCCGAACAATTGCACATTCGACTGCGTGTACGCGAACACCTCATTTTCGTCCAATACAACGCCCGTCGGCGCCGCAAAGATGTAATTGTTGATGTGGTTGTAAAATCCGTTGACGAAAAATTCGAAATGCTGCGAATCGTATTCGAGGTTCAGGTCCGATTGAAAATTCTGCTCGTTCTGGAGCGCGCTGTTCCCGATTTCGTAGCGGTTCGTGCCTTCGTGGACGCCATTTGACGTGAGTTCGGCCAAATTCGGTGCGCGGAAACCCGATGCGAAATTGAGCCGCATCGTCAGGTTTTCGGCCCAATCGGTTTTGTAGCCGAGCGACGCGTTGAAACTGTCGAAAGAACGGTCGAGCGGCGCGAAATAACCTTCTTCGCCTGAAATTCCGTGTGTGTCGCTTGCTATTTTGCGGTTGTCGTAGCGCAATCCGGCTTGGATGACATTCGAATTCCATTGGTAATTTGCGGTGGCAAACACGCCGAAATCGTTCGTGGCCGCATCCGGAATCAGGAATTCTTCGCCTGAATTTTGATTCGTCTGGTGCATGCCCTGAACGCCAACGATCGTCTCGAGCTTACCCCATTTCGGGAAATGGTATTTGAGATCGTAATTCAACGTATTGAGTTTCATGTGCAGGACGGCAACGTCGCTGTCTTCGAATTCGCGTCGGTCGTTCGAGATGAAACCGATATCGGCATCCAACGCCGAATTCTCAAAAAAGACATTGTTGTGCAGGCTCACGATGTGGTTGTCGACGCCTTGTTTGGGATACAGCGTCTTTTCGCTTTTGGAGTTTCCGGCGAAGCCGTCCTCGGGAATGCCCAGATCCAAACGGTTGAAATTGTACCGCAAAACGCTCGAGAATTTCGAATGGCTGTAGCCGATGCCGCCCTTGACGTCGGTTTCGTTGTAACGCGAATTGGTCACGCGGCCGCCGTCGGGCACTTCATAATCGGCATGTGTGGTGTAACTGCCGCGGCCCAGGAATTTCCAGTTTTCGGTAGAACCCCTGAGTCCGACAGACGTGCTGGTTCCCAAGGTATTCGAAAACAAACGCTGGTTGACATCGGCCTTGAACGTATTCGATTCGGCGAATTTTTCGGGATTGAAATACAGCACGCCGCCGAGTGCATCCGATCCGTAAAGCAACGACGCCGGACCTTTGATGACTTCGACGCTTTCGATGCCCGAATCGTTGAGTCCGAGTCCGTGTTCGTCGCCGAATTGCTGGTTTTCGAGGCGCACGCCCTGAGAATAAACGAGCACGCGATTAGCGCCCAAGCCGCGAATGACTGGTTTTCCGATCGATGTTCCCGTCGAAACCTGCGAAACGCCCGGAATGGTCGCCAAACCTTCCACCAAGGTCGCGGCGCCTTTTTGCTGAATCGATTTGACGTTTTCGCGTTCGACTTTCATGACATTCTGTGATTGGAGTTTGCTGAACGCGGTGGAAACGACCACTTCATCCATTTGGTGGACGCTTTCGGCCAATGCCAGGTCGAATTCGTTTTGTTTGCGCGTATCGATCGTTTGGTTGACCGTCGCAAATCCGATGTACGAAAAAATGACGCGGACATTTCCCGCAGGAAGATTGGCCAGTTGGTAGGCTCCGTCGGCATCCGTCGAAGTGCTTTTGTGCAAATCGGGCGCATAGACGGAAACGCCCGAAAGCGGTTGGTTTACACTGTCGGTAATCTTGCCCGACAATTTGGTTTGACTATATGAAATAGCCGTTAGCCCCAGAAACAGGGCAAATAATATTTTTTTCATGAGAATGATTTTAGGTGAAAAGCAAATTTCCTCCAGTTCGAAAACCGGAGAATCAAAATTCTTACGTCCTAAAATCGGGCGGGCCGCGCAAATGGCAAGCGCTTCCGGAAAAAGAATGGGGTGTTTCGGAAACAAAGGAAAAATAAGGAATCGCGTGGTGGGATGCGATGAATTGGAAGTCGAAAATTTGCGGAGCGACAAAATTGCTGAAGCTGAATTCGCACGTGTAGCAATGGTCGAAACTGCGGTGCTCGTGCGTGATTTGCGGTTTTCCGGTGTCGTTGGGATGAAGGCAATGTTGTTCCGAATAGGATTCGACCATGTGCTCCAACGAATGCACCGATTGGAATACAATCGACGAAAGCATCGCCACGAGCAAGGCGTAATTAAGGAAGAACAAGCGTTTTTTCATTCGTACAAATGTACTTCTCAGAATGTTAAAATTTCCTTAACATTTTGTAAAATCAATTTAAAGGCTAGCTTTGTCGGATTGTAAACAAAAACTGATAAAACTCATGAAAAAATTATTGCTTTTGGCTTTGCCATTTTTGATGGCCGCCTGTAGTTCGGACGATGACAACACTTATTATCCGCAAGTAGACAATCCGTCTGGTGATGCTTACGCTTACATGCGCGGAAACAAGGACGGAAGTGCATTCAATTACACCTTCAATCTCAACGATCCTTCAAGTCAGATCATGTATGGTCCGATCATAAACGTTTCGTCGTTGGATTTCGACCGATGGTTTTCCTACGGCGGACAATTCGCGCCGTCGTTCATGGCCGACGAAAACATCTACGTTTCCTTCGATAATGTCTACATGGGAAGCTACGAGGACGAGACGAATGAATTCCACAATGCTTTCTCAACAATTCCTACCAATTACCTGACGTATGCACAGAACAACGACCAACACCTCAAGGGCGTGAGCGTAGGATACCAAAAAGAGGAAGGCGTGTATTATTATTCAGAAGGCGGCAGCCAGACGGGCAGCACCTTTACGGTTACAAGTTCATCGGAAGGGACAGAATTGGGTGTAAAAACCAAAACCATCGTCGGTACGTTCAGCTGTAAACTGTACAACCAGGACAACGCAGCCGATGTGATCAACATCACCAACGCCACGTTCAAAGTGGTCGTTACCGAAGAACACTAATCAGAAACACAGTCAAATAAAAGAGCGCTCTTTCGGGCGCTCTTTTTTTATTTGATCAATTTGCTTATACCAGTTTGTTGGCCACGAGATATTCGGCAATCTGCACGGCGTTTGTCGCGGCGCCTTTTCGCAGGTTGTCGGCGACAATCCATAAGTTCAAAGTGTTGGGCTGGCTTTCGTCGCGGCGGATTCTGCCCACGAAAACGTCGTCTTTTCCTTCGGCATAGATCGGCATCGGATACGTAAACGTATCGGTGTTGTCCTGGACGGTAATGCCGGGCGTTTCGTGCAAAATCCTGCGGACGTCGTTCACATCGAAATCATTCGAAAACTGCACGTTCACCGATTCGCTGTGTCCGCCTACCACCGGAATCCTTACCGTCGTGGAAGTAATCGCGATCGTCTTGTCGTTTAGGATTTTTTGCGTCTCGCGGATCATTTTCATTTCTTCCTTGGTATAGCCGTTTTCCTCAAAAACATCGATCTGCGGAATCACATTGCGATGGATCGGATACTTGTAAGCCATCTCGCCCTGGATGCCGGCGTATTCGTTTTCGAGTTGCCTGACGGCTTTCACGCCGGTTCCGGTAACCGATTGGTAGGTCGAAACCACGATTCTTTTGATGTTGTATTTTTGGTGCAGCGGCGCCAAAGCCAAAACCATCTGGATGGTCGAGCAGTTCGGATTGGCGATGATCTTATCGTTTTTGGTCAGTTCGGAAGCGTTGATTTCAGGAACCACCAATTTTTTGGTCGCATCCATCCGCCACGCCGAGGAATTGTCGATCACGGTCGTTCCTGCCGCAGCGAAAATCGGGGCCCATTCGAGCGAAGTGCTTCCGCCTGCAGAAAAAATCGCGATTTCAGGTTGCAGGTCGACCGCGGTTTGCAGGCCGACGATTTTATATTTGTCGCCCTTGTATTCGATTTCCTTGCCGACCGATTTTTCCGAAGCCACCGGAATCAATTGGGTAATCGGGAAATTCCTTTCGGCCAAAACTTTGAGCATGACTTCGCCAACCATTCCGGTTGCGCCTACAACAGCAACTTTCATAAATATAGTTTTAATATCTGATGCAAAAGTATACAGAAATTGGCAAAAAAAAATCTAAAACTTGTGCAAAAGAAAAACCGTCCAAGGGTGCGGACGGTTTAAATTAGACATTGAATATGTAATGCAACGGTACTTTACTTGTTTTTGATCGCATCGCGGATTTCCATGAGCAATTTTTCCTCGGTCGTTGGCCCGGCCGGAGCTGCTGGAGCCGCTTCCTCTTTTTTCCTCATGCTGTTGACGCCTTTTACCAATAGGAAGATCACAAAAGCGATCACAAGAAATCCGAGCAACGCAGACAGGAAGTTACCGTACAAAATCCCGCCATCGGTCTTGAGGTCTTTAATGTCCTCGAGATGTGCTGCTTTTAAGGCAGGAGTGAGTATGGCAGGCGTAATCACATCATCGACCAACGAAGTCACGATTTTTCCAAACGCTGCACCAATGATGACACCGACAGCCAAATCCATGACATTGCCTTTGGAGATAAACTCTTTAAATTCTGACATCATTCCCATAATAAATTAGTTTAGATTAAAGTTTATTTTAACGGTCAGTCTAAATTAGTTAAAATTTTAACACGTATGTCATTATTCCCTGTAAAAAACGCGCTTCACCCTTTGGGAGATGCTGGTCAGGATTTCATACGGAATGGTGCCGAGTTTTTGAGCCATGTGAATTACGGTCGGGCTTTCGCCAAAAATTGTCACCGGATCGCCTTCCTTGCATTTGATTTCGGTCGCATCGACCATGAGCATGTCCATGCAAACGCTTCCGAGAATGGGCGCCTTTCTATGATTGATGGTCACAAACCCTACGCCGTTGCCCCAATGGCGCGAGATGCCATCGGCGTAACCGATTGGAATCGTAGCGACTTTCGTCGGCTTATCGGCCATAAATCTTCGGCCATAACCGACCGAATCGCCGGCCGGAATCGTGCGCAATTGCGAAATGATCGATTTTAAGGTGCCTACGTTTTCAAGGAATTTCTGTTCTTCCGGATCATTCGAGATGCCGTAAAGTCCGATGCCGAGGCGAACCATATCGTACTGCGCCTGCGCGAAATTTTCAATTCCCGACGTATTCAGGATGTGGCGGATCGGGTTGATTTGAAGTTCCTTCATCAAACGTGCCGACAATTTTTCAAACAAATCAATCTGCGAAAGTGCGAATTCTTTGTGCTGCAAATCGTCGCTTGTGGCCATGTGCGACAAAATGCTGGCGACTTTGACCGACGCATTCGACCGCAACGTAAAAATCAATTCCTCGAGATTGTTTTCCTGAAAACCGAGGCGGTGCATGCCCGTATCGAGTTTGATGTGGATCGGATAATCTTTCAGTTGTTTCTGTTCGGCGGTTCGAATGAACGCGTTCAAGCCTTTGATGCTGTAGATTTCAGGCTCGAGACCGTGTTGGATGATCGCCGTAAAACTCGTATTCTCCGGATTCAAAACCATGATCGGCAATGCGATTCCTGCGTTTTTGAGCGCGATTCCCTCATCTGCGAAAGCGACGCCGAGGTAATCGGTTTTGTGGTGCTCGAGCAATTTGGCGATCTCGAATCCGCCGTTTCCGTAGCCGAAAGCCTTGACCATGACCATCAGTCTGGTTTCGGGCCTCAGTTTCGAACGGTAATAATTGAGGTTGTGGCTGATCGCGTTGAGGTTGATTTCGAGTACCGTTTCGTGCGTCTTTTCCTCCAACAACGATACGATTTCTTCAAAACGGAAATCGCGCGCGCCTTTGATCAGGATGGTTTCATTGCCAAACGACAATGTGTCGAAACCCGCTACAAATTCCTTCGTATTCTGAAAAGCGGTACAGTTCAGGAATTTGTTCTTGAACTGCGAAATGGTCTCGCCGATCACGATCATGCGGTTGATCTTGTTCGTAACGACGAGCTCTGCCACCTTGGTGTACAACTCGTCATTCGACAATCCGCTCTGGAAAATATCGGACAGGATGAGCGTTTTCTTTTTGTAATGCTTTTGGTTTTCGAGGAAATCGAGCGCAATCTTGAGCGACTGGTAATCCGAGCTGTAACTGTCGTCGATTACGGTCGAATTGTTGATGCCGTTCTTGACCTTAAGCCGCATTTCCACGGGAAAAAGCAAACTCATGCGGTCTTCAATCACTTTGGCTTCGTAGCCGAAATGCAGCATCACCATCATGCACTGGATCGCATTCTCTACCGAAGCGTCGTCGTGAAACGGAATCTTGATCTCGAATTCGTCGTTGCTGCGTTTGACTTTGAGCAACGTTTTGTCGACGACCAGTTTTTTGGCGATGAAAACATCGGCATCCTCGAGTTTGCAGCTCCACGTGAACGTTTTGACCGACGGATTCAAAAACGCGTCGATCGTCTTATTCTTATGGCAAATCAACACTTCGGCGTTTGCGAAAAGCCTGAGTTTCTGTTTGATCTTTTCACCGATGTTGGCAAAACCTTCATCGTGCGCCGATCCGATATTCGTCAACAACCCGATCGTCGGGCGGATGATGCGCTCGAGTTTTTCCATTTCGTTGACGGTCGAAATGCCGGCCTCGAAAATCCCGAGGTTGTGTTTTTCGTTGATCGACATGATCGAAAGCGGTACGCCCACCTGCGAATTGTAACTTTTCGGGCTGCGGATGATGTTGTAATCGGGGCCGAGCAGGAAATTGAGCCATTCCTTGACGATGGTTTTCCCGTTGCTGCCCGTAATCCCGATGACCGGAAAATGGAATTGGTTTCGGTAAAACGCCGCGAACTGCTGCAGGGCAATCATTGTGTTGTCGACAATGAGGAAATTGGCCTGGCCGCGCACTTCATCCGGGATGTGCGTCACGACAAAATTGACGACGCCCGTATCGATGAGTTCACCGATGTAATGGTGCGCATCGTTGTTCGGGCCGGAAAGCGCGAAAAACAATGTGTTCACCCCATTTTGCAACGACCGGCTGTCGATCGAAATGTGGTCTACGGGCATCGCATCGGATTCCCCAAACCATTTGGCATGGATGACCGGAACAATATTTTTGAGGGATAAAGACAAGATCAGTCCTTTTTTGTGTCCTTGGTTACTTCAATATCGAGCGCCGATTGCGACCACATGGCGTTAAAATAAGCCGCACGGCTTAGCGGTTCGTATTCTTCGGTTTCGCCGAGCAAAACCAGGTTGTCGTTGTCGGCTTTGCGGAAACTGTAATTGGCCAAATTTCCGGTGCGCGTGCACACGGCGTGCACTTTGGTGACGTATTCGGCGGTGGCCATGAGCGCCGGCATCGGTCCGAACGGGTTGCCCTTGAAATCCATATCGAGTCCGGCTACAATCACGCGGATGCCCTGATTGGCGAGGTCGTTGCAGATTTTCACGATTTCGTCGTCGAAGAATTGCGCCTCGTCTATCCCAACCACATCACAGCCCATCGCAAGGATCGCAATGTTGGCCGCAGCCGGAACGGGTGTCGACCGGATTTCATTCGAATCGTGCGAAACCACCATTTCGTCATGGTAGCGCGTGTCGATCGCGGGCTTGAAAATTTCGACTTTCTGCTTGGCAAATTTCGCGCGCTTGAGTCGGCGAATGAGTTCTTCGGTCTTTCCCGAAAACATCGAACCGCAGATCACCTCAATCCAACCAAATTGTTCTTTATGATTTACAGTATTTTCGAGAAACATTTCGTAAATTTCAGCCTGAAAACAGGATTGTTTTATTTTGTTTGAAGGAAATAAAAATTTTCTATTTTTACGTCGTTTCAAATGTAGAAAATTTTTCCAAATACGGTCACCTAGCCGTGGTTTAAATAAAAAATAAAAGTTGCACCAAAGCCTATACTTACTATAAATTCTAAAGTTATGAAAAAGAAGCTCGAAGCCGAACTGATCAGCATCGCACACCGGATACTCCAAATGAAGAACAAATCCGACCTCGTGCAGCTGCATCTGGAGACACAGAAATTATATGAGAAATTATCGGTTTTGCGTTTTGTCGACGAAAACTTTTCGGAGATGAAACCGACCATCGGTCATGCCGAAGTAGAGCAGCACCTCGCGCAGATTTTCGAAAACGACATTCCGGCCGAAACAAAACCCGCAGAGACAGAAGCGGCAATCGAAGCCACCAAGCCGATTGAAATGGCAGTTGCGCCCGCTGAAAACAAGGAGGAGGCCATCGGCGAGATCATTTCTGGAATCACCGAAAAGGCGAAACCTGAAGCAACCGAAGTTTCAGAAGAAACACCGGAAATCACATTAGACGAAGAAAATGAAGCGGCATTTGCGGAACAACCGGAAGTTGAGCCCGTAGCCGAACTGGATTCGCCCGAAGAACAAGTCTCTGCCGTAGAAGCCGAAGTCACGTCAGCAACCGAGGAAGAGCCAACTTCCGAAACAGCATCTGCCGAAGAAACGCAACCAGAAACGGTTTCCGAAGAAATAGCTGAAACGAAACCGGAAGAAGATTTGTTCAAACCCGCATTCGAGTGGGGATTTGAGGCTAAATCGGAAGAACCAAAAACCGAAGAGCCAAAAATCACGCCTGCACAAATTTCGTTCGACGATCTACTCGGACAGGATTATGTAGACCCCGTTTTTGTAAAACCCGAAGAAGTCGACACGCCGATGCCGACAACATCAAACATACCATCGGATGACGACCGCCGCTCGGCAGAACTGGCCGAATCGAACAAACGTCTGGCCGATCTTCGCGAAGCATCGAGCCGGCCGATCGCCGAACAAATCGAGTCGCGGCAAAATGTAATCCCGATTTCGAGAAATTTCAGTGACACGTCCAACGTCATTTCGATCAACAAGGAAAACCTGAACGACCGCATTTCGAAAGGCATCACCATCGGACTCAACGACCGCATCGCGTTCATGAAGCATCTTTTTGACAACAGCAGCGAGGATTACAACCGCGTGTTGTCGCAACTCATCACGTTCGATACATTAGATGAAGCCAAGAATTTCATCGACAATGTGGTCAAGCCCGATTACAACAATTGGGACGGCAAGGACGAATACGAGCAGCGGTTTATGGAAATCATTGAGAAGAAATTCGCGTAACTATTGCAAATAAAAATACAGCCACGAATTCATTCGTGGCTTTTTAATTTAAAGACATGGGCAAATTATACATCGTTCCGACGCCAATCGGCAATCTCGAAGACATGACGCTGCGCGCGATTCGCATCCTCAAGGAAGCCGATCTGATCTTGGCCGAAGACACGCGCACGAGCGGCAAACTGCTCAAGCATTTCGACATTGCGACGCACATGCACAGCCACCACATGCACAACGAGCACAAAACGGTCGAGAACCTGATCTCAAGATTGAAGGCCGGTGAAACGATTGCGCTGATTTCCGACGCCGGAACGCCCGCGATTTCAGATCCCGGATTTTTGCTCACCCGCGCTTGTGTCGAAAACAACATCGAAGTCGATTGTTTGCCCGGCGCGACGGCGTTTGTCCCTGCGTTGGTCAATTCCGGATTGCCGAACGACCGCTTTATTTTCGAAGGATTTTTACCCGAAAAGAAAGGAAGGCAAACCCGATTTTTGGCTTTGGCAGAAGAAACCCGCACGATGATTTTTTACGTTTCGCCACACAAATTGGTCAAGACGTTGGCAGAATTCGTGCAATATTTTGGCGAAGAACGCCCGGTTTCAGTATCGCGCGAATTGTCGAAAATGCATGAGGAAACGATCCGCGGAACTGCCAAAGAAGTATTCGCCCATTTTGAAAAAACTGCTCCGAAAGGTGAAATTGTGGTGGTTGTTGGCGGGAAAATTTCCATAAAAGAAAAAATGCCGAGAGATTAATTTACCGCAAAGTTAAAAAATAAGGATTCGCAAAGGGCGCAAAGCCTATTCATAAATTTCTTTATTTACTTTGCAAAAACCTTCGTGTACTTTGCGGTTAAACCTCCAAATCCACAAACGCAAAAGATTTCCCACTAAACAATCCCTTATCAGACAATTTCAAATCGGGAATCACGAGCAACGCCATAAACGACAACGTCATAAACGGGGCTTTCAATTTACTTCCCAATTGTTTCGCCATCGCATCGATTTCCTGATATAATCTTCCGGTTTCCCAGCCGTCTTTGTCGGAGATGATTCCGGCCACGGGCAAGCCAAGTACTTTCGAATGGTTGCCACCAACGGCGCAAACGCCGCCACGGTGTTCAATGATCAAATTAACGGCTTTGCAGATTTCTTCGTCTGAAGTGCCAACCACGACAATATTATGGCAATCGTGCGCAACTGAGCTTGCAATCGCGCCTTTTTTCAATCCGAAGTTCTTGATGAAAGCAATCGCGGGCGGTTCGTTCTGGTAGCGGTTCACGACGGCCATTTTGAGCACGTCGTTTTCGACATCTGAAACGATATTTTGATCAAAAATTCTAGGTTCACAATGGATTTCATTCGTAATCAATTGGCCTTCCAAAGCTTCAATCACCCGGATTTTTGAGGCGGCGCCTTTGATGGCAAAATCAGCTATCGTTTTCTGTGAAATATTGAAATTGTTCGGTGTTTCAAACGCGACAGATTCGATAAAAGACTTCCCATTCTCGGCAACCAATTCACCGTTGATGTACGTTTGCAACACTTTAAAATCGGTCAAGTCTTCCACGACGATAAAATCGGCCGCGTCATTTTCGCGAAGCAAGCCCACGTCCATTCCATAATGTTTCACGGGATTTACACAGGCCGATTGCAGGACTTTAAACACGTCAATCCCTTTGGCAACCGCGCGTTGGCACAATTGGTTGATGTGGCCCAAAATCAAATCGTCGGGATGCTTGTCGTCTGAACAAAACATCATATTTTCATAATTCTCGGGCAGCAAATCGATCAGCGCGTCGAAGTTTTTAGCGGCGCTGCCTTCGCGGATGATGACTTTCATGCCGAGCGATAATTTCTCGGAGGCTTCGTCAAAAGTAAAACATTCATGGTCGGTGGTAATGCCGGCAGAAACGTATTTTTCCAAATCCCCGCCGCGCAAACCCGGCGCATGTCCGTCGATGGGCTTGTCGAAATGTTTGGCCCATTCGATTTTTTTCAGCACTTCGGCGTCGTCGTAAATCACACCCGGATAATTCATCATTTCCGCGAGGTAATAAATATCAGGCGAAGCGAGCAAATCCTTGATTCCATCCGAATCGATGGTGGCGCCCGCGGTTTCAAACGAAGTCGCCGGAACACACGATGGCGCGCCAAAATGGAATTTGAGCGGCACTTTCTTCCCGTTTTCAATCAGGTAAAAAACGCCTTCGGAACCGAGCACGTTTGCGATTTCATGCGGATCGGAAATCGTCGCGACCGTTCCGTGAACGACAGCCAATCGCGCAAATTCGGACGGAACGAGCATCGAGCTTTCGATGTGGATGTGCGCGTCTACGAAACCGGGAAGAATGTATGTTTTTTCTGCATGCTCCTTCTCGATAATCGACGTAATTTTGCCGTTGGCGACAGTAATTTCGCCTGAATAAATGCGTCGGTTTGGAAGGTCTGCAATTTGCCCTTGGATTTTCATAATCGGTAATTTTACCCAGGCAAGAAACGAAAATTTTGCCCGTTTTTTTCTACATTTGAAAAAGATTTTCACTCGATTTATACACCATTCAAAATTTTATCTATGCGCTGGAATCTCAAACCACAACCCGATCCGGGAAAAATAAAACACCTTCAGGAAGTTTTAAATGTTGAACCCATCACGGCGGCCTTGCTCGTTCAACGCGGTGTGGAAACGTATGAAGATGCGAGGCAGTTTTTCCGTCCGACGCTCGAAGATTTGCACGATCCGTTCCTGATGAAAGACATGGACAAAGCAATCGGAAGAATCGAATCGGCCATCCAAAACAACGAAAATATCCTCGTTTTTGGCGATTATGACGTAGACGGCACGACGGCCGTGTCGCTCGTTTCGTCTTACCTCAAAATACTTACGCCCCATGTGGCGACGTACATTCCGGACCGTTATGATGAAGGTTACGGGATTTCTTTCAAAGGCATCGATTATGCCGACGACAACGGCTGTTCGTTGATCATTGCACTCGATTGCGGCATCAAATCGATCGACCATGTCAGTTATGCGAAAGCGAAAGACATCGATTTCATCATTTGCGACCACCACCGGCCCGGGGAAACGATTCCCGATGCAGTGGCGGTTTTGGATCCGAAACAAGAAGATTGCAGCTATCCGTATGATGAATTGTGCGGCTGTGGCATCGGGTTCAAACTGATCCAGGCTTTGGGAACGAATCGCGGCCAAAGCGTTCAGAATCTGACCCAATATCTGGATTTGGTGGCGACGGCGATTGCAGCCGATATTGTGCCGATGACGGGCGAAAACCGGATTCTGGCCAAGTTCGGGCTGGAAGTGATCAACGCCAATCCGCGGCCCGGCATCAAGGCGCTCGTCGGACAGACGAAAAAACAGACGCTCGATATCACCGATGTCGTTTTTATTATTGCGCCGCGCATCAATGCCGCCGGACGCATCAAGCATGGCAATCATGCGGTAGAATTGCTGACCGAATTTGATTTGGATGAAGCTGAAAGATTTGCTTCTGAAATCGAGAAATACAATTCCGATCGCAAAGACCTCGACAAGAAAATCACCAAGGAAGCCTTGCGCCAGATTGAAGAAAACGCCGAACACGACCGTTTTACGACGGTTGTTTTTCAGGAAGACTGGCACAAAGGCGTCATCGGAATCGTGGCTTCGCGGCTGATTGAAACGTATTACCGACCGACGTTGGTGTTTACCAAAAGCGGCGACAAATATGCGGCTTCGGCGCGATCGGTAAAGGATTTTGATGTGTACAATGCGCTGCAGGCGTGTTCGGAACATCTCGAGCAATTCGGCGGACACATGTATGCGGCCGGAATGACGTTGAAAGCCGAAAAATATTTCGATTTCAAGCAAGCGTTCGAGAAAGTCGTACGGGAAACGATGCCCGAAGCGTTGCGTACGCCCGAGGTTTCAATCGATGCTGAAATTTCGTTTGATCAGGTTACGCCCAAGTTGATTCGGGTTTTGAAGCAGTTCGAACCGTTCGGGCCGATGAACATGACGCCGGTTTTCGTGAGCAAGGATTTGAACGACACCGGTTTTGCCAAAACGCTCGGTTCCGAAAATGAACATTTGCGGTTGTATGTGAAACAGCAGGAATCGGGTGGGATTGCTGCGATCGGTTTTGGATTGGGCAGGAAAATCGACCTTGTGCAAAATCAGCAATTATTTGAGGCGGCGTATTGCATTGACGAAAATGAATGGAATGGAACCGTAACGACGCAGTTGCGGCTGAAAGACATCCGATGATTTGATGGCTGCGTGAAGGATGGAAGTGGCATCCTTTTGCGGCCACAGCGCAGCGAAGGCCGTAAAAGATAGAGCGGACAGCCTGACGGCGCCCGACGGATTTGATCAGCAGAAAAATTTTCCGACGCCGGCACGCCCAAATTTAACACAGCCTTATTTAGAATTGATTTAAATAATTTGCTACATTTGTTCAAAATGCAAACGCATGAGACAGATCGAACAAATTTATGTGAACGAAACCGGGATGGCTTTCTTTTGGAGGCAGGACGAAACGGTTATTTTGGATAAAGTACAATTGGTTTTTAAGGAAACCGGATTTTATTTTTCGGTGGAAGAATTGCGCGAATTCATGGCGCTGATCGAGGACAGTTGCCTGCGCAATAAATCGTGTGAAAGCTGTGCAATGAAAAATAAATGCCACAAATTCCTGCTCAAAACGCCGGTTTCACAGATCGATTTGGCCGTTTCGATGAAAGAACTCGAAGGCATCCGCGATTTGGTCGAAGGCACTTTATTCAAGGTAAATCTGCACGATTACATTTTTGGGATTGGGCGCAATTAAGGCGCGTAAGTGAGCAATTCGAACGTTTCGCCGTCGAAAACGCCATAGGTGAAATAACCGATCCAGTCGCCGAGGTTGACGTATTCTGAATTTTCCCCGACGCTGATCTTCATCGGCAGGTGGCGGTGTCCGAAAATAAAATAATTGTAGTGTTTGGTCTCTAACTTGCGCTTGGCATATTGCACGAGCCATTCTTTGTCTTCGCCGAGGAATTTGACATCGGAATCCCCTGAAATGAGTTTGTTTTTGACGGAAAGGTGTTGTGCCAACTTCACGCCGATGTCGGGATGCAGCCAACGGTACAGCCATTTTGAAAACGGATTCGTAAACACTTTCTTCATGCGTTTGTAGCCTTTGTCGCCCGGGCCTTTGCCGTCGCCGTGGCCAATCAGAAACGTTTTTCCGCCAAAAGTATATTCCTGGTTGTCGTGGTACACGGGAATGCCGAGTTCCTTTTCGAAATAATCACTCATCCACAAATCGTGGTTTCCGACGAAAAAATAAATCGGAATCCCGGAATCCCGGATTTCTGCCAATTTGCCCAAAACACGCACGAAACCTTTCGGAACGACGGTTTTGTATTCGAACCAAAAATCGAACAGATCGCCCAATAGAAAAATCGCTTCGGCGTCGACCTTCACTTTGTCGAGCCAGGCGACGAATTTGAGTTCGCGTGGGAAGCTCAATTCAGCCGTTGGCGCGCCCAAATGCTGGTCGGAGGCAAAATAAATCTTTTTATTGTTGGCTGATTGCATAGATTATGGGTTGTCGCTGGCGTACCATTCGGCGAAAGACGTGTCGGTTTCCTGCAATCTGAGCGAATGCAGCGCGATCGAATCGGGAAGGCGGTTTTTGATTTTTTGTGCAAAATCGATGACCATGTTTTCGCTTGTGGGCTGGTAATCGACCAGAATCACGTGATGGCCGCGCTGCTTGAGTTCGTTGGCGAGTTCGATGTGGGGCGTGGTTTCGTTGAAAACGGTCGCGTGATCGAAATTATCGACGATTTCTTCCTTGACTATTTTCTTGAGGTCGGAGAAATCAATGACCATTCCGAATTTGACATCGCCGCGGTTCACAATCGGTGTCCCGATGACCGTCACCGACAATTTATAGCTGTGGCCGTGTACATTCTTGCATTTGCCGTCGTAGCCGTAAAGCGCATGTCCGGTTTCGAAGCTGAACTGTTTGGTGATCCTGATTTTGGCCATTGTCATGAATTTCGGCCGAAGCCGTTGCGGTGCAAAGTTAATACATTTACGCGATTTGGCACACCCTAAAAAAGGCCGTCGAAACGGACGGCCTTAGTATAAAAATATAGTAATCTGTAATTATGGGTTCTCTTGGAAGGTTTGATCTTCGTTGGGCGCGGCGGCTCTTGAATTGATCGCGTTGTTGTTGACGTCGGTTACGATGGCTACAAAACTGAGGTTTGCAGCATTGGTGATGTTGGCCGGTACGGGAACGGAAAAATTCGTGGTCACGGTTTGGTCAAAATCAGTTCCGCTGATGGGATTTCCGAGCAAATTGGTCAAAGAAGTGCGCAATACATGATTGTGTTCGAAATCCATGATGCGGTGCACGCCACCATAATAGATTGCCGAATAATTGATTTGTGGGTAAACCAGATGGCTTTCGAGTACGTAAACAACCAATTTCAGATTGGAATAATTCTGTGCGCATTTCACTTTTACGTCGAGATCGATGGTTCCATCGGCAACGGTCGATGTCATCGCGATACCGAGCCCGCAATTGTTGCTCGTCAAATTGATCGCATCCTGCGGATTCGTATCCGGATCTACCCAGGTGACCGTCCGGTTCAATCTTGCCTGTGGCAATTCGAGATCGTGATCGGGCGAAATAAGGTTTTTGAGCGGCATGTAATCGGCAAAGTGGTAAGGATCGTTCCCGTTGTGGATGGCCACAACAACAGCACGCTCGGTGGCGGCTTCTACCTGTTCGATTCCGTAGGCGACGCGGGTACAGTTTCCACACCAGGTTCCGGTGTAATCTTCGAGTAAGACATTTTTGTGAAACTGGCCGGAAACGGGAGGCGCATCGACGGCATCATTGACCGGAATCTCAGCATAAATCGCGTTGGTGTCGTTGCAAGAAACGGCTACGCAAACAGCTGATAAAAGTCCGAAAAAATGGAATAATTTCATAGCGGTAATAGCTTCGGTTATAGCTTGCAAATAAAGCAAAAAAAATTTTATTTTCATCCATATAATTCATTTATTTGCAGTCGTAACACAACTAATCATGAGAAATTTTCACTTATTGTTGCTTTTTGTTGGATTTTCGGCGATGGCGCAAAAAGAATTGCCCAACCTGAATCTGAACACACTCGAAGGCAAATCACTTTCCCTGAAAAACGACTTTACGGAGAAAGACAAAATCTACATCTTTTCATTCTGGGCGACGTGGTGCACGCCTTGTATCCAGGAGCTTGACGAATTGAATGATCTTCAGACCGAATGGAAAAAAAGCGTCAATTTTGAGATCGTAGCCATTGCCACCGACGATTCCAGGACGCAAAAAAGAGTCAAGCCGCTCATCAATGGCAAAGGCTGGGAATTCAATGTGCTGCTCGACACCAATCAGGATTTCAAACGCGCCCTGTCGATTGTCAATATCCCTTACACGATTGTGGTCAAGAACCAACAAATCGTGCACATCCAAAACGGTTATGTTCCAGGCAGCGAAAAAGAACTGCTGGAAAAACTGAAATCACTCTAGCATGAAAAAAATACTTTTTTGCGGCGCCGTTTTCGGATTTTTTATCGCGTCCGCACAGGAAAAAACCAACCAGATCAGTGTTTTTGGCGGGCTCGAATCCAATTCGACCTGGTACATGAACGATCCGGGTTTGAACGTTGTGCATCCCGATCCGGCCATCCGTTCGAACAATTACCTTTTCGTCAACACCAAATACAAAGGCTGGACGGCCGGAATTCAGGTCGAATCTTACGAAGACGAGGCGTTGCTCAATTACAATCCGAAATACATCGACACCAACGTGGCGACGTATTACCTGCAATACAAAAATGAAACGGTCGACGTCACCGCGGGTTATTTCTACGAACAATTCGGCAGCGGATTGTTGCTCAGAAGCTGGGAAGACCGCCAGCTCGGCGTCAACAATGCGCTGCGCGGCGGAAGGATTATTTTTACGCCTTGGAAATGGCTTGCAATCAAAGGATTGTACGGACAACAACGCACTGGTTTCGACGCAGCCGATTCGGATATTTACGGAACCGACATCGAATTCGGGCTTTCCGACATCTTCCAATTCAAGACCACTGAATTGTCAATCGGCGGAAGTTACGTGGGCCGCGACCAGAAAGTACTCACGATTCCGAATCCGAACTACCGCGACCGTACCGATGCCTATGCCGCGCGCATCAATTTTGCGCACCACGGATTTTACGCTTCGGGTGAATACGATTACAAATCGGATGATGCGATTGTTGAAAAACAGGACCAGGTTAAAAATAATTTCATCAAGCCCGGACAGGCGTTGCTCGTCAATTTGGGGTATTCCAAAAAGAATTTTGGCATCGACGGAACGTTCCGCCGCCTCGAGAATATGAGTTTCTATTCTGAAAGGGAAGCGGCCAAGAATTCGTTCAACGACCGCATCATGAATTACCTGCCCGGACTTACCAAACAGCAGCATTACAACCTGGCCAATATTTATGTGTACCAGGCACAACCCGGCGTAGCGATGCCCGATTACACCGTACTCAAAGCCGGCGAAATCGGTGGACAGATCGATGTATTCTACAACTTTAAGAAAGGAAGCACACTGGGTGGAAAGCACGGTACCAAAATCGCACTCAATTATTCCGAATGGCATGCGCTTTCGGGCGATTATTACTTGCCGCTCAAGAATTATGACGTCGATTATTTGGCTTTCGGTAAGAAATATTTCAGCGAATACAATGTCGAGATCGACAAACGATGGACCGATCGCTGGCAAACCATTTTTGCCTACATCAAACAATACAACAACCTCAAATTGGTACAGGAAACCGTAGACGTCGTCAATGCCGACATTGTTGCCGGTGAAGCGACCTACAAATTCGGCAGGAGCAAATCGATCCGAATCGTGGGCGAGCACATCTGGGCCGATGCCGACAAGAAAAACTGGGCCGCCGGTACGTTTGAATTCAACGTCAATCCCAAATTGTCATTTTACACCAACGACATGTGGAATTACGGCAACGACGATCCCGATGCGCGCAACCATTATTACAATTTCGGAACCGCTTTCCGTTACAAATCGATACGCGCGGCCTTGAATTACGGGCGCCAACGCGGCGGATTGGTCTGTGTTGGAGGCGTTTGCCGCTTCGTTCCCGAAAGTTCCGGATTATCTTTATCGGTGAATGCAGCCTTTTAAAATTAATTTATATATTTGCCAAACAAAATGGGGATGTAGCTCAGTTGGCTAGAGCGTTTGGCTGGCAGCCAAAAGGTCGTGGGTTCGAGCCCCATCTTCTCCACTGGAATAAAGCCTGCAAGGATTTCCCTTGCAGGCTTTTTGTTTGCTAAAACAATGCTGAAACTTTTACAGCATTTTTTCAATCAAATGTTTGGCAAAACTTTTTGCTGCCGCCGCAAGTTGCTTGTCTATAAGTTCGTTTCCATTTACAAACGGATTGTCAACTATGAGACGTTCATCCCAGTTTAGTGCAGAAATGTCAGCGTTTACTGCCGGAGACTGCATAATAGAATTCGTGAAAAATACAGCGACGACGTTATAGAATTTTCGCTTGCCATGCTCAATGATCGATTCAATCTGTTTTACATTAAGGTGAGATGAAACCACGGCAACGTCTTGTTGATTGAAAAAATTGTTGAAATAATTTTCAATCGTTCCGTATTCTTCTGCCGACTCTTGATAGCTTCTGCTGATATAAGATATCCTTACATCATCTGGTTCAGCGTTGTCGCTTTTTAAAAGAAAGGAATTGTTTCGATCAAGGCGGTCGTAAGTCAGCCCGTGCAGGTTTTCAATCAATTTTTTCTGAAACGTAGTTTTGCCTGTCTTGTCATTACCGATAAGAACAAACAGATACTTCTTGGTTACTTTCATAAGGTTATAATTTAATGTGAGCGCGCCACTAGGCAATAAATGCTCCAAAACTAGCTAGCTGCCTAATTGTCAGCATTAATAGAAAGGATAAAGCCCGCCGTATTTCAGGCGGGCTTTGGCAGTTACATTTTTAAGTGTATTGGCGGTAGCACCCCATCATCAGACAATGATCTATATCCGTGACTAGTAATGATCAGATGATCCAAAATGCTAATTCCCAAAATCTTTGCCACCTCTTGGAAATCCGCTATTAGCGTTTTATCAGAAACACTAAATGTGAGGTTGCCCGTAGGATGATTATGTGCCAATATTATTCCCGTTGCACGAGCCTTTAGCGCTGCCGCGAAAACAAGCTTTGCATCAACGGGACAATAATTAATACCACCCACCGCAATACTTACAATGCCAAGACAAGTGTTTTTATTGTCTAGAAGCATAATTTTAAACTGTTCCTGTAATTCAATTTTGTCGTAGTCCCACACCAAAGAAAATAATTCATACGCATCTACCGAGCTAAAGATTTGTTGTCGATCTTCAATTTCAACTTCGGTTACCTTTTGGAAGTCCGTTTTTAGTTTACCCATTATTTCCCTCACTTGTTTTCTTGATTATAAAGGTGCCACTTGTTAACGCCCCGATGCGGTGCATATTTTTTGTTCATTGGTTTTAAGGAGAGGTTGCTTTGTCGAAGACAAAACTCCCGAAGTGATTGGGTCGCACGGGAACCAGCCAAATTGTTTCCGAGCCAAGAATACAATGTGCTGTACCCATAGCTGTTTATGTATGGATAAATTTGAGGCAAACAGGCAATCGAATTTAGAATAATCACATCACCTTCCAGTACGCCAAAATCATCATAGGATAGGGCAGACAGGAAATCGAAATACTTTTCAAAAATGTGGATATGCCGTGCGGGGAATTTTTTTGATCGAACAAATGAGATATTTTTCGGGCTGATGTAACCCGAAACAAAATCATTCCAGAACTCATAACCGTTACCCGCGTTTCCTGCGCCAATAGCGCAAATCACACGATTGTGTGTTGCATCTTTAACCAAGACTTCTTTTAGATGCTGTTTCGCAATGGCTAAATTGATGCCTTTGTTTTTCAAAGTCTGAATGAGTGACGGATGCTCCAAATCATAAACTGATTTTAGGCTGTAGTTTTGCATGTTCTCTTGCGGCTGTTCGCCGGAAAGATAAAGTACTGACGCTGGCGGCATCATCATATTAGTAAGACAGAGCAAAGCGTCTACGACGGTATTGCTTTCGTCGCAGCTTTCGAGATAAGCGCAGACAAATTCAACCACGCCCCCGCTTGCCCCAGTCCCAAGGTCTTGCCAAGTGTTGGAGCCTGTATCAATCATCAAACTTGCGTTCTTATCAATACGAAATGGTGAGTGATACCAGTGGTGCGATTTTTTATCTTTAGTGGGCTTGCACCCATTTTTTGCAGAATTTCAGGCATAGGAATATCGTTGGCTTGTTCTAGGTTCATAACAATACCTCTTCGCGTTTTCAGTAATTGGAAATTTAGTTATGGTTTTAGATCGGCATTTAAGAAGTCGTCCAGAACTGATTTATAATAGTAAACACGACCTCGGATTTTAACTGGCTTCAAATCGAAGCTTTTTGTGCAATCTAAAACCGCAAGATAGCCTGGCGACATTCGAACATACCTTGCCGCTTCTTTTCTCGACAGCAGCGGATCTTCGCGTGAATTGAAGAAAGTAGTGGAAGTATCTGTTTCTGTTCCAGTATCTGTTTTATTTGAGTTCAACATTCACCCCTCCATGACACTTTTAGTTGTGCCTATAATTTAAATATACCTTACGTTGAAAAAGATTCTTTTTGAGAAAAAATCATCCGAGGAGTTGCAAAAAGTTAGGCGGCTGTACTTGTTTTTTTGCCACTGCATTAAATATTAAGTGGATTTTTTTCTTTTTGGAGGCAGCAATTATCGCCCTTGTCGCTATCTCTACTGAATCCCTTACAGCACCTATGTCTAATCGAGCATAGACCGCTGTAGCTTGCACAGATGTATGTCCGAGTGACTTTCCAATCACAATTAAGCTCGTTCCTGATTTGGCTTGCCAACCGCCCAATGTCCGCCGCAGATCGTGAAGTCTTAGGTTTTTTAATCCTGCTTGCTTTAAAACTCTAGCCCAACCTTTTTTTGGGTCGATAAAATAACCTGTCCTCCCTGAACCAGGAAACACATAGTCAGATTTTCCGACTACTTTGCGTTTTTGAAGGATCGCCATAGCCTCTGAACAAAGGGGAAGGATTTGCGGCTCATCATTTTTAGTTCGGGGTATGAGCCATTCTTTTCGTGTGAAGGATATATCTTCCCAACGCATTTGTTGGACGTTTGACCGCCTCGCTCCCGTAAGCAGGGCTATTAAGATAAAATCACGGACAATTTCATTTTGCTCTTCCTCCAATGCTTTGAAGAAAGCCGGTAGCTCTTCAGCATGTAAAAATCGTGTACGGCTTTTTTCGGGATTTCGTTTGATTCCCGTCGCGGGATTGAAATAGCATAAATCCATCGAGATCCCCCAATTAAAGACAGTCTTGATAAGAGCGAGTACTCTATTAGCAGTCATGCCAGTAACGACTTGAAGATCCGAAGTATTCTTGCACGCTTTTGTTTTACTTGTAACGTTTTGGAAAATCTGACGTATTGCGGACTTTGGGATATGGGATAATTTGGATTTCCCTATAGTATTGGATATTAATAATACGTGATCATGCTCGAAGGTCCGGTTTATAATCTTGTTACAGAGAGGATAAGTGATGCAAAAATCCAGAATGACTGTAACCCACAAATATCAGGATATCCTTTTGTCAAATGTAGTTTTCGGTATTTAGATAAAGATAAGCAGTTAGAATATCTCGGTTGGGATTATCGTACACAGTTTAAAGGCTCATTTGTAGAGGCAGAAAAGAAAAGCGGAATGCTTATTGGCGTAATGACGGATGGAAATAATCGACCGCCTATGCCGCACGAAATTGAATTACCAAGACTTCGCCTTCCGTAAGTCTGACATCGCAAAAAAATTCGCCACCTGTGTGAGGCACCTTTCCAAACGTAGTTTATCTTAAATAACTGCTAATCAACGATTAATCTTTGAGAAATTAATTTGAAATTTTATATTTAGCCTAATACTACACATTTATCCGATAACCAGATCATCGGCTTTTCTCTTGTAACCTTTAAAACGCAATATTATGAAGACAAGAAAAGTTCTGAGAAGGAAATACGTGTGGCTAATGGTCAGCGTATGCGCTCTCCTCGCATTATTTAGTTGCGAACAAAATTCGTTTGCAAAATTTGAATCAGTACCTTCAAGTACCAAGTCATTGGAAAGCACGGGACTACCCGTCATTTCCTACACCGTCTTATGCAATCCAGAAGCCAATGGAGTGATGGAAGTAAAGGTAGGCAATCGCTTAAACCCGGAAAGTTTTAAAGCGAAGCAATTAAGCCCTGCACAAATTACCGCGCTTATAGCAATACTAGAATCTGGAACAGCCACATATAACAAAGCCAACAATGAATTTTCATTCGAAAAAACTTTCCCATGAAAAAGATATCTAGCATTATCGTGGCGCTTCTGACATGCATAATAATGTTCAGTTGCGGAGAGACGAAGTATATTTCTAAAGGAAATTATCTGTATAAGTACGTTGACAACCAAGCAACACCCGGCCGCCCATTAGATAAATTCGAAGTACATAAAGTTGATAAATGTTTCAAAGCAGAAATAGAAGATAAACTGATTTTCTGATTATTAAAGGCGTTACAGACCTTACCGGAAAGTCAACTAAAACCACATTCAACGTATCGCCACCAAGCGTTAAGAGAATTCCCATTAGTGGAAAGTTCTATACAGACGAGAACGACGAGGAATTTGAAAAAACGGCTACAAATACTGTCGGCAATACTCTGTTAAAGTTAGAGTCCTATAGAAGGTCAACCGTTTACTACGATTGTAAATTTGCGATTCAAACTTTGACTATTCCGCTCAAATTTAGAAGGAAGGTTAACGGTTTTCTAAAATTGCCCAGTCAAGTTGAAACGGGTATTAATGTGGGGATCACACCAGCCATAAAATGGAGCAAAAATGTTTTTGATCCCCGAAGAAAGGTGATGGGTAAAGCGATAAACATATATTCATTAAACACCGGCTTGCTCATAAATTTCGGAGCGACTGACTTGTCGTCTACAACTAATGCTCCTGGCTTAGTGAGTGATCGCAAGGCTGCCACCTTTACTTACGGTGGGGCGATAACTTTTGCAGTTAATAATTTTCATCTTGGCTATGCAGTAGGCGCTGATAGCATTATTGGTGAAGGAAGCACAAATTGGCTTTACCAAAATAGGCTTTGGCATGGCTTTATTATTGGCATCGACTTTTTTAAGTGATCGCCCCAAAATAATGGTAAATCAATATGCTTGAAACGAATAAGCCATCTTTCGAGATGGCTTTTCAAGAAATCAAACTTCTTAAAAAATGAATTCTAACAATTAAATTTCAACTTGTGTATGAAAACCTTTATATCCTACAAACATGAATCGGATGCTCACAAAGCGTGGGTTAATAAATTAGCCACCGACTTAGAATTGCAAGGTGTTGAATGCATATTTGATCAAGTTCATCTTAAGCCAAGTAATTCGATTATTGAATTTATGCAGAAAATCGGAAAATCCAAATATTTCTTGTTTATAGTTACTCCAGCTTCTAAAAGAGCAGCTGAAAGAAATAAGGGAAACGTTTCATACGAACTTCATTATGCACTTACGTTGCATATCCAGAAGAAACTTAAATTAATTCCAATCATTAGAGAAGGCTCAAAACTTCCCCAGCTTCTGGCGGATATTTTGGGTGTCGATTTTCAAAGCAATGATGAATACATTCAATCTTTAGAAAAATTAGTTGATGCGATAGTAGCACCATCTAGTAAAAGAATTGATCTAACGAGGCTGCCAGCCACGGCACAAGAAAAACAAAGTATAACGAGCAACGCGCCTTTTCGTAAAGAGAAAAGTTCTGTTCAAACTCTCGTTCCATCTGCATTTGAAGACTTGTACTCAAATGTGGGCGCATCGTTCAGAACACGAATGACAACTTCAGAAATTACTACGTGGTTGCCCAAAAACAGGGACGTTAATTTTTACGAACCTGATGATTCACAAACATTTATTGCGCCACCACAGCTGATTGAAACAATGCTTAGAATATTAGACTCTTTGCCTTCAACAAGCTATGACGCTCAACATTTATCTTTCGCACTTTTAAAATGTGAATGCTGGGATATTAAGATGGAAAAACCATTACTGAAGTTGGTCTCTAATCAAAAATCAAAAAGAATAGACGTTGTTGCAATTATTATCAGGCTAACAAAAATAGCAGATGGTAAAACGTTTTCATTGTTAAAAAAGATTGCTTGCCAGAACATTCATAAAGATTATCGGTATCTCGCTATCGTTGCGATTCATCGGTTAGGATTTTTATCAGGTTTTTTAAATGATAGTGGCGATTGTTTAAAAGGTTTAGATGAAATTCTCATCGAAGATTTAATTGTATACGATGATAATAAGCAAACCACTTCAACGTCAAACTATATTTTGAATCAAAAACTGGTAGACTTATACATTAGTACCGCAGGCCACAAAATTCATAAATTGAAAGCGAAGGATACATCAGGGCGTTGGGCATATTATTTTTTGTATGTGAGATCGGAAAAAGAGAAAGCATTTTTGGATGCTATTGATGGTGATGGAACAATTGATTTAGAGGAGTTTGGCGAAGTCATAATTTCAAATTTTGGAGATAAACCAACACAGGAAGTAAAGGATCACCTAAAACTCAAATACGGATTTCAAATAGACTAATAATTTGCCTTTGAGATATATCAAATTCAATGTTGTTTATGTCTTGGCAACCCAATCTCATGTGGCTGCGGGTAAGGAAAGCGGTTGGGCGCACTTACATCTTGCTGTAATTGTTTCTGCGCTTCGAATTGATGCTTTTTACTATGCGAATAGCGTGGATCGGGAATCATCGGCATCTTGGCCATCTTTTGTACGATGATGGTGGGAAAGTGATAATCGATTTTCACTGTACCAAGTAGGCCCGGTCGGACTCGAATCGGCTGTGTATCTTGTTGACGTTATTAGATAAAATCCTATTCGAACTTCTCGATGCCCCGTTATTTGCCCCTAAGAGTTAAGATTATGAAAATATTCGATAAATCCGCTTCCAATAGGTAGGTGCCAATTCTAATCCAATACGAAGATCAAATTGGACTTATAAACTATTGAATGGTAGAATTTACATAGTGAAAAGTTCAGATATTTGCTGAAAGGCTCATCTCATGCTTTCTAGTTCAACTAATTTGACTTTCACTAAGTGTCCGTCAACTGGTTGGAAATCTACGAACTATAAAATCTTAATAATACGGAACCAGCAAAGACGAAAAATTTTATAAAATCTGTAACTTATTATTCTTCAAATCATTACATTTACTTTTAAGTATAACTTAATCTTCATAAATGATGAGTGCAGCCGATTATCAAGATTTACCGATAACCGTTGAACAATATTTAAAAAACGAGCTTTATCCTAAATTAAAACGACTCTGTGAAGGCAAATTTTTCTAAAAAATGTTTTTTACTTTCAGGACGACAGCAATTTTAGGAGGCGCTTTACTCCCCATTTTGGTTTCTTTAAATAAAGATGAAAATTCATCACCATTGTCTTCAGAAACTCCTTTTACTCCTCCCTTCGATGAATCCTGGCGCAAGTTGAGCAAAGCCGTCCGGCAGTCAATCACGCTGCCCGCTCCATTCGCTGCGCTCCCGTTTTGGTGTTGTCTTTCGGCCTATGGCTTTTTTCTGTGATTGCCCCGTCTCCACGGTGGAGGCAATTAAAAAAGAAGTAAAATCATGAAAACACAATCGCTTAAAATCGCAAAACTTAATGAACACCGATATTGTTGATATCGCGACATTATCGAACACTTTGAAAGATCGAAACTGACCTTCTTATCGCTTTAATGAACAGCAAAACCTCGAGGATACTATTGATAATGCTGAAAATGCCGTCTTTAAAACTTGGCTATCGCAAATTCGTTATACAGATGAACAAGCTGATGAATTTCTTCTAACCCTTTCCTTACTTGACGAGTTGAGAGGCTGCGGAGGCGATGAAGAATGGCGTGGCGATTGGTTTCCTATAACTTTAATCCGCGACAACTACTTTGAAGATTACGCAAGACAACTCGCAGAAGATGTTGGTGCAGTAAGTAATGATGCCTCTTGGCCTAATAAGTGTTCGATTGGACGCAAGCATCTAGAGAATTAGAAGTAGATTATTCGACGATAGATTTTGAGAACGTCACTTATCTGTATAGATAACTTTTTGAGCTTAAGTAAGCCGCATCCGATAGGATGCGGCTTTATATATCGAACACGACACTGGTTTTAAGACTTTTATTTTAGTGAATAGGTTCGGTATTTGTCAGACGATCGATCTTCGCTATTTGGCAGGTAGTCGTACTTCTGCCTAAAATCCAACACCCCGTCTGCATCATTATCAATGAATGAATCATGCAGAGTATAAATGCTACACGCAATATAATATTTCACGTCTTTTAAATCAGAAACATCAAAAATGTGATGAATGTACCAGATACCTTTATTATCAACAAAATCGTAATACTTTGCTTTACGGTATTTTATAAAATATTGGGCAATAAAGCGCGGTTTAGGATTCATAAAATCATTGCCTGCCAAATAATCAAACTGTGCATTTTCTGATTTTTCCGTCAATAGCTTGAATTTTTTACCAAAGTAAAACGACTGATTTTTTGAAAAACTTACCTTCAATGGAATTTTCCCGTCTTCAGAACCACTTAAAACAAATTTGATTTCCGTGGGTTTTGTGATTAATGCATAAAACATTTTATTTGGTGAAGAACCATCCAAATAATTTGAAGTAATAAATGTGGAAACTTCAGGAACATTCTTTTCACCAACACCACCGCTGATAGTTTTGAATTCAGAGGTTTTTATAGAGATTGGATTGCTATTCAAAATTCTCTGTAAAGAATCAAAATCTGTATCTTGTGCCTGTTTAATATTTTGGCAACTCAATCCAAATAAACAAATTAACACTAAAACTTTTTTTACCACCATCTTCCTTGTTTTTCGTCTGAATTAATATTGGCGTAAAGATACTCTTGATTGAGTTTAACGAACATGGATTTAGCTATTCCGGCGGTTGTCTGATATTTATAGTCCCAACACCTTTCTTCACTAAACTTGGGATCACTTTTTTTATACACAATGGTACATGTGTGCACTGCTTTCGATTCTACCTTAAGTACGTTATGGCTTTTGTCAGTAATGAAATATCCTGATAACATTTTTGGATGGGTGGCTTCATTTGTTTTTAGATCAACGCCATCCCAATAAAGCGCACCGTTAGAGTAATCAAAGGGGACAAGGCTTAATTTGTCTCCAGACTGAAATTTCAACTTCTTTTCGACAAACTCAAATGCAAGTGCATTTAAAGCCGCCGCCATACATGTCTGCATATGGCTTCCGTTTCTTTTAATCTTTTCAGTTTTTTTTAGTAATTTATAGGTTGGATCTCCTTGACCGTAAACATTCATGTCATTGATTAGCTTTTTAAACGCTGGATTGTAACCTTCCTGATCGGTTGTTCGTTTTAATTTGTAATTAATGATTGTAGTACCTAGAGCGTAGGCTTCAGCCAGCAATGCATCTTTAACTTTAGCATCACTAGCAAATTCTTTTGATCCTTCAGCATATATGTTGGCCGCTAATTCTTCTACATCGTCATAGAGAAAATCTGTATGAATGGGAGAAAAATATATCCACGTTGCCTTATCAACATTATTTTTTTTATATCTATGCAATATGTTACTGCTACAAAAAACGATCTTATTACTCTTTCCTTCGCTACCGTAATAAGTACCATCAATGTTATAATAATGTCCATCTGCCTTCCCATTTAAAGACGAGTCGCCTAATTTTGCAATCATGGATTCTTCTGCATTTGCGGCTTCCTTCACCTCATCTTTTAAAACAACATTTTCCTGAGCGATCGAATCGTATGAGCCATCAAATGGAAACCCCAAGCCTCTCCAATTTTCTAATTCTTCTTTTGTCATTATATTAATATAAAGAAGCTGTCGCTATTTTAACGACAGCTTCTGGTTAGTATTAGCTCTTTATCGGCTCGCGTTCGAGAATGTTCTCGTTCTTGTCAAACTGATGATCAATTTCATCATCGCAACCATCGCTACACGGCAATCCTTCAACATTCAATGCAACACCGCTCTTCTGCAATGCAATCAAGTTTGTCGGTAAAACCGTCGTCCACGTTTCTTCAATGAAATATTCTTGAACCTTTAATTCGTCCACAATCGATAAATAGAGCGGATCCCCGAGTACCGGCATTTGTCCACCGTTCCATATCTGACCGAAAGCCATATAATGCAATACCGCATCTTCAAACCCGGGCTTCACTGATACGACGACGCGCGCCATGCCTGCCTGCATAAAGTTCCTGAAAATGGCATCGTTGCTGTCAAACTGATAAAGTTTAACCCAGTCTGCATCTGAAGCCCAATAATAAGGATAGAAATTGTATGAGATCAGATTCCATTCAAAAGCCTGCTCCATGAATTTTGCAAGGCTGCTGTAATTATCCATAGTTTGATCAAGCTTAACCTGAAGATTTGTAAAGGATTGCGCCGGATTTGTAACATACATTTCCTGTCCGAAGCGTTGCGGTGAATTCAGGCTGTTGTCGATAAGATATGAAATGCAGTTTTTGCGCAAAACCATCTGCTCGATTTCACGATAGAACAAAGGATTGGAATCCAAAATTTGTACGCCGCTGGCTTTTTTCTCCTGATCCTTTTCATTAAAAATGCGCAACTGCTCTTCGTAGCCTTTAATAATAGCTTCGAATGTATCCTTTTTCCATTGCGTTATCCCTTCAGCTGTTAGTTCGCATTCAACTGTTATTTGAATATTGAATACAATAAAATTGGTCATTGCTACAGAAACTGGCACCTCTTTGCTGTAAGCCGCAATGTCTTCGTAGCTATTGGACATACCCTGATCGGCTTCAGTAAAATGAAATGAAGTTCCACCTACGGTAAGCCAAATATCCTTACCCCAACCCGTCCATCCACCTGGAGGAGCACCTGTGAAGTTAACCTTTGCACGTTTTGACTCGTAGCGCTCGTCAGGGACTTTAATAGTGATACTTTTCGCCATCGCTGTATTTGATACACCAACAGAATGCTCTATTGACGAGCCAACATTAATTAAAGCTTCTGGATAAACTTCGACTTGCGCATTATACTCCGCCGCCAAATGCTGATAGTTGACCGCCGTAATAGAATTAAAGTCGGCATATCCATTTGTTCTAGGGTCTAGCGGTTCGGTGATATTGTTTTTATCTTCACCGACTAACATCATTCCCAACCTATGCAGCTTGCTTGGCTGGGGAACCATAAATTCATACATTAATCTCTTACCGTAATTGTAGATTTGATTCCTGTAAATTGCATTAATAAAACGATACACACCGGAGACATGATTCTCGTTACCGCGATTGTCAAAAATATGGCGATTGATATCTTTAAAACTTTCAGTGATTTTTACCGTTTTCTCCTTTTTAATCCTTGATACGATGCGTTCGGTAGCCCTTTGCGTCAGCTCCTGCGCCTGCGTGAGCGCCTGGCGGTCGGATTGTTCCTTGCTGCTGTTACTGGCAAAACTTGCACCCGTATCAAGCGACGAGCTTGGATAGCTTGCCTGCACGTTTACGTGACCTTCAGCCTGCTGTTGTTGTTGCATGATTTTAGCAATTTCTGTCTGCATCTCAAATCTCTGCGTGGAAACAATATCAGAAAAAGATTCCGTTTCGGTTTCTTCCGATTCAAACTCAGTGGTTTCGCGGATGTAATTTTTTTCTGTGGTTTTTTCTTTAAACTCGCTCGCCATAATGTTTTCGATATGCGCGACCTCTCCGGCATCGTAACAGCAAACTTCTGAAACTACTTTTCGGTAATCGGCAATGCCGAGTTGTCGGAATCCGAATCCTTTTGGAATAAAGTTGCCTTTCGGATCGACGGCAGGCGCTTTGTCTTTATCGACAAGTTTTCCCAGCACGCAATCGACCCCTACTTTAAATCCGTCAACCTTGAATGTCCTGACCATGCCGTTCGCAAATGTAATCGTGCCTGATAGCGATTTAATATTGGCATTGGCCGACATCGGAATTGCGTTGGCATTTCCAAACATCCTTGCAAGCGTTATCGTGTTATACCCGATTGACGGTGTGAAGGACGTGCCAGAAAGCGGTGGCGTGCTATCAATGTAGGTTAAAAGATAGCTGAAACTTACGACACTATAGGAACTGTCGGGCGTTGGTATGGTTATGTACGGATTGTACTTCCCGTTGTCAATCTTGATCGAACACAAATTGAAAGTCATATTCGGGCCTCTGTTTTCGACTAACGGGAATGAGACATCACCGATGGAAACGACCTGCCTAGAGAATTGCGTATTGCCGAAAATGATTTTATTTTGGTCTGCAACGGAACGGTTCAACAGGTCTTTTGCCTCCTTGAACGTATTGACGGCGGCATCACTGTTTAACGCTTTCAGCAAGTTTTTTGTATCAGCCGGAACGTAATTGTCAAAATAAGTTTTCTCGTGATCAGTCGTATATTGGAACTCAAATTCAGGAAGCACTGGAGCATCAATAAATGGCTGATTGCAAAAATCGTCCCTGTCATATTCAGGCTTTGGAGTTGCGCACAACGCACGTTTTGCTATCAGATAGTCCTGATTATATTTATCTACCACTTTTTTTACATTGGCGCGGTGTGATTTTTTTGCTTCCTTATACTTCAGCATTTTATCTTTTTCATGTAGTGCTTCAACAGCAGTTATTTTTTCTAAAGACTTGCTAAAGATTTCAACATTCTCTTTAGCAAGGAAAACAGAATTTGCTGTCTGTAGAAATCGAGAGGCAAGCACGGTTTCCTGTTCTTCATCGGAAGGAGTGCTTTTAGCAGCTATATTCGCATTTATCTCTTGGTCAAATATGACATTTGGCAGGACGACCCTGGCTTTGATCAACGTAGGAATAAGGGATACGGCTTCTTCCTCACTCTTGCCTGCAATCATCCTGAGCAGATTTTGCAATACAAGGACTTCAAGAACTGCGTCCTTTATATAAAAGTCTCTTTGCGTGATTACCTGATAAAATAAGTTGTCCCACACGTTAACTAGATTTTCATCGGAAACGGGAGTATGACCACTCACTCTTGAATAGAAGTCTGTAGCGTCTAGTGTCATTTTGTTCTTTGCAAGAAATATTGCATCGTCGTAATAATGATCTGGATTAAGGTCTCTGATTTCGGAAACCGACTCATACGGTGTGAAGGTTTGTGCAGCGATTTTCATTGCCTGCCAATTGCTCTGGTCAGATGGCTTGTTAGCAACTGCGTTGAAAAAAACGCTGGTCACCTCTGTAGGGGCAACGCTAAAATAAGGGTGAAAAACAAATCTTAACTCTTGATCGTTTTTTTCGACTAATTCTGGACTTCTTAAACTGGTAAATCTAAAAAGCGTGTTTTGGTCTTTTGGACTACTCATATAATTATTTTTAAATGTTTAATTCAACTTTTCACCTATGTCTGGCGATTAAAGAACGAAAGACGAGAGCTAATCTTTACAGATTATCTACATTCAAGTCATAGTTCTCCCTGTTGGAATCGTTTCAGTTATGCTGTAACAATCCCATGATTTTTTGGCATTTAAAAACGTTGCTTTAGAATAATCCAAAACCGAATAGATAAAAAGCTGGAGTGGTATTGCTTCCTATCATTCACGTCCAAATATAACGAAGAAAGTAGAAATAAATTTTAAGGCATTTGATAATTTAACAAAGACGTAAAACGCCCAAGTTAAGTGCACCTAAATTTATTTCTTACCACCTTATAAAGCTCCAAACGGAGCCTGTTAAATGTTTTGATTCAAGATCTTTTCCATTTGATATCTCAATTCAAGCGGCAAGATCAAACCTTTGGTTTTCCCCGCCGCATTCTTTCGAAAAACAAACACCATGAAAATGACAGAAACAATACCCGTTATCCGCCCAATGGCATCGCTTTTCGTCATTCCATACGCCACCGTAGGTATCGCAATCGCTATAATCGCCCCAAAAAGAAGTCGCCCCTTACGGTCACTTTCGTTTTCAATCCTGAAATATTTTTGCAGACTGCCGTAGTATGTCCGATCCAGTGTTTTGTTATAAAATACGGCATACCCGCGGTATTGCGTTTATTGCACGTAGATCATAATAATTTCATGACCATTCATTGCCGAAAGATTCCAGTTTCAATCGGCAACAAATGTCTGACCCGCGCCATTCTTGAAGTAGATTTTCTGATGAAAAACAGTCTGCAACTTTTCGTAACGGCTTTGCATAGTTCCATTAATGACAACCCCGCCACTATAACCGGACGTGGTTGTCTCTGAATGGCTTTCAACATTTACGACTGTTCCTCTCTCAATCTTGTACTGGATTGCGTCCGACCCAATAGTAATACTCTGCATAAATCACTGTTTAATGAAACTTCCGTAAAAACTCCCGCTTTCCGTCTCGACTTTCAGCATATACAACCCCGCCGCCAGCACCGATACGTCTAAAGCATTCCCTTGTGGCATCAGGTGAAACTGCCTGCCGCCAAGATCATAGGCGACAGCCGCTTTGACATCGATGCCGGACACCGTGAGCCTGGCCGAGGCAGGGTTTGGGTAAAGTGTGATGGAAATGGATTTATCTTGCTTAACCGCCAAAGGCGTACATAAATATTGAAGCGCAACCGCAACGTCGTCACTGCCGTCACCTACAATGTCAGTCTGACCCCAAGCCCAGACCGTGTGATCGGCTTTAATCGCGTTTGACTGGGTATATCCCGCCGTGGCATCAACCCAATCACTATCGGTGCCAATTTGCATCGGTGTGCCAAAGTTGATCAAAGTCTCACCATTGCCAAGCTGCTCATGCTCGTCGTCGCCCCACGCCCAAAGCGTGCCATCGATCTTGATCGCGGCGCCATGCCTGCCATTGCCTGCAATGTGTCTCCAGTTGGCACTCGTCCCGATTTGTACCGGCACGTCTGCTTCATAACTGCTTGCCGCCCCGTTACCGAGATAGCCGTTATTATTGGTTCCCCATTCCCATAACGTCCCGTCGGTCTTAATGGCCAGCGATCCGCGCTCACCCGCTGCGACTTCCTTCCAGTCATTGGCGAGACCGATTTGCTGCGGATTGCCCGCATTGCCGGAAATCCCGTTGCCTAGTTTTTCCCATCCGTCCGAACCCCACGCCCATAGTGTGCCATTGGCCTTAATCCCTAAAGTGTGATTGACTCCTGCGGAAATATACGTCCACTGATCGGCGCTAATTTGAACAGGCGTAGGCTGGTCGATGATGGAATTGATGCCAAGCTGCCGCGCTGAATTTTCGCCCCATCCCCATAGCGATCAAAATATCTTTCTCCTGCGACCACTTTTTGGAAACATTGCGCAGACAAGGTACCCGATGCCGCGAGCAGCGCGGCGGTAATAATTGCTTTCATGATAGTGTGATTTATTGGTTATCTTTTCCGGCACAGAACATTTGCCGACGAACAAAGCAAACCAAATATCAGCCCATAAAGAAAAATTGTTGCGACAATTTTGCCACTTTAAAGGTTATTTTGCTACTTTAGTGCCAATAAATTAATCATCATGGAAACACAAGCACACACCAATATTGGTGACAACATTAAAAAATTCAGGGAATTAAAGAATATCACGCGCGAGCAGATGGCCGCCGATCTGCAAATGAGTCTTAGCAATTACAGCAAGATTGAGCGTAATGAAATTGACTTGACGATTTCGCGCATACAGCAGATTGCTCAAATTATCGGCGTAGACGTATCGCAGATTTTGAATTTTGATGCGACGCAGATATTTAATATCAGTAATAACCAAGTGGTGCAGGCATCGGTGAAAGCGGAGAATATGCACTTCCATACGGAGGAAAAATATATTGCAATGCTGGAAAAGGAAGTTGATAGATTGAGAAAAATAGCAAACGAATAGTAATAATAAATGATAGCATATAATGGGGAAATTATTTTTGTCCGTTACAGGACTAATTGCAACGTTTAGCGGCTTCATAGGAATAAATGCCTCTACAGAAACAAAATGGAATGAATTCACTGCCTGGCAGTGGATTTGGATAAGTGCATTCTCATTAGGTTTTATAATCTCACTGATTATTACTGTTAAAGATCATATACAAAATAGTCCGAAGAAGTTTAAAGATCCAGCAAGAATAAATAAATATATGTTTAATTTGATCAATGGTAATGGTAGCTCCTTTATTTACACAAGAGATATGAGCTGGCTAAATGACGAGAGTCGGACAATGCTTTTAGCTAAAGCCAAAAGCGGACAACTTACGATTTGTTTGCCTGAAACTTCATGTGGGACGAAACCCGAATTGGATACAGAACTAGCAGCGTTAAAATCCTCAGGGGCAAAGATTTACAAATATAACGGGAGCCCCACTATGAGATTTACAATTACTAATTTTGAAAACAGCAGCAAAAAGATAGCCATAGGCCATACGGTTAATAATGTCACTGAAATAGTAGAGTATGAAATTGGGACTCATGCTTGTGATCTTGGCGTAGACTTAGCCAATATTTTAATCCACAATGGAAAGCCATTATGAAAGGTACAAGTAAATTGAAAAGCAATGATGATATTGCATCCGAATGGAATGAAATTGCAGAAGGAAGATTCCGTCAACTAATAGGTAACAAAGATATAAGCATGGATAATATTATAATCCCCATGCTTAACGATATGCTAAATGATGCCAATTTGTCGAACGTAATCGATTTTGGGTGTGGCACAGGGTACATTACGAACAAGCTTCGGAAAAAGCCTATAAAATTCACTGGAATTGATATCAGCGTTAATTGTATCGACATCGCGCGAAAAAATTTCACAAAAGATTCGAAAACAGATTTTCTCGTTTGTTCGATAGAAGAACTTCCAAGCCTAAAGAGAAGAAAATATTCGGCGGGCATTTGTAACATGACCCTAATGGATGTCGCGAATCTTGATGACGTAATTTCAGCTATACAAAGCGTCCTTTTAAAAAATAGTGTATTAGCGATAACGCTAACCCATCCCTACTTTTGGCCATTATATTGGAACTACAATAATACCGAATGGTTTGATTACGAAAAAGAAATTGAAGTAAGCAATACTTTTAAAATTTCCGCATCTGTTTCGCAGTTTGAAACAACGCATTATCATCGCCCGCTTGAAATGTACATAAATACCCTTGTCAAAAATAATTTTATTGTTGAGGCAATCTTCGAGCCAATGCCAAATGCGAAAGTAAAAAAGTTATACACGAGTGAATGGAAGTTCCCCCGTTTTCTCGGAATAAAATGCAGAAAAAAATAAATCGCTACACTCGTTTTTAATAAAAAAGCCGCTTCACGCGGCTCTTTTCATTTCTTTTACTATCTCTTCAATACTTTCCAATAGATCCCTTCCAAACCGCAACTTTAGTAATATCAGCACCGTTAAGCTGTAAAATTTCTGTTCCAGAGTGAATCACTCCATGCGGATTGCCAGGCAAAGATGAAATCTTTGAACATAAAGAACTAAATTTTTTCACGGCTCCAATTTTGTCACCTTCGTTCCAAAGATCATAACAAGCTTTTAGATCATCGTATCGCTCAACGCTCCAAGCAATGCCTCCAACGATAGTCAACGTCAAACCTACAGCGGCTACGGTTTGCGCTGTGCCAATAGTATGTGCTGTGCCGACTAAACCTTTAGCAACGACTGCCGTCTTCTTTGCGGCAACTGTCGCCTTGATGACCATTGCGGCACCCTTTAATAAGGGAATAAGTAATAATGGTAATGGCATATTATAAGTTTTAAGATTTCCCTAAATGTATAGAAATAATTAATTGCTGTTAAAATTTACTGACTCTCAATATTTTAACTAACCGCATGCTCTATAATCGAGGTTAAGTCTTGACAATTTGTTTTCATTAACATAAAATAGGATCTTATAGGAGATCGCATGTGTCTGACAAAATAAATAGCGTCCTTGAGTTAGCAAAAGAGTTTAATGCCCGCGTCGCAAAAAAGTATTGCCTTGATATCAGCCATAAAGATGCTTACATATCTGATGAACAGGCTAGAAAATTCAATTTTTACACAGACATTTATAGTCTTACCGAAAAAGTAGCACTTTTAAAAAGTTCGCGGTTCAAATCAAACGAAATTCCTGACGATTTGACAATGAAAATCGCAGAAGCGAATGCCCGTATTCAGAACGAGGCGCAAGGAAAGATCGATATTAAAGATTGTATTCCAAATATCGCTTTAAGTCGCGAGGATTATGCCGAACTTAAAAAATCGCTCAACCTTAATGCTCTGTATTTGAATAGATAATATTATATTTGGATAAACATATGCACTATGGATTCCAAGTTTTTACAAGAAGGTTTTGAGAAAGCACTTTTGAATGTTTCGGCAGAAAATAGCGTTTTATTTAGAAATGAAATCGCAAAATTATCCTTTACAGATCTTGCCAGCCTTCAGCGATTATATCTAGCTGAAGATAGCCTAAACTTAGCGTACACCGAAATCGGTCTATCGTTAGGCGATGGAGCTTGGGGAACGGATGCTTTAAAAGCCGGAAAGAAAATCGTACAAAAATACAAGTCACAGCTTCAAACCGTAATTTGTAAGAACGAAGGCCTTCGAAAATTTTGTCTTGAAGGACGTTTTGTAGATAACTATACGGCAGACAGTTTAATTGCTATGGCCGCAATAATAGCTGGGGGATTACTTGGACAAATCACTTGGAACATAGATATCATTGCTCTTAGTTTCATCGGTGCGAAGATGGTGATGCGCGGATTGTGCAAAGTAGAATGGCAATCTTCTTAAAATGAGCATGAAGTTATCGGCCAAAAAAATCAACGAAGTTTGGCTCAACAATCAAATAAAGATTGACGACAACATAGGCACCGCGCCGGACTTTTTAAAAGTTTTCATCAGTGATTTAGATACAAAATCCAATATTTCAAAAATCATCGCTCACTTTTCGTCATTAAAATTAAATGAACTTTTTTTTGACAACAATGACTATGACTGGTGCTTTGATGAAAGCGCATATCGAGTAACTACCGAGGCAGCTTATCAATTTCGACTGCTGCAACTACTACTAAATTTAGGAGAAGTCAGCGAAGCTGATATTGGAACTATTGTGGCTAGAGAAGCGATCACACCCGGCGCATCCGTTATGCCGCGCGTGATGTTAGTGGACGATATTTCCTTTATCGTTTTTCCTTTAGGATGGATTTCTCAAATGTATCTTGTTGCAACTGCAATCGTCGCAACGAAATTGGGTGACCGGATTTTGATGCATAATATTATCAATGGCTTTTGTGTAAATATCATATCGGAAGAAATTGTATATAATTTTTTCGACGAAAATCCAGACTACACTCTATCTCCCGCAGAATTCTCGCTATTATATGAGAGTGTAAGTAAACATTTGATTGCGACGCATAAAGACTTGTTAGGCTCACAAATTCGCCCAACTGAGGAATATTTGACACCTTTAGCAGAGGCTATTACTTACGGATGCGAAGCTTTTACACTCGCACATGAGCTTGCACACATTCTTGTAGAAGATCACAAACTTAAATCTGATATGGCTGACGAAATAAAAGCTGATAAACTAGCATTTGATTTATTAGTCGGATCATCTAAAACGGATGTTATGCCCGACGTAGGAATAGGCTTAGATGGTAAGCCGATCTTTTGCGCGCACGCTTTTCTACTGATTGCCCACGCATCGATGCTAGTTTATTCGAAACTTGGTTTTGAGCCGTCACAGATTTCCGAGCTGAATATGCGTACTAAAGTTTTAGCAGACAGAATAAATTCTTTTTCTCTTCCTGCCGACAGTGAAATCAACTTAAAACGATTTGATCTACTTGTAGGGAATTTTTTAAAAGCACTGAATGTCGAAGCCGAATTGCTCGCCACTACAAAAGTAGAGATGATGGAAATGGGAAGTTCCGAACTATCAAGATTAATGGCTTCGCATTTTAAGAAGAACTAAAGCTGAATTTTTATAACTCGACGATTACGATTTCATTCACACATGCCTCGCCTTCTTTTATTAAATCTGCGTAACGTTTATCTACACAAGAAATTTCTCGTGGCAGCTGTCCTTTTAGCTGAAAATACAATAATTCAAGTTTTTACCTATAAGTGTAACACTATAAAAACCACGATAATTTAAAATTATTTTGTTTTCTTCCGGCAGATATGTACAGCTTATCAAATCGGCGTAGTTAAAAAACTGCCGAGTTCCATCAAGTAGGGAAAAAGACAAATTGCGGATATGACCTGGCCTGTAGAAATTTTCTACTTCGCTTTCCTTGAATCATCCTGATCATAGATTCAGTTTATCTCGGTTTTCCGTATATCGACCCCGCTTTCGCTTTCGTTAATGACAAAGAAAGGTTGCCCCCGGCGGCGGTACTTGCCTCTAAGCACTGCAACCGCCACCAGCCGCATCCATCCGTTTTATGTGTTTTTTATATCAGACATCTCGTCTAAGCATAGCTTAGGACTATTCAGGGATGAGCGTTTCATCATCTTCCATCATCAAAGGCAAAATCTTATGACGGTATTCGTGGGAGTCAGGACGGCGACCACGGAAGCGAAATCCACGCGTTTCTTCCTCCGGAGCTTCAAAGATGAATGAATTTTCAAGTTCTTCATTGCAAATGATTTCATCAATCTTATCCATGACGAAATTGTCGCCACTGTCGTATGCGGCAATATAGCTGATGCTGTAACAAATGCTGCAAAAAATCAGAAGCCATCCGAGCGCCTGGCCGATGAGTGCTAACAAGCATCCCGCCAAAAAGAAAACCGCTGGTTCAAGGTAGCATTCGCTTAATCGCTGATCAGTGTTTGTTTTGAAAATGGGCAAGCGGTGCATGAACATATTCAGCTCTACGGACGAGAGGCTGAACCGTCTGAACTGTAAAACACCAGGCAGTTGAAGTTTTTATTGTTTGGTTAGAGTATAGTTTTGGTCAAATACGACCTTCGAAAAATTTTGATCGTCTTTAATTGCATCCCCCTGAATGTGCAGAAAAGCCTCGACTTTAAAATCGTTGGTTGGGCTGCCTGTTTTAAGGCGAACAAAAGCTTCCGGCCTTACAGCGCGGTCGATTTTGAGGCTCCGCGTGCGAGAGGCTGAGAAATCACCCGCCATGCTCGACGAACGGGAAGTTTCTTCGTAATATTCGTCGCCGATCAATTCTGAGGCGTAACGGTTGGTTTCCACATCGGCATTGGCATGAAAGATTTTTGTTGCCAACGTGCCGAGAAAGCTTTCTACCTTATACTTGGATTTTGCGCCGCCCATATTGGCGTGATAATTCGGCAAGTTTTGCGAAATATAAACCGTGGCAATCCGGCTGCTTCGCGCTGTCGCTTGATAATCTGCATCATGCTCGTGGAGGAAATTTTGAGCCTCGTCCGCCCAGAGGAAAACCGGACGATCATTAACCTTGACGTTTCGCTTTTCCATTGCCCGCTGCCAAATGTATTTGAACATGATTTGACAGTCGCGGCCAATCTTTTGGTGAATCTTCACGGGCAAGTTAATGATGATAATTTTTCCATCGAAACAGTCTTCAGGAGTAAAGGTCGATGCACGACTGCAAAAAAGCGTGTACACTGGTTCCAGCAATAAGCGGTATAAGAACCCTGAAAAAGAAAAGTCTATGATCGACCGTGTTTTTTCGCTGAGGTTGAGGTAAGTTTCGCCGAAAAATTCATCGAAAAGTTTGAGCATCCGCGCATCAGGTAACGCCGCGCAAACGGCATCGTCATTATCAATTTCAGATAAGAGACTTTGCAACACTTCAACTGGCTGCACATTTTCCCATGCGTCAACCTGTTTTAGAATATTTTGCTTTGCCGCTTCAAAAGCATGTTCATAAGCAGACATGTTTTCGTCATTAACATTGTCCGGCTTTGGTATGGATTGGACAATATCGTACATGAGCCGCACAGATACTTTTCCGTAGGCTAATTTACAGAAGTCGATAACGTTATAAATAAGCATGTCGAGCGCGGTTTCCCAAAATGGATCGTCGCCTTTGCCGCTGCTTTTTTCTTCTGACGCGCGGATGACAGTTTTAAGCACTTGCAAAATGTTTTCGGTCATGCCCTCGCCCTGGCTTTCATAGTCAAGGAAGTTGAAATAATGACCGCAGCCGGGTTCAATGACCAGCAGGTCTTTTTCTCGACCTGCCAGCTTGCAATATTCTTCCCAAAGCTCTTTTTCATCAGGCTTGACAGTACCAGCCCGCCTAATCCTGCCGAGAGATATTTAAGCCCCAGCATCCGGCCTGACCCTGACGTTTTGCCGGAACCGATGCCGCCGAAGATTTGCACACCTTCCACGGCATTGCGTAACGTCCAGAGGCTACTTGTTGTTTTGATTTGCATTAAAATTAATCAGCGTCCTGTCCAGATCAAATGCATCCATACAATCCTTTGAGACGATTATTTTGTAGGGCATTTACCGCCAGGCACCCATTGCGCGCCTCCGATTTGAGCGCACTGTGCTTGCGTGATGGGCGCACAGATAGGCGTTCCCATTGGTGTAACCCAAACGCAAACGCCGCCATTGGCTTCTGCGGTATTACCTTCGGCCAATAGACTCATTGCGTTTTCGAGTGCTTTAACAGCATCTTCATTAGTGTTTTTTGTATTGTCCATCTTTTTAAATTTAAATATTGCCTACTCTGGGAAGTTTTCGGCGACCCTTTTTATTCATTTTTTAAGCGCGGACAAACACGTTAATCTCTGTCCAAATCTTTTCTTTGAGATTTAGAGGACTTATCTGGTGTTCCGTGTGAACGCTCCGCGTCAACCCACTTCGCTCGGTTGCTTTTGACTTGTTCGAGGACAAATTCTTTCATGCCGTCCTTGAATCCGTCGATGCGTGGAGCTTCGCTTTCTATCGTCGCTAACTTGTCTGCCAAGTCCAGCAAATGCTGGTACAAAAAACGGGTTCGAGCCCCATCTTCTCCACAGGAATCCTGGACTTCGGTTCGGGATTTTTTGTTTTTGGGCGTTCCGCTTCCTGGCGTCGCGTCGCGCTATCGGCTGCACGCGGTGCCTGCCTCTATCGCTAACGCACCCACGCATTGAAAGTCCCGCAAAAATTCATATTTGTTTAACACGCGCAAAATCGATCAAATCGTAACTTAGGAAAAATCTCCAGTTATGAAAAATCTCTTCTTTTCGCTGATGCTGATTTCCATTTCCGCATCGGCACAAACGCCCGAACCCAAGCGCTACACCAAAGTCCCCGAAGGTTACCTGATGGTGCTCCAACAAGGTGATGACATCTTCGCAGCGCTCGAAAAATTCGCCAAGACCGAAAACATTCCCTCGGCCAATTTCACCGGAATGGGTTTCGCAGGCAACATCCGTCTCGGATTCTATAATTTCGAGACCAAAAAATTCGAACCCAAGGAATTCCAAAAGGTGGAAATCGCAAGCATGAACGGCACAATTGGCAAGAAAGGAGAAAACCCCTCCATCCACATGCATTGCGTCGTTACGGGTCGTGATTTCAGGGCATATGGCGGCCATACGCTATCGGCAACGGTCGGAACGGGTTCTGTAGAAATGATGATTTTGGTACACGACAAAGTCTTCGAACGCAAATTCAATTCAAAAATTGGCGCCGACGTATTGTGTCTCGAGAATTGTAGATAATTATTCCGACTTCTTAGGTTCTGCTTTGACCGGATCGCTAACGGTGATCTCCATTTTGTTTGGATCGGCCTTGACCGGATCGGCTTTAACAGCGGCGGCGGCCGTATTTCCCGGAGGCGAATTCAATGGCGCGCCAACGGCAATGTCGCAACGGTGGTTGGGTTGTCCGTGCGGCGGATTCATGCCTGGAGCTGTCGCGACTGGTGTTGCAGTAGCGGCCGGCGGTTTGAGCAATGCAGGTGTACCCGTTGCGGTAGGCGCAATTTTAACGGCCTGTTGACCACCTTGACTCGGATTGATCGCCATCGCAGGTTGTTGGGCCGGCGTTTTTCCGGGAGGTGAGTTGAGCGGTGCCCCAACGGCAATATCGCATCTGTGCCCGGGCTGTCCGTGCGCAGGGTTCATTCCTGCGGCTACTTGACCGGTTTGTACAGGCGCAGTTGGCATCGCCTGTGCGGTTATCGGCTGGGGCGCGGCGGTTGGCTGTCCTGCCATTGGTGCATTTTGGGCTGGTGCTTGGGGTGCTGCGGCTGTTGCCGGACTTTCTGAAGCGGCTTGCGGTTCAAGGTCTTTTTTGCAGGCGCAAAGCACCAAGGCTATTGAAAGAAGGCTCAATAAGGATTTAGCGTTCATGATAATTTTTTTAATATGGAACTCAAATATAATTCTTTAAATCATTTGCCCAACGCAAGACGTGAATTTACGGTGTTAAAAAAAGCGACACTTTCGATGCCGCTTTACTATTTTGTGTTTTCAACTCAATCCTGGATGTACGTTTTATTTCCATTCGCATTGATGTAATAGCGACCGCCTCGAGGTCCGGTGTAAACCTTTTTGCCGTTATACGTTCCGGTTACTTTGTCGGGTGTCTTGGGCGCTTTCTCATTGCTTTTCCTGATTTTTGCAGTAGCTTTTTTGGTTTCTTTTCTTACCGTTTGGGTCGTTTTCTCAACTTTAGCTTCCGTTTTTGCGGCTACTTTTTTGGTTTCTTTCTTTGCATCTTTTGCCGCTTCCTTGGTTTTGGACGCTGCCTTGTCGGCTGTTTTTTCGACTGCCTTTTCAGTTTTTTTGGCGGCTTTCTCCGTTTTGTCGACTGCTTTTCTCGTGGTTTTTTTCACTTCTTTTTTGGCCTTTTCGGTTTTTGTTTCCTGCGCAACAACGCCAAACGACAAAGTCAAGGCCAGGCATAACAATAATAATTTCTTCATGATAGTTTCATTTAGGTGAATTTCAGTGAAATGTTTACTAAAGTTAGCGATTAAAGGACTCGGATGTAAAATTTACGCACAAAAAAAGCGGCCGAAGCCGCTTCATAATCCATGAGGTATTTACTTTTTTTCTGCCGCTTTCTCCGCTTTGTCTTCTACTTTTGCAGCAGCCTTATTGACATCTTTGCGCACTTCTTTCGAAGCTTCTACTTTTTGATTGTGTACTTTCCGTGCTTTGTCATCGACTTTTACAGCGGTACGCTCAATGGCGTTTCCGGTTTTTTCAGCGGCTTTTTCAGTTTCCACGGCTACTTTTCCGGCAGTTTTCTTGGCGTCCTGACGCGCTTTCTCTGCTTTGCTATCCTGGGCCGAAATCCCTACCGAGAACAGCAATGCCATACTTAAAAACAATAACTTTTTCATAATACTATATTTTGGTGAATGTTTCAGCCTTATTGCTGCTTTTGGTAAAGATAAGTCCGGAAATTGCGCCGAATCTTCCACAATTCACATCAAATGTTCTACAATTAAAAATACGCCCGCAGTTGCACGCTTCCCGTATGGATGGTTTCACTCGTCTCGCTTTTCCGGCCTTGGTAATTGACGTTGACATCCAGATATTGCGTCAGGTTTTTTTGCACGAGCAAACGCCACGTCATATTCTGTCCGGGCTGCAATCCTTCGAGCATCTGAAAAGCCGCCGGTGAAAGCGCATTGCCCACAAATTTGTTTTCATACAATGAAAATTCACCGTTGAGTGTCAGTTTCTTTTGGCTTGCGTATGAAAAGGAGGTACCCACGCGCGTTTGCTTGAGCGTTTCCATTTCGCCGATCGAATTCCTTTTGTCGCGGAATTCATAAAACAAATCCCAACTCGCATTCTGTGAAAACAAATAAGAAATTTTAGGAGCCAACTGATACGCATCGATAATGTAATTGCGCGATTCGAAATTCTCAACCGATGTTTTAATCTTCGACGTCTGCAAAACCATCCCAAACAACCAACTTTTCTGGTACAGATGCGCATACTGCAGCTGGTGCGAATTGTTGTCGCTTTGCTGCGAACCCACCGAAAGCAAATTGCGCGCATGGCTGTCGAGGTACGTATACGTCACCGAATGGTCCTGTTTGCCGCGGTTGTAGAACAAGCTGTTGCGGAAGGCCGAATTGTTCCCGAGCAAGTCTTCATCGCCTGAAGAGCCGAACGGATTCAAATCGAAATTGCTTCCGTCACGCTTGATTTTGCGGTCGATCAGGTACGACGTCTGGCTGTAAAAATAAGACAGGAACTTGCGGATCCCGGTTTTGTTCTGCCATTGCAACGGATTGAGCGTCAGCGATCCCGAAAACTTATTCTGGTGCGTCTTGATGAACACCTGATTCGGCAAAAACACACGGATGTATTTTGCCTGATCCGGAAACGGCGCCACCTCAAATTCCTGCAATTCCTGAACGCCGTTGCCGTTGTAATCGTTCCACATGTAAACGCCCTGGCCGGGCTCGACCTCGAGATACGTGAATTCCTGCTGCGCGATCGTTCCCGAAGAATTTTCGTAAGCGGCCGAAAGTTGGATGAGCTGGTCGAAAAACCGGTCGCTGTACAAAATCCGCGAGTTCAGTGACGGTTCGTCTTCGCGCAACGGATCGGTAAAATCGAGTTTTCGGTAATTGACGAAAACCGACAGATCGCTCTTGTCGGTCTGGACCAGTTTGGATTTCACATAATACGAATTCGAACGGTTCACACGTTGCAGCAACCCGTTTTGCAGACTGTCGTTGGTACGGTTCAGGTAGCCCAGTTCGACATATACTTTGGTGCTGTCGCCGCGCCCGACGAAAGCGCCGTATTCGAAAAAACGCTGGCTCAGAGCCGAAAATGCATTCGTCGATTTCACTTTTTCCTGATTGTCCTCGAGCCTGACCGAGCCGCCGACCCAGTTTTTCCCGAAATGATAGCGCGCCTGCGTCTGGTTGCGGAAGAATTTTGAAGTCGATAAAGTCGCGTCGCTTTTCATAAAACTGCCCGCCTGCTGCACGTTCCAGCGGTCGAATTTGACCAAACCATTGATCAGGTGGCGGTTGCCCGAAAAGCTTTGCGAAAAGTCGAGGTTTTCGAACTGATACGTCACATTTCCTTTTTCGGGCAATTTGAAATTGAGTCCCGAAACGAGGTAACTCTGGTTGCCCAAAACATTCGTCAGGTTCCAGTCGCGGTCGAATTCGATGTTGAAAAGCCGCTCGATCGTGCGGAATTCCTTTTGCACATATTGGTAATTGGCAAACGCATCGACTTCCCACTTTCCGGTGTACAACCGTTTTTTTGCGTTGATTTTTCCGGCGAGACCCTGATTGTCGCTGTCGTTGATCGGCGAAAACAGGTTGAGGTCGTTGTTGCTGATGCCCATTTCAAAATCGACGACCGTCTTTTCCGACGGATTGTATTTGCCCATGACGGTCGCAATCTGGATCTTCGTGGGCGGAATCAGCCGCGTGATCGGTTCGTAATTGCCTTGTTTTACACCGGCGACCGGCGGAACGAATTCGAAGATGCGCCCTACGGCCGAAGCGTTCGACAAGATGTAATTGCCTTGATTGTTGCCGACCAGAGTAAAGCGCACATTGTACAGCACGTCAGTCGGTGTGGTCGAATATTCGAAAACATCGAGTCCGCCGATGACTGTTTTTCTGTACAGGATTTTGTTCTCTGAATAGGTATCTACATAAGCCGATGGCGCCGTCATGAGCGATTGATCGTCGCCCGCATTGCGTAAGATCGTCGCCTGTTCAGCAGAAAGATTTTGCTGCAAAGGCTGGTTCTTGACATCATTTTCTGAATAGACATAGGTGCCGATGCTCCAGTCTTCGCGTTCGTGCGACGCGCCGAAATAGGTTACGAAACGCGTGTAATTGCGGTCGGAAAACTGGTACTCGATGTTGATGCGCATTTCGGAAGTAATCGGGAAAAGGGATGTAAAGATGATTTCGCCCGCATTGTAATCGATGATGTAATCGTTGTTTTCGCCGCGTTTCAAAAGGATTCCGTTGACGTACACGCGTTCCGATCCCGAAATCACGAGGATGAACAATTCGCCGTTGGACCCGCGCAATTTATACGGTCCCTGGTTTCCTTCCTGCCCGACGAAACTGCTCTTGGCGTATTGTCCGCGGACCAGCGCCGCAGCGGCAAACACATTGGTGCGGTTGCCATCCTTTCCAAAATTGAAACTCGTAGACAAACCCTGGACTTTTTTGTTGAAATTGAGGAAGCGCGATTTTCGGTTCTCGAGAAACAGGTCGCCCGCGCGGATGCTCCATTTGTCGCTGAACAATTCGATGAAAATCTGGTCGAACTCGTCGAGCTTCTGCGAATAACCGCCGTCCTGAAGCGGAATGTTGCTGTCCTGGATCGAGGCGCGCAAGCTGACCTTGTCGGAAATCTTTCCCGTAATCTGCAAATCGAGATTGGAATTGACCACCGCATTCTGGTTGTTGCCCACGGTAATCCCGCGCGTGATGCTTCCCGACGTATTGAGTCCTTCGAACGGCGTGAATTTCTTGAGCGGATCATTCGAAACCTTGTACAGCGATTTCCCCGAATCGACCACGCGGCTGTCGTCGTAAATGCTGTATTCTTTGGTCAGGTATTCGGGGAATTTGAGGAAGCGCACGGTGAGCGTGTCATTGCTCAGCGGATAATTTTGGGAAAACACGAGAGTTCCTTTCGGGAAATCCATTTTGTAAAACGAAGTGTCGATGGGTTGTCCGCCCGCGTCGAGCAATTTGAAAAAAGCCGCGTTCACACTCACCGAATCGATCCGGATGGTGTCGCGCACGGCTACCAATTTCCTGGTTTGGTAAGGCGTGCGGATTTCCTGTGCCTGAAGCCCGGAAACCAACAGAAACGCCAGCCAGAAGAGTAGTTTTTTCAACATAAGGAATATAACGCCAAGACTCCAAAAGTAGTGTATTCTGCCGAGAATGTTTGGTCGGATAGGACATACGTTAAAATTGGCGACAACGGGCCAACATTCATTTTAATTGTTATTTTTGTAATCCAACTCAATCCAAAACAATGAGATACACAGTACGTTTGCGCCTGTTGGCGTTAGGTTTTATCGGGATTCTGGCTGTTTCGTGCTCCGATGATGACGACAATGATTATGTGGTCATTCCCAATCCCGAATCGCCGGTCGTTCTCGACTTGACGGCAGTTCCATACGAGAAACTTTCCGATTATAAGTTTTTTGACGGCGACATGAAAGAGCAGAAACCGGCTTACGGCGTCATTCCGTATGAACCGGCCAGTGCTTTATTTACGGATTATGCCGAGAAAAAACGTTTCATCTGGTTGCCCAAAAACACCAAGGCGACTTATGATGCAGACGGTAAAGTATTGGATCTGCCCGTTGGCGCAGCCCTGATCAAAACGTTTTATTACGACCGCGTGCAGCCTTCCAATACGACCAGGATTATCGAGACGCGCATCATGATCAGGAAAGCAACCGGCTGGATCTTTGCCGAATACTTATGGGACGAAGGCCAAACCGAAGCATTGCTGCAAGACGGCGGCAACAATATCCCGATTACGTGGATTGATGCCAATGAAGTGACGAAATCGACGAATTACAGGGTTCCATCGGAAGCGGAATGCTATACTTGCCACCACATCGGCGAGACGGTCATGCCGATCGGAATCAAGCCGCAAAACCTCAATTGGGACTACGCCTACACTTCCGGCTCACAAAACCAATTGGAGAAACTGATTGATTTTGGCTACCTCGAAGACGATTTGCCCGAAAATATTGTATCGACTGTAGATTACATGGATGCGACAAAACCGCTCGAACTTCGTACGCGTTCGTACTTCGACAGCAATTGTGCGCATTGTCACCAAGATGGCGGACATGCGCAAACGTATGCGCTTCGTTTCCCTTTCAGCATGACCGAAGACCGCCACAATATGGGTGTTTGCATTTCCTACAGCCATTTTGTGCCGGGATTCGAAGGCCGATTGGTAACGCCGTCTGATCCTTCCAGGTCGATGGTATATTACCGTTTGACCACAGACGAAACCAACCTGATGATGCCTTATTTGGGCCGAACAATTGCGCATGAGGAAGCCGCTGCGCTGGTTGCCGAATGGATCAACTCGGTTACCGATTGCCCGTAGAATCTAAATGATATTCATAAAAAAAGCCCCGTTTGTAGCGGGGCTTTTTTATTGGGATTTACGGCTTATTTCTTGATGAACTTGGCAGTAGATTTTTGATTGTTTTCTGAATTGAAACTCAGGATGTACATTCCAGAAGCAAGATCGGATACATCAACCGTGTGCTCGCCAGAAGTAAGGTTTTCTCTGCGGATTGATTTTCCGGTCGCATCAAACATTTCCAATTGTACATTTTTGAAAGCTTTGATTTCAAGGTTGTTTTCTACAACGCTTGATTTAAGGATAGCACCTTGACTGTTTGCTGAAAAATTTTCAGTTGCCAAAGCATTGACATCATAACGGTACGTCATCGTCACGATATCGGCAGCAGCTCCACCAAATTCGTCTTCGATGTAGAATGTGAATTTATAGTCTGAAATTCCGCCTGTTCCCGCATTAGAGTTCAGGAAGTGATCGAATTCTGAATTCATTCCGCCCGGAGCAATCGTAACGGCTGAACTCGGATACGCATTTCCGGTGCTTACGGAAGCCAGGCAAACATTGCCAAAACACAACTCCATACCGGCGCCGGTTGCATTGGTGATGTTTTCACAAAGGATTCTTACATCTACGCTTGAAGCGGTGTTGTTGTGCACAAGGAAACCAAAATAAGCGGCTTCATACTCAAGTGAATTGAAGGTGAAGACCTGCCCGTTGCTGATTGGCGTGCCGTCGGTTTTGGTGACTGTAATTTGTGCCTGTGTGGCAGTAAAGGCAAACAGTCCGAAGATAAATAATAGTTTTCTCATTGTCATTTTCATTTAAAAATCCGGGCAACCGTTGTGATTGCCCGGAAGGTAGGTTTTATTTCAAAATTATTTTTTGTGTTTGCTGTGCGTTACCGCTGATCATTTTTGCCATGTAGATTCCGGTTTGGAACGCTGACAAATCGATTGGGATTTCATTGGTAACCGCTTTTTGCGACAGGATTACTTTACCGGTCAAGTCAGAAATGATCACGTCAACCGGCGTCGTGCTGCTTACGCGAACAATTCCGTCTGTCGGGTTCGGGAACATTTTGATGGTTGCAGCCGAATTGAATTGGCTGGTCGCCAACAAATCAGTTGAATAACCTGATTGCATGATTGATTTATCGTTATTGCTTTGGATGAAAATCACAACGTCCAAATCACTCAATTCTTCAATATTCGTATCGGCAAGAGAAGCGCTGAGTTCAACACTTTGCGGCACATCGTGTACGAAATTCAAAACGGTACCGGCTGGGTTCGGAAGCATTTTCATCATGACATTGTGGAATTCTGTTTCGCCATTGCTTGCCACATTGTTGTAAGTGTGCTTTTCAACTACCACCGCTTGCAAGGTGTAAGAACCGGACAAGTATGGAGTCACGTCAACATTTACAGTGATCTCGTCTCCGGCAATCGAATGCGAAGCTTCAACCGCGAAAAAGGCCGGTCTGGCCATTGCCGTATTGAGGTCGCTTTGCAGCAATTGAGAACTGAAGTTGGTTCCGTCAACCGAATTGACGAATAATGTCGGTGCAGCGTTTACACCATAGAAACCAACACGGCTTCCTGTTTCAAGCGTGTAATAAGGATCGCCCGCACCAGGCCAGTTTACCTGATAGTTGATCAAGGCCAAATTGTCGTGGTTGGTGGCAAAGAACGCATTGAAATAGTTTCCGTTGAAAGTCGCACAAGGTCCGCAAGTCGAGCTTGAGAATTTCTCATACAAAGGCAATCTCGTAACCGAGTTACTCGCAATGGCAACTGTTTTGGTCAATTCGTTGTTGTTGTTGTCTGTATCGGTATTGCCATTCGGGTTGGCCGTCCATACTTTGATGTTGTATTGTCCAGGAGTTGCATTCCATGGTTCAGCATGGTTGTAAGTATACAGACCGCCCGGAGCTACGTTGATCCCGGTAATGGTTTGCGTGTGAACTGCTTCATTGTCAACTTGCCACAACAAATCAACAGAAGTAAGTGCATTCGCTCCCATGTTTTTAATGGTTCCGTTAATCGTTGTGTTGCCTTGATTGGCAGAAATCGATTCGAGACCGATTGAACTCATCTCAGCATCGTCGTTTTGGATCTGGCTCACCGTTACGTTGTCGATGTAAATCCTGTTTCCGTATGCCGAAGTCGCCATGAATGAAACAGCTGCAGTCGCAGTAAGGTTGGCAGGCAAATCAAATGAATACACATACCAGCCCGCAGCAGGAACTGCCGGAGCCAAAGCGATCGAACGGTTTATGGTTCCCAACAATGTCCCGCCGGCTGATGCAGCCGGGCTGTAATACACACGAATCCTGTCGGCGTCATCAGGATAACCACCATCGCGGTACATGCTGAATTTCACACGGTAAGAAGCGCCGGTAAAGTTAATCGCCGGAGAACGCAACTGGTAGTTGTTTCCTGTGGAAATGTTAAACGAATCGAATTGTGCCATTCCGGCACCTTGGGCAGGCGAACAGTTCGGGTTTGTTCCAGTTGTAACCCTTGTCCAGCCGACGCTTGCGGCTGATCCTGATACGTGCGTCACGGTCCAGTTCAACGCAGTGTCAAAATTCTCTGCCAGCAGCACTTGTGCCTCGGCTTGCAATGCCATAAAAAACAATGCAATGATTAAAGTAATTTTTCTCATGTTAGTTGTTGTTAATAGATTTGAATAGATTGTTGTATATAAGGTGCAATTATAGCAAAAAAAGTTGTTAAATCCTGAAAAAATACCGGAATATTTGGCCTGTTGGATAAAAAAAACGCAGGTCTCAACACACACACGCTTATTGAAATTTTTTTCCCGGTATTGTTTTGATTCCCAATGCAATAAATTAACAAATGCAGTCCGTGTTTATTCTGTGTCTTTTGTCACCAATTGCATCGTTTCGCGGCTCACTTGCTTGAGCAGAACGACCTTGTCCGACTCGACCATTTTGGTCGCTTTTTCATCAAAATGCCGAATCGTATACAACGACACATTTTCATTGTAAGACACCTTGAATTTTTTGGAAAGTACTGTCTTGAGTTCGTTGAAATTGCCAAATTTATCATCCACGCACACCGAGAAACTGATCGCCGAATTCTGTATCAGATGCACTTTCATCTTGTATTGGTGCAACAGCGCAAAAATCTCGCTGATGTTTTCCTCCATAATAAACGAAAAATCAATCGACGAAAGCGAAATCAGCAACTGGTTTTTCTTGACGATAAAACACGACAGATGCGGCTCGAGGTCTTTGCCTTTTGAAACCGCAGTTCCGGGCAGTTCGGGATTGATAAATGATTTGACATAAAGCGGAATTTCCTTTCTCTGCAAAGGCTGCAGTGTTTTCGGATGGATCACGGTCGCGCCATAAAACGCGAGTTCGATGGCTTCGCGGTATGAAATCTGGTTGAGCAAACGCGCATTTTCAAAATACCGCGGATCGGCATTCATCACGCCCGGAACGTCCTTCCAGATCGTCACGCTTTCGGCATTGAGGCAATACGCAAAAATCGCGGCAGTATAATCGGAACCCTCGCGGCCCAAGGTCGTCGTGAAATTGTTCTCGTCCGAACCCAAAAAGCCCTGCGTAATATTGAGCGCCTTCTTCTTGACGTTTTTCGAAATGTTCATCTGCGTCAAATCCCAATCCACATTGGCATCGCGGTAGGTATTGTCGGTTTTGATGAAATGACGCACATCGATCCAATTGGTCTTCATGCCCATGAAATTCATGTAATGCGCGAGAATCGTGGTCGATATCAATTCGCCGAAACTCACGACCTGATCGTAAACGAAATTGTAATTGGGCGACTTGTTCTGCGACAGGAAGAATTCGAGTTCTGCGAAAAGTTGGTTCACATTTGCAAAAACCGCATGTTTGTCATCGTCGAACAAATCGAGCAAAATCTGGTTGTGGTATTTCCTGACTTCCTGGACCGACGATTTGAGCGCCGCCGATTTCCCGAAATAATCCTTGATCACAATTTCGAGCGCATTGGTCGTTTTCCCCATGGCCGAAACCACGAGCAGCACATCGTCGTAACCCGTTTGCTGCAACACCTGATACACATTTTGTACGCCAGCCGCGTCTTTTACCGATGCGCCGCCAAATTTGAAGATTCTCATTTTAAATTAAAAGATTTAAAAATTAAAAGATTGAAAAATTGAAAAATTGCAACCTGTTTATGATTTGTTCAGAAAATTATCGATCCCGTTTTCGTCCATGTTCACCACGCGCCAGGTTTCCAAAACTTTCGCGCCCGATTTTTCATAAAAGTCGATCGCGGGCGTATTCCAATCCAGGACATTCCATTCGATCCTGCGCACGCCGTCTTTTTTGCCCTGTCTGATGATTTCACGATACAGCGCAAAACCGAGTCCCGAGCCGCGCATGCTTTCGTTCACAATCAAATCCTCAAGATGGATCGTCCTGCCTTTCCATGTCGAATAACGGTAATAAAACAGCGCCATGCCTACAATCTTGCCGTCTTTTTCGGCAATGAAGGTGTGGAATAATGGATGTTCGCCAAAACCGTCGCGTTCCAAATCGCGAACCGTCAAAACCACGGCATCGGGTTCCTTTTCGAAAACCGCGAGTTCGGTGATCAGTTCGAGAACTGCGTGCATGTCGGCTTTGGTGCCTTTTCTGATGTTCATTTTTGGGAGCATTATCCGGCTTTCCGTTGCAATCTTTTTTAATTCCGTTGCACTTCATTAAAAAAGGATTTACACTTCAATCCGGGCTAGGTTCGGTTGCAAAAAAACAAATATACAAATCGAACGGATTAATTTCCCATCATCCAAATGTCAAATTCAAATAAGTCGCACAAATATGGGCGTTCCGATTTGTAAATTCGATTTTCCGATTATCTTTGCACCTAACTACAACGATTTCGCCATGGAAGAACGCAACCAGACCTTAGGGGAATTTATCATCGATAAGCAGAAGGCCCATCAGTATTCTTCGGGCGAATTGTCTAAAATCATCAATTCCATACGATTGGCCGCCAAAGTGGTCAACTATAAAGTCAACAAAGCCGGTTTGGTCGACATCGTCGGCGCGGCTGGCGAACAAAACATCCAGGGCGAAGACCAACAGAAACTCGACGTCTACGCGAACAATGTGTTCATCAAGACACTGATCAACCGCGAAATCGTGTGCGGCATCGCGTCTGAGGAAAACGACGATTTCATTACCGTCGAAGGCCTCGACAGCGGACACAACAACAAATACGTCGTACTCATGGATCCGCTCGACGGCTCGTCGAACATCGATGTAAATGTTTCGGTGGGAACGATTTTTTCGGTGTTCCGCCGCGTAACGCCCATCGGGACGCCAGTTACGCTCGAAGATTTCCTGCAGCCCGGAACAGCACAAGTTGCCGCGGGTTATGTAATTTACGGAACTTCAACCATGCTCGTTTACACGACTGGTCACGGCGTGAACGGTTTTACGCTGAATCCCGCAATCGGTACGTTTTACCTGTCGCATCCGAACATGAAATTCAAGGAAGACGGGACGATCTATTCCATCAACGAAGGCAATTACGTGCATTTTCCACAGGGCGTCAAGGATTACATCAAATATTGCCAGCTTGAGGAAGGCGACCGCCCGTACACTTCGCGTTACATCGGCAGCCTCGTTTCCGACATCCACAGAAACATGATCAAGGGCGGGATTTACATTTATCCGACAAGTTCGAAAGCGCCCAAAGGCAAACTGCGTTTGTTGTACGAATGCAACCCGATGGCGTTCATCGCAGAACAGGCCGGAGGCAAGGCTTCCGACGGTTTCGGCCGCATCATGGAAGTGCAGCCGACAGAATTGCACCAGCGCGTGCCGTTTTTCTGCGGCAGCAAAAACATGGTCGAGAAGGCCGAGGAATTTATGGCGAACGCAAAGTAAGTTCCTGAACAGCTGAGTTTTTAAAAAGCAACCAAACCAATTTTCTATAAACCAAAAAGCCGGACTTCGATTGAAATCCGGCTTTTGTATTTTTTGATAACTCAGCTACTATTTATTCATGTGCTCCATTTCATACAGGAACACTTCCGAATCTACTTTTTTATCAATCAACGACATGGCTTTGTTGACGATATGGTTGACGTTTCCAGGCGTAAATCCAAGTGCCAACGCAAATTTGCGCAACAAAAGATCCTGTTTGTCGCCCAATTGATGGTCTACGTGAACCATTCGGCCCAGATCATACAAACGCTCGAGTCTTTGCGAATACAAATACGGCGGATTGATCGGATATTTTAAAGGGTTTTCAAGGATTTCCTCGTATTCGTCTTTGGTGATTTCCAATTGGGCTGCAAGTTTGTCCAGGAACGTTTTTTCTTCGGGATGCACAACGCCGTCGGCCAGCGCCACACGAACGATGGCAGAAAAGTGTCCTTTGTTTCTGGTCTTGAATTCGCTGTCGAATAAATCTGAAAATGACATAATTATTTTTTTATGCTGCAAATATATTGCATTTCCGATTGATTTGAAAGTAGAAAATTTAACTTTTTCGCCTTGTTTTTTAAGCCTTTCAAAATATTAAAACGCATCTGCCGTTTCAAAATAAGTTGTAAGTTTACAATCCCTAAAACCAATCTACTTTAATACTTATGGAATGTCGGAATTTTGGATATACCTTAAAATTGGCCTGCACCATGTGCTCGACATAAAAGGCTACGATCACCTATTATTTTTGATTGCGCTTACCGTGCCGTATGCGTTCAAGGATTGGAAACGCATTTTATTGCTCGTTTCCGTTTTCACGATCGGCCATACGTTGGCACTGATTTTATCGGTGTTTGGCGTGATCATGATCAAGTCCGGACTCGTTGAGTTTTTGATACCGGTGACCATATTGCTCACCGCATTGTACAACCTGTTTGCCGCAGGAAAAACAGGCAAGAAAAACAGCGTCAACGTCATTGGATTCATCACGCTGTTTTTCGGGATTATTCACGGATTGGGATTTTCGAATTACTTCAAATCCCTGCTTTCGGGAAGCGCCGCCGATAAAATTGCGCCGTTGCTCGAGTTTGCGCTCGGCATCGAAATCGCACAGGTTATCGTGGTTTTGGTCGTATTGCTGATTTGGTTTATATTGCAGCATTTCGCGCGGTTTTCAAAGCGCGACTTTACATTGGTCACTTCGGCCTTTGTAATCGGTGTGGTCGTGCCGATGCTTTTGGAAAGCGACCTTTGGAACAATTGAAATGGACAAAAAACTGAATAAATACGACAAGGCCTATCTTCGGATTGCCAAAGAATGGGGCTTGTTGTCTTACTGCAAAAGAAAGAAAGTGGGCGCCATCATCGTGCGCGACAAGATGATCATCTCCGACGGCTACAACGGTACACCTAGCGGTTTTGAAAATTGCTGCGAAGATGAAGAAGGCCTCACGCAATGGTATGTTTTGCATGCCGAGGCCAACGCCATCCTCAAAGTGGCGCAGTCAACGCAATCGTGTGAAGGCGCGACCTTATACATTACGCTTTCTCCGTGCCGCGAATGCAGCAAACTGATCCACCAGTCTGGAATCACGAGGGTCGTTTACCAAATGGGCTACCGCGATACTTCCGGGGTCGATTTTTTAAAGAAAGCCGGGGTCGCCGTCGAACAAATTGAAGCACTCGACTGATGCGGCTCAAGACTACTTATATCATTTTGCTTTTTTCGCTGGCTTTGGCCGTGGGTATTTTATTGGGCGGATTCCTCAATTTCCCGGTCGACAAGCCGTCGTTTTCCAAAAACAATTACAAAAGCAAGCTCAACCGGCTGCTCGATTTCATCAACAATGAATATGTGGATGATGTGGACGCCGATTCGATCGTAGAACTCACCGTCAACAACATTCTCGAACAACTCGACCCGCATTCGATTTACATTCCGCCGAGCGAACAAACCGCCGAAGCCGAAAGCATGCGCGGCGATTTTGTCGGGATTGGTGTCAATTTTTACATGTTCAACGATTCGGTGGCCGTCATCAAACCTTTGGAAAACGGACCGTCAGAACGCGCCGGGATCAAGGCGGGCGACCGCATTTTATTCGCCGGAAAAGACAAATTGTACGGCAGGAAATTGCCGTCGGATACGTTGTTCTCGAAATTGCGCGGCAAGGCCGGTTCCGAATTGGTACTGACCGTTTTCCGCAAATCCGAGAAGAAAATATTCAAGGTCACAGTCAAACGCGGCATCATTCCGCTCAACAGCGTCGATGCGGCCGTGCTTTTGAATCCGACGACGGGTTACATCAAGATCAACCGTTTCGCCGAAACGACCTACGACGAATTCCAGCATGCGCTTACGAAACTGCGCAACCAACACATCAATACTTTGGTCATCGATGTGCGAGACAACGGCGGCGGCTACATGGAAATGGCGGCTGAAATTGCCGATGAATTGCTCAAGGACAAAGAGCTCATCGTATTCACCAAAAACAAAAAAGGCAGAATCGACAAGACATTTGCGACCAATCGCGGCGATTTCGAAGAAGGGAAAGTGTATTTGCTGATCAATGAGAACAGCGCCTCGGCGAGTGAGATTTTGGCCGGTTCGGTACAGGACAATGACCGCGGCGTGATCGTCGGCAGGCGTTCATTTGGAAAAGGTTTGGTGCAGCGCGAAATGGATTTCGAAGACGGTTCGGCGGTGCGACTCACCGTAGCGCGCTATTTTACGCCATCGGGACGTTCGATCCAAAAGAGTTATTCGAAAGGGAATGAGGAATATTTCAATGATTTCACGAAACGTTTTGAACATGGGGAATTGTATGCCAAAGACAGCATTAAGGTTGCCGATACGCTCAAATTCAAGACCAAATCAGGCAAAATAGTTTACGGCGGCGGCGGAATTGTTCCCGATATTTTCGTTCCGCTTGAAGTCGAGCATGGCCAAGAGACGACGGCTTATTTAATGCAATCGGGCGCGGTGGGGCACTTCGTTTTCGAGCAACTCGACAAAAACCGCAACTCTTTTGCAGGATTGACGTTTGCGCAATTCCTGGACAAAATGGACAAGACCGATGTGTATTTCAACAATTTCCAGAAATATGTCGTCGAAAACGGGCTCGACATCAGGCTCAATAAAAACAAGGCTTTGGTGAAACGTTATCTGGCCGCCGAATTCGCTCAGCAGCTTTTTGACGACGAGAAGTACTACGAGATTGTCCTCAAGGAAGACCCGATGATCCGGGCAGTTTTATCCGACAATAAAAAAAGCGTTACTTTTTAATCGAATCGTGGCTTTGGCTTTGGTTGCCATTGTTCCATAAAGTCAGGATGTCGGTGGCTACTTCGGCGCCGCTTCCGGCTGCAATGGCGAGTTGGCTTCGCTTGCCCGATAATGTACCGGCGACGTAAATCCCATCGGCGACTTTGTGGTCGGCATTTCTGAGCTGGATCCTATTTTTTTCCGGAATCGATTTTTTATGCGGTTCGATGTAAGATTCCAGACCTTCAATCATCAACGTGTTGGCCCAGCCGACAGCGACGACAATCGTTTTTGTCTGGTAGGAATCTTTGTTGGTGACCACCGTGAAATTTGGGTATTCGCCTTCAATTTTCATGACCTTTTCATTGGCAAACTGAAGGACGTGCGGATATTGCTGCGACAATTGATCAATGCTTTCCACCATCAATTCGGAGCCGAGCTTGCCCGCGGTAATTCCATAGGCATTGTTGAAAACGGCTTCCTGGAGGTTGGTCGTTTTTTGGTGCGTAAAAATGCCGATTTTCTTGTCGGCTGCAAAAGGTTTCTTATGGGCCGAACCCAATATGAGTGCGCAGGACATTCCGGAAACGCCTCCGCCGATGATCAATACGTCGAACATTAATTATTGGTTTTTGGTTTTCTCCTCAATCATTTTAGACATCCTGAAGATGAGCAGGATAAAGATGGCGCAAAAAGACGCGGCAATTCCGATTAAAGCCACCATCGAATCGCCTTCGAACAAATGATCAAAATCGAGAAGCGTAATGTTGAAAATAATTAATGCGAGCGCAATGACAACCAATATGGAAGTGAAAATTTTCATTGTTGAGACAATTTTAATGTTGAAAAGTAATAAAATTTGAATTAAACGAACAGACCTTTAACATTCGCTGCAAATAATTTAACAGCGATGGCGAGCAACACGACGCCGAAGGTTTTTCGGATGACACCGAGCCCGTTCTTGCCCAGCATTTTCTCGATTTTGGCCGAAGAACGCAGCACGACATAGACCAGAATAATGTTGAGTACGATGGCAATAATGATGTTGATCGTATCAAATTGGGAACGCAGCGACAACAGGGTAGTCATCGTTCCCGCACCGGCGATCAGCGGAAATGCAAGCGGAACGATCGAAGCCGAACTGCTGTTGTCTTCTTTGTAAATGCGAATGCCCAGAATCATTTCGAGTGCGAGGAAAAACAGCACGAACGAACCGGCAACTGCAAACGAATGCACGTCGATACCGATCAATTTGAGGAATTCTTCACCGATGAAAAGGAAAACAATCATGATGATTCCTGCTACGGCCGATGCCTTTTCCGATTCGATGTGGCCGTGGCGGTTGCGCAGGTCGACGATAATCGGAATGGTTCCGACGATATCGATTACTGCAAAAAGCACCATTCCGACGGTAACAATTTCCCTGAAATCCAGTTGCATATTGTGTTTTTTTGAGGCTGCAAAATTAAGGCTTTAAAACTCGGATAAAGCTAAAATGGCGTTAATTTAATAGCAGCAAGGCTTGCGAAGAATTGTGGCAATTCAGTTGAGTGCAAATTTAACGCAGGATTGCCGAATTCCCTTATTGTTGTCTTATCTTTGCCTCATGTTTCAACTCGGCAAAACCATTGTATCAGAAGACATACTCGAAAAAGATTTCGTGTGCAACCTCTCGGCCTGTCACGGCGCCTGTTGTGTAGACGGAGATGCCGGAGCACCTTTGAATGAAGCGGAAACTAAAATATTAGAAGATATTTACCACAAAGTAAAACCTTTTTTACGCCAAAAAGGAATCGATGCAATTGAAGCGCAAGGCACTTGGGTAATCGGCAGCGACGGCACATTGGAAACGCCGCTCATCGACAATAAGGATTGCGCGTATGTGATTTTTGATGGAAAAACGGCACTTTGCGGAATCGAACAGGCCTACAACCAGGGCGAAGTGAATTGGAAAAAACCGGTTTCGTGCCACCTGTATCCGATACGCGTAAAGGAGTTTTCAGAATTTTCCGCAGTCAATTATGACCGTTGGGACATTTGCGACGACGCGTGCAGTCTGGGCAAAGAACTCGAAGTGCCCGTCTATAAATTTGTCAAGGAAGCATTGGTCAGGAAATTTGGCCAGGAATGGTATGACGAATTGGAGAAAGTGGCCAATGAGCTCAAGGCCAAAGCAAATAAAAAAAGCCGGTGATATGTCCGGTTTTTTTATTGGAAATCCTTCACCTTTATTTGAATTGATTTGCAGAATTTTAAATCAGTCTATATCGATTTGTCGACTTTCCGCGAGGTGCTGCCTGGCGCGACTTTTCAAAATATATTATTTTTAATCATCTAATTTTAAGCAATTTACGTTTTGCGCAAAAAGACTTTTAAGGTTGCGCCGTTGTTAAAAACTAGACGAGATTGTGGATAAGTTTGGCTTTTATTTACAGATTCAAATCCCAATCTTTGTAGACGGAAAGAATAGCCAAAAAATTGTTAAAATTTCCCCAAATCAACACTTTACATATGTCAGCAATAGAACCTATTTTACAGGAAAACAAGAACCGTTTTGTCATTTTTCCAATCAAGCACCACGACATTTGGGAATGGTATAAAAAAATGGAAGCCAGTTTCTGGACCGCAGAAGAAATCGATCTTCACCAGGATTTGTCCGACTGGAACAACAAGCTCAATGCCGAAGAGCAATATTTCGTCAAGCACATTTTAGCGTTTTTTGCCGCTTCAGACGGTATCGTCAACGAAAACCTCGCCGAGAACTTCGTCAATGAGGTGCAGTATCCGGAAGCCAAATTTTTCTACGGATTCCAGATCATGATGGAAAACATCCACAGCGAAACGTATTCGCTTTTGATCGATACGTACGTAAAAGATGAGGTCGAAAAAGACCAGCTTTTCAATGCGCTCGAGGTGTTTCCCGCCATCAAGAAGAAAGCCGAATGGGCGTTGAAGTGGATTTCATCCGATTCTTTCGCCGAAAGGCTGATCGCTTTTGCGGCTGTCGAAGGCATTTTCTTTTCGGGCGCTTTCTGCTCGATCTATTGGCTCAAGAAACGCGGACTCATGCCGGGATTGACGTTTTCGAACGAGCTCATTTCGCGTGATGAAGGCGTACACTGTGATTTCGCCGTGCATTTGCACAACCACCATTTGATCAATAAGGTTTCCAAAGAAAGGATCAAAGAAATTTTGGTTAATGCGTTGGACATCGAACGCGAATTCATCACCGAATCTTTACCGGTCAGCTTAATTGGGATGAATGCCAACCTGATGACGCAATACCTCGAATTCGTAACCGACCGTTTGCTTGTAGAATTGGGTTGCGACCGCGTGTACAATTCAACCAATCCGTTCGATTTTATGGACATGATCTCGTTGCAAGGCAAAACGAATTTCTTCGAAAAACGCGTGGCCGAATACCAAAAAGCAGGCGTTATGAACAGCGGACAAGGAAACGATTCCGATTCGCAAAAAATAAGCTTCGACGCTGATTTTTAAACAGAATTTTTTTGTGTAACAATATACTATTGTTGCATTGCCATAAATAAATATTACAAATAACCGAATGCGCGAAAGGGATTTCGTGTGCTCACAAAACACTTCACTTATGTATGTAGTAAAAAGAGACGGCCACAAAGAGCCGGTCATGTTTGACAAGATTACAGACCGCATCAAGAAATTATGCTACGGATTGAACGATCTGGTTGATGCCGTAAAAGTAGCGATGCGTGTCATCGAAGGTTTGTATGACGGCGTCACGACTTCAGAACTCGACAACCTGGCCGCCGAAACCGCTGCGGCAATGACAATCGCACACCCTGATTATGCGCAACTTGCGGCACGTATTGCGATTTCCAACTTGCATAAGAATACCAAAAAATCGTTCTCGGAAACCATGCACGACATGTTCCATTACGTGAACCCGAGAACGGGCAAAGCATCGCCTTTGTTGTCGGAGGAAGTGTTTAAGGTTATTGAAGAAAATGCCGAATTCCTTGATTCTCACGTGATTTACAACCGCGATTTCAACTATGATTATTTCGGATTCAAGACTTTGGAGCGTTCGTATCTTTTGAAAATCAACGGCAAAATCGTCGAGCGTCCGCAACACATGCTCATGCGCGTGGCTGTCGGAATCCACCTCGATGATTTGACTTCTGTGATCGAAACCTACGACCTGATGTCGAAGAAGTTCTTTACACACGCAACGCCGACGCTTTTCAACGCGGGAACACCGAAGCCGCAAATGTCTTCGTGCTTCCTTTTGGCCATGCAGGACGACTCGATCGACGGAATTTACGATACCCTCAAGCAAACCGCAAAAATCTCGCAATCGGCGGGGGGAATCGGTTTGTCTATCCATAACGTAAGGGCGACCGGTTCTTACATCCGCGGAACCAACGGAACTTCGAACGGAATTGTCCCGATGTTGCGCGTATTCAACGATACCGCGCGTTACGTAGACCAAGGTGGTGGAAAACGCAAAGGAAGCTTCGCGATTTACATCGAGACCTGGCATGCCGATATTTTCGATTTCCTCGACCTCAGAAAGAACACCGGAAAAGAAGAAATGCGTGCGCGTGATTTGTTCTTGGCCATGTGGACTTCCGATTTGTTCATGAAGCGCGTACAGGAAGACGGCAAATGGACGCTCATGTGTCCGAACGAATGCCCTGGATTGTATGATGTTTATGGCGAAGAATTCGAAAAATTATACGAATCCTACGAAGCGGCCGGAAAGGGAAGAAAAACGATCGATGCACGTGAATTGTGGGAAAAAATCCTCGAATCGCAAATCGAAACCGGTACGCCTTACATGCTCTATAAAGATGCGGCCAACCGCAAATCGAACCAGAAAAACCTCGGCACCATCCGTTCTTCGAATTTGTGTACCGAAATCATGGAATATACTTCGAAAGATGAGATTGCCGTGTGTAACCTGGCTTCGATCTCGTTGCCGATGTTCATCGAAAATGGCAAATTCAACCACGAATTGCTGTACAATGTGACCAAACGCGTCACCAAAAACCTGAACAAGGTCATCGATAGGAATTATTATCCGGTGCCGCAGGCGGAAAATTCAAACCTGCGCCACCGCCCGGTTGGCTTGGGTGTGCAAGGCTTGGCCGACGCGTTCATCCTGTTGCGTTTGCCGTTCACGAGCGACGAAGCCAAACAATTGAACCAGGAAATCTTCGAAACGCTTTATTTCGCTGCCGTAACCGCATCGATGGAAGCCGCCAAAGAAGAAGGGCCGTACTCAACATTCGCAGGATCGCCCATTTCACAAGGCGAATTCCAATACAACCTCTGGGGCTTGAAAGACGAAGATTTGTCGGGGCGCTGGGATTGGGCGTCTTTGAGAAAAGAAGTCGTGGAGCATGGGGTACGCAACTCGCTTTTGGTCGCGCCGATGCCAACGGCTTCCACGTCGCAAATCCTTGGAAACAACGAAGCTTTCGAGCCCTACACTTCGAACATTTACACCCGTCGCGTACTTTCGGGAGAATTCATCGTCGTCAACAAGCATTTGCTCGAAGACCTCGTGAAACGCGGTTTGTGGAATGAAGAATTGAAACAGGAAGTGATGCGCCACAACGGATCGGTGCAAAATATCGAACGCATTCCGCAGGACTTGAAGGATTTGTACAAAACCGTTTGGGAAATGTCCATGAAAGACATCATCGACATGTCGCGCCAACGCGGTTATTTCATCGACCAGTCACAATCGCTGAACCTGTTCATGCAGGATGCGAATTATGCGAAACTGACCTCGATGCATTTCTACGCGTGGCAATCGGGCCTCAAGACGGGAATGTATTACCTCAGGACCAAATCGGCTGTAGACGCGATCAAGTTTACGCTGAACAACGATAAAATTTCAGAACCGCAACCCGTAGCCGCCGAAGTCGTCGAAGTAGCAGCAACCGCCGCCGCCGAAATCACCTCACAGGCCGCGCCGGTCTCAGACGTCGAAGCGATCAATCCGGACGATTTCCGTGCGATGATCGAGCGTTCACGCAGCGCCGAGCCGGACGACTGCGAAATGTGCGGTTCGTAACGTACCTAACCCAATAACCAGGAAACGGCTGTCTGTATAGGGCAGCTGTTTTTTTTAAGGAGCAAGTTCCGGCTGTACGCTCTATCTTTTCCGCGCTAAAAAGCGCAAAAAAGGATGCCGCTTCCATCCGGGCTAGGGTTCCGAACTTCAAACTTTATTATTCGTTAATCGACATTCAACATTTAAAGATGAAATGGCGGTTGAATATCGAATAATGAACAACGATTAACGAACTTTGAAATAAAAAACCATGACCAAACAAAAAGGCGTCTACACCGGAATCATCGAACAGGACGAAGAAGGCAACTTCTTCTGCGGGCCTTATCTGCTCGATTACAAATACACTGCGGCCAAATTCAAGCTCGGCGACGAAGTCAACCTCAAATCGGTCGTGGCCAACCCGAGCGACAAGAGCCAGGAGAAATACCCGAAGAAATCGGGCGATTTTTTTCTGGCCAATGCCAAGCCCGCCCCCGATGAGAAGTATAAAAATGACAGAAAATCAACTGACAACTGATACTAAATGATGCACTGGGAACAACTTTTATCGCTGCGCCGACAAGGCGACAAAGGCAAGCGCCTCCGAAAAGAGCAGGACGACACGCGTCTCGGCTTTGAAGTCGACTACGACCGTATCATCTTCTCGTCGGCGTTCAGGAGCCTGCAGGACAAGACACAGGTGATTCCGCTTTCCAAAACCGATTTCGTCCATACCCGACTCACGCACAGTCTCGAAGTGTCGGTCGTAGGTCGTTCGCTGGGCCGTTTGGTCGGCAAGAAAATCATCGAGAAATATCCGTACCTGCAAGAAATCCACGGTTTCCATATGAACGATTTCGGGGCGATCGTCGCTGCGGCTTCATTGGCACATGACATCGGGAATCCGCCTTTCGGACATTCGGGTGAAAAGGCGATCGGCGAATATTTCAAAATCGGCAACGGACTGCAATACAAATCGCAACTCACCGAGAAGCAATGGCAGGACCTCATTGATTTTGAAGGCAATGCCAACGGATTTTCGGTATTGACGGCTTCGCGTCCCGGCAATGAAGGCGGATTGCGTATTTCGTATGCGACATTGGGCGCGTTCATGAAATATCCCAAGGAAAGCCTGCCCAAAAAACCGACTTCGAACATCGCCGACAAGAAATACGGATTTTTCCAATCGGACAAGGCTTTTTTTGAAGAAGTCGCCGCCGAACTCGGGTTGATTTCGAACAAAGCCGGAAATGACATCGGTTTTGAAAGACATCCGTTGGCATATCTGGTCGAAGCCGCTGACGACATCTGTTATACGATTATCGATTTTGAGGACGGCATCAACCTCGGGCTCGTTTCTGAAGATTATGCGCTCGAATACCTGATCAAATTGGTCAAGGACAGCATCGATACGGCCAAATACAAGACACTGGTTACGAAGGAAGACCGCATCAGTTATTTGCGCGCGCTCGCCATCGGCAGCCTGATCAATGATGCGGTGAATGTTTTTGTCGCCAACGAAGCGTTGATCCTGCAAGGGAAATTCCCATTCGCCTTGACCGACAAAAGCAAATACAAGGCGCAGATGGACGACATCATCAAACTCAGCGTCAAGAACATTTACCAAAGCCGAGAGGTAATTGAGAAAGAACTCAAAGGCTATCAGATCATCAATACGCTGCTCGATAAATTCATTACGGCCTACAACAATAAATGGGAAGGCCGCGCAACCAATTACGACAATTTGCTTCTTAAGATTTTACCCGAAAGGCATCATGTCGAAAAGGAAAATCTGTACGACCGATTGCTGCACATTTGCCATTTCGTTTCGCTGCTGACAGACGGGAATGCACTCATTTATTATAGGAACATTTTGGGCCATTTGGATAACCGTTAATGTTTAAGGGATTTGTATGATTTAACAAAAAATTGATTATGTTTGTCAATCAAAAAATTTTAACCTTATGAAAAAAATTACACTATTGGGTGTTTTTCTGTTGTCGGTAGCGGGTTTCGCACAAACCAACAAGCAGAAAATCCAGGCGTATTTCGAGAACAATCATCCGAAATACGGATTGACCAGCCAGGACATTTCCGACCTCAATATCAGGTCTGAAGTATATGGTAAAGGTACAAAAGTTACAAGCTGTCGTGTCGTTCAGAGATACCAGGGAACCGATCTTTACCAAGTTGAAGCTGGGTTTTCTTTCAAGGATGGCGAAATCTTCCGTGCAGAAAGCGGCTTCTTGAGCAATATTGCTTCTAAAGTCAATGCCGTTCATCCTTCATTGTCAGTTACAGAAGCGGTTGCGCGTGTTTACGGCGATTTGAACGTAAGCGGAGCCAATTTCACGATTCTATCTTCTGAAAATGCCAAAAACCTGACGTTGAGCGACGGTTTGCAGGAAGACCACATCTCGGCTAAATTGGTTTACTATTCGGTAGACAAAAACCATTTGCGACTGGCTTGGCACTATGATTTCTATCAGCCAAGAACCAATAATTATTGGACGACCAGCATTGATGCAGTCAATGGCCAAATCCTTGAGAAAACCAACCAATTGTTGAGCTGTAATTTCGGAGACCACAATCACGGTCAAAAAGTGGCCAACAAAAGTTTTAACTTTACGAAAAATGCATTCAACAACAACACTTCAATGCTTGAAGTGCAAGGCGGAACTTACAGAGTTGTTCCTTACAATATCGAAAGTCCAAACCACGGGGCTTTCCAGTTGATTTCGAATCCTGAATTTACTGCTTCTTCACCAAACGGATGGCACAATGCCAGCGCAACTGTTGGAGGAACAACTGCCAATTTGATGTTTACGACCACACGTGGTAATAACGTATGGGCCAGGGAAGATGCTATTGGCGATAACGAACAAGTCAACCAAGGGCTTTCAGCCGAGGGAGGAGCAACATTGAATTTCGATTTCAATTATCCCGGAGAGTCGGCACAGCCAACCGCTTATACCAGTGCAGCGACAACCAACCTGTTTTATATGGTGAATGTAATTCACGATATTTGGTACCAATACGGATTTGACGAAGTATCGGCTAATTTCCAACAAGCCAATTACGGTTTGGGAGGCGGCCAGAATGACAACATTCGCGCGGATTCTCAAGACGGTTATTCGCAAACGACGCCAACGTTGAACAACGCCAATTTTGCACCAAGTAATGATGGTACAAGACCAAGGGTTCAAATGTACATGTGGACTGCGGGCGCGCCTCCAACAGAATTCCTAACCATCAATACTCCGGCATCTATTGCAGGGCCAAGAGTAGCGACAACCAACGTTTTTGCAGGAACAGACAACGTTCCGGTGCCAACTGCACCAAACGGGATTACAGCTGATCTGGTTCACTACCTCAATCCTGCCAACAACGGAACACTTCCGTCACCAAACCAGATTTCAATCCACAACGGATGTGTGCCGCCAACGAATGCTTTCGACATCAGCGGAAAAATCGCCTTGATCAGAAGAGGAAATTGCAACTTCGTTGATAAAGTGAAAAATGCACAGGATGCAGGCGCTTTGGCTGCAATTGTTTACGATACCGTACCGAACAACCCGGTGCGTTTGTCAATGAGTTCTGAACTTCCGTTGAGGGGCATCTTGATTCCTGCTATTTTCGTAACCAAAGAAATCGGTGAAGAAATGGTAGCAGCGATGGCTTCTGAAACGGTCAATGTTAAGATCGAAGTACCTGCTGATTTGTATTTGTATGCGGATGGCGATTTTGACAACGTAATCATCGGTCATGAAATTGGTCACGGTATTTCAAACCGTCTGATCGGTTCTGGTTCTGGAGCTTGTATGTCCAATGCGGAGCAAATGGGAGAAGGCTGGGCCGACTGGTTTGGTTTGATCCTCCAAATGAAAACCGGCGATGCCGGAACAGATGCCAAGACGATCGGTACTTATGTATTCAACGAAGATCCGACTTTTGGCGCAGGCTTGAGAGAATTCCCTTATTCGACTGACATGACGGTAAATCCACGCACGTTTGCCGATTCAAACATCATTTATCCTCCAGCTGATCCACTCGATACCTCTTATCGTTATGTTATCGGTGAATTCTGGGCTTCAGTACTTTGGGATCTGACTTGGGGATTTGTTGACCAATATGGTTTCGATGCGAATATCTATACCGGTACAGGTGGTAACAACAAATTCATGCAGCTTATGGTAGATGCGATGAAAATGTGGCCAACCTGTAACACTTCAAACATCGTCGGATTTAGAGATTTGATTTTCGCCACTGATCAAGCGACAAATGGTGGTGCCAACTATAACATGATGGCAGAAATTTTCCGCAACAGAGGTTTGGGTCTGAATGCTTCTTCAGGAAGCGCGGCCGACACAAACGACCAAACCGAAGATTTCACCGCATTCCCACTCGCTACGCAAGGCTTCACAAAAGATACTGCAGTTAGGGTATATCCAAACCCATCTAACGCCGTATTCAATGTACGTATTGCACAATACACCGGTGCAGTGACGATGCAGGTGGTTGACTTGAACGGAAGAGTAGTTTACGCGCAAAACGAAAGCAACTTCAACGTTGAGAAATCAATCAACCTGGGTCATTTGGCCAAAGGCGTTTACATCCTGAAAGTAAACACTTCAGATTTCAATTATGCAGACAAGATCATCTTGAAATAAGGATCTTTTCCAATACAATTAAAGCCGGTGATTTCACCGGCTTTTTTTATGCTTCGGAATCAAAAACTATATTCAATCCCGATCCCCAACAACTGCTTCAACTGAATCCGCGGTCCTTTAATCACCTGAACCCCGTCGATTTCTTCCTTGGCCTTGATGTCGTCGTCATAAATCACCTGCGCGCCGATGTTGGCCCTGACGTATTGGTTCACGATCATATCGAGCTGCAACTGCCAATCCACATCGATGTTGCCGAATTTGTTCAAATAATCCGAATACAACGACAACCGGTTCTCCAGATTGATGTTCTTGAAGATTTCCCTCTTGAAATGGCAAGTGACGAGCATCCCGAATTCGGTTTTTGAATTTTCTCCTTCGGAAGTGATGTTTCCGTCCGAATCATAAGTCGCAGGCTTTACGCCAAATGCCCCTTGGTTGGCCAGTCGCTGATTGGTAACGAGCGTGTTCTTGACCGTCATGGGCGACAGATAGACGTTGATCAGTTTCTCTTTGTTCGAATATTCCGCACCGAGCCCAAAAAACGTATAAGCGGGGGCAAACGGCCCCGAAATCGCCAAATCCACATTCGGGTATTCAAAACCTTCCGTAAACTGCGTATTGAAGCTGAATTTGGCCGAATGGTACCAATTCGACAGCGTATCCTTGCGGTAGCCGAAAGTCGACATGAACTGGAACGCGTCGTCGGTTTTCCTGAATTCGACGCCGTCCTGCTTGTTCAAGCCGTAGCGCATGATGAGCTCGTTGCCCCATTTGATGTTCTGGTTGTCGTACTTGCGCGTAAAAATGCCCTTGAGCAATCCCGAAATAGAACTCACGCCACCCGCGCTCCAATTCACAAAGGATATCTGGTTGAGGTCAAAACCGACCGTGTTTTTTTTGGACCAATGCGATACTTCAAGCACCCGCATCTTGACGGTGTCTTTTACGACAAGCAAAGTGTCTTTGGTTTGCGCGTCGGCATTCTGGCTGATCAGGAAAAGGAAAAACAGGGAAAGTAAGTGCGATAATCTCATTTTGAAACCGGATTAAAGCCAACAAATTTCCGAAATTTTCAGAAGGAAGAAAAGAGTTTTACCAAACTTTTGACATCAAAATGGCGGTAACGTTGTAGTTCCTCGACCGTGCCGTGTTCGGTGAAAGCATCGGGGACGCCGAGCATTTTTACTTTGGAAGTGTACCCGTTTTCGACTGCAAATTCGGCAACCGCGCTTCCGAAACCGCCTTTTACGGTGCCATCTTCCACGGTAATGATCTGGCCGAATTTTTTGAAGACGTCATGGAGAAGCCGCTCATCCAATGGCTTAACGAAACCAAAATCGTAATGCGCAACCGCGTCGGGATTTTCCAGTTCCGCCAATGCCGCAATGACATTATTGCCAATCGCACCGGCTGATAGAACCGCTACGGTTGTTCCTTCCTTGAGACAATTTGCCGTGCCAATTTCAATCTTTTCATAAGGCTGCTGCCAATCGACGGTCACGCCGCGGCCTCTCGGATACCGGATCGCAATCGGATGTTCCAAACCCAATTGCGCCGTATATAAAATGTTGCGCAGCGCCATCTCATCAATCGGCGCATAAATGATCATGTTCGGGATGCAACGCAAATAGGCGAGATCAAAAACGCCATGGTGCGTCGCGCCGTCTTCGCCCACCAATCCGGCGCGGTCGAGACAAAAAATGACGGGTAAATCCTGAAGTGCCACATCATGGATCAACTGGTCGTAGGCGCGCTGCAGGAAAGTCGAATAAATGTTGCAGAAAACGACCATGCCTTGCGTGGCCATTCCTGCGGCCAAAGTCACGGCGTGCTGCTCGGCAATGCCAACGTCGAACGCACGTTCGGGCAAAGCATCCATCATAAATTTTAGCGAGCTTCCCGATGGCATGGCAGGCGTAATCCCAATGATTTTTTGGTTGTTGCGCGCCAAATCCAAAACGGTCAGGCCAAAGACATCCTGAAACCGCGGCGGCAGATTTTCTTCTGATTTGAGCAGCAATTCGCCCGTACGCTTGTCGAATTTGCCGGGCGCATGGTATTTCACCTGATTTTCCTCGGCTTGCTGCAATCCTTTTCCTTTGGTCGTGATGAGGTGCAGGAATTTCGGGCCTTTGATGGTCTTGAGCCGGTTGAGTTCTTTGATGACGGCGAAAATATCATGCCCGTCAATCGGGCCCGAATAATCAAAATTGAGCGACTTGATCATGTTGTTCTGCTTCGGATTCTTGCCTTCCTTGACGGCCGTCAGGTAATTCTTGAGCGCGCCCACGCTCGGGTCGATCCCGATGGCATTGTCGTTCAAGATCACGAGCAGATTCGCATCGGTCACGCCCGCATGGTTGAGTCCTTCGAATGCCATTCCCGACGCAATCGATGCATCGCCCACGACTGCAATATGGTGCCGGTCATCGCCTTTCAAATGCGACGCGATCGCCATTCCCAAAGCCGCAGAAATCGCCGTCGACGAATGCCCGACGCCAAACGCATCGTATTGGCTTTCGCTTCTTTTCGGAAAACCGGAGATGCCTCCAAATTGCCTGTTAGTATGGAACATGTCCTTCCTTCCGGTCAGGATTTTATGTCCGTAAGCCTGGTGGCCCACATCCCAAACCAGCAAATCCTCGGGCGTATTGAAAACATAATGCAGCGCAATCGTCAACTCAACCACGCCAAGGCTTGCGCCGAGATGGCCTTCCTTGACCGACACGATATCGATGATGAAATCGCGCAGTTCTTTGGCCAGCTGCGGAAGCTGGTCTTGTTTCAAAAGCCTTAAGTCTTTCGGGTTTTGGATGTGTTGCAGTAAATTTTCGGGCATCGGTTCAAAATGAAAAACAAATTTACGATTTTGTTGCCAGACTCCGATTAATAACCTTCGCTCATCGTAATGGAATCTTTGTAGACAGTTATCCTGGGCGTTGATGGTTCCGAAACAGTCATGCCTAGTACATACCTATCCCGAGTAGGTGGAGGCGGAAGGGAATCGGCCGCAATCGAATCTACCGCGCCGCCCGAATTTTCAACGATCTCGATTCCATCAATGGAACGCTTGTCGCCGTACAGATCAGAGCAACTCAATAAAGTCGTTCCCATCGTCACAAACAAGGCCAGCAGAAATATCTTGTGGAATCGCGTCTGCGAAATCAACACCTGTCTCGGAATACTGATGACCAGCGAATCCAACTGCTGCTTTTCAAATCTGCCGCAAACGCGCTCGTTTTGGTGGATGATGAAATAATCGCGGATTTCGTTGGCTTTCATGCCCGAAAAATCGACGACGTTTTTGGAACAACTGCCACAGAATTGGCCGTTGGTTTGCGGTTTCATCTGATTCCAGTCTTCGTGACACAGTTTTGGGATGGAGATTCTGAACGATTCTTTCATGCAGGTTTCGGTTGGATATTTACCTAACGCAGATTGTGGTGAAAAGCGTATTTTTGTCCCATGGAAAATGTATTCACTGACGAATATTTCATGAAAAAAGCCTTGCAGGAAGCCGAAATGGCTTTTGAGAAAGGCGAAATTCCCGTCGGCGCCATCATTGTCGTCAACAACCACGTCATCGCGCGCAGCCACAACCTGACCGAAATGCTCAACGATGTCACCGCCCACGCCGAAATGCAATCGATCACCGCCGCGGCCAATTTCCTTGGCGGAAAATACCTCAAAGATTGCACGCTTTACGTGACGCTCGAGCCTTGCCAGATGTGCGCCGGCGCGCTGTATTGGAGCCAGATTTCCAAAATTGTTTTCGGTGCGCGCGACGAGCAACGCGGCTTCATCAGCATGGGCACGAAGCTGCATCCTAAAACGACTGTGATTTCTGGCATTATGGCCGATGCCGCCGCCGATTTGATGTTGCGTTTTTTTGCCCAAAAAAGAAAGTAAACCGCACCATTGCTGATTTCTTTTTGGGACGAATTTTCTTTCTAAAAGATTCGAAAAAAATACCTTACTTTTAATACAATATAAAATCCGGTTTCGCAGTTATCGCAGCAATCGCAAATGTTAATTTTTGCATTTCCGATGGCGTTCTTGTAACCATTAACTCTTGCATATATGAAAACAAAGGGCTTGATTTTTGTGTTTTTGGCATTTTTGACGTTTCAGGCCTGCAACAAAAAGTCGGCAGCTGAGTTCAATTCTGATTTTTCGTTGTTCAAAGCGTACATCACCAGTTTCACGGCGAGAATCGTTCCCGCGAAATCCGACATCCGCGTGGTGTTGGCGTTCCGCAAAAAAGAATGGAAAACCAACCAGGCGCTCGACAATGGTTTGTTCAGCATTTCGCCGTCGGTTGATGGGAAAGTCATCGCGCTTTCCGACAATACCGTCGCGTTCATCCCTGAAAAAAAACTCGACCAGAACACCGAATACCAGGTTACTTTTCACCTGTCGGAAATCATCAAAGTTCCCGAAAAACTCAAGGATTTCAACTTCAGCCTCAAAACGATCAAGCAGGATTTTACGGTCGCGACCAACGACGTGCAGTCGTACAGCAAGGATTACCAATACCTCAATTGTACGCTCAAATCGGCCGACGAACTCGATTTTGAGACGGCGCAAAAACTCGTTTCGGCCGAGCAGAAAGGACAGAAATTAAAAATCAAATTCGACAAATCGAACAGTTCCAAAACCGAATTCCGCTTTGTGGTCGACAGCATCAAACGCTATGCGGAGGATACCGAAATCAACATCGAATACGACGGTTCCGATTTCGACATCGAACAAAAAGGCACGATCAAATTTCCGATCGCCGGAAAGAACAACTTCAAGATCATCGATGTGGAAGTGCCGGACAGCGGCAACCAGACGTTGTTGATCAATTTCTCGGATCCGTTGCAGAAAGGACAAAATTTCAACGGACTCGTAGCGGTTGAATCGGCCGAAAACCTCAAATACGCAACGCAAGGAAACGTACTCAAGGTCTTTTTCGACCAACCGCTCAAAGGCAATCTGCTGCTCGAGGTTTTTGAAGGCATCGAAAGCGAAGACGGCTACAAGATGAAGAAAGGTTTTGCGACCAAAGTATCGTTCGAACAAATCAAACCCAGTGTACGCCTGTTGCGCAACGGAACGATTTTGCCGAGTTCGAGCAACCTCAAGATCAATTTCGAAGCCGTCAACCTCAAGGCCGTCGACGTCAAAGTCTACAAGATTTACAAGAACAACATCCTGCAATTTCTGCAGGAAAATGAACTCAATGGCTCGCGGAATTTGCAGCAAGTGGCGCAGCCTGTGGCCAAAAGGGTGTTGAATCTGCAAAGCAATCCGCTAACGAAACTCGACAAATGGAACACGTTTGCGCTCGATTTGTCTAAAATCATCACGCCGGAACCGGGTGCGATTTACCGCGTCGAATTCGAATTCAGGAAGAAATATTCGCTGTACCAATGCGAAAGCTCCGAACCCGATGAAAATACGGAAGAACCCGAAGAGGAAAATGAAAACGACGTCAATTACAGCGGCGAACATTACGACGACTATTATTATGACGACTACGAATGGCGCGAACGCCAGGATCCATGTACGAATTCGTATTATTACAATACCAAAGTTGCGACCAATGTTCTCGCGTCCGACCTTGGTGTGATTGCCAAGCGCGGCGAAAATAAATCGTATTTCTTCGCGGTCAATAACCTGCTTACGACCGAACCGGTTGGCGGCGCGCAGATCGATTTGTACAGTTTCCAGCAACAAAAACTGTCTTCTTCGAAAACCGATGCGTCGGGTACGGCTTATTTTAAATTGGATAAATTCGCCTATTTCGCTATTGTGACGCAGGGCAACAATACGACCTATATGAAACTCGACGACGGTTTGTCGCTGTCGGTTTCCAATTTCGACGTGTCGGGCGAAACGTTGCAGAAAGGACTCAAGGGCTACATTTACGGCGAACGTGGCGTGTGGCGTCCCGGCGACAATTTGTACCTGTCGTTTATCTTGAATGATGCGGCGAATAAATTGCCGAAAGCGCATCCGATCAAGTTCCGCCTTTCGGATCCGAACGGCAAAATCGTGTATCAGAAAGTTGTCAAGTCGAACGATTTGAACCATTATGCGTTTGTGGTTCCGACGGATTCCGAAGCGCCAACCGGAAATTGGGAAGCGGTCGTAAACCTGGGCGGGGCACGGTTTTACAAGAGCATCAAAATTGAAACGATCAAGCCCAACCGGCTCCGGATCAAAAATTCGTTCAATAAGACGACGCTGACTTCAGGCTCGCCCAACACCGCCAACCTTGAAGTGACATGGCTGCACGGCGCGATTGCCAAAAACCTCAAAGCCGATATGACGGCTAAGTTTTCGCAGCAAGCAACCACTTTCAAAAATTATCCGAAATATACTTTCGACGATCTCGTTCGCAAATTCAGCACCGAAGAAATCAATGTTTTTTCGGGAACTATCGATGCCAACGGGCGTGCGTCGGTGACCATCGACCCGCAATTGCAAAATGAGGCGCCGGGTATGCTCAAGGCAGCTTTCGTGACCAAGGTCTATGAAGAAGGCGGCGATTTCAGTACCGATGTGATGACGGCGACTTATTCACCGTATCAGACGTATGTGGGCATTAAATCGGCCGAACCCAACAAATACGGCATGCTTGAGACGCGCAAGATGAACCGTTTCGACATTGTCTCGGTCGATGAGAACGGACGTCCGAAACCGGTACGCGGACTCGAAGTCAAAGTATTCAAAGTCGAATGGCGCTGGTGGTGGGACGCTTCGGAAGACAATCTTTCGAATTACAATGCCGCCAATGCGACCACCGCATTCAAGAGTTTCACCGTCAACACCGATGCTTCGGGAAAAGCTGCAGTCCAATTTGCGGCGACCGATGAAGAATGGGGCCGGTACATGATCCGCGTGATCGATCCGGCTGGAGGCCATGCCGCCGCCGAAACCGTTTTGATCGATTGGCCGTACTGGTCCGGAAAAACCAGAAATACCGATGCCTCGACGGCGAACATGCTCGTGTTTTCAACCGATAAGAAGAATTATGCCGTAGGCGAAAAAGCACAGATTTCATTTCCGTCGAGTGAAGGCGGCCGCGCGTTGATCTCGATCGAAAACGGTTCGAAAGTCGTCAAGGCGCTTTGGGTCAAAACGCTCAAAGGCGAAACCAAGGTCGATGTGCCGATCACGCCCGAAATGGCGCCCAACGTCTATTTCAACATCACGCTTTTGCAACCGCATGCGACGACCAAGAACGATTTGCCAATAAGGATGTACGGCATTGTTCCGATTGAAGTAGTCGATAAAAACACCAAACTCGAACCGCAACTTTCGATGCCCGACGTACTCAAACCCGAGCAGCCGTTCAGCATCAAAGTCAGCGAGAAATCGGGCAAATGCATGACATATACTATCGCAATTGTGGATGAAGGATTGCTCGATCTTACGCGATTCAAAACGCCAAATGCCTGGGATAGTTTCTACACACGTGAGGCGCTCGGCGTCAAGACCTGGGATATTTATGACGATGTGATTGGCGCTTACGGCGGAAAAGTCAACCAGATTTTCGCGATCGGCGGCGACCAGGATCTGGGCGGCGGAAAAGCCAAAAAGGCGAACCGTTTCAAACCGGTCGTGATTTACCTCGGCCCGTTCGTCCTCGAAAAAGGACAGACCAAAGTCTACAAAGTGCAATTGCCGAAATATGTCGGATCGGTGCGCACAATGATTGTCGCCGCCGATGCGAACACAAGTGCTTACGGAAATGCCGAAAAAGCCACGCCGGTCAAAAGTCCGCTCATGGTTTTGGCGTCGTTGCCCAGAAAAATTTCGCCATCGGAAAAAGTAACGATTCCGGTGACGGTTTTTGCGATGGAAAACAACATCCGGAACGTCAACGTCCAGATCAAAACCAACAATGGATTGCGCGTGATTGGAAGCGCTTCGCAAAATCTGACGTTTACGCAGCCCGACGAGAAACTGGCCTATTTCAACCTGGCAGTCGGAAGCGCGACCGGAATTGGAAAAGTCCAGATCATTGCCACTTCGGGCAACCAAAAATCGACTTACGATGTCGAGATCGACATGATGAATCCGAATCCGATCACGAATACATTCAAGGACGTCATTCTCGAACCGAACAGTACCAAATCGATTTCATGGGCACCCTTTGGCGTGGCCGGAAGCAACAGTGCCAAGCTCGAAGTTTCGTCCATCCCGACAATCGATTTCAATAGGAGGCTGCAATATCTGATCACGTATCCGCACGGCTGTGTCGAGCAAACGACGTCTTCGGTATTCCCGCAATTGTTTCTCAACGACGTGGCCGATATTACGGGCGAACGCCAATCGCAAATCCAGAAGAATGTGACCGCCGGAATCAATCGTTTGGGCGGTTTCCAACTCGCCAATGGCGGATTTGTCTATTGGCCGGGCAATACGTATGCCGACGATTGGGGCAGTTCGTATGCCGGACATTTCATGGTCGAAGCCGAGAAAAAAGGCTATGTGTTGCCGGTCGGATTCAAATCGAAATGGCTTGCGTACCAACAGAAAGAGGCCAAGACTTGGCGTTTTTATCCGCAATACGGCAACGATCTGGCGCAGGCCTACCGTTTGTATACGCTGGCTTTGGCGGGTTCTCCCGATTTGTCTTCGATGAACCGTTTGCGCGAAACGCCGAATATTTCGAATGAAAGTAAATTGCGTTTGGCAGCGGCGTATGCATTGGCCGGACAAAAATCGGCAGGGGAAATGTTGCTGGCCAAAACCAATATCGATTCGGAATACGGCGTGAACGGCCATTACTATTATTATGGTTCAGCCGACAGGAACCGCGCGATGACGTTGGAGACTTTGGTGTTGTTGGGTCAGAAGCAACGTGCTTTCCAAACGGCCATCAAACTCGCCAAAAATATGGCGGCCGACCAATGGATGAGCACGCAAACCACCGCGTATTGCTTGTATGCGATGTCGAAATTCGCACAAAACAATGGCAGCAAAGGAATTGACGTCACGTACACAAAAGATGGAAAATCGATCCAATTCACGACCGGAAAAACGTTCATCGACCGAAGCCTGAACATCCAAACCGGAAACAACGGCCTCACGATCAAGAACAATAAAAACAATACGGTGTATGTGCGCGTACTCAATTCAGGCATCCTTCCCGTTGGAAAAGAACAGCCTTACCAAAGCAATCTGGCGGCCGGAATCGTGTTCAAGAACCGCAAAGGCGAAATCATCAACGTGACCAAAATCGCGCAGGGAACCGAATTTGTCGCCGAAGTTACGATCAAAAACCAACGCAATGAAAGTGTCCAGAATGTGGCCTTGTCGCAAATCCTGCCGTCGGGTTTTGAAATCGTCAACACACGCTTCACCGATTATGGCGATGCGACGAACAATGTCGCCGATTACATCGACATTCGCGACGACCGAACCAATTTCTATTTCGGACTCAAGGCGAACGAGCTCAAAACGTTCCGCGTATTGCTCAATGCATCGTATCTGGGCGCGTATTACTTGCCGGGATTGCAATGCGAGGCGATGTACGACCATTCGTATCTCGCGCGTACCAAAGGACAATGGGTGGAAGTCGTGAAATAATCCGACTAAATATTTTTAAAATTAACCGCAAAGGCGCAAAGGTTTTCGCAAAGTTCACAAAGCGATGTGCTTTTTTACTTGGCGGCCTCTGTGGTAAAATCCTAAATTTTGAAAGCAAAAATCCCAGCGTTTTTCAAGCGTGTTATTTTTTGGATTAAAAGCAACAGAATCAAAAGCATCCTCCTGTTTTTGATTCTGATTGCCTATTATTTTTCGCTGCCGCGGAAACTGTTCGACGAACCGTATGCGACCGTCATCGAAAGCCACGAAGGCGAATTGCTCGGCGCCAAAATCGCGCGTGACGGACAATGGCGTTTCCCGGCGCAGGATTCAGTTCCCGATAAATTCCAGAAATGCGTCGTGTATTTTGAGGACCGCCATTTTTACCAGCATCCGGGTTTCAATCCGGTTGCGATGGTTTATGCGGCCAGGCAGAACAATGCCGCGGGAAGAATCGTCCGTGGCGGCAGTACGCTTACGCAGCAGGTCATTCGTTTGGCGCGCAAAAATCAGAAGCGGACGTATTTCGAAAAAATCATCGAAATTATTCTGGCGACACGGCTCGAGCTGCGCTGTTCCAAGGAATCGATATTGGAATTGTATGCGGCCCATGCGCCTTACGGTGGCAATGTCGTCGGTTTGGAGATGGCTTCCTGGCGGTATTTCGGTGTGCAATCGCACCAATTGTCTTGGGCCGAAAGTGCGACGCTGGCTGTGTTGCCCAACGCGCCGAGTTTGATTTATCCCGGAAAGAACCAACAGAAACTATTCGACAAACGCAACCGGCTGCTGCTCAAATTGCACCGCGAGAACGTCATCGACAAACAAACCTACGAACTCGCGATTGCCGAACCGTTGCCGCAGAAACCGTATGATTTACCACAGACCGCGCCGCATCTGCTGGAGAGAATTGCCAAAAAGCACGAAGGGCAACGCATCAAGACGACGATCAATGTGGCGTTGCAGAATCGGGCGAACCAACTCGCGAAATATTACTACAGCCAATACAAGCAAAACGAAGTGCACAATTTGGCGATCCTGATTGTCGACATCCAAAACCGCAACATCATCAGTTATGTGGGCAATGCACCGACCGATCGCGACCACCAGAAAGACGTCGACATCATTCAGGCGCCGCGAAGTACGGGAAGCATCTTGAAGCCGCTGCTGTATGCGGCCATGCTCGACGAAGGCGAATTGCTGCCGAATACTTTGGTGGCCGATATCCCGACGCAGATTTCTGGCTACAAACCCGAAAATTTCAATTTGACTTTTGACGGCGCGGTTCCGGCGCATCGGGCGTTGGCGCGTTCGCTCAACATTCCGGCGGTTTTGATGCTGCAGGATTTTGGCGTCGATAAATTCTATGAGGAATTGCAGAAATTCAAACTGCGCGATATTTCCAAACCGCCCGATCATTATGGCTTGTCGCTCATTTTGGGCGGCGCCGAAAGCAATCTGTGGGATTTGTGCCGGACATATGCCGGGATGTCGTCGACCATCAATTATTTCAACGCCAATGAGGCGAGATACCGTACGAATGAATTCGCCGATTTGAATGATGTGGACGGATTCAAGACTGATTTCGGAAAGCCAAGTTTCAACAAAACCATTTTGGGCGCGGGCGCGGTTTATCTGACGTACAACGCGATGGAAGAGGTGAACCGGCCCGAAGGTGACGAAGCGTGGAAATTCTACGACAGTTCGCTTAAAATCGCGTGGAAAACCGGTACGAGTTTCGGGAACCGCGACGCATGGGCGATCGGAACCAACTCAAGATATGTCGTCGGAATCTGGGTGGGCAATGCGACAGGCGAGGGCCGGCCTGAACTGACGGGCGTTTCGAGCGCGGCACCGATTTTATTCGATGTGTTCAATTTGCTGCCGCGCAAGCGTTGGTTTGCCGAACCGCTCAACGACCTCGAAGAAGTCGAAGTGTGTGCGCAGAGCGGTTATCTGGCCAAAGACGATTGTCCGAAAATCAAGCAATTCGTACCGATCAAAGGCAAAACGACCAAGGTTTGTCCGTTTCACAAAACCGTCCATTTGGATCCGTCCCAGCAATTCCGCGTCAACAGCAATTGCGAGAATGTCGCGAATATTGTTACGAAAAGCTGGTTTGTATTGCCGCCAGTGATGGAATGGTATTACAAGTCGCAACACATCGAGTACCGGCCGTTGCCGCCTTTCCGCGAAGATTGCGGCGAAACGGGAGCCGGTTCGATGGATTTCATCTATCCGAAAGCGAATACCAAGATTTACCTAACGAAAAACTTCAATGGCGACGTGCAGCCCGTGGTTTTGAAAGTCGCGCATCCGCAACGCGAAACCCAGTTGTATTGGTATGTGGACAATGTGTACAAAGGCACGACGAAAACCTTTCATGAATTTGCGATTTCGCCCGCTTCGGGATTTCATTATGTGACGGTCGTGGATCAGAACGGCAATGAAATCAGGCGCAAGATTGAAATTGTAAAAGAATGATTGAAAGTTATTTCTAAATTGCGCTAAACCAAAACAATAGTTATGAAACAACAATTACTTTTATTCTTTTTGCTGTGTTTTCCGCTCGGAGTTTTTGCGCAGGCCACGGCTTATCCGGTACCGAATATCGAGCAATGCGGGAATGCGGTTTTTAACCTGCACGTGCAAACGCCGATTGTATTAGGCGGCCAGGGGCCTTTTCCGGGACAATTTGAAGTATTTTATTATACCTCACTGACTGGTGCCGAAACGGGCTCATCTGAAGGTTACATTTCAACGATTTCGGCATACAATTATACGCTTGTTGGTACAAGCCAGGTTATTTACATCCGTGTGCAGAATGCGATAGGAAATGCTTCCGACGTCACTTCTTTTTTCATCAGCAACAACGAAATTCCACCGATGGTAGGCATGCCGGACATTGTGGCCTGCGGGGCGTTTATCTTGCCGCCGCCTGTACCGGGAACCAGTTTCAATACGGGACCGAACGGTACGAATCCGCCGGTCGAGAATCCGTATTTTTACACGTTGTATGTGCACAACGTCAATGGTCCCTGCTCGAGTGATTATCCGTTTACGGTAACCATGGCGCCGCCGGGCCCGTATCCGACGCACGATGTTTCGGCTTGCAGTTCGTATGTGTTGCCCAATATCAATGCGTTTTATTTTGACAATCCGGAAGGCACGGGAAACAACATTCTGGTGGGAACGGCAATCAACAGTTCAATGACATTGTATGTCGTGCCGCCGGCATCTGAATCTTGTTTGGAGACCAATTCGTTCGAAATCCACATCGGTGATCCCGAAGTGAGCCAGCCTACAACACCTTTGTACGGTTGCATCACCGAGATACCAGAATTCGCGACATTTGATTTCCATACCAAATTTTTTGAAGTCACCACCGTTGCAGGCCATACATTCAGCGTGCACGCCTCTTTGCTTGAGGCACAAAATGACCAAGGAGCAATCGATTATGAGCAACAGATAAATATATCCGCGCCACAAACGGTTTACGTCAGGGTCAGCAATGGCGGTGATTGTTTTTCGATTGTGACGCTTGATTTGGTTCCGGAAATCTGTACGCAGAATATTGTTTATGGCGAAATACACTATGACGCTGCGAACAACGGTTGCTCAGGGGTGCTACTTACGGGGCCAATGTTGAGGTCGTCCGTACCGACGGTACCCATACCGTTTCGACCTACACAGACATCGTCGGGAATTATTATTATTTGAACGTTCCGGAAGGAGCCAACACGGTTACGGTAGTTCCACCGGCTAATTTTACGGCCACACCAGCGGCACAAACCGTCGTTTCTTCGGGTTCGATGAATTGGTATGATGCACAGCCGGTGTGTTTGTCGGCAATCAACTCGGTCAATGATATCGAAGTGACTTTGGTGCCACTTGGTGTTCCAAAACCCGGAAATGAACTCGTTTTTCAGGTGCTTGTACAAAACATTGGAACAGAGTCAGCGAACGGAACAATAACGTTGCAATATGATACGAGCAAACTCGACTTCACGTCATCGTGGCCATTTAATTTGACACAGAGCACCAATACGCTTACGTTGGATTTCAGCAATCTATACTTGTTTGAAACTACGGGCGTCCGCATCACTTTTACTGTTAAACAGCAGCCCGATGCAACGATAGGTGACCAATTGGTTTTTACAGCCAATGTTGCGTCAATACCTCCCGACAGCAACCTGTCAAACAATACAAGCCAAATCACGCAAACCGTAGTTAATTCTTTTGACCCTAACGACATGATTGTTCAGGAAGGTGACTTCATCGAACAGGATCAGGCGGACGAGTATTTGCATTACACGATTCGGTTCCAGAACGAGGGAACCGCCGCAGCAGAAGACATCCTTATCAAAAACCTCCTCAGCGACCAACTCGATTGGTCTACATTTGAGCCAATTGCCAACAGCACTTTGATCATGCGAACCGAACGTGTGGGAGCGGAAGTTTCGTTTGTGTTTGCCGAAATTGATCTTGCGCCCAACCCAACCAATGATCCTGGCTTGGTTAGATTTGTGTGTTATAAGATCAAGCCTTTGCCCGGATTTGCCATTGGCGACATCATTTCGAACCAGGCGGCGATTTATTTCGACGACAATGCACCGATCATGACCAATACCGTGACGACACAAATTGCGCCGTTGGGCGTTGCAGAAAATGAATTGCAAACGGTAAGGATTTACCCGAATCCATCGCGCGATCTGGTTTACATCGCTTTAAGATCGGTTTCGGATAAGGTGGATGTGCAGATTTATGATGTGCAGGGTAAAGTGATCCTGGATGCGAATCAGCACCTGCTTGAGGACCGGGCTTCGTTTGATGTTGCGAAAATACAATCGGGGATTTATTTCATGAAAGTGAGCGCCGACGGAAAATCGACGGTGAAGAAATGGATTAAATTGTAACAATGTACGCGTTGGGCCGCGTTAGGGATTGCAGCGGTTATCCTTTTGCGAGAAACGAGCAAAAGATAAGAGCGGAAAGCCCGACGGCGCTAAGATAATTTTCAATTCAATCGAAAATGCCGCGCGCCGGAACGCCCAAAAAATAAACATAAAAAAACCGCCAATCGCAATGAAAGGCGGTTTCTTTTTATTCTCCTATAGCATTTCCCTTTTCATCAAAGAAATGATACTCCAGGAACGTGTAAGCGTCACGCGGTATGATTTTCACCCATTTCCGGTATTCGAAAAACCATTTCGAACGCGGTGATGGAAAACCTTTGCTAAGGTATGCGGCAACAAAAGGATGTACATTGAGTACGACTTTTTTGTTGGTTTTGATAATTTTTTCCAGGTTGAAGTTGATCTTTTCGAGAATCTGGATCGGCGCTTCAATTTCGCCATTCATATTGTTCGGATCTTCTTCCCTGGTTTTGATGTTGACTTCGGGACGGACCCTTTGTCGGGTAATCTGGACCAATCCGAATTTACTCGGCGGCAGGATCTTGTGTTTGGCTTTATCGTCGCTCATTTCCTCGCGGAGGTGGTCGAACAGCACTTTTCTGTTGTCAGGGTTGGACATGTCGATGAAATCGATGACGATGATTCCGCCCATATCGCGCAAACGCAATTGTCTGGCGATTTCTGCTGCGGCAATCATGTTGACCTCGAGCGCGGTATCTTCCTGGTTTGTGGCCTTGTTCGAGCGGTTTCCTGAGTTGACGTCGATGACGTGCAAGGCTTCGGTGTGCTCGATGATCAGATAGGCTCCGCGACTCATCGATACGGTTTTGCCGAACGAAGTCTTGATTTGTCTCTCTATGTGGTACTTTTCAAAGATCGGTGTGTCTTTCGACTGATAAAACTTTACTATTGATTGTTTGGTCGGCGCTATCTCCATGAGATAATCCTTGGTTTGATAAAACAACTCCTCATCGTCTATGTGGATTCCGGTGAAGGAATCGTTGAAAACATCGCGGAGTATCGAAGAAGCCCGGTTGAGCTCTCCCAATACCTTTGACGGATGATGGGCAGTTGGTAATTTTTTACACATTGCAGTCCACCTACTCAAGAGGTTCTGCAAATCTTTTTCTAATTCGGCTGTTGTTTTGCCTTCTGCTACTGTACGTACAATAACACCAAATCCTTTCGGCCTGACGGCTTGGACAAGTTTTTTGAGACGGTCTTTCTCTTCGCGGGATTCGATTTTTTGCGAAACCGAAACGCGGTCGGAAAAAGGCACGAGGACGATGAAACGGCCGGCCAGCGACAACTCGGATGAGATGCGTGGGCCTTTGGTCGATATCGGTTCCTTTACGACTTGTACCAAAAGCGATTGATTGGAACTTAAGACGTCACCAATGACGCCGTCCTTGTCAATCTCTTTTTCAAACTGAAAGTTTTTTAGGGAGAAATCTTTTATTTTACCTGCGCTTACAAGTTTTAAGAATTTCAGTTGGGAAGATAAGTTGGGACCCAGGTCGTGGTAATGCAAAAAGGCGTCTTTTTCGAAGCCTACATTTACAAACGCAGCGTTGAGTCCGGCGACGGGTTTTCTGATTTTGGCAATAAAGATATCGCCTACGCCAAAGTCGCTTTTGTGCTCTTCTTCCTTGTGTAATTCTATTAGTTTTCCATCTTTTAATAAGGCAAAATCTACGGCTTCAGAACTCGATCGGATGATTAATTCTTTATTCACATCGTAAATTTTTATCCAAACTTTGAGTCGGAATTGCAAATGCAAGCCTAGCGTAAAAAACGCAGGACTCATCATTCATAACCCTGACTAATTGTGAGGATGGATTAAACAATAACAGGTATTTTGTACCCGGCGAAGTGTGTAGATGGCAGGTTTCAGGCGGCAGATTTCAGATTTTCAAATCCGGTTGCTGCGTTTTGGTCACTGCTGTCTGACTTCAATTTCAATGAACGTTTAAAAAGAAAAAAGTAGTGTTACACTACTTTTTCTTCTTGTGGCGGTTAGCTCTCGCACGTTTTTTTCTTTTGTGCGTTGCTACCTTATGTCTTTTTCTTTTTTTACCACTGGGCATACTAAAAGGTTTAGGTGATTAGTTAATAAGATTATTTTGCTTCGTTATTCGTTTTTACGCCTTCAACAAACACTTTTGCAGGTTTGAAAGCGGGAATGTTGTGAGCAGGGATTTTAATAGTCGTGTTTTTCGAAATGTTTCTACCTGTTTTTTCAGCTCTGGTTTTGATAATAAAGCTTCCGAAACCTCTTAGGTAAACGTTGTCACCAGTTTCAAGTGAAGTTTTCACTTCATCCATGAAAGATTCTACAGTTGCCTGAACATCGCCTTTTTCAAGACCTAATTTTTCTGAAATTTTCGCTACGATATCTGCTTTCGTCATTTTCTTGCGTATTTAATATTTATTGTAAAATTTTGAGAGTGCAAATATAGGAATTAAAAATTGGAATATTCAACCTAAAACATTAAATTTTAATCACATAAACATTTAATTTTGCGGGGCAAATTTTTAACATGAATTTCACTAAAACCCTTATCGCGTGGTATTTACAGCACAAACGTGATTTGCCTTGGCGGCACACCCAAAACCCATATTACATCTGGCTCAGCGAAATCATGCTGCAACAAACGCGCGTTGCACAGGGAATGCCGTATTATTTTGCGTTTACCGAAGCGTTTCCGACCGTTCACGAGCTGGCCAACGCCTCCGAAGAGCAAGTCCTCAAATTATGGCAAGGTCTCGGCTATTATTCCCGTGCGAGAAATCTGCACAAAACTTCGCAAATTGTCGCTTTTGATTGGAACGGAACCTTCCCGGACAACTACAATGACCTGATCAAACTCAAAGGCGTGGGCGAATATACTGCGGCGGCGATTGCATCGTTTTCGTTCAACGAAGCAGTTCCGGTGGTTGATGGCAATGTGTTTCGCGTTTTGTCACGGTATTTTGACATCGAGACCGACATAGCGAATGCTTCGGCCAAAAAGGAATTCGCCGCGCTTGCTTTCGAATTGATGCCCAAGGACAACCCGGCAATCTTCAACCAGTCGATGATGGAATTCGGCGCGTTGCAATGCGTGCCCAAAAATCCGGATTGCATGATTTGCCCGCTCAATTCAGGATGCCTCGCCTTGAAACTCAGGAAAGTCAACCAGCTTCCGGTCAAATCCAAAAAGGCTAAAGTCAGGAATCGTTTTTTCAACTACCTGGTTGTTTCCGATGAAAATCAAAACACGCTCATCCAAAAGCGCACCGATAAAGGGATCTGGCACAATCTGTATGAATTTCCGCTTTTGGAAACCGACGGCGCAGTCGATTTTGAATTCCTCTCCGGATCGGCCTCGTCGTTTTTTCCAAGCCACCAAATTCAATCGATAACCGAATTGAGATCGGTCAACCACAAACTCACGCACCAAAACCTGAGCATCAAATTCTGGAAGATCAATGTTTCGGGAATCGTTGAAAAAGCCGTCGATTACGACACTTTGCGAACCTTTCCGTTCCCGATTGTTATTTTTAATTTTATAGAAAACGATTGGCGCTAATTTTTAAAAATTAGTTATATTTGATGGAAATACATCCATACAAAAATGAGCGGAACCTTAAACAAAGTATTGCTGATCGGGCATTTGGGAGATGAAGTGAAGATGCATTATTTCGACGGCGGCAATTGCATCGGCCGTTTTCCGCTGGCGACCAACGAAACGTACATCAACAAGACGACCAACGAAAAGATCACGTCGACCGAATGGCACAACCTTGTCGTTCGCAACAAAGCCGCTGAAATCTGCGAGAAATATTTGTCGAAAGGCGATAAGATTTATGTCGAAGGCCGAATCAAGTCGCGCCAATGGCAGGCCGAAGACGGTTCGACCAAATACACCACCGAAATCCAGGTGACCGAATTCACGTTCCTGTCTGTCAAAAAAGAGATGGACGCCAACAAGGGCATCGAGAAGACGCCCAATTTCGAAGCGCAGAATCCGGCTGCCGAAAACGACATGCCGTTCTGATTGTTTAACTAATTCGCACCGATTTGGACCCTGAGCCCAGTTTACCGCCCGCAATAGACACCGATTTACTCCTTGGTTTTACCGCTATTTTCGTGCTGCTCGTTTGTTCGGCACTGGTTTCGGCTGCAGAAGTCGCGTTCTTTTCGCTTTCGCCCGAAGACTTGAACGAATGCGCGCAGAAACACCCCAAAAAACACCGCATCATTTCCGCCTTACTCGAACGCCCGAAGAAATTGCTCGCGACATTGGTCGTGGCCAATAATTTCACGAACATAGGCGTCGTGATCTTGTATTCGGTGATTGGGAAAAACCTTTTCGCTTCGATCGCTTCGCCCGTTTTGAAATTTGTGGCCGATGTGGCGGTCGTGACGTTTTTCATTTTATTGTTCGGGGAAGTCTTGCCCAAGATTTACGCCAGCCGGAACAACGTCAAATTTGCGTGTTTTTTCGCCGTGCCGCTGTCGTTTTTGGATAAGTTGCTCACGCCGGTCAGCATTCCTTTGCGCAAGATGATCAATTACCTGCACAAGAGACTCGGCAAACAGAAATCTAATTTTTCGGTCGACCAACTCTCGCAGGCTTTGGAATTGACATCGTCCGAAGGCACTTCGCAAAACGAGCAGAAAATCCTCGAAGGCATCGTTTCTTTCGGAAATACCGATACGAAGCAGGTCATGAGTCCGCGAATCGATATCTTTGCGCTCGACATCGAAGAGACGTTTGCCGAAGTCCTGCCTAAAATTACCGACAAAGGTTTCTCGAGGATTCCGGTTTACCGCGACAATATCGACCAAATCGAGGGCGTTTTGTTTGTCAAGGACCTGATTCCGCACATCGGCAAAAAGGAATTCGACTGGCAAAGTTTGTTGCGCCAGCCGTTTTTCGTTCCCGAAAATAAAAAGCTCGACAACCTTCTCAAGGATTTCCAGGCGATGAAAAACCATCTGGCGATCGTGGTCGATGAATACGGCGGCACGTCGGGATTGGTTTCCCTGGAAGATGTGATTGAGGAAATCGTGGGCGACATCAGCGATGAATTCGACGATGAGAACATCAATTATTCGCAGATCGACGACCGCAATTTCCTGTTCGAAGGCAAAATCAACATGAAGGATTTTTACCGGATCATCGATGCCGACGACGAAATTTTCGAACAAAGCAAAGGCGAAGCCGAGACATTGGCCGGTTTCATCCTCGAGATTTTAGGGAATTTCCCGAAGAAAGGCCAGAAAATAAATTTCGACCGTTACCGTTTTACCATTGAGACCGTCGACAAGAAACGCGTCAAACAAATCAAGGTCACCATAGAATAATGATAAAAAACACGATTACCATTTGTGTGCTTGCGATCGTTTTGTTTTGTGTCTTCGGATGCAAGAAAGACGTTTTGCCCAAGCCGTCGAGCCAGTTGCGGCTTGATTACCTCGAAGCCGAATATGTGCATTTCGAGAACCAGTGCCCGTTTACGTTCAGCATGAATTCGGAGGCGATCATCAAGCAGAAATCCGATTGCAATTTCGAGATCAACTACCCGAAGATGAAAGCGACGGTTTACATCAGCTACAAACCCGTGAACAACAACATCAATGCATTGCTCAAGGATGCGCAGAAACTGACGTACGAACACGTCATCAAAGCCGACGACATTCTCGAGCAGCCGTTCCTCAATCCGCAGCAAAAAGTCTACGGCATGTTTTACCAGGTCAACGGAAATGCGGCGACCAACGCACAGTTTTACGTGACCGACAGCGTCAGGCATTTCATCGATTGCTCGGTGTATTTTTACGCAAAGCCCAATTTCGATTCGGTGATGCCGGCCGCGAGTTATGTCAAGAACGATATGCAGGAATTGATGGAAAGTTTGAAGTGGAAATGAGGTTAGACCGCTGCTGAAAAACGACAAAGCCTAAACAAGATTTCCATTTGATGTAGATATAACAATGGTCGGTTACCCAAAAAATAAATACATTGTGTAAGAAAGTTGAGCCGTTGTTGAAAGCTTTTAACGAAAATGTTTTAAAGAAGCTATAATTCAATAATAATAAAAAGCCGAAAGTAAATCACTTTCGGCTTTTGTCTTTGTTCTTGCAGCCAAGCGGTCTTGGCTCTTTCCTCTTTACGCTTTCTTCTCGTCGGCTGAACAATGTTTCTTCGAAGAACAGCAAGCCGGCTTTCCGTCCTTGGCTTCCGGCGCGCATGACTTGGAATCTTTCTTCGACTTCTTTTTCTTGTCTTTTTCCTTTTCTTTCTCGTGCGGGTACAAAGCCGCGTGGTCGCCCGAAGATTTCACATTCGATACTTTGTAGGTCTTGCCATCGGCGGCGGCCTCAACGGTTTTAACCAAGGTTTCCGGCGTTTGCTTGTTGGCGTCGAATTCTACCGTGGCGGTTTTCTTTTCGAAGTCGACAGCGGCGTTTTCTACGCCATCCATTTCCGACAATTTCTTTTCGATCGTTTTGGCGCAACCCATCGAACAGGTCATTCCTTCGATGCTGAAGCTGGCCGTCTGGATTTTTGCCGGCGCATTGGTGTCGGTTGCGGCGACTTCATTTCCGGTTTCGGCTTTCGGGGCGCTGTCGGTTTGTTTGCAGCCCGCAAAGCACATTGCGGCAATCGCGAGCAGGCCTAAAGTTTTGGTGAATTTCATAATGTTATGTTTTAGTTTGATGTTGCGGTGGATACTATTGCGACAAAAATATAAAAATAATGATGCGGTAATTCATAAAATTATTACAATTTTGAGGCGCTAAATCACAACTATGTGCGCAAAACGGCTGAAATGGATTTTACTGGTTACGATGGCCCTGATCTGGGGCAGTTCCTTTATCCTGATCAAGAAAGGATTGGTCGGGCTCGACCCTTACCAACTCGGTTCGCTGCGCATGATTTTCGCCGGATTGTTCCTGTTGGCCATCGGCTTTAGAACGCTTCCGCAGATTCCACGCGACAAATGGAAATTCATGGCGCTCACGGCCATGCTTGGGATTTTCTTCCCGGCGTATCTTTTTGCGTTGGCGGAAACCAAGATCGGAAGTTCGATTACGGGCGTGTTGAATGCGTTGTCGCCGTTGAATTCGTTGATTTTGGGCGGACTCGTATTCGGGCTTACTTTCAGGCGCGTGCAGATCATCGGCGTCAGCATCGGATTTATCGGAAGCCTGATGCTCGTTTTCACCGGAAACGACACGCAAACGACGTCCAATTTCGGTTATGTGTTCCTCGTTTTCATCGCGACACTTTGTTATGCGCTCAATGTGAATATCGTCAAGAAATATTTGTCGGATATGAATTCGCTGACGATCGCCACCGGAAATTCGGCTGCCATGATCGTACCTGCGTTCCTGATCCTTTTCTGCACCGGTTTTTTCAACGTGATGCACCTTCCCGAAGTACAGCATTCGGTATTGTTCATCTTGATCTTGGGCATTGTCGGAACCGGCGTCGCCAACCTGCTTTTCTTCAAACTGATCCAGATCTCGTCGACGGTTTTTGCCACTTCGGTGACCTACCTGATCCCGATCGTGGCCTTTTTCTGGGGATTGCTCGACCATGAAATGCTTTCGCCGATGCAGTTTGTGGGCGCGTGCGTGATCATTTTTGGCGTTTGGCTTTCGGGCCGGAAATAAAAAAAGGCCGTCATTTCGACAGCCTTCTCACTTTTAAACTAAATCAAATTATTGAAAATCGGTGTCAGAAACACCTTCATTAATTTTAACGTCTGTGGTGGTCAAATCGATTTCCATACCGATGTTGAGCGTCGTGTGGTACGGAACCTTGATCCCTTTCACCTCGCGGTAATCGCCAAGCATCACGAGTTGCGTCATCGGTTTTCCGCCTTGGTCGATCGTTTTGGCCTCGGCAATTTTGAGTCCCGACTTGGTGTCGAAATAATACGTCGATTTACCGTCCTTGATCACATAGGCGTCGCTGCCATTGATGCTTTCGATCCCGTCGAGCGACACGCCGGCTTTCTTGCCGAGTGCGAGTTCAGAAAACGGAACCGCTTCGTCTTTCATGTCTTTTAGATCCTCGCCCGAAAGGTCTTTTCTCTGGCCTTGCTGTATGATGTAAGCGCCTTTGTCGTTGACGATTTGTTTCATCATCGACATGCCCATGGCTTTGATTTCGCGCGCCATTTTGCCATTGGTCGTTTTTGAGGTGAGTTCCAAAGGCGTTCCCTGGATCGTTCCCGAAGAAACCGTCACGATCGATTTGACACCGCCCAACGCTTTTTCGCCGCCAATGTTTTTGATGTAATTGTCGATGACCGATTTGGCTGTTACGCCTGCAGGAATCGGTTGTTTGGCCACGATTTTCTCGGTCGGGTTGCCGTATCTGTCGAAATAGAAAATCGGGATTTTGAGTTTTTCGAGTGCGGGCAATACTTCCGAGCCTTTTCCGGTGACGATGATCCGTGTATTGTCGATCAGGAAATATTTGTTCGCCACACGCATAATGTCCTCAGGCGAAACGGCATTGATGCTTTTGATGTAATTCTCATAGAAATTCGCAGGCAGGTTTTGCGTTTCGATATTGAGTGCATATTTGGCGATGGTTTGCGGTTTTTCGATCTGCATAACGAAGCGGCCGATGTAACCCGCCTTGATGTTCTTGAGCGTTTCTTCGCTGACTTTTTCGGTACGGATGCGTTTGATTTCCTTGATGAATTCGACCACCGCGCTATCGGTCACGGCATTTCTCACCGATGAGGTCGAGATGAACTTCTCGATGTATTTGCCAAAGCCCATGTTCGAGCGCGCGCCATACGTCCAGCCGTGCGCTTCGCGCAGGTTCATGTTGAGGTAGCCGTTGAAATCGCCGCCCAAAATCTGGTTGGCCACAATCGAAGGGAAATAATCCGGGTCGCTCATTTTGAGGTTTACCGTGTTGACCAATGAGATTTCCGACTGTACCGCGTTGGGCATATCGACAAAATTGATCTGCAGGTATTGTACATTTTTTGGATCGTTGTAAGAGAAATTCGGCGCCGCGGCATTCGTCCAAGTCGCGAATAAATCTTCGATTTTCGGTTTGATGTCGGACAATTCCACATCGCCGATCACAACCAGGTACGCATTGTTCGGGACGAAATATTGCTCATAATTCGCCTTCACGTCGTCGAGCGTCACGTTGTTGATGGTTTGCTCGCTCAAGTATTCCCCGAACGGATGGCTTTTCCCGAAAGCCAGAACGTCTTCCACGCGTCTTGCCGTTGCCGGTACGCTTTTCTCGTCGCTTTTGAGGCCTTCGAGCAATTTGGTTTTTTCCTTGTCGAATTCGACTTGGGTAAAATTCGGGTTGAGCGCGCCGTCTGCGAGCAATTCGAGTACGCGACCCGAATATTTTGACAAACAGCTTGCGGTGGCGCCGGTCGAAGAAAAATCAAGATCGGCACCAAGGAAATCGATTTCCTCGTTGAACACATCCTTGGAAATGGTCGTGCTGCCGTTTCCTAAAAGTCGGCCGGTTAAACTCGAAACGCCTTTTTTGTTGCCTTCCGCATACGGGGCATTGTCGATGGCGAGGTTGAACGAAACCCTGGGCAATTTGTGGTTTTCGACCACGAGAACCTTGAGTCCGTTGGGTAAAGTAAAGGTTTCGGGCTTGTTGATTTTGATTGCCGGGGCTGGGCCTTGTTTGGGCTGTGGTCTGTTTTGTGCTTGCATAATTACGGTGAAAGACAAGCTGAGTAAAAGTATGATTGTTTTTTTCATCTCGAATTAGTTTTGCGCTTTGTCTTTGGTTGGAATGTAATCCAGAATCAATCTCTGGTTCGGGTTGAGGTATTTTTTGGCCACATCGCGGATTTCTTCGCGCGTGATCGAGCGGTACATGTCGATTTCGGTATTGATGAGGTTGACGTCGCCGTAAAGCAGATAGAAACTCGCGAGATTTTCGGCGATGCCTTCTACGTTGGCGTTGCTGTTGACGTATTGGTTTTCGAATTTGTTCTGCAGTTTCTCGTAATCCCTTTCGGAAATCAGTTCGTTTTGCAGCTTGACGATTTCGTCATCAATTTCCTTCAGGATGCTTTCGGTCGAATTCTGTCCGAGCGGCAATCCGTAAAGCACATACAATCCGTAATCTTCCTGGCTCACGTTGAACGCGCCGATTTGGAGCGCCATTTTCTTATCGTCCACGATTTTTTTGTACAAACGCGAACTTTTTCCGTCGCTCAGAATGCTCGAGATCATGTCGAGTACGCGTGCATCGCGGGTTTTCATCGAAGGCGTACGGTAAGCCGCCACAACTGCAGGAATCTGGATGTTCGGGTCCTGGTATTCGGCTTTGATGGTTTGCGTGATCGGTGCTTCGGTGAATGTTTCGCGTTTGATGGCCGGGCCTTTTTTGATCGGGCCGAAATATTGCTTGATCCATTTTCTCGCAGACGCGCCGTCGAAATCGCCGGCAACGATCAGGACCGCGTTGTTCGGGATGTAGAATTTTTTGTTGAATGCTTGGAATTCCTCGAGTTTGGCGGCATCGAGGTGTGCCATCGAACCAATGGTCGCCCAACGGTACGGATGCACCTTGAACATGTTTTTCTTGACTTCGGCGAGGAAACTTCCGTAAGGCTGGTTGTCGACGCGCAGCCGTTTTTCTTCCTTGACGACTTCGTTTTGGGTGTCGACGCCCACTTGGTTGATGATGGGATGCATGAGCCGTTCCGATTCCAGCCAGAGTCCGAGTTCGAGGCTGTTTGAAGGGAACACTTCGTAGTAATACGTGCGGTCGTCGGACGTGTTGGCGTTGTTGATGCCGCCGTTTCCGGTGACGATTTTCATCCATTCGCCGCGTTTGATGTTTTGCGTGCCTTCGAATAAAAGGTGTTCGAAAAAGTGGGCGAAACCGGTGCGTTCCGGATTTTCGTCTTTGGCGCCCACATGGTACATCACCGATGTGATCACCACCGGCGCGGAAGGATCGTTGTGCAGGATCACGTGCAGGCCGTTGTCTAGGTCGTATTCTTCAAAGCTAACCTTTTGGGCCGTAACGGTTCCGCCAAGTGATAGTGCAGCACTTAAAGCCATTATTGATTTTTTCATAAATGATTAGTAAATGTTTGAGTTCGATTTTCCATTGGTAGGAAAATCATGTTTTTGTTACGCCAAATGTAGAGTTTTTTTGGAAATGATGAATGGCGAATGATAAATGGTGAATGATGCGACCGCGTGAGATTTGATATTAAGAGGAGGAAGCCCGGTGGGCTTCAGGTATTTCTTCAAGAGTTGATTTTACAACGGTTTGCGTGAGGGATAGCAGCGGCATCCTTTTGTGAGGAACGAACAAAAGATAAAGCGTAAAGCCCGACGGCGCCTTGAAAATCCTGAAATGGCGTAAAAATTCCGAGCGCCGGCACGCCCAAAAAAGATTAAAAGATATTTTTTTCTCCAACGCGTTGCACGATTGGGATTTAGTTGTATATTTGCATCCATTTTATAAACAAATAAATCATTGTTATGTACGCAATCGTAGAGATAGCAGGGCAACAATTTAAAGTAAGCAAAGACTTAAAGGTTTATGTTCACAGATTGTCAGACAAAGAAGGTGACGCGATTTCATTCGCGAAAGTTCTTTTGTTGGACGATAATGGAACAATCACTTTAGGCGCCCCGGCTGTAGAAGGTGCTTCGGTAGAAGCCAAAGTGTTACAACACTTAAAAGGTGAAAAAGTAATCGTTTTCAAGAAGAAAAGAAGAAAAGGATTCAAAAAGAAAAACGGTCACAGACAGTATTTGACGCAAATCCAGATTTCTGGAATTACTTTGCCGGGTGCTGCTCCTAAGAAAAAAGCTGCTGCCAAGAAAACGGAAGCTGCTGAAGAGGCCACAACTGAAGAAAATAATTAATATTTAAAACTTATACGTCATGGCTCATAAGAAAGGTGTCGGTAGTTCTAAAAATGGTAGAGAATCAGAATCGAAACGTTTAGGCGTGAAGATTTATGGTGGCCAGGCTGCAATCGCAGGGAACATCATCGTAAGACAAAGAGGTTCTAAGCACAATCCAGGAGAAAACGTTTACATCAGCAAGGATCACACTTTGCATGCGCGCGTTGATGGAGTGGTTAAGTTCCAAAAGAAGAGAGATAACAAATCATACGTTTCTATTTTGCCTTTCGAAGCATAATAAACGTCTTTTTGATATTAAAAAAGCCCATTCGCAAGAATGGGCTTTTTATTTGGAATATACTTTTTATCTATCATTTATCATTTGCGGCTCCCGGCGCAACAACATTGTAGACCTTGATTTGCTGGATGTCGCGGTCGAACAGATACAATCCGCCTTTGTCGTCGCCGATGAGGTTGATTTTATCGAGGATCGCGCGCGCCTGTGCTTCTTCTTCGATCTGCTCGGTGACATACCATTGCAGGAAGTTGTGCGTGGCGTAATCTTTCTCCTGAAGCGTGACGTGTACGAGTTCGTTGATCGATTCCGATACGAAAATCTCGTGGTCGTGCAATTCCTGGAACATGTCCTTAAAGGTGTTGAACGAAACATTGGGCGCCTTGAGTTCAGAAATGTAAGCCAGACCGCCGCGTTCATTGATGAATTTCACGAGACGCAACATGTGCATGCGCTCTTCATCCGATTGTTTGTACATGAACTGTGCAACGCCTTCGAGTCCTTTTGCTTCTGCCCAACACGCCATTGCGAGGTAAATCTGTGACGATTCGCCTTCGATCTTGACTTGGTTGTTGAGCGCTTTTTCTATGGTTTTAGATAACATGATATTCTGTATTTGATTTCTTCCATAAAGTTAGGGAAAAATAGGTGCGTTTAATTTGTATCGGTTCTAAATTTGGGACTACTTTACGATGATTTTCTTGGTGACGGTGGTGTTGTTCTGATCGGTGAATTTGACGATGTAGGTTCCGGCCGACATGCTTGTCGTCTCCAATTTGTATTCGTTGGAGCCACCTAATGCGATAACATCCGAGTTGACTTTTCTGCCTTGCATATCAAAAATATGGCTGTTTAATTTTTGTGCATTCGGCCAATTGAACTTGAATAGAACCATGCCTTTGGCCGGATTGGAGGCCACAACAAATGAAGCGTTTTCCGTGAAGGCTTCTGTTCCTAAAAAAATGCTTCCCAGTTTCAGCTCCCCTAAATTTACCGAATAATCAGCAATGGCTGTAGGCGATTCAAAACGCAATCCAATCGATGCAATCTCACGATTCTCATATCCCAAAAGCGAGGAGGCGCTGTTGATCCATGTGTTAGAAACACCGTCAACAATTGGAAATTCAATTTTTTGCGAAGGCATGTCCGAGAAGACCAACAGGAGTTTGATGGAGTTTGCAGCTTCCATATTCTTTTTGTAATAAAGAATTATATCGGCAATCGTTCCTAAATTAAAATTAACCGGAAGCTTCGTTTTGTAAAGCATCAAATCAATCGGAGTATTCGCGGAAAGGCTTCCCGTGATCTTAAGTGAATTGCCACCGTTATAAGCATCATTAAAATCCCACGAAGCGGTTAATGTTGAATTTGAAGTAAAATCCCATTGCCATGTAGGAAGAACGTCCTGTTTGTTCATGTCATGCCAGCCACCTGTTCCGACTTCTTGGCCAAAAAGGAATTTTTTGATGCCATGTCCGGTACAAAAACTGGTCGAAAATTCAGGGTAAGTGATTACCGAAGTCTCTGGAATCCAATTGCTGAAACCTTTCCATCCCGCAGCATCAACTGTCGCCGGATTGCTGTCGTCTCCGGCAAACATGCGATTTTCGGCGGCGTAGAAAGAGGCAAAATCGGTTGGGTCATTGTTGAAATTCGTATAAGTTGAATTGTTGTAAATGCAATTCGGTGCGAAAAGCCCGAGCGAAGTAAAAGGTGTCGTCGCATTTTCATGCAGATTTCCCATAAATGCATTTCCGCCGGTTTCAAAATCGCCTTGATTCCTTCCGGGCCAAATGTCGGCGCCCGTAAAAACTTCATATTGGGAACGGCCGATGGCGGCTGCCCGCGCCCTTGACTGCGTCGGAAACGCAGAACTTCCCCAAAAGAAATTGATAAAAATGCTGCTGCTCACACGCGTTTCAAACGAACCGTCGGCGTCCTGATCGTCCTGCACGAACGGGCTGTTGTTGACGTTGAGTCGGTTTTGCCAACCCACGGCACCCGAGAGCCGCATCGCATCATACCACATGACTTCTTTGCCCAAAGGTTCGGCTGCTGCGGTCAAATCCCTGACGAAATCGTGCATCAATCCGGCGACGGTCGCATTGGTGGCGGTTTCCTGATTGATGAACCAGCCGTCGAAATTGTAATATTGCATGATGGCGATCATTTTCGGGACGGCTACGAAATTCCCGTCTACATCCTGTTCGAGGAAATTCTGCAAAGTCGCGGTCGAACCGCCAAAAGCCGTCGGGGCGAAAAACACGTTGCCGAAGATCTTGACACCGTTCTTGTGCGCGGCATTGGCCCATGGCGAAGACGGGATCTGGATGCTTTGCGACGAGGTTCCGCCAAACCAGACCAGTTTATCGAGATAAGCCCAGTGCGTGAAATTGTACAGATTGAACACATTTTGTTCGCCATAATAATTCCCGAAATTGTTCATGCCGTCGGGAAGATAGGCAATCTGCATGTCGTTGGTCAGCGCCGGATTGAATTGCGTCGACTGGTTGGTGAACCGTGTGGCGAGTGGCACGGTCGAAACCAGATCAGTTGAAGCCGTCGGGCCGCCTTGTGTCCAGGCTTTGAGCTCGTCCACCGTCAAAATGTAAGGCGCGGTGTTGATGATTTGTGCAAATGCGCTGCCGCAGAACAGCAACGAGAGGAGTGTAATTTTTTTCAAGTCGGTTGATTTAGCAGTTAGGAATAATTTACGTAAATATAATTAAACGAACCAGAAAATTGTAATTTGGCAGCAATTGAATTCATGCCGCATGTTGGAAATCATTGATTATAACGTGGTCTTTTTTTGTGTCATCTTGGTAGCAGCGCTTGCCGTTACTATCGGCAGGGTACTGTATTTCTACTTGATCGAATTGAAAAAATGGCAAACCGTTCCGGGCGAAATCATGGCTTCCGAAATCAAATACAAAGAAGACAAAGATGGCGACGGCGGCTACGGATTGCACATTTGTTACCAATATGAAGTCGATTCGGAAACCCATCAATCCGATCAATTCACCAAAAACATAAGGGTGCGTGCCAATGCTTCGTGGCATGACGAAAAAAGAAGGAAATACCCGATCGGCAAAAAAGTCACTGTTTTTTACAATCCGAAAAAACCGCAAGACGCCATCATCGAAAAGCAATTCGATTATGAAACGTTATATCTCGCACTGGCCATTTTCGGAATCATCGCCCTTTGTTATTTCGCCTAAAAAACCGCCTGTTAAAAGCGGTTCTGTTGTCATTTTGCTTTGGCTTTTTCCAAAGTCTCGTTGTATTTTTCCTTGGCGTCCTGTTTGGCTTCGTCGAGTTTGGCCTTGGTCGCGTCGGTGTCTTCCTTGACGTTGGCTTTGAGTTTGTTCCAGGCACTTTCGGCATCATCGGCGGTTTTTTGTGCCGCTTCCTGCGCCTTTTTATCGCCTTTGGCTACGGCCGCTTTGAGGTCTTCCTTGGCTTTTTCCCACTTGGCTTTGACCGAATCGGTTTCTACGCTGATGCCGTTGGTTTCTGTAGTGGTTGTAGTGGTTACGACCGTGTCGCCGTCTACCATGTCGGTGCTGGTCGTTTCTACGGTTTCTTTTTTGCAAGCAGCGAGCGCCAATGCGCCGAAGCAAGCCAATGCTAGATTTTTGAGATTTGTGTTCATGGTCTAAAATTTTGATTCGGTTAAAATTAAACAATTCCAAACAAAAAACCCTTACATGATTGCAAGGGTTTCATTGTCAATTATCAATTACTAATTGTTAATTATTTAGTATCTGTAATATTCCGGCTTGAATGGTCCTTGAACATCTACACCGATGTAAGCCGCTTGGTCGTCTCTCAAAACTTCGAGTTCAACGCCCAATTTTGCGAGGTGCAAAGCCGCCACTTTTTCATCCAAATGTTTAGGCAACATGTAGACTTCATTGTTGTAGTTCGCGCTGTTTTTCCACAATTCGATCTGTGCCAAAGTCTGGTTCGTAAATGAATTGCTCATTACAAAGCTCGGGTGGCCGGTCGCACAGCCCAAGTTCACCAAACGGCCTTCCGCCAAAATGATGATGTCTTTTCCGGCAATCGTGTATTTGTCAACCTGTGGCTTGATTTCGATTTTCGAAGCACCGTGGTTTTTGTTGAGCCACGCCATGTCGATTTCATTGTCGAAGTGACCGATGTTACAAACAACAGTCTTGTCTTTCATCTGCTCGAAATGCGAGCCCAAAACGATGTCTTTGTTTCCGGTCGTCGTGATGATGATGTCGGCGTTTGCAATAACGGTATTTAATTTTTTAACCTCGAATCCGTCCATCGCCGCCTGCAACGCACAGATCGGGTCGATTTCAGTTACCGTTACGATCGATCCGGCGCCACGGAAAGAAGCCGCAGTTCCTTTTCCAACGTCACCGTATCCGCAAACGATTACTCTTTTTCCGGCCAACATCAAATCGGTCGCGCGACGCACCGCATCTACCGCCGATTCCTTGCAACCGTATTTGTTGTCAAATTTAGACTTGGTCACCGAATCGTTCACATTGATCGCCGGCATCACCAAAGTCCCATTTTTCATTCTTTCGTACAAACGGTGGACGCCAGTCGTCGTCTCTTCAGACAAACCTTTGATGCCGGGAACCAATTCCGGGTAACGGTCGAAAACCATGTTCGTCAAATCGCCGCCATCGTCCAAGATCATGTTCAAGGGTTGTCTGTCTTCACCGAAGAACAAAGTCTGCTCGATACACCAGTCAAACGATTCCTCATCCAAACCTTTCCAAGCGTAAACCTGGATTCCCGCAGCGGCAATCGCAGCAGCAGCCTGGTCTTGGGTCGAGAAAATGTTGCAAGAAGACCAAGTCACTTCAGCGCCCAAAGCGATCAAAGTCTCGATCAAAACCGCCGTCTGGATCGTCATGTGCAAACATCCTGCGATGCGCGCGCCTTTCAACGGCTGCTCGTTTTTATATTCCGCACGAAGCGCCATGAGTCCTGGCATTTCAGCCTCGGCCAATTCAATTTCTTTTCTTCCCCAAGCCGCCAGGGAAATGTCTTTTACTTTGTAAGCCACGAAAGGCATTGTCGTTGTACTCATTATTGTATATTTGTATTAGTCATAAAATTTTAACTTACGTTCTGTTCAGCCCTAGCGGGCTTCGAGTGCGCAAATTTACGGATTTCCTTTTGATATCAAATCGTTTTCCCGAAATTTATGTCCCGAAGCGTCGGGATTCATCCGCCTAACTTTTTGAAAGCCAAACGGATAAATTTTATTGATTTTTAGGAGCTACTTCCCGCTGTCCGTTGCAATCTTTTTCGCCTTCTCCCGAAGTTTCGGGATAGTCAAAAAAGGATTTCCACTTCCATCGGGGCTAGGCATTCCGCAAATCCACAACACATGCCATTACATCATATCATCCAACACAACGAAACCACGCAAATCTTCATCTGGAAAATCACCGAAAGCTACGACCAACTCTCATCGGAAGTCACGCTCAACGAGAACAATCAGGCGCGGCTCCAAAACATGAAATCCGAACTGCACCGGCGCGGTTTCCTGAGCGTGCGCAAACTGCTCGAATACAACGGCTACACCGATTTTGATTTGTATTACGACAAAACCGGCAAGCCGCACCTGCACGACGGCAAGCACATTTCGATTACACATTCGCATGAATTTTCGGCCATTGTCCTGAGCGACACCAACATTGGCATCGACATGGAAAAACAGCGCGAGAAGATCCGCATCATCGCCGACAAATTCACGGCGCCGCTCGAAGAAAAATACCTCAATCGCGAAAGCGACGACTACATTGGCAAACTGACCGTGATTTGGGGAACGAAGGAAGCGATTTTTAAGGTTCGCAACGAAATCGGCATCAGTTTCAAGGACCACATTTCCTTGTTGCCATTCGAGATCGCAGAACGAAAAGCCATTGCAATTCTTGGTTTTAATGAAACGGAAACAAATTTTTCTGTTCATTTCGAAGAAATTGAAAACTTCACGCTCGTTTACGTAACCGAAAATTAAATCGAATCTTCAATTGCGGTATATTTGCAAAACATGACTAACATCTACCAGGGCATTCTCCACGCTAAAGCCAACGGCATCAAACTGCTTGCGATCCTGCTCGATCCCGACAAGATTGCGTGGGAAACCCTGCAATTACTCATTTCCAAAATCAACCAATCGCCCGCGACGCATATTTTAATCGGCGGCAGCCATGTGGAGACCAAAGAAATCGACCGGCTCATCGAAACAATCCAGAAAAATTGCAGGCTTCCCGTTGTTTTGTTTCCCGGAAATCCATCACAAATCTCAACATTGGCAAACGGGATTTTATTCTTGTCCTTGATTTCGGGCAGGAATCCCGATTTCCTGATCGAATACCAAGTGAAAGCTGCGCCCATCCTCAAAAAATCGAATCTCGAAATCATTCCCACGGGTTATATCTTAATCGAAAGCGGCCGCCCAACCGCGGTCGAAAAAGTGAGCCAGACCGAACCGCTCGACCGATCCGACATCCAAAAAATCGTCGCCACCGCACAAGCCGGTGAAATGCTCGGCAAAAAACTGATTTACCTCGAAGCCGGAAGTGGTGCTGAAATAGCAGTTTCGGCTGATATCATCACATCGGTTGCGCAAAATATCGATGTCCCGCTCATCGTTGGAGGCGGCATCCGAAGTGAAATCGGCATCCGGAAGGCCTATGCATCGGGCGCCGACATGGTCGTCATCGGGACGGCATTTGAAAACGACCTCAATTTTTTCGGATGAACCTGTACGATTTCTTCCTCAACGCCTACAAAGACACGCCGCTTTTCGTGGTCATTCTCGAAGCCATTACTTTTGTGTTTGGGATTGCAAGCGTGTATTGTGCGAAAAAGGAAAATGTTTGGGTGTATCCAACCGGATTAATCGCCACGACGATTACAGCCTATTTGTTTTTTCGGACGCAATATATTGGCGATTTGCTCGTCAACGTATATTATTCGATCATGAGCATCTACGGCTGGTACCTGTGGACGAAAATCAAAAACGGACATCCCATCGTAACGATTTCAAGAACGGGCCGCAATGAAAAATTAACAGGAATCGGCGTGTTTCTTTTCACAATTATCGTAATTTTCGCGATTTATAAAATATTTTTGCCGGAAATCGGCACCGACAATTACATCGACATGTTCATCTCGGGGCTGTTTTTTACGGCAATGTGGTACATGGCGATGAAAAAAATCGAGAATTGGACGCTGTGGATCATCGGCGACCTGATCGCAGTGCCGCTTTATGCCTACCGCGGTTACGGAATCCTGTCGCTCGAATATGTCGTCTTTACAATACTGGCCATTTTGGCTTATTTAGAATGGAGGAAAATCTTAAGCAACAACTCACCGATACTATAAAAATTGCCATATACGGGCCCGAAAGTACCGGGAAAACGACATTGGCAAGGCAGCTCGCCGAACATTTCGAAACGGTTTGGGCGCCCGAGTTCGCACGCGATTATCTGCAGCAGAAATTCGACGATGCAGGAGCGATTTGCGAACCCGAAGACCTGATCCCGATTGCCGTCGGGCAAACCCAACTCGAAAACGACGCGCTGCTCACGGCCAACAAATTCCTGTTTTGCGATACGTGTCTGATGGTCACCAAAGTCTATTCTGAGATCTATTACAATTTCTGCGACCCGGTTCTCGATAAAGCCGCGCGCAAACACAAATACGATATTTTTTTCCTGACCGACATTGATGTGCCGTGGGAAAAGGACGATTTGCGCGACCGGCCCGATGACCGCGAATATTTATTCGACAAATTCAAGTCGGCTTTAATCGAAAACAACAAACCGTATGTGACCCTTTCCGGCGATACCGAAACCCGCTTGCACCAAGCCATTGCAGTCATCAATGATTTGGTCAAGAACAAGGAAATGGGTTTTTCGTCGTATGATTTCGTGCAGATCCACGACCACGGCGTCAACCTCGATACGATCAAAAAACACCTCGGCATTTTCAGTACGGGCATTGCCAAGGCGGTTCTGGAACGTCCGGCCACCAAGCAAGACGGGATTCTGCAATTGTCGGATGCCGAATTTGAACAATACGCACACAATTTCGAGCAACGCAAAAACGAGCTCAAGCTCAAGAAATTCGTCCCTGCGTCGGGCGCGGCGAGCCGGATGTTCAAATTTTTGAATGAATTCCTGAACGAATTCGACCTCCAAAATGAAACCATCAACGCCTACATCAACCGCAAAGGCGCCGTAAACCTGACTGTTTTTCTCGCCGGAATGGAAAAATTTCCGTTTTTCGAAGCCGTCGACACCCAGCTCAAAGCGCTTCATCCCGATTTCAATTCGTGGAACGGCGACCGCAAGAATTACAGTTTCATCAAGCTCATGCTCGATTCGGAACATTTCGATTTTTGCAACAAGCCCAAAGGGATCCTCCCTTTCCATAAATATACGACACACATTGCGACGCCAATCGAAGAACACCTTAATGAAAGTGCGTTTTATTCGAGTTCGAACGGGCATTCCAACCTGCATTTTACGATTTCCGAAACGCACCAGATGCATTTCGAGCGCATCATCGCCAATGTGAAAGACAAGGTCGAAAAGCAATCGGGCACGCAAATCAACATCAATTATACGTATCAGAAAAAATCGACCGATACGATTGCCGTCGACCTCGAAAACCGACCGTTTCGCTTTGACGACGGACGTTTGTTTTTCCGTCCGGGCGGACACGGCGCATTGATTGAAAATCTTAACAACCTCGAATCCGACATCGTCTTTATCAAAAACATCGACAACGTCATCCAGAACCACATCGAAAGCATCGCTTTGTACAAAAAGGGCTTGGCAGGCGTGCTGACCGAACTGCAACAGCAGATTTTCGACTACCTCAAACGCATCGAAAACGAATCGATCAAGGAAGAGCACATCGACGAGATGATCATTTTCGCACAACGCAAGCTCAACGTCGAAATCATCGAAGATTTCTACAAATACACGCTCAAGCACCAGCTCATTTACCTGCGTGAAATCCTGAACCGTCCGATCCGCGTGTGCGGAATGGTCAAGAACGAAGGAGAACCCGGCGGCGGTCCGTTTTGGGTGCGCGATCTCAAAGGGAATCTTTCGCTCCAAATCGTGGAAGCGTCCCAGATCGACCAGCAAAATCAGTTACAGGCGGCAATTTTGGCGGCTTCCACGCATTTCAATCCGGTAGATTTGGTTTGTGCGATCCGCAATTACAAAGGCGAGAAATTCGATCTGCGCGAATTCGTCGATTACAAAAGCGGCTTCATCGTCAACAAAAACAAGAACGGAAAAGACATCAGGGCCTACGAATTGCCCGGACTCTGGAATGGCGCGATGGCCAAATGGATCACGATTTTCGTCGAGGTGCCGCTCGTGACGTTCAATCCGGTAAAAACCGTCAACGACCTGCTCAAATTCGCCCACCAGCCGCAATAATGGACGCTGAAAAGATACTAACCGAAATCGGCTACAAGGCCGTTCGCAGCAGTGGCGCAGGCGGACAGAACGTCAACAAGGTGTCGTCTAAGGTCGTGCTGACTTTTGATGTGAACGCATCGCAAAGTTTGTCGGACGAAGAAAAAGCGCTGATCGAAAAGAATCTTTCCACACGCCTCACTTCCGAAAACATCCTGATCCTCAACGCCGATGACGACCGGAGCCAACTCAAGAACAAATCAATCGTCACGGCCCGTTTCCTCGAAATGATCCAAAAGGCGCTGATTGTCCCGAAGAAACGAAAACCCACCAAAGTCCCGCGTTCGGTCATCGAAAAACGCATCAAGGAAAAACGCAACCTTTCCGAGATCAAAAACACGCGCAAAAAGCCCAATCTCGATTAGGCGAAAGAAATTGTAATTATCCATTGTTAATTGTCAATTATCGATTACTTTTGTGCCGTCTCAAAGGGGTGCTCTACCAAGGGCTGAGATTATACCCAATGAACCTGGGCGAGTAATGTCGTCAAGGGAAAAATGACAAGATGTGCACGTTTTGTCATAGGAACAACAATTTTAATTTTTAACCAAGAGTAATTGCCCCTTTTATTCGTAAACATTTACGAATGAAAACTTTATTATCTACGATCAGTTCGCCTGCGGCTCGGGTCAAACAATTTGGGCGTTACGGCATTTCCGCTGCGCTGCAACACCGTCGCGCTGTCCGCGACAATATTTTGCTTTCGCCTCGTTGCCTCGCCGTAAGCAAAATGATTTCTGCTTCCATCGCTAACGCGGCCACCGCAGCAACATTTATGCTGATTTCAACGTCTGTCTTTTCGCAGGAACAACCAAAAGACACGACCAAAATCAAAAATCTCGATGAGGTTTTGGTTTCGGCCATCCGCGCGAATTCCAAAACGCCCGTCAGTTTCTCGAACCTCAAAAAAACCGATATCGAGCACCGCAATCTCGGCCAGGACATCCCGGTTTTGATGAATTTTCTGCCGTCGGTCGTCACGACTTCCGATGCGGGAAACGGCGTGGGCTACACCGGAATTCGCGTAAGGGGAAGCGACGCCACGCGCGTCAACATCACCATCAATGGCATTCCGTATAACGATTCGGAAAGCCACGGCACGTTTTGGGTGAACATGCCCGATTTTGCCTCGTCGGTTGAAAGCCTGCAATTGCAGCGCGGCGTAGGAACGTCAACCAACGGCGCGGGTGCTTTTGGCGCCAGCCTCAACATGCTCACCGACAATTATGCGACAAAAGCTTCGGGTGAAATCGCGAACGCATTCGGTAGTTTCAACACGCGCAAGCACACCGTCAAATTCAGTACGGGCTTGCTCAACGACCATTTTGAATTGGCCGGGCGTTTGTCGAACATCCATTCTGATGGGTTCATCGACCGCGCCGAATCTGATTTGAAATCGTATTTCCTGCAGGGAACGTATGTCGGGAAAACCACTTTGATCAAGGCGCTTGTCTTTGGCGGAACAGAGAAAACGTACCAATCGTGGAACGGTCTTGAAGATCCTGAGAAACTCGAAAACGACCGCACGTACAACACGGCCGGAATGTTTACCGATGAACTCGGCAACACGCGTTTTTACGACAATGAAACCGACAATTACCAGCAAGACCATTACCAATTGCATTGGAACCAGAAAATCGGGAATTCGTTCAGTACGAACCTGGCCTTGCATTACACCAAAGGCAAAGGCTATTACGAGAATTACCAGGAGGATGCTGATTTCGCCGATTTCGGACTGGAACCGGTCGTGGGACAAGCAGCAACCGATTTGGTGCGTCAAAAATGGCTCGACAATGATTTTTACGGCGCGACGGGTTCGGTCAATTTCAAGAACAACCGTTTCGATGTGATTGTGGGCGGCGGCTGGAACAAATATGAGGGCGCGCATTTCGGGAAAGTCATTTGGGCGCGTTATTTCTCGAATGGCGCACTCGGCGACAAATATTACGACGACGACGCGATCAAGACCGACGGCAATGTGTTTGCCAAAGCGACCGTCGGCATCGTGGGCGGATTGTCGGCCTACGCCGATTTGCAATACCGCAACGTCAATTATGAAGCCGATGGCAACGATACGGGAATGGTCGACGATTCGTTTTCATTCTTCAATCCGAAAGCTGGTTTGACGTATGAAATCAATCCGAAGAACGCGGTTTACGTTTCGTATGCGCGTGCGAACCGCGAGCCCAACCGCGACGATTATGAAAGCGGCAACCCCGAATCGGAACAACTCGACGATTTCGAATTGGGCTGGCGATTCAACACGAATGCGGTGCGATTCAACATCAACGGCTATTGCATGAAATACAAAAACCAACTCGTCTTGACGGGCGCGTTGAACGATGTGGGCGCGCCGGTCCGTGAAAATGTGGGCGACAGTTACCGCCTGGGTGTTGAAGCCGAAGCGGTGATTCGCGTCACGTCAAAAATTTTCGTGAAGCCGAACATTACGGTGAGCCAAAACCGCAACAAGGATTTTTATTTCCAGCGCGATGGCGTCGTGCAGAATCTGGGCGATACGCACATTGCGTTTTCGCCGAATGTCGTGGCGGCAAACCAGATCCAATGGTTGGCGTTTAAGGGATTTCAGGTCGCTTTGCTGTCGAAATTCGTGGGCGATCAATACATGGGCAACATCGACTCGGAGGTGTCGAAGCTCAAATCGTACGCCGTGAGCGATTTCAATATTTCGTATACGTTTGAAATGAAGAAGGTTTTTGAATCGATTACGATCAACGGCCTTGTCAATAATATTTTCGATTACGAGTATGAAAGCAATGGTTATTTCTATACGTATGACGATGATTTTTCGAATCCGCCGGCGATTACGACTGTGGAAGGTGCCGGATTTTACCCGCAAGCCGGAATTAATTTTCTGGCGGGCCTGACTTTGAAGTTTTAAATTTTAGATTATTTTATTTTAGTGAAGAAGTCCCGATGAGCAATTGTCGGGATTTTTATGTTGCAGGATGTTGAGGCAGCGCGGCGAATAACGTTTGTGTTTTCGGTTGAAGGCAAAAATCAACATTTTGAAAATATACAGTTTTTCTGTATTCAAGTAAGTATTTTATTTTGTAGGGAAACCTTCATAATCCCCTTCCCTGACCCGAGCCCAAAGGGCGAACTGTACGAAGTAAAGTAAAAATATACTTTTTTCAGGCAAAGGCATTACAGAAAAAATGTAGATTTTTAAATCAATGCGAAATTACTACGGAGTTTTAATTGTAAACCCGGATCACCGAACCCTGGATTTCATATCGGTACGGACGCATTGTGTAGCCGCCGCTGCCCACGCCGGTCAGCAAACTGTATTCGAAATTCTCGCAGCCGCATTTGGCCGTCGTGTTGTTTTTAATCGTCATTTTCGAACAAGACTCGGGATATTGATTCGGGCACGCCGCTTCCCAGGCGCGGTAATCGGTGTCGGAAATTTTCATGACGATGAGTCCGCTTACGCCGGCACCTTCCACATCCACTGGCACCGGATTGATCGGCGAAGTGAGTCCGGAATACTGCGGCAGGCTGGTATTGATCGAAACGGAAAACGAATATTCAGGTAAAAATGGGTTTACGTTGCGTTTGTCAGAATCTTTATCGCATGCGAAAAACAGCGGTACGAGCAACAGCAATGAAAGGATTTTTTTCATTTTAAAATTTGTTAAAACAATGATGGAAACAAATTTAAATTATTTAACTTTGGGTTCGTTACGATTAACATATAATTATACAAGGAAATAAATTTCCTATCTTTGCAAAAAGAATCCCGGAAAGGGATTTTTTCTATTTATATAAATGACCAAGATTATGAGTGCAGTATCTTATTACACAGCAGAAGGATTAAAAAAACTCAGGGAAGAACTCGATTATTTGAAAAGTGTGGCGCGTCCTAAAGCGTCGCAGGATATAGCGGATGCGCGCGACAAAGGCGACTTGTCTGAGAATGCAGAATACGATGCGGCCAAGGAAGCACAAGGGTTGCTTGAAATGCGCATCGCCAAATTGGAAGAAGTTCACGCCAATGCCCGTTTGATTGACGAATCACAACTCGACACGTCCAAGGTGCTCGTTTTGTCGAACGTCAAAATCAAGAACCAGGCAAACGGCATGGAAATGAAATACACGCTCGTTGCCGAAAGCGAAGCCGATCTGAAGACCGGAAAAATCTCCGTAACTTCCCCGATCGGAAAAGGATTGCTTGGGAAATCCGTGGGTGAAGTGGCAGAAATCACCGTGCCCAACGGCACACTCCAGTTTGAAATCCTCGAAGTGTCACGCGACGAACACTAGCCATGAGCACTATTTTCACCAAGATCATCAACGGCGAAATTCCAAGCTACAAAGTGGCCGAAGACGACCATTTCATCGCTTTCCTCGATGTGAATCCGAATGCGAAAGGACACACACTTTGCGTCCCGAAACACGAAATCAACAAGATTTTCGACATGGAGGAAGACCATTACCTGGCGTTGATGCAATTCTCGCGCAAAGTCGCCAAGGCGGTCGAGAAAACCGTTCCGTGCAAACGCATCGGCGTGGCCGTAATCGGGCTTGAAGTGCCGCATGTACACGTACATTTGATCCCGCTTCAGGATATGGACGACATGCGTTTTGAGCGCAAAGTCAAATTGGAAAAAGAAGAATTTGAAGATTTGGCTAACGCAATTGCAGCCAATTTATAAGATAAGATTTATTTTTGAACCATTAAGAGGTTAAGACACATTAAGCAGCAACTTAATAAACTTAATTTCTTAATGGTTCAAACTTTTAGATTACTCTTTCCGAAACGAAACCTGCATCGTCGTTCCCTTGTTGATTTCAGACGACAATACCTTGATTTTTCCCTTGTGGTATTCTTCCACAATGCGTTTGGTCAGCGACAATCCCAAGCCCCAGCCGCGTTTTTTCGTCGTAAAACCCGGTTCGAAAATACTTTTGTACTGGTTTTTGGGAATCCCTTTCCCGCTGTCGGAAACATTGATTTTCACAAACAATCCGTCATCGATAATTTGCACCGAAAGTTTGCCGCGACCTTTCATCGCATCGATCGCATTCTTGACCAGGTTCTCGATCGTCCAGCTGTGCAGCGCCGCATTGAATGACACCATCAGTTTCTTATCGGGCGCTTTGAAAGAGAACTTGATCTGGCTCGAAAAACGCGATTGCAGATAATCGTACGATTCCTGCGTCGCGCTCACAATGTCCTGTTTTTCAAGTACCGGTTCCGAGCCGATTTTGGAAAAACGATCGGTAATCGTCTGCAAACGGTGGATGTCTTTTTCGATTTCGGAAACCGTCGTTTCGTCCACATTATCGGCTTTCATGATCTCGAGCCAACCGATCAATGACGACAATGGCGTGCCAATCTGATGCGCCGTTTCCTTGGCCATTCCGGCCCAAAGCTTGTTCTGCGTCGCCATCTTGGTGCTTTTGTAGAAATTGTACACCAGCGCGCCAAAGAGCACAATAATGAGCACGAGCGCGACCGGATAATACTTGAGCTTGTTCAGGAGCGACGAATTCCCATAATATAAATATTGGAATTTCCCGGGTATATATTCTACCGCAATGCGATCATTTTCTTTCTTAAGTTTGCGCAACAGGATTTTCGATTCGGTCTTGCTTTTGGCGATTTTCTCATCGACATTGGCCATGCTCAGGATGCTGTCTTTTTCATCCGTCTGGATGATCGGGATCGTCGTGTTGTGGCTGATCACCTTGAGCGGCAACTCGAGATCGGTGTATTCGTTTGAATTGATCAGGGTTTTCTGCGCCTCGGCCCAATGTTCCATCTTGACGCGTTCCTCGTTCTTGAAAATCTGAAAAAAAGTATAGGTGTTCCAAAGAATCAGGATGACGATGATGAACGACGCGGCGATCAGGATCCAGCGCGTGAGGTTTTTTCTTTCCGAAAACTGCATAAGTTGTATTTAGAGCGTTAAAGATAACGAATATCGGATTTGTTTCGTATAATTTGTCAGAAGCTGATCCGGCTATCCGTTGCGCCCGAGGCCACAGGCCGAACTGACCGGAGGTAATCTTTTGCAGTTCCGGACCAAAGGATTTCCACTGCAAACAAAGTTCACCGAACACCTATGAAAATATTATCTTGGTGAGTTAATCCGGGCTAGGGAATCGCGCCAAAAAGTTAATAAGTCGTCATAACAAAATCACGCATTCTAACATCGTTTTTTTTATTTTTGTTCAAAGTCCATTTATGATCACCATCGACCCCAAAGAAGTCTCCACGGCCAAACTCCACGGCTACCTGCAAAGCGCCGTAGCGCCACGCCCGATTGCGTTTGCGAGTACGTTGAGCGCTTCGGGGAAACCCAATTTGTCGCCGTTCAGTTTCTTCAATGTGTTCAGTGCGAATCCGCCGATTTTGGTTTTTTCGCCCGCAAGACGCGTCCGGGACAACTCCACCAAGCACACTTTGGAAAACGTATTGGCGACCAAGGAAGTGGTCATCAATGTGGTCAATTACGACATCGTCCAGCAAGCGTCGCTCTCGAGCACTGAATATGCCGAAGGGATAGACGAATTCCTCAAATCTGGGCTCACCAAAATACCGTCGCATGTGATCAAGCCGTACCGCGTGGCCGAATCGCCGGTGCAGTTCGAATGCAAGGTCAATGAAGTCATCAGCCTCGGCGAAAATGGCGGTGCCGGAAATCTCGTAATCTGTGAAGTCGTCAAGATCCATGTTTCTGAAGCCATCCTCGATCCCGACGGCAACATCGACCAGCACAAAATCGATCTCGTGTCAAGGCTCGGAGGCAATTGGTATTCGCGTGCCAACGCCGGATTATTTGAAGTCCCGAAACCGCTCACGACACTCGGAATAGGCGTCGATGCCATCCCTGATTTTGTCAAAAGGAGTCCGGTTTTTAATGGGAACGATTTGGGGATGCTCGGCAACATCGAAGCATTGCCCACAAGCGAAGAAGTCGCTATATTTGTCAACGAAAATTTTGCCGTAAAAGGTGTCCTGAGTGGCGACGACGAACTCAAGCAACACCAGAAAGCCAAAGAATACATCAACAACAACGACGTGCAATCTGCATGGAAAGTGCTGCTGGCCAAACAGAATTAAGAATTATTAAAACAAAAGAAGATGGAAGTTACAGGAAAAATCAAAGTAATCAATGCTGAGCAGCAGGTAAGCGCCAGTTTTAAGAAAAGGGAATTGGTCGTGACCACGGATGAGCAATATCCGCAGCACATCATGATCGAGTTCACACAGGACAAATGCGACCTGCTCAACAATTACAAACCGGGTGAGGCCGTAAAAGTGTCGATCAACCTGCGCGGCCGCGAATGGATCAATCCACAGGGCGAAGCCAAATATTTCAACAGCATCCAAGGCTGGAGGGTCGAGAAAGTACAGGCCGAAGCCCCGGCGCAGGCACAACAGGCACCAATGCCGGCAACGCCTACGTTTGAACCTGCTCCGAATTTCAACGAAGAAGAGCACGACGATTTGCCGTTCTAAGAAAATCAAATTCATGTAAAGCCCCGTCTGTCGGGGCTTTGTTATATTATGTACTTTTTATCCAAAGATTTATTTTTTCCTTCGGTCGACCAGGCCGATTCGCACGGGTTGCTCGCTGTGGGCGGCGACCTTTCCCCCGAGCGGCTAATGCTCGCGTATCGCAACGGGATTTTTCCATGGTTTGACGACGACGATCCCATTTTGTGGTGGTCGCCCAATCCGCGCATGGTGCTGTTTTTAGACGAACTCGTCATTTCTAAAAGCATGCGCAACATCCTGAACCGCGGTATTTTTGAAGTGACGTTCAACAAGGATTTCCACGGCGTAATCACGAATTGCCGCAAGGCCACGCGCAAAGGCCAAATCGGAACATGGATTACGAATGAAATCGTCAATGCCTATTGCGAATTGCACCAACTCGGTTATGCGCAGTCGGTCGAGGTGTGGCAGGACGGAAAACTCGTTGGCGGGTTGTATGGTACTGATCTTGACCATGTTTTTTCTGGGGAAAGCATGTTTTCTACGGTTTCAAATGCTTCGAAAGTCGCCTTTATCGCTTTGGCGCAATACCTCAAAACCAACAATTATAAATTATTGGATTGCCAGTTGCACAACGACCACTTGGCCAGTTTGGGTTGCAGGGAAATCCCGCGGGAAGATTTCGTTATGGCGTTAAAATCATAAATTTTGTCGAATAATTGATTTACACCCTATTTTTAATAGGGTAATGATATATATTTGAATATATAATTTAAAATCAACCATCATGAAAATAGGGTCTCCAAAAGAAATAAAGAATAATGAGAGCAGGGTAGGTTTGACTCCGGCAGGTGTTTTTGAATTGACCAAGGACGGCCATACCGTTTACATCCAAAACGATGCAGGCGAGGGCAGTGGCTTTTTTGACGATGATTACATCGACGCCGGTGCCACGATGGTTAAGGAAGCTTCCGAAATCTATGCGCTCAGCGACATGATTGTGAAAGTCAAGGAGCCGATCGCGCAGGAATATCCGCTCATTAAGGAAAACCAGATTGTCTTTACCTATTTCCATTTTGCCTCGAGCGAAACGTTGACGCAGGCGATGATCGCAAGCAAATCGGTTTGTATTGCCTATGAAACCGTAACCGATGCCGACGGAACGCTGCCTTTATTAACGCCCATGTCGGAAGTCGCCGGCAGAATGGCGATCCAGCAAGGCGCCAAATATCTTGAAAAACCAATCAAGGGAAAAGGGATCCTGCTTGGCGGCGTTCCGGGTGTTCCGCCCGGGAAAGTATTGATTCTCGGTGCGGGCGTCGTCGGAATCCAAGCGGCAAAAATGGCGGCAGGTTTGGGCGCACACGTGACGATACTCGACATCAATATGAAACGATTGCGTTATGTGAACGATGTGATGCCGAGCCATGTTGTCACTGAACTTTCCACGACCTATAACATCAAGAAACACATCAAGACGCATGACCTGATTGTTGGCGGCGTATTAATTCCAGGCGCCAAAGCGCCCAAACTGATTACGCGCGAGATGCTCAAGGACATGCAACCCGGAACCGTTCTCGTGGATGTAGCGGTCGATCAGGGCGGCTGTTTTGAAACGACCAAAGCCACGACTCATGAAAATCCGACCTACATCATTGACGATGTGGTGCATTATTGTGTGGCCAATATGCCGGGCGCCGTACCGTATACGTCTACCTTGGCACTTACGAATGTCACCTTGCCGTATGTAATCAAAATTGCCAATCTGGGTTGGGAAGAAGCCTGCAAACGCAACAAAGACCTTGAGAAAGGTCTCAATATCGTCAAGGGAGAAGTCATTTATGAAGGGATTTTGACCTAGGCACGTTTCTTCCAGCAATCCTGCATGTGATCGTCGACCATTCCAGTGGCCTGCATGTGGGCATAGACGACGGTCGAGCCGACGAATTTAAACCCGCGCTTCTTCAAATCCTTGCTCAATGCATCAGAAATGGGTGTTGTTGCCGGGACTGAATTGGTACCGTCGTAATGGTTCACAATCGGTTTTCCGTCTACAAATCCCCAGATGTATTTGGAAAAACTGCCGAATTCCTGCTGCACTTCGATGAACGCAATCGCATTCGAGACCGTACCGCGAATCTTGAGCTGGTTGCGGATGATGCCGGCGTCCTGCATCAGTTCGTGGATTTTTGCATCGCCGTATTTTGCAATCTTTTGGTAATTGAAATTATCGAATGCCTTTCGGAAGTTCTCGCGTTTGCTCAAGATCGTGTACCAACTCAAACCGGCCTGAAACGTTTCGAGCAACAGGAATTCGAACAAAGTTTCGTCGTCATAAACGGGATTTCCCCATTCATTGTCGTGGTAATTGCGGTATAAATCGTCTTTTTCAGACCAGGCGCAACGCTTTTTGGTTTCCATCATTTGTCGTGTATGAATTTGTCGATTAAGGAGTGGGCGAGGTAAATTACAGGCGTCAATGCCACTGCAATCACAAGTTTGACGCAATATCCGGTAAGACCGGAAGCGATGTACGTGGGCGTATCCATTTTTCCGGTCAGGTAAAATGCAATCCCGAGCACGATAAAACTGTCGAAAAATTGCGAAATGACCGTCGACCCCGTACTGCGCAGCCAAAGCATTTTCGCGCCCGTCCTGTTCTTGACAAAATGGAAAATCGTCACATCGATAATCTGCGAAACCAGGAATGCAGTGATACTTCCAACGATAATCCACATGCTTTGGCCAAAAACGGAAAAGAAATTCGCGTCGGTGACGCCGCTGATTTCCGAAGCCGGGATCTTTATCGCGACAAACAGCAAAATGAAACAATAGGCGATCAGGCATGCCGTGATGTACGACAATTTCCGGACGCCTTTTTCGCCGAAATATTCATTGATCAGGTCGGTGGTGATGAAAACAACCGGCCAGGGCAAAATCCCAACGCTCATCGGAACGCCAAAAACGTTGATGAGTTTGGCCCCGATCAATTCGGCAACTACGGCATTGGTGATGAAAATGCCGGCGAGGATGACATAAAGCGTGTCTTTTTTGGTTTGAAACATGGGATCGGTTTGTATTTCAAATATAAAACTAAATTTTTTAAGGAGCTATTCCCGCTATTCACTGCAATCTTTTTTCAAGGATTGTATTTCCCGTCGTAAACTCCGGGCAATCCTTGAAAAAAGGATTTCCGTTGCTATCGGGGCTAGTTTTACTTTTTGCCTTGATGCAACAAGTAACAAAAAGATCAAGCCTGCCTGGAAAGGAAGTGGGTTCGCTTCGCTCAAGGAATTGGTTATTCTATTTTCGGCTTTTTGCAAAGCGCCGAAAATTTCCCACGAACAAAGATTTTCATTCAGAGAATAAACGTCCCGCTTGGACACAAAGCGGAATAATAACTTCAATTTAAAATAAAATATTCTTCGTGAGGCCGTGTCATAGGTTGCGCAGGCGGGCACCTGCCGTTTGAAGGTGGCGTTAAAAATTAAAAGCTGTTTGAGCCGCAGGCGAGTTCTTTTAATTTAGCCATCGAAAACTAGCAGGTCGCCGAGCAACCAGGCGCTACGCCTTTTTGCTACTTTTGCGGCGAGGCAGAAGTAGGCCCGCGGCAGCGAAAACACCAATAAAATTGACTCATGACTTGGCGAAAGACCGCGTTAGCGATTACAGCGGTTATCCTTTTTATCCCGCAGGGTAAAAAGATAAAAGCGGAAAGCGCGGCCGCAACCGGTCAAAATTTCTATGAAAATAAAAACCTCCGTTGCGGCAACGCCATAAAAAAACCCAACCTATAGGCTGGGCTTGATTTTATTGCGGTGATTTTACCACCAACCGCGAACGACATACGTGTTCTGCGTTTTGGGCTGGCCTTTTCCCCACGCCACGCCAACGTCGCGGATGGCTTTGATGCGGTCTCTTTCCAGTCCGATTTCAGAATCGACCTTGTAGTTCCACTCGCGTTTGTCGATCTCGAGGACGCGTTTGCCTATTTTACTGGCCAATGCTTTCACATCGCCGTAACAGGTCGCCAATGGATCTACGCCAGCGATGATTTCCCCAGCCTGGTTGGCACCTTCCACTGTTGGGTTGGCATTCCATACCGTAGTGGCTTCCATGAGGCGTGTTTTGCAATCCTGATCGATTTGTTTGCGGTACAAAGGTTCTGCGGCTGCCATGCTCTTGCTGTAGCAATCGGTGGCGGCATCAGGAACCGAAGTCAGCATGTAAAGTGCTTCCCCGATTTTGTTCTGGGATTCCAATGCTTTGGCTTCCTTAAGGATCGTGGCGCATTTGGTGTTGTAATATTCAAGGATTTTTGCTTTGCCGTTGGCCACAAAAGCCTGCAATTGCGGATTCGTCGGGCTGATCATTTTGATCGCTTCCATATACGCCTTGTTTTCATTCGTGCCGACACCTTTAACGGTAACCGTCTGGCTTGCGAATTTGCGTCCTTCGTAACCATCGCCGATGGCAAACGTCACTTCGAGCGTGAGCGCAGTCATTGGCGGCGCAGTGGACGTCAGGTCTTTGGTCATCACGACAATGTGCGGTGTGATGATGAAGCGAGAATTGTAGGCCGAACTCGAAAGTCCGCTTTGGCTGATGATTTGCGCCATTTTGTTGTTCAACATCGCCGCGGCTCCACCTGGAAGTCCTTCGGTTTGTTCAGGAACATAAGTCGTCAGTTCGATCTTTCCGGCATCATCGGCCGATTTCTTGGCCGTTTGTGCCTGTGTTGTGAATCCCGCGATCAGCAGTAAACCCAAAGCTATTATTGTTATTTTTTTCATGGTGTGTTTTGATTATTTTTCGCCCAAAACGATCACGGCCTGGCCCAATCCTTTGGTCATTAATTTATTGGTGATCGAATACGGCGGTTTTTTGAGTACGTCCGACAAACCTTTGAGGAATTGTCTTGCATCGATTGCCTTGCCGCTGGCGTCATAAAGCGGAATGCGAACTTGTTCCAGCAACATCATGTTTTCGGTAGCATCTGTAGTCGAGAAGCGGCCTTTAACGGTATTGGCAGTCATCCATTCTTCAATGATGTCGGTCAATTCTTTTCCGCCGAATTCGCTTTCAAGGTCGTTTGTCCAAGAATCAAATTTCTTGATGCGAACGGTGATTTCCCTTCCGTTGGCGAAAAGGTCGTCGAAATGTTTCTGCAACTGCGAATTGAAATTGTCAAGGTGCGCAAGTACGGCTTCTTCGAGCAATACCGGCAATTCGGCAGAGAATGAAGGTGCTCCGGTTCCTTGTGCGCCCGCAACTTGTTTGTCAGTGTAAGAGTCAAAACCTTGCAGGTTAAATGTGATAGATTTTTTAGGCCCGGTGGCGTTGATCGTCCAGGTAAGTTGCATGACGATGTCGGCTTTGGCTACTTTTTTGAGTTTATCGATTGGACTTTCAGAAATCCCGGCACCCGATTTTGAAGTCAGCATTGAATTTTCGGCGCTTTCACTTTCGAGCGATTTCATTACGGCACCCATGTCTTTCAAAGGAAAACCGCGTTCGGCCATGAGTGTGTTGATTTTACCGATTACGAGCAGCAAATCCGAATTTTCTTGGAATGCTTTCTTGTAATCCGGGATCGAAACCATGGTTCCCTGGTTGTCGAATTTCATCATGTAACCATTTTTGGTGCACCACACATCGCTTGGCACGACCATGATCGTTGGTTTTTTGGCTTGGGCAAACCCCGAAGCGGTCATCAGGATCACTGCAAAGGACAGCAATATTTTATGCATTCTGTTTTTCATTATTGAAGTTTTAAGGTTGTTTTAATATGCCGTCGGCGATGAGGCGCTCTTTGAGTTGCGGTTGAAGCACACGTACGGTTACGCTATAAGTTGCGCTGTAATTGCTTGCTTTTTTTTCACGACTGTGGCTTTTTTCATCTATCAGATTCAGGTAGGCCGTATACGGACCGCCATCGGCGAAAAATTTATTGAAGTAATCATCGTATTTGTCGCGTGCGTTGACTTCGGGAACGAGCGGCTTGACATTGCATCCGGCCTTGCCTTCGAGAATGCCGTTGAACAGCACGTCGCTGATCGCATTCTTTTTGGCTTGTTCGACCGCATCGGCCCTGTCTTTTCCGTTGCCCCATGACAGAAGGGTCTGCGAACCGTCGAGTTCAAGACTCATGCATTGGGTCTTGTAGGTGTAATAAACGGCGTTGGTTTTCTTGGCACAGGCAGTTGCGAGTACCAAGGCGAATAGTGCGAGTTTTAGTTTCATCACTGTTCGAATTAGAATCCAGTGTTGAGTCCGCGTACGATTCCTGCTGCCTCGAGATCCTGGCGCAGCTTGTCTTTCTGGATCGAAAGAATGACGCCGATTTTATATTCTTTTCCGATTTTAAGACGGTCGCGTGAATCGATGCTGCCATCGGAAGATTCGGTTACATATTTCATGTACTGGCCGCCGTCTTCAAAGAATTTGTCGAAATAGTCTGCTTTTTCGTCTTCGATGTTCGGGTTGGTCGCGAGTGGTTTTTGCGAAGTGCATTCTCTCGGCCCGCCGCCGAAACCTTTGAAGATGACGCCGTGGACGGCATTTTTCTTGGCTTGCAGGATCGCAACTTCCGGTTTTTTAGAGTAAGACCAGACTTTGACGAGGTAGGTGCCGTCGCTTCCGATTCCGGAGCATTCGATTTCATAACGCCATTCTTTGGTGTCTTTGTCGGCTTTTTTTTCTTTTCTTGTTTGTGCAAAAGTGGCTGTTGAAAGGATCAAAAGCGCGAGTAACAAAAGTTGTTTTTTCATTGGAATAGGTTTTATGTTGGTAATGGTTATTTCCCTTTTTTCTGAACGATGAGCATTCCCGGATAAAAATCCTTTCCACTGACTTTTTTGAAATACGTACGGTCTACGGTGCTTCCCGGATTTTCGTCGGTGGCGCCGTAACGGTTGTCCCAAATGGGTTGGCTGTCGTCAATCTTGATCGTGCCCACGTCTACGTAGGTCGAATTTCCGTCGGCATCCATACGGAGTTCCATGACGTCGAATTTGGATTTTGCGGTCAGGCCTTCTTTCATACCGATTTTGGCCGTAAGCGGCTCGCTTGAAAACAAAGGCGTCTTGGTCTTGAACTCGTCGTGGTTCTTCTGCAACTCGACAATAACGGCGTCGACGGCTTTGTTGGTGGCTCTTTCAATCAGTTCCTGGTCGGTTTTGGTCGAGTAGGTTGTCGATTGCACATCGGCCCACGAAACGTCCGAACCTACATAAACGAGGTTGAAAATGTTCGATTCTTCGAACGCTTTCTTCTTTTCGGGCGTAATGGTCTTGTCGTCGGCCCAGAAGTCGTTGTAGAAAATGGCGGCCACTTCTTCGTTCCAATCAAGGCGGAACAAGTGGGCGGTAGTCTTGACAACATAACCTTTGCCGACTACATTTAACGCGTCTGAAGAAGTCGATGCAATGCTGTTGGCGCCTTTCACACCGGCGCTTTCGCCCAGTTCTCCGGCAACCTTGAGCCATGAACTTGCTTTTTTGGCGACCTCTTCTTTGGAAACGTATCTGAAATCGTTGACAAGGATGAACGTGTTTTTGATCAATTCTTCACCGGCATCGGCGAGTGCGGCCGGGCCTCTTTTGGTCATTTTTGATTTGGTGATGTCGAACGCGCTTGCGGCATAATTACCGCGTTGCTGGATCAGTTCCATGTTGAAACCGCCTTTGGCCGAACGGTTGAACCATTTGGCGACGACATCGCGCGCAATGTGGTTGGCTTGGATAAAAGCACCGATGTTTTCTGCTTCGTCCTTGGCACCGCTGGATGGAATCGTGCGGATGGCCATGTTGTGGTCGTTGAATTTGTCCTGGAGCGGACCGTTCACGAAAGAGGCTTTGATGACATCGGCGAAAGGACGTGCCGGATCGTCGACCATCAATTTGTAAAGCGAACTCCTGCGGTAATTGGCATCGAGGCCAGCTGTTTTGTTTTGCGCATGGGTTGGCGCGATGGCAAGGGCTGCCAGGCATAAAAAAATAATTCTCATTGTTTGTTTTTGTTTTGGTTCTGCTTGATAAAAATCTCCGGGATATTGTGGCTGGGGAACCATAAAAGAGCGATAGGCCGCTTTCCTAAAGAAATGTTAACAAATGTATATAAATAATTGAAAGGATAAAACATTTTGTGGGTTGTGTTGATAAATTGTGGCCAAATATCGGGGTTTATGTTCATTCGTTGCCGGTAAATGATTGAACGTAGCGTTTGGTTGATTAAGTGGGTGTTTTGGGTGTATTGCCGTTAAGCGGAAGATGGTTTTATTTTTTGACTGGCATCGCTCGTGGGATGCGTTAGGGATAGAGGCAAGCACCGCGTGCAGCCGATAGCCCGACGGCGCGATTGCAAATTCGATTATTGGATAAAGGTTCAGCGCCGGAACGCCCACAAAAAGAAAAACCCGACTCTTGCGAATCGGGTTTCTATCTTGAATTAATAAGGATTAACCTAAAGCTACCCTTTTGAAACCTGTAACAGTAAGACTTGGGTTGACCGATTTTACATATCCGGAAACGCTTACAGCGCCGTCTTTGATGTAATCCTGGTTGACCAAAGTGTTGTCCTTGAAGAAACGGCCCAATTTGCCTTTGGCGATGTTTTCGATCATCGCTTCCGGTTTGCCTTCCTGACGCAACATGTCTTTTGCGATTTCGATTTCCTTGGCGACGGTGTCGGCGTCAACGCCAGACTCGTCTAAAGCAATCGGGTTCATCGCAGCGGCTTGCATCGCAACGTTTCTTGCAGCTTCTTCGGCACCGTCAACATTGGCTGACAAAGCGACCAAAGTAGCGATTTTGTTGCCTGCGTGGATGTAAGATCCGATGAAAGCGCCTTTCAATTTCTCGAAAGAAGCGACTTCGATTTTCTCACCGATTACGCCGGTTTGCTCGATCAATTTCTCTGTTACGGTGATTCCGTTGAAATCGGCAGCAAGGAAAGATTCTTTAGTATCGTGGTTCAGCGCCAGATTAGCCAACTCGGTAGCCAATTTCACGAAACCTTCATTTTTACCTACGAAGTCGGTCTCACAGTTCAATGTGATCACGACGCCTTCGGTTTTATCAGTGTTAACGACAGCGATAGCGGCTCCTTCGGTCGACTCACGGTCAGAGCGGTTGGCGGCTACTTTTTGTCCTTTTTTACGCAGGTTTTCGATTGCCAAGTCAAAATCGCCATCGGCTTCCACCAACGCTTTTTTGCAGTCCATCATCCCTGCGCCTGTGATTGTTCTTAATTTATTTACGTCTGCAGCTGTTATAGTTGCCATTTGTTTATAATTTAAAGATTAAATGATTTTAAAAGATTTAAAAACCCAAAGGTTCAAAAATTTGAAGATTTGAATATTAAAAAAGATTGAAGAAATTGACAATTGAAAGTTTCGATTTGCACCGACGACCTTTCAATCTTTCAATCCTTCAATCTTTAAGTTGTTTTACTCTTCAGTTTTTTCTTCAGCAGCCTCAACTTCTGGGGCAACTTCTACTTCAGGGATTTCAACAGCCGGAGCTGATTCTTCAACTGGAGCAGCTGCTTCAGCAACCGGAGCCGCTTCAGTAGTTGCTTCTGCAGCGTCAGCTTCCATAGCATCGGCTTCGTCAGCCGGAGCATCAGAATTTCTGTTGGCCAAACCGTCGATAACGGCAGCAGTAACTAAAGATAAAATTTTATCGATTGATTTAGAAGCATCATCGTTTGATGGGATAACGTAATCTACCTCACGTGGGTCAGAGTTCGTATCAACCATCGCGAAAACTGGAATGTTTAATTTGTGTGCTTCTTTAATTGCGATGTGTTCTGCTTTGATGTCAACCACGAAAAGTGCAGCTGGCAATCTAGACATGTCGGCGATGGAACCTAAGTTCTTCTCGAGTTTGGCACGAAGACGGTCTACTTGCAGACGTTCTTTTTTGGAAAGCGTCATGAAAGTCCCGTCTTTCTTCATCTTATCGATAGAAGCCATTTTCTTGACGGCTTTACGGATGGTCACGAAGTTGGTCAACATACCGCCTGGCCATCTTTCAGTGATGTAAGGCATGTTTGCTGATTTTGCCTTTTCGGCAACGATGTCTTTCGCTTGTTTTTTGGTCGCAACGAATAAGATTTTGCGTCCGGATGCAGCAATTTTCTTCATGGCTTCGTTAGCCTCTTCGATTTTTGCTGCGGTTTTATACAGGTTGATAATGTGGATTCCATTACGCTCCATGTATATGTAAGGAGCCATGTTCGGGTCCCATTTTCTGGTCATGTGTCCGAAGTGAACACCTGCTTCCAGTAAGTCTTTAACTTCTACTTTGTTTGCCATTTTAATAATAGTTTACGTTCTGTTGAATTAGCAATGTTCCTTTGCTTCAAGCGATGGCTTTGGGCTTTAGGCTTCATTTAGATGCTAAACTAATTTTCTGCCTCGACAGAAATAGTAACAATAACTTAGTTTTAAAAATAAAATATTAACGTTTAGAGAATTGGAATCTCTTTCGTGCTTTTTTCTGACCGAATTTCTTACGTTCAACCATTCTCGGGTCTCTCGTCAATAATCCTTCAGGTTTCAGAATTGCTCTGTTTCCTTCGCCAACTTCACACATTACGCGGGCCAAAGCCATACGTACGGCTTCTGCCTGACCAGTCGAACCACCTCCGTAAACGTTTACTTTTACGTCGAAGTTTTCAGCGTTTTCAGTCATCTGAAGCGGCTGCATTACTTTGTACTGTAAAGTAGCGGTCGGAAAGTAAGTTGCGAATTCTTTTTTGTTTACCGTGATTTTTCCTGTTCCTTCAGAAACATAAACACGTGCTACGGCTGTTTTTCTTCTGCCGATTTTGTGAATTACTGCCATTACTTAAGATCGTTTAGGTTAACAGTTTTAGGTTTTTGAGCCGCTTGTTTGTGCTCGGAACCTACAACAACATTCAAATTTCTGAAAAGTTCTGCTCCTAATTTGTTTTTAGGCAACATACCTTTCACCGCTTTTTCTACCAAAGCAGCTGGGTTTTTCGACTGCAATACTTTTGCGGTCAAAGTTCTTTGCCCTCCTGGGTAACCGGTGTGACGCATGTAAATCTTGTCGTCCATTTTGGTACCTGTAAGGTTGATTTTCTCTGCATTGATAACAATTACGTTATCTCCGCAGTCGACGTGTGGTGTGTAACTTGGCTTGTACTTGCCTCTCAAAATCATTGCGACTTTAGAAGCAAGACGGCCTAAGTTATGACCTTCGGCATCAACAATGATCCACTCTTTTGTAACGGTGGCTTTGCTTGCTGATTGTGTCTTGTAGCTTAATGCGTCCATAATATTATTTTAATTAAACATTCCATCCCCAATAAAGGGGTTGCAAAAGTACAAATATTTATTTTAAATGCAAATGCCTATAAAAGATTATTTTAAAGATTGTTTTGAAGCGTTGGCGGAACGATTTATCCGGCACTTATCAACACAAAAAAACCACCGGCGAACCAGTGGTTTTTTTCAAACATAAACAAAAATGATATTCTAAGGTTGGATGAACAAGCTTGCAATCGCAGTTGCTTCGGCTCCAGATAACGGCTCGTCGAAAGATTCGGATCCCGCAGATCCCGGAATGGCCGGGCCCAGCGATCCATTGCTCACATTGGCCGTATTGAAACCCGCCTGATCGGTATTTTGCTCGCCATCGTAAACGCCTTGCGCCTCAACGGGCAATCCGCCGCGGTCATTGCCTTCGATCCAGCCTTTTTGCAGACGGATCCTGCGCACTTCCGACGCGTGCCTGGCTTCCACCGAGTGGATTTGCAACGCGGCCTGCAACAAATCAGGGGTAGTGATCAAATTGCCGGCCTGTCCTTTATAGGCCCTCACGCCCGTATCTTCAAAAGCCTGCGCCAAGGCGAGAAACTGGCTGTAATTTGTAAACGGCGTGAACAATCCGCCGGCGGTAAAGTCAAAATTGGGCTTGTCGATCGAATCGGCACCCAATCCGGCTTGCAGAAATGCGACGTGGGCCGATTCGTGCTGTGCGATTTTCGAAAAAACGGTGCGGTCGCGTCCCAGCGGGATCAATCCGATGGTGTCTAAAGCGGTCTGGTAAAATTCGTCTTCCAGGTATTCGAGCGTCAAGGCGAGCTGCAATGCCGAGATCGGCGTATCGGCCACTGATGTCAAGGATGCGGCCGCACTTTTTTGCGGTGTCAACAAGATGCTGGCCGGAATCGCAGCCAAAACGGCATTGGTGCCGAATTTTTTAAACTGATCCAAACTTTCCCTCCTGTTGCCGGTTTGGCGAAGCAGGTCTTCGTTGGCAAACATTTTTATAAAATGAAATATATTCATGGTTTCTGTTCTTTAAGGTTATTCTAAAAATTGGGCGGTAAATGGCGTCTGGATGATATCCAAGGCAGAGACTTCCTGGATAATGGTCGAGGGTTTTTTGGCCTGATCCAATCCATTCATTGGCGAAACCACATCGTCCCCGGCAAAATCGGCAGAACCGAAATTGATCAATGTCCGTATTGCCGAGGCATGTCGCGCTTCCACCGAAACGATTTTCCCGGCCCATAACAAATAAGTGGGACTGGTGATGTAACGTCCGGCGCCATTGTAAGCGGCCACGCCCGTATCTTCTAGTTTTTTTGCCGTACCCAAAACGGTCGTCGGATTATTGAAATCCAGTCCGCCGTAATCGAATTCCAAATCGGGAAGCAATGCAGCCCCGGCAGGCAACGCGTCCGTAATTGCCGTCCTGAAGAATTCCCTGTGGATGACTTCATGGTTGTACAAATCGGTCAGGACCGAACGTTGTTCGACAGAAAAGGCACTGTTGAATTGCGAGGCGTTGACCACTTTGGTGTAAAAATCGGCTTCGAGCTGTTCGAGCGCATAAGCGTACGTCAAAATCCCGAGGTCGCCGCCGCCAAGGTCGAAAACACCGTTGCGGATGCCGGGATATTTATTGTCGATGGAATAAATGGGATCGTCGTCGTCATTGCATCCGACGAGAAGCAGTCCGGCACCGATGGCGCCAAGTCCGCTGATTTTCAGGAAATTCCGTCTGTTGTCACAGTGCGGATTGACTTCCTGAATTTTTACTGCGTTTTTCATAACAAAATATTTAAGAAAGGTTAATAATAGTCTTATTAGTTACGGCATTTAAAGATAAATGGTTCTAATGCGTCCCTAAAGAATATATTCTTAATATATTTTGTGAATTGTATTATTGGTTTAGTAAAATTGATTTAATTTTATCTCGTTCACATTTCAAAACTTTGCGATATGTTTACAATATTCCCATAACCCTCTAACTGTTTGGATATGAAAGAAAAAGCCACCCTGAAACAAATTGCCAAAGAACTTCATGTTTCCGTTTCGACGGTCTCCAAAGCGCTCAACAACAGCCCGGAAATCAGCGAGCCAACCAAAATCAGGATTCAGGAATATGCCAAACTCAAAAACTACAAACCCAATATCATCGGGCTCAACCTCAAGAACCGGTCGACCAAAACCATCGGCGTGATCATCCCGAACATCCTCAATTCGTTCTTCGCCAAGGTATTCAGCGGCATCGAAAAAGTCGCAGAGGAAAAAGGCTACAATGTCATCACGTGCATTTCAAACGAATCGCTCGCCAAGGAAGTCCACGCGCTCGACATGCTCAGCAACGGCACGATCGACGGTTTCATCCTGTCGGTTTCGGAAGAAGCGCAGAAACTCGGCGAATTTGCCCATTTCAAGGAAATCATCAGCGGCGGCACGCCCATCGTGATGTTCGATCGCGTATCGGAGGAAATTTCGTGCGATAAAGTCGTCGTCGACGATTTCGAGTCGGCTACCGACGCGACGCAGCATTTGATCAACCTCGGATGCCGCAAAATCGCGCTGTTCTCGGCCATCGATAATTTAAGCGTCGGGAAACTGCGCGCCAAAGGCTATTTCAAGGCGCTCGAAAACAACAATATCAAAGTCGATGACAAACTCATTGTGCTGACCGATTCGGAAGAAGATTTCAATACCAAAGCCGAAGGGTTGTTTAAATCGCACAAAGTCGACGGTGTTTTTGCAGTCGATGAGCATTCGTCGGTTTCGTCGATTAAATTCGGACTCAAATTCGGCTACAAAATCCCCGAAGATCTATCAATCATCGGATTTGCCGACGGCGTGTGGTCGCGACGCATGACGCCAAGCCTTTCCACAGTGAGCCAGCACGGCCCCGAAATCGGCGAGGCGGCCGCCAAATTGCTGATCGACAAACTCGAGAACAAAGCCGACAATTACGAATTCCGTACACAAGTCATCAAGACGGAATTGCGCCAACGTGAATCGACCCGAAAATTATAACGAACTTGTTCTTACGATCTGGAAGATGTAATTCGTTTCTGTAACGACTTTCTTTTCCTGGACCAATTCGAAAGCCATCCCGTTCTTGAGCGCGATGGCTTTTATTTTATCCACGTCGCAGTCTTCAGACAGGATCATGTAGGTTTCGGTACCGGACAGGAATTCGGGCAGCACCAAAAACAGGCTTTCAAAATATTCAAAATCTTCGCCGCAAAACCACGCATTTTCGGCGATCGATTGCGGCGCTTTGGGATAATACGGCGGATTGATGATGATGTAATCGAACGTTTTTCCCTGAAGATTCCCAAACAAGTTGGAATAGTGCACGCTGATCGTAACGTTATTGTCGGTCGCATTCTGGCGCAACGCCTCCAAAGCCGTCTCATTGATGTCGATGGCCGTGACCTGCGCGCCGTTCTTGGCCGCTAATATCGAAATGACGCCGCAGCCGCAACCCAGTTCGAGCAGTTTTTTATCGGCAAGCGGAAGCGTTTCGATGAACTGCAAAAGCAATTTGGTGCTGATCGTCAGGAATGGCGGAAACACCGTCGGCTCGACCCAAACCGATACGCCGCGGTATGAATATTTGCGCCGCTTCTTGAGGTATTCGCCGCTGGCTTTCTGCAACAGCGGACTGATGATTCGTTTGATTATTGCTTTCATGTATTTTTTTTAGGAGCTTTTTGCTTCGCCAGTTCGCTCTTTAGGAGCTCGGGTCCACTGATATGGGGCTAGGCTCATCACTCCGAATAAAATCCTTCAATTTCGGGCTGCCTGTATTTCCACAACTTGTGCAGCGCCTTGATTTCATACGGATATTGGTAGAAACCAGTTTTGTATCGAAAACCCGACACGGTTTTCAGCAATTGTTTCTTGTAGCCGCGGATCCTGAAATCGGAAACCGTCGGATAATAGCCGTTCAGGACCGTTTCAAAATTGCGTATCGTATCGATCATGTACGGCTTGAGCCACGGCGTGAGCGGATTTTTGCGCAAATCGAAATTTTCCCAGCTCGGCGAAATCCACTCGTCGAGCGTTTCGGGGAATGAGAATCCGGCGTCGATGATTTGCTGGTACAATTCGGAGCCTTCCGTCGGCACCGGACTGAACAGATAAATGATGATTTCCGCATTCGGGTTGATCACTTTGATTTCCTTGATAAAATTGATGTCCCACAAAATCTGGTCGTAGACTTCCTTTTCCGTCTTGGCAGGCATGCCGAGCACGAATGACAATTCGGGAATGATGTCGGCATCTTTCATGCGCCGCACAAAATCCTTGATCATCTGCCCGCTTTGCGTGCCGCCTTTGTTCATTTGTTTGAGCACCGCATCGTTTCCGGTTTCGGCCCCGAGGAAAATCATTTTGCAGCCGGCTTTGCGCATCAGTTTCAATTCGTCGTCCGAATACATATTGATCGTGTCGATGCGTCCTTCGCCCCAATAGCTGATGTTGTCGTTCAGGATCAGTTCGGAAAATTCGAGCACGCGTTTTTTGGACGTAAAGAAATTATTGTCGTGGAATTCGACCGCGTCAATGTTGTATTTGTCCTTGAAATATTTGACATCTTCGTAAATGCGTTTGGCCGACATGCCTTTCCAGCGCGCATTGTAAATCGGCACCACGGCGCAAAACGAACACGAAAACGGACAGCCCATACTCGAATGGTACGATAAAGTCTTGTGGCCCATGAACGTGCGCGCGAGGTAATTGCGCACCGGATAAAAAGCGTTGAGGTAATCGTATGGGAATTTGGGCAGCGTATCCTGATCGAGCAACGCCTCCACGGCGGTTTTGACGATTTCGCCCTTGTCGCTTTTATAGATCAGGTTTTTAACGAGCGCGATGCCTTCCTTATTTCCCGATTGCAACGTGGCGATCAATTCGGGAAACGTATTGTCGCCCGGGCCGTTGATGACATAATCGACGGCACCGGAGTTCAGTGCGACCTTGTATTGGTTCGATGCAAAATAACCGCCCCAAACGGTGACGGTTTCAGGAAACTGCTGGCGAATTTTCTTCGTGAACGGAATCGCCTGGCGCAGTTGCGGGCCCGGCATGACGGTCGATCCGAAATATTTGAATTCGCCCGTTTGGAGGTAATTTTCAATCGTTTGCCACGGATCTTCCTCGAGATTCCCATCCACGAAAACATAGTCGTATTTGCCATGGATGGACGCGCCCACCTGCAGGATCGAATTGGGAATCCGGTGCTTGCCGTTGGCGCTTTTGGGATTGAATAGGAGGACTTTGTTTTTCAAATTATTGGCATTTGGGTTTTAAATCGTGACCGGTGTTTTATCGTATTCAAAATGAGTGGTTCTTTTAGCAAGGAACAGGATCAAAACCAAAACCTGTGCGGCGGCGCTTCCGGCAAGTGCGCCCGTCATTCCGAAATTGAAATAAAGCAACAGGCACGACAAAAAAGTATTGGCGACAATGCCTGAAAGGATGAACCGGACCACTGTTTTTTCGCGGTTCAATCGGAATAAATTTACAATATCTATCCCGTATATGAAAGACGGGAACACATATATAAAGGCGGCGAGGTAAAAAAACACGGAGAGGCGCAGATTTAAATAATATTCCAATATGATGTAGATGCCGCCCAACGAAACCGGGATGATCACAAGACCCGAAACCAGAAGCAATCGGCGGAATTTTGCGATGATTTTTTCAGTGTTCCGATAGATGTTTTTGGTAAAAGGGGCATAAATAAACGCCGCGAGCGACATGGTAAAAACCAGAAGGCTGTTGATGATCTGGTAATCGGAGGTGACGATCGAGTTGCCGAGCCGCTCGATAATATAGACGTCGATTTTTGAAGCCAGGAATCCGAAGATGGAAAGCAGGAAGAACGGCAAGGCCTGGCCGAAATACTTCCAGTCGACTTTAAAATTACCGATGGAAAGATGGCTTCGGAACAGCAACAAATACAGCATCCCTTTCAAAAATTGATACAGGCTGTACAGTGCAAGAAGCAAGTACAAATCTATCACCGATTTCAAAGCGTACAAACAAAGACAGAGTAAGGCAAAACTGGCCAGTTCAATCACAATGGCGCGGTTGTATTTCTTCTCAAAAAGAATCAATGCTTCCACCGAATGGTAAAAAAACCTTCCCGACAACCACAGTAGGATAAAAAAACCATAAGTCGGCGGAAAAACAAACAAGCCAAACAACACAAAAACCAACACCAGATAAAACCGCGTGAACAGGATCCGGCTGTAATCACCCGAAATCGTAGACGGGCTCACGCTGAATCGGCGCAACAGGTATTCCTTGCTTCCCCAATTGATGATTTGCATCGCAAACAGGGAGAACAGCAGCAACGAGACGAAAGTACCCCAGAGTTCCTTGGAACTGTTGGTGATTACGATGAAAGGTATGGCCATGCTGAATATTGAAACCATCGTTTGGCGCAGTGTATTTCCGGTGATCAACCCGATACGGAACAAGGTTTTGGTTTTCATTTTTAGACTGTGATCGATAGATGTAATTTAATTGGAAAGGTTGCTTCCATCGGTGAAAAGAAAAATAATCAAAAATTGCGGATAATGGTATATTTGTCTAAAAACTCTTGAAAGGATTTAACTTAAACGCCAAAGTTCAGTTTTACCTGTTGTGGTTTTTCGTATCGGTGGTGGTGTGCGTGAAACTTTTTCACATCGGATACCGCAGTTTTTCACTGGACGAATTGTACGGCGTATGTGCCGCGCTCGAACCAAATTTCAGCGATTTTTTGGGCAAATGGGTGCTGTATGATTCGAATCCGCCGCTGTATTATTTTTTGCTGCGCGCTTGGCTGCAGTTTTTTCCCGCGACTGAATTTTGGGTCAGGCTGCCGTCGGTATTGCTGATATTATTGGCGACTTATTTTTTTGTAAACGGGGTTAAAAAACGCCTCGGAAACGACACCTGGGTTTGGCTGTTGCTGCTTTGCGGCTCGAGTTACGGCTTGTTGTTTTTCGCGCAGGAAGCCAGGGCTTATGCCTTGCTGCTCTTTTTTACCGTTTTGCAATTGTTGGTCTTTATCGATCTGCTTCGGTGTGATGCGCCGCGTCTTCGCGTTGGTTGGTTGTTCCGGTTTGGCCTTTTGTGCGTATTGTCTTCCTACACGCATTACACCGGGATTATTTTCAGCGCTATTTTGTTTACGTTCCTGTTTTATTTCCATTACGGCCGCCCGAAAATTATAGGACAACTGGCATTGGCATGCCTATTCATCATAATTTCGGGATTGCCCTGGCTTCCTTATTTTCTCGTCATTTTAAAAATCGACAAGTCTTTTGTCATCACCCAAAGCCACGGCATCATCAACGAAATTCTGTCGATGTTGTTTTTTGGCCATCACCGCATCGGGAAATCGGTCTCGGTCATTTTGCTGGGTGCATTGCCGGTTTTGTTTCTTTTAAATTTGAAAACAATCCACACGCTTCCTCGCGCCACCAAAACACTATTGGCGTTGGGATTGCTCTCAGCCTGCGTAATTATTGCCTCGCCGTATTTGCCCTATTTTTATTATTACAGGCACTATATGGTCTTGTTGCCGGTGGTCTTGTTGTCAAGTGCTGTTGTATTGGCTTTGAAAAAAACGCCCTTGTGGGTAAAAATTACCGCGCTTTTCCTGGCCCTTATGGTTTCAGCCGAACAAGGCCTTACCCATTACAAATCCCAACGCGAAGCATGGCGGCAATCCGTACAATACCTCGTTGAAGACAACGCGGGTAAAGATGCCGTTGCAATCGTAATCGGGGAACCATGGGAGAAAACGCATCTTGACTATTTGGCCCAAGACCCGGGCTATCTCAATCTGGCGATTCGGAAAAAAGCGTTTTATCAATTTTATTTCAATCGTTTTGATCCCCAGAAAAACTTCAAACTCGTCGTGCTGCGTCCCGTAAAATCGGTCATTGAGAAATTTGTAGCCGATCAATTGGACAAGCGCAAAAACGTTTATCTATTGTCTAACGGTGGCGAATTTTCTGATGAAATTGCCCGACTGCATCCGAATCCGAACGTGACCATCCATAAGACGGGATTCTTCGTCCACGACGTTTATCATTTCGGAATACGATAAAATTTTTATTTGACCGTTTTTTTCCGAAGCGCATAAAACCCGATCCCGCGCCCATAATCCGATAGGTAAATCAGCGTCTTGCCGCCGAGCAGCATCGGTTTGCGCTTGTTGCTGTTCTCGAATGTGAGTTGGTTGCCGTTGTGGAAAAGTTGGTTCTCGTGCAAATCGACCGGCGCCGATTGTTGCGTCGGATAAACGATCGCCGTTTGGTTTTCGCCGTTTTCATTCCAATAGAAATACCTCAGCGTGTCGTTGGAAATGGTATAATCATAAATCAATATCGGTGCGTCTTTCCCTAAAATCAGGTCAGATGCAACCGGCGCTTTTTTGGCAAGGAACAATACCAAAAGCATCGGAACCAAAGTAATTAGCGCGACTTTTTGAAAACGTACCCGTTGGTAGACCAATACGAAGAAGACCGTAAAAAGCAGCAATAAAGCGAACAATCTGAAATACGAAAACGGAAAGACCAATTTGGAAAACCACGCCAGCGGAACATTGCAGACCAGCAAAATCAGCACCAATCCGCCTATTTTTTTCCACGGCGCCATGTCGTTCTTGACCAACGCCAGGAACGGGATCAGCAGCAACACAAATGTATACGTGCTGCCATACGGCGAAAGCAGAATCATCGAAAGGATCCAGTAGGAAAGCGCCACGAGCGGAATGTTGACTTTCCTCGAGATGTAATACCCGATGACGATCAGCTTGATCTTAAACGCCACGACCAACGCCGAAAACAGCGCCGGATAATCAAAAAGCGGATGCGGATTTTCGATTTTGTCGTATACGAGCATTTGTTTGAGGAACATCAAAACCGATTGGTAATTGGTGACGTACGCTTCGGAAATTTCCCCTTCGGCGGCTTTCGGAAGTACGTTCTGAAGGAAGAAAACCCAAACCTCGACGCTGCTCAAAAACACCGAAACCAAAACCCAAACCGCGCAACAACCCGCAACATAAGCCACGATGCGGAATTTCTTGCGGAACACGAAAACAAACAACAGCAAAACCGGGAAAATCTTGAGGCAGATCGCAAGCGAAAGCAAAACCGCCATTTTGATGGGATTGTTTTTCTTGTACGCGAGCCAGGCCTCACCCAGCAGGAAAAACAGGAGGAAATAGACCTGCCCGAACAGCATCGAATTTTTTATCGGAATGAAGAACAAAATCGGCACGAGCAGCAAATAAACCGGATCAATTTTATAATGCCGAACCAGCCGCTGCAACGTATACAAGAGCAGCAGAACACTGATGCCATTGAACACCAGCTTGGCCGTAACGATGGTGAAGAAAGACAACGGCAGGAATATTACCGCCAGAAACGGCGTGTTGGGCGCGTAACTCGCAAACGTGTTTTTGCAACCTTCAAAATCAATCGAATGGTTGAATTCGTATGGGAAATAAATCCAGTCGTCAAAACGGCCTTCGGCGAGAAATTTTCCGCCAAAATAATAATTGGCGAAATCGTGCGCCGGCAATCCGATCGCCTGATACATGTAAAATCCGCACAGCAACAGCAGCGGCAGCAGGTAATATTTTGAGGATACTTTTTTAATCATGGTTTAAGTGGTTAACTTCAACAACAGAGGCTTCGCGCACATGCGTGGAAACCGGCAGGCCTTTAAACGGGGCAAACGGTTCAACTGCATTCCGGTCGTATAGATTGCCCAGAAATGGAAATTCGGGATACACATGCGCAGGCAATCCGGCGAGCAATGTTTTGACTTGTTGCAATGGCATTCCCCATTCGAGCGCCAACCGTTCGGCCGATGGTTCCATAAACGAAATATACAACAATTCGGTTTGTGTATTTTGGGTGGTCTTGAGAAAGTCGACACCGGTTTTGAGCGCCATTTTTTGCTCGTGGAACGCCTGGTTTTCGGCGGTTAGTTTTTGTTTGAAATCCAAATACGAAAGAAAACCCGTAAAATCTTTCTGGGCCGTAAACAAAGGCTGGATGATCGACTCGTGGCACCACATGCATTTGGCGGGCTTTCCGGCATTGGAATGTGTCGGGTTGGCATTGTTGATGCGAGTGCCATTGGCGTCGAAAACAGCATACCGCAACTGGCCGTTGGGCATGATGTCGATGGTTTCGAATTCGAATATCTGGCCCGTGATCGAATCGACTTCGGAGGTTATAAAAATCTGTTTCAGGCGCTGCTGTTCGGAAAAACGAATGATGCGGTGTTCATACGAAACGGCAGAATTGTTCACATAACCCTTACTCTCGGAAAGTTCATATTGGGCCAACAGGCCATCTAAATTTTCGGGCACACCCGTAATCCTGTAATAGTGTTCGGGCGCACCGATCAACAACGCGACATATCTTCCCAAATCGATGCTTTTGGTCGTTTGGTATTCAGCCGATGATTTGATTTTTTGGTGCAGTTCCACAAGGTATTGCATCGCCTGGTCGTCAAATCCCACATCGGAAAGCCGGATCGTGATCTGATCGGAATCGGCAACGATTGCATACGGCGCATCGGGGAGCATCGCACCCGAATAGGAAAGCGCCCATCGCAGTCCGATGACGGCCTTGTCGATGGTATCGTCGGCGTAAGCTTTGTTCCATTTGAGGACCAACGTATCGGCGTTTTCAGGCACAGGTTGATCCGAAGCGGGATTTCCGCCAAACGTAAGCAGCCAAAAAAGAATTGGGACGAACAGCAACCGCATCGGATTTTATTTTTTAGACACTTCGAAAATATAATAATAAGATTTGTCGACCATGTTGATGTCAAATTTTTCGAGCAAACGGTACCTGAATTGGTTGTTTGGTTTGATCCAGCGTCCCTTTTCGGTGGTTTCCGGCAGCGGATAATACGAAACATAAATCACATTGTCATGGTTCTGCATGTAATCCGACAGCAGCACAAATGCCTTTTCTGGCGTCACACTGCCCGCGCATCCCGAATCCCAGTGGCAGAAACTCTCATAATCGGCATCGCATAAAAACCAGATTTTGCGTTCGAGATAGGCGCTCAGGAGCGTCCCGTCGCACGTCACCGATACGATTTCGCGGTTGGACAACCCTTCTTTTCTCAAAAAATCAACCGTTTCCCTGGCCGATGTAAACGAATACCGGTAATCCATCGCATACGCGCAAATGCCGCTGAACAACTGGATCAACAGTATCCCATAGACAATAGGATTTTTAAATAAAGTCAATTTCCACGAATGCAGCAAATCTTTTAATTTATAATCTTCGGGACGGTAATAGTGCTCGATCCACAACGCCACCATAAAAATGATAAAAGTGATGCCCTGAAACCGTGTCGCGGCGCGCTGTGTCATAAAAAAGAACACCTGTGTTCCGATGAGCGCCACGTAAACAAAGAAAATGGTTTTCCGGTTCTTGAAAAAAAGCAGCAGCGGAAAAATGTAGATCAGCACGACCAAAACCGAAGCCACCGGCCGGCAAACATTGACGATGTAATTCGAATTCCAAAAAAACATCGTTCGGAAATCGGGAATGTTGATCCATCCCTTAAACAGCGAGGCGGCACCTTTGACGAGTCTTTCGGAAACGGGCATTTGGCGAATGGGTTCGAGCAGCCAATCGGAATCGGTGTATTGTATCTGCACGATGATCGACGCGAGTCCCAGAATAAAAAGGAGGTAGCCGATAATGAAATCGCGTTTGAAGATTCGTCCGTCGGTCCAATTTTCAACCAATAAAGTCAGGAACAATGCGAATGCAACCACGCTGAACATCAGGTGCACATTGGCCGCCAAAGCCAAATACACACAAAGCAGCACGAATTTTTGCCGCCTGTCGCGAAAAACCGAACACGCCAGAAACAGGAACAGAATGCCCAAGATATAGTTGCGGCTGATCAGGTTGTACTCAAAAATCATGAAATACCCGAAAATGAAAAGGATCTTGAAAACCCATCGGAAAGGTGCCTTTTTGAGAAACAGAAACACCACCGAAGTCGAAATCAAAATGTGCAGAAACTGCATCCAGAAAGGATCGGAAGTAAAGCGTGTAATGCCATACAACAACAAGCTCCACAACAGCGGATGGCCTTCAATGCGCGTATTGGCAAACAATTCCGAAACAGATCGGCTGTCGCGTGCCAACAACCAATGGTGTGCCTCGTCTATAAAAAATTCATGGTGCAAAATACCCGCAAGGCTTACTGCAAAGTAAAACAATGTGGCGGCATACAGGTATTTCTGTCCGGTTTTCAAAGCGATCGGTTGAGGGTCATCAATGCGCCGGCCAAAATCGACTTGGTTTTGTGCTTGAGCGCCTTGAAGGTGTTGTGCTTGTGGAATTCACGGTGAAATTCGACTTCATTGACGACTTTGGAAACGGCATAATCGTAATACTTGCGCGAATAATTGCGCTTGAAATCAATCTCTCGGTCGGTTGAAATCTGCCAGTCGGGTTTAACGGTGATGTCGTTTTCAATCTCATCATACAGCGACGTTCCCTTGATCGGGTAGGCAATCGTAATCGTGTAATGCGTCGGATTGGCTTCCTTGAGGTATTGGATCGTTTCCGAAATATCGGCTTCCTCTTCGCCCGGATAACCCACCATGATGAACGTGCCGGTTTCGATGCCGAGCGCATTGGTATCCTGGATCATCTTCTTGACGTGGTTCACGTCGACGCGGCGGTCCATGAGGTCGATGATTTTCTGCGAACCGCTTTCGGCCCCGATCCAGATGCGGAAACAGCCGGCTTCCTTGAGCAACCGTAATATTTCCTCATTGAGCCGTTCGGCGCGCGTGATGCATTCGAAACGGATCTGCGCGTTTTGCTTGACGACTTCCTCATGGAAAGCCGTGAGCCATTTGTGGCTGATCGTAAACACATCGTCTACAAACCAAATCGCATCGGGATTGTATTTTTCCTTGAGCATTTTCATTTCGGAAGCGACCTGTTCAGGCGGACGGCGCCGGTAACTTTGCCCGTAAACCGCCGTGCTGCACCATTTACAAGTGTATGGACAACCGCGTTGCGTGGAAATCGTCATCGAGCTTTCGCCGTGGTTTTGCTTCCAGGTTTGCAGGTATTTTTCGTTTGGGATGGCGTCGCGGTTCGGTAAAGGCAATTGGTCGAGCTCGCGGAATTTGGTGCGCGCTGGTGTTTTGAAAACAATCCCATTTACAAGATAGGCGATGCCGTTTACTTCCGAAAAATCGGTTTGGTTGACGATGGCATGGTACAATTCGTAAGTCGTTTCTTCGCCTTCGCCAATGACCAGAAAATCGGCGCCAGCGTTGAGGTAATTCTCGAGATTGTAGCTCACGTCGGGTCCGCCAAGGATAATTTTCGGCTGACCGTAGGATTCAGATTTGAGTATTTTGATCAACTTGACGACTTCGATTTTGGTCATCAGGTTGGTATAGATCGCGACGATTTTGGGTTGTTTCTCAATAATGAATTCGAGTTGCTGTTCTTTCGAATAAAAAGTGCTGTCGAATACGTCATTGGCCACATTTTTACTGTTCAGATAGCCCGAAATGTACAACAACCCTAACGGCGGATAGGGTTTCATGATTTTCTGCTCTTTGGGATCATCCGACAGATAATAGCCATGTGTCAACAAAATGCTCATCGTTTCCGCAAATTAATGAAATAATGATCGGCGTGCTTGGACAAAAAAGACCAATTTTTAACCGCAGATTCCAATGCGTCAAGCACTGAAAATAACGTGGGATGCTTGCTGAAAAAGGGCTCCAGATAAGACGGCGGCACAAAAAATCCAATCGGGCTAATTTTTTCGACCGCGAAATAACGCTGCGCCAAGTGGGCCGTTTCGGTCGGATTGTAATAATATGTGAGCACTTTTTGTCCGTCGACATTGGCAGTCGCGCTGTTTCTCTTGCGCCGGAAAACATTTTTGAAATCGGCTTTCGCCAAAAAATACAATTGTTCCCATTTGGTGTTTTTGGGCATGATGACCAGCAACAACCGACCGTTTTCGGTCAGCAATTCTGAGGCATGCTTGAAAAAAAGTTCCAATCTGACGGACGACACACAATTGAGCCCGCCGAAATTCGAAAAGATCAAATCGAATTGCTCGCCTTCAAAATTTTGCGACAAGGCATTGATGTCGGCTTGCCTAAAAACGGGATTGTTCGCATCAGATTTGCTTTTCGCAACGCCAATCATTGCTTCCGAAATATCAGACGCGACGACTTCAAAGCCTTGCTGCGCGAGCCAAATAGCATCTTCGCCCGTACCGCAATTGATTTCTAGGATTTTTTGGGCTGGCGATTCGTGAAGCGCGTCCGACAACAATCCGTAAACGCTTTTGCGCTGCGCCTTTCCGATGACAGAATGCGTGAAAGTGGCATCGTAACCGGCCGCCGCCGCATCAAAATCAGTGGTCATCCTGTAGTTTTTTGAGTACGAACGTATCGACGAACGTGCTCGGGATGTAATAGCCCAATTTCATGACCGAAACGACTTTTTCAAACGACAATTCGAATGGGTTTTTGGCCATTTTCTTGAAATTGGAAACGCCTTGGCTTTTGCGGTATTCCTTATGGACGAAGCGTTGCAGCTTGCGGTAATAGTTGGTTTTGAACGATCCGTTGAACATCATGTCGAGGTCGTCCGAATCTTTCCAGTTCGATTTCTGGCGCAGATCGTCCTTGACTTTTTCATAGAATTTGGTTCCGGGTAACGGATACGAAACCGAAATCCCGATGTTGTCGGGCATCAGGTCCTTGACCATTCCGATGGTTTTGAGAATGTCGTCGCCGTTTTCACCAAGGTAACCGAACTGCAAGAAAAACGCCACGCGGATGTCTTTCTGCTTGAGCAGATTCGTCGCTTCGTAAATCTGTTCGACTTTCGTTCCTTTGTCCATCGCGTCGAGGATTTTCTGCGAGGCACTTTCGGCACCTACCCAAACTTCCTCGAGACCCGATTCGGCCAACAGGTCGATCATGTCTTCCTTCAAAAGCAAATCGACGCGGCTTTGGATGTAGTAACGGATGTTGAGTCGGCGGTTCTTGAGTTCGTCATTGAAACTGCGAACCCAATTCGGCTTCAGGCCAAAAATATCGTCGCACATCCAAAATCGGCGTACGCCATAGGACGAGCGCAAAAATTCGATGTGATTGGCAATGTATGCGGCCGAATGCGTGTTGTAACGGTTGCCGTAAATGGGTTTCGCGCACCAGTTGCATTTGTACGGACAGCCGCGCGTGGTGGCGATGTTGAGCGTGAATTTCTGGCCACTTTCGCGCCAAATGAGCTTGTATTCGTTCATGTCGACCAAATCCCACGCGGGAATCGGCAATTCGTCGAGGTTTTGGAGCACGGTGCGTTTGGGATTGGCCGTGATGATGCCGTTTTGAACCGATACGATTCCGGCGATGTCATCGGTGTTTTCGCCGCGTTCCAAAGTATTGACGAGTTCGAGCAGCGTCAGTTCGCCTTCGCCCAAAATGATAAAATCGGCGCCTTTTTCAAGGTATTCGGCCGCATGATCGGTCGAGTCGGAACTGCAAACCAAAACCTTGCAGCCGTATTTTTTTCCAATCGCAATCATATCGAAACACGCGTCGCGCATCGTCGTCAGGCACATTTTCGTCAAATAGTTGAATCCGTCGTCGTAAATCACGAGGTATTCGGGCAATTGCATTTGGATGACGGGTTCGATGCTGTTCGGGTTGTCGAGCAGATTCGTATCAAAAAGCCTGACTTCGTAACCGTTTTCGCGCATCAGCGAAGCCGCATACAAAGTGCCGAGCGGCGGAAAAGGCGTCTTGTTTTTCCACTGTTTCGGGTCGAGTTTGTAATAGTACGAGTGCGAAAAAAGGAGGTTAGACATACTCTTTTTGTAATTCTATGTTGTGGTTCTTTTTGATCTCTTCGTATTTTTCGTTGAGCGAACTGATGACTTTTTTCTGGAAATTCAACGGATGGTGCTTCGAGATATTCTTGGTCGATTTGAGCGCGATCTTGAAATCGTCGTGCGCCATTTCCTTGAATTTCATTTTCCAGAACGTAACGGTTACCGACTTGAAACAGCTGTCGAGCCAATTACCCGACTTGGTTTCCAAAATCCGTTCGATAATCCGAATGATGGGCAATTTACGGATTTCTTCGGTAGTGCTGAGGTTTGGGTCGAATTGTCCGAAAACATCCGAAACCCATTCATTTTTCTTATAAAAAGCGGCAAATGCCGTCTTGCCCTGAAACGGGATCAGCGTCTTGATCTCGGTGGCGGTAAAGCGGTTTTTTTCTTCCACTTCGAGATTTCCGGACGACATGAAGTAATTGATACAGAAATATTTACGCGAATTGAACAGGAAGATTTTCTTGTACAGCATCAGGAACGTGCGGCAAATCCAAAGCCGCCCCGGCCGTGTAATCACAAAAAAATCGATGTCGCTTTTGCTGTCGTAATACCCTTTCGAAAGCGATCCCGAAACGCCCACGGCTTCCACAAATGGGAATTTCGAAATGAGCAGTGCTTTCTGCTGCGCCTTGACCAAAGCCGCAACCGCCATGAGGTTGCCTTGCTTTCTTTTCTCGATATGGCTCTGGTTGGCATCGACCATGTAATAATCGTCGACCTTGATGATGACGTTCTGTGCGACGAGTTCATCGAGGTTTTTGCGAATGGTTTCACAATCTTTCGTGATCGAAAAATTACAGATTTCCTCGAGTTTCAACGGATAGTTGAACAGGGAAAAATAGAGTATGGTCTTGAGCGTATCCAAAGCAGTTGATTTTGTGGGTTGGTTCTTCTCGAAAGATGAAATCTTGTGGCAATGGTTGCGTAAAGATGGATTCCATTTCCAATAAAAAGATTTCGGAAACAATAAACCGTTAAATATCTGCACTATAGTGTATGGTATTAAAGGTAGATATTTTTTCCGGAATCAAACCATTCGAAAGATTTTATCCGATGAAAAGCAACAAACGCCGCAAATGTTAAAATTTTGATTTGCATTTTTAAAACTGTAACAGAACCGGCAAGCGCGAGTCTATTCGGTGTAAAATCAACAGCATGAACTTCACCCAAAAATTACCCATCCTCTTTTCGCTGATTTTAGGCCCGATGGTTTGTGCGCAATCCACTGCAGTGGAAAAAAAAGTCTACACGACGCAGCCGCTCAACGAAGTCGAATCGCCCGAGATCGACGGACTCATCAATGAAAAAGCATGGGATATCGTAGACTGGACCGGCGATTACACCGAAAACCAGCCCGATGAAAACACGCCGCCCACCGAACAGACCAAATTCAAGATCGTCTACGACAAGAAGTTCCTTTATTTCGCATTCAAATGTTACGACAAAGATCCCAAAGGCATCGTCAAACGGCTCTCGCGCCGCGATGGTTTCGAAGGCGATTGGGTCGAGATCAACATCGACAGCTACAATGACAAACGCACCGGATTCTCGTTTACGGTTTCGGTTTCGGGCGTAAAGGGCGACGAATTCATCTCCGAAAACGGCAACAATTGGGACAGCAGCTGGAACCCGATCTGGTACATGAAAACCAATATCGACGAGGAAGGCTGGACGGCTGAGGTCAAGATCCCGTTCAGCCAACTCAAATTCGGCAACAACAAAGAGCAGGTTTGGGGCTTGCAGTCGACGCGCCGGTATTTCCGTGCCGAAGAGCGTTCGGTATGGCAACGCGTGCCCAGGGATGCGCCGGGTTGGGTGAGCGAGTTCGGCGAATTGCGCGGACTCATCGATTTGCAGCCGCAAAAGCAGCTCGAGATCCAGCCGTTCGTACTCGCGCAGCAGGAAACGTATGAAAAGGAGGAAGGCAATCCGTTCCGGACGGGAAGTGATTTCAAGCTCAACGGCGGACTCGACGCAAAGATCGGCGTGACCAACGATTTGACGCTTGATTTGACGATCAATCCCGATTTCGGACAAGTAGAAGCCGATCCGGCCGCGATTGCGCTCGACGGTTTCCAGATCTTTTTTGAAGAAAAACGCCCGTTTTTTGTCGAAAATAAAAACATCTTCGATTTTCGTTTCGCAGACGGACAGGACAATTTGTTCTATTCGCGCCGCATCGGACGCAATCCGCAAGGTTCTCCCGCAACGACTGCGGGCGAATTCGTCGATTTCCCGGACAATACGACCATTTTGGGCGCGGCCAAATTCAGCGGAAAAACCAAAGACGGGTGGTCGCTCGGGTTTCTTGAAAGCGTCACAGCCAAAGAATACGCGGTGCTCGATGACAATATCTACAGGCGAAAATCGGTTGTGGAACCGATGACCAATTATTTCGTCGGGCGCGCCCAGAAGGATTTCAACGACCGCAATACGTATGTCGGCGGCATTTTTACGGCCACGAACCGCAACCTCGAAGGAACCGAAGTCGATTTTCTGCACAGCGCCGCCTACACGGCCGGAATCGATTTCAAGCACAATTGGAACAACCGCAAATATTACCTGATGGGGAATTTCGTGACGAGCCAAGTCAACGGAAATGCACAGGCGATCACCGCGACGCAGCGGTCGATCACGCATTTGTTCCAGCGCGTGGATGCGGGCCATGTTGCCGTCGATGATACACGCACCTCACTCACCGGAACCGGCGGAAGGCTCGAAGGCGGAAAGCAAAGTGTGGGCAATTGGCGCTATTACGGTTTGTTGATGTGGCGTTCGCCCGAACTCGAACTCAACGACGTGGGCTTCCTGCGCCAGGCAGATGAACTCCGCGAATATGCGATCCTGACTTATCAGACGTTGAAGCCGTTCGGTTATTGGAGAAGTTTCAATACGCGTCTGGAGCAATTTTCTTCGTATGATTTCGAAGGCAATTACAACCGTTTGCAGCTCACGCTCAATACGAATTCGAACCTCAAGAACAATTGGTACGTCAACACACAACTGCAATACAAGCCGCGCATTTATACCAATACGGTTTTGCAGGGCGGGCCGCGTTTCCGCTACTCGACGGAAGTGTTCGAATCGATCAATTTCAGTACTGATTCGCGCAAGAAATTGTTCTTTTACAGCGGTGTGTATGCGTCGCAGGGCAAGGACAATTCGTTTTATTATATTGAATTCGATGGCGGTTTTACGTACCGTCCGATCAATGCGTTCACGATGTCGGTCGGGCCGAATTACAACCGCAATGCGAGCAAGACGCAATATGTGGGCGAAACCAGTTTCGGTACCAGTGCGCGCTACATCATGGCCGATTTGGACCAACGAACGTTAAGCGCTTCGATCCGGCTAGATTACAATGTCAACCCAAATTTGACGATCCAATATTACGGGCAACCGTTTATTTCCAAAGGGGTTTTTACCAAATTCAACCGTGTGACGAATCCGACGGCCAATTATTACGGCGACCGTGTGGCTTGGTTCGGCAACAACCAGATTGCGTTTGATTCTGTCAGCGAAAGCTATTCTGTCGATGAAAATGCAGACGGCACGGCCGATTACACTTTTGGCAACCCTGATTTTTCATATGTGCAGTTCCGGTCGAATTTGGTCGTGCGTTGGGAATACATTCCGGGGTCGGAAATATTTCTCGTGTGGTCGCAAGGCATGACGGGATTTGCCAATACGAGGGAGAATTTATTCGACGGACTCGACTCGCAGATTTTGGGTAAAAAACCCGAAAACATCTTTTTGGTCAAGGCGACTTATCGATTTATATTGTAAATCATAAACCTAAAAATCCCGAATATGATGGTTCATATCCGGGATTTTTTAAATCGGAACGCAAGATTATTTTTTTCTTGTCTGAACAAGTTCCATCGATTTGTATTCCTTGCCGCTTGCATCGGTATCGAACATTTCCATTTTTCTGGTGTTGTCGTCAACGATTGTAAAGGTTTCGCGGACTTTCTTTGCCTTGCCCGTCATCGGGTCGACGCAATCGCCGCTCAAGGTCATCGTGTTGGTAGCGGCATCATAATCGCCGGTCATGTACATCACGCCGGTTCCCATGTTGTCTACCCAAGTCGATTCGTATTTTTTGGATGCGTTGTTGTAGCCCACAGTCGCCACGCCTTCAAAAGGCTGGCCCATCATGTTCCCGGAATAGCGCGATTCCTGGTAGCGTCCGCCCATGACCATTTTACTGGTCGCAGCCATGGCTGTTTTCATTGGTTTCGGATCGTTGGCACTCCTGTACATGGTCGATTCGGCACTCCAATTGCCGTTGTCCATCGCGAGCATTTTGTGCGGTTCGCCCGGAGTGGCATAGTCTTGCCAGGCTTTCATCATCGCAGCCGAGTCCATCGGTTTGGCCGCTTCTGCGGTTTCTGTTGGTGCCACTGCGGTTGAATCGGCCGGAGTCGCGTCGGCAGCCGTCGTTTCTTCTGCCTTTTTGCAAGCGATAGCCATCAGCACGACAGCCGCAAGGGATAAGATTGTTTTTTTCATATGTTACTTGTTTTTAGTTGTTTGTATAAAAATACGAAAATTATTAGGATGGATAAATACCAATCTTCTAGTTTTTAACGACTAAAAAACGTATGGGAAAGCCGGGTTCTTGTAAACGCGCAACAAATCGAAAGGAACCAAAAAAGAGGTTACGCAAGGTTGCAAAGCGTGCGGAAAGGACGGAAAAAACGAAATGCCTTTTGCGTCAAATTTCCACGCTGCGAAAGTCCACAGTTCAGGATCGGTATAATCGCAATCGTCTTCATTTTCGGGTTTCTTAAAATGAAATTGCTGAAGCAGCAGCGCATATAACTTTGGGCTAAAGAAATCATTGCGGTATTTCGAAAATTGATTGAAGTTGCCTATTTCCTGATGGACGACCGATTTGTCGAAAGCCAATACATCATCGATATCGTAATTTTTTCCGTTGTGCAAATCGATCAGTATGCCTTCGCTTCCGCCACTCGGATGTGCGCCACCGCAATTGTAATACCCGAACAGTTCAAAACCCAGCAGGTTGTCGTCCAGATAGCCCAAACGGATGTCGAATTCGATGTCGCTATTGCTATACAAATAAGGATTGGTACAGCCCAATTGCTCTATCGCCAGATTGTAATGCATTTTTTCGAGTACCAAATTGATCCGGTCGAGCGTACTTTTGGGGTAACCATCCGCCAGACGAAATAGGGGCGTTGCCGAATGCGTTTCGCAATACCAATCGATTTTTTTTCCGTGGAATACTGACGTCGAATCTTTACGGAAACCGATTAGCCTTGACTTGATCTGATCGAGCGGGCTATCAGAACCGCGCGCTGTTTTTCCCACGAATGGCCGAAGCGAGACCGGCAATGATTTTCCTTTATTGTTCGTCCAGGTTCCCGAGAACGAGCCGTCTTTTTTCTTGGTCAGCGAAAAAGATTCGTTGATCGCGAACCAAAATAGATACTGTTGATTTTCGAATTTGCCCTCGAGCTCGATGTCTTGCAGCGTTTTTTTGTAAAAATACCGGATACCGGTTACGCGATTTTCACCGTCTGACGGATCATCGGAAAATTGGAGATAGATGTCCGCCTTGCCCAAAGAGCCTTCCAAAACATAATCGGTCTGCGCCGAACAGGCAATGAAACCGATCAGGCAAAATACCAAAAGCAGTTTTCTCATCTTAATGCGCCTCGAGCCAATTGAGCCCGGTTCCCATTTCAACTTCAAGCGGCACGGCCATCTGGAACGCATTTTCCATTTCGTGCTTGATCATCGGCTTGATTCTTTCGATTTCGGAATTGTGGACGTCGAACACGAGTTCGTCATGCACCTGCAGCAACATCTTGCTTTTCCAGTTTTCCGACGTCAGTTTTTTATGGATGTTGATCATCGCAATCTTGATGATGTCGGCTGCACTTCCCTGAATCGGGGCATTGACGGCATTCCGTTCGGCCGCGCCGCGTACGACAGCATTGGCCGAATTGATGTCTTTGAGATATCGTCTTCTGCCGGAAATCGTTTGTACATAACCGTTTTCGCGCGCAAAATCGACCTGTTTGTTCATGTAAGCCTTGAGTTGCGGATAGGTGTTGTAATACGCGTTGATCAGGTCGGCCGCTTCCGAACGGCTCAAATCGGTCTGGTTGCTGAGCCCGAAAGCCGAAACGCCATAAATGATCCCGAAGTTGACCGTTTTGGCATTGCTCCGCTGGTCGCGCGTCACTTCTTCCAAAGCCACGTTAAACACTTTGGCCGCAGTCGAACGGTGAATGTCTTCCTTTTCCCGGAACGAACGGATCATGTTTTCCTCACCGCTCAAAGCCGCGATGATGCGCAGTTCGATTTGCGAATAATCGGCAGACAGCAACGTGTGGTTTTCATCGCGTGCGACAAATGCTTTTCGGATCAAACGCCCGCGTTCGGTGCGGATCGGGATGTTCTGAAGGTTTGGGTTGTTTGAGCTCAAACGTCCCGTCGCCGCTACGGTTTGCATGTAATCGGTGTGCACGCGGTTCGTGACCGCATCGACCTGTCCGGGCAACGCCGTCACGTAGGTACTTTGCAATTTCACGAGTTGGCGCCAGTCGAGGATATCGGCCACGACCGGATTGTCTTTGGCGAGATAACTCAGCACTTCTTCGCCGGTGGCGTATTGTCCGGTTTTGGTTTTCTTTTGTTTGGCACCGCCTATCTTGAGTTTGTCGAACAAAATATCGCCGAGCTGCTTGGGCGAACCAAGGTTGAATTTCTGGCCGCACGTTTCGTAGATTTTCTGTTCGATGATTTGGATTTCGCCGTCAAATTGCACGGAAAGTTCTTTCAGGAAGTCGATATCGAGACGGATTCCTTCGGTTTCCATCGCCGCGAGCACCGAAAGCAACGGCACTTCGATGTCATTGAATAAAGTGATCGTTCCCGTTTTTTCGAGAATCGGGCCGAAATGTTGCTTGAGCTGGAACGTCACATCGGCGTCTTCGGCAGCATATTCCTTGATTTCTTCCAAAGCCACATCGCGCATCGACAGTTGGCCTTTGCCTTTTTTGCCGATCAGCGTTTCGATCGATTTCGGCGAATATTTAAGGTACGTTTCCGATAAGACGTCCATGTTGTGGCGCATGTCGGGATTGATCAGGTAATGCGCGAGCATGGTGTCGAAAACCGGGCCTTTGATGACGATGCCGTATTTCGACAAGATCTTGAGGTCGTATTTGACGTTCTGGCCGATCTTTTCAATGTTTTCATTTTCGTAAAACGGAACGAACTTTTGAACGATCGCCCTGGCCGATTCGTAATCTTCAGGAACCGGAACATAAAATCCCTGTCCCTTTTCCCACGAGAACGATATTCCGACGAGATCGGCGTTCATGGCATCGATTCCGGTGGTTTCCGTATCGAAACTCACGGAAGTTTGCTGCATCAGGTTCTGCAACAGCAATTTCATCGGGAAATCGCCTTCGATGCTTTGGTACAGATGCGGCGTATTGTCGAGCGTGTTGTAAAAACTGTCGCGCGGCGTGTCGCTTTCCTCTTCAAATCCGAAAAGCGAAAACTGGTCTTCGTTGGTTTTTTTGGGTTTTGGCGCAGCAGATGTTGCTGTTGTTGTGCCGACTTCATCATATTCGGCGCCGCTTCCAAACAATTTGTCGAACTGTGCTTTCATTTGGCGGAATTCGAGTTCCTGGAACAGCGCGTCGGTTTTTTGTACGTCGGGTTTCGACAATTCGTAGTCGTTTTCGTCAAACGTCACGTCGCAATCGATGATGATCGTCGCGAGTTTTTTCGACATGATGCCTTGTTCTTTATTGGCTTCGATCTTGTCTTTCAAGGCGCCTTTGAGCAAATGCGTGTTTTCGAGCAAATTTTCCATCGAACCGAATTCGGCCAGTAATTTCTTGGCGGTTTTTTCACCAACGCCCGGCAATCCGGGAATGTTATCGACGGCGTCACCCATCATGCCCAGGTAATCGATGACCTGCTCGGTGCGCTCGATCTCGAATTTCTTCAAGACTTCCGGAATGCCCCAGATTTCGATGTCGTTGCCGAGGCGCGACGGCCGGTACATGAACACATTTTCAGAAACGAGTTGGGCGAAATCCTTATCCGGCGTGACCATAAAAACCTGATAGCCTTGTTTTTCGGCTTGTTTGGCAATGGTTCCGATCAAATCGTCGGCTTCGCAACCGGCCGATTCGATGATCGGGATGTGCATCGCCTTGAGCAATTCCTGGATCCACGGCACGGCAACCTTGATCGCTTCGGGCGTAGCATCGCGATTGGCCTTGTAATCGGCATACATTTCGGTGCGTACGGCACTGCCTTCCTTGTCGAAAGCCACGGCGAGATGATCGGGTTTTTCGCGCTTGATCACATCGAGCAGTGAATTCATGAAACCAAGGATGGCCGAAGTGTCCATTCCCTTCGAATTGATCCTGGGATTCTTGATCAGGGCGTAATATCCGCGGAAAATAAGCGCGTAGGCATCGAGCAGGAAAAGGCGTTTTTGAGCTGACATAGGATTGTTTTGTAAGTTTCCAAAAATACAAAAGTAAACGTCTTAAAAAGAAAAACGAATGCAAATTATCTTCATCTGAACTTCATTTTGAAGTCTTAATCTTGTATCGTTAAATAATCCTCCGATTGCCGTTTCAGTATCGTGTTTTGCGCAACTTCATTAACCCGACTGCATGAAACTCAGTCAACCTTGAAAGCCGGTAAATTAACCTTATCTGCTTTTTACTTTGATAATTTAGTACTTTCGTAAAGTCATTTTACAAACATGAATATTCTTATTGTTGAAGACCATCAGGAACTCGCTTCCGAAATCACCGATTATTTAGCGGACAGCGGCTATGTGTGCAAATGGGCGAAAACCTGCGGGGACGCGCTCGAGGAAGTTTCGGTCAATACTTTCGATGCGATGCTCCTCGACTTGGGTTTGCCCGACGGAAGCGGCTTCGATATCCTCAAAACCGTGCGCAAAAAGCAATCGAATATGGCGATCATCGTCATTACGGCGCGCGGCGAACTCGACGACCGCATCAACGGATTGCAGCTCGGTGCCGATGATTACCTCACGAAACCTTTTGCGCTGACCGAATTGGGCGCGCGTTTGTATGCGATCATCCGGCGCATGCACGGGTTTGTCGTGAACGAACTCGACATCCACGGATTCACGTTGCAGTTGCAGGATTATAAGGTCGGTTTTAACGGCGTTCCGGTTCCTTTGACGAAAAAGGAATTTGATATTTTTCAATATTTGGTCTTGAACAAGAACCGCGTCATTACGCGTTTGCAGCTTACGGAACACATTTGGGGCGACATCCTCGAAGTCAATTCCGATTCGAATTTTATTGACGTCCATGTGCGCAACCTTCGGAAAAAACTCGACAAACATACTTCTTTGGAATGGTTTGAAACCGTTCGAAATGTGGGCTATCGCATAAATGTTTAAAAAAAATGGAAGCAATTTGAAAAGGATTTACACAGAAACGCGGATTCTTCTGCGCAATGAAAAAAAATCCGCGACCATTCGCGACCATCTGTTTCAAATCCGCGTTCTAATTTTCAACTATCATGAAATTCAAACACCAACTTTCCATCTTCAATGCGCTGACCCGATTGCTCGTCATTCTGGTGCTGTGGCTTTTGCTTCCGGTGCTCGTGGAAAAGGTCGTTTACAAACACATCGGCAGGACGCTGGCCGAAAAGAAGCAGCATTTCATCAAACACCTCGACCGCGAAGAAATCAATGATTTTCTCGTGCGCAACGATTCGGCCGAAACGTATTCGAGTTATTCGACCTTGCACAATGAATTCCTGCAGCTGTCGCGGCTTGAGCACCGCGCATCGAACAAGACCATTTTCCGCAATGAGCCGCGCGTGATCGAAGAGGAACAGAACGATTACCGTATTTTGCAGTATGAATTTGAATATGACGGCGCGCCTTATCTGTTGGAAATCGGCAGCAGTCTCAGTGAAATCGAAGAGCTCACGTTTGCGATCCGCTTGTTCATCCTGGTGGTGCTCGTAGTTATTCTGCTCGTGACTTTCCTGATGGATACGGCCTACATCGATTACCTGCTCAAGCCGTTTTACAAGATTATCGATACCAAAATCAGGCGCGTCGACGAACCTGAAAAATTCGACCATACGCCGATTGTGTCGACTTCGGCCGATTTCCAGGAACTCGACACCGTGCTGAACCAGATGATGGACCGCATGGGCGAATTGTTCCGCAAGGAAAAACAGTTCATCGCCAATGTCTCGCACGAATTGCTGACGCCGGTTGCGCTGCTCAAAAGCAAATTCGAGAACCTGCTGCAAAACGAATCGCTTGATGAAGCCGCGGTCGACAAGATCGTTGGCGCGCTGCGTACGCTCGACATGCTCAAGAAAATCATCAACAACCTGTTGCTCATTTCGCGGATCGAGAACAATCAGTATGCGGCCAATGAAAAAGTCGATTTTGCCGAAATATTCGAAAACCTGATCGAGGATTTTGCCGATCGGATCGAAGAAAAGCAACTGCGCGTGACACTCCAATTGCAACATACTTCTGGGTTTACAGGCAATAAGACACTGATGCACATTCTTTTTTACAACCTGTTCGTCAATGCGATCAAGTACAACAATACCGGCGGCGAAATTGTTATTTCCGACGGCCATCTCGAAAACCATTACTTTATTACCGTGAGCGATACCGGAATTGGCATGGATGCGCAACAAACCGAAAACATCTTCAACCGATTCACGCGCATCAGCCACCAACAGGACGGGCAAGGTTTGGGATTGGCGATTGCCCACAGCATTGCGCATTTCCACCAGATTGCGGTTGCGGTCGATTCGGAACTTGGGAAAGGGACGACTTTTCGTCTTTTGTTTAATTAAAAGTTAAAATCCCGGCGCGCGGCCAATCTTCATTTGGTCTTCATTTAGCCGAGATACCTTTGGTCTATAATTAAACAATTAATAATTAGTACCATGAAAAAATTAATGATGTTGGTCGCCATCTTCGGATTGGCTACAACCGCGGCTTTCGCACAAGATGCCCAAAAACCAGTAAAACATTCTAAAAAACACAAAACCGAAGCCAAAGCTGAAGTGACCAAACCCGACACCAAGGCGGCTAAAGTTGAAATGAAGACAGACGCTTCAAAAGCAAAAAAACAATAAGTCTGGGGTGACTTATTAATTCATAGTGTTATAGTTTTGGTTGTAAAGCCGGGGGTTGTGCCCGGCTTTTCTTTTTCCCGAATGATGCAATCGTTAAATTTTATCAAACACCGAAACCGCGCACCGTATTTCTTTGTTAATTTGCGCAAAACTTCCACAAATGATCCGCTGGCTCATCTTCATCCTGGTTTTATTGTTTATCGAATTTTATGCGTTTCAGGCCTTTCGGACCTTGATCAGAACCAGATGGATTTTGGTTTCTTATCAAATCATCAGTTTGGTGATCGTCGGATTCATCCTGTATTCGTTTACGCAATTTGACCGTTCGGTTGGGCAAACGAAGCAAACCTTATTTACGCTCGGACTCGTATTGCTCGTTTACCTGCCCAAAATCCTGATCATGTTTGTCATGTTCAGTGAGGATTTGTACCGTTTGTTCAAGGGTGGCGTCAATTACTTTTACAATTCGGATGTCGATACGAGTGTTTTCCCGGCGCGCAGGAAATTCGTGAGCCAGATCGGGTTGGGCTTGGCGGCGGTTCCGTTCTTGTCGTTGATTTATGGGATGGCGATCGGCAAGTACAATTTCCGCGTCGTCAAGCAAACGGTTTTCTTTCCCGATTTGCCCGATGCGTTCGACGGATTCCAGATCACGCAGATTTCAGACGTGCACAGCGGCAGTTTCGACAATCCCGAAAAAATCAATTATGCGATCGACCTGATCAACCAGCAAAACTCGGATCTGATTCTGTTTACGGGCGATATCGTCAATACCCATGCTACGGAAATGCATCCGTGGATCGAAGCGTTCAACCGCATACAGCCGCATCGATTCGGGAAATATTCGATTTTGGGCAACCACGATTACGGCGAATATGTCGATTGGCACACGGCCAAAGAGAAAGCCGAAAATTTTGCAGGCATCAAGGATCTGCACCGTCAGATTGGCTTCAAACTGATGCTCAACGAACACACTTTTCTGGAGAAAGACAACCAACGCATTGCACTTGTAGGCGTCGAAAACTGGGGCAAGAATTTCAAGCAGGCCGGCGATTTGCACAAGGCGGCCAACGGGCTTTCCAAGGAAGAATTCAAAATCCTGATGAGCCACGATCCGAGCCATTGGGAATACGAAGTGAAACAGCACGAAAAGAACTTTCACCTGACGTTATCGGGACACACGCACGGACTGCAGTTCGGCATTGAAATTCCGGGGTTTTTCAAGTGGAGTCCGGCGCAATACATCTACAAACAATGGGCGGGGCTGTATGAGGAATTCGGGCGCTATGTATATGTAAACCGAGGCTTTGGTTTCCATGCTTATCCCGGTAGAGTAGGAATTATGCCTGAAATAACCGTGATTGAACTAAAAAAAGGCGAAAAATTAGCATAATTCGTTAAAAATGCTACATTTGTATCCTCAATATCTCAAACCGACCGATTTTAGCAATTAAAATATTTTGGTTTTATGTCAAAATTTGGAGAATTAATCAACGCGCAGGTTCCGGTCCTGATCGATTTCTACACCGAGTGGAACGAATCATCCGTATCGATGCATCCGGTTATCCGTGATGTGGCGGCAGCGCTTGGCGACAAGGCAAAAGTCATCAAAATAGATGTCGATAAGAATCAGGAATTGGCCGATGCCTTGCGCATCAAGGGGCTTCCTACCTTAATGATCTACAAAGAAGGGCAAATGATCTGGAGACAATCCGGGGAATTGGATGCCAACACCATCATCGGGCTGGTTCAGGAGCAAATCTGATCCGGCACTTTACACCGATATCCGTTTCCGGATAGAAATTCCAATGTTTTAGGTAGCGCATATTCGAGGTTCTTCCAAGCCTTGAGGCTGTCGTGGAATACGATAATACTTCCGGGCGCTACATTTCTGAGTACGTTTTGCAGGCATTCCTCTGGCGAAATCTCCGCATCAAAATCGGCGCTCACAATGTCCCACATGATGATTTTATAACCGGCTTCGCGTAAGATGCGCGCTTGCTTGCGTTTGATTTTGCCGTACGGCGGACGGAAAAGTCGTTGGTCGGTTGTTGTCAGTCGTTGGATTTGTTCCTCACACAAACGGACGTTCCCGATGTAATCTGCAGTTTCGGTTTCCCAACCTTTCAAATGGTTGAACGTGTGATTGCCTATCGAATGGCCATTTTCAATCACTTTAAGGAAGACTCCCGGATTTTTGCGGATGTTGTCGCCGATGCAAAAAAACGTCGCTTTGGCGTGGTGCTTTTCGAGTTGTGCCAAAACCCATTCGGTGACTTCTGGAATCGGGCCGTCGTCAAAAGTGAGCCACACGACTTTATCGTTTGTCTTGAAATCCCAAATGTATTTCGGGAAAAGCCATTTGACGAGCCGATGTGTTTTGATCCAGAGTTTCATAGGTGCCTAAAAAGAAAATGCAGCACCGGGTACTGCATTTTCAATGGTATTTTATTGCTATTCGTTGTCTCGGTGGAAACGCGCAAAATAGCCGTTGTATTTGTTGAAAATGATTTTGCTCTTTTCATAATATTCCGAGTCGCCGCGGTCTTTCATGACTTCGAGTAAGCCTCGGTAACGTTCAATATCGGTAACGATTTCGATCATGATGTCGTTTTGTTCGGTCGGGCGCAATCCTTTGTAATAATCGAGGTTTTGCTGGTATTTGACGATGAGTTCATCGAGCAGTTTGCGCGCCTTTGCTTTTTCGCCCACTTCATAATAACCGCCTGCGAACGGATCGACGAGCGAATAATACCCGAAATATTCAACCGGCATTTTGGTCATGGCCAAATCGATGATGCGCTTGGCCTGTTCCGTTTTGCCTTCGTTGATTTGCTGCTCCATGAGTCGCGCCAGATTGGTACGGTAAGAGATGCTGTTTTTGCGCGTCTCGGGGTCGTGGTAGATTTTCGGGCTTTCGCTGTTGCCCCAATCCCATGTGTTGACGATATTGTACATTTTGTCGGTATCGATCTGGCCCATGTCGAGCGGACTGCCGTTTTTCGGGATTGCGGTGCGCACCGGAACGAGTTTGTACACCATTCCGTCGAGCTGCAAATAGTCTTTCATCCACAGGTAATCGTCGTCGCCAAAACTTCCGCCGGTAAAATAAATCGGGCGTTTCCAGTTGTTGTTGAGCAATACGTCAAGCATCATCAGGCGGTTTTTGTACAATGCCTGGCCTTTGATCTCGATGTCGATGTAAGGCACGATCGAATCGTAATATTTAGGCGCCACGACTTTATTTTTGATGATGTTCTGCTTGTCGATCGGGATGCGCACTTTGTTCGTCGGATAGAAATGCACGGACTGTCCGTTTTGCATCTGAACCATCGTGCGCGGATCGTCGCTGCCGATGAATCCAATGAAATCCTTCAAGGTCCAACGGTTTTCCGTTTGCGGATTGTGGAAGGCATAGTCGAGTTTGTCCCCCACATACTGATCGTGCTTGAACGAAATCGGCAAGCCATCCGAAGTATACGATTTGCGCTTCATCTGGTCGATGTACCAATCGGTCATGAAAAGGCTCGTATTGACAATCTTGACATCGGGCCTGACCTGTTCGATTTCCTGTGCATACCAGAGCGGGAACGTATCGTTGTCGCCAATCGTAAACAAAATCGCGTTCGGTTCGCAGGAGGTCAGATACGCTTTGGCCATGGCAATCGCAGTGTATCGGTCGGAACGGTCATGGTCGTCCCAGTTTTGGGAAGCCATCAGGACAGGTGCTGCCAGTAAGGAGGCAGCAATAACAATCGGTCCGGCGAGTTTGGGTTGCAAAACTTTTTGCAGGTATTCATAAATCGCATACACGCCAAATCCGATCCAAATCGCGAAAACATAAAATGATCCCACGAGTGCATAATCGCGTTCGCGCGGTTCGAATGGCCTTTCGTTGAGGTAAATCTTGAGTGCGAGTCCGGTGAACAGGAACAGCACGAGCAGGACATAGAAACTCTTCAGGTCTCTATTGGCGTGGTAAATCAATCCGATCAATCCGAGGATAAACGGAAGGAAAAAATACACATTGCGGCCGCGGTTGTTCAAAACATCGGCAGGAAGATTGTCCTGCGAGCCCAAGTGGATCTCGTCGATGAACCCGATGCCGCTAAGCCAGTTTCCGTCCAGATTGTCGTATTTCCCTTGGATGTCGTTTTGTCTTCCGGTGAAATTCCACATCAAATACCTCCAGTACATGTACCCGAATTGGTATTCGAACATAAAGCTGAGGTTGTCCATCGTGGTTGGTTTCTCGATGATCAGGTAATCGCCATATTCTTTGAGGAAGGTCACATACCCTTCATTGTCGATGTCTTTGGCGGCGTAGGCCTTACGGAATTCGGCTACCACTTGCACGAGTTCCTGTTCTTCCATCAATTCTGGCTTGATGCGGAATTCGAGCGGGTGCGTGAAATTCATGTAATTTTCGGCATGTTCGGTGCTCCACATCCTTGGCAGGATGGTTTTGTGGTGGTCGTCGCTGTTCTGCTCGGCGTTTTTCCAGTTGTTGGTGATGACGTATTTGCCGGTTTTATAGTCGCGTTCGTAGTTGGGTTTTTTGTCGAGATACGGTTGCTTTTCGTCGAGTCCGGCAAACATATCCGAAAACTGCGGCCCGTAGAACAAAGGATTCACGCCGTATTGTTCGCGGTTGTAATAGGCCAAAACCTCGGCGGCATCGGAAGGTTTGTTTTCGTTGATGACCACATCGGCGTTGGCACGGATCGGCAACATCATCCAGGTCGAGAATCCGATGAGTACGAAAAGCACGCACAGGATAATCGTATTGTAAAAAACCTTGCCTTTCTGCCTGGTGTATTTGAGTCCGAAGTAAAACAAAGCGCCAATGACCAGCGCGACGAAAATCGTTCCCGAATCGAATGGCATGCCGATGCTGTTGACCATGAAAATTTCGGTTTTCCCGAACAATGCCATCGTCCACGGCAAGAGCGATTTGAAGATGATGAGCAAAATCGCCACGACGACTGCATTGGCAATGATGAAATTCTTTATGGTGATGGTTTGGTAATTCTTGAAATAATACAGCAATAAAATCGCCGGGATCGTCAGCAACGCCATAAAGTGCACGCCGAAAGACAATCCGGTCAAGAGCGAAATGATGATGAGCCATCGGTTGCCGCGCGGCGTACCCATGTCTTGTTCCCAGCGCAGCCCGAGCCAGAACATCAGGGCGATGAACAGCGTTGCCATCGCGTAGACTTCGGCTTCGACCGCATTGAACCAAAAACTGTCGGAAAACGTAAACGCAAGCGAACCTACGAACGCGCTGCCCAAAATCACGACCAGGTTATTGCTGTTGAGTTCGGCAAATTGCGAAATCAGTTTCCGAAGCAATATTGTAGTCGACCAAAACAGGAATAAAATCGTAAATGCGCTCGAGAAAACCGACATCATGTTGACCATGAGTGCGATGTGTTTGGTATCGGTGGCGAACATCGCAAAAAAAGCGCCCATCATTTGGAATAATGGCGCTCCGGGCGGGTGACCAACTTCAAGTTTGGCGGCTGTCGCAATGTATTCTCCGCAATCCCAGAAGCTCATCGTTGGTTCGACGGTCAGTGTAAAAGTGATCAAAGCGATGGAAAAAGTAAGCCAGCCTAGAATTGTATTCCATTTATTGAAGTTAAATGTCGTCATACGGGAATGTAGATTGAATTGAAGTTACAAAGAAACTATTTTTTTGCATAAGGAACCGTGCATTAACAAAAAATTCTGCGGTATTGTTTGGCTTCGGAGAACCTTGATGTCAGATTCAAAAGACTTTAGCCCGACGGAAAGTGTTACAGTAAAAAAAAATATAAAATATCCCGAAATACTTGCGAAAAATAAAATTTGTTTTAAATTTGCACTCGCTTAACAGCAATGGAACTGGCCCATGGTGTAATGGTAACACTACGGTTTTTGGTGCCGTCTTTCTAGGTTCGAGTCCTAGTGGGCCAACTTCTTTGAATCCCGATCAGCAATGGTCGGGATTTTTTATTGGACCGATTCCAAACAAAAAACTCCCCGGTTTCCCGAAGAGTTTCTTTCAATATTGCTTGTAATTCGATTAGATTTTAAACGTGATTACCGGTCGAACCGCATGGTTTACAAGGTCTTCGCTGATGCTTCCGTTGAAGAAATGCGCAAAACCGGTCCTGCCGTGCGTGCACATTCCGATTACATCGGCATTGACGCTGTTGGCGAAATTGAGGATGCCTTTTTCCACATTGACATCGTTGTAAATGTGCATCGAATAATTCGGGTAATCGAAACCGTTCATGAAATCGGACATCATTTTTTCAGCGACGGCTGTCGGTTTGAATGTATTGGGCGTGTTGACCATGACCAGTTTGAGCTCCGCGCCGAAACCTTTGGCAAAATCGAGCAATTGGCGGAATGGTTTTTTGATCTCCTCTGAAAAATCTGAAGCGAATACGAGATTTTTGGCACTGAACGGCGTCGAGTCATTTTTGATGACCAAAACCGGCACTTCGGCAAAACGCACTACCTTTTCGGTGTTCGAACCGATGAACATTTCCTGGAAACCGCTTGCGCCGTGCGAACCCATGACGATAAAATCGACATTGTTCTTTTTGCTTACGCCTAAAATACCTTCGAACGCTTTCTCGAACTGAATGATTTCTGAAACGGTGATGCCTTTGAGGTAATCTACATCCATTAGATCTTCCAAATTGCTGATGGCCTTGTTTTTAAAGAACATGATTTCAGGAATGTCGCTTCCTGACCCAAGTGCGTCTGTTCCTTGGTGGGGCAATTCAAGCATGTGCAACAAAATGATTTCACTGTTATTTTCCCTTGCAATCTGGGCCGCTACTCTGAGCGCATATTCAGCGTGCTTTGAAAAATCGGTTGGAACTAAAATTCGTTTCATAATGTAGAAGTGTAAGAAAATTATTTAAAATGGTGTTTGTTTTTGTACAATAAAGATAAGAATTATTTTTAGATATCTCAGGATTTTTGATTTACAAAAAAATGATTATATTTGCAGCGTTATTTATTACAAACTAAATAATGAGGGGACAGGCGTCCCCTCTTTTTATAAACATATGACATTCAAAGAAAAAGTGCTTGGTTTGCTGGAAGAAGGATTGAAAGAGAAGCCGTCCGTTTTTTTGATTGACCTGACCATTACCGACGCTTTCAAAATTATTGTGACTTTAGACGGCGATAACGGCGTGACGCTTCAGGACTGCATCGACATCAGTCGGGCCATCGAGCACAACCTCGACCGCGAGGAACAGGATTTTTCGCTCGAAGTCGCCTCGGGAGGTTTGTCGACACCGCTCAAGCTGGTCAGACAATACAAAAAAAATATCGGGCGCACCTTGATCGTCAAGACCGCAACCGAAACGATCGAAGCCGAACTGACCCACGTCAATGAAGACTTCATCACATTGCAATGGGAAGCTAGAGAGCCCAAGAAAATAGGAAAAGGTAAGGAAACCGTTCAGAAAAAACTCGAACTGCCTTACGCAGAAATCAAAGAAGCAATTGTTACAGTAACATTTTAAATTAAAGAGTTGGCATGGAAAATTTAGCATTAATCGATTCATTTTCAGAATTCAAAGACGACAAGTTGATTGATCGTGTAACGCTTATGGCGATATTGGAAGATGTGTTCAGAAATGCCTTGAAGAAGAAATTCGGATCAGACGACAATTTCGATATCATCATCAATCCTGACAAAGGCGATATGGAAATCTGGAGAAGACGCGTCATCGTAGCCGATGAGGATCTCGATCTCGAAAATGAAGAAATCACGCTGACTGAAGCCCGCAAGATCGAACCCGATTTCGAAATCGGCGAAGAGGTTTCAGAAGAAGTAAAACTGATCGATTTGGGAAGAAGAGCGATTTTGGCCTTGCGCCAGAACCTCATTTCCAAGATCCACGAACACGACAATACGAATCTTTACAAACAATTTAAAGATTTAATTGGCGATATTTACACTGCCGAAGTGCACCACGTGCGCCCAAGGGTGGTGATTTTGGTTGACGACGAAGGAAACGAGATCGTGTTGCCCAAAGAAAAACAAATCCCGTCCGACTTTTTCCGTAAAGGCGATAACGTACGCGGAATCATTGAAAGCGTGGAATTGAAAGGCAATAAGCCGCAGATCATCATGTCGCGTACGTCGGAGAAATTCCTCGAGAAATTGTTCGAACAGGAAATCCCGGAAGTGTTTGACGGATTGATCATGGTCAAAAACGTAGTCCGCATTCCGGGCGAAAAAGCGAAAGTGGCCGTTGATTCTTACGACGATCGCATCGATCCGGTGGGCGCTTGCGTCGGGATGAAAGGATCGCGCATCCACGGAATCGTCCGCGAATTGGGCAATGAGAATATCGATGTGATCAATTATACGAACAACATTCAGTTGTACATCACAAGGGCGCTGAGTCCGGCCAAAGTGTCTTCGATCAAAATCAACGAAGAAGCCAAAAGGGCCGAGGTATATTTGAAATTGGAAGAAGTATCGAAAGCAATCGGACGCGGCGGACACAACATCAAGCTCGCCGGATTGCTCACAGGATACGAACTCGATGTCATCCGTGAAGGCAACATCGCAGAAGAAGAAGACGATGTCGAATTGACAGAGTTCTCAGATGAAATCGAAGGCTGGGTGATTGAGGAATTCGCGAAAATCGGACTCGACACGGCCAGAAGCATCTTGAAGCAAGACGTTGAAGATCTCGTGAGAAGAACTGATCTCGAAGAGGAAACCATCCTCGACGTGATGCGCATTCTCAAGGAAGAATTCAACAGCTAACACAGGCCACAAGCCGCAACACAACTAGAAATAACATCAAAAGATTATATGTCTGAAGAAAGAATAATAAGAATTAATAAGGTTTTAAGGGAATTCAATATTTCTTTGGAAAGGGCCGTCGATTATCTCAAGGATAAGGGCATTGGCATTGATGCCAATCCGAACGCCAAGATTTCTGAAAAGGAATACGAAATCCTGCAGAACCAATTTGCGGGCGACAAAGGCAATAAAGAAGCCTCTAAGGAAGTCGGCGAGGAAAAGCGCAAGGAGAAAGAGGCGCTGCGCATCGAAAGGGAAAAGGAGATTGAAGACAAGCGTAAAATCGACGAAGAGCGCCAAAGACAAGAAGTGATCAAAGCGAAAGCTACGGTTACCGGCCCGAAACAAGTCGGCACGATTGATCTGAATCCGCAGAAACCTGCAGAAGCGCCAAAAGCACCGGAAGCTACCGCTCCAAGAGCCGCAACCGAACAAAGCGCAGCCAAGCCAGTTGTTGCTGAAACTGCACCGGCGGCAGAAAAGCCTGTCGTTCCTGCAACGCCTTCAGCACCAGCAAAAGCGGGAGAAACCCCGGCAGGAGACGAGGCGATTACGACGCAGTACCAAAAATTGTCGGGCGCCACGCTTACGGGGCAAACCATCGATTTGTCGCAGTTCGACAAGCCCAAAAAGAAAAAAGAAGAGCCGAAGCCAGGTACACCTGCAGCTAATAACGCGAACAACGCCAATAAAAACAAAAGAAAGAGAATTCCTTCTAAACCAGGCGACGCAAGGCCGGGTGGTGCAGGAACGCCAGGTCAAAGCAGGCCGCCGGGTGCGCCGGGAACCAATCCTGGAAGAGGACTCATCAGGCCAGGCGGCGGCGGTGGTTTCCAAAAAGGCAATCGTCCTGCTATTGTGGCCAAAGTCGAGCCTACGGAAGAAGAAGTCAAAAACCAGATCCGCGAAACGCTCGAAAAATTACAGGGCAAGGGCGGAAAATCCAAAGCAGCCAAATACAGAAGAGACAAAAGGGATTCGCACCGTCAAAAATCGGACGATGAACAAAGATCGATCGAAGAAGGCAGCAAAACCATCAAAGTAACCGAGTTTGTTACCGTTGGTGAAATTGCCATCATGATGGATGTGCCGATTACCAAAGTGATCGGAACGTGCATGTCGCTCGGTATCATGGTCACGATGAACCAGCGTCTCGATGCGGAAACATTAACCATCGTAGCCGACGAATTTGGCTTTGATGTCGAATTCATCACCACCGATCTCGAGGAAAACATCCAGGTTGAAGAAGACCGCGAAGAAGATTTGGTGACGCGTGCGCCAATCGTAACCGTCATGGGCCACGTCGATCACGGTAAAACCTCTTTGCTCGATTACATCCGTAAGGAAAATGTGATTGCAGGAGAATCTGGAGGAATCACGCAGCACATTGGTGCATACGGGGTGACTTTGGACAACGGGCAAAAAATCGCATTCCTCGATACACCGGGCCACGAGGCGTTTACCGCGATGCGTGCACGTGGTGCCCAGGTTACCGATATAGCGATCATCGTAATCGCTGCCGACGACGACATCATGCCGCAAACCAAAGAAGCGATCAGCCATGCGCAAGCAGCCAATGTGCCGATTATTTTCGCCATCAACAAGATTGACAAGCCGAATGCGAATGTCGAGAAAATCAAGGAAAGATTGGCTGGAATGAACTTGCTCGTTGAAGACTGGGGCGGAAAAATCCAATCCCATGATATTTCTGCAAAAGCAGGGACAGGCGTCAAGGAATTGCTCGAGAAAGTATTGCTTGAAGCCGAAATCCTTGATCTTAAGGCCAATCCGAACAAGCCGGCATCGGGAACTGTTGTAGAAGCGTTCCTCGATAAAGGGAAAGGTTATGTTTCGACAATCCTCGTACAAAATGGTACTTTGAAAGTAGGCGATTACATGCTTGCCGGAAAACACCACGGAAAAATCAAGGCAATGCATGATGAAAGAGGTCATGTGGTGACTGTCGCAGGTCCATCCACGCCGGTTTCGGTATTGGGTCTCGACGGAGCGGCAACTGCAGGGGATAAATTCAATGTGTTCGAAGACGAAAGAGAAGCCAAGCAGATTGCAGCCAAACGGACGCAGTTGATGCGCGAGCAATCGGTTCGTACGCAACGCCACATTACGCTGGCCGAGATCGGACGCCGTATCGCGCTCGGACAGTTCAAGGAACTCAACATCATCCTCAAAGGTGACGTGGACGGTTCCGTGGAAGCATTGTCTGACTCGTTCTCGAAATTGTCAACCGAGGAAATCCAGATCAATATCATCCACAAAGGCGTTGGTGCGATTACAGAAACCGACGTCATGTTGGCTTCGGCATCGGATGCGATCATCATCGGATTTAACGTACGTCCTGCCGGAAATGCGCGCCAATTGGCCGACAAAGAAGAAATCGACATCAGAAATTACTCGATCATCTACGATGCCATCGACGATTTGAAAGATGCGATGGAAGGCATGTTGTCGCCGGAAATGAAAGAAGAAATCACCGGAACTGCAGAGATCCGCGAGATTTTCAAAATCTCCAAAGTGGGCTCGATTGCAGGCTGTATGGTGACCGACGGCAAGATTTTCAGGAATTCGCGCATCAGGCTCATCCGCGAAGGCGTTGTGGTCTTTACAGGCGAATTGACTGCGTTGAAACGTTTCAAGGACGATGTCAAAGAAGTGTCGAAAGGCTACGATTGCGGTATCCAGCTCAAGGGTTACAACGACATCGAAATGAACGACATCATCGAAGCTTTCCAGGAGGTTGCGGTGAAGAAAAAGTTGAAATAAAAGCTGGGTTTTCTCGCTTATAGATAAAAAAAGCGCCCAATTTGGGCGCTTTTTATTGTTTGGATGTTTCGTTTTATACCTTTCTCAGGTACTCGGAAAACTACTTATTCGGTTTGATCAAAAACGCATTGGCATATTTTTTCTTGACCTCGGCGAGGTTGCGTTCGGCTTCGATCCTCGACTTGAAATTGCCGATCCAGACTTTGTAAGTGGGCGTGCTGAAGACGATCGTTCCATCGAAGTTTTTGTAATCTTTTCTGAAGTCGCCCAGTGTTTTTTTGGCGGTTTCGCTTTCGCCGTTGTAAATCTGGATTTTATATCGGTCATTAACCGTAATGGAAGAGTTGATTTTTCTCTTTTCATTGAGCAACTGCTCGAATTTTGGGTCTTGGGTTACAGTGGTATTTCCGTCCTGTGCACACAAATTTGAAGTGGGAAAAATTAAAAAAAAGGCGCCTAAAAAAAGGTTTCTAAACGTTAAGAATCTCATAATGCGGTGATTTTAATACAAATGTAATATTTAATAGATTATACGGGATTAAAAATATTATTTAGAATTAATATAAATTGATATTTAAGACTATTTTAAGGTTTTGAGAATACTTGATAAGTCGTATTTTTGTGCAAGTTTTTTAAAGAACGCGTGTGTTTTTCGGGCATTTGCACAGAAATCCCGCGCCAAATTCAGTCGATAATCATTTTATAATATGAAAAAAGTGGGTAACCATAATTCGATTTCAAGGGTACTGTTTTTAAGTCTGGCCCTGCTAACGTTCTCCTTCACTTCAATGGCTCAAGACGCTGCTCCTGCGGCGACGACTGCAGCTCCAGCGGCTGCGGCTCCTGCTGCCGGCGGTGATCCGGTTAAAGGGAAAGAGCTTTTCAACACCAATTGCGCTGCCTGTCACAAACTCGATGCTAAATCGACAGGGCCTGCTTTGCGCAACGTAGCGGACAAGCACGACAGAGCATGGATTTACAAATGGGTCCACAACAGTTCTGAAATGATCAAGGCCGGCGACGCTGCGGCTGTCAAATTGTTCGAAGAAAACAACAAATCGGTCATGACCGCTTTCCCGCAATTGTCGGAAGGTGATATCGATAACATCATGGCGTATACTTCACAGCCTGCGCCACCTAAAAGTGCCGCGCCTCCTGGGACGGTTACTGCTGCAACTGATGGAAGCGGAATCTCAAACAACATGATTCTCGGAATACTCGCTTTTGTGATGCTGATCCTTGTCGTCATGCTTTTCATGGTCAACAATGTCCTGACGAAAGTAGCGAAGAACGGCGGTATCGAAAGAGAAGCAAAGCCGGCTACGACGCCAATCTGGGTTGCGTTTGCCAAGAACCAATTCCTGGTATTCGTTACTTCGGTGTTTTTATTGCTCGCTGCAGGTTACTTCTTCTACGGATGGGCGATGCAGGTTGACGTCAACGAAGGCTACGAACCGATCCAGCCGATCCATTATTCGCACAGGATCCACGCCGGAAGCAACGGCATCGATTGTAAATATTGCCACTCGGCAGCACGTGTAAGTAAAAATGCAGGTATTCCTTCGCTGAATGTTTGTATGAACTGCCACAAAAACATCTCTGAAGTTTCCGACACGACCGCAACTGCAGAACACTCCAAGGCATTCTACGATGCGCAAATCGCCTCGCTTTACGATGCGGTGGGTTGGGACAAAGCCACACAGAAATACACCGGAAAAACACATCCTGTAAAATGGGTACGCATCCACAACTTGCCTGATTTCGTTTACTTCAACCACTCGCAACACGTTTCGGTTGCCGGCATCGAATGCCAGACTTGTCATGGGCCGGTTCAGGAATTCGAACTCATGAAGCAGTTCTCTCCATTGACCATGGGCTGGTGTGTGAATTGCCACAGAAAAACCGACGTGAAAATGGAAGGCAACGAATACTACACGAAAATTCACGAAGAATTGTCCAAGAAATATGGCGTACAGAAATTGACTGCCGCGCAAATGGGCGGACTCGAGTGCGGTAAGTGCCACTACTAGATTTGCAATTGTGGTTTGGATAACAACGATCCAAGTCAACAAGCGGTAAATCAACGAATAACCAAAAAATAATTAAGAAGCTAATTTTTATATACGATGTCATCAAACAAAAAATACTGGAAAAGTGTTGAAGAACTAAACGAAAATAGTTCTATTGTTGAGGCGCTTAGAAATAACGAATTTGTGGAGCAAATCCCTACGGAAGAATTCCTGGGAGACAAAGAAGCATTGACAGGTTCTTCTACTTCAAGACGTGATTTCTTAAAGTACGTCGGTTTCAGTACAGCCGCTGCTACCTTGGCAGCCTGTGAAGGTCCGGTACACAAGTCGATACCTTATGTGGTTCAGCCTGAGCAAATCATCCCGGGCGTTTGGGATTATTATGCGACTTCTGTTTTTGACGGATTCGATTTCGCGAATTTGTTGATCAAAACACGTGAAGGCCGACCGATTAAAATCGAAAACAACACGATTGCAGGAGCAAAATTCGCCGCCAACGCCAGAATCCACGCGTCGGTTTTGTCAATGTATGACAGCATGCGTCTCAAAGAACCGAAGATTGCCGGAAAAGCGGCTTCCTGGTCTGATGTCGATGCCAAAATAAAAGCGAGCATCGCCGATTCAAAAAGCGGACAAATCGTACTTCTTACCAATACACTGGCGAGCCCGTCGACTGAAAAGCTGATCGCGGAATTCCTGGCCAAGAATCCAAATGCCAAACACGTCATTTATGATGCGGTTTCTTCGTCTGAGACACTCGATGCCTACGAAATGGCATACGGCGAAAGGGCTTTGGTTGATTATGACTTTTCAAAAGCCAACCTGATTGTTTCCATCGGTGCTGATTTCCTCGGCGACTGGCAAGGCGGAAGCTACGATTCTGGATATGCCAAAGGCAGAATCCCGAAAAACGGCCAGATGTCGCGTCATTTCCACATGGAAGCCAACATGAGCTTAACCGGTGCGGCTGCAGACAAGCGTCTCGCGATGTCCAATGCCGATCAGAAACAAGCCTTGGTTAAAATATACAATGTCATTACCGGTTCGGCAATCGCAACAGGTAAATTCGACAACGAAGAAATGGTGGCCAAAGTTGCCCAGCAACTGAAAGCCGCCGGAAGCAAAGGGGTCCTGGTTTCAGGCATCGAAGATAAAAATGCGCAGTTGCTCGTCTTGGCGATCAACCAGGCTTTGCAAAGCCAGGCTTTCACTACGGTTGGAACCAGACAAATCAGAAAAGGTTCCAATGCAAAAGTGGCGCAACTCGTCAACGATATGAAAGCAGGAAGCGTTCATACTTTGATCATGAGCGGCGTGAACCCGGTTTACACTTTGCCAAACGGTAAAGAATTTGCGACGGCACTCAAAAAAGTAAAAACATCGGTGGCGTTCTCTTTGAAAGAAGATGAAACGGCTTCGGAAACCACTATCGCTGCTGCAGCGCCGCATTACCTTGAATCTTGGGGTGATGTGATGATGACAAGCGATGCCTATGCGTTGACCCAGCCAACCATCCGTCCGATATTCAATACCAAGCAATTCCAGGAGGCTTTGATGTCTTGGAACGGAAATGCGGGAACTTATTACGATTATCTTAAAGCTACGGCTTCGGGAATCGTTGCCGGTTCTACATGGAATAAAGTGTTGCACGACGGCGTTCATGTGGTTCCTATGGCTGCGCAGCGCGGCTCAAGCACAGCGAATTTCTCGGCGGCAGCCTCAGCTTTGGCGCAGGCAAAACCTTCCGGAAATTTCGAATTGCATTTGTATACCAAAACCGGTTTGGGCGATGGCCAACAGGCCAGTAACCCATGGTTGCAGGAATTGCCGGATCCGATTACGCGTGTGTCTTGGGACAACTACGTAACTGTTTCAATGGCCGACGCCAAAGATTTGGGATTGACCAATGAAATTGTGGCCAACGGCGGATTGAATGGTAGCTATGCGACTATTACTGTGGCCGGTACTACTTTGGAAAACGTTCCGGTAATCGTTCAGCCAGGTCAGGCCAAAGGGACTTTGGGACTTTCAGTTGGTTACGGACGTACGGCTTCCATGAAAGAAGAAATGAAAGTAGGGGTCAATGCCTACGTTTTTTATAAAGGTTTCGATAATGTACAGTCGGCTACGATTAAAAAATCGGGCGACAACCACGAATTTGCCTGTGTGCAAAGTCAGAAAACGCTGATGGGCCGTGGCGACATTATCAAAGAAACGACTCTAGACAGCTACAATAAAGACAAGGCAGAAGTTTGGAACCCGATTCCGGTCGTGTCTTTGGACCACGAAGAAGTGGCTGCTACCAAAGTAGACTTGTGGGAATCTTTTGATAGTTCTGTGGGCCACCACTTCAACCTTTCGATCGATTTGAATGCGTGTACCGGTTGCGGTGCGTGTGTTATCGCTTGCCACGCCGAGAACAATGTTCCGGTGGTAGGAAAATCGGAAGTAAGAAGAAGCCGCGACATGCACTGGTTGCGTATCGACAGGTATTATTCTTCTGAAGATACTTTCGAGCACGACAACAAGAAAAAAGAAGAATTCGACGGACTGTTCGGCAAGAAAGGCTCTTTGGGCGGATTTGGCGAAATGGAAAACCCGAACAACAATCCACAGGTATCGTTCCAGCCGGTCATGTGTCAGCACTGTAACCACGCGCCGTGCGAAACGGTTTGTCCGGTTGCCGCTACATCACACAGCCGTCAAGGCCACAACCACATGGCTTACAACCGTTGCATCGGTACGCGTTATTGTGCGAACAACTGTCCGTATAAAGTGCGTCGTTTCAACTGGTTCCTTTACAACAAAAACAGCGAATTCGATTACAATATGAACGATGACCTCGGAAGAATGGTATTGAATCCGGATGTCAATGTTCGTTCACGAGGCGTCATGGAAAAATGTTCCTTCTGTATCCAATCGACACAGGCTGTGATTTTACAGGCGAAACGCGAAGGAAGACCGGTTGCCAAAGACGAATTTCATACGGCCTGTTCTGCAGCTTGTAGCAGTGGCGCGATGATTTTTGGCGACGTCAACGATAAAGAAAGTACAGTGGCCCAACTGGCGGAAAGCGACAGGATGTACCACCTGCTCGAGCATGTTGGTACCAAACCGAACGTATTCTACCACGTCAAAGTAAGAAACACCTAGTAAAGTAATAATAAGAAAACAAGATAAAGGATTATGTCGTCTCACTACGAAGCACCCATTAGAAAACCTTTAGTTATAGGTGATAAAACTTATCACGACGTAACAATTGATATAGCCGCTCCTGTTGAAGGAAGGGCCAATAAGCAATGGTGGACAGTATTTTTAATAGCGTTAACCGCTTTCCTTTGGGGAATAGGTTGTATCATCTACACCATTTCTACCGGTATCGGAACTTGGGGTTTGAATAAAACCGTCGGATGGGCCTGGGACATTACCAACTTCGTTTGGTGGGTCGGTATCGGTCACGCCGGAACGCTGATTTCTGCCGTACTCTTGTTGTTCCGTCAGAAATGGAGAATGGCGATCAACCGTTCTGCGGAGGCGATGACCATCTTCTCGGTAGTTCAGGCAGGCTTGTTCCCGATCATACACATGGGACGCCCTTGGTTGGCTTACTGGACACTTCCGATTCCGAACCAATTCGGGTCGCTTTGGGTCAACTTCAATTCACCGCTCCTTTGGGACGTATTCGCCATCTCGACGTATCTTTCGGTATCGCTCGTTTTCTGGTGGACAGGACTTTTGCCCGATTTCGCGATGATCAGGGACCGTGCGGTAACGCCTTTCACCAAAAGAATCTACACCATCCTTTCTTTCGGATGGACCGGAAGAGCCAAAGACTGGCAGCGTTTTGAAGAAGTATCTTTGGTACTCGCCGGACTCGCAACCCCACTTGTACTTTCTGTACACACTATTGTATCCTTTGACTTTGCTACCTCGGTAATCCCGGGTTGGCACACTACCATCTTCCCGCCGTACTTCGTTGCCGGAGCGGTATTCTCCGGATTCGCGATGGTAAATACGCTCCTCATCATCATGAGAAAAGTGTGTAACCTTGAAGCTTATATCACCATCCAACATATCGAATTGATGAACATCGTCATCATGATCACGGGATCGATTGTAGGTGTGGCCTACATCACCGAGTTGTTCATCGCTTGGTACTCGGGTGTAGAATACGAACAATACGCGTTCTTGAACCGTGCCACCGGTCCTTACTGGTGGGCTTACTGGTCGATGATGACCTGCAACGTGTTCTCGCCGCAGTTCATGTGGTTCAAGAAATTAAGAACGAGCATCATGTTCTCATTCGTCATTTCGATTGTCGTAAACATCGGTATGTGGTTTGAGCGTTTCGTAATCATCGTGACTTCGTTGCACAGGGATTACCTGCCGTCTTCATGGACAATGTTCTCACCAACATTCGTTGATATCGGAATCTTTATCGGAACAATCGGTTTCTTCTTCGTCTTATTCCTTTTGTATGCACGTACATTCCCGGTAATTGCACAGGCAGAGGTCAAGACCATCCTGAAAACTTCCGGAGAAAAATATAAGAGAGAAAGAGAAGCTAATAAAAATGCACACCATGAGCACTAATAAAGTTATACACGCCATTTATAATGACGATGATGTCTTGATGGACGCTGTTCGCAAAACACGTATCGCCCATCATCATATTGAAGAAGTATACACGCCGTTTCCGGTTCACGGACTCGACAAGGCGATGGGATTGGAGCCGACAAGGCTTGCCATCTGCGCCTTCATCTACGGCTGCATCGGTTTGAGCGTAGCCACCTGGATGATGAACAACATCATGATCGAGGACTGGCCGCAAGACATTGGAGGCAAGCCGAGTTTCAGCTACATCCAGAACATGCCCGCTTTCGTTCCGGTAATGTTTGAGATGACCGTATTTTTCGCGGCCCACTTGATGGTCATCACCTTCTACATGAGAAGTAAATTATGGCCATTCAAGCAAGCAGAAAATCCAGACGTAAGAACCACCGACGACCATTTCCTTATGGAAGTTGCCGTAAGCGGAAATGAAGACGATATGGTTTCATTCTTCCAGAATACCGGAGCCATTGAAGTTAAAGTAATCGAAAAGCATTAATATAGATATGAAAAGGGTATATAATATAGCACTTTTAGCAGGTATCGCCATTTTTGTTTCTTCTTGCCAAAACACGAGGAAGCCGAATTACCAATACATGCCTAATATGTATGAAGCGGTAGGATATGAAACCTATTCGGAGTCCAATGCTTTCAAGAACGGTAAGGAAGGACAGCTTCCCGTAGCAGGAACCATCAACAGAGGTTTCGAGGTTTACGAGTATCCGAACACGACCGCAGGATATGAAGCCGCAAAAGCGAATTCAAAATCGCCACTCGCGCCTTTGTCGGAAGCAGATATGGAAAAAGCCAAAGGTCTTTTCGAAATCTACTGCGCCATCTGCCACGGTGATGCCGGCGACGGAAAAGGTAAATTGGTCAAGCAGGAGAAATTCCTCGGTGTGCCAAGCTACAAAGACAGGGTCATTACAGAAGGAAGTGTTTTCCACGTAGAGACTTACGGATTGAACGCCATGGGTTCACATGCCAACCAACTCAGCGCACACGAACGCTGGATGGTCGCGGCTTATGTGATGGAACTCAAAAACAAATAAATTGTAGAACAAACTGATTGCAATAGATATGTACACATTTTCAAGTAAATTAAAAACATTTTCTTTGATCCTGATGGTAGTCGGACTCCTCGGAATCGGATATGGTTTTTTAACTGCACCAAAAGACATCCAGGAAGTGGCGAAAATTCTCGCTGCCGAAGAAGCTGCGCACCATGGTGGTGGCCACGAAACTGGCGGTCATGAAGCGACAGCACACGAAGCGACTCCTGTTGCAGAAGGGCATCGTGCCCATAAAGTGCATGAGATTGCTCAACGTGCCGAGGCACATGAAGCACATACTACTGCAGATACGACGCATCATGCCGCCGCTCCCGTAACTGCAGCTGCTGAAAAACATTTAGATTCGATGCATGTCGATACCGTTGCAATCGCTGCAGCTCCTGCTGTAGAGACGCACACTACGGAAGATTTGGGTATCCGCAAAGCAGAAGCCGAAGTACACGATGCACATGCAGAACACGAAAAACACCTGCACCACGTATTGCACCAATTGCAAAACAAACCATGGGCCGCTCTATATGTGGCTTGTATATTCTTTCTTTTGATTTCTATGGGCGTACTGGCTTTCTATGCGATCCAACAAGTAGCGCAGGCCGGATGGTCTCCGGTTTTGTTCCGCGTCATGGAAGGAATCACCGCTTATTTACCGGTAGCGTCGGTTATTTTCTTTGTGTTGCTTATCGTCAGCGGATTGCACATGAACGGTTTGTTCGTATGGGCTGCCGATGGCGTAACGACAAAGGGCCACGCCAATTTCGATCAACTCATTGCCAATAAATCAGGATATTTGAACTTCACGTTCTGGATCATCCGCGCGGCGATTTTCTTGATCGGTTGGAATTTGTACCGTCATTTCTCCAGAAAAAGACAATTGGAACAGGACGAAGCCAACGACGACAGCAACTACAAAAAAGTGTTCAAGATGTCGGCCGGGTTCCTGGTGTTCTTCATCGTAACCGAATCGATCATGTCCTGGGACTGGATCATGTCGGTTGACCCACACTGGTTCTCGACTTTGTTCGGATGGTATGTTTTTGCGAGTTTCTTCGTGAGCGGCATCACCACCATCTGTATGATTACTTTATACTTGAAAGGCAAAGGCTATTTGGAGCATGTCAACACGAGCCACATCCACGATTTGGCTAAGTTCATGTTCGGTATCAGCGTTTTCTGGACCTACCTTTGGTTCTCGCAATTCATGTTGATCTGGTATGCGAACATTCCGGAAGAGGTGACTTATTTCATCACGCGCATCGAACACTACAACTTGCCGTTCTTCGGTGCCGTGGTCATGAACTTTGTGTTCCCGATCCTGATCTTGATCAACACCGATTTCAAACGCATCACTTGGGTATTGGTCATGGCTGGAATCGTGATCCTGTTCGGACACTACATTGACTTCTTCAACATGATCATGCCGGCGACCGTGGGTACGCGTTGGTTCATCGGAATTCCTGAGATTGCCTCCGTATGTTTCTTCCTCGGATTGTTCATTTTCGTCGTATTCAGCGCCTTGACCAAAGTACCGTTGTTACCGAAACGCAATCCTTTCATCGAAGAAAGTAAACATTTTCATTATTAATATTTAAAGCAGAAAACAGATGACAAGTTTGTTGGTAATTATAGTTTTAGTTTTATTAGCCATTGCCCTTTGGCAACTGACGAAGATATTTGACTTGACGCAAGTGGGCGCCAATGCGAATAATACGCAGGTCGCCAATGACAAGGATAATAATATTCAGGGATATTTGATGTTTGCCATGCTCGGCTTCATCTACATCTTCACTATATACGGAATGGCCAAATGGGGTCACTTCATTTTGGGTACGCCAGCTTCTGCTCATGGTGCGCTGATTGATAATCTGATGAACATCAGTTGGGTTTTGCTCTTCATTGTTCAAGCCATTACTCAAGGATTGTTGCACTGGTTCGCTTTCAAATACAGAGGAAATAAAGACCAAAAGGCGCTTTACTTTGCAGATAATGACAAACTCGAATTTATCTGGTCGGTTATTCCGGCAATTGTTTTGGCCGGTTTGATCCTTTACGGATTGTATGCATGGACGAATATCATGTTCGTCGACGAAAAAGAAGAAGATGTCATGGTTGTCGAACTGTATGCACAGCAATTCAAATGGACGGCAAGGTATTCTGGTCAGGACGACGTACTCGGCAAAGCCAACGTCAGATATATTGAAGGCGTAAACACTTTGGGTGTCGACCTTTCCGATCCCAATGCACAGGACGACAAAGTGGTTTCTGAACTGCATTTGCCGAAAGGAAAGAAAATCTTGTTCAAGATGCGTTCACAGGACGTTCTGCACTCGGCTTATATGCCCCACTTCCGCGCCCAGATGAACTGTGTTCCGGGAATGGTGACGCAATTCGCTTTCGAACCGATCTATACGACCGCTGAAATGCGCGACATGGATTTCATGAGGGACAAAGTAAACAACATCAACGACATCCGCGCCAAGAAAAGCATCGATATTGTTGCCAAAGGCGGACAACCTTTGGATCCGTATACATTCGATTATTTGTTGCTTTGCAATAAAATCTGCGGTGCTTCCCACTACAACATGCAAATGAAAATCGTAGTCGATACGCCTGAAGACTTCAAAAAATGGCTGGCCGAAAAACCGACGCTTGTTGAAGAGGTAAAAACAGCAAACGCCGCTCCTGCAGAAGGTGAAGCGCCAGCTGCTGCAAAAGATACCGCCAAAGCAAAAGATACCACTGCAGTCGCCAAAGCCGTTGCAGCCAAATAGTAATTAAAGAAAATTTAAAGTAAACATATATGTCAGCAGTAGCTCACGACCACGGACACGATCACGATCATTCACATGACCACGCTCACGATCACGGCCACGAACACCACCATAAGGATACTTTTATAACGAAATACATATTCAGTATCGACCATAAGATGATTGCCAAGCAATACCTGATCACCGGTATTATCATGGGAGTTATCGGTGTAGGGATGTCAATGCTTTTCAGGATGCAGTTGGCATGGCCGGAAGAATCTTTCAAATTGTTCAGCTTTTTCCTGGGCGACCACGCACCGAATGGCGTAATGAACAACGACATGTATCTTGCCTTGGTCACGATCCACGGAACCATCATGGTATTCTTCGTATTGACGGCAGGTTTGAGCGGTACCTTTAGTAACTTATTGATTCCACTGCAAGTCGGTGCACGAGACATGGCATCGGGATTCCTGAACATGATTTCGTATTGGTTGTTCTTCACGTCTTCGGTCATCATGGTGTCTTCGTTGTTCGTCGAAGCAGGACCAGCGTCTGCAGGTTGGACAATTTATCCGCCATTGTCGGCATTGCCGCAAGCAATCGGAGGTTCGGGAGCAGGGATGACTTTATGGCTCGTTTCAATGGCCGTCTTCATCGCATCGTCTTTGATGGGTTCTTTGAATTATGTAGTAACCGTATTGAACTTGCGTACCAAAGGGATGTCGATGACGCGTTTGCCACTGACGATCTGGGCGTTCTTCATCACGGCCGTAATCGGTATCATTTCGTTCCCGGTTCTTTTATCAGCCGCTTTGTTGCTGATCATGGACAGAAGCTTCGGAACGTCTTTCTTCCTTTCTGACATCTACATCGCCGGAGAAGTATTGCACTACCAAGGCGGTTCACCGGTACTGTTCGAGCACCTTTTCTGGTTCCTCGGCCACCCTGAAGTATACATCGTCATCTTGCCCGCGATGGGATTGGTTTCTGAGATCATGGCGACCAACTCGCGCAAGCCGATTTTCGGTTACCGTGCGATGATCATGTCAATCCTTGCCATTGCATTCTTGTCGACGATCGTTTGGGGCCACCACATGTTCATCTCGGGTATGAACCCGTTCCTCGGGTCGGTGTTTACGTTTACGACTTTATTGATTGCGATTCCATCTGCGGTAAAAGCGTTCAACTGGATCACGACTTTGTGGAAAGGTAACCTCCAAATGAACCCTGCAATGTTGTACTCGATGGGATTCGTTTCGACCTTCATCACCGGAGGTTTGACCGGAATCATCCTCGGGGATTCAACGCTCGACATCAACGTGCATGATACGTATTTCGTCGTTGCGCACTTCCACCTCGTAATGGGTATTTCCGCCCTTTACGGAATGTTCGCCGGAATCTACCACTGGTATCCGAAAATGTTCGGAAGAATGCTCAACAAGAATATGGGTTACGTTCACTTTTGGGTGACTACCGTTTGTGCGTACGGCGTATTTTTCCCGATGCACTTTATCGGTTTGGCCGGATTGCCGCGTCGTTATTACACCAACACCAACTTCCCTTTGTTCGACGATTTGCAAAACGTAAACGTATTGATTACGACTTTCGCGTTGATCGGAGGAGCGTTCCAATTGGTGTTCTTATACAATTTCTTCAGCAGTATTTTCTACGGAAAAAGAACCGTCCAGAATCCATGGCGTTCCACTACCTTGGAATGGACGGCGCCTATCGAGCACATCCACGGAAACTGGCATGGTGACATCCCGGAAGTACACAGATGGCCTTACGATTACAGCAAACCCGGACACGACGATGACTTCGTTCCGCAAAATGTCCCGATGAAAGACGGTGAAGAAGAATTGCACCACTAATCTCTAAAAATTAAACATACAAAGCCTTCTCCCGACGCTTCGGGAGGAGGCTTTTTTTATGATTTCGTGTGAAGATAAAATCGCTATATTTATGGTGGATTCAAAAATGTACGAATCATGACCAAAGAATATTCGAACGGAGAAGTAACCATCGTCTGGAAACCCGACATCTGCATCCATTCCGCCATTTGCGCCAAAGGCCTGCCGCAGGTATTCCAACCGCGCGACAAGCCATGGATCAAGCATGATGCGGCTTCTTCAGACGCGATTATGCACCAAATCAACCAATGCCCGTCAGGCGCACTCTCTTTTTACAAAAACCACCAAAATTCCCAAAATGGAAAATAGCACACTCTACCGCAACGAAGAAAAAAAACGTTTCGAATTCGAAGTCGAAGGCCACACCGCGTTCATCGAATACATCATTGACAAAGACAACATCATGTACCTCACGCATACCGAAGTGCCTAACGCGCTCGGCGGCAAAGGTGTCGGCAAGGCCATCGTCGACAAAACCCTGAATTACATCAAGGACAACGGTTTTACGCTGGCGCCATTGTGTCCGTTCGTCGCGGCTTACCTCAAGCGCAATCCGGGTTGGCAATCGATTTTGGCGAACGGCTATCACATCGGATGATGGAATCCAAACTCAATTTCAACGAAGCCTCTAGTCAATTCGAATTGGAAGTGGACGGACAGACCGCATTTGTCGAATATTTCACCGAAGGCCAAAAAATCTACCTCACGCACACTGAAGTGCCGGAAGATCTGCGCGGCAACGGCATCGGCACCAAGCTCATCAAGCAAACATTGCAATACATCAAAAAACACCATTGGGTTTTGGTACCGCAATGCGCGTTCGTTTCGGCTTATGTCAACGACCATCCCGAATGGCATTCCATTTTATCCGAAGGCTATCAGATGTAAAATCCATTTGGCTATATTTGCGCTATGAATGAAAATTTAGATCCGACGAACCAACGTTTCAATCCCGAAGAGCTCGATCTCGAAAAGAAATTGCGTCCGCTTGCCTTCGACGATTTCGCCGGTCAGGACCAAATTCTCGACAACCTCAAAGTGTTCGTAGAAGCGGCCAACCAACGCGACGAAGCGCTCGACCATACGTTATTCCACGGTCCGCCCGGACTCGGGAAAACGACTTTGGCGAACATTCTCGCGAACGAACTCGGCGTCGGCATCAAAATCACCTCAGGCCCGGTTCTCGACAAACCCGGAGATCTGGCCGGTTTACTTACCAATCTGGAAGAACGCGATGTGCTGTTCATTGACGAAATCCACCGGCTCAGCCCCATCGTGGAAGAATACCTGTATTCGGCGATGGAAGATTTCAAGATCGACATCATGATCGAATCGGGACCGAATGCACGGACGGTCCAAATCAACCTCAATCCATTCACACTCGTCGGCGCGACCACGCGTTCGGGATTGCTGACGTCGCCAATGCGCGCGCGTTTCGGAATCCAAAGCCGACTCCAATATTACACCACCGAACTTTTGACGACCATCGTCCAAAGAAGTTCATCGATCCTAAAAATGCCGATTACCATGGAAGCCGCGATCGAAATTGCAGGCCGCAGCCGCGGGACACCGCGCATCGCCAATGCCTTGTTGCGCCGCGTCCGTGATTTCGCCCAAATCAAAGGCAATGGAAAAATCGACATCGAAATCGCCAAGTATGCCTTGAAGGCGCTCAACGTAGACGCGCACGGACTCGACGAAATGGACAACAAAATCCTCACGACGATCATCGATAAATTCAAAGGCGGCCCCGTCGGATTGTCGACGTTGGCGACGGCCGTTTCCGAAAGCAGCGAAACGATCGAGGAAGTGTACGAGCCGTTCCTGATCCAGGAAGGTTTCATCATGCGCACACCGCGCGGTCGTGAAGTCACCGAGAAAGCCTACAAGCACCTCGGGAAAATCCGGACGAACATTCAAGGCGGACTTTTTTAAATTGCGATCATGCCACCAAACAGGAAATACAATTATCCCAGGCAGCTTTCGATAGTCCGTTTCTTGTTCAACGCAGAAAGCATCCGCAAGAACCCGATTCCGTTCCACAAGAAATATTTTGATGCGTTTGGCGATACTTTTTCGCTCAAGATCGGCAGGACGAAACACGTCATCCTTTCGAGGGACAATGAAGTCGCACAGCACATCCTGCAAAAGCACCACAAGAATTACCAGAAATCGGAGTTGCAAACCAAATTCATCTCGAAATACCTGGGACACGGATTGCTCACGGTCAATGGCGATTTTTGGCTCAAGCAGCGCCGCATGATCCAGCCCGCATTCCACAAGCAGAAAATGAACCAGCTCGTGCAGAACATGCAACAAACCATTGCAAATCAATTGCGGGATTTACCCGAGGAACGGCCCGTCGAATTGTTTGCGGAAATGAACCAATTGGCCTTTACGGTCGTGGCCAAATCACTGTTCCATCTATCGGACATCGAAGAAAAAATGGACCGATTGAAAATCATCATCAGCCAAGTACAGGAATTCCTGATCAAGGAAATCCGCGTGCCGTATAAATCGGCCTGGTTTAAAATGACCGGGCAAATTGCAAAGCACCAGAGATTGGCATTGGAAAGCGACGCGATCATCCATCACATCGTAACCAAACGCATCCAATCGGGACAGAAGCAGAATGATCTGCTCGACATGCTGCTCGAAACGCGGTATGAAGATACGGGCGAAGCGATGTCTACTCAGCAATTGATCGATGAAATCAAAATCTTGTTCATCGCCGGGCATGAAACCACTGCCAACGCGCTCACGTTTACGTTGCAATTGTTGGCCAACCATCCGGAAATTCAACAGAAAATATACGATGAATTGCAGGCGATTGAATCGGAAACGCATGATGCCATCGAACAACTCCAAAAAATGACCTACACGAATGCGGCCATCAATGAATCGATGCGACTCTATCCGCCGGCTTGGATCACCGACCGTGAAAATATTGCCGATGACGAACTTTTGGGTTATCCGATCCGGAAAAACACATTGATCGGCGTTTCGTTTTATGAATTGCACCGCAATCCCAAATATTGGGAAAATCCAAGCGATTTTGTACCTGAACGCTTTTTGGGCGGGCAAAAAAAGGAGTCGCTTCAATATTTCTATCCGTTTGGCGCGGGGCCAAGAATGTGCATCGGATTTGGTTTTGCGATGTATGAAATGGCTCTGGTGCTTTCGTACATCGTAAAGAAATACCGCATCAGCAGCCCAAACCGGGAAATTCAATTCAATCCGTTGATTACGTTGAAACCCGTGGGCGCGGTCGTAACATTTTCGAAAAGATGATGCCCGATGCCAAAAAAAGGAATACCGATTTCATCAAATCGGAAGCCAAACGCCTCGGTTTTTTGTCGTGCGGGATTTCCAAAGCGGGCTTTCTCGAACAGGAAGCGCCGCGTCTGGAAGCATGGCTCAACAACCAGATGCATGGCCAGATGTCGTACATGGAAAACCATTTCGACAAACGGCTCGATCCGACCAAGCTCGTCGACGATTCCAAAAGTGTCGTTTCGTTGCTGCTCAATTATTATCCGTCGGAAACCCAAAACGAAGCTTCGTATAAAATCTCGAAATATGCGTACGGCCAGGATTACCATTTCGTCATCAAGGAAAAATTGAAGGAATTGCTGTTTTCGATCCAGAATGAAATCGGGGAAGTTTCGGGCCGCGCGTTCGTCGATTCGGCGCCGGTTTTGGATAAAGCATGGGCGGCCAAAAGCGGACTTGGCTGGATCGGTAAAAATGCCAATCTGCTCACGCAAAAAACCGGCTCGTTCTATTTCATCGCCGAATTGATTGTTGATTTGGAGCTGGAATACGACCACGCGACCACCGATCATTGCGGCTCGTGCACGGCCTGTATCGATGCGTGTCCGACAGAAGCGATCGTCATGCCTTACGTTGTCGATGGCAGCAAATGCATTTCGTATTTCACGATCGAACTCAAGGACAACCTGCCCGAATCGATGAAAGGAAAATTCGACGACTGGGCTTTCGGGTGCGATGTGTGCCAGGATGTGTGTCCGTGGAACCGCTTTTCGAAGCCGCATTCCGAACCATTGTTCAATCCGAATCCAGAATTGCTCTCGATGTCCAAAAAGGACTGGGACGAAATCACCGAAGAGACTTTTCGTGCCGTTTTTAAGAATTCGGCGGTCAAACGCACCAAGTTTGAAGGCCTCAAAAGGAACATTGATTTCTTAAAGCGCTGATTTAATATCCAATCGAACGGTCTACTTTACTATATTTGGAGGAGCCAAACCAAGATTATGAATCTTAATTTTACAGCGCGATCGTATTGCATTTTTATGTTTTTGCTGCCCTTGCTTTTTTTGCCAGGAATCAGCGATAGGGTGTTGTTGCCGCGGCAGCTTTTTCTGGGTGCGTTTACGGCTTTACTGTTCGTATCCATTTTGAAAGGCACTACAAAAGACATCGGTTCCATAAAATTGGATGCCGCCCATCTCGCGATGGTTGTGTTTTTTTTAATTGCGGCTGTCGTTTCATTTTGCAATGCGGCCGTTGTGTCGGAAAGTTTGTATTTCCTTTCGAAGCTGTGGATTTTGATTTCATTTTCACTGCTGACCGTATGGCTGCTTAAAAAAGAGGCCATCACGACAAACCAGCTCATCAACGCAGTCATCATTTTCGGCTGTGTGGCCATCATGACCGCATTGGCAGATTTCGCCGATAAGACGGTGCGCGGGAAACATCTGTTGCGCAGTATCGACAACATATCAGGGAATTTTGCCAATAAGAACCTGCTGTCTTCCATCTTGTTTTTATGCCTGCCTTTTTTTATGATCGGCTGCATGGGGAAAAAACGACTCAAAGTAGTGTCTTATGTAGCGCTCTTTCTTGCTATTTTTATTCTGTTGGTTTTGCGAACGCGAACAGCTTTGGTGGGTACTTTCGTTTTTTTCGGAATCATCGCCTTCTTTTTCCTGCGCAATTATTTGAGCCGAAAAGTAGGATGGGGAATAGTGATTTTGTTGGGCATGTCGGTTATAGGATTCTTCAAATTTGTGTTGGATGCTGGTGGACTCGAGCCATCCGCAGATGTCAAGGCGCAATACCTGCACCGGCTTTTTTATACGGGCACCTTTACGGAAAGGCTTTTGTTTTGGCAGAATTCGATTGAAATGTTTCGCGAGCATCCATTTGGCGTAGGCCTCGGAAACTGGCAAATCCTCTTCCCGAAATATGGTTTGGAAAAATTCAGTTCGTATGAAATGACCAACGGGATCTACACCTTACAGCGTCCGCACAATGATTTTTTATGGATTTTATGCGAAACCGGAATTTTTGGCTTTTTGGCTTTTACCGCCATTTTTGGCATTATCCTGTACCAGTCATTGTCACTGATCAAGTCGGCGGCGACGGCATACGAACGGCAATTATTTGTCTATTTGTTTTCGGCGGTGGCTGGATTCATGGTCATTGCATTTTTTGATTTTCCGATGGAAAGAATGGAGCATCAGATCGTACTTGTGTTGCTTTTTGCCATAGTCATTTATCAGTACGCACTTCAAAATAAAAGCAGTTTTGCGTTTCCGTTAAAAAGGACCGCAATGTTGTTGTTTGTCGCATTTGGGACCTGCTTTTCCGCTACCATTGCATTCAGACGACTCGAAAGCGAACGCCAGGTTTATCATTTGTATGAGGCCAGAAATGCCAAAGATGCCGGCCAAGTGATCGAACGCGCCCAAAAAGCGGAAAACAGCAGCTATCAAATCGATTCGAAAACAATTGCGCCCCAATGGTACATGGGTGCAGCTTATTTTTCGCTGGGGCAGTTTTCTGAAAGCGAGGGCTGCTTCAGGGAAGCGTACCGTTTGACGCCATACAATATCCATGCGATCAACAACCTGGCAAGCTGTTACCAGGTCAATGGCAAAAGAAGCGATGCGATTGAAATGTATGCAAAGGCATTACAGATTTCTCCAAATTTTGAAGAAGCAAGGCTCAATCTCGCGGCGGTGTATTTCAATAGCAAGGCGTATGACAAGGCATTTCAGACGATTGATTTGTGTTCTGTTGAAACCCGCGATCCGAAATATAAAATATTCCTGCCGCCGATCTTGAAAGCCAAGGCTGATCTGGTCCTGAAAAGCATCAACTTCCCGGTTTCGGCTGAAATCAAAAATTCGCTTGTAAATCTACAGGATTATTCGCCATTATATTATGAATCGAAAAAGAATAATATTACATTTGAGCAACAGATAATCAAATACTTAAAAAATAATCTATGAAAAAACTATTACTCTTTATCATTTTCGCTGTCTCGTTCGGGATGAATGCCCAAACGATTCAGTCGGTAAGTCCCAATACAGGAAATCTGGGGCAAACGTTGCAGGTTACCATTACGGGCGACAATACGCAATTTGAGTCGATCAGCGATACTTATAATATTTCATTCTTCAATAATTTATTTGAGTATCTTGTTGTGAACTCATTCACGGCTGTGTCCAATACAGAAGTGACTGCCAATGTCACGATTCCGGCTTCTTATTCGCCCGGATCCTACAATTTAAGGGTATACACCTGGCAAGGCGTAAATTCGCTCGACAATGCGTTTACTGTTGTGAATACGTACAATTCCATTTCTGGACATGTCGGTGTCGACCTCAATGCAAATGGTTGCGACGCTTCGGATCCAGACGTGGCGGGCATCCGGGTCAAAATCAATGATGGGAATTCCGACAGCTATGCGTTTACAGACAATTCAGGCGATTACAGCATCTATGTACCGGCGGGCAATTATGTCGTTACGCCCGAGACCGCTTATTTCACCTCCGCTCCGGTGTCGGCGACAGTCAATTTCGCCACGCAAAACAGTCTTTCAGAGACACGGGATTTTTGCCTTTCGCCAGCCGGCGCCCACAATGACCTTGAGGTTTCCATACTGGTATTGGCTCCTGCACGTCCAGGTTTTAATGCAAGCTACAGGCTGGTCTACAAAAACAACGGAACCCAAGTGATCAACGGAACAGTCAATTTAGCATTTGATGATACCCGTCTCGATTTTGTTTCTGCGATCCCGGCGACTGCTTCGCAAACGCTGAACAACCTGGCCTGGAATTACACCAACTTATTGCCTTTCGAAAGCCGATCCATTGATTTCGTACTCAATGTCAACTCGCCCCAAGAAACGCCGGCAGTGAATAACGGCGATGTATTGCCTTTTGTTGCGACGGCCAATCCGGTTTCGGGCGATGAAACGCCGGCAAACAATACGGCCAATTACGACCAAATCGTCATTGGTTCGTTCGATCCGAATGACAAAGCCGTAACGGAAGGTTCGGAAATAGACCTTTCGGATGTTGGCGATTATCTGCATTACATCATTCGTTTCCAGAATTCGGGAACATTTGCGGCAGAAAACGTGATGGTAAGAGACATGTTGGCGGCAAACCTAGATAAATCCACTTTGGAAATCACGTCGGCAAGCCATCCTTACAGAACCACATTGACAGCAGGAAACAACCTCCAATTTTTCTTTGACAACATCAACCTGCCGCCGGAAGGCCAGGATGAGCCGGGAAGCCATGGGTTCATCGCCTTTAAAATAAAACCGGCAAGTACGGTGGGCGTCGGAAGCGTGATCCAAAACACCGCGCAGATCTATTTCGATTTTAATTTCCCGATCGTAACCAATACGGTTTCAACGGCCGTTACGTTGCTGTCCACCAAAGGCTTTGATGCCGCAGATGATATTGTGTTGTATCCGAATCCTGCGGGAGCGGTATTGAATATTGAAGCGCAATCTTCATTCGACACGGCTTCGGTCAAAATCTTCAATCAATTGGGTCAATTGGTGAAAACGGCAAACAACATCGGTCAAAGCCAAACCAATACCATAGCGGTGGGCGATTTAAAAACAGGGACCTACTTTGTGCAAATCACCACCAATAAGGGAACTTCGACCAAAAAACTGATCAAGAACTAAACGAATACTGTTTTTATGGAAATGGCGTTGGATCAATTCAACGCCATTTTCTTTTTTACACGCCATCATTTTCAGATTCCCAAAGATTAATCCGCAAAAGTTTCCTTTTTAACCCGATACGTTTACCTTTGCAAGTCGGAATAAAATCCACTACAATGAACAGAAACAGCAAAAGAAGAGAAGCTTTACTATACCACGCCAAACCGACACCCGGAAAAATCCAGGTTGTCCCGACCAAAAAATACGCGACCCAAAGGGATTTGTCATTAGCCTATTCGCCAGGTGTCGCCGAGCCTTGCCTCGAGATCGCCAAAGATGTCAACAACGTCTACAAATACACCGCAAAAGGAAACCTAGTTGCCGTGATTACCAACGGAACCGCGGTTTTGGGATTGGGCGATATCGGTCCCGAAGCGTCCAAGCCGGTCATGGAAGGAAAGGGGTTGCTGTTCAAGATTTTTGCCGATATTGATGTATTCGACATCGAAATCGACACCAAAGACATCGACAAGTTCGTCGAGACGGTCAAGAACATTTCGCCTACTTTCGGCGGCATCAACCTCGAGGACATCAAGGCGCCCGAGTCGTTTGAAATCGAAAGGCGGCTCGTCGAGGAACTCAATATTCCGGTCATGCACGACGACCAGCACGGTACGGCGATCATTTCGTCGGCGGCGTTGCTCAACGCGCTCGAACTCGCCGATAAGAAAATCGGAGCCGTCAAGATTGTCATTTCAGGCGCCGGATCAGCGGCGTTGGCGTGTGCCAATTTGTATGTGCTGCTCGGCGTCAAGGTCGAAAACATCATCATGTTCGACAAAGACGGCATCCTGACCGACGACCGCAGCGATTTGTCGCCACTGCAAAAAAGATATTCCAAAAACATCCGAAATAATTTCACCTTGGGAGAAGCGATGGAAGGTGCCGATATTTTCCTCGGACTCTCAGCCGGAAATATCCTGTCGCCCGAAATGCTGTTGGCGATGAACGACAATCCGATCGTCTTTGCAATGGCGAACCCGATTCCCGAAATCGACTACGACCTCGCGATTGCCACGAGAAAAGACATCATCATGGCGACCGGCCGTTCCGATCATCCGAACCAGGTCAACAACGTACTCGGTTTTCCTTATATTTTCCGCGGTGCGCTCGATGTTCGTGCGACCAAAATCAACGAAGAAATGAAAATGGCCGCCGTCAAGGCATTGGCGGCATTGGCCAAAGAATCCGTTCCCGAACAGGTCAACATCGCTTACGGCGAAACCAAACTCATTTTCGGGCGCGAGTACATTATCCCGAAACCTTTCGACCCCAGATTGATCACGATGGTGGCGCCGGCCGTTGCCAAAGCGGCCATGGATTCGGGCGTGGCGTTGCATCCGATCCAGGATTGGGAAAAATACGAAGAGGAATTGATGGAACGACTCGGTTCCGACAATAAAATGGTGCGTTTGCTCACGAACCGCGCACGAACCGAACCGAAACGCGTGGTATTCGCCGAAGCCGACCACCTCGACGTGCTCAAAGCGGCTCAGATCGTTCTCGAGGAAGGCATCGGTTACCCGATTTTGCTCGGCAACAGAGAAGTGATTCTCGAACTCAAGGAAGAACTTGGTTTTGATGTCGAAGTGCCGATTTATGACCCCAAAACCAAGGAAGAAGACGAGCGCCGCTTGCGGTATGCCGAAATTTTTTGGAAAGGCCGCCAACGCCGCGGAATCTCACTTTTGGATGCACAGAAATGGATGCGCGAACGCAATTATTTCGCCGCGATGATGGTCAACGAAGGCGAGGCCGATGCTTTGGTGACGGGCTATTCGAGAAGTTATCCGTCGGTTGTCAAGCCGATGATGCAATTGATCGGCAAGGCGCCGGGCATTTCGATCATCGCGACGACGAACATGATGATGACCAACCGCGGCCCGATGTTTTTGTCGGATACGGCAATCAATCCCGACCCGACGCCCGATGATTTGGCAAAAATCGCACTGATGACGGCCAAAACCGTGCGCATGTTCGGGATGGAACCCGTGATCGCGATGGTGTCGTTTTCGAATTTTGGTTCATCGGCTGATCCGAATGCGACGAAAGTACGCGAAGCCGTTGCTTATCTGCACAAATATTACCCCGATCTGGTCGTCGATGGCGAGATCCAAGCCGATTTTGCGCTCAATGCCGAAATGCTCAAGACCAAATTCCCGTTTTCGAAACTCGCCGGAAAGAAAGTCAACACTTTGATATTTCCAAATCTGGAATCGGCCAACATTACTTACAAACTGCTCAAGGAATTGTACAAGGTAGATTCGGTAGGGCCGATTATGCTTGGGATGGAGAAACCGGTACACATTTTCCAACTCGGTGCGAGCGTCGAGGAAATGGTCAATATGGCAGCCGTTGCCGTGGTCGACGCACAGGAAAAACACAAACGCCTCAAGAACTTTGACGTAAAAATATAACCGTACGCATTCGATACACCGCAATTAAAGTTTTTTGCTATATTTGGCATTACTTTAACAGAACGATGATAGCACATTTACAAGGGAAATTAGTGGAGAAAACGCCAACCGAAGTGGTCATCGATTGCGGCGGCGTTGGCTATCACGTTAACATTTCGCTCCATACGTATTCACTGCTTCCGCAAACAGAAACCATCAGGCTTTTCACGTACCTCCAGATCAAGGAAGATGCGCACACGCTGTTTGGCTTTGTCGAAAAATCGGAACGCGAAATCTTCAAGATGCTGTTGTCCGTTTCAGGCATTGGCGCGAGCATCGCCAGGACGATGTTGTCTTCGCTCGAGCCCAAGCAAATCATTCAGGCTTTGGCAGTTGGGGACATTGCCGCGATCCAATCGATCAAAGGCATCGGGAACAAGACTGCACAGCGCGCCATCCTCGACCTCAAGGACAAAGTGTTAAAAGTCTACGATTTGGACGAAGTTTCGATGACGGCAAACAATACAAATAAGGATGAAGCGTTATCTGCTTTGGAGGTTTTGGGCTTTAACAAAAAATTGGCAGAGAAAGTTGTGGATAAAATCGCAGCGTCAAACCCGGATGCTTCCGTCGAATCACTAATCAAACAGGCATTAAAAAATTTATAATACTTGAAAACATTTTACCTTAACAAAATAGAATCTCTCCTGAAAATCAGTGGTTTTGCATTGGTTTTCCTTTTTAGTTTGGGTCTGCACGCGCAAGTCGACGAAGAGACCGACGAAGAAGTTCAGGATTCCGTGAAAACCGGTTATTCAGTAGGTTCGCTACAGATGGACAATCCGCCAAGTATTATTGAAGCCTATACTTACGACCCGGTAACCAACCGCTATATTTACACCAATTCAGTCGACGGATTCAACATCAATTATCCGATAATCCTCACACCGGCAGAATACGACGAACTTGTGATGCGCGAATCGATGCGCACATATTTCCAGAAAAAATCGGATGCGATCGACGGCAAGAAAGAAGGGACGGCCGAGGCCAAGAAAGATTTGTTGCCGCGTTATTACATCAATTCGGGATTTTTCGAATCGATTTTCGGAAGCAACACGATCGATGTCAAGCCGACAGGTTCCGTGGAGATTGACTTAGGCGTTCGTTACACCAAACAGGACAACCCGGCATTTTCGCCGCGTAACCGCTCGAGCACCACATTCGATTTCGACCAAAGGATCAGCATGAGTTTGATGGGAATGGTCGGGACGCGTTTGAAAGTGACGGCCAATTACGATACCGAATCGACGTTTGCCTTCCAGAATTTGATCAAACTCGAATACACGCCGACCGAGGACGATATCATCCAGAAAATCGAAGTCGGAAACGTCAGCTTGCCGCTCAACAGTTCACTGATCCGCGGCGCGCAAAGCCTTTTTGGCGTCAAGGCGCAATTGCAATTCGGGAGAACGACGATCACGGGCGTTTTTTCTGAACAGAAATCACAAACCAAAACCGTGACTGCCGAAGGCGGCGCGACCATCCAGGATTTCGACTTCTTCTCTTTGGATTATGACAATGACAGGCACTTTTTCCTGTCGCAGTATTTCCGCAACAAATACGATTCGTCGCTGCAGAATTATCCATTTATCGACAGCCGCGTGCAGATTACGCGTCTCGAGGTTTGGGTGACCAACAAGCAGAACCGCGTCAGTACGACCAACAACAACTTAAGGAACATCATCGCGCTGCAGGATTTGGGTGAAGCCAGATTGACAGGTATTGCCGATAATGATTTGGTCATCGTCAACGCGCCCAATCCGGTGCCGGCGGGCTTTTTCACTGGTGCACCCGATTCACCGGTAGACAATAAAAACAACCGCTACAACCCCGGATTGATCGCTGGCGGTGGCGGTTTCTTAAATTCGAATATTCGTGAAATCGCGACTTCTGACGCTGGTTTTACAGGTGTTACGCCGGTTCAGGGGCAGGATTATTCCAAATTGGAAAATGCGCGCAAACTGACGCCGAATGAGTATACGTTCCATCCGCAACTTGGTTATTTGTCGCTCCAGCAACGACTCAACAACGACGAGGTTTTGGCCGTGGCGTATCAGTATACCGTTGGTTCGACGGTTTATCAGGTGGGTGAATTCGGGAATGACGGTGTCGATGCCACGCAAGTAGGACCAACCGATCCAGGTACGGGCCAACCCGAAAGCATCACCTCGCAAACGCTTGTCGTGAAAATGCTCAAAAGCAGCCTGACCAATGTGGATGCGCCGATCTGGAACTTGATGATGAAAAACATCTATCAGATTCCGGGTGCTTATCAGTTGGAACAGGAAGATTTCAGGTTCAACATCTTGTATTCGGATCCATCGCCGTTGAATTACATCAGTCCGGTGACGGGAACCAATTTTCCGGCGAATCCAACGCCTGATAATCGGGTAGCGGAAACCCCATTGCTCAAAGTCTTCAATGTAGACAAACTCAACTACAACAACGATCCGCAAACGGGCGGTGACGGGTTTTTCGATTTCCTTCCGGGATTGACGGTCGACCAGACGAACGGCCGATTGATATTCACCACAGTGGAACCGTTCGGTAAATTGATCTTCGAAAAATTGCGATTGAGTCCGACCGAAAACTACAACGGCGACCAGGCTTCACTAATCGACTACAACGACAACCAAAGAAAATATGTGTTCCAAAGCATGTACCGCAAAACGCAGTCACAGGCTTTGCAGGACAGCGACAAGAACAAATACCAATTGCGCGGTAAATTCAAATCATCGGGCGGCGAAGGGATTCCGATTGGGGCTTTCAACGTTCCGAAAGGATCGGTAGTCGTGACCGCCGGCGGACGGGTTTTGGTAGAAGGCGTCGATTACAGCGTCAATTACCAGGCGGGCCGCGTGCAGATTCTCGATCCGGCTTTGCAGGCTTCGAATACGCCGATCGAGGTTTCGGTCGAGAACAATTCGACTTTCGGGCAACAAACGAGAAGGTTCTGGGGTTTCAACGTCGAGCACAAATTCTCTGAGAATTTCCTGATTGGCGGTACGTTCCTCAAAATGACCGAGAAGCCGTTTACGCAGAAATCGAGCTACGGGCAGGAATCGGTCAACAATACCATTTACGGATTCAATGCGAATTATTCGACCGAGATTCCGTTCCTGACCCGAATGGTCAACAAATTGCCGAACATCGATACTGATGTGCCGTCGAATTTTTCATTCCGGGGTGAAATCGCTTTCCTCAAGCCGGATACCCCTAAGGCCGACCAGTTCAATGGCGAATCGACGCTTTATGTAGATGATTTCGAAGGTTCACAAACGACCATCGATTTGCGTACGCCTTCTTCGTGGTCGTTGGCATCGACGCCACTCAAACCGATCGGCGGTCCGGATTTGTATCCCGATTTTGGCGGCAGCCTTTTGGACAACCTGCAGTATGGTTTCAAAAGGGCAAGGCTCAACTGGTATACGATCGATCCGATTATTTATGCGTCGAGGCCGAGCGGATTGACCGTGGATGATATTTCATGGAACAAAACCAGACAGATCCTAAGCCAGGAATTGTATCCGAACACCGATATCGCGGTAGGACAGATTTTCACGCTGCCGACGCTCGATTTGACGTATTATCCGACTGAACGCGGACCTTACAACAACAACCCTAACTTTTCCGCTTTTCCGAAAGACAACTTTGGAGGGATTATGCGGGCGCTCAATTCGACCAATTTCGAACAGGGCAACGTAGAATACATCCAATTCTGGATGCTCGATCCTTATGTTGGTTACAACGGACCGACGCCGAACAATACCAGTAACGAAGGGAAAATCTTTTTCAACCTGGGTTCGATTTCGGAAGATATTTTAAAGGACGGAAGAAAGCAATATGAAAACGGACTGCCCGAGCCGGGCTCAATCAACCAGTATGTGTATCCTACTGCGTGGGGGGAAATCGCCGGATCGCAGTCGCTTGTGTATGCATTCGATACCAATGAAGGCAACCGTGCCGCGCAGGACGTCGGTCTAGACGGGCTCAGCGATGCCGAGGAAGCTGCCATTTACACCAACTTCGCGGGCCAGCCCGATCCTGCCAACGACAACTACCAATACTTCCTGACCACGACGGGAACGGTTTTGGAACGTTACAAAAGCTACAATGGACTTCAGGGCAACTCGCCAGTGAATGTTTCCGATTCGAACCGCGGCAGCACGACTGTTCCCGACGTGGAAGACATCAACCGCGACAATACCATGGATGAAATCAACGCGTATTACGAATACCATGTCGATATTGCGCCGGGCATGAACGTCGGAACCACGCCATTCGTGACCAATGTGCAGGAAATCGTCGCGTCGATTCCGGGTTCGAACGCGCCGAGCGAAACCACGCCGGGCCGTTGGATCCAGTTCAAGATTCCGATTACGCAATATGAGAATAAAGTGGGTGCGATTTCCGATTTCACCTCTATCCGTTTCATGAGGATGTTCCTTACCGGATTCGACGATGAGATTACGATCCGTTTTGGTGCGCTCGACCTCGTTCGCGGCGAATGGAGAAGATACCTCAATACGCTCGACCCGAATGAAACTACCGAACAGAACAACTTGGATACCACTGATTTCGATGTCGAATCGGTCAACATCCAGGAAAATTCGGAAAGATCGCCAATCCGTTATGTTTCGCCTCCGGGAGTGGTGCGCGAGCAATTGTACAACAACAATACATTGATCAACCAAAACGAGCAATCATTGGCGTTGCGCGTTGGGGGTACCGGTTTGGAAACTGCCGATTCGCGTGCGGTTTTCAAGAACGTAAGTGTCGATATGCGCCAGTTCAAGAGACTCAAAATGTTCCTGCACGCAGAAGCGCTCGTTGCCGACGATCCGGCGCCTTTGACCAATGGTGAAATGAGCGGATTCATCCGTTTTGGAAACGACTTTACCGAAAACTTCTATCAGGTGGAAATTCCGCTTGAAGTGACCCAGGCCGGAGCATCGATCCCGGAACTCGTTTGGCCTGCCGGAAATGAAATCGACCTTGCGTTGGCTTCACTGACCGAACTCAAAATCGAATCGAGAAATGCAGGTCCTTTGGCGCCGGGCGAAATCTATTATAAAACCGTCAACAACCTCAAGATTGGGGTTCGTGGTAATCCGAATTTCGGACTTGTGCGTACGTTGATGGTCGGTCTCAAAAATACGACGCAGACACCCGGAAATCCTGTCGGCAGACCGATAACGGGAGAAGTTTGGTTTAACGAGCTCAGGCTTGCAGAAATGGACAATAAAGGCGGTATGGCCGCAGTGGTCAACATCGACGGTAACGTTGCCGATTTCGCGACTTTATCTGCCACCGGAAAGATGAGCACGATCGGTTTTGGTACGCTCGAGCAAGGCCCGAACGAAAGAAGCCGCGAAGACATGCAGCAGTACAACATCGTCACCAATTTGAACCTTGGCAAGTTGCTTCCGAAGAAATGGGGCATCAATTTGCCGTTCAATTATGGTATCGGCGAGGAAATCATCACGCCAGAATACGATCCGTTCAACCAGGACATCAAACTCGAGCAATTGATTGATGTGACCGCCGATGCGAATGAGAAAAAAGTCATCGAAGACCGTGCGATCGATTACACCAAGCGCCAAAGCATCAACTTCATCGGTGTCAGGAAAGAGCGCGCGCCTGAGCAGAAACAACGCATTTACGATCCTGAAAACCTCACGTTGTCGTATTCATACAATGAAGTCGACCGCCACAATTTTGAGATCGAAAGTTTCCGCGACCAGCAAGTCAATACGACGGTCGACTATGCGTTCAATTTCGCGCCCAAAGCCGTCGAGCCTTTCTCGAAAAGCAAATTCTTCAAGAAAAGCAGCTATTGGAAAGCATTGAGCGATTTCAATTTCAATTACCTGCCGTCGAATATTTCATTCAGTACGAACATCATCAGGCAGTACAACAAGCAGCAGTTCCGCCAGATTGATGTGGCCGGTATTGCACTCGATCCGTTGTACAGAAGAAATTTCCTTTTCAACTACCAATACGGTTTCAATTACAACCTGACCAAGTCGCTCAAGATCAATTACAGCGCGACTTCGAGCAATATCGTTCGCAATTACCTGAACGAAAACAACGAACCCGACAACACCGTAACGATTTGGGACGATTACTGGAATGTGGGCGACCCGAACCAGCATGCGCAGCAATTTGTAGTCAATTATGAATTGCCGATCAACAAGCTTCCGATGTTTGCCTTCATCAAATCGACCTATTCCTACACCGGCGATTACAGCTGGCAAAGGGCTTCGATCGCGTTGCAGGAAGTGGAAGTGGACGGCATTACTTACAACCTCGGAAATACCATCCAGAATGCCGCGTCGCACAAACTCAATACGACGCTCAACATGGATTCGTTCTACAAATACATCGGCCTGACCAAAAAACCGAAAACGCCGGCCAAAGCACCAACGCCTGCCAAAGCGCCAAAGCCGGGAGAGAAAATTACGAATACCGCGCAGCCTGCGGCCAACCAAGGCAATGTATTCCTCGATGGCCTGATCGGTATTGCGACGAGCATCAAAAACATCCAGGTCAATTACACCGATAACCGTGGAACCGTATTGCCGGGTTATACGCCGGGATTGGGCTTCTTTGGATCATCTAAACCGACGTTGGGCTTTATTTTCGGATCGCAGGATGATGTGCGTTTCGAAGCGGCCAAAGCGGGTTATCTGACCAATTATCCTGAATTCAACCAGAATTACACCGCCGTGACGAGCAAGACGCTCAACATGACGGCCAATGTCGATTTGTTCCCGGATTTCAAGATCGATTTGAACGCCGACCGGACGTATGTCGACAATTATTCAGAACAATATGACGTGACCGACGGGCAGTACAATTCGCGATCTCCGTATACTTTTGGTAACTTCTCGATTTCGACGGTCATGCTCAAGACGGCGTTCAAGACCAGCGACGAATTGGTTTCGTCTGCTTTCGACGATTTCAAGAACGGACGTTTGACCATTGCGAACCGTTTGGCAGAAGATTTCTACGCCGGCCAGCCGATTCCGCGTTACAACGAAGGCGCCAACGTAATCACCGACCCGAACAATCCGAATTATGCGATTTACCAGGCCAATTCGGGCTATCCGATTGGTTTCGGAAAGAACAACCAGGCGGTTTTGATTCCGTCTTTCCTTTCGGCTTACACGGGATTGATCAGCAAACCGGCGGGCGAGGACACCAAGAAAATCTCGCTCGATGCGTTCCGCGACATCCCAATTCCGAACTGGACGATCAAGTACAGCGGACTCATGCGTTACAAGTTCTTCAAGGACCGTTTCAAGCGTTTCTCGTTGCAGAACAGTTACAAGGCTTCGTATACGATCAACTCATTCCGTTCGAATTTCGAATTCGACAAAGCGCCATCGGGCAGACGAAACGACGGCTCGCTCAACGTTGATGCGGGCGGAAACCTGTACAACAAAACGATCATTTCCAACATCAACCTTGTGGAGCAGTTCAGTCCGCTTTGCCGTGTCGATATGGAATTCAAGAACTCGTTTAAAGTTTTGGCCGAAATGAAAAAAGACCGCGCGCTTTCAATGAGTTTCGACAACAATTTATTGACTGAAGTGAAGGGCATCGAGTACGTTGTCGGTTTTGGTTACCGAATCAAGGACGTGATCATCTCGACGCGTCTGGCCGACAATCCGACCGGAATCATCAAAAGCGACATCAACATCAAAGTAGACGGTTCGTACCGAAACAGCGAAACGATCGTGCGTTACCTCGATTACGAGAACAATCAATTGTCGGGAGGCCAGAACCTTTGGTCGGCCAAGCTGACAGCCGATTATTCGTTCAGCAAAAACCTGACGGCGATTTTCTATTACGACCATTCGTTCTCTAAAGCAGTCATTTCGACATCGTTCCCGATTACGAACATCCGTTGCGGATTTACGTTGCGTTACAACTTCGGAAATTAACGGCCAAAAATTTTAAAATAACACGGGCAAGCGTTACATTTGCCCCAACAATAACACACAAAACAATGAACATACCAGCTAATTTAAAGTATACCAAAGACCACGAATGGATTGCGCTCGACGGCGATATCGCAACAATCGGCATCACTGATTTTGCCCAGAAAGAACTAGGCGATATCGTTTATGTTGAAGTCGAGACTTTGGATCAGACACTCGATAAAGATGAAGTTTTCGGAACGGTCGAAGCCGTGAAAACCGTATCGGATTTGTTCCTGCCATTGGCCGGGGAAATCATCGAATTCAATGAAGAACTCGAACGTACGCCCGAAACCGTCAACACCGATCCTTACGGAAAAGGCTGGATGATTAAAGTTAAAGTGGGCAACACGGCAGATTTCGACACCTTACTTTCTGCGGATGCCTACAAAGACCTTATTGGCGCATAGAAACCTGTGGCTGGGCCTGGCCTTGCTGTGGACGCTTACGATAGCGATTTTGTGCCTGGTCAGTTTCAAGAAATTCCCGACGGTACAATTAACAGACGCCGATAAGTATGTGCATGCCACGTTCCATTTGGTATTTACGCTGCTTTGGTTTGGGTATTTCAGCAAAACGATTGCACGGCCGCTGCTCAAAGTGTTTTTGGGATCGCTTGCTTACGGAATTGCGATTGAAATCATGCAAAGCCTTTTTACGCAAACGCGACAGGCCGATATCAATGATGTAGCCGCCAATGCATTCGGTGCGCTCATGGCCGTAGGGATTGTTTTACTGGGCAAAAAATACGCAAAGGCCACCATTTGAATTAATACAAAGAAATACGTCCCACTTCGGTGGGATTTTTTATTTTTACCGCATGAACATCAAACAGTATCTCGATTCGACTTATCTCAAGACGGCAGCGCAAGCCGGTATCAGCGAAAGCGAAAATATTGCCGTGGCGCAAAAGTTCATCGATGAAGCCATTGCCGAACAGTTCAAACTGATCATGATCCGTCCCGAATATGTCGCGATGGCCAAGAAAAGTATCGTCCAGGCCAAATCCAAACTGACCATCGGAACCGTAATTGATTTTCCGGAAGGCAAGTCACCGATCGACAAAAAACTCGAAGAAGCGCAAATCGCCATTGCCGACGGCGCCGATGATCTCGATTTCGTGTGCAATTATGAAGCATTCAAGAACGGCGAGGTGGCGCTGGTCAAAGAAGAAATCCTGAAAGGCACGCAACTCGGACTCCAACACCACAAGATCGTCAAGTGGATCATCGAAGTGGCGGCGCTCAACAACCAGCAGATCGTGCAACTTTCGGCACTGATCAAAAATGTCGTCATGGCAAACCTGAAGGAAGATTGCTATGAACACGTTTTTGTCAAATCGTCGACCGGATTTTATCAAACCGAAAATGATCTGCCTAATGGCGCTACCGCCGATACGGTCATCATGATGCTCGAAAATGCATCGCCGCTTCCGGTAAAAGCGGCCGGCGGCGTGCGTACGCATGAAGAAGCGGCAGAAATGATCCGGTTGGGCGTGAAGCGCATCGGGACCTCCTCGGCCAAAGCGATTGCCGACGGGAAAGACGCCGACACCAGTTATTAATATTTCAACAAAGAAAAGATGAAAAAGCGCCTTGCATTTTTATTATTGACCTTGGCGGCGTTTGCCGCACAGGCCCAGATTACGACAACCGGTGAACAATTGCCGGTTTTCCCCGATTGCAAAGACAAAAAAGGCAAGGACTTGGAGGCTTGTTTTTATGCGCAGGTGCAGGATTTCGTGTTCCATAATTTCAAATTGCCGCCAGGGCAACAGGAATTCAAGGGCAGCATCATCGTTCTTTTTGAGGTCGACGCACAAGGTAATTTCAAGCCGATCTATGCCGACGCGGCCAATGAAGATCTGGTCAATGAAGCCAAGCGCGTGTTCACGGAATTCCCAAAAGTGAGTCCGGCAACATACAATGGCATGCCGACCTATGCCAAATACACGATCAAGATTGCCGTGCCGCTCAAAAGTTCGGCACAGATTGCGCAGGAAACGGAAACAAGAATCGAACAGGAAAAGCAATTTGCCGCGACCAATTATACGCGCAACCGCGACAAGGAATTGACCGAATACGACAGCATCGTGTACCACAAATTCAACGAACCCAAATTCGACAGCGACCTGAACATTCCGTTTTCGCACAGTTTTTATGCGCAATTCGACGATGCGATGAACCAGGTGGGCACCAACAACCACACGGCGACCAAACCTTACACTTATGCCGAAGTTTCGAAATATTACAACCTGCGCGAAGCCAACCAAAAACTGATGAAGAACAAAACGGGTTGGTTCGGGCGCAAATTGTGGAATGAAAACACGGTGCAGATCCAGGGCGAAGGCTATTGGTTTACGCTCAACCCGGTGTTTGATTTGCAGGTCGGGCGTGCCGAAAGCCAGAACGCGCAGAACACGTATGTCAATACGCGCGCGCTGCAGATTCAGGGCGGACTCGGGAAGGAAATCAATTTCACGACCACGATCTATGAAAGCCAGGGTCGTTTTGCGGATTATTACAACCGTTACGCAGAATCGCTCGAGCCGGCCGGTGGCGGAAATCCGGCAGTGATTCCGGGAATCGGCGTGGCCAAAAGATTCAAATCGGATTCGTATGACATGCCGAATGCCGAGGCGAACATCAGTTACACACCGAGCAAGATTTTCAATCTGCAGATTGGCTACGGACGCAATTTCGTAGGCGACGGTTACCGTTCGTTGATCGTGACCGACGGCGTGAGCAATTATCCGTACATCAAACTCAACACGACTTTCTGGAAAATCAAATACACCAATACGTACATGTTCCTCAAGGATGTGCGCCCTGAAGCCACTGCCGACCGGACCTATGCGACCAAATACATGGCGAACCATTATTTGAGCTGGAACGCGTCGAAACGATTGAATATCGGGTTTTTCGAGTCGGTGATCTGGGCCAATACGAATGGGCGTGGGTTTGACATGAGTTTCTTCAATCCGATTATTTTTTACCGGTCGGTGGAATTTGCGTCGTCGGCGCGTACCGGAAATGCGCTCTTGGGCCTCACGTCCAAATACAAGATCAACAACCAGTTCAATGTTTACGGGCAGTTTCTGCTCGATGAATTTTCGTTGGGCGACATCAAAGGCGGTGACCAGAGTTGGAAAAACAAATTCGGGTATCAGGTTGGCGTCAAATATTTCAATGCATTCAATATTGAGAACCTGCTCGTCCAGGCCGAATACAACCACGTGCGGCCGTATGTGTATGCGCACAGCGATCCGCTCACCAATTACGGCCACAGCAACCAAAGCCTCGGGCACCAATGGGGCGGGAATTTCCGCGAGGTGATTGCGATTGCGCGTTACCACAAAGGACGTTATTTTGCCGATGCGAAATTTACGATCGGCAAGCGCGGACTCGATTTCAACACGGCGGCCGATACGCTCAATTACGGCGGAAACATATACAAAAGCTATGATGTGGCGCGGGCGCGAAATAACAATGTCACAATTGGCCAGGGAAATACGACCAACGTTTTCATTGCCGACGTTCAGGCGGGTTATCTGATCAATCCGGCGACGAATCTCAAGTTGTTTGTGAGTTTCATCCACCGGAATTTCGATCCGTTGGAAAATACGCTCGAGAATTTCAAGGAAACGACGAATTGGGTTTCGGTTGGATTGCGCAGCGATATCTTCAATTGGTATTTTGATTATTAGGAAGCCATGTGGCGCGTTGGCGATGGTAGAACGGGCATGAATTTTATGGGAGTGTTTCGAAGGAATAAAATACCCAGCCCTGATTGAAACGGAAATCCTTTTATTGCGCAGACTTTCTTGACTTTTAACGATAGCGCGACGCAATAAAAGATTGTAGTGTAAAGCAGGAACATGCTCCTAAAAAAATCTATTATTTTTAAGGGTAGATTTTTGCCCAATCATTTTCTATAAAGTACCTTTGCCGCACAAATGAAGACCGTTTTGAGCGCATCCGCAAACTCTTTTTCTATCAAGTCTATTTTTATCGATTTCAAGGAAATCACCAAGGCGGGATTGGCGGTAAGCGTGTTGTTTTCGTCGATTGCGGGTTATTTGCTTGGTTTTGACGACGCGCATCCGTTCAGCTGGGCGACACTGGCGATGCTGATGGTGGGCGGTTACTGCATGGTGGGCGCTTCAAATGCGTTCAACCAGGTCATTGAGAAAGACCTCGATGCGTTGATGGACCGTACCAAAAACCGTCCGGTTCCTTCGGGAAGGATGACGCCAAATATGGCGTTGTTTGTGGCGAGTCTGCTCACGATCATCGGACTGGTTTTGTTGTACCTGATCAATCCGAAAACGGCCATGTTCGGCGCGATTTCGATATTTCTTTACACAAGCATTTATACGCCTTTGAAAACGATGACGCCGTTGTCGGTTTTTGTGGGTGCGTTTCCGGGCGCGATCCCGTTTATGCTGGGTTGGGTCGCCGCGACGGATGACTTTGGGATTGAGGCGGGAACGTTGTTTTTGATCCAGTTTTTTTGGCAGTTTCCGCATTTCTGGTCGATCGGTTGGTTTTTGTATGAAGATTATGAAAAGGCGGGTTTCTTTATGTTGCCTTCGGGTAAAAAAGACAAGTCGACCGCGACGCAAACCATTTTGTATACCCTTTGGCTGATCATTGCCTCGCTATTGCCGGCTTTGGGTTACACAGGAAAATTTTTCATTACGCCGCTTTCAGCCGCAATCGTATTCGTTTTGGGCTTGTGGATGTTGTTTTTCGCGGTTAAATTGTACCAGTTGCGCACGGCCAAAGCGGCCAAGAAATTAATGCTCGTGAGTGTTTCCTACATCACGCTCTTGCAAATCGTTTACATTCTAGATAAATTTTTAAGATGAGATATTCTACCATGACGGCCGAAGACAGGGTCAGAGCCGACAAGTCGAAAAAAATGCTGCTGCTGTTTGCCATGGCCAGCATGACGATGATGTTTGCCGCGCTCACGAGTGCGTTCATCATCAGTAAAAGCCGCGCCGATTGGTTGAAGGATTTCCAGATGCCGGTGCCGTTTTTCATCAGTACGGCCGTGATCATCGCCTGCAGCGTAACGTTTCATTTGGCGAAAGTGAGCATTAAGAAAGACAATGGCAGTGCGACGACGCTATTTCTTTTGGCGACCTTGGCACTCGGGATCGGATTTGTTTTCCTGCAATTCGAGGGTTTCCGCGAGGTAATCGAGCAAGGCTATTATTTTACTGGAAGCGAGAGCAATATCACCACAACTTTTCTATACGTCGTCACGATGGCGCATTTGGCGCACCTTGCGGGCGGATTGATTTCACTTTTAATCATAATTTATAATCATTTTAAACAAAAATACAATTCCCGTCAAACCCTTGGAATAGAGCTAGGTGCAATGTACTGGCATTTCCTTGATTTGTTATGGGTATATTTGTTTTTATTTTTATATTTCTTTAAATAAGAAAAAAACGTAAATTTGGGAACTTTTTAACGAATAACTTTATGGAAGCGACAGCTCATACAGCACACAGTCAACAAAAAACCTGGGGTGGCGGAAATGAACCGTTAGGGGCCAATTATGGCAAACTAATGATGTGGTTCTTTATCGTATCGGATGCTCTAACATTCTCCGGATTCCTTGCCGCTTACGGTTTCTCAAGATTTAAGTTTATCGAAACATGGCCTTTGCCGGACGAAGTGTTTACGCACTTTCCGTTCCTGCACGGCACGTCGGCGCCGATGTATTATGTCGCGCTCATGACTTTTATTTTGATTTTCTCGTCGGTTACGATGGTTTTGGCGGTGGATGCCGGACACCATCTGGACAAGAAAAAAGTGACGTTCTACATGTTCCTGACCATCATCGGTGGTTTGATATTCGTCGGATCGCAAGCCTGGGAATGGAAAAATTTCATCCAAGGCGAATACGGCGCGGTCGAAACCAAAGGCGGAAGCTTACTGCAATTCGTCGATGGCAATACGGGCAAACGGGTCAAATTATCCGATTTCGCTGTTCATCTTCCTGAAGAAAGAACGCAATTGAAACGCAGCAATGCGACCTGGTACCAATCGGAAAGCGCATTGCCGAGTTATTCGGTAGCGGAAGTACAGGCTGGTTTCGCGGCAAAACCGAACATTTTGGTACGTACCGAAGTGTTGTACAAAGACGACGCTGCCTCCAAAGCAAACAAAGACATCGACCACAAATGGACGAAGCACAAACACAAAACGGTCTTGACGCGTGAGGCTTCAGAGCAGTTCCTGGGCAACGCCAGCCTGGTCGTAGAAGGCGCAAACCTGACCAGAAACGAATACGGCAGTAAATTGTTTGCCGATTTCTTTTTCTTCATCACCGGATTCCACGGATTCCACGTATTTTCGGGAGTCATCATCAATTTCATCATTTTCCTGAACGTGCTTTTGGGTACTTACGACAAGAGAAGGAACTATGAAATGGTAGAGAAAGTGGGATTGTATTGGCACTTTGTCGATTTGGTTTGGGTATTCGTATTTACATTCTTCTACTTGGTTTAATTTACAAAAGCAATTATTATGTCACACGAGCACGTTTCTAATATAAAAAGAATTTGGTTTGTTTTCGGACTCCTTTCCGTTGTAACCACGGTCGAAGTTGCACTCGGTATCCTTAAACCGGATTCGTTGCACATGACCAATTTCCTGAGCATGAATCTGCTGAACTGGATTTTCATCATCCTGACAATCTTCAAAGCCTATTACATCATCTGGGCGTTCATGCACATGGAAGGGGAAACGCTGGGCCTGAGATGGGCTGTCGTTTCGCCGGTTATTTTCTTGGTTTTATATTTACTCTTCATCCTTTTGGTGGAGGCTGATTATATATTCGAGGTTTTTAAAGATTCAACGATCAAGTGGAATTTTTAACAGCATATTAATTCAAAAAAAAGACGGTTTTACGACCGTCTTTTTTTATTTTTGTACCCGATTAACGCAGCAGCAATGAAAAAAAATATTGTCCTCTTCACACTTTTCATAGTGCCCATTGTTGCCTACCTTTTCTTTGCCTCTGGCGTGAACGGATTTACGCATTTGCCGATCCTGACGCCCAAGGTGGCCGACTTCGGAAATTGGAATTCCCTGAGCGGTGAAAAAGTCTCCCTCGACAAAAAAATCACGATTCTCGGCTTCGGCGGCAATGACCTTCTGAAAAACCGCGGCAATTTGTTCAACCTGCAACAGAAAGTGTATCTGCGGTACCATGAATTCACCGACCTGCAATTCGTTTATGTGTGTCCGATCGGAACCGAAGATGCCGCCAAAAGCATTTACACCGCCATGCAAGCCACAACCGACATGTCGCGATGGAAATTCATTTTCGCCACGCCCGAAGAAATCCTGGCGTTCCACAAAGGACTCAAGCTGAAAGGGAATCTGGGAACCGATTTCGGCACGCCCGACATCTTCATCATCGACAAGGAACGCAACCTGCGCGGCCGCAAAGACGAAAAAGAATACAAAGAAGGCTACAATACGTTTCATCCGGCGGAACTCAGCAATGAAATGCTCGACGATTTCAAAGTCGTCCTCTACGAATACCGCGCGGCACTCAAAAAGAACCACAACGCGACCAAAAGGCAAATCTAATGAAGAACAAATCATACATCGGCATTTCACTCGTGATCCTGATTTTCGGGATTTATGCGGTGCCCAAAATCGTCAACCGCATCAAAGGCGGCGATGTCGTGAAAGGCGATCGCATCGATAAAATTTCCGATCACAGCAAGACGGCAAGACTGCAAACCATCGGTCCCGCGCCAAAATTTGAACTCACCGACCAGAACAACCAAAAAATCACCAATGCCGACTATGCCGGAAAAGTGTATGTTTTGGAATTTTTCTTTTCGACGTGCCCGACGATTTGCCCGAAGATGAACGCGAACATGGTCGACATCCAGAACAAGTTTTTCGGGAATCCGAATTTCGGCATCGCATCGATCACGATCAATCCCGAATACGATACGCCCAAAGTGTTGAAGGAACACGGCGAATTGATCGGCGTCAAATCGTCCAATTGGCACATGATGACGGGCGATAAGGATTACATCCTCGGACTGTCGAACAAAGGCTTCAATTTGTATGCGGGCGAAAACAGTAAAGTGAACGGTGGTTTCGAACATTCGGGCCTGTTTGCGCTGATCGACAAAAAAGGCAACATCCGTTGTCGGGTCGACGAATACGGCAATCCGATTTTATATTACGACGGCATCGAAAAAGAAGGCGTCAAGGCCATCCAGCAGGACATCGCCAAACTTTTAGAAGAATAACATGGAAGAAATCACACCGAACAAAGGCCTCGAACAAAGATTCAGCAAATTCATCATCGCCGTATCGATTGTCATTCCGGTGGTCGTGGCGGTACTTTTTGGCGTCAAGCTCAAGGATTTTGGGTATGATGTAGCGCCGCTTTCGTTCCTGCCACCCATTTATGCAACGATCAATGGCGTTACCGCCTTGGTTTTGATATGGGCCGTGCGTTCGATCAGAAACGGAAACCGCAAGCTGCACGAACGACTGATGACTTTTGCGATTTGTCTTTCGGTCGCATTTTTGGTGATGTATGTCGCGTATCACATGACTGCAGATTCGGCTGTTTATGGCGATGCGAACCATGACGGTATCCGAAGCGAAACAGAAGCGGCCAATGTCGGCGCTATGCGTTTTGCATACTTGTTTATTTTACTGACACACATCGTTTTGTCGATAGCGATCATCCCGTTGGTTCTCGTGACGTATGTGCGTGCCCTGGCCCAAACATTCGACCGGCACCGCAAACTGGCCCGGATTACATTCCCGATTTGGTTGTATGTTGCCGTGACTGGCGTTGTGGTTTATTTGATGATTTCCCCTTATTATGTACACTAAAATAAAAAAAATAGAAAAGACCGCTGTGCTGCAAGAGCAAAGACGGGTTGTCGAAAAAAGAAAGGCATCGGTTTGGATGGCAATCTTTCTTCTTTCCTCTTTCTTCTTCTCTCTAAATGCCAACGCGCAATGCGCCATGTGCCGTGCCGCGATCGAAACCGAAGGCAACACCGCCAAAGCCGAAGCGGTCAACGACGGCATCGTATACCTGATGATTATTCCGTATGTATTGGTCGGCGCGATCGGTTTTGCGATCTACAAAATGCGCCAGAAGAAAGCTATTTAAGTCCGTCTACAATCACATTCACATCGCCTGTAATCTTAACGAAAGCCACTATCGCCTTGTTGGTGAGTTGTATCTTTTGGAACTGGATGTCGTTGACATTGCCATTGATGAATACGCCCGGCATCGGGGAATAATTCTTCATGTATTTGAGTAAGTTGGCCTTGCCTTCGTCGAGGTTCGGCTTGATCGAATAGCGGCAACTTTCCTGCATTTTCTTGAGCACATAACCCGACAACAGCCAGTTCGCCGTGCGCGTCAGCCTGCTTTTCGTATCGATCGCATAATCGAGTTTGTCGAAATAAATCTCCTTCGTCTGGTCGTTGTATTGCGGAATGCCGGCCAGGTAAATCTTTCCGTTCAAACTACCGAGCAAATCGAGCGCGATGATCATCTTGCCTTCTTTCTGCCAGATTTCGACATTCTGCACGGTTACTTTCTTGCTTCCGGAGCCGAATTCCTGTCCGGCGAAATTCTTCGTCATGATTTTCGACGCATCGGCATAGGTCGACACCGCCACAATGTTGGCCGAAATGTGGTCGGGCATTTTTGCCACAGGTTTCAGCACGATTTTGGAACGGTCGAAATTGGCCGCCGGTTTTTGGCCGACCAATGTTTCAATCGTGCATTTGAGTCCCATGTCGAACATGATTTTGTCCTGCTGCAATTTGGCTTCGGTCGTGTACAGTTCACTCGGATTGACGCGCAGCCAGGTGTTGTAAGCCTCGTTCATCTGGAACGGCGTGCAGATTTTTTCGAGCGCGTCGAGTACGTTGGGTTTGAAATCCATCGATTTGGCGATCGCGTCGTCGATGCTTTTTTCGATTGTGGATTTGAACAATTGGATCGTCGGGTTGATGATGTAAGTAATCGGCACGGATTTGCCCATGATGTTCATCGACGGACTTTCGTTCCAATTGATCGATTTGAATTCGGTGTTGGTCTTGAGTTTCCAGTTCGTGAGCCCGACGTCGCTGATCAAAACGACATTCCCATTGAAGTTGAATTCTTTCGTATGGTACAAATCGATGCCCAGTTTATTGGTTCCGATGCGGTATTTGACATTCGCCTTGAGCGGAAGCACGGTTTTGATCTTGCCGTTTTCATTCGACAAGACAATCGGTGCGAGTTTCCAGATCTTGACCTGATAATCGTCGTCTTCGATGTTGTTGTCTTCGTATATGAGTCCGTTGAGGACTTTGTTCGTCTGGTTTTCAATATCCTTGAGTTTCGCGATTACGGGAATATCGATAAATGAAATCGCATTGTCATACAACAGCGGCTCGGCGTCGTCGGGTTCGGGCTTGAGCGCTTCGATTTTTTGGGTAGACGAGCATCCGCACAACACCACAAAAGCAATAAGAAAGCAAACGATTTTTTTCATCGGATTTAATTTTGCGTAAAATTAATCAAACAGCCAACAAATCCAACACGGCTGTAACAATTTCAGGACGGCGCAGTCTTATTCGCTGTACTTTAGACGACATTAACGTTTTGTTATAAAAATTTACTTAAAGAATAAGTAATATTGTTCATCATTAATCAAAACCCATGATCGAAATCAACGATTTGCACAAATCCTACAAGATGGGAAGTTCTTCGCTTCACGTCCTGAAAGGCATCAATTTCAGCATCAAAGAAGGCGAACTCGTCGCCATCATGGGCTCGTCGGGTTCCGGAAAATCGACATTGCTCAATATCCTGGGCATTCTCGACGAAGCCGATTCGGGCTCTTACACGCTCGACAATGTTCCAATCAAAAACCTGAACGAAACCATCGCTTCGCGTTACAGGAATAAATTTCTGGGCTTTGTTTTCCAATCGTTCAACCTGATCAATTACAAAAGCGCGCTCGACAATGTCGCGATGCCTTTGTATTACCAAGGAGTTAAACGCAAGGAACGCTACGAAATTGCGATGCATTACCTCGAAAAAGTGGGATTGGCTTCGCATTCGCACCATTTGCCCAACGAATTGTCGGGCGGACAGAAACAGCGTGTAGCCATTGCGCGTGCGATGGCCTCGAATCCCAAAGTGTTGCTCGCCGATGAGCCGACCGGAGCGCTCGACACCAAGACGTCTTATGAGGTCATGGAACTGATCCAAGGCATCAACGACGAGGGCAAGACCATCCTGATCGTGACGCACGAACCCGATATTGCGGCCATGTGCAAACGCAATGTGGTTTTGAAGGACGGACTCATCATCGACGATAAAATGGTGCAACAAGTAAGGGCGACGGCTTATGTTTAACATCGAACGCTGGCAGGAAATCTTTGAGGCGATCTCAAAAAACAAGTTGCGGACCTTCCTGACCGGGATTTCCGTGGCGTCGGGGATTTTTATTCTCGTGATCCTGCTTGGCGTGGGCAAAGGTTTGCAGAACGGTATCGAAAAACAGTTCGAACGCGACGCGGCCGGAATAATAGAAGTGTGGTCGGGGACGACTTCCAAAGAATACAAAGGACTCAACCCGGGAAGGCAGATCCAGTTCCGCAACAGCGATTATGCGATGTCGGTACAGAAATTCGGCGAAAAAATCGACCGAAAGGCGGCGACCTACAACGAATGGAGCGGCGTGATCACTTACGGAAAAGAAACCGGCAATTACCAATACCGTGGCGCGTATCCCGATTACCAGTTCATCGAAAACGCCACGATGGCCGAAGGCCGCTGGATCAATAAAAACGACATGGACAATTCTGAAAAGGTTGGTGTCGTGGGCAATAAAATCAAACAGGATTTGTTCAAGGGGCAAAGTCCGATCGGCAAAATCATCACGGTAAACGGCATCAATTTTAAAGTCGTCGGCGTATTTACCGATCCGGCCGGCGAACGCGAGGAGACGCGTGTTTACATTCCGCTCACGACAATGCAAAACGCGTTTGGCGTGGGCGACAAGGTCAGCACCTTGTTCTATACGATGAAGAAAAAAGACAATTACGACGAAGCGTTGGCCGAAGCCGAAAAGTTTGAAAAAGGCCTCGGCGACATGCTCAAAAGCAAAAACACGATCGCGCCCGACGACGAAAGTGCGCTCGGCATCCACAATTCGGTTAAAGATGCCAAACAATTTTACGACCTCAATTTATACATCCGGTTGTTCTTCTGGTGGGTTGGGATTTGTACGATTATCGCGGGTGTCGTTGGCGTGAGCAACATCATGCTCATTATCGTCAAGGAACGCACCAAGGAAATCGGGATCAGAAAAGCACTTGGCGCATCGCCGATTTCGATCATCGGAATGATCTTGCACGAGTCGATTTTTATCACGACGATTGCCGGTTTTGTCGGATTGCTGATGAGTCTGGCATTGCTGGAATTGGTCGGCCCGCAAGTCGACAGTGAGTTTTTCCTGAATCCGTCGGTCGATTTCAATGTGGCGTTGACGACCTTGTTCCTGCTCATTTTTGCCGGAGCATTGGCAGGCTTTTTCCCAGCTTACCGCGCTGCCAAAATCAAACCGATCGTAGCATTAAGAGACGAATAAAAAACAGACTATGTTCGACAGAGACAAATGGAATGAAATACTCGAAGCGCTCAGCGCAAACACCTTCAGGACAATCCTGACGGCTTTTGGTGTCTTCTGGGGGATTTTCATTTTGGTGATTTTGCTCGCTGCCGGAAACGGTCTCGAGAACGGCGTCAAGAAAGGATTCTCGGGAATCGCGACCAATACGATGTTCATGTGGACGCAAACAACCTCGAAAGCCTACAAAGGTTTGCCGCAAACGCGCCAATACAATTTCAAGAATGCCGATGTTCCGGCGCTCAAGGCCAATTTCCCTGATTTGCTTTATGTTTCCCCACGCAACCAATTGGGCGGCTATAATGGCACGAACAATGTAATGCGCGGCGATAAAACCGGCGCCTATACCATTTACGGCGATTATCCCGAACTGATCAAACAGGAAGCGATGTCGATCACCAAAGGCCGTTTCGTGAACCAGCAGGATATTTTGCTCAAGCGAAAAGTGGCTGTCATTGGCGAAGGCGTCATTACGGAAATGTATAAAAAGAACGAGGAACCGATCGGGACTTACATCAAGATCAACGGTGTCAATTTTATGGTTGTCGGCGTCTACCATTCCAAACAGCAGAACAATGGCGGCAATGCCGAAGGCGCGCAGAAAAATATTTTCATGCCGTTTACCACGTTCCAGCAGGCGTTCAATTACGGCGATGTCGTGGGTTGGATGGCGCTCACGGCCAAAGACGGTTCGTCGATCACGGACCTTAAAAAAGGCATCATGGATTTTATGAAATCGCGCCACCAGATCCATCCGCAAGACGACCGCGCCATCGGGAATTTCGATTTGTATGAAGAATACAGCAAAATACAGGGACTTTTCATGATCCTGCGTTTCATCGCTTATTTTGTGGGGACTTTGGTGTTGCTTTCGGGAATCATCGGCATTTCAAACATCATGCTGATTGTCGTTAAGGAACGCACCAAGGAAATAGGCATCAGGCGCGCGCTCGGTGCAACACCGGGTGCGATTCGCGGACAAATCTTAACCGAAGCCATTTTCCTGACCATCATTGCCGGCATGTTCGGTATCGCCGCGGCGACCGGATTATTGGCCATCGTTAACATGGTACTCGATTCGATGCCGAGCGAAGGGATGATGTTTGCCAATCCAAGTGTCGATTTGACCGTAGTTTTTATAGCTTTGCTGATTTTGGTCGGATCTGGTTTATTGGCCGGGTTCATTCCGGCGCAGACCGCCATCAATGTCAAACCTGTAGACGCGCTACGAACAGAATAATCAATCACCCGAGGCGCAGCCGAATTGTTGGAGCGCAGCGGAAAAATTAACCAATCATAACCCATGAGAAAAGGAGTAACCATCACCATTTTAATTTTCATCGCAATCGTCTTTTTCGGGGCGTTGTATTATTTGTATGCCAAAAATCAGGAATCGCCGTTGGTTTTTGAGACCGAAAAACCCGAAACCAAAACCATCGTAAAAAACACCATCGCCACCGGAAATATCGTTCCCGATGAGGAAGTGCTCATCAAACCCAATATTTCAGGAATCATTGAAGTGGTGTATATCAAAGCAGGCGAAAGCATCAAGGCCGGCGATATGATTGCCAAAATCAAGGTCGTGGCCAATGTGTCGAATTTGAGCAGTTCGCAAAATCAGGTGCAGACTTCCAAAATCGAACTCGACAACCAGCAGAAATTGTTCAACCGCCAAAAGACGTTGTTCGACAAAGGCGTGATCTCGGCCAATGAATTCCAGGCTGCCGAAGTCGCGTTTACACAAGCCAAACAAAATTACAATGCGGCGCGCCAAGGACTCGATATTGTAAGGACAGGAACTTCTTCAGGATTGGGAAGTTACGCCAATACGATCATCCGCTCGACGGTCAACGGCATGGTGCTCGATGTTCCCGTGAAAGTCGGGAACCAGGTCATCGAAAGCAACAATTTCAACGAAGGGACGACCATTGCGAGTGTTGCCGATGTAGGCCGCATGATTTTCGTCGGCAAGGTCGATGAATCGGAAGTCGGGAAAATCAAGGTCAACCTGCCGATTGAAATCACTGTCGGCGCGATCGAAAACAAAAAATTCGACGCCGTCCTGACCGATATCGCGCCCAAAGGAAAAACCGAAAACGGCGCGATCCAATTCGAGATCAAGGCCAAATTGACGAACCGTGACGATACGTTCATCCGCGCCGGACTCAGTGCCAATGCGTCGATCATCCTCGAAAAAGCCGAAAAGGTGCTGGCCATCAAGGAAGCCCTGGTGCAATTCGACCCGAAAACGGAAAAACCTTTTGTTGAAATCGAGACGGGCGAGCAGAAATTCGAACGCAAAGACGTCGAACTGGGCGTGAGCGACGGGATTTACGTGCAGATCAAGAGCGGCGTCAAGGCTTCGGATAAAATCAAAATCTGGAACCAGGGCCAAAAGAGCGATGATGCGCAAAAGAAACAATAATCCACTTTAGTTTTTAGAAAATCGTTAAATTTGTGCAGTTCGCTGCGCATCATATCATCAATCATGAACAAAAAAAATCAGATCCTTTTAGCATTGTTGCTGTTCTTCGGAATGGCGATGCAGGCGCAATCCAAGAAATGGACGATAGAAGAGTGCGTCAATTATGCGCTCGAGCACAATATTTCGATCAAGAATACCGAACTCGATGGCCAACTCGCTGCCATCGATAAAAGCGATGCAAGGGGCAATTTCCTGCCGACCATCAATGCCAACGCTTCGCATTCGTGGAATATCGGCTTGAACCAGAACATTACGACGGGTTTGCTCGAGAATGAAACGACGCAGTTTACGTCGGCCGGACTCAACGCGAACATCGACATCTACAAAGGATTGCAAAACCAGAACCGTTACCGCAGATCGGCACTTGCCGTTGTCGCTTCCCAATACCAATTGAGCAAGATGAAGGACGACGTGTCGCTCAATATCGCCAATGCGTTTCTGCAGATCCTGTTCAACAAGGAAAATATCAAGGTACAGAAAGAATTGCTCGGGAACAATGAGAAGCAATTCCAACGCACGAACGAATTGGTCAATGCCGGATCGGTTCCGCGTGGTGATTTGCTCGACATCAAAGCGACTGTGGCCGACAGCAAGCAGAAACTCATCGCCGCAGAAAATGCTTTATTGATTTCAAAATTGAGCCTGGCGCAATTGCTTCAGTTCGACGATTTCCAGAATTTCGACATCGCCGATGAAAATTACGAAGCCAAGCAAAGCGAAGTGATGTTCCAGACACCCGATGCGATTTATAAAAAAGCGCTCGAGGAACGCGTGGAAGTCAAGATTGCCAAAACCAATATGGAAATTGCAGACAAGGATGTCAAGATTGCCAGAGGCGCTTATCAACCGACTTTGCAAGGATTTTACAGTTTCAATACGCGGATTTCGTATGCCAATGTTCCGGTGTTCGATTCGATCGGACGCGTGATCGGAACCCGAAATGCAGACCCGATCTTCAACCAATTCAGCGACAACAAAGGACATAATTTCGGCATCCAATTGACCGTCCCGATCTTGAACGGATTCAACATCCGCAACAATGTCGCCCGCTCCAAAGTAGCAGCCGAACGCGCCAAGATTGCACTTTCGCAAAGCCAGCTCGATCTCGAACGCAACGTCTACACCGCATTCACCGATGCCAACGGCGCATTCAACAGCTACGAATCGGCGGTTACGGCCCTGGAGGCGCGGCAGAGTGCGTTCAATTATGCCAAAGAGCGTTATGAAGTGGGCATGATGAATGCGTTCGATTTCAACCAGGCGCAAACGCTGTATTCGAATGCGCAATCGGAAGTGATCCGAACCAAATACGATTATATTTTCAGAACCAAAATCGTGGAATTCTATTTCGGAATCCCAATCACCAAAAAGCCTTAAGCCATGTCCAGGAAATCAACTTATATTTTAGTAGGCGCCGTACTCGTTGTCGTTGTCGCGTTGGTGGTTTTCGCCAAGAAAGGCATCATCGGGAACAAAGACAAAGGCATCGATGTCGAAATTGCCAAAGTTGATGAAATTACGATTGTGGAAACGGTTTCGGCCACGGGAAAAATCCAGCCCGAGATTGAAGTCAAAATTTCGTCGGAAGTTTCGGGCGAAATCATTTCACTTCCCGTGAAAGAAGGGCAAGTGGTCAAGAAAGGCGATCTTCTGGTCAAGATCAACCCCGATTTGTATACATCGGGTTATAATCGCACCATCGCCGGATTATCTGGAACCAAAGCCGGACTGAGCCAGGCCGATGCAAGTTTCAAGGAAGCCAAGGCCAATTACGACCGCAACAAAACGTTGTTTGAAAAAGGCATCATTTCCAAATCGGAATGGGACAAAGTCATTTCGCAGTTTGAAAGTGCGCAGGCCAACAAACAATCGGCTTATTACAACGTACAAAGCGCTTCTGCGACGGTCAATGAAGCCAAAGACAATCTGGGCCGCACGACGATTTACGCGCCGGCAGACGGAACGATTTCGATGCTCAACGTCGAATTGGGCGAACGCGTCCTCGGTACGCAGCAAATGACCGGAACCGAAATCCTGCGTGTCGCCAATCTCAATAATATGGAAGTGGAAGTCGACGTCAATGAAAACGACATCGTCAAAATTAACGTTGGCGATTCGGCCAATGTGGAAGTCGACGCGTACCTCAAAAAGAAATTCAAAGGCATCGTGACGAGCATCTCGAATTCGGCCAGCGCGACATTGACTGCCGATCAGGTGACCAATTTCAAAGTCAAGGTCAGGATTCTCAAAGAATCGTACCAAGATCTGACGCAAGGAAAACCGGTCAGTTATTCGCCATTCCGTCCCGGAATGACTGCGACGGTCGACATCATTACCAAACGCAAGGACAAAGTCATTGGCGTACCGATCAGTTCCGTCGTCGTCAAATCGGATACGGCGGCCGTCAAGAAACTCGAAGTCGACGATCCGAATTCGGAAGAAAACAAAATCAAGCCCAAAAGCGATAAGAAATACGAGTGTGTATTTGTCCAATCGGGCGCCAAGGCCAAAATCCGCATCATCAAAACGGGCATTCAGGACGACACCAACATTGAAGTCACTGAAGGTTTGAAAAAAGGCGACGTCGTCATTACAGGTCCGTATACGACGGTAACCAAAGACCTTAATTCGGGCGACAAAGTAACGGTTTCGGCCGGTGCAAAAGATCAAGACTCCAAAAAATAATGGCTTACATTCTTCATATTGAAACCGCGACAAAGAATTGTTCGGTCACCATTGCCCAAAACGGACAAACGCTCGTTTGCCGCGAAATCGCAGAAGAAGGCTATTCGCATGCCGAAAAATTGCACGTTTTTATGGAAGCCGCACTTGCCGAAGCAGGAATCGCCTACAAAGATTTGTCGGCCATTGCCGTGAGTCAGGGTCCGGGTTCTTACACGGGCTTGCGCATTGGCGTTTCGGCGGCGAAAGGATTGTGTTTTGCGCTTGGGATTCCGTTGATTGCGGTAGATACTTTACAGGTTTTGGCTTCGCAAGTAAACAAAAGTGACGGCAGCATCATTCCGATGATCGATGCGAGAAGAATGGAAGTCTACAGCGCTGTTTTTGACCCGGCGCATGCGAAAATCCGTGAAGTAAGGGCCGAAATTATCACATCCGATTCCTTTTCAGAAATTGCCGGTAAAATTTATTTCGTTGGCGACTGCCTTGAAAAATGCAAAACCGTTTTGACCGATGGGCGTTTTGTTTTCGTGGACGACATCGTCTATCCATCGGCCAGAGCAATGGGAGCGATTGCTTATGAAAAGTACCAAAAAAATGATACGGTAGATGTCGCTTATTTTGAGCCGTATTACCTCAAGGATTTTATGATTACGGCCAAGAAATAATCATTGCGCCAGGAAATTCACTACCCTGATCAGATCGGCTTGCGATTCAAAATCGATTGTATTGCTTTTGAGGAACTCTTCGATCGCTTGTTTTTTGTCGGGGAATAATTTGGTGAGCGCTTTTTTGCCGTCGGGAAATTCGGCGATTCCGGCCTCTTTGTTCTTAAGAAAGAACGAATCTTCCCGTTTGCTATATTTGGCCGGCATGGCCGTTTCGAGCGTTGTCTTGGGTATTTTTGCTTCCGTAAAACTGACATTCTCTTTCTTCAACAAGACATACCCGCCTTTTTCATATTGGTTAAGAAGATAGCCGTAAACCAACTTTTTTTGATCGGTGTAAGCCACGAGTGTGTATTTTTTATTCAAATTTGCAAAATCAATCGTCCCGAAATCGTCAATCTTATCGAGAATCAACGTGTCGTTTTTAGGGGTGATGAATTCGAATTCATCGGCATAAATGTTATAGCGCATGTAGGCTTCCACATTAATGTTGGGCACTTTTGCTCTTGCGAAAGCGGGCTGATTGTATGGAGAACCTTTTGGTTTGTCCTTGTTTCTGGCCGGATTGATGTAGGTTGATCCCGAAACACGTGCATTATCCCCGTTCTGTGAGAATCCAGAAATACCGAACAGTATCGTCAAAAAGGCAAAGATTATTTTTTTCATAACGTTATTTGCTAAAATACTAAAACTATTCTTGAAATAAAATCAGGCTTTCGACATTTCTTTCAAAAAAGGCTGGATTGAAATACCGGCATCGTCAAAAGTCGTTTTGCAGCTTTCGAGGATTTCGGATGAAACTTCGGTGAAATCTTCATTTTTAGACCACGCCCGGATTGAAATTTTGATTCCGGAATCAGTCAGTTCTTTGACCGATACGGTCGCATGCGGTTGCTGGAGGACTTTCGGATTGCTGTCTAGGATTCCCATAATCAGGTCTTTGACCTGCTTGATGTTGGTGTCGTAAGAAACGCCGATTGTCAGATCAGTGCGGCGTGTGTGCTGTTGCGAATAATTGATGATGGTTCCGTTGGATAGCGCGCCGTTCGGGATGAAAATCACCTGATTGTTGCTGGTCAGCAATTGCGTCACAAAAATCTGTATGTCGATGACCATGCCCGAAACGCCTTGCGCCTCGATCGTATCGCCCAATTTGAACGGTTTGAACAGGATGATCAGCATGCCGCCCGCAAAATTGGACAGCGAACCCTGAAGCGATAAACCCACGGCAAGCCCGGCCGCACCGAGAATCGCGACAAAAGACGACGATTCGATGCCGAGTTTGGAAATGACCGCAATAAAAAGCATGATGCGCAATCCCCAAAAAACAATATCCGAAAGAAATTCAATCAGCGTGGGCTCGATACCGCGTTTGACCATGATTTTTCGCGAAATTCGATTGATGATCCTGATGGCCCAGATCCCGATAAACAGCAGCAATAGCGCCGCAATGAGTTTCGGGGAATAATCAATGAGGACATTGATGAATTTTTGGGTGTATTGCTCTACGTAATTGATGTCGACGATTAATGATTTCATGCGGTGGAATAAATAAAAAAACCTCCCGTTGGGGAGGTTGCAAAAATAGTATTTTTTTAAAATTTAATCGGCATCTTCTTCGATTCTGTTGCCGGTTTCTGTCGTTTTTTCTTCGGCTTCGGCGTTGGCATCATCTGCAAAGTTATTAGCCTTTTCCTTGACTTCTTCCACTTTTTCTTCGGCTTGATCGGTCCAGTCGGATACTTTTTCCTTGACCGAATCGACTGCATCTTCAATCTTGTCGGCCGCAGTGGTAGAATATTCGCCTACTTTTTCTTTGGCGGTTTCGGCAAAATCTTCTGCTTTTTCAATGTAAGGCGCCGCGGCTTCTTGGGCTTTGGCGTAATTTTCTTCAACAAAATCTTCTGCTTTGTCCTTGTACTCGGACGCTTTTTCTTTTACATCATCAACGAGATCCGACGCTTTGTCTTTGGCATTGTCGATAAAATCTTCGGCTTTGTCTTGCCATGAAGATGTCGCCGATTGGCCGCTGTCAAGTTTATCGTCTACTTTTGCCGCGGTCGATGCTACGGCCTGTTTGGCGTCATCGAGTTTGTCTTTGGTCTTATCGGCGATGTGGTCGACGGTATCTTTGGCGTCGTCGATCTTATGTTCGACTTTTTGCGCGCCGCTGTCTACATTGTCCTTCGCGCCGCCGAATAAATTCTTAAAAAATGATCCTAGTCCCATGGTAATTTTAGATTGGTTAGACTCAAACTTACGAAGAATATAGCAAATGCTTTATGTTGAAGGGTTTAAATCTTTGTTAACGTTTTCAAAATCAGCCGTGGGCAATCCGCAGGTTTTGTTTTGGCAGACATAAAACAAAGTGTCGTTTTCGGGAAAGCGATCTTTCAGGAAGGCCAGTGCAGATGGTTTTTCGGTTGCGGCCAGCAATACCTGCGGCCAATATTTTCTATTGGTCTCGACCGAGTAGCGTTTGGCTTCTGTGCCACAGATGGCCAATTCCTTTTGTTCCGAAAAATGGAGCAGCAGGCGCAGCCAATTCGAAAATGCCGACGGATAATCGATATCGGGAACGATGTGCTGCAGCATTTTGCGCACGGTTTCTTCATAGTAAGAATTGTCGAAATACACCGAAAGCTTCCATAAACTATGCGCTAAAACCGAATTAGAAGCCGGGATCACATTGTCTTCGGTCTCGAAATGCGGCGCGATCAAAGCGGCATCGGTATCCGATGTGAAACTGAAAAAACTGCTTTTGTCGTCAAAGAAATGTTCAAAGCAATAATCGGCGAGCTGTTTGGTCTGCGACAGCCAATTTTCGTCCAAAGTCACTTCATACAGCGAAAGGAATGCGGCCATGACGTGCGCATAATCTTCAAGGTAGCCGTTGATGGTTGATTTGCCGTTTTTATGGTTGTGGAACAAATGTCCGTCCGGATGCCATTGCTTGGAAATGATGAATTGCGCATTTCTGATCGCGGTTTCCAAATGTCCTGGATTTTGCAAAGCTTTGTACGCATCGACGAAACCTTTGCACATGATGGCATTCCACGATGTCAGGCATTTGTCGTCGAGCCGCGGCTGGTGCCGTTTTTCGCGTACTGCAAACAGGATTTGTTCCCAGTTTCGTTTTTTGGATTGCAGTTCGGAAACGTCGATTTTGTGTTGATTGGCAATCGATTCGAGCGGTTTGTTCTGGATCAGCACGTAATGGCCGTTTTCCCAAAACCCGAAATCGTTGATGTTGAAAACCGCGCTGAACAGGTCAAAATCTTTTCCGATCAATTCCTGCAGCTGCGGTTTCGTCCAGACGTAAAACGCGCCTTCTTCGAGATGATTGCTGCTGTCCAAACTGTCGGCGTCGAGCGCGGAATAAAAGGCGCCTTCTGATGTCGTCAATTCGCGCGAGATGAAAGCCAATGTTTTTTCGATAACTTCTTTGTAGAGCAGATTTTGGGTGCGTTTGTACGCGTCGGCGTACAGCGAAACGAGCTGGCCATTGTCGTACAACATCTTTTCAAAGTGCGGCACATGCCATTTCATGTCGACAGAATAGCGCGAAAATCCGCCGCCGACGGTATCGAACAGTCCGCCGTAAGCCATTTTGGTCAAAGTCAGGTCGACGAAATCGAGCAGTTCGGCATCCTGTTTCAGGAAGGCGTAATGCATCAGGAAATCATAATTGTTGGGCATCATGAATTTGGGCGCGCGCGCCATGCCGCCAAAATCGAAGTCGAAACTCTTTTTCCATTTTTCGACCAGCGGTTGCAGCAAGTCGGATGACAGTTCCGTTTGATTTTGTTTGGGTTGGATGATGGAAATGCTTTCGATCCCGGCGTGCAGTTTTTCGGCGTACTCGATCATTTTGGCCGGATCGGTTTGCCACAGTTCGTGCAGTTGCTCGAGAATGCTGATCCATTCTTCCTTGCGGAAATAAGTCCCGCCCCAAACCGGCCGTCCGTCGGGAAGGCACACGACGTTGAGCGGCCAGCCGCCGCGTCCGGTCATGATCTGGATCGCTTTCATATAGACCGCGTCGATGTCGGGGCGTTCCTCGCGGTCGATCTTGATCGAAAGGTAATGCGCGTTCATCGTTTGTGCGGCTTGGTCGTTTTCAAAGGTTTCGTGTTCCATGACGTGGCACCAATGGCACGCCGAATAGCCGATGCTGACAATAATTAATTTATTTTCGGATTGCGCTTTTGAAAGTGCGGCTTGGTTCCAGGCTTTCCAATGCACGGGATTTTGGGCGTGTTGGAGCAGGTATGGACTCGTTTCTTGGGAAAGTTCGTTCATGGTTGGGATTTTTAGCCCCGATAGTAGTGGAAATCCTTTTTGGATTATCCGTAGCGCAGCGAAGGAAAATCTTCAATGGAGTGCAACGGAATTGCAAAAAGATTGCAACGAATAGCGGGAAATGGCTTCTGATTCAATAAAAAAAGCGCCTTTTCGGACGCTTAAAGTTAAATTTAATTTACCGCAAAGCAAAGAAGTCTCGCAAAGTTCGCTGAGCTTTGTTTACTTTGCGAAAAAGCTTTGCGCCTTTGCGGTTACATTATGCGTTGAGCGCCTCGACCTTGATGTCTTCGTCGTGCAACATGTCCTTGAGCATGTTCTCGATGCCGCTTTTGAGCGTAAAAGTCGACGACGGGCAGCCGTTGCACGCGCCTTGCAAAATTACCTTGACGCGTTTTTCTTTTTCATCGTACGAGTCGAATAAAATATTACCGCCATCGGCCGCTACCGCTGGCCTGACGTATTCTTCGAGGATGTTGATGATTTGCTGCGAGGTCGTGTCGAGGTTTTCGAAATTCTTGATTTGCTGTTTTTCGGCTTTGGGCTGCTCGATCAGGCTTTCGTCGAGAACGGGGCCACCATTTTCGATGTACAGTTTGATGAACGAACGCAGTTCCATCGTGATTTCGCTCCAGTCGTACGATTCGTACTTGCTGACGGAAATGTAATTCTCGTCGATGTAGATTTCCTTGACGTATGGAAAATTGAACAGTTCTTTTGCGAGTGGCGACGCCTTGGTTTCATCGATATTCTTGAATTCGACCGCCGTTTTGGTGACCATCTTGTTGACGACAAATTTGAGCGTGGCCGGATTGGGCGTGGTTTCGCCGTAAACCGTTACCGGTGATTTTTTGGGTGCATTTTCGTCGATTTCGAGGACTTTGCCGCCGCCCGCGACGAAATTCTCGATTTGCTCGGCGACATCTTCCTGGACGTCTGCCCATTCGACGATGCTGTAACGCTCGATTGCGATGAAATTTCCGGAAATGTAGACCGTTTTTACGAACGGAAGATAGAAGAGTTGTTTCGCAAGAGGCGAGTTTTTGGCCTCGTCGATATTCTTGAATTCGAAATTCTCATTCTTGGTGATAAAATCTGGAAATTCAAACTTAAGTATCGTGGGGTTTTGCGTAGTTTTTATATTGATTTTCATGAAATTTGATATAATTTTTGCAAATTTAACAAACTTATTTTTGCTGAATCATTATATTTGGAGATTAATGATTATTTAACGTTTAACTACCGACCAACTACCAACAACTACCAAAAATGAAAAACATTACTTTCTGTATTCTAATGTTTTGCGGCTTGGTGACGCATGCGCAACTCATCGTTACCAACACTGTCGAAACACCATCACAACTGGTCCAGAATGTACTGGTTGATGCCAGTGTCAACCCTACAAACATTACATTCAACGGAACAGCTGCGAATGCCAATCTCGTCAGGGATCAGGCAGCACATTTCACCACCAATTTCAACCCGACCAACCTCGGCCTGAACGAAGGAATCATCCTTGCTTCGGGAAAAGCGCAGGTGGCATTAGGGCCAAATAACTCAGGGAATTTATCGATTCCGACTGCCAATCCGGTTCCAGGCGATCCGGATTTGGCCATTCTAGCGGCGGGCAATACCGTCCAAAATGCGGCGGTTTTGGAATTCGACTTCGTCGCGACGGGATTGGAATTGAACTTTGATTATGTATTTGCTTCTGAGGAATATCCAGAGTATTCGAATTCGGCATTCAACGATGCGTTCGGATTTTTCCTGCGCGGACCTGGAATTGCCGGACCTTTTACGGGCGGTGCGAAAAACATCGCATTGATTCCATCAACGACTATCCCGATTACGATCAACAACGTCAACAACGGAGGCGCCAATGCCGGACCTTGTGACAACTGTGCTTTTTACGTCAATAACGGGACTGGTTCGACGCCGGCTGCCAATCCGCACATTCAATACGACGGTTTTACAACGGTGCTCAGGGCGACTTCGGCATTGATTTGCGGCGAAACGTACCACATCAAACTGGCTGTGGCCAATGTGAGCGACAATGCTTGGGACTCGGCGGTTTTTCTCAAAAACTTTAAAATCAAGCCGCTGGAATTGGTCGACAACCTCAATCTTTCTGAAAACCTTGATGTTTGTTATGGGGAGACTGTCGTGATTAATTCTGGGCTTACCGTTGGAACCAATGTGTTCGTCTGGTCGGTCAACACGACTTACGATCCGGCCAATCCGGGTGCGTATGATCCTACTGCTTTTACCGTAATTCCGGGTCAGACTGGAGCAACGCTGGCCGTTACGCAAAACGGTGTTTATTCACTCGCAGTTTATACCGATTATGGCTGCCAGATTGCTTTTGACGAAATCAAGATCGTTTACAGGCCCGAGATTCCAATCGATGCGCCGAACCCGATTAACATTTGTACGCTCAATCCATTTCCGCTTAGCGTAAACATCAACCAGACTGCACACATGATGACTCCTGTTAACCCTGGGGATTACATGGTGACTTACTACAATTCATCTTATGCCAATGCGCACGATGGTGTTTCCGCTGGATTGATTCCCAACGGAAGTTTGGCCAATTATACCATCAATGCCGCCACGACCACGATTTGGGTAAGGATCGAAGAAGTTTTTGGTTCGGGTTGCGTATTGGTAAAACCATTTACGATCAATGTATCGCCTGAACCGTCTGGCGTGTTTTCTTATCCGGGAGCACCTTTTTGTGCGGCTTTGCCCTTGCAGCCGATTACAACCAACGTAACGCCCGGCGGAACTTATACCGCTACGCCGGCAGGACTTAATATTGATCCGATAACGGGCCAGATCAATCCAAGTGCGAGTACGCCTGGGAATTATTTGGTCGATTATGTACTGGCGGCCTCTGGAAGTTGCCCTCAATTCAGGGTGGACGATATTCCGGTTTCGGTTACCGCGACACCTGCCGCACCCGTTGCCGCAAGTCCTTTGACCTATTGCCAGGATGAAACGGCACCTGCCTTGTCGGCTACAGGAACCAGTTTGCAATGGTATACCGCTGCAACCGGCGGGACAGGAAGTGTCACGGCGCCAACGCCAGTCACCTCGCTTCCGGGAAGCACCACTTATTACGTCAGCCAAACCAATGGTTGTGAAGGTCCGCGGACTCCGATTGTTGTGAATGTTACGGCGACGCCTGCGGCACCAACGTTCAGTACGGTAGCGCCTTATTGTCAAAATGCACCTGCTGCTGCGTTAACGGCAACGGGAACCAATTTACTTTGGTATAGCGGTGCGACCAGTGGCGTAGGAAGTGCCGTAGCTCCAACGCCGTCCACTGCGACTGCAGGAACAACGAATTATTATGTATCACAAACCGTCAGTGGTTGCGAAAGCCCAAGAGTGGCAATACCGGTTGAGACTATCGCCCTGCCATCGGCACCAACTGTCGCCAGTCCGATTGCTTATTGTGAAAGTGAAATACCGGCTGCTTTATCGGCTACAGGAACAGGTTTACTTTGGTATGCCGCTGCAACCGGAGGAACTGGCAATGCTACGGTGCCAACGGTAAGTACGGTTTCAGCCGGAAGCACGACTTATTATGTGAGCCAAACCGTCAATGGATGTGAAGGACCAAGGGCAGCAATAACGGTAAATGTTACTGCAGTTCCATCGGCACCGGCTGTTCTTTCGCCTTTGACTTATTGCCAGGATGAAGCAGCACCCGCATTATCCGCTGTAGGAAGCAGTTTATTGTGGTATGCAACAGCAACAGGCGGAACTGGAAGTGCTTTGGCGCCAACGCCCGGAACCACGACTTCAGGAAGTACGACTTATTATGTGAGCCAATCCACAGGATGCGAAAGTCCGCGTGCGGCGATTACAGTTAACGTAACCGCAACGCCTCCAGCGCCTGGAACTTCGCCAGTAGTGTATTGCCAAAATGCACCTTCTTCTGCCTTGACAGCAGTCGGAAGCAATTTGAAATGGTATACAGCAGCAACAGGTGGAACGGGAAGTGCAACAGCGCCAACGCCGGGTACGTCTGCTTCGGGAACAACCAATTATTATGTAACACAAACTGTAGCGGGATGTGAAAGTGCGCGTGCAACGCTTGCCGTTACGGTAACTGCATTGCCTTCAGCACCACCGGTGACCAGTTTAATCGGATATTGCCAAGGTTTTGTTGCTCCGGCATTGACCGCAACAGGAACAGGCCTGCTTTGGTATGCTGCTGCGACCGGTGGCGTTGGAAATGCAACGGCACCTTTCCCAAGTACGACTTCAGTGGGAAGCACGACTTATTATGTGAGTCAAACCGTTGGCGGATGCGAAGGGCCAAGGGCCGCGATAACCGTAGACGTCAATCCGATTCCAAGTACGCCAACATTTGCCATTGCACAACCGACTTGTGCCGTAAATACTGGAACTATAACTATTAATGCACCTTTGGGAGTCAATCTTGAATACAGCATCAACAATGGTGTGAATTTTCAGGCGGGAACAACTTTTGCCGGAATTGCGGCAGGCATCACTTATGACGTTGTGGTTAGAAATTCCCTTACAGGATGTGTTTCTGCGGTAGCGCAGGCAGTTGTAAGTCCGGCATTGGTAATACCAGCTGCGCCAACGGCCAGCACGACAGTTCAGCCGAATTGCAATACGACAACCGGTACGATCGTCGTGACTGCTCCGGTAGGGGCCAATTTGGAATATACCATCAATGGAGGAACCAGTTACCAATCAGGAACAACCTTTAGCGGCCTGGCTCCGAATGGAGCTTACAGTATTTTTGTGAGGGACATCAATACGGGTTGTACATCAGCTACCACTGTAATGAATGTGAATCCGATTCCGGCCAATCCGGCGGCTCCGACAGTCAATATTACACAGCCGATTTGTACAACGCCAACGGGAACTGTTACCATCAGCGCGCCTACAGGAGCCAATTTGGAATACAGCATCGATGGCGGAATCAATTATCAGGTTTCGAATATATTTTCTGGGTTGGCTCCGAATGCCAATTACAATTTGATGGTGCACGATGTAGTTACGGGCTGTATTTCTGCGGTAACTGTAGCGGTTGTGAATCCGATACCGGCCAATCCGGCTGGTCCGGTTGTGGCTGTTGTTCAACCGACTTGTAGTGTTAATACCGGAAGTTTTACGATCAATTCGCCGGTCGGTGCGAATTTGCAATACAGCATCGATGGCGGGATCAACTACCAGAATGGCGTGACATTTAGCGGACTTGCCGCGGGTGCGACTTACAACCCGATCGTAAAAGACGTGCTTACCGGTTGCGTTTCTGCTCCGGGTATTGTCGTGATCAATCCGGCGCTGAATGTTCCGGTTGCCGCGACGATGGGTGTGACTTTCCAGCCGATTTGTACGACGCCGACAGGAACCATCGTCATTACTGCTCCGACAGGAGCGAACCTTGAATACAGCATCAATGGCGGGACGACTTATCAGGCGGGTACGACTTTTGCAGGTTTGGCGCCCAATGCCACTTACAGCGTGATTGTCAGGGACAATGTTTCGGGCTGTGTTTCTGCGGCTTCTACCGCAGCAGTCAATCCGCTTCCGGCCAATCCGGCGGCTCCGACAGCTTCGGCAACGGTCCAGCCCATTTGTACGACACCAACAGGAACCATCGTCATCACTGCGCCGACAGGAACTGATTTTGAATACAGCATCAATGGCGGCACCGGCTATCAGTCGGGAACAACATTCGCAGCATTGGCGCCGAACACGACGTACAGCCTGACCGTGCGAAATACCGTTACCGGTTGTATTTCGGCTGCGACCGCTGTCATCATTGATCCGATTCCGGCCAATCCGGCAACGCCAACAGGAACGATCACACAGCCGACTTGTATTGCGCCGACAGGTTCAATTTCAATCACCAATCCGGTTGGGGCCAATCTTGAATACAGCATCAATGGCGGAACGGCTTATCAGCCAGGAACCGATTTTACGACTTTGGTTCCCAATGCGACTTACAATATTTTGGTCAGGAATACGATCACCGGCTGCGTTTCTGCACCCGGCGCTTTCGTGATTTTACCGGCGCCGACATTCCCTGCAACTCCGGTTGCGGGCGGCAGCAATGTTTGCGCCGAAGATACGATCGCTTTGAGTACGCCTACAGTTGCGGGCGCGACTTACAGCTGGACCGGGCCGAACGGTTTTACGTCGTCAGACCAGAATCCGAATATTTCGAATGCCAATGCGTCGATGGCTGGAACTTACAGCGTGGTGATTTCGACTACGGCAAATTGCCCGAGCTTGCCCGGATCGGTAACGATTGCGGTGAATCCGCTTCCGTTGCCGGTATTGCCGCAAGATGGTTACATCTGTTTCAATGTGGTGACGAATACGGTATTGAATCCGTATACGCTTCAATCGGGGTTGAGTGATGCAGACTACGATTTTGCATGGTATGTCCAAAACGGCGGAACTTACGATCTCATCACCGGTCAAACCCAAAGCAGCTATGTAGTTGTTGCGCCAGGGAATTATGGCGTCGTTGCGACCAATGTGGCTACGGGTTGCGTTTCGCATATGGCGACAGCTCCGGTGGGAATGACCTCACCTCCGTTGGCCCTTGAAGTGGTTGCATCGGAATATTTTGCAGACAACCAGACGATCGCCATCAATGTTTCTCCGGCGGGAATTTACGAGTACCAACTGGACAATGGCGCGTTCCAAAGCAGCAATGTTTTCAACAATGTTTCTTCGGGCACACACACGGTACATGTGCGCAATGAGTGCGACGGAATCCAAAGCGAGGCCTACCTCATGGACTTCCCTAAATTCTTCACACCTAACGGTGACGGATACAACGATACGTGGAATATTTTTGCGCTGAAAGATCAAGCTAATGCAAAAATTTATATCTTTGACCGTTATGGAAAATTACTGAAAGAAATCAGCCCAAGCGGCAAAGGCTGGGACGGAACATTCAATCAAAATATTCTTCCGTCAACAGATTACTGGTTCTCAGTTCATTATCAAGAGAACGATGTAGAAAAAGTATTTAAGTCCCATTTCGCATTAAAACGATAAGCAAACATGAATTTTAAAAAGGTAATGTTATTTTTTGTGTTTATCACGACACAATTTTCATTTTCACAGGAAGGAGTTGCAGTTTACTCCGATTATTTATCAGACAATTATTACTTATTACATCCTTCAATGGCGGGCGCCGCAAATTGCGCCAAGTTAAGGCTGACTGCGCGTCAGCAATGGTTCGGCCAAGACGATGCGCCGTCGTTACAAACCTTGAGTTTTAATGGCAGAATAGGCGAGCAGTCGGGAGCAGGTATCATCATTTATAACGATAAAAACGGTTACCACTCGCAAAAAGGCTTCAAATTGACCTATGCGCACCACATCATGTTTTCACGCGACCAGATCGATTTGAACCAATTGTCTTTTGGTTTGAGTGTTGGTTTGGTGCAGAGTTCATTGGATGAGACGGAATTCCTCAGATCGGGCGAGTTCGACCCATATGTTGACGGTACGATTGTCCAGAAAGATTCGTATTTCAACGTCGACGTTGGAATGTCATACAACTACCTTGATTTCTATGCGCACCTTACCTTGAAAAATGCAATCGAGACCAGAAGGGAAATCTATTCGGAATACGAAAGCGACAACATCCGCAAAATCATCTTCAATGCCGGATATATTTTCGGCGATGAAGAAAATCTGATGTGGGAACCTTCGGCGATGTTGCAGTATGTTGACCAAACCAAAGAAGCGGCAGTTGATGTCAACCTTAAGGTTTACAAAACGATGGAGTTCGGTTCAATCTGGGGCGGATTGTCTTACAGAAGAAGTTTCGATGGTGCCGATTATGTTGAGAACAATGCGGTTCAAACCCAGAAGCTCAATTATTTCACGCCAATCATCGGCGTCAATTACAAAAACTTTATGTTTGCTTACACCTATACACATCTGACTGGAAAAGTAAAATTCGACAACGGAGGATACCACCAGATTACACTTGGTATGAATCTTTTCTGCAGAAAAGAGCGTTACCACTGTAAGTGTCCGGCAATCAACTAAACCCAATAAATGTCCCGATTCGTCGGGACTATTTTTTTATACTATGTTAGTAAAATCAGTAAACGGAAAAACACCGGTCATTCCGGAAGATTGTTATGTTGCCGAAAACGCAACGATTGTCGGCGAAGTTACTTTCGGGCATTCGTGCAGCGTTTGGTTCAATGCGGTCATCAGGGGCGATGTGAACAGCATTACCATTGGCGATAAAGTCAATATCCAAGACGGTGCGGTCATCCATTGTACGTACCAAAAACATGCAACGGTGATTGGGAACAATGTTTCCATTGGCCACAACGCAATCGTGCACGGCTGTACTTTAAAAGACAACGTGCTCATTGGCATGGGCGCCATCGTGATGGACAATTGCGTGGTCGAAAGCAATGCGATCGTAGCGGCCGGTGCTGTAGTGACTCAAAATACAGTAGTAGAATCGGGGAGTATTTACGCCGGAGTTCCAGCGCGCAAAGTCAAAGACATCGACGCGTCGGCATTTGCGGGCGAAATAGGGCGCATTTCCAACAATTACGTGATGTATTCGGGCTGGTTCAAGGACGAAGCCGAGAAGTGATCAGAAATCCTTGTGTATGATTTCGTATCGGTTTTTGAGGATGTCCGATAAAACTTTCGGATTGGAATTGCAATAGAAAATGGTACGATCGCCATAACCGGAATGAAGTCCGACTTGTTCCTGCAACACTTTTTGCGTCTGACGTGCTACCGCCTCGCCCGAATCGATGATCTTTATGTTCTTCGGAATAATCTTCTCGATCTGCGGAATCAGGTACGGATAATGGCTGCAGCCCAAAACCAGGTAATCGATGTTGGCCTCGACCATCGGCTGGAGATAGGTGTGGAGCAACTGGTCCATTTTAGGTGAATTGATCTGGCCGTCTTCAATCAACTGCACCAATCCGTGTCCGACCTGTTCAATGATATGGGTATCCTGGTAAATTTCTACGGCTTTGTTGAAGAGTTCACTGCTCAGTGTCCCTTTGGTGGCTAAAATACCGATGGTTTGCGTTTTGGAGTTGTTTGCGGCGGGTTTGATCGCCGGTTCAATCCCGATGAACGGGACATCGTATTTGGCGCGCAATTCCTTAATGGCATTGGTCGTTGCGGTATTGCACGCGACTACAATAATCTTGGCATTTTGGTTGAGCAGGAATTCGGTGTTTTTGATGCTGAGGTCGACAATTTCATCTTTCGATTTTTGGCCGTAGGGCGCATTCTTGCTGTCGGCGAGGTAAATCGTGTCTTCATTGGGCATCAATTCGTGAATGGCCGACCAGATCGACGTGCCGCCGATGCCCGAATCAAAAAGACCGATTGGATTGTTGTTTACCATAAAGCAAAGCTAAAAAAAAACTGCCCAATTGAATGGGCAGTTTTTTGATTTTATTTGGTTCGGATTAGAAACCCAAATCTTTTTTCACGTCGGCAGTGATGTTCGGACCGTCAGCCAAAAGCAAACCTTCTGAATTGAGGACGTATTGGTATCCTTTCGCTTTACCCACTTTTTGGATCGAAGCTTTTACCCTTTCCATGATTGGTTTTACGATGTCAGACTCTTTCTGTTGCAATTCTTTTTGTGCATTGTCTCTGTAATCCACAATTCTTTTTTGCATGTCCTGAACTTCTTTGGATCTTGTTTCGTTGACAGCATCCGTTACGGTAGAAGCTTCCTGCTCGTATTTTTTCAATTTATTTTGGTACTCTTCCACCATTCCTTTGTATTCGGTATCGTAAGTTCCGCTTAATTTTTCCAATTGTTTTTGGGCATCCAGCATTGCAGGCATCTTCGACATTAATTCGGCTACATCAACATGTGCGGTTTTGGCTTGTGCTTGTACCGCCTGGCTTCCGCCGATGATTATCATTGCTGCAATTACTAAAGTTTTGAATTGTTTCATCATTTTAAAAAATTAATTATTATTGTTTAGTCTTGTTTTCCTTCTTTGGTTTTCTCCTGCTTTTCCTGCTTGGCCTTTTCGCGGTCCTCGAGTGTTTTCTTTCTCTTTTCTTCGGCGGCTTTTTTACGGTCGGCAATTACTTTGGCTCTTTCTTCTGCCGTCTTTTTTCTTTTGTCGGCTGCAGCTGTTGCGGCGCTGTCTTTGGCGGTTGGCTCAGCTGCTTCTTTGGTATCGATCTTGCCGGTTTCCACTTTGGTCGAATCGGCTACTTTTCCGGTTTCTTCTTTGGGAACAGCAGTGCCATTTTTCTTGGCTTCCCTTGCCGCTGCGGCTGCATCCCTTTTGGCTTGTTGTGCTGCTTTGCGGTCGGCTACTAATTTTTCGCGGGCTGCTTTTCTTTCGTCCAATTTCTTTTGACGTTCAGCCAATGCCGGACTTTCGTCAATCATGTCTTCTTTGGCTTCTTTGGCCTCTTCTTCCTTGAGCTGTTTTTTGTTCTTCTGACTTCTGTTTGCGGCACGGGTAATCGTGCGCACGACCTGGTCGCTGATGTCGTATCTTTTGGCCGCGAAAAGCATCGTCATATCGGATGTCTTGTCAAAAATGAAATCGTATTTCTTGGCTTCGGCAATATCCTGAACCGCATTGAAAACCTGGTCCTGGACCGGCTGGGTCAACACCGCTTTCTGTGTAACCAGATCGCCGCTCGGGCCGAACCTTTTTTGCTGGTAATCAAGCAATTCGGTTTCCTGGAATTTGATTTCCTCTTCGCGTTCTTCGATCAATTCTTTGGTGAGTAAAACGCGTTCGGTCTTGAGCGCGTCTTTGAGTTTGTTGATGTCGTTTCTTTTAACTTCTACTTCTTGTTTCCATTTTTGGGCTTTCTGCTCGAGCTGGTTTTTGGCTTCGATGTAATCAGGAACATTTTGGAGGATGTATTCCATATCAATGTAGCCCACTTTAACGCCGCGGGATTGTGCCTGAACCGTCAGAGAGACAGTTGTCATGATAAGCAGAACTAAAAAATGTTTCCTCATAACTGTAAAAATTTTAGAAAATACCGTGCCAAATATATCTAATTTAAAATTGCTGACCAATTATAAAATGCGTTTCCATACCGTTCGGTTTGGTTGCTCCGGTAAGCGGATCGAATCCATATCCGAAATCGATACCAAGCAATCCGAAGGCCGGCATGAAGATTCTCAAACCTAAACCTGCCGAACGTTTCAATACAAACGGATTATATTCCTTAAAATTGTCGTATGCCGCTCCGCCTTCCACAAATCCGAGGACAAAAATCGACGCCGCCGCTTTCATCGTAATCGGGTAGCGCAATTCGAGCGAGAATTTGTTGTAAATCGAACCGCCGTCGTCGTTAGAAAGCGAGTTGTTCGGGTAACCCCTGAGCTGGATGGTTTCGCGTCCGTCCTGCGCAAAATTCGCCAAACCGTCGCCACCGAGATAGAATCTCTCAAACGGGACCAAGCCTCGTTCTTTGTTGTAATAGCCCAGATATCCGAACTCGCCCAAAGAACGAAGGACTAATTTACCATAAATTTTTGTAAACCAATCGGCTTTGAATTTAATTTTATAGTATTCGAGCCAGTTGAAACGCTTCTGGTCGTATTTCGACTGGTCGAGAGCCGCTTCCTGATAAGTGTTGGCCCTGTTGCCATTTTCATTGATGTATTGGCCCGGAAGGATGTCTCCTTGTCCGTTCGCCTGCGGAATATTTGCCCCGGTGTTGTTCTTGTATTTGTATTCTTCCTCGTTCTTGAGGTCGCTGTAATCGATTCCATTGAACAAAGAATAAGGCAATGTGAATTTTCCGGTGAGACTGAATTCGGATCCGTAAGTCGGGAAAATTGGGTTGATCCCTTTGTTGTTTCGGCTGATACCAATCGTGTAAGCGAGGTTTCGCGACGAACCGTCACCGAACGTAAACAATCCGGTGTTGTAATTGTTGAGATCGTAGTATTGGAAACTGAGCGCATGCGAAAGCACGAAGTAATCGTCCGGAACCTGCAAACGCTTGGCGATTCCCACCGATCCCGAAATGATGTTGAAACTTCTCGAACGGTCTACGCCCGAAGATCCATAATAATATTGCTTGCTGTATGCGATCGATGTGCTGAACTGGATTGGTTTCTTACCGCCAAACCAAGGTTCAGAAAACGAAATGCTGTAGGTTTGGAAATACTGGCTTCCCTGCAAACGCAGCGATACTTTTTGCCCGTCGCCCATCGGCAACGGATGGTAGGCTTCCTTGTTGAAGAGATTGCGCATCGAGAAATTGTTGAAGGACAATCCGAGCGTACCGATGAATCCGCCGCCGCCATAACCGCCTTGCAGTTCGATCTGGCTGGAGCCTTTTTCTACCAGGTTGTATTCGATATCGACTGTTCCGGCACCGGCATCTACATTTTTGAATTTGGGCTCGATCGCTTCCGGATCGAAAAATCCGAGCTGTCCGATTTCACGAACGGTACGGACCAACGTTTCCTTGCTGTATTTCTCGCCTGGTTTGGTGCGCAATTCACGGTAAATGACTTTGTCGTTGGTCTTGTCGTTCCCTACAACCGAAATTTTGTTGAAATATGCAATCGGCCCTTCAATGACGCGGATTTCAAAATCGATCGTGTCGTTGTAAGTACGCACTTCCACCGCATTGATGTTCGAGAACAAATAGCCGTTGTTCTGGTACAAATTGGTAATGTCGTCACCGTCTGGTTTGGTCTTGTCGGCAATGCGTTTTTCGAGCAATACGCCGTTGTAAACATCGCCTTTCTTGATGCCAAGTAGGCGGCCCAATCCCTGATCGGAATAAACGGTATTCCCTAAGAATTTGATGTTTCCGAAGTAATATTTGCGGCCTTCTTCCACATTGATTTTAATCGTAAGGTCCTTTTTATTCGCATTGAAAATAACCGTATCGGAAACGACGCGCGCATCGCGGTAACCGTTTTCCTTGTACTTGTCCATTACGCTCGTCAGGTCTTCCTTGTATTTTTCCTTGATGAATTTTGAGGTCTTGAAAAAGCGGTAAATGTGCTTTTCCTTGGTGTTTTTCATGGTTCTTTTGAGCTTGCCGTCGGTAAATTGCTCGTTGCCCGTAAAGTCGATTTCGCGCACCTTGATTTTTTTGCCCTTATCGATGCTCACAAGCATCTTGACGTTGTTCTCGCCTGCAGTTGTGTCGACAGTAGTCGTGATGTTGACCTTCGTATTATAGAACCCGTCTTTTTTGTATTTGTTTTCTACGTAGTTTTTGGTCGTGGTGATGAGGTTCTCATTGACGATCTTGCCTTTCGTGAGTCCGGTGTCTTTGATCAGGGCTTCCACTTTTCCTTTTTTGACACCAACAAATTTAACTTCACTGAGTTTCGGAAGTTCGTTGATGCTGAGTTCAAGCCAAATACTGTCTCCCGCAATTTTATTGATGTAAAAATCAATTTCGCTGAAAAGCCCAAGCTTGCCTAATTTCTTGATTGCATTGCTGATTTCTTCGCCCGGGACGGTGACTTCCTGTCCTTTCTGTAAGCCTGCAAAAGTAATGACAGTTTGTTCGTTGTAGCTAATTTTACCGGTTACGGCAACGTCTGCCAAGATGTAAGTCGTTCCTTGATCAAACGCAACGCGGTCTTCCTGAGCCTGAAGTTGGGAGAAAACCCCGAAAAACAATAAGGTAAGGACTAAATTTATTTTATTTTGCAACACTAAGTAATTATTTAATTTGTTCACTGGTTTTTCCAAATCTACGTTCCCTTTTCTGATAGCTGGCGATGGCCTCATATAAATCTTCTTCTTTAAAATCGGGCCACAACACGTCGGTAAAATACAGCTCGGCGTAAGCGATTTGCCACAGTAAAAAATTACTGATGCGGTACTCTCCGCTGGTTCTTACCAATAAATCTACGTCCGGTAAATTTTGCGTGTAAAGATGCTGATTAATAATTGATTCGTCAATAGCGTCAATTGAAATTATATTATTTTTAACTTTATCACACAGGATTTTTACGGTATTCACAATTTCTTCGCGAGATCCGTAACTTAACGCTAACGTAAGCGTCATTCTGGAGTTGTTTTTTGTCTTTTCTATAACATCTTGCAATTGTGCGTAAGCCGATTTGGGAAGCTTATCGAGGTTGCCAATCGCTTGAAGTCTGATGTTGTTCTTGTCGAGCGTCTTGAGCTCCTTTTTGAGTGAAGAGATGAGCAGTTTCATCAAAGTATCCACCTCCAATTTGGGCCTGTTCCAATTTTCGGTCGAAAAGGCATAAAGCGTCAAATTCGCAATCCCCAATTTCGCGCAATTTTCAACCGTCATGCGCACCGATTTGGTTCCGTTTTCATGGCCGAAAGCGCGCAACATTCCTTTCTGCTTGGCCCAACGGCCGTTGCCGTCCATGATGATGGCCAAATGTCTGGGTAGATTGTCTTTGTTGAGGGTATCGATCAAACTCATATCATTCTGCGCAAAAACAAGGTTTATTTCCAAAGGTATACGTCAGCGTAATGCCCGTAAATACATACCAATCGTTGCTTTTTAAATTTCCGAAGCGCTGCTCTGCCAGATTGTTGTTGGTCGGGTTGCTGCCGTCCAGATCATCCGCAAGCATAAAACGCGCACCCGATTCTACCGCGAGTACCAAATGGGGCAAAATCCTGCCCTTGATGCCAAGCGTCATCGGAATGGCCAAGCTTCCGTGGGTCGAATCGTAACGCGGTTCGTCGCCCACAAAAAACAGCCCTTTGTAAAGCGCATAACTCAAGCCCGAATAAATGAAAGGCGTCACTTTCGATCCCGATTCATGCAGGTTGTAATCGAAAAAATCGAATTCCATCCCGGCTGAAACTTCCGTGATGTCATTCTCAAATTCGAAGTTGCGCAGCTTTCTGGCGGGTATTTTGGAATCGGCATCTTTGGCCGTCACTTTTCCGTGGACGACTGAAAAACGCCAGGCATGACGCGGACTCTTGTTCCATTTATAAACAATCCCAAACGCGGGATCCCTTGGCGAGATGTAACCCGCAGGGCCAATTTCTCCTATATAATTGGCACCGCCTAAAAATACCCCAATCTCATGGATCTGGGCATGGGCCGATGTCGCGCCGAAAATGAAGAAAAGGATGACAAAAAATCTATTCATTGAATTCGAAAATAGCGTGCAAATATAACAATTATACGGTATGGAAATCAGTATTTCTTCTATTATATTCGCGTTAATAAATAAGGGTTCTCCGTAAAAAGAATAGTTACGAAACGGCGTTTGCAACGGTTGTAGTATAACCGTTGTTCAGAAATCGGTGTTAATTTCTCTTGTCTTCGCCCCAGAGCAATTTGTTGCGCAGCGTTTTGAGGAAGGTTTCGGTCGGGATCTCGACCATGTTGATCTGGAACGGCGTTTTGCTGATCGTGAGTACCGATTCGTTTTTGATCGACGCAATCCTCGAGTCGAGCGATACCAGATATTGCTCTTCGCGTCCCGAAACACGCAATTTGATTTCAGTCTCATCCGGGATTACCAACGGTCTTGCCGTTAGATTGTGCGGCGCAATCGGCGTAATCACAAAACTTTTGACCTCCGGCGTCAGGATCGGGCCGCCGCAACTCATCGAATAGCCCGTCGAACCGGTCGGCGTGGCGATGATCAATCCGTCTGCCCAATAAGAATTGAGGAATTCGCCGTTGAGCGAGGTGTCGATCGTGATCATCGAAGTCGTGTCTTTTCGGCTCACCGTGATTTCGTTCATCGCAAAATTGATTGCCTTGATGCTTGCGTTTTCGGGCTCGCACTGTAAACTGAGCAGGCTGCGTTGCGAAACCGTATATTTTCTGTCGATCACAAATTGCAGGAACTGTTCGATGTTGTCCTTTTGTACCGACGCAAGAAAGCCCAATCTTCCGGCGTTGATGCCCAAAATCGGAATCCCCGAATCGCGAACGAGCGTCGCCGCACGCAAGATCGTCCCGTCGCCGCCGATGCTGATCATCATGTCAAACGACGCGTCCAATTCCTCATGCGACTCAAAAGTGCGGTATTCTTTCTTGATGAGCTGCTTTTCGTAAAGCATTTTGAGGAAGTTCGCCTCAATGACCATTTCTACAGCGTTGTTGTTGAAAAACACAAAGATGTCCCGGATAATGGGTTCAGTGCTGTTCTGGTAGTATTGTCCGTAGATGGCTACTTTCATAGAAAAGTTAATCGTTTAACCGTTGATTTTGTTTAACCGTTCCGATTAACCGATTAACCGATTAACCGATTCCACTTTAAATATTAAGGTATTTATCCAAATAATCCGAACGTTCCTTCAAACTGTTGATGTAATTGTCTTCCTGGTGCTCGGAAATGATTTCGTAATTGTACCGGCGGAACGTCTGGATGATCTCATTCATCGCGCCCAGGCTGATCTTGATCGTGATTTCGACTGATTCCACATCTGCCGAGGAAATGAAAAGCCCGAGGATTTTCCCATTGTTGCTTTCCACGATCTGCGTAATCTGGCTCATCGAAAAGTCAAGTATGCCTTTCCTGATCACAATAATGCCGCCCTGTTCTCTCAAAAACGGCGTTTCATTGAAGAACTTGATGACATCCTGAATCTCATAATAACCCACATAATTGTTCGATTCGTCCAAAACGGGAACCAAATTGGTGTTGTATTTCGCAAAAACCTCAAGCACGTCCAGCCAAATCATGTTGGTGCGTGCAAAAAAGCTTTCAAAAGTATAACGGTATTCGCCAATGAGCTTGTGCGGTTCAAAAGTCTCGACATCTTCGGCGCCGATGCTGCCTACATAAACGCTTTCTTCCACGATGGGAAAATGCGAATACGTCAATTCGGCGAAAAAATCCTGCACATTGGCAATCGTTTCGCGGCTGTCTATCGGCCTGATGTCGTTGTTGATGTAATCTTTAAGGTCAGTCATAAATAAGGAGACAAAATGCAATGCAAAATAATCAAAAAAAGGGCAATCCCGAGCAGAACTTCGTATTTTTGTGTCAGATTTCACATTTTACACCAGCACAATGACAAAACTAAGCGTCAACATCAATAAAATTGCCACATTGCGCAATGCACGCGGCGGCAACGTCCCTGATTTGCTGAAGGTCGCCAATGACATCCAGCAATTCGGCGCACACGGCATTACCATTCATCCACGCCCAGACGAACGCCACATCCGGTACCAGGATGCGCGCGATTTGAGGCCGGTCGTTTACACCGAATTCAACATCGAAGGCAATCCGCAGCACAATTTCATCGACCTCGTCCTCGAGACCAAACCCGAACAGGTGACGCTCGTGCCCGACGCGATCGGAGCGATTACGTCAAACGCGGGCTGGGATACGATCAAGCACAAAGAGTACCTGATTGATGTGATCGCCGAATTCAAGCGCCACAACATCCGGACGTCCATTTTCGTCGATCCCAATGTCGCAATGGTCGAAGGCGCCAAAGCCACCGGAACCGACCGCATCGAATTGTACACCGAAAGTTTCGCGCACGCATACGGTCTCGGCAATAAAAAAGGCATCGAACCGTATGTTGCTGCGGCACAAAAAGCCAACGAACTCGGACTCGGCATCAACGCCGGACACGATTTGAGCCTCGACAATATCGAATTTTTCAAGCAAAACATCCCGGGCTTGCTCGAGGTTTCGATCGGCCATGCATTGGTCTCCGAGGCGCTTTACCTCGGACTTGACAATGTCGTCAATATGTATTTGAATAAATTGAAATAGTTGGGCGTTCCCTGCGGGTCGGGCTTTCGGCTGCACGCGGTGCTTGCCTCTATCCCTAACGCGGTCGCTGCAAATAAGAACCAAAAGACAAAGATTGTAAATCCGCGTTCAGTATACCGGAAGCCCACTGGGCTTCTTAATATCAAATGCGTTCAAAACAACAAAATGATACTACATTCCAAAATAGAAGGCCAAGGCCAACCGCTCCTGATCCTGCACGGCTACCTCGGCATGTCCGACAACTGGAAAACGCTTTCCATACAATACGCCGGCCAAGGTTTTGAAGTCCACGCGCTCGATCTGCGCAACCACGGCCGCAGTTTCCATTCCGAAGAATTCACGTATGCTGCCATGGTCCAGGATGTTTATGAGTATTGCATCGAACACAACCTGCAAAACATCGACCTGATCGGGCATTCGATGGGCGGGAAAGTCGGCATGTTCTTCGCGATGACGCATCCCGAAATGCTGCACAAATTGGTCATCGCCGATATTGCGCCGCGGTATTACGAACCACACCACCAGGACATCATGGCCGCATTATCGGCTGTCGATTTCTCTAAAAAACCAAGCCGAAGTGATGTCGACGACATCATCGCGCAATACATTCCCGATTTCGGGACGCGGCAATTTTTGATGAAAAATCTGTATTGGGTGGAAGAAGGCCAGCTCGGTTTCCGTTTCAATTTCGATGTGTTCAAAAGGAAAATCGAACAGATCGGTGAGGCTTTGCCAGGCGACAGCATTTACGACAAGCTGACGTTGTTTTTGCGCGGCGAGCGTTCGGGCTACATTGGCGAGAACGACAAAATCACGATTGCGCACCATTTCCCGAATTCCAAAATCGAAACCATTTCGAACGCAGGACATTGGCTGCATGCCGAAAACCCAAAAGAATTTTTTGAAAAGACGATCGCTTTCCTCAAATAAAAAAAGCCCTTTCATTGGAAGGGCTTTTTTGTGGTATTATTTGTTTAGTGCTTAATGATTTTGATGGTTTCGGTTTTACCGTCGCCGACCACTTTGGCGAAATAAACGCCGGTTTGTAGCACCGAAAGATTGAGTGTGGTTTCATCGAGACGATTGTGTTTTTCGGACAAAACCAATTTTCCGCCGAGGTCATAAACCAGAATGGAAGAAATGCTTTCGCCGGTTATTTTCACCACATCCTTAGTCGGATTTGGTGCGACCGAAAATGCTTTTTCTGCTGCAAACGCATCATTCTTGAGCATGCGGTTGAGTACATCGGTGAGCCGGAAAAACTTGAGCGATGTGGGATCGTCCAGATAAAATCCGGTGCAATACCCGATGCTCGAACTGTAGAATTTTGCGGTGACAGCAGGCGACATGTCTTCGCCGTCTATCGAACTCCACGATAATCCGCCGTCGACAGAATAAGAAGCGCCTTGCTGATTGGTTTGATCAGGCCCCCATGTGAAATACGTATTGGAAGTTTGCGGCACGTTGACCACATTCAAATGCCTGAGGCTGCCTGAAGGAATAAATGATTCAACATTCCATACATACCCATTGATTCCTATCGTGAAAAACCCCATGTTTCCGCTGTTGTATAGGCCGTTGTCGGGGTCCTTAAAAGCAAAATGGGCATCGGCTGCGCCAAAATCTGGATCGGGCATCTGCATTTTATACCACACAAAACCTTTGTTACTCGACCAGAAGATGTTGCCCTTGTTCGTGCCGAACCATACCGAGTCGGCGTTGGCATCATAATGCATGGCGCCATAAATAATCTCGCCATCCAATGGTGGTTGGCTAAAATTGGCCGACGGAACCCGATTCCAATTGGTGCCGGCGTTATTCGTCGTGTAAATTTCAAAATAACCCGAAGCGACCTGGCCCACCGCGACGCCGTTGTTCGCATCGAACAGGTGTACAAAACAGGCATTAGATTCGGTGGTTGTATTGAACAGTGCCGTAGGCTGTTTGGTCCACGTGACGCCTGCATCAACAGTGAGGTAAATGCCGCCCTGTGTGGTTACGTTACTCGAATAAACGGAAATGTACGCTGTCGTCGTTGATACAGCGTGGATGTTGCTCACGTGTCTGTAGGGACTTCCGAGCAATACATAAGTGTCTGTCCAGGTAATGCCGCCGTCGAGCGAGAGGGAAACGCGATCGGGGAGATTGGGATCGTTGGCATCGGAGCCGCAAACCCAAACCACATTTTCATCAACGATAGAAATGCTTTTTACCGAATAGTCGGGAAGGGTTGCAAACGGAACGGTTTCGGACCAGAAATTTTGCGCGTGCCCGAGGTTGATGCAAAAAAGCAAGAGTAAAAGTAATTTCGTTTTCATCCTTATTTTTTTAATAGTCTGACTGTTTCCGAAATGCCATTGTCGCCGATTACTTTCACCATGTAAATCCCGGTCTGGAAAGCGGAGGTGTTGATCGAAACTTCGGGTTCGGCATTGTAATCCTGATGGAATATCAGTTTTCCGGTCGCATCAAAAATGGAAATCTGGCCAAAAAGAATCCCCGATAAGCGTACCATTCCATTGGCCGGATTTGGAAAAGCGATTATTTTTTGTGTTTTAATTTCCGTAAAACTTTCGTTTTGGAGCAAACGGTCGCCCGGAAAATTGAGCCGGAAGAATTTAACGGAAGTTTCGCCGAGATAAGTCGCAATGCAATATCCCATTTGCGAATGGTGAAATTTGGCGCTTGAAATATCCAGCGGATTGGTGTCTTCCTCATTCATGTTGTGCCACGTCATTCCGCCGTCGGTGGTGTAAGAAGATCCGGGAAGGCCAGAATCCCTGTCCTCGCCCCATGAAAAATACGTATTGGACGTGTCCGGAACATAAGAAATTCCGCTCATATTGTAAGAGTCGGTCGGGAAGAATTCCGACCAAGTATTGCCGCCATTAATGCTATGGGCCAACAAGGAATCGGTTCGCGCAATCAAACCTTCCGAAGGATTTTTAAAAGCGACGTGCGTATAATACAGTCCGCCGAAATCGCGCGGAATATCCGGGCAATGCGTCCAATGCAACCCTTTGTCGTCTGAGCGGTACACCTGATCGAACTGCGTCACAAACCAAATAGAATTGCCTTTGGCGTCATAATTCAATATCGGATGATCGTTGTCTGGAAGCAATGCCGGAAAATTAGCCGCCGGGACGCGTGTCCAGTTGGCGCCGCCGTTTGAAGTCGTGTACACTTCAAAATAACCGCCTTCGGGATCGCCGATGGCCACGCCGTCATTGGCATTCCAAAAATGGACGATTTCGGGATAGGAGGTTGCCGAATTGAACAAAGCCGAGGTCTGCTTCGTCCACGTCTCGCCCGTATCCTGGGTTTTCCAAACGCCGCCACTGCCGCCCGTTGGCAAAGTAGCCGTCACATAAGCCGTCGTACCCGATACGCCGCAAATCGAAGTGATGCGCAGGTTCGGGCTGCCCACATTAATGGTGCCGTCGATCCACGACAGGCTTGCATCGGCCGATCGGCTGAACCTTTGCGTCAGATTCGGGTTGGTGACATGCGTGCCGCGAACCCAGACCGTGTTGGCATCGGCAATGGAAATCTGTGCCGGCCTGTAAGCGGGAAATGTGTAAAAAGGGTTGATTTCCTCCCACAAATTGTGCGCGAAACCCGCGTTGGATGCGCCGTGTTTGAAGAGTGTGAAATTCAGCGAATCGCCGCCTTCGGAAATGTAACTTCCAAGCGAATAGGCGAGATTGCTGTTCTTAAAATACGCTTCGGTAACCATGATCGGATTTTCGTCCATGAGGTTCATGTTCTGAAAAGACAGGCCGCCATTGTCGGAATAGGACGTGCCGAGTTGCTGGGCATCGTGATTCAGGCTCGTGAAAAAATACGAATCGGCCGTTTCGGGAATATGCCAGACATTGCCGTTGCGCGCGCACGAAATTCCCGATGTCTGGTTGCTGAGTTCTTCCCAGGTTGTACCGCCGTCGGTAGTCTTGAAATACCGCCAATCGGATGAAATGAGCAATCCTTCATTCGGGTTTTTGAAACCGATGTGCTCAAAAGTCTCCACCGGGGCGAAATCCATCAGCGGCGTGTTGAAGCCTTGCCAATGCAGTCCGTTGTCATTAGACCGGAACAGTCGCTGTTGCGTGGTCAGGAACCAAATCGTATCGCCGTTCACATGATACCGATTGACGTATTCGTTTAGCATCGGAGGCGTTGCAATGTTTTCGGTTGGGACCCTCGTCCAGTTGGCGCCCGCGTCGTTGGTCGTGTAGATTTCGAAATAACCGTTTTCGGGGTCGCCCAGGACAACGCCTTTGTTTTCGTCCCAAAAATGAACTTCATCGGCAAAAGAAACCGCGGGCGTTTCAAAAATCCCTTGCTGTTTGATCCAGCTGACTCCCGCGTCTGTCGTTTTATAGACGCCGGTTCCAATGACCGCCGGGACACTGTTGTAAGAGCCGGCCGTTACGTAAGCCGTCGTTGCAGATAAGGCGCAGATGGAAAAAACGATGTCTTCATTGTTGTCCAAAACAAAAGTGCCGCTGTTCCAACTGGTGCCGCCGTTTGCAGACAAGTGCCAGGTCGTGTTGCCGTTCGTTTCGACATTGGTGATCCAAATGGTATTGTCATCAGCTACGGACATCAGTGGTTTGAAATATTCGCTGAACGCAGTCAATGTGAGTTCGGTTGGCGTCCAAAAATTCTGGGCATTCACGGTGTGGACAAATATTGCGAAACAAAAAAATAATAGTTTTTTCATAGGCGTAAGGGCCAGGGATTAATTTTTCACAATTTTAACGGCGTTCGAAATGCCATTTTGAGTACTCACCGTAGCAGTATAAATGCCATTTTGGAAAGGCGTGATGTCGACCGTTATTTCGTCGAGTGCATTGAAATTTTGCGTCAAGACCACTTTGCCCGAAATGTCGCTGACCTGAACAAATGTAATGTTTTCACCGGATAATTTTACAAGGCCACGGGTCGGGGTCGGGACAGCGGCGAATTGTCCCTTTGCCTTGAATGTAGTGGTTTTAAGCAAGCGGTTCAACGGGTCGGTGAGCCGGAAGAAATCGGGATGGCTGTTGGAGCCGTCTGCATAATAAGCGCAACAGTATCCAACTGTAGAACTGTGAAAGCGTGCGGTTATTGGCCAAAAGGGATTGTCAATCAAATTGAGGTCGGTCCAGTCGTTGCCGCCATTGGTCGTGTAGGAAGATCCCATATCGGTTTCGGTAGCATCGAAGCCCAATCGAAAATACGTGCCGGAAGTTTGCGGAACATTGAAAATGCTTCGGTTCCAAAATGTTCCACTGCTTTCCAGGTTCCAGGTCTGGCCACCATTGTCGGTCCTGTAGAAATCACCATTCCGGAGCACCTGTATCCCGTTGTTGGCATCCCTGAAAGCAAAATTGATGGGCGGCGTCGGATCGTAAACATTGTCTTGCTGGAAAGGCCTGTCGAAAGCGACCCAAACCAGTCCTTTGTCCAGCGAACGAAATATCCGGCCTTTGTTGGTCCCGAACCAAATGGCACCATCAGCGGCGGCGTATTGGCCTATGATGGCGTATTCTCCAAGTAACGGCGGCGGGATGTTCGTCGATGGCGTGCGGGTCCAATTGGTTCCGCCATTAGACGTCATGTAAATTTCGAAATAGCCAGAATTCGGGTCGCCGATGGCCACGCCGTTATTGGCATCAAAAAAATGGACATCATCGAGAAAAGCATCGGCTCCAAAATAAATCGAAGGCTGTAGTTTTGTCCAGGTTGCGCCTGCGTCAAATGTAGCCCAAATGCCGGATTGCACGCCACTCCAATTCGGATAGCGCGCAACATAAGCGGTAGTCGCAGAAACGGCGGTGATGTTGCAAATCCGGACACTGCCGTCCTGAACGGGCAGGTTGCCGTTGGTCCAGGTAACGCCGCCGTCTGTTGAAAGCGCCCATTTTTCCGTTCCGCTTCCGCTTCCGTCTGCGTCGATATCCGTTGCGGTAATCCAGACGGTGTTTTCATCGGCCACCGATATCGAATTGGCGTAATATTGCGCCTGACCCGGAAAAGGTTCGGTCTCGGTCCAGAAATCCTGTGCCTGGCCGATGCAGGAGCAAAACAGAAAGCACAAAAGCAATTTCGTCTTCATCGTTATTTTTTAAGCAATTTGACGGTGTCTGCAGTTCCGTTTTCGCCGGTTATTTTCGCCAGATAGAGGCCATTTTGAAAAAAGGCCATGTCGATTGTCACTTCTTTCATTCCGCTGTAATTCTGTGTCATAATTGCTTTTCCTGAAAGATCGCAGATTTGAACGGACGCGATGTTGGCGCCAGATAATTTTACGACATCTTTTGTCGGGTTCGGAACGGCGGTGAATTGTCCCTTCGCCTCGAATGTATTGGTTTTCAGCAGTCGGTTCATCGGGTCGGTCATGCGGAAGAAATGCTTGGTGCCGCCCATATCCGACAAGTAAGTGCCGATGCAGAAACCGACCGTGCCGCTTGCAAATCGCGTCAATTCCGGGAAAACCGGATCTTCGTCGACTTCGTCAAGGTCGATCCAATTGTAGCCGCCGTTCGTTGAATAGGAAGAGCCGCGGCCGCTTTCATCGGTGTCTTCTCCGGTTGAGAAATAAGAATTGGAAGTTCCGGTTACGTGGGTTATGGTAAAGTTCCGGTAAATGCCCGCTGGAAATTCCTGGCTCCACGTCGCGCCGCTGTCGATGGTCCTGTAGAAATTGAAATCGGACGTGACCAACAAGCCTTCATTTTGGTTCTTGAAGGTGAACTCAGCCGATTGATTCGCGGATCCGAAATCTGTAATTGGTGTTTGAAAAGCCTGCCAAACCAATCCGTTGCTGAGGTTGGACGCGTTCGTGTAATAGATCCGTCCTTTGTTCGTGCCGAACCAAAAATTGCCATTCGCGTCATCGAAACAGCGGGTGTAGCCATATTCGCCGGAAAGCGGTGCCGGAATGTTTGCAGCTGGTGCCAATGTCCAGGTCACGCCCGCATCAACCGTGGTGTAAATCTGGAAGGCGTTATCTATTGAGGGATCGCAAACGACAATGCCGTCGGTCTGGTTCCAGAAATGGACGAAATTCGGGAACAGGGATTCATTGGTCGTCCAATTTTGCCCGAGCTGCTGCGACCACGTTGCGCCGGCGTCAACAGTTACCCAAACGCCGCCAATGTCGCCTTCGCCATTCGGGAATGCATTCACATAAGCACGGTCAGCGGATGTGGCGTGTAACGAAGCGATGCCAAGATTCAAGTTTCCAAGATTGATCACGCCGCTCTCCCATGTGACGCCGCCATCGAGGGAGCGGCTCCATTTGGGCGTGAATGGGAAGGTGTCGGTGAATCCGTGAACCCAAATCACCTCTTCGTTTACAATCGAAATATCGCGTACGTAATAATACGGTTCGGCTTCGGCAAACGGTGCTACTTCTGTCCAGAAATTCTGCGCGGTCAATCCGAAAGGCGCCATCAATAAAAAAAGTAATAGTTTTTTCATAACATAGTATTTTGGTGGTTAATATTCCGGTCAAAAAAGTACGGTTTGCGCTTTCGGCGTGCATTCTGGAAGATAAATCCTGTCGCTAAATAAAATGTTTTGCTTAACTTTGGTTAAAACAAAATCCATGAATCTACTCATCAGAATTTTACTCACGGCCGTTCTGGTCACCGTCATCGCTCATGTAATGCCCGGCGTTGTCGTCGATAGTTTCATGACTTCGGTGATCGTGGCAGTCGTACTCGGTTTGCTCAATATTTTCATTAAACCGTTACTGGTATTGTTTACCCTACCTGTAACGATCATAACTTTCGGACTTTTTTTGCTGGTCATCAACGCGCTGATGATTCTGCTTTGCACCGAAATCGTCACGGGCTTTGAAGTCAGGTCTTTCTGGTTCGCTTTGTTGTTCAGCATTGTGCTGTCGTTTTTGCAGTCGGTCATGTTTTCTGTTTCGGGCCAAAAAGACTAATTGAAATCGTTTCTATACAATAGGTTAAAAACTTGGTTGGGTTGTAAAAATGTTATAATTTTGCGACCCAATTTTAGTATGTAAAAACATGAATATCACAAGAAAAAATACAGATGCGTTGAATGCTGTGGTGACTGTTGCGGTTTCCAAAGCCGATTATGAGCCGCAAGTTGAAAAAGTATTAAAGAATTATTCCAAAACTGCTACAATTCCAGGTTTTAGAAAAGGCGCCGTTCCGATGAGCCTGATCAAAAAACAATACGGCAAAGCGGTTTTACTCGAAGAAGTGAACAAGGTTTTACAGGAAAACCTGAACAAATATCTGCAGCAAGAAAAACTCGACATCCTTGGAAACCCGTTGCCTAAAATCAGCGAGGATTTCAATTGGGATGCCGAAGATTACACGTTCGAATTCGAACTCGGCTTGACACCGACCTTCGAAGTCAGCCTCGACAATGTCAAAAACCTCACGCAATACAAAGTGTTCGCCGACGACAAGATGCTCGACGACCAAGTGCTTCGCATCCGCAAGCAATACGGCAAAATGATTTCTAAGGATGCGGTTGAAAAAGGAGACGATATTTCAGGGACTTTCCTCAATGCGGAAAAAGGAATCGACAGCCCGGCGCAAATCACACTCGATATTTTCAAGGACAAAAAAGCAGCCGACCAATTCATCGGCAAGAAAGTGGGCGACGTAGTAACGCTTGGTACCAAGGGTCTTTTCGACGACGACCACAAATTGATGGATTACCTCAAATTGGGCCACGATGACGTACACGGACTCGACATCAGCGTCGATTTCAAAATCGAGGAAATCACGATGAGCGAACCGGCAGAACTGAACCAGGAATTGTTCGACAAATTGTTCGGGCCTGGAAACGTTAGTTCTGTGGAAGACATCAAAGCCAAAATCAAGGAAGATGCTGAAAAGCAATTCGCCTCGCAGGCCGACCAGAAATTCCTCAATGACGTGACTGAATCGCTGTTGACGAACACCAAATTCGACCTTCCATCGGCATTCCTCAAGAAATGGATCCAAACGGTTGGGGAAACGCCGTTGACGACTGAACAGGCCGAAGCGGAATACGCAAGATCGGAAAACGGTTTGCGCTACCAACTCATCGAAGGAAAGATCATGAGCCAGAACAACCTGCAGATTACGTTTGAGGATTTGAAGGCGTATACCGCGCAAATGATCCGCACGCAAATGGCACAATTCGGACAGATGAACCCGACCGACGCCGACGTTGACGGAATCGTGGCACGCGTGTTGTCGAACCAGGAAGAAATCAAAAGACTGTCGGAACAAGTCATGAGCGAGAAAATGCTCAACCTGTTCAAGGACAAAGTAAAAGCCAAAACGAAAGAGGTTTCTTACGAGGATTTCATCGCGGCTTCTTACGGACACTAATTTTCAAATATAATTAGTATATTTACGGCGTCGAATCACATTTGACGCCGTTCCTATTATACTAATGTTTATTAAAATACCATAAAAAGACCTATGAACTACGGTAAAGACCCGAGAGCTTTGCTCGAACAGGCGAAGCAATTTAAAAAATTTGCTACAAAACATCAGGGTGTCAATTCGATGTACTACGACAAAATCGTAGGTGCAATGACACCAACAGGAATGACGCCTTACATCATAGAAGAACGCCAGCTCAATGTATCGCAGCTCGACGTTTTTTCACGTTTGATGATGGACCGCATCATTTTTCTGGGCACCGGAATCGATGACCAGATAGCCAACATTGTACAGGCGCAATTGCTTTTCCTGGAAAGTGCCGATGCGTCTAAAGACATCCAGATCTACATCAACTCACCAGGCGGAAGCGTGTATGCCGGACTCGGGATTTACGACACCATGCAGTACATCAAACCTGACGTGGCAACGATCTGCACCGGAATGGCGGCTTCTATGGGCGCTGTTTTGTTGTGTGCCGGAGCCGCAGGAAAACGTTCTGCTTTGCCACATTCGCGCGTCATGATCCACCAGCCTTCAGGCGGTGCGCAGGGCGTTGCTACCGATATGGAAATCAACCTGCGCGAGATGCTCAAACTCAAAGAAGAATTGTACAAGATCATCGCGAACCATTCGGGACAATCTTACGACAGGGTCCACAAAGACAGCGAGCGCGATTACTGGATGAAAGCCGATGAAGCCAAAGAATACGGAATGATTGATGAAGTTTTAAGAAGAAGCTAAATTAGTCGAAAGACGAAAGTGAAAAGTCGAAAGTAAACGATCTTTCTGACTTTGGACTTTAGACTTTGGACCCAAATCTAAAAATATGGCTAAAGAAATATTGGATTGTTCATTTTGTGGTCGTAAAAAACCCGAAACCAATCTGCTCATCGCCGGAATCAATGCGCACATCTGTGACAAATGCATTGAACAGGCGCACGGAATTGTCCTCGAGGAACTGAAAACCAACGGGAATTCCAAATTGGTTGCCGACCTGATCCTCAAGAAACCCAAGGAAATCAGGGCATTCCTCGACCAATACGTCATCGGACAGGACCAAACCAAAAAGGTCATGGCCGTAGCCGTTTACAACCACTACAAACGTTTGATGCAACAGCAGCTCAATGACGATGTCGAAATCGAAAAGAGCAACATCATCATGGTGGGCCAAACCGGAACCGGAAAAACATTGGTCGCCAAGACGATCGCCAAAATGCTCGATGTGCCTTTGGCCATTGTCGATGCGACGGTCTTGACCGAAGCGGGTTACGTGGGCGAAGACGTCGAAAGTATCCTGACGCGTTTGCTCCAGGCCGCCGATTATGATGTGACCAAAGCCGAACGCGGCATCGTGTTCATCGACGAGATCGATAAGATTGCACGCAAAAGCGACAATCCATCCATCACGCGCGATGTTTCGGGTGAAGGCGTGCAACAGGCACTTTTGAAATTGCTCGAAGGAACCGTGGTCAATGTTCCTCCAAAAGGAGGAAGAAAGCATCCGGACCAGAAATTCGTGGAAGTCAATACCAAGGACATCTTGTTCATCGCCGGTGGTGCGTTCGACGGGATCGAAAGAATCATTTCGAAACGCCTCAACCGCCAGGCCGTTGGTTACAGCACTTCCAAGAATGCCGATCAGATCGACAAGGACAATTTGTTGCAATACATTATCCCGAAAGACATCAAGGATTTTGGATTGATTCCTGAAATCATTGGCCGTTTGCCGGTATTGACGCACATGGATCCGCTCGACCGCGAAACGCTTCGTGCAATCCTGACCGAGCCGAAAAATGCTTTGATCAAACAATACCAGAAATTGTTTATGATGGATGAAGTCGATTTCAACATCACTGAAGAAGCCCTTGATTTCATTGTCGAAAAAGCATTGGAATACAAACTCGGTGCACGCGGATTGCGCTCGCTTTGCGAAGCCATCCTGACCGATGCGATGTATGATTTGCCCGGAACCAACGACAAAACGTTGCGCATCGATCAAAATTACGCCAAGGACGCGCTGACCAAAAACTTGCTCAAGCGTCTCGAAATTGCTTCTTAAGTAGCGATAGTTATCAATTAGAAAGTCCTGCAATCGCGGGACTTTTTTATGGCATTTGCTTTTGCTGTCTAACTACAGCGCCTTCTTCACCATCATTTCAACAAACCGCCACTTGTGTTTTTCTTGTCCGTATTGATGTCGGTGTTTTCTTTTTCGAGCTTGAGGTTTCCGAAATTCCACGTCAGTGAGACCCTAAACGTGCGCGAGTCATTTTTCTGGTAAAAATTCGTGTTGAGGTTTTGCCCCGCAATCAGTGCGTTGACTTCATTGGCGTTGAACACGTCAAAGCAATGCAAACCGACCTTGAGGTTTTTGTTCAAGAAATCCTTGTTGAATGAAATGTCGAATTGCTGGATCGGTTTGTCGATGCGGTAAATTTCCCAATTGCCCTTCGGAAGGATGAAATACGACATCGTATTGGTGATTTCCCACGGCAAGATCAATTGCGACTGGAAGCTGTAATTGACAATCGCGTCGTTCTTCATCGGATTGTCGAAGCCTTCGATTTCCGATTTGACGTAGTTGATGTTGACGAAAATATAATTCATCTTGTCCATCGTATTCATACGCTTCTGGAATTCTTCCTTGCCTTTGAGAAAGTAATCGAGCGGAATCGGGAACGACAGATACGCGCTGAAAATATTGATCTTGTCGAATTGCTGCGATGCCTGATTGCTCACCAATTGCCCAGGTTCGGCATTGAAAACGAACCGTGTGTTGTCTTTCGAAACCGAATAATTCGCACCCAAAGAAACGAACTGGAATGCCGTATATTTCAATTCATAATTGTCGAAAAACGTCGGCTTCAACGACAAATTCCCTTTCGAAGAGTTGTATTGATCGAACGTCGAGGTGTTGTTCGGGTCGAGCACATTGTAGTCGGGCTGCGCAATTTTCCGCGAATACGTCCCGCTCACATTCATGTCGTCGTTGATCGTATACATGATGCTGGCGTTCGGAAAAAAATTGGTGTTGGTGTATTTGATATTTTCAACGGGAACGCCTGAGCTGCGCGTCGCCTGTCGGTCAATCTGAAAATCCTCAAAACGCAAGCCCGCCGTAAAATTGAATTTTTTGAATTTTTTGCGCGCCTCGACATAAAACGCAAGGTTGTTTTCGGTGTAATCGAAATCGATGCGGTCGCTGTAGACATTCGAATCGAAAACTGCAATATCGGGCGTGTTGAAATTGTACTGTCCGATGTCGCCCGCCTTGGTAATGCTGTATTTTCCACCCGTGCCCAATGACAAACCGAGCTTCTCAAAAGGAAAATTGAAATCGTATTTGAGGTAATAATTCTTAAGGCTGAAATCGACATCGCCATTGTTGTAATTGAACGTGTTGTTGCTGACGTTGTTTCCGGTCGATTCCGTCAGTGGATTCTTGTCGAACAAATTCATGTAAGCCGTCACATCAAGCGTGCGGCCCAAGGTGTCGAGCTTGGTTTTGTACTGTGCGCTCAATTCGTGGAAGTTGTTTTTTGTTTTCGACAGCGTATTGTTGCGGAAATTAATCGTATCGGCCACCGTCGAATTCTTGAAAACGAACGATCGTTGCCGAGATTGAGGTTATAATTGATCAATAGATTCGATTTTTCCGACAGTTTGTAATTCGTCCCGGTCCGGAAATAAAAATTGCGGTTGGTGTTGACCGAAAAATTTTCCTGACGGATTTTCTGCTGCGGATCGAACGAAGTAAACGTCTGTTCGAAAACACCTTTGTTTTCAGAATCGATGTAATTGTAGCCGATCATCGTTTGCCAGCTCAGGTTTTTTTGCTTGCCGTTCATCAAAATCTGCGGACTCGGTTTCTGGTATTTGTTGAAATTGTAATTGACATTGAAACTCGCGTTGACACCTTTCAAACGCTTCGAACTCGTCACGATATTGATCACCGATCCGCTCGAATTCGCGTCATAGGCCGCCCCAGGATTGTAAATCAGTTCGACCTTCTCAATCGCGCTCGCCGGTAGGCTCGACAGGTAATTCTGCAGATCGGTTCCGCTCAGCGTACTCGGTGCGCCATCGATGTAAATCGTGACGCCTTTTCCGTTTAACGTGAGTCCGCCCGTTGGAGAAGCGATCACGCCCGGTAATTTTTTGACGGCGTCGTAGGTGCTTCCGGTACTCAGCATCGGGTTTTCCTTGACCGAGACAATCGTCTTGTCGGCTTCCATTTTGAGGAATTGCTTTTTGTTCCCGTATACCATGACTTCCGAAAGCGTATTGGTTTTTTCGCGCAACGTGATCGGATTCAGGATGATTTTCCCGGCAACGGTTTCGGGAATTTCAAAGTTGATTTTCTCGTCTTCAAAACCAATTGCAGAAATGGTGAGCGTGTATTGTCCGGCCGGAATGGGCTGCGTCAGCAAAAACAGGCAGCCGTTGCTGTGGAAGGTTCCGATTTTTTCGGTTTCGGGAGCGTTTTTTTCGAGGATTAACGTTCGCTCGTTCTGGTCGTTTTCGCAAGGAAGATTGGCAATTCGGTTGGTCAATTCCAAAAAAGGCGGATTGCCCTGTGCAGAAGCATTCTCGGCCAAAAGGACGGCCAGTGCGATTAAAAGTGATTTGCCGCCAAAACTTAATTTGCCTTGGAAGCGGCGATTCTTTGAATTCATTTTGATTGATGATTGATTAGTTACAAGACCGAATCTTCAATCAAATGTTACACTTGCACGGTGTTAATTTTATCGTAAAGCGGAAACGGGAAGTTATGCCGCTTTGGAAATGTCGCTTTTGGGTTTCTCGCAAATACCGCGCGCGCCGCATTTCATCCGGTGCGGGCCGCAAGAGGCAAGTACGGCAACGGCAATAAACAGGTAAAGTAGTCTTTTAATCATTTGGCAAAAATCTGTAGGTTTTTCAATTGTTCGAGATAATCGCGCTGGTTTGACAATCTCGGAATCTTATGCTGTCCGCCCAATTTGTTGTGTTCCTTGAGCCAGTCGTAAAACAAATTCGGACGCGCGACGTTGAGTATTAACGGATTAAGCGTCATATTATTGTACCGTTTCGCCTCATAATCAGAATTTAACGTTTGCAGCATCTCGTCGAGCGTCTTTCTGAACGCTTCGGGATCGGTAGGATTGTTCTTGAATTCGATCATCCATTCGTGCGCGCCTTTTTCCTTGTCTTTCATGAAAACCGGTGCGACGGTATAATCGACTACCTCGGTTTTGGTGATCTGGCAGGCTTTGGCAATCGCCATATCGGTATTCTCGACCATGAGTTCTTCACCGAAAACATTGATGTGGTGTTTCGTTCTTCCGGTCACGCGGATGCGATATGGAGCGAGCGACGTAAAACGCACCGTGTCGCCTATCATGTAGCGCCAAAGTCCGCCGTTGGTCGTGATGACGATTGCGTAATTCTTGTGCAATTCGACTTCCGACAATCGGATGGCCTTTTGTTCGGGCGTTCCGAAAACATCCATCGGAATGAATTCGTAGAAAATACCGTAATCGAGCATCAGCAGCAAATCGTTCGAATCATTCAAGTCCTGGATCGCAAAAAATCCTTCCGAGGCGTTGTAAATCTCATAATATTGGAATTCCTTCTTCGGCACGATCTTCTGGTATTGCTCTCGGTACGGATCGAAACTGACGCCGCCGTGGAAATACACTTCAAGATTGGGCCACACGTCAAGCAGGCTGTCCTTTCCGGTTTCGGCCAGGACTTTATTGAGCAGGACGAGCATCCACGAAGGAACGCCGGCAAAACTCGTCACGTTTTCATTTCTGGTCTCGTTGATGATCGCTGCAATTTTGGATTCCCATTCGCTCATCAACGAAACTTTATTGCTGGGCGTTGAACTGAATTCGGCCCAAATCGGCATGTTTTCAATCAGGATCGCTGACAAATCGCCGAAATACGTGTTGTTGTCTTCGTAAATCTGGGAACTGCCGCCGAGCCGCAAGCTTTTTCCAATGAACAATTCCGAATTTTCATTGTTGTTGAGGTACAAACACAACAAGTCCTTGCTGCCTTTGTAATGGCAATCCTCGAGTGCTTCGCTGCTTACGGGAATGTATTTGCTTTTGGCGTTGGTGGTTCCGCTCGATTTGGCAAACCATTTTATCGGCGTGTTCCAAAAGATGTTCTGTTCGCCTTTTCTTGTGCGTTCGATCAATGGTTCCAGATCTTCGTAGCTCGAAATCGGGACGCGATCGGTAAAAGTCTGGTACGATTTGACCGAAGCGAAGTCGTAATTCTTGCCAATCATCGTGTATTCATTGCCGCGAATCAGGTTCATGAGCAATTCTTCCTGAACTTCGTGGGGATATTTCAGGAACAATTCAATCTGGTGGATTCTTTGTTTAAGAACCCAGGAAGCGATAGAATTGATGATTGGGAACGGCATAGGACTGGGATTTCAGATTTTAGCATTGGGATTTGAAATTCGAAACACAAATGCTAACTTTACAACATCCTCAAAAGTAACAAAAAATAGGACAAATCCTAAGTACGCAATCCTAAAATCTCTATCTGAATCATGCAATATCAGGGAACGCTCTCCAAAATGGAAACCGAATTGGCCAATCCGATCCAGTATTATTTGGTTTTCGATACCAGTTTTCTCAACGTCAACCAACTGATCGGAAAGCGCATCGAAATTGATTTTGTCGGATTCCAATGCCTCAATTGCAAAAAGTACAAAAAGATCTACCGCCAGGGATTTTGCTACGATTGCTTTTACAGCAGTCCCGCCGTTGGCGATTGGATCATGCGGCCCGAATTGAGTACGGCGCACCTCGGCATCGCCGACCGCGACCTCGACTACGAAACCCGCGTCCAGGTGCAGCCGCATGTGGTGTATTTGGCTTTGTCGAGCGAGGTGAAAGTAGGGGTGACGCGTAAAACACAAGTGCCTACGCGATGGATCGACCAAGGCGCATGCCAGGCCGTTTCAATCCTAGAAGTGCCCAATCGCTATCTCGCCGGCATCACCGAGGTCGAACTCAAAAAGCATTTCACCGACAAGACCAATTGGCGCAAAATGCTGCAAAATGAAGTGGTCGACCTTGATCTGCTGATGGAAAAAGGCCGTGTTTACGATTGGCTGCCCGAAGAAGCGAAGCAATACTTCAACGCCGATCTCGACGAACATTACGTACTTCATTATCCGGTGTCGCAACGTCCCGCAAAAGTCGTCGGATTGAATCTCGACAAAACACCGAATTATGGTGGGCGACTCGTCGGAATTCAAGGACAATACCTGATTTTTGAAGATGGCACGGTATTCAACATCCGAAGCTTCGAAGGCTACATCGTGCGCATCGCGATCCTATAAAAAAGCCCGAATGAACGGGCTTTTTACTTATTGTGTTTTTTTCTTCTTGCCGAATAAACCGTTGAGCACTTCGCCTGCGGCCTGTTTCACGTTGTCGTTCTTGCCCGGCGTTTTGGTTTTGGTCGTGTCTTTTTTGGTGCCGCCGCTCAGGATATTGCCCAAGGCGTTCGTGCCCTGATTGAGCAATTTGTCTTTCTGCTGTTTGACAAGTTGCGTGGTCAGATTGGTGACGGCCTGTTTCATGTCGGTGGAGACTTTCGGATTTTTGAAATTTCCGGTAAGTACGGCATTCACTGGAATATTCTCGAGTTTTTTGGATTCGGCTGGCGTCAGTTTAGCAATCAGGTTGTTGGCTTCCGTACCGAGGTATTTGGCCGGAACGTCAAATTTGATGTTGTAATTCATCGTCTGGTCGAATCCGTGCGCGCCGCCAATATTGACCTTGATGTCCTGGTATTTGATGTCGAACGGTTTCACATTCACCTTTCCATCCTTGAATGTCAACGCCGCTTTGAGATCATTGAGGTTGAGTTTGCTCAAATCGATGAACTTGACGCTTTCGTCCAATTTATTGAGCAACGGCGATGTTTTTTCGTTGACCGTAGTCGACAGCAATTGCCCGATCAGATCACCTGAAATCGAATTCAGATCGGGTGTCATTTCTTTAGCGTCGAGGTTTCCGGTGACTTTAATCGTCGAATTGAGCTTGCCGTTGATCACACCCGCAATCGGCGCAATGTTCTTCATCATGTCGAGTTTGGTGAATGTTTCATTGATGTCGACGCCGTTCATTTTGAGGTTCATGTTGAAATTCGGCACTTTTTCTTTGGTCGACACCGAACCGTCAACGCCGATATTCCCGCCAAAAATCGAAGTCTTGACATTTTCCAAAGTCGCTTTCTGGTCTTTGATGATGACTTTTCCCGAAACATTTTTGAGTACGAGGTCATCATACAAAACCGTATTGGCCTTGGCGTTGAGCGTGCAATTGAGGAATGCCGGAATCTTGACGGCTTCTTTTTCCTTTTGCTTTTCGCCCGATTTCGGTGCCGCGTCGGTCATGAAATCCGAAACCGCAAACTGGTTCGATTCCATGTTGAAATTGCCTTTGAGTTCTTGGTTCTTGAGCATGAATCCGTAGAAATTTTCAAGCGTACCGTTAACCCTCAAATCGGTCTTGCCGGTCGTAGCCTCGAGTTGTTGCAGGTTGATCCTTGTATTGGTAAAATCGACGACGGCTTTGTTGATGTTGATCGCTTTGTTTTCCTCATCGACATATTTGAATCCGGTTAGCGTCAAATTACCCGAATTCTGCATGTTTTGGTATTGGCTGGTTTCGACCGATTTCATGTCGAATTTTGTGTCGATATCGGCATTCAAAATACCCGAAAGCGGTTTATCGAGCTTGATCGGATAGGCTTTCGATAAATTGGCAAGATTGATCGTTCCTTTCAAAGAAGCGTCGACCAACGGATTTTCACTCACGTTCCTGATGTTGGCTTTCGCATTGAAAACGTCCTGGTCGATCCGGAACGACAACTTGTCGAGGTTCACATAAGTGTCGTTGAGGTTCCCGGTTTCATTGATGATTTTGGTGTCGATGACGATGCTTTCGACCGATTTCGGCAAATCAGGATATTTGAACGACGCATTGTTCGACGCGATCGCAATGTTGAATTTGGGCACCGTCGTATCGGTCAGGACGCCTTTGGCAAAACCCGCAATCGTAAAATCGCCCGTCGTTTTGACCTTGTCCAGGCTTCCGGCATACGCGCCAGGGATGAGCCCGAGGAAATTCTGGAAACTCGAAGTCGGTGTCTTGAACGTCAAATCGTATTGCTGGCCATTTTCCAAAAGTTGGATGAAGCCGTCAAATTCGAGCGGCAATTTGTTGATGAGTGCCTTGTTCTGCTTGAATTCGTATTTGCTTTTGTCGAGATCGATTCCGAGAACGGCGTCGAGTGTGAGCGCGACGTTGTTCATGTAGTTGACTTTGTCCATATCGAGCGAAACCTTGGCGGTCGATTTGGTGACCAGATCCAATTTGGAAGCCGTAAAATCGCCTGTTCCCGAATGATTCAAACTGTCGATGACCATCTTGATTTTCGAACGTTCGTCGTAATATTTGAAACGCAAGTTCTCGAATTTGTATTCCTTGATCTTGAGTGAAAGCGGATCGCTTTTTCCATCGTTTGGCTTGTCGTCCTTGAGCGCAATGTCAAAATTTCCGATACCGTCCTTGTTGAAAAGGATGTTGATTTTGGCGTTTTTAGAAGCGAACGCCTCGATGTTCATCGGTTCGTCCTTGCCCTTGAACAATTCCTTGATCGACATCGTCAGGTTCATTTCGCCCATCGAAACGAGCGTGTCGCCTTCAAACGGCGCCTTGTTGATGATGAGCAATTTTTCGACATTGACGCTGGCTTGCGGGAAATTGCGGAACAAACTGAGGTCGGCATCGGCAAACGAAACTTTGGCGTCGACTTTCTCGTTGATCGCATCGGCAATTTTGGCCTTGATCGTGTCTTCAAACAAATATGGAATCGCAAATAACGCCGCAAGGAGCAGCAACAGGACGATTCCGGTAATTTTTAAAATCTTTTTGACCATGATTCAGGGGTTTGGTTATACGGTTTCGCGTGCAAAAGTAACGCTAATTTTAACAGATTCAAATTTAACGACAAAGTGCGGCAAATATTGAAACTTACCGCACTTTTATCAAAACTTTAGGATGTTATTTCTTGACGAAATGTTGGGTGCTGACTGCGCTTTCAGTCGCCATACGCACCAGATAACTGCCGGTTTGCAAACCAGAAACATCGATGTGCCATTCGCGTTGCGCTTCGTAATTGCGGTACATCAACTGGCCGAGCATGTTGTAAATGCGAACTGAAAGGATGTTTTCGAAACCGTTGTTGCGGATGTTGAGTTGGTTTTGCGCCGGATTCGGATACACGGTAATGTCGCCCGAAGCCGTAAAATCTTTTGTCCCGAGCAATGTAAATGTCGTAGACGTCGTATTGGTCACGATTGGGAAATTGAAATCGAAATGGATGTTGGCTTTGTTTTTTATTTCGGTGCCGACCGTAACGGTGTTTTTCGGTTTGATTTTGAACGCAACATAGCCGTGGCTTTCCGACTCACTGTCGATGCTGGCTGGCAGATTGATTCCGGTGAAGAACACCTCAAACTGGTTGCCGTCGGTCAGGGTCGCGCGGTACGGATGACTGGCAGAAACGACTTCAAGCGTGCTGGGGTCGAGATCGCTTTCGAGGTAATCTTCTACCGCGACATTTTCAGCCGAAGCGGTTCCGGTGTTTTCGAATCGGATGATGTAATGAAGGTATTCATCGGCATCATCAATATGGATCTGGCTGCCTTCCGCGACCTGTTTGTCGTTCGGATCGAATGAGCCAATAACCGTTTGATGCACGATCGCCTCATTGTCGGCCGGCATTTCATCGGTTTGATCGACATTGGCTTGTGCGGTAAAAGTAAGTTCGTCACCAAGATTAACCGGCGGTGTTTCCATAGGCGAATTGAAATTGAGCGTCACATAGATATTTCTCGATTCGAAAGGAGCGAGGTTGGCGTAATTCCACGTCAAAACATTGCCGTTTTGCGCACCCAAAGTTGGATTGGCATTGACGAAATCGGCAATCGCATCATTGAAATTAAACGTCACATTTCCAGACGCAATCTGATTCCCGTTGTTTTTGTAAACGATCACGTAACCGGCATCAAATCCGGGGCGCGCATTGGAAATCGGATACAGGCTCACTTCCACATCATGGTGCACGCCATTCGGGGTCAGGCAAAAATTGGCCGTTTCCGTATTGCCCATCGACGGGAAACTGTACGTGTAATTGGCCGGTGTCACGTTAAAAAAGGGAAGATTTTGCAAATCCGGCGTCACCGTCACATTGTTTTGAATCGTGTACAAACGGAAATCGCCTGACGCATTGGTCGTCGTTGCGCTTTCCAAACTGTTTTCGACCATGCGGATCGGAACCTGAAAAAGATTCGTATTGGCGTTGCCGCAATCGTATTTGACATTGCCCACGATGGTGTGGTATCCGCCGCCCGGTTCTTCCGAGCAATAAGCTGTGATGTGCGGGCCCGTTAGCGGATCTTCTGCAAATTCATCTTCACCGTTAATGGTCAGGCTCCAGTAGTTTCTTTCCGATTTGTCCATGAAAAGAGGAGCGTCTTCTGAGAAATTCGGATAATCGTCGGTACAAATAATTTGGTTCGGATTTCTAACCGTGTAAAATCTTTGTCCGCCCGGCAATAGGGCGCAAGTGTGCGAAATGGTGAAACACGATTCATTCTGTCCGTTCTTGAAGTCGATCGAATTGATGTAGTCGCCCATCAGCCCGACGTAGTCAAAATCATACACCGTGAACTTGGCATCGTGCAAGGCGTCGCTTCCCGCCATCAGGGTATCGATATGTGCCAATCCAGCCGTATCGAAATAATCATACGGATTGTTTTCGACGTGAAGTGCCTGAAGCGGATGGTTAAGCAGTGTAAAATCCAAAGCAGACAATTGGTTGTTGCTCAAGTTGATGCGGTTGACAGCCGTGTTGACCTGCGAGAAATCGAACGCGCCGATTTGGTTCGAACTGGCGTTGATTTCGGTAATATTGGTATTGTTGGCCAGCGGCGACCAGTCGAGGGAAGTCAATACATTGTCGTACAAAACGAGCGAAGACAAGTTGGTGCAGCTTTGTAACGGTGCCAAATCGATGCTGCTCAAATGGTTGTGTGCCAAATTGAGGGAAACCAATTGGGTGTTGCCGGCCAGCCCAGAAGTGTCGAAAACATCGAGTGAAGTCATCTGGATATCGATCGTGCGCAATGTCACTGCATTGTAATTAAGATTAAAAATATTGGCGGTCGAGACATGGATGTTTTCCACCGGCAGCATGCTCAAATCGATCACGTTGAGTTCGCTCTCACCGTATTGAAAAGTGAAATTGCGCAGGTTGGTAAAAAATTCAATCCCGCCCAAGCTCGAGATTCCAAACCCAGGGCTGTCGATGCCGTAAACCGCTTGCGCCTCGCTGACTTGAATTTCACCATCGTCGTTGAGATCAAGGTCGGCAATAAATTGCTGATTGATGTCGTAGCAAGCGCCCGCAATCAATTGGTCCCTGAAATCGTTGTCGGCAAATGTGATGGTTTGTGCGTCGGCGATCCATCCAAAAAAAAGTAAAAACAAAATGGAGTAGTAGTTTTGCATTGATTCTGTTTTGGTTACACCCAAATGTAAAAAAATGCCGGTCTCGACCACAGGCCAAAACCGACATTTATTAACAAATTGTTTTTTATCGGATGTTGATCTCGAACGGCAATGAAGCGCGAACACCTTTTTGCGCCGAAACCTTGCGGATCTGTTCAATCATTTTGTAGTTTTCTTCGCCCACCTCCTCGCGGATGAAATCTTCCTTGGTCTTGGCAAAAGGGAGTCCTAGATTGGCCAGAAAATCCTTGAAATTTTTCTCATATTCCGGGAAATCCTGTGTCGTATACTCTTTGATTTTGGCCAATTTTGCGGCGTAGGCAACCGCAGCATCCATGCCGCCGATTTCGTCAACAAGCCCGATTTTGAGCGCTTCGGTACCTGACCAGACACGGCCTTGTGCAATCGAATCGACGGCGGCAAATTTCATTTTTCTTCCCGCGGCCACACGGCCCACAAACGTAGTGTAGATGTGTTCGACGCTTTCCTGGGTGAAATTCCTGAAGTTCTCGTTGATCGGTTTAAAGACGCTGTATCCGGCGGCATTGGGATGTGTCGAGACCTGTTCGGTGTTGATGCCGATTTTGGTGGCCAACGTCGAAAAGTTGGGCAGCATCCCAAAAACGCCGATCGAACCGGTGATCGTATTGGCCTCGGCGAAAATCCGGTTGCCGTTGCACGCGATGTAATAACCGCCCGAAGCCGCGAGGTTCCCCATTGAAACGACTACCGGCTTGACTTTTTTAGTAAGTTCGATTTCACGCCAGATCAGATCCGAAGTCAGCGCATTTCCGCCTGGCGAATCAATGCGCAACACAATTGCTTTTACGGCGTCGTCCTTGCGCGCTTCCTCGAGCGAACGGCGCATCGATCCTTCGCCAATGGTATTGGCGTCGCCTTCGCCGCTTTCGATTTCGCCCTGCGCATAAATGATCGCGATCTTGTTGGTGGCGAGGTAATCGGTTGCGGTGGCCGCGACAGTTTCGGCATAATCGAGGATGCTGATTTTGTTGTAGGTTTCGTCTTTTCCTACCTTGAGCATCTTCCGGATGTCGTTGTGGTACACATCTTCATATTCGATTTTGTCGACGAGTTTCTCGGCTTTGGCCATTTCAGGCGTACGTGCCAAAAGTCCGTCGGCGATTTGATTGAGGCGTTCCACGGAAACATTGCGGCTTTTCGAAATATCGGCTACGGTCGAATTCCACACCGAATGCAGCAACGCGGAAATCTGTTCGCGGTTGGCATCGCTCATCTTGTTTTCGAGGAACGGCTCGACGGCGCTTTTGTATTTTCCATGTCGGATGACTTCGATCTTGATCCCCGATTTTTCCTGTAGATCCTTGAAGAACAGGATCTCGGAAGACAATCCTTTGAAGTCCATTTCGCCGATCGGGTTCAGGTAAACCGCATCGGCAACCGAATTGAGGTAATATTCCTTTTGCGTGTAATAATTGGCGTAGGCGTAAACGAATTTGCCAGACATCTTGAAATCTTCAAGCGCGTCGCGCAATGCCTTGCTTTGGGCCATGCCGAGTTGCGAATTGTCGTTGAGGATCGAAATCCCCTTGATGTTGGAATCGGTTTGCGCCGCTTCGATCGCGCGGATCACATCCGAAAGGCCGTCGTGGTTTTCCTCAAAATAATCGAGGTCTTTGTAGACCGATTTCCCGCCGTAATCGGCAGTCACTTTTGAAAGATCGAGTTCGATGACCGAATTGTCTTTGACGCTGACGGTTTCAGAACCGCTTCCGGCAAGCGCAACAATCAACAAAAGTCCGAAGAAGCACATCATGGAAAATAAAAAAAGTCCGATGATCGTGGCGAGTACATTTCCTAAAAACCGCATAATTTATTTTTGTGAATGAGTTGAATTTACATCGCCGTTGTTACAATTCCGAACCGAAATAAATTTATCAACAGCTGTCGCAAATATACTCCTATTCTAAAATTCTTTTAGTTAATTTGCCCTTAATATGAATCACCAGCACCAAGTCATTTTATCGATAGGCAGCAATCAGGGCGACCGGTTGCAAAATATTCATTCGGCTGTGGCGGCGATCCATCAAAAAGCAGGAACTGTCGTCAAGATTTCCAAATTGTATGAAACACCGGCCTGGGGTTTTGAAAGCGGGGCGTTTTACAATTGCGCATTGCTGCTGCACACGACCCAAACGGCGCAGCAAATCCTTTCCAAAGTATTGGAAATTGAAGAAAGCCTGGGCCGGATCCGGACGGAATCGGAAGGTTATCAGGCGCGCACGATCGATATCGACGTGATTGCCTTCAATGAGGACATTATCTTGTCGGACAATTTGCAGGTGCCGCATCCGCACATGCAGGAACGCATGTTTGTGCTTTTGCCGATGCGCGATCTGAACCTCGATTGGCGCCATCCGATCTTGCAGAAATATCTGCCCGAATTGCTGCGCGCGTCTGAAGACAGGAGCCAATGCAAAGTCGTTGGCAAACTCGAGACACCGTTGCGCAAAATCCAACTCGAAAATTTCAATTACATCGCGATTGAAGGCAACATTGGTGCGGGAAAAACCACGCTGACCAATAAAATCGCCGAAGATTTCAACGCCAAGACCGTTTTGGAGCGTTTTGCCGACAACCCATTTTTGCCGAAATTTTATGAGGACCAAAGCCGCTATGCGTTTCCGTTGGAAATGTCGTTTTTGGCCGACCGTTACCAGCAGATTTCGGATGATTTGGCACAATTCGATTTGTTCAAGGATTTTATTGTGGCCGATTACCACATTTTCAAGTCGCTCATTTTTGCCAAAGTCACGCTTACGGACGACGAGTACAGGCTGTACCGCAAACTGTTCGAAATCATCCACCGCGAAATGCCGAAGCCCGATTTGTACATTTATCTGTATCAGAATACCGACCGGTTATTGGCCAATATCAAACTGCGCGGCCGAAGTTACGAACAGGAAATCCCGGCCGATTATCTCGATAAAATTAACCGTGGCTATCTCGATTACATCAAGTCGCAAACCGATTTGAATGTTTTGGTCATTGATGTTTCCGAACGCGATTTTGTCAAAAACCAGGAAGATTATGTTTTTATCCTGGAGGAAATCCAGCGAAAAATAGGATGATCATTGTGCGGCGATTTTCTGGAATAAATCCCACACTACAATTCCGGCGCTGACCGAAATGTTGAGCGAATGCTTGGTTCCGAGTTGCGGGATTTCGATGCAGCCGTCGCAAATCGCAACTGCATTTTGATTGACCCCGAATACTTCATTTCCGAAAACGAGCGCGTATTTCTGATTCTTTTCGGTTTTGAAATCCTGTAAAAAAACCGAATTCTCGACCTGTTCGACTGCAAACACCGAAACTGCTTCACTTTTCAATTTCGCGATCACCGACAACACATCGGAATGGTGTTCCCATTCGACGGTTTCAGTGGCACCGAGCGCAGTTTTATGGATTTCCTTGTTGGGCGGCGTGGCCGTAATGCCGCACAAGTAGATTTTTTCGATCAGGAAAGCGTCGGCGGTGCGGAATACCGATCCGATGTTGTGCAGGCTGCGGATGTCGTCGAGCACGATGATCAACGGTGTTTTTTCTGATTGTTTGAAATCGGCCACCGATTTGCGGTCGAGTTCGCTGTTTTCTAATTTTCGCATAAGGATTGTTCCCGACGGTTCGGGAGTGCAAAAATAAAAAAAGCTCCCTGAAATCAGGAAGCTTTTTAAATATCGTTGGTAAATATTATCCTTTCGGAGCGTCGTCACCCAAAACAGTACCTTTTATGGTCAATACTTTCGAAGCCTGACCTTCGGCGTTTGAAGTGATGGTTACGGTTTTTGTGAAAGCACCAACTCTGTCAGTAGCATATTTCACACCGATAACCGCTTTAGCACCTGGAGCGATCGGCTCTTTTGGATAAGTCGGAACTGTACATCCGCATGATCCGGTAGCATTGGTGATGATCAATGGTTTTGTGCCGTTGTTGACGAATACGAATTCGCGTTTTCCGTCAGCATTGTGCGGAATTGTACCGTAATCGATGGTTTCGTTTTCGAATACCATTCCGGCGCCTTCCACTTTCGGGCTGTCTGCTTTGACTTCTTTTTTTGCAGGAGCGGCTTTAGTCGTTTTTTTAGCCTGAGCGTTTGAAGCAGTTACGCTAAACACAGCCAATACTGCTACTAAAAATATTTTTTTCATTGTCTTTTTATTTAAGATTCAGGCACAAAACTATATAAAAAAATTATTGCGTTCCTGAATTGCGTCTTAAAATTAAATTAATTTTTGTATTGCAGCCGATTTCGGCTCAAAATATTTAAATTCGCGAGCACTAATTATTAATACCCAGAAACCTTGGCCGCCAAAGAAAAAGAAGTCAAAGAAACCCCGTTGATGAAGCAATACAACGAGATCAAGAGGAAGTATCCTGATGCTTGTTTGCTGTTCCGTGTGGGTGATTTTTACGAGACTTTTGGCGAAGATGCGGTTCGCGCTTCAAAAATTTTAGGCATTGTGCTGACCAAGCGTGGCGCGGGTTCAGAGACAGAAACCGCATTGGCCGGATTTCCGCACCATTCGTTGAATACGTATTTGCCTAAACTCGTCAAGGCCGGATTGCGCGTTGCGATTTGCGACCAATTGGAAGATCCGAAAATGACCAAAACCATCGTCAAGCGTGGCGTGACCGAATTGGTTACTCCGGGTGTTTCGATGAATGACGAGGTGTTGCAATCGAAATCGAACAATTTCCTGGCATCGGTTTATTTTGGAAAGAAAATAATCGGGATTTCGTTTCTCGACGTGTCTACCGGCGAATTTTTGACGGCGCAGGGCAACGACGAATACATCGACAAATTGCTGCAGAATTTCAGCCCGAGCGAAGTGCTTGTGCCGAAGAACAATAAGAACCAATTCAAGGAGATTTTCGGAGAAGATTTCCATACTTTTTTCCTCGAAGATTGGGTTTACAAGGAAGATTATGCGATCGAAACACTGACCAAGCATTTCGAAACCATTTCGCTCAAAGGCTTCGGAATTGAGGAATTGGCCGAAGGAATTGTGGCCTCGGGCGCGATCTTATACTATCTGTCGGAAACGCAACACAACAAATTGCAGCACATTTCCGCCATCCAAAGAATTGCCGAAGATGCTTACGTTTGGATGGATCGCTTTACGATCAGGAACCTCGAGTTGTACCACAGCTACAACCCGAACGCGGTTACTTTATTGGATGTGATCGATCGTACATTGTCGCCCATGGGCGGACGTTTGCTCAAAAGATGGCTCGCGCTCCCATTGAAGGACCGTAAAAAAATCAGCGAGCGGCATGAAGTTGTCGCTTATCTAAAAGAAAATACAGCAGTTTTAAAGAATATCCAACAGCAAATCAAGATGATATCCGATCTCGAGCGGCTCATTTCGAAAATCGCCACCGGAAAAGTCAGCCCGCGTGAAGTGGTTTACCTCAAGGATTCCCTGGATGCGATCATTCCGATCAAAACGCTCGCGCTCGAAAGCAAGAACGAAGCGGTCAAAACAATCGGCGACAGCCTGCACAGTTGCGATTTGCTGCGCGAAAAGATCAAAACGATATTGAATCCCGAAGCGCCGGTTGCGATCAATAAAGGGAATGCGATTGCCAAAGGCGTCAATGCAGAGTTGGATGAATTGCGCGCGATTTCAACGTCGGGCAAAAATTTCCTTGAAGGCATTGAGAAAAGCGAATCGGAGCGTACCGGGATTTCGTCGCTCAAAATCTCATTCAACAACGTTTTCGGTTATTACATTGAAGTTAGAAATACCCATAAGGATAAGGTGCCGGCCGAATGGATCCGCAAGCAAACGCTCGTCAATGCCGAGCGTTACATCACTGAGGAACTCAAAGAATACGAAACCAAAATTTTGGGCGCGGAGGAAAAAATCTACAAGCTCGAAGTTGAATTGTTCGACCAGTTGGTCTCTTGGATTGCAACGTACATCAAACCGGTCCAGCTCAATGCGAATTTGGTTGCGCAGCTCGATTGTTTGACTTCTTTTGCGCAACTGGCGATTGAAAACAAATATGTTTGCCCCGAATTGAATGACGATTTTGCGTTCGACATCAAAAACGGACGGCATCCGGTGATTGAAAAACAATTGCCTGTAGGCACGCCTTACATTGCAAATGATGTGTTTCTGGACCGCGAAACGCAACAGATTATTATGATCACGGGTCCGAATATGTCGGGTAAATCGGCAATCCTGAGACAAACCGCATTGATCGTATTGCTGGCCCAAATGGGTAGTTTTGTTCCGGCAGAAAGCGTCAAGATGGGCGTGGTCGATAAGATATTTACCAGAGTGGGCGCGTCGGATAACATTTCGATGGGCGAATCGACTTTTATGGTCGAGATGAACGAAACGGCGTCGATCCTGAATAATATATCCGATAGAAGTTTGGTTTTGCTGGACGAAATCGGGCGCGGTACAAGTACGTACGATGGCATTTCGATCGCTTGGGCGATTGCCGAATTTTTGCACGAGCATCCGTCGAAACCCAAGACGTTGTTTGCGACGCATTACCATGAACTCAACGAAATGTCGGACATTTTTGATCGGATACAGAATTACAATGTTTCGGTCAAGGAATTGAAGGATACGGTGCTTTTCATACGGAAGTTGGTGCAGGGCGGAAGTGCGCACAGTTTCGGAATCCATGTGGCCAAGATGGCCGGTATGCCGCAAACGGTGATTGCGCGGGCGCAGAAGTTGCTCAAGAAACTCGAGAAAGACCATTCGGGCGAAGCGCTCAACGGCACCAAACAGGAAAAACAGGAGATGCAGATGAGTTTTTTCAATCTTGACGATCCGTTGCTCGAAGAAATCAAGGATGAAATTCTCGATCTCGACATCAATACGCTCACGCCAATCGAGGCCTTGATGAAACTCAATGAAATCAAACGCATGCTGACCAAAAATAAATAGCGGATTAGGGTTTCGTTATCAGAACATTATCATTTTGGCTTCATTTTTTTGTAGAAAACGTTTGCATTATTGAATTAATGTTTTAAATTTGCCCTCGCGTTACAGCACATGTGGCGCGGTTCTTTAAATATTGAAATGCGAAAATAGCTCAGTTGGTAGAGCGCGACCTTGCCAAGGTCGAGGTCGCGGGTTCGAGCCCCGTTTTTCGCTCCAGTGATGCTCGGATGGTGAAATTGGTAGACACGCTGGACTTAAAATCCAGTGAACAGTAATGTTCGTGCGGGTTCAAGTCCCGCTCTGAGTACAAAGTACAAACCGTAAAGTTTTAGTTTTAATTCTTTACGGTTTTTTTATTCCCGGTTGTCAAGCATTTGCCAAACTACTTCCAAAAACCTAAATTTCTTGTCCGTATTACAGTTTCCAATAGGATTATGACTACCTTGGGGAAACCATGTTCACACATCAAGGAAAAAAAAGAACTTTCAGTCACAACATACAAATAGCATCGCTGCTTTCGTTTGTTGCGGGTATTGTAAATGTAGCCGGATTTTTAGCGGTACAACGTCTTACGACGAACGTTACCGGACACTTCGCGTTTTTCGTTGATGAAATCTTTAAACTGAACTTTTGGGAAGGATTCATTTACTTTCTGTACATCCTATTCTTTTTCTTGGGTTCGTTTTGTTCGAGTTTCCTTGTCGAGTTCGTTTCGCGTCGAAATAGCAATTACGTTTACGTTGTCCCCACTTCTGTCGAAGTCGTAATTTTAACTACAATTGCAATTTTTGGCGGCACTTTAATTTTCCGCCATCCAAACTTGCTTGCTTGTTCCTTGCTTTTTGCGATGGGATTACAAAATTCATTGGTTACAAGGATTTCAAATGCCACTGTACGAACAACGCACCTGACAGGTCTTTTTACCGATTTGGGCATCGAACTGTCGCAACTGCTTTTTTACAAGGATTCCGTTTCAAGGCAGCAATTATTTACATCAATTAAATTACGACTGACCATCATCAGTCTCTTCTTTATCGGTGGAATTTTTGGCGGTATATTTTACTCGCAGATGGGACTTCGCGTCTTGCTGTTTGGCGTCGTAGCACTAATTTCGGGGTTGGTCTATGACGGCATTAAGTTAAGACTGTTGCAGGTTACAAGGAGATATAGGCAATAATCCTATCGAAAAAGAAAGTAGAAAAAAGTGGTCAATATAATCGAGAAGACAAAGTTCAGCACCAACCCAATTTTCATCATGTCTTTTTGCGGTACCAAACCAGTAGCGAATGCCATTGCATTTGGCGGTGTTCCGGCGGGAAGCATAAAACCGTATGACGCAGCGATGGTCGCGGGAAACACGAGAATCATAGGGTTGATATGCAGTTGGTTGGCCATTGTAAAAAGTAGCGGAAGTATCAGTGCTGCGCTTGCGGTATTGCTCATGAATTCCGTCAGTACAATGCTGAAAAGTACAATGATCCAAAGAAAAATAAATAGCGGTACCACAGCAATCAGTTGGGTAATCGCGTCTACCAAAATAATTCCCAAACCACTGTGCTCTATTAACATCCCGAGTGTCAGTCCGCCGCCGAATAACAATAACACATCCCACTGAATGGAATTGATTATTTGCTTCCAATCCAAAACCTTCGTAATGAATATCAGGAAAATGGCGATTACAGCTACCAGTGAATTAAAGCTGTTGGACAATTGCAATAGTGGTGACAAAACACTGTCCAAGATCCATAAAGTGACTGTGAAAATAAATATGGCGACAAGCATTTTGTTAGGTATGATTTTTTCCTTAGCGGCTACCATTTCGCCAATAAGCATTTTTCTGTCGGGTTTGAAATATAACGTCAGTATCACTATCATCATTGGAAATGTGAGCAGAAAGACAGGCAAGGCGTACAGCATCCATTTTGAAAATGACAAGCCCAGGATGGCGGCACCGATAGCATTGGGCGGCGAGGCCACCATTGTTATGACACCACCGATATTGGCAGCGTAAGCAATTCCAAGAATTAAAAATTTTGACTCGCCTGTGATGTGGCCTTTCTGTAATAAAGCGAGCAACCCCAATCCCAACGGTATCATCATAGCAGTTGCCGCGGTATTGCTGACCCAACAAGCCGTTATAGATGTAGCGAACATCAGCAGGATCGCCGATTTGTAAAAGTTCCCTCTCGCGAGCAGGATCAGTTTTTGAGCCAACAGCTTGTCTAAGCCATAATGCGTCAAAGCTCCCGCAATGACGAAACCGCCCATAAACAGAAAAATAATCGGATGGGCAAATTCATGGAACGCTTCAGCGGGTGGGATTAGGCGTAACAAGCTTGCCATAACCGGTATCAGTAATCCCGTCAACGCGAGTGGAATCGCCTCTGTCATCCATAAAACCGCAACCATTGCCAATACTGCCAATGCTTTTTGTGCCTGCGGATTATCGAAAATCGGGAAATTCAGCAGGATGCAAAAAAGCGCGACGGCAATTCCGAGTGCCAGGATTTTAATCTTTTTTACACTTTTTTCAATTGAAATCTTTTCCATATCGGCAGATGCTACGCTTTTGAAATAAAACCGTTGTATTTAATTTCTTGGACTTCAAACTTGGCATAGGTGAAGTCGCCGGTTTGCAATTTCCAGGTCGCTTCAGCGGAAAACGGAACTTTTGCATTACCGACATCTTTGTAGTTCGCCATTTTGCACAACCACTTTTCCCGATTTTTATCCGTCATAAAGCGGTATGTTTCCATCGCAGTGATTTCGCCCAAGGCATTGAATGTAACGGTAAAATCGAACGCAATTGCTTTGTATCGGAATGACAATTTTGCAGCATTTTCATCGATTGCGGCCCATGTAACGTTTTCTGATGGAAGCAGGTTTGTTGGAAACCAAACGCTCTCTGCAAGCCAACGTTGCAATTCACCTTCGTTAATTTCGTTGCCTTTGGCATCAACTACCGTGAAAAGGTTGAGAAGCGAAACTTTCAAATTGCCGTAATCGGCTATATAGCTATCCCTTGCGGTGAACATAGTGGTTGAACCTTTCCAAATAAATTGCGGCGGCTGAACGGAAAAGTATTGTTCGCCGGAAATTGGGATGAAGCCTTTTTTTAAATCGGCTTTGAATGATCCGATGTGTTTCAGTCTGACAGAATTGATATAAGGCTGCTCGTCCCTCAGCGCATATCTAAAATAACGCTCTACCGGTTCGGGTAAGCCGTATAGCTGACTGCTGTGGTAAATTTTATCCGAAACGTTTCCGGCATTACCGTATAATGCCGCTACTTGCTTTTTGAATTTTAAGTGCAGGCGCATCCTGCCAAACAATAGCGCAATGAAGAGTATTCCGATTGTAGCCGATATAATTAAGATTGTCAATTTAGCGTACATGGTTTTTTCTTATTTGTGGTAAAAGGGCGACAATCAGCATCGGAATCGCATACAGCATGTAAAACATTTGCAGCCAACCAACACCCTGAACAAAATAAGTTTCGACCTGTATCCAAATAATCAGCGCAAAAGCAACGTAAATACTGTAAGTCCACGCCCAGTGCATGTCTCTGAACAGATTAAAATGTTGTGCGAATGGAAAAATTGGTTTTTTGATCAATGCCCATAGGACAATGATTGGAAAAATCCCTAAAACAAGAATTAAAATCAAACCCGGAATCCGAAAATCAGTGAAAGGTGAATTTTCGAGAATCGACAAAGGCAATCCGCCTAATAATTGTCCCGATGGTGAAATAATCAATGCGCTCCCACCGCCAATGGCGCTTACACCTAAAAAACCTAAAAGGGAAAGATGGATGTTTGCTGCCAGGGTTGGTTTCATATCAGTGATTAAAATTTATAGGGAAAATTATTTTTTTAACGTTTTAAGCAACAGGTCGACATCTTTTTTCTTGCACAATTGTGAGCCTGAGTTCATTGTTGCGGCTGTTCCGCACGCCACGCCATATTGTAAGGAATGCTCTAAACTTTCTCCGTTTGACAATCCAAAAACAATACCCGCGACCATACTATCGCCTGCGCCAATGGTGCTTTTCACATCTACTTTCGGCGGCTTTACATGATGGGTTTTATCTTTGCTGACCATTACAGCGCCGTTCGCGCCAAGTGACGTTACAATAATTTCACAATTGCTCCTGCTGATCAATTCTTTGGCGGCAACCTCAACATCTTCCATTTTCAGATTGGTCTTACCCAATAAAAGGCCCAGTTCCTCGAGATTGGGTTTTAGCAGATAAACACCTTCGTCAACGGCCTCTTTCAATGCCTCACCCGAAGTATCTACTATGAATTTCGCAGTATTGTTTTTTGCGATTTTTGATAATTGGGTGTAGATTTCGGAAGGAACGCCCAAAGGCAGACTTCCGCTGGCAACAATGAAATCTATGTCTTTTTGATTTTCGATCATTTTCAAACAGTCTATCCATTCGTTTTCGAATAGTTCGCCGCCCGGCATTCCAAAACGATATTGCTTATCAGAGGATTCTTCAAGAATTGCAAAACTTTCCCGCGTTTCATTCTTGCAGGGTATGGCTTTAAAAGGAACCTTTTCATTTTCCAATAGCTGATTCAAATGAGCGCCTGTGTAGCCGCCCGAAGGAAAAACTGCGATAACATCGCTGCCGAGTAGGTGCAGTACCCGCGCTACATTTATCCCGCCGCCGCCGGGTTCCGATTTTGGCGAAGTGCAGTGCATTTTCTTTTCAGGAACCAATGCATTGACGGCAGCACTTTTATCGATACTGGGACTGAATGTTACTGTGATGATCTTAGACATAAAATAATAAGTTTAATTGCAATTCTTATCAACGTTCTCCGAACGACCTCAATTTGTTATGCGTCGCAGTCAATTCTCGCTGAAGGGCTTCGATTCGTTGAAGCAGATGCCCAATCGCGTCAATACCTTGCAGGTTGATTTCGAGTTCGTAATGCAACCGCATCATTTTCTCGACCGCCAACAATTGTTCCTGCGAAAGATAAGTACGCTCGTCGATAATAACGACCTCAACCAATCCAAAATCTTGCAACGCAGCGATGAAAGTCACATCAATGTTATGGTGCACGCAAAATTGTTCGACAAGGATCAAATCAGTTTTCATGGCTTCGCAATTTAGAGAGTTCGGTAAACAAGGCGCTCTCCTTATCCGAAAGCGCTGTGGGTAATTTGATGTTGTATGTGATGTACAAATCGCCAAATTGATTTTCCTTTTTGTAAATCGGAAAGCCTTTCCCTTTGAGCTTTACTTTGGTTCCGGGTTGTGTTTCGGGTGGGACTTTTAATTTGACTTTGCCGTCGAGCGTATCTACTTGGATGTCGCCACCCAATACGGCGGTATAGAGGTCTAAATCGACAGCCGTATACAGATTGCCGCCATCTCTTTTAAATGAAGTATCATTGGCAATTGTAAAAGTAATGATCAAATCGCCATTCGGGCCACCGTTCGCTCCAGGTGCGCCGTGTCCGTTAATTTTAATGGCCTGCCCATTTTCTACACCTGCCGGAATAGTAATCCTGATATTTTTACCGTTAACGGTAAGCGTTTGTTTGTGGGTTTTGTAAACGTCTATCAACCGCAGTTGCAATTCTGCATTGAGGTCTTGGCCACGAAACCTGGACTGTTGGCTTCGACCGCCGGACGCGCCGCCAAACATTGAGTTGAAATAATCAGAGAAATCGCCAAAGTCTGCACTGCTTTGTTGCCTTGTGTGTCTCTGCGGCTGATTGGGATCATAACCTGATTTTTCAAATTCATCGGCATGTTTCCAGTCTTTTCCGTATTTGTCGTATTTTTTCCGGTTTTCGGGATGGCTCAGGACTTCGTTGGCTTCGTTGAGTTCCTTGAACTTTTTCTCGGCTTGCTTGTCGTTCGGGCTTAAATCGGGATGGTATTTCCGCGCCAGTTTGCGATAGGCTTTTTTGATTTCGCTTTCGTCGGCCGTTTTGGGGACTTCTAAAATCTTATAATAATCTATAAATTCCATTTCCCTTTGTTGGATTAGTTAATGCGATACTGCCGTTACAAAGGCCATTCGTCTTCGGTAAGCATCAATTCGTTGACTTTAAGACTTACTTTGTTCCATTTGGAATGGTCCATCTGGAGGGTGTCGACATCCGTCACCCAATTCAGGAAAGGCACAATCCTGTATACTTGAACGACCCGTTTTTTATAGCCAAAAGCAAACCGGTCGCCGCGCATTTCAAAATCGATGCTTCTTTTGCCGTTTTGATTGTCCTGATAAATGATGGTTTGTGTTTTCCAATCGCCGCCCCAGGTCAGAAATCCTTTGGTAAAGCACATAACTCCTACAAGAAGAAAAGTGACAGCGATAGACTTACTGCTTCTCAGTTTCCCGAAAAGATGCCCGATGATCACGACAAACGAAGCAGAAGCTGCGAAAAGGACGAAAAAATGCGCCACATAATTACTGATGTAAAGGTCAGTATACCGATTCATCAGCAGCACGATAGTACTGATAACAAACAGAATATAAATGGGAAGATGTTTCATAAAAATTATTTATGGATTTGCGTTACTTTTCGCATAAATGAAGCGGTGTTGGCATCTGATGAAGTGCCATAGCCATCCACAAGCGTTCCTTTTTCATTACTATCGGTTTCTATGGCATAGAGAATGGAACTGTCGTCAGGATTCGATTCGCCTTCGAAGCGGTAAAAATGAACGATCTTGACCTGTTCCGGTCGATATTTCTGTCTCGTTTTAATGGATACCAAACCTTCATCCTTAACTTCAAACTGCGACTTAAAACCCCTCTTTTCTACTTCGGCCAGTACCGTCACGAGGCTGTCCATATTTTTCTTTTCCATGATTTTGCTTAATAAGTTCCGTCGTCATTGTTCAATTCAGATTCTTCGTCGGGTTTTTCGAGGTTTGCTTCTTTCTCGAAGGTCTTTTCATCTTTTCGGTTTTGCTTGGCCAAGTAAAAAATCAGTAGAAAAGCCAAAACGCCTACCACTGAAAGTAAAATCCAATTTGTTTCCATAATTCCTAAATGAATATTTTCCTTTAAAGGTAGCTATTTAAAAGTTCAATAATTTGATTTTCAGTTTTTTAATTATTGAATAATCGATAGGCCAAAATGAGGATGGCCAATGCAACGATGCCCGAATAAATGGCTTTGTTGTACCGTGCAAGCCAGTTGGGCAGATAAATATCGAAATTGTCCTTTGTTGAATTGGAATATCTTCGCGCGATCACCGTTATCGGGCAAATGCTTTTGAACAGGAGCAAGGTCAGTCCTTCCAAGGTAATCAATCCGATGCAAATCCAAATCCATTCATCAATCTGGTTCGCGATTACGGCGTAAAGTAGATAGAATATGACAACGTTAAAGAATAGCCATATCACCGTGTGGATGATCTTGATTTTGCGAAGTTGGATTTTAGTTCCGATATTTTCCATTGCATGTTTTTGAAAAGTCTTGTGATCAGAATCCGACAGTCGCCTCAATCATAAACCCGTCGAACTTACCGCCGTATCTAATGTCATCGGCTGCGAAGTTTTTATATTGCTGGTTTACATATTCGGCTTTCATCAGGATATTTTTATTTATAAACCATCCGATAGAACCCACTGCGCGATTGATCGTCACGTTGTTTTGGTTGAGCGGGGAAGCGGTCAGCGTATTGTATCGGCCACCGATCCAGAAGTTTTCCTTGCCTTGCGGAAAGCGGTAAATCAAGTCGACTGCGGATTGTGTAATTTGATGCGTATCGGCTTCGGTAATTTTTCTTCCGTTGGCCACTTCATACGTCCCGAACAATTCGAATCCCTTGAACTTGACAAACGGATTGATCATGATGGCGGTAACTTCCTGGCTAAATTCAGGGTTGAATCGTCCCGATTTAAAATTGTCGACGGCAGTTGCGGCCGTGTTTTCCAAGACATAAAAATAATGCGAACCTGTTCGGTCGCCTGCAAACAAAGTATTGTTGGCCGCTCTTTTTACGGCATAAATTGATCCGGTCAGCCTGATGCGCAAATCTTTGATGATCTGTTTGTCGTAGCCTAATTTTGCGTGAAAAGCGGGTGTCGGTTTGTTCAAGTCTCCGGTGGCAGCGTCAATTTTAGTTGAAACCGTCACAGTAGGGTTTAATGCGCCGTTGGTTAGGCCAAACATCGCCATCCATCCGGAACGGTGATGGTAATAGACTTCACCGCCAATCTCGGTGGCAAAATCGTCCAAAATATAGTTCTCGATAAACGGATTGTATATGGCATTTCCGCCGTCGCTTCTGCGAAAATGTTGGTCGCCAAAATCGACATCATAAGCTCCGACTTTTATTGTGATGTTTTTCATGGCATCGTCGACGAACTTGCTTTTGAGGAACAAGAGTTTGTCGAACTGGATGTAACCGCCTTTTACCCAAGTTTCCTCATGGTGCCTTGAAGATAAATAAACGGTCAGGTTCAACCTGATGCCGTCATCAAGTTGCGTGTCGAGATTGAGGTTGGCCATTGCCAAGTTGAATCCGTTGGTTATCGAAACAAGCTGATTGGTATTCACACCGTCAACTAAAACAGGAATCGCGTTGTTTTCATGTCTTAAACCTTGAAAATCCAAAGTGAAATTGCCGCCGATTTTGAGTTTGAATCCGGTGTACGCGGTACTGTCATTCTTTGTGGTTTCAAAAACGTTCAATCCGGTCTTGTCGTTGTTTCGATAATACTGGATGGGCGTTTGTTGGGCTTTTAGTAGCGCCGTTGTAAAGCAGAGCAGGAGAAGTATCTTATTTTTCATTTTGTGTTTATTAGTTGATTATCGTTCGAATCGCATCGAGAAATCGAGCGTCACGTTGTCTCCAGTTGTCATGAGGCCGCCCATGAATTTTGGAGGTTCCACATTATAATCGGCCATTTTTAGGTGGTAAGTTCCTGTACAGGTAATGCTGCCGTTTTTGTTGGCCATACACGAGATATTGATGAGGACTTCTTTAGAAACACCCGCAACATTGAGCTGTCCGACTGTTTTGATCACGTATTTATAATCCTTTTCGGGCGACACTTTTGCAGCGGTCATCTTGTACTGAATCTTTGGAAACTGTTTGGCTTTAAGCGCTTTGTAGGCATTCTTGTCGAGTTTCTTTTCATCGCTCTTCAGTGAAGTGACGGGCAGGTTAAATTCGAGTTTTTTCAGGCTCACAATATGAGTTCCGGGTTCCAGTTCGAATTGGGCATCGCCCGAAAAAAACGCACTGACCATCATCCAGTCGTGTAAAGTAGAAGTGCCGGATAATTTAACGCTGTTGTCACCTGATTCTTCAATGCTGAAATTGGTTTGTGCAGTAATGCTGAAATGGATTCCAAAAAGGAATAGGGCGGTCATCGACCATCTTATATTTTTCATAGTGTTGATTTGCAATGGTTATTTTAAATGGGAGCGAAGGAACCAAGCCATCTTTTCATGGTTTTCCATGATTCCCGTAATGAAATCACTTGTTCCGGAATCCTGGTATTCATTCGAAAATACATTGATGTTTTCCCTTAAATGGACAATCAGGCTTTCATGGTCGGCGAACAATTCTCTCATGTAGCCGGGACTGTCATTCTTATCGCGTTTCTGTTCCGTAAAATGGGTTACGTCAAAAAGCTTTAAGCATCGCATCGACATAATGGCCCAAGGTGCGGATGCGTTCGGCGACGCTGTCGATAATCGTATCGAGTTCATCGAATTGTGCCTCGAAAAACTTATGCTTGTCGTAAAAGTCCGGCGCTTCGAGGTTCCAATGCGCATTTTTTGTTTTGGTGTAAAGCACGTATTCATCTGCGAGGATTTTGGCCAGTTCATTGGCCACGTTTTCGCGGTTTGCTTCTGTTATTCCGATATTTGGTTTCATGTTTTTCATTTTATTATTCTTCGTCAAAATCTACAATCAGATCATTTTGGACTTGTTTTACGCCAGGTGCGTTCCAGGCAATCCGTTCGGTTTCTTTTTTCTGATACCACGAATCAACGATACCTTTTAGAGTAACCGTGTTGTGAACGACCTCGACCTCAATTGAGCGGTTGTCAATACGGCCGTCCCTTTCAATGGCATTCTCGATGCCTTCCTTTTCTGTTCGATCCTTTGATAAGGTCATGATCATGATGTTGTTGACGATGCCTTTTACCCCGACAAGATTACTGACCGTTTTTTTGGCCGCTTCTTTTTGGTAGTTCCATTCGAGTTCGCCGGTGAGTGTGACCCATCCGTCCTCGACCTTGACATTGACCTTGTCGTTGGGGATGTCCCAGTGCCATTTGAACGCGTTCATGATTTCTGAAGCAATTTCATTGTCGCCTTTTTGGTTCGCGTCGCTGAACACCACTTCTATTTTCTCGACTACGACCTTTACGCCCGAAACATTCCTGGCGGCTTCCTCGGCTTCGGCTTTTTTGGAATAGCCATCGACTGTTCCGGTTAGGGTGACGATGCCTTCTTTTACGCTTACGCCGATGTCGGACGACCGCAAAAGCGGCTCCCACCTGATGGCATCCTGAACGTCATTTTGTAATTCTTCATTCGTTTTCATGATAGTGCATTTTAGGATGTTTACTGGGGCAAAGATGCGTGCATTGTTGCCGGTGGGAAATGATAGAAGACATTACAATTAGTGACCGTAGTTACTTATTAGCAAGTTTGCTGAATAAGTTTCAAAGAGATTTGGAATGCAATTGCTTTTTGATGGTTTTCCTGCTGTTGGGCAACTTTTCTATCTCCCACATAATGATGAATACCGATATACTGATCACAGAGGCAAAGAAGCACCAAACCGAAACCAAATAATTTTCATAAAAAAGTGTAGTGATCAGATAAGAAATCATCACCGTCGCGCCCAGCATCCACATTCTTTTGATGTGTGAAAAGAAAGGCGGTACGATGGTGGCAATGACATACAGCAGTCCGCCCCAAATACGAAAGGTTTCGGGATAGGATTGGATGTAAGCGATGTGATAGCAATCAATCTTCGCGTAAACGTCATAATTGAACAGGCAATAGGTCAGGTAGCCCGAAACGAGTAATCCGACAACGACTAAAAACCGTTGGATGTTTTTTCTTGTCCGTTGCTTTTCGAGGAGCAGAACCGAAACCGGAACCCAAATCGGCCACAATATCTGCGCAAAAATCAGGAAGAAATAAGTGATGCTTTTTTGAAAATAGGCGCTGTCGGGATCGGATAATAAAAGCCACAAAATGCCTTCGGAAAATTGTTGTATCGCAAAAATCAAAGGGATTCCGGCAAACATAATTTGCGACGGATGCTGTACTTTTTTTAATGAAGCCACCCCAATTGCGGTAAGGACGACTCCTGCGCCAAAACTTGCTGTTGCTGAAAAACACATATTGATTTTGATTAAAGGTTTGGGTTGTCCCTCAGTATTTTTTTTGCTGTTTTGCCAAAGTTGTTCATCAGGATTGTTCCGGTTAAGGCAACCAATACAATTATTGAAAAGAGTACTTTCATGTTTTATTGATAAAATGGTTGCGCCATCGCTTCAGCATAGGGAGAAGGAACGGTCAATTTGTTATGAACCGATGAAACGCCTGGGGTCAGTTTTGCAAGCCGCCCGACTTCCTGCTTTTCGAAAATACAGGTGACATGGCCTGTAAGTGTTATTTTGGAACTGGACACGGCGACGACAATGTTTTTAAAAAAGATCGGGTTGTTTTCCAGTGTATGTTCGAGATGGTCTTTTTCAAATTGGTCGTCCTTATCGGATACGATTTGGATGTTGTTGCAAATGCTCGTCACGCCTATGATATTTTCAATTGCGGTTTTTGCGGCTGCTTTTTGGTCATTGTGTGGCAGGTCGCCTTCGAGTGTAATCGTGCCGTTTTCGAATTTAATACTGATTTTATTTTTGGGCAGATGTGAACAGTTCTGAAGTGCATGCACAACTGCAACGACGATATCGATGTTCGATTTGGTCATTGATTTGGCATGGGTGACGGTAATATTTTGTATTACTGCCGATACACCATCAACTTCCCTTGCGGCTTTCTCGGCGGCGATTTTCTTGTAATAGGCATTGACAGTTCCCGATAATGTGACAATTCCGTCATGGACGGTTACGCCAATTTCTGCGGCGTGCAAAAGGATTTGGCATTTCAGCGCGTCCTGAACTTCTTTTTGTAAATTCTCGTTTGTTTTCATTGCGGTTGATTTAAAGGCAAATTTCAGTCAACACCGTTGCTTTCCAAATGATGTCTGACACGGCAATAAGTGATTGCGGACATATTTTGCCGCAAATGGTTTTTTAACTTTACAATAGAAATGCATTAAACTCTTATGGCCATATTGACATTAGTAAGACACGGACAATCCGTCTACAACCTCGAAAACAGATTCACCGGAAATCTCGATGTTCCGCTTACGCCTTTGGGTGAGCAGGAAGCAAAATTGGCCGCGATAAAACTGGCCGGTTACCAATTTGACATTGCCTATACATCGATGCTGATCAGGGCACAGGAAAGTTTAAGGATCATTCTTGAAGAAATGCATCAAAACTTCATTCCGGTTATCAAGAGTAATGCGTTGAACGAACGGATGTATGGTGACTTGCAAGGATTGGATAAAGCCGAAATTGCGGCAAAGTTCGGTGTAACCCAAGTTGAAATTTGGAGAAGAAGTTTTGAAATTTGTCCGCCCGGCGGCGAAAGCCTGTCCGACACGTACAACAGAACCACGCCTTACTTTGTTACGGAAATAGCGCCCAATCTCAAAGCGGGGAAAAATGTATTGGTCGTGGCGCATGGAAACAGTCTAAGGGCATTGATGATGTATCTTGAAAACATCAGTCATGAGGAAATTGCCAAAATAAATATTCCGACCGGCCTGCCCCGCGTGTATCAACTTGATGGTGATTTGGTCATTATGAATGCGAAATATTTATAAAAAAAATCGGGAGAAATTTTCTCCCGATTCACCGATTACTCGATATATGAATAATCATACTCAATAACGAGGTCGTTATCTACTGACCATACGCCCGGCGTATTCCATGCCATTTTACCGGCTTGTTCCTTTTGATAAAGTGAACTGACGGCACCGGTGAGCCTCACATGTGTCCCATTTACCGTGACGTTGATATCGGTTGCATTGATAGACCAGTTTCTATTCAGTGCGTCTTCGATATCCTTTTTCTCGATTGCATCGTGAACTTCCGATTTGATCTTGATGTTGTTGGTTACTCCGGTAACACCCGGTAGTAAAACCACAATGTCTTTTGCCGCTTCTCTTTGGTAATTCCAAGCAAGGGTTCCGTCAAGCGTGACTTTTCCATCTTCCACTTTAATCATGATTTTGTCATTGGGAACCGTCCAACTGTCACTTAACGCTTTGATCGCTTCGGCGGCAATGTCGTTGTCGGTTTTTACGAACGACGTGTGGTATACGACGTGAATATTTTCCACAACTGCTTTTACGCCTGCCACATTCTTGGCCGCATTTTCCGCTTCGGTCTTTTTGAAATAGGCATCAACCGTTCCTGACAACGTCACGAATCCGTCTTTTACGGTTACGCCCACTTCGGCAGCGTGCAAAAGCGGTTCCCATTTGATGGCTCTCTGAACGTCATTCTGTAATTCTTCATTGGTTTTCATAAGGTGATATTTAAAATTGTTAGTAATCTTGGTATCTTATAAGGATATAAAAGGGATCGGTTTAAAGAATTTGCGGACGAAAGCGTGCTGTTGGGCATCGGTCAACTTACCTCTACTACTGGTTTTGATTATTATTTTATCGAAAACGGGTTGATTTCTTAAATAATTGAACAGCTCCGTTTTGGCATCGGTCGGGCCAAAGAGAACGACTTCGTCATAATCCCTAATGATTGCTGACAAGGTTTGTAATAGGCCAATGTTTGGTGTTGCTCCTTTTGGTGCATTTCGCCTTCGCCGCGTTGCAAAGTTTCGTTTTTGTCCTGTTTAGAAAAATCGGAGTAAACCATTTTGGCAGTTGCCGGTTCATCTGAAAATTCAATGATATTGGCATGGGCGTGGTCCATACAAATTCCTGCTTTTTCAGCTGTTTTCATCATATTTGGTTTTTAAACAACCATTAGTTCGGTTGTGATCTTTAAATCGTTGCAGACATTTTCTACTCCCGGTGCTTTCCAGGCGATGCGTCCGGCCAGTTCTTTCTGGAACCATGTTTCTACCGATCCGGTCAGCGTAATCTCTTTTCCGGTCACGGCAACGCTAATATCGCTCACATCAATGTCATTGTGGCATTCAAGTGCGCGTTCAATGACGATTTTGCTGACTTTGATATGGGATTCAGATGCAATGATGATATCATTGATTACGCCTTTTACGCCTATCAGATTGCTCACTGCCGTTTTCGCGGCCTCTTTTTGGTAGTTCCATTCGAGTGCTCCGGTAAGGGTTACGATTCCGTTTGTAACTTTAACTTTAATGCTGTTGTTGAGGGTGTTCCAATTCCATCGGAAAGCGTTGAGGACTTCGGCTTTGATATCGAGGTCGTTTTTTTGTTCCCGCGAACTGGATTTGACGTTTATTTTATCGAAAACTATTTTTATACCTATAACTTTTTTTGTGGTTCGTTCGGCTTGCTCCTTTTTGGCGAATCGGTCTACGTTCCCGAATAGTGTTGCGATGCCATTTTCCACTGTGACAGCAATTTCTTCCGCAGCCAACAAAGGCTCTGATTGGATGGCATCCTCGATTGCAATTTGTAAATCATTATCACTTTTCATAACTTCTAAATTTTTCCATTTTGTAATTTCATTACAGCGCAAAGGTTGCGTGAAAGTGTCGTTTACAAAATGATTGCAGGCGATGCGAAAAATGATATCAAACACTTTCTTATACTGACAAGAAATAGGTTTCCCTGTTGAATTTTCCGGCTGAATATTGCCAATTGATGTTGACCACCTTTTTTAGAACCTTTTTCAGTTCAAAAGGATTGGGCGTTTTCTGGATGTAGATGTTGGCTCCGGCGACAAAAGATTCTTCGTCGGTAAGTGCTGCATTTGCGTCATACACCACAATTGACACATTCTTGTATCGTTTATCGTCGCGTATGGTTTTAATGCCGTCGATGCAATTATTGTCCTTGTTGCTCAAATCGAAGAACAGGACGTGCGGCATTTGATAACGGATCGATTCCAAATGTTTAATACAAGTGTTAAAGCCATTAAAAACCTTGACGGAATGCCATAATTCTAAATTGGTTAAGACTTCCCCGAACTTTCGAACTTTTTTGTCATCATCCTCAATCAAGATCATGCTGACCATTTCTCTGTTGCGCTTCATGGTAAATGTTTTTAAAGGGTTAGTGTGGCAAAGGAGCGGTTTATGTCCGATTTAAAAAATGAGCGAATACAGGGTAATCAATGATTGGCGTCACTTTTGGCCACGATTAACTCAGAACAGTTGTATTTTATTGAAAATCTGATAATTATATACTAATTGTTTAATGCAATTCCCGTATTCCATTTTGTAAAGCCGACCTTTACAAATGACCAATACGATTTGGTTCAAGCCGTTCATGGATAATGCCGCTCTTTTATATGCCCTCGTTCACAATGCCATTGACGGTATTATCACTATTGATGAAGTTGGCATCATCGAAACCATGAATCCATCCGCTTGTATACTGTTCGATTACACTCCCGAAGAAGTGATTGGACAAAACATATCAATGCTGATGCCCTCGCCCGATCGGGAACGGCATGACGAATACCTGCATCGGTCAAAAGTTACCGGAAACGCAAGTATTATTGGAATCGGACGTGAATTGTATGGGATGCGAAAGGACGGTTTTCAGTTTCCGCTCAAACTCAGCGTCAGTGAAGTGAAATATGCAGGCAGGAAAATATTTGCCGGTTTCATACATGACCTGAGCCAACAAAAAGAAGATGAGGAAAGACTAAAGAACTACGCCGTCCATTTGGAAGAACTCGTCGAACAGCGTACGGAATCGCTGAACGAGACCATACACGCTTTAGAAAAGGCAAAGGAAAAAGTAAGCCTTTCATTGGAGAAGGAGATTGAACTCAGTAAACTCAAAAACCGTTTCCTATCGATGGCTTCGCATGAATTCAGGACGCCATTGAGCACTGTACAATTGTCGGCCTCGCTGATAGAGAAATACGCCGAGCCTTATGAAAATGGGAACATCGGTAAGCATGTAGGCAAGATCAAAAATTCGGTTTCAAGTCTGACCGCCATACTCAACGATTTTCTGTATCTCGAAAAGTTGGAAGCAGGGAAAGTGATCGTAAATACCACTTGTTTCGACATGGTCAAACTGGGCGAAGAAATTGCCGAGGAAATGCAACTATTGGCAAAACAGAACCAAAAAATACAGTATGCACATTTTGGAACACACGCTAATGTTGCATTGGATCAAAACTTACTCAAAAATTGTGTAATCAATCTCATTACCAATGCAATAAAATATTCAGGAGAAAATACCGAGATTGAATTTCACTCCAAAATAACCGATGCGGCCTTTGAAATCTGCGTCAAGGACAATGGCATCGGGATTCCATTGGAAGACCAGAAAAATTTGTTTGAAGCTTTTTTTCGGGCGCACAATACCGGAAGCATACCGGGAACCGGTCTCGGATTAAACATCGTTGCACGGTATGTCGGACTGATGAACGGCAAAATTGATTTTAAAAGCAGCATAAATGAAGGCACAACATTCACACTAATCTTTCCAATAGCATGATAAAAGCATTGATCATTGAAGACAACAACGACATCAGGGAAAACATTGTCGAAATATTGGGCTTGGCAGGTTACGATGTCAGCCAAGCGAATAATGGCAAGGTTGGGGTTGAGAAAGCCCAAAAGCTTTTACCCGATATTATTCTGTGCGACATCATGATGCCCGAACTCGATGGTTACGGCGTACTGTATATGCTTAATAAAAATACGTATACAAGCAGCATTCCATTTATTTTCATTACCGCCAAATCAGAACGATTGGATCTTCGGAAAGGAATGGAAATGGGCGCGGATGACTTCCTGACCAAACCTTTCGACGACATGGAGTTGCTCAACGCAATCGAAAGTCGATTGAAGAAGAAAAACAGGCAACAGGAATTTTACAGCAAATCTTTGGAAAGCCTCGACAATCTTATTCCCAATAAGGACGGGCTGTCCACGTTAAAAAGAATTATTGAAGACAGAAAAAACAGAGTATTCAAAAAGAATCAAATCGTGCATTATGAAGGCGACCGTGCGATAGGCGTATATCTGATCATTTCAGGAAAAATAAAGACGGTTAAGATGGATGACGACGGGCGCGAACTGATGACCGGCATGTATCAGGATGAAGATTTTTTTGGCGTGAACTCAATCCTTTCGGACGATGCCTATACCGATACCGCAACCGCGCTTGAAGACAGCCAGTTGTGCTTTTTCCCAAAAGAGCAATTGGAAGAAATGCTGCGGCGCTATCCTGATGTGGCTGTGAAATTCATCAAGCTTTTATCGAACGAAGTACGCGCGAAAGACAAACACCTGTTGCACTTGGCTTATCAATCGGTAAGGAAAAGGATTGCAGAAGCCATACTTCGACTGTTCCATCACGACCCCTCCGAAACGGAAAGCGTCAGTGTGAGCCGCGATGACCTTGCGGCCATGTCGGGAACGGCTTCTGAAACCGTGAGCAGGACGTTAACGGAGTTCAAGAATGAAGGTTTGATTAAAAAGACGGGAAGTCATTTAAAGATATTGGATTTTAAGAAAATTAGTGCAATGAAGAATTAATTTAAAGACCTTTGAACTAACGCCTGTTAGGATAAAATCAGCTTTTTTTTGTCCCACGCAAATGAAAGTGCGCAGTTTTGATTTGTAAAGGATTTGTAAAAGCCTATGCTTATTGCGTTTTTTAAGAATTTGTTGAAACATATCTGCATCGAGACATACTGTCTTGAAGTTGTCTATGTGTTTGCCTGCATAGCTTATGGCGAAGCGTTCGGTATCTAAGAGCCACCCTGTAAAGCGGCTGATTTAGTTTTGATTTATGTCGGAAAAATAGATGGGATTCTTTTCGAAATCTTGGAATCTTTCGAAGTTTTTCTTGAAAGTCTTGTAGCCTTCAACCCGGCTTTTGGTAGTCCCAACTTCTTTTTTCCTTGTGCTTTGCGTTTGTGAGCGTTATCGATTATGTATTGAATGTGGTTTGCCACTAAACGCACATCGACTTTTTGCGCTCGATTGAACACGCATCGATGGTGTTTTGAAGCCACACGTCATCGATTATCAATCCCTTTCCTTCATCTCATTAGGTTTTCTTTCGATGAATTTTGCAGCACTTCAAGATTGTACGTCAATGCTTTGTTGTCGGAGACAGTTTGTTTTGGGAATCCGGTTTTTGAAGTCCACTCTTTGCGTTAATCGAAAAGGGAGTACTTTTTCAATAAATTTTCCTCGTCCCGAAGATAAATATACTTTTATAGCCACACTTTCGTTAGCTTTGCTGCGCAATCGAAATGAAACTGTTGCCTGGAAAAACGTTTTGCTTGTCAGTTCCAAAAATATATTTATTTCGAAACTTGTCAAACATTTGCAAACGAATTTTCAATAATAGTCGATTTAGATAAAGTTCATTCAATGTTTGACAGGTTTAAAAATCTTTCTGCCACAGTAGATTCGGGAAGTTAAGCCAACAAAACGGATTAAATAAAAATACGGAGTTTGATATAAATAGGGCAGGTTCAACTCCAGCTCTGAGTACAAAGTACAAACCTTAAAGTTTTAGTTTTAATTCTTTACGGTTTTTTTATTGCCTGTAATTAAAATCACATATGGGTGCATTTGTCATCAGTAAAAAGCTAAACGGAGATTATAAATTCATTTTTGCCTCGCGAAAAGGAAAGACGATTTTTACGAGTATTGGATGCAAATTCAAATCGGATTGTGAATTGATGATCGCTGAAATCAAGACCAATACGGGTACTTTTGCTTTTACAAAGGTGCGCAATGCAGGCGGCAAATTTTTCTTCAGGCTTTCCAAAGACGGACTGGTTTTGGCCAACAGCCGCAAATTCACAACCGAATTATTGCTTCAAAAAGGAATCGACGAAATCGTAAAGTATGTTGCTATTTCGGAAACGCTCGATTTCTCTGAGCCAAGTTTGGCTTTTCCGGATGCGGATGCAATTTTTCTCGAACAAGAGTAATGAAATAAGATGAAACAAAAAACCAATCACAATGGGCTTTTGTTTTAATAATACAATAAAAAAGCCACGCATTGCGTGGCTTTTAAATCAATTAGGAGTTCCTAATTATTTTTTTGCTTCTTCTGCAGTTTTAGCAGCGTCAGTAGCAGTTGCAGCAGCATCAGTAGCAGTTGCAGCAGCGTCAGTAGCAGTAGCAGCAGCAGAGTCAGCAACTACAGCAGCCTCTTCAGCTACAGGAGTAACTTCTTCAGTTACTGGAGCCTCTTCTGCAGGAGCTTCAGCTTGTTTACAAGATACTACAGTCAATGCAGCGATAACAGCTAAACTTAAAAATACTTTTTTCATCTTACTTAATTATAAAAGGTTAATTATTAATTCGAGGCAAAGATATAAATTTTTTAATATTTAAAATCTTTTTTCAATTTTTTTTTCAAAAAACGCAATCTGTTGCCACTCTGTTTTGCTTTACAAATACCGTACCAGAAAGCAAAGATTATAAAAATACTTAAAAAATCATTAAATTATTTATAAACAACTAATTATCAGTATGTTACTTCTTCTTTGGATGAACTAACTTCAACTCTTCAATCAAATTTTTCGCTCCGGCATACTTGTCCATGATGAATAAAACGTACCGAATGTCTACCATAACGTTCCTGCAAATCGCCGGATCGTAGTAAATGTCGCTCATTGTTCCTTCCCAAACACGGTCAAAATTGAGGCCAATTAAATTGCCTTTGGCATCAATCGCCGGACTTCCTGAATTGCCTCCGGTGGTATGATTTGTCCCAATGAAACACACCGGCATTTTTCCATTTTCAGCATACGGCCCGTAATCTTTCTTATTGTACAAATCAATAAGTTTGGACGGAACATCAAATTCATAATCACCCGGAATGTACTTCTCAAGCACGCCATCCAAATAAGTCGTCGGCGTATAAATTGTCGCGTCTCTTGGTTCATAACCTTTTACTTTTCCATAGGTCACACGCAAAGTGCTGTTGGCATCCGGAAAAATCCGCGATCCTTTGTTCAATTCCAGTTGTGCTTTCATATAAGTACGCTGCAAGGCCGTAATCTTGAGGTTGATCTCATCGTATTTGGGCGCGATTTCTTTCGTAAACTTATCGGCCATTTCCTTCACCAATTTAAAAGCCTTGTCGTTGTTGAGGTTGGCTAAAACCGTTTTGGCGTCGCCTGCAAGCAATTGTTTCACGCCATCGTAGCTTGTCATTTTGGAGTCGGCATAAATCTCTGCACTTAATTTTTTTGCATCGATATTGCTTAAGCTGGCCGGTAAAAACTGTTTCGGATATTTCTTCGAATAGATGTCAATCAACTGCTCGAACACTTTCTCATCCACACTTTTGTTGAAATCTTTGTAGAAATCCCCAAGTCCGTCCACGAGATTTTTCCTGCGGTCATTGAAAGACTGCTCGCCTTTGCTGTTGTAAATCTGCTCGAGCTGGTACATTTTATAAGTCACACTGAGCAATTCGGTGTTGCGCAAAACGATTTCAAGGAAATATTCGCGGCCTAAAGTATAAGGTGCAATCTCTTTGTAATTTTTATCGAATTCGGCCAATAAAGTCCCATATTCTGCCTGTTTCCCCGCTTTATTGACTTTATTGGTCAATTCAGTTTCCTGTTTTTTCTTGATCGCAACCGCATTCGATTTCTTCAAGCCTTGCGATTCGCCGATCCACTTTTTCCAATAATTGGCAATGCCCGCATATTTGGATGCATATTGGATTTTGATCGCATTGTCCTTGCGCATAAATCCGTCTTCCACTTTCAGGGCCGCGTCGCGCACTTCAATTCGCGCGGGATTGATTTCATTGACAATCTGCTCGATCGCCACGGCCGGCAAATATTCGGTGGTTTTCCCCGGATAGCCGAAAACCAGCGTAAAATCGTCTTCTTTCACGCCATCCAGCGAAATCGGAAGGAAGTGTTTCGGCACATACGGAACATTGTCTTTCGAATATTCCGCCGGACGGTTGTTTTTGTCGGCGTAAATCCTGAACAATGAAAAATCGCCCGTATGGCGCGGCCAAATCCAGTTGTCGGTATCCGATCCGAATTTCCCGATCGAGGACGGCGGCGCGCCCACCAAACGTACATCTTTATACGTTTCGGTTACAAAAAGCATGTATTGGTTGCCTTCGAAAAACGTGCGGATTTTGTTTTCCTGCCAGCTTTCCTTCGGCAGCGAATTGCTCAAGGCGGTGATGTTTTCCTGGATTTTTTTCTGCTTTTCCGCTTCGGCCAACGTTTGCGTGCCTTCCAGGACTTTCGAAGTCACGTCCTCGATCTTTGCGATAAAAGTCACGACCAAATCCTTGTTGGGCAATTCGTCTTCCATTTTATAGGCCCAAAAACCGTTGGTGAGGTAATCGTGCTCGACGGTCGAATGGTCCTGGATCTGGCCGAATCCGCAATGGTGATTGGTGAGCAGCAAACCCTTTGGTGAAATCACTTCCGACGTACAGCCGCCGTTGAAATGCGGTACGGCATCCTTGAGGCTCGATTTGTTGACGTCGTAAATATCGGAAGCCGACATTTTCATGCCCAGGCTTTTCATTTCCTTCTCATTCATGCCCGAAAGCAACGACGGAATCCACATGCCGCCTTGCTGCGCCTGCATCTGGAGGACAAACAATAAAAGGAATAGCTTTAAAAATTTCATAGTATTGATTTTGAATTAGTTGATTTTGTGTTTCATGATCGTCCGGTTGTGGATCGAAAATCCGGCCGAAAGATATAATTTCTGCGCATTTGCATTGTGGTCTTCCACTTCGAGATACAACAATTTAAGCGATAATTTCTCAGATTCAGATCGGATAAAAGCCATGGTTTGCGTTCCGATGCCTTTGCCGCGTGCGGCTTCCGAAAGATACAATTCATCCACAAAAGCGATCCTTCCGCCGTATTCGAAATTAAAGACAAACGTCAAAATCACATAGCCGATCGGTTTTCCATCCGATTCGATCAGCCAGGATTTGCCCAGGTTTTCGTCGGCGATAAACTGCTTGAACAACTTTTTCGATTGTTCGGTATCGATTGGATAATGGTCGATCGCATAAAATTCGCGCATCATCGCCACGGCAATGTCTATGTCTGTTTCCGCAATCGGTCTATACGTCGCTGCCATTGGAAATTTGTTTCAAGATAATTTCGGTCGCATTTTTATTCATTTGTACGAATGTCGAGCAGATGCTGCCTTTTTCATTTCGGATGTCTTCGTTTCGGATCAGGTTTTCAAACGCCTCGTCGAGTTCATCCTGGTTCGAAACCGACACACAGCCGCCGTTAGAAACCAATGCGATCGCTTCCGCAAAATGCGAAAAATTCGGCCCGATCACAATCGGAACGCCAAATGTTGCGGGCTCCAAAATGTTATGGACGCCCGGATTTCCGAAGCCGCCGCCCACATACGCGATGTCGGCATAGCTGTAAATTTTGGTCAGGATTCCAATCGTGTCGATGAGGAAAACATCGAAATCGGAAAGATTTTTATTTTCCTTTTCAGAATACAAAACCGTTTTTCTCGAAATGGAATTTTTCAATTGTGCAATCTGTTCGGCTTTGATGTTGTGCGGCGCAATGATGAATTTTACGTTATTATTGGTCGAATTGATATAATCGACGATCAAATTTTCATCTTTCGGCCACGAACTTCCCACGACAATCGTCACAGTTTCGTTCCTGAATTCACGAATAAAATCGAGCGAATTGTCCTTTTCCAAAATCGCCGCAACACGGTCAAAACGCGTATCACCCGAAACGGTGACGTTGGTTTTGCCCAGTTTGAACAGCAATTCTTTCGATCTGACATTCTGTACAAAAAAATGGTCGAACGCATCCAAAGCTTTCCGATAAAATCCGCCGTACCATTTGAAGAACATTTGGTTGTCGCGAAAAATCCCCGAAATCAAATACGTCGTGATGTTTCGTTTTTTTAATTCATTGAGGTAATTCGGCCAATATTCATATTTGATGAAAAACACGAGCTCGGGATGAACCAGATCGAGGAATTTTTTGGCGTTTGATTTTGTGTCCAACGGCAAATAAACCGTCACATCGGCAACCGCATTGTTCTTGCGCACTTCAAAACCCGAAGGCGAAAAAAAAGTCAGGATAATTTGATGGCTCGGGTATTTGACCTTGATTTTTTCAATTACAGGCAAGCCTTGTTCGTATTCGCCCAAAGATGCGGCGTGAAACCAGATGGTTTGGCCGGAAGGATCGATTTTGCCCGACAAATCGGAGAAGACGTTTTTCCTTCCATCAATGAAAAGTTTCATCTTCGGGCTCAATTTCGCCACGATTTTCAAGGCAAATCCAGCCAAAGAAACCAACAAGTTGTACAGAAAAAACATAGTTTGTGAATTGTGTCGCTAAAATACATCACTTTATAGAAATTTCATTGCCGTCAGTCATTTAATTAGTAGTTTTGCTCTGTTTAAATTTTAGCATGCGATGAAAAAAATCCAAATGGTTGACCTCAAAGGGCAATACGAACAAATCAAAAATGCCGTCAATGCTTCCATCCAGGAAGTGCTCGATACCAATACTTACATCAACGGGCCGCAGGTGCATGCCTTCCAGAAAAATCTCGAGGATTATCTGGGCTGCAAACACGTGATTCCGTGTGCGAATGGTACCGATGCGCTGCAGATTGCAATGATGGGTCTCGGATTGCAGCCCGGCGACGAAGTCATTACAGCCGATTTTACGTTTGCCGCAACCGTTGAGGTCATTGCGCTTTTGCAACTCACACCGGTTTTGGTCGATGTGGAAGCGGATACTTTCAATATTTCGGTCGATGCGATCCGTAAGGCGATTACACCAAAAACGAAAGCGATCGTTCCGGTGCATTTGTTCGGCCAGGCGGCCAATATGGATGAAATCATGGAACTGGCCAAGCAGCACAATTTATTCGTGATTGAAGACAACGCGCAGGCGATAGGTGCGAATTACAAATCGGCTGATGGCTCTAAAGTGAAAGTGGGTTGCATCGGACATGTGGCTTCGACTTCATTCTTTCCATCCAAAAATTTAGGTTGTTACGGCGACGGCGGTGCGATTTTCACCAACGACGATTCGCTCGCGCACATCCTTCGCGGCATCGTCAATCACGGAATGTATGTTCGCTACCACCACGATGTTGTTGGTGTCAATTCAAGACTCGACAGCATCCAGGCCGCAGTTTTGAATGCGAAATTGCCCAATCTCGACGATTACAACGATGCGCGTCAAACCGCTGCGCAAAAATATTCGGAAGCGTTGGCCGGTCATAAGAACATCGTGACGCCATTCATTATGGGCGAAAAAGACAGCCACGTTTTCCACCAATATACGCTCAGAATCGCAGATGCTAGCCGCGACGGACTCATGCAGCATTTGCTCGACAAAGGCATTCCGTGTGCGATTTATTACCCGATTCCGCTGCATGCGCAAAAAGCATATCTTGATTCCAGGTACAAAGAAGAAGATTTCCCGGTGACCAACCAACTCGTCAAGGAAGTGATTTCATTGCCGATGCATACCGAGTTGGATGACGAGCAAATCAAGTTCATCACCGATTCGATCCTGGAATTTTTAAGCAAATAATCCATGCAGCAGGACAATCGCCAATTGGTTTTGCAGATCGTCATGTTTCTCGTGACTTTTGCAGTAGCTTTTTTTGCGACCAAGTATTTTTTAAGCAAATAACCCTGCCGCTCGGCAGTAGCAATTATATCCCATGAAAGTATTAGTTACAGGAGGTTTAGGTTTTATCGGTTCGCACACGGTAGTCGAACTGCAAAATGAAGGTTTTGATGTTGTGATCATCGACAATCTTTCGAATTCGTCAGAAAAGGTGATGGACGGAATTGTTGCGATTTCAGGCAAAAAGCCCGTATTTGAAAAACTCGACCTGCGCGAAAAACCGGCTGTCGAGGATTTCTTCAAAAGGCATTCGGATGTTTCGGGCGTGATCCATTTCGCCGCGTCGAAAGCCGTCAACGAAAGTGTCGAAAATCCGCTGTTGTATTACGAAAACAACATCAATACGCTCGTGTACCTGTTGCAGCAATTGCAGGCGAAACCTGAAGCCCATTTCATTTTCAGCTCGTCTTGCACCGTTTATGGCGAAGCCGAAAAAATGCCGATTACCGAAAGTGCGCCCGTTCAACCGGCATTGTCGCCTTACGGAAATACGAAGCAAATCGGCGAGGAAATCATTTCTGAAACGTGCAAAGTAAGCGGAATCAACGCCATTTTATTGCGTTATTTCAATCCGATCGGCGCGCATCCAAGTGCCGAAATCGGGGAATTGCCCATCGGTGTTCCGCAAAATCTCGTACCGTTCATTACGCAGACCGGAATGGGATTGCGCCAGCAATTGTCGGTTTACGGTGACGATTATCCAACATCTGACGGAACTTGCATCCGCGATTACATCCATGTAGTCGACTTGGCCAAAGCACACGTTGTGGCGTTGCAAAGGTTGTTGAACAAGAAAAATTCTGATAAAGTAGAAACCTTCAATCTCGGAACCGGAACAGGAAGCTCCGTGCTCGAAGTCATCCAGACGTTCGAAAAAGTCAGCGGAAAATCGCTGCCGTATCAAATCGTGGGAAGACGCGAAGGCGACATCATTTCGGCTTACGCCAACACCGATAAGGCCAATAATGTTTTGGGTTGGAAAGCCAAATCGACTTTGGAAGACGGCTTGGCCAGCGCCTGGAAATGGGAACAGAAGATCAGAAGTTAGTGACCAGAGACCAGTACATAAAAAACCCCGAAGGCTATTCGGGGTTTTTTATGTTAAGGAAGTCCGGCTTGTTTCTTCAGAATTTCAGTGACCAGCGGGACGCCGATCTCTTTGGCGATATTGAGTACCCAGGAGCCTGTTTTTTTCAAGTATTCCAGAATTTTATTGCCGTTCTTTTCGCGGGCCATCTTCTCGGCATTAACTACCTTGCTTGTTTCTTCATAGTGCTCTGGAAAGTCGTCGTCGATTTTTGATTTCAACGCCAATTTGAGTTGTTCAAGTTGCTCGGCTAACTTGTCGTAATCGTAGTTTTCTGGAAATTTGTAAACGTTGGCTTCGTTTGTGACCTCGTTGCGGTTGCCGATAAAATTGATGTTGCCATCGCCTGGGGCATTGATTGTGTTGTGCTCTTCCATGTGAATATTGATAAATTGTTTGATGTTTTTTGTCAATTGCGGCCTGAAATTAAAAGTCTCGATTCTTTCTTTAAGTTCTTCCAATTCATCGGGTAAGAATGCATTGAATACGGTTCTCGCATAGTTAATCGACTCCGAATTCGGGGAGTCATAATTTTTGGTCAAAAGGGCTATCATCGAAACAATGTAATTCTGTAAATCATCCGACTCTGCCGATTTAAAGCCTACATCGATGGTTCCTTTTATGATTCCTCGAAAAATATTGTTCAGGTTACAGGCCTCCGCGTGCAACCTTAAGATGTTGATGCGTGTTGCGCGCTCTTCTGCTTTGGGTTGGGAATGCATCTCATAATTTGCGATCCTGTTTTCTCTGCGTTGGCTTATCCAAATCCGGTATTTCTTTTCGTGGATGGTTTCGGTGCCGGAAAAAATATCGATTTCGGAACCATCTGGATTTAAATCCGCTTTTGGGGTAGTATTTGAAGTTTTAAGCGTCTCGCGATCAAGCGTAAAATAGATTTGAGGAATGCACGGCACAAGTAATTTAGACTGTTCGGTTTCTAATTCTTTGAGTTTCGTCGTGGCCAATAAGTGAAACTCTTTTAAATGCGCAAGGCTCTTTTTGTAGGCCGTCGTGCTGTATTTGAATTGCATGTTCCTGATGTGCAAAGGTGTTTCCAGCAGTTCTTTTGCGATTCCAATCAGGCTTTTGTAATCGATATCCACCATGTAATAACGTTTTCGGACTACATATACGAATTCAAATTTTGAAAGAATCGCCCTGTCGCCCAAAGTAAAATGTTTTGAAACCTGTTTCAAAGATATGCCAAGCTCTTTGATGTAGATGTGCTTTGGCAGTTTGATGCCTTTCTTTAAGGTGTTGAGGTATTTTTCGCTCGAAAAAGTCTTTTGCTTGCTCTTTTTTCTTTCAACTATTTTTCCTGATCCACGTACGAATTCTGCTTCTGAATCAGGAATAGGCCATGTAGGCGATTTCAGGAATATCGCATGATCCTGAAACCGCCGCAAATCAGTTAAAGTATATTGTATGAATACAACCATAGGGTTAAAATTAAAAAATGTCCAAAAAGGCAAACTCTTTGGACATTGCTATGAGCTAATTATTTCGTACTCATATGCCTAAAACGCATTTGATTTTTCTTTTTTGCGTGTTTTTTTGACCAGACCTGTGCTGGAACTAGATAAAAGTAAAAAAAAAATCAATACTGTAACAATATTGATTTTATTATTTTAAATTTTCACGTCAGCCCCAGCCACTTCCGCATTTGCATCAATCTTCTTCACCAATCCCTGCAACACATTTCCAGGACCCAATTCCGTAAACAAACTCGCGCCATCTTTGATCATTTGCTGCACCGATTGTGTCCATTTTACCGGAGCGGTCAACTGAATGATCAGGTTTTTCTTGATTTCATTTGGATCCGAAACCGCATTGGCTGGAACATTTTGGTACACCGGACAAATCGGTTGCGAAAAATGTGTGGCTTCAATCGCCGCGGCCAATTCTTCGCGCGCCGGTTCCATCATCGGTGAATGGAACGCACCGCCAACGGGCAAAATCAACGCCCTTTTCGCGCCGGCTTCTTTCATCGCCACACAAGCCCTTTCCACAGCGCCGGTTTCGCCCGAAATCACCAATTGACCCGGACAGTTGTAGTTCGCAGGAACGACCACGCCATCAATAGACGCGCAAACTTCTTCCACTTTGGCGTCTTCGAGTCCGAGTACGGCCGCCATAGTTGACGGCGTAATTTCACACGCTTTCTGCATCGCCAAAGCGCGTTTCGAAACCAATCGGAGTCCGTCCTCAAACGACAAAGCGCCATTGGCAACCAATGCCGAAAATTCACCCAATGAATGTCCGGCCACCATTTCAGGCTTAAACGTTTCGTTCATCGTCTTGGCCAAAATCACCGAATGCAGGAAAATTGCGGGTTGTGTCACTTTGGTTTCTTTTAGTTCGTCGGCTGTGCCTTCAAACATGATGTCGGTAATGCGGAAACCCAGAATCTCATTCGCCCTTTCAAAAAGTTCCTTCGCGAGGTCGGATTGCTCGTATAAATCTTTGCCCATTCCGGTAAATTGGGCGCCTTGTCCCGGAAAAACATATGCTTTCATGTGTCCGTTTTTAATTTTGAACCACAAATATAACGTTTTTTAGGAGCTGTATTCTGCTATTCGCTGCAATCTCTGCGAGGACTTGGTGCGCCAATTCGGCCTTCAGCCTAGTGTCCGCTGCTATCAGGTCTACAATTTAAAATGAAGTATTAAAATACCTGACAGCCACTGGCTGTTAAGTGGCATAATTCCGAAAGATGTAAATCCACACCAGCCGCGACAACCGGATATTGAAAAACGTCAATGCCGCCAAAACAAACGCGATAATCGGGAACATGCGCAAATCGAAAGTTTCGGTAAAAAACGGACTGACGATAAAATAGGTCGCGATTCCCTGTGCCACATTGAGCCCATAATTCACATACATCGCCCCGAAAAAATAACCCGGTTCCTTGTTGAATTTGGTTTGGCAATGGCTGCAATGGTCGTTCATTTTCGGAAACCAAAAACGAAACAGGCTTTTGTCTTTGAAGATTTTTCCTTTGTGACAATTCGGACATTCGTTGTTGAGCAGGTGGAAGATTGTAAGTGCCATTTTGTTTGATTTATCTTTATGTAAAGTTATTGATGTTGTTTGGATTGGTTATTTTTATATCTTCGCCAGTGCTAGCACAATTACGACATGGTTGCCTATCCGGTTTATGGACTCAAAAACTTCAGATGCGATTCGGTTGCCGATTCGTTCTACGTCAATACGTTCCAAAAGCACCTCGAAACGCACCGTTTTGTAGAAGAACCGCACCGGCACAACACGCATTTGCTGTTGTTTTTCACACAGGGTTCGGGCACGCATGAAATTGATTTCGACGTCTACAAGATCAAGCCGGGAAGTTTGTTTGTGCTACAGCCCGGACAATTGCACCATTGGGATCTGTCGGCCGATATCGACGGTTTTGTGCTGATTTATCCGTCGGAACTTTACAGCCTTCATTTCGAGCAGAAAAGGCTCACCGATTTTGCCTTTTACGCATCGGCGTATGCCAAACCCGAAATCATTTTGGACCCCGAAGAAGTGAATGAACTCAAGCCTTATTTCGATTTATTGCTCAACGAAACCCAACGCAACGATTCTTTTCGCGACGATAAGATGTGCGACCTGCTCGATTGCATCCACATTGAACTGGCACGCAAGTATTCCGGATCGGAAGCGCACGAAATCCATCCGTACAATTCCAAGATCAACCAATTCGAAACGCTTATCGAACAACATTTTCGGACCCAAAAGTTGCCGTCGTTTTATGCCGAAAAACTCCACATTACACTCAAACACCTCAATCGGATCTGCAACGAAATTCTGCAAAAAACAGCCACTGAAGTCATCGCCGAACGGGTCATACTCGAAATCAAGCGCCTGTTGGCCGACAAACAGCTTTCGATAAATGCGGTGGCCGATGCGCTCGGATTTGAAGATTATTCCTATTTTTCACGGTTCTTTAAAAAACAGGCCGAAATGACGCCAACCGACTTCAGAAAAAAATCGGGTCGATAAAATTGCGCCTTTGCGGAAAACTTTGCGAACTTTGCGGCAAATCAAAAAGATGACCGAAAAAGAAAAAATGCTCGCCGGCGAAACCTATTTTGCCAACGACAAAGAACTCACCGCCGAACGCACGCGCGCCAAAAAATTGCTGCACCGCTTGAACGTCACCGAATATCTGATGAACGGCAACGCGCGTCAAATCTTGCGCGAGCTATTGCCCAATGCACACAAGCGGATTTACATCGAGCCGCCGTTCCATTGCGATTACGGTTACAACATCGAATCGGGTGAAAATGTGTATTTCAATGTGAATTGCGTCATCCTCGATACCATGAAAATCAAGATCGGGAACAATGTTTTCTTCGGGCCGGGCGCGCACGTTTATGCGGCGTCGCATCCGTTGAATGCCATCGAAAGGCAAACCATCGAATTTTCGAAACCCGTAACGATTGGCGATGATTGCTGGATTGGCGGCAACGCGGTCATTTGTCCCGGCGTAACCATTGGCAACCGATGCGTCATTGGCGCAGGCGCAGTGGTCACCAAAAACATTCCCGACGATTCGCTCGCGGTGGGCAATCCGGCAAAGGTGATCCGTCGGTTGGAGCAATAAAAAAAATCCGCTTAGTGTTTGTGCCCGTCGTGTGCATCGTGGTTGTGGCCTTCGACCGGTAGGACTTTAAAGCTGGTAGCTACGAATTTGTCCCCTTGAATGGTGCCGCTCACCTCGGCTTTGCGAATGGTCGTACACATGCCGTCATGCCCGTGGGCATCGCCAAACTGTTCCATTTTGGCACCTTCTACAAAATAAGTCTTGTTGTCGATGCGAACAGCCAAATCACAACCTTTTTTGTCCTTCATGCCCAATTTGCATTGGCCGCAAGAAGCCTCGACGGTTTGTTTTTCGATTTTTTTGTCTTGTGCTTGGGTGGCAAACGCGGCAAACAAGCATACGAGAGTGATGATTTTACTCATGCTAAGTTTATTTTTTATTTGGAATTCGCGACCCGAGCCTGAAAGGCGATCGGATGAAATAATCTTCGATTTCTTCATAATTAAGGATTTACGGTTACTAATTTTGCCGCTTCTTTCGCGCGTTCGGTAATTTCGGCAATCGGCGTTTCCAAAGCGTCGCTCGTCAAAGCCACGCCCATTCTGCGGTACGGTCTTGAAGTCGGTTTTCCAAAAATACGAAAATCTGTTTTGGGCAAAGCCGCAATATCTTGAATTCCGGTGAATGTTGGGGTTTGCGAATCCTGGGAAGCCAAAATCACCGCGCTCGCTCCGGCTTTTTCGAGCTTGATTTCGAATATCGGCAGGCTCAAAATGGCGCGCAGATGCAATTCGAATTCATTGAAGTTCTGCGTTCCGGCGAGCGTGACCATTCCGGTGTCGTGCGGACGCGGAGACAATTCCGAGAAATAAACGCCATCATCGGTCAGGAAAAATTCGACGCCAAACAATCCGGCGCCGCCCAAAGCTTCGGTGACTTTTTCGGCCATGTCCTGCGCTTCAAACAAATCTTTGTCGGAAACGATCGCGGGTTGCCAGCTTTCCTGATAATCGCCGCGTTCCTGGCGGTGGCCGATCGGTGCGCAGAATAAGGTTGGATTTCCATTTTGAGTCACCGTCAACAACGTGATTTCCGAATTGAATTCGACGAATGCCTCGACGATGACTTCAACGACATCGCCACGCGAGCCTTCGACCGCGTAATTCCACGCTTTTTCGATGTCACTTTGAGATTTGATGGTCGATTGGCCTTTGCCCGAAGACGACATCAATGGTTTGACGACACAGGGAATCCCGACTTCCGAAACCGCTTTTTGCAATTCGGAGGCGGTTGTCGCGTAACGGTAATCGGCGGTTTTTAGTCTGAGTTCCTTGGAAGCGAGATCGCGGATCGCTTTTCGGTTCATTGTGAAGTTGGCTGCTTTCGCAGACGGAACCACTGTAATGCCTTGTTTTTCATAATCGTAAAAACGTTCGGTGCGGATCGCCTCGATTTCAGGGACGATGAAATCGGGGTTGTGCTTGGCGACGATGCGGCCGAGCTGGGCACCGTCGAGCATGTTGATGATTTCGAAACCGTGGGCGACTTGCATGGCGGGCGCATTTTCGTAGCTGTCGACGGCAATGACGGTCTGGCCGATGCGTTGCGCGGCGATGGCGAATTCTTTTCCGAGTTCTCCGGATCCTAAAAGTAAAATCTTCATTTGTATAAGATAGTTGTGTGTTTCAAAGTTCGTTGTTCGTTAATCTTCTGTTCAACATTGTTTTGTTTTCGAAGTTTGAATCCCGAACAACCAATGTTGAATTTTGGAGTGGACGCCCGCGTTAGGGATGGGAGCAAAGTGCCGCGCACTGCGTACAGCCCGGCGCGCAGCGCAACGCCCAAAATATTTCAATAAAAAAGCCCCAAAAATGGGGCGTATGGGTTTAAGCTAAGGCTTCCTTGATTCTTCTGATGGCTTCGGTAAGCACGTCTTCGCTGGTCGCGTATGAGATGCGGATGCAGTCTGGGTTGCCGAACGCGTCGCCGGTGACGGTCGCCACATTGGCTTCAGACAACAGGTACATCGAGAAATCGTCGGCGTTTTTGATGTGCGTGCCTTTTAAGGTTTTGCCGAAAAAAGACGAAACATCGGGGAACACGTAAAATGCGCCTTCGGGAACGTTGAGTTTGATGCCCGGAATTTCCTGCATCAATCTGACGACCAAATCGCGGCGGCTGTGGAACGCCTTGACCATGTCGTTCAAAACGGAAGGATCGGCATCGACAGCGGCAATCGTGGCGCGTTGGGCAATCGAGTTGGCGCCGCTTGTGACCTGGCCTTGCATTTTGGTGCAGGCTTTGGCGATGAATTCGGGAGCGCCGATGTAGCCGATTCTCCAACCCGTCATGGCAAACGCTTTGGCGACGCCGTTAACGGTAATCGTGCGGTCGAACAATCCTGGAATCGAGCCGACGCTGCAGAACGTCCCGGTGAAATTGATGTGTTCGTAGATTTCGTCGGAAACGATATAGATGTTGGGATGTTTTTCGAGGACTTTGCCCAGCGCTTCGAGTTCTTCACGGCTGTAAACCGAGCCGGAAGGATTGCACGGTGAGGAATACCAAATCATTTTGGTTTTGGGCGTGATCGCTTTTTCGAGTTGCTCGGGTGTGATCTTGAAATCGGAATCGATGGTCGTCGGCACTTCGATGGGAACACCGCCCGACAATTTGATAATTTCGTAATAGCTGACCCAAAACGGAGCCGGTAAAATCACTTCGTCGCCGTCGTTGAGCATCACTTGCGCGATGTTGTAAAGCGATTGCTTGGCGCCGGTTGAAACTACAATGTTGGCCGGCTTGTAATCGAGGTTGTTGTCGCGCTTGAATTTGCGGCAGATCGCCTCCTTGAGTTCGCCGTAGCCGTCAACGGGTGTGTACGTGCTGTAGTTTTCGTCGATCGCTTTTTTAGCGGCTTCTTTGATGAAATCGGGGGTGTTGAAATCGGGTTCGCCAAGGCTGAGGCTAATGATGTCCTTGCCTTGTGATTTGAGTTCCCTTGCCAACGCAGCCATCGCGAGCGTTTGCGATGTAGACAAATTGTTGATTCTGTCCGAAAGGATGTGGTTCATTTTGGTGTGTATGTTTGGAAAGTAGTTCGTGTTTAGGCAGTCAGGGCCGGGTTCATTCCCAAATCGCGCAAGTGTTTGAAATGCGCAATGATCGCGCCCCTTGTCGTTTTGAATTCATGGTACGGCAGGTTGCATTCGGCGGCGGTTTGCTTGATGATTTCGGCAATCTTGCCATAATGGACGTGGCTGATGTGCGGGAACAAATGGTGTTCGATCTGGTGGTTCAATCCGCCGGTAAACCAGTTGACGATGGCATTTTTCGGCGCGAAGTTGGCCGTGGTGTACAATTGATGGATCGCCCAGGTGTTCTCGATTTCGCCTGCCTCATTCGGGATTGGATTTGTCGTTTCATCGACGACGTGCGCCAATTGGAAGACGATGCTCAGGATCAATCCGGCGGTGTAATGCATAATGAAAAATCCGATGAGGACTTGCCACCATGCGATTCCGATCACTATCGGCAATACAATCCAGACCGCTACATAAATCACTTTGGTGATGATCAAGGTCGTCCATAAAATCTTCGGGCTTTTGGCTTCGCCGTACGATAATTTTCTTTTGAGGTAGCTGCGCATTTGTTTGAAATCGGTCGTCAATGCCCAGTTGAATGTAAGCAATCCGTAAAGGAAAACCGAGTAGTAATGTTGGAATTTGTGGAATTTATACCATTCCGCTTCTTTCGTAAAACGGATGATCCGGCCTGCGTCGAGGTCTTCGTCGTGTCCGTGGATATTCGTATACGTATGGTGCAAAACATTGTGCTGAACCTGCCAGTTGTATACGTTTCCAGCCAAAATATAAATCGTTCCGCCCATGAATTTATTGACCCATGATTTGGTCGAGTAGGAGCCGTGGTTCCCGTCGTGCATGACGTTCATGCCCAATCCGGCCATGCCGATTCCGATGACGACCGATAGCAACAACATCACCCAAAAAGGCATGTCCAAAGTCAGTATTAAAAAGTAAGGTGTCAGGAAAACCGAAAAAAGGATGATGGCCTTGAGGTGCAATTTCCAGTTGCCCGTTTTTTTGATGTTATTTTCCTTGAAATAGTTGTTGACCCTTGAATTGAGCGTCCTGAAGAATTTCAGGCTGTCATTTTTAGAAAACGTGGGGATTGTGGTATTCATATAATGAATCTAAATTAGAGTCCAAAGGTAAATATTAATCCATATGTAAACATGTTAATTGGGAAAATATTTCAACACTAAAATGTTTACTTTTGCTAAAATTTTCAAAATGGAAGAAATCCTCCAGCAATTCCCTAACCTGTCTGATAATCAGAAACAACAGTTTCAAAAACTCGAGGCGCTTTATCAAGACTGGAATGCCAAAATCAACGTCATTTCGCGAAAGGATATCGATGAATTGTATACCAAACACGTGCTGCATTCACTGGCCATTGCCAAAGTGCAGCCGTTTGAGCCCGGAACTTACCTGCTCGATGTAGGTACAGGTGGCGGTTTTCCTGGGATTCCGCTTGCGATTTTGTTTCCAGAAACGCGGTTTTATCTGATTGACGTCATCGGGAAAAAGATCAAAGTGGTCCAGGCCGTTGCCGAAGCTTTGGAACTCAAAAATGTCAAGGCCGAACAATTGCGTGCCGAAAACGTGAAGGGCGATTTCGATTTCATCATCAGCCGTGCCGTGACCAACATGCCCGATTTCGTTTCTTGGGTGAAAGGCAAAACCAAAAAACAGAACAAACACGCGCTTGCCAATGGCATCCTTTACCTCAAAGGCGGCGATTTGACCGAAGAATTGAAAGACTTCCCGAAAGCGACCGAATACAACATTTCCGATTTTTTCAAGGACGAATTCTTCGAGACCAAAAAAGTCGTGCATTTGCCGTTGAAGTTTGAGGCAAAGTGATTTTTTTTAAACGCAAAGGGCGCAAAGTTTCCGCAAGAAAAGAAGTTTATCTTTTAAACTTTGCGGAAACTTTGCGCCCCTTGGGTAGAATTTAATTTATTTTTTAATGAATTTTTTGACCGTCGAACCCAAATCGGTTGCAATCGTGGCGAAATAAATGCCTTTTTGCAAATGGCCTACTTCGATGCTTTTGGATTGTGAGCGGTCGGTCAATATGATTTTTCCGGTAACGTCTGTCAAAGTAACCGATTGGATTTTTTGCGCATCGGATTCGATATTCAAGGTGTTTTCAACGGGATTCGGCGCGATGGCGAGGGCATCTAAATTCTGCTGAGGTTGGTAAGTGCCCAGCAATATGGCGGCAAAAGCTTCATTCTGCGTCACCGTCTGGTTGATTGAAAGCAAAGGCACATTCACCGTAGTGACCGTACTCCTGAATCTTGGGATGCCCACCGGAATCAAATTGGTGCCGTAATAGCTGTAAGTGGTTACGGTCACGGTTCCTACATTTGGAAAAGCACCGTAATTGAGCGAAAGGTTCTGGACAGTCTTCAAGCGCGTCACGGCGCCGTTGAACGCATTGATGTTTGTTCCCGCTACATTCAAGGTTCCCCAAGCATCCACGGTCGTATTGATGGTTCCTGAGAAAGTACCGGCGTATGCTCCATTGTCGTAATTTCCAGCGACATTATCGGTATTGTTGTACCCAAAACTGAGCGGAAACGTCCCGAGCAATGCATTGTTCGTGTTGTAGTTGAGCATCAGTTCGTCGTTATCCATTCCGGTAAGCGACAGCGCATTGGAAGGTGCTTTTGAGTAAAGCTTAAACGTCGCAGAAGTATTGTCGTCATAATAACTTTGTGTCGTGACAACCGCTGTAGTTCCGGGGAATGTGGAAATTTCGCCTGCCGTGGGCAATGTTTGGGTATCGGCCGATTCGCCAAGAATTGCAAGATTGGAAAAATTCCAATTCGCATTTGCCCCTGAAGGCGTATGGTTGACACCGGTAGGAGCCACAATGGCAAACACGACATTATTGGTGCCATAATATGAAGCGACCGGCGCCTGCGCGAATCCGATCAAAGAGAATAAGGAAAAGGCTAAAAGTAATTTTGTCTTCATGTATTTGTTTTTAAGGTTATCCAAAAGTAACAAAAAAGCCCGAACAGTGTCGGGCCTCATTATTGGTTTTCAATTATTTTTCTGCCAAAAACGGATAGCGGTAATCCTCCGGCGTCACAAAAGTTTCCTTGATCGTACGCGGCGAAACCCAACGCAGCAGGTTCAATGCCGATCCCGCTTTGTCGTTTGTCCCAGAGGCACGCGCGCCGCCAAACGGCTGCATGCCTACGACAGCTCCGGTGGGTTTGTCGTTGATGTAGAAGTTTCCGGCGGCATTTTTCAAGGCTTCGGTCGCTTCGGCGATCGCGTAACGGTCCTGGCTGAAGATCGCTCCGGTCAGTGCATATTCTGAAGTGGTGTCGACGAGTTGCAACGTCTCGGCCCATTTCGCATCCTCGTATACATAAATCGTCATGACGGGTCCGAACAATTCGGTTTCCATTGTCGTATAATGCGGATCGGTCGTTACAATTACGGTCGGTTCAATAAACCAGCCTTTCGATTTGTCGTAGTTTCCACCCACGATGATTTCTGCATTTTTGTCTTTTTTCGCCTGGTCGATATAGGAAGCCAACTTGTCGAACGAATCTTCGTGGATGACGGCGGTTACGAAATTCGTGAAATCTTCGGGCGAACCCATTTTCATCGATTTCACATCGGCAACCAATTGTTCTTTGATCGCCGGCCACAAACTCTGCGGAATGTAGGCCCTTGAAGCCGCCGAACATTTCTGTCCCTGGAATTCAAACGCACCGCGCACGATTCCGGTCACGACTTGCTTCACATTGGCACTCGGATGCGCGACGATGAAGTCCTTTCCGCCCGTTTCGCCGACGATTCTCGGATAGGTCTTGTACTTGTTGACGTTGGTCCCGATGTGTCCCCAAATGTCCTTGAAGACATGCGTCGATCCCGTAAAGTGGATGCCCGCAAAATCAGCATGGTCGAAAATCGTGTTGCTGATCATCGCCGCGTCTCCGAAAACCACATTGATTACGCCATCGGGAACGCCCGCTTCCTTAAACACGTCGATGATCACTTTGGCCGAAAAAACCTGGCTGTCGCTCGGTTTCCAAACGACAACATTGCCCATCATCGCCGCGCTCGCAGGCAGATTGGCCGCAATCGCCGTAAAATTGAATGGCGTAACCGCATAAATGAATCCCTCGAGCGGACGGTATTCGAGACGGTTCCACATATCCGAATTCGACTTCGGCTGGTCGTTGTAAATGTTCGTCATAAACTCGACGTTGAATCTCAAGAAGTCGATCAGCTCGCACGCCGCATCGATTTCGGCCTGGAAAATTGTCTTCGATTGCGCAATCATCGTCGCCGCATTCATTCGCGCACGATACGGCCCCGCGATCAGTTCGGCCGCTTTCAAAAAGATGGCTGCACGTTGTTCCCACGGCATGTTGGCCCACGCATCCTTGGCTTCGAGCGCATTGGCAATCGCTTGCTCGACGTGTATTTTCTCGGCCAGATGGTATTTCCCAACGACATGCTGGTGGTCGTGCGGCGCCGTCATGTTTTTAGTGTTTCCGGTACGGATTTCTTCGCTTCCGATGTACAACGGCACATCGATCGTTTCATTCCACATCTTGGTATAAGCCATTTTCACCGCCGTTTTCTCTGGGCTGTTTGGCGCATAAGTTTTTACAGGTTCGTTGACCGCTTTGGGTACGTGAAAAAATCCTTTGAGCATAAAATATGTTGTTTAAGAATTATCAAAATTTTGTGGTGCAAAGATAAGAAATTGAATTTGTTGCGGCAGCATTTTACGAATTTGATAACAATGTGTTTTTTTTGGAGCTGGTTCCCGCTTTTCGTTGCAATCTTTTTAAAAGAGATTTGCCTTCGCTATCGCTCCGGCGAATCCTTTTAAAAAGGATTTTCACTACAATCGGGGCTAGCATTTGTCGCATTAAACAGCAGTTAAACTTATAAGAAAATGCACATCTGGTATAAGCGCATCTCAATGCCGAATCGTAATTTTATACAAACCCGAAAAATGAAAACTCCTCTTTTAGCGTTCAACGACAAAGGCATCTACTGCCAGCAAGCCGACGTCTACCTCGATCCATGGCGTCCTGTCGACAAAGCCATCATCACGCACGGCCATTCCGATCATTCGCGTTGGGGACACCATCATTACATCACGCACCATTGGAATGTACCGATCATCAAGCACCGCCTCGGCGACATCAGCGTCACGGGAAAAGACTGGAACGAAACATTTACGATCAACGGCGTCAAATTTTCACTGCATCCGGCGGGGCATATTATTGGAAGTGCACAGATCCGCGTCGAATACAAAGGCGAAATCTGGGTTTTTACAGGCGATTACAAAACCGAGGACGACGGCATTTCGACACCTTATGAAACGGTCAAATGCCATACGTTTATCACTGAAAACACCTTCGGATTGCCCGCGTTCAATTGGACGCCGCAAAAAGAAGTCTTCACCGACATCAACAATTGGTGGGCAACGAACCGCGCAGAAGGCAAAACGTCCATCCTATTTGGCTACACTTTGGGAAAAGCACAACGTTTACTCAAATACCTCGACACCGACATCGGCCAAATCTACACCCACGGCGCCGTCGAGAACATGACCAATGTATTGCGTCCCATGGTCGATTTTCCGCCAACCACGCGAATCACCACCGAAACCAAAAAAGAAGACCTGCTCGGCAACATTGTCCTCGCGCCGCCAAGCGCACACGGCAGCACGTGGATCCGCCGCATGACGCCTTATGTCACGGGATCCGCCAGTGGCTGGATGGCGTTTCGCGGAGCCAGAAGACGCCGCGCCATCGACAAAGGATTCGTCATGAGCGACCATTGCGATTGGTATTCGCTGCTCGACAGCATCAAATCGACGGGCGCCGAAAAGATTATCTGTACACACGGTTATTCCGATATTTTTTCAAGGTATTTGCGCGAAATCGGCTATGATGCGCGAACGGAACACACACAATATGAAGGTGATGAAGGCGATGGGGCATTGCAAAATGATGAAGAGAAATTGAACGCCGATGACGCGGATGAACGCCGATTTCCGCGGATTAAAAATGAAGACAAAGTATAGAAATCCGCGTTCCATAAACGCACAGTGAAGACAAATGAAAAATTTCGCCGAACTGATAAAAACCCTTGACGGTTCCAACAAAACGTCTGACAAAGTCAATGCGCTGACCGACTATTTCCGCGTCGCGTCTGACCAAGACAAAGTTTGGACGATTGCGATTTTGTCGCACCGCCGGCCGCCGCGTCCCGTCAACACAACTTTACTGCGCATTTGGGCCAATGAAATCGCGAACATTCCGTTGTGGCTGTTCGAGGAAAGTTACCACATTGTTGGCGATTTGGCCGAAACGATTGCGCTGATCATTACGCCAACCGATGAACATTCCGACAAAAGCCTGACCGAATTCCTGCAGGAAATGATCGCGCTCAAATCCAAAACCGACGAAGAGAAGCGCAATTACCTGCACAAAAACTGGCTGTCACTGAACTATTACGAACGTTTCGTTTTCACCAAACTGATTACCGGAAGTTTCCGCATCGGCGTAAGCCAAAAACTGATGACGCGCGCCTTGTCCAAAGCCACCGATGTCGACGAAGACATTTTGGCCTACAAACTCATGGGCAATTGGGATCCGAACACAATCACCTTCCAGGAATTGATCCTCGATGAAAAAAGCAGCGACTACCAATCCAAACCGTATCCTTTTTACCTCGCGTATCCGATCGAGGGCGAAGTTTCCGGTCTCGGACATGCCGAAGATTGGGCCATCGAACACAAATGGGACGGCATTCGCTCGCAAACGATCATCCGCGAACGCGAAATGTATGTGTGGAGCCGCGGCGAAGAATTGGTCACCGACAAATATCCCGAATTCCAAAAATTGCGTGAATTCATTCCGGATGGAACGGTCATCGACGGTGAAATCCTGCCTTTTCCGGAAGGACAGATCGGAACGTTCAATGATCTGCAAACGCGCATCGGACGCAAAACGGTTTCGGCCGCGCTGCTCGAAAAAACGCCGGTCATCATCAAAGCCTACGATTTATTGGAATGGAATGGCGAAGACATCCGCAACTTTCCCTATTCGAAAAGGCGCCAATTGCTTGAAAATTTATACGAACAAATCAAAGACAAAAGCCTGCCGATCTTGCTTTCGGAAACCGCGACGCTCGATTCGTGGGAAGCCGTTGCCGACGAACGCCTGCGCGCGCGAGAAATGCGAAGCGAAGGACTCATGCTCAAACGCAAAGATTCGGTTTACGGCGTCGGGCGCAAAAAAGGCGATTGGTGGAAATGGAAAATCGAACCGCTCGTGATCGATGCCGTGCTCACGTATGCGATGCGCGGATCGGGCAGAAGGGCGAATTTGTTTACCGATTATACGTTTGCATTGTGGCAGGAAACAGAAAACGGACGCGAACTCGTGACTTTTGCCAAAGCGTATTCGGGTTTGACCGATGCCGAGTTTCGGAAAGTGGACGATTGGATCAAGAAAAATACGTTGGAACGGTTCGGGCCGGTGCGCAGCGTGACGCCGCAATTGGTTTTTGAAATCGGGTTTGAAGGGATTGCGCTGTCGAAACGGCACAAAAGCGGTGTGGCGACGCGGTTTCCGAGAATTTTGCGCTGGCGGTTGGATAAGAAGATCGACGAAGCCAATTCGATTGAAGATTTGAAAAGTATGATTTGAACAATGGAACGCGGATTAAATACAGGAACGACAAAAAATCGGCGACTATCGGTGACCATCAGCAATCATCCGCGTTCAAAATAAAATAGGAATTAAAGGTGTTCGCGTGAAGGATGGAAGCGGCATCCTTTTGACGAGCCTGCGAGGCAAAAGATAAAGCGGACAGCCTGACGGCGGCGGCAAAATTTGAACAATGGAAAAATGTTGAACCGCCGGCACGCCCAAATAAAAATGAACAGAAAAGAACTATTCGATATCGCCGACCATTGGTTCCGCCAGCAAAACTGGAAGCCATTCCCGTTCCAAAAGGAAACGTGGACGGCTTTTCTGCAGGGCAAAAACGGATTGCTCAACGCGCCAACCGGAAGCGGAAAGACCTATGCGTTGTGGATGCCGATTGTGCTCGATTACCTTAAATCGAATCCCGATTATAAATCCAAGCACAAGCCGGGACTCAAGGCGATCTGGATTACGCCGTTGCGCGCGCTGTCGGTCGAAATTAAACAGGCCGCCGAACGCGTAATTGCCGATCTGGACGTTCCGTTGACCGTTGGAATCCGTTCCGGCGACACAACCGCTGCCGAACGCGCCAAACAAAAAGGCAAAATGCCCGATTTATTGATCACGACGCCCGAAAGTTTGCAATTGTTGCTCGCCTCCAAAGGTTATGCGAAGACTTTTGAAGGCTGCCGCGCGATTGTGATTGACGAATGGCACGAATTGCTCGGAACCAAACGCGGCGTGCAAACCGAATTGGGTTTGTCGCGGTTAAAAACCATCGCACCCAAAATGCGGATTTGGGGGATTTCGGCGACGATTGGGAATTTGCAGCAAGGGCGCGAAGTATTGCTTGGGATTGGTTCGGAAGCGTATCAGAATTCGGTTTTGATCCGGGCCAACATCGACAAGAAAATCAAGATCCTCTCGATCATTCCCGAAAAAATGGACGCGTATCCGTGGCGCGGCCACATGGGTCTGCACCTGGTCGATGAGGTGGCGGCGATCATCAAGAAAAGCCGGACGACTTTGGTGTTTACCAATGTGCGGTCGGCGTGCGAGATTTGGTTCCAACGGCTGCTTGAAAAATATCCCGAATTCGCCGGTGAAATGGCGATGCACCATGGCAGCATCAACCGCGAAACGCGGCTTTGGGTCGAACAGGCGATCCGAAACGAAGAATTGAAAGCCGTGGTTTGTACGTCGAGTTTGGATTTGGGTGTCGATTTTGCGCCCGTCGAAGCCGTGATCCAAATCGGCGGTCCGAAAGGTGTCGCGCGGTTCATGCAGCGCGCCGGAAGAAGCGGCCACCAACCCGGAAAGGAAAGCGTCATCCATTTTTTGGCGACGCATGCGATGGAACTGATCGAAGCGTCGGCACTCAAGAAAGCGGTCGCCCATACGGTGGTCGAGGACCGGATTCCGTATTTGAATTCGTGGGATGTTTTGGTGCAATACCTCAATACGCTTGCGGTTTCGGATGGATTTTTTCCCGATGAAATTTACAAAGAAGTCAAGGCGACATTTTGTTACCAGGCGATTACACCCGAAAATTGGCAATGGATATTGAATTTTATCACTAAAGGCAGCCAGAGTTTGCAGGCGTATGACGAATATAAAAAAGTCGAAATTGAAGCCAATGGCTTGTACAAAATCAACAGCCGCATGATTGCGATGCACCACCGGATGCAAATCGGGACGATCGTAGGTGATGCGACATTGAACGTTAAGTATTTGGGCGGCGGCTTCATCGGATCGGTGGAAGAGTGGTTCATTTCGAAACTCAAGCCGGGCGATGTCTTTACGTTTGCGGGCAGGAAACTCGAATTGTTCAAGGTCAAGAACATGCAGGTTCTGGTTCGGAATTCGAATTCGAAAAGTTCGAAACTGGTCAGTTGGATGGGCGGAAGATTGTCGTTTTCGGCACAAATGAGCGAAATGCTGCGACAGGAAATGTATTCGGCCAACGAAGAGAAATTAACTCCCGAATTGCAAGCGCTCGCACCCGTTTTCAAAAGACAACGCAAAGAATCGATCGTTCCGACGGGCGGTGAATTCCTGATCGAAACGTTCAAGACGCGTGAAGGCTATCATGCCATTTTTTACCCGTTTGAAGGGCGGTTTGTACACGAGGCTTTGGCGAGTTTGCTGGCGTACCGCATCAGTTTGCTGTCGCCGATTTCATTTTCATTGGCCTACAATGATTACGGATTTGAATTGCTGTCGGATCAGGAAATGGATGTGCAAAGCGTACTCGACAACAATTTGTTTTCGACCGAATACGTGCATTATGATTTACAGAAAAGCCTCAACGCAACCGAAATGGCACGTCGGAAATTCCGCGATATTGCCGTGATTTCCGGATTGGTTTTTACCGGTTTTCCTGGAAAAATGATCAAGACCAAGCATCTGCAGAGCGGCTCGCAGCTGATTTTTGAAGTGTTCCGCGATTACGAACCCGATAATTTGCTGTTTCAGCAGGCGTACCGCGAAACGTTTGAACACCAGCTCGAAGAAGGCCGCGTCATCCAAGCGTTGGAACGTATTGGATTGCAGCAAATCGTGTGGAAATCGTGTCAAAAACCGACGCCGTTCAGTTTCCCGATCATCACCGACCGATTGCGCGAAAAGTTGAGCAGCGAAACTTTGGCGGAAAGGATCAAGAAAATGACCGCGGCTTACATGAAAAACGAAAAATGACAAAAATCGTTCCGATACACGATCAGCATTTTATATTGCATCCGACAGGTTCGGTTTTCTGGCAGGAGCAAAGCATGCTGTTGATTTCGGACGTTCACCTTGGAAAAGTGATGCATTTCCGAAAGTACGGCGCCGCCATTCCGAGCCATTCGGTTTTTAAGAATTTTGAGCAGCTCGATAAGGCATTTGATTTTTTTTCGGCTGAAACGATCGTGTTTCTGGGCGATTTGTTCCACAGCAAAAAGAACAACGAATGGGATCTGTTTGCCGAATGGGTTTCGAAAACCGATGCGAAAATCATTTTGGTCATTGGCAATCACGACGTCATCGATCCGAAAGATTATCAGGATCTGCAGATTACGGTTTGCAGTGAATTGGTTATCGGAACGTTTTTCCTGACGCATCATCCCGAAGAACGCGAAGGTCTTTTCAATTTTTCAGGACACATACATCCCGGAATCGAATTGCGCGGCGCGGGCAAACAATCGCTCAGATTGCCGTGTTTTTTCCAGAAACCGAACCAGATGATTTTACCGGCCTTCGGACAATTTACGGGCAAATATTATTTGGTTCCAGAGGAACACGATTGCGTGTATGCGATCACGAAGGAGGAAGTGGTTTTGATTTGTTAATTCAACGCAAAAGGCGCACTGAGTCTAAAACTCGGAACAATTACCTTGAAACTTCTGGTCGAAGTGAAATTGACCATGTTGAACCATCCGCGCATCGCCCCAAAAGGAGAAGAAAGCAAACAACCCGAATTGTAAGTGTGCGATTCACCCGGTTTCAAAACGGGTTTTTTTCCGATGACGCCCTCACCATCTACGGTTTCGAGGTCGTTGAGCGAATCGAAGATTTCCCAGTGGCGGGAAGTCAGCTGCACCGAATCCTTGCTGTGGTTTTCAATCGAAATCTCATAACTAAAGGCAAAATGGATCTTGTGATTTTTGAAGTAAGTGCCTTCAAAAGTCGTCAAAACCGAAATTTTTATGCCTCTTGTTATCTGTGAAACCATGCGGTGATTGAATCAGGTGATGCCAAATTTACGAAAATAAGCTTTGACAACGTGAATTTTACATTTAAAATTTGTTAATTAATGATGTCTTCAGATGATGCGACGCCGCGTCCGATTACACGATCATAACGCTGGTTGTTTTCGCGGTAGTATACCAAGGCGAAATAATCGCTGAGCGTTTGGTAGAAATTGCCGTCGGGCGCATTGGCGTTGTCGATTTTTCCATTTTTATCGGCCACCACGTATTGGTAATTCGTAAAACCCTGTTTGATCATGATGGCTTTTTCGTAAATGCCCTTGTCTTTGTTGAAATCCATTTTGTATTCGGGCGAAAGCGCATAGTTGTTGAACATGCCATTGATGTAAATGTCGCCTTTCCCGAAATAGGTCGGATCCGATAAACTGAAGAAAACCCACGCATAATCGGCTTCCACATCATTGTTTTCGGCGTTGATGTTTTTGATGATGAAATTTCCGTTGTAATCGGGATAATTCGTATAGGTATTGTTGCCGCGTGCATTGTTCAGGTACAGATAATTGTTGTATAAACCGCCGCCCGATTCGACCTTGGCTACAAAATTCGTCGCACTTCGGATGTCCTTGTTTTCAAAATACATGAATTCGTTCCCGGCCCAAAATTGCGTTTCCTTGTCGTATTTGTAAATGAGGTCGTTCCCGATCGTGTACATCGGCGGGACATTGGCGATCGCCGTACCGATCTGGCCGTTCTGGAGCAGCAAAACCTTGACATTCTTGAGCGGACTCTGGAATAGGATGTTCTGCGATTTGATCGAGAATTCGAGGTTGTGCTTGTAGTTGATGTCGGCCACATTGCGCGCGCGTTTCACCTGCAACGGCACACTGACCAAGTCTTCGTAAACGATGAATTTCCTCGAAAAAACGACTTCGCGGTCTTCGTTTAAAATCTTGAGGACGTAATTTCCGCTCACGAGCAAACGCGTGCGCGTATTGGGGAAATTGAGCCGGTAATGCGAATAAATCTGCAACGTATTGAACGAATTCGTGTAATCCTGGATGCGCTGTTCGTCAAATCCCTGCAAATATTCGGCTTTAACGAGTTGCGAAGGTTTCCAGTCGTAATCGCAATGCTGGAACACATAATAATAGTTGGCCTCATTGCCGAACAGATCGTCGAACGAGAATTGGAAGGAATCGCCAAGTTTGATCAGCGGAACAATATTGATCCCATTTTGCGAAAAAGTAACGGTCTTGATGTTGTAAGGCGGAATGACTTCTTTCTCAATTTGCGCTGAAGCGAATGGAACCGCGAGCAGGAAAAGCAATCCGGCAAGAAATTGTTTGGTCATAATTGTTAGTTCAGAGTTGTAAATATAACAAATTATGTGGACGGAAATTGTGTAGCCGCCGGCAGAAATGTTAATTGCGGCTTATTTGAAGCAAACGGGAATGATCTCGCCTTTGGCCAGGCAATACTTTTCGACAAGTTCTGAAGGGATTTTTTGCGTGTAATCTTCTTCGACAACCGTAAATCCGACGCTTCTTAATTTGTCGAAATAATCGCGTCCGTAAATGCGAACATGGTCGTATTGCCCGAAAATGGCCGCGCGTTCTTTGGGATCGGTGATCGAATCGTCGGCAAAAGTCTGCTTGCGCTTCAGATCCTGCGGAATCTGGAAAATGCCCATGCCGCCGGGCTTCAGGACACGGTACAATTCCTGCATCGCCTTGGTGTCGTCGGGAATGTGTTCGAGTACGTGGTTGCACAAAATGATGTCGTACGTATTGTCTGCGAATGGCAAATCACAGATGTCGGCTTTGACATCGGCGAGCGGCGAAAACAGATCGGTCGTCGTGTAATCGAGGTTTTTCCGAAAGCGGAACAATTGGTAAAACGCCTGTTCGGGTGCAAAATGCAATACTTTTTTGGGTGCGGTAAAAAAATCGGTTTCGTTTTTCAGGTACAGCCAAAGCAAACGGTGGCGTTCGAGCGAAAGTGTGCTGGGCGACAACACGTTGTTGCGTTGCGTGCCGTAACCGTAAGGCAAAAACATCCGGAAACTTTTGCCGTCGATCGGGTCGGTGAATTTGTTTCCTTTCAGGAGCAAGGCCAAGACCGGACGCGCGACATAGCTCAGGCGGATGAGTAACGGTCGTGGAATGGTATTGAGAATAAATTTGAAGATTTTTTTCATTTTGGTCAGCATCAAATCGTTGACGCAAATTAAATTTAAGATGAAAAATTAACAAAATGTATAGAATTACTGTATCTGAATAACTTTCCGATTGAGTAGGGAAACCTTCAATGCCCCCTTCCCTGAAGCGAAAATATAATTTTCACAAAAACATTAGATACAGAAAAACTGCACTTTTCCAAAATGTTTTTTAAATGACCAAAGGCACTTTCCTAAACTCATGCTCCTCATCGCTCACAATTCCCAAAGCCTTATAAATATAAGCAAACGTCGACAACAATTCAGGTTTGCCATTGACCAAAGCGACGTCGTGCTCGAAATGCGCGCTCGGTTTTTGATCCGCCGTCACGATCGTCCAGCCGTCTTTGAGGTGCTTGATGTTTTTCGTACCCATATTGATCATCGGCTCAATCGCGACGACCATGCCTTCGACAAACATTTTACCGCGGCCTCGCTTACCATAATTGGGCATTTCGGGATCTTCGTGCATTTTTTTGCCGAGGCCGTGGCCCACGAGTTCGCGAACGACGCCGTATCCATGCGCTTCGGTGAATTTCTGGATCGCATTGCCCACGTCTTCCACGCGGTTGCCCATCTTGAATTCGCGGATGCCGACATACAATGATTCCTTGGTGATCTGCAGTAATTTTTTGGTTTCGGGAGCGACTTCACCAATCTCGAACGTGTAGGCGTGATCACCGTAATATTCATTCTTGAGCGCGCCGCAATCCACCGATACGATATCGCCTTCCTCAATCGGGCGGTTGGTGGGCAATCCGTGTACGACCTGTTCGTTCACGCTGGTCAAAAGCGTCGACGGGCAACCGTACAATCCCAGGAATCCAGGAACGGCGTTGTGGTCGCGGATGAATTGTTCCGCCATTTTATCCAATTGCAAAGTGGTGATTCCGGGTTTGATTTCGCCCGCAATCATGCCTAAAGTTTTGGAAACCAAGAGCGCACTTTCACGCATCAATTCGATTTCTTCGCTGGTTTTTGGGATGATCATATCGTCAGATTTAACTACGTTCCGTTCGACCTGGCGGTCTCGGGTCGGTTGGCAAAAATAAGCAATCTTTAGCGATTTTGCGCTATGCTTATTTTGGAGCGATTTCTGTTTTTCTAAGGTCGAATGTGAAAATGCCCGAAACGATGAATCCGTTGTTCTTCTGGAAGACGTTTTGGCCGCCCACTTCACGCCCAAGCTGTACGATTTGGTTCAGATAACCGCCTTCGATGCGAACATTATCGCTGATCGGACAACCCAAAAGTACGCCCAAGCGGTTCTGGTCGAAGATGTTCTCGCCGATATTTCCACCAAATCCGACGAAAATCTCATCATAAGCCGCCACATACAGTTTTTTGTAAACGGGCAATTGCAGGCGCAGCATGTACCGCAAGCGGTTGGTGTAGACATAGCTGTCTTCTGAATCGAGGTTGGCATTCGAGTAGCGTCCTACCCAACGTTGTTCCAACATGAACCTGTGGCTGATGCTGAGATCCGACACCTTATTGTTCAATTGCGCCATCTCAAAAATGCGGTGTTCGGTGAAATCCTTCCCGAAGCCGTTGAGCGGAATGTCGCCATACGGATACGTTTCTGCCCACGCATAACCCACGCGCAGCAACACATTGTCGGAAAACTTGTAATTGACGCCCACACGCAGCAAACCCTGTTGCCAGTTTTCGCCGTAATCGTCTCGGCGCCACCAATATTCGGTGTGGATTCCGAAACGGTCGGCAATTTGGAACGTCGCATTGGCGCCAAACCAGCCAATGTTGTTTTTATCGGTAATCCGGTTTTGTGCAGTTGAAAAAACCGAAACAAGAAACAAGGTAAAAAGCGGTAATCTGAATTTCAAAACAAAAATTATAAAAGAGAATGTTGGGTCATGGCTTCGGGTTGCGGAATGTCCATCAAGGCTAGGATGGTCGGGGCGATGTCGCCCAAAATCCCATTATGGATTTCCTTGCGGTCGGGATCGACCAGAATAATCGGCACCGGATTCGTGGTGTGTGCCGTATTCGGGCTTCCGTCTGGATTGATCATCGTTTCACAATTGCCGTGGTCGGCGATGACGATGGTCGTGTAGCCGTTTTTGAGCGCAGCGGTGATGACTTTTTCGGCACATTTGTCGACGGCCTCGCACGCTTGGATCGCGGCTTCGAAAACGCCCGTATGTCCCACCATGTCGCCGTTGGCAAAATTGAGGCACACAAAATCGACTTCGCCTTTTTCGAGTTCGGGAACGAGTGCATCGGCGAGTTCGAACGCACTCATTTCAGGTTGCAGATCGTAGGTCGCAACCTTTGGCGAATTGCGTAAAATGCGCGTTTCGCCTTCAAAAGGATTTTCGCGTCCGCCAGAAAAGAAGAACGTCACGTGCGGATATTTCTCGGTTTCGGCAATACGGATTTGTTTTTTTCCATGGTTTTCGAGCACTTCACCAAGCGTTTCGGTGATGTTGTCCTTGTCGAAAATTCGGTAGATATTATTGAACGTATCGTCGTAATTGGTCATCGTCACATAATACAGGTTCATCTTGTGCATGTTGAATTCCAAATGGTCCTTTTGCGACAACACTTCAGTGAGCTGACGGCCGCGATCGGTCCTGAAATTGAAGAAAATCACCACGTCGCCTTCCTTGATCGTCACGAGCGGTTCGTCTTTGTCGTTCGTCATCACGATCGGGTCGATGAATTCGTCGGTGATATTTTTTGCATAACTGTCGGTAATGCTTTTGACGGCGTCTTTCGAGTGGGTTCCGGTTCCATGCACCAACAAATCATACGCTTTCTTGACGCGTTCCCAACGTTTGTCGCGGTCCATCGCATAATACCGGCCCACGACCGTAGCCAATTTGACCGAAGTGCCTTTGACGTGATCGACAATATCGCCGATGAAACCACTGCCTGATTTCGGGTCGACGTCGCGGCCATCGGTAAACGCGTGGATGAACACTTTCTCGAGTCCGAAATCGTGCGCCGCATCGACCAGACCTTTGAGGTGATTGATGTGGGAATGCACGCCGCCGTCGGAAACGAGTCCGAGGAAATGCACATCCTTGTCGTATTCTTTCGCATATTGGAACGCATCCTCCACCGCTTTTTCCCTGTTGAACGTTTTGTTCTGGACCGCCAGATTGATCTTGACCAGATCCTGGTAAATGATGCGGCCGGCGCCGAGGTTCATGTGGCCAACTTCAGAATTGCCCATCTGGCCTTCCGGAAGCCCGACGTTGAGTCCGTCCGTGCGCAATTCGGCGCTCGGATAGTTCTTGAAAAGGCTTTTGATGAAAGGAATTTTGGCGTTATCGGGAGCTGAAACTTTCGGATCGGGAGATTTTCCCCAACCGTCGAGGATCATGAGGATGACTTTTTTGTTCATTGGAATTGGTTTTTAACAAAGGTAGGCAAATTGGCCAACGGTGAAAATCGGACCAGGTTAAATAAAATCTAAAACCAGTTTTTGGTCTTGTTGTAATCGATGTAATAACGGATGCTGACCGAAAACACATTGTTCAGATCGTCTTTGAGCAGTCGGCTGAAATTGTCGCTGAAATTCTTATCGATGTAACCGAGGTCGCGGATGTCGGATAAAGCGTTGTTGCGGTACAAGAACGACAACTGGCTTCCGGGCGCGAACCACCACGAATACGACAGGTCGAAATTCCACGAATTGAAGTTGACGTTTTTGGGCAAATCGTAGGTTGATGGCGTCAAAGTCCCGTCGGCCTGCAAGTCTTCGAAAGCATTGTTTTTCGCATACGACCAATAATAGCGCGCCAAGATATTGACCGTCATTTTGTTGTTGATCGCCAATTTGGATTCGAACGTATGCGTGTGCGTATCGCGGTCGCGCTTGGCAAAAACGATGTCGTCGCCGGCGAATGCGATGAGTCCGCGGTTGTTTTTGTTGTACAGGTAATTGTAAGTGTAAATCAATAAGATGCTGTTGCTCACGCGGAACCTCGGGCTAAAAAGAAAATCAAAATTGAAGCGTTCTTTCTCGCTCGTCATGACCAGCGACGGTGCGATATCGAGCGCGAAACGTTTGTTATAATTCGAAGAAAAATAGAACCATCCGCGGTAATTTTCGGGATATTCAACAAAACGTCCTTCGGTTTGCGGTTCGTAGAAATCATACGTCTTGAACGGCCTGATGTTGATCCCGTAACCGATATAATGATTTTTTCGGTTGGTCGAATTGACGTAAAAATTCACCGTTCCCTGTTGCAAACGGCCGGTTGAATTTTGGAATTCCGAATACACATCGGTAAAAAAGGTAAACGTATTGTAATGCTTGGTCGGATTCAGGATGCGGTAACTGCCGTAGGCTTCTGCCGTATGGTAATTCGTGAGAAAATTGATGCCCAGGTCGTTGTTGTCGTAATCTTTGGAAACGTAACTGCCGCGCACATTGTAGCGGAATTTGCCGCTCGTTTCACCCAAACTCAATGCCGTGCTGAATCCTTTATAATCAGGCGTGTTGCCGAATTCGTTGATGTAACTGTACTTGAAATTTCCCGAAGCGTTGTACGTGTTTTTCTTGGTGTTGAGGTCAAAAACGGCCGCCGAGACATTCGCATCGCGGTAACTCCCGCCGCGCGTCACGTTGGTATTGACCAAGGAAACCGACGAATTCTGGTTGAAACGCTGGTCGACCACCAATACATTGTAATTGGCCAAAGGCTCGACTTCGACCCTGCGCTTGATGCCGGTCACCGTGTCGAGCACGACGCCGTACGTCCTTTCAGTAATAGCATTGAGTACGCCAATCCCGAAACCTTTTTTCGTACGTCCCGAAACCTTGACCGCATTGATCAGGTTGATCGATGATGGATATTCGGTGACGGTTTCATTCAGATTCGTTTCGGGATAGGTCGATGGATTGCCGCCTATGCGCCGCGTGTACAATAGATTGCCTTTGTTGAACAATTCGGTGCCTTCGGTAAAGAACGGACGGTTTTCGTTGAATTGCTGTTCGAACGGCCCGAGGTTCAGGATGACGTTGTCGAATCGTGTCTGGCCGAAATCGGGAACGAGGATCGCATCCAACGTAAACGCGTCGCTGATGCCGTACTTGATGTCCATCCCAAGTTTGAACTTTTGTTCCGAACCCAAAGGGCTGTCCTCATAATAATACGACGAATAGGGGATGAAGAACAAACGCGTGGGCGGTTTGATGTATTGGATGCCCTCGAGAAAACCCGATTGCGCGCTTTCATTGGCAATTTTCGAATCGATGTAATTCCAGGTGTACTGCTGGCGGTCGCGCCTGAATTCACGGTAGAAATTAATGCCCCAAGTTTGGACAGGCTCTTTAGAAAAACGCAGCCAGGCATACGGGATTTTCATTTCGACGACCCAGCCGTAATCGGTGATCTTGACTTTGCTTTCCCAAATCGCATCCCAGGTGTAATCTTCACCTTGGTTATCGGTAAACACGCAATCCATCTGCACGTTCGATGAACTCACGAAAAAGCGAAAATCCTGCTGGCCGTCATTGTAACCGTTGATGAAAACACCAAAATGTTCCGAAGTCCCGAAAACATCGCGCTGCGTAATTTCCTTTAAGATCTTATTGGGCTCGTTGTCATACATGGTCGCGGCGATGTAAACCGCATCGTCATTGTAGACGACCTGTACGTTGGTCTTTTTGGTCTCGTCGACGAGTTTGCCGTTGTCGGGGGCAAACATGATGAAGTCGGAACCGATAGGTGCGGTCTTCCAGATTTCCTCGTCGAGGACGCCGTCAACTGTAATGTTTTGCGTAACAGAAATTGCTTGAAGGGATTTGCGCTGCGCTACCGAAACGGTACACGTCAACAGCAAAAAAGCAATAAATAAGTACGGAAATCTTGACATACAACTTGGGGTTTGCCCAACAAAAATAATTATTCTGCTGAGAATCACAACTGTTTTTACAATAAAACTTAAGAAAGCTCGTTTTACTCTTTCCCATTCCGATTTTGAATGGAAAGTGTATTTTGTCGAAGAATTTTGCGTTTTAACGATTATTTTTATGTTAAAATATTTTTATGGTGTTGGTTTTTTTCTACATTTGCCGTCCCCAATCTATTGTATAACCTAAACGAAAAGAATGATTTACAAAATTTTACCGATGATGGCGCTACTGCTCATGTCATTCTCGGCCAACCAAACAAGTTCGATCAAACCCCGATTGATGGCCGCGCACACCGCGTCGGCGATAGAAACGAAAGCCGCATCAATTTACGGCCAACTCCACTCGGCTACCATTTCGGCCATGCCAAAAATGGAAAGCTTCACCAAGGCGCTCGAAGGCTTTTATTCGCTCAAAGCACAAGGGAAAATCACAAAAGACGTCCTGACGTTGGTTGATTTCAGCCTTTCCTCCAATACCAAAAGACTTTGGGTAATTGATTTATCGACCAATACGATCCTGTTCCATTCGCTTGTGGCGCATGGAAAAAACACCGGCGAAGAATTTGCCGATGCGTTTTCGAACAAAGCCGAATCGTTCAAGAGCAGCCTCGGATTTTACGTCACCGGCGAAATCTACACCGGCAAACACGGAAAATCATTGCGATTGGACGGACAAGAAAGAGGCGTAAACGACAATGCCCGCAACCGTTCCGTAGTGATGCACGGCGCCGATTATGTGTCGGAATCGTTCATCAGGGACCACCACCGCTTAGGAAGAAGCCAAGGCTGTCCCGCAATTCCGGTCGAATTAACCGACGAGATCATCGACGCGATCAAAGACAAGTCGTGCCTTTTCATTTACCATCCGGCAAGAAAAGCGCCGAGTAAGCTGGTTTCGTAACAATTTCGATTAGTATATAATAAAGGTCCGCGGTTTCGTTGGGCCTTTTTTTGTGAGGAGTAATCAGGAATTACTTTTGTTATCAACAACAAACCAAGAGGCTACATAAGCGGTAAAAGTTCCAAAAAGGCCAACGCCGGCAGTCATTAAAATGGATGCAATGATGCGTCCTTCAGTCGTGACGGGGAATTTATCTCCATAACCAACAGTTGTAATGGTAACGTAAGCCCACCAAATGGCATCTTCAGCAGTTTTGATGTTGCTATTCGGGTCTTTTTCAACTTGTAAAATTGCGATAGCAGAGAAAATCACCAGCAGAATTGCTATGATAGAAACTGAAGTTAATGCGCCTTTCGCCTTGTTTGCGAAAAGATGATCGACCAAATGTTTTGTTGAGCGGAAAGCCCTGATAATCCGAAGCAACCTTATTAAGCGCAATAATCTTCCGGCGCGCAGATAATCAATCATCGGAATGCATGAGATTAAGTCAATCCATCCCCAACGCATAAATTTCAATTTACTTTCCGCCTTATAGAAGCGAATACAAAATTCTACTAAGAAAAAAACACAAATTGAATTGTCGATATAATTCAAAAGAGTGGAAGTTTCTGAATCTAAAACTACAACGGAATCTATAATTAGAGCACCTAAAACATAAATCGATAAAATGATTACCAAGAGATTTAAAATTCCAAGTTTGTTTTCTGAATTTTCGATTCTTGTTGCTGTCATACTTGGCAGTTTCGTGATTTTGGGTTACTCATAACTTCATCATTTCCGCAACTTCAAATACAAATCCTCATCCAAATTGTAAATATCAGGGCGGAATTCAAAATCGCCGTTCCTTTCCATCCATGCGGTCCAATACAATTGGTGCAGCCTTATCTTTTGCTTTAGATTGATCGTCGTGGTTTTTTTGGTCGCCACGAGCGTATCGATTTTGGCGCGCGACCAGCGGATCGAATCGTTGAGCATGTACTCGGCCAGCGGCAACGGATCCTCGACGCGCACACAACCCGAACTCAAACTTCGATATTGCTTGCCGAAATAATCGCGGTGGTTCGTATCGTGCAGGTAAACCGTGTAATGGTTCGGGAAATTGAATTTGACGACGCCCAGCGAATTGTAATAGCCCGGCGCCTGGACGTAGCGGTACGCACGCGGATTTTTCGGGTTCCATTTTTCAGGATCGACGATTTTTCCCCTCGAATTGTAAATCGTGATGTTGCGGTTGGCGAAATAACTGCGGTTGTTCGTCGCATCGGGAACGAGGTCTTCGCGGATGATCGTCGGCGGTACGGTCCAAGTAGGGTTGAACACAATATTATTGAACATCGACGACAAAATCGGCGTTTTCCGTTCGGATTTCCCAACGACGATGCGCTTGCGCTCAATCGTATCGTTGTCCTTGATGACGCGCAGGTAATAACCCGCAATGTTCACGATGATGTAATGGTCGCCCATGTCGCGCGGATACCAGCGCCAGCGCTCGAGATTCGCAATGATCTGGTGTTTGCGCTTTTCGACCGACAGGTTGAGCGCGTCCACAGTGCTTTTTCCGATGACGCCATCGGCCGTGAGCCCGTTCCTGCGCTGGAAATTTTTCACCGCCTTAACCGTTTTCCTGTCGTAAATGTCGGACAAGGAATCGCTTTTGGCCAGATCTTTCCAAATCATCAGCGTCTTTTTAACCGACGGCATCGCATTGCTCGTGTCGCCGCGCACAATCTTTTGCACGAATTTGATCGTCTTGACCGTGTCTCTCGGATATTGCTCAATTTTTTGAAGCGCGTCTTTGAGGCTTTGGTAAATCATATGTTTGGGCTTGACGCTTTCGAATACGGCCGCAACCGAATCGCCTTGGATGCCTGAAGCAAGCAACCCATTGATGTCTACTTTATTCTTTTTGAGGTCCCAATCGCGGTAGATTTTTTTCGGATCGAGTTTGCCGTTGCTCAGGTGCCATAAATATTTTTGCGCCGATGCCGTGAGCAGCAAATCGTAGGCGATCATTTCGCTGTCGGAAAATGTTTGGGCTTTGGGCTCGAGTTTTTGGATTTTTTGGATGTTGTAATCGTTCGGGATAAGTCCTTCCTGGTCAGAATCGAGTAGGAGCCTGATTAGTTTTTGTCGCGCTTCGGGCTTGTTCCACACCGTCCCGAATCCGTACAAACGGTAAAAAGCGGTCAAGGTTTCATCCTTCTTTTGCGTCACGGCAACCGAATCAAACACCACACTGGCCGAATCGCGCGGCAATTTCGATTCGATTGCAGGCGTCGTTTTTTCAGGTGCTTCCTTTTTGCAGCCGCCGATCAACAGCAACAATAAGAAAAGGATGGAGTAGTGCTTATACATACCGCCGAATTTACTACAAGATTGTTGTTAGCAACTCAATTCGCGCCGATACTTATTCAAACTTTTTACACATCACATAATGGGTGCCGATGTCGCCGATGTCAAACGGATCGCCCAACGTTTCATAACCGATCTTTCGATAAAAACCAACCGCCGATTCGCGCGCATTGAACCACAAGAAAGCGTTTTTCTCTTGCTGGAGTTCATTTTCGATGTGCTGCATCAATGCCTCACCAATGCCTTTTTTCTGATGGCTTGCCAAAACCGCCATGCCGCGGATCTGAAATTGGTTCTTCTCGCGAAAGAACCGGATCGAAGATTCAAAAAGCGAAACGATGCCCACCAATTGCTCGCCGTCAAAAAATCCGAAATGTTTCGTGGCCGGCGAATCGTCGCCTTCAAAATAACAACTTTCGACGGGTTTGCCAGGCCGCAACACCGGTTGCCTGACCGCATAGGTTTCAAAAGCACTGATTTCTCTGATCATAATTTAAAAATTTTGCCCCAAAATGAAACGATAACTTTTTCATCCTAAAACCGTTAATGTCCCGCGCACTATCAAAAACTTGCATTTACCCAAAAAAAACTTGCAACAAAGCAAAACTATTATTTATATTTGCACCGTTATGCGGAAGTAGCTCAGTTGGTAGAGCTCCAGCCTTCCAAGCTGGTTGTCGCGAGTTCGAGCCTCGTCTTCCGCTCTTAGAGCCTCAAAGAAATTTGGGGCTTTTTTATTTTGGATAACATTTTTTATTTTTTGAACCATTAATTGATCAAGCTACATTAAGTCTCAATGAATCTTAATTCCTTAAATGAAATTCACTGAACTCCTATGAAAATAAAAGCTAGGTGAAGTAATGGTTTAATTTTTTTTGGCGTTGCCTACGGCCGCGCTTTCCACTTCAATCTTTTAAAATTTCTCCACTGCGTTACGCAATTTAAAAGGATTTCCGTTGCAATCGCTAACGCGGACGCGCTTCACTTTGGACACGCTCGTTGCACTCGCTTCAGACACGTTCCGCCGCGCTCCACTTTGGACACGCTCGTTGCACTCGCTTCAGACACGTTCCGCTTCGGATAGTTATTCCAAAGGCGCAGCGCGTCCCAAGCCGCAGGCGCGTCACTTCAAAAACGACAAATCACTTTCCGCATCCAACTCCACCGCTTCCAAACCTTGCCGAAACAACCGTGCCGTCGATTCGCCTTTCAAAATAATCTGCTCGCCCAGGACCTCGAGCCAACTTCCCTCACGCAATCCCAAAACGGGAACCGTATTGAATTGGTGGAATTCCTTGATTCTGGTTTCGCGCGTTTCGCCCATATGCTTCGATTGCAAATCGGCGTCCAGGTAATGCGGATTCAGATTAAACGGGATCAAACCCAGCGTCTGGAAACTCGGCGGGTAAATGATCGGCATGTCGTTCGTCGTTTGCATCGTGAGTCCGGTGATGTTGCTTCCGGCGCTGCTGCCCAGATACGGCGTGCCCATTTTGACCGTTTCGGCCAAAATATCCATGACTTTGTTTTTGTACAATTGCGCGACCAGTAAAAACGTATTGCCGCCGCCCGTGAAAATCGCATCGGCTTTTTGGATCGCATCGGTGGGGTTTTCAAATTCATGCAAACCGTTCACGTTGAGGTTGATTTTGGCGAAAGCCGTTCGGACCCGTTCCGTATATTCGTCATGCGAAATGCCGCCAGGCCGCGCATACGGAATGAACAGCAACGATTGGCAATCCTTAAAAAAAGTCTCCAATGTGGGCAAAATATATCCGAGGTAATCGCCGCCGTGCAGCGTAGAAGTACTGGCAATAATCAGTTTTTTCATGAAACAGTTTTGCGTAAAGATAAAAAATAGGATCAAATTCATTCACCGCAATTTAATGCGCTTTCACCTCAATTAACAGAAAATTACAAACCCGTTGGCAATTAATTGGGATAATCGTCCGATACTTTTACAACGCTAACCCCTAACGTTTTTGTGATGAACAAGTTGCTGTTTGCTTTTGTTGCGTTTTCCATTGTGCCCAATTCAAGCTCGGCGCAGGAAATCCGAAAAACGATCAAGGGGAAAGTTTCGTCGTTTGCCAACAATCTGCAAGGCATTTATGTGATCAACCAGCAATCGGAAAAAAACGCGCAGACGGAAGAAAACGGATATTTCACGATTCCCGTCACCGAAGGCGATACGCTGGTTTTTTCGTCCATCCGGTTCAAGGCGCGTAAAATCGCGATCCAATCGGCCGATTTCGACAAGGGCCTGTTGATCGTGAGGCTCGATCCGATGATGGAACAACTCCAGGAAGTGCAGATTTTTCAGTACAAGAACATCAATGCGGTCGCGCTCGGTATTATTCCGAAAGGCCAGAAAACGTACACGCCGGCCGAACGAAAATTCAGGACCGGTATGGGATATGACGCGCAAATCGGGCTCAATACTTCGGTGACGCTCGATCCGTTGTTCAATTCGCTTTCGGGAAGAGCGGCCGAATTGCGCAAGAATATCGAAGTCGAACGCAAGGAAATGCTGCTTGCCAAAATCGGAAACCTGTATGAACCCGAATTTTTTGTGCAAAAACTCGAACTTCCCGAAGAACATGTCAAAGGGTTTCAGTTTTATATCGTGGAAAATCCTAGCTTTGTACAGGCTTTAAAAGCAAAAAACAAAACCATGGCCACGTTCCTGATGGGAGAACTGGCCGTCAAATACAAACTGATTCTTGCAGAAGAGAAGAAATAAAATCGTACTGTTTGCCTTTTTGATTTGGGCGCAATTGGCCGTTTCACAGACTGCCGAATCCATTTTTTCGGGTAAGATTGTCGTCGATTCTTCATCGGTCGAAAACATCAATGTGCTCAATTCGCGTACGCAAAAGGCAACGGTTTCGAATGCCAAGGGCGAATTCAATATCGGGGTAAAGATTGGCGATCTGTTGATTCTGTCGTCGTTCAACCTTGAAACCAAACGGAAATTCGTCAGGGCCGAAGATTTGCGCGGCGAACTCATCATCCTAAAAATGGCATTGATTGCGAACGAACTCAACGAAGTCAAGGTCAACGACAATTCCGACATCAACGCCGAAAATCTGAGGATTCCGACCGCGACCAAACACTACACGCCGGCCGAACGGAAAGTGCGCACCGCCACGACGGGCTTGCTCGATCCGCTGTTCAATAAATTATCAGGCCGGACCAAAATGCTCAAGAAACAGGTTCTTGTCGAGAAAAACGAGAAACTTTTGTTGAAACTCGACGGATTGTATGACGACAAATATTATACGGAAGTGCTCAAAATACCGAACGACTACATCGGCGGATTCCAATATTACATTGTCGAAGATCCTGACTTTGCGCGTGCTTTGGTCGATAAGAACAAAACGCTGACGATGTTTTACGTCAAGAAACTCGCCGTCGATTATGTCAACCTGATCAATCTCGAGCAGGCGCAGGCCAAGGAAAATGCTGAAAAAACCGAGAAATGAGGAAATTGGTTTGCATCGGATTGCTGGTCGCTTTTGGAACGCTGACTTCTTTTGCGGCGCACAAGTTCTACGTTTCGATTTTCCAGATCAATTACGCCCCCGAAAAGAAAATGCTGCAAATCACATCGCGCATTTTTATCGACGACCTCAATGAAGCATTGTTCGAGAATTACAAGCGCAGGACTTTTTTGGGTGAAACGAACAAATCGCCTGAAGACATTGCGCTGATGAAAAAATACTTGTCTCAAAATTTCTCGATAAAAGTCAACGGCCAACCCAAAACCATCAACTACCTGGGCCGCGAATTCGAAAATAATGTCATCATTTGTTACTTTAACGTCAAGGATGCGACTAAAATTAGAACGATCGAAATCCGCAACAAGGCTCTTTTTGATTTGTTCGCCGACCAGCAGAACATCATTCAGGCCAATATCTTCGGGCAAAAGCAAAACCTGTTGCTCACAACCGACCATCCAAGTGGTGTGTTAAAATGGGAATAGGCTCCTTCGGTCGCGGAAAATGGGCTATTTTTAAAACTTAATTCCTTTTTATGAAAAGAATCTTGGGCGGCTTGTTGCTTCTTTCGTCATTGGTTGCCGTGGCGCAGGAAGCGAAGACAAAAGACCGCGAACGCAATGATAAATTCCGTCAGATGTATGATTTGCTGGCGACACCGAATATGTACCGAACGGCATCTGGCGCACCCGGTCCCGAATATTACCAACAGCAGGCCGACTACAAAATCGACATCGAACTCGACGACAAAAACACCAAATTGTACGGAACCGAAACAATCACCTACCACAACAACGCCAAGGAATCGCTCGATTATCTGTGGATCCAGCTCGATCAGAATGAAAAATCACGCACGTCAAAATCACGTTTGATTGATGACCAGAAAGCGGCGGCATCGGTGGGCGTCAATGATTTTTCACGCAAATATCTCGAAGAAAAATTCGACGGCGGATTTCGGTTGGATTATGTCAAGGACGCTGCCGGAAAACCGATGAAATATACCGTCAACGAAACCATGATGCGCATCGAATTGGATAAGCCGTTGGCGCACAGCGAGACGATTTCGATCTCGATCAAATGGTGGTACAACATCAACAATTACATCATAGAAGGCGGCCGTTCGGGTTATGAGCATTTTCCGAAAGACGGCAATAATTTGTACATCCTCGCGCAATTCTATCCAAGGATGGCGGTCTACAACGACGTTGAAGGCTGGCAGAACATGCAATTTTGGGGCAGCGGCGAATTTGCGTTGCCGTTCGGGAATTACGAGGTCAACATCACCGTTCCCGCCGACCATATCATGGAAGCGACCGGAACGTTGCAAAACCGCACCGAAATTTTTACTTCGGAACAACTCAAAAGATACGCGCAGGCAGAAAAATCTTTCGAAACGCCGGTTGTGATCGTGACGCAAGCTGAAGCCGAAGCCGCCGAAAAGCAATTTTCGAGCAAGAAAAAAACCTGGAAATTCAAAGCTGAGAATGTACGCGATTTCGGAATTGCGACCTCACGAAAATTCATTATTGACGCGATGGCCGTTCAATTGGGCGAGAAAAATGTGATGGCGGTTTCGATTTATCCGAAGGAAGGCAATCCGCTCTGGGGCGACTATTCGACCAGGATCGTCGCGCATACGCTCAAGGTCTATTCGGCGCATACGTTCGATTATCCGTATCCGAAAGCCGTGTCGGTCCACGCCAACGACCAGGGCATGGAATATCCGATGATTTGCTGGAATTGGGGCCGGCCCGATCCCGACGGGAAATACACAGACCGCGTCAAATACGGCATGATGGGCGTGATCATCCATGAAGTCGGGCACAATTTTTTTCCGATGATCGTCAATTCGGACGAACGCCAATGGACCTGGATGGACGAAGGTCTGAATACCTTCCTGCAATTCCTGGCCGAAAAAGAATGGGACCCGAATTTTCCATCGAACCGCGGCCCGGCCAAGAATATCATTCCCTACATGAGCGGCGACCCGAATACTCTGGAACCGATCATGACCAACTCGGAAAGCATCCGCCAATTTGGGAATAACGCCTACGGCAAGCCCGCGGCCGGACTCAATATGTTGCGCGAAACGATCATGGGCCGCGATTTGTTTGATTACGCGTTCAAGACGTATGCGAACCGTTGGAAATTCAAGCATCCCACGCCCGAGGATTTTTTCAGGACGATGGAAGATGCTTCGGCAGTCGATTTGGATTGGTTCATCCGCGGATGGTTTTATACGACCGATTTCAATGACATCGGCATCAAGGAAGTGAAGCGGTTTTTTGTGAGCAACGAGCCGCCCGAAGATTTCAAGGCGAAAAAGGAATCGCCCAAACGCAACAGCACACCGGCGCCTAAAGTCTATCAGATTGCCGAAAACAGCGCGAATTTCAAAGCCGAAATGAACAAGCCGTTCGACTTGAAAAATGTCAAGACGCTCAATGATTACCTCGATTCGAAGTTCACCGCGGCAGAAAAAGCAAAACTCAAATCGCCCAAATATTTCTACGAAGTGACGTTCAACAAACCGGGCGGACTCGTCATGCCGATCATTGTCGAGATCACATTTGAAGACGGAACCAAGGAAAACCATACGTTCCCGGCGCAAATCTGGAAATTCAACGATGCCGAAGTGTCGCGCACATTTGCGACGGAAAAAGCCATTTCCAAAATCGTGATCGACCCGAAAGAAGAAACGGCCGACATTGACGTTTCGAACAATACGTGGCCGAGACAGCAAGTCAAGTCTAAATTCGATTAATAAATTATTTGTTAATGTCACTGGGTTGCAACGGTAACTTTGTAACTTTGCTGCTTTGCAATCCTTAATCAATCAGCTATGTTTGGAATTGGCGGCGGAGAATTGATCTTCATCCTGTTTATCGTTTTGATGCTTTTCGGCTCGGACAAGATCCCTGAAATCGCGCGCACGGCCGGAAAGGCGATGGCGCAGCTCAAGAATGCGACCAACGACATCAAAAGCGAGATCCACAAAGGGATGGATGAGAACGGCATCAGCAAATCGGTGGCCGATATTACCGGAAACATCAATGCCGAAATCAGCAAAGCCAAAGAAAATCTGATTGGCGACGCACCCGAACAACTGACTAAAATCCAGAAGGATATCGTTGGCGACATGCCGCAGCAAGTCGCTAAAAGCAGCGAAGCAATCGACGACATCACCGGACCAATCAAGCGCCAACGATGATCGATCAGATTTTACAGCTCGACCGTGAATTGTTCGTTTTCCTAAACGGACTGGGAAGCGAGCGCTTCGACTGGCTTTGGGAAATCATCACCAAACAAATCAACTGGATTCCGGTTTTTGCGATTTTTGCGTACCTGGTTTTCAAGCACCTCGGCTGGAAACACGCGATTTTGATCTTGGTCATGATTGGCCTATTGATTGCGCTGACCGACCAAACCACCAATCTTTTCAAAAATGGATTTCAACGGTTGCGACCCGGAAGCGACCCTGATCTGGCGCATTTGATCCGTGCGATACAAACACGCAAATCGTTCAGTTTCATTTCGGGGCACGCGTCGAATTCGATGGCGTCGGCGATGTTTTTATACCTCGTACTCAAACCGCATGTCAGGTACATGGGCTTTATCTTTCTTTGGCCTTTGATTTTCGCTTACAGCAGGATTTACCTCGGATTGCATTATCCGCTCGACATTTTTTGCGGCTACATTTGGGGCATTATGATGGCGTTCATCATGTGGGAAATCTACCAGCATACCAAACGCAGGATTTTCCCCGACGAGCCTGAATTTCTAGACGACGCGGCTCACGGTGAGACCGTCGCGGATCGGCAATAATACTGTTTCCACACGCGCATCATTTTTAAGCAACTCATTGTATTCCAACAAAACTTTGGTGCTTTTGTCGTTGGCCTTGACTTCTTCCAGAACTTTGCCGCTCCACAGCACATTGTCGGATAAGATGATGCCGCCTGCATTCATCATCGGTACGATCAGGTGGAAATAATGGATGTAATTTTCCTTGTCGGCGTCTATAAAAACAAGGTCGAATTTTTTGCCGAGCGTCGGAATGATCTCCAAGGCATTGCCCAAATGTTGGTGGATTTGGGATTTCCACGGCGACTGGTCGAAATATTTGCGTTGGAAATCGAACAATTCCTCATTGTTGTCTAACGTGTCGATGGTGCCGTTTGACGCCAATCCTTCCGCCATACAAAGCGTCGCATAACCCGTATACGTTCCGATTTCGAGAATGGTTGTAGGATGGATGATTTTGGAAAGCATGCTCAAGACGCGTCCCTGGAAATGTCCGCTGAGCATTCGGGGCTGCAGGATTTTCTGGTGCGTTTCGCGGTTCAGGCATGCGAGCAATTCGGGTTCGTTTTCGGAATGATCGGCTACATATTGCTCTAAAGCGTCGGAAATGAAATGCATGGGTTCTAAAATTTTCCCAAAGTTATAAAATCCGATTCCACTAAGTCGTTAATAATGCTACTTTTGCACTGTGGAAATCGAAAAGAAAGACATACGCGCCTTAACCAAAGACCAATTGCGGGATTTTTTCACCGCCAATGGCGACCAGGCTTTCCGTGGCAACCAGGTTTACGAATGGTTGTGGAGCAAGGGCGCGCACAGTTTTGACGACATGACCAATGTGGCCAAACCGACGCGTGAAATGCTCGACAAAAACTTCGTCATCAACCACATCAAGGTCGACCAGATGCAGCGCAGCAGCGACGGAACGGTCAAAAATGCGGTGCGTTTGCACGATGGTTTGGTCGTCGAATCGGTTTTGATCCCGACCAACACGAGAACGACGGCCTGTGTTTCAAGCCAGGTAGGTTGCAGCCTCGACTGTAATTTCTGCGCGACGGCCAGGCTCAAGAGAATGCGCAATCTCGGTCCCGATGAAATCTACGACCAGGTGATTGCGATCGACAAAGAAAGCAGGCTGTACCACAATCATCCGCTGTCGAACATCGTTTTTATGGGCATGGGCGAACCGCTGATGAATTACAACAACGTCATCAAGGCAATCGAGAAAATCACCTCGCCCGAAGGTTTGGGCATGTCGCCGAAACGGATTACGGTATCGACATCGGGCATTCCGAAAATGATCAAGAAAATGGCAGATGATGAGGTGAAATTCAAACTTGCGGTTTCGTTGCATTCGGCGATTGATGAAATCCGGTCGAAGATTATGCCGTTCAGTGAAAATTTTCCGCTCGCCGATTTGCGCGAATCCTTGCAATATTGGTATGCTAAAACCAAAAGCAAGATCACTTACGAATATGTTGTCTGGAAAGACATCAACGACAACAAGGCGTCGATCGATGCGCTCGTCAAATTCTGCAAATATGTGCCGTGTAAAGTCAACTTGATCGAATACAATCCGATTGACGATGGCGAATTCCAGCAGGCATCCGAAGAATCCATAAACGCCTACATCAGTGCGCTCGAAGCAAACGGTATCGTTGCGAAAGTGCGCCGAAGCCGCGGCAAAGACATTGACGCCGCGTGCGGACAATTGGCCAATAAGGAAGCATAAAAAAAACCGACTTCAAGTCGGTTTTGTTTTTATGGGAGGATTGCTTCGCCGGTGTAGCCATTTTGCGAGAACGAAACCTTGTTGTCGCACGTGCCGTCGCCGTAATCCATCGACAAATATTCCCCGTCTTCACGCAGGTAGGAAATAATTCCGCTCGATATGTATTGGCAATCAGCAGTAACGGCTATCGGCGTCTCTATTTTGGCGACGCTGGCCATTTTGGTAACCGATACGGTCGTCGACCAGGTTCCGGTAATCAAAAAAGAATCGTCGGTAAGGTTGGTTGGCGTACCATAACCGGCCGTAAATTCGCGCGTGCGTTCCCCGATCCTTGTAAAAGTCGTACCGTTTGGTGCGGTAACAATCATGTTCACATTGATTTTGACTTGCGGATGTCCGTTTGGAAGAACCGTTTTTACTACATCGCGATTGCCCAAAACGTAGCGGTTGTTGTGATAGAAGTTTTCAAAGGAAAACGAAACGGTTCGCGTTTGGGCATTGAAATCATTGTTGAAATTTAGGATGATATTTCCGCGGACCTCATTTCCGGTGTAAATCGTGCAATTGGTATTGCCGAAGTCGATGGTTCTGATGGTATGGGTTCCCGAAATTTCGTCGGTAATCGTCGCGCAATTCATCGCGATTGAAAATTCTTCAGATTGGGAGATGGCAATTTGGGCCACATCGTCGGCGATTTTATCGATGTTGTATCCATCGGTAACATCGAGATTGATGGAGTAGTTGTTGAGCGCGAAATCGTCCCCTTTGTCACATCCCAAAAAAAGAAGGGAGCCTGCAAATCCAAAAAGCAATTTGGTTTTCATGTTAAAAATTAAATGGTTAGACCAATACAACGGAATTTCGGCTCAATTATTTTAACATTTATTAAGAATCGAAATGGATGCAAACAAAAAGCCACCTCATTTGAGATGGCTTTCGTTTTCAACGCTAAAATTACAAGTTAATGTCGTACACAATTCCATTGACGGTTACCGTTGCGTCGTCGTCACATTGGCCGTCGCCATAATCGAGTACGGCGGTCGTGAAGTCGCTGGCACGAACGATGGTAACGTTTCCGCTTACAATGTGCGGGCAATTCCATTTGATGATGAGCGGTGTATTGATGGTAGTTGAATAGGCTTCCGCGCCTGAAGAAACCGTAGTTCCCCAACTTCCGGTTACTGAAAATTCATTGTCGAATAAATTAAGCGGTGTGTTGTAACCTGCTGTGAATTCGCGTGTCCTTTCGCCGACACGGACATACACTGTCCCGTTGGTCAAAGTGACCGTCATGTCAAGATTGATAGTCGCTTGCGGATGTCCGTTTGGCAAAATCCTTTTAACTACAGTTCGGTTTCCCGACACTTTGCGGTCGTTGTGGAAAAAGTCTTCAAAAGCGTACGAAATGGTTCTGGTGCTGGCGCTGAAATCGGCTGAGAACGTCAGGATGATTTTTCCGCGTACGAGGTTTCCGGTAAAAAGTTGGCAATTCGTGGCTCCAAAATCGATGGTCCTTACCCAGGTATCACCCACTTGTTCGGTATTGATGGTGGCACAACCTCCGATAAATGAAGCGCCGCCGGCGATCCTACCTGAAATTTCTTCGTCAGATTCTGATTCGGTGATGTAAAGAACGTCATCGGTGATCTCATCCATTTCTGAATTGGCCCGTACGTCATTGGTGGCGATGGGTGCGGTGTAATTGTTTCCGTCGTCATCTTTGTTGCATCCGGCGAGCGACAAAGCCATTGCGAGCAATAAAATTTTAGTTTTCATAGGTTTTTGGTTTTAAAAGTTGTCGTTATAGACTTACTTAAAGTGAATTGGTTTAACAATTTTCGAAAAAACTTTTAACAGGTTTATAACTTTTGTAATTACAAATGTACGACGTATCTTTGATTGCCAATGAACATCACCTCGCAAATAAAACAACCCATCCGCCAGGAAATGGAACTTTTTGAAAAGAAGTTCTATCAATCGATGTCATCACAGGTGGCGCTGCTCAACAGGATCACGTATTACATCGTCAACCGAAAAGGCAAGCAAATGCGCCCGATGTTTGTATTCCTGACGGCCAAAATGGTTTCGGAAGGCATCGTAAATGAACGTACTTATCGCGGCGCGTCGGTTATCGAACTCATCCATACCGCTACTTTGGTGCACGATGACGTAGTCGATGACAGCAACCGCCGCCGCGGATTTTTCTCGATCAATGCACTTTGGAAGAACAAAATTGCCGTTCTCGTGGGCGATTATCTGTTGTCGAAAGGATTGTTGCTTTCGATTGACAATGGCGATTTCGATTTGCTTCGGATCATTTCGGTTGCCGTACGCGAAATGAGCGAGGGCGAATTGCTGCAGATTGAAAAGGCGCGCCGGCTCGACATTACTGAAGACGTTTATTATGAAATCATCCGTAAAAAGACGGCGACTTTAATTGCGGCGTGTTGTGCGCTCGGTGCCAAATCGGTCATTGAAGATGAAGCGGAAGTCGAGAATATGCGCCAGTTCGGCGAACTCATCGGGATGGCGTTCCAAATCAAGGACGATTTATTCGATTATACGGAGGAAGCGATCGGCAAACCCACCGGAATCGATATCAAGGAACAAAAAATGACATTGCCTTTAATCCATGTGCTCAATAATTGTACGCCCAAGGAAAAATCATGGCTCATCAATTCGATCAAAAACCACAACAAGGATAAAAAGCGCGTCAAGGAAGTTATTGCTTTTGTAAAAGACCAAAACGGACTCACGTATGCCGAACAAAAAATGACCGAATTCCAAACCGCGGCGCTTCAATTGCTGCAAAATTATCCCGAGTCGGAGTTCAAAAGCGCCCTTACGCTGATGGTCAATTATGTGATTGAAAGAAAAAAGTAATTTTTTTGAAATATTTTTTCCGCTTGGAAGCCTTGTCGTTGTTGGGTTTATAATCTTTAAATCATTTAATCTTTAAATTTTTTAATTCTCCATGCAACTATTTTTGAACCGTTTCCGTCTATGCTAATAGAAAACTAACCAATCTGTTTTGAAGGTCATCAACTTACATCAGGAAGAACGCGAAATCATCATGCTGGCTGTCGAAAATAACCGACACGCACAGCAGAAGATTTACACCAAGTATGCTTCAAAAATGCTGAGTGTTTGTCGGCAATACACCAAGGATTTGCACCACGCCGAGGATTTGATGATCACGGCTTTCATGAAAGTGTTTGCCAATCTCAAGAATTTTGAACACAAAGGCAGTTTTGAAGGTTGGATTCGCCGCATCATGGTCAACGAATGCATTTCGTACATCAGGGCGCAAAAGAAAGTGAGTTTTTTGGAGGACGAATATTATGTGGAAGATTCTTTCAACAACATCGAAAGCAATCTGAGCGTAGACGACATCCAGTCGTTGATCGATTCGCTTCCCGACGGCTACAAAATGGTGTTCAACCTGTTTGCGGTTGAAGGCTACAAACACCAGGAAATAGGAGAGATTCTGGGCATCAGCGAAAGCACTTCGAAGTCGCAATTGCACCACGCCAGAAAAATGTTGCAGGAACAAGTACTAAAATTAAAAAATTACAATAATGGAACAGCATAATAACAAAACCGAACGGGATTTCAGGGACAAACTGAACCAACGCGAAATTATGCCGAGCGCCCATGCTTGGGACAGGCTCGACGCGATGCTGACCGTAGCCGAAGAAAAAAAGTCCAAACGCGGCTATGGCTGGCTTTACATCGCTGCAAGCATCTTAGGTTTCCTGACGATTGGCGCTGCCTTTTTAAGCCAAACCGAACCGGTTATTGATCAAGGCCGCAAAAATGTGGTTTTCGAAAACCAAACGGATAAACCGCAAGACCGTTCAAACGAAGCCATAACGCCTGCAGCTTCAGATTCTGGCGCAATCGCTTCCTCTGAAAATCCGACAAAAATTAACACGAATCAAAACCACAATAATCAATCAACAATCAACAATCAATCGCAAAATCAATCAACACCAATCATCAATCAAAATCCCGTTGAAGCGGTCAATCCAGTTCCGGACAACCAAAAATTGGTCGCTTCGACAAATCCAATCATCAACCAAAAAACGGATCATCCGGCAAGCGTGAAAGTTGACGAACTTTTAGCCGCTGCCCAATCCACCAATCAAAACCCAAAAACCTCGGTCAGGGTCAATGCCAAAAACCTGCTTTCGGAAGTAGACAAGGATGTCAACCTGACCTTCCGCGAAAAAATGCTGCGCCGCGCGAGTGAAGTCGCCTCGACCGTAGCCAACAGAAACATCGAATAATCCTTTAATCCAATCAAAATCCCAACAGTCATGAGAAATGTAACCATTTACTTAACGTCACTCCTGTGCCTTTTCCTAACCAAAACCTTTGCGCAGGACACTTTTGAAGACCGCGCGAAAACCATCGCCAACAAAATCGAAACCATCACCAAAGAAGAAAAAGACGCGCTCAAGACCGAAATCGAAGCCGTCAACCTCCAACTCGAAAATGGTTCGCTAACGGCCGATCGAGCCGACACCAAAAAACAACAACTCGCAGAAACCCGCGCCAACAACATCGAGGTGCGCGTCGCCTCGGCCAAAAAAGAACTCGAAGATCTCGTCCAGCAAAAAGTAGACGGTAAAATCGCCGAGAAAGAAGACAAGAAAACCTACGGGATCACATTTGACCACAAGAAAAACGGCGAAGGTGAAAGTGAAAAACGCACGACCACACAAGGCGTCCTGGCCTTTGGAGCCAACAACCTCGTCACTGACGGCGCGATCGCCAATTCCGATTACGGTTACGCCCGATCGATGTTCTACGAATGGGGTTTTACATTCAACACGCGAATTTTGCCCGAAAGTAATCTGCTGCATTTCAAATACGGAATGTCGTTCATGTACAATATTTTGCACGCCACCGACAACCGTTATTTCGTCGACAACGGACCAACGACCGACCTCGCCGTCTATCCACTCGGACTTCGCGCCAAAGACACTTATTTCAAGAATGTGTTCCTGACGGTTCCGGTTCACCTCGAATTCGATTTCAGCAAGACGACTGAAGGTGAAGACGGCAAGAAAGTCTTCCGTTCGCACAATGGTTTCCGCGTCGGGCTTGGTGGTTACGTGGGCTACAACACCAATTCGAAGCAATTCCTTTCCTACAAAGTAGACGGTTATCGCTACAACGTCCGCCAAAAAGGAAACTGGAATGTCGACGATTTCAACTACGGTGTGAGCGCCTACATCGGTTACAAGGAAACGAGTTTGTACGTCAAATACGACCTCAATCCGATTTTCAAGAACAACGCCGTCGACCAGCACAACATCTCTGCCGGCGTCCGTTTCGACCTCAATTAAGAATTTGTTAGAGTTAGTTTCTATACTGAAGGCGCCCTGTCCCGAATAGTCGGGAGGGGCGTTTTTTTATTAGGAGCTGTTCCCGCTATCCGTTACAATCTTTTGCTTCGTAAACTCCGCAAAAGGATTTTCACTGCTATCGGGGCTAGGGCCATTCGTAACAAACGAAAATCTTCGTACATTTGAATCCTCAAAAACTCAGGTTCTCAGCTACTCAGGCACTCAGATAAATGATCTCAAAATCAACCATAGACACCGTTTTCGAAGTTTCCCGAGTAGAGGAAGTCATCGGCGATTTTGTGCAGCTCAAACGTTCGGGCAGCAATTTCAAAGGCTTGAGTCCGTTTACCGATGAGCGTTCGCCATCCTTCATGGTGTCGCCTGTTAAGCAAATCTGGAAGGATTTCTCGTCCGGAAAAGGGGGCAACGCCGTCGCTTTCCTGATGGAACACGAACATTTTACATACCCCGAAGCGATTCGCTACCTGGCCAAAAAATACAACATCGAAATCGAGGAAACCGAACAAACGGCCGAAGAAAAAGCCAATACGGATGTGCGCGAAAGCATGTACCTCGTTTCCGAATTCGCCCAAAAATATTTCCACGAAACCCTATTGAATTCCGAAGAAGGCAAGGCCATCGGCTATTCGTATTTCAAGGAACGCGGCTTTACGAACGAAACCATCAAGAAATTCGGGCTCGGTTATTCGCCCGAAACCTGGGATGCTTTTTCCAAGGAAGCGCTCGGCAAAGGCTACAAGCTCGAATTCCTCGAAAGCACGGGATTGACCATCGCCAAAGAAGAACGCGTCATCGACCGTTTCCGTGGACGCGTGATGTTTCCGATTCAAAGCATGTCGGGACGCACGCTCGGTTTTGGCGGCCGCATCCTGACCAACGATAAAAAGGCAGCCAAGTATCTGAATTCGCCCGAAAGCGACATTTACCACAAAAGTAAAGTCCTGTACGGAATTTACCACGCCAAGCAATCGATTGCCAAGCTCAACAATTGTTACCTTGTGGAAGGTTACACCGACGTCATTCAATTCAACCAGGCCGGAATTGAAAATGTCGTCGCCTCATCGGGAACCGCTTTGACGCCCGATCAAATCCGTCTGATCAATCGCCTGACCAAAAACATCACCGTGCTTTTCGACGGCGATGCGGCCGGTTTGCGCGCTTCCATCCGAGGCATCGATTTGATTCTTGAAGAGGGCATGAACGTGCGGGTTTGCACGTTTCCGGACGGCGAAGATCCCGACAGTTTTGCCAAGAAATCGTCGTATGAGGATTTGCTTGCGTATCTTGAAACCAACGCCAAGGATTTCATCCAATTCAAAGCATCGCTTTTGATGGACGAAGCCAAGAACGATCCGATCAAGAAAGCCGACCTGATCCGCGATATGGTCGTCAGCATTTCCAAAATCAAGGACCGGATCCAGCGCGAAATCTACATTCAGGAAACGTCGCGGATCATGGATATTTCAGAACAGGTTTTGCTCAACACATTGGCGCAACTGGTTCAGAAAGACCTCAAGGAAGCCGGGAAAAGCTTAAAGGAAGAACAGCAAAAGGCATTCGACGTGGTCAGGAATGACGAACCGATTGCTGCCGAAAAGATAGATGTGCTGTACGAACTCGAACGCAAAATCATCGAGATCCTGTTGTTGTACGGCAATAAGACCGAAGATTTCGAAGACGTAATCCTCAAAACGAGCGAGGAAGGCGAAATCGAAATGGCTTCCGAAACCAAGGAATACAAAGTCTACCAAAGGATTTTCCTGAGTTTGCAGGAAGATGAGGTCGAACTGGCCAATCCGTTGTTTCGTGGGATTTACAACGACCTGATCAATTACTTCCATCAGAATGAAACGTTCAGCATCGAGCAATACCTGACGCAACTTCCGACGGAATTTTCCTCTGAAGTCACCGACATCTTAATGCTAGAGGAACAGCAAACGCTGCACAATTGGGAAGGCCAGCAGATTATCGTCAAGCTCAAGGACCAATCGATCGCGCAATATGTGTCGGAAACGATCCTGACCATGCGTTGGTTTTTGGTCGACCGCATCATCGAAGAACTCAAATCAGACATATCGTCCGAGCCTGATGCCGACAATACCGAGCCACTGTCCATGGCTATGGACTATTACAAGCTCATCAATACTTTTTCGAAAAAATTGGGAAGAGTAATGTCGCGCTATAGTTAAACGATTTCGAGTGTTTTTGCTTTATTCACGAGGTCAACAAGGTTGGTTACGTTCAGTTTCGTCAACAATCGTAATTTGTATGTACTGATCGTTTTTTCATTCAGGCCCAAAATGGCCGAAATTTCATTGTTCTTTTTACCATTGCTCAAGTAGCGAAGCACCTCGATTTCACGGTTCGACAATTTGCGGTACAAACGCTCGCTTTTGTTTTGCTTGGCAATCAGCGCGAGGTTTTTCTTGATGGTTTCATTGAGGATGATGTTGCCCTGGTGCACTTTCATGATCGCGATTCCGAGACTCTCGAGTTTCGAGGTTTTGTGGACATAACCCGCAACGCCTGCCTTGATCGCATTGGGTGCGTAAATCTGTTCCGAAAAACTGCTGAACACGATAATTTTGGTCTTGGGGTAATTTTTTATAATCGCCTTCAACTCATATATACTCGAAAGACCGTCTAAATCTAAATCCAATACCAGAACATCTATTTCCTTGGTGTAAAGCACGTCTTTCACCATAGAAAAATTTCCTACGTTGGCCACAATGCTAATGTCAATGTGATCCTTAAAATAAGATTTGACTCCAAAATGGACAACAGGATAATTGTCTGCTAAACAAACTCTAATCATATCTATTGTTGTTTTAATTAATTTGTTAGAAATCAGAAGTAAATTTAGTTAAAAAAAATATAAATTTCCTAAATTTTTAGATTAAAAGCCATTAATCCCGATTAACTAAACAAACGGGTATCGCATTCATTTTGTGTTGGTTAGCTTTATTGAGGCGTTGGTAGATGTCGAAAACAATCTTTTCCCTATCGGAAAATTCGGAACCGTCATTTCCCGCGCCATCCTGCAGCATCGCCCATTCGAGCTCATCATAGCTTGCGCCGAGTTGGTCTTCATCGCTGCGGTCGTCGCCGAACAACCCGTCGGTCGGCTTGGCTTTGAGGATGGAATCTGGAATCTTCAGGTATTGCCCGAGTGCGAAAACATCCGATTTCATCAGATCGGCAATCGGACTCAAATCTACGCCGCCGTCGCCGTATTTGGTAAAGAATCCGACGCCAAAATCTTCCACCTTATTTCCCGTTCCGGCAACCAACAATCCGTGGATTCCGGCCAGATAATACAAACTAGTCATGCGCAAACGTGCGCGCGTATTGGCCAATGAAAGATTCAACTGGTGCTCGTTCGAATGCGACGGCACGTTTCTCTTGAAATCTTCAAAAACGGAAGTCAGATCCACTGCTATACTGCCCACATTCGGAAACCGCTGCTTCAATTGCGAAATGTGTTCGCGCGCGCGGCCCACATGGCTCGGCGCCTGATGGATCGGTATTTCCACACACAAAACGTGCAGGTCGGTTTGCGCGCACAGTGTAGAAGTCACCGCCGAATCGACACCGCCCGAAATGCCCACAACAAAGCCGTTCACTTTCGCGTTCTCTGCATATTCCCTGAGCCAGCCCACGATTTGGTCGTTGACTTGCGCTGCATTGATGGGCTTTAATTTTTGCATAGTATTTAGAGATTTTAAAATCCGGGAATGTATATTTGCAAACTTAACGAATATTTTGGAGCTTTTTCCTGTGATCGGGTAAGCTAATTTAGCTAAGACATGAAGAAAATTATTACATTATTTGCGCTTATTCTTGTGTTATGTTCGTGCGACAAAAAGTCGAAGGTGGAACAGGCCGTAGAAGAAATTCCGATCCAGATCAAGGTGGAAAGATTCGACAAGGCATTTTTCGAAACCAAACCCGAAGATTTAGGCCGACTCAAGGCGCAATACCCGATGTTCTTTCCGAGCGGCAATGACGACAAGGTCTGGCTCGACAAAATGCAAAATCCCCAATGGCGCGAATTGTACACGGAAGTGGAAAAGAAATTCGGCAATTTCGACAAGGAAACGACCGGTATCGAGGAATTGTTCAAACACATCAAGTATTATTTTCCTGAAACCAAAACGCCCAAAGTCATCACCGTCATTTCCGAAATGGATTACCAGAACAAGGCGATTTATGCCGACAGCCTCGTGATCGTATCCTTGGAATTGTACCTTGGCGCAGCCCACCGTTTCTATCAGTTTCCCGAATACCTGAAGCAGAATTTCGAACCGAACCAGATCTTGCCCGACATCGTAAACAGTTTCGGCGTACGTAAAATCGCGCCGCCAACCGACCATACGCTGCTTTCGCAAATGGTCTATGCCGGGAAGGAATTGTACCTCAAAGATGTTCTGCTGCCGGAATATTCCGATGCCGAAAAGATGGGCTACAAACCCGAGCAGATCAAATGGTGCCAGGAAAATGAAGCCGAAATGTGGCGCTTCTTCATCGAAAACAATCTGCTGTACGACACTGATCAGAAACTGATGCCAAGATTCATCAATCCGGCGCCGTTTTCGAAATTCTATCTTGAAATCGACAACGATTCGCCGGGTCGTACCGGGGCGTGGCTCGGGTGGCAAATGGTGCGTTCCTACATGCAAAACAACGAAGTGACGCTGCAGCAAATGTTAAAGACCGACAGCAAGACGCTGTTCGAAAAATCCAAATACAAACCCAAAAAGAATGGCCAATAAGATTACCTCAGAAATAAAATTCAACATCGAACTCGACGAAAACCGCGTTCCCGAAAAATTAACCTGGACGGCCCAGGACGGCGGTGTCAATGCCGATGAGGCCAAAGCGATCATGCTTTCCATCTGGGACAGCAAGGCGCAGGAAACGTTGCGCATCGACTTGTGGACGAAAGACATGCCGGTCGATGAAATGAAAAAGTTCTTCCACCAGACTTTGGTGGCGATGTCAGACACCTTCCACCGTGCGACCGACGATGAAAAAATGGCCGGAACCATGAAGGATTTCTGCGATTATTTCGCCGAAAAGATGGAGTTGATGAAATAGTTCTGTGGAAGTTAACGAATGCGTTTCTTCCGGATATTCTTCCAGATCCATTTGAAAGCATCCAGCATCATTTCATTGGAAACCTTGTTGTTGCGAATTTTGCTGGGACTGTTGTGCTCGTATCGTTTCAAGCCGGTTTCTTTTCGGGAATAAACAATTTCACTATTGTTCAGGTCGTAAATTTCCACAACCACATAACTCTGGGTTTCGGCGCCTTTGTCAGTGGCTTTGGGATAATTTAGAACTGCATTTTCGTCCAAAACGCTACTTCCCTTAATATTGATGAAATAATCATATCCAGTCGCTTACTTAAGCGCGGCAAGTTTTGATTTGGTCGGATTTAGTTCCGTTTTTCTGGGTAGCATAATCCCGGGGACATCGTGGGCATAACTAATTCTGCGTTTGAGATGTTTTTTGAATTTTCGGAAAACCAATTCAGTCAACTCTTCTTTTATTTCATTTGGGCAATCGACTTCATTGAGCAGCCATTTTCCATTGTGGAAATCCAATCGTGCATTTTCAACTTTATTATCATAAAAATAAAGCGGTGAATTGCAGGAAATCGCTACTGCCGAAACAAGCAAAAGAGCAATAATTTTACGGATCACCATCAAAAACCGTCATTCTTAAAAATCTCCTGATTCAGCTCGTCAATGTATTCGAGTACGTTGTCCTTGCCGGTCGCTTCAGTCGCCGAAGTGATGAAGTGGTGCGGCATTTCTTCCCAGCCATCGGCATACATCTGTTTTTTATAGGCCGAAACGTGCGCGTCGATTTTGCCGCGGCTGATCTTGTCGGCTTTGGTGAAAATGATGCAGAACGGAATTTCGCTTTCGCCCATGTAAGCCATGAAATCCAGGTCGATTTTCTGCGCTTCGTGGCGGATGTCGATCAGTACGAATCCGCAAACCAACTGTTCGCGTTTTTCAAAATAATCGGTGATGAATTGCTGGAAAACGGCCTTCGTTTTTTTGGAAACTTTCGCATAGCCATATCCCGGCAAATCCACCAAAAACCAATTGCTGTTGATTTTGAAATGGTTGATGAGCTGCGTCTTTCCTGGTTTTCCGGAAGTTTTCGCGAGATTTTTATGTCCCGTCAACATGTTGATCAACGACGATTTTCCGACATTCGAACGTCCGATAAACGCATATTCGGGAAGCATTTCTGCCGGGCATTTGCTCGCATCTGAATTGCTGACGATAAATTCGGCGCTGTTGATTTTCATGGTAATTTATTTAGGCAAAGGTAAAAAAGAAACCGCTGTTTAGCGGTTTTATGATTTAAAGATGAGCGGCGCCTTGTCGGTGAGCCATTCATGCATGATTTTGTTGAATTCGTCGGGATGTTCCATCATCGCCGCATGTCCGCATTTGTCGATCCAGTACAGCCAGGAATGGGGCAACAGTTCGTGGAATTCTTCGGCTACTTCCGGCGGGGTGACTTTGTCGTTTTTGCCCCAGATGATGCACGTAGGGACATGCATTTTGGGCAAATCCTTCGCCATGTTGTGCCGGATCGCGCTTTTGGCAATCGTAAGCGTCTTGATCAATTTGATGCGGTCGTTGGCCATCGCGTAGACTTCTTCGACGATTTCCGGTGTGGCCACTTTCGGGTCGTAAAACACGTCTTCGGCCTTTTTCTGGATGTAATCGCGGTCGCCGCGACGCGGATAACTGTCGCCCATCGCGCTTTCGTAAAGTCCCGAACTGCCTGTGATGATCAAGCCCAGCATTTTCTCCGGGTACATTTTCGCATGGTACAAGGCAATGTGTCCGCCCAATGAATTTCCGAGCAAAATGACGCGGTCAAATCCTTTGTACGTGATGAAATCCTTGACAAATTTGGCGAAAGCCTTGACATTGGTCTTGAGGATGTTCTGCGTATAAATGGGCAATTCCGGAATCACGACTTTGTAACCCTGTTGCGGAAAGTAATTGGCGACGCCGTCGAAATTGCTCAGACCGCCCATCAATCCGTGCAGGATGATGATCGGTGTGCCTTCCCCGGCTTCAAAATATTTGTACTTTCCGTCTTTGATTAAGTTTTCCATCGTGGCGTATTTGGCAATTTTCCCGTGATTTGGGCGCGACAAATATAAGATTTTTCGATGAATGTTAACGTTATTGCGCAGAATTTGGAAATTTGATTTTTCGAATGCCGGCAGTAAACATTTAAACGATAATCTTTCCTTTTATTAAAAAATCGACAACTTTTCAATCATTTCAAAAACGTTTCCCCAAACATAAATTCCTTTATTCTTAAATTCTTAACAATTTGTTAAACAACTGACTGTGACTGAAAAAGCATCACCAATCGCTTTTTGGCCAAAAGTGGTAAAACTTATCAACAAAGTGGTAGATTGTGGTAGATTGTGGTAAAATATTTTTATTTTTGTCGATAATCATTTAAACCCACATTTTGTGAATTCCATTGTAGGAACATACGAATGCAAAGTCGACGCCAAGGGAAGGCTGCTGTTGCCAGCGCCACTCAAGAAGCAATTGTCGGCTGGTCTTCAGGACGGATTCGTCTTGAAGCGCTCTGTGTTTCAGCCATGCCTCGAGCTCTATCCGATGCACGAATGGAATCTGATGATGCAAAAAATCAACAAACTCAACCGTTTCGTCAAAAAAAACAATGATTTCATCCGTCGCTTTACCGCTGGCGTCAAGATCATTGAGGTTGACGATCTCGGCCGGATTTTGATCGCCAAGGATTTGGCTGTTTTTGCAAACATCTCCAAAGATGTGGTGTTGTCTTCCGCTGTGAATATTGTCGAGATATGGGATAAGGATGCGTATGAAAAAGCTATCGATGATTCTGTAATCGACTTCGCCGACCTGGCCGAAGACGTAATGGGAAATGTAAATGATGACGACAATGGAATATCATAATCCGGTATTGCTGCATCCAACCGTGGATGGACTCGGCATCAAGCCCGACGGGATTTACGTCGATGTCACTTTCGGCGGCGGCGGCCACTCCAAGGAAATATTGGGTCGATTGGGCCCGAACGGCAAATTGTTCGCATTCGACCAGGACGAAGATGCTTTGGAAAATGCCATTCCCGATGATCGTTTCAAGTTGATCAACGAAAATTTCCGCTTCATCAAACGGTTCCTGCGTTTTCATGGCGTCAAGCAGGTCGATGGGATTTTAGCCGATCTGGGCGTTTCGTCGCACCAATTCGATGTCGCCGAACGCGGATTTTCTACAAGATTTGATGCCGAACTCGACATGCGCATGAGCCAAAAGAACGACATCAGCGCATTTACCGTGGTCAACGAATACGACCAAGCCAATTTATCAAGATTGTTCGTCGATTACGGCGAACTCAAAAATGGTCCGGCCATGGCGCGGGTCATCATAGAAGCCAGAGAACAAAACCCAATCCGGAACTCCGAACAGCTTAAAGTCGTTTTAAACCGCTTTTTGCCCCAACACAAAAGCAACAAGATTCTCGCCCAGATCTACCAGGCTATCCGTATTGAAGTCAATCAGGAAATGGAAGTGCTCAAGGAATTTCTCGAACAATCGCTCGAAATCCTCAAGCCAGGCGGCCGGTTGAGCGTCATTTCTTACCATTCGCTCGAAGACCGTTTGGTCAAAAGATTCTTCAAAAACGGGATGTTCGAAGGCGAGCCCGAACGCGATTTCTTCGGGAATTTTTCGGTGCCGTTCAAGACGATTGAAAAACTGATCGTACCCGACGATGCGGAAATTGCGATCAACAACCGCGCACGCAGCGCCAAGTTAAGGGTGGCAGAAAAAATTTAAGTGATGGCAGAAGAAAAGAAAATGAAGCACGGCGTCTACAGCATCTTAAAAGCAAGATACCTGATCAATGAAGACGCAAATGCGGCCAAGAACTGGCGTTTTATCGTGTTCCTGATTTTGCTCGCCATTATCATGATTGCCAACACGCAACGCTACGAACAGAAAGTATTCAAAATAATTGCATTGACGGGCGAAGTCAAAGAATTGCGCTCCGAATTTGTAGACAGACGCTCCGAATTGATGAAACTTAAAATGGAATCGACGGTTTCGGCACAAATGGAAGCCAAGGAAATTTTCCCGTCATCGGTTCCGCCAACAAAGATTAAGGTTAAAAAAGAAGAAGAGAAAGGATTCTTCAGCAAACTATGGTAACAGAAGACAAGCACATTTCCTATCGGATGTATCTCGTCGCTTTCGCGATGTTTCTCGTCGCGATTGCCATCGCCATCAAACTCTGCAACATTCAGTGGGTTGAAGGCGATTACTACCGCAACCTCGCGAAGGAACGTACTGTGCGCAACTTCGTCATTCCGGCCAACAAAGGAAATGTTTATTCTTCGGATGGCAGTTTGCTTGCGACTTCGATCCTCAAATACGATGTCCGTTTCGATACGCGGGCGCCAAAAAGCGAAAATTTCGAAAAGAACATCAAGTCATTGGCCGATTCGCTTTCGATGCTGCTCGGCAAACCGGCCGTTTTCTACCAATCGGAATTGCGCAAGGCCCGTGCAAATAAAAACCGTTATTACCTGATTGCGCGCGGACTCAGCTATACCGATTACATGCGAATGAAAGGTTTTCCGTTGTTCAACCTGGGGTCGTTTAAAGGCGGCATCATCACCGAGCAGCAAACCGTTCGCATCTATCCGATTGGAAAAATCGCCTGGAGAACCATCGGTTACGAAAGAGAGGACGAAAAAGGAAACCACGTGGGCAAAGGGATCGAATGGGCCTATCGCAAATACCTCAATGGAAAAGACGGCAAAATCCTCAAACAGAAAATCGCCAAAGGACAATGGAAACCCATTCGCGACGTCAACGAAATTGAGCCACAGGACGGCTGCGACGTGACCTCGACGATCGACGTCTACATTCAGGACATTGCGCACCACGCACTTTTGAAACAATTGCAAAAATACAAAGCCGATCACGGTTGTGTCGTCGTGATGGAAACCAAAACCGGCCACATCAAGGCAATCGCCAACCTCGGCCGCAATTCCAAAACCGACAGTACGTATTACGAAACCGAAAATTACGCGATCCGCGAATCGCACGAACCGGGATCGACTTACAAACTCGCCGATCTGATGGCGCTGCTCGAAGACAAAAAAGCCGACACGAGCGATGTTTTCGACAGCAACGGCGGAACGGTGATTTACCGCGGCAAGAAAGTCCGCGATTCGCATGACGGCGGTTATGGGAAAATTTCACTTGGAAAAGGTTTCGAAGTATCTTCCAACACGGTTCTCGTTCAGGCGGTTTACAATGCCTACAAGGATGATCCGAAACAATTTGTAGATCATCTCAATAATTTCGGACTCAATAAGCCGTTGGGATTGCCGTTCGAAGGGGAAGGAAAACCGTATGTGCCGCAGCCCGGAGACAAGCATTGGAGCGCAATCTCACTGCCATGGATGGCATTCGGTTACGGGGTTTCGATCACGCCTTTGCAAACGCTGACTTTTTACAACGCCGTAGCAAACAACGGCGAAATGGTCAAACCGCAATTTGTCTCTGAGATCAAGGAATGGAACCGCACGATCAAGAAATTTGATAAAGAAGTTGTCAATCCAAAAATTTGTTCAGATGAAACGCTCAAGAAATTGCGCGCAGTACTTGAGAATGTAGTCAAAAGAGGAACAGCGGCCAAACTCTATTCCAAAGATTTCTCGATGGCGGGAAAAACAGGAACGGCACAAGCCAATTATAACAACAAAGACGGAAGCGACAAACATTATATTTCCTCATTTGTTGGCTATTTCCCTGCAGATGAACCCAAATATTCGTGCATCGTAGTCGTACACGAACCCAACATTTCGAGGAATGATTATTACGGCGCCTCCGTAGCCGGACCGGTTTTCAAACGCATCGCGCAGAAGATTTTCACCGATGCGCCTTCGATGAACGAAATCAAAAACCTCAATAAAAAAGACAAGAAAACCGAAGAACTGTACGCCCAGTATTATAAAAATATGGAGGTAAAACACACTATGGTTCCGAATTTAAAAGGCATGTCGGGCATGGACGCCGTGGCATTGCTCGGAAACCTCGGCATGAAAGTCAAAGTCATCGGTATCGGAAAAGTCAAAAAGCAATCGATTTTACCGGGACAAAATTTAGATAGAAACGCAACCATCATACTCGAATTATCTTGACCATCCTAAAAGACATATTGTATAAAGTTTCGATCGAAGCCGTCAAGGGGCCGACCGAAATCGCAATTGGCAAGCTCGATTTCGATTCGCGGAAAATCGCCGACAACGATGTTTTTGTGGCAATCCGCGGTTCGGTTTCTGACGGGCACGAGTACATCGAAAAAGCGATCGCTCTGGGCGCGACGGCGGTTGTGTGCGATACCTTTCCGGATGTCATCCACGAAAGTGTCACCTACATTCAGGTCAAGGACACCAATAAGGCATTGGCATATCTGGCGGCAAATTACTTCGGAAATCCATCGCAGAACCTCAAACTCGTCGGCATTACCGGAACCAATGGCAAGACCACGATTGCGTCTTTGCTGTACCAATTGTTCAAAAAAGCGGGTTATAAAGTCGGCTTGCTGTCGACCGTAAAGATCATGGTCGATGACGTCGAATTCAAGGCGACACACACCACGCCCGATTCGATTACGATCAACAATTTCCTGAGCGACATGAGCGATGCCGGGGTCGAATTTTGCTTTATGGAAGTGAGTTCGCACGGCGTGCACCAAAAACGCACCGAAGGATTGCATTTCGCGGGCGGCGTGTTCACGAACCTGTCGCACGACCACCTCGATTACCATCCCACTTTCGCCGAATACCGCGATGTCAAGAAAGCTTTCTTTGATTCGTTGCCCAAAAATGCATTCGCTTTGACCAATGCCGACGACAAGAACGGACCGGTGATGCTGCAAAATACGCACGCAAGGAAACTGACTTACGCCTTGAAATCCTATGCCGATTACCGCGCGCAGATTCTCGAAAATCAATTGTCGGGGTTGCTCTTGAAAGTCAACGACAACGAGGTTTGGGTGCGCCTGATCGGAACATTCAACGCATATAACTTGTTGGCGATTTATGGAACGGCGGTCGAACTCGGACTCGATTCTTTCGAAGTTTTGCGCTTGTTGTCGGAACTCGAAAGCGTTTCAGGCCGGTTTCAATTCATCATTTCGACGGAGAAAATCACGGCGATTGTCGATTACGCCCATACGCCCGACGCGTTGGAAAACGTACTCAAGACGATCAACGACATCCGGACCAAAAACGAACAGTTGATCACGGTCGTAGGCTGCGGCGGCGATCGCGACCGTGCGAAACGTCCGATCATGGCCAACATCGCATCGACATTGAGCGACAAGCTGATCATCACATCCGACAATCCGCGCACCGAAAACCCCGACGACATCATCGCAGAAATGGAAGCCGGGGTCGAACCGCAGAACTATAAAAAAACGATAGCGATCAGTGACCGCAAGCAAGCGATCAAGACCGCATGCCAGCTCGCAAGCCCGAACGACATCATCCTCATTGCCGGGAAAGGGCACGAGACCTATCAGGAAATTAAAGGCGTGCGCCACGATTTCGACGACATGAAAATTGTAAAGGAACTGTTAGAAGAACTCCATAAATAGAAAATTATGCTGTACTATCTGTTTGAATATCTGTATAAAGAACACAATGTGCCGGGGACTGGCGTGTTCCAGTACATCACGTTCCGTTCGGGTTTGGCGGTGATTTTGTCGCTGCTGATTTCGACGATTTATGGAAAGAAGATCATCGGGTTCTTAAGAAGGCAGCAAGTGGGCGAAACCGTTCGCGAACTCGGCCTGGCCGGGCAAAATGAAAAAGCGGGAACGCCGACGATGGGCGGACTCATCATCATCATCGCGACGCTGATTCCGGTTTTGCTGTTCACCAAGCTCAACAACATTTACATCATTTTGCTGATCGTGACGACGCTTTGGATGGGAACCATCGGCTTCATCGACGATTACATCAAGATTTTCAAAAAGGACAAGCAAGGACTCAAAGGGATTTTTAAAGTCGTGGGCCAGGTCGGATTGGGATTGATCGTCGGCTCGGTCTTGTATTTGCATCCGGGTGTGACGTTGCGCAAGGAAACGCCCGCGACCATTTCGCTGCGACAAACCGAAAACGTGATCTCGCAAGCTCCGATCGAGGAAAAATCGACCGCGACGACGATTCCGTTTTTCAAGAACAACGAACTCGACTATGCCGACCTGATCAAATGGATGGGCGACGGTTATCAAAAATGGGCGTGGCTCGTGTTCATCCCGATCGTGATTTTCATCATCACGGCGGTTTCGAACGGCGCGAATTTAACCGACGGCATCGACGGACTCGCGGCCGGGACCTCGGCCATATCGGTGCTTGCGCTCGGGATTTTCACGTTCGTTTCGGGTAACATCATTTTTTCGAGTTACCTCAATATCATGTACATCCCGAATTCGGGTGAAATGACGGTGTTCATCGCCGCATTCGCCGGAGCGTTGATCGGATTTCTTTGGTACAATTCGTATCCGGCCGCAGTATTCATGGGCGATACGGGAAGTTTGACCATTGGCGGGATCATCGCCGTTTTGGCAATTGCCGTCAGAAAAGAATTGATGATCCCACTGCTGTGCGGGATTTTCCTGGTTGAAAACGTGTCGGTCATGCTGCAGGTGGCTTATTTCAAATACACCAAGAAACGGTTCGGCGAAGGCCGACGGATTTTCCTGATGTCGCCTTTGCACCACCATTACCAGAAAAAAGGCTACCATGAAAGCAAGATCGTGACGCGCTTTTGGATTACGGGAATCATCTTGGCCATTCTTTCCATCGTAACACTGAAGTTGAGATAATGAAGAGGCTCGTAATATTAGGCGGAGGCGAAAGCGGAGTCGGCACAGCGATTCTCGGAAAGAAAAAAGGGTACGACGTTTTTGTATCCGATTTCGGGAAAATAAAAAACAATTACAGGGAAGTTCTTACAATTAATGGCATCAAATGGGAAGACGAAACCCATACGGAAAAAAAGATCCTGAACGCCGATCTGGTCATGAAAAGCCCCGGCATTCCTGATAAATCCGACATCGTCAAAAAGTTGCACAAAGCCAAAATCCCAGTGATTTCGGAAATCGAATTCGCTTCGGAACACACCAAGGCCAAAACGATCGGTATCACCGGAAGCAACGGCAAAACGACCACGACGATGCTCACGTATCACTTGCTCAAGTCGGCGGGATTGAACGTCGGGCTGGGCGGCAACATCGGAAAAAGCTTTGCGTGGCAGGTCGCCGAAGACCAATACGACGTGTATGTTTTGGAACTCAGCAGTTTCCAGCTCGACGGCATCATCAAGTACAAGCCCGATATCGCCATCATCACGAACATCAGCCCGGACCATCTCGACCGGTACGATTACAAATATGAGAATTACATCGATTCGAAATTTCGGATCACCATGAACCAAACGAAACACGATTATTTAATATACGACGCAGACGACGAAGCCATCACAACCTGGCTCGGACAAAACAAAGTAAAAGCCCAACTCATTCCTTTCTCGATCACACAAGAATTTGAAAAAGGAGCCTACTTAAAAGACAATAAAATGGAAGTAAACATCAACGAAGAAGAGTTCATCATGGAAACGGAATATATTGCGCTTGAAGGCAAGCACAATATGAAAAATGCGATGGCAGCGACCTCTGTAGCCAAACTGATGCAGATCAGGAAAGCCACGATCCGCGAAAGCCTGTCCAATTTCCAGGGCGTTGAGCACCGTTTGGAAAAAGTCCTCAAGATCGGGAACGTCCAATACATCAACGACTCCAAAGCAACGAATGTGAACGCTACCTTTTTCGCACTCGACAGCATGACCTCGCCAACGGTATGGATTGTCGGTGGTGTCGACAAAGGGAACGATTACAGCGAATTGATGTCGCTCGTCCGCGAGAAAGTCAAAGGCATCATTTGTCTGGGCGTCGACAACAAAAAAATAATCGATGCGTTCGGGAGCGTCGTCGATGTCATGATCGAAGTAGACAATATGGTCGATGCAGTCCGGATGTCGCAACGCATGACCGAAAAAGGCGATGCGGTTTTACTGTCGCCGGCTTGCGCGAGTTTCGATTTGTTTGAAAATTACGAAGACCGCGGGAAGCAATTCAAACAGGCGGTTCAGAATCTTTAGAGTTGTAAGTTATGAATTATGACTTATGAGTTATAAATTATTTGGAGCCGGGAACCTGCTTTTCACTGCAAACGAAGTTCACTGAACTCCGCTGAAAGACAGAAAAGAAGTGAAGTAATCTTTTTTCGGTTAAAACCTCAAAAAAGGATTTCCGTTGCAAATGCAAAGCATTCACCGAACTCCTATTAAAAATAAAAGTTAGGTGAGGTAATCAGGGCTAGGGTATATCACAAAGAATAAAAATCCGCGTCAATCTGCGAATATCCGCAAATATCCGCGTTCAAAAAATAAAAATGAAACAATTACTGCAAAGCCTTAAAGGGGATAAAGTCATCTGGACGTTCGTCGCGCTCTTGGCCTTATTTTCGTTCATGCCGGTCTTCAGCGCGAGTTCCAACCTCGCCTACATGGGACACGGCACGGGCAATACTTTGGGGTATTTGCTCAAGCACCTCATACACATTTGCATCGGACTCGGCATCATTTATTGGATACACAAAGTGCCGTACCATTACTTCCGGGCGATTTCGCAGGTGGCACTTCCGGTCGTTTGGATCTTATTGGCCTACACCTTGGTCAAAGGAACCGTTATCGCCGGAGCCAACGCAAGCCGCTGGATTCAGGTGCCTTTCATCGGGATTACATTCCAGACTTCGACTTTGGCGTTTATCGTTTTGATGATTTTCGTCGCGCGCTACCTGTCCAAAAAACGCGAAGCGCCCATTACATTCAAAAATTCGTTGTGGGAATTGTGGACGCCGGTCTTCATTACCCTGATGTTCATCCTTCCGGCCAACTTCTCGACGGCCGCATTGATGTTTGCGATGGTTTTGATGCTCACGTTCATCGGGAAATATCCACTCAAATACATCGGTATTATCATCGGGATGGGCATTTTGGCGCTGACCATGTTTTGGGGATTGAGTAAAGTTTTTCCTGAGGCAAAGTTCTTCAACCGCGTGCATACGTGGGAAAGCCGATTGGCCAGTTTCACCTCAAGTGACGAAAACAAAGACACCGACGATGACCATTACCAAATCGAAAAAGCCAAAATCGCGATCGCATCGGGCGGAATCCAAGGTTTGGGCCCGGGTAAAAGCGTACAGAAAAACTTCCTGCCGCAATCATCATCCGATTTCATCTACGCGATCATTGTTGAAGAATACGGGCTCATAGGCGGAATCGCCATTTTGGGGTTGTACATGCTGCTGTTCTTCCGATTCATCGTCGCCGCGCACAAAGCCAATTCGCTTTTCGGCAAGCTCGTCGTCGTCGGCGTCGGATTCCCGATCGTGTTCCAGGCACTCATCAATATGGCCGTCGCAGTCGAATTGCTTCCGGTAACGGGACAAACCTTGCCGCTCATATCCTCAGGAGGAAGTTCGATCTGGATGACGTGCATCGCCCTCGGCATCATCATCGGCGTGACCAAGAAGGAAGAAGAAATCGCCGCCGAAAAAGAAGAAAAAGAAAAACGCGAAGAAACGCTGCAACGCATGATCGACCAGCAAATCAAACGCGAAGAAGCCGCAGAAGCCGAATTGCGCGAACAGCAAGCGCTCGAGAAATCGGGAAGCTATTCGATAGAAGACAAAACCAATCCGATGAATGCGGTTATCGGAAAATAGAAAGAATAAACAATGAGAAATCCTCGATTCATACTAAGCGGCGGCGGCACCGGTGGACACATCTACCCGGCGGTTGCGATCGCGAATGAATTGAAGGCGCGTTTCCCGGAAGCCGAGTTTTTATTCGTCGGTGCCAAGGACAAAATGGAAATGCAAAAGGTGCCGCAAGCGGGCTACAAAATCCGCGGTTTGTGGATTGCCGGATTGCAACGCAAACTGACGTTCGACAATACGTTGTTTCCCGTAAAACTGATCACGAGTTTGCTCAAGGCACGCCGCATCTTGGCCGAATTCCAGCCCGATGTCGTCATCGGAACGGGCGGTTTCGCAAGCGGGCCGTTGTTGCAGGTCGCTTCGTTTGCGGGCGTTCCGAGCGTGATTCAAGAACAGAATTCCTATCCTGGAATCACGAACAAATTATTGGGCAAAAAAGCCGACAGGATCTGCGTGGCATACGAACATCTCGAACGGTTTTTCCCGAAGAATAAAATGGTGCTGACCGGAAATCCGGTGCGCCAGGATTTAATCGGTGTGGAAGGCAAAAGGGCAGAAGCCATCGATTATTTCAAACTCGACCCGAATATGAAAACGTTGCTGGTTTTGGGCGGAAGCCTTGGCGCGAGAAGGATCAACCAGCTCATCGCCAAAGAAGTCGTCGATTTCATTTCCCAAAATGTCCAGGTGATCTGGCAGTGCGGCAAACTGTATTTCGACGAATACCGGCATTTCAATGAAAAAGAGAACATCCAGGTGTTGGCTTTCATCGACCGCATGGATTTGGTTTACGCCGCCGCAGACGTTGTGATTTCGAGGGCCGGCGCGTCGTCGGTTTCAGAATTGTGCATCGTGGGCAAACCGACGATTTTTATTCCGTCGCCCAATGTAGCCGAAGACCACCAGACGAAAAATGCGCAGGCGATTGTAGACAAAGGCGGCGCGTTGCTGATCCGCGAAAGCGAACTCGATACGCAGTTCACCAACATTTTCAACAAGCTCGTTTCAGATGAAAACCTGCAACGCCAATTGTCGGAAAACATCAAGAAACTCGCAAAAGTCAACGCGACGAAAGACATCGCCGACGAGATCGTGAAATTAATAAAGAATAAAAAATAACAATAAAGAATGAATTTGGCTCAAATCCATAACGTCTATTTCATCGGCATCGGAGGCATCGGAATGAGCGCGCTCGCCAGGTATTTCAAGAATATCGGCAAGAACGTTTCAGGCTACGACAAAACCCCGACCATGCTGACCGACGAATTGATTGCGGATGGGATTGCGGTTCACTTCACCGACGAGATCGATTTGATTCCGACCAACTATTACGTCGAAAATACGCTGGTTGTGATTACGCCGGCGGTTCCGATCACGCATTCGGAATGGAATTATTTCATCGAGCGGCAATTCTTGGTCATGAAACGTGCGGCCGTCCTGGGATTGATTACGAAAGATACCTTTTGTTTTGCCGTGGCCGGAACACATGGAAAAACGACGACTTCGAGCATCCTCGGACATATTTTGTACGAAAGCGGTGCCGATGTGACGGCTTTTTTGGGCGGGATCGTAGAAAATTACAATTCCAATTTGATCGGAAACGGCCAATCGGTAACGGTTGTGGAAGCCGATGAATTCGACCGTTCGTTCCTGCATTTGCATCCCGATATCGCGTGCGTGACTTCGATGGATGCCGATCATCTCGACATTTACGGCGATTCGGCTGCGATTGAAGCGTCGTTCCGGGAATTCGCCGACAAGGTCGAAGACAAGACCCAATTGTTCGTCGCCAATGGGCTTCCGCTCGACGGAATCACCGTTGCCGTTAATCAAGACGCGCAATACAAGGCGTTCAACGTCAGGATTCAAAATTCACAATACGTTTTCGACGTGCAAACGCCAACGGAAACGATCAAAGATCTGCAGTGCGGGTTGCCCGGAACGCACAATCTGACAAATGCGCTGATGGCTTTGGCCATGGCGATGACTTTCGGCACCCCGACTGAGCGCATCGCCAAAGCCTTGGTGACATTTAAAGGGATCAAGCGCCGGTTTTCGTACCAGATCAAGACCGATGATTTGGTGTACATCGATGATTATGCGCACCATCCGACCGAGATCAATGCGGTGCATCAGGCGGTTTCGGAGTTGTATCCGGGACAAGAAGTGCTCGCGATTTTCCAGCCGCACCTGTTCAGCCGCACCAAAGATTTTGCCGATGATTTTGCGAAAAGCTTGTCGGCTTTCGATCAGGTGATTCTGCTCGATATTTATCCGGCGCGCGAACTTCCGATGGAAGGCATCACGTCGCAATGGCTCATGGATAAAATGACGAATCCGAACCGAAAATTAGTGTCCAAAAACGACCTCATTTCGGAAATCAAAAACAGTGGAAAAAAGGTAATTGTGACCATTGGCGCAGGGGATATCGGCGAAATGGTGAACGACATTAAAAAGGCATTGTTATGAAGCAGATTTTTAACTGGGGCAATATCAGATTGGCGCTTATGTTTGCGTTAGTAATAGTTCTCTATTCGTTCACTTCGCATCGAAATGAACATCGCAAACTGACCAAATCGGTCGTCGTTTTTACGAACGATAACAACGTATTTATCCAGCAGGAGGCGGTTAATAAATTGTTAATAGAAAATAGAAAAGATGCGAAAAGCATCCGAAAAGATGGGTTAGATTTGAACAAGTTGGAAAAATCCATCGACAGCAATCCAATGATAGAAAAATCGGAGGTTTTTGTGAGTATCGATGGTGTTCTGAAAGCGAAGGTGAAGCAAAAAACGCCTATAGCCAGAGTGTTCGACGAAAGCGGTTCGTTTTATATTGACTATCAAGGAAATACAATGCCGCTGTCTGAAGAATACACCGCCAGGGTTCCAATTATTTCGGGGGAAATTAACAAGACAAACAGAGCTGATTTAAACAAATTGTTGCGATTTGTTTATGACGATGAATTTTTGAAAAAGAATATCATTGGCATCCAGATTTTGTCTAATGGCTGCTTGAAAATGTTGAACAGGGATTTTGATTACGCCATCGATTTTGGCAAAACGATCAACATCGAAAAGAAATTCGGGAACTATAAAGCCTTTTTTCAAAAAGCCGTAACCGACAGTACCCTGAGTAAGTATAAAATGATCAACCTGAAGTTTACGCAACAGGTCGTGTGCACAAAATAAGAGATTATGGAAAAAGAAAACATTGCAGTAGGTCTGGACATCGGAACAACGAAAATCGTTGCGATGATCGGCAAGAAAAATGAGTACGGCAAACTGGAGATCCTGGGCGTCGGAAAATCGAAAAGCCTTGGTGTGGCGCGCGGTGTCGTGAACAACATCACGCAAACCATCCATTCGATCCAGCAGGCGATTTTGGAGGCCGAAACCAAATCGGGCTACAAGATCAAAGATGTCGTTGTCGGTATCGCCGGACAGCACATCCGCAGCATCCAGCACAGCGACTACATCAGCCGCAACAATGCAGAGGAAGTGATCGGCGGCAAGGACATCGACATGCTCATCAACCAGGTACACAAACTCGCGATGCTTCCGGGTGAGGAAATAATCCACGTGTTGCCGCAGGAATTCAAGATCGACGGGCAATCCGACATCAAAGAGCCGATCGGCATGTATGGCGGGCGTTTGGAAAGCAGTTTCCACGTTGTGGTCGGACAAGCATCGTCGATCAGGAACGTGGGCCGTTGCATCCAAAGTTCAGGCATCGAATTGTCGGGCCTGACGCTTGAGCCATTGGCTTCGGCCGATGCGGTTTTGAGCCAGGAAGAAAAAGAAGCCGGAGTCGCTTTGATCGATATCGGCGGCGGAACGACCGATTTGGCCATTTTCAAGGACGGAATCATCCGCCACACGGCCGTGATTCCTTTCGGTGGAAACGTAATTACGGATGACATCAAGGAAGGCTGTTCGATCATCGAAAAACAAGCCGAACTGTTGAAAGTCAAATTCGGATCGGCATGGCCGGGCGAAAACAAAGACAATGAAATCGTTTCGATTCCGGGATTGCGCGGAAGGGAGCCGAAGGAAATATCGCTAAAGAACCTTTCGAAAATCATCCACGCCCGTGTGGTCGAAATCATCGAACAGGTTTTTGCGGAAATCAAATCGTACGGGCACGAAGATCCGCGCCGCAAATTGATCGCCGGAATCGTTTTGACCGGAGGCGGTGCCAATTTGAAGCACATCAAGCAACTCGTTGAATACATCACCGGGATGGACACGCGCATCGGTTACCCGAACGAGCATCTGGCCGGAAATTCGGATGAGGAAATTTCGAGCCCTTTGTATGCTACGGCAGTCGGACTCGTGATGAACAGCATCGAAAACAAGACGCAAAGCGCCGTGAAGATTGAAACGACGGTGGTTCCGGAGAAAGTGACTTTCCAAAAGGATTATCAATTCGAAACCGTAACCCGAGGCACAACGGAAGTGCGCATACCCAAAGCCCCAGAGCCAACACCAACATACGAAGCCCCGCCTACGCCAAATGAACCTGAACCGGTCGCCGTGTACCATGAAACCGCCGAACCGAGACAGGAGTCTACCGAAACCAAAATCCGCAAGTCGTTTTTTGACAAATACGTAGACAAGATCAAGGAATTTTTAGATAATGCAGAATAATGATATATAGAGGAGACTCGAGACCGTAGGTCGAACTGTATGAGCGATAGCGAAATAAAAGCCCAGTGGGCTTAAGGTAACCGAGCTTTAGCGAGGCACAGAACTTCAAATTAACAACAAAAGAATAAACAATAAACCAAAATATTATGACAAGCAACTCAGATTTTGGAAGCATCTCATTCGATTTACCAAAAAACCAGTCGAATGTGATCAAAGTAATCGGTGTGGGCGGCGGCGGAAGCAATGCCATCAATCACATGTTCAAGCAGGGCATCAAGGGCGTAGACTTCATCGTTTGCAACACTGATTCACAAGCCCTGCAAAACAGCTCGGTTCCGAATAAGATCCAATTGGGCGTTCACCTGACCGAAGGACTCGGAGCAGGCGCGAACCCTGAAGTAGGCCAGCAATCGGCCATCGAAAGCATCGCCGATATCGAAAAAATGCTCGATTCCAATACTAAAATGGTATTCATCACTGCCGGAATGGGCGGTGGAACCGGAACCGGAGCGGCGCCGGTTATTGCGCAACTCGCCAAAGAACGCGATATTTTAACTGTTGGTATCGTTACGATTCCGTTCCAGTTTGAAGGAAAAGTGCGTTCAGAGCAGGCGTTGCTCGGGGTGGAAAAACTCAGGAAACAAGTCGATTCGTTGATTGTCATCAACAACAACAAACTGCGTGAAGTTTACGGAAACCTTGGCTTCAAGGCCGGTTTCTCTAAGGCTGATGAAGTGTTGGCTACTGCGTCGCGCGGTATCGCCGAAGTCATCACGCACCACTACACGCAAAACATCGACTTGAAAGATGCCAAGACCGTTTTGTCTAACAGCGGAACGGCGATCATGGGATCGGCTGTGGCCATCGGGGACAACCGTGCGAAAGAAGCGATCGTTGCTGCGCTTGATTCGCCATTGTTGAACGACAACAAAATTAGCGGTGCCAAAAACGTATTGTTGCTTATCGTTTCAGGTACGAATGAAATTACGATTGACGAAATCGGGGAGATCAACGACCACATCCAATCGGAAGCCGGCCACAACGCCAACATCATCATGGGTGTCGGCGAAGACGAAACTTTGGGCGATTCGATTGCGGTAACGATCATCGCGACCGGATTCAACGTCGAACAACAAAATGAAATCGTCAATACCGAGCCGAAGAAAATCATCCATTCGCTCGACGGCGAACAAAAGCTCACACACGACCTGACCAAAAAAAACATTGAGTCGTTCAACATGAACACCAATGCCCCGATGGCAAATTCAACTGAAAAAGTGGTCTTCGAATTGATGGAAGAAGAACCGATTGCTGCTGTTCAAGCGCCAATCGCAAACGAATTGCCACAACCCGAACTCGACCCAAACGAACTGATCGTCATCAATGAATTCATCAAGAATCTTGACGTGACGTTTGAAATCGTTTCGCCCGAAAAACCGCTCGACTTTGCTTCGACGCCTGTTTTTGACGTGCGCGAAATCAAAGTCGTAGACCATAAAGTGGAAGAGCCGGAATTGTCGTTCTCTTTCGAATTGCCAGTGGCCAAACCAGAAGTGACCGAAGCCTTCATCGACGAAAACAAGATCCTTTTCGAACTCACCGAAGAAACCAAAGACATCGTCGTGAACCAACCCGTTCAAGTGGTGCCGATGACCGAACTCAACGAGAACGGCATCATCAAATATTCGCTCGAAGAATACATGGAAATCGAGAACGACCTGCTCAATTCGAAACCAATCGATACGAAGCCGGTTGCCGAACCGATCGCGCCCGAACTCGACATCACGATGACCAAAAAAGAAGAGTTGCCATCAGCATTTCCTACGGCTTTCGAAGAAGTGTCGCCTATGGAAATGTCGATCGAGGAAACGCTTAAATTCCGCGCCGACGAAAGAAGGAGAAAGTTGAAAGAATTCAATTATAAATTCCACAACAACCCATCGCGCATGGAAGAATTCGAAAAAGAACCGGCCTACAAGAGACTCGGCATCGACATCTCGGGAAAACCGGAAGACAATAACCAATCGCGTACCTCGCTTGGAACAGACAGCAACGACGACATCCAGTTGCGTTCAAACAATTCGTTCCTGCATGACAACGTAGATTAGCTAACTCAAACTCAATCTGAATAACCCGAATTTCCATATGAATTTCGGGTTATTTTTTTTATCTTCGCGAGCGGTTTTAAAAGTTTTTTGGGCCACATTTCCGGCTGTACGCTCTATCTTTTCATTTTTTTGCAAAAATAAAAAGGATGCCGCTGCCATCCGGGGGCCGAAACCGACACACAACAACTTAATTCAAAACAAGATGGGTTTACAAACACAAATCATGGACAGCCTCAAGGAAGCCATGAAAGCCAAAGATACCGTAGCGCTCGAATCACTGCGCTCGATCAAATCAGAACTGCTGCTCGCGCAAACGGCAACGGGTTCCAAAGAAGAAATCTCCGAAGACGAAGAGATCAAGTTGCTGCAACGCCTGGTCAAGACACGTAAGGAAAGCGCGCGCATCTTCACCGAGCAAAACCGTCCCGACCTCGCCGAACCCGAATTGGCGCAAATCGCGGTGATCGAAAAATTCCTTCCCGCGCAACTCAGCGAAGCAGAAGTTGAAGCCGTCATCGCCAAGATCATCGCCGAAACGGGTGCTTCAGGAATCGCCTCGATGGGCAAAGTCATGGGATTGGCCAGCGCGCAACTGGGCGGAACCGCTGAAGGCAAAACCATTTCTACCATCGTCAAAAAATTACTGACGTAAGAAATACATCGGCTGCGTAGTTCAATGGATAGAATGTCAGATTCCGGTTCTGATGATGGAGGTTCGAGTCCTCTCGTGGTCACGAATAAAACGAAAAAGCCCAAAAAATGTCCAAGCTCGCTTGAGCATTTTTTGGGCGTTTCGTTTTTCAAAGCGGAGCTTTGGAGGAAAGACGCAGCGTAGCGCAGTCAATCCTCTCGCGAAAAGAAAGCTCGCTTTCAATTTTCTTTTTGGACTCTTTTCATTTTCAGCGCGGAGCGCTGTGAGGAAAGACGCAGCGTAGCGCAGTCAATCCTCTCGCGAAAAGTAAGCTCGCTTCCAATTTTCTTTTTGGACTCTTTTCATTTTCAGCGCGGAGCGCTGTGAGGAAAGACGCAGCGTAGCGCAGTCAATCCTCTCGCGAAAAGAAAACCCGCTTTCAATTTTCTTTTCTGCCTTTCTATTTTCAAAGCATTTGCTTCGCCAGTTCGCTAGCGCTTGGGTGAAATTAAAATAAGGCCAGCCAGTGGCTGTCAGGTATTTTTGATTGATCAAAAAGTCGGAACATGAAGTTTCCGACTTTTTTATTTTAGCGTAACGCCCGCTTTCAATTTTCTTTTTTGTGTCTGAGTGTTGATAAATCTAAGAGCATAAACTTGCCCAATTTTAGCGTAAAGTTCCCTTCCAATTCAGTGATTCACCTACAATCTTCCCCGCTTTGCAAACATTCCCTCAAAATTTCCTCCCGAACTTTGTCCCATAAAAATCAATCTCATGGAAATAAAGAAAATAAAATTAGGAAACCAAGGCTTGACAGTGCCGATGATCGGTTTGGGTTGTATGGGCATGACGGGTTTCGAAGAGGCCAACATGTATGGGCCGGCAGATGAACGAGAAGCCATTGCAACCATTCACCGCTCGCTGGAATTGGGTGGAAATTTTTTAGATACGGCCGATTTGTACGGGCCTTTTAAAAACGAACAACTCATTGCAAAAGCCATCGGTGCTGATCGCGACAAATACACCATCGCAACCAAATTCGGTTGGGAAATCGACCACAACGGCAAGGTAACCTGGGCCATCAACGGCAAAAAACAATATGTCAAAAAAGCAATCGAACGTTCATTGAAAAACCTCAATACTGATTACATCGATTTGTATTACCTGCACCGGCTCGATAAAAATACACCCATAGAAGAGACGGTCGAAGCGATGGCCGAATTGGTCAAAGAAGGAAAAATTGGCTACATAGGCTTGTCGGAAGTGTCTTCGCAAACCATCAAAAGAGCACATGCGGTTCATCCCATCACCGCAGTGCAAAGTGAATACTCGTTGTTTGAACGGACCGTTGAAGAACGCGGCGTGCTGCAAACCCTGAAGGAACTCCGAATTGGATTTGTGGCCTATTCGCCATTGGGCCGCGGATTTTTATCGGGACAGATCCGTACGATCGACGATTTGCCGGAACATGATTTCCGTCGCAACATTCCGCGTTTTCAGCAAGCGCATTTCTACAAAAACCTCGAACTGGTCAAGGCGATCGAGAACCTGGCCGAAGAAAAAAACGTCACTTCTTCCCAATTGGCGCTGGCCTGGATCATGAGCAGGTCGATTGTGCCGATTCCGGGTACCAAACGCAGAAAATACGTAGAGCAGAACCTCGCCGCGACCGCAATCGAATTGAGCGAATCGGATCTGTCGAAACTCGAAAGCATCGTGCCGCTCGGAACGGACACCGGGAATCCATACGATGAATTCAGCATGGGATTGATCGATTAAATGTTTAAATTAGGCGTATGAATTCCATCCAATCTGTTTCACAATTCCACAAACTGCTTTCGCTGCCGGAGCCGCTTCATCCGCTGGTGAGCGTCATCAACCTGTCTGAAAGCATTTTCCTTGAAGACGACATCTGGAAAGGTTTTGTGAACCGATTTTATTGCGTGGCTTTGAAAAGGGAAGCCAAAGGCAAAGTCAAATATGGCCAGCAGCATTACGATTACGACAAAGGGGTACTCAGTTTTACCGCGCCCAATCAGGTGCAGTATCTGGATTTGCAAACGATGGAATGCGGATCGGGCTATCTGCTTATTTTTCATCCGGATTTGCTGCTCAAGCATGCTTTGGCCAATAGCATACATGGGTATGGATTTTTTTCGTACGCGGTCAATGAGGCACTGCATCTTTCTGCCGAGGAAGAGGACAACCTGATTGCGATACTGAACAAAATCGACAAAGAATGCATCCACATCGACAAGCATACGCAGGAAATCATCCTGTCGCAGGTTGAATTGCTGCTCAATTATTCGAGACGTTTTTACGAGCGCCAATTCATCACGCGCAAGAACAACAACCACCAATTGCTGATTAAATTCGAGCAGATTGTCGGCGATTATTTCAAGAGCGCAAATCACGACTCGCCGTGCCGTCTTTTGACCGTCCAACACATTGCCGGACTCATGAACCTGTCGCCGAATTACCTCAGTGATTTGTTGCGCGTGCACACCGGACAAAGTACGCAGCAGCACATCCATGAAAAGCTGATCGAGAAGGCCAAGGAGCAATTGTCGACGACCAACTTGGCCGTCGGTGAAATTGCTTATGCATTTGGCTTCGAACACGCACAGTCATTCAGCACATTGTTCAAAAAGAAAACCGATATGTCGCCGCTCGAATTCCGACAGGTTTTCAATACCTAGACGCATAACTGGAAAACAGTTGTTTTTGCATTTTCTGTTTTTAAGTGTAGTTTTGAGGCATGGGATACCTGGCCATTTTGCTTTTCGTATTGCTTTTCCTCGCAGTCATTGCGCTCACGATATGGCTCATTCAAGCCACGTTGTTTTCCGTGGTCGAAGAAATGTACATGCATGTTTTCCAAAAACCGATCTACGTCCATTTCTATCCCAGGAAAAAGAAGCTTTCCGAAACACAGCAATCGATACTTCGCCACGAATTTCCATTCTACAAAAAACTGACGGAAAAGCAGAAAACCTACTTCAGCCATCGCGTGGCGCGGTTCATACAAAGCCATGAATTCATCGGTAAAGAAGGTTTCCAAATTACCGACCAAGTCAAGGTATTGGTTGCGGCGACTGCGGTGATGCTAACTTTTGGCATGCGCAAATACTTGTTTGCTGTGATCAACAAGGTGATTGTTTATCCGTCGGTTTATTTGTCTACGATTACAAACGAGCACCACAAGGGCGAATTCAATCCGCGCGTCAAGGCGGTCGTATTTTCCTGGGCGGATTTTGTGCAAGGTTTTGAAACGGGCAACGACAACATCAACCTCGGACTTCACGAATTTTCACACGTCGTGCATTACCACGGGACTAAAAACGAAGACAGCAGTGCGATCCTTTTTGCGCGAATGTACAAACGCATCACCGAGGATTTGAATGACGCGAATTACAGGCAGAAACTCGTCCAATCGAATTACTTCCGCATCTATGCGTATTCCAATAAATTTGAATTCCTGGCCGTCATCATCGAGCATTATTTTGAGACGCCACAGCAGTTTCGCCAGGAATTCCCCGAATTGTATAAAAACGTTGGATTGATGTTGAATCATCGGCATGCTTCACCTTGATGAATCGATGGGAATAAATGTTATATTTGATAAAATCAAAAACGATGAGGAAATTTTTACATTTAATCGCAGTCTTATTGATCTTCCAGCAATCGCAAGCGCTGATGGCCTTCTCAAAATCGGATGTTGCGCTAGATCCGCCGACGGTCACGATATTTTATACAGAAATGTGCCAGGGAGATTTTTTCCCGTATCCGGTCGTGATCAATGGCACCGGAAACTATACCGGAGGAATATTTACCGCGCCGCCGGGCCTTAATATATCTGCAGAAACCGGCGCCATTATACCCGCATTGAGCAGTCCGGGCGCCTATGTCGTCACTTATACGATTGCGGCCAGCGGCGAAGATCCGATGGTTCAGGCTACGGCTATCGCAACCGTATATCCGCAAACCATTCCGGTATTCGCACTTCCGGAGACCTATTGCATCGGCGATAACATTCCCGCTCTACCTGGAGTAAGCACAAACGGTGTTGTGGGGACATGGAGTCCTGCTGTCATCAGCAACCAAATCTCGGCGACTTATGTTTTTACACCTGAAATGGGATGCGCTGTTCCTGCTGTTTTAACGATAAATATTGGGCCTTGCGTCGGAATCGACTTGCTTGTATTTTTGGACAGCAATTCAAACGGGATTAAAGATGCGGGCGAACCCAATTTTCCATTCGGCACATTCACCTATGAGAAAAACGACGACGGCCTGTTGACGGAAATCATCGCGCCAAACGGGAATTATTCCATTCAGGATGGCAATACGGCCAATTCTTACGATATCGGTTTCAGCATCAATCCGCCTTATGAAAATCTGTATCAGGTGACGAATGTTTTGTCAGATATTCATCCGGCCGCGCCCTATCCGTATCACGAATTTCCGGTCACAGTAGTGCAGGCGGTCCAGGATTTGCAGATTTCGCTTGTACCCGGCACGCAGCCGGTACCCGGATTCAATTATACCAACATCATCGTCTTTTCCAACAACGGCAATACGGCAGTAGCTTCGGGTTCGGTTGTTTTTGCCAAAGACGCAGCGGTTGCGGTAAATAGTGTTTCTCCGGCCGGGGCTGCACTTACACCTTCCGGGTTTACGTATAACTTTACCAATCTCGCGCCTTTTGAAACCCGTACTTTGTACGTTTACATGAGCGTCCCGACGATTCCTACTGTGGAACTCGGACAGCTATTGACCAACACCACATCGATCGCTTACGGCAACGGAACTGTCAATGATATTGCCGAGCTTACGCAAACCATCATTGGTTCCTACGATCCAAATGACAAAACCGAAAAGCATGGCACCGAAATCGTATGGGAAGATTTTACATCCGATGACGTGCTCGAATACACCATCCGTTTTGAAAATACGGGAACGGCCAATGCCCAAAACATCCGGATTACCGATGTCCTCGATGCCCAGCTCAATCCTGAGACGATCCGTTTTGTCGCTTCGAGCCATCCGTGTACACTCGAGAAATCGGGCAATCAGTTGACTTTTGTGATCGATGATGCGCAATTGCCGCCTTCTGTTCCTGAAACAAACATCGGCAAAGGCTATGTGACTTTCCAAATTAAGCCAGATGCAGGTTACGCGCTGGGCGACATCATCCCGAATACGGCCTCGATTTATTTCGATTTCAATCCGGCCATCGTAACCGAATTGTGGACGACCGAATTTGTCGCGCCTTTGACTACCCAAACGTTTACAGGCAATTCCTTCGTCTTGTATCCAAATCCGGCGAATGGTGTTTTGAAAATTGACGGCAAGACTTCGGGAAGGTTATCGGTTGTAGTTTATGATTTGCTCGGAAAAACCGTATTGACTGAAACGTTGTCTGACGATACGCTCCAGATCGAAAAACTCAAACCCGGAATTTATATGGTTTCGATTGCATCGGGCGCTTCAAAATCAATCCACAAACTGATGGTGAAATAAAATGCAATTCGGTAAAGTAACAGATCCCAGCCTCGTCGATTTCCAACTGCCCGCCGATGCGCCGCAAACGAAGGATGTTTTGTCTAAAAGCAAATCTGATGCGCCGTTCGAAGTGTACGTCGGCTGTGCCAAATGGAACCGCGCCGAACTCAAAGGTTTTTACCCGCGCGGAACGAAGGACGAGCTGACGTATTATGCGACACAGTTCAATTCGATCGAACTCAACGCGACTTTCTACAAAATGCCCGATTGGAAACAGGTCGAAACCTGGAAAAACAAAACGCCCGAAGGTTTCAAGTTCTTTCCCAAACTCACCGATCTGATCAGCCATTACAGGAGATTGATCAATGTAAAGGAACCCGTGGATAATTTCTGCAATGCGATCAGCAATTTTGACGACCGCCTCGGAATGGCATTTTTGCAACTCCATGACAATTTCAAGCCCAAAGATTTCGACCGATTGGAAAAAGTACTCGATGAATTTCCGAAAGGTGTCCCGCTGGGCGTTGAAGTGCGCAATGCCGAATGGTTTGAAGAGGCCGTTCAAGATAAGTTTGCCGATTTGCTCGAAAAGCACCAAATGGCCAATATCCTCGTCGATACGGCCGGACGCCGCGACATGCTGCACATGCGCCTTACGAGTCCTGTGGCATTTGTTCGGTATGTGGGCGCGAATCATGCGTCTGATACAGAACGGCTCGACGATTGGATTTTGCGCATTGAAAAATGGCGAAGCGAAGGCTTGCAAAAACTTTACTTTTTCGTGCACCAGAATATTGAACTCGAATCGCCTTTGCTGGCGGAATATTTCATTCGAAAGATCAATGATAAATTCGGATTGGCGTTGCACATTCCGGCAAGACAAAGCGGGCAACAATCGATGTTTGGCTAACGCCCGTGATTTAACGGCACTTTTTAATGGCCAGTTTGGCTTTTTCGTGGCCCATTTCGGCAGACTTTCGCCAATCGGAGCAGGCACTTTCTTTATCGCCTGTTTTTTCTTTGAGGTTTCCCCTGAGGAAATAGGATAGGTCAACCAAGGTGTTCCATTCGATTGCACGTGTGAAATCCGCAATCGCACCGGCGTAATCTGACATGGCGTTTTTGGTAATGGCGCGGTTGTAATAGGCCAAGCCGTCGTTGGGTTTCAATTCGATTACTTTGGCGTAGTCGGCTAGCGCTTCGGTGTATTTTTTTTGTTTTTTATACACGATCGCCCGATTCAAATAGGCGTCCGGATCTTGTGGCTGCAGGGAAATGACCTGGTTGTAATCGGTAAAAGCGGCGCTGTAATTACCCAGTTCGCTGTTGGCATTGCCGCGATTGACATACGATTTGGTGTGGTTCGGATTGATCATTATGGCTTTTGTGGCATCGGCAATCGCGCCACTGTAATCCTTGGAGCCATTCTTTGCCGCGCTTCGGTTGTTGTAGGCTTCTACATAAAGCGAATCGATTTCAATCGCCTTGTCGTAATCGGCCAGTTCGCCTTTGTAATCCTCCAGATTGAATTTGGCCACGCCCCTTTTGTAATAAGCCTCGCTGTATTTGGGGTTGATTGCGATGGCTTTGTCGAAATCGGCGATGGCGCCCTTGAAATCATTGGCTTCCTTTTTTTGATTGCCTTTCTTGAAATAATCCTCCGCAGTTTGGCCTTGGGTGGAAAGGCTGCAAAACGCAACGCAAGCAACAACTAATTTCAGGTTCATTACAAGCGGGTTAAATTCTTGAGTTCGGCAATGGTTTGTGTCGGATTTTCGGCCTTGAATACGAAGTTTCCGGCCACGAGAACATCGGCACCGGCCTCGACCAATTGCACGGCATTTTTGGAAGTGACGCCGCCGTCGATTTCGATTAATGTGGATGCGCCGTTGCGTGTGATGATTTCCTTTAATTGGCGTACTTTCTTGTACGTGTTTTCGATGAATGATTGTCCGCCAAAACCTGGATTGACGCTCATCAGGCAAACCAAATCGATGTCGTTGATCACGTCTTCGAGCAAAGCCACATTCGTATGCGGATTCAAAGCGACGCCGGCTTTCATGCCTTCTGCGCGGATGGCTTGGAGCGTGCGGTGCAGGTGCGTGCACGCTTCATAATGTACGGTCAGGTTGTGCGAACCCAAATCGGCGAATGTCTTGATGTAACGGTCGGGATCGACAATCATGAGGTGTACGTCGATGATTTTTTTGGCGTGTTTGGTGATCGCTTCGAGAACGGGCATCCCGAATGAAATGTTCGGGACGAAAACGCCGTCCATGATGTCGATGTGGAACCAGTCGGCTTGGGAGTTGTTGATCATTTCGATGTCGCGTTGCAGGTTGGCGAAATCGGCCGCGAGAACAGAAGGTGCAATGAGTGTGTTTTTCATAAGTAGTGTTGTTGGTGCAAAGATAGAATTTTGGATGGTGAATTTTAAAGGCGCATGATGAATTTTTGAGCGAATTCAAATTGAAGAAAAATCATGAAATTATTGCAGGATCGCGTTAGCGATTGGAGTGTAAATCCTTTTTTAAAGGATTCGCCGGAGTGATAGCGAAGGCAAATCTCTTTTAAAAAGATTGAAGTGGAAAGCGCGGCCGTAGGCAACGCCCAAATTTTAAATCATTGTGACTTAATGAGCCTTAATTCCTTAATGGTTTAAAAAGTGAAAATGGTGATTAAGGAAGTCTATAAAAAACAAAACTCCGGGAGCCCGAGCGCATCGCGCGAACAGGGCGAGTAAAATGCGATCAGCTTTTTACGAGCCAATCAAAAAACTGTTTTTTGGTTGATGGTTGATGAATCTTGATGAAAAAGAATATTTTATAAAAAACAAAACTCCGGTAATCAGCCGGAGTTTCAATCATCAATCAAAAAACGAACAGTTAATCAGACTGTTGTTGCGGTTATATAGAAAATTCTGTGCCAGAATTTCTTGAAAACGTTTTCGTTCAGGTTTCAAACATAAACAAAATTATTATTTGTACCTACAAATTTAGAAATTTTAACCTAAATAAGTCTTTAAAATCTTACTTCTTGAGGTGTGTTTGAGTCTTCTGATGGCTTTTTCCTTGATTTGGCGGACACGTTCGCGTGTCAAATCAAACGTTTCTCCGATCTCTTCGAGTGTCATCGGATGTTGGTCGCCCAAACCGAAATACAATCTCACGACATCGGCTTCACGCGGCGTCAAAGTCTCCAAAGAACGCTCAATTTCGGTACGCAAAGATTCGTGGATGAGTTCACGGTCTGGATTCGGAGATTCGCCCGAACGCAAAACGTCGTACAGGTTGGAATCTTCTCCTTCAACAAGCGGCGCATCCATCGACAAATGGCGTCCTGAATTTTTCATCGACTCTTTGACGTCATTGACGGTCATGTCGAGTTCTTTGGCAATTTCTTCGGCAGATGGCGGGCGTTCGTTCGATTGCTCGAGCAACGCATACATCTTGTTGATCTTGTTGATCGAACCGATTTTGTTCAATGGCAAACGCACGATACGCGACTGTTCGGCCAAAGCCTGCAAAATCGACTGGCGGATCCACCAAACGGCATAAGAGATGAATTTGAAACCACGGGTTTCGTCAAAACGCTGTGCAGCTTTGATGAGACCCAAATTTCCTTCGTTGATCAAATCGGGAAGTGTCAATCCCTGATTTTGGTATTGCTTGGCCACGGAAACGACAAAACGCAAATTCGCTTTGGTCAATTTTTCGAGTGCTCTCTGGTCTCCGGCCTTGATTTTTTGTGCTAATTCTACCTCTTCGTCAGCGGTAATAAGATCGACTTTCCCAATTTCTTGTAAGTACTTGTCTAGAGATGCAGTTTCCCGATTGGTTACCTGCTTGGTAATTTTGAGTTGTCTCATGTTTTTTGTCTCCTTTGTTTAAAGTGTACAAGTCTTATACGCAATCGCATCAGAAAAAGTTACACAAAAATGCAATTAAATGTAATTTTCTTAAAACATGAGGTCGACCTGGTTGTTCAAACGTTCGGTATAATAATCGATTTTGCGCACCATGCGGTTGAAAAACAATTGCTGTTCGCGAATGCCCGATTGCGTCAGCGACTTCGAATTGAGGATTTGCTGGTGGAAAAAACCCAGTACGTTGCGGCAACTCTCGTCATTGTCGGTGATGAAATAACCCAATAAAGTATACGGAACGAACAGCGTCACTTTTTCATTGGCCTCAATCATGACGTTGTTGCTGAGCAAAATCAATTCATTGTAATACAGGGAGAACTTCGGATTGCCCGAATTGCATTTGTCCTTGATCGAATCGACAATCCTTTTGAGGTCTTTGCACAATGCGTTGGCGCTTCTGATGTCCAAAAGTCCGGCTTCGTAGAAATACAGGATCTGCTGCAAACTGCTGTTGATCGTCGTGTCGTTCCAGATTTCCCGTACGTTCGCGCTTTCATAGATCGCCTTTAATTTCTGCGTGTGTTCCATAAACGATTCGTCGATGACAAAATTCTCGAACGTCACGCGCGGCTGGTTCGGATTGAGCAGATTGAGCCAGACGTAGGCCTTGAACTTCGACAATATCGTCGCGTCCATAAAATAAAACAGCGGAATGTCCTTGGCGGAATAATACAAAGTCGCATTTGGGAAATTGGTCAGCTGCCGGATTTGCTCGGCCGATTTGGCGAAATAATCGTGCATGTCGGCGAGCGTACTGATTTCAATCGTCTTTTCCACAATCACTTTTTCCTGTTTCAGAAACAGGCTGTCGAGCGAAATGTTGTAATGCAACGCCAGTTTCACCGTTTCTTCAATCGAGAATTTGCTTTTGGACGAAATCCTGCGGTGCGCCGCGTCATAACTGATATCGAGCACGCCCGCAATGGCTTCGTTGATGGAAGCCGGGCCTAATTTCTTGCGGATTGCTTTGAGCAGCAGTTCTTGTGCGTCCATATTTTTGCGATTATCACAAATATATAAATTTAGTTTCTGATTTTCCGCCAATTTATATGCAAAAATCACAATACGTTTGTACTGTAAATCAACAGAAATGAAACGATTATTTGCCAGATCTTATTGGTTCCTTTACCGAAAGGCGATCGAAAGGGCCGAACCCGATCCGCCGAAAAGAATCATACTCAAAGAAATCCTGATTCATCTGATCCGATTTGCCATCAGATATTATAAACAGTAAAACCAAAAACATGAAACCAAAAGTTCTAAATGCTCAAAGCCTGGCCCAAAGAAGAAATACGATTCCGGATTCGCCCAATCTTTTCGGAAACCAAACCTTCGAAAAAACCGAATCGTTCCACGGCAACATCGAAAATTTCATCGGCATGGCCATGATCCCGACCGGCATCATCGGTCCGGTAAAAGTCAACGGTTCGCACGCCAAAGGAGAATTCACCGTTCCGTTGTCAACCACCGAAGGTGCACTCGTCGCGTCCTACAACCGCGGTGCCAAAGCATGTCATGAAGCGGGCGGCGCGACTTCCATCTGCATCAGCCAGGGCGTGCAACGCAGTCCGGTTTTTAAATTCGAAAACCTGCACGAACTCGGTATTTTCACGGCTTGGGCCATCCAGCAAACCGAAAAGTTCAAAGTGATCACTTCGCAATCGAGCCGTTTCGCCCAACTCACCGAAATGCGCACCAACATCGAAGGCAACCACCTCACGCTCACGTTCGAATACACGACAGGCGATGCGTCTGGACAAAATATGGTGACGTTTTGCACCGAAAGCATTTGCCGATACCTGCTCGAAAATGCGCCGGTCCAACCCAAATTCTGGTTCATCGAAGGCAACTATTCGGGCGATAAGAAAGCGACATCGCTTTCGTTTTCACGGGTCCGCGGCAAAAAAGTCACGGCCGAAATCGCATTGCCCAAAACCGTCGTCGAAAATACGCTGCGCACCACCGCAAAAGCCATGGCCGATTACTGGATTTCGTCTACGATCGGGGTCGTACAAAGCGGTGCAATCGGCGCGCAGGGCCATTATGCCAACGGTTTGGCGGCGTTATTCATCGCGACCGGACAAGATGTGGCGTGCGTTTCGGAATCATCGGTCGGCATCACGAGAATGGAAGCGTTGCCCGACGGTTCGTTGTATGCCAGTGTAACATTGCCCGGATTGATCGTTGGCACGGTCGGCGGCGGAACCGGTTTGCCCACGCAAAAAGAAGCATTGCAAATGATGGACTGTTACGGTGAAGGCAACGCAGTCAAGTTTGCCGAAATCATCGGCGCGGTAATCCTGGCAGGCGAATTGTCGATTGCGGCGGCGCTTTCGGCTGGACATTTCTCGTCGGCGCATTTAAAATTCGGAAGAAAAACAACCAAATAAAACAATCTCATGAACACAAAAGAAAACATACTGACGATTCCAAACGCACTGTCGTTTTACAGAATCCTGGCCGCTCCGGTCATCATTTGGAGCCTCGTTACCGCAAATCGCGACGTTTTTATTACGCTGATTTGCATCAACCTGATTACCGATATTCTCGACGGATGGATTGCGCGCACCTTCAATTTATGTACGGAACTCGGCGCGCGGCTCGATTCTTTGGCCGACATCGGCACTTTTTTATTGGCCATTTCAGGCTTTTGGATTTTCGAACGCGGTTTTGTCATCGAACACCAGACGGCTTTTCTATTGCTGTTCGGATTTTACAGCATTCCGCAGATGCTGTCACTGATCAAATTCGGAAGGCCGACGAGCTTTCATTTGTATTCGAATAAAATCGTCGGCTACATCCAGGGGATTTTCATCTTTACGTTTTTCGTTTTCGGTTATTGGGATGTGTATTTCTATTGCATGGTCGCGGCAAGTTGCCTGGCCGATTTCGAAGTGTTGCTGCTCGTATTGATGGTCCCGAGATTGATTTCGAATGCCAAAAGTATTTTTCACCTCAAAAACAGAAACCATGACAGTTTATAGTATCCTTGCGGTTTTGTTTGCCATCGGCGGATTTGGGATTTACAAGATCAGCCAAAAGAACACCGCTGCCGACCGCAAAAAACAATGGGTCAAATTTGCCACCTACCTCATTTTGGTATTCGGACAAATGTTGCTGCTTTCAGAAAACCAATACCTGTGGTTTGCCTTGCTGGTCATTGGCGGCGGATCGTACGAATTGATTTCCGTACGAAAATCGAATCTTACCTTGTTTTTCGGACTATCGGTTTTTGCAATTCTCGCCTTCGGATACGGCCACTTTTTTAATGCATTTGAAGTGGAGCTGCAGCAATTCCTGTTCGTCATCGTCATCACTTTCGACGGCTATTCGCAACTCAGCGGACAATTGTTCGGACGTACGAAATTATTTCCGCAAACGAGCCCGAATAAGACATTGGAAGGTTTGGCCGGCGGATTTCTTTGCGTCATCATAACGGCGTTGGTCTTGAGCCAGATTCTCGAGATCGCGATTGTACAGGCTTTGGTTTTCGGATTGTCGATCGGATTGTTTGCCACGGCCGGCGATTTTCTCGCGTCGCATTACAAAAGACGCAGCAACGTCAAGGATTTCAGCCAGATGGTTCCGGGACACGGCGGCGTTTTGGACCGGTTCGACAGTTTGATAGCCGCGGCATCCGGATTTTTAGCATTGCAGTTGGTTCCTTTCTCAAATGCCGAGATTTTGTATTTCGCGGTTTACCTATTGGTTTTTCTGCTGATTTTCCTTTTGGCCGAAATCGGTTACCGCACGTTTCAATTCAAGGTAGAATGGACGCGCAAATTCGTCCATGTCTTCTCGGGATTGACCACGTTGACTTTCCCGTTGTTTTTGAGCCATTGGGAATCGGTTTTGGGATTGTGCCTGGGTTTTATCGTGCTGTTGCTGTTGAGCAAAAAGTTTGGTTTGCTGCCATCGATCAATGCGATCGATCGAAAATCGAACGGCAGTATTTTGTTTCCGGTCGCGGTTTTTTGCAGTTTTGTGTTCTTCACCCAAAACTATGATTACTTCTGTTTTTACCTTCCGATCATCGTCTTGGCGGTTTGCGATCCGATGGCCGCGCTGTCCGGAAAAAGGTGGCCGTATGGCAGGTACAAGGTCGGCAACGATTCGAAAACGCTCGTCGGTTCGGGGGTGTTTTTAGGGAGTTGTTTCTTGATTTTGTTGGTTTCGCTGCATTTCGGAAACGTCGGTTTAACCGTCAATCAAATCCTGATTTACAGTTTTCAGCTTTCTGTTTTGGCCACCATTACGGAAGCGTTGAGTAGGAATGGCGCCGATAATCTGACCATTCCGCTCAGTGTAATGATGGCTTTGCAGTTCTTTTCCATTATTTGAGCGAAAATTGCAGCCCCGTCAAAACCCCTATGGAGTAAGGCCGGATGCCCACATTCTTATAATCGTTGAGGTGGTATTTGAAAACCGGTTCGACATTGAAACGGATCCGCTTCGCAAATTTGTAATCGAAACCGACTCCGGCGTTGATCGTAAAAGCATTGCCCGACAGGTTTTTGGTTTCGCCCACGTCAAACCGCATTCCGTTGGAAGTTTCGGCCGAAATATCGTTCTTGCCGAGGAAACGCAAGCTGAACCCGCCAAATGCGCTGATGCCGAATTTCCCGTTCAGGATGGCATACTTGAGTTCGAGTGGCACTTCGGTATACGAAACTTCCTGGATCAAATCCATCTTCGTCGCGTTCGATTGCGCGTAAATGGCCACATTTGAATTTTTCGTATAATTAATTCCGCTGTAATCGAGCGTGTTGACCGTTGCGTCTTCGGTAACCGATTTTTGGTTGATGATGCCGATTCCAAACCGCAAACTCCACCGGTCGGTCGCTTCATAAATCGCATAAGCGCCATAACTGAGCATTGTTTTTGAAGTCGGGCTGTTGTTGTTCAAACGGCGGTCATACGGCGAAACACCCGATTGGTAGCCGACGTGCGTGGGCGAACCATACACAAACAAGCTGAGTTTCTTCGCTTCCTTTTTGGCTTTTTCGAGTACTTCCTTGGCGGCACTTTTTGGGTTTTTATTTTCGGTTGGAATACTGTCTGTTTTGGGTTTGGTTTCGTCTTGCTCGGTAGATTTTGACGGCGTTTCTGCGTTTGCGTTCAAATCGGTTTGTGCAATGGGCTTGTTTTGAAGCGCGGTACCGTCGGTCATTTCGTTGTCCCAAGCAGCAATATTGCGATTGGATGGAAGATCGGGATCGCCTTGCGTTTTTTTATTTGCGCCCGAACGGGTGCGTTTGCCTTTTTTGTTTTTCGATTTTTTGGTTTGGTTCGCCGCCGATTCTTTGGCGCGATCAGAATCATTGCTCAATTTTTTAAAGAATTTATTTTTCGACGCTTTTTTGCCAACGCCCAAATCATTTGCATTTATGTCGGCATTGGTTTTGGTATTTTGATTGCGATGGGTGTTTTTTGTACCCGTTTCGTGGTCGGAAGATTTTTCACCGGCGCCATTATTTCCAGGCGTTGCATTTTCATTGTTGTTTTCCGAAACCGTATTTTTAACCGAACCCTCACTTTCGGAATCCCCGTCATTTTTGCCTGAAGTGTTTCCCGAATCTGGATTTTCCTGGGATATCTTGCCTTTTTCACTAGCCGATTCCGATTGGGTTTGTGGAACTGTCGGATGTGCCGCGTCGTTTTCGCCCGAATTGTTCCAAACCAAAACGATTCCCAAAAACAACACGCCCAATCCGGTAAACGTAAACCAGAACGGCAAAATCCTTCTTTTCTTTTTGTGTTGCAAATCGGCCTGGATCGCACGCCAGACCTTGTCGTCTGGCGATTGGTCGAAATCCTTGAGCTTTTCCCTAAAAGCCTTTCCAATGTCTTTTCTATTTCCCATGTTGCCTGTAATTGTGGAATGCGTTTTTGGATCTTATTTTTTCCCTGAGGAGTATTTTGGCGCGGTGCAGGTTTGATTTGGACGTGCCTTCCGAGATGGAAAGCATCGCCGCAATTTCGCTGTGCGGATAATCGTCGAGTTCATACAAACAAAACACCATCCGGTATTGGTTGGGCAATTCCTGTATCATCGCCATCAGATCATCCATCGAAAAATCGAGTTCGTTTTCGTCGATTTCGGTGTCATCGGTCAAATCCTCCTGGACCGAAACGAGGTTGTATTTTTTCTTGTAGCTGTCGATGGCCTTGTTGATCGTGATGCGTTTGATCCAGCCTTCGAAAGAGCCTTTGTTCCGGTAATTCCCAATGTTGGTGAAAATCTCGATGAACGCGTTGTGCAGGTTGTCTTCGGCCTCGGTTTCGTTGGCGCAATACTTCAGGCACAGCACAAAAAGCGTGTTCTTATACAAATGGTATAACGCTTCCTGTGCCTTGCCGTTCTGCCTGGTGCAGCCTTTGATGAGTTCGTCTAAATTCAACGCGGTACAATTGGTTTCTAAATCTACTTATAATTTCTAAAGCAATTCGATTAAAAGTACCGGACGCCCAAAGTGCCGATGCTGCCTTCGGGGATCTTCGGGGCGGTTTGAATGGTGCCCGAATCGAAATTGAGGATGCGCACGTTTGTGGCATCGACTTCGGTCGAACTCCAATAGGGGCCGCTGAAATTGCCGAGGTCTTGTAGATGCAATTGCGTGTAAATCAAATTCAATTCGTCTTGCGAAGGCAGGAACCAGCCTTGATTGCCCATGTCGATCGAAATGGTGTTTTTGGCCGCGACGCTTCCATTGCTGCCTGCGTTGCAGATGCCCGGATTGCCATAATAATTATTCAGCGCGTCATGGAAATTGACTACCGCCGCGGTATTGATCCAGCCGCTTCCGATCGAAGAACGTTGCGCATTGGCTAATGATCCAGAACAGCCCCATTCCAGATTGTCCATCGGCAAGGCAATCACTTCCATGTAACGCCAACCCAGGCTGTACGAGCCTTTGTCGTAAAATACTTTGCCGTTTCCCGGACCGGTACCGCCAATTTGATACCCGGTTTGGGTTTGGCACAATTTGGAGAGAATCCTGATTTTGGGTGAACTGTCGATGACGATACTGCCGTCTGAAAAGTAGACTTTTTGGTCGATGTGCCAGTCGTTGGCCACGTCCGAATCGCCTTCGAGGTTGATGTTCAGGTGCAATTCATTGTTGGCAAACAGAAATGCCCAGCTGCCCAAATAATCGACCGAATCGTAATTGAAGATAAGATGTCCTTCCGGATTGATGATGAAAGTGCCGCCCACATATTTATTGTCCTGGTCCGCATGGTATTTGACCGTCCACACGCAACCGTCTTCAGGCGTCGTCGGATTCGTACAGAAAGCGCCGTTGCAGTACGTGACGATGTCGTCTTGCGAGCAACTTTGTATCGCGATTTTGAGTTGCTCGTTGTTGTCTACCAAAAATTGATCGCCATTGGTGAGCGTGGCCACAATCGGGTACGTAATGCTCAGCGACAGGTTCGGCAACAGGTTGTCGAGCAAATCGGCGAATTGTTGGTCGTTGAACAGGTTTTGCGTCGCGACGACCTCAAGGTTTTCGTCGTACACCAGGATTTCAAAAGGATATACAAAATCGATGCACACAATTTTTTCGAGCGGATCGTTTGTTTCGGGTTCGACGACACGATTCAGCAATGTGTACAATTCGGAATCTTTTTGAAAGTATTGCGGAATGGGTTGGTCTTCCAGACTGTCATCGTTGTCGGTGCATTGCGTCAATGGCAGCAGTAAGATGACGAGTACAATCAATCGGGTTAAGGCAATGGCGTATTTTTTCATCGGATTGGATTTTGTGTTATTTGATGATCAGTTTCTTGGTTGTGGTTGTTTCTTGATTGTGGAATTTCACCAGGTATACTCCGGTGGCAAAATGGGAAATATCGATGGTATCGGCTTTGTCAATGCTGCTTTCGTAAAGCATTTGGCCGTGGCTGTTCCAAATTTCGATTCGGCCTTGTTTTTCCGTACCAATGATGTTCAGTTTGCCATTGGCCGGATTCGGGTACCAATCAACACGAACGGCGGCGGTTTCTGTCCTGCCCAATGTGCCGCAAGGTTCCACGTTGGCAAACGGCAGCGAACTGACCGTGGCGCGCATGCGGTCGGACTGATTTTGTGTAAACCGATTGCGTACGCTGCAATAACTCATGTAATTGTGGGCGCTGTTGGCAAAAGGCGTTTGCGTCGAACATTCAGTGGTGGTCCCGCAATTGCTGCGTTTGTGCGGCGGCGTGTCGCAAACGCGGTCTCCAAAAAGGTTGCAATTGGTATTGCCCGGGCATGTGGTGTCGTTCACATCGCCTTCAAAAGTATGGTACAAAAACAAGCCATGCCCCATTTCGTGTGCCGGCGTGGTTTGCAGGATAGAGAAATAATCCGACCGGATGACCATGCCATAATACGGGTTGTCGGTCGAATTCGGATAAGTGGCATAACCGGCAAGGCTGCCGGAACTCGAGCAAATCGAATTGACCACCCAGATGTTGTAATAATCGTAAACCGGCCATTTGCTCAAATCTTTAAGCGTATTGGAAGACACGCCCAAACAAGTCGGGCTGGCAGAATGAACGACGCCATATTGCGCATAACCCGGCACAGCAGTGGCATTCACGCGCACGATTCCAGTGGTTGGATTGCCGTCGGGATCGGTGTCGGCCAAACAAAATACGATTCCGGCATCGGCTCCGAAACCGGTCAGGTTGGCGAAACGGTCGTTCATTCCGTCGATGGCATTGGTGATTTGGCTGTTTGAAATATTGTTGCCGGTGCCTACAGCTCCGCCGGTGTTGATCACGTGAACAACGATCGGGATGTAATAGGTTTCATTGACCGTCGTTTGCCGATCGGCCAATCGTTGTTGGATTTGAGATTCGAGTTCCTCCAGTTGTTGCGCATATCCGGGTTCGTGCTGCATCCGGTATTGGTGCAACTCGTCGGTGCCGCATTCTTGTGCGTACGTACAACCGCCCGAAAGCAGCAACAAAAAGAATATTTTTCTCATTGGATCTGTTGGAATTTAAAACTGCAATTGCCGCCGACGGCATTCACCGAATCTTCTGCAGGCATGATTTGCCCGCTGTTGCTCATATCGATGCGCGCCCCGGTGATCCGGATGTTTCCGAAATCATGCGGATACACGATCGGTTCGGGCTGTTGCTGCAAAACAAAGAAGTAGTAATCATCGCTGTTCATCGTGATCAGGTATTCTTTATTGGTTTCGAGCGCAAGCGGATCGATCGGGAATACGAATTCCTGTGCCTGGGTAGCTACATTTACATATTCGGTTCGGATGGGCTGTGCCGCTTGCTTGTCCCAGATCGTGATGCGCAAATTGGCGTGTGCATCGGGAAGTGAGACGACGAGTGCGGTAATATTTCCGACGACCAGCGGCTGGAACGAAAATCCCATTTCATACGAATTGTTGTCATCGACATACGCGATTTGATTTTGGTCGAATCCGTAATGCCCGAGGTATTCAGGATATGGATTCTCTTCGGGAAACGCCAACAAAATATAATCGGATTCGTCTTCTGAACACGAAGCGATTAAAATTACGGCGCAAAATAGACACAGGTATTGGGCGATTTGTTTCATTTTTTCTGACTTTGGGTTTGGTGTTTAATCCATAGTCTGAAACCAATAAAAAGGTTGCGTTGGGGCATAAAAAAACCCCAATCCGTTTCGGGAAAGGGGCTAACTAACTAATTTTATAATGAACCAAATGCAGATGGATTGCCATTTATTACCTAGTCGTGCCAAACGGCAAAAGGTTGCGTGCGATTGGTTATTTTACTTCAAAATAAGAAGTTACCGATATCGGCGTGCCATTTTTCGAAAATCCTTGCAGTACGATTTCATATTTTCCAGCGGCATCGGAGGTATAAAATGACAATGTATTTTCATTTGCCAACGTCAATTCCGGCTCCCAAAGCAACTGATAGCGGTAATCGGGCGTGCGGCTGTTGTTTGCCGTGGCATAATCGGGACTGAAATTGCGTTTGCGTGACAAAGGCCGGCGCAATTCCACTTTCTGGAGGAAATCTCCCGCAGGGCGCATCTCAAAATCGCTGTTTTTGGTCTCGATATTGGCCACGCCGCTAAACGTACGCGGACCGTATACATAAGGCAGATTGATCAAATCGATCGCATAGATATTTTCAGGATTGTAATCGTAGAGCTCGTTGGTGTCTTGGATCAGCAATCCGTCGACGAGCACGAGCGGTTGCCCGAAAACTTCCGGATCCATCGTTTCGTTGCGCAAATGGATCGACGATTTGCCGCCGCTTTGCTTCGTGTACATTTCGAGCACGACCTCGGTGATGGTTTCGCGCAAGGTCTGGAAACGCGTGTAATCGTCTAGCACGTATCTTTTTTGAAGCGAATGGAAGAACGACGGCGACGCCACCGCTTTTTCAATGCTGTCTTTCTTGATGTCGTAATATGCGTTCTCAATCTGGATGGCTACCGAACGCGCCTCGATATCGGATTTGTTGTCGACCGAAAGCGGCAAGGTATTGTCGAATTGAAGTCTGGAAAGGTCGGCAGTTGCCGGTTCGTCGAGTACGACGGTATAATCGTTGCGGTTGTCTTCCATGACTTGCACGACCGCCGACGTGGCCATCGGATTTTTGTCGAGCATGAATTCGAATTTCCCCGATTTGTCAGTTTTGACGAGTTTGAATCCGAAAGATTTTCCCGGAATCGACAGTGCCACGGCCTTGTCTGCAAGATGCTGGCCCGTTTTCGAAGTGATGTGCCCCGAAATGAGTTCGCCGCGCATTTCCGGCAAGCGGTTCAAGGTGCTCAGCGGCGTCAAGTTGGAAACGGCAAAGCCAACGGCCGTCGGTTGCGGTTTGGCCGGAAGCCCGTCTGTTTTGCGGACGGAAACCGAATAATTCCCATCGGCATTCGCCACATTCCTGATGTTGAGCGTTACTTTTTCACGTGCTGTGTAGCTGTTTTTATTGGTGCTGATCAGCAAATCGGACGAATTGTTTGCAGAACTTACCGAACCGGTTTTCTGTCCCAAAATGTTTTTCTCGAGCGGCTGGAACGGATTGACAATGCTGATGTCGGTTTCGAAGAAATTCGTCGGCGCGCTGTTGAGCATCCATTGCGTGTAGGCAACCAGTTTGTAATTGCCGGTTTTGAGCGTCGTCGGGATAAAGAAATACCCTTCACCCATGCCGTTTTCAACATAGACTTTGTGTTTGGAGACGCTCTTTTGATCGTTGCCGACGAGTTCCAGATAAGCGATCTTGCTGATTTGGCTCGGCCTTTTGTCGGCCGGATTGAGGCAGTACAGTTTGCAATACAACGTTTCGCCGGTGAGCAGCAACGTCGCATTGGCATGTACGAAAATAGTTTCGCCTGCGATTTGTTGGGCCGCAGCCGATGTAATTTCTGCGATCAGAAATACAAGAATCAGAAGTCGTTTTAGTCTATCCAAAATAAAGGTCTTATGTTAGAGGAAAAAAGCCTGCAGTCGCCACAATCGGGTGGCACCATGAAATACATCAGCCCGCTGTCGTCAAAATACAACAGCGAATTGGAACCGATTACCGAAAGCAACGCAGCGCCTTTGCAATCGGGGTCGCTGAAATTAAAGCAAAATTTAAACGAACGGATGTCGCACTCCCTGAAATAGGGCGGAAGCGGTTCGCCCGGAAATAGGTCCTCATAATTGAAGAAAATGCGATCGGATGAAACCGACGCGACTTCAAAAAAACCGAGCACTTTTTCAACCGGGTTGTCATCGGCACTCATGTTGCCGTAGAAAAATCCGGGTTGCTGCTGCGACAAAAGACTGCCGCCGCCATTGCCCGAAATCTCTTTGAGTGTTTTGTAAAAAGTATAAGCGGCCAGGCTTTGAACGTATTGGCGTACGAAAATCGAATAGCGGTGCGTAATGATGTAATTTTTGTTGCTGATGAAACGCACCGGAAAATTGACACGGTCTTCGCTGAAGGTATTGGTTGTGGTCTGGATGATCTCGTTCGAAATCTGGGTGCCGTAACAGGTTTTTGATTCGCCGACACGTGGAATGATCCCGATGCCTTCCCCGTCTGTAATGGCGCGTTCATCGTCCCACATCGGAGCGATGACTTTATAAGTTTCTTCGTATTCGTAACGGTAATATTTGGACGAATTCGCCGGGTCGTAACTCTTGACGACAATGCCCACGCCGCGTTCTCCGTTGACGTTCATGACGGTGGGCACCATTTCCTTCATCGGATTGACCGTCGACAGGGCTTCGCCCGTAGAATGATACGTTTTGCCTTGCGCGGTAACGATATTGAGTCGGTACGTGCGGCCCGGAACGGCCTCAAAATCAGTCACCGAAAGATAGCGTTCGCCGTCTTCCACAAAATCATACTGCGTGCCCAAATCATCGGTCACATAAACATTGGCACCCGATTCGAATTTGGGACCGTCTTCTTCGAGTCGGTACGTGTGCGTAATTTTGATTTCTTGTTTTTTGAGTTCATTGGTCAGCGTAGCCTCTACGACGAGCGCATCCTCAAACGTGTTGGTCTGCAAGGCATATTGTTCGGTGCAGCTGGTCATCAGTACCAAAAGCAAAACCATTTTGTAAAAAAATATCCTTTTCATTTTTCGCATTTTAATTGGTCCAGAAAGGCGGAACTGCATTGGATGAAAAAGTCGTACAATCGCCGCAAGGCGGTAAAACCATATCATAATAGAGTCCGTTGTTGTCAAAATAAAGCAAGTCTTCCGAGCGGATAGCCGAAAGCAAAACGTTGCCGCGGCATTCAAAATCATTTGCGTCGAAGCAGAATTTGAGTCTCCTCGAGGTGCAATCTACAAAGTAGGTTTCCAATTGCTCGCCCGGGAACAAATCGGTGTAATTGAAAAATATCCTTTGGGACGACACAGAGGCGACTTCAAAAAAGCCGATCACTTTTTCAGCCGGATTGTCGGCATTGCTGATGTTTCCACTAAAGAAACCCGGCTGGTTTTGCGACAAAATACTGCCCGAACCCGACAAATCCTTCATCGTTTTATAGAACGTATACGCTTCCACGCTTTGCACATATTGGTGGACAAGGATGCTGTAACGGTGGGCGATGATCGGATTTTGGTCGTTGATGAAACGCAGGTCAAAATCGACGCGGTCTTCGCTGAGTCCGATTGTCGTTGTCTGGATGATGTCGTTTGAGGCATCGGTGCCATAACACGTACGGATCTCAGTGGCGTCTCTCGGAACCAGGACGATGGTGTCGTGTGGCGTACCCGCAACGACGGTTGCGCGGAACGCATCCCATTTGGGCGTCACGATTTTATACGTCTCTTCGTACTGGTAACGGTAATATTTGGAGCTGTTGCCCGCGTCGAAACTGTGCGCCGTAATCGCCACGCCGCGCTTCCCGTTCTTTACTTTTACACCCGCGGTAACATGTTCCATTCCGTTGATTGTCGTAAGCGCTTCGGCCGTCGATTGGTACGTTGTGCCTTGTGCGGTCGTAATGTTGAGCCGGTAGGCTTTCCCGGTTTCAGCGGCAAAAGCAACGGTTGAAACGTACTTTCCATCGTTCTCTGCAAAATCAAAGCGGTTTCCCGAATCGTCGGTGACAAAAACTTCGGCGCCGGTTTCGAATGTCGGGCCGTTTTCTTCAAACCGAAACGTGCGCGAGACCTTGATTTCCTGATTTTTGACTTCGTTGGTCAATGTCGCTTCCACGACGATCGCCTGTTCAAACGTGTTGGTCTGCAATACGTATTGTTCGGTGCAACCCGTCGCAATCCCGCCGAAAATCAGCACAATCAGGATTTTATGGATGAATGGCGCGGACATCGTTAAAATTTGAAATTATACGTGACCGTTGGAACCGGAATCGAGAAAATCGACGTTTTGTAAGCCTTGACTTTTCCGTCATTGGTCACGAAAAAGATCGAATACGGATTGTTCCTGCCCAAAACATTGTAAACGGAAATGTTCCAGAAACTGTGCGCGACCTTCTTGAGTTTGTGGTTGCCTTCGATGTTGAGGCCCACATCCAAACGGTAATAATCGGGAATCCTGAATTTGTTGCGGTCGCTGTACAATGTATATTCGGCGTTGCCGTAAACGTATTTGCCGATCGGATACGTAATCGGCCTTCCGGTCTGGTACACGAAATTGGTCGAGAAGCTGTAGCGTTTGGTGAATTTGTAATTGAGTACGACGCTCACGTCATGCGGCTTGTCGAAATTGGCTGCGAAAAATTTGCCGTTGTTGACTTTCTCCTCGTTGAACTGGCTGTCCAATTTAACCATCGAACGCGAATACGTGTAGCCGATCCAGCCGTTGAGGTTGCCCTCGGTCTTGCGCAACAGGAATTCGACGCCATAAGCCTTGCCTTCGCCTTGAAGCAGTTCGGTTTCGATGTTTTCGTTGAGCAGAATGTCGGCGCCAACTTTATAATCGAGGATGTTTTTTGATTTTTTGTAATAGCCTTCCACGCTCACTTCATACAGATCGTCCTTGAGGTTTTTATAGAATCCGAGTGAAAACTGCTGCGCGCTTTGCGGCGAAACATTAAGGTCGGATAATTTCCAGGTGTCGGTCGGCGATTGCGTCGTATTGCTCGACAGCAAATGAATGTATTGGTACGTCTTGTCGTATCCGGCCTTGACCGAAAAATCCTCGGCAAGGAAATACCGCGCGGCAATCCGGGGCTCGAATCCGCCATACGATTTGATGATTTTGTTGTTGCCGTATTGTTTGACTTCGATAACCGTCGCATCGTTGAGCGGGACGCCTTGCTCGTAAAGCCTTTGTTCCGATTCGCCGAGTGCGGCATACCACGAATAGCGCAAACCGATATCGATCAGCAATTTGTCGTTGACCTTGAAGCTGTCGGCGATGTAGGCGGCAGTTTCAAGTCCTTTTTCCTTGTCGATGTTGACCGGAACGAGCAATGATTCGGGATTGCGCGGATTCAGGAAACCCGGTTCGATGCCATACATTTTGCCCGAAATCCCGTAACTGAATTTGTGTTTCGGACTGAACGCATACGTGAATTTGAACTGTGCCTGCGTTTCTGCGATCTGGTACCCGAAATCGAACGAATCGACACCGTCGCTGCGGTAATCGATGTTGAATTTGTATTGGCTGTTGGTCAAGATGAGTGCGCCCTTGTTCTTCTCGTTGAACACGTGCTCCCACTTGAGCGAGAACAGGCGGTTGCTGTATTTGTACAACGAATCCGAAGAAATGCTGAACGCATCGCGGCTGTAATAACCCGTTGCTTCAACCGTATTCTTGGGTGTAATCTTGTGGCTGTATTTCGCAATGAAATCGTAAAACGAAGCCTGGCTGTCCTTGAGTTGTTCTTCGTCGAGTTGTTTCAGGACCCAGTCGGAATACGTCGCGCGGCCGCCCACAATCAAACTCGCTTTCTCCTTGACGACGGGCACGCTGAGGCTGATGTTGCTCGTAACGGGCCCGATTCCGGCTTCGCCCATGAACTTGTCGGTGCTGCCGGTTTTGGTCGTGATGTCGAAAACGGACGACAACCTGCCGCCGAATTCAGCCGGGATGCTTCCTTTGTAAATGTCGACTTTCTTGGTCGTATACGGATTCAGCGCGCCGAAAAATCCGAAGAAGTGCGACGGATTGTACAATGGTGCATTGTCGAGCAAAAACAAATTCTGGTCTTCTTTTCCACCGCGCACATTGAATCCGGCCGATCCTTCACCTGCGGTTTTGATCCCCGGGATTGAAATCGCCACGCGCAACACGTCGCGTTCGCCGAAAATGAGCGGCACGTTTTTGATGCCTTCCGCCTCGATGGTCGTGACGCCCGTCACGGCAGTGCGTATCGTTTGTGATTTTTTGCTGCGGATCGTGACTTCGGCGAGCTGGTTGATCTTGTCGGTCAGGCCGATGTCGAGTTTGCCGTTGCTGTACACCATGACCTGGCGCGCGAATTTCTTGTGCCCGATCGATTCGGTTTCGATCACGTTGATTCCCGATGGCAGTTGCATCGAAAAGAACCCTTCATTGTCGGAAACCGTACTGATGTTCTTGCCTTTGACGCGCAACGCGATGTTCGGAATCTGTTCTCCGGTTTTTTCGTTGGTGATGTGGCCGGAAAGCGTGTAGAGTTTGCTTTCGCTTGTTCTGGAGGCTTTTCCGATCAATGCGATTCCGGTATTTTTGCGCGAATCGGAAACCGAAGTCGAATCGAATTGCTGGTAGAAAACGGGCTTGTCGATCGGAACCGCTGTGTTGTCGCCGCCTTCGCCAAAATAATTGTCGGGCAATTTGTCGTAAATGATGCTGTTGTTGGTCAGGATGACCTTGTTCTTGTCGATCAAGAAATTGATCGTCGTATTTTCAAAAACCGATTCGAGGATTTTTTGCAGCGAAGTATCCTTGAAATCGCCCGATATCAGGGCTTTGTCGGCCAGCCACGCTTCGTTGAAATAAAACTGATGGCCGGAAGCTTTTTCGATTTGTTCGACGGCGGTCTTTCGGCTCACATTGGTGAACGACACCGATATATTTTCCTGCGCCGACAATTGCGTGCTGAGGGCGAGCAGTAGCAGTAAAATTAATTTTCTCATGGAGTGGGCAGGGAATTATCGAGTTGCTTGAGCAGGGTCATGAAGAACAGTTTTTTGTCGCTGCGTTCGAGCGCGGTATTGCGTTCAAAGAAATCGGAAATTTTTTTTTGGAGTTGCGGGAAGGCACGCGTGGCATCACTTTGCGAATTGATGGGAAACAATTGGTTCTGGTAACGGAAAATGAAATTGTTGCTCGCGGCATATTTGTAAAAAACCCCGTCGTTGCGCAAGACCTCGATGTTGTCTTTGCGGTATTTGGTGTAAAATGACAGTTTGCCGGTCAGTATGTCTTCTTCATAATACCCGGTGAATTTGGGAGATTTATGGTCGTAATTGAGGTTGACGAATTTCTTTCCGTTGAGTGTAAACCATTGTGTTTTCTCGGTAATCAGGTTGATGCCGAGGTTGCCTTTTTCATCGGCAGTCTTGGCAATGATGACATCCTTGAGGATGTCGTATTTGAGCGAAACGCCAGTATACGGCTGGCCGTCATAGACGATCGTTCCGATGCTGTAGCGGTCGGCCGGATAATAACGATTGGTGTCATCTGCTGAACGCATCGCATTGATGTGAATCGTGCCATTGTTGATGCCGAGGTTGTTCTTCACGACGCTGTTGTCGAACTTCGTGTAAAGCGAAGTATTGTCGGCGGTTTGCGCCACGGCAATAGTTCCCACGAGCACAAGGGCTGGTAAAAAAACTTTTCTGATAAGGTGTCTCATTTCCGATTAGAGGTTTGCTTGTGCAATTGGTTGCGTCAGGGGCGGAGTTGTTACAAAAATTTCCTAAAGATAAATAAAATACTACAAACACGAGTGGCGTTTTGCGATTTAGACTGAAACAATCCAAAAACAAAAAACCCGATTTAACTGAATAAATCGGGTTTTGATTGTGACATGAAAATAGTTATTCCTGCGGAGCTTGCTCTTCTGAACTTGTATTTTCGTTGTTATCATTGCGTTCCGGACGCGGGCCACGGTCGTCTCTTCTTTCTGGACGCGGACCTCTGTCGTCTCTTCTTGGGCCACGATCGTCTCTTCTCGGACCACGATCGTCACGTCTTTCCGGACGCGGTGCATTTTCGTCTCTTGGAGGACGTGGCAGCAACGCTTTTTTGGAAACGCGTTCTTTTCTGGTTTTCGGATCGATACCCATGTATTTCACTTCAAACTCATCGCCCATGTTTACAAGGTCGGTTACGTTTTCTGTACGTTCCCAAGCCAATTCCGATACGTGAAGCAAGATTTCATTTCCTGGTGCGTCCTGGTATTCAACCACAGCGCCGAAGTCCATGATCTTGATCACTTTTACTTTATAGGATTCGCCGATAGTCGGTTTGAAAGTCAACGATTCGATTTTGCGCAATACTGCTTCGATGCCTTCCGGATTGGTTCCGAGGATTTCAACCACACCTTGCTCGTCTACTTCGTTGATCACGATAGTCGTTCCGGTTGCTTTTTGCAATTCCTGGATCACTTTTCCGCCAGGTCCGATGAGTGCGCCGATGAATTGTCCCGGAATCGTCGTCATGATGATTTTCGGAGCGTGGCGTTTGACGTTTTCGCGTGGCGTAGCCATTACTTCGTTCAATTTCCCGAGGATGTGCAAACGTCCGTCACGGGCTTGGGCCAAAGCTTCTTCCATGATGTTGTAAGGCAAACCTTCAATCTTGATGTCCATTTGGCAAGCGGTGATTCCGTCAGCGGTTCCGGTCACTTTAAAGTCCATGTCGCCCAAGTGATCTTCGTCACCCAGGATGTCAGACAATACCGCGAAACGTGCACCGTCGGTAATCAATCCCATTGCGATTCCAGAAACCGGTCTGATCATCTGGACGCCGGCATCCATCAAAGCCAAAGTTCCGGCACAAACCGTCGCCATCGAAGACGAGCCGTTCGATTCCAACACTTCAGAAACGATTCTGATCGTGTACGGATTTTCAGCAGGAATCATATTTTTCAAAGCACGTTGGGCCAAGTTCCCGTGACCCACTTCTCTTCTTGAAGTTCCTCTTAAAGGTTTGGCTTCGCCGGTTGAGAATGGTGGAAAGTTGTAGTGCAAATAGAATTTTTCTTCTCCTTGTTCAGAAGGCGAGTCGATTTGGTTGGCTTCGCGCGAAGTTCCCAAAGTTGCTGTTGCAAGCGCCTGGGTTTCACCACGTGTAAACAAAGCCGATCCGTGAACGCTTGGCAGATAATCAACCTCGCACCAGATTGGGCGGATTTCGTTGGTTTTCCTGCCGTCGAGACGCAAACCCAAATCGAGGACTACGTTGCGAACCGCTTCTTTATTGGTTTTTGAGAAATATTTTGAAATGAGGTCGCCGTTTTCGAGTTGCTCTTCTTCGGTAAACAAAGCTTTCACTTCTTCTTTTACTTCGGCGAATGCAGCGGTTCTTTCTTGTTTGGCCGAACCTACTTTTGCGATCTCGTAAATTTTATCGTAAGCAGCCGCTTTCACTTTTGCATAGATTTCTTCGTCTTCTCTTTCCTGGTCGTACTCGCGCACTTCTTTCTTTCCGAAAGCAGCAACGAGTCTTTCCTGAGCGGCGATCTGGTTTTTGATGTGTCCGTGTGCGAATTTGATCGCTTCGACCATTTCTTTTTCAGAGATTTCTTTCATCTCGCCTTCCACCATCGCGATCGAATCCATAGAAGCGCCGATCATCATGTCGATGTCTGATTCTTCCAATTGCGCACGGCTTGGGTTGATGACAAATGCCCCGTCGATTCTACCCACGCGCGCTTCAGAAATGAGCGTTGCAAACGGAAGGTCAGACAAAGCCAATGCTGCTGAAGCTGCCAATCCGGCCAAAGCGTCCGGCATTACTTCTTCGTCGTGCGACATCAACTGGATCATCACCTGCGTTTCTGCATGGTAATCTTTAGGGAAAAGCGGACGCAAAACGCGGTCTACCAATCTCATGGTCAACACTTCATTGTCGCTCGGGCGTGCTTCTCTTTTGAAGAAACCTCCTGGGAAACGTCCCGCTGCGGCAAATTTTTCACGGTAATCTACCGTCAATGGTAAAAAGTCCACGCCTGGACTCGCTTTACGGGCCGAAACAACTGTTGCGAGCAACATCGTGTCTCCCATACGTACTACTACTGAACCGTCGGCCTGTTTGGCCAGTTTTCCGGTCTCGATTGAGATGCTTCTGCCATCTCCTAAATCGATAATTTCCTTGGTAACTTGTGGAATCATAAATCCTTTTTATTGATTAAACAATGGGTCTTAGTTGTGTTGTAGTTGTTGTTGTGTAGTTATCTAAAACCCAATGAAAAACCAAACTTTTTTTTCTGCAATCTGTAATAATGTAAAAACAAAAAGAGGCGCGTTTGCACCTCTTTCGAATTATTTTCTGATATTCAATTCTTTGATAATCTCACGATATCTGTTGATTTCAGTTTTCTTGAGGTAGTCGAGAAGACTTCTTCTCTTACCTACCAATTTCACGAGCGAGCGCTCTGTGTTGTAATCGTGGCGATTTTTTTTCAAGTGCTCGGTCAAGTGGTTGATCCTGAAAGTGAACAAAGCGATTTGGCTTTCCGACTTTCCGGTGTTTGCTGCTGCTCCTCCGTGTTTAGCGAAGATTTCTGCTTTAACTTCTTTAGTTAAGTACATGCTAATATTATTTAAATGATTATTATGTATCGAGTTGGCTTTTCCAATTCGTGTGCAAAGGTAATTTTATTTTTTGGAAATGCAAACGTTTTGAATGTCGTTTGTCGAATTTTGGATTTTTTTGGCGTTGCCACAGCGGAAGGTTTTATTTTAATTGAAATTTTCATTGGCTGCGGCCCGGGCGCTGCGCTTTTATCTTCTGCGCCGCTGCGCTTTGCAAAAGGATAACCGCTGCGATCCCTAACGCGGTTTTTCGTTAAATCACGAACTTGATTGCTTATTTATGTTTTCGCTGCCGCGAGGGCCTTCTTTTGTTTGGCAACAAATCGAAGATTCAGCGAACACCAAACCAAATATTATTTTGGTGAGCTAAAAGAAGCAAAAATGCCCAGCGCCTGATCGCTCGGCGACCTGCTAGTTCTCGATGGCTAAATCAAAAGAACTCGCTTTGCTCAGACAGCTTTTGATTTTAACGCCATCTTCAAACAGCAGGTACCCGCCTGCGCAATCTAAGGCGCAAACCTCACGCAGAAAGTTTATCTAAAATTGAAATTTACTTGTCCGCTTTTCTTTCAAACAGTACCTAGTAATTATTGAAAGATTTTCTTAGAAGGAATTTTCGGCGCAGCGTGCAAGCCGAAAATAAAATAAACACTTCCTTGGGCGCAGCTAAGGCATCAAAGTCTAAACGTAAAAAACAACGAAGGTTTAAGCGGCAGAGTTCCGCGTAGACGAGGAGGAACGACGAGCGGTTCGGGACTCGGAGCGAGAACCGAGGTAGTTTTGAGTTTGGAATTTGCAAGCCTTGAATTTTTGTTTCTTTTGTTTCAAGACAAAAGAAAGTCCGCGACAGCGATAGCCCCGATAGCCTCGCAAATCCTTTTGCGGAGTTTACGAAGCAAAAGATTACTTCACTTACTTAATATTTTTAAGCGGAGTTCAGTGAACTTCGTTTGAAATGGAAATCCCGAAAAAGCTCCTAAAACAACTTCGCAATCCCAGCATTGACAAACTCCAAAAACCGCTCATCAGCGTTGTCAAACGCATCAATCACATGCGAATCGATATCAATCTGGCCAATGTTGTTGCCGTCCACAAACAAAGGAACCACGATTTCCGATTTGACGGTGATGCTGCACGCGATGTAGTTGTCCTGTGCAGTGACGTCTGGAACGACGAAGTTTTGGTTTAAAACCGCAACCTGTCCGCAAATGCCTTTCCCGAACGGAATAACCGTATGGTCGGTCGGTTCGCCCGCATAAGGCCCGAGGATCAATTCTTCTTTGTCGCCGTTGCGGAAATAGAATCCAACCCAGTCATAATAATCGATGTTGTCGCGCAACAAATGGCAAATCTGCAATAACTTGTCGTCGCGCAATTGGTTTTTATGGTGCAGGATATCGTCTACTTTGGGCATTAATTCTTCGAGTGTCATGGTCAAAATTTTTATTCTGTAAAAGTACGCCATCGCGCCAACTTAAATTTTATAAATTTGTTAAAAATCGCCGTGAGAGAATACTTCGTCAAATACAAGCCGTTTCTGCTGTTCCTTGGAAAGTTTCTGCTCACGTATGCGTTGCTCACGTTTTTGTACCAGATGTACCTGAACCAGTTCAGCAAATCGGAGTTTGAAGTAGACACGTTCACCCAATCGGTCGCAAGCCAAACCGAAAAACTGATTTCCATTTTCGACACCGAAGTCACCACGGCACCGCACCTCGAACAGGCGAGCATCAAATTGTATTACCGCCACAAATTCGTCGCGCGCGTCGTTGAAGGCTGCAATGCGCTCAGCGTGATCATTTTGTTCGTGGCCTTTGTCGTGGCCTTTACGGGAAAAACCAGGACGACGATTCTGTTCCTTTTCGGCGGAAGCCTTTTCATTCATCTTTTGAATGTCGCCCGGATTGCGGCTTTAGCAGTCTTGCTGTACCATTTTCCCGAAGATGAGGAAATGCTGCACGGCGTGATCTTTCCGCTGTTCATTTACGGCGTCGTGTTTATTTTGTGGGTCATCTGGGTCAATAAATTCTCTTTGTATGCTGCGAAACCTGTGGAAAAATAGATTCAAGATATGCATCGCCTCGTTGCTGGTTTTTTTGCTCGCGCTCGTGCGGATTTTCGAACATGCGTTGTTTTATGATCCGTTCGCGTATTATTTCGAAGGCGATTATTTGAACCTGACGTTTCCCGAATACGACAATTGGAAATTATTCGGAAGCTTGACCGAACGTTATTTGCTCAATACCTTTATTTCACTCGCGATTATTTTTGTGCTTTTTCGGGATGCAGCGCTGACGAAATTCTCGGCTGTTTTGTATGGGATATTTTTCGTGATTTTGATCATTTCGTTTTTCAGCCTGATCACGTTTACCGGAAATGAAAACAACTTCATCATCTTCTACGTCAGGCGTTTCCTGATCCAGCCGATTTTCGTATTGTTGTTTGTCCCGGCATTCTATTACCAGAAACGCACCGCAAAAAATAACATTCCGTAAAGATTTCCCGAATGAATTTTTAAATACCTTTGGCACATGAAAATGAAAAAATGCACAAGTTTATTGCTGGCCATGCTGATATTGGTTTCCAATGTCGGGCTTGCCGTGAATGTGCATTATTGCGGCGGACAGATTGCCGGGATTTCTTCGGTCTACGCCGTTTCAGACATTTCGAACCACCAGAGTGAGACCGAAAAATCATGCTGTGCCGCGAAAACCGGCAAGGACAGCTGCTGCGACAACAAAGTCATCAAGGTGGAAAAGAAACAGGATCTGGTCATCAAGACTTTTTCGTTCCAGATCGATTCCCCGATAATCATCCCAAATTGGAACCCGATGGTCTTCACTCCGGTATCCAAAATCACACAGCCGCAAACCGCCGCGTACTACTGCGATGCCCATGCGCCGCCGCTGTACCAATTGTATTCCCAATATATTTTTTACGCCTGAATTTTTAATGCTGTTTTAGAGACGGCCGCGTTTGCTGTGGCCAAAATCAATTGCAACCATTAAAGATTTAAGTATGCTTAAAAAAATCACAGTGCTTTTGTTGCTGAGTCCGCTCTGCTTGCAGGCGCAGGATGATACCAAAAACGATTCGCTCAAAGGCGTCAGCATTGAAGCTTCGCGCAAAAGCCTTAAAAAATCAACCACCGTTACGGCCAATACGACCCTCATGACGAGCCGCGAATTGCTCAAGGCCGCCTGTTGCAACCTGGCCGAAAGTTTCGAGACGAATCCGTCCATCGACGTCAACTTTTCCGATGCTTTGACGGGAACGAAACAGATCAAAATGCTCGGATTGACGAGTCCGTACCTCATGATCACCGAAGAAAATATCCCGTCCGTTCGCGGCGCCTCGCAGGCGTATGGCATGACATTTACGCCCGGAACCTGGGTCGAAAGCATTCAGGTGACCAAAGGCGCGGGTTCGGTCGTAAACGGTTTCGAAAGCATTTCGGGCCAGATCAATACCGAATTGCTCAAGCCGATGAACGACATCCCGTTTTTCCTGAACCTTTACGGTTCGACCGATTCGCGGTTCGAGGGCAATGCGCATTTCAATAAGAAACTGTCCGACAAATGGGCGACGAGCTGGTTCCTGCACACGAACACGCGCACGTCCAAAAACGACATGAACCACGACCATTTTCTCGACAATCCGCTTGGCAAGCAAGTCAACGTCATGAACCGCTGGCAATATGCCGACGCCGAGAAAGGCTGGGTCAGTTTCATCAATTTTCGTTACATGAAAGACGAAAAGCAAACCGGAATGGTCGATTTCGATCCCGACACCGACAAATTCACGACCAATCATTGGGGTTCGGAAATCAATACCGAACGCTTCGATGTGTCGACCAAAATCGGGTACGTTTTTCCCAACGCGCCGTACCAAAGCCTCGGTTTCCAGAACGCGTTCAGCAGCCACAACCAGGATTCGTATTTCGGGTTTAACACGTACGACATCCGCCAGCAGAGTTATTATTCGAACCTGATTTTCAATTCGATCATCACCAATACGATGCACAAATTTGCGGCCGGCTTGAATTTTACCTACGACCGTTATGATGAACGGGTGGGCGTTCCGGGAATCAATGGCGATTTCGACCGCATCGACAACAACATCGGCGCGTTCTTCGAATACACGTACGACAACAACGACGATTTCAGTTTCATCGCCGGTGCGCGAATTGACAACCACAACCGTTTGGGCACTTTCGTCACGCCGCGTTTGCACCTGCGCTACAATCCGTGGGAAAAGGGAACGTTGCGGGCGTCGGCGGGAAGGGGCAAGCGCGCCGCGAATATTTTTGCCGAAAACCAACAGTTATTTGCGAGCGGAAGAACGTTCGATATCTTAGATACGCAAGGAAAAATCTACGGGCTCGACGCTGAGATCGCCTGGAATTACGGCATCAGTTTCAGCCAACAATTTCAGATCCTGGGCAAGAGCGCCGACGCGGGATTCGATTTGTACCGTACCGATTTCCAGAATCAGGCGGTCGTCGATTGGTATGCGTCGCCGCAACAGGCCTTGTTTTACAACCTCGACGGCAAGTCGTTTGCGAACAGTTTGCAGGTCGATTTCAATGTGGAATTGGTCAAGCACCTGAACCTGCGCACGGCCTATAAATATTACGACATCGAAACCGATTATCTGGGCGGAACCGAGCAACGTCCGCTGCAGGCCAAACACCGTTTCTTTGCGAACCTCGAATTTGCCACACACATCGACGACAAAGGCCGCCGCTGGAAATTCGATTTCACCTACAATTGGATGGGCGCGCAACAACTTCCGTTTACGGCAACCAATCCGATCCAGGACCGGTTGCCCGATTTTTCAAAGCCATTTTCGCTGATGAATACGCAAATTACGCGTACCTTTTCGTCGACGTTTGAAATGTATGTGGGCGGAGAAAACATTGGAAATTACAAGCAACACCACGCGATTTTGGGCGCGGAAAATCCGTTTGGGAATGCGTTCGACACCTCGATTGTGTATGCGCCGGTTTTCGGGCAGATGTATTATGCCGGACTTCGGTTCAAGATCAAATAAAAGAGCAAAGACCGTTTCACTGCAAGACCGCTGCGCTGCAAGAACAAAAATCGGAACTTGTTATTAGAATAATAAAAAATAAAAATAAACAATGAAAAATATATTGATATTGCTTGTGGCCTTGATCGGGTTTTCGGCGCAGGCACAGGAAAAAAATAAAAATGCCAAATACACTTTTGAAGTCAACGGCAATTGCGACCAATGCAAAAAGCGAATCGAGAAAGCGGCTTATTCCGTTTCGGGCGTCAAAATGGCGATCTGGAACGTGGAAACGCACCAGCTCAACATCATACTGAATGAAGAAAAATCGTCCGTATCGGATGTCAAAAAGGCCATCGCGAAAGTAGGTCATGACACCGACGAAGCCAAAGCCACCGACGAAGATTACACCAACCTGCACCACTGTTGCCAATACGAAAGAAAGCCATGACACATACGTATACCGTGACCGGAATGACTTGCAACGGTTGCAGAATTGGGGTAGAAGACAAGCTCGGCAGGATTCCGGGTGTGGTCAAGGCGACGGTCAACCTTGAAAAATCGGAAGCGGAAATTGAGATGAAAACGCACATTTCGACAGGCGCGCTTCAAAATGCGTTGGGCGATAAGTACAAGATTTACGAGAAGAATGATATGCTCTCGATGCCGATGGAGGAAGTCGAAGAAAAGTCGGAGTGGAGGCAATTGTTTCCGTTGTTTTTGATTTTCGGATACATTACCGCAGCTGCAACCTTAATCAACCGCAACCCGTGGAATGGCGAAGGATTCATGCTCGATTTCATGGGGTTGTTTTACATCGTGTTCAGTTTTTTCAAAATGCTCGATCTGAAAGGATTCCCGGATTCGTTCCGCATGTACGATCCGTTGGCAAAAAAAGTACCGGTTTATGCAACAGTTTACCCGTTTATCGAAACAACGCTGGGCCTGATGTTTTTGATGCGTTTTGAAATCAGCATTGCATTGTATGCGACCGTTATCATTCTGGGACTCACAACCATTGGCGTGGCCAAGGTATTGCTCGACAAAAAATCGATCCAATGCGCGTGTTTGGGTACGGCCTTGAAACTGCCGATGACCAAGGCGACTTTCATCGAAAACACCATTATGATTGTGATGGCCGTCGCAATGATTGCGCGGATGTTCTAACCGTTAATAAAACCTAAAATTGGGGCAATAAATTGTGGTTTGCGTAAATTATGCTTACTTTCACTGGCTCAAAATAAACAGCACAAACCCTATGGATAATTTCGAGTGGACCCAATTACTTAACCCTGAATTCTATATTACTTTAAAATTTTGGGGGATTGAGTGGGGCTTATACATCGTTACGTTTATTGTTTTTGCCGAAACGGGATTGTTCGCCGGTTTTTTTCTGCCAGGAGACAGCCTTTTATTCCTTGCGGGGATTTACAGCCGCGATTTGATCGAGAATGTGATCTTCATTCCGAGTGATTTGGTCAATGTAACGTTGCTTGCCACGATTATTGCGGTGGCCGGAATTTTCGGAAACATGACGGGTTATTGGTTTGGCGCCAAAAGCGGGTATTACCTGTTCAAAAAGGAAGATACCTTCTGGTTTAAGAAAAAATATTTGTTGCAATCGAAAGACTTTTTTGAAAAATATGGTGGAAAGGCGATTATTTTCGCAAGATTCCTACCCATTTTCAGGACATTTGCACCGATCATCGCCGGTATCGTGACGATGGACAAAAAGAAATTCATGTTCTACAACATCGTCAGTTCTTTTCTGTGGTCGTTCGTACTCGTGTTCGCCGGACATTATTTGTATGGCATGTTCCTCGAGAAATTCAACATCGATCTCAAGCACCACATCGAATACATCGTGATCATCATCATCCTTATTTCGACTTTCCCGGTCTTTATGAAGTTGATCAAGAAGCAAAAACCAGCGGTCTAATCCACACTGAAATACTATAAATAATCGTCCTTCGGGGCGATTTTTTTATAGCTCCAAAATCAGTTCTTCCGACACCATTTCGCCGGTCGGAGACAGTCCTTCGACAATTATCCTGACCGATTGCTGGTACAAATTCGGAATCGAAAAACTGAAAGTGCCTTTTTCATCGGTGGTTACAATCGGTTTCCAATCGATGGTGCCGAGTTGGGCAAAACCTTCATCCCTGACACTGTCGTACTTCGGATTCTGAAAAGCACGGTGCCGCTGAAAACCATTTTTCACGACAAGTGAAGCCGATTTGTCATTCGAATCGACATTGAAACTTGCATAAGTTTTCTTCGAATATATTTTGATGATGCCCACCGAACCCAGAACGGTGATGTCGCTGCCGTCCCTTCTAATGTAGATTTCGTCGATTTGTTCGAGACCCAGGGTTTGTAAAATGTCGGCGCTTTGCAACAGCACATTGTCGAGATAGACCGCCGGCATGCTGTATTTGATGTATTTGTTGTCCAATTCCGTCGTTCTCAATCGCGTCCTTCGTCTGCCTTCGTAAGCTTGAATGATCCGTTCTCCGTCGATGACATTGACATCGAAACCGTTGGCTTCGATAAACAGCAGTACGTTGCGATAGAATTTCTGTTCGGTTTCGGTGATCTTGAAGCCACGCGACATGAAATTTCCGGGCTTGTTCTGGTAGACGAGTTTGTTTTTTCTTTTGACGATCGAAATGCTGTCGAGCGCAATCGCATCCCCAATTTTCGGGAATTTGATGGAAGTGCGCGCTGAATCCGGTGCCGGTAAAGGACATTCGGGCTTTACATTGAAAGTCTTGATGAATTTCCGGTTGTTGTTGATTACATTCAATGACATCGAAAGCGGCGTACCTTTTCCCGTTTTGTCTTTTACGGGAAAGTAAATTTTTGTCGAATCGAGCGCCAATACCTGTTCGAAGACAAAATCATTTTTTTCGCCAATATCGGTAAACTCATTGAGCCCGGCGGCAAGCGAATTCAAATTGACTTTGCAGTCTTTTCGGTTGAACGGCATATTGTTGATGGTTCCTTTGATGGTCAGGCCAATGTCGGAATCATACACCGCACGCGGCGGATTGCCCATCATTTGTTCCCAATCGTATTTCGACTTTTGCGTCAACAGCAGATTGTCGAGCTCGAAGTGTTTTTTGCGCGACCAATCCGCGGTGTAATAGGCGGCATCGCGCAAAGGCGTCGCGAGGTAATTGTCGAACCGGAAATCGCCTTGGATGCTTTTGTGGATTTCACCGGAATTGCTGCGGTTGGGCAAAACAGAAATGCTCAATATGCCAGATAAAATAGGAGTTGATCCGTTGATGACGATCGAATCGTTCCGTTTGAGCGCCACATTCACAAGGGTCTTGTTGGCATTGGCAGACGGATTGTAAATCATGCGTTCGCCTATTTTCCGCAGGTTGTTGTCAATCAGATAAATCGTGTTAATGCCGTCGGGAATGGAAGTACTTGGAATAACAATCCGCTGCTCCAAGGCATTTTCAGGGAAAGTGAAATCGACAAATGCGCACGCCTCATTTTGCTCAAAAATCAAAGTGTACGGGTTTTTGATTTCGCTTCGGGTCGCCGGATTGGTTTTTACATTGACAATTACCTTGTCGGGGTAGACATAATTGGTCGCTGAAAAGGAAATTCCTTTTGACGCCATGGTTGGCAGCGGCTGTTCAAATTCTTTCCCGTTGATCGTATAAATGGCTTTGTACATTTCGGCAGGCAATGCAACAAGCTCAAATTTGCCAAATCCATGCACATCGGTCGAAAAAGTGGTGACGGTAGCGCCGCTTGCATTGGCGATCAGGATGTCTTTGAGTGCCATTCCGCGGCCGTTGCAATCGCTCAGCTTGGCACCGAATGTATTCGAAACGCCAGAAAGGAAAACGCCGCTTTCAGGAAATAAAGCCAACGTTGTTTTGCTGGAATTGACGAGTTGATTGTGAGGGTGGTTTTTTTCTTCCGGATTCAGGATCACAATCGGATACAACGACGATTCGTCTTCGGTAAAATTATTCATGTAATTCGTAAACGTGCGCAGATAATACCTGCCCGAAGACAAAGTTTTGTCGAGTCGGATGTTGCCTTCGAAAAGATTGTTTTCGGCAAAATGCAATTGGGACGCGATCCGTTGTCCGTTTTCACCAAGCAGTTCCACAAAAACGTTGGCCGTTTGAAACGTCGGTTTGTTCTTTTTCTCAATGATGTAGCCCGTATACCAGATGCTTTCCTGGTTCAAAAAAGTATTTTTATTGAGGTGCAGATGGATATTTTCGCGATCCAGTTTAAAATATTGGCTCAGAGATTGGGTAACCTTTTGCTGAAGCGGTGTCAAAGCAGGCTGTGAAAATAGAGGCAGCGCGAAAAGGCAACAGAGCAGTCGCACAATCGTAAAATGTTTCATGTGGGTTTGTTTGGTCGCGACTAATATATTGATTTTAATACTAAGACAGTTACAGAAAAAATGTACATTTTCTAAAAAAAAATCCCGCCTCTGAGGCGGGATTTTTATTATTTAAATGGGAAACGAATTACATCATTCCGGGCATTCCGCCGCCCATTGGCATTCCGCCGCCGGCATTTTCTTCTTTGATGTCGACCAAAGCACATTCGGTCGTCAGGATCATTCCGGAAACCGATGCCGCATTTTCAAGCGCCACACGCGTTACTTTCTTGGGATCGATGATTCCGGCCTTGAGCATGTCTACGTATTCGTCGGTCTTGGCATTGTAACCGAAATCTTTTTTGCCTTCGGCTACCTTGGCCACGACTACAGAACCTTCTAGTCCCGCGTTTTCAACGATGGTACGCAAAGGCGCTTCCACGGCACGCGAAATAATCTGGATTCCCGTTGCTTCGTCGGCGTTGTCCGCTTTTACGGCTGCCAATGCACTTTTGGCGCGCAATAACGCCACACCGCCACCGGCAACGATTCCTTCTTCAACGGCCGCACGGGTCGCGTGCAATGCATCGTCTACACGGTCTTTCTTCTCTTTCATTTCGACTTCGGATGCGGCGCCTACGTAAAGTACGGCCACGCCTCCAGCCAGTTTCGCCAAACGTTCCTGCAATTTCTCGCGGTCGTAATCGGAAGTGGTCGTTTCCATTTGCGACTTGATCTGGTTGACGCGCAACTTGATCGTATTGGCATCCCCGGCACCATTCACCAAAGTCGTATTGTCTTTGTCGATGGTTACTTTTTCAGCAGTCCCGAGCATGTCGAGCGTAGCGTTTTCAAGGGTGTATCCGCTTTCTTCAGAGATCACGGTTCCGCCGGTCAGGATCGCAATGTCTTCGAGCATCGCTTTTCTCCTGTCGCCGAATCCGGGTGCTTTTACGGCAGCAATTTTGAGTGCGCCGCGCAATTTGTTCACGACCAAAGTCGACAGTGCTTCGCCATCGACATCTTCTGCGATGATCAGCAACGGTTTGCCCGATTGCGCCACCGGTTCTAGGACAGGAAGCAATTCCTTGAGCGAAGAGACTTTTTTGTCGTACAATAAAATGTAGGGTCTTTCGAGCTCGACTTCCATCTTATCGGTATTCGTTACGAAATAAGCCGAAAGATAGCCGCGGTCGAATTGCATGCCTTCCACAACATCCACATACGTTTCAGTTCCTTTGGCTTCTTCCACGGTGATGACGCCTTCTTTGCCGACTTTGGCGAAAGCCTTGGCGATCAATTCACCGATGGTTTCGTCGTTGTTGGCAGAAATCGAGGCGACTTGTTTGATTTTTTCAGACGAACTGCCCACTTCTTGGGCTTGCTTACCCAAATCGGCTACGATGGCCTCGACGGCTTTGTCGATACCGCGTTTCAAATCCATTGGATTCGCGCCGGCAGCAACGTTTTTCAAGCCTTCTTTGACGATGGCTTGTGCCAAAACGGTAGCGGTTGTCGTTCCGTCTCCCGCCAGATCATTGGTTTTGGAAGCAACTTCCTTGACCATTTGCGCGCCCATGTTTTCGAGCGGATCTTTGAGTTCGATTTCTTTGGCAACGGTTACACCATCTTTGGTTACGTTCGGCGCGCCAAACGATTTCCCGATGATGACGTTGCGTCCTTTTGGACCGAGGGTTACTTTTACTGCATTTGCCAATGCATCCACGCCGCGCTTTAGTCCGTCGCGGGCTTCAATGTCGAATTTTATATCTTTTGCCATATTTTTTTGTTGAGTCGTTTAATTGTTAATCGTTTAATCGGATCAGATGATGGCGAGGATGTCGTCTTCGCGCATGATCAGGTAATCTTTGCCTTCCAGTTTGAGTTCGGTTCCGGCATATTTCCCGTAAAGTACGGTGTCGCCCACTTTTACCGTCATCGTATGGTCTTTGGTTCCGTTGCCCACTGCGACGACAGATCCTTTCTGCGGTTTTTCTTTGGCGGTATCGGGAATAAAAATACCTGAGGCAGTTTGCGTTTCGGCTGCGACAGGTTCGATTAAGACACGGTCTGAAAGAGGTTTAATTTTTAAAGCCATAATTGTATGATTTATTGTATTATTTGTCGTTTTCGGTGCGAGTCAGAAATTGTGCCACGGCGCAAAAACTGACAATTTGGTAAAAAAAATGCCAGCATGGTGACAAGCTGGCATTTGGAAGGTATCGGATTCGATTATTTTGTTGCAGGCGCTTCGGTTGCAGGCGCAGTTTCTGTTTTTGCTGCATCGGTAGCGGCTGGTGTTGCGGCAGCAGGGGTCGCTGCGGCAGGTTTCGCCGGAGCTTCGGTAGCCGTTTCGTCAATGATTTTTGAGCTGTTGTCGTTTAATGCGCCGGTAAAACTCAAGCTAGACAGCATGATCAATACGATTAGGATCGTCCCAAGTGTCCATGTGCTTTTGTCGAGGAAGTCGGTTGTCTTTTGAACGCCGCCCAACATTTGCGATCCACCCAATGTAGAAGACAAGCCGCCTCCTTTGGGATTCTGCACCATGATAACGATGATCAGCAGGAAACAAACGATCGTGATTAAAACTAAGAAAATTGAAAATGTGCTCATTTTGTTACTTATTATTTTGTTGTAAATTCTTGATATCTAAAATTCGGTCTGCAAAGAAACTACTTTTTTCCGGATATTTCAAAATTAAAATTTGATACGCCTGAATTGCCTTGTTGTATTTCTTTTGTTCGAGGTAAACGCGCGCCAGGGTTTCGGTCATGAGGTACGTATTGTCGGCCATACTGGGCTCTACAATGGCACTCGGCGAAAGCGGTGCGTCGTGTTTTACGGGTGGAATTTTCGGGCTGGTTTCGATAAAACGGTCAATCAACTCGTTTTTTTTTTGCTTCTCTAGATCGGGTTCTGAGATTTCTTCGGAAGATTCGGTTGGTGTGGGCTGTTCACTGTTGCTTGCCGTCGTTTGTTGTTCGCTTCGGTCGATCGGTTTGAACTTCGACAGCTGCAGCCATTCCTGGAACGAATGGGTTTCCTGTTTTGAAAATTCGAGCGGTTTGCCGATTTCGAGGTTTTCTTCGGCTTGTTCGATTTGTTGTACCAGTGCGTCTTTTGGATCCGGCTCGGGCGATGCAATTTCTTCTGAAACTTTTTGTGGAACGCGTTCGAATACAATTTCGGCCGGAACTTCGATTTCAAATTCTTCGATTGGCGTTTGGCTTGTCTGTAAGTTAACGTTAGATTCTGTAACTGTTTCCGGTTCGGATTCGACGGATGTTGTTTCAGGAACCTCTAAAGTTTCTACAATTGGTTCCACTTCATTTGCGCGTTCGGCAGGAACTTCATCTTCGGGTTCGATACCGCTCGGATCTGAAACCGCTGCGTCTTGGCCGGCTTCCTTGATCGACGACAAAATCGATTGCTCGACGGTGTTTTCACGGATTTCAAGTCGCGGTTCGACGACTTCGCTTTCGGTAACCGTTATCGATGCGATTTCGGAAAGTTTCTGGTCGAGCAGGTCTTTGTGCACGGAAATGAAAGTGTCCGACGTAATGAAATCAAACAGAATGCTGCGGTCGGCCGTATGCGCGGCGGTGACTTTGAGCACATAATTGTATTTGAAACTGTTCTGGTTGTAAAGGCCTTTAAGATACAGGGCGCGCGCACTTTGGAAATACGGGAATTCCTGTACGATTTTCTCCAATACCGCCGTCTGCTTCTCGTTGATAGCTTCGGGTTTGTTGATCAGATAAATATATTCGGTGATATTCAAAATGATGGTATTGGGTTGATGAAAGCAAATTAACGAATAAACTTCGCCAATTCAAAATTTACCATTTGGCCAGCGATTCGTTGAAGATGTCCTGTGTGATCCGTTCGAAAATCTCATCGACGGCCGTATTCAGCGAAGCGCCAACGAGTTGCGTGTTTGCGGGATAATCGTAGAAAAAGGAAAAACGTTTCTCGAAATCATCGGCTTCTTTCTTTTTGTTCGAAAACCGCACGTTGACGGCGATGGTCAATCGGTTTTGCGACGCACGCTGGTCGGCCGTGGCAGTCATCGGGCTCACGCGGTAATCGACGATTTCGCCTTCATAAACCAAATCGCCGCCTGTGTTCACAAGATTCAGGTTGGTTTGGTTTTGGATCAAATCGCGCAATTTGAGCGTAAAAGTCCGGTCGAGGCCGGGTTCTACAAGCGGTGCGTTGTTGAGGAAATAATTGACCTGGACGGTTTCGGCGTCGATCTTTCCGGTTCCGGTAAAATTGTATACGGAGCAGCCGCTGAATGTAACGGCCACGAACAATAAAATCAATAGTTTAAAATGCTTCATACGATTGCAAAATACAAAAGTAGAATTAATTGTGGAATTACGGGAGACGATTTATTAAAGTATCGCTAAAGTTATGGGTTGAGAATGATGTCGCCTTGGTAATAATAAAGGATATTGACACGTGTGCCTTCCAGTACACCCAAATAATAAAAGTATTCCGTTTGCTTGATGGGCAATTGATTCGTATTGAATTCATAAACATAGGAACTGCTTTCAGGGTCGCCAATATCATACGACAAGCTCAAAAGATTGTTGATTGAATTGTAGTTGGGGTTTGCAAACTTTTTATTCAGGTCACCAAAACCGTACAAGCCCAAAGCGCGGCATATTGGAAGAAGCGCTTGCTTGAAGGGATTTATCTTGTCATCAAACGTATGGGTGGAATAGGAATCGCCGCCACTGCTTACATAAACCATATTGCCGTTGACGCGACCCAGATAGGCACCTTCCAAAATTGCGGGTGTGTCGGGGTTGTCAATGTCCTGATAATACATTTTCTCGGAAGTGATTAGTAAGTCAGGATTCACGACAATTTCCGTATGGTATATCGGATCTGTCCCGAGGATGTAGGTGTTGGTTGCATTATCGAATGAAACGGGCTGCGTATTGGTCTGCAAACCCATAGACGTGATGCGGTTCTGATTGTCATAGGTAAAATAGTATGGTATTCCAGATACTCCGATAGAAGCGATCAAACGATTGCTGGCATCATATTGAAAGGTTTGCTGTATCGTCCCGTCTGGTTTTCTGATTTGCCAGAGCAGGCCGTTTGGATAAAAAAACCATTGGCGTTCATTAGATGCGCCTGGGCCAATAATCACTTTCGCCAATTTCGTCGGATCAATCCGCGTACCGCCGGGATTGTAACCATTTTTAGCCGTGTCCGGATTTTGTTCATCGGATGCAACAGGAATGGGCTCACTACTGCACGACACCGCAACAAAAGCCAATAAGAGCAATATTTTTTTCATCGGTACTGTTTTGGTACCGGTAAATGTAGAAAATTATCCGACAACTTGAATTGGAAGTCCTTATAAATCGAACTGTTTGATTTTTCGGTACAGCGTCCGTTCCGAAATCCCGAGTTCATCGGCGGCGGCTTTGCGTTTGCCTTTGTTTTTCTCGAGCGACTTTTTGATCATCTCGATTTCCTTCTGTTCGAGCCGCAGCGTCTCTTCTTCCTCGATCGTTTCGGCAAAAGAATAATCGTCGTCGTTGTCCTCGACCGTTTCGATGGTTGTTTTTTTCGAAGCCGGAATCACCGACAATTCGTGCTGCTGTACAAAATCAATTTGATTGTCATCAGACGAGCCGTAAATTTTCTGGATCAGATGCGGATTGGTTTCCTGCACTTTCGACGCGCCGTTCTTCATCAGTTCGAGCGTCAGTTTCTTGAGGTCGTTGAGGTCGCTTTTCATGTCAAACAGCACGCGGTACAAAATATCGCGTTCGGTGCTGAAGTCGCTTTCGGCCTTTTTTCCTTGAATCACCGAGGGCAGGTTGGTATTTTCTTCGGGAAGGTAACCCTGCAAGGTCGCCACCGAAATGTCGCGGTTGGTTTCCAGCACCGAAATCTGTTCGGCCACGTTCCGAAGTTGGCGGATGTTGCCGCTCCAACGGAATTTCTGCAGCATATTCACCGCCTGGTCCTCGAGTTTGAGCGGCGGCATTTTGTATTTGTGCGCAAAATCAGAGGCGAATTTCCGGAACAGCAAATGGATGTCGTCCTTGCGGTCGCGCAACGGCGGCAACACAATGTCGACCGTGCTCAACCGGTAATACAAATCCTCGCGGAATTTTCCTTTTTCGATCGCGTCAAACATGTTCACGTTGGTCGCGGCCACAATGCGAACATTCGTTTTTTGCACCTGCGAAGATCCTACCTTGATGAATTCGCCATTTTCGAGTACGCGCAGCAAACGCACCTGCGTCGTGAGCGGCAATTCGCCTACTTCGTCGAGGAAAATCGTTCCGCCGTTGGCCACTTCGAAATAACCTTCGCGTGTTCCGGTGGCACCTGTAAAAGCACCTTTTTCGTGTCCGAACAGTTCGCTGTCGATCGTTCCTTCCGGAATCGCGCCGCAGTTTACGGCAATGTATTTCCCGTGTTTCCTGTGCGAAAGCGAATGGATGATTTTGGGAATGCTTTCCTTACCGACGCCGCTTTCGCCGACAACCAATACCGAAATATCGGTTGGCGCAACCTGGATGGCTTTTTCGACGGCACGGTTCAGTTTCGGGTCGTTCCCGATGATTTCAAAACGTTGCTTGATGGCTTGTACTGATTCCATTTAAAGTATTTTAAATTTTAAATTATTTTGGAGCCCATTTGCTTCGCCAGTTCGGCCTATGGCCTCGTGTCCGGCTTTTCGCTGCAAACGAAGTTCACTGAACTCCGCTTAAAAATATCAACTAACTAAAGTAATCTTTTGCTTCGTAAACTCCACAAAAGGATTTGCACTTCACCCGAGCGTAGCGAATTGACCGAACACAAAATCAAAAATTATTATTTTGTGAGGTAATCCGCGCTAGGCTTTTCTGCATTAATTCATGCCATTAATTGCTTTTTGACGTTGAGCGAAGCCAGTAACTTTTTGAGGTCGTTGTATTCGATGTCGGTCAGATTTTCTTTTTCGATGGGCAATGCCGAAGTTTTGTTGATGTAAAATAAGATCCAACGGCGCGTTTCTTTTATCTTATGGATGCTTTCCCACGGATATTCGACTTGGTAAGTTTGACCTTCGGAAGTCAGGCTGTTTGAAGTGAAAGTCAGTGTTTGCGGTTCGAGATTTTTAGGATTTCTTGCGAGGTTCTTTTGGATGGAACAGTCGACCGAGTAAATGATCACGCCCCACACCAAAAACACAAACAGGAACGAAATCCACTCTGAAGCAGCCGTGCCTGGCTTTTGCTGTCCATACCCGAATAGATTGACCACCAGGATAAACGCGGCAAAAAAAGCAACGATTTTCAAATAAGGCATCCTCAAAAGAATGTAGCGTGCGACGCTGACCAGGCTTTTGATTTCGGGTTGGCGTTTGATTACGATCGCTTCCATATCAATGCATGTCTGAATAACCGACAGCTTCGCCAATCAAAGTGCCGCTCGTGCAATCGGTGATCTGAACGTTGACGAAATCGCCGACCTTGTAATTCTCTCTCGGGAAAACAACCATCAAACTCTGCGGATTGCGGCCCGACAAGTCGTTTTCTGATTTTTTGGAAACCTTTTCAATCAACACTTCGACGGTTTTCCCAACATACGTTTTGGTGCGCTCGCCGCTGTGTTTGCGCTGCAAATCGACGATTTCCTGCAAACGGCGCAGTTTGGTTTCTTCGGGAACGTCGTCTTCCATTTTGCGTCCGGCCAAGGTTCCGGGCCTTTCGGAATAGGCATACATGTAACCAAAATTGTATTTGACGTATTCCATCAAACTCAACGTATCTTCATGGTCTTGTTCGGTTTCGGTCGGAAAACCCGCGATCATGTCCTGCGTGATTTCGACATCTGGAATGATATTGCGGATGTTATCGATCAATGTGATGTATTCCTGGCGCGTATGCAAACGGTTCATCAATTTCAAAACCCGATCGCTTCCGGATTGCACCGGCAAATGGATGTGCTTGCAGATGTTCGGGTATTTGGCGATCACGTGCAACACCGGCTCGTGCATGTCCTGAGGATTCGACGTCGAAAACCGAAGGCGCATTTTCGGGAAAGCGGTTGCCGCCATTTCGAGCAGTTGGGCAAAATCGACCGCGGTTGCCTGGGCCATTTCGGAAGCATTGGCGAAATCCTTTTTGAGTCCGCCGCCATACCATAAATAACTGTCGACATTTTGCCCTAGCAAAGTCACTTCCTTAAAACCTTTGTCCCACAAATCCTGGATTTCGTCCATGATGCTTTGCGGTTCACGGCTGCGTTCGCGTCCGCGTGTAAACGGCACGACGCAAAACGTACACATGTTGTCGCAGCCGCGCGTGATCGACACAAAAGCGGTGATGCCATTGCTCATGAGGCGCACGGGCGAAATGTCGCCATACGTTTCCTCTTTGGAAAGGATGACGTTGATCGCATCGTTTCCGGCTTCGACTTCCTGCAATAAATTGGGTAAATCCTTGTAGGCATCAGGCCCGACGACAAGATCGACAATTTTTTCCTGTTCCAAAAACTGGCTTTTCAATCTTTCGGCCATGCAGCCCAGCACGCCGACTTTCATTTTGGGATTCTGTCTGCGCTTGACGGCATTGTATTTTTCGAGGCGTTTGCGAACGGTTTGTTCGGCTTTGTCGCGGATCGAGCATGTGTTCACCAAGACCAGGTCGGCTTCTTCGAGGATTTGCGTGGTGTTGTAACCGTTGCTGGCCAAAATGGAAGCAACGACTTCACTATCGGAAAAATTCATCGCGCAGCCGTAGCTCTCGATGAAGAGTTTCTTTTTGTTTTCGGGATTTTGCTCGAGTACAAGCGCTTCGCCTTGCTGGCTTTCGGCAATAATTTTTTCCATGGGCACTTTAAAAGTGGGATTTCGTCAGTGGGCAAAGATAAGACTAAAATTCAAAATCTGACAAGATGGCAGTTTAAGATTAACAAAAGTTTTGTTGGGAGCATGTTCCGGCTTTCGCCTTTATCTCTCCGCTGCGCTTCGAGGATATCGGCTTTATCCGGGCTAGGCTTTTTCGGCATCGACACGTCTTTTGTAAACCGTTGGAAATGCGGCCAAATCCATTCTGAAAAAATAAAAAAAATCAATATTTAAATTTTTCACATACTTTTGCGGCACGTACAAAGTCGAAAACCGACCGGATCTGCGTAATAAAATACAGCATATGGCAAAGAATTTAGTGATAGTGGAGTCGCCCGCAAAGGCAAAAACAATAGAGAAATTTCTGGGCAGCGATTTCCAGGTAGAGTCAAGTTACGGGCACATCGCCGATTTGCCGTCGAAGGAAATCGGGGTCGATGTCGAAAACGGATTCAAGCCCACCTACGAAGTCTCACCCGATAAGAAAGCGCTCGTGGCCAAACTCAGAACACTTTCGAAAGCCGCCGATATGGTTTGGCTCGCAAGTGATGAGGACCGCGAAGGGGAAGCCATTTCGTGGCACTTGGCGGAAGAACTCAAATTGGATAAAGCCAAGACCAAAAGGATTGTTTTTCACGAGATCACCAAATCGGCCATTCTCAAAGCGATCGATAACCCGAGGGAAATCGATTACAATCTGGTCAATGCACAACAGGCAAGGCGCGTACTCGACCGTTTGGTGGGTTATGAATTGTCGCCGGTATTGTGGCGCAAAATCAAAAGCGGCTTGTCGGCCGGACGCGTGCAATCGGTTGCAGTAAGGTTGATTGTGGAACGCGAACGCGAAATCCAGGATTTCAAACCGGTCGCGACGTATTCGGTTGTGGCCGAATTCACCAATGAAAACGGGAAAGCGTTCAAGGCGCGTCTTCCGAAAAATTTCAGCACGAAAAAAGAGGCCGAAGATTTCCTCCAGAAAAATATCGGTTCTATATATAAGGTTTCGGATCTCGAAACCAAACCGACCAAGAAATCACCGGCCGCGCCTTTTACGACGTCGACTTTGCAACAGGAAGCCGCAAGGAAATTGTACCTTCCCGTTGGCATTACGATGCAGCTCGCGCAACGCTTGTACGAAGCCGGACTCATCACTTACATGAGAACCGACAGCGTCAACCTGTCTGGCGAAGCAATGAAAGCCGCCGAGGACGAAATCATCAAGTCATACGGAAAGGAATTTTCGAAACCGAGGACATTTGCCAACAAAAGCAAGGGCGCACAGGAAGCCCACGAGGCGATTCGTCCGACCGACATGTCGCGCCATACGGTCAATATCGAGCGCGATCAGGCACGGTTGTACGATTTGATCTGGAAAAGGACTTTGGCTTCGCAGATGAGCGACGCCGAATTGGAGCGTACCAACGTCAAAATCGAAGCCAACAACCACAGCGAATTGTTTGCCGCCACTGGTGAAGTATTGCTTTTCGAAGGATTCTTGAAAGTCTACCTTGAAGGCAATGACGAAGACGAAGAAGAACAGGAAGGCATGCTTCCGGCGATGAAAACGGGCGAAAGATTGCAGAACAATTACATTACCGCGACCGAACGGTATTCGCGTCCGTCGGCACGTTATACCGAAGCCGCGTTGGTGAAAAAATTGGAGGAATTGGGTATTGGCCGACCATCGACCTATGCGCCCACGATTTCGACGATCATCAACAGGAATTACGTCGAAAAAGGAAACCTCGACGGGCAAGAACGCAATTATACGCAACTGACTCTGGAATCGGGTAAAGTAGGCGAGAAGCTGCTCAAGGAAAACACCGGTTCGGATAAGGGGAAATTGGTCCCGACCGATATCGGTACGATTGTGACCGACTTCCTGGTCAAGAATTTTGAAAATATCCTCGATTATAATTTCACCGCAAAAGTCGAGCAGGATTTTGACGAAATCGCCGAAGGCAACGTCAATTGGGCGAAAATGATGCAGGAATTTTATGCGCATTTCCATCCGAATGTCAAGGAAGTCGAAGCCAATGCCGAACGCGAAAGCGGCGAACGCATTTTGGGGAAAGATCCGAAAACAGGAAAACCCGTCAGCGTCCGTCTGGGTAAATTCGGCCCGATGGCGCAGATTGGCGACGCCGAGGACGAAAACAAGCAGTTTGCAAGTTTGCGTACCGAGCAGAACATCGGCAACATCACTTTGGAAGAAGCATTGAATTTGTTCCTGCTTCCCAAAAACCTGGGCACTTACAAAGGCGAGGAAGTCGAAGTGAACAATGGCCGTTTCGGGCCTTATGTCCGTTTCGGGAAAACCTTCATCTCATTGCCGAAAGGCGAGGAGCCGTTGGATGTTTCGATGGTTCGGGCGCAAGAATTGATCGACGAAAAAATGAAAGCCGATGCGCCGATCGCCACTTATAGAAATGAAGGCGTGCAGAAAGGCGTGGGTCGTTTCGGGCCGTTCATCAAATGGAACGGATTGTTCATCAACGTGAGCAAGAAATACAATTTAGACAACCTGTCGCAATCGGATATCGAAACCCTGATTGAGGAAAAACTACAGAAAGACATCGACAAAGTCATCCACAACTGGGAAGTGGAAGGAATTGTCGTAGAAAAAGCGCGCTGGGGCCGATCGGTCATTACCAAAGGCAAGGTCAAGATCGAGCTGAACAAGGACATCGACGCCTCGAAACTAACACTCGAACAGGTCAAGGAAATGATCGAGAAAAAATCTCCGGCCAAAAAAACAGCCGCAAAGAAGCCCGCGGCCAAAAAGCCAGCAGCTAAAAAAACAACCGCAAAAAAGAAATAAACCATGGGACTTGATTTTCTCGCGCCGCTCGATGCAGAAACGATGACATTTATAGAAAATCTGACTTCGCAGCATTTGGGCAGCAAAGTCGTTTTTCATACCGAAAATGAATTTCCAGATTTGGGGCAGGTCAAGATCGCGATTGTGGGTGCGATGGAAAATCGCGGAACGGAAAAAACCGAAGCGGTAGATTTATCGTACATCCGTTGGGAACTGTATTCGCTGTTTCCGGGCAACTGGCACGTTTCGATTGCTGATTTGGGAAATATTCTTCCGGGCGATTCATTGGAAGATTCCTATTTCGCTTTGCAGAAAGCCGTGGCCGAGTTGCTCAAAAGGAACATCATTCCGGTGGTGATCGGTGGTTCGCAGGATTTGACTTATTCGCTGTACCGTGCCTATGATGGGCTCGAGCAGATGGTCAACCTGGTATCGGTCGACAGCAGGTTTGATTTCGGGAAGGAAAGCGAAGGGATTTCGGCAACGTCTTATCTGACGAAAATTGTAGTAGATGAGCCCAACAATCTGTTCAATTATTGCAACATCGGATTCCAAACTTACTACAATTCTCAGGAAGAAATCGACTTGATCGACAAACTGTTCTTTGACTCCTATCGTTTGGGTGATGTTTCGAATAATATATCGATTGCGGAGCCGGTTTTCCGGGACGCCGATATCGTGAGTATTGATTTAACATCGGTAAAATCATCCGACTCGGGAAATTTTAGTACATTTACGCCTAACGGTTTTAACGGCAAGGAAATATGCGCGCTGTCGCGATATGCCGGAATCAGTGATAAGGTGACGTTGCTGGGACTTTTCAATCATGACAATGCCAAGCAGGAATCGGTGCTGATTGCACAAATCATCTGGTATTTTATCGAAGGATTCCATTACAGGTCGAACGAATATCCTTACGGAAGCAAGGAAAACTATTTGAAGTACATTATCCCGTTTGAAAATGAGGAGTTGGTTTTCTTCAAAAGTAACAAGACAGAGCGTTGGTGGATTGAGATACCATTTATTTCAAACGTTAATAATAAATTAAAAAAAAGTACGTTATTACCATGTTCGTATGAGGAATATTTGGCTGCATGCAATCAAGAAGTTCCGGAAAGATGGTGGAAAGCGCAACGCAAAAATATCCTTTGATTGGCTTGTGCAATTGAGAGGATTGAATTTAAACAAATTGACACAATAAAAATTGTTTATAAGTTTATTTTGATAAGATTAAGACTACGAAATAGGGTGATTTGAGTATTTTATCGATGTTTTATGCAGTTTATCGATAAAAATATTTTTTTTATTCGATTTAAATTTTAATTTTGGTCGGTGAAATAAATTTTACGACAAATAATTGCTTTTTTGAAAAATAATAAATAGGTTTACGCCCTTAAAATTATGAATACATACATAACCCAAATTTATATGAAGAAATTCATTGCATTTACAGTACTCACGGCCTTTTTAGTTGGCTGTGGCGGGTCTAGTGACAAAGGCGAGTTGGTCGGTGTTAAAGGCAGAAAATGGCGCCCGGAGAAACCTTATGGAATGACGCTTGTTCCCGGTGGTTCTTTCATTATGGGTAAATCTGATGACGATTTAGCCAATGTGCAGGATGCGCCCACTAAAACTGTTACGGTTAGGTCTTTCTATATGGACGAGACTGAAATCACCAACAGTGAGTACCGCGAATTCGTAGAATGGGTTAAAGACTCTACTATGCGTGTGCGTCTGGCAATCCTTGCGGATGAAGTTGGCGGCGGTGGCGGGGCTACCGGAGGTGATGGTAAGAAGAGTGGAAAAGGCGGAAGTATTTCTGACTTTGCGTTCAACGATGCCGATCCTGCGAAAATGACCGCTTATGACAAGTACATGTATGAAAATTATTATAGTGTTGGTACAGAAGATGATCCATATGCCGGAAGAAAATTAAATAGAAAAGTAAAACTGATTAAGGATACTTCTAAATATCCGGATGAGTACTATACCGAAGTAATGGACAGTATGTATATTCCTGTTGCTGAGGCTTATAACGGATTGCGTACGGTAGATGTGAGCAAACTCAAATTCCGTTATTCATGGATGGACATCCAGGCTGCGGCAAAAGCGAAAGTTGGAAAAAGAAAAGACTTCATCAAAACGGAGCAGGTTAAGGTTTATCCAGATACAACTGTTTGGATCAAAGACTTTGCTTACTCTTATAACGAACCAATGCACAATGATTACTTGTGGCACCAGGCTTACTCGCAGTACCCTGTAGTAGGTGTGAACTGGAAGCAGGCCAAAGCGTTTTGTGCGTGGAGAACTTTAAAGAAAAACATTTACATCAAACAGAAGAAAAAAGGAGATTTGGTGAATTCATTCAGATTGCCGACTGAAGCAGAATGGGAATATTCTGCCAGAGGTGGTCTCGAGTCTGGAGCTTACCCATGGGGGGGGCCTTATACCAAAAACGACCGTGGCTGTTTCCTTGCCAACTTCAAACCAAACCGTGGAGATTACGCTGCCGATCAGGCTTTGTATACAGTAGAGGCCAAATCTTATGAGCCTAATGGATACAACCTGTACAATATGGCGGGTAACGTATCGGAATGGACAGACTCCTCTTATGATGCAGGCGCTTACGAATACGTTTCCACTATGAACCCGAATGTTCCTGATACGAAGAACATGCGCAAGGTAGTAAGAGGTGGATCGTGGAAGGATGTTGCCTATTTCCTTCAAGTGAGCACACGTGACTTCGAATATGCCGATACGGCAAGAAGTTACATCGGTTTCAGAACAGTTCAGGATTACATGGGAACTGTAGTAACCGGTAAAGGACCAGGAAGATAAAATTTGACCAATTTTATATATTAACTTAACTAACTAAAAATTATTATTATGGCATTTTTAAGCAAAAAAGCAATGAATTTCGCTTACGGTATGGGAGCGGCAGTAGTAATCGTCGGAGCACTTTTTAAATTGATGCACTGGCCCGGAGCAAGTATAATGCTTATTGTTGGACTAGGAACTGAGGCTTTGATTTTCGGACTCTCTGCATTCGATCCAGTTGATACAGAATTGGACTGGGCATTGGTTTATCCGGAACTTGCAGGTGGCGAGGCTAAAAAGAAAGAAGCTAAAGAAACTCCAAAAGATGCCGAAGGCTTGTTGTCACAAAAATTGGACAACATGTTGAAAGAGGCCAAAATCGATGGACAATTGATGGAAAGCTTGGGAAACAGCATCAGAAACTTCGAAGGTGCTGCAAGAGGAATTTCTCCTACAGTTGACGCAATCGCATCTACTAAAAAATACAGTGAAGAAATGAACATGGCTGCAGCTCAAATGGAGTCTTTGAACAGTCTTTACAAAATCCAGTTGGAGAGCGCTTCTAGAAACGCACAAATCAACAACGAGGTTGCTGAAAACAACTTAAAATTAAAAGATCAGATGCAATCGCTTACTTCAAACTTGTCTTCATTGAACAATGTTTATGGCGGTATGCTTTCTGCAATGGGCAACAGAGGAAACTAATCCTGACTAATTTTTAATATTAACTTAACTAACTAATTAGAAATAATGGCAGGAGGAAAATTAACGCCTAGGCAGAAGATGATTAACCTGATGTATCTGGTTTTCATCGCCATGTTAGCACTGAATATGTCAAAAGAGGTACTTTCCGCTTTTGGTATCTTGAATAATAAAATTGTTGAATCAAACGCACTTACCGATCAAAGAAACCAAACTTCTTTCGAACAATTGGCTCAGAAGGCTTCTGATCAGCCTTTGCAATACGGTCCGAAAAAAGAGAAAGTAGACAAAATCAGAACCTTATCGAAAGACTTCAATGATTATGTTGAAAAAATGAAAACGGACTTGACCAAAGAATATCCAAAAGACGCGAATGGGAACTATCCGTTCGAAGCGATGGATAAAGGTGATAAAGTGGATGAAAAATGGTTTGAAGGTGACAAGCCTTCTAAACAAGGAAAAGAATTTTTGGATAAGATTTCAGGTTTTGTAAGCCAATTGAAGCAAATTGGAGGCAGCTCAATCGTTGCTGCTGAAATGACTAAAATCGAAAACAGATTCTCTACCAAACCGGTTTTTTCTAAAACAGAGAACAAAAACATCGAATGGTTGGAATACAACTACAAAGGTTTCCCTTTGATTGCTACCGTAACCAAATTGTCGCAAATCCAAGCGGATATTAAAACGACAGAAAGCGATATCATCAGCGGAATGTTCCAGTCTGACCTCGTTGCTGCCGCTTCATTGACCGCTTATCAACCGATTGTTGTTCCTGAAAAAACAGCTTTCTTCCAAGGAGAGGCTGTAAAAGGAAAAATCATCTTGGGTAAATTTGACCCGAACCTCGTTGCAAAATCGGTTATCGTTAACGGTAATTCTGTAAAAGCATCTGCTGGACAGGCTGAATTCTCTTTCGGCGCTGGAAATGTTGGTGAGCATGAGATTACTGGATCGTTCAACTTTGACGAAAACGGAAAAGTGGTTAGTTTGCCAATCAAAGGTAACTACGTAGTAGTGCCAAGACCAAACTCTGCAACGATTTCTGCCGATAAGATGAATGTTGTTTACCGTGGTGTTGTAAACCCAATGACGATTTCATTCGCGGGTGTTTCTGACAACAATGTAACAGCTTCTGCTCCAGGTATGACAAAAGGAACAGGTGTTGGTAAATACAACATCAAGCCAGGTCAGGGAACTGAAATGACCATCAATGTTACGGCTAAATTGCCTGATGGTAAAAATGTTGCCGACAAAAAGACTTTCCGTATCAAAGGTATTCCAGCTCCTGCAGGAACAATCCGTGGAGAACAAGGTGTTGTTAAAGGACCTAAATCGAGCTTACTGGTTTCTACCATTGGCGCAAAATTGAACGATTTTGATTTCGAAGTAGGTTTGAACGTAACTGGATTCAACATCAAAGTAGCAGGAAAGCCAACTGTTGTTGTTCAAGGAAACAAACTCAATTCACAAGCACAAGCTGTTCTTTCTACTGTTAGTAGAGGAGATCAGGTGACTATTTCTGAAATCAAAGTAAGTTTGGTTGGTGCTCCTGGATACATGTTGCCAAGAACTTCACCGGTAATTTTTGAAGTACAATAATAATTTAAGTTAGACGTTACCTACTTAAATAACTTAATTATAAAAAAATGAAGTGTAGAAATTTTTTATTTGTTATTGCTTTAGCCGCCGGAACTTTTTCCGCTACTGCTCAATCGAATTTGCTCAATGCAAAGACGCCTGATGAGATCGGTAAGAAAACGGCTGCCCAGCTGATTTCTGACAACGACAAACCATTACCTTATGGTTATGTTCACGACAGGGATGTGTTGATGGGCAAAACAACTTGGGAAATCATCGACCTTGACGAAAGGATCAACTTCCCAATGTATTATCCTATCGACAGTGCTAACATTGGCAAAGACAGAAGGTCATTGTATGATGTCCTGACCAAAGGCATGAAAGATGGAAAGATAACAGAAGTATATACCGATAGTTATTTCAACACTAAAAAGACCGATAAAGACATCCAGTCTTCATTGAAGAGAATCGATACCACTGACCCTGGAAGGGAACAATTCAATGCTGGAATCCCAATCGATCCGCAGTACATTGTAACCACAGAATTAGGAGCGATCGACGTATCTGACTACAAGATCAAAGGATATTGGTATTTCGACAAGCGTCAAAGCGAATTGAAGTATCGTCTACTCGGAATTTGTCCTGTAACTCCCGATGTTTACACCGTCGGAAAAGATGAGCAGGATTACATTGAGTTATTTTGGGTTTATTTCCCAGCGGCAAGAGAAGTGTTGCACGAAGCAAAGGCTTTCAACGACAGAAACTCAGCCATGCCCATCACGTTCGATCACTTGTTGAACTCCAGAAGGTTCAATGCTGTAATCTACAAAGAGGAAAACGTATATGGTGACCGTGAAATCGCCGATTACCTCAAAGACAACTCACAGATGCAGCTTCTCGAATCCGAAAGGGTAAAAAGCAAGATCCGCGATTTCGAACAAGATATGTGGAATTACTAAAAGATCACATTTATCATACAAAACTCCCGCTATTTCAGTGGGAGTTTTTATTTTTGTGCCATGGTAGATTATCTCATCGTAGGTTGCGGATTGTCCGGAATTGCATTCGCAGAAACGGCTTTGTCGAATGGTAAAACCATCCGCGTATTCGACAACAATTCCCAAAATTCCTCCACAGTAGCCGCGGGTTTGTACAATCCGGTTATTCTGAAACGCTTCAGCAAATTGCAACACGCCCAACAGCAATTGGACGAACTGCAGACTTTCTACCGACAGCTCGAGTCGAAACTGAACACCTCAGTCAATTTCAGGATGCCCATCTTGAGGAAGTTCTTTTCTGTCGAAGAACAGAACGATTGGTTCGCCGCTTCCGATAAACCCGGACTGTCCGAATTCCTGTCGACCAAACTGATTTCCAAAAAATACAACGGGATCGATGCGCCTTTTGATTATGGCGAAGTGCTCCAAACCGGCTTTGTCGATACCGCGTCGCTGTTGCAAGCTTATCGGGACTACCTGACGCAAAACCAAATGCTTGAGACAGAGGCTTTCGAATATAATGCGGTGATGCAACAAGAAGATTGCATCCGCTATAAACACATCAACGCGCGTCAACTCATTTTTGCAGAAGGTTTCGGACTCCAATCGAATCCTTTTTTCAACGATTTGCCATTGGATGGAACCAAAGGAGAGCTGTTGATCATCAAAGCGCCAGATCTCAAAATCGACGCCATCATCAAGGGCAATGTCTTTTTTGTTCCGCTTGGAAATGATTTGTTCAAAGTCGGGGCGACCTACAATTGGCAAGATAAAACCAATAGACCAACGCCTGAAGGTCAAAGGGAACTCGTCGAAAAAATCGATGAAATCCTAAACTGTGGTTACGAAATCGTCTCACACCAGGCTGGCGTCCGTCCAACGGTAAAAGACCGGAAACCACTTTTAGGAACGCATCCGAAATTCAACCGGATGCACATCCTAAACGGCCTGGGCACGCGTGGTGTTATGCTCTCCCCTTATGCTGCACGAATTTTATTCGATCACATCGAATTGGGAAAACCCATCGATCGCGAACTCAATATCCAAAGATTCCAATACTGATTATTTGGCCGCATCAGGATCATAAGAAACAAACATATTGATGTAAAGCGTACGCGACCAACGCAAAATAGGCGGCATCAGCAATACCATCACACCGAAAATATACGCGAAACTCGCGAGCATTCCCAAACCAAATACGCCCCAGCAAATCACGAAGACAACAATCGACAACGCGACATTCACGGCATAACTCACATACATGGCCCCAAAGAAAAACGAAGGCTCCAAATGGTATTTGAGTCCGCAATGGCTGCAATGGTCGTGCATCTTTAACGTCTTGCCAAAAGTATACGGGTTTTTCGCCACATACATGCTTTCCATCTGGCACCTTGGGCAACTTCCTGTTAAAATGCTATTTAGTTTGGATCCTTTTTTTAACATTTGCAAAAATTTTTAAACGCCTGGATTTGACTGGCGTTTCGGAATGCAAATTTACGAATTCCATTACAGTTAAACCAATTATGCTCAACATACACAATTTATCAGTTTCTTTTGGCGGCACTTATTTATTTGAAGAAGTGACTTTCCGTCTCGGCGCGGGCGATCGCGTCGGATTGGTCGGGAAAAACGGCGCAGGAAAATCGACCATGCTGAAAATCCTCGCCAAAGATTTTGCCCCAGATTCGGGAAGCATCGCCACTGAAAAAGAAGTAAGGATCGGTTTCCTGCGCCAGGATATCGATTTTGAGCAAGGCCGAACGGTCTTGGAAGAGGCCTACCAGGCATTCATCGAGATCAAGGAAGTCGAAAAAAAGCTGGAAGAGGTCAACCACCAACTCGTTACACGCACCGATTACGAAAGTGAAGCCTATTCCCAGATCATCGAGGATTTATCAGATTACACGCATCGATTTGAATTGCTCGGCGGCTACAATTACGTCGGCGATACCGAAAAGATCCTACTCGGACTCGGTTTCAAACGCGAGGATTTCAACAACCAAACAGAGACGTTCTCTGGCGGATGGCGCATGCGTATCGAATTGGCCAAACTGTTGCTCCAGTCGAACGATATCCTGCTTCTCGATGAGCCTACGAACCACCTCGACATCGAGTCGATCATCTGGCTCGAGAGTTTCCTCAGGAATTTCCCCGGCGTCGTTGTGATTGTCTCGCACGATAAGATGTTCCTCGACAATGTGACCAACCGCACCATCGAGATTTCACTCGGGAAAGCCTACGATTTCAACAAACCGTACTCGCAATATCTCGAACTGCGCCACGAGATCCGCGAAAAGCAACTCGCCACGCAAAAGAACCAACAGAAGAAAATTGAGGAGACCGAAAAACTGATCGAGAAGTTCCGAGCAAAGGCATCCAAAGCGTCGATGGCACAATCGCTGATCAAGAAATTGGACAAGGTTGAACGCATCGAAGTAGACGAAGACGACAATTCGGTCATGAACATTTCATTTCCGGTTTCCAAAGTGCCCGGGAGAGTCGTCATCGAAGCCGATCACGTGACCAAAAGCTACGGCCCGAAAGTCATCCTCAAAGACATCAATCTGTTGGTGGAACGCGGTTCCAAAATCGCTTTCGTCGGACAAAACGGCCAAGGCAAATCGACGTTCATCAAAGCCATCGTACACGAATTTCCATTCGAAGGCACGATCAAACTCGGACACAATGTCCAGGTCGGTTATTTCGCCCAAAACCAAGCCGAATACCTCGACGGCGAAATTACCTTGCTGCAAACGATGGAAGACGCCGCCACCGATACCAACCGCTCCAAAGTGCGCGACATGCTCGGTTCGTTCCTTTTCCGTGGCGACGATGTCGAGAAAAAGGTAAAAGTGCTTTCGGGAGGCGAACGCAACCGTTTGGCGCTTTGCAAATTGTTGCTGCAGCCGATCAACGTTTTGGTGATGGATGAACCAACGAATCACCTCGACATAAAATCCAAAAACGTACTCAAAGCGGCGCTTCAGAAGTACGAAGGAACGTTGCTGCTCGTCTCGCACGACCGTGATTTCCTGCAAGGCATGTCGAACATCGTCTACGAATTCAAAGACCAGAAGATCAAGGAATATCTGGGTGACATCAACTATTTCCTCGAACAGCGCAACCTCGAAAACATGCGCGAAGTCGAAAAGAAAGACGTGGTCAAAAAGGAAGCGGTTAAAGAAAATTCAAAAGTTTCGTACGAAGACCAAAAGAAAGGCAAAACGCTGCAGAATAAACTGAGCAAGGTCGAAAGCCAAATCGCCCAACTCGAAAAAGACATCCAGAACGACGATAAAATGCTCGCGTCCAATTACGACAAGCACATCGAAGATGCCAATTTTTTCATGGCTTACAATAAAAAGAAAGCCGAACTCGAGAAATTGCTCGCGGAGTGGGAAAACGTGCAGTTGGAAATCGAGAATTCGTAGTTGAATTATGAATTATGAATTCATTCGGGTACCGACGATTTATAATTTACCATTCATAATTCACCATTAAATGATCAACCCGATCCGTCTCGAGTGCGCAATCGCCTCGCTCGAATCCTCAAAATAACACGTGGCAACATTGAGCGATTCCATATTTTTTAATGCCGCAACGGCTTTCGGTTTTTTGTGGCTTCCCGTCTGCCGGATGTAAACCGCCTTGACATTGACCGGAAAAATCTTGCAAATGTCCTCATACAAAAACGGATCGGCCTGCGAATCGTCGCCAAGCAACGTATAATTCAGATGCGGATAAAACTCGAGAATGTGCTTGATCTTTTCAAACTTGTGGTTGTGGTCGCCGCGGCCCGTGATGAAAAAATCGGTAAGGCTCGTCTTGATGTCTTTCAAAAGCAACACCGCGCGCGGCAAATCGTGCAATTCGGTAAAATCGATGATGAACCGGTATAGATTCCATTCGCTGCTCGAGACATAAAAAAAAGCGTTCTGTTCCTCTTTGTTGTTGCGCCCGGCCGTACTTAAGGCCTGATAATGCGGCACGACATCCTCAAAAATTTTACGCGCCTTCAAATTCCTGAACAAAAGAATGTACAACTTCTTGAACGGATTGCGCGTATGCGACACCAGGAACGTATCGTCAATATCCGAAATGAAACCCAAATTGCCTTCATACGGCCGGATGAAACTGCCCTTGGTTATGATTTCCTCTTCATTGTGGAACAGGCTCACCCGGTAATCCATCCAGCCGTGACCGGGTTCGTTTTTGAGTGGGATCGTAAACTTGAAATAACCGTCATCAAGCGTCTTGGTGTGGATTTTTTTGCCGTTGAGTTCGAGATATACGTCGGCGTTGGCCTGTGTCTTGATGCGAAACATCCGGATCACCGAACGCGCATTGCGGAAATTTTTCTTTTGGAAATCGTACTCCTGTTTTGTGGTTGGCCTGAAAACATGGCCCATTACAATCAATTCCTCTTCGTTGGCGTAACCGCGGTATAATTTTAGGATGGGCTTCATGAAATGTTAATTCGTTTTGTATAGACCTTCTAATTTAGCTAAATTTAAAGAATAAAAGAAACGATTCCATGAAAAAGAATGTCCTCCTGGTGGTCAACCCGATTGCAGGCGATGTCGATAAGGCCGATATGATTGCGGCCACACAGCTTTTTGCCGAAACCCAAAAAGTCAACCTGATTGTATATGAAACAACCGGCAATGAAGATTGCGGCCAGATCAAATCACTTTACACTGCGCATTTGCCCGAACGGATTTTGGTGGCCGGCGGCGACGGAACGATCAAAATGGTAGCGGAAGCGGTCGAACGGCATGATGTGATCATCGGGATTCTTCCGGCGGGTTCGGCCAACGGTTTGTCAGTCGATCTGGACCTGCCCGACAACCTCGATGAAAATCTATCGCTGGCTTTCGGCAACCATTACATGGAAATGGACATGATTTGCATCAATGGCAAAAAAAGCCTGCATTTGAGCGACATCGGACTCAATGCGCAACTGGTCAAGAATTACGAAAACAGCGATACGCGCGGCATGTGGGGTTACGCGTTGCAGGCCATCACGACGCTCAATGAACGTGATCCGCCGTTCAATGCCGTCGTCAAAGCCAACGGACAAACGATTGAATGCGAAGCGCGCATGATTGTGATTGCCAATTCGCAGAAATACGGAACGGGCGTTACGATCAATCCGAATGGGCGCATGGACGACGGGAAATTTGAAATCATCCTCCTCAAAAACCTAGATTTGATCATGATCGGAAGGATTGCGTCGGGAAATATGCCTTTGGAAACCGACGATGTCGAAATCATCAGCGCAGATAAGGCAACCATCAGAACCGACGTTCCGGTGCATTTTCAAATCGATGGCGAGTATGTGGGCGAAGAAACCGAACTCGATATTTACATCCTGCACCGCCAGATGAAAGTGGCCGTTCCCTAATCTTTGAACGGATGGCGTTGCTGCCAAACCGTCTCGGGTTCGAAAAAGCGGAACAGGCGCGACATGAATTTGTTGGCCATGCGATTGCTGTGTTCGATGAATCCGAACGCATCGGCGGGTTTGGCGCCCACAGAACTTTTGATTTCGAGCGCCGTGCGTGCATAAATAATCCTCGAATAATCTTTGTTGATCGAATAGGCCGTCATGTCGTACAGCATGTTCAGGTACAGCATCTTTTCGCGTTGGCACGTTTCGTCGTAACCGAGAAAATAGGTGTCGATGTCGGTGCCGTTTTTAATCAGCGTGCTGAATCCGACGAGTTTCGACCCATCGAAATACCCATACAACAGGAATCGGTCGCCGAGTAATTTCTTGAATTCGACAAAATGATTCTCGTGCAAATAAAAAGTGTTGAACGGCGCATTTTGTGCCACCGTCAGATAGAGTTTGTGGATGGCCGGCTGGAAGTGGATGATTTCCTCGAGCGACAATTTTTGTTTGGTCAGGCCTTCGGCTTTTTTGCGGGCACGTTTGTACTGATCGCGGTATTTTTTGAGCAGCGCGGCCACATAATCGTCAAAAGTTTTCCAGTCTTTGCGGATTTCGAAAATCATGTTCGGCTGCGTCTGGAATTGAAAATAACCCCGAAATTCGGGAATCTTAAACCACGAAACCTGTTCGCCGTTGAAATCTTTCCAAACCGTCAGGTGCGTTTTTAATCCTTGTTTTTTAAGGTTTTTCCGGATTTGCTGTGCCGCGCGGTACAATGTTTGAATTCCGGCAGAAGGCGCAAGGTCTGACGCGAAAGCGAATGCATTCTGGCCCGTAAGCATATTGTTTCCGATGAACAACACCTTCGAGCTGAAATTCTTAAAAACGACATTCCTGGTCTTGGTCTTGAGGCACGAATCGCGATCGCCAAAAGATTCGACTTCGCTCAGATCGAGAAACTGCGAAAGCGCAATGCCTTTCAGATCGCTGCCATTAAAAATCCCGATGAAGTGGCAACGCATGTTCACCGGTGCCGACACTTCAAGCACTTGGAGATAATTGACGGTCAGGAAAATATTGTCTTGCGCCAACACGTCCCAGTTTGGTGGAAGTTGTTCGGTTTGGGTATAAATTTCAAAGGAATAATCGGCGTTCAAACGGTGGAATTTTAATTGCTTTCAGTTTAACTGTCGGGAGTGTCAAAAGTAATCAAAATCGCTGCGAATCGGGCATAAAAAAACCGCTCGGTTGAGCGGTCTCTTCTGATTGATTATTTCCAGGCGCAAACGATTCCGCCCATAATCATACAACTCACGACCCAATAGCCGCCTGCGACAAGCACGTATTTCCAGCTTCTTTGTTCGTATAATGCGCCGGTCCCTACGACGGGCAGCGCAAAGAACAATCCGGCCATAAATCCGTGAAGCATGCCGTGTTGAAAGGTGCGGTACGTGTTTCCATAAGCTTTCATGTAGTTGTCTAAAACAGACGGATCGACATCTTTAATATCCACCGTAGCTGCAAAAGCACCCGTTTGGTGAATGACCATAAATTGCAATACGAAAGCAATCAGGAATCCATAAATGAGCGTCATTGCGAAGACTTTGACCATGCTGGAATTTCTCGCTTTTTCTTCGGTCATGCCGGTTTCGCGCATCCAGATTCCTCCGAATACTTTTGGATTGTACCATACAAAACCGACGACAAGTGTCGATAACGCGGCCACAATAAGTGCATAATAGTTAATCATGATTTTTGTTTTTTGTTGGTTATGGAATCAAATATAGCAATTTTTGAAAATACGCTAATGAATTAATAATAAGTCTGGTATATCTGTACCAAAATTTTATCGACGAAATGCATTATTGTAAGAAAATTATTCAAATTAAAACACAAAATATGTATTTCATCGATTTTATTTGCATATCATCGATAAAAGCATGTACATTTACACCGTAGAATTTTAATAACCCCTACTTATGAAAAATATTACTACATTACTGATCTTCCTTATCGCTTCCACTGCGGTGATGGCCAACGTGTCTCCTGCTGAAAAAGAAGCACTCGTTAAATTGTACAAATCCACAAACGGTACCCAATGGAAAAAGACTTGGGATCTCAATGCTCCCGTGACTTCTTGGTATGGCGTAAAAGTACAGAACGACAAAGTGGTCGCTTTGGACCTTTCCAACAACAACCTTTCGGGCGAATTGCCGGCAGAAGTGGCCAATCTGGCGAACCTTCAGGATTTGAAACTGTTCAGGAACAGCTTAACCGGAAACATCCCGGCCTCGATAGGAAATTTGAAATCATTGAAATCGCTCAACCTTGCGTTCAATAAATTGTCTGGAACGATTCCGGCTGCACTCGGCAATGCTACCGCTTTGGAATCATTGGAATTGTACATGAACCGTTTGACGGGCAATATACCAACCGAAATCGGTAAACTCAAAAGCCTCAAGACTTTGTCTTTGTACAACAATGAACTTTCGGGAAGCATTCCATCAGCGGTTTACGGCATGACTTCGCTCAAAGTCTTGTTGCTCAACAGCAACAAACTGACAGGGAAATTGAGTCCGGAAGTGGCCCAATTATCCAACCTCGAAAACTTGAGTCTGTTTGAAAACAATATGGACGGGCAAGTGCCTTTCGATCTCGAAAAAATCAACGGACTCAAAGAAATGAACATCTCTTACAACCAATTCTCAGGATTGGTGTCAAGAAACCTTGCGCAACTCGATACGCTCAACATGACCATGGTCAACGAGCAAGGCGTTGCGACAACACTCCAGGTGAAAGGCGATAAAAACTCTGCCCTGGCCTCAGACGAATAGTAATTTTTTTTCATAAACTAAAAACCCCGCTTTTTCGAATTGGCGGGGTTTTTTTATTGCTGCTTGCGTCAATTATTGTTTGACGAATTGCAGCTCAATCACCAATCTAACTTCTTCTCCAACGAGAACACCGCCGGTTTCGAGTGCCGAGTTCCAGTTCAATCCCCAATCCTTGCGGTTGATTTTTCCGTTTAAAGAAAATCCGACCTTGGTATTTCCCCATGGATCTTTCATCTGACCGCCGAATTCGGTATCGAGCCTTACGGTCTTGGTTACGCCATGCAGCGTCAAATCGCCCACGAGTGTGTATTCGCCTTCGTCTTTTTTGGTAAACGATGTCGCGTTGAATTTGATTTCAGGATATTGCGCCGCATCAAAAAAATCAGCGCTGAGCAAGTGTCCGTCGCGGTCTTTGTTTCCCGTATCGATCGAATCTATCGCGCCGGTGAATTCAATTTTTGCGTTTTCGAACTCGTCGCCTTCGGTTTCGATGGCGGCATCAAATTTTTGGAATTTTCCGGAAACGTTGGTAAACATCATGTGTTTTACTTTGAATCCGATTTCTGAGTGGGTTGGGTCGATGACCCATTTGTTTGTTGACATAATTTTATTGTTTATTGTTATTATTTATTTTTTTATCATTTTGATGGGACAAAGTTAGGTCGGTTACTTTCGCTGTGCATTGAACTGGGACAAGAAAGACGAAAGACCACTTTGTTGATAGACCGCTGCGCTGAAAGAAGAAAAAAGACTAAAATGACAACGATAAGTCTTGCAGCGCAGCGGTCTTTCTTCTTATAAAACCATCGGAACTTCCATCAGCAAAATCTCCGCACCGGCAGAATGGGCCGTAATCACGATTTCATTCGCATCCCAAATCCCGAGTCCGTCGCGCGCATTCAACGCAATAGTGCCAATTGAAAAATCGCCTTTCAAGACAAACGCATAGATTCCGTTTCCGGCTTTCTTCAATTGGTATGCCGTCGAAAAATCCTTGTCGAATGTTCCCAAATGAAACCACGCATCCTGATGGATCCAAACGCCCTCATCAGCTGCATTGGGCGACAAAATCTGCTGCAATTTGTTGTGTCGGTCGCTTTCATTCAAAGTAATCTGGTCGTAGCGCGGCGTCACATTGCGTTGGTTCGGATACAACCAAATCTGCAAAAACTTCGTCAGCTTATCGGCGTTGCGGTTGTATTCACTGTGCGCAATTCCGGTCCCGGCGCTCATGACCTGAATGTCGCCTTTCTTGATCACCGCTTTATTTCCCATCGAATCCTGGTGTTCGAGATCGCCTTCCAGCGGAATCGAAATGATTTCCATATTGTCGTGCGGATGCGTGCCAAAACCCATTCCCGCATCAACGCGGTCGTCGTTCAAGACCCGCAAAACACCAAAGTGCATGCGGTCTGGATTGTGGTAATTGGCGAAACTAAACGTGTGGTGCGAATCAAGCCACCCATGGTTTGCATGGCCGCGCGTCGCAGCTTTGTGCAAAACGGTATTGTCCATAATCTTGGAATCTGTTGTCGGCAAATGATTGAAGCCAATGGCCTCGGGTTGTTCAATTTCATCGATGTTGTTCTTAAGAATCGCACCGATTGCCGCCGATGTCACGAACATTCCCGTTCCCATCAGCCCCTTTTTTAAAAATGATTTCCTATCCATGATGCAGTTGTATTGGTTTATAGGGCAAAGTTCGGGTAACAGGAATGTGTGTGCATTGAACTGGGACAAGAAAATACCTGAGTAACTGAGCGCCTTACTAGCTGAGTTTTTAGGGCGTGCCACCGCTTCCGCAGGCTACAGCGCTGTCGGGCTGTCCGCTCTATCTTTTTTGCCTTCGTGCCTCAGTCAAAAAAGGATGCCGCTGCCATCCCTCACGCAACCGCAACCGGCAAAACCAATAGAAATAAAAAATTATTGTTTGGCAATCTTCGCCCGAACCTTCGATAAAAATTCCGCCGTAATGCCCAAATAAGAAGCAATGTAATGTTGCGCGACGCGCTGCGGAATCGTAGGATATTGTTCGAGGAATTCCTGGTATTTCTCTACGCCGCTTTTGGTGATCGTCGTAAAAAGGCGGTTTTGGGTCACGGCCAGGTTGCGTTGCATCAAAATCCGGAAGGCGCGCTCAAACCTCGGTGCGCGTAGGAACAGCGCTTCCTTGGCGTCGGGTGTAAACGTCAGCAATTCGCAATCTTCGAGCGTTTCGATAAAGACGCGGCTCGGCTTGTTTTCATAAATGCTGAACGAAATGTCGCTGATCCAGGAGTCTTCGACCGCAAATTGCAGGATCACTTCATGGCCGTCGGCGTCAATGTAGTAGCGGCGCAGGCAACCTTTGACGACAAACGCCTCGAAATTGCACACTTCACCTTCGTGCAGCATAATTGTTTTTTTGGGAACAGCGCGCCGTTCGAGCAACGCATCGAAGACTTCAAGTTCTTCAGGAGTGAAAGCGACGTAGCGCGAAATGGCTTTGTTGATTTGGTCGTGCATACGGTAAAGATATTATTTTACCGCAAAGGCGCAAAGTTTCGTGTAAAGTCCGCCTACTCTCCCGATATTAAAACTCCGCCCACAACTTATAATGTTTTCTCTGTGCGCTTTGCGGATACGTTTGCATTCTTTGCGTAAAAAATTATTTGAATTTAGAATTTCAGTATCTTTGCCAAGCTAAATCATCAAGCTATGATTTTCGAAAAACAACCCAATAATCCGTTTCAAATCCAGATTTCGTTCAACAAACTGATCGAAAATCTCGAAGAAATCGCACAGTCTGATATCGATTACCGTGTCAGCTATGCCAAAGGATTGCTTGCGCAGGTCGCGGCCGTTCCCGAATTGCGCTCTGGAATCACCGACATCAGCCAGATCGAGCAGCACAAAACACTGATCCGTTACCTGCTTTCGGATTTGTTCCCGACGGCGCTGACCAAAAACGAGATCAAGGCCATCACGATTCCGTTTCACAACATTACTTTCAATTATACCGAGCGTTTCCAACACATTTTGAACAATGCCGGAAACGATTTCGACATGATCATCCGCGATTTTGACGACGATACGTTCTACATCATGAGCTGTTGCCTGATCTTGAGCATTTACCACGGATTTCGTTTCGACTCGAGCAAGCCTTTCTTTTACGACATTCCCGACGAAAACGGCATCCTCAAGCATTACCGGATTTTGTACAATGGTGATTTTATCGAAGTGCTGCCGACCGACAAATCGGTTGAAATCACACCTGAAGATGTCGATACGCTCATCGATAATTTCCATAACATCGCACTCTGGAAAGAAAAATTCCCGCCTCAGAGTTGGATCCTGAAAGGTTTCGGAATCATGACCCTTTACGACGCAACAACCGAAAGCGCCGTGTCTAACCTCAAGACGACGCTGCTCACCAAGCCCGACGACAGTTCGACCATCACCGAAAACTTCAAGCAGGTTTTCCGTTCGATTTTTAAGATTCCCGATCTCAACATCGGTTTTACCGCGCTGAGTCCCGATGAAAACAAATTCATCGCGTCGCCATTCGATAAAAACATTCCGAGTTACATTTTGGCCGAAATCGACCAATGGGAATGCGAGGACATGGTATGCGACGATTATTTTGAAAACCTGATCAAACAGCGCAAATACCTCAGTATTTCTGACATGGCGAAGTTCGGACACGAAAGCGGCCAAATCGAATTCGCTGAAATGATGTTGCGCCAGAATGTCAAAAGCGCGATTTTCGCACCCGTCATCAAAAACGACAAATTGTTCGGGATCGTGGAAGTGGTTTCTTCGCAGACGAAAGTGCTGAACAGCATCAACGCCAATAAAATGGACATTGTGATGCCGTACATCATCGACACGATCGACCGTTATTATTCGGATGTGCAGAACCAGGTAGACGCGATGATCCAAAACGAATACACGACAATCCATCCGAGCGTGTACTGGAAATTCAGGGAAGAAGCGCTCGCGCACATCAACGACACGCGCGAAACGGTGTTCCATGAAATCGTGTTTTCGGACGTGTATCCGTTGTACGGCCAAATCGACATCAAAGGCTCGTCTGAAATGCGCAACGCGACCACGCTCGAAGACATCGTGCTGCAAATCAATTTCCTGATCGAGATTTTCGAATCGATTACCAAAACCAGGAAACTGCCCATTTTCGAACAGAAGATTTTCGAATTGCAGGACTTGATCAAGACCATAGAATCGCGGCTCAAGGCCGATAGCGAGCAACTCGTGCTCAATTACATCAAAGGCGACATCAATCCGATCTTGCGCAATTACCACACAGAAGACGAACATACCAAAGCGTTGATCGATTCGTATTTCCAGAAACTCGATCTCAATTCGGGTACGATTTACGACGCGCGCAAGAAATTCGATACGAGCCTGTCGGTCATCAACAAGAAAATGTCGGCGATACTCGACAAAAAACAATCGGAGGCGCAAAGCTATTACCCGCATTATTACGAACGTTTCAAAACCGATGGCGTCGAACACAATCTGTACATCGGCAACTCGATCACCAACCAGCCTGAATTCGATTTGCTGTACCTGTACAATCTGAGGTTGTGGCAACTCCAGGTCATGTGCGACATGGAAAACCAATACCACGCGCTCAAGATGACTTTGCCGTACCAGATGGAAGTGACGTCGTTGCTGCTCGTTTTCAACCATCCGATTACGATCCGTTTCCGTATGGATGAAAAACGGTTCGACGTAGACGGTTCCTACAATGCGCGTTATGAAGTCGTTAAGAAACGCATCGATAAGGCGTTCATCAAAGGCACGAAGGAACGCATTACGCAAAACGACAAGATTACGATCGTTTATACGCAACAAAGCGAAGAATACGAATACAGGCGTTACATCAGCTTCCTACAGCACAAAAACCGACTTGGAAGCGAAATCGAATACTTTGAAATAGAAGATTTGCAGGGCGTTTCGGGATTGAAAGGCATTCGCGTACAGGTGCTTTTCGACGAAACTATCGATGCGAAAGTCTACAGCTACCAGGAATTGCTCAAAGAAATCGACAGTTAAACCGTCACCGAACGGAACGCAATCACAAAAGCCAATACCGAAACGATAATGCCGGTCATGAAAACGTAGTACGTGATGCGCAGCAATTTGTATTTTCGGTTCAGGACCAATCCGAGGTAATACAAGTCCTTGATCATCGAATCGTACAGGTATTCTCTGTCTTTCATCATTTCATTCATCGCCCACAGATACTCGTCTACGGGCATTTTATAGAAATTGCCAAAGAACAGCAAATTGATGTTTTTCTCGCCGATTTCCTTGCGCGTAAAAGACCCGCGCGTCACTTTGGGCTTGGTCGAAAGAATCGCAAAAATGATGGAAACCACGCTGAACATGATCATGATAAACGTCGGGATCACCAAATGCGCATTGCCCGGACTGTCGAGTTTCGGGATCAAGGTCGATAGCGCGATCGAAATGATGATCGCATTCACCGAAAGCAAAATGTTCGCCTTGCTGTCGGCAATCTGGCTCAGTTGCGTATGGTTGTTGAGCGTCACGCGGAACATGGTTTCTATGCCGCGTTCCGGACGCTCGTCCTTCTCTTTTTTATTTTTTTTACTGGCGTTTTTGACCTCTTCCGCTTCAAGCGACTTGATTTTTTCCTGCAGCAATCCTACGTTGGCGTCTTTGAGCGGCTGCCATTTTCGCTTCGCATAATCGGTGTAGTAGCGATGGCATTGCGTGAGCATGTAGCGGTTTTCAAGCGCCCATTCGAGGTCGGAGAACGGTTTGTTGTCGGTCAGTTTCCATTCTTCGCGCAGCAATTCCGATAGCGAAAGGTAATTCGCATCGGCAAAATGGCTCGAATCGGCATCGCGGATGATGTATTCTGCGGTTATTTTGGGTTTTTTGGAGAATTCGGTAACCAGGATCAGGTTTTCGGCCAAAGCCAACGTTTCGCCATCTATCTTTTCGTCTTTGAGGAAATCTTTCATCAAAACGACGCTGCGTTCCTCGTGTTTTTCGCCGCCATTGCTGTAACCGGTATCGTGAAACCACGCGGCAAGGAGCAAAGCGGTCTTTTCGGATTGGGTCACTTTCTCCTTTTCCATCAATTTTTCGGTCGCATTGACGACCCGTAAAGTGTGGTTAAAATTATGGTAAGTATATGACGGAGAAAGTTTATCTTTGAAATGGGCGAAAACAAAATCCTCGGCTCTCTGAATGGTATCCATGGTCATTAATTATCTAGCCAATTTATGAAATTATCTGATAGGAACGTAAAACTACCGATTACAGTATTCAAACTTGTGGTTTTATTGCTGATTTTACAGTCGTGCGCGACCAATCATTCGCAGTTTGGCAGCAAACGGCCCGCAATCATCAAAGATAATTTTGACGATCCGAAAAACATCTCGCATTCGTTCTACCTCATTGGCGACGCTGGAAATGCCGACGAAGACAACGCCAAAAAAATCCTTTCGACCTTTGAAGGACGTTTGCAGAAAGCCGATTCGGCCAGTACGCTGCTGTTCCTGGGCGATAATATTTATCCGGCCGGAATGCCGAACAAAGGCAGTGCTTTTCGCGCTTCCGCAGAAGAAAAAATGAACGGTCAGCTCGCCTTGTCCAAAAAATTCAAAGGCAAGACCATTTTTATTCCCGGAAACCACGATTGGTACAACGGCATCGACGGATTGCGCGAACAGGAAATATACGTCAACGATTACCTCAAAAAGAAAAAATCGTTTCTGCCCAGAAAAAACTGTGGCATCGACCACATCGACATCAATGAGGATGTGGCGCTGATCGTCATCGACAGTGAATGGTATCTCGAAGATTGGGACCAGCACCCGAAAATCAACGAAGACTGCGACATCAAGACGCGCGAGCAGTTTTTCCTCGAACTCGAAAGCGAGATCAACAAAAACCAAAAAAAGACGACCATCATCGCGATGCACCATCCTTTGATGTCGAACGGCCCGCACGGCGGACAATTTTCGCTTCAAAAGCAATTGTTTCCGCTCAACAACGGCGTGCCTTTGCCCATCATCGGAACGATCATGAATGTGTTGCGCAAGACGACCGGCGTGAGTCCGCAGGATCTTCAGAACAAAAAATACAACGCTTTTGTGAAACGCGTAAAGACTTTGGTGCAGGACAAAAACAACATCATTGTCGTTTCGGGACACGAACACAACCTGCAATACATCGACAACCAAGGCATCAAGCAAGTGGTCAGCGGTGCGGGATCAAAAGCCGAAGCGGCACGTGCGATCAATAAAAATGATTTTTCATTCGGGCGCGGCGGCTATGCGGTGCTCGACGTACTCAAGAATGGCGCGACCAAGTTGTCGTTCTACGGCATCGACTACAAAGGCCAGGAAGCGTTGCTGTTCAAGACGCAACCGTTGGCGGCACGGCCGAAACCAAACCTGAGGGAATTCCCAAACAAGTTCCAGACGACCAAAGACACGAGCATCTACACCGCTAAAATGACCACCAAGGGCGCGGCATACCGTTTTCTTTGGGGCAACCATTACCGCAAATATTACAGCATGAATATTCGGGCGAAAGCCGTGGGCCTCGATACGATTTACGGCGGGCTCAAACCGACGATTGCCGGCGGCGGACACCAATCTTTTTCGTTGCGGCTTGAAGATAAAAACGGTAAAGAATATGTGATGCGCGCGCTCAAGAAAAGTGCGACGCGTTTCATCCAGTCGGTTGAGGCGTTCAAGGACCAATCGGTCGAGAAGGATTTCCGCGATACGTATGCCGAGAATTTCGTGATGGATTTTTATACGACGTCGCATCCGTATACGCCTTTTGTCGTCGGGAAACTGGCCGATAAAGTAGGCGTCAACCACACCAATCCGATGTTGTATTATGTCCCGAAACAAAACACCCTCGGGCTGTTTAATGAAAATTTCGGAAATGAATTGTATTTGATCGAAGAACGGCCCACCGATGAATGGAAAGACCTGCCCAGTTTCGGCAAGCCCAATAAAATCGTAGGCACCGACGACGTCCTCGCGAATCTGACCGCCGACGAAAAATACGAAATCGACGAAAAAGCCTACATGCGCGCGAGGATGTTCGACATGCTCATCGGCGACTGGGACCGTCACCAGGACCAATGGCGCTGGGGCGAATACAAGGAGAATGGCAAGGTAATTTACCGTCCGATTCCGCGCGACCGCGACCAGGCGTTTACCAAATACGACGGAAATCTGTTGGTTTTGCTGCTCAAGATGCCGCCGCTGCGGCACATCAAAAAGTTTTCGAGCGACCTCAAAAATGTCAAATGGTTCAACCGCGCGGCACACAACCTCGATCTGGCATTTGTGACCAGGGCGTATGAAAAAGATTGGGCAGAGCAGGCGAAATACATTGCCGATAACCTTTCGGATGCGGCCATCGACAAGGCTTTCGACAATCTTCCGAAGGAAGTCAAAGACAAAACCATCGACAAGATCAAATCGCAACTCAAAATCCGCAGGAAACACCTCGAGCGTTACGCCCGCGAATATTACAAAATCCTGCAAAAGACCGTGCTCGTCGTAGGAACCGAAAAGAAAGACAAATTCATCATCACACGCACCGGAAACGCCACGCAGGTTCAGGTGTACCGCATGAAAAAAGACGGCGAGGAATTGGTTCACGACCGCATCTACCAATGCCCCGAAACCAAGGAATTGTGGGTGTACGGCCTCAATGACGAAGACCTTTTTGAAGTGAGCGGCTCGGGCAATAAGAAAGTCGAGATCCGTCTTTTGGGCGGCCAAGACAATGATACGTATTACATCAAATCGGGCAGGAAAGTGAGCTTGTACGATTTCAAGTCGAACGACATCATCAACAATTCGGGCCATGCCAAGGAAGTTTTGTCGAACAATTACGAACTCAACACTTACGACTACAAAAAACCCAAATACAATGTGTTTGCCGGTTATCCGCTGATCGGTTTCAACCCCGATGACGGCATCAAAATGGGGGCAATCGTCAACTACACCGTCAATGGTTTCAAACGCTATCCGTATTCGCAGCGCCACAGCGTCAAGGGCAACTATTACTTTGCGACCGATGGTTATGAATTGTCGTACAAAGGCATTTTCCCGCATGCGATCGGCAAGTGGAATTTCATACTCGACGCCTTGTATACGAGTCCGAATTTCAGTGTCAACTTTTTCGGATTTGGAAACGAGACCGAAAATTACGACAAAGAAGTCGGCAAAGATTACAACCGGGTCAAGATCCGCACGATCAAAGTCACGCCTGCCGCCCAATGGGTTGGTGAGATGGGCGGCTCATTCGTCACCAAATTGTCATTTGAACGGATCCAGGTTGCGAACACGCCCAATCGTTTGGTGACATTTCCGACCGTGGTCAATCCAGATGTGTTCAATTACAACAATTTCGCCGATGTGAATGCCGAATACAGTTTTGAGAATTACGACAATGCTTCGAATCCGACGCTTGGAATCACCTTTTCACTTTTGGGCGGATACAAGATGAACCTCGAGGAGACCGAGCAAAGATTCCCGTATGGCGAAGGCGCGCTTGGGTTCAATTACCGGATTTCTTCTGATGGGAATTTGGTTTTGGCGACCTTTATCAAAGGCAAAACCATGTTTGACGACCATTTTGAGTTTTACCAGGCGCCAACCATCGGTGGGGATTTCGACCTGCGCGGATTCAGGAACCAGCGCTTTTCAGGCAAGACGACGTTTTACCAAAGCACCGATATCCGTTACAACCTCGGCAAGGTACGCACCGGATTCATTCCAACGACTTATGGCGTTTTCGCCGGATTCGATTACGGTCGCGTATGGGTCAAAAACGATACTTCCGACAAATGGCACCAGTCCTTCGGCGGCGGTGTGTGGCTCAACGGCGTGAATTTGATTACGACCAAACTGTCGTATTTTTATTCTTCCGATGGCGGCCGGATTTCGTTCGGGCTAGGGTTTGGCTTTTAACTTTGAAAGGTCGATTTCGTATAAATTGCCACCGTTGCTTTTCTTCTTTTCGTCGCTGATGAGCAATTTATTGTTGCCCGAAAAGCACAATCCTTCTTTTTGCGAAAAATCTTCAAGGTCGATCTGCTGCGCTTTTCCGCCCAGGAAATTGACGGTCTTGTAGTTGGTGAACAACCAGACGAAACTCGAGCTCAACAGCGCGACGGTTTTTCCATCCGGACTGATATCGGCGGCCGTCACCGCGCAATGACTGAATCCGTCGCAGGTCGTGAATTTACCGATGCGTTTGGCGGCGTGGTTTCCGGCTTTGTTCGGGACTTGGTATAAAGTGGTTTCGCCCGTGAATTTGGAACTTCTGTTTTTGGTGAACAGGTAGAAATTATCCTTGTAAAAGAAAAACGCTTCGACATCAAAAAGCATTTGCGATTTTTTGGGCGGAAATTCGGTTTGTTCGGGATAATGAAAATTGATTTTTGACGAAACGGTGGCTTGTTTGTTCTGGAGTGAAGCCGCATCGATCTTGTAGATGGCGAGGTTTTTCCGGTCGTTTTCGTTGTTGCCGAAATCCCCGATGTACAGATTTCCCAAATCATCCGACGTCAAATCTTCCCAGTCATTGTTTTTTGCATTCGTAATCTGGATCGTCTGCGCAATTTTGCCATTCACATCGATGCCGTAAATCTCGGCCGGATTACCGCTGTCCTGCAACGTCCAGACCAATTTGGATTTGGATGTGACTTCGATCCCAGAACTTTCCTTGATGGATTTTGGAAGGGAAAACACTTTTTTGAGAACGGGCTGACCCAATGAAATCAGCAACAGCAAGACGAGCGAGATTTTAAGCATAGCGTTGAATTGAATCATAAATATAGCCAAGATTGAACAAGTCTTAAAACACGGCCGCCATTTTTCACAAACTATTAGCAGTTCGCTAACAGACGTCCGGATTTTTGAAGCGTAAATTTGAGATGATACTAATTCTAAAACCGAAATTATGATTACGCCAATCCAAGATTTACCGCAAAACATGGTCGGTTTTCGCGCTTCGGGCGAAGTGACCAAAGACGATTTTAAACCCGTTATCGAACAAGTCGAAGCCCTTGTCGAACGCACAGACCAACTCAATTATTTGCTCGTTCTCGATACGTCGCCCAAAGACTTTACGGCAGGAGCTTGGCTTCAGGACGGATTGATGGGCATCAAGAATATTACGAAATGGAACCGTGCCGCAATCGTGACCGATTCGGAAGAAGTCATCACGTTCACCAATGCGTTCAGCAAATTGATGCCCGGTGAATTCAAAGGATTCCACAAAGACGAATTGCAATCGGCGATCGATTGGACTTCAGAAAAAATCAACTAACTAAAACTAAATATCATGTCCGACTTAAAAAATTTATCCGACGAAAAAGCAGTAGCCAAACTCAAAGAATTGGCTGAAGACATCGGCGTTTGCCTGTTCTGCACCGAATTGACGCAATTGCCGATCAACACACGGCCGATGGGTTTGCGACAAGTAGACGAATCCGGGAATCTGTGGTTCCTGAGTTCGCGAAGCAGCAACAAGAATTTCGAAATCCAGCACGACAACCGCGTGCAATTGTTCTTTTCGAAAACCTCCGACAATCATTTTTTATCCGTTTATGGCACGGCAACGGTGTACCGCGACCAAACCAAAATCGAAGAAATCTGGACGCCAATCGCCGAAGCTTGGTTTGAAGAAGGCAAACAAGATCCAGATGTAACGGTGATCAAAGTCGCAACCGAGGAAGCCTATTACTGGGACACCAAAAACGGCAAATTGGTTTCACTGCTCAAAATCGCTGCGGCCGCACTTACCGGAATCCGTACCGGCGGCGGTGTGGAAGGAAACATTCACGTATAAACCCGTGACATGGCAATCGTGTAAATAGATTCGAGAAAAGTATAAACATTTCGATTTTTATGGACGTAACTTAATGGCTCACATAATTCATCGCTGCCATGAAAAAAGCCATACGAAAATCTTTGCGCAGACAAAAGCGCACGCTCGAAAACTTATCTGAAATGCTGACCGGAATCGACTACGACAAAATCCGGTTGCATCAAAAACAATACATTGAAAACCTGCTCGAAACCAATCGGCGGCTTTTAAAGGATTTTAAAATTGACAACATAATCGCTTTTTAAATGGAAAATAAAAATCAAAATACCCAGAAAAATTTGCATGCCGACGATGCCGAAAATATCGACAGCCAAGGTTATGCCGACGACACCAAATACACGTCGTCTGACAAATATTTGGCGCTCGAACAACCCGGCGTGAATTACACAGACGAAGGCCATCCTGAAAGCAATTCCGATTATTTCGAGATTTCAAACGAAGAAGGTTCGGAAAAATTCAGGATTGCGGGCAAGAACAGCCACAATGCCGATGCGTTCAGTCAGGACGATTACATCCTAAAAGACAATATCGATTTGGATGAAGACCAGAACCAATCCATTTCGGCCGACGATGATGCTGAAGATCTCAATACGCGCGATGAACAATAATTAAACCAGTAAAACGACAAAAGCCGTCTTGTATAAACGAGACGGCTTTTTTATTTACCCTAAGTTCAAGTAAAGTAAAATTATCTTAACTCGCGGCGTCGAAATAAATCGACGACAGCCTGATTTCGCTCAGTCGGGCAAACGCGTTTTGTTCTTCTTTGATGGCCAATGCCAGGAATTCTGCTGCGAGATCTTCTTCCAGCTGAACGGCTAGTTGATGCAATTCGGCATAGGTGGCCATTTCGTGCTGCATCATTTTTTGCGAGCAATTGATGATTTCGGTGTCGCGGAAATAACCTGAATCGACGAGTTCGAGATTTTGATTCATCGCCATGATTGTTTCAACAGTATCGCATCGTTGACCAATTGCCCTTTCGCCAATCGCGTCAAAAACGTGAATCAAACGAATGATCTGGTTTTCGGTCACGGCCAAATGCGCCAGGATTGCTGAGGTCAGTTCGTATGAAGTCGCTAATTTCGCCATGCCGGGCAACGTTTCGGCCAACTCTTTTTCGCACCAATACATCTGATGCAATTGCTCCTCGAAACTGGCCCTGATGTTGGCGGTTGTGTTTACTTTTCGTTTTGTTGGCTTGGTAGTGAACGGTGGTTTCATAGCTTTTCCCCATTTGTATCTTACAAATTTTGAAAATCCGGCCTATTTCCGCCTTACAATATATTTTGCAAACATTACATTATTCACATAAAGTGCTCCAAATGAAAAGCCATCAGTTGTACGGCTGATGGCTTTTCGGTAGTTGGTTGTTGCAGGTTTGCTATTGTTTGAGTATTTTAAAGGTCTTGGATGTGTTGCCCGAAACCGCTTTGACGAGATAACTTCCCGATGGCAGTTGGGAAAGATTGATTGGCACCGATGTCTGATTCGTATTTTTGGTCAAAACTTCTTGTCCGAGCAAATTGTAAATCGCAACCGATTCGATGTTTTCGGTATTGGAAACCGTGAGTACATCCTTGACCGGATTCGGATAAAACTTGAACTGATCGGCGTTGAAATGTTGCGTCGACAAAGCTTCTTCCACAATCAAAGTATAATCTTCCACCTGGCCGTAACCCGATCCTGGATCGCAAGGTGTCGCAGCATAAACATCATACGTTTTGGCAATGCGCATCGTGGTCGAACCGAGTAGGGCGTCACTTGGAACAGTCATTTCTGAAACCGCCTGAATGCCATCCGAACCGGTCGAATCGGCTACATAACCGAGTTCATAGCGTTCATTGGCATCGTCAAAATCGCCGTCTTTGTTCCAGTCGACATAAGCCGTGAAGAAATCGGCGTATGGCCCTCCCGTAAATCCCTCGAATGCGGTGCCGTAAACAGATCCGCGGTGAACGGTGCCCGTTACGGCTGTGAAATCTTCGTAAGCATCGGTATTGTCGGGCGCAGAAACATTGCTGATGTCGGCCACGCTCACGAGCGTAATCGGCTCTATGTTATTGAAAACTTCAGGCGTGCAATATTCATCGGTGACCGTGACATTAAACGCACAGGTGTTGATCACGGTGCCGTTTTCATCCACAAGGTTGTGCACCACTTCTGTCGTTCCATACGGAAATGAAGCGCCCGATGCCAATCCAGAGACCAAAACCACGGTCGCTTCAGGATCCGAACTGCAATTCACCGAAAGATCATAATTGACCACTTTCGGCCCGTCAAGGCTGACCGCAACAATATCCTGAGGGCAAATGATGTAGCAGCTGCTCAACAACAAATCGTCAAAATTGATTGCCCATCCCGAAGCAAAAAAGAAAAACGAATTGTCCCAGCCGCACACATAATTCCCGTCAGGAGATATTGCGATTGCGGTACCCAACTTTCCGTCTATGGTAGTGATGTCGATGCCGTGTGCGTTCAATATTTCTGCGATCAATATCGGTTGCGTGCCCAATGACGGATGGTAAATGATCGCATCGCGGATTGGCCCGTCCGGCGTCCAGATTTGCGCATAACCCACCGCAACGCCCGTATCGGAAACACTCGTGAAAGTCGCCGTTTCATAAGGTGCGGGAACGACAAATTCGGTGTAGGTGTTGTTGGGTTGGTCGTACAGGAACGGCACGCCATTGCGGTCGCCCACCATGATGTTGTTGTTGCTGATGGCGCCCATCTGGCCTTCGGTTTCAGGTTCTCCCGGCGGAACGGCCGTAATCACCGAACCGGTCGTCATGTAAGCCGCGACCCTTACAGTTCCTTGGGGCTGCGGATCGTACCAGCCGCCAATTTTCCCATCGTTGTTGACCGTATAGGCAGCGCCGTATTCGTTGGCCGGATCAGCTATTTTTTCGAGTATATTGGTATCGGTGTTGTAAAGAAAGGCTTGGTAATCGCAACAATCGGGCGACATCTGGCCGGCGATGTACGTGCCGTTTTCAGAAATCTGATAAATACTGAAAGCCGCGTCGGCAGTCACATTCGGGAAATAACCGATCGCATGCCAAGCGCCCCCGTTTTTCTTGAAACCGGGCTGCGACATGTCCTGTCCGTTCAATGTATACGGCATAATCCCGATCAGGTCGCCGTTGTTGTTGATGCCGGAAAGTTGGAGCACTTCGGGGTCGATTTCGGTAAAGCTATCGGATTGGAAATTGTAGATGCCCGAATTTTGGATGGCCTGTCCCGAATCGTTGATGTCGGTGAGCGCTTGCCCGATTCCGTCGAGCTGTCGGTAAACGACTTGCGATTGGGCGAATTGGGCGCAAAACAGCATTCCCATTAAGATTACAGCATAATTTTTTTTCATGGTCGGTGTTTTAGAATCAGCTGCAATGTAAAAGGAATAGTCGCAAAGAAAAAGCGTTAGGCTTTGCTATTTCACGAAATTTGAAAGGTAAAAATGAATTTAAATATTTGATTTACAAGATCTTGATGTCTTTCTGATTATACGCGTTCCGAACCAGCATTTGTCGTGTTCTGCTGTAAATCTTTGAGTCTTTTTTGAAGTACGTCGAGTTGCCGAAGCCCTTTTTTATGCAGAAAAGTGAATGCAATAATCGCAACAAATATCAAAATTATCACGACTAAAACCGCCATCACATAACCCGATTGCGTCGCCTTGCGTTTCTCATCCTGGATTTTTCCCTGTTCCTTGATCGAGTCGCTTACCGATTTTCGTTCCGATTCCCTGAGCCGTTGCTGCGTTTCCAGATGCAATTGTTGGAATTTGCGGTAATTTGCCCATTGGTTCACCGCAAGGTAATTTTCCGAAAGTCCTTTGTAAATGCCTTGGTTCAATACCAAATCGCCCACGCCGTCTGAGATTTCTTCAGCCTGAACAAGTTCGGAAATGGCCTGTTCGTATTTGCCTTCCAGCGTATAAACCTCGGCCAAACCTTTTTTTGCAAACGCGAGCAAACTCTTCGCATCGACCGCTTTGGCGCAATTCACTGATTCGGTAAAACTGCTTTTCGCGGCTTCATAATCGGAAAGCTGGATGTAGCAATTGCCTTTGTTGTACGCGACAATGCTGAGGTTGGCGTAAATCATCTTGCTGTCGCGCTTCTTGTATTCGGCGATGCCTTTGTTGAAATAATCGATCGCAATGTCGCAATTGAATTGTTCCTTGTAAATAAACCCGCGGATGGTAAAATTGGTCCCGAGCAAATACCGGATTGAATCTTTGTGCGGATAATCCTGCACCACAACGAGCACTTCATCCAGATTCTGGATCGCCTTGTCGTAAATCTTGAGTTGCTGGTATTGTACCGCCATCTTCGTCAGGATTTTTGCTTTGATGACTGCATTGTCGGTTTGCTCGGCGAGGGCCTTGGCACGGATTGCCGATTCGAGCGATTTGCGGTAATCGCGTTTGGACGAATACGCATCGGAAATGGTAATCCATACCGTTATTTTGGTCCCGATGTCGATTTTGGACTCCAATATTTTGTGGCACATTGCAATCGCCTTGTCCGGATTTTCATACACTTCAATCACGGCTTCTTTTTGGAGGTTTTCGATTTCCTTTTTGCTTTGCGCGTGAAGGCTGGCCGAAATCAGCCATAAAAAAACGATATGTAAAATGTAATTCCGCATTATTCCACCGAATTTTTTAATGACGCTTCCTTCAGAAAATCAATAAAAGTCGTCGGCGCGATGCCCGTAATCGACTTGAAAATCGTGGCAAAACTGCTGTGCGACGAAAATCCGCTTTCCTCGGCGAGGTAACTGATCTTGTAATTGAGGTAAGCCGGCTCCGATTTGAGCTTGCCGATGATGTAATTCACGCGCAACTTATTGATGTACGTATTGAAATTGTCGTGGTAATGCTTGTTGATGATTTCCGAAAGGTATTTCGTATTCGTATCGACCAGTGCGGCCAGCATCGCGAGCGACATTTCCTTGTTCGTGAATTTAACCGAAGCCTCAAATTTCTTGAGTTTGGCCAAAATCGTCTGTTCGGTTTCGGCCGGAATGTTGAGGATTTTTCCTGCTTCTTTTTTGACCGGAGCGGCAACGGGTACAACCGGATTGTTCTCCGTTTCGAAATATTGCAGGATCTCGCGGTGCCTTTTTTGCTTCGATTTGTTCTTGAACAGTTGGATCGACGCGAAAACAACGATCAGCAGCAAACACGCGACCGTCGCATAAAAAATATTGGCATACTGCTGTTCGTTTTCCAAACGCAACAGTTCCTGGTCCTGGCTGATCAGGTTGAACGCCGTGTTGGTTGCTTCATTTTCCTGGTTTTCGACACGATTGCTCAGTGCGAGGAATTTTTGGTTGTACCGGTGGTAATTCTCGCGGTCATTGCGCGCCAGATAATTGATCGCCAATTGCTTGTTGATGTCTTTGAGCAAAGCGGTGTGCTGCAATTTTTCGGCTGTTGGCAATGCCTCTAGCAACACCGATATTGCGCGTTCGTGCTGTTGCTGTTGAAAATACAGTTTGGACAATTCAGCCCGAAGTTGCGCCAGTCCCAAAATATTGCGCGTTTCGTGTTTTTTGAAATACGCCATCGAACGGTCGAAATAATAGGCAGCCGAATCGTTTTGGTTCAAAGCGGTGAAGGCAATTGCTTTGTTTAAATCTGTTTCATTTTCTAGCGTGGCCTGCTCGGGATTTTGAAGTTTTTGGAATTCCACTGCGGCTTTTCGCAGCAATTGGATTGCTTCTTTCGGATGACGGGTACTGATCTCGGTCAAAGCCGCCTGCGTCAGTGATTTCCCTTTGATCCAATGGGTCGTCGGTTGGTTGTTGTGTATCTTGGCCAAAGTTTCGGCGCGTTCCATATATTGCTGCGAAGGCTCGTCGAGATGGAGGTTGTTGAGCAGTTGCGCAATGCCTACCGTCAAGCGGATGACGCGCTCGTTGCTGCCGGCCGCTGCCGCATTTTTTCGCGCGCGGAATGCGAAAATCAACGCCGAATTGGTATTGCCCTTGGCCCAATGGCTTTCTGCGAGCAACCGGTTGGCATCGGAAGTTGCGGTTTCCGAATCGGAATTCCTGAGCAGATGTTCGCCGATTTTGATCGCCTGATCGGGATTGTCATGCACCAATCCACGCGCGTTAGCCAGCAAATCCTGCGAGCCGCGATTTCCACCAGCCTGTGCCATAGCGCCAAAGCCGATGCCAATCGAAAACAGGATTAAAGCAATAAGACGCATACCGTTGGGATGTTTGTGGTCTTACAAATGTAGGCTTTTTATCGTTTTTCACAATTGTTCAACAGTCAGGAATATGGGAAATGTGTAAAAAAAGCCTGCAATTTTCTTAGGGTTTGCCCAAATGTACGGCGTAATTTTAGCCAAAAACAATATGGCGCATTTGCAGACTTATGAAGTGATCATTATCGGCGGCAGCTACGCCGGACTTTCGGCAGCGATGACCTTGGGCCGCGCGCGCCGCGACGTACTCATTATCGACAGCGGCAACCCTTGCAACTTGCAATCGCCGCATTCGCACAATTTCCTGACGCATGACGGCGAGCAACCGTGCGAGATCACTGCTGTTGCGAAAAAGCAGGCGCTCCAATATCCGACCGTCAAATTCATCGAGGCCAAAGCGGTCAAGGCTGAAAAGACCGACGGATTTTTCCGAATCGAAACCGAAGCCCGACAATCGTTCGAAGCCCAAAAACTGCTTTTCGCAACCGGACTCACCGACGTGATGCCCGATATTCCGGGATTTGCAGAATGCTGGGGAATTTCGTTGTTGCATTGCCCGTATTGCCACGGTTATGAAGTCGCCGACCAAAAAACCGGAATCCTGGGCAATGGCGATCTGGCTTTCGAAATGGCAAAAATGATCACCCAATGGACGAAGGACTTGACCATTTTCACCGATGGCAAATCCGTCTTTTCTGAATCGGAACGAAATCAACTCAAGACACATCAAATTGCGATTGTCGAAACGGAAATCAAGAACATCGAACACGACAACGGCCAAATCCAGAATATCATTTTCAAAGACGGCAGCAAACATCCGCTTACGGTGCTTTACGCACACCCGCACACGAACCAGCAGTGCGATTTCGCGACAGTATTCGGTTGCAGGATGAACAACCACGGCTGCATCGACACCGATGTTTTCCAAAAAACAAACATCCCCGGAATTTATGCGGCAGGCGACTGCACGAGCGTAGGCAGGGCCATTTCGGTTGCAGTGGCGGCGGGCACGGTTGCGGGAATGTTCATCAACAAGGAATTGGTCGGGGAATCGTTCTGATTCAGCTGCAATATTGCATCAGCAACAGCAATACCGCCGAGGCAAGGTATTGGGCTACTCCTGACATTTGGCAATCACTTTAAATGTTTTTACCGTTTTGCCCGAAACCGTCTGGACCAGATACATGCCCTGGCCCGGAATCTGAAAGTCGGAATCTGGAGGAAGATTTTGTTGCGTCAGGACGCATTTGCCGGTCAAGTCGTAAACCATCAACTCTTCGATCGCACCCGGACTTTTGATCATGAATCGGCCGTCTACCGAGGGATTCGGGTAGATTACGGTTTCCGGTTGCTGATGAAAAGGCAATTCTGTTCCGAGCGTTTCGTCTTTCACATAAATGCCCTGATTGGAAGCGATGAAAGTCTTGTCGCCCAATTCTGCCAAGGCATAGCTGTAAAAATCCAAGATTTCTGCACCCGTTGACCAATCGGTTTGCGAGGCTGCATTCTTGTTGCGTTTGCGAAGCCACGTCAGATTCGTATCGCCTGTAAAAACAGTGCTCAAGGCATACAAATTAGTTGCGCCGATGGCCATCGTACGACCCTGCCCGTTGTTCAATCCGGCCTGGTCGAGGAACCAACTGTTTCCAAAGTCGTCGCTGCGCAAAACCATGTTGAAACGCGAAACATAAAGCGAGTTGCCTACGAGTTGCGCATCGTCAACACTGAGTCCGGGTTGGTAAGTCGAACGGTACAAATGCTCGATCCATTTTGCGGTTAATTTATCGTATTGGTAAAATGTTCCGTTCGCACCTGCAAAGGCGAACAATCCGCCGGGCGTGGCCAGCATTTTATCGACCGAACCTGAATAATTGGGCAGTCCGTTTGAAAAATTCATCCAGTTTCCATTGGGATTTCGCTTGAAGACGCCAATCCCGACGCCCGATGTCGATGCATACAAAATGCCGTCCTGTTCTGCAAACGAAGTGATCCAGCCATTGGCGATTTGCTGCGACCAGGCTCCGCCGAGGTTGTTCAAAGGCGCACAAAAAATACCGTTGTTGGTTCCGGCATAGAGTTGGCCGCCAAATATTTTCAAACAATTCACGATGACAGGCGCGTTTGTAAAAGTGACTTGCTGCCACGTTTCACCGGTATCGGTGCTGTAATGGATTTTTTGGCCCGATCCGGTGTAGATCGTCCCTTCGGTGATTTCGATGGTGCCGAATTCAGACGCGGGAAGATTGGTGATCCTGGTCCATTCCTGCGCATTTGACGGAATAGAAAATGCCAATAGAAGCAAAGTGATTAAATGATCGATTGTTTTCATGATTAATGATTTTGATTAATTTTCGTTTTGATGATTGATGTTGATTGAAACTCGAGGCAAATCTAAATCGGCTGCCGCGTTTGTGTATTGTCCGATGTAACCAACCGGAATTTTTACGTCACAAGCGGTTGCGAAAACGTTTTTCTTGACCGTGTGACACCGAAACCGCGTTCATGACAACATTTTGCACTTTCGTTACAATGCGTTGGTTGTTGGTTTTCAGAATGGAATATGTTTGCCTGAAAATCACCATCAATCATGAAAACGAAAATCCACCAAAACAGCGCAATCACAACAGCATCAATATTTTTGGTCGCGCTACTGGCGACTGTAACCGCAACAGCGCAACCCGGAACGCTCGACCCGTCATTCAGCGCAGATGGAAAGTTAACAGCATCACTGACCACGGCCAACAATACGGCCAGTGCGATTGCGGTTCAGCCCGATTCCAAAATCATCGTCGCCGGATCGGTGGTCAATACTGCCGATGCCGATTTTGGCGTGACGCGCTACAATCCCGACGGAACCCTCGATTTGACTTTCAATACGACGGGCAAAGCATTGGCCGATTTCAACAATACATTCGATCATTGCTCGGGCATGGTTGTGCAAACCGACGGCAAAATCGTACTCGGCGGCTATACCGATAACGGCAATGGCTTCGACTATGCCCTGGCGCGGTTCAACAGCAACGGAACGCCCGATGCTACTTTTGGAATTGGTGGAAAAAAAACAGCCCATTTGGGAACGACCGCTTTCGCAAATGCAATGGCGTTGCAGGCGGATGGAAAGATATTGATTGCCGGCTTCGCATCGGGCCCATCGTCGAATTTGTTGACTGTTGCTCGGTTTTTGACCGATGGCGCGTCCGATACCGATTTCGGGAATGGCGGCAAAATCATGGTGCCCGTCGGAGCAGATGCGGCCATAGCCAATGCGATTGCCGTGCAGCCCGACCAGAAAATCGTTGTCGCCGGACAAGTCATGAACGGCGCATTGTTGCACTGGGAATCGCTCTTGAGCCGTTTCAATCCGGACGGTACACCCGATGTTGATTTTGGCGAACAAGGCCACGCGGTTGTTCAGGCTCCTGCCAAAGATTACATGGTCAATGCCATTGCGATCCAACCCGACGGTAAAATCATCACCGCCGGCGTTACGAGCACTTCACCGGCGACGAGCAAGACTACTTTGGCGCGTTATTTACCAGATGGAACGCTCGATCTGGGATTCGCCCAAGACGGAATTGGGATTGTGTCGCTTGGAGCTTTGGCCAACCAACCCAAATCGGTTGTGCTTTTGGAAGGAAAAATCATCGTGGGCGGTTCGCTCAAACTCGGCAATGCCGATCGTTTTGCGCTGGCCAGTTTCGAGATGAACGGATTGCCTTCGACTGCTTTCGGCGACAACGGCGTGACGACCACAACAGTCGGTTTGCAGGACGGCATCAATGCCATTGCGGTTTGCCCCGATGGAAAAATTGCGGCATGCGGCGTTTCGTTTTCGGCGACGGTTTCGCAGTTTGCGGTTGCACGCTACCACACCGAAGCGAGTCTTTCGACGCGTCAGGATCAGATCGGAAACATCGAATGCGATGTTTTTCCGAATCCGATCGATGCCACATCGCGCTTGCGGTTCACGTTGGCGGAACCTGAAAATATTTCGGTCATTTTGTACGATTCCTTTGGAAGGAAAATCCGCCAGATGGCCGATGTCCAAAAATCGGCCGGAACACATGAAATCAATATCGGCGCGGAAGATTTGCCTGCAGGCGTATATTTTGCGGTGCTTTCGACCACGAAAACCAATCAGACCTTAAAACTGTTGAAATAATCCGATAAGTATTTATCTTTAAGACCTATAACCTGAACGTGAGAACAGCCTTTTCTTTTTACCGACACTTGTTGATGCCAGGCGTGCTGGCCCTGGTCGTTTGTTTTTCGGTTTCTGCACAAATCAGGAACGGCGATGCGTTTACGATGCGCATCGATTCTTTGAACCGTGTCGCGTTCGATCATCCGGTGGCCGTCATCAAAATGGCCGATTCGATGCTTCAGGTTGCCAAACAGAAAAAACGGATCGTCGATGTGGGCTTGCTGCTGCAGGTCAAAGGCGTGGCCGAAACGTCGCTCGGGCACAACACCGAAGCGCTCCAATTCCACATGCGCTCGTACCATATTTTCGATTCGATCAAGAACAACGAGGGCAAAATCCTGGGCCTGATCAACATTTCGACGGTGTACATGAATTTCGACAACGTCGGCAAGGGCCGCGAATATTTGCTCAAGGCTTTGGCCATTACGCCCAAAAAATCCGACAATTACCTCAAGACGATTTATGTGAATCTGGGCGTTGCCTACACGTTTGAGAACGATTTCAAGTCGGCAATCGAATATTACAACAAGGCGATCCCGTACCTCGAAAGGCAGAAAGACCACAACGGGCTTGCCGTCAATTACCACAACATTGCGACGGCTTACACCGAAATCAAGGATTTTCCACAATCGGAAAAATACGAATTGAAGGCTTTGGAACATTACAAACTTTCGGGAAGCAAGAGTACGCTGGCGATGATTTCGCTGGAATTGGGAAAATTGTACACCGAATACCGCCAGCTCGACAAAGCCCGCAAATACCTCGAAATAGGAGGGAAGGCGGCAAACGAACTCAATTCGCCGTATTACCGCGACACGTATTTCGAATACATGGCCATTTGGTTCAAGGCGTCGGGCGATTACAAAAGCAGCACGGAATATTGGGAAAAAGTCGTGGCGTTGCGCGATACGATCCATTCGGATGAGACGCTCGAAACCAATGCGATGCTCGAGGAACAATTCCAGTCGAGCCTTCAGGCCAAGGAAATCGAACTGCTCAAGGTGCAGAAAAAACTCGATGCGTCGAAAATCGAAAAGAACAACATCTGGCGGATTGTGTTTGCCGTATTCACGTTTTTGTGCATCGCGCTCATTTTTGTGCTGTACCGCAATTACAAGCTCAAGCAGCTGTCGAACCAAAAGCTGATCCGCGAAAAGAACGCACTTGCGCAAAAAAACCTGCAGCTCGAAAACGAAAACATCCTCGTGCAGTTCGAAACCCTGAAGAATCAGGTGAGCCCGCATTTCCTGTTCAATTCGCTCAACGCACTGGCGTCGTTGATCAGTACCGATCCCAAAAAAGCCGTCGCGTTTACGACCGCATTTTCCAAGATTTTCCGCAATACGCTCGAACTCAAAGACCGCCATCTCGTCACCTTGGGCGAGGAATTGCAGCATGTAAATGCGTATCTTTCGCTGCAGAAAATGCGTTTTGGCGACAACCTGATCACCGAAATCACCGTGCCGTCTGGCCACATGAACGATTACCTGCCGCCGTTTTCGTTGCAGATGGTCGTCGAGAATGCGATCAAGCACAACAGCATCAGTTCGGCCGAACCGTTGCGGATCAATGTGGGCGTAAAAAATGATTTCCTCATCGTGACCAACAACCTGCAATCGCGCCAATTCGTGGAAGATTCGACCGGAACCGGCGTGAGTAACATCCGTTCGCGCTACAAATACGTGACCGAATTGGAACCGGTTTTCGAAGTCAGGAACGACGAATATTATGTAGAACTTCCGCTAATCAAAGAAGAATGATCAAAGCTGTAATTATTGAAGATGAGAAACCGGCGTCGGATTACCTGGCTTCGGTATTGCAAAAAATCGCTTCGGATGTCGTCGTAATCAAGACGATCGACAATGTCAAGACGGCGGTGCAATGGCTTGCGGAAAATCCCGTCGATCTGATTTTCCTAGACATCCACCTGGGTGACGACATCGGGTTTTCGATATTTGAGAAACTGCGCATTTCGGTACCGGTGATTTTTACGACGGCTTACAACCAGTATGCGATCCGTGCGTTCAAGCTCAACAGCGTCGATTACCTGCTCAAGCCGATTCTGGAAGAAGATTTACAGCAGGCATTGCACAAATTCCGCTCGCAACAGCTCAATCCGGGCATCGACATCCATGCGCTGCTTGAAGCCATGAATAAGAAACCCGATTACCAGGAGCGTTTCATGGTGGTTTCGGGCCAAAAGATCAAGAGCATTTTGATCGGCGATGTGGCCTATTTTGTGTCGGATGGCCGCTATGTGAAGCTCATTACCAAGACCAATGAGAAATATTTGCTCGACCAATCATTGGAAAGCGTCTCGCACAAAGTCGACCCCAATTTGTTTTTCCGCGTGAACCGCCAGGTGATCGTCGGTTTTGATGCGATCCAGCAAATGATCGTCTGGTCGAAAAGCCGCATCAAGCTCGAACTCAAGCCCGCGGCCGAATCGGAAGTGATTGTGAGCATCGACAATTCGGGCGATTTCAAACGTTGGCTGAACCGCTAATTTCGTAATTTTACCAAAAACAATATGGACGCCGAACTCAAAACAACCTTATGGAACCAATTCGGCGCGTCGGTCGACATGCTCGAAAACGCACTCGTTGCGTGTCCCGATGAATTGTGGGACAACGGCACCGAATTCTGGTATTTGGGTTTCCATACGATTTTCTGGCTTGATTATTACGTCTCCGATCCCGACAGGTTCGGGCCGCCTGAGCCTTTCACGTTGTCTGAATTTGATCCGGACGGTGCGATGCCAGATCGGACTTACACCAAAAATGAACTGATCGATTACCTGCATTATTGCCGCGAAAACGCATTCCGGCTGATACAAACCTTGGGCGAACTTAATGCACGCAGTCGGTTCAAGAATGACTACCGCGATTACAGCGTCCCTGAGATTTTGTTGTACAACATGCGCCACATCCAACACGGGGCGGCACAATTGAATTTGCTGTTGCGACAGGGCGGGACCGTGCCGCCGCGCTGGGTTTCGGTTGCAGGGAAAAAATAAAAGCAGCCTCTCCAGACTGCTTTTCCAAACAAAAAACGGGTAACTTAAACTTATCTTTTGACAACGGTTTCGGTAAACGTCGCGTTGTTGTACGTGAATTCGAAAAGGTATTCGCCTTTCGGGAATTCGCTGATGTCGAATTTTTTGATGAAAGACGCCTGGCTGTCGAATTTTCCGGTGTAGATTTCGCTTCCGTCGGTTTCCATGATGGTTACCGATACGGGCGTTTCGGCAAAAAGGATGCTTACCGTGACCAGATTGTTTTGGTGGTTCACCATCGGCTTGGCCACTTTCGGTGCAGGGGCATATTTCGTGATTTCCGGTAAAATGGTTCCGGCAAATGAAGAGGGCGCGGTCAAAACTACCGCCAATACCAAACTGAATTTCAATAGCTTTTTCATGATTTTCGTTTTTAAATGAATACTAATTTGATAAGGCTAAATTACTGCGATCATCTGCGGCACACTACGCCAGGATTGTCCCATTTCGATGGTATTTTAACTACGAAAACGCTATAGGTTAAAATGTCAACACCTGCGCGGCGATTGTATTAATTTTGTTCGACCAAAACCAACAGCATGAAAGCAGCACCTTCTTATGAAATCATCGAGCCGTCGTTCGGGAGTTCGTTTTATCTTTCGCGCTATGACGAAAACGAGAACAGCAAGGCGCACCTCTGGCATTACCATCCCGAAATCGAGCTTGTGTATGTGAACGGCGGCTCGGGCAAACGCCAAATCGGGAGCCACATCTCTTATTATACCGATGGCGACCTGATCCTGATCGGCAGCAATTTGCCGCATTGCGGATTCACGAATGAAGAAACGGGAAACAAGGACGAAACCGTGATCCAGATGAAACCCGATTTCCTCGGGCCTGATTTTTTCGGCACGCCCGAAGCCAGGAACATCCGCAATTTGTTTGCACGCGCCAAGGCCGGAATCGCATTCGAGGGTGAAACCAAGGCGCGCATCGGCAAGAAAATCGAACTTATGGCTGCAAAACCGCAATTCGAACGTTTGCTGGCGATGCTTGAGATTCTCAACGAACTCGACCAATCTCCCGATTTCAGGATATTGAACGCCGAAGGGTTTACGTTTGAGACGCGCGTGGAAGACAACAACCGCATCAATGCCGTGTTCAATTTCGTCAAGGACCATTTCCGCGAACCGATTGCGCTTGAAACCGCGGCCGAGTTGGCGCATATGGCGGTTCCGTCGTTTTGCAGGTATTTCAAAAAGGTGACGGGGAAAACGTTTACGAAATTCGTCAATGAATACCGGTTGGTCCATGCATCCAAATTATTGGTGGAAGAAGCGCTCAGTATTACGGACATTTGTTTTGCGAGCGGGTTCAACAATTTCAGCCATTTCAACAAATCGTTTAGGGAATTTACGGGCAAGAGTCCGTCGGAATACCGCATGGAACATAGGCAAATCCGCGATTAATTGTCGTGGACTTTGTCGTGGATTTCTTCCAGTTTTTCCTTGGAAATCAGTTTGAGGATTAAGACGATGGCGCAAATGATGGCCGAAATCGCGTTGGAAACGATGATCGGCCAGTCGTCGCGCAGTATGCCATAAATCACCCATGCGATCAACCCGACGAGTAGGGCGAGATAGCTCATCGCCGAAACGCCTTTGGTTTCTTTGGTCCGGATGATTTTTACGGCTTGCGGAATGTTGGAGATAGTGGTAAACAGCGCCGCTGCAAAACCGAGGATGGTTACGAATTCCATTTTTATTTGTAAAACTAATGCCTCCACAAAGTTTTTATGTTACTGAACTCCAAACGAATCCTATACAATTGCCACTTCAAATGGCTTTGATCCAAAAGGCTTACAAAACTTTTACTCAAAAAGTCTTGCGTTTATCGATTTCTGTCGTATATTTGCCACCGAAACAGCGCGGGATAGAGCAGTAGGCAGCTCGTCGGGCTCATAACCCGAAGGTCACAGGTTCGAGTCCTGTTCCCGCTACTAGAAACGGATTGCAGATGCAGTCCGTTTTTTTTTGACTTTTTGAAAATTTCTTCCAGGCATTTTATTTTTACAGCGTAGGCAAGCCCTTAATTATTGATGTGGCTTTTAATTTTTTTCACATATTTGGGCTCAATAAATGGAGCAGCTCCAGCTAAAAAGATGAAAGATTTTGCCTTATTGTTTGACCAATACACTATTTCATAATAATAAAAATGAGTTTTTTCAATAGTGATGACATTCTGGAGAGGAATGATTTCACCGTCTACTTTTAAAAAATCATCTCCTAAATACACGATTTTCAATTTTCGAAAGCGTAATAACCATGCCCCGCCAAAAAGAATACTCGGAAAAATAATAATTGATAAATCGTTGAATGTCCAATTGAAAAAAATAAATCCAATTGGCCAACACCAATTCCGATTAATATTAAAATTGGAATAATAGTCCTACGAAAATAGGTTTGTATGCTAGAAATTCGTTCCATAGATTACCATTTAACACCTGTTTTAAAGCCCGCTTCGCCTCCAATTCCAATTCCAATACTAAAATTAATATTTATTCCGAAATAATTTGTGTCACCCGCTCTTTCATAAGAAAATAAACCAACCCCAAATGATCCCGAATTTTCTTGCTTTTCGGAGTCGTATGTATATGGGGTATATTTTCGCATTTTCTTCAAATTCTTTCCGACATAGACTCATTTAGTCAATTTAAAAGAGATTTCAATATTAAACTTTTAAGATATGATTTTGAATCCGATAAAGTTTACATTACTAATGAGCTGACGAACTAATGAAGTCGTCAATTGATTATTATTCCGGCAACTAAATCAAATAGAGCTTCACATAACAGCCGGTAAGCGAATTACGCTGGATTTCGGTAGGTTGAACGTTCATTTTCACGAAGAAATACTATCTTGGCAGAGATAACTCAGTCCGCTTGATTAGCAAATTCTCATAGCGGCCTAACGTTGGGCAACATTTCACTATGAATCGAGACATCAAACGACATAAGATACTTGAAATTTTATCAGAACAGTACTTAGCTTGCGAAGCTGGATCTGAAAGAATTCTTGGTGTAAAATTTGAAAATATTACAGCGCATGTAAATTGCGATGAAAAAGCCCTTCGAGAATTATCTTCAGTTTTATATGAAAACAAAGAAATTGGATATCATGATGCGCATGATGTAAAAGGAATGTATGCCAAAGAAGCAGGAGTTGCTTCATTTTCTGATAAAAAATATTTGAAGCTAGCATATAAAAATAAAATCGATAAAATTAAAGATGTTGTTCAAATCGTAATTCCCATTATTTCATTACTAATAGCTTTAGGAGCGATTTATTTTAAAGTAGAGAATTTCAATAGAGAAAATGAACTGAAATTTAAAAAACTCGAGGAAAAAATAGAAAAGTTAGAGCTCCAAGAATCTAATTCAAAACTAGAAACGTCGCCCAACCGTCGCTAACATAAAACAGAAATCACCTCTAAAGCGTTCCTGTCACACCGTTACCAAACGCCACTTCCACCCCGAAACCCCATAAACAAAACCCCAACCAAAACCCCATCACCGTCAGGGACTCCCGCCTCCAAAAAAGGCGATGCAACAACACCCTTTTCTACAACCACCGTATCACTGCAATTCACCACACACTCAGCCTTCCCAAAATCAACCCGCATCAAGATCAACTGCCATCCAATGGCTTTAGCGCCCGTAAGGAAAGTCATTCGTGAAGTATCAATAGGGGCAAGGTGAACGATGCCATTTTCCAAGTCAACACGATGCTGCGGGAAATCCGCAAACCCAAACCTGCGTTTGCGGTTAAAGGAAAACTTACGGAACAAGGCTGCGCCCGCGTCGGTCAGCAATCCCTTGCCCACGGTCTTTTCGCCTTTGGGCGAAGGATCACATTCCTTGACCGCCACCATCCATTGCTGTATGTGGTTGTACGGGTAGGAATCGGGGAGTAGCTTCAAATAAAAAAGAAGGTTGCGGTGAAAAAGGGAGGCGAGCGTGGCGCAATGCCCAAATTCACTGTTCCGCTTCCGCGTCAGGTCATAAATGGGGTCATTCTTGACGCGTTCGCTCTTAAACCCGCCTGGGGTTTGTATGACAATTCCAAACGGGGTGTCACGCCCCGAAAGCCCACCCAGCTTTCCGGTAAACTTAATAATTCCGATGTTTTTGGCCATGATTCTAATTTTCCGTGCATATACTATTTTAATCTACAGGAATCCTTATCTTTACCCAACAGCAATCCCAGGCTGTCCTTCCAAAGCCAATTTACAAAAAAAATCCCACGAAAAAATCCCACCCCAAAGGGCAGGCAATGCCACACCCATACCGTACCCATACCGTGTTTTCTCCTCGTTTCGCTCTGGTTTCATTCGTGTTTCATTCTACTGTATACTATTGAAAGTAGCTTTCCCTAAACAAAACCAAAACATAACAAAATCGCATAACCAACACCCCCAAAACCAGCCAAACCAAAACTCCCAAAGCGAAATCATAATCCCCCACATACAACAAACATCCTTCGTACGGGCTGGCCTATTTTCAGTCCCCGCAGCTTTTCCATTCACGGTTACGCTGGCAGAAGGAAGGCAGCCAGGGAGTGCAGCCTGCAAGGCAAACGGACATAGGCTGCCGCGGCCGTAGCCGGGAATGTGAAAAGCCGGGAACTGAAAATCGAGCCTTGAACTTTTTCTTCTTTTGTTTCAAGACAAAAGAAGAAATTATTAAAACGTTCAAAGTTACCCACAGGTAGTTTGAATTTTAAACCGCATTCAAGATAGAATTTAGGAACAATTGTTAAAAATCAAACAAATTGTATTATAATTGTACGAAATTTCACCAACTAAAACGTTTGCACCAACTTAACATTACTACAACAAAGGCCAAAAATCACCCTGTAAAATCGCGCGTATTTTAAATTCACACTACCAACTGTTGTGTTTTCAGATTGCAATTAGGAATTGTATGGTTTTTATATCATTAAAGTTAAAAAAATGTAAAAAAATAGGTGGTATTTTTATAATCTACAATTTAAAAATTATGAAAAGAGCATTACGATACTTTTTTGGGAAAACACATTTGCTGTTCTTGTTGCTGATGATCGGCAGCGCAAACCTCGGCGCCCAGATATTGACCAACGGTGATTTTGAAAGCGGCGGGAGCGGCGTCGGGTTCATGGTACACGACTACACCGTGATCAATCCCGTGAACGGAACCAGTACGCCCGGTTTTTACGCAAGGACCACAAATCCGGCGTTGATGAATTCGACCTACAATGCGGGCGGCGACCATACTTCGGGTACGGGCAACATGCTCGTTTTCGACGGTTCGATCTTGGCCAACCGGTTCTTCTGGACGACCGGAAATACCGGCGGCGCCATCGGCGGATTCACGGCGGGATCGACCTACGTCTTCAGTTTTTGGATCAAATCGGTTTCGAATGAAGTGACTTCAGACGACGCCACACGGGCCAGCATCGGGATCTTCTTTGTCAATGCCGCCAACATCAACCCGGCCAACCAGAACTTTTTGGCACCGCTGCCGTCCGACGGATGGGTCAACATACAATATTCTTTCGTGGCTACGGCCAACAATGCGATGGTGCGTCTGAAGACCAACACGCCGGGGCCGATCGGGAACGATTTTGCCGTCGATGATTTTTCGATCACCGAAGGCGGACTTCCATTTGAAGGGTCGTATACTTCCGTCAATCCAACCTGTCCGACCGGGAACGACGGTTCGATTACCGTCAATCTCACCGGAGGAACCTTGCCTTATACGGCCTATAGTTTAACCGGTTCGGCCACGCAAACCAACAACAACGGTATTTTTACAGGCCTCGGCGAAGGAACTTACAATGTAACGGTTTCCGATTCAAACGGCGGGACCTATACCCAAACCGGCATCGTGTTGGCTGCGCCCAACGACTTACAGCTGAGTCCGCCCGTTACGATTTGTCCTGGAAATTCAACACCTTTAACCGCGACAGGAGGAACGGGTTCTTATACCTGGACGGCCAGTCCGCCCGACGCTTCGATCACCAATCCGAACGCCGCGACACAAAATGTGAGTCCGGCAGTCACGACAACTTATACGGTTACATCGGGATCCATCTCTTCGCCGGAAAACCTGATCGTCAATGGCGATTTTTCACAAGGCGACCAGTTTTTTACGACCGAATACACCTATGTGGCCGACCCGAATCCGTTCGGTGTCCAGTCGGCTTATGCGATCGTTACCAATCCGAACTCATGGTTTACGGCTTTTACCTCGTGTGGCGATCACACCACGGGCAGCGGGAACCTGATGGTTTTCGATGCGTCTACCGATCCGACCGGCAACGTAATCGTGTGGAGCAATCAAACTCCGGTTACAGTTTTGCCCAACACCGATTATACTTTTTCGTATTATGTCGCTTCGGTATCGCCTGAAAATCCGGCCCGAATCGAAGTGACCATCAACGGGGTTTCCCAGGGTGCTCCCGTAACGGCTCCCGGCGCGCCTTGTTTGTGGACGCAGGTTTCCTACAATTGGAATTCGGGTTCGAATACGACTGCGAATTTTGTGATTTACGACAGGAATTCGGCCAGCGGCGGAAACGATTTCGCATTGGATGACATTGCCTTGAAGGAAACGGTCACGTGCTTGTACCAAAAAACAGTTACGGTAACGGTAAGCCCGGGAACAACGCCAACATTCACGGCGGTCAATCCGATTTGTTCGGGCGCGACTTTAACTGCATTGCCGACGACATCAAACAACGGGATCACCGGAACGTGGTCGCCTGCGCTGAACAATACGGCAACGACGATTTATACGTTTACGCCAACGACGGGTCAATGCGCTTCGACGACAACCCTTACGATTACTGTAAATCCGGGAACAACGCCAACATTCACGGCGGTCAACCCGATTTGTTCGGGTGCGGCTTTAACTGCATTGCCGACAACTTCGAACAACGGGATCACCGGAACGTGGGCGCCTGCGCTGAATAATACGATAACGACGGTTTATACATTTACGCCAACAACCGGCCAATGTGCGTCGACGACAACCCTTACGATCACTGTAAATCCGGGAACCACGCCAACCTTTACGGCGGTCAATCCGATTTGTTCGGGTGCGACTTTAACTGCATTGCCGACGACTTCCAACAACGGAATCACTGGAACCTGGTCGCCTGCGCTGAACAATACGGCAACCACAAACTACACATTTACGCCAACGACCGGCCAATGTGCCTCGACGACTACGCTCACGATAACGGTCAACCAAACGACTGCGACGCCAACGTTTACGGCCGTGGCTCCAATTTGCTCGGGCGAAAATTTAACTGCCTTGCCAACGACTTCAAACAACGGAATCACCGGGACGTGGTCGCCTGCACTGAACAATACGGCAACCACGGTTTATACGTTTACACCGGCAACGGGCCAATGCGCTTCAACCGCTGCGTTGACGATAACCGTAAATCCGGCAACAACGCCGACATTTACGCCCGTCGCGCCCATTTGTTCGGGTGGAATTTTAAATACGTTGACCAACGTTTCGAACGAAGGCATTACCGGAAGCTGGTCGCCGGCTTTGAACAATACCCAAACCACTACGTATACGTTTGCGCCCGATGCAGGACAATGCGCTACGACTGCCACGATGACCATAACGGTAAATAACGCATCCAATTTCACCATCGCTGAAGGCTGTAACGGGTTCAATTATACCTTGACTGCCGTTCAGGATGATGCTTCCAACTCATTGTACGCCTGGTTCAATCCGGCCGGAACGCAAATCGGAAACGCGTCTTCTGTCGTGATCACAGCCCCGGGTATTTATGAATTGGTGATTTCGCAAGGCGGTTGCAGCAAGCAGGAAACGATCAATGTTGCGTCGGTGACGTGTGGCGGAATGATCCAAAAAGGGATTTCGCCGAGCAACGACGGATTGAATGATTTTTTCGACCTCGAAGCTTTTAACGTGACGCAATTGAAAATCTTCAACCGGTACGGGACCAATGTCTATTCCAAGGCCAATTACCAAAACGAATGGTACGGGCAAAGCGACAATGGCGACGAATTACCCGATGGCACGTACTATTATGCGATCGACTTTGCAGATTTGCAAACCAAGACAGGCTGGATTTATATCAACAGGATTCAATAATTTTTTTAAATTGCTTCAATGATCGACAATTAATGTCCGAAAGGAGAACCGCGAAATCAATTCCAGATTCTTGATGAAGTCCTTCATCTGAAAATCTTGGATTTCTGAAGATGTATCGTCCAGCAACATTTTTAGCTTGTCGTTCCATTCTACCCGCGCTATAAAATCCAACAGCGATTCGTTTTCATCGGCTTTTAAGATTTCAAGTAGAAGTTCTTTGGCATGAACGGAATGGCCTACGATAATTGCGAGCAAATACATGATGGGCATGAAATCCCTTTTTGAAAATTCGACACTTGCCTTCAAATTGCCGTGTGCCTTGATTATCCGGTAGATGTTCACATACCGGTTGATCGTTCTGGGCGTTTTGCCAAAAATAGGAGCGATCTGTTGCATGTAGGTTATTTCGGGTTTGGAAAAGACCAGTCTCTTTTTGGTGTTTTTTTGCGTAAGGTCATCGTCTTTTTTGGGCGTATCGTCAATGTTGTCGATGGGCACGGTTTTGATGATGTCTTCGGATAAGCTATCGGTGAATGCAATCGTTTGGGTTTCGGAAACTTCAGGAACTCCGGCCGATGTTAGCTCTTCCATTTCATCCTTAACCAGATATCCGATCAATTTTTCGCGCCCGCTGTTATTGATTGGCTTTAACGCAAACGGAATCTGGAATATTTTCTCAAGATAATCGTAAGAAGTCGCGTGCTCGGTCAAGCCATTTTCTACAGGCACGGTATCGGCCAGATTTGTACCGGTGTTTTGTTTTTTCCCGAACAGGCTTTTATACTTTTCCGACAGTGCATTGTTCAGCCATCTCGGATCAACACCCACCACTACCACAAACAGTTCGAATGCCAAAAGGAGGTGAATCGCTTCGAGTACTTTAATGACGATTTCCTCATTGCATCGGTCGAGGTCATCAATGTACAACACGATCCGGTCGATCTCGACTTCCGCCTTGAGGTCCTTTTCTTGGCTTTGTACTGTTTTTTGGTTTTTGAAGAGTTCATTCAATTTCGCAAAGTCTTTGCGAATCCAAGAAATGATGCCCAATTGCTTGATGTAGGCATCATCCGCAGTCCTGCCTTCGAGGAAAGTGGTGAGCATCTTGCCGCTTCCAATTTCTTTGAGCTGCTCTTGCAGCCGGATCTTTTTATTTTCTGCCTGTTCCTGTTCGTAGAGCAGGTTTTGCTTGTCGGTTTCCAGTTTATTTATTTCCGCGCCTAATTTCAGGATTTCATGGTCTTCCTGCAATTTTACTTCTGCCTTTCTCTTTTCTATCGTTCCTTTGAGGCTTTTGAGGCGTTTGTAAAACAACTTTATTTTATTGAAATAGGGCGCCAATAAACCGGTAACGGATGTAAGCCAGACTACAATCGATGTCGTCACAATTGTTGCGCCTTTTATTACTTCTTCGATGTAGGGTTTGAGCGGACCCAATGCTAAAATAAGGATGAGCACAAATCCCGCAGTAATAATCCATATCGCCCACCATTTTCCTTTGCTGTTTTCTTTTAAAAGCGCCATTGATTGAAGCAATTGACCGCGCACATTTTCGACTTCAGAAAGTTTGGCGTTGATGTCGCCAATGTTTTCAATGAGTTGCTCCTGTTCAAATTGCGACTTTATCCCTTCAAAATCATCCTGAATAAAAGGATCGGAAAACACAATGGCCATCAGGTTGTGTGTGTTCCACATCGCTAGTTTTTCTTTTTTTGCATCAATGTCGTCTTCGATTCTTTTTTTCTGTTCCTCTAACAACGACACTTCCTTTTCTTTGAAGTCGATTTTCCTTTTGGTTTCCTCTAACTGGTAACTGGTGATGTTTAGATCTTTGTATATTTTCTGTATGGCATCGTCCCCATAATTTTTGTCGGTGGCAAAATTGTGCAGGCTCTCAAAAATCTGTGTAGTCAGGCTGGCCCATAAATTGGTGTCGGAATAATGCCACGAATTGAACCTTACCTGAACAACGTTCTTGACAAAGTTTTCATCATTCGATTTGGCAATGGTGTCAATACGCGCCGCCAATTTGTCCATAAAAAAACTTTTTCCCGAACCCCAATTGCCGAAAAGCCCGATCGCCAATGGCGGTTTAACGGAATTCAACGCGATGACAGATGCAAATGAATTGATGTCTTCTTCGAATTCGAGTTGGTCAATAGTGCCATCGTGATTTCCTTCGGTCAGATAAAACGGTCTGTAGATGGGAGAAAATGGATTTTCGGCCGTTGCAATCGCCGCAAGTATATTGGCATACTGGTTTTCATTTAATGCAAAGAAAAGCTGTCCCGGGTTTTGGTATTTTCTCAATTCGGCAGAAATTTCATTGAAAATTCCCTCAAAGTTTCTAAACGGAATCTGCGGAATCAATCTGGATGTTATCTTCATCGAAAAACCTTCACCATTGTAAACATCGGCGCTTGCCGGAGTGAGTACTTCCTTCTCAAACAGGATTGCCTGGATATCACCAGTAACGTATCCCAAGACATAATCTCCGGGTGCAACTTTCTCGAATTGATTGAATTCGGGGCGCCGTTTTCCAAAAAAGTGGGTGTTGAAATAGGTTTCTTCCCCTTCTTTTAATTGATTGGGACGCCAAGTGCCGGGATCCATTTTGAGCATCCAGTAATTGCGCTTTTGTACCAAATCATTGGGGTTATTTGGGGATGTTTCGTTGTCGAATGGCCTCGTGCCCCTGAAAACATTGATTGCCATTATTAACTGTTCTACGACTTCCTGAGGATGCCCGCGCCAAAAAATAATCTGCCGCCCTTTAAGCATGGGCGGTATCTCGATATCGCCATAGATGACAGGGAAAAATAATTTGCCAAGTTTCAGTGCCATTTCCATTTCTTCAATAATAGACACAAGACTTACGCTATTTTGCGTCAGGAGTACCAATATGCCGTCGCAATGGCTTAATTCAGTCATTATTTGCCCTCTCAGATCTTCACTTTCGGAATACGGATCCTTGTGTATTATCTCAATTTCATTTGAAGTTAAATAAATAGAAAGTGTTTGAAAGAGTTCGATATCTGTCTCGGTGTGCGAAATGAATAATCGGAATGGGCGCATTGGTTCCATAGAAGTAAGTTGCTGTTGCAAAATAGCGCATCTTAAGGAGCCGTATTTTGCGTGAATAAAAAACTTTTTGCTTTGGGAGCTGTACCTTAAGGCATTGAATCAGATAGTTTCCCTAATATTATACAGTCTTGAAGTGGTATTGGCTGTAAATCTTACACAAGTATATCGACATAATCGCAAAACACCAAATTAAATGGTATTAATTCGTTCATTTTTAGCGGTATGCAAATTCTTTAATCTTCCCAGCCGCACAAACTCAGGCCGAACGATTCCGCTTTCGATTTCGAAACTTCCACTTCCTAAGCGTGTCCGGTCAAAATCAAAGCGAATAAAAAACATCCACATTAACAAAAATCTTAAAATAAAACGCCAAAACACGATTTGCGCCCAAAATGTCCTAATTTTGCACCATGGAACACAAAGCAGGCTTCGTCAATATTATCGGAAACCCAAACGTCGGGAAATCGACCCTCATGAACGCCTTCGTGGGCGAGCGTTTGTCGATCATCACTTCAAAAGCACAAACCACGCGCCACCGTATTCTGGGCATTGTCAACGGCGACGATTTTCAGGTCGTCTTGTCGGATACGCCCGGCATCATCAAGCCCGCGTATGAAATGCAGGAATCGATGATGAACTTCGTCAAATCGGCTTTCGAGGATGCCGACATCTTGATCTACATGGTCGAGATCGGCGAGCAGGCGCTCAAGGATGAGGCTTTCTTCAACAAAATCATCCACGCCAAGATTCCGGTGTTATTGCTGCTCAATAAAATCGACAATTCCAACCAGGAACAACTCGAACAACAAGTCGCTTTTTGGACACAACAGGTTCCCAATGCCGAGATTTTCCCGATATCGGCGCTTAAAAACTTCAACGTTCCCGAAGTATTTTCACGCATCATCCAATTGCTTCCGATATCGCCGGCGTTTTATCCGAAAGACCAGCTCACCGACAAGCCCGAGCGTTTCTTCGTCAACGAAACCATCCGCGAAAAAATCCTGTTGAATTACAGCAAGGAAATCCCATATGCCGTCGAAATCGAGACCGAGGACTTCGTCGAAGACGACACCATCATCCGCATCCGCGCCGTGATCATGGTGGAACGCGACACGCAAAAAGGCATCATCATCGGCCACAAAGGCGCCGCTTTGAAGAAAGTGGGTGTCGAATCGCGCGCCGATCTCGAGAAGTTCTTCGGCAAGCAAATCCACATCGAATTGTACGTCAAGGTCAATAAGAATTGGCGCAGCAACGAAAGGCAATTGCGCCGTTTTGGCTATAACCAGAATTAAAAAAACTAAAAAAAATAAAGCCATTAAGGAATTAAGTTTATTAAGCGAGTCTTAATGTATCTTAATTCCTTAAATGAAATCACTGAACACCTATGACAATAAAAATTAGGTGAGGTAATGGTTCAATATTTTTATGGCGTTGCCCTCGGCCGGGCTTTACACTGCAATCTTTTTTAAGATTTCCCGTCATTCCGGGGAATCTTAAAAAAGGATTTACGTTTCAATCCCTAACGCCGCGCAACAACCCTGAGATTTATTCAAAATCCTACGCCGCGATCGCATCCACAAAATCATACAATTCCGCAATCTGCTGCGCGCCCTTGCGTTTGTAACGTTCCGAAACCAGGTACATCGCAAACCAAACCGAAACCATCCCAAACATCACGAAAAGCTGCACGTTGAAATTGTAGTTGAGGTTGAATTTGAGCCACGCAATAATCCCCGACAGCGCGAAAATAAACACACTCGCGACTTTCACCATCGTAAAAATCACCCACAACAGCGGGTTTTCAGCGAACTCGCCTTTGATGCGCGTCTCGTTTTCATTGTCGACAATGCGCAAATGCATCATGGGCGACCAGTATTGCTTTTTCCGCGGCTCGATTTCTACCCAAATGTGGTTGCCGTTGCTGCGGATGTCATAATCGGCCTGGCTGCCCGATTTGATTTTGCAGGCGGCCTTGATTTGTTCGGCAGTCTTCGGGGAAGATTTCTCAAAATGCGGCTGGAATTTCTGGACGGTTCTCATGGCAGTAGGTTTTATTGTGTGGAAAACGTTGGGGCGTTCCTTTTTATTTGTTAATTAAGGTTAAAGTAATTCTAAAATATTTTTAAAGAAAAATTTAATCGTTGAAAATCAAAAGATTACGACAAAAAGTAATTTTTTTTAAAAAATCTTGTAACGCAACAAACCAATTTGCGTCTAGTCGGGCAATCAAACCCAAGGCAAAAGCCTGAGGTAATTAATCATCATCAAAATCAATCAAAATGCAAAAATCAAAAATTTCTTGCTGGGCTTTGCTTGCCCTTTCCCTAAGTGTCATTTCTTGTTCAGGCGATGATCCGGCGTGGGATCCGGTCGTAATCGGCAATCCGTGTCACGCGATCCAGGTGAACGATGACATCTATCAGCCTACCATGTGGACTTCCGGAAACGTATACGTCATCACCCAGGACATCGTTGTCGAAGACGTACTGACGATCCAGCCCGGCGTCATCATCAAATCCGACGGCGCGCGCATCATGGCAACAGGCGACGGACGCATCATCGCGGAAGGCAATGCCAACAACCACATCATTTTCACCTCGATCGCCGACGATTCTTGTTGCGGCGATACGAACGGGAACGGAACCGCATCGGTGGCGCAAAAAGGCGACTGGACCGGAATTTACCTCAATGGCGGCGCGAACCACAGTTTCAAATATTGCGACATTTTATACGCAGGTAAAGACCGTGGCGGTTTTTTCAATGCCGTGCAACTTTCGGTGGCGTGCGACTCGTTCGAATTCGACCATTGTACGATTGCGCATACGCTCTCTGGGAATACGAACAGCGCGTATGCTTTTTACGGCAGCTTTCAGATGCAGGACAACAATGTGTTCCAGTTTACCAATAATGTGCTCTACGACAACGACCGGCCTTTGTATGTCGATTCGAATTATACGGTGAGTACGACCAATAGGTTCCACAATCCGGCCGATGCGACGCAAAGAAACACGCGCAACGCAATCTACCTCGCCGACAGTGGCAAAAGCAACTGGACGGTAACCTGGGGCGTGACCGAAGTGCCTTATGTACTCAAGGATTTCAACCAGGGCGCGCCCAACAACACTTTAAATATCGGTGCCAATGTGGTCGTGAAATTCAACCATGCCATTGCCGGAATCTCGTTCCAGGCGGCCCGTCCCGTGAATTTGGCCGGCTCGGCGGTACTGACTTCTTACAAGGACGATACGCACGGCGGCGATACCAATGGCGACGGCAATGCAAGCACACCGGCGGCGGGCGATTGGGATGGTTATTTCAACACCGACCCTAATGTGTATGTTTCGGGGGCGAACATTTTGTACGACAACCACTAACGATTCAAAGTACAGATGAAATTCAAAGATCTCATTTACGCCATTACCTGCCTGTCGTTTGCGGTCGTCATTGGCGCGGCAGTGTATGAACATTTGGCGGTCGTGCCGAAATGGAGCATGGCGCCACCGGCATCATTGACGATGTTCCAGGGTCCGTACGGACTCAACGCGCAGGCTTTTTGGATTCCGATCCACCCGATAACGATGCTGTTGTTTCTGGCGACGCTGATTGTTTCGTGGAAAACGGAAAGGAAAAATGCGGTAGCGACGGCATTCATCGGGTACCTCGTGGTTATCGCTGTCACGGCCATTTATTTTGTCCCCGAACTGATCGCGATCACGACGACGCCTTATCTGGATGTCATCGACAGCGACCTCATGAACCGCGCCCAGATGTGGGAAAGTTTGAGTTTGCTCAGGCTGGGCGTGCTCATCATTTTGAGCCTGACTTTGTTCCTGGGCCTTGCCAAAAGTAAAGAAGCAAATACGTATCAATTGTATGTAAGATAATCATAATTAGTTTTGTTTAGGTGGGTTAGGGCCGTGCGATTTTCGTTCGGCCCTTACTTTTTTTCTTAAGTGGAAGATGCCCTAGCCCGGATTATCACACCTATTTGATATTTTAAAGAGGTGTTCGTTGAATGCCTTTTAGGCATTTGCCGCGATATCCTTTTTGCGGAATGCAATGGAGTAAAAAGATAAAGCAGAAAGCCGGAAAAAGCTCCCAAAAAACTTAAAGCAAACCGTCTTTGGAACTTAGCGTTTTTTTAAACTACCTTTGCAAAATATTTGAAAACCATTATGAACAATATTGTCGCCATTGTAGGAAGGCCTAACGTAGGAAAATCAACGTTATTCAACCGTTTGATTCAGAGAAGGGAAGCGATTGTCGATTCGGTTTCGGGTGTCACGCGCGACCGGAATTACGGCAAAAGCGAATGGAACGGAAAGGAATTTTCTGTAATCGATACTGGCGGTTATGTGCGCGGAAGCGACGACGTTTTTGAAGGCGAAATCCGCAAACAGGTCGAACTTGCCATCGATGAAGCCGACGTGATCATCTTTGTCGTAGATGTCGAAGAAGGCATCACGCCAATGGACGAGGCCGTTTCGAAATTGTTGCGCAAAGTGACCAAGCCCGTCTTGCTTGCGGTCAATAAAGTCGATAATGGCAAGCGTGAAAAAGACGCTGTGGAATTCTACAACCTCGGACTCGGCGAATACTACACGTTCGCCAGTATTTCGGGAAGCGGAACCGGCGAATTGCTCGACGCCCTGATCGACGCTTTTCCGGTAAAACCAGAACCGACACAAGAAGAAGTGGAATTGCCGCGTTTTGCAGTCGTTGGCCGTCCGAATGCCGGAAAATCGAGCTTCATCAACGCTCTAATCGGCAAGGAAAGATACATTGTGACCGACATCGCCGGAACGACGCGCGATGCGATCGATACGAAATTCGACCGTTTCGGTTTCGAATTCAACCTCGTCGATACGGCCGGGATCCGCAGAAAGGCGAAAGTCAAGGAAGACCTCGAATTTTATTCGGTGATGCGTTCGGTGCGCGCGATTGAGCATGCCGACATCTGCATCCTGATCATCGATGCGACGCGTGGTTTCGAAGGACAGGACCAGAGTATTTTCTGGCTCGCCGAAAAGAACCGCAAAGGCGTGATCATTCTCGTCAACAAATGGGATCTGGTGGAGAAAGAAACGATGTCGACACGCGATTACGAAGTAAAAATCCGCAAGGAGATCGAACCGTTTACCGATGTGCCGATCTTGTTCGTCTCTGCATTGACCAAGCAGCGTTTGCTCAAGGCGCTCGAGGCTTCGGTACAGGTTTTCGAAAGCCGCAAGCAAAGAATCCCGACGTCGAAGTTCAACGATTACATGCTCAAAGTCATCGAGGGTTATCCGCCACCGGCGCTCAAAGGCAAATACGTCAAGATCAAATATTGCATGCAACTGCCAACACCTACTCCGCAGTTTGTATTTTTTGCGAACCTGCCGCAATATGTAAAAGAACCGTACAAACGCTTCCTCGAGAACAAAATCCGTGAGAATTGGGATTTTTCGGGCGTTCCGATCGATATTTACATCAGGGAGAAGTAAACTTTTCGGCATTTTGTCGCATCGATAACTTATGCTTTTTAACACCATTACATTTGCGGTTTTTCTGCCAATCGTGCTTGTGCTGTATTGGCTGGCGACCCAAAGGAATCTAAGGCACCAGAACGTTTTGCTTCTGGTGGCGAGTTATTTTTTTTATGGTTGCTGGGATGTGCGGTTTTTGTTGCTGTTGGTCTTTTCGACGGCGTTGGATTATTACACCGGCATCAGGATTTATGAAGCCGAAAACAAAAAGCACAAGAAATGGTGGCTGATGACAAGCATCGGGATCAATCTTGGATTTTTGGGCATTTTCAAATACTATAACTTTTTTGTGGAATCTTTTGCCGACGGACTTTCGCTCGTGGGCGTGCCAACCCATTTCTGGTTCCTCGACGTGATTTTGCCGGTCGGGATTTCATTCTACACGTTCCACGGCATTTCGTACATCGTCGATATTTACCGCGACAAAATCAGCCCGGAGCGCAATTTCGTCAATTATTCGGTTTTCGTCAGTTTCTTTCCGTTGCTCGTCGCCGGCCCGATTGAACGCGCGACGCATCTGTTGCCGCAAATCAGGAACAAGCGCATTTTCAGTTCGCAGCAATTCAACGACGGATTGCGGCAAATCCTTTGGGGCTTGTTCAAAAAGGTCGTCATAGCCGACAATTGCGGCGTTTTCGTAGACGATATTTTCAACCATTCGGGACAGCAATCGGGCAGTTCACTGGTTTTGGGCGCCATTTTATTTTCGTTTCAGCTGTATGGCGATTTTTCGGGTTATTCGGATATCGCGCTCGGAACGGCAAGGCTTTTCGGAATTGAATTGTTGCGCAATTTCTCGTTTCCGTACTTTTCGCGTGACATCGCCGAATTCTGGCGCAGGTGGCACATGTCGCTCACCACGTGGTTCAAGGATTACGTCTACATTCCGCTTGGCGGTTCGAAAGCGTCGAAATGGCTCAACGTGCGGAATGTGTTTATCATCTTTTTATTGAGTGGAATCTGGCATGGCGCGAGCTGGAAATTCGTGTGCTGGGCCATGATCAATGCGTTGTATTTCCTACCGCTGCTGCTGTCGAACAAGAATCGCAAGCATCTTGAAATTGTCGCTTACGACCGTACTTTCCCGACGGTAAAAGAAGTTTGGCAAATGGTCGCAACGTTTATGCTGACGGTTTTCTCGAGGATATTTTTCCGTGCCGACGACGTACACCACGCGTTTGCGTTCATCAAAGGCATTTTCAATGAAACGCTATTTACCATTCCCGAAATGGTCCCAACGCGCGTGTTGGTACTGATTGCGATTTTTATGGGCATCGAATGGTCGGGCAGAAGGAACGGCTATGCGATTGCGCATACGTTGCAGAAAGCGCCCAAACCGCTGCAATGGTCGTTTTATTACGGGATTATTTTCGCGATTTTCTATTTCAGCAACAGCGGACAGCAATTCATTTATTTTCAATTCTGATGAAAAAGACGGCGTTCAAATTATTCCTTTTCTTGCTGCCCATCGCTTTGGCGTGGGGTTGTGTGGAATATTTTTACCGGTCGGTCCCGAACAATTATTCGGTCAAATACGATTACATGGAAGCGCATGCCGATGAAGTGGAAACGTTGCTTTTGGGCAGTTCGCATTGCTTTTATGCGCTCGATCCCGAGTATTTTTCGGGGCAGGTGTTCAATCTGTCCAACATCAGCCAGACGCTTTATTTTGACGCGTTGCTGTTTGACCAATATTTCGGGCGCATGCCCAAACTTAAGCGGGTTGTTTTTTGCATCGAATATTCAAACCTGAGCCACAAGGAAAATACGCGCGAGGATGTTTTCCGCAAATATTATTATCAAAATTACCTGCATTTGGACGTGCCGATTGTTTCCGATTTCGACCCCAAAAAATACAGTCTGGCATTTACCCGAAGCCTCGAGCAAACGTGGGAATCGTACGAGCGATACGATTTTTTCGGAACCATTGTCGATTGCAATCCCAACGGTTGGGGCAACAATTACCCCAAAGTGTACCGCTACGAACCGAGTTACAATGTCAGGGAAAGGCTCGAAGCGCACGAAGATGGATCGGTCGATTTTTCTGCCAATGCAGCGCGGCTGAACCGCATTATTGTCCAATGTAAAAACCGGAATGTGGAAGTGGTCATTGTTTCGCTCCCGCAAAGCCAACTCTATACCAGCGGTCTCAACCGCAAGAAACTCAACCTTATTTTTGCGACGTGCCACCAATTTGCCGCACAAAACGACAACGTCCGCTACCTCAATTTGTTTGAAGACCGTCGGTTTACCGACCAGGATTTCTTCGACGCCGATCATTTGAATGATGTAGGCGCGGTGAAATGTTCTAAGGTCGTCGATGAATTTTTACAGCAGAAATAACGATAAAACTCAAATTCCAACATCGGTTAAACAAAAAGGACTGCAAACGCAATCCTTTTTTTATCTAACAAACGTATAATTTAAGTTACCAGCTTCCGCTACTGCCGCCGCCGCTGAATCCGCCACCGCCAAAACCGCCGCCGAATCCGCCACCGCCACCGCCGAATCCGCCGCCCGAAGAACCGCCGCCAAATCCGCCGCGACCGAGGCTGCTCAGGATGATCATTTCGCCGAGACCAAATCCGCCTCCGCCGTTTCCGGAATTTCCGCCGCCGCGTTTTCGCGTAATGATCGCCAAAATGACGATGAAAATAATGACAAAGAAAATAACGGGCATGCCGCCGCCATTTTTGTCTTTTTTGCGTTCGCCTTTGTAAGTGCCTTTGAGTACTTCAAAAATCGCATCGGCGCCATGGTCGAGACCGCTGTAGAAATTGCCGTTCTTGAATGCTGGCGTGATGACGTAATCGATAATCTGTTTGCCTGTGGCCGCGATGAGTTTGTGCTCGACGCCGTAACCCGGATAGATTCCGACTTTTCGGTCGTTTTTGGCCACGAGGATCAGCACGCCGTTGTCGGTGTCTTGTTGTCCGATGCCCCAAGCGTGCGCCCATTTCGGACCGACGACGTTGATGTCTTCGTTGTTGAGCGTTTCGGTCGTGATGACTACGATTTGCGTGGTTGTCGAATCGGAATAACGCACGAGTTTTTCCTCGAGCATTTTCGCCTCGGACGTACTCATTGTGTGCGCGTAATCGTAAACCGATGTCTGCAAACCCGGCTTTTCGGGAATCTTGAATTGCGCGAACGCGATTTGTGCCAAAGTGACGCAAAGCACCAGTGCAATTTTCCTAAATAAAATTTGTGTCATCAGCCTTTGGAGATTTCGTTGGACAATTCGTCGGTGTCGTCGTGTTCCCACGGGAAATAGCGCTGCAATTGCTGGCCCGCGCGCGCAATCCCATCGACCAAGCCTTGCTTGAAATTCCCTTGCCGGAATTGCTGTTGCATCGCATCGCGCGTACTGTCCCAAAAATCATCGGGAACCACGGCATCGATGCCTTTGTCGCCGCAAATCACGAACGAATGGTCGTCTACGGCCACATAAATCAATACGCCGTTTTGCAGTTTGGTGTTGTCCATCTTCAATAAATGAAAAACTTCCAAAGCGCGTTCATACGCGGCAATGGAAGTCGTTTTCTCTATATGGACGCGGATTTCACCCGAAGTGTTCGTTTCGGCCAAACGAATGGCCTCGACGATTTCACGTTCTTCGTCAGTGGTCAAAAAATCCTCGACTTGTGACATAATTTAGAATTTAACTTCGACCGGTTTGTCGGCGCCGGCCACAGATTTGAAGTATACTTTTTCAGGATAACCGCTCAAGAACCACTTTTGTGGAATTTTGAGCACATAGTTGTTGTAGTTTTGTACCGATTCGTTGAAACGTGTCCTGGCGGTCAAAACCTGATTTTCGGTGCTCGTCAATTCGGCCTGCAAATCGCGGAAGTTTTGGGTCGCCTTGAGTTCCGGATAGCGTTCGACTGAAACCAGTAAACGCGACAAAGTAGATGATACGCCAGCTTGCGCTTGTTCGAATTGTGCGAGTTGCTCGGGTGTGATGTTGCTCGGGTCGACCTTGACCGATGTGGCGTTCGCACGGGCTTGAGTCACGGCCTCCAACGTCGACTTTTCGAAATCGGCGGCGCCTTTAACCGTGTTGACCAGGTTGCCGATCAGGTCGTTTCTTCTTTGGTAGGTGGTTTCTACGTTACCCCATTCTTTTCCCATCGCCTGATTGAACGACAATGCTTTGTTTTGGATGCCCATAGCCCATACGATGATGATGACCACGATTCCTGCAACGATAATCCAAGGCAAAAATTTTCTCATGATTGTTTGTTTTTAATGATCGTTATTTATTTTTAACGCGGCGCATTCCGCACAAAGCGTACCAATTTTATTTTGTCAGGTCACAGGTGGTTTTTGATGTTGGTCAGCTGCGCCTTGATGCCTTCGAGTTTGTTGATGATTTCGAATTTATCAAGTGTTTTCTTCTGGCCTTCCTTCAAATGCGTGCGCGCGCCGTCGAGCGTAAAACCGCGTTCTTTGACCAAATGGTAAATGAGTTGCAGGTTTTTGACGTCTTCGGGCGTAAACATGCGGTTGCCCTTCGCATTTTTCTTGGGCTTGAGAATGTCGAATTCCTTGTCCCAAAAACGGATGAGCGACGCATTAACATTGAACGCCTTGGCGATTTCGCCTATATTGTAATACCTTTTGTCTGGAGATAAGTCTATGTGCATCAGTCGAGTGATTGATTTTCCTGGTTAGCTAATTTAGAAATGACGACGTATTCTGCCGCCGAAATATTGCCGTAATAAAAATTGAGCGGGTTTACGACTTCCCCGTTTTTGTGTACTTCATAATGCAGATGCGGTGCTTCCGATCGTCCGGTCGAGCCAACAAATCCGATGATGTCGCCGCGTTTCACGTGTTGTCCGGAGCGCACCTTATACTTGCTCAAATGTCCGTATAAAGTTTGATATCCGAAGCCGTGACGGATGACAATGTGATTCCCGTAACCGGATGCCGTATTGTCAGCCCGTTCGACGATGCCGTCGCCCGAGGCAAAAACCGGCGTTCCTGATTTGGCCGAAAAATCCATGCCGGCGTGAAATTTACGCGCTTTCGTAAATGGATCCGTCCGATAACCGAAACCAGACGCCACGGCACGCAAATTTTCATTGCGCACAGGCTGTATCGCAGGAATCGCGGCCAATAATTTGTCTTTTTCCTTGGCGAGTTTCAAGATCTCATCGAGCGATTTGGATTGGATGACGAGTTCTTTGGAAATGATGTCTACGCGTTTGGATGTATTGACCACGAGTTCCGAATTGTCAAAACCTTCGAGTTCCTTGTATCGGTTGACGCCGCCAAATCCGGCCTTGCGTTGTTCGGCCGGAATCGGGGAAGTGTTGAAATACACGCGGTACAAATTGTTGTCGCGTTCTTCCACGCTGCCCAGAACTTCGTCGATCTGGTCCATTTTTTTGTTCAGGATGGCATAATTGAGTTTGAAATTCTCAATCTCGCGCGCCTGCAAACGGTCTTTCGGTGTTTCAAAAAAAGGCGTGTTGAGCAAAACCAGAAAACTCAAGACCCCGAACAACGCCGACGCAGTCAGGAACAAGGCCGCATACGCAAATTTCGTCCGCTTCTTGACCTTGATTTTGCGGTACGCCAGATTTTCAGGATCGTAGTAATATTTTACTTTTTTCATTCTGTATAAAAACCCTATTTTTGCACGTGAAAAACACAAGGTGAACAAATTTACTAAATGTTTTTTTACAAAAACGTTGAATCGTCCAATTGTTTAACCGTTTAACCGACGGCAACGATCAACCGATTCAACGCTTCACCGATTAAACAAAGAAAATGAAGTCACAAGATATCAGAAAACAGTTTCTCGATTTTTTCCAAAGCAAAGGACATTTGATCGTTCCTTCGGCGCCGATTGTTTTAAAAGACGACCCGACGCTGATGTTCAACAACTCGGGAATGGCGCAATTCAAGGAATATTTCCTCGGCAACGGCACGCCAAAATCCAAACGCATCGCCGATACGCAGAAATGTCTGCGCGTTTCGGGCAAGCACAACGATCTCGAGGAAGTCGGGATCGACACCTATCACCACACCATGTTCGAGATGCTCGGCAACTGGTCTTTCGGCGATTACTTCAAGAAAGAAGCGATCCATTGGGCGTGGGAATTGCTCACCGAAGTCTACAAAATCGACAAAGACATTTTGTATGTGACGGTTTTCGAAGGTTCGGAAGAGGAAAACGTACCGTTCGACCAGGAAGCCTACGACATCTGGAAAAGCCTGATTGCAGAAGACCGGATTCTGCTCGGCAACAAAAAAGACAATTTCTGGGAAATGGGCGACCAGGGTCCGTGTGGTCCGTGTTCGGAAATCCACGTCGACATCCGTTCGGCCGATGAAAAAGCGAAAACGCCCGGAAAAGATCTCGTCAACGCCGATCATCCGCACGTCGTCGAAATCTGGAACAATGTGTTTATGGAATTCAACCGCAAAGCCGACGGCTCGCTCGAGAAATTGCCCGCGCAACACGTCGACACCGGCATGGGATTCGAGCGTTTGTGCATGGTCTTGCAAGGCGTTCAGTCGAATTACGACACCGACGTTTTCTCGCCGCTGATCCAAAGAATTGAAGCCGTTACCAATTCGAAATACACCATCAGGGCTTCGAATGAGGCCGAAGAAAAAACCAACATCGCGATCCGCGTCATCGCCGATCACGTACGCGCCGTAGCATTCGCCATCGCCGATGGGCAATTGCCGTCGAATACAGGCGCAGGCTACGTGATCCGCCGGATTTTGCGCCGTGCGATCCGTTACGGATTTACGTTTTTGGACACGAAGGAAGCGTTCATTTACCAATTGGTCGAAACGCTGGCTTCCCAGATGGGCGGCGCGTTCCCGGAAATCGTTTCGCAGAAAAACCTGGTGATGAATGTGATCCGCGAAGAAGAGCAATCTTTTTTGCGCACGCTCGACCAGGGTTTGCAATTGCTCGACAATGTCATTTCTGAAACCAACGGCGAACAAGTGGCGGGCGAAAAAGCATTCGAATTGTACGATACTTTCGGGTTTCCAAAAGATTTGACGGCGCTCATCCTGAAGGAAAAAAACATGTCGTACAACGAACAAGATTTCGACAAGGCGATGTTCCAGCAAAAGACGCGTTCGCGCGCGGCCTCTGAAGTTTCGACCGACGACTGGACGATTTTGGTCGAAGGAAATACTGAAACTTTCGTCGGATACGATTTGCTCGTCAACGAAGTCAAAATTACACGATACAGGAAAGTCGACTCGAAAAAAGACGGCATGATGTACCAGATCGTACTCGACCATACGCCATTCTATCCCGAAGGCGGCGGCCAGGTGGGCGATAAGGGCACGTTGTCGAATTCGAACGAGACGATTGAAATCACCGATACCAAAAAAGAAAACAACCTCATTTTGCATTTCACCAAGCAATTGCCCGAAAATGTAAATGGCACGTTCATCGCCAAAGTAAACCGCGATCTGCGCGACCATACGGCGAGCAACCACTCGGCGACACACTTGCTGCACCAGGCTTTGCGGTCTGTTTTAGGGACGCATGTTGAGCAGAAAGGCTCACTCGTGAATCCGAATTACCTGCGTTTCGACTTTTCGCATTTCGCCAAAGTCAGCGACGCCGAACTGCAACAGGTTGAAGATTTCGTCAATGAACGCATCCAGGAACATTTGCCGCTTTTGGAAAGACGCAGCATCCCGTTTGCGCAGGCGATCGAGGAAGGCGCGATGGCGTTGTTCGGGGAAAAATACGGCGACAATGTGCGCGCGATCAAATTTGGCGACAGCATGGAATTGTGCGGCGGCATCCACGTGCCGAACACGGCCGAAATCTGGCATTTCAAGATCATCAGTGAAGGCGCTGTGGCAGCGGGAATACGACGTATCGAGGCGATTACGAACGATGGTGTCAAAGCCTATTTTGCGTCGCAGGAAAAAGCACTCGAAGAAATCAAGGCCGCTTTGAAAAACCCACAGGATACCTTGAAAGCGGTGGTTAATTTACAAGAAGAAAACGCCAAACTCGCCAAGCAGATTGAGGCTTTGATGAAAGACAAGGTCAAAGGGATGAAGTCGGAATTGGTTTCGGAAATGAAAGAAATCGATGGCGTGAAGTTCCTCGCCAAACAGATCGATCTGAATCCGGAAGGCGCGAAAGACCTGGCATACGAAATTGGAAATACGGGACAAAATATCTTCCTCTTATTGGCTACGGCCGATGAAGGCAAACCGATGCTGACGTGCTACATTTCCAAAGAACTCGTCGCGTCTAAAAACCTGAATGCGGGACAAGTCGTCCGCGAACTCGGGAAATACATCCAGGGCGGCGGCGGCGGACAACCGTTTTTTGCTACGGCCGGCGGAAAGAACGTTGACGGGATTCGGGAAGCACTCGACAAAGCGATTGATTGTATCAAATAATTAAGGGCCCGGAATTACCGGGCTTTTTATTTGCCTTTGTTTTGTTCATTTTTTTAAGTTTATTTGTCTCAAACAAAACAAGATGAAAAAGTTATTCTTTATTTTAAGCGTGGTGCTGCTGGTTTCGTGCTCGTCAGACGATGACAACAACATTGCCATTCCCGACAATGTCGACGGAACGTTGCTCAAAAAAGCGGTTTATATCGCATCAAACGGCCAGATTTCAACCGCCGAATACACGTATGACGGAAACAAGCTGCTCAAGATCGAAGCCAATTCGGGGTCGTCGACTTCGTATGTCTACACGGGCGACCGCATCACGCGGATCAATTTCAATTTTGGATCGCTCAACACTGAAAGCCAATTCCTGACGTACAACGGCGCGGGCAAATTGGAATCGATGAAGAAAACGGTTTTGGGTGACATCACGTACAGCGTGACTTTCACTGACAATCCCGACAACACCGTAACCATCAAGGATTACAACGGCGATTTTGCAACGGGCGCGCCATTCATCAGCGAAACCAAGGCATTTTTGGCCGATGACGGTTCGGTGACGAAGATCGAAAAATACAGCGGCAGCACGACCTTGACGTACAACTTTACGTACGACGATCAATTTACGCCGACCAATGATATAATTGGATACGAAAAATTGCGTTTCTATCAAGCGGGGTCGACCGCCAATCCGCACAACATCTTGACCGTTTCGGGTTCCGGAAGTGTGGAAATGAACTATACTTACAACGCCCAGGGTTATGCCTCGACGGTGCAGGAAGGCGAAGATGGCCCTACCGTTAAATATTTTTATTATTAAATCAATTGCTATGAGAAAGTTATTTTTAGTATGCCTTCCGTTCCTTATAATTTCGTGCAACAGCGGTGCCGATATGACGCCTTACGATCCGAACGCCACACTGACGACAACGCTGCTGAACAAAATCATCGAAACCGATGACGATGGGCAGGACGTGACGACCAATTTCAATTACAACGGCTACAAGATTGTCAATTTTATCGATTCCGACGGCACTTCGGGCGTATTTTCGTATGCCGGCAACATCATCAGTAAGATCGACTATTACGAAGGCACGACGCTTTCGCAAACCGACTTGTTCACTTACAACGCACAAAGCCAGATTACGTCGCATACGATTCAGTTTCCCGCAAGCGATTATGCCACGCGCGAAGATTTCACATACAATTCCGACGGTACGGTTTCGTATACATCGTGGTTCGGAAACCTCGAATCGCAGACTTCGCCCGACGTGCCCGGCAAATTGTTCTTTTCTAACGGGGAAGTCGTGAAGCGCGAAACGTATATCGGTTCGTCGTTGGCTTCGTCCGAAACCTTTACGTATGACGCCAAGAACAATCCGTTGCGCAATGTCATCGGACTCAACCAGGCGTTCCTTTTTCAGGGTGAAATTGGCGGTGTCTTGCGGAATTTGCTCACGGCATCCGGAACGACCAATCCGGTTTTGATCGAATACCAATACAATATTGGCGGTTTCCCCGAAACGAGCCAGTCGACGAGCGCACTCGAGGGCGGGATTTTTACCCAGTATTTTTACGAATAAATAACAACCCGGACGTTCGTTGGACGATCTCGGCCGCAAGGAAGTCTATACGTACGATTCAAACGGAAACATCACCATAGCCCATTTTTATGGCGACGCCACGACGCAAACCAATCCAAACGGAACCGGAAGCGTCACTTTTGTCAACGGCGAAGTCAGTGAAATCGTAAATGCATCCGGAGCGACGCTTACGTATACCTACGACAATAAAGAACAATCCGCTCAAGAACATCACAGGATTCGGCAAAATTTCGTTCTACGGAATGGAAGCTTCGGGCATCATGCACAACATCACGATGCAGGATGACGACACCAATGACTGGGACCAGTCGACGACGTATACGTACAACGCTCGATTATCCGAATACGGCGGTAGAAAACAATGATGCCGATACGGTAACGACCCAATTCTATTACTAATGTCGTAAGTTTGTAAAAACAAACGATGCATTTCAGGACCCAAATACCCATTTCCAAAAGCAACCACACGATTGGCTACGATTCAGAAGTGGTGTCTTTGGGTTCTTGCTTTGCGGTCAATATGGGAGAGAAACTGGAGGAATTCCAATTTAAAAATGAGGTCAATCCGTTTGGGATTTTGTTCCATCCGCTCGCGATTGAACGGTTGCTGCATTTCGCCGAAACCCAAAAATCATTCACCGAAACCGATGTGTTTTTCCACAACGAACGCTGGCATTGTTTCGATGCGCATTCTGATAGGAGCGATTCCGATTGCGGAAATCTGCTGCAAAAACTCAACGATTCGATCGTACTAACCCATCTGCGGATTAAAAAAGCGACGCACATCATCATCACTTACGGAACGGCGTGGGTGTACCGCGAGAAGGCATTAAACGATGTGGTCGCCAATTGCCATAAGTTGCCGCAAGCGCAATTTTCGAAAGAAATCCTGTCGGTTGAAGCCATTCGTAAATCGATCCAAAACACGATCCAAATCATCAGCCGGCTCAATCCCGAAGCGCAAATCATCTTTACGATTTCGCCCGTTCGCCATCTTAAAGACGGTTTTTCAGGAAACCAACGCAGCAAGTCGAACCTGATTGCGGCGTTGCACGACACACTGCAACCTGAAAACAACCATCCGCATGCGGCCTATTTCCCGAGCTACGAAATCATGATGGACGAATTGCGCGATTATCGTTTTTATGCCGAGGACATGATCCATCCCAACCAGGTCGCGGTCGATTACATCTGGGAACGGTTTGCCCAGGCGCATATTTCCGAAGCGGCTTTTGCGGTGATGGAAAAAGTGGCGCAAATCCGGAAAAGCCTTGCGCACCGGCCTTTCAACCCTGATTCTAAAAGCCATCGGAATTTTCAGGTTAAACTTCAGGAATCGATCGACGCGATTCAGAAACAGCATCCGCACATGCGTTTTTAATTTTTTACCGCAAAGGCGCAAAGTTTACGCAAAGGCACCAACTACTTGGCGTACTTTGCGTAAACTTTGTTCTATTCTCTGTGGTTAAAGGATTTCAAAATACGTATTTCTTCGTATTGTGACGCCTGCGCAATTGGTTCAGATTTGCAGAGTAAACTTTAACTCAAAATCAGACCTTATGAAAAACTTCAAATCAATTGCGAAACTTAGCCTTATTGCCGTTTCTTTATTCTTCGTCTCGTGTGGCGATGATGACGATACGTACTATCCACCGGCCAATCCGGCACCTGCAAATTCGTCTTACATTACCGGTAAAGTGGATGGCGCCGATTTCAGCACCATTATTTTCGGAACATCAACCGCTACCTGCAACCGCGTGGGGACTGGAGACGAATACTTTATCACGATCTTGGGCGGCGATATGGCGGCCAATTCGATTACGGTACAACTTTGGAATATTACGGCGCCCGGAACTTATACAGTAAACCGCAACTCGGATTCATTCTTGAATTACAGTCCAGGTTCAGGCGGCGTGGCTTATGCAAGTTCTGCCGAATGCGATACCGCGACCGGAACCATCAATGTGACTTACATCGACGACACCAAAGTAGAAGGGACTTTCTCTTTCACAGGCGTCAATACGGAAGATTGCGCAGGCGGAACCAAAACGGTTACCGAAGGTGCCTTTCGCGGAACATTCCCACAATAAATACATCCCATTATGAAAATACATTTCCTGGGCTTTTTATTCGCTTTCGTATTGCTTGCCTCTTGCAGCGATGACGATGAACAAGTGTACACGCCAACGCCTACACCCGCCGCCGCAGGTTTCACATGGCGGGAAAATGATCCCAACGGAGCCGTTCAAACCGCGCCCACGGCAACATTCAGTACACAATACAAAACAATGATCGTGAAGGACAGCAACGATGCGACGCTTTTCGAAATCAATCTCAATGGCACAGCGGCCGCAACGTATACCGTTGGTCCGGATAATGCAGTGACCTACACAGGCATAAATCCGTTTTTCGTAGCCGATACGGGAGAAGTGATCATCTCTTCCAACGCCAACGGCAAAGTTTCCGGAACCTTTGAGGCTTTCCGCGGCGGATCGGGACTTACGCGAATTTATGCAACGTTTACAGATGTTACGGTGGTTCCGTAAATCATTTTTGGTTTAGTTTGTTTCTGAAAAAATACGGCATCTGTCGTATTTTTTCTTGTTTGCGAATCATCCAAATTTGTACCTGACTCTCTAACTTTACCTGCTATGGTTATTTCCCTGATTGCTGTTATTGTAATGCTTATCGGTATCATCTTGTACCTGAACCTTGAATTTTATAAGGAAAAAAAACGGTTTCGCATCAAAATCGACGACATGCAACAGGTCATCGCCGAAATCACGCGCAAGCAATCCGGGCAGGACAACCAGATCAGGCTTTCGGACGAACTCAACTCAACGCTCAAGTCGAGCCAGGAAACGCTCAGCGACGACATCTTCGGACTCAACCACGAACTTTTCGAGATGCTGTCTAAAAACAATCTCTTAAAAAAATAATCGGCGGCTCAAATTTCAAACGTTTGCCTATATTTATGGAATCAAACCAAATTTTATGAAGCATTGCGCGCTGGTCTTTGGAATACTGTTGCTGTGTTGCGGTTTTTGCGTTGGACAAAATAAAGAAACCGACAGCCTGTATCAAATCGTCCGAACGACAAAAGACGATTCGGTCAAGGTCAAGGCACTCAACAAAATGGCTTTCCAGCATATTTTCAGCGATTCGCAAAAAGCGTTGGAACTACTCAAGCAATCGGAAAAGATTTCGAAATCCAAACCCAATTGCCGCTACGGATATTCCGAAATGCTCAATTTCAAAGGCGCGTTGATGGATGTGATGGGCAAACCCGATTCGGCTTACCATTACCTGAACCGTTCGATCCAGTTGAGCAAGCAATACCGATTCCCGAACCTTCAGGTGCGCAGCATGAACAACCTCGGCATGGTGAATTGGAGCAACGGCAATTTCAAGGAAGCGCTGCGTTTGTTTTTGGAATCGCTCAAGATCAACGAAACGCTGCCGCGCGATCAGCAGATGAAATTCGACACGAGTTACAGCAACATCGGGCTTGTCTACCAGGAACTGGCACTCGACGAAAAAGCGCTCGAATACCACCAGAAAGCCTATGCGATCCGCAAAGCCAAAGGCATGCTCAAGGAACAGGCGATCTCGCTCAACAACATCGGCATCTGCTACAATGCGATGAACCAAACGGCGCGCGCGATCGAAATTTACAAGCAAGGGCTGGTCGTGGCCAAAGCATCGGGCAATGATGTCGATTATTGCAAGTTGCTCGAAAATCTCGGTAATGCCTATCAATCGCAATACAAATACCGCGAAGCGATCAAATGCTACGAAGAAGAACTGACTTTTAAAGTCGCGGTTCCCAAAATGAAAATCGGCGTGTATGGCAGTCTGGCTGCGGCCTACAATAAATTGAACCAGCCGAAAATGGGAATCAAATACGGCGAAATGGGTTTGGCGTTGCTCAAGGCCAATCCGGCGCTCGAACCGTTTGCGTCGCATTTGTACCAATACACGGCACAAAGCTATTATATGGTGGGCAACATCAATAAAGGCGAGGCGTATAACCGCGAATTTTTGGGCATTACCAAACAGATTTTTTCGGATGAAAATGCCAAACAGATGGCGGGCTACGAAATCAAGTACGAAACCGCCAAAAAAGAAAAGCAACTCGCCGAAAATAAAGCCAAACTGCTCGAAAGTGAAGCCGGAACGCGACAGAAAAACTTCCTGCTGATCGGCTTGTCGGTGCTTGCGTTTTTCCTCGTGGTGACGGGATTGCTCATTTTCAGGCACCAAAAACTCAAGCACGCGCAACTCGAACAGGAGCATCTGCTCAAATCGACGATCGCCCAAATCGAAACCCAGAACAAACTGCAGGAACAGCGACTCAGCATTTCGCGCGATCTGCACGACAACATCGGCGCGCAGCTCACGTTCATCATTTCGTCGGTTGAAAACATCAAGTATGCGTTCGATATCGGCAACGCCAAACTCGATGCGAAACTCCAAAACATCAGCAGTTTCGCGCAATCGACAATACTCGAACTGCGCGACACGATCTGGGCGATGAACAGCCATCAGATTGTGTTTGATGACCTCAAGGCGCGCATCCTCAATTTCATCGAGAAAGCCAAAACGGCCAAGGAAGCGGTGCATTTCGAATTCACGATCGATCCCAAACTCACGGCGATCAAGCTCGGGTCCGTGGCCGGAATGAATTTGTACCGCACGATCCAGGAAGCGGTCAACAATGCGGTCAAATATTCCGAAGCCGATACGGTTGCGATTTCAGCCGAAAGCATCGGTGGTGAAATCCGGATCGTGATCGAAGACAACGGCATCGGTTTCGACCTCGAAACCACCGAACGCGGCAACGGACTCGTCAATATGGAAAAAAGGATCGAGGACATCGGCGGGGTTTTCAGCCTGCATTCGCAACAACAAAAAGGAACCAAGATCACTATTCTGCTGAACCAAACCGAAACCTTATGACCAAGCTCGCGATTGTTGACGATAATATTTTCCTGATCAAATCGGCGCAGGAGAAATTGTCTTTTTTTGACGATTTTACGGTCAAGTTCACCGCCGCCAATGGTTTGGAATTGCTCGAACGGCTCGAAGCCAACCACAACGTCGACCTCATTCTGATGGACATCGAAATGCCCAAAATGAACGGCATCGAAGCCACGCAGGCGATCAAGCAGAAATATCCGCAGATCAAAATCATCATGCTCACGGTTTTCGACAACGACGAGAATATCTTCAAATCGATCAAGGCCGGCGCCGACGGTTATCTCCTGAAAGAAGTGAGTCCGAAGGATTTGCAGCAAGGCGTCATCGATACGCTCAACGGCGGCGCGACGATGACACCGTCGATTGCGCTCAAGACTTTGAAATTATTCCGAAATCCGATTGAGTTCGATTCGGTTGAAAACGCCGAAAACATCAAACTCACCACACGCGAAACCGAAGTGCTCGAGCAACTCAGCAAGGGGTTGAAATATGAATTGATCGCGGCCAATTTGTTCCTTTCCGTCGGGACGATCCGCAAGCACATTGAGAACATTTACACCAAACTCCAGGTGCACAATAAGCTCGAGGCGATTGAGAAGGCGCGGAACAACAAACTCATATGAATTTTAAATTTTAATGCGGGCGTGCCGGCGCTTTAAATTCCGGATCGGGCAAAATTTCACGGCGCCGTCAGGCTGTTCGTTGCTATCTTTTTGCTTGCTGCGCCGCAAAAAGGATATCCACTGCCATCCTTCACGCGGAAAGGGGTGTTCTCCCATTTAAAATTCATCATTTAAAATTTAAAATAAACCAAATAGGTCAATTGCCCTATTGTCTCACGACGGCAATCGGCGCAACTTTGTCTCATCATAAACCTCAAAATTAATCTATTATGAAATTGACATTGAAAACCCTCAGTAAAATGATTTTAATCGCGGCGGTATTTGCATTCGTATCGTGCGGCGGTGACGACGACAACACCTATTATCCGGCAGCGACGGGTGATTATTACATGAAAAGTAAAGTCGACGGCAACGACTACAACAATTCGGCTTACTTCGCACCGACGGCTTCGCTCAATGCCGGGACGTTGATGATCCAGAGCAGCACCGACGGCGGCAATTCGATCCAGATCCAAATCCCGAATTTCGATGGCGTGGGCACATACAATTCGGGCGGCAACATCCTGGCGAACGGCTACATCAATTACATGACTTTGACGCCGTTCAAAACATATACTTCGGTAAGAGGAAGCGGAACGGTAGAAATAACCGAGATGACAGAGACATTCATCAAAGGGACTTTTAGCGCAGTGGCACCTGAGAATGAAGAAGACGCTACCGCATCGGTAACGATTACCGAAGGAGATTTTAAAGTAAAACGTTAATTTTTGGTTTAGTTTTTTACTTTTTGAAATACGGCTTCGGCCGTATTTTTTGTGTTAACCGCGCTTCCTAATTTTACCACAAAGTACACGAAATTTTATCAAAAAGCTCGCAAAGCTTTCCGCAAAGTTTAAGACAAGAATGGGAAACTTTGCAGTCTTTGCGAAACCTTTGCGTCCTTTGTGGTAAATAAATTTAGTTTTATATTTACCTCAGTTGAAATCGTTTACCATGTATAAGAAAGCTTTATTGCTGCTGCTTTTGTTTTCGATGGGCGCCTATTCGCAATCGCCCGCGCAAAAAATCGTCGACAGTTTAAAATTGCAACTGCGGCAAAATCCGAATCCGAAAGAAAAGGCGAAAATCTACGGCGATCTGGCGTGGTATTTCAACAGGATCTCGATGGATTCGGCTCTTGCATACGGTGCGAAATCGATTGAAATGGCCAAGGCGCTCAAAGACGACAAAATGATCGGGCAGGCGCTCAGCGATTTCGGCGCGATTCTGTACACCAAAGGCGATTACGACCAGGCGCTCGATATTCTGGGGCAATGCCTCAAGATCAGGACGAAATTGAAGGATGCGGAAGGGATTGCGTCGGTGCAGTTTAAAATCGGCAATGTGTATTTCAAGCAGTTCGCGCTCGAAAAGGCGATGGGCCATTACCTCAAAGCGTTGCGCCATTACGAAAAAACGAACAATGCGCAAGTCGTCGGAACGCTCGAAACCAATATCGCGGCGGTCTATCACGGACTCAAGAATTACCCCAAGGCGCTCGAATATTTGCGCCGTTCGGAAAAATATTTGACCCAAACCAAGCAGGAATCGGAACTCGCCAACACGATCGTAGGGATCGGCAATGTTTATTTTTCGCAGAAAGATACGGTTCGCGCATTGGAACAATTTCAACGCGGACTCCAATTGGCCGAGAAAGTGCAGAATTATCCGGCGCTTACGACCGCTTACAATAACTTGGGATTGATTTACACGTATCGGAAACGGCCCAAACCCGCGATTGACATGATTTCGAAATCGCTCGCCATCCGGAAAAAGATCAACCAGACGGCAGATGTGGCGAGCTCGCAATTGACGCTCGCGATCAATTATTCGAGCCTGGGACAATTCTCGAAAGCCAAACCGCTGCTTCTGGAAAGCCTCAAGGTTTTTGAAAAAGACAGCATCCGCGAGAAAATGGGCAATGTCTACATTCAGCTGATTCCGGTGTATGCAAGCCTCGGGAAAGTCGACAGCGTAAGCTATTACACTGATTTGTATCTCAAATTCGCCGACAAGAACCTGAACGACAACGTCCTCAAAATCTCGAACGAACTCGAAACCAGATACCAAACCGAAAAGAAAGAAAAACTGCTGCTGCAACAGGAAGCCGAAACCAAAAAGAAGAACGTCTTGTTGCTGCTCGTTTCGATATTCGCCGTGTTTATTGCACTGATCGGCTATCTGATTTACCGCCAACAACGCCTCAAGAACCGCCAGCAGGAACAGGAACACGCGCTCAAACTCGCGATTTCCAAAATCGAGACGCAGAACAAATTACAGGAACAGCGGCTCAATATTTCGCGTGATCTGCACGACAACATCGGCGCGCAACTCACGTTCATTATTTCGTCGGTCGACAATATTAAGTACGGTTTCAATGTCGAAAATCCGAACCTGACTTCGCGACTGGACCGCATCAGCAACTTCACCAAATCGACCATTGTTGAACTGCGCGACACGATCTGGGCGATGAACAGTGACGCGATCACGTTTAAGGATTTGGAATTGCGCATCATGAACTTCATCGGGAAGGCGAAAAAAGCCAAGGAAGACATCAATTTCAAATTCGAAATCGGCGATGACCTGGCAAAGACGCAATTGTCTTCGATCGTCGGCATGAATGTGTACCGGACGATCCAGGAAGCGGTCAACAATGCGATCAAATATGCGGAAGCGGGCGAAATTTCGATTAAGATCTACACCGAAAACTGCTTGATCAAAATCGTCGTTTCCGACAACGGTAAAGGTTTTGACACCGCCAACGCCGATTCCGGAAACGGCTTGCAAAACATGAAAAAACGCATCAGGGACATCGGCGGCACTTGCGAAATCGATTCACGAACCGGGATTGGCACAACCATTTTACTAACCATCGACCCATGAAAAAGCTTGTAATCGTTGACGACAACACGTTCCTGCAAAAGGCAATCCTTGAGAAACTGAGTTTTTTTGAAGACATCAAATGCAAATTCTGCGCGTCTGACGGAAAGGATTTGATCGCCAAACTCGACGGCAATCACAATGTCGACTTGATTTTAATGGACATCGAAATGCCCGAAATGAACGGTATCGAAGCGACGCAAGCAGTCAAATCGCGCTATCCGCACATCAAGATCATCATGCTCACGGTATTCGACAACGACGAGAATATTTTCAACGCGATCAAGGCCGGTGCCGATGGCTATCTGCTCAAAGAGGTGAATCCGCAAGAATTGTACGACGGCATTGTCGAAACGCTCAACGGCGGCGCGGCGATGAACCCGTCGATTGCATTCAAAACGCTCAAATTGTTGCGCAATCCGGTCGATTTCAAAAACAAATCTGAACAAGAAGATATCAAGCTCACGCCGCGCGAAATCGACGTTCTCGAACAATTGAGCAAAGGATTGACGTATACGGTGATTGCCGAAAATTTGTTTTTGTCGCCGAGCACGATCCGGCGTCACATCGAGAATATTTATATGAAATTGCAGGTGCACAATAAGCTGGAAGCGGTTCAGAAAGCGAAGAATAACAACCTCATTTAGTATGAGTTGTGAATGATGAGTGGGCGTGCCGGCGCTAGGCATTTTTCCTTTGATTCAAATTTCGTTGTGCGCCGTCAGGCTGTCCGCTGTTTCTTTTTCAACCTCCGCTGAAGCTGCGGCTGCAAAAGGATGCCGCTTCCATCCTTCACGCACCCGACATTAACTCATAACTTATAACTCATAACTTATAACTCATAATTCACAACTCTTTCGTAGCTTTATCAAAAAGACAAAAATGCTCCGTAAGAAAATCTTATACCTCATTTTCGCTGTAATCGTCGCGCTGTTGCTGTTCAAATATTGCGAATTCAGGAAACAGGACGATTCCACGATCGATTACAATACGAACCTGATCCAACAGCAGATCGTCAACGTCGGCAAACTCGTCGTGACCGAAGGCCATTTCTCGCAGGTGCTGACCTACAAAGACCAGGACAAATATTTCATGGATTTGATTTCGTTCGACAAGAAAGCGCTGATCGTTGTCAATGCCGAAGCGACCGTTTCGTATGATTTGCGCCAGATGAAATACGACATCGACGAAAAGACGAAGACGATTGCGATTTTAAATATTCCTCCGGCAGAGATCAAAATCAGTCCCGACATTCAGTTTTACGACGTCACGCAAAGTACGCTGAACCATTTTACCGGAGACGATTACAACAAGATCAACAAATCCGTACGTGCGAATCTGGCCAAGAAGATCGATAAATCGTCGCTCAAAACCAATGCGCAAAACCGACTCATCAGCGAATTGTCGAAAATCCTGATCCTGACCAATACCATGGGCTGGAAACTGCAATACCGCGGCAAAACGTTCGACAACCAAACCATCGACAACATTTTATTGTAATGCTGCAGCCCAAAAATTCCGACCGAAAATCAGCAATCGTCAACATTTCCGCGCGTCTTTTTAAAGAAAAAGGCTACAGCGCCGTAACGATGCGCGACATCGCCCAAGCCATGGAAATCAAGGCGGCGAGTTTGTACAACCACATCAAATCGAAACAGGAAATCCTCGTTTTGATGATCATCGAAATCGCCGAGGAATACACCCATACGATCCGTTCGATTGAAACTTCCGGGGAAACATCCATCGGCAAAATCGACAAAGTCATCCAGCTTCACATCGACATCACCGTCAGGAATCCCGATGCGCTCGCGTCGCTCAACAACGATTGGATGCATTTGCCAGAGGCCGAGCTCAAATATTTCCTGCAGATGCGCGAAGAATACGAAGACATTTTCCGCGGCATCGTCAAAAAAGGAATTGCCGACGGCGAAATCAAAAACTACAACGCCGAAGTCATTATTTTTTCGATTTTATCTACGATACGCACGCTATATCTGTGGTATGGCAAGAAGCGCGATTTTAATGCTAATGTACTGAAAACGAACCTTAAAAAAATTCTGCTCGAGGGCATAATTTAACTTTATCATTAAGAAATTATTACTAAATTTGCATAGTAAACTAACAATTGTTAGTTTCGAATAAATCATTTGCAATGGCGAAGTTTCATCAGATTAAAGTACGCGACGTATACAAGGAAACCAAAGACTGCTCGGTCATTTCGTTTGACATTCCAAGCGACATGAAGGACGAATTCAAATATTCGCACGGCCAGCACTTGACCTTGCGCGCGTTCATCGATGGCCAGGATGTGCGCCGTTCGTATTCGCTTTGTTCGAGTCCGGTTGAAGACCAATGGAAAGTCGCCGTCAAGAAAATCAACGGCGGATTGTTCTCGGCTTATGTGCATGAAAACCTCAAGAGTGGCGACGTGCTCGACATCATGCCGCCCAACGGGGTGTTCAACACGCCCATTTCCGACCAGCCCAAAAATTACATCGTTTTTGCGGCGGGAAGTGGCATCACGCCGATACTTTCGATCATCAAGACGCATCTCGCGCTCGAGCCCAGCAGTAAATTCCAACTGTTTTACCTGAACCGCAGCGTCAAATCGATTATCTTTAAGGAAGAAATCGAGCAGCTTAAAAACCGCTATTTCGGACGTCTCGAGATTTTCCATTTCCTGACCAAGGAACACCGCAACATCGAATTGCTCAACGGCCGTTTTACGCAAGAGAAATTGCAGACGTTGACCAAAAGCATCATCGATGTGCCGTCGGTCGACGAATGTTTCATCTGCGGGCCCGAACAGATGATTTTCCTGATCCGCGACGAATTGATGGCGGCCGGATTGTCTAAAGATAAAATCCATTTCGAATTGTTCAACACCGGAAATTCGGAAGCAGATATTGAGCGGAAGAATCGAATCCTCGAAAAGAAAGTCGAAGGCACGGAAGTCACGATCATCGATGGCGGCAAGGAATTCCACTTCATCATGGACGACGATTTCGACAACATTCTCGATGGCGCGCTTGCAGCCGGAGCCGATTTGCCGTTCGCGTGCAAAGGCGGCGTTTGCAGTACGTGCCGTTGCAAAGTCATCGACGGGACGGTGGAAATGAAAGTCAATTACGCGCTCGACGAAAACGAAGTCGCGAAGAATTACATATTGAGTTGCCAGGCCGTGCCGACTTCACAAAGAGTCGTCGTCGACTTCGGGGCTTAATTAATGGATAATTAACAATGGAAAATTGATAATTATTTGAGAAAAAGAGATTAACGAATTGATGGAGACAACCAACTGAAATTGAACGATTTCATTATTGTCAATTATCAATTATCAATTAAAAAGTTATGTCTGAATTGGAACAACAAGAACTGGAAGCAATCTTCGAAAGGAAAATTGCCAATGACGAAAAGATCGAGCCCAAAGACTGGATGCCCGAAAAATACCGCAAGACGCACATCCGCCAGATTTCCCAACACGCGCATTCCGAAATCGTCGGCATGTTGCCCGAAGGAAACTGGATCACGCGTGCGCCTTCACTGCGAAGAAAAGTAGCGCTGCTCGCGAAAGTACAGGATGAAGCCGGCCACGGTTTGTACTTGTACAGCGCGTGCGAAACTTTAGGGATTTCGCGCGAAGAATTGTACGAACAATTGCATTCGGGCGAAGCCAAATATTCGTCGATCTTCAATTATCCGACGGTGACTTGGGCCGATATGGGCGCGATTGGTTGGCTTGTAGACGGTGCGGCGATTATCAATCAGGTTCCGCTTACGGCGACTTCTTACGGACCGTACGCCAGGGCAATGGTTCGAGTCTGCAAAGAAGAAAGTTTCCACCAACGCCAAGGTTTCGAAATCATGATGACGTTGGCCAACGGAACGCCCGAACAAAAAGCGATGGCGCAAGATGCATTGAACCGCTGGTGGTGGCCGTCATTGATGATGCTGGGGCCGACAGACGCCGAATCGGTACACACCGAACAATCGATGAAATGGAAACTCAAACGCAAAACCAACGACGAGTTGCGCCAGCAGTTCGTAGACCAGACCGTTCCGCAAGCCGATTTGATCGGACTTACGATTCCGGATCCGAATCTCAAATGGAACGAGGAAACCAAACGCTACGATTTCGGCGAAATGGATTGGGACGAATTCTGGCAAGTCGTCAAAGGCCATGGCCCGTGCAACAAAGTCCGCATGGATGCGCGCAAAAACGCGTGGAGTGGAGGCGAATGGGTTCGCGACGCCGCGATGGCCTACGCCGAGAAACAAGGACAATTGCAAACCACCTAAATTATAGTTAGAACGAATCAACTCATAACTCATAACTCATAACTCATAATTCATAACTCATAATTCATAACTCATAATTCATAACTCATAATTCATAACTCATAATTCCAATGAAAAACTGGCCACTCTGGGAAGTATTTGTAAGAAGTAAAAACGGACTCGAACACCGCCACTGCGGAAGCCTGCACGCATCCGACGCCACCATGGCGCTCGAAAACGCACGCGACGTCTACACGCGAAGAATGGAAGGCGTGAGCATCTGGGTCGTTCCGTCCAGCCAAATCACGGCGTCGAACCCAGATAATAATGGGGAGTTTTTCGAGCCCGCCAAAGACAAAGCATACCGCCATCCGACCTTTTACGAATTGCCCGAAGAATTGAAACACATGTAATTCAAAAGAAAAATAAAATTGTTCAAATGCAAAACAATTTAGTCCAATACATCTACGGAATCGCCGACAACGCCCTGATTTTGGGCCAACGCCTCGGCGAACTGTGCGGCCACGGCCCGAACCTCGAAACCGATATTGCGATGACCAATATCGCGCTCGATCTGCTCGGCCAAACGCGCAGCTATTACCAATACGCGGCCAAACAAATCGGCGGCGACGCGACCGAAGACACGATTGCGTTCCTGAGAAGCGAACGCGAATACAAAAACGTGTTGCTCGTTGAACAACCGAATACCGATTTTGCATATTCCATCGGGCGCCAGTTTTTATTCGACGTGTACCATTTGCTGTTGCTGCAGCAATTGCAGTTCAGCAAAGATGAAACGCTCGCGGCGATTGCCATCAAAAGCATCAAGGAAGTGAGCTATCACCAGCGTTTTTCCTCCGATTGGATTAAGAGATTGGGCGATGGAACCCAAGAAAGCCACGCCAAAATGCAAACCGCAATCAACGATCTCTGGACGTTCACCGACGAATTGTTCCACCAAACCGATGCCGACAAAGCGATGGTTTCCGAACAGATCGGCGTAGACGTCACGAAATTGAAAGCCGATTTTTATCAAAAATTAAACGATACATTAACCGAATCGACGTTGCAAATCCCAGACATGAGATATTTCCAGAAGGGCGGCAAACAAGGCATCCACACCGAACACATGGGATACCTGCTCGCCGACATGCAATACATGCAGCGCACGTTCCCGAACATGACGTGGTGATTTTAAGGAGCCGGGAACCTGCTTTTCACTGCAAACGAAGTTCACTGAACTCCGCTGAAAAATAGAAGTTAAGTGAAGTAATCAGGGCTAAAGTCTCCAAGAGCAACATGAAATCAGCGTAAATCAGCGATACAGTAGAAATCAGCGTTCAAAAAATGACAACAACTAAAATACATATCGACCCCAAACTCGCCCAAATCCTCGAATCGGTTTCCGATCCCGAGATCCCGGTGCTGTCGATCATGGAAATGGGCGTCGTTCGTTCGGCTGAAATGGTTGATAATATTGCACAGGTTGCAATTACGCCAACGTATTCCGGCTGTCCTGCCATGGACGTCATCGGCGACGACATCCGAAAGGCGCTGCGCGAAAAAGGCATTGAATCCAAAATCGAACTGGTTTTATCGCCCGCCTGGACCACCGATTGGATCACGCCCAAAGGCAGAAAGGCACTCGAGGATTACGGCATCGCCGCGCCGCTCGAGCCTGAAGCCGACATTGAAGCGTTGCTCGGGAATAAAAAACTGGTCAAATGTCCGCAATGCGGATCGCACAATACCAAATTGATCAGCCAGTTCGGCTCGACGGCATGCAAGGCGTTTTTTCAATGCCAGGATTGCCAGGAACCGTTCGATTATTTCAAATGTCTTAAATAATTAATAATTGATAATTAACAATTGATAATGAGTTCTATACTTTTAAAAATTGAGCATAATATAGGGTTTATTACGTTAAACCGTCCCGAAGCATTCAACAGTTTCAACCGCGAAATGGCGTTGCTGATGCAAGATACTTTGGACCAATGTGCCAGCGATGCCAACATCCGCGCCATCGTGATTACCGGAGCCGGAAAGGCATTTTGCGCCGGACAGGACCTCAAAGAGGTCACCACGCCCGAACTGATGCCGGGTTTCCGAAAGATATTGGAAGAACATTACAATCCCATCATCGAACGCATCAGGATGATCGACAAGCCAATCATTGCCGCCGTGAATGGCGTTGCCGCAGGAGCCGGAGCCAACATCGCGCTGGCGTGCGACATCGTAGTGGCGTCGGAAAACGCGGCGTTCATCCAGGCCTTCAGTAAAATCGGACTGGTGCCGGATAGCGCGGGAACATTCTTCTTGCCGAGGCTGATCGGTTTCCAAAAAGCGTCGGCATTGATGATGCTGGGCGATAAAGTCGGTGCACGCGAAGCATTTGAAATCGGCATGATCTACAAATTCTATCCGATCGCATTGTTCGAAGAAGAAGTACAGAAACTCGCCGAAACACTGGCCAAAATGCCGACGCACGCGATTGCACTGACCAAAAAACTGCTCAACAAGTCGATGGTCAACGATCTGCAGCAACAACTCGCGATGGAATCGGATTTACAGATCGAAGCCAGCGAATCGCACGATTACAACGAAGGCGTCAATGCATTCGTCGAAAAGAGAACACCTGAATTCAAGGGCAATTAATCGAAAATCAAACGAAACAAATCCGCGTAAATCTGCGTAATCCGCAAAAATCCGCGTTCAAATAAAAAACATGAATGTAGCCATAATCGGATCAGGAACTATGGGAAGCGGCATCGCGCAAGTTGCGGCCACGGCCGGTTGTTCCGTAAAAATTTACGATACCAATCGCGAAGCACTTTCGAAAAGCCAATCCGCTTTGGAAAAAACATTGTCGGTATTGCTCGAAAAAGGCAAAATCGATTCGGTTCAAAAAGACAAAATCGGCCGCAGCATTTCTTATGTCAACGCACTCGAGGATTTGTCCGATTCCGATTTGATCATCGAAGCCATCGTCGAAAACCTCGAAATCAAACGCAAATTATTCGCTGAACTCGAAATGATTGTTTCCGAAAACACGATTCTGGCATCGAATACATCATCGCTTTCCATCGCATCGATTGCGGCCTCGTGCCAAAAAACAGATCGCGTCATCGGCATCCATTTCTTCAATCCGGCGCCTTTGATGCAATTGGTCGAAGTGATTCCGGCCATTCAAACCAGCAACGAAATCCTCGAGAAAACGGTCGCCATCATTTCCGATTGGAAAAAAGTAGTTGCCGTAGCCAAAGACACGCCGGGATTTATCGTCAACCGCGTCGCACGTCCGTTTTACGGCGAAGCATTGCGCATTTATGAGGAAGGGAAAGCCGATTTCGCCACGATCGATTGGGCGATGAAAACATTGGGCGGTTTCAGGATGGGGCCGTTTGAGCTGATGGATTTCATCGGGCATGATGTCAATTATACCGTGACCGAAACCGTATTTACGTCGTTTTATTTTGATCCGAGATACAGGCCGTCATTCACGCAAAAACGCCTAACGGAAGCCGGATTTTTAGGAAAGAAAACGGGCCGCGGATTTTACGATTATTCGGCACAAATGCCACAGCCGACAACAAGCGAAATCCTGGGCAAACAAATATTCGAGCGCATTTTGGTGATGCTGATCAACGATGCGGCAGATGCATTGTTTTGGAACATCGCTTCGGCGAAAGACATCGACAATGCGATGACCAAGGGCGTCAATTATCCGAAGGGACTGTTGGCTTGGGCCGATGAAATGGGTATCGATTGGTGCGTCAAAACACTCGACAATCTGTACAACGAATACCACGAAGACCGTTACCGTTGCAGCCCGATTTTAAGAAAAATGCAAACTGAAAACAAAACGTTCTTTTAAGATGACGCCAAAAGAAATCGTACATAAAATGTTTGCAAACGACGCCTTCAGCCAATGGCTCGGGATTGTCGTGGAAGACATTTCGGAAGGAAGCTGCACGTTGTCGATGACCGTCCGGAAAGACATGCTCAACGGTTTCGGAATCGCGCATGGCGGCATTACGTATGCGATCGCCGACAGCGCATTGGCATTTGCCTCGAATTCGCACGGCAAGCAATCGGTGAGCATCGATACGTCGATCAACCACATCGAATCGCTCAAGGAAGGTGATGTCATTACGGCCATCGCGCAGGAGAATTCGGTCAAGAATAAATTCGGTTTTTACAACATCAGGATCAAAAAAGAAGACACGCTCGTCGCTTTGTTCAAGGGAACGGTTTACAGAAGCGACCGCGAATGGAAAGACAATTAACAATTGATAATTAGCCCAACGAGGTCATTATCAATTATCCATTATCACCCGAGGCGCAGCCGAATTGTATGGAGCGCAGCTAAATAAATTAAAATAAATGGAAGCATACATTATAGACGGCGTTCGAACGCCAATCGGGAATTACCAAGGGAGTTTGGCAGCCGTCCGTGCAGATGATCTGGGCGCTTTGGCCATCAGGACTTTGGCCGAAAAACATCCTGAAATTCCACAAGACGCTTACGATGACGTCATACTTGGTTGTGCCAATCAAGCCGGTGAAGACAACAGAAACGTCGCGAGAATGTCGTTGTTATTGGCCGGTTTGCCACAAACGGTTCCGGGCGAAACGGTCAACCGTTTGTGCAGTTCGGGATTGTCGGCCGTGATCCATGCCAATCGCGCGATCAAGGCCGGCGACGGCGATTTGTTTATTGCAGGCGGCGTCGAGAATATGACGCGCGGGCCATTGGTCGTTTCCAAACCGTCATCGGCTTATGGAACCGATTCCAAAATGTACGATTCGAGTTTCGGATGGCGTTTCATCAATCCCAAAATGCAGCAGATGTACGGTATCGATGCGATGGGCGAAACGGCTGAAAATCTCGTTGACCAATACCAGATCTCACGCGAAGATCAAGATCAATTTGCAATGAACAGTCAGATGAAAGCAGCAAAAGCACAAAAATCTGGCCGACTCGGGAAAGAAATCGTTCCCGTCGAAATTCCGCAACGCAAAGGCGATGCGATCGTTTTTGCCCAAGACGAATTCATCAAACCGAACACTTCGATGGAAGGTTTGGGGAAATTGCGCGGTGCTTTCCGCAAAGATGGCAGCGTTACGGCCGGAAATGCATCGGGATTGAACGATGGCGCGGCGGCCGTTTTGGTAGCGTCTGAAAGCGCGGTCAAGAAATACAATCTGAAACCATTGGCCAGGATCGTCAGTTCGGCGGTCGTTGGCGTGGAGCCGAGGATCATGGGCATCGGACCGGTCGAAGCGACCAAAAAAGCACTCGCAAAAGCGAACCTGACTTTGGACCAGATCGACATCATCGAACTCAATGAAGCTTTTGCTGCCCAAAGTATTGCGTGCATCCGCGCGTTGGGTTTGAAAGACGACGACGCGAGGATCAACCCGAACGGCGGCGCGATTGCAATCGGGCATCCATTGGGTGTCACCGGCGCCAGAATCGCGTATTCGGCTGCATTGGAATTGCAATTGACAGGAAAAAGATATGCGCTCATCACGATGTGCATCGGCGTCGGCCAAGGCTACGCGGTCATCATCGAAAACGCAAATGAAAAGTAACAAGATAAAATCCGCGCAAATCTGCGATCATCCGCATTTGATCCGCGTTCAATAATACAATTATGAGTAAACTAGGAAATTACGTCAACGGACACTGGACAGAAGGCAACGGACAAGGCGTTCCGCTGTTCGATTCGGTGAATGGGGAAATCATTACACACGCGTCGACCGAAGGCTTGGACTTCGAAGAAATCCTGCATTACGGACGCACCAAAGGTGGCGAGAAACTGCGCAAAATGACGTTTCAGGAACGTGGCAACATGATCAAGAAATTGGCTTTGTATCTGACGAAAAGAAAAGAACAGTTCTACGAAATCAGCTACCGGACCGGCGCGACACGTGTCGACAGCTGGATCGACATTGAAGGCGGATTCGGAAATTTGTTCGCGAATGCCTCACTTAGAAAATTATTCCCAAACCAACCGTATGACGTAGAAGGCGACCCGATCGACCTGTCGCGCAGCGGAAGGTTCATGGCACACCATATATTAGTTCCAAAACCCGGAGTGGCCGTGCACATCAATGCGTTCAATTTCCCGATTTGGGGAATGCTCGAAAAATGCGCGGTCAACTGGATGGCGGGCATGCCGGCGGTCGTAAAACCGGCAACATCGACTTCTTATTTGACAGAAGCGGTCGTCAGGGAAATCATCGCATCCGGCATTTTGCCCGAAGGCGCGCTGCAACTCATTTGCGGTTCGGCCAATAAGATTTTGGATTTTGTAGCATCGCAGGACGTCGTGACCTTTACGGGTTCGGCTTCGACGGGCAGAATGCTCAAATCGCATACGCGGATCATCAACGAATCGGTGCCGTTCAATATGGAAGCCGATTCGCTCAATTGCTCGATTTTGGGCGAGGATGCCGTTCCGGGAACACCCGAATTCGATTTGTTCGTGAATGCTGTCAGAAGTGAAATGACGGTCAAATGTGGCCAAAAATGTACGGCCATCCGCAGAATCATCGTTCCCGAAAACTTGATCGAAGACGTTCAAATCGCACTCGGAAAAGCGTTGGACAAAGTCACCATCGGCGATCCAAGATTAAAAGAAGTTCGAATGGGTTCGCTCGTGAGCAACGACCAAGTCGAAGAAGTCAAAATGCGCACGCGTGAAATCGCCAAAACGGCGTCGATCGTGTACGGCGATTACGATAAAATTACAACCGTCGGTGCCGATGCATCGAAGGGCGCATTCATCAGCCCGATGCTTTTGCGCGAAGACCGTCCGTTCCAAAACACCGTCGTCCACGAAACCGAAGCATTCGGCCCGATTGCGACGATCATGCCTTACAAAAATATTGAGGAAGCCGTAGATCTGGCCAAAATGGGCAAAGGTTCGCTCGTTTCTTCGATTGTGACCAATTCGGACAAAATCGCCAAAGATTACGTGGTTAACGCCGCTTCGCACCACGGAAGAATCCTTGTTTTGAACCGCGAAAACGCCAAGCAAAGCACCGGTCACGGTTCGCCATTGCCGCAACTCGTTCACGGAGGCCCCGGACGCGCAGGCGGAGGTGAAGAAATGGGCGGCATACGAGGCATCAAACATTACATGCAGCGTTGCGCGATCCAAGGTTCGCCGACGACATTGACGGAAATCACCGGAATTTACCAGCCCAATTCGGCTTATAAAGAATCTGACAAACATCCGTTCCAATATTACTGGGACGACATCGAGCCGGGGATGTCGATCAAGACGCACAAGCGTACGGTCACCGATACCGACATCATCAATTTTGCGAATCTTACCTGGGACCATTTCTACGCGCACACCGATATTACGTCTTTGAAAGGCAGTATTTTCGAAAAACGAACCGCGCACGGCTATTTCATTTTGGCCGCCGCCGCAGGACTTTTCGTGTGGCCGAACAAAGGTCCGGTTGCCGCGAATTACGGTCTCGAGGAATGCCGTTTCCTGCGTCCGATTTACCACAACGACACGATGTATGTGCGGCTCACGTGCAAACAAAAAATCGAGCGCGACCACGCCGGGGAACAAATGCCGTCCGGAATCGTGAAATGGTTTGTCGAGGTTTTCGATGCCAATGACGAGCTGACCGCTGTTGCCACCATTTTAACAATGGTGCAAAAGAAATCGCCGTTCACCGAAATCAACCGCAGCAACATCAACGAATACCTGACCAAAATCACGGTCAACCACAAGGCCAATTGGGGCACGATGACGCCGCAGCACATGATCGAGCACATGGAACAGCAGTACCGTTATGCGTCGGGCGAACAGCAGGATTTCGAAATCGCGACGCCGGCCGAACAACTTGACAAATACCGCGAAACGGTTTTCAATCACCGGCCGTTCCCGAAAGAGCACAAGCACCCACTCATGAAACAGGGTGAAAACGAAGAGCTGCAGCATCCCGATCTCGAAACTGCCAAGCAAAAACTCGTCGAAGCCATCGACGCTTACGAGCAGTATTTCAACGAAAATCCCGAAGCGCGCACCAAAAACGTCACGTTCGGCATGATGGACAAATTCGAATGGGATTTATTGGGCACCAAACATTTTAACCACCATTTCAGGCAATTTGGGATTTTGGATTAATTGATAATTGATAATTGATAATTGATAATTTTTGGAGTTAGGAGCCGGGAACCTGCTTTTCGCTTTATCTTTCACGGCCTCCGCTGCGCTGCGGCCGCAAAAGGATACCGCTGCAATCAGGGCTAGAGGTATTCAGTAAGAAGAAACAATAAAAAAATCTGCGTGTATCTGCGTCAATCCGCAATAATCCGCGTTCAAAAAATAAAAAATGACAGAAGCATACGTCAAACAAAATATCGAAAACAGCATCGCCACGATCGAGTTTTTTCATCCCGAGCAGAATTCGCTCCCCGGAACAATCCTCGCACAACTGGCGCAGACCATCACCGATGCCGGAAACAATCCCGATGTCCAAGTCATCATCCTGAAAAGTGGCGGCGATAGGACGTTTTGCGCCGGAGCCAGTTTCAAGGAACTGATTACGATCAACGATGCGGCCACCGGAAAGGTATTTTTCTCAGGTTTCGCCAACGTCATCAATGCGATGCGCAAATGCCCGAAATTCATCATCGGGCGCATCCAGGGCAAAACTGTCGGCGGCGGTGTAGGCATTGCAGCGGCGACCGATTATTGCATGGCGACGAAATTCGCGGCGATCAAACTCAGCGAGCTCAACGTAGGCATCGGACCGTTTGTGGTTTCGCCAGCGATTGAACGAAAAATGGGCGTTTCGGCTACGTCGCAAATCGCCATCGACGCCAATAATTTTTACGAAGCGGAATGGGCCAGAAGCAAAGGTTTGTTCGCCAACGTATACGAATCGATCGAAGAAATGGACACGGCCATCTCCGCCTTCGCCAAGCATCTGTGCACCTACAATCCCGAAGCCATGCGCGAAATGAAGCAAATCTTCTGGAAAGGCACCGACGATTGGGACCATTTATTGGCGGAACGCGCCGCAATCAGTGGAAGATTGGTTTTATCAGATTTTACGAAAGAAACACTTAAAAAATTTAAATAGAACAAAAGACCGCTGTACTGCAAGAAGCAAGATCGCTTCGCTGCAACACGGCAAAAAAAGAAGATTAGATTGGAAACATTTCATGTCTTTCCTCTTTAGCTTCGTTCAGTTCGGCTAAAGCCTCAGGTCAGCGCAGCGGTCTTTTCTCTTTCTCTAAAAATATGGTTTACGAATTCAAAGGTTTCATTCCCGTCATCCACGAAAGCAGCTTCGTTCATCCGCAGGCCGCCGTTACCGGCAATGTCATTATCGGGAAGAATGTATACGTGGGCCCGGGCGCGGCCATCCGTGGCGATTGGGGCGAAATCATCATCGAGGACGGTTGCAACATCCAGGAAAATTGTACGATCCACATGTTTCCGGGCAAGTCGATTACGCTACGGGAAAGTGCGCATGTCGGTCACGGTGCGATCATCCACGGCGCCAACCTTGGAAAAAATTGCCTGATCGGGATGAACGCCGTGATTATGGACGGTGCCGAAATCGGGGACGAATGCATCGTCGGCGCATTGTCGTTTGTGAAAGCGGAGATGAAAATTCCGGCACGATCAATGGTTGTGGGCAATCCGGCGCAAATCGTGAAGCAGGTTTCAGACGAAATGATCGCTTGGAAAACCAAGGGCACCGAATTGTACCAAAAGCTGCCGTCAGAATTGTACGAAACCTTAAAAGCCGTCGAACCGTTGAGGGAAATTCCCGCGGATCGGCCGACACAGGAAGCGTTTTACAAAACATTGGAAGAATTTAGAAAAAAATAAAATGCTGATTGGACGATTGCTCAGGTACTCCGCTACCCAGCTACTTACTGCGCTACGCTCCGTACGATTCGCGCAAAGCGCTCGGGTCAGGCACACAGAATTATAAATCATGATTACAGAATTTAAAATGCCCAAAATGGGCGAAAGCATCACCGAAGCAACCATCATCAACTGGCTCAAAAATGTCGGGGATGCGGTCGTGGCCGATGAAACGATTGTCGAAGTCGCCACCGATAAAGTCGACAATGACGTGCCAACGCCGGTTTCAGGCGTGATTACCGAAATCCGTTTTTCGAAAGACGACATTGTGAAAGTCGGTGAAGTGTTGGCATTAATCGATTCTGACGGGCAATCCGGAGGCAAGAAAATAACAATCGGAAAGACCGAAGGCGCCAAAAGCAGCCATCAAAATGTCATCGCTCAAGCTCCGGAAGCTAAAAAAGCCGAAGTCAAGTTGCAAGCCAAGGCCAATCCGGATGCATTTCTGTCGCCGTTGATTATTTCAATCGCGCAAAAAGAAAACCTGTCTTTGGAAGAAGTGCGATCGATTCCGGGTTCGGGTGCAGACGGACGAATCCAAAAAAGCGATGTGTTCCATTACCTCAAAAATAGGAAATACCCGCTTAAGAGTGTTCCGCAAACCAGCGTTCCGCCAGCATCGGCGTATCCAAAACCGACCATCAATTTCGTCGAAGGCAAAGACCGCATCGTCGAAATGGACCGCATGCGCAAGATGATCGCCGATCACATGGTGTATTCGAAGCAGACTTCGCCGCACGTGACGTCGTATATTGAAGTCGACGTGACGAATCTGGTCAGCTGGAGAAATGCCAACAAAGACGAGTTTGCACAAAAACACAACGAGAAATTGACGTTCACGCCGATTTTCGTCGGTGCCGTTGCAAAAGCCGTGGCCGATTTCCCGATGATCAATGTTTCGGTGGATGGGAAAAACATCATCGTCCACAACGACATCAACATCGGAATGGCTACAGCACTTCCGAACGGGAATCTGATTGTTCCGGTCGTTAAGAATGCCAATGAAAAGAATCTGTTGGAACTGGCGAAAGATGTCAATCACCTGGCCGAAAGTTCGCGCAACAATAAATTAAAGCCCGATGAGGTGCAAGGCTCGACATTTACGATTTCGAATGTGGGGACGTTCGGGAGTTTGATGGGAACGCCGATCATCAACCAACCCGAAGTCGCTATTCTGGCTTTGGGCATCATCAAAAAACGCCCCGAGGTCATTGAGACTGAAAACGGCGACGAAATCGCCATCCGCAGCATGATGTTCCTGTCGCTGTCGTTCGACCACCGCGTCGTCGATGGGTTTTTGGGCGGATCGTTCCTGCGTAAAGTGGGCGATTATTTAGAACAATTTGATATTAATACCGCAATCTGATTGCACAAAACATAAGATCATGTCTTACCAAATCAAAGAAACCAAAATTGAAACTTCAAGATCGACAGGAATCGACATCAACAACATCCCGATGGGCATCGTTTTCACCGACCACATGTTTGTTTGCGATTACGAGAACGGCCAGTGGAACAATCCGCGCATCGAACCGTTAACGACCATTCCGACGCATCCGGCGGCGATGGCGTTGCATTATGGCCAGGCGATTTTTGAAGGAATGAAAGCGACGCTCGGCAAAGACGGAACGCCATTGTTGTTCCGCCCCGACGAAAATGCCAAACGGTTGAATTTCAGCGCCGATCGCATGGGAATGCCCGCATTTCCGGAAGATTTGTTCGTCGAAGGCTTGAAGAGACTGATTGCGATCGAACACCACTGGATCCCCAAAAACGAAGGCAGCGCGCTGTATTTGCGTCCGTTCATGTATGCCGATGAAGCGTTTATCGGGATGCGCGCGGCGACCAGATACAAGTTCATCATTTTCGCCTCGCCCAGCGGACCGTTCTTCAGCAAACCGATCAAATTGTGGGCGGAAACCCAATACATCCGCGCGGCCAACGGCGGAACCGGAGAGGCAAAGGCGGCCGGGAATTACGCGGCGGCCATCCGTCCGACGGAAATAGCCAAAGCCAAAGGATACGACCAGGTGTTGTGGCTGGATGCGCGCGATTTCGAATACGTGCAGGAAGTGGGCACTATGAACATTTTCTTCAAGATTGCCGGAAAATTCGTGACGCCTAATCTGGGCGGATCGGTATTGGCCGGAATCACGAGAATGAGCGTGATGGAATTGTTGCGCGACAAAGGTTTCGAGGTGACCGAAAGGCCGGTTTCGATGAAGGAAATCGTCGAAGCTTCGCAGAATGGGACTTTGGAAGAAGCATTTGGCGTGGGAACGGCAGTCGCGATCGCCATGGTCGAGCAGATTGGTTACAAGGATCTGGAAATCAAGTTGCCGTTGGAAAACCCGGTGGCGCAGGATGTGAAGAATACTTTGGATAAAATCAAGATTCAGGAGATTGAAGATAAATTTGGCTGGATCGTTCCGGTCGAATTGAAATCGGAGGTACAGGCTTAATGATATTGACGAACTGCAGCCCGGATTGAAGCGGCATCCTTTTGCTGGTGGAACAAAGCAAAAGATAAAGTGGAAAGCCGGAATTGTCTGCCAAAAATAAAACCATTAAGAAATTAAGGATCATTAAGCTTAATGTGACTTAATATCTTAATGGTCCAAAAAAAATAAAATGGAAATTTTAGAAAAAACACTGAACAAAATCATTCTGGAACAAGCGTTCACCACCATGGCGACGGCCAAGGCGATGGCGGAATTGTATGAGGAAAACTTTAAAGTCGTTTCCAAATACGTGCATGCGACCTCGCGCGGACACGAAGCGATCCAGATTGCGACGGCGATGCAGTTGTTGCCGCAGGATTTCGCGTTCCCGTATTACCGCGACGATGCGATGATGCTTGGGATCGGGATGCGGCCGTATGATTTGATGTTGCAATTGATGGCCAAAAGGGACGATCCGTTTTCGGGCGGAAGGACGTATTATTGCCATCCGAGCTTAAGGGATGCCGACAAACCTAAGATTCCGCACCAATCATCCGCGACGGGCATGCAGGCGATTCCGGCGACGGGCGCGGCGATGGGTTTTTGGTACAAGGAAAACGTCGGGATCCAGGATGATTTAAAGGATCTGCCGGTAGTGGTTTGCTCTTTGGGCGACGCGTCGGTGACCGAAGGCGAAATTGCCGAAGCGTTCCAGATGGCGGCGTTGAAGCAATTGCCGATTTTGTATTTGGTACAGGATAACGGTTGGGATATTTCGGCGAATGCGGCCGAAACCCGTGCGCAGAATGCCTTTGAATATGTCAAAGGTTTCCATGGCATCGAAGCGGTTTCGATCGATGGTGCCGATTTTACCGAAAGTTACCTGACGATCCAAAAAGTCTTGAAAACGATGCGTACCGAAAGGCGTCCGTTTTTGGTGCATGCGAAAGTGCCGCTGCTGAACCACCACACGTCGGGCGTTCGCATGGAATGGTACCGCGATGATTTGGAAGAGGCGCAATCGCGCGATCCATATCCGGTGTTGGTCAAACAATTGCTGGATGTCGGATTTACCGAATCTGAAATTGAAAAATTAAATCAAACGGCGGTGGCGAAAGTCAAGGCCGATTACGATAAAGCATTGTTGGCCGAAGATCCGCGACCCGAAGATTTGTTCACGCACGATTTTGCGCCGACACCGATTTTGGAAGAAAAAGGCGAACGAAATCCGGAACGCGAAGACAAAGTCGTGATGGTCGATTGCGCATTGTTTGCCGTCGAGGAATTGATGAAAGCCGACAAGGAATGTTTGTTGTACGGACAAGACGTTGGCGGTCGTTTGGGCGGCGTGTTCCGTGAAGCGGCGACTTTGGCGCAGAAGTTCGGTGATGAGCGCGTGTTCAATACGCCAATCCAGGAAGCGTTTATCGTGGGTTCTACGGTCGGGATGAGTGCTGTTGGGTTGAAGCCGATCGTTGAGGTGCAATTCGCCGATTACATCTGGCCCGGACTCAACCAATTGTTTACCGAAGTGAGCCGTTCGTGTTACCTGACGAATGGAAAATGGCCGGTATCGATGATTTTGCGCGTGCCGATTGGCGCTTATGGCTGCGGCGGGCCGTATCATTCGTCTTCGGTGGAAAGCGTTTTGACGAACATCCGCGGAATCAAGATTGCATATCCGAGCAACGGCGCCGATTTGAAAGGTTTGCTCAAATCGGCGTACTACGATCCTAATCCGGTCGTGATTTTGGAACACAAAGGCTTGTATTGGTCGAAAGTCAAAGGAACCGATGCGGCGCGGGTCAACGAACCCAGCGAAGATTATGTGTTGCCGTTTGGGAAAGCCAATGTCGTACAGGAAATCTGGCCGCAGGATGACGCGGAAACGATTTCCATCATCACTTACGGAATGGGCGTGCATTGGGCTTTGAATGCCTCGGCAGACATTAAGGAACAAGTTGAAATCATCGATTTGCGGACTTTGTATCCGCTCGACGAAGGAGCGATCATCCAATCGGTCAGGAAAGCCAAGAAATGTCTCGTGGTAACCGAAGAACCCGTAAACAATTCATTTGCTAGGAGTTTGGCCGGAATGATCCAGGAAAAATGCTTCAAATACCTCGATGCGCCGGTGATGGTGATCGGTTCGGAGAATATGCCGGCGATACCTTTGAATGCGACTTTGGAACAGACGATGATCCCGTCGACGGAAAAAGTCAAGGCGAAAATCGAGGAATTGTTGCAATACTAAACATTGATGAAGCACCAACAAACCATTCTTTTATTATTGGCAAGGATGCTCGAAAGGGCTGGATTCTATGGGCTTCGCAGTATTTTGGTATTGTACATGGTGTATGGCGCGCTGCATTTTGAGGAGGAACACGCCTCTAATGTATACCGTTATTTCCTGCTCGGCGTTTTTTTATCGTATGTCCCGGGTGCGCTTTTGGGCGATTTGCTTTTGGGCAATAAACGGGCCGCCATGATTGGGGTTGGTTTGATGGCTTCGGGGGCTTTTTTGCTTTGTGTGCCGATGCCTGCTGTATTGTATGGCGGACTCGCCTTGATTGGCATGGGCGTTGGGTTGTTCGATTCGAATTTCCTTTCGCTGTATGCCAGGAATTTTTTGGATAGGAAACGCCAACTCGACGGTGGATTTGCATTGCTTTATGCTTTTGTTAATTTCGGGGCATTTGCGGGTACTTTCTTTGTGATGAACTGGGTTGATGATTTTGATTATTGGATTGGTTTTGCAATCGGTGGTCTTTTATTTTTGAGCGCCGCGATTCTGTCTGCCTTTGTGAAGTCCCAACTAACGTTTGAACCACCGCAAGATCCCAAATATAAATTGGCTTTTCCATTGGTTACCGGTTGTATTTTGATCGCCGCGATTTTTTGGATCATTTACGATTTTACAGGTGGCGCGATGGGTGCTTTGCAGCAACAAATTATTGGGAAGAATATCGAGTTCTCATGGATTGTGCAAGGAAGCGCAGGTATGTTTACACTACCCATTTGCCTGATTGCCGCGGTTGTATGGTCTCTTTTTTATTATAATTCTTGGGTTAAATTGGCGAGCGGCTTTTTATTTGGCGCGGCGGCTTTTTTTATTCTATCGACCATCAATGTTTCCTCGTTTTCGATACCGCTTTATGGATTTGCGATGTTCTTATTGGCTTTGGCCGAAGTTCACATCCAGCCGATTGTTTATGCGTTCATTGCGAAACATTCCAATCCGAAATATTTGTCGGTTGTATTTTCACTGATGATGATGCCGACAAAAATCCTCGGTTACCTTTATCCGGTTTACCAATTGCATAGGGATGGAAACGAAACCAATGAATTTTTGATCGGCGCTGTCGTTTTAAGCATCATCGGATTGGGTTTGGGTGTTTTCTTTATGGTAAAAGGGAAATCCCCCGAATTGGCATAAAAAAAACCGCAATTGATCATTACGGTTTTAGGTTTTTGCACGCTGAAATGGACTTACTGTTTCTTTTGCGGCGGATATTGCTCGAGTATTTTAGCCACGAAATTCTTGATCACTTCATCTTTCTTCTCGGTGTTTTGGGTCAGATAACCCACGCCTTCGCCTTGCCAGATCATTTCTTTCTTTTTGGCGTCGATCAGGTCGATGTACAGCGTGCCTTCGGTATTGGTGGATACGGTGGTTTGTCCGCCCCACAAATACGGATTCCAGCCGTAGCCCCATCCATAGCCCCATCCGCTGTTGAACTGGTTCACGCTGACTTGTTCGCGTGCTTTTGTGAAAATGTTGACGAGTAAATCCGGGGTTTCACTTTTGGTGAAGCCTTTGGCTGCCATGACTTCATCGATGGAGCGCAGGATCCTTTTTTTGTCGAGGTCGGAAATCTCAACTTTGTCAATGCCGTTCTTGTAGAATGCATATGTTTTGTACGGTGTAAAATCGACATTTTTGTCGTAATCGGCAGCGACCCTTACGGAACAGCACGAACCGAGTACGAGGAGCAGCAACACAGGTAAAAATTTTAAAGTTTTCATAGCGCAATTTATTAAATGAGATTAGGAATTTTTCTGTTTCTTCTCCTTAAAACTTTTGACGACGGCGGCAAGATTGAGCGCAATCGACGCAACGGCAAGAATCGATTTGGCAAACACATCCTCAATCAAAAGGGCCAACGGGATCAGGCAGATTCCCATGATCATGAGTTCGATGCTGTTTGCTTTTTTCATCTTTTAAAGATTGTCTAAAATGGAGTCGTCGACTAAATTCGGGATGGTCACTTTGAGTAAAGGTTGTGCGGCCATCGCGCGTTTTATGGCAAATATCGCTTCGTCGTTCCTGGCCCAACTTCTTCTTGAAATTCCGTTGTTGACATCCCAAAAAAGCATGTTTTCGAGTCGCCTTGAAGCGTCGGCAGAACCATCAAGAACCATACCAAATCCGCCATTGATTACCTCGCCCCAGCCCACGCCACCGCCGTTGTGGATGCTTACCCAGGTTGCTCCGCGGAAGCTGTCGCCGATCACATTTTGGATCGCCATATCGGCTGTAAAACGCGAGCCGTCATAAATGTTAGACGTTTCGCGGTAAGGCGAATCGGTTCCGGAAACGTCATGGTGATCACGACCCAGAACCACATAGCCGATTTCACCATTTGCAATGGCTTTGTTGAATGCCTGCGCGATCTTGATGCGGCCTTCAGCGTCGGCGTAAAGGATGCGCGCCTGTGAGCCCACAACGAGCTTATTTTGCTGCGCGCCTTTGATCCAACGGATGTTGTCCTGCATTTGCTGTTGGATTTCGGTCGGGGCGGTTTTAGCCATTTCTTCGAGAACCTGACACGCAATCGCATCGGTTTTGGCCAAATCTTCCGGTTTTCCGGACGTGCAAACCCAACGGAACGGCCCGAAACCATAATCGAAGCACATCGGACCCATAATGTCCTGCACATAACTCGGATATCGGAAATCGATGCCGTTCGGTGCCATGATGTCGGCACCGGCGCGCGAAGCTTCGAGCAAGAAGGCGTTTCCGTAATCGAAGAAATAGGTGCCTTTTGCGGTGTGCTTGTTGATGGCAGCGGTTTGTCGGCGCAACGATTCCTGCACTTTCTGCTTGAACAGCGTTGGATTCTCGGACATCATTTTGTTGGATTGCTCAAACGAAATCCCGGCCGGATAATAGCCGCCCGCCCACGGATTGTGCAGCGAAGTCTGGTCGGAACCCAAATCAATGTACAGGTTTTCTTCGTCAAAACGCTCCCACACATCGACGATATTGCCGAGGTAAGCGATCGAAACGGTTTCCTTATTGGCTTTCGCCGCAGCGACCCTTTGAACCAGTTGGTCGATGTCTTCCACGACTTCGTTGATCCAGCCTTGCGAATGACGGATGTGCGTGATCTTGGGGTTGACTTCGGCGCAGACCGTAATGCAGCCCGCAATATTTCCCGCTTTGGGTTGTGCGCCGCTCATACCTCCTAGTCCGGAAGTAACGAAAAGGTTGCCTTCGGGATTGGTTTTTATTTTTCGGAAGCCGTTCAAGACCGTGATTGTCGTGCCATGGACGATGCCTTGCGGCCCGATGTACATGTAGCTTCCGGCCGTCATTTGGCCGTATTGCGTGACGCCGAGCGCGTTGAATTTTTCCCAGTCGTCGGGTTTGGAATAGTTCGGGATCATCATGCCGTTGGTCACGACTACACGCGGCGCGTCTTTGTGCGACGGATACAATCCCATCGGATGGCCGGAATAAATGGTGAGCGTTTGCTCGTCGGTCATTTCGGAAAGGTATTGCATCGTCAAAAGATATTGCGCCCAGTTTTGGAAGACCGCGCCGTTCCCGCCATACGTGATCAATTCGTGCGGATGCTGCGCGACGGCATAATCCAGATTATTCTGGATCATGAGCATGATCGCTTTGGCTTGCTCACATTTCCCGGGATATTCGGAAATCGGGCGCGCTTTCATCTCGTAATCGGGACGCAGGCGGTACATGTAGATGCGGCCGTAAGCGTTGAGTTCGCCTTGGAATTCTACGGCCAGCACCGCGTGGTCTTTCGGGTCGAAATAGCGCAGCGCGTTCCTGATGGCAAGTTTTTTATCGTCGGGCGAAAGGATTTCCTTGCGTTTGGGCGCGTGGTTGATGTTGGGTTCGTACGGTTTTGGATTTGGAAGGATGGCTGGGATTCCTTGTTGGATTTGTTCTTTAAAGGTCATATTGTTTTTATTGAACGCGGATTTTGCGGATTGCGCAGATTTTCGCGGATTTGATTTGTTTGTGATTGGATGTTCGTTTTTCTAAATTTCTGTCGGTGCAGGATTTGCGTTAGCGATTACTTCACTAAGTTAAATTTTTTCGTAGGAGTTCAGTGAATTTCATTTGAGGCAGGCACCGCGTGCAGCCGAAAGCGCGGGCCAAAGGCAACGCCCAAATAATTATTTTTTAAATACTCCTGTTCTTTTATCGAATCCGTACGGGCAATGCCTGCAGCCACTTTTGCAGCAATAGCCGCGTTTGAGGTGGAATTTTTCGGTGAAGCATTTGTAGCCTTCGGGCGTATAGTAAAAATCTTCGCCCTCGATGGGTTTATTTTCGTTATTTTGGTTGTTCATATTAACGACAAAAATAACAAGATTCGCGCGAATGTTCCTGATTGTTTCCAAATATTTGCTTCCCAAAGGTTTTGCGGGACTCACGGTTTTTCCGTTTGTGTTTTTGCGTGAAAAGAAGCATGCGGAAGATGCGGTGATGGTGAACCACGAACGCATTCACATCAGGCAGCAGGCAGAACTTTTGGTGGTTTTTTTCTTTGTTTGGTATTTTTTGGAATTTGGTTTTCGGATGATTCAATTCGGCAACAAGGCCAAGGCGTACCGCAACATTTGTTTTGAACGCGAAGCCTACCGAAATGAAAAAGACCTCGGCTATTTGGAGCGAAGGTCTTTTTGGTGTTTTTTGAGATATCTTTAATTGCTGATGCGCGGATCGTCTTTCAGCGTCTGGTGTTCGCGGTATTTCGGTGCTTGCTCGAAGCGTTGGTCGTAGCGAACGTTGCGCACCTGACCTTTCGAAGAAGTATAGGTTTCGCCGCCTCTTGTCGCTACGATTGAATAGGAGAAAGGCGTATTGGTTTGGCCGCCTTGCAGCTCGACGACGTCGAAAGAAGTCGCGGATTTGTTGGTGACGTATACGCCGTTGCATTCGCCTTCCAATTGAACGAATACTTTGAGCGGATGTTTTTCGTCGACCATGATGTTTTTTGAAAAGATCGGGTCGATTTGAATCGTGACCCTGCCGTTGACGAGTTGAGCAGTACCATAATCTTCGAATAAGTTTTCGGGCGTCTCGGTGCAATGCATTACAACTTTGTTGCCATTTGTATCCTTGACCGTCGTGCTTACGGTTCCGTCTCCGATAATTTTATAATAGGACAGCGTTGCGGCATCAAAATAACCGACATTCCATTGCGCCAGAAAATCATCTTGCAGCAGCATGCCTTGGCCTTCGCCGCCGGTGGTGATGAAGCCATAAACTCCGGTGTCGAATCCTGTAAACGAACCGCCGCTGCCTGCTGTGAGATAGGTCGAGATCTGGTTGTTACCGGCGCCATTGGTTCCTGTCCCGAGCAAAGCAGTGTTGAAGCCCCAAACGCCAAATGCATTTCCTTGGTTGGTTCCGCCTTGTACGCCTGCGCTGCCTCCTCCTGTCGCTTGTCCGTAGACACCTCTACCGTTTGCGAGCGTGCTGTAACCGCCAATCGCGCGTGTCATGGCACCGGAGGAATAAGCCGAAAATACATCGGTTGCAAATGGCGCGCCTGTATTGTTGATGATGGTTTGACCGGTAGGCAAAATGCGTACGCGTTCTACACCAGCAGTCGACAAAGCCAACGTGTTAGCGGTGTTGCTGAACATTCCCGTATCTGGATCGGCTTGGAAAGTATAGAATGGCAAAAGTGCGGTTCCCAACGAAAGCGCATGTACCTGATTGGCATTTGGAATGCGGAAACGTGCGACTCCGCCAGTCGAAAAATCGAGCGCATCGGCTGCCGAACTGAATACACCTGTATTCGGGTCGCCTTGGAACGAATACGTAGGAAGCAAGGCCGTCCCTAAAGAATAGGATTGCAATTGGCCGTTGTTGGCATTGGAAATGTTCCAACGATCTGCGCCGGCAGTTTTGATCCTGAAATCGATGGCATCGGTTGTGCCTATATAATTGGTTCCAGCAACAGTTCCGGCATTGCCTGCAAGGCCCCAATAATTGTTGGTTCCGGTAGCCATTCGAACCCATGTTCCGTTCCAGTAATAATAACCGGGCGAAACGCCGTTTACGCCTGCTGTCGTATTGGTGTTGTAGACCAGAAGCGAGGTGGCGGGTGCCGTGATCGGTGCGGCTACGTTTGTAGCGGTCAGTAAGACATTCGGGATCAGCATGCCGCGATCGGTGGCGCTGATGTGTAATTTCGCGGAAGCATCCGGTGTTGCGCCAATGCCAACGTCGCCATCGGGTTCGATTCTTACCTTTTCCGTCGCGTTGGTCGAGAAAGCCAGTGTATTTGCGGCAGGCCTCCAAAATCCAGTGCCAATGTCGCCATTCCACGAGTAAGTAGGCTGGGCGGCAACGCCATTGTCGTAAGCGCGCAGGCGTCCATTACTGGTAAAATCGAAACGGTCGGCATTGTTGGTTTTGATGCGTAGATCGACATTGCTTGTCGTTCCGAGGAAATTGGTTCCGGGAGTGGTTCCGGCATTTCCGGTCAGCGACCAATCGTTTGAAATCGCACCGGTTGCCATTCGTACCCAGATGGTGCCGTTCCAGTAATAAAATCCGGGTGTGACATCGCCCGCGGTTGCCGTATTGTAGACCAATTCGGAAGTTGTAGGTGTTAAAACGGTAGCGGTTGCCGTGTTGGCCAACGCTATCCGCGGAATCAAAAGGCCGTCATTTGGTGATGAAACATCCAAAGCGGCAAAAGGTGATGTTGTACCCACGCCGACTTGCGCAGAAAGTGTATTGACCGCAAAAATGAAAAGTGCGGTCAACAGTCCAGGGTAAATCTTTTTCATAGTCTGTTTATTTGATTAGGTGGTATTTAGAATAAACTTAATAAAATGTAATTACATTCTTACCATATTCTCGATGAGCAACAGTTTAAATGGATGAACGACATATTTTATGATTTTCACACAATTATTTGAGGGATAGTAGCCGTAGGAATAATATTTTTTTTACTTTTATCGATTCAAATGCGACTGATTATGAATAAATTATACAAAGCTTGTTTTTGCCTGTTGATGGTATCGACAGGTGCTTTTGCACAATTATATGTTAGCCCGGACAGTTATGTCTACGTCAATGACAGGATGGTCTATGTCACACAGGACGTCAATCTTCAGCCGAACAGTGCCGGACTCGCGTCTCAGGGGAATTTCCTGTTGCGCAATAAAGGACAATTATTGCAAGGAACTGCGGGTTCTTCCACGAATCGAGGGGCAGGTAAATTATCGGTGTTCCAAGAAGGGACAGTAAATAATTTCGCTTACAACTACTGGTGCTCGCCGGTTGGAAATGCTTCTGCATCGGCAGGCAATGAAAACTTTAGCGTGTCGATGTTAAACAGGCCTACCACTGCGCTTTTATCAACACCAGCAACAATGATGGGAGCAGGTCTTTTTGATGGAACGGCAAACCCTTTTCAAATTGCCGACCGATGGGCTTTCAAATTTACATCTGCAGGTACTTATGCGGGTTGGGTTGCAACGCCAGGTAGTGCTGCACCAAATCTTCCGCCAGGTATTGGATACACCTTAAAAGGATCTACAGGCAGCGATGGCGTTTATTCTGACGCAGGACAAACCAATAACCCAGGAAATGCACAACGATATGATTTCAGAGGCAAGCCAAACGACGGCAATATTACCGTCACAGTAGGCCCTGGTGCACGTACGTTAACGGGCAATCCGTATCCTTCGGCCATCGATTTAAAGGCATTTTTATTAGCGGCTACCAATACAACTCAGGTGGCTTACTTTTGGGAACAGGACCCAACAGCCAACTCCCATTTGATTGCTTCTTACAAAGGTGGTTACGGAACTTACTCGCCGCTTTTCGGGCCAACCGTAGCGCCTTATGGAAATATGGGCGTTTATAATGCGCCGACTTTCTACGCTTACAACGGGTCTGGGACACAGCTCGGCCCAACCGGTTCCGGAACTATGTTTGAAAGGCGTTTTTGTCCAATCGGACAAGGCTTTATGATTGAAGGTGCGGCTGGCGGAAATGTTACTTGGGCGAACAACTTCAGGGTGTATGTAAAAGAAGGTTTTTATTCTGATTTCAATAAAAATGCAACGCTTACAAACAATGGTTTTCTTCCCGAAATCCAATCCGTTTCAGGGTTCGATTATACGACAGTGAGCACTGCTCCGGTACCGCAAATTAAATTCAAGACTTTGCTCAACAACACCGGCGTAAAAGAAACGACTTTGGTTTTGTTGGATGGCGCTTCTGATGGTGCAGAATTGGGAATGGATGCGAAATCGCCCGACCTGACCGACATCGATATGTATTTCGTACTCGACAATTCACAATACGTTATTTCAGTAATCGATTTTGACGCCAACAAAAAAGTACCGGTGGGTTTTAAGACCAATATACCGGCTTCTTTCAAAATCCGCGCTTCAGAAATGATCAATTTTGAAGATGCCGAAAATGTTTACCTGCACGACAAAGAAACCGACCTGTACCACGACATCAAGAATGCCGATTACGAATTCAATCTTCCAGCCGGGGCAGTAGACAATCGCTACGAAATCACTTTCGTGGATGCGACATTGGGTACGTCAAACGAACTGGCTGCCGATGCTTTTGGGATTTTCCAAAACAACGACCGCCAAATGCTGACGATTTCGAATCCGCACCACAAGGACATCAAATCGGTAACGCTTTATGATATCGGCGGAAAACAGATTTTCACCAAAACGAAATTGGGCGTCAAAGACAATTACGAATTCCCAACGACGGGTATCGCCGAGTCGGTTTACATTGTAAAAGTCATCACTACCGACAGCCAGCAATTCGGAAAGAAAGTATCGGTATTCAACACCAAATAAGAATAATAAATTCATAAAATCAAGCAGTCGGAAGGCTGCTTTTTTTATTTGGGTACTTTTGCAAAAACACGCCTTGGAAAGTTTCAACCAAATTATAGCCTTAGATTTTCCCGACATTTCGCTTTCCATCAAGCGCGAAGATCTGTTGCATCCGTTTGTTTCGGGAAACAAATTCAGGAAACTCAAATACAATCTGATTGCCGCAGAAAAGCAAGGTTTAAAAACGTTGCTCACCTTTGGCGGCGCATTTTCAAACCACATTGCCGCAGTGGCCGCCGCTGGAAAAATCCACGGATTTGAAACCATCGGAATCATCCGCGGCGATGAGGTTGCTGCCAGGATTTCCGACAATCCAACGCTTCAATTTGCCGCTGAGAATGGCATGCGGCTCGAATTCGTTTCGCGTGAAGCGTATCGGCTCAAAAATGAAACGTTGTTTATAGAAAACCTCAAACAAAAATTTGGGCCTTTTTATCTGATTCCTGAAGGCGGGACAAACGACCTTGCGGTTAAAGGTTGTCAAGAAATATTGACGCAAGCCGACTCGGAATTCGACTTCATCTGCTGTGCCGTGGGCACTGGCGGTACGATTTCGGGTTTGATCAATTCGGCCAAAGAGTGTCAACAAGTTTTGGGTTTTCCGGCGCTCAAAGGCGAATTTTTGAAAGCAGAAATTTGTAAATTTGCGACTGGTCCGAATTGGCAACTGATGACCGACTATCATTTTGGCGGTTATGCAAAAATTGATGAAACCCTGATTCGGTTCATCAATGATTTTCATCAGAAATCGGGTATTTTGCTCGATCCCATTTATACTGGGAAGATGATTTTCGGCGTTATGGATTTGATTGCAAAAGGTTATTTCCCGAAAGGTTCGAAAATTCTGGCCATACATACGGGCGGGATTCAGGGAATCAACGGGATGAACCACAAACTAAAACACAAGAAATTACCATTAATTGACAAACATGATTAAAAAATTGATGCTTCTGCTGGTGGCGCTATTGGTTGTAAGTTGCCACTCCAGCCAACCGGTCGTAAGGTATAAAAAACCGACGGCGAAAAAACCAAACACATCGGTAGCCAGTCGTACCCAAACGACCAAAAAGCCCGCCTATAAAAAGCCGGAGCCGCAAAACCGCAAAGTAACTGTTAACAAACCCGCATCCAAAACTTCAAACGGCAGGCCCGAGCTCCAGAAAATAGAGGAGAAGTACGAAGCGGCCAAAGAAGAAGGCAAGTCTTCGGGCAATTCGACCGTTTATTCCAAAGAAGAAATCCTTGAGGCCACAACCCGCGTAAAAGTCACCACGACCATGGTGCTCGATTACATCGCCACTTACAAAGACATCGCGCAAAATAATATGGCGCAATACGGCATTCCGGCGAGTATCATCATCGGACAGGGGATTCTTGAATCAGGTGCCGGAACCGGGCCGTTGAGCGTGTTGGCCAACAACCATTTCGGAATCAAATGCCATAAGGAATGGACCGGACCGAGCGTCCGATACGACGACGACGAAGAACAGGAATGTTTCCGACAATACGAACAACCGAGCGAATCCTACCGCGACCATTCGCTGTTCCTGACGACAAGGTCAAGATATGCCGGATTGTTTCTGCTCGAAAAAGGCGATTATGTATCGTGGGCCCGAGGGCTCAAGGCGGCAGGTTACGCGACCGACCCTAAATATCCGGATAAATTGATCGGAATCATCGAGCGCTACCAGCTTGGAAAATACGACGCGCAGGTGCTCGGAACCGAATTCGAGCCAACCGGTAAAGAGCCATCGATCCTCGAAGTGACGAAAGAACCGGCATTGGCCGATTCAGATCTGTATCAGGTGATCCAAGGCGATACGCTGTATTCCATCTCAAAAAAATTCAATATTTCTGTGGATGATCTCCGACGGAAAAACAATATGGCCGACAATGCCATTTCCATCGGACAAAATCTTAAAGTAAAATAAGCTATGCTATACCAAAGAAGCAGCCGGCTTTTTGCCGATGCGGAAAAAGTAATTCCAGGCGGCGTCAATTCGCCCGTTCGCGCGTTCAAAGCCGTTGGCGGAACACCTATTTTTGCCAAAAGTGCCAAAGGCGCTTACCTCTACGATGAAGACGACAACCGATTCATCGACTACATCAATTCGTGGGGGCCGATGGTTTTGGGCCATGCGTTTGAACCTGTCGTAAATGCCGTCATCGAACGGGCCAAGCTCGGAACTTCTTTTGGAATGCCAACGGCACTCGAAACCGAAATCGCCGCGCTGGCCGTTTCGATGGTGCCCAATATCGATAAAATCAGGTTTGTCAATTCGGGAACCGAAGCCTGCATGAGCGCCATTCGCCTCGCGCGTGGTTTCACGGGAAGGGACAAAATCATCAAATTCGCGGGCTGCTACCACGGCCATTCCGATTCGTTCCTGATCCAGGCCGGAAGCGGCGCGGTCACATTCGGTACGCCCAACAGTCCGGGTGTTACGCAGGGAACCGCGAAAGATACTTTGCTGGCACATTACAACGATTTGAATCAGGTATCCCAATTGATCGGCGCCAATAAAAACGAAATCGCAGCCATTATTATCGAACCCGTCGCGGGAAACATGGGCTGTATTCCTCCAAACGAAGGATTTCTGCAAGGTTTAAGGAAACTTTGCAACGAGAATGGCGTCTTGCTGATCTTTGATGAGGTCATGACCGGATTTCGCCTCGCTAAAGGCGGCGCGCAGGAATTGTACGGCGTGCGTGCCGATATTGTCGCGTTCGGTAAAGTCATCGGCGGCGGATTGCCCGTTGGCGCATTTGCCGCACGCAACGAGGTCATGAATTACCTCGCGCCCGTCGGGCCGGTTTACCAAGCCGGAACGTTGTCGGGGAACCCATTGGCAATGGCTGCAGGATTGGCAATGCTTCAGGCGTTGAACAATGATGCGGATGTTTTTCAAAGGCTTGAGGAAAAGACGGCTTATCTGGAACATGGTATCCGCGAAGTGCTCACCCAGAACAACATCGATTTTACGATCAATCGGGTTGGTTCAATGATTTCGGTTCACTTCGATGCATCGCCGGTTACCGATTTCAAAAGTGCGGCCAAAGGAGATAACGACACTTTCCGGAAGTTTTTCCACGGACTGCTGCACGAAGGGATTTACATTGCGCCGTCGGCTTATGAAACCTGGTTCATTACCGATGCACTGACTTACGAAGACCTCGATTTCACAATAAATGCCATCGACAAAGTCTCGAAGACACTATAAAAAAAGCCCACTCGAAAGTGGGCTTTTTATTGGAATTATTTTGCTGTTAATGCGACAATTGCTTCAATAGGTCAGGATTGTTGGTCAAAATTTGTCCTTGCTCTTTTGACACGCCTGAAAGGATTTTATGCTCAACCATGTCTGAGACTTTTTGCTTGTCGATTGGCGTTTTAGCTGTAGCAAGCATTTCGTGTTTCATGACCATCAAAGTATACATGTCCTGTTTCAAAGTTGGGTCAATGCTTACTTTTTCTACCAAAGCAGCAACATCTTTTTGGGCCGCCGCGTTAATGTCGGCGGCTACTTTTTTATCCTGTGCATTGGCAGAAACCGTAAAGGCAAGTACCATTGTTACGACAGCAATTAGTTTTTTCATTGTATAGTTTTTAAAAATTTAGCAACCAAATCTAGCTTATTTTTAGCAAACAGCAAAATTATTTTGGGCTTATTCAGCCTTTTGAAGCTTCTCGGTTTTTTGCTGCATTTTGTCTTTTCTTTTCTCTTTTTGCTCCGCTTTCATCTTTTCCCACTGGGCTACTTGATCGCCTCTGAGGATTTTTTTGATTTTAGCATCTTGGTCTGCGTGGAATGCGTCCATTTCGGCACGTCGTTCTTTGCGGTCTTCAGGCGTAGGTTTTACACCTTTCTCTTTGCTTTCCTTGCGTTCGGCTTTCATGGCTTCTCTTTTTTCTGATCTTTCGTTCAGGACAACCGCCATTTCCTTTTGCTGGGCCGCATCGAGGTTCAATTCTGAAGTCAGTCTCTTGAGTTGGTTTTGTTCGCGCTGTTCAGCACTCACTTCCCGCTGCCCATTCACCTTCATCGGTTTTCCTTCTTGCGCTACAGCTGTCATTCCGATCATCAATAAAGCGCCAACAATTAATTTTTTCATATTTATATTTTTAAAATTTTGCGGTTAAGACCCAATCGTTTTTTAAAGGTTTAAAGCTAAAAATTTTTTAATTCTAAATTAACAATAAAACTTATTTTTTTCTTGCCTAAATTTGCTGCGTGAAAAAAATTCTATTTGCCGTATGTTTTACGATGCTGCTCAAGCCAATGGTTCCGTTGCTTGAGTATGTCTGCAATTACGATTACATCACAAAGGAACTGTGCGAAAATAAAGACAATCTCGTAATGGGCTGTAACGGAAAATGTTACCTCATGAAAGAACTGGCCAAGGCATCTGAAACCGAAAAGCCACTGTCTTCCGATAAAAAACACCTTTCCGTCGAAACTTCCGATTTGTTCGTCAACGAATTACACGATTACAATTTGTCTGTTTTGGGATTGCCAATGTCGGCCAATGCTTATTCGGCCTACACCAATTTGTACGCGCACCTGCAAACCGATTCCTTTTTTCATCCGCCCACCGTTATTGCTTAAATACGATTTGACCGCGCTCATCTGATTTTTCATTTGAAGCACCGGCCGTACTTTTTATTTAATTCTAACAATAACAATCATGAAAAACACTTTTAAAAATATTTTTGCCGTATTGGCAACCGCTGCGCTATTGGTTTCTTGTAACGATGACGATAATGATTTCATCAACAATCCTGCTGGAACAGGCAACCTTACCGTCGAATTCGACAATTCCTTCGCCGGAAACGACTTGGTTTTCAACGCCCCAAATGCAACGTCCAACAGCGAAATCCTCAAAATTTCCAACATCAAATACATCGTCAGCAACATCACCCTTACCGATGATAACGGCGCCACGTTCACGTATCCCAAAAGCGACAGCTATTTCATCGTCAATGAAGCCGACCAAGCGAGCCTTTTCCTCAATCTGCACAACATTCCGGCTGCCAATTACACCAAAATCAAATTCGGGATTGGCGTAGACGAGCAGCAATGGCAACTCGGTGCCGACGGACAGGGCGATTTTCTTGCCCACGCCGATGCCCAAGACATGCTCTGGAGTTGGGCGGCAGGCTACAAATTTCTTGCGTTCGAAGGCAAATTCACATCGCCAACGGTAACCACCGAAACCGATTTTATGGTGCACACCGGCAAAACCGGAACCGCCTACAATTACACCGAAATCACACTAGATTTGCCGCAAAAAGCAATCGTTCGCACTGAAATCACACCCGAAATCCACATTGTCGCCGATTTGTCCGCAATCATCGACGGAACCAACAAAATCAAGTTGTCCGACAACAATATGGGCGGCATGGGCGCGATGATCATGGGTGGCGAAAACCTGCAACGCATCACACAAAACCTGTCGGGCATGTTTACGGTGAATCACGTGCACAACGATTGATTTTTTAGGAGCACAAGTTTTGTTTCCAGAACAGGAATGGTCCCGCTGTTCGCTGTATCTTTTGCCCTTAGGGACAAAAGGATGCCGCTGCCATCGGGGCTAAAGAACAAGAGTTGTGCTCCAAAACAACCATCCAATGAAAATCAATTTCATCCTCATCTTAGCTGTGGCATTGATGTCAGCCTGCTCCGATTCCGGGTCGTTTTCCGAACCCGAATACACCGATGTGCCATTGGCCTTCGAAGTGCCGTCGAACTTTCCTGTTGTGGCGTATAACCTCGAAACCAATCCGCCCACGCAGAAAGGTTTCGAACTCGGCAAAAAACTGTTTTACGACGGGCGGCTTTCGTCTGACGGTGTCATTTCGTGTGGGTTTTGCCACGAGCAATCGTCGGCGTTTACGCACCACGGGCACACATTCAGCCAAGGCGTGAACGGCCAGAACGGTACACGCAACACGCCGTCGATACAAAATCTCGCATTCCAGAACACGTTCATGTACGATGGCGCTTCCGACCATCTCGACCTGCAGCCCCTCATTCCGCTCACGAGCGCAATCGAAATGGACGGCAACCTGGAAACCATCATCGCGATGCTCAATTCCGATGCGCAATACCGCCAGCTTTTCGCACAGGCTTTTCCCGGAAAACCGATCAATTCGGAATACCTGCTCAAGGCGATGTCGCAATTCATGGTCATGATTGCGTCGTCCAATTCCAAATTCGATCATTTCCGCAGAAGCGAGCCCGGCGGTGAATTGTCGGAAACCGAATGGAACGGTTATGCCGTTTTCAATGCCAAATGCGCCTCTTGCCACGCCACCGATCTGCAAACCGACCATACGTTCCGCAACAATGGATTGCCCGTCAATCCATTGATCAACGACACGGGAAGATTCCGCGTCACCGAACTCGAAAGCGACCGATACAAATTCAAGGTACCGAGCCTTCGCAATGTCGAAAAGACCGCGCCATACATGCACGACGGGCGTTTTGGCACGCTCGAGGCGGTATTGAACCATTACGGTTCGGGTGTGCAGGATTCACCCACACTCGATCCGATTTTGAAATCGGATGGGAATTTGGGCATCGCGATTTCCGCTACCGAAAAAACACAACTGATCGCCTTTTTAAAAACCTTGACCGACTATCAATATTTGTCTGACAGTCGGTTTTCAGAATATTAATACCATGAGAAATTATCTAATAGTTTTTGTAATGATTGCCTTTCAATCGGCATTTGCGGATACCGAAAAAGATTCGATCGGACGATTCCATTTCCAAAAAATGATGCTCGAGGATTGCGATGCGTGCGGCTGTTCATCCAATGGCGGCAGCATGGGTTTCAGTTCGATGTTCAACAACAATTTCGTGGGCGTCCGGTATTTTCACCAAAGTTACACGAGCAAGGACGGCATTTTCAACAATTCGCCGTGGGTTGACGAAAATTTCAACACGGTTCAGGTTTGGGCACGGATTCCGATTGCGCGCAAGATTCAGGTTTCGGCGTTGGTTCCGTATCATTTTCACACGCGCGAACGATCGACCGGCGATGAAAACATCAAAGGTTTGGGCGACATTACCGTTTTGGCGATGTACAATATTTATGAAACGATGCGCGACAGCACGGTTTTTACGCACAAGCTCCAGGCGGGCGGCGGTGTCAAGATGCCTACGGGGAAATACGATTCCGCAAACAACAAAGGCAGCGTCAATCCCGGGTTTCAGGTTGGAACGGGCAGTTGGGATTATTTGCTCGCGACCGAATACGTGCTCAAAAAAGACAAAATTGGTTTAAACACCATGTTGACTTACACGTTCAAAACCGAAAATCAAAAACTGTATCAATTCGGGAATCAATTCAATTACGGCGGGACGTTTTTTTACCTGATTGAGAAACAATCGCTCAAATTGGTTCCGCAACTTGGAATCGCGGGCGAAGTTTACGAATCGAACCGCCAATACGAACAATTGGTTCCGGATTCGGCCGGCGATGTCGTTTTTGGCAAATTCGGGCTCGAAGCCGGTAGCAAAAAGCTTTCAATCGGTTTGAATGCGATGCTGCCGATCAACCAGAATTTATCGAACGGCAAAGTCGAAAGCAATTACCGGTGGAGCGTGAATGTGAACTACAGTTTATAAAAAAAGGAACTCGATTGGGTTCCTTTTTATTTTTTAAAATTTGAGGTAGCCGTAGCGTGCATCGTTTTTGCAACGCGTCCGTACAATATAAGTGTCGCCCGATTGCTGCACTTTGAACGAAGGGTCGAGTTCGAAACAATTCTCTTTGGAAGCAGCGATTCCGCCGGGATTTGCGACATCGCTTTTGTCTGATTTTCCGGTATTGTCGAAAGTCTGCACCACCGGGACGCGACGCAAATCGGGTAAAATGCCCTTGCTGAAATTGCGCGTGTCGTTGTAAATGACCGAAAGTTTGCCATTTTTAAGGAAGACCAAGGAAGCGTTAAAGGCGCCGTTGTCATTTTCAGTTGTGCGCTCGTTGTTTTTGATGTTGCTGATCCAATCCATTTTGCCGGAAGCGTTGTCGGCCATTGCAACCACAGTTCCAGCAGAATCGTAGACATAATCGTACCGGTAATTGAGCGGGTCGTTTTTATCGGCTGGCAAACGTCTTTTCGCTTTGTATTTCTGGTCGTAGATGAGCCAGGTCTTACCGCCGTCGATGATCGCTTCGGCAAGGACAAGGTTTTTGTATTTCTCTGTCGGCGTACTTTTGGCGTAGATCAATTTGCCGTCAGCAGCCAATTTTGCTGCGAAAATTCCCGTGGCCGGCGATGCCTGTCCGATGCTTACGCTCACGTAACGGTCGCTCACATCGGTTGTGCCGTTGAGGTACAATTCGTTGTTTGCGAATTGTCCTTTGATGGCGTTGATTTGCAGATCGCTGTCTAACTTGAGGCTGTTTTCGGTCATTGTATTGGTGGAAGTGTTCCAGAAATAGGCCGACAAATACGGTTTCATCTTTGGCAAATCGATGTTTTTGATCACAAACACATTGCCGTTGTCGGCGACAAAAATCGTCTGGTCGCCCGATTGTTTGGAAGAAAACGGGAACTCATATTCCATTTCCTTGATCTTTTTGAAATTGGCGTCGAGTAAGATGAGCGCAATCTTCTCATTGATTTTCTTGTCGTAAGACGGCTGGGCGATAATCGCATAGAAATTCTTATTGGCCGATTGCGCGACGTAAAAATTGCCGGGATTCGTGCCGCTTTTTCCGGGTACTTTGGCGACGAGTTCCAATTTGGCCTGGGCTCCGGATGTGATGTCATCCTTTTCAAAATACAATTCATTTTCACGTGAAGTCTTGTTGTACAAGGTGTAGAAAGCGACAAAGTCCTTTCCCGATACCGCAAAAAGATTGTTGAACGTAGACATGTTCAATCCCATTGGCGGCTGAAGCACCGAAAGGTTTTTGCCCGATTTGGCGAAATTGTCTTTCAAGTCGTAAGCGTCAACAAAAACGTCGGTGTTGTAGACTTTTTCGTTGTACCGTGTTTTGACGTTGTACAATTGATTGCCCACCAATACTGATTCGGTTTTGAATTCTGATTCGTCGACAATCGCAGTTTTCTTGCCGCTCCAGTCGAAAGTTTGCCCGTTCATTGTCAGTCCGCCCAAGAGCAAAAGGAGGCTGATTTTCATTGCATTCATTTTCATAATTTTTGTTTTAGGATTAAAAAAATCTGCCCGTTTTGAGCAGATTTGTATTGGTGTCCGATTTGATCTCAGCCAACGTATTCGACCGTCTTGAACTCGCCGTCTACAATGACTTTCACCAAGCCGTGTTTCGACAGGTTTTTCATCGCGGCATCCCATTTCTTGCCGCTCAGTGCCGCGGAAACCTTGAGCATGCCGAGGTCCATCTTGTGGTCGTTGTCGGAATGCAGCAATCCGATGATGACTTTCTCGTCTTCGGTCAATTCGACCTGCGTTTTCTTTTTCTCGGGACGCATTTGCGGGAAGAACAACACTTCCTGGATTGATGCGTTGTTGGTCAGGAACATGATCAGGCGGTCCATGCCGATTCCGAGTCCGGATGTTGGCGGCATACCATATTCGAGTGCGCGCAGGAAATCCTCGTCAATGAATTGCGTCGCTTCGTCATCGCCTTTTTCGGCCAATTGCAATTGGTGTTCGAAACGTTCGCGCTGGTCGATTGGGTCGTTGAGTTCAGAATAGGCGTTGGCGACTTCTTTGCCGCAAACCATCAATTCAAAACGTTCGGTCAATTCAGGATTGTCGCGGTGCGCCTTGCAGAGCGGGGACATTTCTTTCGGATAATCGGTGATGAACGTAGGCTGGATGAAATTGCCCTCGCATTTCGCGCCGAAAATCTCATCGATCAATTTGCCTTTGCCCATGGTCGTGTTGACCTCGATTCCCATTTCGCGTGCGGCATCGAACAATTCCTGTTCGGTTTTTCCCGAAATGTCGAAACCCGTGTATTGCTTGATCGCGTCGGTCATCGTCACGCGTGCATACGGCGCCTTGAAATCGACGTTGTGTTCGCCGAAAGTCGCCTGTGTCGTTCCATTGACCGCCGTCGCGCAATGTTCGAGCAGGTTTTCGGTGAATTTCATCATCCAGTTGTAGTCTTTGTAGGCTACGTATATTTCCATCGCGGTGAATTCTGGGTTGTGCGTACGGTCCATGCCTTCGTTGCGGAAGTTTTTCGAGAATTCGTACACGCCGTCAAATCCGCCGACGATCAATCTTTTGAGGTACAATTCGTTGGCAATCCTCATGTACAAGGGAATGTCGAGCGAATTGTGGTGCGTGACAAACGGACGTGCCGCCGCGCCACCCGGAATGGGTTGCAAAACCGGCGTTTCGACTTCAAGATAGCCTTTGTCATTGAAGAAACTGCGCATCGCATTGAACAGTTTGGTCCTTTTGACGAACGTTTCCTTGACGTGGTCGTTGACGGTCAGGTCGACATAACGGCGGCGGTACCTTTGTTCGGCATCCGAAAAAGCATCGTGGATTTTACCATCGGCATCGGTTTTTACGACAGGCAGCGGCTGAGCGCTTTGGCC